>BFBZ01000014.1_pt1 | contig 1171233 bp, 1011 predicted proteins | sample 1888401 | NCBI WGS metagenome assembly BFBZ01 (sample SAMD00112614, study PRJDB3348) | symbiont metagenome | host: Chara braunii
AAGCCGTTCAGCTGATATACAGTATGGACAAGGGTTTCAGCCAAAATGAAAATGGACAAACCGAACCAATTTTCGATTTGTCCACTTTGGTGCCCGGAACAAGATTCGAACTTGCACGTTCTCTCGAACACCACCACCTCAAAGTGGCTTGTCTACCAATTTCAACACCCGGGCTTTTAATGAAAATAAATTAAATTCTAAATTAATCATGCTTCTAAATATTGTTTCCTTAAAAGCTTGATTAATAAAGAGGAAAACTTAACTATTAACAAAGAGCATATTATTCCTGAAATTAAGCCTAACCCAATTCCGCTCATAATTAACGTAGAGATTTTAATATTAAGTTTAAATATCCAATTAAATGGAATTGATAATATGCCTCCAACAATACCACAAATTGTTGATATAAATAGAGTAATAAAAGACGTAAATCCTTTTTTAAAAGATTTTTGATGGACGCCAATAATTACAGAAACTGATATAAAACCTACAGCTACAAGAAAACTTAAAATGAGGAATATTAAAATAGCAAATAAAACTCCTACAATTATCATTCCTACAATAAAACAGAAAGTTGCTAAGGCAATAGTAAAAAGAAACAAGTTAAACTCTTCATCTGTATTTTCAGGATTTGCTGATTGAGGAAAAGCAATATAAAACCCGAAACAAAAAATAAGGCTTAGAAAAAGTTTTAGTTTCATTATAGTAAAATTACATTCTTTCAGGAACATTAATTCCCAACAAATGCATTCCTGTTTTTAAAGTGTGTGCTGTTAGTGTTGCCAATTGCAAACGAAGCATTTTCTTTTCTTCATTTTCGGCATTGGTAATGGAATGCTGTGAGTAAAACGAATTAAATGTTTGTGCAATATTAAAAACATAAATGGCCAACTTGCTTGGGTCATGCTCTGTGGCTGCTTCTTCAATAATAGCAGGAAAAGTTTCTAACTGCACAGCCAGTTGTTTTTCAAGCAGTGATAAAGAACCTGAAACCTGAAACCCGAAACTTGCAACTTCGTCAGTTTTTCTCAAAATGCTTTTAATTCTGGCATGTGTGTATTGAATAAAAGGCCCTGTAAACCCATGAAAATCTATACTTTCTTCAGGGTTAAAAATCATTTTCTTTTTAGGGTCAACACGTAGTAAGAAAAACTTTAAAGCTCCTAAGCCGATTGTTTTATACAACTCAATCAATTCTTCTTCAGTAAAGTCTTTTACTTTACCCAGTTCTTCAGTTTTTTGTCTGGCAATGTTTATCATTTCAGCAACTAAATCGTCGGCATCAACAACAGTTCCTTCGCGACTTTTCATTTTACCTGTTGGTAATTCAACCATTCCGTAGCTTAAATGATAAATACCATCAGCAGAAGGCAAGCCTAATTTCTGACAAATTAATTTCAATACTTTAAAATGATAATTCTGTTCATCTCCAACCACATAAATGCTTTGCTTGGCATTGAACTCTTTCTGTCTCTGTTCAGCTAAACCAATATCCTGTGTTATATAAACTGATGTACCATCTTTACGTTGCACCACTTTTTCATCTAAGCCATCTTTAGTTAAATCAATCCAAACACTACCATCTTCTTTTTTATAAAATACATTCTTTTCAAGTCCTTGTTTTACTAAATCTTTTCCCAGTAAATAGGTATTACTTTCATAATACACTTTATCAAAATCGCTTCCTATGTTTTTATAGGTTTCATCAAAACCTGCATACACCCAACTGTTCATTTGCTTCCACAACTCAATTACATCGGGCTTTCCGGCTTCCCAATCAACTAACATTTGTTGGGCAGCCAACATAATAGGTGCTTCTTTCTCTGCCTGCTCTTTTGTTTTTCCGGCTGCAATCAGTTCATCTATTTCTTTTTTATAAGCGTCATTAAATTTCACATAATAATCACCCACTAAATGATCGCCCTTAACATTTTTCGTTTCCGGCGTTTCATTGTTTCCGAATAATTGCCAGGCAACCATGCTTTTGCAAATATGAATGCCTCTATCATTAACCACACAGGTTTTTACAACATCATTTCCATTAGCTTTTAAAATTTCAGCAATACTCCATCCTAAAAAGTTATTTCTTAAATGCCCGAGATGCAAGGGTTTGTTTGTATTAGGGGAGGAGTATTCAACCATTACTTTCTCATTATTTTTTTCTTTAATACCGAATTGTGCATTATCATAATTGGTTGAAAGAAAGTTTATCCAATATTCATTGCTGATACTAAGATTTAAAAAACCTTTAATAACATTAAATGAAGTAAACAAAGAAGGGTTTTGTTGTACTAAATATTCTCCTAATTCATTGCCTAATTGTTCGGGGCTTTTCTTTATTTGTTTTACAAATGCAAACAAAACAATGGTATAATCTCCTTCAAACTCAGGCTTGGTAGCATTTACTAAAATACTTTCCTCTCTTAATTCAATTTGATATAAAGAAGTAATTGCTTTTACTGCTGCCTGCTTAACTTGTTGCACAACACTCATTAGCCTTAACATTTTGGGCTGCAAATCTAACAGATTATCTTCTACATTTGCCAGAAGTTATGAAGCAAGTACACCATTCTATCAATAACTTTCTTTTAGCAGTTATTGATTTTTTTTACCCTTGGTTTAAAAAAATTATGCCGCTGCAAACCTTTCGCTATGCAGCTTGCGGAGGTGGTAATACCGTATTAGATATTTTAGTTTCTACTTTCTGCTTCAATTATTTTGTTAACCATAACATTACTTTTTTATTTCCATCTATCCATTTAACTGTAAGCCAGCACATAGCTGCATTGATATGTGGCTTATGTGTTACTTTCCCTGTCGGTTTTTATTTAAGCAGGTATGTTGTTTTTCAGGAAACAAGTGCAAAAAAATCATGGCAATTGGTTAAGTATTTATTGGTAGTAATGTTTTGTGTGGTTTTAAATTATGGTTTTTTAAAATTCTTTTTTGAAGTATTGAAATGGAAGTTTTTGGTTTCGAAAATTTTAACCACTGCATTTGTTGTAGTATTCAGTTATTTATCTCAACGCAATTTTACTTTTAAAGCACCACTTGAACCATAAAACCATACTGTGTTTTTCATCGTTAATTAATACATGAAAAAACTTGCGTTCTTATTGGTTATAATACCTTTTGTTACCAATGCCCAAAACAGTTTATTACCAATTAATAAAACCAATTGGCAGCAAAGTATTGGCATAATCGGTTATACAGGTAATGTGGTAGTACATACACAAAGTGTAAAAAGTGTTGAAGGAGCAAAACCTTCAGGGTTTTCAATTGATTTTGCTAAGTTGATGAATGATGAAGGAAGCTATCAATTAAGTAGTGCTTACCCGCAAAAAGGGTTTTCATTCTCTTATTTTAATTACGGAACAAAAATTTTGGGTGAGGGATACATCGCCAGTTATTTTATTCAACCGAATTATAGAATTAATAACAGATTGCATGTTCAATTAAAAGGTGCTGTTGGTTTAGGATATTTAACTAATCCATTTGATTCAATAAACAATCCTACTAATAAAAATTACAGTCAGTATGTAACACCTTATCTGCAACTTGGAATTGGCTTGGGTTATAGATTGTCGCAGCATTTTACTGTTTCATTAGCAACTAATTTTCATCACTTATCTAATGGAAGTAATCATCAACCCAACTCGGGTTTAAACTATACAACAACTGCTTTATCAATTAATTATTTTCCGAATACTAATGAATTAAAAAAATATGGTACTATACCAAGGGTTTTTTACAGAAAGCTAAAACCCACATTGGATATAGGTTTGCTGTATGTTCCAGAACAGGGATATAATTATAAGTTGCAGGCTGAAAGGCAATACACTTTTGGCTTGTTTGCACAATTAACTAAACAAATAGGAAGAACAAGTGCATTAAGTATTGGTGCCGAAGCTTATCATAATGAATTTGAAAACATAACAAATGCAGAGATAAAAACTAACCCATATCTATTTGCCGGAATTTATGGCGGACATGAATTTATTATAGGTAAAATTATTTTCAGTCAACAAATTGGTTTTTATATTACACCTCACTCATCTTATTTCTCTGACAGTTTTAAAAGGTTCGGGTTGCGGTATAAAATGTCTAAACATTTTCAGGTTGGCTTTAACTTAAAAGTACATGACGATGAAGCAGATTTTATAGATTACAGAATTATTTACAGGCTTTAAAACTGCAATTTAAAACTACCGAAGATGCCGAATTTCTGAGGGTTATTAGCCAGCGTAGAGCCTGCAGGTATAACAAATGGAGGGTCTAATCTCCATACCAAATCTATTCTGAAAAATTTAAATAAATTATCAATACCTGTTCCTATTTCTGTATAATTTTCTCCTCTTAAGCTTTTTAAGCGATAGTTACCAAACTCAAGCCTGTTAAAGCTTCTGTTAGCTGAATTCAAATCTCCCCAAACCATTTTCGTATTAATAAACTGCCTTGCTTTTGATTTTCGTAAGAAAGGAATTAAGTTCATTAACTTTTTTTCAAAATTGTATTCAACATTAAAGCCACCATAAGCATCGCTAACATATTCAAAACGGTTCATTAAATTGAATGAATTTTTATTGTAATAATAAATTTCATTGCCCGGATGAATTTCCAGCATCATAAACGGAATATTCTCGCCAAAATATTTTCCGCCATAAGCCGTATAATCAATCGTTCCCCAACGAGGTATTCTGAATTTTTGTGTGGCGAATAAAGTAATCTTTTGATAATTGTATTCACTTCTGAATAAATCAGACACGGCAACAGAATATTTTGCTTCAAAAACCGGAAGATTACTTTTTAAGCGAAGCGTTCTTCTGCGTGTGGTAATTTGTTTTTCTCCGGGTGCATAGCGAAGTTTTAAACTTAACTCTGAATTAATTACTTTATCACCTTTTAATGCAAACAAAGCCTGCGACGGTAGCTGCCCGAAAGTAACATAATTAGTATTAGCAAATGAAACCTGTGCAGCAAAACGGCTTGGCCATTCTTTTGCAAAAGTTGCCCTGTATTCTTCAATGCCTAAAAATTTTTGGCGAATACCTTGCCTGCGTATTAATTGGCTGAATAAATTATCCACCGTAGCATCATCATCTTCATTATACTTTATTCTTCCGTTATCTAAATCATTTGTATAAGACCCTTTAAAATTCCAACTTTCATTGTGGTTTAGTTTGTAATCAAACGCAGCTTTGCCCTTAAATTTCTCATCCTGCACACCATAAGCTAAGTAACCGAACAAACGTAAATGTTCACTGAATCTTGCGGTAGTTCCCAAATCGAAGCGTAACCTTATTTTTTCTAATTGGTTTCCGCTAAACCATTTAAACCAAGGGCCTATTTCAATTTTACCTAACTGTTTATGACCATCAAAAATAAATTGAAGCGTATTGCTGTATTTTTTAAAAACGGGCATTTGCTTCAATGTATCAATCATCGTATAAACTTTATTCTCATTAAGGCTTAAAGGTTCATGCCTTAACGTATCAAACTTCTTTTCTTTAGCACCTGCGTTTACAATTACTTCTTCTTTTAGTTTATTGCTTGTAAGTTTTTCTGTTATGAAAGTTTGATTAATCTGAATATTTTTATAGGTAGAAGTTTTCCTGCCAATAAAGCTGAATTTATCTTTTTTTAAGGGCGAAATGTCGGCTACAAATTTATCTTTCGCAAACACCCATTTGCCTGTAGCTGCTTGGGTAAATTCCTGAATAATACTTAACTGATGAACAAAATTAATATTAGCGGTTGCTGAAATATTCAACGTTACTTTTTGAATAGCCCATGTAATGCTGTGTATCCATAAATCGCCAATAAACGTATTACTGCCTTCCTGTTTTGGTGTGAATAATAAATGATAAAATTTTTGCCCGCCAATAGTTTGTGTATCGGCTCCTTTGTAGTTATAATACCTATCACCAATATTACTGATGGGGCTGATAAATTCTTTACCAAAAACAGTTATGTATTCATCATAAATATTAATCTTCTGGCTTACGCCTCCCATAAACTGCATAACAGTTTCGTTCTTAATACCATTGGTTTGCACAGCTTTAATCTCTTCACGAACCTTTAATGGATTATTGCTGTAATAATAATCAGATAAAGATTCAGTCAGAAAGATGGGAAGAAAAGGTTTTGCTTCGCTGGTACTGTCAATATTATCCAACACAAAAGCAAACGGTTTCAGAATTTTCTTCTTTTCAAAGCTTTCTTTTTTTATGTTATTAATATCCAGTTCTAATTTATTATATAACTCATAATAATAACTTGAAAACTGATAAGGATTGTTTTCTTTTTTATGTGCAACAATAGCCTTCCACCAACGTAACCCTTTATTAAATTTTGCTTTTACTTCTACGCCCTGAGACACTTTAACTTGCGGAACAGTTATAACAATTTCTGTAGTATCTCTTTTAGGATTAATCGGTCTGTACACATCTTCAAAACCAATATAACTAACAACCAGAGTATCAATTTGAGAATTGTTTTTTTTGATGGTGAAATGCCCGATACTGTCAGTTAAAATACCATTACCTGCCAATTTCCATTTTACACTTGCAAAAGACATTACCTCGTTAGTAAAATAATTAATTACTCTGCCTTTAATAGAAAAACTTTGTGCATGCAAATATTGCACTGTTATGCATAGCATGGTTAAGCAGCAAACCATAAGTTTGCCCGAAAGAGTGGTTGTTTTTCTTGCACTCATATTCAAACTCAGCGGGGAGAATAATTAGTTTGATGCAATTTAGGTGAAATGGTAAGAGTTGAAAGAAAAACCTACTGTCATTTTTACATTTCATCGGCCAATGGCATAATCATTGACTTTCCCTATCCCGTAAAATAAAAATTATGGGAAAAATTATCGGAATAGATTTAGGAACAACCAACAGTTGCGTATCTGTAATGGAAGGTAACGAACCTGTGGTTATTGCCAATGAAGAAGGAAGACGTACAACCCCTTCTGTTGTTGGTTTTTTAAAGAATGGAGAACGTAAAGTAGGAGACCCTGCTAAACGTCAGGCCATTACCAACCCGCATAACACTATTGCCAGTGTTAAACGTTTTATGGGTAGAAGATATGACGAAGTAACCGAAGAAATAAGCCACTGGAGTTATAAAGTGGTGAAAGGTGACAATAATACTGTTCGTGTTGACATAGATGGAAGACAATATACTCCGCAAGAAATTTCTGCAATGGTTTTGCAGAAAATGAAAAAAACTGCTGAGGATTATTTAGGTACAGAAGTTACAGAAGCTGTTATTACGGTACCTGCTTATTTTAATGATGCTCAACGTCAGGCTACTAAAGAAGCAGGAGAAATTGCCGGTTTAACTGTTCGTCGTATTGTAAACGAACCTACTGCAGCAGCGTTGGCTTATGGTTTAGATAAAAAACATGCTGACCAGAAGATTGCTGTATTCGATTTGGGTGGTGGTACATTCGATATTTCTGTGTTGGAATTAGGTGACGGTGTGTTTGAAGTGAAATCTACCAATGGAGATACACACTTAGGTGGAGATGACTTTGATAAAATAATTATGGATTGGTTGGCTGATGAATTTAAAGCCGATGAAGCTATTGATTTACGTAAAGACCCGATGGCTTTACAACGTTTGAAAGAAGCTGCTGAGAAAGCTAAGATTGAATTATCATCTTCTTCAGAAACCGAAATCAACTTACCATACATTACCGCTGTGGATGGTGTACCTAAACACTTGGTAAAAAAATTAACACGTGCAAAATTTGAGCAATTAGCAGATAAATTATTTGAACGTTGCTTAAAACCTTGCGAAGCTGCATTGAAAGATGCGGGTTATTCAGCTTCACAAATTGATGAAGTTATTTTAGTGGGTGGTTCAACCCGTATTCCTAAAGTGCAGGAAATTGTAGAAAAATTCTTTGGCAAAAAACCAAATAAGGGTGTTAACCCCGATGAAGTTGTTGCTATCGGTGCTGCTATACAAGGTGCAGTATTAACAGGTGAAGTTAAAGATGTGTTGTTATTAGATGTTACACCTTTAAGCCTTGGTATTGAAACAATGGGTGGTGTTATGACAACTATGATTGCTGCCAACACAACCATTCCAACCAAGAAAACAGAAATATATTCTACAGCCAGCGATAACCAACCCGGCGTACAGATACATGTATTACAAGGTGAAAGACCAATGGCTGCACAAAACAAAAGTTTAGGTGTGTTTAACTTAGATGGTATTCCACCGGCACCGAGAGGCGTACCTCAGATTGAAGTAACTTTTGATATTGATGCTAACGGTATTTTACATGTTACCGCAAAAGATAAAGGCACCGGTAAAGAACAAAAAATTACCATTCAGGGTGGAAGTGGTTTAAGCAAAGAAGAAGTGGAAAAAATGAAAGCGGAAGCCAAAGCCCATGAAGCAGAAGATAAAGCAGCCAGAGAAAAAGTAGAGAAAATCAATCAGGCAGATAGTATGATTTTCCAGACTGAAAAGCAATTGAAAGAGTTTGGAGATAAAGTACCTGCCGATAAAAAAGCACCTATTGAAACTGCTTTGAACAAATTGAAAGAAGCACACAAATCTCAGGATACTGCTGCTATTGATGCTGCTATTGCTGAAATGAATACAGCGTGGACTGCTGCAAGTGAAGAGTTATACAAAGCTCAACAAGCTGCAGGTGGTGCTGCACAACCGGGAGCAGAACAACAAGCGGGAACTGGTGCTAACCCACAAGGTGGCGGCGACCATGTTGAGGATGCTCAGTTTGAAGAAGTGAAGTAAGATTGTTTCTAATTATAGAAAGTAAATAAAGTTTATAAAGAAAATCCCTCACAGTTTGTGGGGGGATTTTCTTTATAACTACGATTGCCAAAATTTTATTGCTTTTCACCAAACTCATGGTCTTTATCGTTATAAGATGCAAATGCAACTGGGTCGCCAGCCGGACCATGATACTCTGCACTACCAAAACCAAGAATCGGATAGAAAATGATTCCTAATAAAATCAACCCAACAGTAAAGCCTTCGCCTTTGCCAAAACTCTTAGATAATAGGTTAGCACTCCATACAGCAAAAACAATGTTTACAAAAGGTACCAACATCAGTAAAAGCCACCACCACGGTTTACCGATAATTTTAAGCAAAATAATAACGTTGTAAATAGGGATAATAGAAGCCCATCCAGGTTGGCCTGCTTTTTCATAAATTTTCCATTGAGCGATAATTAATATCAACCATAAAATACCGAAGCCTATCAATAAGCCCGGACTAAAAATGCCGAAAGGATCATTGTCGTACATAAAATATTTTTTAGGGTTTAAGATGTCTAAATATATCAAATAAAATATCAGTTATAAAATACTACTATTAATTTAATGTTATCACTCCTCAAAGAACATATACATTCCCGACAAACAATTCTTACACTTGTAAAAGTCCCCTTATAAAAAGAATGCCACGTTCAGGTATTTAATAATGAACAGTTCAATTAAATCTCCTAAACTGTTATCTTTAGTCACAAACCAAACAACTAACGATGACATTTACAGCCCAACAAATAGCAGACTTATTAAACGGCACCATTGAAGGTGATGCTTCAGTAACCATCAGCAAATTAGCCAAGATAGAAGAAGGTGTTCCGGGAGCCATTTCGTTTTTAGCTAATCCTTTGTACAATCAATATCTCTACAGCACAGAAGCCTCTTTGGTAATTATCAATAAAGATTTTGAATTAACAGCACCTGTAAAAACAAATCTGCTACGGGTGGAAAGTGCACAGGCAGCTTTTGCTAAACTGCTTGAAATGTATAATCATGTAAAGTTGAATAAAAGTGGTATCTCTAAAATGAGTTTTATTGCAGCATCGGCAACTATCGGTACTAATATTTATGCCGGCGAATTTTCTTTTATTGGTGAAAACGTAAAGATTGGCAATAACGTAAAAATTTATCCGCAGGTATATATTGGTGATAATGTCGTTATCGGCGATAACACTACATTATTTGCAGGAGTTAAAGTTTATTCTGAAACAGTTATAGGTAAAGATTGTATTATTCACTCAGGTACGGTAATCGGCAGTGATGGTTTCCGATTTGCAACAGAAAACGAACAGGGTAATCGCAAAGTGCCGCAAATAGGTAATGTGGTTATTGAAGATGACGTAGAAATTGGTGCCAACTGTGCGATAGACAGAGCTACCTTAGGTTCTACCATATTAAGAAAAGGTGTAAAGTTTGATAATTTAATTCATATTGCTCATAATGTGGAAGTAGGAGAGAGTACTTATATTGCTGCACATGGTGTAATTGCCGGTTCTACAAAGGTTGGTAAGAATTGTATGTTCAGCGGTCAGGTTGGTTTGGTTGGCCATTTAACTATTGCTGATAATACCATTATTACTGCCCAATCAGGCATTTCAAAAAGTGTAAATAAATCGGGCGAAATATTAATGGGTTCTCCTGCCTTTGATGCAAATAAATATAGAAAAGCATTTGTGCATTTTCGCAATCTTGATAATATTGTTCAACGTATAAATGCACTGGAAAAAAAGTAATCTATTCTGTATATGATGGCTAAACTTTTTTTTATTCTTTTCTTCATAGCTGTACCCCGTTTTATTTTTTCTCAAATAAGTAATCAATATCTGTATCACGATACAAGAGAAAACCCTGCTTATGGCAGTGCTAAAAAATTATTGGGCAGCACTTACATTATTAATTGCTTCGTTTCAGCAGATAGAAAGGGGTGGAATATGGCAGACAAGAATTATGTTTTACGCTTACAGAATGAAGGATTGGGTTGGATACAATGGCATGCTAATAAGTGGGGCATCAGCGGATTAAGCTTTGACACATACAATATTGGATTTGATACTGATATTAAATTAAATGAAATTGAAAGAACAGAGGATTTCACTAAAATGAAAACACAATGGGTTACCACTGTATTACATGCAGCTGGTTACAATAATATCCCTGCATTTTATGATTCTGTAAAAGCGGCAACCAAGGCAGATAACATCGTTGTAATGGTTTTTGCTAAAAGAGAAAGCAGAAGCCATGCACAAGCATCCGGTACAAATAATGTAAATAATGAAAGGTTTTTGGAAGGCTCCGTAGTTTTTAGTCAGGCTTATAATGGTTATCCTGTAACGGCGGGAGTAATATTACATGAAATGTTACATTTGTTTGGTGCAAAAGATATTTACGAGGATAAACAAGTTTATAGAGATCCTGAAGCATTGGAAAAAATGAAATCAGTTTTTCCTAACAGCATTATGTTAGAAACATATACTGATATTGCCCATAAGCAAATGGAACAATTTACAGCATGGTGTATCGGCTGGACGAACAGCTATTACGGTTGGTACGATTTGTTTATGCATAATACAGTAATAAAATAATCTTTGCAATTTTTTAGCGTTCTGCCATAAATACTCTTCAAATAATTGCATCAACTTTATAAGAGCAATTATTATGAGCGGAATATTCAAATCACAAAGTCTATCAGGAATGCTTTATGGCTTATTAAGTTTTGCCATAGCAATTGTGTTATTCATTCTCTCATACAACTTATTACCGGATTTAGAATGGCCTTATAAACTTGATAAGTTTTTTATACTGTTTGTACTTGCATTAATTATTGTGTTATTAGTAAAACTCTTTAAACCATTTATTTTTCTTTTTATTATCGGCGTATCAATGTGGTTTTATTATAAGAACAGAGATACCAATTATGATTTATTGAGTTTTTACAATGATACCAGAGCAGTATTCAATAATATTCAAACCAATAAAAACGGAAGTTTTGTGTATGTTGGTTACAAATCTTTATTAACTGATAAGCAGATATTAAATGCTATTGATTATAATGAACCTGCTGTTAGAGATTTTGCTGTAGCTGCTGCTAATAAGTATTTCAGAAAAGAGCAACAGTTAACAGGTAATGATGGCAACACATGGCAACTTATTCAGGCATTTGCAGTATTTAAACAAATAAGAACAAAATGGAATTATGTTAGCGACCCCGCTAATGAAGAATATTTTGCAAAAGCAAGTGAAACTGTGAAATTATTAGCAGGTGATTGTGATGATTATTCAATTGTAACCGCTGCATGTATTAAAGCAATAGGAGGCAAATGCAGATTGGTTTGTATTAACGGGCATATTTACCCTGAATTATTTATCGGCAATAAAACAAAATTAAAAACTGTTGCTTCTTTAATAGTAAACCAATTATTTATAAATGAAAGCAAAGGCAAGCAATTGAATTATCATGAAGATGAAGCAAAGAATATCTGGTTGAATTTAGACTATACTGCTTATTATCCGGGTGGTACTTATATGGGAGAAGATGTTATTGAATATATCTATCCATGAACTTAATAAAAAAGCCATACACGTTAATGTATGGCTTTAATTTTCCTGAGGGTTATCTCTGCTATTTTATCTTTTTAAATGTAACCGAAATAACGAAACTATAATATTACGATTCTGATTACTATTAAAATGTCACCAATTGTTTTTATAATTTATTGATTGGTTTGACTGGCGGCTTTCTTTTTCTTCTTACCATCAATAATAGCACCAGTTCCTGCACCCGCTGCAGCACCTATTAACCCACCAACAATAGCACCTTCTCCTTTTTTACCATCAACCATTGCACCAGTAATAGCACCGGCTCCAGCACCTATTAAAGCACCTGTAGCAGTTGCGTTAAGACCTTTCTTTTTAGTTGTTGAAGAAGTTTTTTCAGTTGTTGAACTATTACCCGAAGTATTATCGGCTGCCCTTCTTTCTGCTCTGGCTTCGCGTTCTGCTGTAACAGCTTTCATAGAATCAATTATTCTTTGTTTAGCTTGCTCAGCATTAATTGAATCTATTGTCATTTGCTTTGCACGCATTTTTTGTGCTTCTCTTTCACTCTTATCAGAGCATGCAATAAATAATAAAGAAAGAGATACAACGCTTAATAATTTTTTCATAAAGAGTGTTTAAGATTAAAAGATATAATAGCAAAAACATAAAACTGTGCCAGAGATACTGCAGTAAGAAATTGCTGTAATGAGTTATAGAAAACAAGCAATCTGTTGTTGAATTAATTCCTCAAAATGGGTAACGATACTTTAAAAATTGTAAGAACTTACAGATTTTAATGCTGCTCAATAATCATTCATTATTATCTTTCAAACCATGAAAAATGGTTTACAAAAGCAGCAACTACTGAAAGAATTAATTTACAATACCTACGTACAATTAAAACCATCCGGTGTGCATGGTATTGGTGTTTTTGCAGCCGTTGATATTCCCAAAGGCTGTACAACTATGTTCAGTGAAGAAATGGGAGAGTGGATAGAGCTTTCATTTGAGGAAGTAGCTTTACTTCCCCCACACAGCAAAGCATTAATTGAAAACTTCTGTTTGTTTGACGACAAGCAATATTTTGTTCCTGCCAATGGGTTTAAACAACTTGATTTATCTCTGTTTTTAAATCATTCTGATAAGCCCAATTTAATTTCTGTGAATGATGGAGAATTTTTCAAAGCAACCAGAAATATCAAGGCAGGCGAAGAACTCTTCATAGATTATGGAACGATAGTGGACAGCGAAGAATGATAATACTGTATTTTTTAACCAATTATCCCTTACTTTTGCAATCCAAAATTTTTCCCGTAAGGTCAAAACAAGATTCCCGTCTGTTCGGGAACACCAGCAGGGAGTAATCGTAAAGATTATTAAAATGCCAAAAGTAAAAACAAACTCAAGTGCCAAAAAAAGGTTTAAAGTAACCGGCACAGGCGAAATCACTTTTCAAAAGGCTTTCAAACGCCACATTCTTACTAAAAAATCTACTAAGCGTAAACGCTCACTTCGCCAGAAAGGTTTAATAGGTGCCCCTAATAAAGATTTTGTATTACGTTTATTAGGAAGAAAATAATTTCAAAAACAAATTCGAAAACTAAAATTCGGGTTTCTCTACTTTGAAATTCGGGTTTACAAAATAATTAATTATGCCACGTTCAGTTAATGCAGTTGCTTCAAGAGCACGTCGCAAAAGAATATTAAAAGCTGCTAAAGGCTTTTATGGTAAACGTAAAAATGTTTACACAGTTGCTAAAAATATTGTTGAAAAAGGTCAGACTTATAGCTATGTTGGTCGTAAATTAAAAAAGCGAGAATACCGCCAGTTATGGATTGCACGTATTAACGCTGCTGTAAGAGAAGAAGGTTTAACATACAGCCAATTTATTAACAAATTAGCTGTTAAAGGAATTGAATTAAACAGAAAAGTATTGGCTGATTTAGCAATGAACAACCCTGAAAGTTTCAAAGCTTTGATTGCTTCAGTTAAATAATTTATACAGCATTCTTTTTACAAAAGCCGAAGTTTTAAAAGCTTCGGCTTTTTTGTTTTCAATATGCTTCAAACAATTACTTTTGCTGTCCTGATAAAAATCATTTCTTGTTTAACTAACCCGTAAGAATGACAAACAGCTATACTTCGTTGGTGAACCAAACGTTTCACTTTCCGCAAGAAGGATTTGATGTTAATGATAACGATTACTTAGAGTTTAATGGTGTTGATTTAAAACCATTGATTGAAAAGTACGGTACGCCTTTAAAACTTACTTATTTGCCTAAAATCGGGATGCAAATAAATAAGGCTAAGCAAATGTTTGCAGCAGCTTTTAAAAAACATAAGTACGAGGGAACATATAATTATTGCTACTGTACAAAGAGTTCTCATTTTTCTTTTGTAGTAGAAGAAGCATTAAAGCATGATATTAATTTAGAAACATCTTATGCTTACGATATTGAAATAATAAATCAGCTTTATAAAAGAAGAAAAATAACTAAAGACACTTTTATTGTTTGCAATGGATTTAAACAAAGAAACTATACTTCAAGAATTGCTAAACTAATTAACTCCGGGTTTAAAAATGTTATTCCTGTTTTAGATAATAAAGAAGAATTAAAAGCATACAAAAAATCGGTTAAGGAAACTTTTAAATTGGGCATCAGGGTTGCGGCTGAAGAAGAGCCGAATTTTCCTTTTTATACTTCCCGTTTAGGAATCAGAGCAAAAGATATTCTTGAGTTTTATGTTGATGAGATTGAAGGGTATGAAGAAAAGTTTCAACTTAAAATGCTGCATATATTTCTAAACAAAGGCATTAAAGATGATATTTATTATTGGAGTGAATTGAATAAAATTATTAACCTGTATTGCCAGTTAAAAAAGATTTGCCCTGAATTAGACTCCATTAATATCGGTGGCGGATTTCCGATAAAGCATTCATTAGGCTTTGAATATGATTATCAATTCATGATTAATGAAATAGTTGGAAATATTAAGAAAGCTTGTAAAAAAGCAAAAGTGCCGATGCCTCATATCTTCACAGAATTCGGAAGTTTTACAGTGGGTGAAAGTATGGCACATATTTACAGTGTTGTAGCCGAGAAACAGCAAAACGATAGAGAAACCTGGTACATGATTGACTCTTCTTTTATAACCACATTACCCGATACCTGGGGTATAGGAGAGAAGTTTTTAATGCTGCCTATTAATAAATGGGATAATGAATACCAGAGAATCGTTTTAGGGGGAATTACCTGTGATAGTCATGATTACTACGATAGTGAAGAACATATTAATGAGGTTTTTTTACCAAAAATTAAGAGTAACGATATTGATGACCCTGACAATAAAATACCACTTTATGTAGGTTTTTTCCATACTGGTGCTTATCAGGATCAGATTAGCGGTTATGGCGGAATAAAGCATTGTTTAATCCCTTCGCCCAAACATATCATTATTGAGCATGATAAAAGTGGTAAATTGATTGATTGGGTGTATGCTAAAGAGCAAACTGCTGCCAGTATGCTTAAAATTCTCGGTTATTTGAGATAGAATTTGTGTTTATATTCAATTAATTACCCCTTAAATAAGGGTTTTCGAGAAAATTTTTCGAAAATTTGTTTGGCATATTGGAATTTGTAGTTATTTTGTAACCGATTTACTACCCGATGTAGAAAATCAAAACAAATAAAACCAATATTCCTATGCCAGTTATTACTACAAGTAATTGCTGTTTTATATTAAAATTCATAGCCCAATTACATCTTGCTGGGCTTCAGCAAATTTCAACAAATCATATTTTAATGAACAGTTTGGTTAAAAACCAATCTCCGAATTTTTTGGTTATTCCCATTAAAAAAGAATAGCTATGTAAACTGCTTTTAAAATCCAATATCCATATAAAACCATCCAAAATCCTAATCAATTTTCTATGAAGAACTTCTACAAACATCTTTACAGATGTGTGCTTTTAATGTTAAGCACATTTTTCTGTGGAATATTATTCTCCCAAAACCTGGTTTCTCCTTCGGAGGAAAATACAGTTCCTTTAACTGTTACAGCTGCATTTTCTGTAAACGCTGCTAAACAATGTATTACAGGAAACAGTTTTGTATTAACCAATAGTTCGTCTGCTGCAGCGGGAACAAGTTATTTCTGGGACTTTGGTGACGGCACAACTTCTACAGATGCAAACCCTGTAAAAGTTTACAACCGTTCAGGCAATTTCAGAATACATTTAGAAGTAAGAAACGGAAGCGATAATGCTTTTGTTGAGAAGTTTATAGATGTAATGCCTAAGCCTAATGTTAGTTTTAATACATTGAAAGGTACTTATGATGGTAAGAGCTACACTTTTATCAGCTCTTCAACCATTGAAAGCGGTACGATGAATTATTTCTGGAGTTTTGGTGATGGCACAACTTCAAATTCAATTAACCCTACCAAAGCATTTACTGCTGCCGGTTCTTATAATGTAAAACTTATTGTAACCAGCGATTTTGGTTGTAAAGACAGTATTACTGAAGTAATCAATCAAGGTGTAGCTGTTTGTCCTTCGCCTGTTTCTGCTTTTACAGTAAATACCCCTGAGCAATGTAAAAATACTAACAGGTTTAATTTTACAAATACCTCTTCAGTTAGTTCAGGAAGCTTAACTTACGCATGGGATTTTGGCGATGGTACAAGCTCTACAGATGCAAATCCTGTAAAAATTTATGTTCTTAAAGGTAGCTATACAGTTAAACTAACAGTTACTAATAGTTTAAATGGCACTTGCAGTACTTCAGTAACAAGTCTAATAAAAGTAGTTGGCCCTGAAGCTAAGTTTGTTCCTAATCCTGTTTCTGAACAATGCTTAAAAAATAATTTGGTAAACTTTACAAATGAGTCAAGCGTAGCAGGAAATGGTGTTACTTACAACTGGAATTTTGCAGATGGAGCAACAGCAACAACAGCCAACCCAACACATACTTATACCAATGCCGGTACTTATAATGTTTCATTAGCTGTTTATGACCCTGTAACAAATTGTACAGATACCGCTTATGTTCCGGTAAAAATGTACCCTTCACCGGTAGCTTCATTCACAGTAGTGAATCCGCAAACATGTAATGCAAAAAACTTCTCATTCAATAATACTTCATCTATAAATGGAGATGGGGTTAATTACAGCTGGTTTTTTGGAGATAATAACAGTTCAATAGATGTAAGCCCTTCTCATACTTATTCAACTTTGGGAACACATACAGTTACCTTAATTGCATCAAGCAGCCACGGATGTAATGATACAGCAACAAGGCAAATAACTGCTCCTGAAATTGTTGCTGCGTTTACTATCAATCCTACTTCAATTCAATGCTTTAAAAACAATGCGTTTATATTTACCAATTCATCTCATGCATCAACAAGCGGATTGCAATATGATTGGGATTTAAGCGGTGGTGTTACTGCAACTAATACAAACCCTTCCCGCTCTTTTAATGCACCGGGTACATACAACATTCGTTTAATTGCTAAAACGCCGTCTAATGGTTGTGCAGATACTATATTTCATTCGTTAACGGTAAATCCCAGCCCTACTGTAGATTTTTCTTCAAGTTTATCATCATACACAAACAATAATTTAACTGTAAACCTTAATAGCACTGCTTCTGTGGCAAGTGGTAGTTTAAATTATGCATGGTTTTTTGGAGATGGTCAAAGTTCTGTTAGTGCAAATCCAACACATATTTACAGCAATAATGTTGCGGAAAGAACAATCAGTTTAACAGTAAGCACAGATAAAGGTTGCTCAGAAACTGTAACAAAAACTATTTCAATGGTTGATGGTATTTCACGTGTAGTTAACAACAGTTTTGTAAACACTAACAATAACAATGTTTCTTCAGGTGCCGATGCAGGAGGAATTAATGTATATCCGAACCCGGCTCAAAATTTTGTACAAATTCGTGTTCAAAATCAACAAAACAATAATTCAATTGCTGTAAGAATAATTGATTTTAACGGAAGGGTAGTGGTACAAAGAACAGAACCTGCTTCAGGTGGAAATACAACTGTTATTACCATAAACATTCAAAACATTAATGTAGGTAATTATTTTGTAGAAGCATTAAATGCAAATGGCGTTAGAATGGCAGCACATTCTTTAGTAAAGAGATAAAAAATTATTAATAGTAAATGAGTATAGTAAAGGCAGGCAGTACCTGCCTTTATTTATTTTCATTAAGTGAAGCAATTGCACTTTCTAATTCTGAAAGATACCTGCCGTAAATAAGATTTAAGTACCACTTGTTTATGTAATGCACTGCAACAGCTAATACTGATATTAAAGTAAGTATTAAAAGTATTATAACTGTTTCGTTCAACCCGCTATTAGTAAGTTGATTAACTATATAAGATTGGCTGAAGTGTCCATCTGTATTGTACCCTAAAAGAAAAGCATAACTGATACAAACCGGAATTAATAATAAACTAAACTGCTTGTATCTTTTCATATACAGTTTAATACTTGCAATTAAAGTAGTAAGATTTTCTTTTACCGGTGCATCAACATAAAGCATTTGATTATTTATCATTCTTAAAAACCGTACAAATACGGGTATGAAAGCGACAATGACTAAAGCAAAAGTTCCGAAATAAATTCTCAAACCTTTATTGCTTAATAAAAAAGATAAAACAGCAAAAATAATAATGGCTGTTATGGTTGATGTCAATTCAAACCAAACACCTTTCTTTAGTTTGTATAAAACAGAATTTGTTTTTTCCTGAAGCGATAAATGAATTTTTTCAGAGCCTAACTCAACATCAGACTTCTCAAATTTTTCATTTAAAAGGTTTTTAAAATCATCCAGTTCCATAAATATTTTATGAAGAGTGATTGTAATATTTAATTGCTGATTCTTTAAGTTTTGCTTTAATTCTGATCATTTTAACTGCAACATAATTAGCTGTAATACCGATTATTTCTCCAATCTCATCATAGCTGTAATTGTCTAAATAAAGCATCACTAAAGCTTTATCAATTTTATCTAATTGAGCAATGGCTTTATACATTGCCTGTGTTTGTTCTTGCAGTGTTGCAGAAACATCTTCCTTAATATCAGGAATTGTTTCTGAATGTATTATAAAAGATTGCTTCTTGTTTTGTTTGAAAAATGTAATCGCCGTATTTAAAGCAACTCTATATAACCAAGTTGAGAATTGGGCATTGCCTTTAAATGAATGATAGGATTTCCAAGCCTGTAAAATAATTTCCTGATACAAATCAGCTTTATTCGAAACATCATTTTCATAAACATTACATATTTTATGAATAATGTTTTGATGCTTTTGAATTAAATCAATAAAAACTTTTTCAGCCACTTGCATTCTTTTAATATAGAACAGGAGTTATAGTAAAGCCTGCTTTTCTTAATAAACTGATAATACCGTTTTCACCACCTAAATGCCCTGCACCAACCGCAATAAAAGTTGATTTTTCTTTTACAGTTTTACTGATTAGAGGCACCCAATTACTATTTCTTTTCTTTATCAATAAATCTTCATACTGCCCGTATTCAAGCTCATTGGCAACTTCCTGCTGCATCTTATTAATATCTTTCGACTTATAAATAGAAACTAACTCCTTCAATTCCTTTTTTGACTTATCAAAATCTAACAATGTTTTTTCTAACATTTTTGCCTGAACGCTATAAGGTACTTCATCAAAAATTTGTAATTGAAATTCAACAGTTTCTAATCCGTTTATGGGTAATGAATCTTTTTTCGCAACCTTCATAATTTCATTTTCATAACTAACCGGTGTGCAGCCTAACATCGTCGGGTACAGAAGGGAAGAAACAATGAACGGTTTATACTGGCTTACTAAATTGAATGGCAGTTGAGATTTTCTTTGAAAAATAGCTGCAACAGAATCGTAGTTTTCTTTTGAAATATACTCCTTCAATTCATGGCTGTCATTCATTTTGATATGCTGCATCATTTTAGTATTAATTAATGCATCATCTAACTTCAATTCAAAATAAACCTGCTTGGTTGTGTGCAGCAAAGTCACTAAAGTATCGGGCAAAACAAAATCTTCTGCACATAATAAATGAAATGTACCATATACATAAGACGGCTGTTCTATTCCTTTACCGCTGATTTTCCATAATAACGATTTCTCGTTTGGCTTTTGTGCAAAAGACGCTTTAATAAGTATGAAGGAAAATAAAACAATTACCAGATGTTTCATAAGTTTATAAGGTTAGTATGAAAAGGAAACAAAATATTACAATAAAAAAGCCCTGTATAAAAATACAAGGCTTTAACCAAAACCAACTGCTTATGAAACAAACTTTATAACCAATTTATTTATTGAACGCTGATTTGTTTTGGAGCAGATTTTACTTCTTCTTTTTTAGGAATGAATAATTTCAATACTCCGTTTTCATATTTAGCCTGAATGTTATCAGCATTAACTTTATCATCTAATGAGAAACTTCTTTTAAAACTATTATAGCTGAATTCTCTGCGAATAGTTTTATAATCTTTCTGCTCAGTTTCTTCTTTTTTCTCAAAACCAATGATTAATAATCCATTCTCAACACTAATTTTAAAATCTTCTTTATTACGTCCCGGTGCATTTAATTCAATGTGAAAACCATCATTTGTTTCGTGAATGTTGGCTGCCGGAATATTCCAGTTTTGATTAAAATCTCTACCCCAAGCAGATGGGAAACCAAAGAATTCATCAAACACGTTGTTTAAATTTTTTGCATGATGTTTTACGAGTGTCATAGTATTAAGTTTTTTGTTTTTATAATTTGAATGAGAAATTTCAAATTGCATTCCAAGGCAAATTTTAAAGTCAATTTATCATAATAGCCTTAAAAATAAGACAGTATGTCATTTTCGATAGAAGAAAAAAGTCATCATGTCTTGTTTAAACGTTTTTTTGTTTAATTCAATCAATTTAATTTTGCTCAAAATATTTAAGATGTATCCAGCAGAAATAGTAATGCCGATGAAGGCGGAATTAATAGAAAACGGTTTTGAAGAGATGTTAACTTCAGACGAAGTAGACAATACGTTAAAGAAAAAGGGAACAACATTAGTGGTTATAAATTCAGTGTGTGGCTGTGCAGCAGGAACCTGCAGACCGGGAGTAGTTATGGCTGTAAATAACGCAACAAAAAAACCTGATAATCTGGCTACAAGTTTCGCCGGATTTGATGTTGCTGCGGTTCAAAAGGTAAGAGAGCATTTATTGCCTTATCCGCCATCATCACCTGCAATTGCTCTTTTTAAAGATGGCGAATTGGTTAGTATAGTTGAGCGTCATCAAATTGAAGGCAGACCTGCACAGGTTATTGCTCAACATTTAATAGCAGAATTCAATAAATATTGCAACTGATTAAGTTTTGTTTTTTGATGGGTTAGTTAGTAATCTAAGGACTCTTTTAAGAGTCCTTTATTTTTTGAAGCCATCGCCAATTAAACTAACATTGCAATCTAATTTATAAAGCATGTATCCTAATCTGTATTATGTTTTTCAAGACTTATTCGGAATAAACCTTAATGGTTTAAAACTCATTAACACATTTGGTTTTTTTGTTGCCATAGCATTTATAGGAGCTGCTTATACCTTAACAAAAGAATTAAAAAGAAAAGAAACTGAAGGGCTTCTAAACTATACAGAAGAAACTATAATAACTGGAAAACCTGCTTCATTCGCAGAGCTGTTAATTAATTTTTTATTAGGCTTTTTGATTGGTTATAAAATAATAGGAGCTTTTACCATACCTGATGCTCTGAATGATCCACAGAGTTTTATTTTTTCTTCTCAGGGAAATTGGCTTACAGGATTATTATTGGGAGGATTTTTTTTATGGTTGAAATGGAGAGAAAAAAATGCTCAGAAGAAAGAAAAGCCTGAACAGAAAATTACAAGAATTCAACCACATGAGAGAGTAGGGGATTTAGTTATTTATGCTGCGATTTTTGGTTTTTTAGGTGCCAAAATATTCCACAACTTAGAAAACTTGAACGACTTTATTAAAAACCCTATCGATGCTTTATTGTCATTCAGCGGACTAACTTTTTACGGAGGATTAATCTGTGCTGCTCTGGCTATTTATTTTTATGCGAGAAAACATAAAATTGCATTTATACATTTATGTGATGCTGCAGCACCGGGATTAATACTTGCTTATGCTATTGGAAGAATAGGTTGTCAGGTTGCGGGAGATGGTGATTGGGGAATATTGAACAGTGCTTTTGTAAGTAATACTAATGGAACTTTAATAGCTGCTGATACCACTCAATTTCAAAATGTATTAAACGCTAATGCAGGTTTTTATATTAATCAATTCGGCAGCTTACAAAATGTTCAACATTTAAATATTCAGCCGTTTTGGGGTTTACCAAACTGGCTTTTTGCTTACAACTATCCACACAATGTAATTAATGAGGGAACAGCTATTGCCAATTGCATGGGCAATTACTGCCACCAACTACCTATCAGTGTTTTTCCTACACCTTTTTACGAAACTTTAATGAGTTCAGCTCTATTTTTCCTTTTATGGTTTTTAAGAAAGAGAATTAAAATTGCAGGCCGATTATTCGCTATTTACTTAATTGTTAATGGCTTAGAAAGATTTTTGATTGAAAAAATTCGTGTAAATACCAAATACAATTTCGGCAGTTTCCATCCTACACAGGCAGAAATAATAGCTATCTTATTAATTATCGCCGGGACTGTGCTTTATTTTCAGGCACCCAAGCTTTTAAAAGCCAATAGCAAGCCTTAACCACATTTTCTTACCACTTAACTATTTTAATTTACCGTTCATGCTTTAAACATGTACTATGTAAAACATACTACTTAGTTTCGTTCTGTAATTGATTAAAACAAGAACCATAAACTAAGTGTATGAAAATAATATCATTTCTCTTATCAGGCTTATTTTACGCTCAAATAAGCTTTTCTCAACAGCCAGTTGTTTTAAAAACTACAGGTAAAGTTGTTGATAATCAAAAGCCGGTAGAAGCAGCAGCTGTTTCTCTTTTAAGAGCGAAAGACTCTTCAGTAATTAAAATTGCAGCAACCTTAAAAGACGGAAGCTTTGAGGTATTAACGCAGCAACCCGGTAAATTTTTACTTTCAGTTCAAGCAGTTGGCTTTAATAAATATTTCAGTCAACCCTTTGAACTATTTGAAAAACAGAATATTATATCTCTGCCAATTATTCAACTTAAACAGGTGGTTAAAGAATTAGACAATGTAACTGTAGCAACTAAAAAGCCGTTGATAGAGCAGAAGATTGACAGAACAGTTTTAAATGTAGAAGCTTCCATCAGCAATATCGGTACATCAGCTCTTGATGTTTTAGAAAAATCTCCCGGCGTTACCATTGATAAAGACGGAAATATCAGCCTAAAAGGTAAAGCAGGCGTTCAGATTTTTATTGATGGAAAACCTGCGTATGTATCAGGACAGGATTTAACTAATATGTTGAAAAACATGCAGAGCAGCCAATTAGACCAAATTGAAATTATGACCAATCCGCCCGCAAAATATGATGCAGCAGGCAATGCCGGTATTATCAATATCAAAACAAAGAAAACTAAAGCTTTCGGTTTTAACGGCTCGGCAAGTGTAAACTATTCACAAGGGTTTTATGGCAGAGGAGGAGAGAATCTAAACTTAAACTATCGTGAAAATAAGTACAATTTTTTCGGAAATCTTAACCACAATTACAGAAAAAATTATCAGGATTTATTCATTGACAGGAAATTTATAGATGCCACAAGCAAAAATGTACTGTCAATTTTCAACCAAACCAATCGTTTATTTAATAGTGGTGAATCATACAGGGGAAAAGTTGGAATGGATTGGTATACTTCACCAAAAACAACAATCGGATTTGTAATAAATGCAGCAACAGATCCCGGAGATTTTATCAGCAATGGGGATATCAATATTTCAGACCCTAATAATGTATTGCAAAGCAAAACTATGGCAAAATCGATTAACTCGCTACAGTCCAAAAACTTTAGCACCAACATCAACTTTCGAAGGGTAATTGATAGTACCGGAAAAGAATTAACCGCAGATTTAGATTATATCTATTATAATGCAGCAAGCAATGAAACAGTTACTAACAGTTATTTTGATAATAGTGGTAACACTATTTTAAGACCTGATACTTTATTAGGAATGCTTCCGCAAACGGTTACTATTTACAGTGCCAAAGTTGATTATACGATGCCTTTACAAAAAGGGGCAAGGTTTGATGCAGGCATAAAAGCAAGTTATGTAAAAACTGATGCAAATGCAAGCTACGACAGTATTAAAAACGGTAGTACCGTTCATGATTATAACAGAAGTAATCACTTTATTTATGAGGAAAATATTAATGCAGCTTATGTAAATTTCAGTAAGCCGATTTCAAAGAAATTCAGTGCACAAGTAGGTTTAAGGTTAGAACAAACCATTGCAAAGGGCAATCAGATTACAACAAATATCCAGTTTAACAGAGATTATGTGCAATTATTTCCCACTGCTTATTTTCAATATGCCTTAAACGATAAAAATACTTTTGTATTGAATTACGGAAGAAGGATAAGAAGGCCCGATTACCAAAGTTTGAACCCTTTTGTGGAGTTTTTAGATAGATATACTTATCAGCAAGGTAACCCTGATTTGCAGCCGCAGTTCAGTCATAACATTGAGTTATCACATACTTATAAAAATTTCCTTACAACAACTTTAAATTATACCAATACAACAGATATTATTCAAGAGGTTTTAGAGCAGAATACAGCCAAAAATGAAACCTATGTAAAACAGGCCAATATTGCTCAACAACGCCAATTCGGTATTGCAGTTAACGCAGCAACGCAATTTAAAAAATGGTGGACAAGCAATTTCTATGTAAATGTTTACAATAATCAGTTTTCAGGCATCATCAACAATTCATATGAAGTAATCAGTGCTACAACTGCAGTTTTTAATGTAAACGAGCAATTTAAATTCAATAAAGGCTGGGGAGCTGAATTAAGTGGTTTTTACAGAACTGAAAGTGTTGAGGGAGTTTTTACTATAAAACCATTGGGGCAAATGAATATGGGCGTAAGTAAACAATTATTGAAAAATAAAGCAAGCATCAGATTGGCAGTTGCTGATATTTTATACACGCAAAAAGCCAGCGGTTATAATAAGCTCGGAACTATAGATGCAGCATTTCATCAGCAAAGAGACAGCAGACAGGTTAGCATTGCTTTTACTTACAGATTCAATAAAACAAAAGGAAAGATTGCTAACATTCAAAAAAGAAAAACCGGCGGTGCCGATGATGAGCAAAGCCGTATAAAAGGCAATTAATAAAACATATACTATGATTAAAGCCCTAATCTGAATTTGATTAGGGCTTTATTACTTTAGTTGATAACCAGACAGTTAAATCAAATTATCCTATAATTTATATTATGTTAAGTAACTAAAAGAACTTTCCTATTCAATTTCCAATGGTATCTTGCACAAGTTTCTATACTAACCCATTCAACATAATTCTTACTGACAACCTACTACATTCATGATACAATATTTTCAAACCAAAGACGGACAGGTAACGGAAATAACCAAAGCAGAAATAGGTACATGGGTAAACCTTGCTCCCCCGTTTAAAGAAGAAGAATTTGTAGAAATAAGTAAAGAATTAGAAGTGCCTATAGAATTTTTGAGAGATTCTTTAGATATAGACGAAAGACCACGCTATGAAATTGAAGACAATGTAAAATTCATTGTTATCAAACCTCCTACCGAGAACAATTCTTTTAATGATAGCGATGCATACTATATTACCATTCCTATCTGTATCATCTTAACACACAATCAAATTATAACCGTAAATTCTTTTGATAACGGTGCCATCAAAAAATTCTTAAGCTCCTTTCAAAAAAGAAACGCCGATAAACGAAACATGATGGTGTTAAAAATTTTCGAGAAAGTTATTCAAACCTATCTGGAATATCTTAAAGAAATAAACAACCGCAGAAACCAATATGAGCAAAGCTTGTACGACAGCAACAGTAACGAAGACTTACTTAAGCTGATGCGAATTCAAAAAAGTTTAGTGTACATTATTACAGCATTAAGAGGCAATGAATTATTGATGTTAAAATTAGAACGCACCAACTTTTTGCAATTGAATGATGAAGAAAAAGAGTTTCTGCAGGATTTAATAGTAGATGCCAGCCAGGCATTAGAAATGGCTAATACTTATACCAATATTTTAAGCAGTACTTTAGATGCATTTGCCAGCATCATCAGCAATAATTTAAACAGCGTAATGAAACGCTTAACATCCATTACCATCATACTTTCATTACCTGCATTAGTCACCAGTATTTACGGTATGAATGTAGATATACCCTATTCACATTCAGCCCATGCATTTTATATTCCGGTAATAATTTCATTAATTGTTTCTGTAATTATTGCCTGGTATTTTATGAAGAAAAAGTGGTTTTAATTTTTGTACCCAACAGTAAAACTTTACTCAGCAGCAGTGGCGTCGCACACTTGTACTGTATAACAATAAGCAACAAACATGAATCAACCGATAGACTTTTCAAACTTACCTGCACCCATAAAATTTACAATAAGAGTATACGGTATTTTATTAGATGCCGATAAAAGAATCTTAGTAAGCGATGAATTTATTCGTGGTAATTACTTTACTAAATTTCCCGGCGGCGGTTTAGAATTAGGCGAAGGCACCAGAGCTTGTTTGCAAAGAGAGTTTAAAGAAGAAACAGGATTAGATGTAACCATTGGCGAACATATTTATACAACAGATTACTATCAGCAATCTGCTTTTAATTTTAACGACCAGATTATTTCCATTTATTATTATGCTTATCCTGTTAACCCGAATGATTTAGCAATACTGCCAACCAAAACAAAACATTTTGATTTTACAACTGAGCAAACTGCTAACCCGCAAGGACAAGCAGAAGTGTTGCGTTGGGTTGAATGGAACGATTTATCAGAAGCCACTGTTCATTTACCCATTGATAAAATTGTGGTGAAGCTATTGAAGCAATAGTCTTTTGCCACAGATGCACAGATTTACACGAAAAATGTATTAAAAATTTGTGTTTATCCATGTATTCGTAGCCTTTTTTATTAATTAATCTCTGCGAAACCCGCTGTCTGCTGAGACTTTGCGGTAAATAACAATAAAACAAAACCTCATCCGTCTTTCAACAAAACTGCAACAATGAAAGTAATAATAACCGGTACAACGGGTATGGTGGGCGAAGGTGTTTTATTGGAATGCTTATCAAGCAATATTGTTTCAGAAGTGTTAGTCATTAATAGAAGGCCTTGCGGTGTTACACATATAAAGTTGAAAGAAATTATACATAGCAACTTTCACGACTTATCTCCCATTGAAAATCACTTATCAGGTTATGATGCTTGTTTCTTTTGTGCCGGTGTTTCTTCTGTTGGTATGAAAGAAGAACAATACCAACACCTTACTTATGATTTAACCCTGCATGTAGCAAAAATCTTAAGCAAATTAAATAGCAATATGGTGTTTTGTTATGTATCTGGTAAAGGTACCAATGCTAATGGCAGCATGATGTGGCAAAAAGTTAAAGGCAATACCGAAAACGATTTACTGAAACTATCATTTAAAGCAGTGTATAATTTTAGGCCGGGTATTATAGAACCGATTAAAGGGCAAAAAAACACATTGAAGATTTATACTTATTTAGGCTGGTTAATGCCGGTAATAAAAATTCTTTCACCATCTAATATCTGTTCATTAAAAGATATTGCTGCAGCAATGATTAATAGTGTTATAAAAGGCTATGAAAAGAATATTTTAGAAGTAAAAGATATTGTTGCTTTGGCGAAGAGGTAGTTGGCTACAGTTAAGTCATTTCAAGGTTCGTACCGAGAAATCTCATTTATCATTAAACAGATTTCTCGTTGGGCAAGAACCCAATCACGAAATGACGAATCAACCTTTTCGAAACTCTCCGCCTCTGTGATTAATAAAACTATCCTGCAGTAATAATATTTTCAAATTCCCCCTGCCCCATTGCTGCTTCTTTCATTTGTTCGGCAACAGTATGTCCCAAGTATTTATCAATTATTCTTTCAGCTCCGTAAATAACCGGTGTTAATACAATGGCCATCGTAAACTTATAGGTATAATTCACCATACAAATGGCTAATACTTTTTGCCAACTCCAGTTATTACCTAATTTAAAAGCTATAAACAATACAATAAAACTATCTACCAATTGAGAAACCAAAGTAGAACCTGTTGCTCTCAACCAAACTTTACGATGACCCGTTCTTTTCTTTATCCAATGAAACACAGCCACATCAATTAACTGGCTGGCTAAAAAAGCTGCAATACTTCCTACAATAATCCACATACCCTGCCCGAAAATACCTGAAAATGCAGATTGCATATTCGGTATACCCGAATCTGTTTTAGAACTAATCCACCAGCCCGGAGGCGTGGTTTGCATGGCTGTATAAAACATTAAAAAAGCATAACTGATTAAAATAACTGCCGTCCATGAAATTCTTTTCACGGCTTTAGGGCCGTAGTATTCATTCACAATATCAGTCATAATAAATTCCAACGGCCATAACAATACACCGCAGGTAAGTGAAAATGATAAGCCACCTTCCCCAAATAAAGTGAAATTAAAAGGCTTAAACCCTAATGTACTTTCTAATGAAAATATTTTACCACCGATACATTCTGCTATTAAAGCATTGGCTACAAAAAAAGCACTCATGCCAAGAAAAAGCTTAGTGGGTTTGTCTTTCAGAATTTGATGTATCATAATTAACGAAAGAAAAAGATAATTTGAATAATGAGAAATAAAAGATTAGTTATTCTTAACCATGCAGGAACATTAACTGTTTTACTGCTAATTATTTTTGTTAAAATAATAATATTTAGAATGAAATTTAAAATAACACCTGATAATGTTAAAATAATAATTGTTCCAACAAAACCTTGATATTTTGAACCTATCAAATCATTCTTACCAACATCCATGGTTAAATTCATAACAATAAAAATCAAACTTGCTATGTTACATAACAAAACCACCCTGCTGATAAATAATAACCAACGCATAAAAATTTTCGTTCAAAATAGCATTAATTTGCTGCACTTAACAAAGAACTGATGAAAAATTTTCAATGGAAAAAATTATTGCCTCATGCAATAGCCATAGCTGTTTTTTTAATTGTTGCATTAATTTATTGTAAGCCTGCATTAGAAGGTAAAGTATTACAACAGGGAGATGTGATTCACTGGAAAGGAATGGCTCAAAATTCATTTGCATATAAAGATAAACATGGCACTTTTCCGTTGTGGAGCAATGGTATGTTCAGCGGTATGCCTGCTTATCAGATTACAGGTATCGGAGAAAACCCTATCGGCATTGGATATATAGGAAGCTTATTAACATTGGGTTTACCAAAACCTGTTTACTTTTTCTTTCTGGCATGTATTTGTTTTTATTTTCTTACACAAGTATTAAAAGTTAATCCATACATAGGCATTTTTACTGCATTAGGTTATGCTTATGCAACTTACAATCCTATTATTATTTCAGCAGGGCACGATACGAAAATGAATGCTATTGCTTATATGCCTGCATTAATTGGTTCATTACTATTACTCTACGAGAAAAAATATCTATGGGGTGCTGCATTAACAGCGGTTTCCACCGCATTAATTGTAGGTGCCAACCACATGCAGATTACCTATTACACTTTTATTATTGCCGGTATAATGAGCATTGCTTATGTGGTAAGATGGATTAAAGCAAAAGAATACAAACATTTAGTAAAAGTTGTTAGTATTGCAATTGTAGCTGTTGCTATTGGTGTTTTAGTTAACGCCATTACCATATTTACCACTTATGAATATGCTAAAAGAACCATTCGTGGCGGAACAACTTTAGCTTCATCCAATAAAGGAAATTATTCTAAATCTGGTTTAAGTACAAATTATGCTTTAAGCTACAGTATGTATAAAACGGAACCATTGGTATTGATGTTTCCGAGAATGTATGGTGGCAGCAGTTTTAATTTAGAAGTAGAGCAGGATAAATCAAAAGCTATTGAAGCTTTACAACAAATGCCTCAACAGTTAGGTCAGCAAATACAAGGCTATTTACGTTTTTATTGGGGTGGCATTGATGGTGTGGGAACAGCAGGCCCGCCGTATGTTGGTGCAATTATCTGCTTCTTAGCATTAATTGGTTTTGTATTATTAGATGGGAAATATAAGTGGTGGATTTTATCAGCAATAGTGCTTACCACATTAATGAGTTGGGGTAAATATTTTGCTGGTTTTAATGAATTGTTGTTGAAGGCTTTACCCATGTATAACAAGTTCAGAGCACCAAGCATGATAATGGTAGTACCAACTTTATTATTATGTATGATGGCTGCTTTAACCATTGATAAAATAATTACAGTAGATGATAAAGAAGCTTTGTGGAAACAATATAAAAAAGGATTAATTGTAGTGGGAAGTTTTTTCGTATTAGCTTTATTGGTTTATGTTTCATCAGATTTTATGAGTGCTGCAGGGCAACCAAATGATCATGATTTATTAAAACAAATTAATCAGATACCTGACGAACAACAGAAAGCTGCCATATTAGAACCTGTTAAAACTTTCATTAATGGCTTGAAGGAAGATAGAAAAAATTTATTTCTGGGAGATTTGCTGCGTTCATTACTATTTATTGCAGTAGCAGGTATTGCATTATGGTTATACATCAAAAAGAAAATAAACACAGTAGTTGTTATAGCTGTAGTTGGTTTATTTGCTTTTATTGATGTGATAATGATTGATACTAAATATCTGAATGAAGAACGTTATCAGGAACAGGCAGATTATGATAACAACTTTGCTCCTACTACTATTGATAAACAAATCTTGCAGGATACAAGTTATTACCGTGTATTCGATGTTTCGCATGGCATTAATGATGCCTTTAATGGAAGTGCGTTAACAGCTTACTTTCATAAATCAATAGGCGGTTATCATCCTGCTAAGCTTAGTATTTATCAGGATTTGATTGATAGCCAATTGTATAAGTTCCCTGATTGTTTGCCTGTAATTAATATGTTGAATACAAAGTATATCATCACTCCCAACCAACAAGGTAATCAGCCAATCGTACAGCAAAACCCTTATGCATTAGGTGCTGCATGGTTTGTAAAAGCCATTGAATATAAAAACACACCTTCAGAAATTATTCAATCGTTAAGTAAATTCAATCCAAAAGATACTGCTGTATTAGATGCTTCAGTAAAAGCTAAAATTAATTTTACCGGAAGTAATGATTCAACTGCATCTATTCGTTTAATAAAGAATGATAATGATGTGATAGCATATGAATCGTCATCAAATACCAATGGCTTTGCAGTGTTCAGTGAAATATATTACGATGCGGGATGGAAAGCAACCATTGATGGCATTGAAACACCCATTTATCAAACCAACTATGTTTTGAGAGGCATTCAGGTACCACAAGGCAAACATAAAATTCTGTTTGAATTTAAGCCTGCATCTTTTGTTACCGGTAGCAGATTGGCAATTGGTGCATCTGCCATAACATGGTTATTATTAATCGGAGCCATTGTAAGTTCATTACGCAAACGCAAAGAAATACAAGCATAATGCAATGACAGTAATGGGAATTGTTTCCTACAAAGTTTTTCCTGCCTATATGGGCGGACAAAAAGGTGTAGCTAAATTCTATGAATATCTTTCAAAAGAAGTTGAAACAATTTTGGTTACTTCCAGTGATAATGTTACTGTTCCTTTCGCTGTAAAGAAACAGTATCATTTTTTATTTCATCATAATTGGGGCTGGTTAAATATCTTTTACATTAATAAGCTGGTGTATTTAATAAGGCAACATAAGATTGATATAATTATTGTAGAACATTCTTATTTCGGAATTATAGGTATTTTACTGAAAGCCTTTACAGGAAAGCCTTTCGTAATACACTCACACAATATAGAAGCTCAGCGTTTTAAAACAGCAGGTAAGTTTTGGTGGAAATTGTATGAACAGTATGAAAGATTTGTTCATACAAAAGCAAACCATATTTTTTATAAAACAAAAGATGATGCTGACTATGCAAACAATGTTTGGAAAATAAAAAATCGCTCCTATTCAATTGTTCCTTTTGGAACAGATTTGAAAGCAATTCCTTCTGCAACTGATAAAGCAATATGCAGAAACCGGATTTGTGAAAAACATACCATTCAAAAGCAAGAACCTATTTTTCTCTTTAACGGAACATTAGATTTTGAACCGAATATTCATTCAATAAAAATTATTATTGAAGAGTTAACGCCTTTATTGCTGCACTATCATTTTCAATACAAAATGATTATTTGCGGCAACAGGATTAAAGAAGATTTATTGAAAGAGATAAATACTTGTAATAATATAATTTATGCAGGGTTTGTTGATGATATCAATATTTATCTGAAAGCTGCTGATGCATTTATTGTTCCCTCCTCTTTAGCAACAGGAATTAAAACAAAAATTATTGAAGCATTGGCAAATAACACTTTAGTAATTGCTGATGAAAAAAGTATAAAAGGAATTGGCGTTTCAACTGCACCCAATAAACTGATTCCTGTAAAATCCAATAATTATAAGGCTTTCAGCGAAGCAATGATGAAGATAAAGGTTATTAAAAATGAAGACACACAACCATCATTTTATGATACTTATTATTGGGGCAATATCATTCATCATGCAACTTTATCTTTACAATCATTAAACAGTTCCAAATGAAAAAGAGCTTTCTTTTTTTATTGGCCATGGCAGCAATCAGTCAATCTTTTGTAATTGAGAAAAACAAAGTAGTTGTGGTTTGGCAGCCATCTCATCAAACAGATACAGGAAAAGATTTCTCTGAAGCTGAAACATGCAATGCAATAGTTGAAGCCGCAATAGAAACCAACCCCAAATTAAAAGAATATAAAGTGTGGAGTTTGGGGAATAACAATGTGCATCATGCAGACAGAGGTAGTAACACTTCTGTTGAACATACGGCAGCAATAATTGATGGAAAGATTTCCGGCTATGCTTTTGAATTACAGGAAGCCAATAAATTACACCCTACTATTTTTATTGCTGTACATAATAACGGTGGCACAAAACGCAATGCAGTATGGGGTTATATTCATTATGGAGATAAATATGAAAATGAAAACAGAGAATTAGCAGGTAGATTAATTAAAGCAATTTCCGCAGCAACTGATTTAGAAAACAGGGGTGTTTTATTAGACAGTACAACCGGCAGAAACGATTATCGCTGTAAAGAAACCAATAAACTAAGCTTTTATAGTTTAGACGAGAATGTAAATACTGCAACTTATCGTGTATTGTTAGAAATAGGTGATAATGAAGCAAGCAGAACATTGTTGCTTAGTAATGAGGGGAGAAAGAAAATAGGGCAAGCATTGAAGATGGAACTGGCAGCATGGATGTCTGAAAAAAAATTTAAATAAGCATGAGTGAAGCTTTGGAAATATCAGTAGTAATATGTACTTATAACCGTGCAGACTATATAAAGGATGCCATGGAAAGTCTGTATCATCAAACATTACATAAAAGCAGGTTTGAAGTAATTATTGCCAATAATAATTCAACAGATAACACCAAAGCAATTGTTGAAGAATACATTTTAGCTCATACCGATGCTAATTTTATTTATGTTGAAGAATTACAGCAAGGTGCATCTTATGCAAGAAATACAGGTGCTGCTTTAGCAACCTCTCCCCTTTTATGTTTTATGGATGATGATGCGATTGCTGAAAAAGATTATTTAGAACGTATTGTAAATTTCTTTAAAGAACATACAGATGCAGGAGGTTTAGGCGGAAGAATTATTCCGAAGTATATTCCCGCAGAACCCGTATGGATGAGTTATTATGTTGCGTCATTGGTTGGCAATTTTGATTACAGTAAAGAAGTTTGTGTGTTCGCAGAAGGAAAATATCCTTTAGAATCTAACATGATTATTAAAACCGATGACTTCAGAAAAGTAAACGGTTTTAATACTGAATTGCCGGGTGTTGTTGGCACATTGCGTATTGGCGGAGAAGGCAAAGAATTTTTCTATAAGTTGCAAGCTTTAGGAAATAAAATTTATTACGACCCAGCTATAATTGTTCAGCATGTTGTTGAAGTAAAAAAACTGACTAAAGAATATATGTACCGCGTTGCAAGCGGTATCGGCAGAGGCGAAAGAAGAAGAGTAAAAGCAATCAGTAATATTGCTTACATTAAAAAAAATGTTGAATACTTTATAAAACTCGGAGCATCTGTTGTACTTGCTATTAAATATATTTTACAAGGTAACTCTGCTAAAGCAATGCCTGTTATTCAATTCAGAATAGATGCATGGAAAGGTTTAGTGGGGAAATAAAAAATAAGTTATGGACTTAGAAATTTTTATTAACAGAAAGATTAAAGGAACTCTTAATAGATGGTTTGGTATTGAATTTACTTATGGTTCAGAAACAAAAAAAGTTAGGCATCTGGTAATAAAATACTGTGTTGGAAAAGGTTGTGATATAGGCTTTGGCGGAGATAAAATTGTTAAACAAAACTGCGATGGAATTGACTTCCCGAATCCATATGCAAAAGCAGGAAGAGATAAAGTTGATATAGGCTGCGATATTATTAATGGAGAAATACCTGTTGCTGACAATACGTATGATTATGTTTATACAAGTCACTTAATTAAAGATTTTACTGATACCATTGATGGACTTAAAAAGTTTATTCGTGTTCTAAAGAATGGAGGTAATTTGATATTAGTTTTTCCCAACCAAAAAAAATATGAAGAGGTTTGCAATAAGAGAGGGCAGCCTTTAAATCCTTATCATGTTCATCAGGAAATGGGTTTAGCATACATGACAAATCAATTGAATAAAATTGAGAACATTAAATACGATTTGATTTTTAAAAGTGATTGCGAAATTGATTACAATGTTGTGATGGTTTTAAAAGTTGAGAAGCTATAAATTCGATATTTTAACTCCTAAAGGTTTTAACAACTTATTTATTGTCCTCATTAATCCGGTAGATTTTTTTACCGGTTTTGAATAAAAGCAATTTAAGTTTATAAACATATCATAGCCATTCGCTTTCACTTCTTTTGTATAATCTTCCAATAAATTTCTTAATACAGGAAGATTACTTAAGTCGAATCTGTTTTGATGTTTAGATAGTATTTCGGGCATCTCAAATTTATATCCACTGATATGAAGAAATATCAACGGCTCATTTTCATTAACTACAACTGAATTGTGTTTAATAGATAAACTCCTTTCATGCAGGTTCCAATAAGCAACGTTTAAACCTTTATTATTTGAAACAATTACTTCATCAAAAAACAAAGGAACTAAATTTAACCAGGTTTGGTCAACGCCCATACCTTCTGCAAAATTGTAATAACATTCATCAATTAAATGATTACTCCACCATTGTAAAAAATCTTTGGTTATATCAGTAACCTTCATTGCAATAAAGCCTGCGTTATATAAACCGGAGCGTATAACATCTCTTTCTGTGGAAAGTCTTTTATCATTAATTGGTGTTGTATAATGTGGTGTAAGAATAATAGATGAAGTTTCTAATTGTTTTTCGATGGTATTTAAAGATTGATAAAAATAAATATCTGTATCAACATAAATCAATATCTCAGGATTGTATTCTTTTATTAAATACTGAGCCATAAAAGGTTTTACAGCACAGTTCAATTCTATAATGGTATATTGATTACTCATTTTTTCGAATGAATCAATACCAATATTTTCTGCTTCTATTAATAAATAAGGTTTAAAAAAATTACTGTCAAATCTTCCGTTTATTTTATCAACTAAACAAATAAATACATGGTAATCATTATTATGCTTACTAAAAGAATCAGCCATTGTTTTAGCATAAGCCAAATGGTTAGCAGAACAAACTGTGTAAGCTATTTTCTTCATAATTTTTTAGCTATAATAATGTTGCTTAAATATAATTTTTGATTTTTAGGATAAACCGGTTCAACCAGTTTGAATAAACCATTTAAAAAAGGTACTGCAATTTGTCGTACTATTTTTTTAAAGAAATTAATTTTTGAGAAGAATACAACATGGTGCAACCAGTAATCATTCAGATAAATAATAAATAATTGATGTATAGCCGATAGTGTATGCCCGCTTTTGTCAATTACTTCAACTTCAAAGCCATTTTTTTGTAGTAAATCTTTTAAGGCAAATTGAGTATATCGGGCATAATCATTAGGTATTTCATGCTCTTCCCAAACAAAAGGGCAAGTAACTAAAATCCTTCCATCTTTTTTCAAAACACGATGTAATTCGGGTAATATTTCATTCAAATTAAAAACATGTTCAAAAACTTCACTGGTAAAAATGCTGTTGAATTGCTCATTCTCAAAGGGCAAAGTTTTACCGTCGTAAAAAAAATCAATCTGTTCATTAGTATGGCTGTGTCCATCACTGTTATAATCAACACCCGTATAAGTTTCAATATTTTCAAATAATGATTGATAAGGTTTTGCACCGCAACCAAAATCAAGCAGTTTACCGCTAAGCATATTGCTGTACTGGCTAATTTTGTTATAAAGCCCTTTTCGCATAAAATATAAAGGATGCGATAAAGGAGGATTAAAGTCTTTAGGTACCATATCTTTCATTCAGAAACCGATTGATTTAAAGCTATCAAAATAAAGTAATTTAATTTAGAATAAGCATGAGAGTATTTTACGACCACCAGATTTTTTGCAGACAAAACTTTGGTGGCATATCAAGATATTTTTTTGAATTGATAAAAGGTTTTGCAAATAATCAACAAATACAATCAAGTTTTTCAGCAAGGTTTACTAATAACTTTTTTGCAAATGAATTGATTAATGAAAGAAATTTACTTTCAACGGCTTCTTTTAAAGGCAAGAAAGATATAGTAAGACTGTTGAATGATTTTATTACACAAAAAAAACTGCAAAAGCAGGAATTTGACATCTATCATCCTACGTATTATAACAGCCATCTTTTAAAATATAATATCGGTAAACCTTTAGTGGTTACTGTACATGATTTGGTTGATGAAAAATTTAATAATATCAATCCGAAGTTTACCGGATTAATTGCTCAACGGAAAGAAATGATTCAAAGGGCAGATAGGGTAATTGCTATTTCTGAATCTACCAGAAAAGATTTATTAGAACTGTTTTCAATTCCCGCTGATAAAATATGTACAATATATCATGGAAATTCTTTACAAGCAGATATTAACCCTTTAGGCAACAGAAAAAAGTATATTCTGTATGTTGGCAGCAGATCAGGCATTCATAAAAATTTTACTGCATTCCTTAATGCAGCAATTTTATTTCTTAAAAAAGAAAGTGATTATCAATTAATCTGTGCAGGTGATAACCCTTTTACTGCAAAGGAACTTGCTTTAATTAATCAATATAATTTATCAAATAAAATTATTCATCAAGCAATAGTAAATGATGAACAATTAGCTCGATTATACGTAGATGCAAGTTTATTAATCTATCCAAGTTTATATGAAGGTTTTGGATTTCCAATTGTAGAAGCATTTGCTTGCGGTTGTCCGGTTTTAACCAATTCAGCCTCGAGCATGATTGAAATTGCTGCTGATGAGGCATTTTATTTTTCTTCAAATTATCCTGAAGAAATGTGTACTGATATTTTAAATGCCTTACATAACCATGAACAACGGGAAATTAAAACTAAAGCAGGCATATTAAAAGCTAAGGATTTTACATGGCAAAACACTTTACAGAAAACAACAGCTGTATACCAAACATTGGGTTCATAAATCACTTTAATTTGCAACATGAAATTTAAACCTGTTAAAGCATTCAAAGTTTTATTTGGTCTTGATAATAATATCGCTTTATTCCCACCGGATTTTGAAGACTTCCATAAAAACATTATTAATAAAGTACGTCCATATACTATGACAAGCAATGAACGATTGTATGGATTGATTGAAGCTGTTAAGTATATTATAGAAAATAAGATTGAAGGTGATATTGTTGAATGCGGTGTTTGGAAAGGTGGCAGTATGATGGCTATCGCTGAAACGTTAAAGCAATTAGGCGATACAAACAGACAATTGTTTTTATACGACACTTTTGCAGGCATGACTGCACCTACAGAAGAAGATGTTGATCAATTAAACAGAGATGCAAATTCTCAGTTAAAGGATGATATAGATAAGAAAACAGAAAGCATAGTTTGGGCTTATTCAGGTTTGGAAGAAGTAAAAGCTAATATTAAGAAAATACAATACCCATATGTAAATATTCATTTTATTGAAGGAGATATTCTGCAAACCATCCCTGCACAATTACCGGGTAAAATTGCCTTATTAAGATTAGATACCGATTGGTATGAATCAACCAAACATGAAATGATTCATTTATATCCTTTATTACAAAAAAGCGGGGTATTAATTATTGATGATTATGGTTTCTGGAAAGGAAGCAGGAAAGCCGTTGATGAATATTTAGAAGCTAATAAAATATCTATTCTTTTAAACAGAATGGATGAAACAGGCAGAATTGCTGTAAAGCAAGCTTAGTTAGCATTCAAATATTTAATTTCAGAAACTCTTAACGCTCTGCCATAAATTCTAATATCATCTACATCACCCAAAAAAGGATACAAAGTATCGCCACCAAAATAAAGAATATCAGTACTTGTTTTCATGCCACCACTATAAGCATTTTGCCATTGAAGTACCCCATTGATGAAACATTTCATGGTTGAACCATCATATGATATGGTATAAAAATACCAAGTATTGGCAGTTTGATTGAAAGGAATGATAAAACCATTATCCGCATTTAATGAGCTCTTAAAATTTCCGCTAATTGTATTACCTACTATGGCACTTGAAAATGAGCCGGTACCTCCGCCATCCCAATGATGGGTAACTATTCTTTGCGATGAAGAATTATTGGTATTCTGTTTAAACCAAAAACTCAACGTAAAATTATTCACATTCATAGTGAAATTTGACACATAGATACTTTTTGCGTTTCCGAAATTGTATGCTTTATTAGCTAAGCCAAATCTATCGTTAGTTAATGTAGCACCTGAAACAGTTCCGTTTAAATTATGTCCACTACTATCTCCTGCATTACCATTTAATGGATAATAAGCCAATAAATTCAATGATAGTTGTGAGTTAAACTTCGGAGCTTTATAGGCAACCGTTAAACCATAATATATTTTATTACTAACCGTTTTTGCATATGCAGTGATGTAATAAGTAGTATCTCCTAAAGGTAAATTAAAGCCGGAGTTTATATTCCCATACAGACCAATGCCGGTTTTAACAGTACTATCAACTTTTGAATCAGTTATTTTAGAACTATAGGAAACAAAATGGCCACACTCTTTAATTATCTCATTATTATAAACACCGGTTATAGTCCCTTGGATTTGAATGGTATCAACAAAATTGTAACCTACACTTCCTGTAATCAGCACTATATTCGTATCAACTGTGCTTACAGGAGTAGGCGTAGGTGTAACAGGATTATTCTTTGAACAAGAAATTAATATGGATATCAATACAACAGTTGCAACTAAAGTAATACGAGGCATTTTTCTTTTTTACCAAATTTAGCCGAAAAGAATATATGAATTAAAATCTTTTTTTATTTTAAACAAAAACTTACCAAAAGAAGTTTGCAATAAATAATGTAAAAACTTCAATCGCATTTGCCATACCCTGCATTTTACAGAGTAACCGAAATAAGATTCATAAACAGTTACATTTTGTTGTAACGATTTTATATAGTTATTACTGCTTATACCCGTATTATCAAAAACAATCATGGTTTTATTAATGAATTGATAAGGCTCATCTTTTATTCGGCACATCAAATCATAATCCATTGCAATTGAATAATTCAAATTAAAAATTCCTGCTCTGTTATAAACTTCTTTTCTTAAAAACCAGGTAGGGTGAGCAATACTTCGCATTCCCTTATACAATTGCTTTTTATCAAACGGCTTACCTACTTCTATCCATTGCCCTGCACGTTTAATTTTAATCTTACCACTAACCCATTGAATAGTTGCATTGTTTTGGAAGGCTTCTTTAACTATTGAAAGAATACTTTCATCAGCATAAATGTCGCCGCTATTTAATAAATGAATAATAGTTCCTTTAGCTCTTTCAATTCCTTTATTAAAAGCATCAGATATACCTTTATCTTTTTCATTCAGCCATTTCCTGTAAGGCGGCTGTGATGTAGCTTTCAACCAATCTGCAATATCATTTTTAGTGGAACCATTAATAATCCAATGCTCAAAAGGTTGAATTGTTTGAGCATCTACACTTGCACAGGTTTTTTGTACATCGGCAAGATTGTTAAAACAAATGGTTATGATGGAGATGGTCTGCACAATTATACAGTTGTATTCAAAAATCCTAAAAACTTTTTTAAAGCTTTTCTTTTTTCTTCAGTTAAATCGTATGAAATATTTGCAGTGTAATACTTTTTTAAGTCGTAACCAGTGAAGTGATTGGCAGCCACAATTTCATCAATATGTTGCATACCTAAACCGTTGGCTGTATTAAACTGTTCAATAAATGTTTGTGGAAGTTGTTTATTAGCAATCCATGCAGCAAACATAAAAGGCAAGCCAGTAAAGTTTCTCCATGCTATACCTAAATCATAAATAAATTGGTTTTTATGGCGTTGTTCCAAAGCCCTGTCTCCTATTACAACACCTGCTGTGGTGCCATTAATTTTATCTCTGAAATCTGCTTTAGCATCTTCAAAAACAACTTCTTTTTTCCAGTAATGCTGTAATAAAACCTTTGCCAGGTTAACAGATGTTCGGCTCTGATAATCTAATAATACAGTTTCTATTGCTTCCATCGGTACTTCGCTGAAAATGGCTACAGAAGCCACTTCGCCGTTGGTACCAATACAATAATCAGTTATAATATAATGCTCCTGCAGTTTAGGAATAACAGCTACCGGCACCAATCCAACATCTATTTCATTGTTTAACAACATGGCTGCAATTCGTGCCGGATAATCAATAATTAATTCAATATTTTCCTGCAAGGCAGCATCTTTTTCAATACCGTACAATAATGGCTTTGTGTTTAAATAACTTACCGCTCCAACTTTTATCTTCTTCAATTCATCTAAATTTGCGTGCAAAGAAAAATGATTTTTTGGTAACCAACTGTTGATTATTAATTAGGCTTCTGTTGCGTCGCACACTTGTACTTTTTGTTCAATGTTCAGCATTGCTCAGAACCTTGAAGTGAGTGACACAACAGGTGATGACATGAAATACAAAAGCTTGTTACAAAAAATCAATTCTTAATTACTAATTACAAATTCCTAATTCCACAAATGGAACTTACCAATCTTACTGCAATTTCTCCCGTTGATGGCCGCTATCGTAAACAAGTTGCTCAATTAGACGAATATTTTTCTGAGTATGCTTTAATTAAATATCGTGTATTGGTTGAAGTGGAATATTTTATTTTTCTGGCAGATAAAAAGTTTTTTAAACTGAGCACCAAACAAAAACAGCAACTAAAAAATATTGCAGCAGATTTTAGTTTAAACGATGCTCAGCAAATAAAACAAATTGAAAGCATTACCAACCACGATGTAAAAGCGGTTGAATATTTTTTGAAAGAGCAGTTAGATAAACTTGGGTTACATGAGTTGAAAGAGTGGGTGCATTTTGGTTTAACTTCTCAGGATGTAAATAATACAGCTATTCCATTATTATGGAAGCATAGTATTGAACACGAATATTTACCGGGCATTATTAACCTGCATAATCATTTACACAACCTTGCTACACAATGGAAGCAAATAAGCATGTTGGCAAAAACACACGGCCAGCCTGCCTCTCCTACTACATTGGGTAAAGAAATTATGGTGTTTGCAGAACGTTTAGAAAACCAGGTAAAGCTATTTTCTGTTATACCTTATGCTGCCAAATTCGGCGGAGCTACAGGTAATTTTAATGCACATCATATTGCTTATCCAACAAAAGATTGGGTTAAGCTGGGCAATGATTTTGTAGAAAATTATTTGCATTTACAACGCATGCAATTCACCACACAGATTGAGCATTATGATAATCTGGCTGCTCAGTTTGATTGCATAAAAAGAATAAATACTATTCTGATTGATTTAAGCAGAGATGTATGGACATACATCAGCATGGATTATTTTAAACAAAAAACAAAAGCCGGTGAAGTGGGTTCTTCTGCCATGCCTCATAAAGTAAACCCGATTGATTTTGAAAATGCAGAAGGTAACTTAGGCATTGCCAACGCTTTGCTGGAGCATCTTTCAGCTAAATTGCCTATCTCCCGCCTGCAAAGAGATTTAACTGATAGTACCGTTTTAAGAAATATCGGTGTGCCGATGGCTCATATTATTATTGCTTTAAAATCTTTACAAAAAGGGTTGGATAAATTGGTATTAAACGAAGCAAAACTGAAAGAAGATTTAGAAAATAATTGGGCGGTGGTGGCAGAAGCTATTCAAACTATTTTAAGAAGAGAAAATTATCCCAACCCATACGAAGCTTTAAAAGATTTAACGCGTGGCAAAAATGCGATTGATAAAAAAGCGATTCACGAATTTATCAACGGTTTAAAAGTTAGTGCTGCCATTAAAAAAGAACTGAAAGCTATTACACCGCATAATTATGTAGGTGTTACTGCGGTGTATTAAGTTGAACAAATAAAAACTTTGCATACATTCATAGCATAACAAACTGCTATGAGAAAAATTGTTTTTATCTGTTGTTTATGGTTTCAAACCGCTATCGCACAAAACGGTAACCCTTCTGATACTTATTATCACACAAGCGATGTACAACCTTTAATGGCAACTTATGATGCTGATAAAGGCAATCTCTCCCGCTTCTATACTATCATCAATTCTCCCGAACGCAGAGAACGTTTTATTCAGCTATGTAACGATTATCTCCAACAATTACAAGCGTTGAATTTTGATAAAATGAAAACCTCCTCTCAGGTTGATTATATTTTATTTCAACGCCAGTTAAATAATGAATTGCGTTTATTAAACAAAGAAGCAACTGAATACAATCAAATCAACAAATACATTCCCTTTGCCGATAGTATTTATACGTATGAAAAACTTCGCAGACGGGGTACTTATTTAAACAGCGAAAGGCTTGCCCATACTTTGTTTGATATTAATAAACAAATTCAAACCTTATCAAAATCAATCAGCAAAGAAGCTGCGATGGATATGCCGTTGGCTATTCGTGCAGAAGCTACGGTTAAAGGCTTGCAAAATGCTTTGAAGTCTGTATACGATTTTTATTATGGCTACGACCCACAGTTTACTTGGTGGATGGCAAAGCCTTATGCAGTGGTAGATAGCAGTTTAGCGGTTTATGCCTCGCAATTAAGAAGCAAAGGCAATACCGCTTCTTTACAAAAAGATGATGGCAGCGGTATTGTGGGTAACCCTATTGGCAGAGAAGAATTAATTCGTCAACTGCAATATGAATTCATTCCATATTCACCAGAAGAGTTAATTGATATTGCCAATAAAGAATTTGCATGGTGCGATGCTGAAATGCTGAAAGCCTCTAAGGAATTGGGGTTCGGCGATAACTGGAAAGCAGCTTTGGAGAAAGTGAAACAAACTTATGTTCCTGAAGGGCATCAACCTGAAATGATTATGGACTTATACAATCAATCCGTGAACTTTATTAAGCAATATGATTTGGTAAGTATTCCGCCATTGGCAGAAGAAACATGGAGAATGACAATGATGAGCCCGAGGCAACAATTGGTAAGCCCTTTTTTCTTAGGCGGCGAAACTTTATTAATTGCTTACCCCACTCCTGCAATGGATGATGATGCCAAAATGATGAGTATGCGTGGCAATAATCCGCATTTCTCAAGAGCAACGGTACATCATGAATTAATTGCCGGCCATGGCTTACAACAGTTTATGAATAACCGATATAAAAGCTATCGGAATTTTAATACACCTTTCTGGACAGAAGGCTGGAGTTTATATTGGGAATTTATTTTATGGGATATGCATTTCCCACGCAATGCAGAAGATAGAATAGGTATGTTGTTCTGGCGTATGCACCGCTGTGCCAGAATTATTTTTTCATTGAATTATCATTTGGGTAATTGGTCGCCACAGCAGTGTATTGACTTTTTGGTTGACCGTGTAGGCCATGAAAGAGCCAACGCCGAAGGGGAAGTAAGAAGAAGTTTTACAGGTGGTTACGGTCCTTTGTACCAATTAGCTTATATGACGGGGGCTTTTCAATTTTATGCCTTGAAAAAAGAATTGGTTGATAGCGGCAAGATGAGTTACAAACAATACCACGACGCTGTTTTAAGAGAAAATAGTATTCCGATTGAATTATTGCGGGCTATTTTAACCAACCAGAAATTAAAAAGAGATTTTAGTACGAATTGGAAGTTTTATGGGAAATGAAATTTGAAAGGTAATGCCGTTGTTGTGTCTTTTGACCAACAACTATGAGCTCGTTATTAATCTAAAAGATGTTGGTGAAGAACACCAACATTGGCGGAAGATTTTACGACGGGTTGGAAATTTTATGGGAAGTGATATTTTGAGAAGGACGCCGTTGTTGTGTCTTTTGACAAACAACTATGAGACCGTTATTAATCTAAATGAAGTTGGTGAAGAACACCAACATTGCCGAAGTAATTTAATAATTATTAAAATCATTCATGAAAAGATACATAAAGTCAATATCGATTAATTCTTTGATTTGTATTAAAGTTGTACCAAATGGGTCATCTTCAAGTTGAATCTTTTTTAAATAAGGTTCAATAATAATCTCATATTGCATTGATGTTGGTATCACATACTTGTATCCCATAATCTGATAGTCGAAAATTCGATATTCTTTATCCATCAAATGACTGTATTCAGTAAATCGAATTGTTGGATTTTTTATATCGGGCAAGGAAAATGGTAAAACTTTAAATTTGGGTTTATGGTAAAATACTGGATAATCTCCTACATTATATCTTGCAAATTGTCTAATAAAATTAAATCTTTGTTCTAAAGCATCTCCAACTTGCCTTTCACGTTCTTCAAGATAAATTTTATAAACTCCTCTTCTAAATTGTCTCCCTAACATTAATTGAAAATTTGACAAAATCGAATACTTAAATTTAGAAGTAATGGTTTTGCTTTTAAAGTTTAACTTAAAGAATTCAGAAGTATACCTTTTATTTTTATTTTGATTTGTTGCGAGAAGTAAGATATACTGTGAAAGATGAAAAGCCTCTTTAAGAACTAGTTCTATTGACGGTAGTGATTCTGCTTTCGATCCAAAATATAAATTACATAAGTCACAGACGTTTTCACAAACATTAACTCCATTTAGAGATTGAGGAAAGGTGTGTGCTTTTCTATTAAAAGTTTGAATAAAAGATTCTTCTTTTTCACACCATATACATTTTTTCATAGCAGAAATAGAAATTATTAATCTCCTCATTACTTCTTCCTCAAGTAACTTCCTGTTAAAGCAGCAAAGCCTGCTACCAATCCGCCAACAATGGCGGTTACCAATATTACAGCATAAGCAGCACCACCTAAGGGTAATACGCCTGCAATTTTTGTGGCGAGTATATGCTCGTTTTTAAAATCTATGATGAGAGCCATGATGCCCCATAATAAAAACAAGGCAATAAAACCACTTAAAAAGGCCTTACCGGGCTTTTGATGCACACCTAATGCCACCAATAAGGCACAGAATGCAAAACTGAACCAAGGTAAGGCAGTAAATAACCCGAATGCAAAACTTAATAAGGCTGTTAGCAGTATAGCTGTTAGAAATTTCATTGATGAATGTTTTTATTTTTTAATTGTCATTTCGAGATTGGGTTCCCGCCCAACGAGAAATCTGTTTATACTAAATGAGATTTCTCAGGCACATCCTGCCCCGACTAATTCGGGGAACCTTCAAAATGACGAAAACTATATTAACCATTAATAAATGTGATATGCCATTTTACACGGTTGTTGTGTCGGGCTTCCTGCTTTTTTAAGAACAATAAAGGGTAATACTTACCGGCTGCCCATGTATCAACAAACGTATCATAATACTTACTGCCGGGGTTACCGCTTTGTCCGCCGGGGTACACCGCATACGCTTCTATATTATCTGTCAGTTGTACTATCATTCTCCAACTCGGTCCATGATCTGATTTGGTAGCATTAATGATGTTTTCACCACCACCAATAGGTAAGTGTAATCTACTTAAAGCAGGTAGTTTTAATAAGTGTGATACATGTGTATCTTTAAATTTACCCCATTCTAATTTGCCTGCTTTTTCAATATCAGTTAATGTTTTGGTAGCTTTTTGTAATGCCTTTACAACCACATCATACATGGTTTCTGTTTTATCGGTAGTTAAAATATTATCAGCAAACACATAGTTACTGTCTTTCAATAAACTTTCTAATAAAGTAGATGGTTCAGGCAAATACATGGGCAGTTTGGCTTTGCTGTAATCATCAGCATACACTTCTGCATATACACTATCCCACAATACTTTAAATACAGTACTGCCTTGTTCTTTAACATCAGCTCTTAAATTCCAGCTTTTAAAAATGTCTAAATATTTTTTTTCGTTGGCATTCAGTTTTGTTTCATCAATATATTTTAATAAAACAGGTCTTGCTGTCGCAGCAAATACATTAAAATTATCCGTTTGTAATGCCTGCATATCGGCAGGTGTAATATTATTCATAGCAACCAAACGCTTGTTAATAGCAATACCTCTGTATAAAGGAAAGTTGCCGTTTCTGCCGAGATAATAGGGGTAAGTTGAATCAACCGCCATTTGATTGGCACTGCTTACAAAACCACGGGCAGGATTACTCATTTGCGGATTTTCTTTAATATCAATAAAGCCCTGCCATAGATAGCTGCTGTCTGTTCCCGGCATTACAAAGTCGCCTTGTCTTTTCCATTTGGCAGGAAATTTTCCTTGCTGGCGAATAGCAATATCTCCATTGTTGCAGGCAAATACAAAGTTTTGCCCCGGGCATTCAAAAGTGGAAATAGCATCCACATAATCAATATAATTTTTGCTTCTGTTCAATCTGTAAAAAGTAAGCAGTTCATTGCTGGCATCATGTGCTGTCCATCTTACTGCATAGTATTTTCCATCTTTATTATTGCTTTGAAATTTTTTATCATACATCACGGGGCCGAAAACTGTCATTGCTAAATTTTCTGTATCATCTTCCTTCCCTTTTACTTTAATAACTTCTTTTCTGAACTGTGTTTTAACCCATGCATTATTAAACCAATATTCCTGCATGGTACTGTCTTTAAATTTTATTTCATAGAAATCTTTTACATCTCTGCCGGCATTAGTTTCACCCCATGCACAGCTATCATTAAAGCCAATTGGGATGGTTGGTGTACCCGGAAATGAAGCCCCGTAAGCACTGTGGCTTGGTGTGGTTATCTGTATTTCAAACCAAATTGATGGAAGATTTAAACCTAAATGCGGGTCGTTGCACAAAATAGGTTTACCGCTTTTTGTTTTGCTGCCTGCCACTGCCCAGTTATTGCTGCCGTTATCTTTATCAGGAATCATAGGCGGAACAGCCGCAATCATATTATCATTTTTATTCAGGTATAATGAATCGATACTTTTAGGGAACGAAACATTAATACCTGCTTTTTCAAAGGTTGTGCCTTTAGGAATTATCGGGTCTAATGAATCTGCTACAGTTGGGAATAATTTTTTATAAATATCCCAACCAAAGAAATTTTTCGTGTTCGTCATTCCCAAATCTGCATCACCCTGACCCGACAAATCAAAACTCATGAACTTTAAAAACAGGGCTGATTTCATGTTCGTCCATGGTTCAGGTTTATAATCTAATAACTTATATTCTAAAGGAATGTCGTTATCATTCAGAGAATTGATATAACTATTAACCCCGGCAGTGTAAGCATCCATTGTGTTTTTAGTATCGGGATTAGCTTCAATAGCTTTCAATGAATTTTCTGCTGCATACACCATTCCCAATCTTCTGAAATACTTATCGGTATTCAATCTGCCCTCTCCTACAATTTCACTTAATCTTCCTGCTGCCACATAAGTTTCAAATTCCATTTGCCATAAGCGAAACTTGGCATGTAGGTAACCCTGAATAAAATAAGCATCATAATCGTTTTCTGCATACACATGCGGAACCAACCTATCATCAAAATAAACTTCTGCAGCCGCTTTTAAACCCGTAAGCTTAATGTCTTCATCAAATGAAATATCAGTGGGTTCTGCGTTTTTCCAAAAGCCTTTTTGCGGAGAAAGAAAATAACCCAATCTTGGTGTTTTACTTTCACCAACAGGCAATTGTGTATTTAATGTAATAATTAATGCGGTGGTAACAGTTGCAGTAATAATTGCAGGAACAATTCGCATGGCAATGATTTAGGATAATGAAAGTAAAGAAAATTAGAGATATAAGAAAGAAGATACAAGTTACAGGTTGCAGGTAATTGACATTACGCTCTATTTTTACTTCCCACTGGCTCTTTCCATCACCAAATTCAAAACTATATTTAATTGTTCTTCTCTCGTAAGGTTGGTATTATCTAACAATACCGCATCATCTGCTTTGCGTAAAGGACTGATTGCTCTGGTACTATCAATATAATCGCGACTTAATAAATTCTGCTTTACTTCTTCAAAACTAATATCAGTATTCCCTTTGTCATGTAATTCTTTCAATCGTCTTTGCACTCTCGTATCAACATCAGCAGTTACAAAAATTTTTAATTCCGCATCAGGAAAAACGGTAGTGCCGATATCTCTTCCATCCATAACAATACCTTTTGCTTTTCCCATTTGTTGTTGTTGGGCTACAGCAAAAGTTCTAACAGCTTCTAAAGCAGCAACAGCACTTACATTATTGCTTACATCCATACTTCTAATGGCTGCTTCAACGTTTTCATTGTTCAACAACATATCACTTTTACCTTCAGCAATATTATATGCAAATTGTAATTGAATATGCTGTAAAGCGTTTTCAACAACAGCACTATCATTCAAATTAATATTGTTACGTAAAAAATAAAGCGTTATTGCACGATACATAGCACCGCTATCAATAAATACATAATTCAACTCTTTAGCTAATTGTTTGGCCATGGTACTTTTTCCGCAGCTTGAATAACCATCTATTGCAATAACAATTTTATTCATACAGCAAATGTGTAAGAAAAAAAGAAAATTTCAAATTTTATAAACTTAACACAAAACAGTGTTGGCAACTATTAATTTTGATAGTAAACAAGCTGCTCATATGAGTAAAAAAAAGTTTATAGAAAGGGATATCAGTTGGCTGAGTTTTAATGGAAGAGTTTTACAGGAAGCAAATGATGAAACAGTTCCGTTGAGTGAACGTATCCGCTTTCTGGGTATTTTCTCCAATAACATGGATGAGTTTTTCAGAGTACGTGTAGCAACTATTAAACGTATGATTGAATTTTCTGAAAAACGCAAGAAGCTCAATATGCACATGGAAGAAGACCCGCAACGTTTGTTAGACCATATTCAATTAGCCGTATTACAGCAACAGCATGAGTTTAACCGTATTTGGGAAAACATTTTAAAAGAACTGAAAAGGCAAAGAATATTATTGGTTGATGAAAAACATTTAAACAGAGAACAACAAAATTTTGTACGGAATTATTTTGATGAACAGGTTCGCAATAATGTTATTCCGTTAATGATTGAGAGCCTTCCGCAAATGCCTTATTTAAGAGATAAAAGTATTTATCTCGGTGTTGTAATGCGTAAAAAAGAATTTACCAATAAACAGAAATTTGCATTAATTGAAGTACCGGCTAAAGCAGTCGGAAGATTTGTGCAACTGCCATCCAAGCAAGGAGAACAGCATATTATTTTATTAGAAGATGTTATACGTTATAACCTGCCTTATATCTTCTCATATTTTGAATACGATTATTTTGAAGCACATGTTTTTAAAGTAACCAAAGATGCAGAAATTGATATTGATAATGATGTATCCACTTCCTTCGTACAAAAAATAGAAAAAGGTTTAAAGAACAGACGAAAGGGTAAACCGGTGCGTTTTGTGTACGATAAAGATATGAACCCTGCTTTATTGGATTTTTTAATAAGAAGATTAAATCTTACTAATGCCAGCAGTTTAATACCAGGTGGGCGAATTCATAATTTCAGGCATTTTATGGATTTTCCCAATGTGTTTACTGAGAAGAATACACGTCGCAAACCCTTTACACACCCCGCTTTTCAAACTACTGCAAGGGTTACCGATATTGTTATTAAGCAAGATGTAATGTTACATTTTCCTTATCATTCATTCAATGCAGTAATAGATTTATTAAGAGAGGCTGCCATGGATCCGCATGTAAGTTCTATAAAAATTACTGCTTATCGTTTAGCAGAAAACTCAAGAGTTATTAATGCACTAATCAATGCTTCGCGTAACGGGAAAAAGGTAGAAGTAATGCTTGAACTAAAAGCAAGGTTTGATGAAGAAGCCAATTTAGAATGGAAAAGTATTTTAGAAGAAGAAGGTGTAAAAGTTATTTTAGGTATTCCGTTAATGAAGGTGCATGCCAAAGTTTGTATTATTAAAAAAAGAGTTAACAACAAAACAATACAATACGGCTTTGTTAGTACGGGTAATTTAAATGAGAAGACTGCAAGATTTTACGGCGACCATTGTTTGCTGACTGCCAACAGAAATATTATGGCAGACATCAATAAAATATTTTATCATCTGCAACATCATAAAACAAATTCAACCGCTTTAACCCAATGCAAAACTTTATTGGTTGCACCTGTTAATATGCGAAATGAAATTATTAATCTTATTAACCGGGAAATAAAAAACGCAAAACTTAAAAAACCTGCTGCCATTACTGTTAAACTCAATTCGCTTAGCGATAAAATTTTAATAACCAAACTTACAGAAGCAGCCATTGCAGGCGTTAAAGTACAAATGGTTGTAAGAGGCATTTTTTGTGCTATTACAGAAGCAAAAAAACTAAAGCAAAATTTTTCAGCAATAAGTATTGTTGATGAATACTTAGAACATGCAAGGGTATTAATTTTTCATAACGGTGGTAAAGAAAAAATATACATATCATCTGCAGATTGGATGGTAAGGAATTTAGACCACAGAATTGAAGCTGCTGCACCTGTTTTAGATAAACAGATTGCAACTGAATTAAAAGAGATTATCCACATACAATTAAGAGATAATGTAAAAGCAAGAATCTTAGATAATGAGCTGCAGAATAACTATGTACCTTCCGCAGGTAAAAAGAAAATACGTTCTCAAATTGAAACGTATAATTATCTGCAACAAAAAATAACAAAGCAAAGTGCGATTGGCAGCAATTGATATCGGAAGTAATGCAGCACGTTTATTAATTTCTGAAGTAGTGCTGGATGATTACAATAAACCTGAGTTTAATAAGCTGAATCTTATTCGTGTTCCTTTGCGTTTAGGTTTTGATGTGTTTGAACGGGGCGAAATAACCAAAGAAAAACGTGGTATGATTATGCAAACCATGAAAGCATACAGCCACTTAATTAAAGCTTACAATGTACAATATACAAAAGCCTGTGCCACAAGTGCCATGCGGGATGCAGCAAACAGTGAAGATATTATCCGTAAAGTAAAATTAGAAACCGGTATAGAAATAAAAGTTATTACCGGCGATGCAGAAGCTGCTTTTATTTACGAAAATCACATAGCCGAGAACTTAGATAAAGAACACTCTTACTTATATATTGATGTAGGCGGCGGAAGTACAGAAATAACTTTTTTTGCCGATGGTAAATTAAAATATAAAAAGTCTTTCAACATTGGTACCATACGTTTATTAAAAGGTTATGTGGAAGAAAACAGTTGGGAAGAAATGAAAACTTATATTAAACAATATACCAAAAGCAATTTGCCGGTTATAGCTATTGGCAGTGGCGGCAACATTAATAAGGTTTTTTCGCTAAGTAAAAAGAAAGAAGGAAAGCCTTTACTACTTCAATTGCTTAAAGATTATTACAAAGAACTTTCCAGTGTTTCATTAGAAGAAAGAATGCGTATTTATAAACTGCGTGAAGACAGAGCCGATGTTATAGTTCCTGCCTTGCAGATTTATATTAATGTGATGCGTTGGGCTGATATCGAAGAAATATATGTTCCTAAAATAGGTTTGGCAGATGGTTTAATACAAAGCCTTTATGAAGAAGTGAAATAATCATCTTCATTTCAATAAACTCTCTATAAATTACATCCGCATTTGAATATGTTTTATTCTAAAGCAGAGCCATATTCAGTTTATCCTTCAAAAAACTATTCAAATGAGTACAACGAAAAAGGAAGTAAAAAAAATTACTACCAATACACTATTACAGATGAAAGCCAAGGGAGAAAAAATCTCCATGCTTACTGCTTATGATTTTTCATTTGCCAAAATTTTCGATGCTGCCGGTATAGATGTAATTCTTGTTGGTGATAGTGCCAGCAATGTTATGGCAGGGCATGAAACAACATTGCCTATTACCTTAGACCAGATGATTTATCATGCTTCTTCAGTTATACGAGGTATTAACAGAAGCCTGGTGGTGGTTGATTTGCCGTTTGGAGCTTATCAGTCAAACAACGATTTGGCTTTAGCTTCAGCAGTTCGTATAATGAAAGAGACAGGTGCACACAGCATTAAATTAGAAGGCGGCGAAGAGGTAATTGATAGTATTAAAAGAATTGTAAGTGCTGGTATTCCTGTTATGGGACATTTAGGTTTAACCCCGCAAAGCATTTATAAATTCGGTACCTATTCTGTTCGTGCAACACATCAAGAAGAAGCAGATAAGTTGAAGAGAGATATTTTATTGTTGCAACAGGCTGGCTGTTTTGCAGTAGTATTAGAAAAAATTCCTGCTGCTTTGGCAAAAGAAGTAACAGCATCAGTTGCCATTCCAACTATTGGTATCGGTGCTGGTAAACATTGCGATGGTCAGGTTTTGGTAATGCATGACATGTTGGGTATTAATACAGAATTTAAACCGCGTTTTCTTCGTCAATACCTCAATCTCAACGAGTTAATTATCAATGCTTCCAAAGCTTATATTAAAGATGTAAAATCAGGCAATTTCCCTTCAGATAACGAGTCTTATTAATCATTTTCTTTCACCGATTAATCGTGTTTATTCACCAAAAACATATTTGCATGTTATTTTAATACGAATAGTTTTGAAAAAATCTGCAAAGATGAAAAAACTCTTACTCTTAATTGCCCTTTGCTTATTTTCATTAATAAGTAAAGCAAATGTTCTGAATAAGAAATTTGATGCAGATACAACCCATGAAGTTGATGGAAATTTAAAAGAGTGGAGTGATTCTTCATTTAAAAAAGATGCTGCAACCAATATCAGTTATGCAATTGCTAATACAGACACACATTTATTTGTTGCGTTGAAATGTACTGACCAACGCATACAATTAAAACTGATGCGTTTAGGTATGCAGATGTATATTGATGTTAAGGGCAAACACAGAGAAGGTATGGGTGTTGGCTTTCCGGTAAAAAATGAAAATATACCTGTTGCTCCACAGCAAGTCGGACAAGGTTTCGGCGGAAGAAATCAGGATGCTCAACAAGATGGCCAAAGCAGAACTAAACCCGATTTTAAAGCAATGAAACAAATGTTTGCAATGAATTTGTTTACATTAAATCTTTTCGGGTTTGATGGTGTTGAAGATAAAAAGCAAGGGTTGAGTCAACAAGGCAGTATAAATATTGCTTTTTCATGGGATGATAATGAAGTAATGTATATCGAATACAGTGTGCCATTAAGTTATATCAATAACAATGTAGCTGCTTTAAAAGGAAAATCTTTAGCTATTGGCTGGAAGATTAATGGTATGGAAATGCCTTCATCATTTTCTTCTAACACCCCTTCATTTTCAGGTGCTACCGGCAGAGCAGGCGGTGGGCGTGGCGGCAACAGTTTTACTCAACCCGGCGGTAGCAACAATAATGGCAACAGTTATGAAGCAGCAATTAAAGAACAAAGTTTTTGGGGTAAATACGATATTAAATTATGACAGCTACAATTAAAAAGAATAAGAGCGTTGTTATTGCAATAGTAAATATTGCTTTATGGATTTGCTTTATTGCTTTACCGTTTATTTTTTTTCCTGACTTATATAAAGATATGCCTGAAAGAATCAGGCAGCGAATTGTTGTAGGGCACTTATTCATTACCCTTTTCTTAATACCTTTTTATTATTTCAATACGCAGGTTTTAATTCCCAAACTATTATTCAAAGCCAAATGGTGGTGGTACAGCATCATTATAATTGCCTGTTTTATTACTTTTCTGTATGTTCCTAAGTGGTTAGGGGATTTAACCTTATCATCTCTGCAGGAAAACAAAACAGAAATTAAAAAGAACGCTCCTGTTGCCGCAACTAAGGATACAGTTGAAATTCAAAACAAAGAAATTCAATCACCGCCTAAACCACCCAATCAACAATTCAGAAACGGGCCTCCTAACAGAAATTTTGTACGTTGGCGTTTCTACCCTCCTGCTTACACTGTTTTTTTATTAATTTATACCATCGGCACTTGCATTGCGTTAATGCAGCGTTGGTTGCATACTGAACGAACCAATCAGGAAATTCAGAATGAAAAACTGAATACTGAATTATCGTTCCTTAAATCTCAGATTAACCCGCATTTCTTTTTCAATACACTTAATAATATTTACTCTTTAGCAGTTGTTAGAAGTGAACAAACTGCAACAGCGGTTTTGAAACTATCTTCCATCATGCGTTATATTTTAACAGAAACGCAGGTTGAAGAAGTAGCTTTACCGAATGAAGTTGAATTTATTAAAAACTTTATTGATTTACAGTTGGTAAGATTAACAGATAAAGTAACCATTAATTTTATCTGCGAAGGGAATATTGAGGATAAAAAAATAGCTCCATTAATGTTTATTCCTTTTATTGAAAATGCCTTTAAATATGGCGTAAGCACTAAAGAAAAAACAAGTATTGAAATAAGATTATCTGCAAATCCTGAATCAGTAAGTTTATTTGTATCGAACACTATTGTAAAGGCAGATAACGGCATTCATGATACAACAGGTATTGGCATCAATAATGTAAAAAGAAGGTTGGAATTATTGTATCCTGACAGATATAGTTTAGATGTGAAGGATGATGGCAACCAATTTATTGTTCAATTAGATATTAAAACTACATGATAAAGTGTATAGCAATTGATGATGAGCCTTTGGCATTAGAAGTAATTAAGCAGTATTGCGATAAAATTCCTTTTCTGCTGTTGGAAAAAACATTTACCAACCCTGATGAGGCTAAAGCGTTTTTGCAACAGAACAGTGTAGACTTGGTTTTTCTTGATATTCAAATGCCCGATATTAACGGTGTGCAGTTTTATAAAAATCTCGTAACAAAGCCCTTGGTAATTTTTACTACTGCTTTTAAAGATTATGCTGTTGATGGCTTTAATGTAGATGCTGTCGATTATTTATTAAAACCTTTTGAGTATAACCGTTTTTTAAAAGCTGTTTACAAAGCCAAAGAGTATATTGAATTCCTTTCATCTCAGGAAATGCAACTGAGTTCAATTTATGTGAAAGTGAATTATGAAATGATGAAAATTAATCTTAAAGACATTGATTTAGTGGAGGCTTTAGACGATTACATCAAAATTCACATTAAACCCATGCCTGTTCTAACTTTAATGACCTTAAAGTCTATGCAGGAAAAATTACCAGCTAAAGAATTTGCAAGAGTACACCGTTCATATATAGTACCCATTCAGAAAATTGAAAAGTTCAGTAAAAACAAAATAATAGTTGCGGGTAAAGAAATTCCTATCGGCAGCAGTTATGCAGATGTGTACGAAAAATTGCTTTCAATGTCTCAACAATAAATTCACCTATACTTTTTATAAATTCACCTAACTTTTTTAAGGTTATTTTAAGGTTCGGCTATTTTTACTCTGTTGCTTGTTTAAGTTAAATTATTGTAACTATTTCATGCAGGGTTACATTCAAAGGTATTGCCGGTTGTTCTCAATCAAGCAGTACCTTTTGATTTTTAATTAATACATTGCATGCTAAACCGCAGCAATGAAATTTTTAGAAGAATTAAATATTACAGCTCTTCAGCACGGTACTTCCACAGGTTTTAATTGGCTAAACTCAAGCGGGGCAAGTATTCAAAGCTTTTCTCCTGTTGATAATAAATTAATCGGTTCTGTTATTTCAACTGATGCAAATGCTTACGAACAGGTTATTCTTCAGGCAAAAAAAGCATTTTCAGAATGGCGTAATTGGCCTGCCCCTAAACGTGGTGAAATTGTAAGGCAGATTGGAGAAGCTTTGCGAAATAAAAAAGAGATATTAGGGCAATTAGTAAGCTATGAAATGGGCAAAAGTTTGCAGGAAGGTTATGGAGAAGTGCAGGAAATGATTGATATCTGCGATTTTGCAGTCGGACTTTCAAGGCAATTGTATGGGCTAACCATGCACAGCGAAAGACCCAAACATAGAATGTACGAACAATGGCATCCGTTAGGTATTGTAGGCATTATTTCAGCATTTAATTTTCCTGTTGCAGTGTGGAGCTGGAATGCAGCATTGGCATGGGTTTGCGGTAATGTTTGTATTTGGAAGCCAAGCGAAAAAACACCTTTATGTGCTATAGCAGTTCATCATATTGTTACTGAAGTTTTACAAAGAAACAATGTGCCTGAAGGCGTTAATTGTTTAGTGCAGGGAGGCAGAGAAATTGGCGAATGGATAGGCAATGATGTAAATATTCCGTTAGTCAGTGCTACAGGAAGTACGAGAATGGGTAAGGCTGTCAGCACTGCTGTTGCTGCAAGATTAGGCAAAAGCATTTTAGAATTAGGAGGAAATAATGCTATTATTATTTCTCAACATGCAGATATTGATATGGCATTAATTGGAAGTTTGTTTGGTGCTGTGGGTACTGCGGGGCAACGTTGCACAACAACAAGAAGGCTGATTATTCATGAAAGTATTTACGAAGGCTTTAAACAAAAATTAGTTGCTGCCTATACTCAATTAAAAATAGGTAACCCCTTAGATACAACCAATCATGTTGGGCCATTAATTGATACAGATGCTGTAAAAATGTATCTCAATGCCATTGAACATTGTAAAGCACAAGGTGGTAAATTTATTATTGAAGGAAAGCAAATCAACGATTGTTACGTACAGCCCTGTATTGCAGAAGTAACCAACGAATTGCAAATTGTTCAGCAGGAAACCTTCGCTCCCATTTTGTACATTATGAAATATAAAACCATTGATGAAGCCATTGCTATGCAGAACAATGTTCCTCAAGGTTTGTCTTCTTCCATATTTACATTAAACATAAGGGAAGCTGAATACTTTTTATCCCACAGCGGAAGTGATTGCGGTATTGCCAATGTAAATATTGGAACAAGCGGTGCAGAAATCGGTGGTGCATTTGGCGGAGAAAAAGAAACCGGTAGCGGCAGAGAAAGCGGCAGCGATGCATGGAAAGCTTATATGCGTAGACAAACCAACACCATTAATTGGGGCGATTCTTTACCATTGGCTCAAGGCATTCAATTCAATATTTAAAATACTAAAATTTATATTATGAAAGATGTTACTATAAAATGGCTAAGTAAACCCGAAGAACACGATTACCCTGCAGCAGCTTCTTATTTAAATATTTTGTTAAACGATGAAGAGGTAGCAGCTATTATCAAGCAATTAAGAAAAGCAAAAGTTGTTGAATTTAAAGCGAAAGATATTTTCAGAGCTTCGAAGCTTTCTCTTTTGGGCGTTAGTAATTCTCATGTTGAGAAAGACAGAAAGAAAATAAAAAAAGGTGTGCCGTTATCTCCATTATTATTGGTAAGAGACACACAAAATAAATCTGTTATTATTGCTGATGGGTATCACAGAATGTGTGCTGTTTATTCATTTGATGAAGATGCTTTAATAAAATGTAAGATTGTATAATATGGAAGCTATCAACTTAAAAAACATTGTTGCCAAAGAAATTGCCGAAGGCTATTTTTCTAAATTAATTCATTCGGAAAGAATGACTTTTTCTTTCATAGAAGTGAAGGCTGGTAAGGCTTTGAGAGAACATTCACATCCTCATGAACAGGTATCTATCATTCAGGAAGGCACCTTTCAACTAACATTAGATGGCCAACCGGTTATTTTTAAGGAAGGTGAAATAGTTATCATTCCATCTAATGTAAAACATTCAGGTTTGGCGATAACAGATTGCAAATTATTGGATGTGTTTAATCCTGTTAGAGAAGACTATCAAAAATTATCACAATGAATTTAGATTTAACCGGAAAGAACGCCTTTGTTTGCGGGGGCTCGCAGGGCTTAGGTTTGGCTTCGGCAATTGAGCTGGCTTTATTGGGTGCAAACATTACACTTGTTTCCCGTAATGAGGAAAAATTAAAAAAAGCAATTCTACAATTAGATACTTCAGAAAATCAACAACATCAATATGTAGTTGCAGATTTTGAAAATATTGAAGAGGTAAAAAAAGTTGTTGAAGATTATCATTCAAAAAATTCAACTGTTCATGTTTTAATCAACAACACAGGTGGTCCCTCCGGTGGAGATATTATAAACGCTTCTTTACAACAGTTTGAAAAAACATTTCAAATGCATGTATTATGCAGTCAGTTTTTAGTCCAAACATTTGTTGAAGGAATGAAGCAGGCACGGTTCGGGCGAATAATTAATATCATTTCAACATCTGTAAAACAACCTATTATTGGTTTAGGGGTTTCTAATACTATTCGTGGTGCAATGGCAAGCTGGGCCAAAACATTGGCTAATGAGTTGGGCCATTTTGGTATTACAGTAAATAATGTTTTACCCGGTTTTACCGAAACTGAAAGATTAGATTATGTGTTAGGACAAAATGCTTTAAAGAAAAAAACTTCCTTAGAAGAAGAAAAAGCTATTGCTGTAAAAACCATACCGGCAGGGCGTTTGGGCAAACCGGAAGACTTTGGTGCAGCCGTTGCTTTCTTAGCCTCTCCTGCTGCTTCGTACATCAATGGCATTAATTTACCTGTTGATGGCGGCAAAACAGGCAGTTTATAAATTGTAATCATTTCTTAAAAAACAATCTCATTTGTTTTCATTCAAACATCAATATTGAAATTTGTTTCATGATAAAATCTACTTACTTCAAATTACGGGCAATTATTGTTGTTATTGCCTTTCCCCTTTTCAGCATAGCACAAAATAATATCAAAGGCTGGCATTTATTAGATAAAGAAAAAGATGGCTATTATGGCATAAGTGTTGAAAAGGCTTATCAATTTTTAAAAGAAAAAAATAAAGTTGCACAAACAGTTATTGTTGCAGTTATTGATGGAGGTGCGGATACAAGCCATGAAGACCTCAAAAATATTTTATGGCATAACCCTAAAGAAATAGCCAATAACGGTAAAGATGATGATGTCAACGGTTATGTGGATGATATTTATGGCTGGAATTTTTTAGGTAATAAAGATGGCAGTAATGTAAAAAAAGCAAGCGATGAAAAATCCCGTTTTTATCATGCTTACAAATCAAAATTTTCAGGTAAAGAAATTGATACCACTTCGCTTTCAACAGAAGAAAAATACATTTATAACAGTTGGAAGAAAGCAGAAGCAGAAATAAACGGCGGCGAAAATGATCAGGTAGAAGTAATGATGATTGAAGCTACTACCAAGGCTTTAAAAAAACATTCAAAAATTATTGCTGATGAAATAGGTAAAGAAGATTTTACGGTTGCTGAACTGGAAGCTTACGAACCCAAAAGCAAAACAGTTAAGGATTCCAAGTTTATCTTTTTAAATGCCATGCATTTGTTTCAGGTAGATAATGATGAAAAAAATACAAAAATTCTGGAAGAATTACAGAGTGAATTAGACGCTAAGAAAGATGAAATAGCAGCTAAAACAACTGCACCGAAAGATTACAGAGGTGAGATTGTAAAAGATAATTACGCAGACATAAAAGATAAGTTTTACGGCAATAACGATGTAACAGGTCCCGATGCAATGCACGGTACACATGTTACCGGAATTATTGCTGCACAAAGAAATAACGGTATTGGAATAAACGGCGTTGCAGATAACGTTAAAGTAATGGAATTACGTGTAGTACCTAACGGCGATGAATACGATAAAGACATTGCTTTAGCCATTTTTTATGCAGTTGATAATGGTGCAAAAATCATCAACATGAGTTTCGGTAAATCTTATTCCCCTAATAAACGTTGGGTAGATAGTGCTTTTCGCTACGCAGAAAAGAAAGATGTTTTGTTAGTTCATGCTGCAGGCAATGAATCAACCAATGTTGATGAAAAACCCAACTTCCCCAATCCTTTTATGATGATGGAAAATTATAAAGTGAAAAACTTTATTAATGTGGGTGCCAGCAGCGATTTGCAAATTACTTCCAAAAGTATTGCTGCCGATTTCAGTAATTACGGTAAAGAAAATGTTGATGTATTTGCTCCGGGAGTAAAAATATACTCAACACTTCCCGGCGGCAACAGTTACGGCAACCTACAGGGCACGAGTATGGCAAGCCCTGTGGTGGCGGGCATTGCAGCTATTATACGTTCTTATTATCCTGCTTTAACTGCTGTGCAGGTTAAAGCCTGCATAGAAAATGCAGCAATTAAAATCAGTGATTCTGTTACCTGTTTATTGCCTGGTCAGGAGCCTAAGCCGGTACCTTTTTCAAGCCTTAGTAAAACCGGCGGCATAGCCAATGCATATACGGCAGTAGTTGCTGCAGAAGCTACGGTTAATGAGAAAAAACAATCAGGTAATAAAAAGAAAAATTAATTTACAACCCTGTCAACGGTTACAAACCTCGACGGCAGTTAAAATTTATTTGTTAACAAACTTTTGTTTTTCATAGCATCGCTTGTATAGCCTGTACTGAGCGAAGTCGAAGTATCTCACCTGCCTACCGGCAGGCAGGCACTTATACGTTCAGTTTTTTTATCATCAATAAAAATAAACTTATGCCACGTCCATCTGCAACTGATTATTATGTTTTCTACAATAACTATGTTGAAACAGCTAAAGGCGATTCTGTTGCTGAATTATTAATTAACTACTCAGCTCTGTTGAATGATTTTGTAACCAACTTACCGGAAGCAAAAGCAGATTATAGTTATGCAGCAGGCAAATGGACAGTAAAGGAATTATTGCAACATATGATTGATGCGGAAAGAATTTTTTCGTACAGAGCATTGCGTATTGCCAGAAAAGATACCACTCCCCTGCCCGGCTTTGATGAAAACAGTTATGCGGCCAATGCTGACGTAAGCAGCAAAACCTTTCAATCTTTAAAAGAGGAATTTGTTGCAGTAAGACAATCAACAGATTTATTGTTACAATCTTTTAGTGAGGAGCAATTACAGCAAGTAGGTACAACAAGTAATCATTCCATAACAGTAAATGCTATTTGCTTTATCATCTTTGGGCATATACTTCACCACAAAAGAATTTTGGAAGAAAGATATTTGTAAGATGGTGATGGTTTCTTTCCGGCAAATTGCTCAATTGAAGATTTAATTATAAATATCCCTTCTATGTCCGATTGCTATGACACTTACTATTAAAACTTTATCTATTATATCATAAATTATTCTGTAATCACCTTTTCGAATTCTAAAACCTTCTCTACCTTTTAACTTTTTTGAGCCAATTGGTCGTGGGTTCGTCGCTAATGCTTTTATTGTTTCAATTATGGGGTTAGCAATACTATCTGGTAGTTTATCTAATTGCTTTCGTGCAGTTTTTGTAATAGTTATAGAGTAAACGGACATTTTATTTTTTAGCACGTTGCTTTAAATAAGTGTCAAAAGAAATAATTGGCTCATTTCTTTTCTTTACGGCATCATACAATTTAATATCTTCAACTTCTTCCAATTCAGCAAGTAATTGCTCATATTGTTTAATGGGTAAAACAGCAGACAGCTTATTGCCTTTATCATCTGTTATAAATTGTGTTTGCTTAGCTCTCATGTTTCAAATATAATAAATATTCCAAAACCTGCTACAACACCTTTCCTTTCAAAGCCACTCCTACTGCAGCGTCCATAGCACGTTCAGCAAAAGGTCTGGTTACTTCATTTAATTCTTCTGTTTTAGTTTGAATTAAATTTTTATCATCCATCGTTAATGCTAACTGTAAAGCTTGCATAGCAGCGGCTGTTGCCATCATTTCCTCTTTTGATATTAATGAAGTATTCTTTGTAAGAAAGTTTTCTGTAGTAGCTAATAGTTGTTCCCCTTCGGTTTTAGCTTCTACCAATGCACGTAAAGCAATATCATCTTTAGCATGTGTAATACTTTCTAACAGCATCTTCTCTACATCTTCATCTGTTAAACCGTATTGCGGTTTTACTTCAATACTTTGCTCTACACCGCTTCTTAATTCTTTGGCTTTTACGGTTAAAATACCATCGGCATTAATTAAAAAACTCACTTCCACTTTTGGTAAACCCGCAGGCATTCCCGGGATACCGGTTAAATTAAATTCAGCCAATTTGCGATTATCTTTTACCAAATCTCTTTCACCTTGATACACAGCAATACGCATACTTCCCTGACCATCTTTCTGCGTTGTATATTGTCTTCCCGCTTTAGCAGGAATTTTAGCATTACGTGGAATTAATACATCCATCAATCCACCCATTGTTTCAATGCCTAAGCTTAATGGCGTTATATCTAACAATAAAAATTCTTTGTTATTCCCTGCCAGGATATCTGCCTGCACTGCTGCACCTAAAGCCACTACTTCATCGGGATTAACTGAATCGTTTACTTCTTTTCCAAATAATTTACTTACACTTTGCTTAACCAATGGCACTCTGGTACTTCCGCCAACCATAACAACGGTTTCAATATCCCCCGGCTGTAAGCCTGCATCTTTTAATGCATTTTTACAGGATTGTAAAGTTTTATCAACCAACGGTTGAATTAAGTTTTCAAATTGCTCTTTGGTAATAGAAATATCATTGCCATTAAACGAAGCTGTAAATGCATCATTAAAACTTAAGTGTTTTTTAGCTTCTTCGGCTCTTAAACGTAAGCCTTGCTTCACTTCAGTTGTCAATTGAGAATTTTCAATTGACAATTGTTCCATCCAATGTTTTACAATGGCTCTGTCAAAATCATCACCGCCTAAATAAGTATCACCATTGGTACTTAATACTTCAAATATGCCATTGGTAATTTGTAAGATAGAAATATCAAAAGTACCGCCACCTAAATCATATACAGCAATGGTTTGCGAGTTTTCTTCTCCTCCTTTGGAGGAGTTAGAGGAGGCTCCTAACCCGTAAGCCAATGCTGCAGCAGTAGGTTCATTTACAATTCTTAAAACATCAAGCCCTGCCAACTTTCCGGCATCTCTGGTAGCCTGACGTTGAGCATCATTAAAATAAGCGGGAACAGTTATAACTGCTTTTGTAACGGGTGTTTTTAAAATATGTTCTGCTCTTGCTTTCAGTTCCTTTAAAATAAAAGAAGATAAATCTATTGGTGAATAAAACTGATTACCCACCTGCACTTTTACTAAACTTTCATCATTATTATCAATTACTTTATAGGTAAAGAAAGAAGCATTTTGTTTAATATCATTATAACTTTTACCCATTAAACGCTTAGCTGAAAAAATGGTGTTCTGCGGTTCTGTTTCTAAATAATTTTTAGCGTCTTCGCCAACTGTAATGTTTCCATTTTCATCAAAATGAATAACGCTTGGAACTAAGCTGCTGCTGTTATGTTCACGTAAGGCAACAGGTTTTTTTGTTTCAGGGTGAATAATGGCAACCAAACTATTAGTAGTGCCTAAATCAATACCCACAATCATTTCAGCTTGTTGTAAACTTCCGGTTGCTATATTAATTGCAATTTTTGCCACTGGTTCAATTAAGAATTAAAAATGAAAAATTAAGAATTGTAAAAGTAAAAGAATGCCTTTAACCTACTTTGCGAAAGAAGAAAGAACTAACATTCTACACTTCCACTACTTCTGTTTTACTTACATAATCATGCAAGGGCTTTTCTAAAAAAGGAATGAAGAACATATCGATAACCGTTATTCTTGCAAGGCTTCTGATAAAAATTTGCAGCACACCGGCTTTCTTTCCATTATTGCCAACAACTTTACTGTAAGTCAATAATTTTCCAACAGTTCTTCCTAATAAAAATTCCATTAGAAAATAATATACAAACAGAGCAGAAAAAAAGAACCATGCAAAACTTATAAACTGAGCCCGGTAATACACAACATACCATTGCCTTATTTTAAATGCAGTAAAAGCAATAGCAAAAACAATCAATGTATCTACTAAAAAATTCAAAACTCTGGTACCTGTTCCAACAATACGCATACTAAAGAATTAACTGTTAGTTTTGCCGCAAAATTGAGGTAAATGAATCTAATTGAAGAATTAAAATGGAGAGGGCTTATTCAGGACATTATGCCCGGCACAGAAGAACAGTTAAACAAAGAAATGACCAGCGGTTATATCGGCTTTGACCCAACCGCAGATAGCTTACATATCGGTAGCCTTGTTCCTATTTTATTATTGGTGCATTTACAAGGTGCAGGCCATAAACCTTATGCTTTGGTAGGCGGTGCAACGGGTATGGTGGGCGACCCGAGCGGTAAAAGTGAAGAAAGAAATTTATTGAGTGAAGAGGTGCTGAATCATAATTTAAGCTGCGTTAAAAAGCAACTGGAAAAGTTCTTAGACTTTGATGCGAGCAAACCTAATGCTGCTGTAATGGTTAACAATTATGATTGGTTTAAAGATTTTAGTTTCCTTCATTTTATTCGTGATGTGGGTAAGCATATTACCGTGAATTATATGATGAGTAAGGATAGTGTAAAGAAAAGATTAGAAGGTGATAATGGTATGAGCTTTACTGAATTTACATACCAGTTAGTACAGGGTTATGATTTTTACTGGTTGTATGAAAATAAGAATTGCAAGCTGCAAATGGGCGGTAGCGACCAATGGGGTAATATTGTTACCGGAACTGAGTTAATAAGAAGAAAAACAAGCGGTGAAGCATTTGCATTTACCTGCCCCTTAGTTACCAAAGCAGATGGTGGTAAATTCGGTAAAACAGAAAAAGGCAATGTGTGGTTAGATGCCGGGAAAACTTCGCCCTACCAATTTTATCAGTTCTGGTTAAATGCAAGTGATGAAGATGCGAAGAAGTGGATTAAATACTTCACTTTACTTTCTAAAGAAACTATTGAAGCACTAATAACAGAACATGAATCTGCCCCTCACCTGCGTTTATTACAAAAAACTCTGGCAAAGGAAGTAACTATTTTTGTACATAGCGAAGCTGATTATGATTTTGCAGTGAAGGCATCTGACATATTATTTAATAATGATACTGCAGAAGTATTACAACAATTAAATGAAACACAGCTATTGCAGGTATTAGAAGGTGTGCCAACTGTAGAAGTAAGCAAGCAGCAAATTGAAGAAGGTTATGAATTAATTGCTTTTCTTTCAGATACGCAAATATTCCCCAGCAAAGGTGAAGCAAGAAAAATGTTACAGGGAGGCGGCGTTTCAATCAATAAATTGAAAGTGGAAAGTGGAAAATTAAAAATAGAACGTGCAGACTTACTTCAAGACAAATACCTTCTTGTTCAAAAAGGAAAGAAAAATTATTATTTAGTTATAACCAAGTAATATGCAACTACAGCAAGGCTTTCTGAAAGATGTTATCAAAAGATTTAAAGCTTATAAAGATTTAGGCGATAAAACTTTTGAACAATTAGAAGAAAGAGATTTCTTCTTTAAACCATCATCTGAAAGCAACAATATTGCTATCATTATTCAACACCTGCATGGCAATATGCTTAGCAGGTGGACGAATTTTTTAACTGAAGATGGCGAAAAAGAATGGCGTAAACGTGATGCTGAGTTTGATGATATAACTCACACAAAAGCATCTTTAATTAATTTATGGAACGAAGGTTGGGCCTGCCTTTTGAACACATTAGAAAATTTACAACCCGACGATTTATTAAAAACTATTACCATACGAACAGAACCTCTATTAGTGTATGATGCCATATTAAGACAATTGGCACATTACCCCTATCATGTTGGTCAGATTGTTTTTATAGGTACTGTTATAAAAAACGAAAACTGGAAAAGTTTAAGCATACCCAAGGGCGGCAGCCATGCTTATTTAGAACGCGTTAAGCAGTCTCAAAAAAACTAATACAGTATTAAGCATTGATAGGGTTAAATAGTTTGGTATTGTATTTGGTTTAAAGAGGCTAATCTTTATTTTTACCAATATAAAGTCTACAGCCCTGGAACGTAAGTTTAATATATCGCATAGAAATTTTTATATTGCAATAGGGGCAGTGCTTTTATTCAGTATTGCCCAATTTTCTCCGCTATTCTCACCGCTTTACAGAACTACAATTGCCATACTAATCTTAATAATTGCTGCTTTAGCAGTTTGGTTAAACACGCTGAAAAAACTAAGGGTATTTGTATTTAGTGTTTTAGCTGTGCTTATTATTTTGCTGCTTATTATTCAAACCAATCTTTTTCAAAACTGGGCTGTTGGTTTAGCAACCAATAAATTATCAAAAGATTTAGGAACAGAAGTACGTATAAAGAACATTAGTTTTTCTCTTTTAGATAAATTAAACCTTGAAGGTGTTTTGATAAGAGACAAACAAAAAGATACCATTTTATATGCAGGTGCTTTAAAAGTAAGAATAACAGATTGGTTTATTCTGAAAGACAAAGCAGATTTAAAATACATAGGTTTGGAAGATGCAGTTGTAAAACTGCAAAGAACAAATGCCAAGTGGAACTATCAATTTATTGCAGACTATTTTGCTTCACCCGATAAAAAGAAAACAACAAACAATAAAAAGGGGTTGGTTTTAAACCTTCAGAAAGTAGATTTAAAAAATGTTTCTTTTCTTGAAAACGATTTATGGCGTGGAGAAAAAATGGTGGTTCATATCAGTAGCTTATTGTTAGATGCAGATACAATTAATTTTGATAAGAATAGTTTTAAGATTAATACACTTAATATTAATAAACCCTCTTTTGCTTTATACAATTTTGATGGATTAAGACCAGACAGCCTGAAACCCAAGCCCACAAAAGACACCGGCTTATTACTCAATCCATCAAATATGTTAGTTAAGCTCAAGAAGTTAACTATTACCAACGGCACATTCCATAACAATTCATCAACTGAAAAACCACTTCCGTATTTTGATGGAAAATATCTTCTGTTCTCTAATATCAATGCAACTTTTAATAATCTCGATTTACACAGAGACACGTTAAGAACTGAAATGGATTTGGCAACCAGAGAACGCAGTGGCTTTGAAGTAAAAAAGTTTAAAGCCCATGTTAGAATTACGCCGCAAATAATGGAGTTTGCCAAAGCAGATATTCATACCAATAAAAGCAGGTTGGGTAATTATGTTGCTTTAAAATTTCATCACTTTGATGATGACTTTGCTGAGTATGTTACGAATGTTGTGATGGACGTATCATTTAAAAATGCAAAAGTATCAAGTGATGACGTTGCCTATTTTGCTCCGGAACTTTCAACCTGGAAAAAAGAAACCGTCATAAGTGGAAATTTTTTAGGTACAGTTTCAGATTTTAATGTTAAAAACCTATTTGCTTCTTCCGGCCCTGATACCTATGTTTCAGGTGCTTTTAGCATGAAGGGTTTACCGCATATTGATAAAACAGCTATCAGCTTTACCAATGGTGTTATTAAAACAAATTATAATGATATAGCTACCATTATTCCTGCGGTAAAAAATGTGAAATCTCCCAATCTTGCTGGGCTTGGAAATGTTTTATTCAGAGGAGATTTTCATGGTACTTTCAACAACTTTATTGCCAAGGGAACAGCATCAACCAATATCGGTGCTATGGCTGCTGATGTTACTATGAAGATTCCGAGAAAAGGCGATGCAGTCTATACAGGTTCGTTAACTACCAACAATTTTAATATCGGAAAATTTTTAAACGAACCATCTCTCGGTAATGTAACATTCAACGGTAAAATTGATGGTAACAGCTTTGTATTAGAAAGATTAAAAACCAAGATTGAAGGTAATGTTACCACACTTGACTTTAACGGCTATACTTATTCTAATATTGAAGCATCGGGTGTATTTCAAAAGAAGGCTTTTGCAGGGATATTAAACATTAACGATAGCAACTTTAATTTTAAAAGCAATGTTGAGCTTGATTTATCTAAAGCAGAACCATCATTCAATATTATTGGCGATATAAACAATTCCAATCTTTTACCATTAAACTTTTTTCCAAAAAATCTAAGTATTACAGGTTTAGTCGATGTAAACTTTACTGGTAAAAATATCGACCGGTTTTTAGGTTCGGCTAAATTAATTAATGCCTATATTAAAAGCGATAACGCAGAGTTAGGCTTCGATTCATTATCAATTAATTCAGCGTATGTAGACTCTATCAAACATTTTCAGATAAATGGTAATGATTTTACCGTCGATGTAAAAGGCAAGTTTAATATTCTTGATTTGCCAAAAAGTTTTCAGTTGTTTTTCAATCGTTACTATCCATCCTATTTTAGTCCGCCAAGTTCCATTCCGCCCAATCAGGATTTTACTGTTGATATCAGTACAGGCTATATTGAGCCTTATGTTCAGTTGTTTGATAAAAATATTCATGGCTTAGAGAATGTAGATATTAACGGCTCTGTAAACACTCAAAAAAATGCTATTAGTTTAGATATTAATATTCCTTATTTCAAGTATAAAACTTATACGCTGAACGATGCTATTATTACAGGCAAAGGCAGTTTAGACAGTGTATCATTAACTACAGATATTTCATCTTTTGATGTAAGTGATAGTTTAATGTTTCCTAAAATTCACTTAGACATCAAAGCCGCTAACGACCATTCAATTGTTTCATTAAAAACAAATGCTACCAATACTATAAATGAAGCAAGTATTAATGCAGATGTTTACACATTGAATGATGGAGTTCGAATTCATTTTAACCCTTCATCTTTTATTTTAAATGAAAAGAACTGGAATCTTGAAAAGCAGGGAGAGATTGTGTTGCGAAAGAATTTTATTTCAGCACAAAACGTAAAATTCTCGCAAGGTTATCAGGAAATATCAGTTGCTACTGAAGAAGAAGATGGCGGTAATGTAAATAACCTGATAGTAAAATTGAAAGATGTTGTATTGGGAGATTTATCAGCATTAATAATGAAAACACCAAAGTTGGAAGGTGTGCTTAACGGCTCAGTTCATTTACATGATTTCTTCGGCAAGTTTAATATTGTATCAGATTTAAAAGCTACACAATTCTTTTATAATAATGACTCAGTCGGCGTTGTTAATATAACAGGCAATTACGACAGCAAAACACGCAAAGCAACTTTTAAAGGCTCCGCTCCTAACAAAGATTATCAATTTGATTTTGATGGAAGCTACGATACTAAAGACTCTGTGCAATCTCCATTAGCAGTTGCTGTTAATTTGAATAACACTAAGATTGATTTGGTAGAGGAATTTCTTACAGGAATATTCAGTAATGTAAAAGGGTTTGCAACAGGTAAGCTTACTGTTAGCGGTAATCCATCTTCTCCGAATTTATCAGGAAAAGTTTTATTACGAAAAAGTTCCTTAAAAGTTGATTATACACAGGTTACTTATAATATTGATAGTGCCAATATTGCTTTTCAGGAAGATGGTATTGACTTCGGAACTTTTACAATTACAGATACATTAAAAAACAAAGGAACCGTTACCGGTAAATTATTTGAGAAAGGCTTTAAGAATATGAATTTTGATTTTGACCTTTCAACAGATAAATTATTATTAATTGATACCAAACCAAAAGATAATAAACAGTTCTTCGGCAAGGCAATAGGTAAAGCTAACTTAAGTTTTAAAGGTGCTGAAACAGATGCTAAAATGACGATTACTGCTGAAGCCAATGATGTATCTCATATTTCCATTCAAAGCTCATCAAGCAGAGAAAGCGGCGATGCGGATTTTATTGTGTTTAAAAAAATAGGTAATGAACAAATTTCAACCACAGATGACAGCAATTTTAATTTATCTGTTGATTTAGATGTTACCGCAAATAAAAAAGTAGCTATTGATGTTATTTTAGATGAATTAACAGGCGATGTAATTAAAGCAAACGGCGAAGGAAGATTGCAGATACATGCCGGAACTATTGACCCGCTTACTATAAAAGGAAGATATAATATTGATAATGGTAAGTATGATTTTAACTTTCAATCATTTATTCGTAAACCGTTTATTTTAAAACCTAACTCAGGCAATTATATAGAATGGAACGGAGACCCTTTTAATGCGGATATTTATATTGCAGCACAATACACTGCTGAAAATGTAAGTGTAAATGATTTAATATCTAACCAATCTGTTGGGGCAAATAGCAGTACCAAATCTTACAGAGGCCCAATTTATATAACAGCATTACTAACAAACAAACTCAGTCGCCCTGAAATTAGTTTTTCATTCGATTTCCCGCAAGGTAGTCCGCTTAAAAATGATCCCAGTTTCGCAGCTTTTATTTCAAAAATTGAAAAAGATGATAACGAAATGTTGAAGCAGGTTACTTATTTAATTGTGTTTAATTCATTTGCTCCTTACGGAGATTTAGCATCCGGCGGTGGTGGAATAAATATTACTTCAATCGGTGTAAATACTTTAACGCAATTACTTGCCAAACAATTAGGTAATGCTATTTCAAATGCCATATATAAACTCACAAAAAATAAGAGTTTAAAAATTGACTTAGGATATTATTTCTATAGCAGTTCAGACCTTGCAGTACAACAACAAGGTGTTTCAAATAATGGAGCATTAGACAGGCAAAGATTAAATTTTAAATTAGGATATAGTTTTTTAAACGATAATGTAATAGTAACGTTTGGTAATGATTTTGACCTTGGAAAAACTGCTGCACAAACAGGAAACTTTCAATGGCTGCCAGATTTGAATGTGGAGTTTGTATTGATAAAAGACAATAATAAAAATGAAAGATTAGGTGCATTAATCTTCAGTAAAACAAGTGCAGATGCGAATGGTATTGCATTCGGAAGAGTAAACAGACAAGGTGTTGGTTTATCTTACAAAAGAGATTTTGAACAATTCTTTAAAAAGAGAGAAGAAACACCTGTAAAGAAGGAAGAGGATATACAGTTCAAACCTGTTGGTTCAGATACAACAACTAATGGTGGTAAGAAATAACAATAACTTACTAACTTAATTGATTACAGCAACAACTTCTATCGATATCATCAGGTTATCTTTTGGCAAAGCAACTACCGGCGTAGAACGTGCAGGTGGATTTACCGGAAAATATTCTGCATAGAGTTTATTTAACGCATCAAAATTGGCAGCATTGCAGAGCCAGATAGTTGTTTTAATAACTTTATCCATAGTTGTTCCGGCAGCTTCTACAACTAATTTTACATTTTCAAATGCTTGTCTGGCTTGCGTTAGAAAGTCTTCTGCTAAATAACCTGTTGCGAAGTTTACACCTGCCTGCCCTGCTACAAAAACGAGGTTACCTGCTTTTACAGCCTGAGAATACACAAACTTAGGATGTGGTAAATTTTCTGAAACAATTTCGTGTGTCATATAGTTAGTTTGATTGATTAACAATATACAACAAACTTTCAGCTTTTAAAAGGCTTACTAAAAATCACAAAAGCAAAACTTCTGTGTAATTAATGCTTCAACTGCTAATGTTTTTATTCATCAAATGATTATGGCAAAATAGTATAACAGCTTATTGTAAGAGATTAAGAAGAGCATGTAATTCTTTTTCAGTATTAAAAGCATGTAATACAATTCTTAATCTTTCTTTTCCTTTCGGAACAGTTGGATATAATACAGGCCTTACATCAAAACCCGCCTGTTGAATTTTCGCAGACAATGCTTTTACATTTTCATTACCGGTTACTATTACAGCTTGTATAGGTGTATGAGAAATTAGTTTTTCATATTGAATAGCAGCCGCTTGAAATTGTACAATTAAATCTGCCAAATGCTTTCTCTCATTTTGCATTTGAGCAAATATTTGATAAGATCGTTGAATAGCAGCTACGGCATGTTGCGGTAACGCAGTTGTATAAATAAAACTTCTCGCAAAATTGATAAGATAATCACGTAAAGTTTGCGAACCTAACACTACTGCACCATGACAGCCACAGGCTTTACCGAAAGTATGCACTCTTGCAAAAATTTTATTCTGTATTTGCAGTAATTGAACCAACCCTTCACCACGCTCTCCTATTATGCCTGTTGCATGTGCTTCATCAATAATTAAATGAGCTTTATATTTTTCACAGATTGAAACAATTTCATTTAATGGGCAAATATCTCCATCCATACTAAACACAGATTCAGTAACAACAAAAATATTTCCTGTTGCATGCTTCAGTTTCTTTTCTAAATCTGCTATATCATTATGTTTGAATGAATAAGTTTGAGCAAATGATAAACGAACACCATCCCGTATAGAAGCATGAGATAAAAAATCATAAATAATCGTATCCTCTTTTTGAGGCACACTGGATAGTAAACCTACATTAGCATCGTAGCCGGAATTAAAAATTAAAGCAGCCTCACTTTGGTGAAAACTTGCAATCTGGTTTTCAACTGTCTCAATTAATTCATAATTACCTGCTAATAATCTTGAGCCTGTAGATCCTGATGACAGATCAGTGTTGACAGATAACAGCAGCTTACTTTTTACAATTCCAAGATAATCGTTAGAACAAAAATCAATTTGCTGCTGATTTATTTTTAATGAACGAAACGCATTTTGGTTTTTACGTTCAGCTAATTTTTTATCTAAGAAACTTTCATTCATTCACGCAAAGAAATAATTTATTGTTGAATAAATAATAGCATGCAAAAGTGTAAGCATCAACCGATTGCTTATATTTAGCGAAACTTTTTATGCATGAATGCAACACATCTTCACCCTGAAAACCATTTAAAAAGTTCAGATTTACTTACAGATATTGTGATAGGCATGAGTGATGGATTAACAGTTCCTTTTGCTTTGGCAGCAGGTTTAAGTGGAGCAGTTAGTTCAACCGCTGTTATTGTTGTGGCGGGTATAGCAGAAATTGCTGCCGGCTCTATAGCAATGGGCTTAGGCGGATATTTGGCAGGTAAAACAGAACAAGACCATTATGCCAGTGAAGAAAAAAATGAATACTGGGAAGTAGAAAATAAAGCCGATATAGAAATTGAAGAAGTAAGAAAAGTATTTGAAGAATGGGGATTGAGCAAAGAAGTACAAACACAAGCTACGAATGAAATTATAAAAGATAAAGACAAATGGGTTGCATTTATGATGAAGCATGAATTAGGTTTAGAAAAACCTGACCCTAAACGTGCGGGAAGAAGTGCATTCAATATCGGAGTGTCTTATATCGTTGGAGGTTTAGTGCCTTTATCACCTTACTTCTTCATCAGCAACTCTTACGATGCATTAAAACTATCAGTAATTATAACGCTTATATGCCTGTATATTTTCGGTTTTTTCAAAAGCAAACTTACTGGTGTAAACGCATGGTTAGGTGGTTTAAAAGTAATGCTGATTGGTGCATTGGCAGCCGGTGCAGCTTTCGGTTTTGCCAAATTAATTGAAGGCAGATAATTAACGGGATAGTAAAATAAACTGAAAAGAAAAATCTGTTATTGTATAACTCAACCCTAAATAATGGCATTTAATTTAAGCAACAAGAAGTTAAGAAATTTACACAGAGATATTGGTTATGTATTTGTCGGCCTTATTATAGCATTTGCTATTTCAGGTATTGCACAAAATCATCGTAAACAATTTAAGCCTGAAAAATATGTGTATGAATTTAAAAGGGTAGAAACCGATTTTCGTTTACCAAAAGAAACCATTACTAAAGAAGCTGTAGAAGCCTTTTCAAAACAATATCAGTTAGAAGATTTTAAACAGTTTGATGTAAGAAAAGATAGCACCCTTGTTATTGCATATAAAGATGCAGATGTAACTATTAAATTAGCAACAGGTAAAGGAGAAATTAATATCTGGAAAAAGAAACCGGTATTGGCTCAAATGGTTTTTCTGCACAAGTTTAATGGTAATAACTGGTGGTTATTGTACTCAGATATTTTTGCTTTAGCATTAATCTTTATTGCAATAAGCGGACTATTTTTAATGAAAGGAAAATACAGCTTCAGTAAACGTGGCTGGTGGATGATGCTTATCGGGTTAATTGTTCCGATAGTTATGCTGATACTGTTTTATTAATTAAGCTCTTGCTTTACTTCTAATTTTGGAAGTAAAACCATTATCTGAATTATAAAAGATAATATCAGTGTCAAATACAATCCCGATAACACTTTAGGACAATCACCTTGCCGGCACATTGAGAAGATGATATAATTTTTTATAGCCCAACCAAAATTGATTAATCCGAAAAAGATATTGGTTCGTTTTGCCCATATTTTCTTAACAGCAAAAAATGCAATTAAAAAAACACCAAAAAAAGTATGTAAAAGAATGGGCTTACCTAAATTTAAGTTGTCGTTCACTTTACCGTTAATACCTGTAAATGTTTTGTTTAAACTGCTTACTTCTATCCATGGTAAAAAACAACAAGTTAATAAAGCTAGTACAGCAACAATGCCTATAGTTTGAGAATATTTCATTGAATTCTAATAAGATTGCAAATATAATTGCTTTAATAGCCCATAGATTTTGCAATACCCATTTCCAGACCCCGAAGTTCTGCCAATCCTCTTAAACGCCCTATACCACTATATCCGGGGTTTGTTTTCTTTTTTAAATCGTCTAACATTTGGTGTCCGTGGTCAGGCCTCATCGGAATATTTACTTTTAATTCGTTCATAGCAATCACCAATTCTTTAACCACGCTAAACATATCTACATCACCTTCTAAATGATTGTCTTCATAAAAATCGCCAAACTCATTTCTCTTTGTGCTGCGTAAATGCACAAAATGAATACGGTCAGCAAATTGTTTAACCATTGCAGGTAAATTATTATCTGCTCTTACACCGTAACTACCGGTACAAAAACATAAACCATTTGCCTTTGATGGTACTGCATTTAATAATGCTTCAGCAAATTTTGCAGTGCTTACTACTCTTGGTAAACCGAAAATATCGTAAGGGGGATCATCCGGATGAATAGCCAATAATACTCCACATGCTTCTGCAACAGGAACTATTTCCTGTAAGAAATAAAATAAATGTTGTTGTAATCTATCGGCATCAATGCTTTTATACGTATCCAATGCTTCTTGAAATTGTTGTAATGAAAAACTTTCTTCACTACCTGGTAACCCTGCAATTATATTGCGTTGCAGCAATTGTTTGTCTTCATCACTCATCGCATTAAACTTTGCTTCACCCCTTTTCAGTTCTTCCGCTGTATAGTCTTTTGCTGCATCAGGTCTTTTCAACATAAACACATCAAATGCAATAAGGGCAGCCTTTTCAAAGCGTAAAGCTTTACTTCCGTCTTCAACTGTAAAAGCCAAATCGGTTCTTGTCCAATCTAATACAGGCATAAAATTGTAGGTTACAATCTTAATACCGCATGCTGCTACATTTCGTATAGACTGTTTATAATTATCTATGTATTGCTGAAAATTTTCTTTTTGTGTTTTAATATTTTCATGAACTGGAATACTTTCAATAACATCCCATTTTAAACCTGCACTTTCAATTTCATTTTTTCTTTTTTCAATTTCTTCAATACTCCATATAACGCCGTTGGGAATATGATGCAGAGCCGTAACAACACCTGTACAACCTGCCTGTTTAATATCCTGTAAACTAACAGGGTCATTCGGGCCAAACCACCGCATGGTTTGTATGAAATGATTAGACATTACGATTAAAAGTTAATGTTGTAAATGAAGGCAAATAAAAATAAAAACATCATGATTATTTCATGATGTTCAAAAATTGATTTGGCGGCTTTTATTTTAACTGCTTAATAGCCTTCCACATTTCCTGAGCAACTAATAAATTCCCTGCTGGGGTTAAATGCACACCATCAACAGTTAAAACACCTTTCTCAAGGTTATTCGGATTATTATTTTTTAAATACTCTGTAAATGCAACACGTAAATCACAAACAGGCAACGATAAACTTTTTGCAATACTTCTAACAATATTGCTGTACTTATTCAAATCGCCATCCTGCAAATTAGTTACATCATTCTTCTCTCCTATAACTGTTGGTGTACAAAGAATAACTTTAATATTCTGTGCTTGTAATTTTTTAATGATTGCACGATAAAAGGTTTCGTATTTAGCAGGTTCTGTACCTGTTCCGCTTGTTGTTTTATGCCAAACATCATTAATACCGATGTATATTAAAACAACATCCGGTTTCTTTTCCAACACATCCGCTTCTATTCTTAAATACAAATCATACACCCTGTTACCGCCAACACCTGCTCCTATAAATTCATAGTTATTATTCAATCCTTCTAATTGCGAAAGACTATCAATTTTAGGTATATAACCTGTTTTACCTGCTCCCTGTTGGGTTATAGAATCTCCAAAGAAAACAACTTTTGTTTTTTTAGGTTGAATGAATGAAAAGCAGATAACGCTTAACGTTACTGTGGCTAAAGCAATTGTTTTTTTCATTTTATTTTGATTGAAGAAATTACCAAAGATTACGCGGACACCAATCCCCGTATTTATTACCTAATAAAAAACCTAATACTATTTCGTGTGTTCCTTTGCTGACAGTATTTAATTGAGAGGTAGTTAAATCGTAAGAATAACCGATGTTAAACATGTGGTTTAAATTAACACCTACCATTGCTGCATAACCATCATTTAATCTGTAAGAAGCCCCTGCCCATAAAACATCCTGATATTGAAATTTCACATTTACATCAACGCCTAATGGCAATGGGTTTACATAACGCAACATAATTGATGGCAACATGCTTACATCTTCACTAATCGTTGTTCTGAAACCTGCACTTAAAAACATGTGTGGTACCAATTTCCCATTTTCTAAAGCAACGGTATTATTGGAGAAAGCAACCTGTTGCGGAACAATTTGCTGAGCACTCAATCCTAAAAAATAATCTTTAGAATATAACCAAACGCCTGCACTGATATCAGGTTTTATGGTGTTTAAAATGCCACTTCCGTTAACAGCCGGATCAACCGGTGTAGCAAAATTTAATTTATCTGCATTTAAACTTAACTGTGTTATTCCTGCAGAAACACCAAAAGATAAACTTGTTTGAGGGGCAATACCAAAGTGATACGCATAAGTACCGTAAGCAGCAAATCTGTTTAACGGGCCTGTTATATCATTCAAAATTGTCATGCCAATTCCCTGATGTGGCTCTGCTGCCTGATAATCCTGCCAGTAAGCTTGTCCTCTCGGATTAAACCCTCTTGCATGAAAAGAAGTAGCAGTTTCTCTTTCATAATCACTTTTCTTTAGCGGGGCATGAATAGTAAAATATGTTGTTACAGGTGCATCCTGCAAACCTACCCACTGCATACGATGACTTAATTTGACATCTGTATAATTTTCTATACCCGCTACAGCAGGGTTTATAATATAGTTGTTAAGAATATACTGCGTATAATAGGGTCTTTGCTGAGCATGAACAACAAATGCAACAACTATTAGTATAATGGCTGTAAGAAAACGCTTCATTGAATGGTGAAAATAACTTAAAAAAAGTTTACAAAAATTAGTTGGTTAAAGGTTTAACATTTAAAGGTTTATTTAATAATGGTTACAGAGCCGGATATTTTCGCTCTACCATTTTTAGGGTCAACTATGTAATAATAAGTACCAACAGGCAAAGGTTTACCATTAAATGTTCCATCCCATTGCACGGTTCCGGCAGCATGAAATACTTTTTGTCCGTTTCTATCAAAAACATCTACTGTTGCACCGGGGTAGCTTTCTAAATATTTAATTACCCAGGTATCATTAACACCATCCCCGTTTGGTGAAAAAGCATTAGGAACGGTTGGTGCTTTTAATACCTTAATAAACACATTATCATTTACTGCACAACCACCATCACCGGTTACGGTTAGTGTATACGTTATATCATCAGGCGGTGTTGCATGAGGGTTTCTTATAGCAGGGCTATCTAAGAATGTAGTTGGTGTCCAGGCATATTGCAAATTATGACCATAGATATAGGTTGGTATAAGTGCAACTGTTCCACCTTGTAACACAAATAAACTTGGCCCTATATTCAATTTCGGATAAGGATAAATAACCACTTGTTTAACTGCCGTATCACTAATACAACCCTGAGCATTATAAATGTATAAGCTAATGTTGAATGAACCTGTATCTGTAAACTTCTTATTAGGATTTTGAAGATTGGAAGTAGTACCTCCAGATAAATCCCAATACCATTTTTGTGCAGCACTGGTCATGCCATTACTGCTGTCTGTAAAAGCAATTATATTACCGAAACAAGCAGTATCAGGTGTTGCTGTAAATGCTGCTTTTGGTTGCGGATAAACGGTAGTTAATTGTTTGGTTGTTGAATCAATACAACCTGCACTGCTGGTAATTTTCAGTTTAACCGAATAGGGCCCTAAAGCTACATATTTATGTGTCGGGTTTTGTAAGGTTGAAGGCGTTGGGTCATTAGCATCGCCGAAGTTCCATAAATAACTGAATAATGCCTTTGTACCATCTCCGATAGTTGATGAATCTGTAAATGTTCCTCTTCCATCTGGCAGACAAATACCTGGCAAACCAAAATTTACAACAGGTAGATAATTCACCTTTAAAATCTGTGTATTGTATGTACTTCGGCAACCACTATCTGTCATTACTCTTAAACTGGCTGTATAAGAACCCGCAGATGCATATGTGTAATTGAATGCATTCGTATTGGAATAAATGGCAGTGTTGTTATCTCCAAAGTTCCAATAACGTTTTACGATATTGCTGTAATTAGCAACAGATGAATCTGTAAATGAAATATTATTCTTTTCGCACAAAAGAGCATTTACACCCCATTTAGCAACAGGCGAAGGCCACACTGTAATATTTTGTGTTGCAGAATCTGCACAACCGATGGCTGTTGTATAAACATATTTTACAGGATATGTTCCCGCTGCAACAGATTGTGGTGTATATGTTCCATTTGCACTAACACCCGTTCCATAAAAGGCATAAGAACCTTGTACACCACCCACTTCAGAAGCTTGTGTAATTAATCGGGTTGTTGTATCATTACAAATACCCGGTATAGTGGTGAACTGAACATATGGACTTTGATTGAGTGTGATAACCTTGCTTATACTGTCTGCACAAACCGGGGAAATACCGGAATGGGCAACCAATTTAATTTTATATGTTTTTGTTGTTGCAGATTTTGTGTACAGGTGAGCGTACTGTTTATTGGTTTGTGGTGAAGGATTAGGGTCTGCATCATAAACAGTTGGCTTGTTTATAACATCCCAATAAATTTCGCTTTGTGTTACAGTACCAAAATCTACTGTTGAAGCATCTATAAATCTTACAGAATCATTACTGCATAAATTATTCGGCTTAATTAAAGTAAAACCGGCTTTAGGTGTTGAACCATTTACGGTAAAGGCTTTTGATAATGTGGTATCGCAGCCGTTATTTGAAACCAGTTTTAATGACACCGTATAGTTGCCATAAAAAGTATAATGTGTTATACCATTATGGGTTGTAGCTGTTCCCGGTGATGGTAAATGACTGTTTCCCGCTGCATTAAAATTCCATAGATAAGATGGAATAGTATTATTGTTAGCAATAGTAGATGTATCAATAAAATCAGCAGTAGCATCACTTAAACAAATTTCAGGCAAAATAAAGCCGGGATGCGGTTGTGGATTAACAGTTACTGCTTTTGTAAGCGTATCACTGTTACAACCAATACTGTTTTGCACAGCCATCTTTACATTATAAACTCCATAAGCATTAAAATATTGATTAAAGCTTGTATTAAAGCCACCTGTTGGTGTTAAGGTTGTTCCGTTACCCATATCCCAATACCATTTACTAATGGTTACACCGGTTGTAATGGAAGAATCAACAGCTTTATCAGTAAATGTTATCGGCCTGTTTTCGCAATAATTATTGGCAGCAGCAGTTACGAAATTGGCTGTTGGTAAAGGATTGATGGTTATGGTTTGTTTAGCTGTATCACTCATACAACCCACATTTGAGATAACCCAGTATGTAACTGTATCAATACCTTTTAATACATATTTATGCTTCGGCGATGCAGTTGTATCAGAACCGCCATCACCAAAGTTCCAGAAATATTTTGCGGGTGCTAAAGAAGAACTGTTAGGACCTGTTTCAGTAAACTGTGTTGATAATGTTTTAGCTGTATCTCTTAAACAAACTTTATCACTAAAAGTAAATGCAACATGAGGTTGAGAATAAATATTACTCATTGCTATAGTTGTGTCTTTCACACAACCATATTGTGAGGTAACTGATAGTTTAACATTATATGTTCCTGTTGCGGTATAATTATGTAAAGGGTTTTTAACGCTATCAACACCACCATCTCCAAAATTCCATTTGTATTTAAAGGTTGAAGCTGTACCATCTGCAATTGTAGTTGAATCTGTAAATTGTGCAGCCCCAACAGGCAAACATACAACTGATGGCACGCCAAAATTTACTGCTGGATTGGATTTTAAATTTATCGGAATAGTAATCGTATCACTCTTACAACCAATACTGTTTTGTACAGCCATTCTTACATTATAAACTCCATAAACACTATAATATTGATTAAATGAAGTATTGAAACCGCCGGTTGGTGTTAAGATTGTACCGTTACCCATATCCCAATACCATTTATTTATAGTTACACCCGTTGTAATAGAAGAATCTGTTGTTTTATCAATGAAAGTAATAGGCTTATTCTCACAATAATTATTTGCTGCAGATGTAGTAAAATTGGCTGTAGGTAAAGGATTTACGGTAACTGTTTGTTTAGCAGTATCGCTCATACAACCCACATTTGAGATAACCCAATATTTAACTGTATCAATACCTTTGGCTGCATATCTATGCTTGGGTGAAGCAGTGGTATCTGAACTGCCATCGCCAAAATTCCAGAAATATTTTAAGGGTGATAATGAAGAAGCATTAGGGCCTGTTTCATTAAACTGAGTTGATAACGATGCAGTACTATCTCTTAAACAAATCTGATTACCAATTGTAAATGTTACATGCGGTTGAGAATAAATATTACTAAACTGAATAGTAGTATCCTTTACACAACCATATTTCGAAGTAGTTGTTAATTTAACATTATAGGTTCCTGTTGCAGTATAGTAATGTAATGGATTTTTTGCAGTATCTGTTCCCCCATCGCCAAAACTCCAATTGTATTTAAAGCTTGAAGATGTACCATCTGCAATAGTTGAAGAGTCTTTAAATTGTGCAGCACCAACAGGCAAACATACAATTGATGGTACTCCGAAATTTACTGCGGGATTTGGCTTTACATTTATCGGAATTGTATAAGGATTACTCTTACAACCTGTATTATTTTCAACCACTAAACTAACATTATAAGTACCTGTTGAGGTATATGTTTTCGTTCGGTTGGCATTAGTCGTCAGGGTATCTTTTGTTCCATCACCATAGTCCCAATACCATTTAGCCATGGAACCACTTGCAATAGTTGATGAATCTGTAAAAGTTATTGTCTTTCCAATGCAACTATCACTATAAACAAATTTAGGTACGGCTGTGGCAACCATTGTAAAAGGAATAGTTGTATCTCCGATGCAGCCATAACTTGTTATCGGTCGGTATCTGATATTATAAGTATTGGGCTGAAGATATTTATGTTTAGGATTTTTTAAGCTATCGGTTGTGCCGTCTCCCCAAGTCCATAAACCTGAAATAACCGATGATGTTCCCAAATTACCGGATGCATCTTTAAATTGTACAGAATCTGAAATGCAAATTACTGACGGAACAGAAAAATTAGCAATTGGCAGCCCGGTTACCGTTACCGGAATAGAATATTTTTGGTCTGTACTTCCGCAGCCATCTGCCGTTGCAGAAGTTGTATATACTTTTATAGTATCTCTCTGAGTAGCAGTGTTGGAGTTTAAAAATGTATAGGTATTTCCTGTGCTGAAATAATGTAAACCCGAAGAAACGGGCGTACTGTCTGCTACGGGGTTGGCGATAGGACCAATAATATTGGCAGGCGAAATGTTCGGAGCAGCGGAGAAATCCCATTTAATAGTTGTTGGTTGAAATGAAAGAGGCACAGCAAACTTAAATGGTGAGTTAATACATGCAACGGCAGAATCTAATCTTGTATATTGATTTTGGAATGTGGCAATTTTGGTAAAGTCCTTTACACTGGTTCCGGCATTATAGCCATAACTTTCCACATTACCCAAGCCATAAGCTATGGCAATGAAACTCGAGTCTGCAGTTAAAGTTGAAATTGGATTGGTTTTTACACTGTTAGTAATTTCTTCCTGTAAATATGAATATTGAGTTCCTGCAATTGGAATAAAGCTTGATGATGGTGAGCTACCATTAATTTTAAAAGAACTTACAGCATTAGTTCTAATAATTATGTTTAAATAACAATTTGATATTTGGCTTTGATTAGGAGGCACCCAGGTTGGGTATGCCGAAAAGACTGTAATGTTGTTAATAGTTTGTTCAATCGGGTTAAGTACAATCATTTCAGGGTCTCCAATTGTAGCACCATTTTGACAAGCCTGAGTTGTCATAAATTGAACAGTAGAAATAGGTTTATCTGCCTGAATAAAAGTAGCATTACCGGTTGTATACTGATAATAATTTCCTGTTGCATTCAGTCCGGTTAAGGTAGTAGTAATTCCATTTTCAGTTTTGGTAACTACTGTACTGGCATCAGCAACATAGACTCTAACAATGTCTGAAATTCTTGTTTTAGTAGGTGCTGTTAAAAAATTTTTACCCCATGCTACAACGGGAAATAATTGCTGATAAAGATTATCTCCACTACCAGCGGTTGAACATCCAAAAGCACTCCATGTTGTACTTGAAAAAACAGCTATTTTTTTACAACTGCCTCCGCTGCCGGCAATCGCCTGAACTTTAGTTCCTGATATGTCTGATCTCGCTGTAAATAAAACCTGATAAACATCCCCTGCATTTGCCAACGTAACAGTATATGCAGATGATTTACCGCTTAATGTTGTAGCTGTAGGTGTAATTTGTACAGTAGTATTCGCTTCTGTTGCAACAACGGTTATCGCCGGCTGCCCGCCGTTAGCACCGGAAGTAGCAACACTTGCATAACTCGGTACAATATATTGATTCCCTAAAACACTGGTGGGTAATACGAGCGTTGCTCCGGACCTTGCACTTTTAATAATATGTGCATATACTGCAACGGGATTATCTGAAACCACATGTACTGCACCATTTGTGGTAATTCCATCAGATTGAGAAAGATAGACACTAGAACTGGAAGCATCCATTCCGCTTAAGACATTTCCGATAAATTTTCTCGTAACTGTATTTGCAGCAACAGTAAAATTAATTGTTTGAGTGCCTACAGTTATAGTACCTGTTGCTGCCACATCAGAAGTTATATAAATACCCATTACTGAACCGGAGGTTCCATTACCATCAATATGTGCCGGGTAAGTAATATAAAAATCTTTGCCTTTATTAGAATAATCCTGCGAAAAAGCCACAAAAGCGAACAGTAAAAATATTACAACTAAGCAGCAGTTAAGTTTCATTGGTTTTAATGGGGGAATGAACACAAAGATGCAATTTAGGAATTAAGGTTTAACTGCCAAAAGCTATATTCATAAAAGTTACCTGAAAAGAGACTTTAATCATAACATATGCTGCCTGAGTAAATTAGCACTATTAGGACCTTCATTAAATAATAAATCCAAAATACTCAGATTGGGTAAAAAACCTGTCTGTTGCTGAAAAACCTGATTGTATTTAATCGAAAATGCATCCTGCTGAAAATTCTTTGGCAACCATTTATTTCTGTAATCTGCTGTTTCAGAAGGATACACTTTTTCATAGTATTCAGTAACTGAAACCTTAGCAGAAATCTTCAGCATTTTTAAAACCCAATTTAAAATTTCCAGATTCAGGTCGAATAAAAAAATATGGTTACCGTTTAGCAGTTTTTCAACTGAGGTTTGATAGTATTCAAAGAAAGGCGATTTGTTATAAGCTGATAACAAAGTCTTCCAATGCTGTTGTTGCCAATTCTGAGAGTAATCAATTTTCACATCTTTAAAAACCGATTTCTGATTGCGTCCGTTTTGTACCGGAACTGTCAGATTAATCATTCCACCGGACGTAGCAATTACACAACGGTTTCTGAAACTGGCTTTTTCCCAGTTCTCAAATTGTTCAATTTTTATATACTTTGATTGAAATAAAATTAAATAGTAGTTAATGCACCCAAAATATTGATTATCAATAATTATTTTGCTCAAAATGAAAGGATTTTAAGAAATTGAGTATAGTTGTAATTCAGTTAAAATTTCGCAACTATAAATATGATTAAAATTAAGATAATATTTATTTTAAAATGCTGAAAATCAGTTTATTAATTATAAATAAATAACTAAAAAAGATAGCAAATTATTTTAGCCAATTAAACTTTACAAATGCTCAATTTTTTAGCTTCAAAAATAAAATTAATTTGCTAAAAAAATTGAGTAATTCTATTTTGCAGGAAATTAATTGCTTGAAAAAATTAGCTTCTCTCCTTTTAGTTTCTTTTGCAATATTCAGTTGCCACAAGCCTCAGGGTTTTGAATACAGAGATGTAAAGAATGTAACTGTAAAACAATTGGGCTTTAATAAAACTCAATTGGGAATGGAATTGGTTTACTTCAATCCAAATAATTTTGGGGTTGATTTAAAGCATGTTGATTGTGATATTTACATTGATAAGAATTATCTGGGGAAATTTGTTTTGGACACCACCATGCATATTGACCGAAAATCTGAATTCAGCCTGCCTTCAAGGGTGGACGTTGATATGAAGAATATCTTCAAGAACACACTTTCCGTTTTATTCAGCCGAGAAGTATTGGTTACAGTTAAAGGAACCACAAGAGTGGGTAAAGCCGGTATTTTTATTAATGTGCCGTTTAACTATGAGGCGAGGCACAAAGTTGATTTGTTTAGCAATCAATAGACGATGGACAACAGACAATAGCTCATTACTTCAAAATTTTTTTAACCAGCCATTTCAGTGGTCTATCGACTATGGTCTATGGTCTTCTAATACGGTTGAATATGGCAAGGTTTGCCTTTTGTAGGGCCGCCGCCGTCTTCCGCTCTTTTACAAATAGGAGGTAATTTTTTGTATGAATCCGGTTCGGCTTTGGTACTATCGGCATCAAAACCTGCATTATTCATAGCTGTTCTAATTTCATCGGCAGTAACTCTATCAGGATGATAGAAAATGCGTATTTCTCCCTGCAACAAATTAAACCGGTAATCTACCATTCCGTTTTGCATGTTGGCAGCATTTTCAGACTTTAAATAATTCATCAGTCTTTCTTTACATTCCCAACATTTTAAATTGGCACTTTTAATAGTAATCCATTCCATTTTGGCCGACATAACCTGTGTTTTTGCCATTCCTATTACAAGCATTACAACAATTGTTAAGAACAACTTCTTCATACAAAATCAGTTTTATTGCATCCATACTGAAGGGTTTTCCCTCCAGCTATTTAATAAATTTTCTGTCTCGGCAGAAACAATATTTTTTTCTAAAGCTAATTGAATAAGCGTTGCATAATCAGTTAGAGATTGAAATTTAACATCCGCTTTTGCAAATGCTTCAACCGCCACATCAAAACCGTAATTAAATATTGAAACCATTCCTTCTACTTCTAAGCCTTCTTTTCTTAAAACGTCAACCACTTGCAAACTGCTTTTTCCGGTAGAAATTAAGTCCTCTACAACCAACACCTTCTGCCCTTTTTCATAAAAGCCTTCTATCTGGTTACCCAAGCCATGTTCTTTAGGTTTTGGGCGAACATATATATAAGGAAGTTTTAGCTGGTCTGCAGCCATAGCACCCCATGCAATACCGGCTGTTGCAACGCCTGCAAGCATTTGAGCATCTGGAAATTTCTCAAAAATTACATTACATAATTCACTCTTAATAAAATCTCTCTGAAAAGGATAAGATAACACTTTTCTGTTATCGCAATAAATCGGGCTTTTCCAACCGCTTGCCCATGTAAAAGGCTTTTCGGGACTTAGTTTAATTGCCTGAATCTGTAATAATTTTTCTGCAACAGCTTTTTCATTTGTCATGCTGCTAAGGTAATTTTATTTTAGTTGCACGAATTATATCAAATTACACGGATTGTTGAAAAATTATTGAGCAGTTATAATCTTGCTAATCTGATAATCAAACAAATCAAGGTTCTGACAATGAAAACTATTATTGCTGCAGGCGGATTGGTATTTAATGAGCTGAATGAGTTATTGATGATTTTCAGGAGAGGAAAATGGGATTTACCAAAAGGGAAATTAGATGAAGGTGAAAGTATCGAAAGCTGTGCTGTAAGAGAAGTACAGGAGGAAACCGGAATACGGAATCTGGTATTAGGGAAACTGATTGGTAAAACACATCACAAGTATTTTGATAAATGGGTAAATGAAGATGTTGTAAAAGAAAGCTGGTGGTATGAAATGAAAACAACTTCAACAGAAGAATTGATTCCGCAAACAGAAGAAGATATTGAAGCAATTAAATGGGTTAATGATACTGAACTAAGAGAAAAATTATCAAACAGTTATCCGAGCATCATTGAGATAATAGAAAAATGGAAAGAGATTTCCCGATAAGAATTTTTGAAATAACAATAATAATCTGATTACTTTTTAAGAGTTTTTATTACAGCTTCAGGTAAAAACGGAGAAGCATCTCCACCGTTTCTTAAAATATCTCTCACAATTGTCGATGCAACTGATGTGTATTTAGGCTCCCCTGTTAAAAAAATAGTTTCAATAGTATTATCTAAAGTTCTGTTAGCATCTGCAATGGTTTTTTCATACTCAAAATCGCTTACATAACGTATACCCCTTAAAATAAATTTAGCACCGATTGTTTTGCAATAATTTACAGTTAATCCATCGAAAGTTACACTTTCAACTTTAGGTTCATCTGCATAAATTTCATTAAACCATTCCATTCGTTGTTCTGCGGTGAACATTGGGTTTTTAGCAGCATTAACGCCGATACCAACAACAATTTTATCAAACAATGGTAATGCTCTTTGTATTATATCGGTATGCCCTAAAGTAACAGGGTCAAATGTTCCGGGAAATAAGCAGATTCGCATGTTACTGTTTTAAGCCGTTAAAGGTATGGGTTATGCATCTAACAATCTCCTGTGATAATTGATCTGCCCCAAATGATAACTTAAGTGTGTTGCTAAATGAATTAACATAAATTCTGTTGAAGAAGGCTCCTGAAATACAACAACCGGATATTCCTTAGCCAAAGTATCTTCTGAAACATGCTGCATTGTTTCAGCAACAATGGCAGCAACATCATCAATTTTATCAATCAGTTCATGGCGGGGAACATGCTTTGCCGAAAACTCTAATGGTCTGTCTCTTACATAACCGGTATTACCTAATTCTTTACCAATATAAGTATTTAAATTACCTATTAAATGAAGACATAAATTACCGGCAGAATTAGCAATATTATTTTCTACAATCCAAAGATTCTCTTCTGTTTTGTATTGCAGTATTTCATTTTTAAGCTTATTGATATCACGCTCAAAAATGCCGGCTAAAACTGCGGTTAACATACGGTTTTAATTTTCTCTGTTAGCTAAAAGGTATAAAACAGCCATTCTAACTGCTACACCATTTTCAACCTGGTTCAATATAATACTGAAAGGTCCATCGGCAACATCACTATCCAATTCAACACCACGATTAATGGGGCCGGGATGCATAATGGTAATATCTTTTCCTAAGCTTTCTAATAGCCTTCTGTTAATGCCATAAGCTATATTATATTCACGCAATGATGAAAACAAAGGTTGATTCTGTCTTTCTAACTGAATGCGTAATACATTGGCAACATCGCACCATATTAAAGCTTTTTTCAAATCATATTCAACCTTAACATCAAAACTTTCAGTAATGTATTTAGGAATTAATGTTGGCGGACCGGCAATAACAATCTCGGCTCCCATTTTCTTCAACAAATAAATATTACTTAATGCCACTCTGCTGTGCATGATGTCGCCGATAATTGCCACTTTCAAACCCTTTAATTCACCAAATTTTTCCTTCATTGAAAAAGCATCTAATAGAGCCTGTGTAGGATGTTCGTTAATACCATCACCGGCATTTACAATAGGTACGGGAATATGTTTGGAAAGAAAATGCGGAGCACCGCTTGCACTATGCCTCATTACCACCATATCAACCTTCATACTTAAAATGTTGTTGACAGTATCTAATAAGGTTTCGCCTTTGGCTGCACTGGAGCCACTTACTGCAAAATTGATGGTATCTGCACTTAATCTTTTTTCAGCCAATTCAAAGGAAATGCGTGTTCGGGTTGAGTTTTCGTAAAAGAGGTTCACAATAGTTACATCCCGCAAGGAAGGAACTTTTTTAACGGGCCTTTGTAAAACATCTTTAAAATTGGCTGCTGTAGAGAGAATTAAATCTATATCCTCTTTAGTGAGGTTTTTAATACCAAGTAAGTGTTTGGTAGATAGTTTCATTAAAAAGCGAAGATAAAAGGTTTATTACAAGTTTCAAGTTTCAGGTTACAAGTAATTAAACTTAATGCAGTGCAAACGCTATTGATTGCAGATACTTTAATAAGCTATAACAATATTACCTGTTCTTCTACACCCCAATTAACTTTTACTTTTTGTGAAATAAAAGTATCAATAGCTCTTCCTGTAAAGTTGGGTTGAATGGGTAACTCACGGCTGAATCTTCTGTCAATTAAAACGCAGAGTTCTACTTTTTTCGGTCTGCCGAAATCGAGCAAAGCATCTAATGCAGCACGAATGGTTCTGCCTGTGTACAACACATCATCTACAATAATTACGTTCTTGTTCTCAATGCTGAAATGTATATCGGTTTTATTGGCAACATGCAATTCTTTACGAATATCATCTCTGTAAAAAGTAATATCTAATTTACCGTAAAGAAGTTTTGAAGGGCTGATAAGGGTTTGCAGTTCAGCAACAATTTTATCGCTGAATAAAACACCTCTCGGCTGTATGCCGATGATAACCGTATCAGTAAAAGGCACATGGCTTTCCATTATCTGATGTGCCAGCCTTTTAATGGTTAATGCCATTTGTTGTTGAGAAAGAATTGTCTTCACTCAAAAAAATTTTGCTAAAAATACAGCTAAGTAGTCGTGCAAAATTATTCAGCTAATATTTTCTCGCAGAAATCACTAAATATGCTGAAAACATTCTGAGGATTCTGTGTATTCAGCGAGCAATATTTTTTCATTTATTTTTTAAAGCCTTTTTACAAGATTATATTGCAAGCCATGTTAGCAGCAACTGCTTTAAAATTATACCACTTTAAAAATTATGAAACCTGCGAATGGAGTTTCACTGAAAATATTGTGGCAATTTGCGGAGCTAACGGAAGCGGTAAAACCAATTTATTAGATGCTGTTTATTATCTCTGTTTTACTAAAAGTTATTTTTTAAAACAGGATAACTTAGTTATAAAACATGATACTGAAGGAATGCGGATTGAAGGTAATTTTTCAAAAGATGAAGATGCCTTTAAATTGGTAAGCATTCTAAGAGAAAATAATAAAAAAGAATTTCTGGTAGATGATGAATTGTACAAAAAATTATCGCAGCATATAGGCCGGTTTCCCTGTGTAATGATTGCACCTGATGATGTTGCAATTATTACCGGAACAAGTGAAGAAAGAAGAAAATTTATTGATACCATTCTTTCTCAAATCAACAGTAACTATTTACAGTGGCTGATTGATTATAATAAGATTTTACAGCAGCGAAACAGCTTTTTAAAACATATTGCCACTCAAAATTATTTTGATGAAACATTGTTGGAAACATTAGATAAACAATTGGCGGAAAAAGCTGAACTGATTTTTACAGAGCGAAAAAAATTCTTTGAAACATTCATACCTGCCATTCTTAATTGCTATAAAGCTATCGCAGGAAAGGATGAAAAGATTGAGATTGTTTATGAAAGCCAATTAACCAATAATAATTTATTAAATCTGTTAACTGAAAACAGGCAAAGAGATTTGTTTTTACAACGCACCGGCTTTGGAATTCATAAAGATGATGTTGTAATAAACATGAATAATCAATCTTTCAAAACAACAGCATCACAAGGGCAAAGAAAAAGTTTGTTATTTGCTTTAAAGTTGGCTGAATTTGAAACCATTAAACAACAGAAAGGCTTCTCACCCATTTTATTATTAGATGACGTGTTTGAAAAATTAGATGCTGAACGAATGCATTTTTTATTACACAAAGTTTGTGTTGAAAACGATTGTCAGGTTTTTATAACCGATACACATAAAGAAAGATTAGAACAACATTTAAACAATTTACAGGTGAAATTTCAATTAGTTGAATTATGAACCAAGGTGTAAGGCAGAAGGCTTAAGCAGTAAGGAAAAGGAACGTTTCTTTTTTTATGCCTTAAAACCACAAGCCTTATACTTTATACCTTAAACCTTATACTTATATTCGCAGTATGGCACAATATTCAATGGGTGATGCACTTAAAAACTTTCTTTCCAAAAGCAGGTTAGCCAATGGTTTGCGTGCAGCACAAATTGATGAAGTATGGGAAAATATGATGGGTAAAACCATTGCCAAGTACACAGAAAAAATTGAAATCATCAATCAAACTCTATTCATTACCACACATGTTGGTCCTTTAAAAAACGAATTGCTTTATCAAAAAACATTAATCATTCAACGTGTTAATGAAGCCTTTAAAGAAAAGGTAATTACTGAAGTTGTAATCCGTTAATTACAATCCTGCACAATCCTTATTGGCATTGCATTTTATTGCGTTAAAAAATATCGTATCCGTATAGTTCACTTCTCTATTTTTGCACCTAAAAATTTAATAAAAAGTTTACTCATGAAAGTGATGAAATTCGGCGGTACAAGTGTAGGTAAACCTGAACGTATGTTTCAGGTAGCAGAACTGATAACCAAAGATGCCGAACCAAAAATTGTAGTATTAAGTGCATTAAGCGGAACAACCAATGCATTAGTCAGCATCAGCGATAGCCTTGCACAAGGCAATAAAAGTGCAGCGAAGCAAAAGATAGATGAGTTAGAAGCACACTACAGAAAATTTGTATTAGACTTAGTAAAAACCGAGGCTGCACAAGCTAAAGCCAATGCAGTAGTTACTGAACATTTCGAGTTTTTAAACATCATATTAAAAATATCTTTCAGCGAAGCATTAAATAAAGATATTCTGGCTCAGGGTGAATTGATGAGTACCAAAATGTTCTCAGTGTATTTAGAAGAAAAAGGTATTGATCATATGCTATTGCCTGCTTTAGAGTTTATGAGCATTGATGTAAATGAAGAACCGCAGCTTAAAGAAATAAGCAATAAACTAAAAGAAATTATACAACAAAACAGCAGCAAAAAATTATTCGTCACACAAGGTTATATCTGCAAAAATTCAAGAGGTGAAGTAGATAATTTAAAACGTGGCGGAAGTGATTATACAGCATCGTTAGTTGCCGCAGCTATTAATGCCAATGTTTGTGAAATATGGACTGATATTGATGGTATGCATAACAATGATCCACGCATTGTAGATAAAACTGTTGCTATAGAGCAATTAAGCTTTGAAGAAGCTGCAGAGTTAGCCTATTTCGGTGCAAAAATTTTACACCCTACCTGTATCTGGCCAACACAACAAACTAATGTGCCTGTTAAGTTATTAAACACTATGCAGCCGGAAGCTAAAGGGACAGTTATTATGGAAGAAGCCGGAAGTGTTGGCGTAAAAGCAATGGCGGCTAAAGACGGCATTATTGCTATTAAAATTAAAAGCAGCAGAATGTTGTTAGCCTATGGTTTTTTAAGAAAGATTTTTGAAGTGTTCGAAAAGTATAAAACACCTATTGATATGGTTACTACTTCAGAAGTTGCCGTATCTGTAACGATTGATAGTGATACTGAATTAGATAATATTATACGTGAATTAGAACCATTCGGAACTGTTGAAGTTGATAAACAACAAACCATTATTTCTATTGTAGGTAATGAAATTGCCCAAACTAAAGAAGTATTAAAAAAATTGTTTGATGCTATTGAAGGTATTCCTGTAAGAATGGTTAGTTATGGTGGCAGCCCGCACAATATCTCTTTATTGGTGAATGATACTTACAAAAAGCAAATGTTGCAGTTATTAAATAAAGGTTTATTCGGATTGTAACCCTTTACCTAATTTTTTAGTTATTAAAACCGAAAGTAAGTACTTTCGGTTTTTTGTTGCAGTTATGAGAACAGTATTTTTTATTCTTTTCCTTTTCGTTTCAAATATTCTTTTATCGCAAAAAACAATTAAAGGAATTATAACTGCTTCCGATACCAAACAGCCTTTAGTGGCTGCAGTTGTTTTTATAAGTAATACCACTATAAAAACTATCACTAAAAGCAATGGAGAATTTGAATTGAATGATTTACCTGTCGGGAAATTTGATTTAATTGTTTCATTTGTTGGTTATGAAACATTCTCTCAAACTATTGCCAATAATGAATTACCGCTTCAATTAACTATAAAATTAGTACCAAGAGTAAATACATTAAAAGAAGTTATTGTTGAAGCTTTTGAAAAGGATGGTTGGAAAAAATGGGGACAATTCTTCATAGAAAGTTTTATCGGTACATCAGATTTTGCTGCGATTTGTACACTGAAAAATAAAGAAGCGGTAAAGTTCATCCGTTCTGTCAAAACAAATACTTTAAGAGCTGTTGCTTATGAACCTTTAAAAATTATTAATAAAGCTTTGGGATATGAATTACAATTTCAATTAGAAGGTTTTCAATACAATTTCAATTCAAGAGAGCTTATTTATAAAGGTTATCCGCTATTTATAGAATTAAATACAACAAAAAAAAGAATAGAAGAACGCTGGAAACGCAACAGGCAATATGCTTATGAAGGTTCAATGATGCATTTTATGAGATCATTATACAGAAACAGATTAATTGAAGAAGGCTTTGAAGTAAGACAGATAAGGAAAATGAAAGACACGCTCGGCAGGGTTGGTAAATTTGATATTTTAATTAATAAAGTATTACCCGGCGATAGTATTGCTTATGCAATTGATAGTGCCACTGCAGGCTTAAGTTTTATTGATAATCTTGAAATAATGTATGTTAAGAAAAATACACCCAATGATTATAAAAGAACCTTTGGCTTTTCTAAACCATCATTACATCCTACATCAAGAATTGAATTAAAAAATGCAAGCTATGTAAGTGTTTTTGCAGATGGCAATTATTTTGAGCCTGTTAATTTAATATCTTATGACTATTGGAGTTGGAGTGAGAAAATGGCTACACTACTGCCGACAAATTATAAATCTGTCCCAAAAAAATAGTCAGCAGAATTGCTGACTATTTCAATTTATTATTGTTCAATAAGAATTAATCTCTTTTACCCATTTGCTTTAAGAAACGAACATGGGCTACCACTGCTCTTCGCATAGTTGGGTATTCAATATATCTTAATTGATATTCTTCACAAACCTGTTTAATAATTTTACTGATAGCGGGATAGTGAACATGAGAAATTTTAGGAAATAAATGATGTTCAATCTGAAAATTCAATCCCCCTACTAACCAACTCACTAATTTATTTTGAGTTGCGAAGTTGGCGGTTGTTTTAATTTGATGTGCTGCAAACTCATCAGGCAGGCGGTTTTCATCAACATCAGCAACAGGAAATTCCGCATCTTCAACAGTATGTGCCAATTGAAAAACAATACTTAAAATAAATCCTGCTACAAAAGTAAATGTAATAAAGCCCAATAGCCATGATAGCCATCCGCAGAGAATAATCGGTAAAACAATAAACACAGACCCATGATAAATTTTTACCAACCAAAAACCAATATGATCTTTTGTGCTCATTCTTTTTAAAGGCACATCTCCTATTTTTCCGGTAAAATATTTATTATAATCGCTGAAGAAAATCCAGAACACATACAACATCATATACAATACCCAGAAGTATAAATGCTGAAAGCGATGCATTTTATACCTTTTCTGCGAAGGAGCCATTCGCATTAAAAAGCCAATTTCAATATCATCATCCACACCATCTACATTCGTAAAACTGTGGTGTATCATATTATGCTTCATATTCCACATAAAATGATTGGCACCCAACATATTTAATGAGTAAGCTGCCAATTCATTCTGCCATTTATGTTTGCTGAAACTACCGTGGCTGCCATCATGCATAACATTAAAACCAATGGCAGCAATTAACCCGCCTAAAACAACACATTCTGCCAAACCCCAGTACCATACCGGCGTAAAAATTAACAGGTGCAGATACACTAACACAAACGCACTGATTAAAATAATGGCTTTACTGAATAAACTTAAATTGCCCGTTACTGAAATATTGTTTTCTTCAAAATATTGCTGCACTCTTTTACGTAAATCGGCATGCAATGAATTAGTAGTAACAGGATACTTGGGGATAACACTTTTAACTTGCATAACTATATAGAAACATTAAAACAGAAGCAAAGTAAACGTAAAAAAAGATTCGTTGTTGTTAATTATTTTCTACAAGCCCTCAGCAACGTATCGTTTTATTTTTAATTGTGTTGATGCTCAATAATCTTTCCACAGTATTGAATAACTAAAAGGGCCAGTTTTGGGGAAAAATATTTTAGTTTGATGATGAAATGATAATGCAATATTCAACGTTAGTTATGTGAACTGCTTATCATCACTCAAAAACTCAAAACATGCAGCAAACTAAAGAACTTAACGCTTTATTTACACTAATTGACGACCCCGATCAGGAAGTGTACAGTACTGTTTCTGATAAAATTATAGAGTTTGGAAAAGGTATTATCCCCAACTTAGAAAATCTTTGGGAAAATACGGTAAGTGAAGATGTACAGGAGCGTATTGAAATGCTTATTCATCGCCTGCACTACACAGATTTAACCAACGATTTAAAAGAATGGAGAGACGGTGCTTATCATGATTTATTATTCGGTGCATTATTGGTTGCAAAATATCAATACCCAGATTTGCATACCACGCCTGTGTTACAGGAAATTGAAAAAATACGTCGCAATGTTTGGTTAGAGTTAAACAGTTATCTTACTCCGCTTGAACAAGCCAATGTTTTATCAAGTATTTTATACAATTATTACAACCTTAAAGGCATTGAAGTAAATTATAACAGTGCAGATGATTTCTTTTTACATAAAGTGCTGGAAACAAAAAAAGGTAATGCGATAAGCAATGGTATTATTTACCAGGTAATGTGCGATTTGTTAGACATAAATGCAAAAATCATCAACATACCCAAGCAGGTAATTATTGCATTCTATCATTCAGATTATGACCCTGCAACACATAAAGGGCATCCGCAGGAAAAAATACATTTTTATGTGGATGCAGTAAACGGACATGCCTATTCTCATAACGATATAGAAGCTTATTTCAAAAGAGTTTCTGTGCCTTCTGTTGCTTCCTATTACAAACCCATTTCACATAAAAGAACTATTCAGATTATGTTAGAAGAAGTATCTAAATGCTTTACACTTCCTTCTAATCAATACAAACAAACAGAGTTATTGGCTTTGGCAGATTTGTTAGACGGATAGTTTTTTGAACTAAGCTTTTGTTTTTCATTATCAGCCCGGTTGCGTCGCACTCTTCTACGCTTTGTTCATTATGCATCAAAAGAGTTGCCTACTTATCTTCGTTGCAAGTAATTATAACTCATGAAAGTTTTTAAATTCGGTGGAGCAAGTGTAAACAGTGTAGAGCGTATTCAAAATCTTCCTTCCATTCTTCAGCAATACAGCAACGAAAGCCTTGTTATCATTATATCTGCAATGGGTAAAACCACCAATGCTTTAGAAAAAGTGGCAGAGGCATTTTATAATAATGATAAAACAAATGCCCTTCAATTATTTACTGTAATAAAGCAACAGCATGTAACTACTGCTAAATATTTATTAATTAAAAATTACAATGCCTGCTTTGCACAACTCAACGATTTTTTTACTGAAATAGAATGGTTATTACACGATAAACCTGTAAGAGAATTTGATTATTACTACGACCAGATTGTTTGTGTCGGAGAACTGTTAAGTACTGCCATCATCAGCCATTATTTAAACGAAGTAAATATTAACAATGAATGGTTAGATGCGAGGGATATTATAAAAACAGATGATAATTTTCGTGATGCAAATATTGATTTCACCAAAACAACAATTGCCGCTAAAAATCTGTTGTCTGTTAATCAATCATCTGTCATCTATCTTACACAAGGCTTTATCGGTTGCACCGATGAGAATGAAAGCACCACATTAGGCAGAGAAGGAAGCGATTACACTGCATCTGTTTTTGCCAATATATTAAATGCAGAAAGTGTTACCATTTGGAAAGATGTAGAAGGTATTATGAATGCAGACCCCAAACAATTTCCCGATGCACAATTTATTGCAGAGCTTAGCTTTAGTGAAGTAATTGAAATGGCGTATTACGGTGCACAGGTTATCCACCCGAAAACCATCAAACCCTTACAGAACAAGCGTATTCCTTTGTATGTAAAATGTTTTTCTGATGCCGCTTTACCCGGAACAATTATTCACAACAGGCAAATTAAAAACCTTCCGCCTATAATTGTCATAAAAGAAAAACAGGCTTTAATTCATTTAAACAGTACAGATTTTTCTTTTGTGGGCGAGCAACCAATGGCAAGCCTATACAGCAGTTTTAATGATTTGAAAATAAAACCGAATCTAATACAAACCGGTGCTATTAATGTACAGTTATGTATGGATGATAAAAATGAGAAAATTGAAAAACTCGCTTTCGCTACTAACGAATTATTTGAAATACAGGTTGAAAAAAATTTAACCTTATTAACTATTCGTCATTACAATGAAAGCCTTTTGCAGCAAATGATTGAAGGAAAAGAAATAGTATTAAGGCAGCAAACAAAAGATACTGTACAGGTACTTTACAGATAATTACATAATAACGTACTCCCCCTTCTTATTCACGGAAATCAATGGCAGTTTTTTGTATTGCTCAAAGTAATCAAAAGCTTCTTTTATGCGGGAAGTAAAATGATGATAAGCTTCATCATCTTTAGTTACTTTATTATAATATTCTACACTTTTAGGATTGGTAAATCTGATAGGAAAAATATGTACAGGAATAAAATCCTGTCCCGCGTTTTTTGCATAAGACGCTAAAATGTACAACTCTTCAATTTGTTTATCAGTTATCGGAATACAACCAACAGTAATACAATTGCCGTGAATATAAATATCGCCACCGGGTTTGGTTGAATCACTTAATAACGCATCAGAAGCATTGGGATAATTCAGCCCCAACGATAAATGATAAGTACTTTTTGGATTGAATAAATTGATGGTATAAAAACCTTCCGGCACCTGATAATCTCCTTCAATTCTCTTTGGTCCCAATGCACCGCTTAATGCACAAATTTTATACGTTTTAAAAAGCTTGAAAGCTTCTTTACTGTTATTACGTACCCAAACTTCTAACTGACTATCGTACTTAAAGCTGCGGATGTATAATTGCTTTGGCGGCCACTGTAACTGTGCTGCTTCAAATTGTTTTTGCAGTGTGTCTTCCTTTACTTTAAAAACACCTGCCACTTTTGAATTCGTTTTTTGTAAATCAACAAATGAATATTGGGCAAACCCGCTAAAGGTTATAAGAATAATGGAAAGAGATAAAATCAACTGCTTCATGCTTACAAAAGTATCTTTCAAAGCATTTCAATAAAGTTAATGTTGATTTCTTTTTGTAAAGGAATAAGAAAAGGCACATAGTTAATAATGTGCCTTTTTATAAATTACAAATTCCCTCTCAAAGCCTGCTCTCTCTCAATAGCTTCGAACAAAGCTTTAAAATTGCCTTTACCAAAACTCTTGGCACCTTTACGTTGTATGATTTCGAAAAATAAAGTAGGCCTGTCCTGCAATGGCTTGGTAAATATCTGCAGCAAGTAGCCTTCATTATCTCTGTCAATCAAAATACCTAATTCACGTAAGGGTTGCAAGTCTTCATCAATATGCCCTACTCTATCTAAAACCGTATCGTAATAACTGCCGGGTACTTTCAAAAACTCTACTCCTCTGTTTTGTAATTCGGTAACTGTTTCTATAATATTATTGGTTGCAATAGCCACATGCTGTACGCCTTCACCATTGTAAAAATCCAAGTACTCTTCAACCTGGCTTTTCTTTTTACCTTCTGCAGGTTCGTTAATAGGAAATTTCACAAAGCCATTACCATTGCTCATTACTTTACTCATTAAGGCAGAATATTCCGTAGAGATGTCTTTATCATCAAAACTTAAAATATTCCGGAAGCCCATTACATTTTCGTAAAAACTAACCCATTTATTCATTTGATTCCAACCAACATTACCCACACAATGGTCAACATATAATAACCCCGTATCACATGGGTTGTAATTTGTTTTCCACTCAATAAAACCCGGCATAAAAGCACCGTTATAATTTTTTCTTTCAATAAATAAATGAACAGTTTCTCCGTAAGTATGTATACCGCTTATTACCACTTCTCCGGATTCATCTTTTAATATTTTGGGTTCAGAAAAAGATACAGCACTGCGTTTTGTAGTTTGCTCCCATGCATCGGTTGCATCATCAACTCTTAATGCTAAAAACTTAACACCATCGCCATGTTTATAAACATGGTCTGCAATAATGTTATTATTTTTTAATGCAGTAGTTAATACAAATGTTAGTTTGTTTTGACGAATAACATAACTCACTTTGTCTTTCACTCCGGTCTCAGGTCCAGCATAAGCAATACTTTTAAAACCGAATGCAGTTTTATAAAAATGAGCAGCCTGTTTGGCATTGCCCACATATAATTCTATATAGTCTGTGCCTTGTAAAGGCAAAAAATCTTCTGTTGTTTTTTGATGATTTAATTCAATAAAAGGTGCTTCCATAAAAAACATTTTTGGTGATTACTAAGAGAAATAAGAAATATTAAAATCGAAACCCGATTAGCATTTCGGACTTATAAATTCGAATTCTAAAATCTATCCATAGCAAGCGTTTCCATTAAGAGCGAGTAGTTGCAACGCTTGTCATTAAATATTTTATGTGGATAATCAGGCAGCATCGTGGAAACAAATTTATGCTTTTAAAAACAAGTGCAAATATCTTCGCCCGTAAATCTTTTTATATGAAAATCGGCATTTTAGGCGGCGGGCAATTAGGCAGAATGTTATTACAACAGGCAGCTAATTATGTTGTAGAAACTTATGTTTTAGAAAACGATGAAAACTGCCCTGCAGCACATTTATGCCACCATTTTACCAAAGGAGATATTACCAATTTTAATGATGTTTATAATTTCGGTAAGCAGTTAGATGCTTTAACTATTGAAATTGAAAGTGTAAATGTTGCAGCATTAGAAAAATTAGAAGCTGAAGGCGTTACAATTTATCCTAAACCTTCGGCTATAAAAATCATTAAGAATAAAATTCTGCAAAAGCAGTTTTATAAAGAAAATCAAATTCCAACTTCAGAGTTTGTAATTACTGCAACATTGGATGAATTAAAAGCACACGCTCATTTTTTGCCAGCCGTTCATAAAGTTGGAGAAGGGGGTTATGATGGCAAAGGTGTTCAATTATTACATGATGAAACTCACACTCACAAAGGGTTTGATGCCCCTTCTGTTTTAGAAAAAATGGTAAAAATTAAGAAAGAAATTTCTATGATTGTAGCGATGGATGCAAAAGGCAATACAGCTATTTATCCGCCGGCAGAAATGGTAGCAAACCCTGTTTTAAACCTGTTAGATTATCAACTTTCGCCTGCATTAATTCCTGAAAAAACATTGTGGAAAGCAGAAGCAATTGCAAGAGCTGTGGTAAAACATTTAAATAGTCCGGGCTTGTTTGCCGTTGAATTATTTATTGATGATAAAGACGATGTATTGGTAAATGAAACTGCCCCACGCGTTCACAACAGCGGGCATCATACTATTGAGGCTAACTATTGCAGCCAGTTTGATATGTTGTGGCGGGTTATGTTGAATTATCCTTTAGGCAATACAAAACCTATTCTTCCATCAGCCATAGTTAATTTATTAGGAGCAGAAGGTTATAGTGGCAATGCTGTTTATGAAGGTTTGGAAGAAATCATGCAAATAGAGAATGTGTATGTTCACTTATACGGTAAAACAACCACAAAACCCGGAAGAAAAATGGGTCATGTAACGATTATGAGTAAAGATTATCAGGACTTAACTCATACTGCCAATAAAATAAAACACCTTTTAAAAGTAAAAGCCTAAGCTTTTTTTATCGGCTTTAAAGGCATTAAGAAACCAATACCGATAAGGCTTTTAACCTGTAATGCAGGCGATGAATTGGTTGGCCCGAACAAACGGATATTGTCATCATAAATTAAATCTAAACTATAGGTTGCAGAAAAATATCTGTTTATTTTAAACGATACTAAGTTGGTCATATACACATCAATGTTCTGCGGTTTATCCATATAGTTAGAGAATAAATCTAACCTTCCTTTATAAGTAATATCCTTCGAAATAGCATTATTGTAGTTTACACTAATGTAAGCACCTAATTCACTTTTTACATGTTTACCTGTATCAACGCCATAAGAAGCTTTGTTTGATAAATATTTATTCGTTACAACTGTAAACCTTGCCGTAACGGGAGAAAAGAAGGCAGAAACTTTAGCATTGGGTTTATAATCAAAACCTGCAGAAAGTATAATATAAGCAGGCGATAAAATGGTAGAAGAAAAATCAGGAACGGCATTGTTGTAAGTATAACCATCAAACAACTGTGATCTTAAGTTAAACAAGGCAGAAGCATACCATTTGGCAGTTTTAGAAGTATCTATTCGGTAACCGTATTTTGATAAATAGTCAATACGGTCGTCATTCTTTCTGGTTCCCAAGCTTGTTGATTGAACAAAGCCCAGATTCACGTCAATATTATTATCCCAACTGTTTCTTCCTTTCAAATAATAAATGTAATAGTTCAGATAAGAACTTAACGACATAGAGAAATTATCACCGCCTGCTGCCCAATTACTCAACGAGCCCTGCGAAAGATTAGCACTAACCAAACCGCCTCTTTTCCAATTCCATTTTGTTGTGTCTGCTTCCTTTTTTATTTGCCTTGCAGTTTCACTTCTTAACTTATTAACTACTATATCTTGTGCATTTGCTTCAACACTCAAACCGAGCATAAAAAGAACTATCAAGCCTTTATACATATCCTAACAGAATTTTAAAGTTGCGAAAATATTAAATGAATGCTGACAAAACGACATCATTACACTGAATATTGCTATTTTTGCTGTTAAAATTTTACGAATAAATGGAAGTGTTGGAACTGCAAAATAAAACACACGACGAAACAAGACAAGGTGAAGCTTTTGCCCCTTTTACCAATGAGGTTAATAGTTTTAAGAAACATTTTTATATTGAAAGTTATGGCTGTGCCATGAATTTCAGCGATAGCGAAATAGTTGCCTCCATTTTAAATGAACAGGGTTTTGGTGCCACCACCAATGTAGAAAATGCCGATTTAATTTTCTTGAATACCTGCTCCATTCGTGAAAAAGCAGAACAAACGGTTCGCAAACGGTTAACTGAATTCAGAAAAATAAAAGAAAGTAAACCGCAAATGCTGGTGGGTGTGCTGGGTTGTATGGCTGAAAGATTAAAAGCCAAATTATTAGAAGAAGAAAAATTAGTTGATATAGTTGTAGGGCCGGATGCTTACAGAAGTTTACCGAACTTAATTGAAGAAGCAGAAGGCGGACAAAAAGCTGTAAATGTTTTATTAAGCAGAGAAGAAACCTATGCAGACATCTCTCCCATTCGTTTAAACAGCAATGGTGTTTCTGCCTTTGTTTCAATTACGCGGGGCTGCAATAATATGTGCAGCTTTTGTGTAGTGCCTTTTACCAGAGGAAGAGAAAGAAGCAGAGATGCGAACTCCATAGTTGCAGAAGCGAAAGATTTGTTTGAAAAAGGTTACAGAGAAGTTACCCTATTAGGACAGAATGTAGACAGCTATCATTTTATTGATGAAGCCAAAGATGAAGTAGTGACATTTGCTAACCTGCTTGAAAAAGTGGCTTTGATATCTCCGTTACTACGTGTACGTTTCAGTACATCTCACCCAAAAGATATTACTGATGAAGTATTGTACACAATGGCTAAGTATCACAATATCTGTAAATACATTCACTTGCCATTACAAAGCGGTAATACAAGAGTATTGCAGTTAATGAACAGAACCTATACCCGCGAATGGTATTTAGCAAAGGTTGACAGAATTAAAGAAATTATGCCCGAGTGCGGTATAAGTGCCGATATTATCGCCGGCTTTTGCAGTGAAACCGAAGAAGAACATCAGGATACATTAAGTGCAATGGAATACAGCAAATACGATTACAGCTATATGTTCTTTTACAGTGAACGCCCGGGTACATTGGCTGAAAGAAGATATAAAGATGATATACCTGAAGAAGTTAAAAAAAGAAGATTAGCTGAAATTGTAGCCTTACAAAACCGACTTTCTTACGAAAGCAATTTGCAGGATATCGGTAAAACATTTGAAGTTTTAATTGAAGGAGAAAGTAAGAAAAGCGGCAACGATTGGAAAGGAAGGAATTCAAGAAATAAAGTAATTGTTTTTGCAAAAGAAAATTACAATTTAAAGCCCGGCGATTATGTGCATGTAAAAGTAAATGAGTGCACACAGGGAACATTGTTGGGAGAAATAGCAGCAGTCGACAGTCCACTGTCGATAGTCAATAGCAAACTTTAAAAATTACAGCAGTTACTGTGGACTATTAACTGTTGACAATTGACTAATAAATGGCAGACATTCAATCTATAAAAAATCGTTTTGGTATTATCGGTAATTCACCTGCATTAAATCATGCATTAGATACGGCAATTCAGGTAGCAGCAACAGATTTAACGGTATTAATTGTTGGTGAAAGTGGTGTGGGTAAAGAAGTTTTCTCACAGGTTATTCATGCATTATCTGCAAGAAAGCACAATCCTTTTATTGCAGTAAACTGTGGTGCCATTCCCGAAGGAACCATTGACTCAGAATTATTCGGTCATGAAAAAGGAGCTTTTACAGGTGCAGTTGATAGCCGTAAAGGTTATTTTGAAACAGTAAGCGGCGGTACTATTTTTTTAGATGAAATCGGCGAAATGCCTTTGGGTACACAAGCCCGTTTATTGCGTGTATTAGAAACAGGTGAGTTTATTCGTGTAGGTTCATCTAAAGTGCAGAAAACAGATGTACGTGTTATTGCAGCTACGAACAGAGAATTATTAGAGTTTGCAGAGAAAGGAAAGTTCAGGCAGGATTTGTATTATCGTTTAAGTACAGTGCCTATCCGTGTTCCTTCATTAAGAGATAGAAAAGAAGATATCGCATTACTCTTCAGAAAATTTGTGGTTGATTTTGCTGAGAGATATAAAACCACAGCCGTTCAGTTAGATGAAGAAGCCAAACAGGTATTAATTAATTATCCCTTCCCCGGAAATGTGCGTGAATTAAAAAATCTGGCAGAACAGATTTCAGTATTAAGTAATACCAATGTTTTAAATGCTGCTGCTTTAAATAAATTTTTACCTGATAGAAATAACAATATTAACAGAATGCCAGTATTAGCTTCAACACAGCCACAGGGCGAGTTTGCTAATGAAAGAGAAATTCTGTACAAGCTTTTTTTTGATATGAAAAAAGATGTTACAGAGTTAAAGAAAATGTTTTTGGAAATTCTGCAAAACCCTTCATTGGCGGGCAACGCAGCGAATTTTACCAAAGAAAGTTTATTGAACGATTTTAATATTCCGAAAGCGAATGGCAATGAAGTGCAACATGCAGTAGTACATCAACCGCAAATTGTGCAGCCAACAATTTTGCAACCTATTAACGGAATCCAACATCCTGTTATCATTAATAATGACGACATTCATCATCATGAAGAAGTAGAAGAATCTTTAAACATAATGGATAAAGAAAAAGAACTCATTATTAAAGCTTTAAAAAAACATAAAAGCAAACGTAAGGATGCGAGTGCTGATTTAGGTATCAGCGAAAGAACACTCTATAGAAAGTTGAAAGAATATGATATTGAAGACCTGTAGGATAATGAGTAATTAAGAATTAACAATGAAAAATTGATTTATGAGTAATAGAAATTTTGTTGAGATTAATAACATGAGAAGTAAAAGGAAACTTCGCATTTCTCCTTTCACTTTTTACTTTTCATCATTCATTATTATTTTTTCATTCTTCATTAGCTCCTGCGGTATTTATACTTTCAAAGATTCTTCAATTGATTATAAAAAATTCAAAACTATAAAAATCGGGGTTTTAGAAAACAGAGCCAGGTATGTTAACCCGCAATTAGCTCCGCAGTTAAATGATAAATTACAACAGAAAATTGCGAGCCAAACCAAACTTACCAGAACCAATAACGATAATGCAGACTTACAATTAGGTGGTTATATTTCAGGGTATGATGTAAGCACAACAGCTATTACAACACAACAGGCAACAGCCAACCGTTTAACTGTTACTGTTCACATGATTGTAAAGAACTTACCTGATAATAAAACAGATGAGTTTGATGTTAGCAGAAACTTTGATTTTTCAGCCAATCTTTCTTTAGAGCAAGCACAACAGACTTTAATGAGTGATATTTTAAAGAATGTTACAGACGAAATTTTTAATCACCTGTTTTCTAACTGGTAAGTAAACCTTATTTTCACATTTATGAACGCTGCAATAGCAAAAACACTATTTCAAATTACCCAAAAGCAAAGCTTGGAAGATGTAAGCACTGCTGAGTTATCTCAGTTAGTCAACCATTACCCATACTTCGCTCCTTTGCAGGTTTTGCTGGCAGCTAAATTAAAATCTGAGAATAGTTACGAGGCTTCTTCTCAATTACAAAAAGCAGCATTATTTGTTAATAACCCATTCTGGTTAGAACATGGTTTATTTAATGGTGAAGCAAAAGACATCAGCATAATTCATACTGATAAAACTGAACCTGTTGCAGAAAACAATAATGTATATCAGCAGCCGCAACCTGCTCCTGTTCAGCCTGAGCCCATAAAAGAAGAACCTGTAATAACTGAAGAAGTTAAACCGGTTATTCCATTTCCTTCAACCATTGAAATTCCAACAATGGAGAATGTAAAAGGAATAATAGAAGGAATTGATAAGAAAGAAGAAACCGCACATACAGATGTTCTTCCAACAACAATTAATACAGCAACTGTACAACCTATTACCCCTGAAAGTCCTGTTCAGCAAGGCTTTTCAAGTGTAGTAAGCAAGAATATTTCTTCTTTAGGTGCTATGCCATCTTATGCTTCTTTCTTTCAAAACAAAGCAGCAGACAGCCCCGAAGAACCGGAAGCAAATGAAGAAGAAAACAGCAACAGACCTGATGATATTGCAGATAATTTCAGTGAAAAACAAGCTGAAAAATTATCTTCTGTTTTATCATCATCCATTGCAGATTTTAAAAAGCCCGTAACACAGGAAGCCAAATTAGATTACGAAACAGAACCTGCTTATACAGTTGATTATTTTGCATCTCAGGGTATTAAAGCAGATTTAACCAAACAACCACAAGATAAACTAACCATTCAATTATTAAAGTTTACTGATTGGTTAAAAATTATTAAGAAATCTAATCCTAATCCAACAGATTTAGGTACAGACCCTGAACTGGAAAATGCTATTCAGGGTATTGCTCAAACTTCAAACGAAGCGAGAGAAATTATTACAGAAACAATGGCTGATGTTTTTGTAAAACAAGGTAAGATTGAGAAGGCTGTGCAGTTGTATATTAAATTAAGTTTTTTGGAGCCGGATAAATCCTCTTACTTTGCCGCCAAAATTCAAGAACTTAAAGGTATTTAAACATGACTATTTTATTTGTATCATTAATTGTTATTGCTTGTGTAGCATTAGGTTTTGTAGTATTAATTCAAAACCCAAAAGGCGGCGGCTTAGCCGGTAATGTGGGTGGCTTAAGCAACCAGTTAATGGGTGTAAAACAAACAACTGATGTTTTAGAAAAAGGTACATGGATATTTGCAGCATTAATTGTTGTGTTATCTATTTTTTCTACTTTAATATTTAAAGGTAATGCAAGTAAAGGGCCGGATACTTCTATTATTCAGAAAGTAAATCCAAACCAGGCACCTGCTGCACCGGCTAATACAGTTCCTGTACAACCGCAACAACCTGCTACAGGTAAATAAGCTCGTTTACATAATTATTTAATCCCTGCTTATACAAACAAGCGGGGATTTTTATTAATTTGAAATCATGAAAAAAATTATTCTCTTACTTTTTGTTTTAATAATTATTGGTGCTGGAATTTTTGGATGGATGATTTTCAGCAAGGCAACTTCATTCAATGAAAACAAAAAGTATTTATTAATTGAAGAAGGCAAAACCAATAAAACCGATGTTCTTGAAGCCCTACAACAACAAGGCATTGTTACTAACACAACAACTTTTTCTTTATTAGGAAGCAGTATTGGTTTATGGGATAAAATAAAACCCGGAAAATTTGAAATTAAAAAAGGGCAAAACCTTTTAACCATTGCTAAAACATTAAAAAATAACAGGCAGGCACAGATTAATTTGGTAATTAATAAGTTGAGATTAAAAGAAGATTTGGCAAAACTGATTAATAAAAATTTTGCGAGCGATTCTGTAAGTGTAATGAACTTCTTAAACAGCAATGATTCGCTTAAAGATTATAATGTTGATACAAGTACAGTTTTTACCATTATCATTTCGGATACTTATACATTTTACTGGAATACCCCTTTAAGAAAAATATTTAATAAACTATACGATGCATCTGTTAACTTCTGGAATAAAAATAACAGAACAGCAAAAGCATCTGAAATAAATTTTACACCAAAAGAAGCATATATACTGGCTTCTATTGTTGAAGAAGAAACCAATGATGCAGGCGACAGGGCTAAAATTGCAAGTGTTTATATTAACCGGTTAAATAAAAATATGCCTTTGCAGGCTTGCCCAACCATTAAATATGCAATGAAAGATTTTGCTTTAACACGCATTTATGAAAAGTATTTATTTAATCCATCCCCATACAATACTTATAGAAATAAAGGCTTACCTCCCGGCCCTATTTGTACACCGGAACCAAAGTGTATAGATTTGGTATTAAATGCTCCTAAAACAGATTATTTGTTTTTTGTTGCTAAAGCAGACTTCAGTGGTTATCATCATTTCAGCAGCACATTTGCAGAACATGCACAATATGCTAAAGAATATCAAAAAGCATTAGACGAGTACATGGCCCGCAAACAACAAAAAGAGCAAGAAAGTAAATGACCAAACTGGAAAAAATAATAGTAAGCTCAAAACCGATTTCTTTTATCAGAAAGAAAAGTAAAGCCACCTATATTCCGGGTTTTCAGGGCATACCATTATATGATGTAACAAAATTTTTCTTTAGACAAATAAGAAAAGTCGGGTTGAATGAAAGAGCTGCTGCCATATCTTATAACCTGATTATGGCATTGCCTGCTGCATTATTATTTTTATTTTCAATTATTCCGTATTTACCTGAATCACTTGATTTAAGAAGACAAATATTTGGTTTATTTAAAGATTTAACGCCAAACTCTGCCACTTATAATTTAATAACTACAATAATAAACGACTTGTTGCAAAAGCATACTGCTGTTTTTTCATTTGGCTTTTTACTACTTATTTTTTATGCCTCCAATGCAACTATGGGTATTATAAGAACCTTCGATAAATCAATTATTGAAAACAAAAAATACTTCTTACATAAAAGGCTTCGTTCTATAAGATTAACAATTGTTTTATTCCTGTTATTTATCGGCTCTACACTTGTTTTGTTAGGTCAGCAACAATTAGCAGTAGTGCTGAAAGGTTTATTTCATATGAAGAAAAAAGCTAATCTTCCCTGGTGGAACGGCGTAAGATGGTTAATAATAATTGCTCTCGTATTTTACGGTATTGCATTTATTTATAAACTCGGGCCTGCTATAAAAAAACGTTGGAAGCTTATTTCTCCCGGCTCTATTTTAGCAACAACACTAACATTACTTACAACAATTCTATTTTCATTTTGGGTTAATAACTTTGCCAGTTATAATAAAGTATATGGCTCAATCGGTACCGTTTTAATTATTATGCTGTTAATTTATTTTAACTCGTTAATTCTTTTAATTGGTTTTGAATTAAATGTTAGCATAACTTATTTACAGGCAGAAGTTGAAAAAAGAAAACAGGAAGAAATTGCCGCTTCTCAATAAGCATTTATCTATTCATTTATAAGCAATGCCGATACAGTAATGCAAAATAAAAAGATAAATTTTTCTTTACAGCATGCCATTAAAGCTAAAACCTTATTTTATTTATCATTTATTAGGATGGCTTGTTTTTATAAGTCTTCCTTTAATATTTCTCTCGGGTCAGAATGGCGATAAATTTTTAGATGTTTTAAGTTCTTATCAATATTGGCTTTTTGCCGGCTGTTATATAAGTGTATTTTACCTGCATAGCAATATCATAATACCGAGGTTTTATTTACAAAAGAAAATCGCACTTTACATAACGATAATTGCATCGCTTTTTCTTATCACTTTGTTGCTTCAACCATTCGGAACTCTGATTGAATCTCAACGGCCTCAATTTCAAGGCAGACAGGGCTTTCAGCCACCTCTGTCTTTTCCTCCTAACTTCATTAAAAATCCACCTCACCCTCCTTCTAAGCAAAGGTTAGATATTGTTGGTGTATTTATTTTAATGATGGTTTTAGCTTTAAGTTTTGCTTTAGAAATAGCAAGAAAATGGCAGAAAAGTATTCAGGATGCAGCACGTGCAGAAGCAGATAAAGCTAATGCCGAACTAAGTTTCTTAAAAGCACAAATTAATCCGCACTTTCTTTTCAATACACTTAATAATATTTATTCATTAGCAGTAATTAAAAGCGAGGTTACAGCCGATAGTATTATGAAGCTTTCGAATATTATGCGGTATGTAACAGATGAAGCCACTGAAGATTTTGTTCCATTGCAGGATGAAATAAACTGCTTAACAGATTATATAGAACTGCAAAGATTAAGGCTTGGTAAAAAAGTAACACTTGAATATGATATTTCAGGAGATGCTTCTTATAAAAAAATCACTCCGCTAATTTTAATGCCGTTTATTGAAAATGTTTTTAAATACGGTACAAGTAATCATGAACCATCAACAATAACAATTAAAATAATTGTAGAAGAACTAACTGTAAACCTGTTTACTTCCAATAAAATCTTCATTCATAAAGAAAGTATAGAACGCAAAGGTGTAGGCATTGCTAACACCATAAAAAGATTACAACATCTTTACCCTAACAGGTTTTTACTGAATATTGATGACAGCAATGGAGAATATAAGGTACACTTAACTTTACAATAATAAATTATTATACATGCTGAATTGTGTTGCAATAGATGATGAACCATTGGCATTAGAGCTTATAAAAAATCATATTAAGCAAATGCGTGAATTACAGCTATTGCAAGCCTTTGATGATGCCGTTGCAGGTGCTTCATTTTTAAGATTGAATAAAGTTGATTTATTGTTTGTAGATATTAATATGCCCGATATTACCGGTATTGATTTAGTGAAAAATTTACAACATAAGCCATTAATTATTTTTACTACTGCTTACAGAAAATTTGCAGTAGAAGGGTTTGAATTAGATGCCATTGATTACTTAATGAAACCTATCACATTTGATAGGTTCAGAAAAGCAGCATTAAAAGCTGTTGACTTTCACGAGTATAAAAACAATATGAAAGATGAAAGTAATGAAAGCATTTTCGTTCGTTCAGAATATAAATTGGTTCGCATTCCGCTAAACGATATTGAATATATTGAGGGTTTGGAAGATTATATAAAAATTCACTTCACCAATGCGAAACCTTTACTAACCTTAATGACTATGAAAGGCATTCTTGAAAAATTACCTCCCGAAAAATTTACAAGAATACATCGCAGTTATATTATTCCCCTAAACAGGATTCAATCTTTTGTAAATAAAAAAATTTTGCTGAATACCGGCAAAGAATTGCCTGTAAGCAACAGTTATATTGAGTTTATTAATAACATGATGAAGAAATAAGTACGATATACAATGTTGAACATATGCTTTGTAAGTATCACTTTCAGCTTTTCGTTTTCAATTTTCTATTTCCCGTTTTCTACTTTCTTTTCAATTACCGATACAATCTTTCAATTTATCGGCAGCTAACAATTTCTTAGTAAGCATAATTATGCTTTGACTAATCTATAAAGCCATTATAGTCCGTTATAGTTTTCATTTTTCCAGCGTTATTTTTATTTCCGGGTCTTGTTTTTACGAGACCCTTTTATTTTAATTTTTTTGTTGAATTTTATGGAAACAGCAAGTAAAAGCATCACAATTTTATTTACAATAAAACTTTGCTTATGAGCAAACATTCCATCATCCGCATTTTATTAATTGTAATTGTAGTTGCCCTGAATTTTATCTGTATTTCAGACGGTATTAAATATGGCAGTTTTGCAGGTATTATTATGGCATTAGGAAGCCTTACGGCATTAGTTTTCTGCCTGCACCTTTTAAAAAAATTAAGAGAAATACCTGAAGAGGAATAACTATTCTACCAAAAGCTGTAGTTCTTGCTGCAGGCGTGGTTCAGGCAATTGTTGCCCGAAAAATTTTCGGTAATGTTTTTTATTGTTTACCATAATTGTAGCAGGTATGGTACCTTCCCAGGTTTTGTCTATAACAGGGCAAAAGCTTGCCGCATCTGTTTCATTCAGCCAAACTGTTTGAGCAGTATAATTATTCTTTTTAAGAAACTCAGCTATACCTTTAGGATAGTCGTCTGCCAAATCTAAACTGACTAACAAAAGTTTTACCTTTTTATCTTTCATTGCTGCAATATTCTTTTCAAACCCAGGCAGTTCATGTACACATGGTTTACACCAGGTAGCCCAAAAATTTACCACCAATGGTACTGTTGAAGTATCAATTATCTTTTTAACATCTTCAATCTTTACTTTTTTTATTTGTTGAGATTGAAGCGTATTAATCACCCCTATTAGCATTACTACCAACAATATTTTCTTCCAATTCATAATGTATCGTTTATAATTTATCATTGTCAATAAAGCCCCACTCTCCCATTAAACTGTTCATTCTTTCAGCAGATAATGATTGTTCGTTATAATGTCCCGCAATTTGCTTTTGACGATACGCTTCATAAATACTTACAGCACAAGCCACAGAAATATTTAAGCTTTGAATAATACCCATTTGAGGGATAATGAAATTTCCATCAGCCATATTTCTTACTTCTTCGCTTACACCTTCATGTTCGTTGCCAAAAACCAATGCCACACTTTTAGTAAAATCAATTGCATATAAATCAACCGCATCGCTTGATAAGTGTGTGGTTAAAATAGTTTCATAATGCTTTCTCAATTCAACAAAACACTGTTCTGCATTATCAAACTGATGAAGAGTTAACCACTTTAATGCACTGCTGCTGCTTTTAGCACCAAATTTTTTATGCCGTGGAATTTTTGTGTTAAGAATATAAATATCCTGAATACCAACAGCATCGCAGGTTCTCATTACAGCACTAATGTTGTGAGGGTCTTGCACATTTTCTATTACAACAGTTAAGTTGCTCTGGCGTTTACTTAAAACCTTTAAAAGCTTGGCAGTTCTTTCCGAAGTCATGTAGTTTAATTAACGCTGCTAAACTACTTCAACAAATTCAAATCGGGCTGTGCATATTTATATACCTTAAAGTATAAAGTTGTTTTGGTTTGATGCACACCTTCTATTGCAGAAATTTTATTTACAAATTCAACCAAATGGTCATTATCTCTGCACATAACGTCAACTTCTAAATCATAATCGCCGCTCGTCATTGCCAGAAAACTAACCTCTTTAAACTTGGCAATTTGTTTAGCTACTTTTTCTTTCAAAGTAGCAGGTCTTACAAATACCGCAATATGAGCATAAGATCTGAAGCCAACTTTATCTGCATCAACTCTTCCTATAATGCTAATTGTTCTTTCTTCAATTAATTTATTCATACGGGTTCTTACTGTTCCTACAGATACTTTTAATTTATCTGCAATCACCGTAAAACTCATTCTTCCATCTTGCTGTAAACAGGAAAGAATATTAAAATCAAGCTCGTCTAATGTAGTATTAGTTTTCTGCATATAATAGTTACCAACAAAAATGCGACTTTAAAATAAAAAATCACTAAAATAATTTGCATATTTCTAAAAAATTTTTATTTTCATTGTTTTTTTTATTAAATTTTCATCCAATGAAATATGCTCCTGTTCAGAATTATATCAACGGACAATTTGTAAATGCATCAACTGATAAGGCTTTAGATGTTATTTCTCCCGTTGATGGTACGCATCTCTCTACAGTTCCGCTGTCTTCATCAGAAGATTTAGCTAATGCAGTTAAAGCTGCTAAAGCAGCTTTTCCAAAATGGAGCAAAATGCCTATTAAAGAGCGTGTGCAGGTTTTCTTCCGTTATAAATACTTATTAGAAAAAAATTTAAAAGAGTTAGCAGCATTATGTACAGAAGAAAACGGTAAAACTTATGGTGAATCTGTTGCTGAGATAGAGAAATGTATTGAATTAACGGAGTTTGCTACTTCATTACCACAATTAGTTACAGGTGAAGTATTAGAAGTTAGTAAAGGTGTTGAATGTAGAACAGAGCATGTACCATTAGGTGTTGTAGCTTCTATTGTTCCTTTTAATTTTCCTGCAATGGTTCCTAATTGGACGATACCCAATGCCATTGCGTTAGGCAATTGTATGATTATAAAGCCAAGTGAAAAAGTGCCGTTGAGTTGCGGAAGATTAGCAGAGCTTTTAAAAGAAGCAGGTTTACCGGATGGTGTATTGAATATTGTTCATGGCGATGTTGATATTGTAAATGCTATTTGTGACCATCCTGAAATTGAAGCTGTAAGTTTTGTGGGTTCTACTAAAGTTGCCAAAATTGTTTATCAACGTGCAACACATAATTATAAAAGATGTTTGGCTTTAGGTGGTGCAAAAAATCATTTATTGGTTTTACCCGATGCCAAGGAAGATATGACGGCTGCTAATGTTGTTGCAAGTATGAGTGGCTGTGCAGGCCAACGTTGTATGGCAGCCAGTGCCATGGTTGGTGTTGGAAATATTGATCATATTATAAATAAAATTGTAACTGAAGCACAAAAAGTTGTTCCGGGAAAGAATTTAGGAGCTGTAATTAACAAAGCATCTAAAGAGCGAATTGAAAGATATATTACTGAAGCAGAACAGCAGGGAGCCAAAGTTTTAGTTGATGGAAGAAAAGCTATTGTTGATGGAAAAGAAAACGGTACTTATGTTGGTCCTACTGTAATAGATTATGTAAAACCTGATATGGCTGTTGCCAAAGAAGAAATATTCGGGCCCGTTATTTCAATTATGCGTACCAATACTTTGGATGAAGCTATTGCTATTGAAAACAGCAATCCTTATGGCAATGCGGCCAGCGTGTTTACACAAAACGGCGGTTATGCAAGATATGTTATTGAAAAAGCCAGTGCAGGTATGATTGGTGTAAATGTTGGTGTGCCTGTACCACGTGAACCTTTCAGCTTTGGCGGATGGAATGAAAGTAAATTTGGTGTTGGAGATATTACAGGAAAAAGTTCTATTGAATTCTGGACAAAACTAAAAAAATCAACCACCAAATGGAATCCAGAAGCAGGTATTAACTGGATGAGTTAAAGCTTATATTGCAGCATTAACAAATTTCATAATACCTAAAATAAAAACATGTCATCAATTAACATCAGTATTCCGCATTCATTAAGTAAAGATGAAGTTGCAGCTAAAACAAAAAACATGCTTAGTAATCTGAAAGAAAAATTTGCCGGAATGATTGACAGCGTTAGCGAAGAATGGAATGGTTATACGGGAAAATTTACCTTATCTGCCAAGGGTTTTGATGTTTCAGGAACAATGATAATTAACGATGCATCGATTGATATTGAAGCAAAAATTCCGATGACATTGGCTTTCTTTAAAGGAGCTATTGAAAGTAATATTAAAAAAGCTGTTGAAGAATCGTTGAAGTAGAATGGCAAGACTTAACCAACATAAACCCTCTTTGATACTTGTTGATACAATTCTTGTTAATAAGATTTATGTAATAAGAGGTGTAAAAGTCATGTTAGACAGAGATTTAGCGGCCATGTATGGCATTGAAACGAAAGTTTTAAAACAAGCTGTAAAAAGAAACATAGAAAGATTTCCGGAGGATTTTATGTTTCAAATGTCTTTAGATGAGTTCCGGAATTGGAGGTCACAATTTGTGACCTCCAATTCACCGGATTTAATGGGCTTAAGATATGCTCCATTTTGTTTTACAGAGCAAGGAGTTGCAATGCTGAGCGGTGTTATTAATTCAGCAAAAGCCATTGCAATGAATATTGCTATAATGAGAGCTTTTGTAGCTATTAGAAAATTATCATTAACCAACAAGTTGATGATAGAAAAATTACAAAAACTGGAAGATAAAATTGATAGTCATGATGTTCAGTTGAATCAGATTTATGATGCTATTGAAAACTTATTAGATGATAAAAGTGAAAAAGAATCAATACCAAAAACAAGGAAAAGAATCGGGTTTAAACCAGATGATTTATAAATAGAAAGTACAAGTGTGCGACGCAACTAAAGCTTAATTAATAACAGGAAGTTAAGTACATAAAAATAAAACTATGCAAACAGAAACTATATCATTGGCGGAAGAGATTATTAATGACGCTCAGGACTATACTTTGTTTAGCTGGAGCAAACAAAAAGGTACTAACCCGATTGCGGTGAAACGTGCAGAGGGCGTGTATTTGTATGATTATGATGATAACAGAATAATTGATTTTTCAAGTGGATTAATTAATATGAACATCGGTCATGGTAATCAACGCATCACGGAAGCGGTGGTTAAGCAAATGCAAGAAGTGGCTTATGTAACGCCGAGTTGTGTTACAAAAGCAAGAGCGGATTTGGGCAAGAAGTTGGCGGAGATTTGTCCCGGTGATTTGAATAAATCTTTCTTCACATTGTGTGGTGCTACTTCTATTGAAAACGGTATTAAGCTGGCAAGGTTATGTACCGGAAGACATAAAATATTAACCCGTTATCAATCCTATCATGGTGCAACGATGGGCGTAATTTCTGCCGGCGGCGACCCACGTAAACTGCCTGTGGATGCACAACAAGCACCCAATTTTGTACATTTTGATTTACCTAATTTATATCGTTGGGAATATGGCGAAGAAAATTTATTGAAAGAAGCAGTTGCCGGTTTAGAAAGGATTATTGCTTATGAAGGTCCTGCTAATATTGCTGCTATTTTATTAGAAGGTGAAAGTGGAACAAGTGGTTGTTTACAATACCCTAAAGGATATTTAAAAGCCGTTAGAGAAATAACCAATAAACATGGCATATTAATGATAATGGATGAAGTAATGAGTGGCTTTGGCAGAACCGGGCAATGGTTTGGTTTTCAAAATCATGGCATTGTGCCTGATATGATTGCCATGGCAAAAGGATTAACTTGTGGTTACTTGCCTTTTGGTTGTTTACAAGTGAGTAATAAGATTGCTGCTAAGTATGATGATGCAATTTTGCCGTTGGGATTAACCTATTCTGCTCATGCTGTCTGCTGTGCAGCAGCATTAGAAACATTGAAAATATATGAAGAAGATAATTTGTTAGAAAATGCCAGAGAGATGGGCAAATACATGGAGCAGCAGGTTGATAAATTAAAAGACATTCATCCATCTATCGGTGATTTTAGAAATACAGGTTTGCTGGGTTGTATTGAAGTGGTGAAGAATAGAAAAACAAAAGAGCCGATGGCTCCTTTCAATGCAAAGCCCGATGAAATGGTAGTGATGAATAAAGTGGCTGCCAGGATTAAAGAATTAGGCATGTACACTTTTGTAAGATGGAACTATATTTTCTGTGCACCGCCACTAATTGTTACCAAAGAGCAGATAGATGAAGGGTTAGCTATAATTAGTGAGGCATTGAAGATTGCTGATGAAATAGCCTCCCCAAACCCCTCCAAAGTAGGGGCTTAAAACCTGAACTTTTAAACTGTTTATGAATAATGAATTTTCTAAACAATTAGAGTCTGAAAATCCTCCTTTGGAGGGCAGGGAGGCTTCCTCTCTGTACTCAGAAGACCTGGCTCCGGTTCCTCAAAACAAAAGAACTTGGGGTACATGGAATTATGCAGCCTTATGGATTAGCATGAGCTTGTGTATCCCAACGTATACAATGGCAAGCTCCATGATTAATAGTGGTATGAGTTGGTGGCAAGCAGTACTTACTATTTTCATCGGTAATGCTATTGTGTTAGTGCCTATGTTATTGAATGGGCATGCCGGTGCTAAGTTTGGCATTCCGTTTCCGGTATTTGCTAGAGCCAGTTTTGGTACAAAAGGAGCTAACATACCTGCTATGTTAAGAGCAGTAGTTGCCTGTGGGTGGTTTGGCATTCAAACATGGATTGGCGGAGCATCCTTGTATAACTTAATCAGAGCATGGAGCCCAGGTTTAGAGCCTATTAATACTACCGGTTTATTGCCACAAGCATTGCCTGCTGTTTGCTTTTTATTGTTCTGGGCATTGAATATGTTCATCATTTATAAAGGTGTTGATAGCATAAAAAAGCTGCTCATATTCAAAGCTTTCTTTTTGCCATTAGCTGCATTGGCTTTGTTTTGTTGGGCAGTAATTGCAGCTAAAGGTTTAGGTCCCATTTTACGTGAACCATCCAAGTTTTCTGATACTGCATCTTTTTTTAATTTCTTTTTTCCTGCATTAACTGCTGTGGTAGGTTTTTGGGCAACCTTATCTTTAAACATCCCCGACTTTACCCGTTATGCTAAAAGCCAGAAAGCACAAATAAAAGGACAAGCAATAGGTTTACCACCAAGCATGACATTATTTGCATTTGTTGGTGTAGTGGTAACATCTGCATCAGCTATTATTTACGGTCAGCCTGAGTGGGATCCAGTTCAATTAGCAGGAAAATTTCAAAACAAATTTGTGGTGAGCTTTGCTATGATTGGTATCATCATCTCTACATTGGCCACAAATATTGCAGCCAATATTGTTAGCCCTGCCAATGATTTTGCCAACTTAAATCCTAAGAAAATTAATTTCAAAATCGGTGGATACATAACCGGTGTTATTGGTGTATTGATTTTTCCCTGGAAGTTGATGGCAGACCCAAGTGGTTATATTTTCACATGGTTGATTGCTTACTCAGGTTTGTTAGGTCCTATTGGCGGCATTATGATTGCTGATTATTACTTCATACGCAAACAGCAATTGAGTGTAAATGATTTGTACAGCCACAAGGGAATTTATGGTTTTGGCAATGGATACAATCCTAAAGCCATCATAGCATTGTTGTTGGGCGTGCTACCCAATGTACCGGGTTTCTTGGTTGCTATTAAAGTGTTAGATGCAGCCTCCATACCAGCATGGATAGTAGATTTATATCACTATGCTTGGTTTGTGGGTTTTGCAGTGAGTGCTATTGTTTATTGGATATTAAGTAAGAAGAAATAATTATGTTACCGGCTTAAGTATTTCAATTAAACTTCAGTTGCGTCGCACACTTGTACAATAGAATATAACTGAACAAACCATTCGTGCCATTTGTGCATTCGTGGCAAAAAATAAAACATGAGTATTTTAATTAAAAAAGGAAACATCATCACCGCAACAGATAATTATGTTGCTGATATTTTTATTGAAGGCGAAACCATCTCAGCCATAGGTAAAAACTTAAACGTTACTGCTGATGAAGTGATTGATGCAACAGGCAAATTAGTTATGCCAGGAGGTGTAGACCCGCATGTGCATTTAGATATGCCGTTCATGGGTACTTATTCAAGTGATAATTATGAAACCGGTACACGTGCAGCTTTGTTTGGTGGCACAACAACAGTCATAGATTTCGTCTTACAAAAGCAAGGCAATAGTTTACAAGCTGCTTTACAGGAATGGAAAGAAAGAAGCACTAATAACTGTGTAGGTGATTATAGCTTTCACATGGCGGTGACTGATTTCAATGATGAAACAAAAAAAGAAATTCGGCATTTCATAGAACAGGAAGGCATTACTTCTTTCAAAACATTTATGGCTTATAAAGGAGCTTTAATGATTGATGACAGGCAAATGATAGGTTTAATGGAAGAAGTAAAAAAACATGGTGGCCTCATCAATGTTCATGCTACCAATGGAGACATGATTGATTACCTCATAGCCAAGCATAAAAGCGAAGGCAAATTGTCTCCCTTATATCATTATTTGTCTCAACCGGAAGTAACGGAAGCAGAAGCGAGTGAACGTTTTGTGGAGATGGCTGGTTATACCGGATGCCCGGGCTATATTGTTCACCTCACTTGCGAAGGAGCATTAAATGCTGTTCGTAATGGTACTTACAGAAATCAGAAAGTATTTGTAGAAACCTGCATTCAATATTTAATTTTAGATGCTTCTTTATATGAAAGAGAAGATGGAGCTAAATGGGTAATGAGCCCACCATTGCGTGAAAAGAAAGACCAAGCAACATTATGGGCCGGCATCAACCAAGGGTTGGTGCAAGTGGTGGCAACAGACCACTGTCCTTTTATGTGGCAGCAGAAATTGATGGGCAAGGATGATTTCTCTAAAATTCCTAATGGCCATCCGGCTATTGAAAACAGAATAGAATTACTGTTCAGTGAAGGCGTAAACAAAGGCAAAATCACCCTAAACAAGTTTGTAGAAGTCGCCAGTACCAATGCAGCCAAAATCTTTGGCATGTTCCCGAAGAAAGGAACCATTGCTGTTGACAGTGATGCAGATATAATTCTCTTCGATGCCAATGAAAAACACACTTTATCTGCATCAACACATCACATGAATGTGGATTACAGTGGCTATGAAGGTTGGGAAGTAACAGGTAAAGTAAAAACGGTTTTATTAAGAGGTAAAGTAGTTATTAATAACGATGAATGTAAAGTAGAAAAAGGTTATGGCAGGTTTATTAAAAGAAATAAAGTAGCTCAAATTATTTAGTATGAATAAAACAAGGCTTGAAGCATTTAGTGATGGCGTTATTGCAATTATCATAACTATTATGGTATTGGAAATGAAAGCACCCGAAGGTGTTAGCTGGGAAGTCATTAAACCATTAATACCAAAATTGCTCAGTTATATTTTAAGCTTTTTGTTTGTTGCCATCTATTGGGGCAACCATCATCATTTATTACATACAGCAAAAAAAGTAACATCGGGTATTATTTGGTCTAATATGAACTTATTGTTTTGGTTATCTCTTATTCCGTTTATAACAGCCTGGATGGGAGAAAATCATTTTGATAAAGTTACTGTTGCCTCTTACGCAGTGCTAGCTTTAGTTTGCGGGCTATCGTATAATATTTTACAAAGTGCTATTTGTAAAACTTATGATGCAGAAACATCAAAAAGAATAAATACCAAACAGTCAAATTGGAAATCAATCATGTCAGTTGTGTTGTATGCAACATCTATACCTATCGCATTATTTTTTAATTCATTTATAGCAGGCTCTTTATTCTTTGTTGTTTCAGTAATTTGGTTTATACCCGATAAGAATATTGAGAAAATATTTGCTGAATAAAGAACAAAAGTATAAGTGTGCGACGCCACTGAAGCTTAATTGAAATACAAAAGCTAAGTACATAAACCTTAAACTTCAAATTGCTTATGTCACGTATCATTAGATCCGGTCTTATTCAAATGAGCCTTCCGAAAACAGAAGGTGAAGGCACTATTGAAGAAATAAAGGAAGCTATGGTGCAAAAGCATATTCCTTTAATTGAAGAAGCCGGCAAGCTAGGTGTGCAAATACTTTGCTTTCAGGAAATTTTTAATACGCCTTATTTCTGTCCGGGCCAGGATGCTGCCTGGTATACCAGTGCTGAAACTGTTCCCGGCCCTACCATTGAACGTATGCAGGCGTATGCAAAAAAATATAACATGGTCATTATTGTGCCGGTGTATGAAAAAGAGCAAGCAGGTGTTTTGTATAATACAGCAGCAGTAATTGATGCTGATGGTTCTTACTTAGGTAAGTACAGAAAAAATCATATTCCGCATACAGGTGGTTTTTGGGAGAAATTTTTCTTTAAGCCCGGAAACCTTGGCTATCCCGTGTTTCAGACAAAGTATGCGAAGGTGGGCGTTTACATCTGCTACGACAGACATTTTCCTGATGGTGCAAGATGTTTGGGATTGAATGGTGCTGAAATTGTTTACAATCCTTCTGCAACAACAGTTGGTCAATCTCAATATTTATGGAAGTTAGAACAGCCGGCACATGCAGTGGCTAATGGCTATTTTATGGGCTGCATCAACCGTGTAGGAACAGAGCAACCTTGGAACTTAGGTAAGTTTTACGGTACATCTTATTTTGTAAATCCACTCGGACAAATTATTGCAGAAGCTAGTGAAGACAAAGACGAATTGCTGGTTGCAGCATTTGATTTAGACCTGATTGAACAGATAAGAAGCAAGTGGCAATTCTTCAGAGATAGAAGACCTGAGACTTACGGAAAAATAACGGAGTTGTAGCCTCTATCCCCCAAAGGGGAAATGGAGAAGATTATGTAGATTTCTTTTTGTGTAACGGGCTACAGCATTTCAATTAAGCTTCAGTGGCGTCGCACACTTCAACAAAAGAATAAATATTGAACAAACCATTAGTGCCATTTGTGCATTCGTGGCAAAAACAAAAAGTATGGCAATTCAAAATAACAGGCTAACAGCAGAACAATACGAACAAAACTTCAGCGACATACACCCACCTTTTGAAACACATAATGCTGCATTGGTAGAAGCTAACCGTTGTTTGTTTTGTTATGATGCCCCTTGTACAAAATCTTGTCCAACAAGCATCAACATCCCTAAGTTTATTAAACAAATAACTACAGAAAATATTAAAGGTTCTGCACACACTATTTTTCAATCAAACATTATGGGTGCAGGTTGCAGCAAAGTTTGTCCTGTAGAAAAATTATGTGAAGGCAGTTGTGTATATAATTTAATGGATGAACCTGCTATACCCATTGCAAAACTGCAACGTTATTCAACTGAGAAAGCATTAGCCAATAACTGGCAATTATTCGAACGCAAAAAATCTACCGGTAAAAAAGTAGCTATAGTTGGTGCAGGGCCGGCAGGATTAAGCTGTGCCCATGTTTTAGCAAGAGAAGGCGTTGATGTAACCATTTATGAAAAGGAAAGTAAAGGTGGTGGACTAATGACTTACGGCATCGCTGCTTATAAAGTAACACCGCAATTCTGTGAAGATGAAGTAAATTATATTGTAGGTATTGGTGGTATTGAAATAAAGTATAATCAGGAATTGGGAAAAGACCTGCCTGCCGGTAGGCAAGGCATAACACTTGCTAAACTACAAAAAAATTATGATTCCGTGTATCTCGCTATCGGTGTGGGTTTGGCAAGACAATTAGCAATACCCGGAGAAGATTTGGAAGGTGTTGAAGATGCCATCAAATTTATATATGAGATACGAAACACAAAATATGAAAAAGTAAATGTTGGAGATAAAGTTGCAGTAATCGGTATGGGTATGACAGCCATTGACGCTGCTACACAAGCCAAACGTTTGGGTGCCAATGAAGTAACTATGGTGTACAGAAGAACCGAAAATGAAAAGCCTTGTACCGATGTTGAATTAGATATTGCTAAACTGGATGGTTGTAACATTATTTGGTTGGCAGCCCCTAAAGAAATTAAAGGTCATGGTAAAGTTGAGCAATTGGTTTGCAGTAAAATGCAATTAGGTGAGCCTGATGCCAGCGGAAGAAGAAGCCCTGTTGATACAGGTGAAACTTTCACTTTAAACGTTGATATGGTTATTAAAGCTGCAGGACAAATTCCTTATGAAGCATTAATTAAAGATTGTGCATTGAATAATAATCATGGTAAATTAATAATTGATGCCAATCAATCAACCAATATTAAAGGTGTATTTGCAGGCGGAGATGCTGTTAACGGCGGTAAAGAAGTGGTTGATGCGGTGCAAGCTGGTAAAGATGGAGCAAAAGCTATTTTGAATTATATAATGCCACAGATGCACGAATAAACACAAATAATTTTTTAATTTTTATTAGTGGCAATTAGTGCATTTGTGGCAAAAGAAAACATTATGAGTGAACTTATTTATAAAGAAGAATCTTATCAAATTATTGGCTTATGTATGGAAGTGCATAACCAACTTGGTCATGGCTTTGCGGAGATTGTATATAAAGATGCTTTGGAATATGAATTCAATCTGAATAAGGTAAAATATCAAAGAGAAAAGGAGTATTCAGTAAATTATAAAGGAAAAATTTTAGAGCATCAATTTTATGCTGACTTTGTTGTGTTTGATAAAATTATTTTAGAAATAAAATGTGTAAAAAGTTTAGTTGATGAACATGAATCACAAGCCATTAACTATTTAAAAGTATCAAATAACAGGCTTGCCTTGTTAGTCAATTTCTCAAGAGGCAAGTTAGAGCATAAAAGAATTATCTATTAACAACCATTTGTGCTATTCATGCATTCGTGGCAAACATTAATTGTATGGCAAACATCAGTTCAAACTTTCTCGGCATAAAATCTCCCAATCCATTCTGGTTGGCAAGTGCCCCTCCCACTGATAAAAAAATAAATGTTATTCGTGCTTACGAAGCAGGTTGGGGCGGCGTTGTATGGAAAACATTAGGCAGTCAGGTTAAAAATGTTTCATCGCGTTATTCAGCAGTTGACTATGGTGGCCAGCGTGTTATGGGTTTCAACAATATTGAACTCATCAGCGACAGACCATTAGATATAAACTTAAAAGAAATTACAGAAGTGGTTAAGCTATTTCCAGATAGAGCCACCATTGTTTCTTTAATGGCAGATAACAACCGTGAGAGTTGGCATGAGTTAATTAAAAAATGTGAAGATGCCGGTGCTATGGGTTTTGAATTAAACTTCGGTTGCCCGCATGGTATGACGGAGCGTGGCATGGGTGCAGCTGTTGGTCAGGATCCTGAAATTGCCTGCATGGTCGTTGAATGGGTAATGGAAAAAGCAACCATTCCTGTTATTACCAAACTCACGCCCAACGTGCATTCTGTGGTACCTACAGGTCGTTCTGTTGTTAAAGCAGGTACACATGGGTTAAGTTTAATCAACACCATTCAAAGTATTACTGGTGTTGATTTAGATACGTTTGTTCCCAATCCTTATGTAGCCGGTAAGAGTGTGTTTGGCGGTTATTGTGGTCCCGCTGTAAAACCTATTGCATTAAAAATGCTAACTACTATTGCACAGGATGAGCTAACAGGTAAAGTACCTATTAGTGGTATTGGCGGTATCAGTACATGGAAAGATGCAGTTGAGTTTATGTTACTCGGTGCCGGCAATGTGCAGGTTTGTACAGCAGCTATGAAACATGGTTTTAGAATTATTGAAGATATGTGCGAAGGTTTAAATAACTGGATGGATGAAAAAGGTTTTAAAACATTGAATGATTTTATCGGCAAGAGTGTACCGACTGTAACGCATTGGGAAGATTTAGATATCAACTATCACCACATTGCCAAAATCAATCAGGATAAATGTATTCATTGCGGGTTATGTTATATTACTTGTGAAGACACATCGCATCAATCCATTAATTTAACTTACGGCAAGCCATACAATACCTACACCATTAAAGAAGAAGAATGTGTAGGCTGTAATTTATGTAAGTTGGTTTGCCCTGTTGACAATTGCATTACTATGGAAGAACAGCGTGTTGCACCGGAATACATTAACTGGAAAATGTGGCAGGAACAAGGTTTACCGTTGAATGACCATTAAATTATCTATATTTATATTTATGAATTCCTATGATGGATATACAATCTATGGTATAGCAAATAATAAAAGAAAACCCATTGGCTTTGTAAACAACAACGGTGAAAGAAAGTCTTTCTGTTCAGAAATTCCTTTATTTTTAAAGAACGCCCTGATTGAAATTGAAGATAAGCGGTTTTTATACCATAAGGCTATTGATTTTAAAGCCATTTGTAGAGCTATTTATCAAAATATAAAAGCTTTTAGAATAGTACAGGGTGGAAGCACCATAAGCCAACAATTATCTAAAAATATTTTAAGAGATAATCGAAGAAGTTTATCACGAAAAATTAATGAATTAAAACTATCTATTAAATTAGAAAGAAGTCTTTCAAAAGGACAAATACTAGATTTGTATTTTAATGAGGTTTTTTGGGGTAGAAAAAATTATGGGTTAAGGGCTGCAAGTATTACGTATTTTTATAAAGAACCAAAATATTTATCTCTATCAGAGCAAATTGCTCTTTTGACTCTTTTAAGAGGTCCGAATCTCTATCTTACAAATAATACTCTTTTTAAGAATCGATTATTACTAATTATCAATAAACTTTATACGAGTAAAGTAATTAAGGATGCAAAAAAATTTCAATCAATAAATAAAGAAGTAAGGGCGATAGACAGATTTATACCAACTTTCAAAGAATCAACAATCCAGTATATTGCGAATAATATAAACAAAGAAACTTTTACAATTAGTACAACGATTCAAAAATCGATTCAAGACATTTGTGTCGAATTTGTCAATAACTCAAAATTCCCAGTATCAATTCTTTGTTTAAAAAAAGGGAAAATAGTTGGAACGTATAGCACTTATGGGACAAGCCATCCATTTGAATACAAATCCAATGTCGGCTCAACATTAAAACCTTTTCTCTATGTTTTTCTAAGACTTAATGGATTTAATAGTGAATCACCTATTCCAAATATTAGTTTAACAAACTGGGAAGTCAGAGAAATAAACGATAATTTTAAAAATACATGTTTAAAAAACGCTCTTCGTAATTCTACAAATAATGCTTTTGTAAATGCATCGTATATTATTGGTATCGAAAAAACTTTATCATTCTTAGCAAAAACTCTAAATATCAATAATGATGATTTATTTCCATCTAGTATTTTAGGGGCTACGAGAAAGGGGATTTCTTTATTTGAATTAGCTCTTGCATATCATAATTTCTTTATTGAGGATTCCTCAGAAAGCGATATAAAAGAAGAATGTAAAGAAATTTTGCATAATATATCAATTGAGAAATTAAATACTTCTTTTGAAGGTTTATTTTTAAAATCTGGAACTACGAACGATAATAAAGACCAAATAATTGTTGCGACAAGAGAAGATTTTGTATATGCATTTTCACGAGGTGAAATTACCAAAGAAGATTATTTTAAAGAAAGTCCAAGTTTCAACAGTTTCATCAAAAATTTTTTAAACAAGGTATATTCTCCAAAAAAGAAAAGAAACTATTCATTTTTAAATCAATGAATCAATTAATTGAGTATATCAAAAGTTTATCGCCATCAATGGTTTCGATTATTGGCATATTTATCACAATAATAGTTGGATTATTAGCATGGATAACAAAAACGCTCATTGAGTTGCCTATTACAGGGGCTAAAGAAACTTTTTATAAACTAATGTTTAACAAAATTGAAATTTTATCAGAATTGAAATCCCATTTAACATTTATTGCATACTTCCCAACTAAACAAATTGAGTTAAAGGAAAAAATTCAAGATATACTATTACGGGATGGAAAAACAGCTTATATAGATAGTATACTGTTTGCGGATATTATAAAATATTCAATTACTGAACAATCATCTACAAAAGATACTTTAGCAATAATTGAAAAGTTAGATAATGAATTGTCTTTGTGGATTAATAAGTCCAAGGAAGAAAACAAATACTTCTATAAATTTTATTCACCTTACCCTTTAAAACGAACTGTAATTGCAATCGCTATGGTTATTTGGGTATTTCTGATATTCTTTATAGGAGTTAGTTTTCTATTTGCAGGAATTTGTTTATTATTATTAGGTAGTTTATTCTGGAAAATTGTTTGCATAATTACATTTATGTTTTTAGTCATTTTAGGTGTTGTTTATCTAAAAAAATAAGTTTCATCTATTATGCATATTTATTTAACTTTTGACGATGGACCTCTAAATGGTACGTTAAACTGTTTTAAAGCGATTATTGAAAATAATTTAAAAGCAACATTTTTCTTTGTTGGAATTCATGCCTCTAACAACAGAGGTAAGAGCATTATAGATACCTTACGAAAATCAGATTCATTGATTATTGGTAATCATAGTTATTCTCATGCCAATGAAGAATATGTAGAATTTTATAAAAACTTTCGTCAAGCAAAAGAAGACTTTTTACTTAATGAAAAACTATTAAAGTTAGATGAAAAAATTATTCGATTACCAGGTAATAATTCATGGGCAATACCAAAAAAAATCAGAGTATCAAATCTGACAAGACCGCTTGTAAATGAATTATTTAATGATAATTACTCAATTATTGGATGGGATATAGAATTTAGATTGCCAATTGTCAAATCTTACGATATAAAAAATCTTACAGAAAAATTTTATTTACAATTAAAATTTATAGAGGACAATAAATTAAGCTTTATTGAAAATCATATTGTAATTTTATTACATGATTGGATGTTTCAAACAGCAAATAGTATACAACTATTGAATTCACTTTTAAAGAAAATTCAATTAAACCCTAATTGGAAATTTAATTCTTTAAAAAATTACCCATTAAATAATTAGAGTATAAATGAACATCAATCCCACCCGCCTACAGCAACACTTTGAAGCCATGAGCTTGATTGGTAAAATCGGTAAAACAGGGACCAATCGCCCTGCCCATTCACAAGATGAAAAGAAAGCATTTGTATTGGCTGCAAGCTGGATGGAGGAAGCCGGTATGACAACACATATAGACAATTTCGGTAACCTTATCGGAAGAATGGAAGGAAAGAATAAAACATTGCCTGTGTTAATGATGGGCTCTCATTTAGATTCTCAACCCTATGGCGGCAGGTTCGATGGTGTGGCAGGTGTGTTATGTGCTATTGAAGTAGCCACCACTCTAAAAGAAAACAATATCATTCCCGAAAGAAGTATTGACATTATTTCTTTTGCCGATGAAGAAGGCTGGCGTTTTAATAAAGGTTTATTCGGCAGCAGAGGTATTCTCGGCAAATTAGAAGCAGGTGAGCTGCAACGAAAAGATAAAAATGGTATTACACGTGAACAAGCATTGAAAGATTTCGGTTGTGATATAACTAAGTTTAAAGATGATGAATATCAGCCCGGCAGCATTTATTGTTTTTTAGAATTACATATTGAACAAGGCCCTGTGTTAGATATTGCCAATAAACCTGTTGGTGTGGTATCCGGTATTTCAGGCCCTTTATGGGCAACACTAAAACTAAAAGGAATGGCAGGCCATGCAGGCTCTGTACCTATGGCAATAAGAAAAGACGCATTGGTTGGTGCTGCTGAAATTATTATTGCATTAAATGAAATTGCTACACAAATTCCGGGTGCACCAACTGTGGGTACAGTCGGCACAATCAATGTTTTCCCTGCAAGCAGAAATATTATTCCTGAAGAAGTAACGATAACTATTGATTTGCGTGATATTGATTTGGAAAGAAGACACAAATACGAACAACAGTTGAAAGAGAAAATTGAAAGTATAACAAAGAAGCATGGATTAACTTATACATTAACAGAAGACACGAACAGCGAACCCCGCTATTGTGCAGAATGGATTAAAACAATCATTCATGCAGCATGTAATAAACTAAACTTAGATGCCCCTGAATTAATGAGTGGTCCCTTTCATGATTCTTTGCCACTCTCCTACGCTACCGATTACGGAATGATTTTTATACGAAGCAAAGATGGCATCAGTCATAATCCCTTGGAATATTCTTCTTACGAAGATTTAGCATTGGGTACTAATGTTTTATTAGGTACTGTATTAGAAATTTTAAAGCGATAATACATAAGGGTTATTGGTTTAGCAACATATTCATAATTAAATAACTTACTGATTACATGCAGTTAGCAATTGCAAAGTTTTTTTGCAAAACCTAACCCAATGAAATTCTTTTTATCATGTGTGCTTGTATTTTCTTTTATCAAAGTCAATGCACAGCAGGAAAACAATCATCCCAACATTTTTCTAATCACTATTGACGGTTACCGATGGCAGGAACTTTTTAAAGGTGCAGATACCAACATTCTTAAAAATCCTGAATTTGTATTTGATACATCTTTAGCTAATGTAAGATGGAATGGAGAAAATGATTTTGAAAGAAGAAAAAAGTTAATGCCTTTTTTTTGGAATGTAATTGCACAAAAAGGAAGCCTGTATGGCAACAGAGCATGTAATAACAAAGTAGATGCAGCCAATATTTACAAATTTTCATACCCCGGCTATAATGAAATTTTAACAGGCAAGCCTGATATTATTCCGGTTTTAAATACACCAACATTAAATAAAAACACAAACTTCTTCTCCTTATTCGATACAACCGCTGCTTATAAAAACAAAGTAGCAGCCTTTTGTTCGTGGAGTATTTTAAAATATATTTTCAATCCAACAACTTCTCATTTTCCTGTTAATGCAGGTTATGATGATTTTTTTGATGATACTGCAACCGATTCAATTCATATTGCCGTAAATAATCTTCAAAATGAAGTTGAAGAAAAAGAACGTACCAGGTATGATGAGTTTACTTTTCTTCACGCCAAACAATACATTAAAAAAAATTTACCTAAATTAATGATGATAGGTTTTGGAGAAACAGATGAGTATGCACATCAAGCCCGCTATGATATGTACCTGCAACAGGCAAATAAAATTGATAATATGATTGGTGAATTATGGTACGAATTACAGCAAATTCCTTTTTATAAAAACAATACCATTTTTATTATTACAACAGATCATGGAAGAGGTAAAAAACAAAATAAATGGATGAATCATTACACACTAATAAAAGGCAGCAGCGAAGCATGGATAGCAGTACTGGGCAATAATATTGAAGCTAAAGGAGAAGTTAAAACCAATTCGCAGCTTTATTTAAAACAAATTGCACCTACCATTGCTCAACTTGCTAACATAAATATTTATAAACCCAAAGAAAAAATTAATATAGAAACCATAACATCAACAATAGTAACTTCAAATACCAGTACAACTAATAAAGTTTTATTGTCTTCCAAATAATCATCCTTCACATTTTTATAACAGTTGCGTTTTATTTTGGCATTGCATTTGGCTTATTGAGTGTATTAAACCTTTTGTTATGAAAAAGATTATTACACTCGCAACAGTTTTTACAGTTTTTCTGTTAACCAATAAAACGCAGGGGCAAATCAGGGTTGGAATAGGTGTTCATATTGGTGTACCTGTTGCACCTGTAGTAGCACAACCATACTACGATGATAACTACTATTACTATCCTGATTGGGATGTTTACTATAATATCGGTTTACGCCAATACGTTTATTTTGATGGTTATAACTGGATAAGATGTAACCAATTGCCTTACGCTTACCGCAGTTGCGATTTCGGCCGTGCACGTTATGTAAGAATTAATGAATGTAACCCTTATTTAAGAGCAGATTATTATAGAAATACTTACGGATACAGACCTCAACAGGTTTATGTAAACAGAGGCTATAATGACTATGACAGAAGCAGAAATATAGGATATGAAAGAAGAGATTACGACAGAGGTCGTGGATGGGGTGAAGAAAGACATGAAGAACATGAAAGATTTGAACGTGGCGAAGGTTGGGGCAGAAGAGGTCATTAAATATTAAAATCTTATAAAAAAGAGGCCAAAAGCCTCTTTTTTTTATAACCTTTTGCTTAACAATTATATTTGTAAACATAAGATTCTTTGATGAGCAAATATTCGAAACAAACCCGGTTGCTAACCGCTATTGACTGCATTGTATTTGGATTTGATGGCGTTGACTTAAAAATTCTTTTGGTAAAACGTGGCATGGAACCTGAAAAAGGTAAGTGGAGTTTAATAGGTAGTTTTTTACAACAGGATGAGGACTTGAGTAAAGCAGCTTCAAGAATTTTAAAATTACTTACCGGATTAAGTGGTGTATATCTTGAACAACTGCATGCTTTTAGTAATCCAAAGAGAGACCCGATTGAAAGAACCATTTCAGTTGCATATTTTGCCCTGATTGATATACATGCTTATGAAAAGCAGATAAGCCATGAGTTTCATGCAGAATGGTTTCGTTTAGATAAAATACCGAAGCTTATTTTCGACCATGATGAAATGGTTGAAATGGCAAAAGAAAAACTGCAATATAAAGCAGCCTTGCACCCGATTCTTTTTGAATTGATGCCCGAAAAATTTACCATTCCTCAATTACAAAATTTATACGAAGGTGTTTACGGAACTGAAATTGACAAACGTAATTTCAGCAGAAAACTATTATCTACCGGTTTATTAGTTAAGCAACCGGATAAAGAAAGAGAGAACTCAAAAAAAGGGGCATATTATTATAAACTCAATAAAAATAATTACAAAGCAAAGTTTCAGGCTTTTTTGAATATTATCCCCAATTCTCACAAGCTCAAAGGATAATTAAATTTTTTGAACTAAATAATTAAGTGTTAATTTGACACGAATACACTTGCCCCATGAAAGATTCATTTGTAATTGGAGTTGATTATGGCACTGATTCTGTTCGTTCTATAATCGTTAATACTGCAAACGGTCAGGAAGTTGCAGCATCTGTTTTTTATTATCCCCGTTGGAGAGATGGTTTATACTGTAATGCTTCACTACAACAATTCAGGCAACATCCTTTAGATTATGTAGAAGGTTTGGAAGCAACCATAAAAGATTGTTTAAAACAAGCAGGCTCAGCAGTTGCTGAAAATATCAAAGCAATATCTGTTGATACAACGGGCTCCTCTCCCGTTGCTATTGATGAAACAGGAACACCATTGGCATTAAGAAGTGATTTTAAGGAAAATCCGAATGCCATGTTTGTGTTGTGGAAAGATCATACTTCAACAAAAGAAGCTGCAGAAATAAACAGCCATGCAACAAAGTTTGATGTTAACTATTTACAATTTGTGGGCGGTATTTACAGCAGCGAATGGTTCTGGGCTAAACTATTACACATACTACGTGAAGATGAAAGTATAAGAAAAAATATTTATTCATTCGCAGAGCATTGCGATTGGATTCCTTTCTTATTAAGTGGTGGGGAAACTGCTGCAGCCATGAAACGTGGTGTTTGCAGTGCCGGCCACAAAGCCTTATGGGCAGAAGATTTTAAAGGATTACCTCCGGATGATTTCTTCTCATCGCTCGACCCATTGTTAAAAGGCTTTACGCAAAAACTATTTACAGAAACTTATACGGCAGATAAAAGTGTTGGCAATTTATGTGCAGAATGGGCAGAACGTTTAGGCTTATCAACCAATGTAGTTATCGGTGTTGGTGCTTTTGATGCTCATATGGGTGCAGTTGGCGGGCAGATTGAGCCTTATCATTTAAGTAAGGTAATGGGTACCTCAACATGCGATATGTTGGTTACACCTTTAGAAGATTTAAAAGGGAAATTAGTAAAAGGAATTTGCGGACAGGTTAATGGCTCAGTAATTCCGGATATGATGGGGTTAGAAGCAGGGCAAAGTGCATTTGGCGATGCGTATGCCTGGTTGAAAAATACATTATTATGGCCTGCAAAAAACATTCTTTCACAATCAACCATTGCTGATAAAAAAGTAATTGATGCATTGTTGAATGAATTGAATGATAAAGCCATAGTTACCTTAACTAAGGAAGCAGAAAAAATTTCTTTTGATGAAAACAGTGAATTAGCTGTTGATTGGTTAAACGGCAGAAGAACACCCGATGCCAATCAATTATTAAAAGGTGCTTTCGCAGGTTTGAATTTAGGAACTGATGCACCGAGAATGTTCAGAGCATTGGTTGAAGCAACCTGCTTTGGTGCAAAAAATATTGTTGACTGTTTTGTTGAACAGGATGTTCCGGTTAAAGGTTTAATCGGTTTAGGTGGTGTTGCTAAAAAATCTCCGTTCATTATGCAGATGATGGCTGATGTAATGAACATGCCCATTCGTATTCATAAAAGTGAACAAACCTGTGCAGCCGGTGCAGCTATGTTTGCAGCAACAGCAGCAGGTATTTATAATAAAGTAGAAGATGCTATGAATTCGATGGGGCAAGGTTTTGATGCAGTGTATCATCCTAATCCATCTGTTGTTGAGTTATACAAAAAGCGATACGAAAAATATAAAACATTAGGAAGTTTTATTGAAAAACAGTTATCTGTATAATCATTTCAATCCAATAAATCATGGTTCAGATAAGCAAATTTCAACATATAAAAGAAGCGGCTTACAAAGGCAATATCCAATTACCTGAATTGGGTTTGGTATTATTCACTTTTGGAAATGTAAGTGAAGCAGACCATGAATTAGGTGTATTTGCTATTAAGCCGAGCGGGGTTCCTTATGAGAAACTGAAAGTTGATGACATGGTAATTGTTGACTTTGATGGCAATACTGTTGAAGGAAACTTACGCCCCTCATCTGATACCAAAACACATGCTGTTTTATACAAACATTGGAAGGGCATTGGCGGAATAGTTCATACACATTCAACTTACGCAACAGCATGGGCTCAAAGCCAACGTGATATTCCCATCTTTGGCACTACACATGCAGATTATAATACCGTTGATATTCCTTGTGCACCGCCAATGAGCGATGAAATGATTAAAGGAAATTACGAATATGAAACAGGTTTTCAGATAATTAATTGTTTTAAAGAACGTGGATTAGATTATAAAGAAGTAGAAATGGTTTTGGTTGGCAATCATGCCCCTTTTACCTGGGGTAAGAATGCAGATAAAGCTGTACACAACAGTGCTGTATTAGAACAAATAGCCAAGATGGCTTTATTTACTGAACAGATTAATCCGAAAGCACCGCGTTTAAAAGATGCTTTGATAAGAAAACATTTTGAACGCAAACATGGACCTGATAGTTATTATGGACAATGATTTTCTCCGTCATTTCGAAGGTTCGTGCCGAGAAATCTCATTGCTTTAATGAAGAGATTTCTCGTTGGGCAAGAACCCAATCTCGAAATGACGAATAAAGATTAGAACGTACAAGAGTGCGACGCAACAGAAGTATAATTAATAACAGAAAGTTTGTACTATAAAAAAAATTGAAAATTTTTAATCTTTAAATCAAGGTTAAACATGAAAAAAATTTTATTGAGCTCCGTTATTGCTTTAAGTGTTTCGGCAGAAGCACAACAAATGGATTATACTATTCAGCCGGTTGATTTTACTAAAGTGAAGTTGACAGATAATTTCTGGAGTCCTCGTATTAAAATAAATCAAACAGTAACTATTCCCGCATCTTTTGACAGATGCGAAAGCACAGGCAGAGTAAAAAACTTTGAAATGGCTGCCGCCAAAAGCGGTAAATTCTGTACTACCTACCCTTTTGATGATACGGATATTTATAAAACTATTGAAGGTGCTTCTTTTTCTCTAAGCTTATTTCCCGATGCCAAGCTTGCTGCTTATATAGATACATTAATTGATAAAATAGCAAAGGCTCAGGAAGCAGATGGTTATCTCTACACAGCAAGAACTATTAACCCTGCTGCTGCCCATGTATGGGCAGGTAAAGAACGTTGGGAAAAAGAAAGAGAATTAAGCCATGAGTTATACAATGCAGGGCATTTGTATGAAGCTGCTGCTGCTCACTTTAAAGCTACAGGCAAAAGAAATTTATTGAATATAGCATTGAAGAATGCCGATTTGGTTTGCAGTGTTTTCGGCCCTGATAAAAAACATGTTGCCCCGGGTCATGAAATTATTGAAATGGGTTTGGTGAAATTGTACCGTATAACAGGTAAGTCAGCATATTTAAACACAGCTAAATATTTTATTGAAGAGAGAGGCCATTATAATGGTTATGATATTAAAAGCAAAGACCCTTGGAAAAACGGTGCGTACTGGCAGGATAATATTCCTGTTGAACAACAGAAAGAAGCTGAAGGTCATGCTGTAAGAGCAGGCTATTTATATTCAGCAGTAGCAGATGTTGCTGCTATGACAGATGATAAAAAACTATTAGCTGCTATTGACAGCATTTGGGTAAACTTCGTTACAAAGAAAATGTATGTGCAGGGTGGTGCCGGTGCTGTTGGCAGTGGTGAACGTTATGGCGATAATTATGAATTACCTAATGAAACGGCATACAATGAAACCTGTGCAGCCATAGCTAATGTGTATTGGAACCAACGCATGTTTTTATTACATGGAGAAAGCAAATACATTGATGTACTGGAAAAGATTTTATACAACAATGTTATTTCAGGAATAGGGTTAGATGGCAAATCCTTCTTCTATACCAATGCCATGCAGGTAAAGAATAATTTTTCTCATGCAGATATGGAGAATGCCCGCAGTGGTTGGTTTGAATGCAGTTGCTGCCCTACCAATCTGGTTAGATTAATTCCATCAATTCCGGGTTATGTGTATGCACAACAGAACGATAAGCTGTTTGTGAATCTGTTCATTAACAGCAATACTTCTTTAAATGTAAATGGTAAACAGGTTGCTATTGAACAACAAAATAATTACCCGTGGAATGGAGATTTAAAGTTTATCATTAATCCCAACAATGCAACTGAATTTTCTTTAATGCTTCGCATACCCGGTTGGGCTAAAGGAGAAGCTGTGCCGAGTGATTTATATGCTTTTATCAACAATACAAATGACAAAATAAAAATAACAGTAAATGGTAATGATGTTGATTATGCAGTTCAAAACGGTTATGCAGTTATTAAAAAATTATGGAAGCAAGGTGATGTTGTTGCAATGAGTTTACCCATGCCTGTTCAGCAAATAGCATCTAATAAAAATATTAAAGGCAATATTGGTAAAACAGCTTTACAACGCGGGCCATTAGTGTATTGTGCAGAATTTGCAGATAATAATGGTAAAACATCAAATATTATTCTTCCCGCAAATACATCTTTCACAACAGCATTTCAACCGAATTTATTAAATGGTGTTACTGTTATTAAGGCTTCCATTCCTGTTATTGATGTTGATGATAAAGGACTAAATGTTTCAACAACAATAAAAGACTTTACTGCTATACCCTATTATTCCTGGGCTAACAGAGGTAAAGGCGAAATGATAATCTGGATGCCTAATAAAATAACCAATCTGGATATTATAACAGCTTCAAAAAACAATTAAACATTGCAAGATGAAAAAAACAAACACATTCATTCTGTTATTATCGCTTATTGCAGCAACTGCATGCGGTAATAACAAGCCTGCATCAAATACAGATACAGCACCCAAAAAATTCAGCATTACAGAAAAGCCTTTTGGTACAGCCGATAGTTTGCCTGTAACTGAATATACTATTGCAAACCCAAGCGGTGCCAGCATTTCAATTATAAATTATGGCGGAACTATTACCAAGTTAATGGTTCCTGATAAAAGCGGTGTATTGGGAGATGTTGTTTTAGGTTATAACTCATTACAAGGCTATCAGCAAAGAACTAACCCTTACTTTGGTGCGTTAATCGGCCGTTATGGTAACCGTATTGCAAAAGGTAAGTTTACTTTAGATGGTAAGGAATATACCTTAGCCGGTAACGACCACGGAAACAGTTTACATGGTGGAAGAAAAGGATATGATAAAGTTGTTTGGAAAGCAGAAAAGCTTGCAGGTGACAGCAGTTTAAAACTTACCTACAACAGTAAAGATGGCGAAGAGGGTTATCCCGGTAATTTACACGTTGAAGTTGTTTATACTTTTACGAGTGATAACAGTGTAAAGATTGATTATACAGCCACTACCGACAAAGCAACACCGCTTAACCTAACCAATCATGCTTATTATAATTTATCAGCAGGTAAAGATTCAACAATTCTGAATCATGAATTAATGTTGGCTGCGGATAATTATACACCTGTAAATGATGCGTTAATACCTACCGGAAAAATTGAGGCAGTAAAAGGAATTCCGATGGATTTTACTTCTCCCAAATTAATCGGAAAAGAAATTGCACAGGTTAAAGGCGGCTACGACCATAACTGGGTATTGAATAAAAAAGATAATGCCTTAGAGAAAATTGCAACTTTATATTATCAACCCAACGGCAGATTAATGGAAGTGTTTACAACAGAACCCGGCATTCAGTTTTATTCTGGTAATTTTTTAGACGGCAAATTAGCTGATACAAAAAATGCTCAGAAATATGTACAACACGCTGCTCTTTGTTTAGAAACACAACATTTTCCTGATAGCCCCAATGAGCCAACATTTCCAACAACTATTTTAAAACCCGGAGAAACATATAAACAAACCACTATTTATAAATTTTCAACTAAGTAAGATATGCCGGTAAGACGATAAGATAAAAAGTTGCAATGAAAACTAATAGTACAAGTGACACGTTCAAAAAATGTAGTCATTTCGAGGTTCTTGCCGAGAAATCTCATCATAGATAATAAAAGGATTTCTCGTTGGGCGAGAACCCAATCTCGAAATGACATTCATAAATAAATTTTCGTAACGCCTTCCCTTCTTTCCGGCAAAAGAAAAAACAAAAACATGATACCCGATTTAAAACAATTTGAAGTTTGGTTTATTACAGGCAGCCAGCATTTATATGGCGAAGAAACATTAAGACAGGTAGCAGAACATTCTCAAAAAATTGCAGACACATTCGATAAATCAAAACATATTCCGGTAAGGGTTATTTACAAACCGGTTGTTAAAACACCTGATGAAATTTATAACACTTTAGCTGACGCAAATATTACTAAAAATTGCATTGGCATTATTGCCTGGATGCATACCTTCTCTCCTGCTAAAATGTGGATTAACGCATTGAAAGCTTTGCATAAACCTATGTTGCAACTGCATACACAATTCAATCGCGATATCCCCTGGAGCAGTATTGATATGGACTTTATGAACTTAAATCAATCTGCACACGGCGATAGAGAATTCGGTTTTATGGTTAGCCGTATGCGTTTAAACCGTAAGGTTGTTACAGGCCATTGGGAAAATGAACAGGTGCAACAAAAAATTAATATATGGTGCAGGGCTGCTGCTGCATGGTACGATTGGCAGGGAGCAAAATTTGTTCGCTTCGGAGATAATATGCGTCAGGTGGCAGTAACAGATGGCGATAAAGTAGAAGCTCAATTAAAATTCGGTTACGAAGTAAATACACATGGTATCGGCGATTTAGTTGCTGTTATTAATGCAAGCACAACAAAAGAAATTGATGATATGATTAATGTGTATGAAACGAGTTACACATTGGTTGATAGTTTGAAAAAAGAGGGCAATCAACGCCAATCATTAATTGAAGCTGCAAAGATTGAAGTAGGTTTAGCTAAGTTTTTAAAAGAAGGTAATTATAAAGGCTATACAGACACGTTTGAAGATTTACATGGCATGGTACAATTGCCGGGCATTCCTTCACAACGCATGATGGCTACAGGTTACGGGTTTGGTGGCGAAGGTGATTGGAAAGTAAGTGCATTGGTACGTGCCATGAAAGTAATGGCAAGTGGTATACCCGGTGGTAATTCTTTCATGGAAGATTATACTTATCATTTCGAACCGAATAATGAAATGGTATTAGGTTCTCATATGTTGGAAATTTGCCCTTCAATTGCCAATGCAAAACCACGTTGCGAAGTGCACCCTTTGGGTATTGGTGGCAAGGCAGATCCTGTGCGTTTGGTATTTAATGTGGCTGCCGGCAAAGGTTTAAATGCTTCTATTATAGATATGGGCAACCGCTTTAGATTATTGGTGAATGAAGTAGAAGCTGTTGAAGCAACTAATGATTTACCAAAGCTGCCTGTAGCAAGGGTTTTATGGAAACCATTACCCGATATGAATACAGGTTGCACAGCATGGATATTAGCTGGTGGAGCACACCATACAGGCTATAGCCAGAATTTAACAAGCGAATACTTTGAAGATTTTGCAGCCATAGCTGGTATTGAATTGGTATTAATAAATGAAGACACGAAACTCTACAACTTTAAAAAAGAATTGCAATGGGGCGAAGTGTATTATCAATTGAATAAGAGTTAATAAACTTATTGTCATTTCGAAGGTTCTTGCCTGAGAAATCTGAATAATAAAATGCTTCTCGTTTGAGGAGCATTTTTTATGAAAAGAATTCATATTAAGTATTCGAATAAATTTGATTATTAATGTACAATGTATGAATAGGTTAATCTTTATTTTCTTGATTTTTCTTTCAATAAACTGTTTTGGTCAGAAAAAGAAATTGTTTTTGAGAAAAGGTATTTCCATTGACAGTGTATGCATTCTTACTCCAATTACAAATGTATATTCAATATCAAAAGAAGATAGTTTAGAACTCAACTTAATGTCAAGCCAACTTGCTGAAACATCTATTAACAAAGCTTTGCAAGATGTTTTTCCGGAATCAATTAATCATATTTATAAAAGTGTGCCTTTAGAAGACCAAGAAAAAATCAAGAACTCAATAATTGAACATACAAACTCTTACAATTCAATTTCATCTTTAAAAAAAATAGTGATTAATGATTCTCTCATTAATCAAGTAAACAAGGCAGGTTACCATTATAGTCTTATAATACTAAACTCAGGTTTCTCGAGAACTTCAACAAATTTTATAAATGAACGAATCAAAGCTCAAATTATTAATTTATTTCTATTCGGAATTGTAGATGCTATCAATTCTCCAATTGGAGTAGAAATAATAGTTAGAGAAAAAGCTTCGATAATGACAGCGATTTTAATTGACAACCGAAAACATAATATAGCTTTTTATAAAACTACTTATAACATTAAAGAAGACCCTTATAATCAATATGTTTTAAAAGGTATGGTCAGAGAAATTATTAGTGATTGTTTATTATAAATTTAATGCTCAAACAAATCTTCATCATTAACGGTAGTGCAAGTAGCAATTCATCTAATGAAAAATTGATTCGGTTATTCGTACAACAAACGAAAAATATTTTCAGTTGTACAGTATTCAATGAATTAAAATCATTACCACATTTTAATCCGGAGTTATCAGCAGATAATCCTCCTGCAATTATTCAATCATTCAGACAATCAATTGCCAATGCAGATGCAGTGCTTATCTGCACACCCGAATATGTTTTCAGCATACCAAGTGGTTTAAAGAATTGTCTGGAATGGTGTGTGGCAACCATGGTATTTACAGATAAACCTTTAGGCATTATAACAGCATCGGCACATGGGCAAAAAGGTCATGCAGAGTTGCAGTTAATCATGCAAACATTATCAGCAAGGTTCACTGAAGCAACCACATTATTAATTCAAGGCATTAAAGGAAAGATGAACGAAAAAGGAATGCTGACAGATAAAACAACAGTAGAAAACTTGAATAGCTTTATTAAAGCCTTTACTAACCTTGTTCAATAATCACTTTACATCTTTCACACACCTGAAACCGATATGGTTGGCAGCACTACGCCACTCTCCTTTTCCTCTTGTACCAACCATATAACGTGTGCAGTATTGATCTGTACATAAAAATGAACCACCACGTTGCACTTTCTTTTGTGCATTAGGCTCATTCGGGTCGAATGATATAGAAGGTCCCTTAGGGTTTTTAACTACTGTATTTTGTTTGGCTAATTCACTGTAATAATTGGCGTTATACCAATCGCTGCACCATTCCCATACATTGCCTGCTAAATCATATAAGCCGTACCTGTTGGCAGGGTAGCTTTTTACGGGTGCAGTACCTGCAAAACCATCATCATAATTATCATTATAAGGGAAGTTGCCTTCAAAAATATTAGCCATATATTTTCCATCCGGTTTAAGCGTATTMCCCCAGGTATATAAATTMCCTGCCATACCTGCACGTGCTGCAAACTCCCATTCAGCTTCAGTCGGCAAACGCTTACCTGCCCATTTTGCATAAGCAACCGCATCTTCCCAACTTATTTGTACAACAGGATAATTTTCTCTGCCCAAAATATTACTGTTCGGGCCTTCAGGATGTTTCCAGTCTGCCCCTGTTACATAACTCCACCATTGGCTGTAATCTTTTAATGATACCTGTTGGGCAGGTGGTGTAAACACAACAGAGCCCGCTACCAGTGCATCTTCCGGCACATTGGGAAATTCTTCTTTGGTTGGTTTTCTTTCAGCAACCGTTATATAATGTGTTGCTTTTACAAAAGCGGCGAATTGCTTATTGGTTACTTCTGTTTCATCCATAAAAAATGCATCAACATATACTTTATGTATAGGTCTTGCATCGTTCATAGGTTCTTGTCCTCCATCACTTATACCAACAGGGTTAACACCTCCCATACTAAAAGTGCCACCGGGTATTAATTTCATGCCATCAGGTATTTTATTAACAGTAATTTTATTTTCAATGGTTGAATCGAAATCTTTACCGCCATTATTCATGTATAACGTACTGTCTCCTTTATTTAAACCATTAGTTGTACAGGAAACAGCATTTTCAATTTTATATTGTTCAATAGTTGCCTTTGTGTTTTGAGATTGATTATGGCAACTTATTAAAAGAAGAATTATTAATAATGATACAATTGTTTTCATAATTTGTATGATAAATGTAATATGATTAACTGAAAAAAGTATTGCTGCCTATTGTTAAAATGTACAAGAGCCAGCCTGCCGGTAGGCAGGTGCGACGCTCCAAAGGAGTCCTTTGGACAACAGCAGCTGATTGTTGTACAACTGTTGATAATATAAAATGAATATTAAAGCAGAAATACTGAAAGAACATTCAAAAGAACATGCTTTGTTGATTGCAAAGTATGCCTGCAGTAATTCTAAGTATTTTAAAGTATTGATTGAATGTTATAAAAGTGAAGATTACAGATTGGCACAAAGAGCAGCATGGAGTGTTAGCTGGGCTGCAAGAACTAAACCTGAAATGATAATGCCTTTTGTAAAAGATTTAGTTGAAATGCTGAACAAGCCAAATGTGCATGATGCTGTAAAACGCAATGCAGTAAGGGTTTTGCAGGAGATTAATATACCTGAACAATTTCACGGAGAAGTAATGAACAGTTGCTTTACTTTTATTGAAAACCCTGTAACACCTGCAGCTATTAAAGCATTTTCTTTAACTACTTTATTTAATTTAAGTAACATTTACCCTGATATAAAACCTGAACTGAAATTAATTATTGAAGAAAGAATGAATAATGAAACAGCAGCTTTTAAAAGCAGGGGTAAAAAGATTTTGAGTAAGTTGTAATGTTACTTTGTTTCCAGGTAATCAAATGGTAAAGTATCTGCCAATTTTAATATATGCCAGTAACCTTGAACGATTACTTTATCCGCATCAAAAAACCTTCCTGAAGAAAATATTAATAAATTTTCTTTAAAAGCAATATCAGATACAACACTTAACGCATTCAGTTTAATAGGAGAATTGTAATAATAGTTTCTATTGTAATTACTTATATATTCAATTTGATATCTCGCATTACCGGAAAATATAATAGCTTTTGCAGCGGTATCGCTAAACCTAATATCACTAAGTTGCGGTGCTGTTTTCTCAACTAATTCAACAAAATTTCTCTTTGCATACTTTTTATTATCTGTTAAAGCATATTCAGTGCTTACAAAAGCTCCTTTTATTTTCAAAGCATCAGCATATAAAGCGGGTGATAAATCTTCATAATAACGGGTAGTTTTTTTTATTTGATAACCTATATTGTTTACAGTGCCGTTATAAAAAGAACGCATAAACTGCATTAACGAACCGTCATAAGTATCTTTTCTTCTGGTATCCCATTTCAATAATAACTCTGTTCTTTTGGTAGTTAAAGGTTTAAACAAGGTGTAATATTCCAAATCTATAATGCCTTGCTTTTCATTTAGATTACACTCTCTCAAATAACAGGTAACGTAATAACCCAATGACTCATTAAATATCTGTAAGGGCTCATTAGCAATAACGCTTATGTAATTGGTAGCAGAATCAATCTTAAAAACTAAAGAGGAAAAATTACTTATAAAGCATTCATCTGCATTGGTGCTGGTACCCAAAAAACCTGTTGAAAAAATCTGTTGCCACAATAGTTTTTTATCGGCCGATATTGTTTCTGCTTTCTCAACAACTTTATTAAGCTTATGCAGTTGAAATTTAATACGCTTATTAAGTTGTTCTTTCGTAAAAGAAAAAACCAGTGGCTCGTAATGCTCTGCATAAGCAACAAGTTCAAATTGCTTTTCATTGACATCTGTAATGGAAAAGAAACCCGAACTATCTGTTTTTTGCCCTTTTGTTGTTTGATTAATAAATACCACTGCACCGGGCAATGGCAGAGCGGTAGCTTCATCAACAACAGTTCCCTGCACTGTTATATTTTGTGCAGCAGAAAATATACAATTTAAAAGCAGAACAAGAGTTACAAGAGGTTTCAAGGCAGCTAAGTTTTTAATAAACTTAATACAACATTCTTACTTTAATAGTTTCTTTTACCTGTTTTAACAATTCAAGGGCTTGTTTAGATAATTTTTTATCAACATCTAAAACTACATATCCTATTTCATCATTGGTTTTTAAGTATTGCCCCACAATGTTTATGTTATGAGATGATAAAGAAGTATTGATAGCACTTAAAACGCCCGGAACATTTTTATGAATATGCAAAATTCTGTGTGCACCTTCAACGGGTGGTAAGCCGATTGCAGGTACTGTATGAGAACCATTAGTAATACCTCTTTCCAAATAATTAAATAATTTAATACTTACATCTTCACCAATATTTTGTTGTGCTTCTTCTGTGCTGCCGCCAATATGTGGTGTAAGAATTACATTTTTTAAACCTTGTAATGGTGTGGTAAAACTATCTCCGTTTTTTTCAGGTTCCCAGGGAAACACATCAATGGCAGCTCCGTTTAATTGACCGCTTTGCAAGGCTTTTGCCAAAGCATCTAAGTCAACCACTTCGCCTCTGGCATAGTTTATTAATATGCTGCCTTCTTTAAAGCTTTTAATTACGTTTTTATTAATTAAATTTTTTGTTTGTGCAGTTTCAGGAACATGCAGTGTTATAATATCTGCTTTGCTCACTACTTCTTTCAAACTCTTGGCTGCTATGGCATTTCCTAAGGGCAGTTTGGTTTCCGTATCATAAAACAACACCTTCATACCCATTGCTTCTGCCAATACACTCACTTGCGAGCCTATATTTCCATAACCGATAATACCCAATGTTTTTCCACGCAGTTCAAAACTGCCTTTGGCTTCTTTTAACCAGATGCCGTTATGTGCTGCAATGTTTTTATCAGGTATTCTTCTTATTAACATGATGGATAAACCGATTACCAATTCTGCCACACTTCTGGTATTACTGTATGGTGCATTAAAAACAGTAATTCCTTTTTTGGTTGCTGCTTTTAAATCAACCTGATTTACACCTATACAAAAACAACCTATTGCCTGTAATTTTTGTGCAGCATCTAAAATTTTTGAAGTGATTTGTGTTTTTGAGCGAATGCCCAACAAATGCACATCTTTAACAGCATTTATCAATTCATCTTCACTTAAAGCTCCGTTTAATTTTTTTACGTTTACATAACCGTTTTGTTTAAAATGCTGAACTGCTTTATCGCTGATGTTTTCTAAAAAAAGAATGTTTATTTTTTCTTTGGGGTAACTTGTTGTACTGCTCATGCTGCGAAAATACTTGTAATTTATTTTATTATCCACAAACTAATTTTCCACCAATTTAGTAGAGTGTACTTACAACATATTATGCCTTTATATTTGCTGCTTTCCAAACCGCTATAGACTTAACATTAATGCTTAGAACTCTAATATTCATTCTTATAATATTTCCATTTTGTTCATGCCATTCTCAGCAGGATAAAACAGCAACCAATAACCTTTCCAAACCCAATAAAGATTTTCAGTTCAGGGCTTTGAGCGAAAATGAAAAGTTAAGTTATAACAATGCTATTCAGCCGCTTTATAATAAAATGTTATTGCAGAAAGGATTTAACGGAGCTGTTTTATTAGTTAAAAACGGTGAGATTGTTTTTGAAGATTATCATGGTTACATCAACTTCAAAACAAAAGAAGCTATAACTGCTGAAACACCTTTTCACTTAGCATCAATTTCTAAAACATTCACGGGTATGACTGTTTTAAAATTGATGGAACAAGGTAGGCTTGATTTGAATGATAATGTACAGAAATATTTACCTGAGTTTCCTTACAACGGAATAACTATTAAACTGTTACTTACACACCGAAGCGGTTTGCCCAATTATCTGAATTTTATTGATAATGTTTCTGTTGAGACCTATCAGGTAAAAAATAAAAAAGGAAAAATTATTACTAAGAAAAGGTATATAAAAAGAAAGCCTGAAATAACCAGAATGCTTACCAACCAAACATTGTATGAATATCTGGTTGCCAAACATCCGCCGATACAAGCCTTGCCTGATAGAGTATTTAATTATTGCAATACGAACTTTGCAATACTGGCTTTAATTGTTGAAAGCATTACTGAACAACCGTTCCCTCAATATATGCGGGACAGTGTTTTTGTTCCGTTAGGAATGATGAACACATTCGTTTTCAGCATAAAAGATTCTGCCAATTATGTTCCAACCTATCGTGGCAATACTCCCTGGCAAATGGATAAGTTAGATGCGGTTTACGGCGATAAAAATGTATACAGTACAGTTAGAGATTTATTAGCTTGGGATAAAGCATTGTATGAAAATAAATTCGTTAGTGCATTTACTTATAATTTGGCTATACAGCCTTATGCCTATGAAAGAAGATTAGGCCATTACTATGGTTTAGGTTGGCATTTATTCAGCAACCCGCCGGAGCCGACTATTATTTATCACAATGGTAAATGGCATGGCAGCAATACCGTTTTTAAACGATTGATACATGATACTGCTACTGTAATTATTTTGGGTAATAAACTCAATGCAAACGTTTACAGAGCTGGACAGTTAAGTTCTGTTTTTACAGGCAGAAGCGATACCACACAATTGGCCGAATAACATTGTTTTTAAAAACTTTCAGATTTTGTTCACATATTTAGTTTGCCCCCTATATTTGTCATCCCTATAAAAAACCACAAATAAAATTGCTTATGAACAATTACCTTTTTTATGCAGTTCCTGCGATGGGCATTATTGGTCTTCTTTACACCCTAATAAAATTTAACTGGGTTGCCAAGCAAGATGCCGGTAACAGCCGTATGAAAGAAATCAGCACTTACATTGCCGAAGGTGCTATGGCTTTTCTTAAAGCCGAATGGAAAATTTTAGGATATTTTGTTGTTGTTGTTGCTTTGCTTTTGGGCTTTATGGCAAGCAGAAATCCAAATTCAGACTGGACGATTGCTGTATCATTTGTTATTGGTGCAGTAAGTAGTGCTGTTGCAGGTTTAATCGGAATGAAAATAGCTACCAAAGCAAACGTACGTACTGCTAATGCTGCACGTACAAGCCTATCGCAAGCACTAAAAGTTTCTTTTACAGGTGGTTCTGTAATGGGCTTGGGTGTTGCAGGTTTAGCAGTTTTGGGCTTAGGTGGTTTATTCTTAATATTTAAAGCATATTTCGCTCCTGCTTCTGTTGATAGTGCTGAAATGGTTAAAACTATCGAAGTATTAACCGGCTTTTCTTTAGGTGCGGAATCGATTGCACTGTTTGCCCGTGTAGGCGGCGGCATTTACACTAAAGCTGCCGATGTAGGTGCTGATTTAGTTGGTAAGGTTGAAGCCGGCATTCCTGAAGATGATCCACGTAACCCTGCAACTATTGCAGATAATGTGGGTGATAATGTAGGTGATGTGGCAGGTATGGGTGCAGACCTTTTCGGTTCTTATGTAGCAACTGTTTTAGCTACTATGGTGTTAGGACAAGAAACAAAATCAATTGACAATTTCGGTGGATACGCCCCTATTCTTTTACCAATGCTAATTGCCGGTGTGGGTATTATCTTCTCTATTATAGGAACATTGTTTGTTCGTGTAAGTGATGCTGCCGGAATTAATACAGGTAATGTTCAGAAAGCATTGAACATGGGTAACTGGGGTTCAATTGTTTTAACTGCTTTGGCTTGTGTTGGTTTAGTGAAATATATTCTTCCTGAAACGATGGAATTACGTGGTCAAACATTCACCAATAATGGAGTGTTAGGTGCAATTGCCGTTGGTTTAATAGTAGGAACATTAATGAGTATTATTACCGAATATTATACTGCAATGGGTAAACGCCCCGTGCTTTCAATTATCCGTCAATCCGGTACTGGCCACGCAACCAATGTAATTGGTGGTTTAGCTGTTGGTATGGAAAGTACATTATTACCGATTATTGTTTTAGCAGGAGGTATTTGGGGAAGTTTTGCATGTGCTGGTTTATATGGTGTGGCAATTGCTGCTGCAGGTATGATGGCTACAACAGCTATGCAATTGGCTATTGATGCTTTCGGACCGATTGCAGATAATGCAGGTGGTATTGCCGAAATGAGTGAATTGCCCGGAGAAGTGCGTGAAAAAACTGATGTATTAGATGCTGTAGGAAACACAACTGCTGCAACCGGTAAAGGTTTTGCTATTGCTTCTGCTGCATTAACGGCGTTGGCTTTATTTGCAGCTTATGTTGGTGTAGTTAATAACAATGGTTATGCGATGGCAGGTATTGACATTTATAAAGCGAAAGTATTGGCGTGTTTATTTGTTGGTGCAATGGTTCCGTTTATATTTTCTTCATTGGCAATACGTGCAGTTGGTCAAGCTGCAATGGCAATGGTGGAAGAAGTTCGTCGCCAATTTAAAAATATACCGGGTATTATGGAAGGTACAGGCAAACCTGAATATGATAAATGCGTTGCCATTTCTACTGATGCTTCTATTAAAAAAATGATGCTGCCCGGTGCCATTGCAATTATTTCTCCATTAATTATCGGCTTTTTGTTAGGCCCTGAGGCCTTAGGTGGATTTTTAGCAGGTGCAACTGTAAGCGGTGTATTAATGGGAATGTTTCAAAACAATGCAGGAGGTGCATGGGATAATGCTAAAAAATCTTTTGAAAAAGGAGTTGAAATAAATGGTGAGATTCACTATAAAAAATCCGACCCTCATAAAGCTTCTGTAACGGGCGATACAGTTGGAGATCCTTTTAAAGATACATCCGGTCCCTCAATGAATATTTTAATTAAATTAATGTCGATTGTTTCTTTGGTAGTGGCTCCTACTTTGGCTCAACTGCATAAAGACTGTACTGCAGCAGCTAAAGTTGAAAAGAAAGTTGAAATTACAATTACAAAAGCTAATATTAATACTAAGCCAAATATCGTAACACTTAAATAAGCTGCTTAGTGAAAAGAACGTATCCCGAAACATCGGGATGCGAAGTAACAATTGTTGCTACTTATTCTTAAGCTGACTTCATAAAATAAAAAATCCCTTCCAAAGAGAAGGGATTTTTTATTAAGCAGAGTTTTATGTTACATTTGTTTGTGGCGTATCAACCCAAACATACCGCTAAGAACAATAAACTTATTATAGTTATTGCTTCGTTTCTGGTTATTGCTATTGTAGCTTCTCCTTACACCAATATGTTTGGCAAATCTTATAAATCTTATAACGATTATACCTGCTGTAAAGACGGACAGTTATATACCTACCATTATTACACAGAGTTTTTTTTCTGGATTAAGATTAAAACAGGCTTTAAAAAAGAATTAATAGGCAAACCTTCTGCCGGTGGTTGTAACATAAATTGCCCCGATACGAATTAATTTTTAAAAAAAACTGCAAAAAAACTTGCATGCTGTAGTAAAAAAACTACTTTTGCACCGAAAATTTAAAATCCTAAATCCAAAAGTTCTATGTTTAACCGAGTTAAATTAAATTTAGTTATTGTTTTTGTATCAATAACTGTTATTACTGCTACAACCTTAGTTCCCAATTTTAAAATGTTTGGTAAAAGTTTTAAACCCGGTATGGATTATACATGCTGTAAGGGTAACCAGTTGTACATTCATCACTTCTACACTAAACAATTTTTCTTTGCTGAAATGGGCAGCGGCTATGAAACTGAAGCTATTGCAGGTTCTACAGACGGCTGCAACCTTCAATGTGCTGAATAAAAAGTCTTTTTGTTAACCTGAGATATATAAGCATTGCCTTAGAAAACTATTCGTATTTTTAAGGCAAATGTTTTGCTATGCCTGAATTTCCCAATATATTGGTTCATGCTGTTCCGGGTTTCATTATTTTAATTGTTGTTGAAGTTATTTACGCAATAAAACTTCAGCGTGAATTGTATGAAGTAAAAGATGCAGCAACAAGTATCAGCTTAGGTTTGGGCAATTTATTTATCGGCATTCTTACTAAGGGATTTATACTTGTATTTTTTTCCTGGATTTATACTTTCAGATTTTTTACCATACCATACAATGCCTGGTGGGGCTGGGTTTTATGTTTTTTTGCTGACGATTTCAGTTATTACTGTTTTCACAGAACCGCACATAATATAAGATGGTTTTGGGCAAGCCATGTTGTACATCATTCTTCTGAAAAATATAATCTGGCTGCTGCTTTAAGACAAACATGGACAGGTAATTTAACCGGAGCATTTTTATTCTGGAGTTGGATGCCATTAATAGGTTTTCATCCGGCTATGATAATGCTAATGCAGTCTGTAAGCCTGCTATATCAATTCTGGATACATACAGAAGCTATTGATAAAATGCCTAAATGGTTTGAATTTTTCTTTAATACACCATCGCATCACAGAGTGCATCACGGAAGTGATTTATTATACCTCGATAAAAACCATGCAGGTATTTTAATTATATGGGATAGAATGTTCGGCACATTTCAACCCGAAATATTTACTCCTAAGTATGGATTAACAAGGAATGTAAAAACATTCAATCCCGTAAAAGTTGCTTTTTATGAGTGGATAAATCTTGCCAAAGATTTACGCAAACCCAATGGTGTTAAGCACTTTTTTCAATATTTATTTAATCCTCCAGGCTGGAGCCATGACGGCAGTTCTAAAACAACAAGGCAGCTTAGAGAAAATGCTTCCGCTGTTGCAGAAGAAGATCAACATACTTAAAATCATGTACAGCATTAACAAGGTAATGTAACTATATTCTTTGCAATTAAAGTATACAATAATTTATTAAAAAAAATTATGGAAGAAATTGAAGTTCCAACAGAACATTTACATGAAACTATTAAAGAAAAAGCCGAAGCTTTGGGCGAAGGCAACTGGTTAATGGGTGTTGCTATTTCTACAGCATTAATGGCTGTTTTTGCTGCATTGGGAAGCTTATTTGCAGGTCATCATTCTAATGAGGCTTTAATTGAGCAAATACATGCTTCTGACCAATGGGCTTACTACCAGGCAAAAGGCATTAAAGCCGAAATAGCAGCTCTGAAAAATGAAAATGCAACTTCAACTGTTGAAACATATAAGAAGGAACAGGAAGCAATTAAAAAAGAGGCTAAAGAAGCAGAAGAAGCATCTAAAAGCCATTTGGTAAAGCACCAGACCATTGCTAAATCTGTAACACTCTTTCAAATTGCTATTGCTATTGCTGCGATAGCAGTATTAACAAGAAAAAAAGTTCTTTGGTATGTAAGTATATTAAATTCAATAATTGGCTTACTGTTTTTTATATTAGGCATGCTATAGTCAACCAAATCTCACAATACCATTATTTAAGTTGATGTTTTAAATCTTTTTTCACACCACTCTCCCATTCACTTTTTAAAATGCTTAGAATAACACTGTTTCTTCTTCCACCGCTTACTTTCGGCACATCTTCTCTAAGTGTTCCTTCAACCGTACAGCCTATTTTCTTCATGGCAGCAATACTTCTTTCATTCATATTATCAGCCCTGAACTCTACACGCAACATATTCATTTCTTCAAAAGCAAATTGCAGTAATAAATATTTGCAATGGGCATTTAAGCCAGTTCCTCTGAATCTTTTACCATACCAGGTATAACCCAGTTGTAATGTTTGAAAAGAAAGGTTGATATCATAAAATCTCGTACTGCCTGCGTATTCATTGGTTCTCTTATCAAATACAATGAAGGGATACATTTTTCCTTGCTTTCTTCCATCAATAGCCTGCTGAATATATTTAACAAGGTTTTCTTTTCCAGCAGCAGTTACTAAACCATATTGCCAGGTATCAGACTCATTCAAACTATATTCAAGCAAATTATCGCAATCATCAATGGTTAAAGGTCGCAACAATACGCAATCATCTTCCAATAGATAGTCTTTTTCAAAATCAAACAGCATATCACTCATAAATCAAGTTTATTAGCTGTGTAAATTGATTAAAAAAATTGATATTGCATTTGAATTAAAACAGAAATTATATGTGTGGTATTGTTGGATATATTGGACACAGAGAAGCTTACCCCGTTATTTTAAAAGGATTGAAACGTTTGGAATATCGTGGCTACGATAGTGCCGGCGTAGCCTTAATTGGTAATGAAACACTTAAAGTGTATAAGAAAAAGGGAATGGTTAGTGAACTGGAAGATGAAGTAGTTGGCAAAGATGCTCATGCCAATATCGGTATTGGCCACACCCGTTGGGCAACACATGGTGAACCGAGTGACAGAAACGCTCACCCCCATGTTTCAAACAGTGGTGAATTAGCTTTAATACATAACGGTATTATTGAAAATTATGTTTTAATTAAACAGGAGCTTTTAAAAAAGGGTTACACTTTTAAAAGTGATACAGATTCTGAAGTGTTGCTGAATTTTATTGAAGACATTAAGAAAAATAACAATTGCACTTTAGAAGAAGCTTTACGAGTTGCATTAAAACGTATTGTTGGTGCTTATTGTATTTTATTGATTGATGTTAATGCCCCTACTACCATTATTGCTGCCCGAAAAGGAAGTCCTTTAGTAATCGGTATTGGTAAAGACGAACATTTTTTAGCAAGCGATGCAAGCCCTATTATTGAATACACTAAAGAAGTAGTGTATATAAATGATTATGAAATTGCGATTGTAAGAAACGATGAATTAATCTTAAAAAATTTAGGCAATGAAAAGCAAACGCCTTACATCACCAAATTAGATATGGATTTGGCTGAAATTGAAAAAGGAGGTTATGAGCATTTTATGCTGAAAGAAATTCATGAGCAGCCTGAAAGTATTCATGATTGCTTAAGAGGAAGACTACTATCTCATGAAGGTAAAATTGTTATGGGTGGCATTGAACAGCATATTGAGGCTTTAAAAAATGCTCCGCGTATAATTATTGTTGCCTGCGGAACAAGCTGGCACGCGGGTTTGGTGGCAGAATATGTTTTTGAAGAATTGTGTAGAATACCCGTTGAAGTAGAATACGCAAGCGAGTTCAGATATAGAAATCCTGTAATACATAAAGGAGATGTAATTATTGCCATTTCTCAAAGCGGTGAAACAGCAGATACTTTAGTGGCTTTAGAAAGTGCCAAAGAAAAAGGTGCTTTTATTTTTGGTGTGGTAAATGCAGTAGGCAGCAGCATTGCACGTTTAAGTCACGCAGGTGCGTATACGCATGCCGGTCCGGAGATTGGCGTAGCAAGTACCAAAGCATTTACCGGACAATTAGCTGTATTAATGATGATGGCACTAAAGATTGGTTATGCCAAAGGAACTATTACTCATGAACGCTATTTGCAATTAATGAAGGACCTTGAAGCTGTTCCGGAAAAAGTAAAAACCATTTTAGCTGATACTACCAACATTCAACGTATAGCAGAAAAACATAAAGACGCAAGTGATTTTCTTTTCTTAGGAAGAGGTTATAATTTTCCTATTGCATTAGAAGGTGCACTAAAGTTGAAAGAAATTTCTTACATACATGCAGAAGGCTACCCTGCCGCAGAAATGAAACATGGTCCTATTGCTTTAGTAGAAGAAAAATTGCCTGTATTATTTGTTGCCACCAAAGACTCGTATTACGAAAAAATTGTAAGCAATGTACAGGAAATTAAAGCAAGAAAGGGTAAAGTAATTGCAGTAGCAACAGAAAGTGATGCTGTTATTCCTGATATGGCTGACGATACCATGTTTGTACCAGATGCAGATGAATTAATTGCTCCATTATTAAGTGTTATTCCTTTACAATTGTTAAGTTATTATGTAGGTGTTGCCAAAGGATACAATGTAGATAAACCGAGAAACTTAGCTAAGAGTGTAACGGTGGAGTAGGAAATGGAAAATAGGAATTTGTAATTAGGAATTGGTGTTTATAATAAATCTTAGCGAAACTTTGCGTCTTCTGTGGCTTTGCGATTAATGAAATGTGTTGCTCAAAGAACAGAACGTACAAGTGAGTGACACAACAGGTGATGCTATGAAATACAAAAGCTTGTTACCAAATGAATAATATTAAAAAAAGTTCCATTGCCAATTTGGGTTACGATTTTATAAGCGGCGATTATTTACCGAAAGGTGAAGATGAATATTATTTGCGGGAAATGCAGGACAGAAGCGGGATTGACTACCGTAAGCTTACGGCTTATGAAATTGAAGCATTGGTTAGAAACAGAAACACGAGTGATGATTGGAACATGATTTTGGTATCAGATGCTTTCAACCCTGAATTAGTTAAGAACTGTAAGTTTTATGGCTTGGTACGCATCGGGAAATTAGAACCGTATTGTTTAACATTCAGTGATTTAAAAGTGCCTGTTGGTTTATACAACTCAACCATTATCAGTTGTGATTTTGGTGATAATGTAGTGATTGATAATGTAAACTACATGAGCCATTATATTGTAGGGAATGAAGTTATTATAACCAATGTGAATGAATTGGTTACTACCAACCATGCAAAGTTTGGTAATGGTATTGTGAAAGAAGGTGAAAAGGAAGAAGTAAGAATTTGGTTAGAGTTATGCAATGAAAACGCAGGCAGAAAAGTAATTCCCTTTAATGGCATGTTGCCGGGCGATGCTTATTTATGGAGCAAGTTCAGAGATGATGATACCTTGTTAGAGAAGTTTAAACAATTAACTGAAAAGAAATTTAATCATAAACGTGGTTATTACGGAAAGATTGGCGACAGAACGGTTATAAAAAATTGCTCTATTATAAAAGATGTTTGGATTGGAAAAGATGCTTATATAAAAGGTGCAAGTAAGATGAAAAATCTTACCATCAATTCAGGCGAAGAAGGCAAAACACAAATTGGTGAAGGCTGCGAATTAGTGAACGGTATTATAGATTTTGGCTGTAAGATTTTTTATGGGGTGAAAGCTGTTCGTTTTATTATGGCTTCTCACTCACAATTAAAATATGGTGCAAGATTAATTAACTCTTATCTGGGCAATAACGCAACTATTTCCTGTTGCGAAGTGTTGAATTCATTAATATTTCCGGCACACGAGCAACATCATAACAACTCCTTTTTATGTGCTGCGTTGTTAATGGGACAAAGCAATATTGCAGCCGGAGCTACATTAGGTTCTAACCATAATTCAAGAGGTGCAGACGGTGAAGCTGTTATGGGGCGTGGCTTTTGGCCCGGCTTATGTGTTAGTATTAAACATAATTCCAAGTTTGCAAGCTTTACCATTTTAGCTAAAGGAGATTACCCTGCTGAGTTGAAGATACCTATTCCTTTTTCGTTAGTAAGCATTAATGAAAAAGATAATGCATTAAATATTATGCCTGCCTATTGGTTTATGTACAATATGTATGCATTAGCAAGAAACAGCTGGAAATATATTGACAGAGATAAAAGAACCAATAAAGCCCAGTTAATTGAATACAATTATTTAGCTCCAGATACCATTAATGAAATGTTTGCTTCATTGCCATTAATAGAGGAAGCAGTAGGGAAAGCATTTTTACAATTACAAAACGAAACAGTTATTAGTAAAGAACTGGCAATAAAGAAAGGAAAAGTTTTATTGCAAACAAATGATAGGGCTATTGATACTGTTGACGTTTTTATTGAAGGAATAGAAAATAGTAAAAGAAAAGTTCAGTTATTAAAAGCTAGACAAGCTTATAATTTGTTTGTAAAAATGATAAGATTGTATGGCATTCAGCAATTAATTGAATTGATTAAAACAAAGAACATCAGTTCTATTGATACTTTGCAAAACGCTTTACCTGCAAGGGTTTCAAGAGAAGAGTGGTTGAATGTGGGCGGGCAGTTATTACCTGTTAGTTCAGTAAATAAATTAAAGCAACTAATTAAAACAGGTAAGCTTTCTTCATGGGATGCAGTACATGATTATTATACTATTGAAGGCAACAATTATGCTGAACAAAAACTAAAACATGCTTTAGCAAGTTTTATAGAAATAAGTAAGGTTAATATAAAGAAGATTGATAAAGCAACACTAAACAGTTTATTAGACGAAGCATTGGTAATGCAACAATGGATTACTGAAAACATTTTTACTTCAAGAGAGAAAGATTATACCAACCCATTCAGAAAAATGCTATACAATTCTGATGAAGAAATGAATAAAGTGGTAGGCCCTTTAGCAGACAATAGTTTTATCAATCAACAGAAAGAAGAATTGAAAGCTTTTACTAAAGAAATTGCCGTATTGAAGAAGAAGCTAAAATAGCTGCATAAAGAACGAAGCGTATAAGTGTGCGACGCAACCCAAGCTGCACAAGGTTTTACGGCCGGTAACAAAAAATTTCACTGCAAAGTCGCAAAGACGCAGCGTTACGCTAAGAAAATCACTGCAGAAACTTTGTGTGCTCTGTGCCTCTGTGGTCAATTAAAAACAAAAGCCCCGCAAAATGCGAGGCTTATAAATTATAATCATTCTTTAGATAATTAATAACGCATCTCCATAACTAAAGAAACGGTACTTATCTTTTATAGCTTTTTTATATGCTTCCATTGTTAAATCATAACCCGCAAAAGCACAAGTCATAATTAATAAACCGGTTTTAGGTAAATGGAAATTGGTAACCAAACTATCAGCCACATTAAAATCATAAGGCGGATGAATAAAATGGTTTGTCCAACCTTCTGCAGGTTTTAATAATTTTTGTGCAGTAAAGCTGCTTTCCATTGCACGCATGGTTGTTGTACCGATTGAGCAGATTCTTCTGCCTGCATCTTTTGCTTTGTTTACAGTGGCACAGGCTTCTTCAGGAATACGGAAATATTCTGCATCCATTTTATGCTTACTCAAATCTTCCACTTCAATGGGCCTGAAAGTTCCCAAACCTGTATGCAAAGTCAATTCAGCGAAACGAATACCATGTATCTCACAACGTTTAATTAACTCCTGACTAAAATGTAAACCAGCAGTAGGTGCAGCAACAGCACCTTCATATTTTGCATAAACGGTTTGATAACGCTTCTTATCTTCTTCATCCGGTTTACGCTTAATGTATTTAGGTAACGGTGTTTCACCTAAATGTTCCAACATAGCTTTAAAGCTGGTATCATCATCATCCCATAAAAATTTAATCGTACGGCCACGGCTTGTTGTATTATCAATTACTTCTGCAACCAATTCTTCATTATCGCCAAAATATAATTTGTTACCAACACGAATTTTTCTTGCGGGATCAACAATAACATCCCATAAACGGTTAGGCTTGTTTAATTCACGTAATAAAAAAACTTCAATCTTAGCACCTGTTTTTTCTTTACGCCCGTACATACGTGCAGGAAACACTTTGGTATTATTCACCACAAAAACATCCTTATCATTAAAATACTCAAGAATATCTTTAAAATGTTTGTTTTCCATGTTGCCTGTTTTGCGGTTAACCACCAACATACGGGCATCTTCACGGTTTTTGGTTGGGTGCTGAGCGATTAAATTCAGCGGAAGATCATAACGAAATTGAGAAAGTTTCATGTGGTTTATTTGTTTTAATATAACGCCACATTTAGTTTGCCGCCGCCTTACAGGGCAGCAAGCTTCATGTTACGGCATGAAAAAATTTTGAAAGAGTGCAAATGTAAGGGAAAGTAAGAAAGTTTCAAGTTACGGGTTACAAGTTGCTGATTATGTTACAAGCTTTTAGTAGTGAGCTTGTCGAACTATCATAGCATCACCTGTTGCGTCGCACTCTTGTGCATACTGTTCAATAAGCAACAATTTACTTCACCGCAAAGTCGCAGAGAACGCAGAGTTTCGCAAAGATGTATTATATAACCTAACCAATTCCTAATTACAAATTCCCACTACCTATTTTCCATTTTCTATTTCTCCTGCTTCACTCCCAGCACTTCAATATCAAAAACTAAAATACTATTAGGCGGAATGGCTTTACTTCTGCTTCGGATAGAATATGCCAATGCAGATGGAATAATCAATCTTATGGTGCCACCTACTTTACATAGAGGCAATCCGATTTGCCAACCTTTAATTCAACGTTTTAAAGGAAAAGTGGCAGGCTTATTTTCTTTGGTTGCATCAAATTGAGAACCATCGCTTAACAAAGAACCCTTGTAATAACAGGTAACTGTATCACTAACGTTTACAAATGCTCCCGTTCCTTCTTTTAATATTTTATAATACACACCATTTACAGAAGCTGTTGTATCTATCTTTTTATCTGCGACTGCTTTAGCCATCAATTTCATATCAATTGAATACTGTTCAGCACTATCAACGTGTTTGGTAACATCAATGTTCGGGCGTTGATTGGTTGGTGTTCGGTTAAAAGGAGAACCATCTAGAGTAAATGTGTTGCCATTACTTCCTCCAAAAATCAGTGCTCCTGCTTTCTCAACACGCATATCAGCTATTATCTTAGAGTGAAAGGTTGCTTCAGTTAATTCTTTCCAACTTCCGTTTTCACGTTGCACCCAACTTTCAATAATTCCAGAGGATAATGCCTTAAACTGACTTTTTGAATTAGCTGCTAAAGTAACCTGATTAGCACTCTTGACACTTATGTCATTTTTAACTTTAAAACTTCCTAACAATTTCCATGCATTCTCTTTATTCAAGAATACATAACCTGTATAGAATGTTGTGGCCGTTAATGAATCTTTAATAACTGTGATAAGCGTTTTATAGGTTTCATTATTTAACCATTCATATTTTAAATAGATATTATTGTTATTCTTATTAGTATAAAGCCCTTGTGAGACTGAAGAAATATTTTCCGCATTATTCTGGGTAATAGAAAAACGAATAATTCTGCCTTTTTTACCATTAATAAACCCAACTGCTGCACTACCTGCTGACACTTCTAATTTATATACATTATCACTTGTAATTGCAGGAGTAATGATTGAAGTAAAGTACTGAGATGCTTTTAATGTATCAGGAATTGTGTATTGAATGGAAGCATTGTTTGAATACAATTTATCTTCTTTCAATGTTCGGGTCACAGTACAAGAAGTAAGAATGCTAATAAATAAAATAGAGATTATTTTTTTCATCCCTCAAAATAAAACTATTTCGCTAAAAAATCTCTCCACCAATAACCAGAGTTTTTAATGGTTCTTAATTGTGTTTTAAAATCAACATGCACCAAACCAAATCGGGCTTTATACCCTTCGTTCCATTCAAAGTTGTCGGTTAAAGTCCACGCTAAATAACCTTTTACATTTACACCTTCCTGTTGGGCTTTATGCATTGCTGTGAGATATTGCTGAAAATAATTAATACGTGCTTCATCATTTACTACACCATTTTTTAATTCATCTTTAAAGCAAGCCCCATTTTCGCTAACAATAATTTCTTTAACGCCACCATATAACCAATAGCGTTTGAGCATTCTGTAAAAACTATTGGCATTAATTTCCCAACCCAAAGCTGTATGCGGAACTTTTCTGGTAGCAGCTTTTACTTCGCTTGCCTGCACATAAGGTATAATAGGGTTGTGTTTTACCGTTAAACAGAAATAATTCTGCATACCGATAAAATCAAAATTAAATTTCAATCGGTCGGTGTATTTCCATGCTTTAACATGCAGGTGCAGTTTATCCATCAACACAAAACCATCGTGAGGATAATTTCTTCCTAATGTAGGTTCTATAAATAATCTGTTTAATAAAATATCCATTCTGTTAGCTGCCTGTATATCTTCTTTCTTATCACTGAAAGGCAATACCTCACTGCACGAAAAAGTGGTACCTACATAAGCTTTATTTACAATATCTCTCACAATTCTTCCGCCTTCTGCCTGTGCCATTGCTGCATTATGAATAGCTGGAAAAAAATTATCAAGCCCAGTTTTACCGGGTGCATGTTTGCCCAACATATAACCTAATGATGTAAAGCCCATCGGTTCATTTAATACAATCCAATGTTTTACTTTATTGCCAAACTCTTCTGTGCAAAGGGTTACAAAGCGGGTAAACCATTTTAATAATTGATGGCTTGCCCAGCCTCCTTCTTTTTCTAAAGCTTGCGGTAAATCCCAATGATATAATGTTACAAAAGGAATTAAACCTAACTGTAAACATTCATCAATCAGTTTATGATAAAATGCTATACCTTCTTTATTAACTCTGCCGATGCCATCTGGTAATACCCTGCTCCATGAAATAGAAAAGCGAAATACTTTAAACCCTAAAGCTTTCACCAGCATTAAATCGTCTTTATATCGGTAATAAAAATCACATGCTTCATAAGGTTTATCACCACCCTTAATCTTTCCCTGTTTTCTTGCAAATACATCCCAGATTGACAATCCTCTGCCATCAATATTATAGGCACCTTCATTTTGAGCAGCAGCCATGGCTACGCCCCATAAAAAATTTTTGCCGAAATGTGATGAGTGAAGATTCAACTAACAAAATTTTAATTTACAAAAATGTGAACACAATGTTATGTGAATATTAAGTTTAAAAAAAATTAATTAAACGTTTGTTTAAATCAAACAGTTGTTTAAATTTGCCCCGTCAAAAAAGAATTTATGGTTACTGAAAAGAAGATGCATATTATTGAGAAAGCCATAGAACTCTTTGCGGAAAAGGGTTTTGAAGGAACAAGTATACGGGATTTGGCTACACGGGCAGAGGTAAACGTAGCAATGGTAAATTACTATTTCGGCACTAAAGAAGGGTTATTTCAACAAATTGTAGAAGAAAGTACAGCTGTTACCAGAAACAGAATTGATGAAATTACACACGATAAAACACTTTCTGAAATTGAAAAAGTTGATTTAATTATTGAATTGTATGTTGACAGATTTCTTGCCCAGCCTGATTTTCATAAAGTGTTACAACAGGAAATGCTGGTTACCAAGAGAGGATTTATGCACGAAAAAGTAATTAATACTTTCATTCAGAACACCAACAATTTCAACAGCATTATAGAAAAAGGCATTCGTAAAAAAGTATTTAAAAAAGTAGATGCTCCTTTAGTGTTTGCAACCATCATAGGTACAGTAAACCAGATTTTAAAATCGAAAAAAGTATGCAACGTATTTACGGGGCATGCAGCCGATTATGACGCTTATAAAGATGAGCAATTCAAGAAAAGATTAATAACACATATTAAACAGGTAATTCATTCTCACTTATTGAATAACTAACAATAACAATTATGGCACAAGAACAAGCAACTAATGAAAAGAAAAAATCACCCGTAAGATTAATTATTCTTATTGTGGTGCTATTGGTTGGCGGGTATTTCGGTTATAAAAAAATCAACTTCTCGCTAACACATGAAACAACAGATAATGCACAGATTGAAACACAAATTACACCTGTATTACCAAGAGTTGCAGGTTATGTAAAAACCATTAACGTAAAAGATTATGACAGTGTAAAAGCAGGCGATACTGTTGTAATACTTGATGATGCTGAACTGCAAACGCAATTGGCAGAAATGCAGGCAGACTATAACCAAACATTAGTTGATATTGAAAATGCAAAAGCTTCTTTAAACAATGCAATAGTTTCATTAAAAGTTAATAAGGGCAATATTGATATTAATAAAGTAAAGCTGCAACAGGCAGAAGAAAATTTACAACGCGATAAAAATTTATACACCAGCGAAGCTATTACCAAGAAACAATTAGATGATAGCAAGTACAATGTTGAAACAGCACAAAAACAATTGGATAACAGCAATAATGATTTAACTACTGCTAACAGCAGAATTGCAGTTTTAGAAGCCGGTGTAAAAAAAGCAGAAGCTGCTGTTGCTATTAAAAAAGCTAAAATTGATCAGCAACTTTTAAAAATTTCTTATACTAAAATTGTAGCTCCGGCTACAGGAAAAATTGGTAAGAAAGCTGTAAATGAAGGGCAATTTATACAAGCAGGAACTCCCCTCTTTTCAATAGTAAATGATACCGCTTATTGGGTGGTTGCCAATTTTAAAGAAAATCAATTATATGCTTTAACACCCGGTAAAAAAGTTGAATTAAGAGTTGATGCTTACCCCGATGAGAAAATTACAGGAACAGTGGCCAGCTTAAGTGAAGCAACAGGTGCAAAGTTTGCGTTGCTTCCTCCCGATAACAGCAGCGGCAACTTTGTAAAAGTTACGCAACGTGTTCCCGTTAAAATATGGATTGATGATTTAAGCAAATACAAACAACTGTTACGTGCAGGTTTAAGTGTGTATGTAGTTGCTACAGCTAAATAGTTATTTGTTTACAATCATCTTAAAAAATTAAAGTATGGCTACACCTAAAGGATTTGCCAGAGCCATCATTGTATTAACAACGGTTACCGCAGCAGTAATGGAATTAATTGATACTTCCATTGTTAATGTGGCGTTGAATGATATGAGCGGAAGCCTCGGCGTAAACATTGAAGATATCAGTTGGGTTATTACATCGTATGCCATTGCCAATGTAATTATTATACCACTTACAGGTTTTTTAGCTGAATATTTCGGAAGAAAAAATTATTACATCACTTCCATGATCATATTCACGCTGGCATCATACATGTGTGCACAATCAACCAGCCTTATCGAAATAATTATATGGCGTTTTGTACAAGGTGTGGGCGGTGGTGCATTGCTTTCAACTTCGCAGGCAATTTTGTTTGATGCATTTGAACCCAAAGACAGACCAATGGCTTCAGGCTTATTTGGTATGGGTTTGGTGTTAGGACCCACATTAGGGCCAACACTCGGTGGTTATATTATAGACCATGCTTCATGGCCTTTAATATTCATGATTAACATTCCAATCGGCATCATTGCAACATTACTTTCTTTCTATTTTATTGAACAGAAAGAACAGGAAGGCAAGAACAAGAAGAATATTCATATAGATTATAACGGTATTATCTTACTGGCAGCAGGCATTGGTTGTTTACAATATGTTTTAGAAAGAGGTGAAAGTGAAGATTGGTTTAACAGCGAATCAATTCGTATCTGTTCAATTATTGCAGCAGTTGGCTTAGTTACATTTATTATTTATGAGTTAAACATAAAATCTCCTGCAGTAAACCTTAGAGTGCTGAGTAACAGAAACCTGGCGTTTACAACTGTATTCACCTTTGTGGCTGGTTTTGGTTTATTTACATCGGTATTTGTTTATCCTGTTTTAGCACAAAGGGTGTTAGGTTTTACCGCCTACGAAACAGGCTATTCATTATTACTGCCTACAATGGCTGCTGTGGTAATGATGCCTGTAATTGGTAAAACCATGAGTAAAGGTGTTACACCCGTACCCTTTGTATTTATTGGTTTTATTTTATTTGCTGTGTACAGTGTATTAAGTGCCAGTGTTAGTCCTGATGTTGGTAAGAACGATTTCTTTATACCATTGGTTATACGGGCTGTCGGCATATCATTATGTCAATTACCGCTAATTAATCAGGCCGTAGCAGGCTTGGAGCCAAAAGACTATGCAGCAGGTATTTCATTAAATAATATGATACGCCAGTTAGGCGGTGCATTCGGTATTGCAATGGCTAATAACTATGTGGCAAACCGTTATGCTTACCACAGAACTAATATTGTAAGCACTATGCAAAATGGTGCAGAGCAGGCAAATAACATTGCACAAGGCATTGCAGCCAAAACCGGCGATGCTGTTACTGCAGCCAATAAAGCATTAGCCGTTATGAATGCTTCTGTAGAAAGGCAATCATATTATTTATCGTACTTAGATACATTCCGTTTAATTGCTATATTTTTTATAGCAGTTATTCCGTTTGTAATGTTTTTAAGAGTAAAGAAAAAAAGTGCAGCAGAGCAGGCAGCAGCTATGAAAGCAGCAGCAGAATCGCATTAAAAGAAAATTGTGTTCCAGACTTTTGAATATAAATAAGGCTTTCGTTACGTCGCACTCTTCAACGCTTTGTTCAATATTGAACAGAACGTACAAGTGAGTGACACAACAGGCGATGCCAAAAGCATTACAGCCGACAACAAAAAAGAAAAGATTAACAAATGAAAAAGATTTTAATCATCGCATCAACTTTTGCATTTACCATTACTTTGAATGCTCAGGTAAAAACGAATGCAGAATTAAAAGGTTTTATTAACCAATCGTTCAGTTATTTTCCTAAAATAAAAGAAATAGAAAATACAGTTATTACTTCAGAAGAAAAGTTAGCATTAACCAAGCTTAACAACTTACCTGAAGTAAACGGCAATGCATCGTATGCATTTATCAAGCCCAAAATTGTAATACCTATTAATGGTGTAGATTTTCAGTTTGCACCGGTACATTCAGTAAATACATTAATTGACGGAAGCTATACCCTGTTTGACTTTGGCAGGTTTAAAGCTAATGTAGAAAAATCGAAAGATGAGTTACAGATTTCAAAACATAATGTTGAGAATGCAAAAAGCCAGTTAGCTTACCAAATTGCACAAGTGTACTATAACATAGTTTATATTAAGAAAGCAATTATAATTCAGGATAGTATTATTACCTTTTTAAATGACAATAAAAAAATTGTTGAAAACAAATTAAAAGATGGTGATGCTTTAAAGATTGATGTTTTAAATATTGAAACACAATTAAATGAAGAGCAAAACCGTAAAGTTGATTTACAGAATACTTTAAACAAGCAATTGATTTTATTAGAATACACAACAGGTATTAAACAGGAAGCGGGCAACAGTTTTGATTTTGATGTAAACCTTACCGATGCTACAACAGCTTTAAGTACGGCACAAACAAACAATGTAGATTTTTTAATTGCTAAAGATAAAATTAAACAAGCCGAAAGTGATGTAACCGTTGCAAAAACAACCGATAAGCCTATTGTAGCCATTAAAGCTGCTACCGGTGTTAAAAACGGTTATGTGCCTAATGTTAGCGAAATGCGTTTTAACTACAATGCAGGCATTGGCTTATCAATACCTATTTATAACGGAGGTAAAACAAAACAACAGGTTAAGCTGGCTGAAAATATTGTAAAACAAAATCAGTTAGCAGTTGAAACATTAAACAGTAATTATAAAAAAGATATTCAGCAGGCAATGGAAGATGTAAGCAGTAATTTAGAACGAATTAAATACACCAAGAGCCAGATTGAAGATGCCAAATATGCCCAACGCCTTGCTGCTACACGTTTTCAGAATGGTGTAAGTACCAATACAGAATTAACTAATACTGCAACAGCCACTGCCAGAATTCAATTGACAGAGTTACGTTATCAGTTTCAACTGTGCTTAGCTAAAATTGAATTAGCAAGATTAATGGGCTATAATTATTGGCAGTAAACAATGAATAATTTATAATGAATAATGAATAATTATTAGGAATACATTTTTAATTATTCACTATTCATTTTTCATTATTAGTTATTTGGCATTAAACCACCATATTTTTGTTTTGTCATCAGGAGTGGCGTTGTAATTAATAAACAACTCCTCTCCTTTTTTTATTTTCTTAATGGTTATAATGCTCATGGTTTCTTCAACAAAGTCCATTTCATAAATACAGTTGGCATCATAAGAGTGGTTATACATAGAAATATAACCCAATGCTACAGCACGTTTCTTTTTACTATCGCCCCATTCAAAAATATAGTTTCGTAATCTGCTCTGCTCAATAAAAGAAGCATCTTTCTGGTTGAAAACCAAAACCGGGGAAATTTCTACAGTACTGCCTGCTTTAATATCTCGTGATGCAAAAACACCTCTCCCTCCTTTCGGCGATGGTGCAACAACTAAATAAGGTAATATCATAACTGCGTGAAGATAATGTAAACATCATTTCAAATTTTCTTTCTACAAATGCATTTCTTTAAATTGCAGCCATGAGCTTGGAATTAGAACAATTAAGCATAGCAGAACAGTTTGAACATATTATTCAAACTGAAGATAAATTAGCTATCAGTGAATTTCTGAATGAACAAAACATTAGTGATGTTGCTGAATTAATCAATCAATTCCCGGATTATGAAGCTCAGATTATAAGCAACATGGCATTGCATAGAGCCGTTAGTGTATTTAAAATTTTAGATATTGCTCAGCAAAAAGATATTATTAAAGAACTTCCTAATAACAAAACTGCAGAGCTTTTAAACGAATTACCCGCAGATGACAGAACAGATTTCTTAGAAGAGCTTCCGAAAAGTGTTATTCGCGATTTAATTAAACTACTTGACCCCGAAGAAAGAAAGATTACCCTTTCTTTATTAGGCTACCCGGAAGATAGTGTAGGTAGGTTGATGACACCCGATTATGTGTATGTGTATGAACACAACACAGTGGAAGAAGTTTTTAATACCATAAGAAAATTTGCCAAGAACAGCGAAACAGTTGATGTTATTTATGTAATTAATGAAAAAGGAGAATTAATTGATGATATAAAAATTAAGTCCATCATTCTTGCCTCACCTGATAAACTTGTTGATGAAATTATTGACGGCAGAGTTGTTGCCTTAAAGGTAACCGATGACCAGGAACATGCTAATCAGATTTTTAAAATGAATAACAGGGTGGCATTGCCGGTAGTGGATGATAATAATATTTTATTGGGCATTGTTACCATTGATGATATGTTATGGGTAGCTAATGAAGAGTTTAGTGAAGACATACAAAAAATTGGTGGTACCGAAGCATTAGATGAACCTTATTTAGATGTGCCTTTCTTTAAATTAATACAGAAACGTGTTGGTTGGTTAATTGTTTTGTTTTTAAGTGAAATGCTTACTGCTACTGCAATGGGTTACTTTGCTGATGAAATTGCAAAGGCAGTGGTTCTCTCCATATTTGTTCCTTTAATTATGAGTAGCGGCGGTAATAGCGGCTCTCAGGCAAGTACTTTAATTATTCAGGCAATGGCTGTTGGAGATGTTACATTAAGAGATTGGTGGAGAGTGATGCGTAGAGAAATTTTCAGCGGTTTAACATTAGGAACAATACTCGGCATCATCGGTTTCTTCAGAATAGCTGTATGGCATGAATTGATGAAACATGGCGTTATACAGGATTTATATGGTGTTCATTGGTTGGAGATAGCTTTCACCGTTGGCTTTAGCTTAATAGGTGTTGTTTTATGGGGAACTTTATCAGGCTCTATGTTACCCATTGTGTTAAAAAAATTTGGAGCCGACCCTGCCGTATCTTCTGCTCCCTTTGTAGCAACATTGGTGGATGTAACAGGGTTAATTATTTACTTCTCTGTGGCATTGTTATTTTTAAAAGGATTGTTGTTGTAGGTTCTTAACCGCAAAGCCGCAGAGAACGCCAAGTATCGCTAAGATTTCTTTGCGTAACTCCCCGCCTTTGTGCCTCTGCGGTAAAATCACAACTCTACTTCTCCTATTAAAAATACACTACCGCAAACAAGAATTAAATCTTCTTTATCAGCTTTTGATACAACTTCTTTTAATGCAATATTTACATTCTTGTAATGATTACCATTTAATTCAAAAGCCCTTGCTTTTTCTTTAAGGCTTTCAGCATCCAACGCCCTTTCTATTTGTGCCTGTGTGAAATAATAAGTTGCCTGTTTGGGTAATAAAGCCAAAACATTGTCAATAGCTTTATCTTTTACCATACCGATTACAATATGCAGATGATGATAGTTTACTAATTCTACTTGTTGTACCAACTGTTTCATGCCATCTTCATTATGTGCCACATCTAAAACAACAGTTGGGTGTTGATGAATTACTTCCCATCTTCCATGCAAGCCTGTTAATTTTTTAGTATGCTGCAATGCCTGATGCACATGGCTTTTATCAATTTGCCAGCCTTGTAATTGTAACTGATGTACTGCTTCTAAAACAGTTAATAAATTTTTAGCTTGATACAATCCATTTAAGTCCAGACTATATTTCTCGTGTTCATCATTTACATGATTAGCAACGGAAACATTTAATAAATAATGCTCGTATTGCCAATCAACAATCCATCTTTGCTTATCTGCAAACACAATAGTTGAGTTGGTTTCATTGGCTTTTGACAGAAAAACATTGGCAGTTTCTTTATGTGTTTCTCCCACAACTACCGGAACGCCAGGTTTTATGATACCTGCTTTTTCAAAAGCAATTTTATCCAACGTATCACCTAACAAATTCATATGGTCATAACCAATGTTTGTTATGATTGATAGTTCCGGAGTAATAATATTAGTACTATCTAATCTTCCACCCAAACCCGTTTCAATAACAGCTACATCCACCTGTTGCTCTGCAAAGTATTCAAATGCCATAGCAACAGTTATCTCAAAAAAGCTTGGCTCAACAGTTTCAATTTGCGGTTGTATTTTCTGCGTAAACTGAACAATAAAATCTTCACTGCATAATGCACCATTAACCTTAATTCTTTCTCTGAAATCTTTTAAATGCGGCGAAGTATATAAACCTGTTTTATAACCGGCAGTTTGTAACACAGCAGCCAGCATATGACTTACAGAGCCTTTCCCATTGGTTCCTGCAATATGAATAGTCTTGAAATGCTGTTGCGGATTATTTAATACATTACATAATGCAATGGTATTAGTTAAATCTTTTTTATAGGCAGCAGTACCAATACGGCTGAACATGGGTAATTTCTCAAACAGGTATTGAATGGTTTGCTGATAATTCATGCAGCAAATGTAGTTTGATGTAAGTAATTGAATGGATGCTTATTAAAAGTTAGCTTCGGATGCAGTAACTTTAATAGTCTTATTAGTTTTGAATTTCATCTTCGCCATTGTTACGTCTTTTGACCAACAACGTATATTTAATGAAATGATATTGGTGAAGAACACCAACATCGGCGGAGAAGATTGGTTCTACCTACACAAACACCAAACACAATAAAAAATGTTTGTAAATCTCAATTTTACAACAAAGAGATTTCTCTTTGGGCTCGAACCCAATCTCGAAATGACGATATACAATTGATACTCTTCGCCGTTGTTGCGTCTTTTGACCAACAACACATATGTAATGAAATGATGTTGGTGAAGAACACCAACTTCGGCAAGCTATTGTTTTAGAAATTTAAGCATGTTAATTTTCTCTTGACTAACTAAATCATTCATTGTTAACTTAATTGCAACTTTATTATCAGATGCAATTAAATCATTATCCATTTGGAATCTGCTCCAAGGCTTGGTCATATCAAAGTCTTCAAGCGTATCTGTTATTTTTGAATTCTTATCTAACAAGACTATACTGTACCGAAAATTATAATTTGGAGGATTAGGGGTATAAATAAAATACTCATCTCCAATTGGTATCTCTCCCTCTAAAAAAACAGAAGATGCCTTTGATTTTCTATAAAAAAAGTAACCCTTCTGTAGATCAGTGATTTCTTTTGTTTTTATAGAATCGTAGTTAATATTGACTAATAAGTCTCTATCTAAAGAGTAGAACTTATAATTCTGAACTTTATTCTCACGATAGTCAGTAATCCCTCCGACTTGAATACCATAATAATAGAACGCTTTAGTTTTGATATTTCCATTATAATCGTATGTACTCACATAACCATTACTTTTCCCCTGTGAGTAATTCAATATTGTAGAAACAACTCCGTTTTTATAATAATCTTTTCTTTCACCCTCCAAAATACCATTCACATAATTACATTCGGAGATAAGACTGTTATTTTCTAAATTGTAAAACTTAATTAAACCGTTGTAAATAGTATCGTTATTGATATTGCCTTCAACCCTCTCGCCATTTAAAATCATGGACCTCTTTTTCGCTACTTTACAATTGATTGAAAGCAGCATAATGCTCAATAACAAAATAATGCCTCTTTTCATTTCGTACTAATTAAGAACTATCACAAGATAAGTATTACGTGAAATATATTTTCGAACATCTATTTGCGACGGAAACGTTTAATTAATAACAGAAAGCACAAGTGTGCGACGCAAGGAACGATGCTATGAAAAACTGATGCTGACTACCAACAACTAATTCGTAACTCTAAAGTTAAACACAATGGTTCCCGTTTGTTCATCCTCATTACCGGCATTAAGCTTTAAAGAACGGGCTTTACGCAATGCAATGCCACGTATATTTTGATTGGTGGTTGTGGTACCTTTTGGATTGATGATGGCTTGTGTAACACTACCATCTTTACTAACCGTTATATCAACAGCTACTTTGGCGTTTTCATTAAAGTCATCTTCAAATGTTGGAAGCTTTGTAAATCTTCTTCCATTTAAACCACTGCGAATACTTACGCCACTATTACCACTTGCTGCATTGCCTTTATAACTATCACTATTGGGATTGCCGTTGGGATTACCCTGATCGCCTTTACCACCTGCTATGCCTTGATTTCTTACGCCATTGTAACTATCTGCATTATTACCGCCATTGCTGTTATTCGTACCACCTGCATACACTGCTTTTGGCTTAGCGGGTTTTGGAGTTACCGCAACAGTTGGTGAAATTTTATTATGTTTTACTTCAGGTGCAGGATTTGCTTTAGGGGTTGATTTTGTTGATTTATTGACAGCAGGTGCATCTTCATCGTTATTATTTTCATCGGCTGTAATATTAGTATTATTGGCAGCTGCGGTTGTTGGAGGAGGCTGAACATTGGTTTCCTGCGTTGCAGAAGGTTGCCCAGGAATTTGGGGCGGAACATCTCCGCTGCCTGTTTCACTATTGCCTAAATTAACTTCTATACCTGTATCTAAAACAGGTGCAGGAATTTGTGGTAAAGTCCACTGCAAAAAGAAGAGTATTAAAGCAAGCACTACACAAATTGCAGTTGTGTAAAGTATTGCCTTTATATTTTTTTGCGTTTCAAACGTAGCCTGCATAGCTGCATAGTTATTCATACAAACTTATTTTATTGCCTGTTGAAAAGTTTGATTGTTGAAAACTTAACAAAGTAAGCAAACACTATGCACGTGGCTGTGTAAAGAAAGGTTAATAATAGTGAGAAGTGAAAGGAGAAAGGTGAATATTTGATGAAGATAAGTAACAACCGCCGTCAAGGCTTAAAGCCGTTGACGGGATTTAAACAATTAAACAACCCCGACGACAGTTTTTAGCTTTGGTGGCAGTTTATACTAATTAAATAAATTTTCCAATTGTTTATCATTATAATCTTCAATAACAGCAACAACATTTTTTAAATAAGCAAACTCTTCTTTGGTATGCATGGTTGTTATTACAACACAATCCATTCCTGCATTGGCAGCAGCTTCAACACCTTTGGGGCTATCTTCAAAAACCAAACAATCAGAGGAATAAGCATTTAACTGTTCTGCACATTTTAAATAAGTTTCAGGATTGGGTTTACTTAACTGCACATCATCTGCACTGATAATAGTTCTGAAATATTTATGCAGTTGTAAACCATCTAATACAAAATCTACATTAAACATAATAGCTGCCGTACCGATAGCCATTTGAATATTATGTGCGAAGACTTTTTCAAGAAAAAAATCTGCACCGCTTATCAGTTGTAAGTGAGGCTTATACGTTTGCTGATATTGCTTTTCCTTTTCAACACTCAATTCTCTTTTTTGTTCTGCAGAGAATTTTCCCGGCAATACTCGTTCTAATAATTCTTCGTTTTTGCCGTAGCACTGTTCTTTCGTTTCTTTTAAAGAAATAGGTACGCCTAAACTGTTTAATATTTTATGCCATGCAATAATGTGGTATTGCATATCATCAATCAACGTTCCGTTTAAATCAAATAAAAATGCTTCGTATTTTTTCATCGCTTATATCATTTCAATTCCTAAACCTTTATTTCCTTGTATAGTTACTGCACCGTTATTAAAATTTAATCCTTTAGCAACATCTTCGCTTAATAAAAGCGGACCATCAACATCTACTTCATCTAACTGCGGCAAAAAATTAGCTATAGCAGCAGAACCAACGGTGCTTTCGTTCATACTGCCCATCATTACTTTCATATTTAATGCTCTTGCTTTTTTTATCATTCTTAATGCAGGTGTTATACCACTGCATTTGGTCAATTTGATATTGATACCATGAAAGTGATTAAAGCATTTATCTACATCAGATTCAAACACACAGCTTTCATCGGCATATAAAGGCAATGAAGATTTTTCAAATAAAATTTTCATTCCATCCCAATCATTTTTTGCTAATGGTTGCTCTATAAATTCTACCCCTAATTCTTTTAATTGAGGTATTTTTTCTAATGCTTCTTCAACTGTCCACCCTGCATTGGCATCAACACGAAATGTAGCTGTGGTGTGCTTTCGCAAAGCCTTCATTATTGCTATATCTTCAATGGTTCCTAATTTTATTTTATAAATCGGCCAGGGTTTGGCATTCATTTTTTCTACCATTTTATCAATACTATCAATGCCGATTGTATAATCTGTTGCAGGTGTATTTTTCCATTCAGTGTTCCATAATTCATACAATAATTTCTTTTCCATTTGCCCGAATAAATCCCATCCTGCAATATCTAATGCACAAACTAAAAAGGGGTTGTCAGGAAGTAAATGATGCAGGAAATGCCACCAACGTTCAGGGTCTGTAAAAGCAAATTTTTCTATGACAGATTTATGCTTTTCAATATCTGCAATCATTTGCTCAACAGAAATATTATAATAAATTATTGAAGGGGCTTCGCCGTAACCAATCCAGTTGCCTAACTGCAAAGCCACCAATAAAGCAGGTTGATTCGTTTTGGTTCTTCCGCCTGAAATAGAAAAGGGATATTGAAAAGGAAGATTGATTTGTTTATAATGAATTTTTAAAGCCATTTTATTTGCGTAAAGTATTTAAAGCCCGTAAAGTAAATAAAGTTTATAACGTAATGGTAAAGCCCCGCTCATTACTTTATAAACTTTATCAACTGTATATACTTAATACTACCTGCCGCTATCGGCAATAGCCTGCTTTAATTCTGTATTAAATACTTCTTCATTCATTAAATCTTCTAATGTTACATGCATTCTGTATCTCCAATAATTTTTTGGATTAGCAGGAACATTTATTCTTTCATCTTCCGGGTTTATTCTTCTGATTTTTTCATCAATACCCATCAAATCCTGCAGTTGAAAAATACTCCACATTGCAGGTGAATACAGGTGTTGCAATACTATTATTTTATTAACCCATGCCTCACAATAGTAAGGTGCTTCTCCACTTCTGCCTAATTGATTATTATAAAAATGCTGCGTTTTTGTTCTGTCTTCTTCCCACCAACCTCTAATCGTACTCATATCGTGTGTTGAGGGTGTAACAACGCTTAAGTAAGGAGCATCATTAGGGTGAAAAAATTCTTTGCTGCTATCTTTAGGCATACGTTGAATTTCTAAACTCAACAAGCCTAATTGTTTCATTACATCGGGTACACATGATGGAACCAAACCTAAATCTTCGCCGCAAACCAACATGTTGGTTACACGTTTTAATGCCGGCAGTTTCTTCATTGCTTCTTTCTTCCAGAAATCATCCTGCCTTTGAAAATAATAGTTTACATATAATTCGTGTAACTGCTTTTGTGTTTGCTCATCTAAGTTTTTAAATGATAATGTTGAATCTACAGCAAAGCGAAAATGAAATTTCTTTTTATCTGAACCTTCTTCTTCAAACAGAATTACATTGCTTATTAAATCATATAATCCTGATTCCAGTTTTTGATTGAAGTCGTTATCTTCAAGGGTGGTAAAATGCTTTTCAACCTGACGTTGCGTTGCGAATTCAGGCTTCAACACATATTTATCAAAACCGTCATAATTTAAAAACTGCTGCTTCACTAATTCATTATCATAGCCAAACAATTGCCACAAAATATCTTCATTAATAAAAGGCTTTGTATACCTGTTGTAATCAAACCAAATATTTCTGAAAGAGAACTCTTCAATACTTACAGGAATGGCAGGAACAAAACGCCCCATGATACCTTCAACTGCATGCATAGGAATGCTCCATATTCTAAAGAAACCAAGTATATGATCTATTCTGAACGCATCAAAATAATAACTCATTTGTTCAAAGCGTTGCTTCCACCAAGCATAACCATCTTCTTTCATTTTCTTCCAGTTATAGGTTGGGAAGCCCCAGTTCTGACCCTTTACAGCAAAATCATCAGGCGGTGCACCGGCCTGCATGTCCATATTGTATAAATCATAATGCTGCCAGGCATCTGCACCATTTCTGTAAACACCAATAGGTATATCTCCTTTTACAATAATGCCGTTTTCATGTGCATATTCTGCTGCTTCTTTTAATTGAAGATGTAAGTGATATTGTGTGAAGAAATGAATGCTTACTGCATCGCCTTCTTTTTCTACCAATGCCTCAACATCTTTTTCATTAAAGGTTTGATGGCTTTTCCATAAGCTGAAATCTGCAGTTTTATTTTCATCTCTTAAAAAACAAAAAGCTGCATATGGCACTAACCATTGCTTATTATTTTCATAAAAATCTTTATAATCTTTTGAGGCAAAAGTTGCTTTAGCAAGTAACGGAAATATTTGTTGAATGAAAGCAGTTTTAATTTTCATTACAGCCTCATAATCCACATCGGGCAAGCTGTTCAGTCTTTTTCTTTCTTCTTCTAATTGAGTTAATAATGATTCATGTTTCTTTCCAGCCAACTGCTGAAGATTTAAAAACATAGGATGTAATGCAAATGCAGAAATAGCAGAATAGGGATAAGAATCTAACCAGGTATGTGTAGCTGTGGTATCGTTAACAGGCAAGAGTTGAATAAGTTTTAAACCAACATGTTTACTCCAGTCAACTAAAGATTTTAAATCAGTAAACTCACCAACACCAAAGCTTTTTTCTGTGCGTAAACTAAACACAGGAATGGCAACCCCTGCACCTTTCCATTGTATTAATGGTATGGCAATAAATCCATCATTGATAACAACTGTTTTGTTAGTATTAGGTTCATCGTATAACAATCTGTTATCTCCATCTTCATATTTGGTTATGCGGTTTTCTCTGGTATTGTAAACAGCATATTTATAAGTCACAGGAAAACTGGCTTTACTTAAATCAACATGCACACTAAAAAAATCTTCTCCACTTTTTCTTTGCATGAGCAAAGGATTCTTTGTATCCCAATTCTTAAAAGAAGTAGTTCCACCTGAAATACATAACACTTCATCTGGTTTTAAAACAGGTGCCTTTATTTTAAAAACATGTGTTGTTTTTTTAGGTTGAGTGGTTGTAATTGTTGCATTATGCTTTAATAATACTTTTTTAAATGGTTCAGTATAAAAAGCATTATGAATAAAGCCTGCAAAATTCCATGAGTCTTTTATTAAAACTTCTTTTGTTGTAAATGCGGCTATATCAAAGGTTTTATCACTTCCCCAATCGTAACTGTAGCTTCCGTCTACATTTCTTAATACATAATTATAAACAATTGGTTCCGATAAATTAATATCAGCAACATTAACAGAAACACTCCACCATTCATTATTCAAATAACTCATAGGTAAAGCCTTGGAAATATCGTTGTTACCAAATAATATGTGGTTGCCTGTTATTAATAATTCCTGCCCGAATACCGTATGATATTTTATTTGAAAAACTACCAGATTAACTTTTGCTGATTTCTGTGCAGCTTTTTTTGTTGCAGTTGTTTTTACTGAAGATTTTTTAGCCAAATTATTTTCAGAATTTATTTCGGCAATGATAGGTTTTTCTGAAGAAACACCATTATGAGTTTTATGGCTATTAAGTTTAGCCAGACTTTCTTTCTTTTTCTGAGGTAATAGAACATGCTTTTTTGATACAGCAACAGCTTTTTCTACCTCCTTATGCAGCGGGGTTAAATTTTCAGATGACAAGTCGTTAAAATTTTTGGAATGCTAAGGTAATTCATTAATGTGTAAAAAGCACACATTAGATTATTTTTTTGAGAAAATTATACATTATAAAAGGTGCAAACGGTTTTATAATACGCTTCTGCCCAAGCTTCTAATGTTTGCGAAGCAGCATAGTTTCTGCCTGCTATAATTATGTCCGGCAATTTATTTTGTTGCTGAAATATTGAGGAAAGCACTCTAACTAAATCGTTCTCATCGCTCACTTTAAAAGTGAAACCACGCAATTCGTTTGCAGTCATGGCATTTGCCATTGTAAGGTTTGAGAGAACCGGAATTAATCCATGAAAAAAACCTTCAATAGGTACTTTTCCAAAACCTTCATGAATAGGTGCTTGTACAACAAAATCATTTTCACGATATAAAACACGTAACTCTTCAGCAGTTTTTTTCCCGACTAAAAATATCTGATTTTGAAATTGATATTGCTGAATGAAAGCTTGATACTGTTCTTTCAAGATTCCATCACCAACAATTGTTAAAGTAAAATTGATCCCTGCTTTTTTAAGTTGCAAACAGGCATTTAAAATTAGCTGCTGATTTTTATTTGCAACTAACGCTCCTACAGTTATCATTTTTAAAACAGATAAGTTTTCTGTTTGTAATTTTTCAATGCGTTTATTTACTTGTTCTGTTTCTTCATCCCAAACATTTTTTTTATAAGATGGGCTGAAACCTGCATGAATGCTTGGGTTTTGGCTTACATCATCTATATAAGCCCAAACCGGCCCTTTAAAAAAATGCTTTAACAACCAACGTTGAAAACTATACGTTACAGGTTCGTTACGGTAAGATTTCCAGGTGCCTGTATAAGTTGCAAATGTTTTCTTTCCTTTTAATTTAAAATAAAAAAAGCCGGGGATATTTAGATTATTCGGAAAACGTTGATATACTATATCTGTTTGCTTATTTACTTTTTTAAAAGCAGCAAACCATTTAGGTATTACAGATAATAATTGAAGCTTGGCAGAAAAACTATCTCCCCCCACATTGGGTACGGGAACAATTGTTATGTTTTTGATTGAGTAGTAAGTAGCAATTTTTTTATCATCGAATAATACAACAGGGCAACAAAGCACCACTTCTGAAAAATGAAATGCCAATGCCTCAATTTGTTTCAGCAGAATATGTGTTTCAGTTCCAAACTTTCCATTGGGGTTTTGAAAATGAATACAATCTGAAATGATTCCTAACCTTAGTTTGCTCATGCAATTGCAAACTAATAGTTTTCAAACAAATAGAAAATGTTATTTAGCAACAACAGGTTTTGCCTGACCTCTGTGGCAGGTAGTACAGGTAACCATTTGAATTTTGGCAGTATCCGTATGAGGAATATTAGCTATGTATTTCTGGTTCATTTCATTTGTCATTCTCATCATCTCTCGTGTAATATCTTTTCTGGCATTATCATCACTGGCCATATCCATCTTACCCTGTTGTGTTTTAGAGGGAGCATGACAAAAATTGCATTTTACCCCTAAAGAGGCTTTAAAACCATCCATAACATCATCTAACTGCTCATCTGCAATATTAGCAGATAATACTTTCAAATTTTTAAACCTTGGCTGTAAATGATTGGTAAAAGAAATATTACCGACAAATATTATAGCAGACAGTATAACTATAACTGTTGCTTTCCTGTTTCTTTTAAACATGAGTATTTATTTTAATAAAAATATCATGTGGTTAAAATAATGAAAAGTTTTTTCGGCGAAAGTTTAAATTGTAAAGCTTAGTAAAGAAAAATCCCGTTCAAAATTTTTGAACGGGATGAAAGAGGTTATTAATTAAGGTTCCATCTTTTAAAAGCTGTTGTAGCTGTTTTCATTTTACGTTGAATTTGCCATAAATCAACTGCTGCAAATGTTTTTTGTTCTTTTGCTACTGTTTCTTTCACTTCATTTGTCAGCTTCTTTAATTGTTCTTCCTTCATTCTGATAACAGAATGAACATTAACATTACTGTTCATAATTGTCTCCTTTTTGTTTTGTCTAAAAATATTTTAGCGGCAAGTGCTGAAAGGTATCAGCTTCGTTATGTGCAGTTAGCAGGGAATTATTGCTTGAAGGATATTCTCTTAACTGTTTTGCGATGCAAATATACAACAATTGAACTTCTTAGGCAAAAGAAGAAATGTATTAACGGTTTTCAGCATGTATAAAAGGAAATTATACTAAACCTTTGGCACTTAAATACCTTTCGGCATCTAAAGCAGCCATGCAACCACTACCTGCAGCTGTTACTGCTTGGCGATAGTTTTTATCCTGAACATCGCCGGCAGCAAAAACCCCTTCTACATTAGTTTTGCTTGTACCGGGAATAGTTTTAATATAGCCTGTTTCATCCATATCAATCCAACCTTTAAAAATATCGCTGTTGGGTTGATGTCCGATAGCAACAAAGAATCCACTTATGGGTACTTCTACTTTTTCTCCTGTTTTAGTATTTTTTATTCTTACAGCTTCTGTTTTATGTTCACCTAAAATTTCATCGGTTTCACTGTTCCAGTAAATTTTTATATTAACCGTATTAAGTACCCGCTCCTGCATTACTTTACTTGCACGCATTGTATCCCTTCTTACAATCATATGTACTGTTGTACAAAGTTTTGATAAGTATAATGCTTCTTCAGCAGCAGTATCTCCCGCACCAACAATTGCCACTTCCTTTCCTTTAAAAAAGAAACCATCGCAAACTGCACAGGCACTAACACCAAAACCGTTTAAACGTTGCTCACTTGGCAAGCCTAACCATTTGGCACTTGCACCGGTACATATAATTACAGCATCTGCTTCAATTAGTTTTTCATCATCAATCCAAACTTTATAAGGTTGTTGTGAAAAGTCAACTTTTGTAGCTAAACCATATCGAATATCTGCACCCATTCTGGCTGCTTGTTTTTCAAAATGAATCATCATTTCCGGACCTTGCACACCATCTGCATAACCGGGATAATTTTCAACTTCAGTAGTTATGGTTAACTGTCCACCTGGTTGTATTCCCTGATATAAAACAGGTTTCATATTAGCTCTTGCTGCATAAATAGCTGCTGTATACCCAGCCGGTCCGCTTCCTATAATTAATACATGTACTTTTTCTGCTGAATTATTTTCCATCCGCTCATTTTTTGGATTACAAAATTATTATTACTAAAAAGTTTATTCAATGATATTTTACACAGTTAAAACGAAATTGGGGATAATCTCCTTACACCTAATAAAAAGCCCCCTGCCAAAACAGAGGGCTTTACTTAACCTTTCTTATTTCTTTACTATCCCAAATATGCTTTTAAAGCGTTGCTGTATCTTGCTTTTTGCAAACGCTTAATAGCTCTTTCTTTAATTTGGCGAATACGTTCTTTTGTTAAATCGTATTTCTGCCCAATTTGTTCGATAGTTACACCGTTTTCTCCATCCAATCCGAAATAAGCGTTTACAATTTCTGCTTCTCTCGGGCTTAAAGATTTTAAAACACGGCGAATTTCTTCACGCAAACTGTCTTTCATTACATCATCATCTGTATCATCACTTCCTTCCAATAAATCTCCCATTGCTACATCTTCTGCTTCATGCACCGGTGCATCTAATGATGTATGGCGGGTGTTGCTTTGAAAAATGTTGTTGATTTCAGTTTCGCTCATCTCCAAAATATCACTCAACTCTTCTGTACTCGGTTCACGCTCATGTTCCTGCTCAAATGCCATATAGGCTTTATTGGCTTTATTGTAAGTACCAATTTTGTTTTGAGGCAAGCGAACTAAACGACCCTGTTCAGCTAAAGCCTGTAAAATAGATTGACGAATCCACCAAACAGCGTAAGAAATAAATTTAAAACCTTTTGTTTCATCAAAACGTTGTGCTGCCTTAATTAAACCAAGATTTCCTTCATTAATTAAATCACTCAAGCTCAAACCCTGATGCTGGTACTGCTTTGCCACAGATACCACAAACCTCAGGTTGGCTTGCACCAACTTGTCCAATGCCCTTTGATTACCCATTTTAATTTTCTGAGCCAATGTTGTTTCCTCTTCGGGAGTGATCATCGGAATTTTAGAAATTTCCTGCAGATACTTTTCTACGGCTTGAGAATCTCTGTTGGTAATCTGGGTTGCGATTTTGAGTTGCCTCATACTGTATGATTGCTTTTAGAATACGCTTGTTAGACAGCTAAAGATTAACTTTTGTTGCGACAATTTAGTTAAAACTTATCCCCTTTTTATTAAGGCGTGCAAAGGTACGCCACAAAAAGATAGAAAACGATTTTTTCTTGTGTTTATTGAAATTTTTCGTGTAATAAGCTATCTTTTTATGGTATCATCTGTTGCCTGCCTGCCGGTAGGCAGGTATCACTCTCCAAAGGAGTCCTTTGGACACTTGTACGCTTTGTTCTATGGGCATCTTTAAAAAGATTATAGCAAACTATTATCTTCGCAAGTATGCAGCAACTGATAGATTTCAGGTCAGATACCGTTACCAAACCTTCTCCTGCCATGCAGGAAGCTATGTTTAAAGCCAAAGTTGGCGATGATGTTTTTGGCGAAGATCCGAGTGTAAATGAATTAGAGCTTTTAGCAGCCGAGATGTTTGGCATGGAATCAGGTTTATTCTGCCCCAGCGGAACCATGACCAATCAAATTGCTATTAAAGTTCATACCCAACCCGGTGATGAAGTTATTTGCGACAAAATGAGTCACATTTATCAATATGAAGGTGGCGGTATTGCATTTAACAGCTTATGTTCATCAAAACTAATTGACGGAGATAGAGGCAGAATTAAGGCAGAACAGGTGCTTGCAGCAATAAATCCCGATGATATTCATAAACCGTTAAGTACTTTGGTTTCATTAGAAAATACAGCTAATCGCGGTGGTGGAAGCTGCTATAATTTTACTGAAATTCAAAAGATTAAGGAAGTATGTCTTCAAAATAATTTAAAATTTCATTTAGATGGTGCCAGGCTTTTTAATGCACTTGTTGCAAAAAAAGAAACACCAAAACAATATGGTGAAGTTTTCGATTCTATTTCCATTTGTTTAAGTAAAGGTTTAGGTATACCTGCGGGAAGTGTTTTATTGGGCAAAAAAGACTTTATTAAAAAGGCTCGCAGAGTAAGAAAAGTTTTTGGTGGCGGTATGAGGCAAGCAGGTTTTATTGCTGCAGCAGGCATTTATGCTTTACAAAACAACATTGATAGATTAGCTATTGACCATCAACATACACAAGCAATTGCCAATGCTTTACTTACCAAAGATTTTGTTGGTGAAATGTTACCCGTTGAAACAAACATCGTTATCTGCGAAATAAAAGGCAGGTTTTCTGCAAAAGAATTTTCAGAAAAAATGAAGGAGAAAGGAATCTTATTTTTTGCAATTTCTCCTACACAAATACGAATGGTTTTACATCTAGATATTACAAAAGAAATGGTTGAAAAAACTATACAAGCCATTAAAGAATTGTAAACAAACAAATTATGTTTCCTAAAATAAACCCAACTACAACACAAGCCTGGTTTTTATTAAAAAAACATTACGAAGATGAAATGAGCCGTAAGCATATGAAAGATTTGTTTGCGGCAGATGATGAAAGATTCAATAAATTTTCTCTGCACTACGGTGATATTCTTTTTGATTACTCAAAAAATATCATTACAGAAAAAACTTTGCAGCTATTACTTCAATTGGCAGATGAGTGTAAGCTAAAAGATGCTATTCATGCAATGTTTGCAGGCATTAAAATTAATGAAACAGAGCACCGTTCTGTTTTGCATACTGCTCTCAGAAATTTTTCAGACACTTCCATTTTAGTTGATGGCAAAGATGTAATGCCACAGGTTAAAAAAGTAAAGGCTCATATGAAAGCATTCTGCGAAGAAATTCACAGTGGTAAATGGAAAGGCTTTACAGGGAAAAAAATTAAATACATAGTAAATATTGGCATTGGCGGTAGCGATTTAGGGCCTGTAATGGTTACTGAAGCTTTAAAACCATATTGGAAAGAAGGTATTGAAACTTTTTTTGTAAGCAATGTTGATGGCACACATATAGCAGAAACTTTAAAAAAAGTTAAGCCAGAAGAAACACTGTTTTTAGTAGCTTCAAAAACTTTTACTACACAGGAAACTATGACGAATGCTCGCACAGCACGTTCATGGTTTTTAGAAACAGCAGTTGATGAAAAGCATATTGCCAAACACTTTGCAGCATTAAGTACCAATGAAAAAGAAGTAACCAAATTCGGTATCGATAAAGCCAATATGTTCGAGTTTTGGGATTGGGTTGGCGGAAGATATTCTCTTTGGAGTGCTATCGGTTTATCAATTGCTTTAACTATTGGTTACGAAAATTTCGAAGAACTTTTAAAAGGGGCTTTCGCCATTGATGAACATTTTAAATCAGAAAAATTCAATAAAAATATTCCTGTTTTAATGGCATTAATTGGTTTATGGTACACCAACTTTTTTAATGTGCAATCAGAAGCAATACTGCCTTACGATCAATATATGCATCGCTTTTCAGCTTATTTTCAACAAGGCAATATGGAAAGCAATGGCAAAGGAGTGGATAGAAATGGTAACCATATAGATTACACAACAGGTCCGGTTATTTGGGGCGAACCGGGAACTAACGGTCAACATGCATTTTACCAACTGATACATCAGGGAAAAGTTTTAATTCCATGCGATTTTCTTGCTCCTGCAATAAGCCATAATCCTATTGCCGACCATCATGTTAAATTGCTTTCTAATTTTTTTGCCCAAACTGAAGCATTAATGAATGGCAAAACTGAAAAAGAGGTAAAAGATGAATTAAGCAAAGCAGGTTTAAAGGGAGATGAAATAAAAAAGTTAACGCCATTTAAAGTTTTTGAAGGGAATAAACCAACCAATTCATTCCTGATAAAAAAAATTACTCCTTTTACTTTAGGAAGTTTAATTGCATTATATGAACATAAAATTTTTGTTCAGGGAGTTATCTGGAATATTTTCAGTTTTGATCAATGGGGTGTTGAATTAGGAAAACAATTAGCCAATAAAATACTTCCAGAATTAATTGATGAAAAAACTGTAAAAAGTCATGATTCATCAACTAATGGTTTAATTAATTCATTTAAGAAAATGCGGGTTTAATGCAAGAAGTTTTAATAAGAGAAATTCAACCTTCAGATAATATTGCTATTGCAAAAATCATTCGCAATTCATTAGAAGAATTCGGTGCTAATAAACCGGGAACTGTTTATTTCGATAAAACTACAGATGATTTATTCGGGTTATTTCATTCAACACCAAAAAGCAAGTATTTTATCATTGAACGAAATAATGAAATACTTGGTGGTGGCGGGATTTATCCGACGGAAGGATTAGATAATGACACTTGCGAATTTGTAAAAATGTATTTAGCCAAAAAGGCTCGTGGCTTCGGTTTAGGTAAAATGATGATTACTAAATGTCTTGCTGTGGCAAAAGACTTTGGTTTTAAAAAAATTTATTTAGAGACTATGCCTGAATTAAAACAAGCTTTGAATGTTTATGAGAAATTTGGATTTAAATATCTTGATAAGCCATTAGGCAATAGCGGCCATTGTGGTTGCGACTTATGGATGTTGAAAGAAATTAATTAGCTGCCGATTAATAGTAGCCTCTTGTTCTTCTACCACCAAATGGATTACCTCTTCCAAATATGGTTAAATCAGGAATTTTAAAAGAAACTGTCATTTGAAAACTGTAAAAAACATCTTTACTACCTGGGTTCCCTCTTGGCAAATCCATATTGTAAGAAGGGAATTTTGTTAAATCAGCCCTGTAAGAAAGTGCTGCAGCTTCTGTTTGCCCTGCGTTTAATAAATCCTGAGTAGCATATTTACTACTACTCACATCATCTAAATAGTCTGTAAATAAAATGCGATAGTTAAATTCAAAACCCAAAGCTACATTTTCAGATATTTCATATCTAACCCCCAAACCAATAGGAATATTTATTCCAAGCCTGTGATAAGGTGCAGGGTGACCGCCACCTGGTAAATACTGCCCTTCTGTTCCAATATCGTGAAGATTTACTTTATTTCCATTGTCATCAATAGTTGTTGGATTAAAATGGTATAAACTCAATCCTGTAAAAGCGTAAGGAATAATATTAAACCCAGCTTCTCTATCTAAAAAATCATACTCTCCTAAAGCAGAAACCTCCCAAATAAAACTTTTAAAATTCAAATTTCTCGCTTGTAAGTCGGCTCTTGGAGAAAGCTTATCATCCCCCCTTACTGATAATAAGGATACATTTAATCTACCGCGTATTTTAGATTGAAAGTCGTAAGTAGCACCAAAGCTAAATGCCAATGAAGATTGTTTAAAAACAGGCGATCCTTGTATCAAGTCTCCCAAATAGGCACTGGCACCTAAGCTGGTTGTAAAACGAAGTTCATCCTGTGCTTTAACGGAAATACATAAAGCACTAAACAAACCCAATATAAAGTATTTGCGTAATTGCTTCATAACGTAAAAATAGGGTAAAAACTTGAAAAGTTCCTTACTATTGACATAGTTGTTGAAGAATTAATGTCATTTTGAGCCTTTTAGCTACAGCATAGCCATTTTCATAATTAATTCTTTTAATAAATCTGCATCTTCTGTTCCGCCATCATTAACACCTATACTACGAAGATTATATTGATGAAGTAAAAGCAAAATTTTTTCTATTCCCTCATATTTATAGCTACTAATAGCAGTAACATAATCTTTTATGAAATAAGGATTTACACCAATTGCGGAAGCTATTGACTTCTCATCATTAGTACCGGCACCCAGTGCCATATAAGCTTTACTGAAAAAATTATATAGTGAAGGTATAACGAGTTGAATGGGTGCAGCTTTTGGATTAGCTGCAAAATATTGTATAATACGAATTGCTTTTGTTATGTTTTTCTTTGCTAAAGCATCTTGTAATTCAAATACATTAAACTCTTTGCTTACTCCGATATAATTTTCTATATCGTCTTCACTAATGCTTTTTCTGCCATTTAAGTTAATTGATAACTTCTCAATTTCATTCTGGATTCTACTTAAGTCGTTTCCTATATGATCTACTAATAACAACAAAGCTTTTTGCGTAATAGTTAATCCTGCTGATTGAACAATATTATTTGTCCATTCAGGTAATTGATTTTCATATAGTTTCTTAGTAGTTAAAACCTCAGCTTTAGACTTTAATATTTTAGCAAATTTTGTTCTTGCATCAACTTTTTTTTCTTTGTATGAAACGACGAAAACTGTTGATGGTAAAGGGTTTTCAACATATCCTTCTAACTTTTCTATATCACGCATTTGCTGTGCTTCTTTTAATAACACAACTTGTTTATCTGCAAACATCGGATACCTTCTGCAGGCGTTAATTACAGTTGCCCAATCTGCATCTTTTCCATAAAAAACAGTAAGATTAAAACCGGCTTCGCTTTCTGAAAGAATTTTATGTTCAGCATATTGCATTACTTCATCAATAAAATAAGGCTCTTCTCCTTCCAGCCAATAAACAGGCTTAAAGTTTCCCTTCTTCCAATCGCTAATAATTTTTTCAGCACTCATTTTACAAATGTGAATGAAAGCTTCAAGGCTTTCAAAAAATCAACTAAAAACTTATCAAGGTACAATTACAATATTCGATTCAGTTAGTAATGTTTTGTTATGAAATCGAAGAATAATGTTAGCAGTTGTTACAACATCTCTTTGGCAATATTCAACAATGCGTTTAAGATTTTTTTCTTTGTAATAAACGTCCTGCACCATGCTTCCATCAATATCTGTTTTGGATGTTGGTACATTTAAAACATTCGCTAATAAATTTAATGAAGTGTAGTTCTTATTATCGCCAAACTTCCACCAGTTCAGGGTATCGAACATTTTAGTTTCCCAAGGTTTTTTATCATGCAATTGCAGGTATTCGGGTAAAGCAATTTGATTGATTAACATTCTTCTGCAGATATAAGGAATATCAAACTCTTTGATGTTATGCCCTGCAAATTGAAATTGCTTATTGTATTTATACAATTTGTTACAAACTTCAATAAAAGTATTTAAAACATCTGCTTCGTCATTACCTGAAAAGCTTTTTATTCTCAGCGTTAAATTATGCTCTTCATCTTCCGCAAATACAGCCGTTGAAATGCAAACAATTTTTCCAAATTCAGCCAAAATGCCTGCTTTTTTATGATAAGTTTCAGCTTCATCAAAATTTTCTGGCACAGTTTTGGAAATTTTATCACACCAGAGATTTTGCCAGGTATCGTTCATTAAATCATAACGTTCATACTGTGGTACTGTCTCAATATCAAGCAACAATAATTCAGTTAACATAGCTAAGTTTTGGTTTCAATATTCAAACACAATTTAAAACTTTTTTGTATAAATATATGAACTGTATAACCAAGTTTGACAATAGAAAACTGAAATGGAAAATTACCGGATACACCATTTTGTTAATTGCATTTATTAATTACTTGGCTTATCTTACCTCAAATAATAACTTTCCAATACTCTAATTATATCAGTATTTAACAAGTAAACACTGTATTTTTATTTAAATTTAATCTCAACAAAATGAATAACAATTCAACACAACAAAAAGACAACCGAAAAACTATCTATGCAATTCTTATTGCTGCATTGGTGCTAACATGGGGTTATATAATTTATGATAAAAGCAAAGCCAAAGAAGCATTGGCAACGGCAAATACACAAACAACTGTAGCCGTTACATCAAGAGATTCTATTAAAGCTGAATTAGATAAAGCCGAGTTAAGATCTGATTCAATAACAAGTTCTAACGTACAATTACAGGGTGCATTAGCTGATAGAAACAGTGAGATTCTAAAGTTGAAAAGTAACGTAAGAACCATTCTTAATAAAAAGAATGCAACCGATGAAGAATTGAAACAAGCCAGGGTGATGATTAAAGAATTAAATGGAAAAATTGACGACTTGTTTGCTGAAGTAACTAAACTGAAAAGTGAAAATGCAGAATTAACAGCAACCAATCAACAATTAAATACAGATAAAACTCAGCTAACAACTGAAAAGAAAAATCTTGAAACTAACCTTAATAATACGCAAACAGAAAATAAAAAATTAGCAGATAAAGTTGATGTTGCTTCTACTTTACATGCTTCAAACATAGGTGTAGCAGCAGTTACGGTAAAAAGAAATGGTAAGGAAAAAGAAACTTCTAACGCAAAAAAAGCAGATATGTTTGTTATTGCATGTACGTTAGATGAAAACCGTGTTACACCGAGTGGTACAAAATTATTGTACGTGTGTGTATACAATCCAGATGGCTCACCATCAGGTGTTGAAGGCACTTTTACAACACGTGAAGGAGATACCAAACCATATACTAATAAAGTTGAAGTAAACTATGAGCAAGGCAAAGCAACACCGGTAAGCTTTAACTGGAAGCCGGGCGAACATTTTCAAACAGGAGATTACAAAATAGAAATTTACAACAATGGTTTTAAAATTGGTGAAGGCAAAAAAACATTAAAGAAAAGCGGCTTTTTAGGATTATAATTTTCATAGTTTAACCGTACCAAACTAAGCCCCGCTATGTGCGGGGTTTTTATTTTGCAGCCCTTAACTTTATTTAATGTTTAATTACTGGCTTAATTGGAAAACGATGTTAGTTATTGCTGCTGTAAGCATTGTAGCAGGAACAATTTTTTATTCGCAACGCTTGGCACAAAAATTAAAAACAGAAGAACGCAAAAAAGTGGAAGCATGGGTAGAAGCACAAAAAACAATTCTTAATTCAACGGATAAAATAAACTTCAATCTTGCATCAAAAATTTCTACTGATAATGTTGATATTCCTATTATTGAAACAGATGAAAAAGATATTCCCACCGGTAATTATAAAAACTTAGATACTGCAGATATCAGAACAGATAAGAATTACATCACAAAAAAATTATCCATATTTAAAAAACAAAATGCACCTATTGAAGTGGTTGTTAATCAATCTCCACTAATCTCAAATAAATATTACTACGGCGAAAGTAAGTTGCAACAGCAAATACGCTACTATCCTATCATTCAACTAATTATTATCAGTTTATTTATTGCAGTTTTAATTATTGCTCAAAGCAGTAATTATCAAAATGCACAAAACCGTTTATGGGCAGGCATGGCAAAAGAAACGGCACATCAATTAGGAACTCCGGTAAGCAGTTTAGAAGGCTGGGTTGAAATTTTAAAAGAAAAATATGCTGATGAAAACTTTGTAAATGAAATTGAAAAAGATGTAATACGTTTACAATTAGTAACCAATCGTTTTGGTAAAATAGGCAGTAACCCGATTTTAGAAGAAACAGATATTGTAGTGAAGATGAAATATATGATTGATTACATTAAGAAACGTGCCGGTGGTAATGTTGAATTTATTTTTAATACGAATAAAGAAACTGTTCATGCTAATATATCTCCACCTTTATTTGATTGGGTAATTGAAAACTTGTTGAAGAATGCTTTAGATGCAATGGAAGGGAAAGGAAGTATTACTGCTACGATTGAAGATAAAAAGAATGAAGTTCAAATAAATATTATTGATACCGGGAAAGGAATGCATCAGGCTATTTTGAAGAAAGTTTTTAAACCGGGCTTTACAACAAAAAAGCGTGGTTGGGGTCTTGGGCTTACATTAACAAAGCGAATAATAGAACAATATCACAAAGGCAAAATTTTTATTGCACAAAGTGAATTAGGCAAAGGCACAACCTTTACCATTCAACTTCCGAAATAATAGCTACGCCTCGCTTTCATCAACAACAGCAGTATTACTTGAAACACCTAAACAATTCATAACAGTGTACCATTGTTGTAATGATTGTTGTGTAGCTGTTTCAGTAAACAAATCAGCTTCACTGCAAATGTTCAGCAGTTCACTGCCATGCTTTTGTTTTTCTGTTGACGAAGTTTTACTGCTTGCTAATCTGCGATAGCTTTGTCTTAACCTGTTTAATTTTTCATCAGGTAAATGGTCAAATGCATGCTCCTGCATTAAATGCCCGGCTGCATTAACTAACATGTTGTAGGTATTGTTTTGCATAAGGTAAATGTTAATGAGTGAATAAACTTCAATTTTTACCGACAGCAATTACGATACCAGACACAAATAAGCTGTTAAGTGCTGATTAGGAAAATGTTAAGCAATAAAATAAGTGGATAACTTGGGGAAATCATTGAATGCTTTACAGCCATACAGGATTTGTTTTAGCTGTAGAATCAAACCAGTTGAAATACTGTACCAGCCTTGGTTTTGATGATGTATTAGGGCTTGCATCATGAGGCAAATAATGATTCCATATAATAAAATCTCCTGCATTAGCTGCAATACATTTCATTCCCATTTGTTCAAAACTTGTATGACGCGGGTTTGCACCTTTTGGTAATGAATTAAGCCAATCAATTAACTGCAAGTGAAAGCAGGGCAATATTCGTAAGGCACCTTGATTTTCTGCTGTATCAGTTAAATACAAAATACCTTGTGTACCGAAAGGAATGGGTTGAGCCAAGCTTACATCCCAATGAACACCTGCCCCTCTGTATTTATGCAAAGTAGTAATAGGCGGATTAAAACCAACCTTATCTGCTGTAACAATTAAATTCTTTGTTCCCCATAGTTGTTCATAAGCCCTTCTTATTCTTTTACTTTGTCTGTTTTTAATTATTGAAGGATGATTGTATAACGTAACCATTATTCCCTGAATATGGTTACTGTCTTTATACCAGGTTTCAGGATTGGTTGCATCCATTTCAAGATGTTGCCAAATAGCTTCGCAGGTTGCTGCTGCATCTTCTTTTGAAATACCGTTTCGAACAATAACATAACCATGTTCATTCCAATGTTTAATATCTTCTTCAGTTAATACACCTTCTTCACTTGCATCTTCTATTTCAGTTACATCACCAATAACCAACTCATTACATTGATTAATTAATGCTGAAGGAATCTGATTGTTATGATGCGATAAAACCCAATTTTCAAATTCATCGAAACTTGGTTTGTTTGAATAAATAAATTGATAAGTGGGTAATAAACCTAAGCCTAATAAATTAATGATGGCATAGTCTATATCTGCTTCTTCCGGAAAGTTTTTAGATTCTCCGTTTATTAATTTAAACCATAATCTTTTTAAGTGATAAACTCCGCTTGTACCTGATTCTGTTGATTGAGGTATAGATAAAACATTACTATTCATCCTGAAAATTTATCATAAAATAAAGCTACAAAAACGTATTTAAAAAATTTGTATTGCTGATTTATTTCAAAACCACGGCACTTAAGGCGGGCAAATGCAGGTTTAAAACATACCACTTATCTTTTTTATTTACTCTTTCTGCTTCTATTTGCGGGTTATAAATATCTCCAACTCCCCAAAAAACTTTACTATCACTGTTAAATATTTCAGTCCATTTACTTTTACCATACACATGTACTTTCCAGTTAGTTCGTACAACAGGCGTTAAATTCAATACTACCAGAACATCATCTTTAGGTTTATTACCAATTCTTTTGTAAACAACCACACTTTCATTTCTGTTATTCAAATCAACCCACTCAAAGCCACCTTGCTTAAATTGTTTTTCATATAAAGCGGGTTCATTTCTATATAGTTCATTTAATTTTTGTACACAGTATTTCATTCCCCCATGACTTACATGATTTAATAATTCCCACTGCAATTCTGATTTATAATTCCATTCGTTAGTTGCAGCAAACTCATCTCCCATAAACAACAATTTTGCTCCGGGGTGTGTAAACATGTATGTGTACAAAATCCGAAGGTTTGCAAACTTTTGCCATTCATCTCCGGGCATCTTATAAATCATGGGGCTTTTGCCGTGAACTACTTCATCATGACTTAAAGGCAACATGAAGTTTTCATTATAGAAATACATCATGCTGAAAGAAAATTTATCCTGATGTGCTTTTCTGAAAACAGGATCCAGTTTAAAAAAATCTAATGTGTCATGCATCCAACCCATCATCCATTTCATACCGAAACCTAAACCACCTTCAAAGGTTGGTTTACTTATACCGGGCCAATCTGTAGCTTCTTCTGCTATGGTTTGTATATCAGGAAAATCTCTGTACAATGTTTCATTCAAATCTTTAATAAAAACAATAGCTTCTAAGTTACCGTTGCCGCCAAATTCATTGGGTTCCCATTGCCCTTCATTGCGGCTGTAATCTAAGCGTAGCATAGAACTTACGGCATCAACACGTAACCCGTCTGCATGAAATTGCTCACACCAGAATCTTGCACTGCTTATTAAAAAACTTTTTACTTCGCCGCGTTTATAATTGAAAATATAACTGTTCCAATCAGGATGATACCCTTTACGCATATCTGCATATTCGTAAGTATGTGTACCATCAAACATAAACAAACCATGAGCATCGTAAGGAAAGTGTGAAGGCACCCAATCTAAAATAACTCCTATATCATTTTGATGAAATAAATCAACCAATGCAGCAAACTCCTGAGGATTACCAAAACGTGATGTAGGTGCAAAATACCCTACACCCTGATAACCCCAACTTCCATCAAAAGGATATTCCATAACAGGCATAAACTCAACATGCGTAAAGCCCATTTCTTTTACATAAGGCACTAAACGCTCTGCAATTTGTTGGTAAGTATTATAAGTTTCTTCATCATGCTTATTAGGCCGCATCCAACTTGGGAGATGTACTTCATAAACAGAAAACGGAGAAGATAATGAATTATGCTTTTTTCTTTTTTTCATCCATTCAGCATCCTTCCAATCATAATTTGTTTGCCACGTTATAGATGCGGTATAAGGCCGCTTCTCCCAGTAATGTGCATAAGGGTCGCCTTTATCTAATGCTAAACCTTCGTAGCCATGAATGTGATATTTGTAAGCTTCGCCGCCATGAATATTCGGAATAAAACCTTCCCAGATTCCTGAATTATCTAAGCGTACTTTTAATTGATGTGATGTTTTGCTCCAGTTATTAAAATACCCTCTAACGCTTACCTGTGTTGCATTAGGAGCCCATACAGCGAAATATGTTCCCCAAGTGTTTAATACTTCAATCTGTTTATTACCGAATAATTTATAGAGCGAATAATGGGTACCGTTTTGAAAATTTTTTATGTCTTCATCTGTAAAAAGACTGTAATTCCATACTGACTGAGCAGCATCAATGAAATGTATCTCCTCGTATTTTTTATTCTGCTGAATGTTTTTGGAAGAAGCTTTTTTCATTGTAAAAATTATTCTGTTGAAAATTTATGTTTTAAATGTACAACAATAAAAATGATTGATTGAATATGATTATTAATTGGTTTTGCCGCTATGAAAATATACTGCACAAGAGTGCGACGCTCCAAAGGAGTCCTTTGGTACAAGGTACGATGCCATGAAAAAGATAGTTGATAACAAAAAAATTATACTTTTTAAAAGAAAAATTTTGTGCAACCAAATAGTTGCATATATATTTGCAACCGAATAGTTGCGAATATGAGACGAGATATTTTTCAGGCAATTGCTGACCCAACCCGAAGAGCGATTATAAGTTTAATTGTTGCCAATAGTATGACTCCAAATACTATTGCCGAACAATTTAACAGCAGCAGACAAGCTATTTCTAAGCATATTAAAATTTTACAGGAATGTGGTTTGGTAAAGAGTGAACAAACAGGGAGAGAAATTTACTATCAGGTTGAAGCTAAGAAGCTTAAGGAAATAGCCGATTGGTTAGCACCCTTCTATAAGATGTGGGAAGAACGATTTGACAGATTGGATGATTACCTAGCTAAACTTCAAAAACAAAAAAAATATGCAACTAAAAAAAAGTGATGAAGCAAAGAGAACACTTAGCGTTACCAGAATACTAAATGCTCCTGTTGAATTAGTTTGGGAAGTATGGACTGATGCTGAACATATAAAGAACTGGTGGGGCCCTAATGGCTTTACTAACACTATTCATAAAATGGATTTTATTGAAGGAGGTGAATGGAACTTAACCATGCACGGGCCTGATGGCACTAATTATCCTAATAAAAGTGTTTTTAAAGAAATTATTCCATTAAAAAAGATTGTAATGGAACATTTTCACCCCAACTTTATTACTACCGTTGAGTTTGAAGATAAAATCAATAAAACCGTTTTACAATGGCAAATGCTGTTTGAAACAGTTGAATTATTTGAAGCTGTTGTAAAAGCTCATAAAGCAGATGAGGGCTTACAACAAAATGTTGAAAAACTTGAAACATATTTATCAATCAACTTAAAATAAAAATGATGAAAACAACGTACAATGTAAACAAAGAACAGCAAACAGTAACTGTTGAAAGAACTTTTGCTGCTGACAAAGATTTAGTTTGGGATGCCTTTACAACTGCCGAAATACTTGACGAATGGTGGGCACCTAAACCATTTAAATCAAGAACAAAAGCAATGGATTTTAAAGTGGGCGGAAGAAGATTTTATGCCATGGTTAGCCCCGAAGGAAATGAAATGTGGTCAATACAAAAATATATCTCAATTTCTCCAAAAGACCATTTCAAAATACTGAGTGCCTTTGCAGACGAAAATGAAAATCCGCAATTGCCGGGTTCTGAATGGAGTTTGAATTTTACAGAAGAAAGCGGAACCACAAAAGTTACCATCGTTATTTTCAACGAATCTCTTGAACGTATGGAGAAAATGATTGCAATGGGCTTTAAAGAAGGGTTTGCAATGGCACATGATAATCTTGATGAATATCTTGCTTCAAAAAAATAGTTTTATGAAAAACAAAAAAAGGTCAGATAAAAAATCTGACCTTTTTTAATAGCATGAACTATAAATTAATATTTAGCAGGAACGCCTTCTTTAGGAGTTGCCTTCATAATAAACTTGCGTAGGTTTTCATTAGCTTTTGCTAAATCTTCTTTACGTAAATACATCATGTGGCCGCTTCGGTAGCCTTCCCAACTCATTCTGTTTTTAAATTTGCCACTCGGGTCAATCTGCCACATATTATATTTTGCATTAAAGTAATCGCAGGCACCATCATAATAACCAGATTGAACCAATAGATGCATATAAGGATTTTCTGCCATTGCTTTACCGAGGTTATAACCTGTTCTGTCGTTTGTTCTATCCCAAGGGTTAACGGGACCAAACAAATAGTAGCTTAAATCTGTTTTAAAACCCAATTCATCTCTTAAATAAATATTCATTGCAGGCATAAACGAATGCTCCCAGGAAGTAAGTTCTGCGTTATAATCGGGTCTTTCGCCAGCATCTTCTCTATCAATACCTAAATAACGGGAGTCTAATCTACCTACAGTATAACCTCTGTCTCTTAATAACTCTTTCCAGAAGAAATTAGTTGAAATAACCATATTATGTTCTGCTACTACTTTTTCTGACAAGCCTGTGTACTTAGCATATTTTGCAATTATTTCTTTTCTTTTTTCAGCAGATAAAGAACCACCTTTTGTTATGGCAGGTATTAATTCATCAACAGCAAACTTTTCAACTTCAGGCAAATAGTCTGTCAAATCTTTCTTCTGTAAATCGCTGCTCAATGCTTTATGATACCAAGCAGTTGCAGCATAATAAGGAACAATTAATGCTGAAGAAACAGGCCCATTTCTTTCAATACCTAAATCTGTCGGCGATACTAATACAACACCATTAATAAACATCCATTGAGCTTCCTGTAATTCCAATGCAAGCCCTGATACACGTGTGGTTCCGTAGCTCTCTCCTATTAAAAATTTTGGAGACGCCCAACGTTTGTACTTGCTTACAAAAGAATTAATCCATGCTGCGAGATATTTTATATCCGCATTGGTACCGAAAAATTTTTGTGCTACACCATCTTTAATTAATGGTCTTGAAAAGCCTGTATTAACCGGGTCTATATAAACAATATCAGCAATATCTAAAATGGAATGCGGATTATCTCTCATACCATAAGGTTGAACGGGATAACCTTCATCATCTACTTTTAAAATACGAGGGCCTGTATAACCAATTTCCATCCAAACAGATGGTGTACCGGGACCACCGTTAAATGAAATAACTAATGGCCTGGCTTCTTTATTTTTTATATCATTTCTTTCATAATAAGTATAAAAAACATTTGCTACAGGTTGGTTATCTGCATCCAATACAGGAGATGTGCCCGCAATAGCAGTATAAGAAACTTTTTCTCCTTTAATGGTAACCTCATTTTTAACCGTAACTGTTGAGTCTGTTTTTAAACTGATTCTTGCAGGAGGATTAACAGGTGTTGTACCTGAAGTTGCCATTACCGGCGTTTCTTGTTGCGGTCTTCCTGAACCACCGCCTTGTCTTTGTGCAGTAACATAACAAAGCATCATGCTTACCAATGCGTAACAATAAATTTTTTTCATAAACAGTGTGTATTAAAAGATTGAAAACTTTTTAAAACTAATACAATTGAAGAAATTTCAACTGATTATTTTTTGTTCATTATTTACCACTCATAATATTATAATAAATCGTAACCTTCTTTAACAGAACTTTAAACTAAATAATTAGTTTATTAAATTTTGTTTGTGGATTTTGCAGTCAATTGCATCCAAACACAAACCTCAGCCACCATTCATGAGAAAACTACTGCTGCTTAATACCTTTATTATACTATGCCTATTAGCTTCTGCACAAAAGGCAACAGTAAAAGGAACTGTAACAGATACCTTAAATAAGCAAAACCTTAAAAACGCTGTTGTAAGTTTATTAAAAAGTAAAGACTCTGTGCTTTATAAATTTACCCGTACAAATGAAGCCGGGAAATTTGAATTGAATAATCTTACCGCAGGTAATTATATCATTCGTGTATCATATCCGAACTATACCTTGTTTATGGATGATATTGTTTTAGTTGATACATCAACAATTACATTTAATCAATTGGCATTAATAACCAAAGCCAGATTATTAGAAGAAGTAATTGTAAGGCAAAAAGTTTCTCCTATAAGAATGAAAGGCGATACACTTGAATTTTTAGCAGATAGTTTTAAAGTAAAAGAAGGTGCCAGCGTGCAAGATTTATTAAAAAAATTCCCGGGCTTTACCGTAAACAGTAAAGGGGAAATAACAGCACAGGGGCAACAGGTTCAGAAAGTATTAGTAGATGGTGATGAATTTTTTGGAGATGACCCTACCATGGCAACACAAAATATTAATGCGAAAGATGTTGCCAAAGTGCAATTATTTGATAAGAAAAGTGACCAGGCTACACTAACCGGCATTGACGACGGGCAGAAACAAAAAACATTAAACCTTATTTTAAAAGAAGATGCCAAGAAAGGTTATTTCGGTAAGGTAGAAGCAGGTAGCGATTTTGATAAATACTATCAGGCTAAAGCAACAGCTAACCGTTTTACAAGTACGTTAAAAGCCGGTGCTTATGTAACCACAGACAGAACCGGAAGAAACAATATGAGTTGGAATGAAATGCAGGACTTCGGGGGTTCTATGACGACTGTTATGGATGGTGGAGGCATAAGCATTAATTGGGAAAGTGATGGTTTTGATAGTTACAACCAACAAGGTGTTCCTGAAAACTTGGTTGCTGCTGCAATGCTTAATAAAAAGTTCGGAAAATATAAAAGCAATACTGCCAATAATTATACTTACAAACATCAAAACCTTGTGGGTGAAAGTACTACCAATTCTCAATATATTTTACCGGATACCTTATATTATAACAATCAAGCAAGTCATTTTACCAATTCAAAATGGTTGCACGCCCTTAATACCAAAAACGAATTAAACTTAGACTCTTCCAACACTATTACTATTAACGCAACCGGTAATTGGGGGCACGATAACAGCTATTCGCTTTTTAATAGTGAATACTTAGCAAGTACTTTACAGAAAGTGAATAATTCATCGAGAACCAATACATCATCAACCGATAGAAATAATCAAAAAGCTGATATTTTCTTCCGTCATAAATTCAATAATGCAGGAACCAGGATATTAACGTTTAACGTAACTTATAACAATAACAACAGCAATGGCGAAGGCTTCTTATACAGCCAAACAGATTTTTATAAAAGCGGCAGTATTAATACTACTCAAATTGTTGATCAAAGAAAAACAAACACTAATTCAGGCAATAGCTTACAAGGCTTGGTAAGCTATACAGAGCCACTATCAAAGAAAGTAATATTAAATCTTAATTATACCATTAACAGCAGTACAAGTGAACAAGATACACGTTCCTATGAGAAAAGAAACGGCAAATACGATTCATTAAATCTTTTGTACAGCAATCATTATAAATTCACCAATACTTCGAGCAGAGGTGGTTTTACCATTAACTATAATGGTAAAAAAATTAATGGGAAAATAGGATTAGCCGTGCAAGACTTAGTTTTAAAACAAACTAATATTTATAAAGACTCTTCACAGCAAAGAAGTTTTACCAACTTCTTCCCTACCGGATATTTTCGTTATAAGTTTTCATCATCAGGTAATATTTCTATTAATTACGATGGAAGAACCAACCAGCCTTCTTTATATCAATTACAACCGATAGCTAACAATACAGACCCTTTACATATTATAATCGGTAATCCTGATTTAAAACCATCTTTCACACATAACATTTATTTTAACTTCGGAGACTTTAAGGTGATTAGTAAAAGAAATATATATGGCTATGGAGGATTTAACCTAACTCAAAATGCTTTTACTACTAAAAGTACTCTTGATAGCTCGGGAAGGAATACTACTCAAACAGTAAATATAAATGGTAATTATAGCGGCTATTTTGGTTTTAGCTACAGTAAAACAATAAAATCGATTGACTTATATTTTGGCGTTAGACCCAACCTGAACATTAATAAGAATACAAACTTTATTAATGGTTTAGAAAATGTTACCAAAAGCTATAACGGAGGAATCAATTTCAGACTCGGTAAAGAATTAGAAAAGAAATATGATATATCTGTATCGTATAGCCCGACATTTAATCATTCAACTTCTTCAGTAAATAAAAACGCTATTACTGAATATTGGATACAAACCGTAAGCGGAGACTTAACTTACAAGTTTCTTAAAGGCATTACGCTTAACTCTGATATCAACGCTAACTTCCGCCAGAAACTCAATCCAAATGATAATAACAATAATGCAATTGTTTGGAATGCATCTCTTGAAAAGAAAGTTTTCAAGAAAAAAGACATAGCACTTATTATTTCTGTAAATGATATCCTCAATCAAAATATCGGCTTTAACAGAAACATAAGCAGCAACTTTATTTCAGAAAATACTTATACAACTGTTCAGCGTTACTTCTTAATTTCTTTCAGGTGGAAGTTTGCCAAAAACAGAAAAGTAAATGAAGATGATGATAACTAACAACTAAAAAATGTACTGATGAAACAACTGATAATAACATTATTCTTTTTATTAAGTCTTGTTAAAATACAAGCTCAGCAAGTATTTCTCAGCTATGGTAAAATTGAGTACGAAAAGAAAATAAATATTTACAAAGAAATTGAAGGCGATACCTGGTTAGAAAACATGAAAGATAAATTGCCACAATTTATGACATCTTACTTTAACCTCTATTTTAAAGATGGTAAAACATTATATGAGAAAGGTAAGGATAGTGAGAAGAAAGTGCTTTTTTTTGGAGATGATGGCAGTGAAGATGATATTATTTATACAGACCTTACCCAACAAACTTTTGTAAAAAAGCAATCTGTATTTGAACAGACTTTTTTACTAAGTGATAGTATAAGAAAAGTTGAGTGGAGAATTACCAATGACATCAGAGATATTGCAGGATTTGAATGCCATAAAGCAGTTGGTAAAATTTTAGACTCCGTTTATATTATTGCTTTTTATACTGACCAGATTACTACAAGCGGCGGACCATTATCATATTGTAATTTACCCGGTATGGTGTTAGGCATTGCCATACCAAGATGTAACTTAACAATATTTGCCACGAAAGTAGAACTCATAGAACCTAAGCCTGATAAGCTTTCAGCTCCTGCTCAAAAAGGTAAAATGAAGAAAACAGATTACCCCAGTTTATTAAGCACATTACAAAGTTCAGTAAAAGATTGGGGCAGTTGGGGCAGAAAAAGAGTAATTAATTTTATGCTATAATTATTTTTTTAACTCTAATACCCACATAGTTTTTGCGGGAACTGTAAAAGAATTATTAAAGGTTGTATTTGAAACAATATCAATTGCTTTGGTAAAACCTTTTGTTCTTTCTTCATAGTTTTTAAAATCAATATTTTTTTCTTTATCAGAAGTATTCATTACACACATTACCGTGCTTTTTTCATTGTATCTGAAATAAACATACAAGCCATCATGGGGTACATACTGCATTAGCTTTCCCGTTTGCAAAGCAGCATTATGTTTACGATAATTGGCTAAAATTTTAGTGTATTGTTGTACATCTTTTTCATCAGCGGTTAAGCCTTCTCCTGTAAATGCATTCTTTTTATCTCCTTTCCAACCGCCGGGAAAATCTAAACGAACATTACCATCGTGAGGATTACTTTTTCCACTCATCAACACTTCTGTTCCATAATATAACTGCGGAATACCACGTGTTGTAAACAACCAGGCCAATCCCATTTTTTGTTTGTCAACACTGCTATCTACAACAGAAAAGAAACGGTTCATATCATGATTATCTAAAAAAACCAAATTGGTAAAAGGATGTTCATATAAAAAATCCTGACTCATGGTATTGTATAATTTATTCACGCCGTTGTGTTGTGTTAATGCAGGTTGAATGCCGTTGAATAAAACTTCAAAATCAATATCGCCTGTTAAATTGCTTTTGAATTTTGTGTTGAGTTTATTCGAAGCAAAATAAGCTTGGTTTACTACCCCTTCATTCCAGTTCTCTCCCACCATTGTCATTTTAGGATATTCATCAGTCAATGCTTTATTGCAAGCATTCATAAAATCAAGATCAACGTATTTATACGTATCAATTCTCCAACCATCAACACCAAATTTTTCTATGCACCAGATAGCATGCTGAATTAAAAATTTTGCAACATAGGGATTAGATTGATTTACATCAGGCATTTCTCTGCTGAACCAACCATCGGCCATTTGTTTTTTATCTTTTTCAGAGGCATACGGATCGAAAAATACCTGCTCTTTATAATTTGGATTAGTGAATGTTGGCCATTGATGAATCCAATCTTTACTTGGCGGATCTTGTTGCATCCAATGCCAAATACCAACATGATTGTATACAGCATCCTGCATTAATTTCATTCCACGTTTATGCAATTCATCACTCAATTTCAAATACGCTTCTTCACCACCTAATCGTTTATCAATTATATAATGATTTGTAAATGCATACCCATGTTCTGTTCTGTTGGGCATATCGTTTTCAATCACCGGCGTTAACCAAACTGTAGTTGCACCAAGGTTTTGAATATAATCGAGGTGATTGATAATACCTTGTAAATCTCCACCATGACGTGAATAAATAGAATCTCTGTTCAGACTTTGATCTTTATAACCGACAACTTTATCATTACTTTCATCGCCGTTGCTGAATCTGTCGGGCATCATAAAATAAATAAAGTCTGTAGAGTTTACACCTTGTGCAAATTGCGTTCCCAAGCCTTTTCTTCTTGCTTTCAATTCCCATTGCACAGAATGTGCTTTTACTCCTGCAACAAACTCAATGGTTACTTTACCGGGTTTTGCAGCAGCGGTAATATCAATATCAACAGCAACATATTTGCCATTTTCAAAACCATGAATATTTTTTACAAGAATGCCCGGATAATTGATATTGATTTTTTCATTTTTAAATCCATCATACGTACCCTTTAACAATAATTGTATTTGATGATGCTTCATTCCAACCCACCAATTGGTTGGATATACTTCAGCATATTGAGCAAAAAGTGATAAATGAAAAGTGAATAGTGAAATAAATAAAAATACTTTTCTCATATGTTTCTTTTAAGTAACCAACAATAGAATAAGAATTAAGCTTTCATTGCGTCGCACACTTGTACGTTTATATCAATGAGCAGCACTCGACGTAGTAAATTCAGTTTTATTTTCCTTTACAATTAATGCACAAACAATTGCTGCAATAATTAATAAACAGCCACCTATTAAAACAGCCATTAACCTGTCATTATGCAAAACATTATTCATAATCTTTCCAAAGAATAATGATGCGATGATTTCGGGCAACACAATAAAAAAGTTGAATATTCCCATATAAATACCCATTTTATTTTCGGGTATAGAGCCCGCCAGCATTGAATAAGGCATTGATAAAATAGAAGCCCATGCTATACCCACCATGCTCATGGAAACATAGAGTAACGAAGGTTCGTGAATAAACTTAACGCTTATTAAACCGATACCACCAACTACCAGGCATAGTGTATGTGTAAACTTTTTACCTAATAGCTTAACCCAGAATGGTAATGTAAATGCAAAAATGAAAGTAACTAAGTTTAATATGGCAGATGTGGTATTAGCATATTCTAAACCTTGTGTATAAATATTACTGCTTGTTACAGCATCGCCTTTAAAAATATCAGAAGCAACGCCAGTGCTGTAATAAAACCACATTAAAAACAACCCCGGCCATGTAAGAAAATTAACCAATGCTAAACGCTGCATTTGCTTAGGCATTTCTGCAATTGATTTAAAAATTTCTTTCACACCACCACCAAAACCTTTGTTGCTTTCTTTTACTTTACTTCTCCAATCTAAATCGCTTGGCGGGTATTCTTTACTGGTAATAATGGTGTACATTACTGCAACAAAAAACACAGCACCACCAATATAAAATGACAGCATGATGTTATGAGGAATAGAACCGTTTACTTTATCTCTGGAGACATGAAACCACTCTACTAATTTCTGTGGTAAGTAACCTGCAATAAAAGAAGCAAGACCTATAAACATGCTCTGCATAGCAAAGCCGAATGAACGTTGCTTTTCATTCAAATTGTCTGCAACAAAAGCTCTGAAAGGTTCCATACTTACATTGATGCATGAATCTAAAATCCATAGCGTTCCTGCAGCCATCCAAACAGCAGATGAATTGGGTAAAACAAATAATGCTGCTGAGCTAAGTAAAGCTCCGATTAAAAAATAGGGTCTTCTTCTTCCTAAATATTTATTCCATGTTCTGTCGCTCAAATAACCGATGATTGGCTGAATAAATAAGCCTGTCATGGGTGCTGCTAACCAAAGGCCGGGAATATCTTCGGGCTTGGCTCCCAAATATTCATAAATAGCACTCATATTGCCCATTTGCAAACTCCATCCGAATTGTATTCCGAAGAAACCAAAACACATATTTAAAATTTGCCAAAAAGAAAGTGTTGGCTTTGTACCCGTATAAGCTGTAGACATAGCAATCGTTTTTAATAAAAATCTTTAATGTGTATTATTTACACAATTGTGAAAGTAGTATAAAAAAACATCCTTTACCAAAAAGGATGTTTAATTTTTTAAATTACAAATCCATCAGGCAGTATAGCTCCTTTCTTTACAACGATAATTCCATCTTTTACCGTGTATAAAGGATGGTCTGTATTTTCTAAATGTTTCCCGCCATTAATTCTAACATCATTCCCTATTCTGCAATTCTTATCTATAATGGCGTCTTTAATATAACATCTGTCGCCAATACCAATTCGCGGAACTCCTTTATTAATATTCTCCTGCATTAACTCTAAAGTTTCATAATAATCGTTACCCATTATGTAAGTGCTTACTACGGTTGAACCATGACCGATTCTTGCACGAATACCAACAACCGAATTTTCTAATCTGCTGGCATTAATAATAGAGCCTTCAGCTATTACAGTTTTTTCTAATGTTGTTCCGCTGATTTTTGCAGGAGGTAACATTCTTGCACGGCTGTAAACAGTTTTTGTATTATCAAACAAATTAAACGGAGGTAACTCGTATGTTAATGCAAGGTTTGCTTCATAAAAAGAATAAATATTTCCTATATCTGTCCAATAACCATCGTATTGATAGCTTGAAACATTATACTTAGCAATTGAATTTGGAATAATTTCTTTGCCGAAATCTGTTGCCGTTGGATATTCTTCTTTCAGCAAGTTATAAAGTACCTGTTTATTAAAAACATAAATACCCATTGATGCAAGATATACTCTTCCTTCACTACGCATTTTATCTCCTGTATCACTCACCCATTCACCTAATATATCATTTTTAGGTTTTTCTATGAATGAAGTAATCTTATTCTCTTCATTGGTTTTCAGAATACCAAATTCAGAAGCATCTCTTGCACCTACGGGTATAGTTGCTATTGATATATCTGCTCCTTTTGCTTTATGCTCATTAATCATTTCAGCAAAATCCATTTGATATAGCTGGTCGCCACTTAATATTAAAATATATTCAAACTCTAAGTTTGAAATATGCCTTAATGATTGCCTTACTGCATCAGCAGTACCCTGAAACCAACCCGGATTGTCAGGCGTTTGTTCCGCTGCCAGAATATCAACAAATCCTGTACTAAACGCACTGAAATGATAGGTATTTTTAATATGTTTATTAAGAGATGCAGAATTGAATTGTGTTAATACAAACATTCTGTTGATGGCACTGTTCATGCAATTGCTGATAGGAATATCAACTAAGCGATACTTACCTGCAATAGGAACAGCAGGTTTAGAACGTGATGCTGTTAAAGGATATAACCTTGTACCTGCACCACCACCAAGAATTACTGATACCACACTTTTCGTCATTGAAATCATAGCAGGAGAATTTATGAGGGACTAATATTGTAATTTAAACTAAAGCTAAAGGTTTATTACACACAAACATAATTAGTGTTATAAAATTTATTTTAAGGATTGGTAGAGATTGATATACTGCTCAACGGTGCTTTCCCAGCTATGGTCTATCTGCATCATATGCTGCCGCATCCACATCATATGTGTATTATCTTTATAAACACTTACAGCACGGCTGATAGAGTAATGAATATCTTCAACTGAAGGATTATTAAACCTTATACCAAAGCCCTGCCAATCGCCCATATCTAAAACTGTATCCTGTAAACCACCTGTGCTTCTAACCATCGGCACCGTACCATAACGCATGGCATACATTTGGTTTAATCCGCAAGGTTCAACACGGCTTGGCATTAATAAAAAATCTGCCCCTGCATACATTTGATGAGACAATGCTTCCTTAAAACCAATTTCACAATGGTAATAGCCGGGAAACTGCCCGTTGATAGTTGATAGCTGCCATTCTACATGCGGGTCTCCGCTTCCTAATATCAAAAAGCTTACTTCATTTTTCATTGAATAAAGAACTGAAAGAAAGGCATCAGGTAAAACATCAGCAGCTTTCTCTCCCACTAATCTTCCTATAAAAACAATCAACGGTACGTTTTCATCTAAACTGAATTGCTCGCACAGTACTTTTTTGTTTTTCTTTTTTCCTGTTTTAACACCGGAAGGTTTGTAATGATGTTTAATTAATGGGTCTGTTGCAGGATCCCAAACTTCATTATCAATACCGTTTAATATTCCACTGCACTTTCCTTTTTCATATTCAAACAAATCTTCCAATCCATTACTGTTATATCTTAACTCATTCATATAACTCCAGCTTACTGTAGTTACTTTCCATGCACATTTTACCGCACTTGCTAAAGGGTTAATGGTATTGGCCCATTCTAATTCACCATGTTTCCAATCATCCCATTCAGGTAATAAAACACTCTTATCCCAACCCATCCACCCTTGATATTGGCCATTATGAATAGTGAATACAGAAGGTACGTTTTGCAGCTTATTTCTGTAAGCCAAACAATGTTTCATCATAAAAGGAATTAATCCTGCATGATGGTCGTGGCAATGCACAACGTCCGGTACATGCTCCCATTGGCTTAGCCAATTAACCACAGCAATCTGAAAACTTACAAATCTTTCTGTGTCATCACTGTAGCCATATACTTTTTCACGGTCTGTTAATCCTGCTATTTCAATTAAGTATAAATCAAAGCCCAATTTACCTGTAGTTTCTTTCAATACGGTGTATTCAAAGAAATAATCTCCCATGTTAGTATTCCCTTTAAAATCTACAGTCCAATCATTCTCAAAGAGAAACTTAGTTCTGTACATCGGCATAACCACTTTTGCATAATGACCGGCCTTACATTGATATTTTGGTAATGCACCAACTACATCTCCCAATCCACCCGCTTTTGCAACGGGATAACACTCTGCACTTACATGAATTATTTCCATAGTTTTAAATAAGTTTATGTTATTTCAAACCTGTTTTATACCCTTTAACTGCATAATAAAATAAATAAATATAACAAGGCAAAAGCGTCCAGTAAGCCATTTGTTTAGATGCAATTGCTTCAGCAACTTTACCATACAGTGGCGGTAAAATAGCACCGCCTGCAATACCCATAATTAATAAAGCGGCACCCGTTTTAGTAAACCTTCCTAAACCATTTATTGCCAAAGGCCAGATAGCGGGCCACATTAATGCGTTAGATAAACCTAATCCTGCGAAGCAAAAAACAGCTATGCTGCCTTTAGTTAGAATAGCAAGTAATACAAACAAAAAACTAAGTACACAACTTACTATTAATGCTCTTCTTTGAGTAATGAATTTCGGAATACAGATGATACCCAAAACATAGCCAAGCAACAAACCGTAACCTGTAAATTTTGCAAAACCCGACGCTTTCTGAAGCGGATAGCCTAATGATTCTCCAAAGCCTGCGAAAGTATCGTAGCTTATCACTTCAACTCCAACATAAAAGAAAATAGCTAATGCCCCTAACAATAAATGAGGAAATTGAAAAATACTTGTTTTGTTTTTTGAAGCTGCACTGTCGCTGCTGTTTTCTTCTTGTTTTACTTCAGGAAGTTGTAAGAAAATTAATATAAAAGCAAATACAACCAATATAACTGCAATGGTTATGTATGGGTGAATAACTCTTATAATTAAAGTATTTAATTCTCTTGCTTTATCATCAACTGAAAGTGTTAATAGTTTTGCTTTAAAAGCATCCACATCTTTTAATACAATTCCACCCATAACTACAACAGCTACAATTCCTGCCAGCTTATTGCAAATACCCATTATACTTATTCTTTGTGCTGCATATTCTATAGGGCCAAGAATTGTAACGTATGGGTTAGAAGCAGTTTGTAATAAAGCCAGTCCGGTTCCTATTACAAACAATGCTAACAGAAACATTGAATAACTGCGTGCATTTGCAGCGGGTATAAAAAGCAATGCACCTGTAGCCATTATTAATAAGCCCAAAATCATTCCCTTCTTATATCCCAACTTATCTAATATAAAAGATGATGGTAAAGCCATTACAAAATATGCAGCAAAAAAAGCAGTTGCTACTAATAATGATTGAGATGTTGAAAGTTCACATGCTATTTTAAAATAGGGTATCAGTTGGCTGTTTGCCCAAGTAGTAAATCCGAAAATAAAAAAGAAAGCTCCTATAATCAGTAACGGAAAAGTATAATTCTTTTTTTCAACAGATACATTTGCAAGCATAGCAAGTAATTTTGGCGTAACTTAATAAAGTTTTTTTAAACAGTACAAGAAACTGCTTTTATATTTAACGGCAAAATTTACCATATGAATATTCCCGTTTCTCAGCAATATGCTATAGGTATTGATATCGGCGGTACCAATACAGTTTTTGGCATAGTAGATCACAGAGGCAGCATTTTATATAGAGGTGCTATGAGCAGCCGAGGCCACGATACTATTGAGCCTTACATAGAGGAATTATACAATCTCATTCTTCCATCTATTGAAAGTGTTGGCGGAATTGAATATATCAGAGGTATTGGCATTGGTGCACCTAACGGCAATTATTATACAGGAACCATTGAATATGCACCTAATTTAAAATGGAAAGGCATTGTTCCTATGACGAAATTAATGACCGGAAAATTTCAATTGCCTTGTGCATTAACCAACGATGCTAATGCAGCAGCTGTTGGTGAAATGATGTATGGTGCAGCAAAAGGAATGAAGGATTTTATTATGATTACTTTGGGAACGGGTGTAGGAAGCGGTATTGTTGCTAACGGGCAATTAATTTACGGACATGATGGTTTTGCAGGTGAATTAGGCCATACTATTATTATTCCGGATGGAAGATTACATAAAGGAACCGGTGCAAGAGGCAGTGTAGAAGTATATTGCTCAGCAACAGGTGTAAGGCTGACAGCACTTGAATTATTAGAGAAAAAATTTGATTCAAAATCTCTTTTAACCAAATACGACACTGAGGAAATTGACAGCAAAGTTGTTTATGATTGTGCTATTGCAGGAGATAAATTAGCTAATGAAGTATATGCTTTTACAGGAAAAATTTTAGGAATGGCTTTAGCGAATTTTATAATGTTCTCCTCTCCTGAAGCGATTATTCTTTTTGGTGGCTTATGCAAAGCAGGAGAATTACTACTAAAGCCGACACGTGAACATATGGAAGCCAACCTGCTTCCTGTATTTCAAAATAAAGTGAAGCTTTTATTCAGCGAATTAAAAGAAGATGATGCTGCTATTTTAGGTGCCAGTGCTTTGGTATGGGAGTTGAAATAATTTTAAAAAGCTTCTGCCAACTGTAAATAAAAACCATTGTTATTATTTGCACCGATACCATAATCAATTCTAAGGTTTAGTTTTTCTTTTTTGGTTAATTGAAACCGAAGTCCGCCGCCATAAGAATATTTAATAGTATTCCAAGAAAAGTCATGAATAGTATGGCCAACATCGCCGCAATCTGTAAATACAGCTGCACCAAATCTTTTATAAATCGGAAAACGGTATTCAGCCTGTAAAACATATTGATTTTTTTCCCTATACCTTCCATCGTAATAACCACGCATGCTGTTGTAACCACCAAACGTAGCTAAACTTCTAAAAGGTACTTCTTCACTACTGTTCGTAAAGCCATAAGCCTGCAAAGCCAAGACCTGCTTTTTAAAGAACCGGATGTAAGTTCTTACATCAAGAACAAAATTGGTGTAGTTATATTTTGAACCGAAAACTTTATCGAAGTGATTAAAATAAGCCTGTGCAAACCAACCTTTATTAGGTGCAAAAGCATCATTTCTTGTATCGTATGTAAAACTTAAACCAAGCCCCGAAACGAGGTAGCCATCTCTTCCGGTAATATTCTCTTTATCAAAAATTCCACCCAATTCATATTCTACATTGTAAACACCTTGTAATTCATACAAAGCTCCTAAGTATAAATTGTTTCCTAAATGCCTCATTAAATGCAGGTAAATGTAGTATTGGTGATAATTATAGTTTTCAACATTACTATCGGGTGTATTGTTTCCCAAACCCCAAAATTTATCTGGAAAGGCACTGTAAGATAACTGCTGGTTTAAAATGTATTTTTCTTTATTAAAATATTCAGCTCCATTTAGTGCTGCAATAAACTGCTTGTTAAGTGTGTACGCAACCAAAGATTGTAGATTAGAAGTTCTGGTATTGGTATCTGTTTTAGAAAGATGAAAAGTAAGAGAGCCTGCTGCTCCGAACATTAATTTTGTTTCAATTGAGCTTGCTATAACCGGAAACACTAATAAGTTTCTTTTGTTTATCAGCTCAACAGGAATTTTATTAGTGGAATCCATTGAAACCTGCCCATGTACTGCCAATACACTACAAAAAGCAACCATTATTAATAAACCCCTGCATTTTTTCATTGCTGCAAATGTATTAGTTCAAAAAATTGAACAGGCTTAATAAAACAAATTTTTAAATGTTTATTTTACAACCAGTTCATAATTTTATAATAATTAATTAACATTGCAATTAAGAACATACCCTTTAATTGAGAATTGCATGAAGAAATGGACGAGTAATTTTGAATTAGGTGAAACCCTTACTTACGAGCAAAAGGCTTTTTTTGACGAGCATGGAGTGATTGTTTTTCGCAATTTCATCAATCAGGAAACTGTAAAAACTTTTATCTCAGAAATGCAACGCATTGAAAAGGATTGGATTGCTGAGAACAGAGAAAAAGTAAACGGTATTCCTCTGAAATTCGGAAAAGATGAAGCAGGTAATAAAACAATTCAACGTTTTTGTTTTATGAACCAATACAGTGCTGCATTTAAAGGCTTATTAGAAGACCCGAGATTGCAGGTACTTACAGAGTTATTATATCCTTATGAAGGCCGTATTGCCGAAGATGAAAAGGATGGTCTGGTTTTTAATAATTACATCAATACAGCCAACAGTGCTTTTACCCAAATGGGTTGGCATACCGATAGCCCGAGAGATTTATTCTTAGGTCAGAAAATAATGCCGATGCTGAATGTAGGCATTCACTTAGATACCTGCCTTTTTGAAAATGGCGGCTTAAGAGTAATACCCGGTACGCATAAACAAAGCATGATAAAACTGTTATTCGGAAAAAAATATTTTATTGACAATTCTGATGATGATAAAGAAGTAGGGTTTGATATTTATTCAGGGGATTTAACAGTGCATGACGGAAGAACCTGGCATAGAGTAAAACAATCCCCTTTAATAGGCGAAGCAAGCAGAAGAAGGGTAATGTACGTGCCGATTATTACAGGTAAGTACAAGCCAAAATCTGAAAATAGTAAAACCCCTTTTTACCATCGTTTAGCAACAAAAGTTCCCAGATAAAAATCAATAATTAACTTTATAAAGTCAATCTTAATGATTGGCTTTTTTATTTCAAAACCAATTACATTGTACGCATTAATTACAGGAGCTAGTAAAGGAATAGGTAAAGCAATTGCCATAGAACTGGCTGCAAAAAAAAATAATTTACTTTTAATTGCAAGAAGTGAAAACTTATTAAAGGCTTTAGCAAAAGATTTAGCTGATGAGTTTGGAATTATAGCTGATTATTTAGCAGTAGATTTAGCAAATGCAGATGCTGGCTATGCTATTTACAATTGGTGTGTTGAAAAAAATTATTCAATCAATATACTCGTAAACAACGCCGGTTATGGCTTAAACGGGCTTTTAGACGAATATAGTTTAGAAGAACATTTAGCTAATATGCAGGTTAATATCAATATGCCTGTAGCATTAACTTATCTGTTTTTACCACAGTTGAAAAAGCACCCCTCATATATATTGAATGTTTGCAGTGGTGCTGCTTATCAAGCTGTACCGGGGTTAAATATTTATGCTGCGAGTAAAGCATTCTTACTAAGCTTCAGCAGAGGCTTACGGTATGAATTAAAAAACAGCAATGTATCAGTTACAGCCGTTTGCCCCGGGGCTACAGATACAGATTTTCCTAACAGAGCCAATGTTACCAATGCAAAAGCAAAAAAATTAGCAGAGAAATTTAATATGAGTGCGAAAACAGTTGCAGTAATAGCTTTAAATGGAATGTTTGCCAAGAAACCTGAAGTAATAACAGGTTTTGTAAATAAACTATCTGCATTTTTTGCCTGGTTATTGCCGAAATCTGTTTTAGAAAAATCTGCTGCAGGTATTTATGGTTTGAAATAAGATTAAAATCGTTTTACACTTTAGTGTTTTGCAATTATATTTGCAGCCCGATTTAAAAATGGCTGCGTAGCTCAACTGAATAGAGCATCTGACTACGGATCAGAAGGTTTTAGGTTTGAATCCTAACGCGGTCACCAGCAGAATCAAAGGTTTCAAGCAATTGAAACCTTTTTTATTTATAGTACTGCAAACCATTTATACTTTTAACTGTATCAATTTTTATGAAAACTTACAGTTGATGATAACCTCTATTGCCAGTTAGAATCTTGTTACCGAGACAGGAAAGATTATTGATTGAAAAAAATGTTAAAGACACGCAATGTGGAACCCGCTTTTGCAATACGATTGTTGTGTTGCCTTTCGTCTTGGTGCATCTGCAGCTTGTAATCATTAATAACTTTTAGGGTTCACAGCAAATTTTTGCCTGTTTGCATCATCTGAAAAATCTGCTTTTTTCTTCACAATAGGTTTGTGTCTTCAAACAAAAAGTATATGAAAAAAGCTATCTTTCTTTTACTGATGATACCTGTTATCTCAGTTAAAATCTTTGCCCAAACAACAGCAACTTCTATTACAGGAATTGTTCTGGATGATAAAAGTACACCCTTGGAAGCTGCAACAATTTCATTGATGAAAGCATCAGATTCTTCATTAGTTAAATTATCGGTTACTAACAAAGAGGGAAAATTTTTATTTCAAAACATTCCTTTGGGGAGCTATTATGTTAATGTTTCTGCCATTAATTATGTAAAACAAACCACTACCGTGTTTGACATAAATAATTTATCGCCCGTAAAAAATATTGATGCTATCGTTTTACAACAGCAAACTAAGAGTTTAAGTAATGTAACGGTGATTTCAAAAAAACCGTTATTAGAACAAAAGCTTGACCGCATGGTAGTAAATGTTGACGCTTCAGTTACAAATGTGGGTTCAACTGCTTTGGAAATATTGGAAAGATCGCCGGGTGTTTCTATTGATAAAGATGGAAAAATTAGTTTGAAAGGTAAGCCTGAAGTGTTGGTTATGGTTGACGGTAAGCCTTCTTATTTAAGTAGTTCGGAATTGGCAAACCTTTTAAGCAATATGAATTCAAATCAAATAAATCAGATTGAAATTATGACAAACCCTTCAGCTAAATATGATGCTTCCGGTAATGCAGGTGTTATTAATATTAAAACCAAGAAAAACAGTACAAAAGGGTTTAATGGAAGTGTAACATTAAACTATGGACAGGGTGTATTTCCGAAATCAAACAACAGCATTATGCTTAATTATCGTAACACAAATATGAATGCTTTTTTAAACTATGGTTATACCCTGAATAAAGGATTTATGAATGTGGATGCCAACAGGAAATTTTTAGATTCAACAGGTAAAACATCTTATACATTAGACCAAACAACTCATAATCTTATGCTGGCACAGAATAATAATTTAAAATTAGGTTTTGATTATTATATTCATTCAAAAACAACTATCGGCTTTGTTGCATCAGGTTTTATCGCACCACAAGATCAAAATAGTTTTACAACAAGTTATTTAGAAGATGTAAACGGTAATACGACATCAATTGAAAAAACAACACGTACGGTAGATAACCAATGGAAAAACGGAACACTGAACATTAATTTTCATACATCTTTTGACAGCAGTAAAAAAGATTTGACCGGCAATTTTGATTATCTCCATTACGATTTTTCAGGTAATCAAAATGTAAATGGAAATACTTATAATGCAGGTGGAATATTACAATCAACATCCTATTTGCATAATATACTTCCGCTGAAGATAGATGTATATTCTGCTCGCCTTGACTATGTACAATCGTTAAAAAACGGTTTGAAAATAGATGCAGGTATAAAGGCGAGTATAGTAAAAACAAGCAACTCTACACAGTATTATACTATAAAAAATAATGAACAAAAATTATTGGATTCTCTAAGTAATAATTTTAACTATACCGAAAATATTAATGCTGCATATGTGAATCTGAATAAAAAGTTTGGTGATTTTAATGTGCAGGTAGGGTTAAGAGCAGAGAATACAAATTATAAAGGACTTGAAACTTCAAAGTCTGGTGATTCTTCTTTCAGCCGCAATTACGTAAATTTATTTCCAACAGCTTTTATCAGTTATGAGCTTGATGCTAAAAATCAATTTGGTTTATCAATCGGCAGAAGAATTGACCGACCTGAATATCAGCAGTTAAATCCTTTTATTTCTATTGTTGATAGATATATGCAACTTTCAGGTAATCCATATTTACAGCCGCAGTTCAGCAATAACATTGAGTTGAGCCATACTTATAAAAATATTTTTACTACTACCTTAAATTACAGTGTTATCCATGATATGATAAATGAAACGCTTTTACATAAGGATTCAATAATTATTCGTAGTGTGGGAAATATCGGTACAAGATATAATTTCGGGATATCGGAAAGTGCAACTATTCCTTTCACAAAATGGTATACAGGAGTTTTCTTTGTTAATCTTTATGAAAATAAATATGATGGTGCAATAGCAGGTTATTCGTTAAATGCAAAACAAGTAGCATTGTCTCTTAACATTAATAATCAATTCAGTTTCCAACATGGTTTGTCTGCTGAATTATCAGGTACCTATACCACAAAAGACCGTGATGAGGGGCAAGCACTTTCATTACCAATCGGTCAGGTTTCGGCAGGTATCTCAAAAAGTTTGTTGAATAATAAGGCAAGTTTGAAATTTAATATTCGTGATATCTTTTACACTAATATAATCAGGGAAACACAGAACTTTCAGGATGTTCAGTCAACAATCTCAAGGTCAAGAGATTCACAGGTTTTTAATATTGCTTTTGTTTGGAGATTTGGTATGCAATCAAAACCAAAAGCTATACAACAAACAGAAGAACAAAATAGAATTAAAGTAAATTAATACATAATGCAGCTGAATTTTAAAAATAAATACACAATATTGCTCATGCACATTTTTGCATGGGCAATCATTTTTACACTACCTTATATTTTCACTTCAGATTACATTAGAAAAAAGGATGCAGATGAACTGGAATTTCAAAAAATAAACACAATTACTAATTTTTTATGGATGGGTTTATTTTATTTGAATGCGTTATTATTAATGCGGAATTTATTTTATAAAAGAAAATATTTACTTTATGTGTCAACATTGTTAGTTTCATTTTGTACGATTATGCTTATTCATGGTTTATTATTTAAACCATTTGCACCACATCGAAGTTTTAATTTTTTTGTATCATCAACACACAATATCATTCCTTTTTTATTTACTGTACTTATAAGTATGATATATATTATGATTGCAGAAAAAATTAGAACTGATATTTTAACTGCTAATATTCGGCAAGAAAATTTAAAAACAGAACTATCTTTTCTTCGTTCACAAATCAGTCCACACTTCTTATTTAATGTATTGAATAACATTACAGCATTGGCAAGAATTAAAAGCAATGATTTAGAGCCTACAATAATAAAGCTCTCTTCGATTATGCAATACATGTTGTATGAAACCGATGAAGAAAAAGTTGTTGTAAAAAGTGAAGCAGAATATTTGAAAGCATATATTGAATTGCAGAAACAGCGTTATGAAAATGAACTCAGTTTAGAAGTAATTTTTGATGTAAAAGAAGAATGGCATTCTATAGAACCGATGCTTTTAATACCATTTGTAGAAAATTCGTTTAAGCATGGCGGTATTTTGCAAAACCCTGATATATATATATACCTTAACGTTACAGATAACAAACTAAATTTTGTTGTGAAGAATAAATTTGAAGAAAAAAAAGTAACAAAAGATAAAACTTCGGGAATTGGATTACAAAATGTAACCAGGCGATTAGAGCTTTTATATCCCAATAAATATAGTTTGAAGATAGACAGGCAGGATGATTGGTTTAATGTTAACCTCTCTATAAACTTAAAATCATGAAGTGTATTGCTATTGATGATGAACCGTTGGCTTTGCAATTACTGCGAGATAACATAAGCAAGATTCCTTATCTGGAATTAGTTGCTTCGTGCCGTAATGTGTTTGACGCTATGAAAGCACTTGAAGAATACAAAATTGATCTCATCTTTATTGATATACAAATGCCCGGTTTAACAGGATTAGAATTTATAAAAAGTCTTGAGAACAAACCATTGGTGATTCTGATAACAGCTTATAAACAATATGCTTTAGAAAGCTATGATTTAGCAGTAGTAGATTATTTAGTAAAACCTGTTGCTTTAGACCGCTTTATTAAAGCATGCAACAGGGCAAAAGAACAATATGAATTAAAAGCAGACAAACATAATAATGTGGTAGTGTCTTCTCTTGATTATTTTTTTCTTAATGCCGATTACAGCCATGTTAAAATAATGTTTGACGATATTACATGGATGGAAGGCTTACGTGACTATGTAAAAATCCATCTTAAAAGTTCTAACAAACCACTACTCTTCCGTACAAGTTTAAAAGCAATTGAACCGGAACTTCCACCGTTAAAATTTATTCGCATACATAAATCATACATCGTTGCAATTGCAAGTATCACTTCAATAAGAAAAGCAAGTGTATTTATAAAAGATATGGAGTTGCCGATAGGAGAAACTTATCGTGAAATTGTTGAGAAGATTATAAGAAAAGAGTTATAATTTTTAAAAGTTGATTCTAATTGGTTTGATAGTATTCAAATTAGACTCCCGTCAGCTTGGCCAATAGTATTTTTAACAATAACCTGTCTGAAAAAGTTGGTTTTAATCAACCTATTTCAGAACGAGACAGTTTTAGTTTTGAAATCCTAAAGCGGTTACAAAAAAGCCCTGCAATTGCAGGGCTTTTTTTATTTTCATTTAATAACTAAAAGCAGCCTTTACTAATCATCCTTCGTATTCACTTATATTGATACTTCAAAAAAGCAATATTAATATAAGCATGAAAAGAAAAGAAATTAACGTTAAACATTTTTCAAAAGATTTAAAAAGGGCTACTGTATTGGTTATTAAAGCAAGCCCTGCCACTGCCTTATATACAATTATTATAATAGTTCTACAATCTGCTTTACCTGTTTTAAGCTTGTATTTTACCAAGCAATTAATTGAGTTAATTACACAGCAGGCTCATGGTAGTTTTACTAAAATATTCCCCATTGTTATAGGTTTTAGTATTGTACAACTAATATCTGCTTTAATAGGACAATGGAGTACTTATATTGGTACTATTCAGCAACAAAGAATAACAGATTATTTATCACGTATTGTATTAACCAAAGCCATTTCGGTAGGTTATGAATATTATGAAAACCCCAAATATTACGATACTCTTCATTTAGCACAACAACAATCTGTGTTCAGAGTAACACAACTGTTAAGCAACATCAACAGCGTTGTTATTAATGTTTTGTCTTTAGTTTTTTTAGGAAGTTTATTTATAACATTACAATGGTTTTATGCAGTGCTTTGTATTGCACTTTCTATACCAATGGCCATTATAAAATGGTACTACAGTTTTAAAATGTTTCAATTAGAAAAAGAATTAGTACCTGTTGAAAGAGAAGCCAATTATCTGCATCAAATATTAACATGGGTTACTCATGCAAAAGAGGTTAGAGTATTTGGTTACGGTTCTTCTTTTATAAAAAAATTTAAAGCCATTAAATGGGATGTTTTTAAAAAGAGAAGAAAATTAAATGCCAGGCAAAACCTGTTTAGTTTATTATCAGAATTGTTTGAAATAATTGTAATTGCTTTTGTGTTCATCATGTTAGCTAAAGGTGCATGGGAAAAAACTATTTCAGTCGGCGTTTTTGTTATTTATCTGCAAGGCTTTCAAAGATTACAAGGTGCAGCAAAAGGCTTATTGCAATCAATTGTTCAGTTGCTTCAGCAAAGACTTTTTTTGAGAGATTTATTTGGCTTCTTAGATATTCAATCATATCATTCTGATTTAAAAAATACTAACTTCCCAACATTACAAAAAGGTTTATCCATTCAAAATGTTTCATTTACTTATCCTGGAACAGAAACACAAATATTGAAAAACGTTTCTATGCAATGTAAGCCGGGAAGCATTATGGCAATTGTGGGAGAAAACGGTTCAGGTAAATCAACCTTAGTAAAATTATTAGCAAGATTATATCACAATCAGCAAGGCAGTATTTTAATTGAAGATGAAAACATTAATGATATAGACAATAACAGCTTTCGACTTAATACTGTTTTCCTTTTTCAGGATTTTGAAAAATATTTCTTCACCATTAAAGAAAACATTGCATTGGGAATGGAAGATGCAGCTATTGATAATTATAAAATTAAACAGGCTGCGATATTATCAGGGGCAGATGCTTATATCCAGAAATTTACTGATGGTTATGAAACCCGCTTGGGCCGTACATTTAGAGATAGCGAACAACTTAGCGGAGGGCAATGGCAGAAATTAGGTTTAGCAAGAGCTTTTTATAAAGATGCTCAGATAATTGTATTGGATGAACCATCCAGCTCTATTGACCCTTTAGCTGAGCATGAATTATTTGAACATTTAAAAGAGTTAGCCAAAACCAAAATTATTATTCTTATTTCTCATAAACTATACAACATAAGAATTGCAGATTATATCTATGTGATGAAGGATGGTACCATTGCTGAAGAAGGCAGTTTTACTGAATTGGTTAATAAGAACGGTTTATTTAACAGTATGTACCAAAAACAAAAGCTGGACGATTAAATCCAGCTTCAGTATAAATAAGTCTATTATTAATTCAATCCAATTTCAGCACCGCTAAGAAAGCTTCCTGCGGTACTTCCACACTTCCAATCTGTCTCATACGTTTTTTACCTTCTTTCTGTTTCTCCAATAGTTTTCTTTTACGGCTTATATCACCACCATAACATTTAGCAGTAACATCTTTACGCATAGCACTGATATTTTCACGTGCTATCACCTTCGCTCCTATGGCTGCCTGTATGGCAATCTGGAATTGCTGACGGGTTAATAATTCTTTCAACTTCTCACATAACTTTCTTCCGAAATCCTGTGCACGGCTGCGGTGTATTAAACTCCCCAAAGCATCTACTTTATCACCGTTTAATAAAATATCCATTCTTACAATATCTGCTTCTCTGTAACCGATAGGTGAGTAATCAAATGAAGCATAACCACGTGTCTGGCTTTTCAGTTTATCATAAAAATCAAATACGATTTCAGTTAATGGCATTTCAAAAATTAATTCAACACGCGTTGGCGTAATGTATGATTGATTAATCAATATGCCACGTTTACCCAAACACAAAGTCATTATATTACCAATATAATCGCTTTGCGTTATTATTTGTGCTTTAATAAATGGCTCTTCTATCCTATCTACTTTAGTGGCATCAGGCATATCGGCGGGATTGTTTACCAATATTTTTTCGCCTCTCGTAGAATAAGCATAAAAACTTACGTTGGGAACTGTTGTAATAACAGTTTGATTGAATTCACGCTCCAAACGTTCCTGAATAATTTCCATGTGCAGCAATCCTAAAAAGCCGCACCGGAAACCAAAGCCTAATGCCTGGCTTGTTTCCAATTCAAATGTTAGTGATGCATCATTCAATTGTAATTTTTCCATACAATCTCTCAACTCTTCAAAAGCATCTGTTTCTACCGGAAATATGCCTGCAAATACCATTGGCTTTACTTCCTCAAAACCTTTAATGGCTTCTGCATTGCTGCCTGAAACTGTTATCGTATCGCCCACTTTAATTTCCTTGGCATTTTTAATGCCGGTAATTACATAACCTACATCACCAGCTTTTACTTCGTTCTTGGGCGTCATTGTTAATTTTAATACACCCACTTCCTGAGCTTCATATTCAGCACCCGTAGCTATAAATTTAATTCTATCCCCCTTTTTAATAACGCCGTTTAATATTCTGTAATAAACTATAATTCCTCTAAAGCTGTTAAACACACTATCAAATACCAATGCCTGTAAAGGCTCGTCCACATTGCCTTTGGGGGCAGGAATGCGTTCACAAATGGCTTGTAAAATTTCTTCAATACCAATACCGCTTTTACCGCTTGCCAATAAAATTTCTTCGGGCTTGCAGCCGATTAAATCAACAATCTGGTCTGTTACTTCAGGTATCATGGCTCCATCCATATCAATCTTGTTGATAACAGGGATTATTTCCAGATTATTATCTATAGCCAGATATAAATTGCTGATGGTTTGTGCCTGAATACCCTGGCTGGCATCAACCAATAACAATGCTCCTTCGCAGGCAGCCAATGCACGGCTTACTTCGTAACTGAAATCTACGTGACCGGGAGTATCAATTAAATTCAATATATATTGTTCGCCATTATAAGCATAGTTTATCTGAATAGCATGGCTTTTAATAGTAATACCTTTTTCACGTTCCAGATCCATATCATCCAATACCTGAGCCTGCATATCGCGTTCACTGATAGTTTTGGTATGTTCCAATAATCTGTCTGCCAACGTACTTTTTCCGTGGTCAATGTGGGCAATAATGCAAAAATTCCTGATGTTCTTCATTTACTTATTTTTTTTTCCCTGCTTTTGTACTGCTATTAAACTATTGTTGTCCAAAGAACTCCCTTTGGAGCGTCGCATCCCGAAACATCGGGATAGTTCAAATCTTTATTCAGCAATACTTTCTTAAAGTGTGCAAAGATAAAGGCAGGATGCCTCTCTTTTTTTATCTTTACAATAATCTTTCAACACAATAAAATCCTTACAAAAACCTATGAAAACTCAAGCAGCATGGATATTGCAATTGCATTTTTACAAAATCATCTCACTGTTTTTTATATCATCGGTATAATGCTGCTGTGTTTAAAAATAATTGTAGTAATAGGTTATAAAGGATTCAATTTTACGCAAATCGTTTTTAGTTTTATCAACTTCTACAATGAAGACAGAATTGAAACAGAAAGAAGGATGAGTAAGTCCAGAGCTTTTTTTATGAGCTGTAATAATTTTCTAAACCTGTTGTTTTATATCTGGGCTTTTGTAATAATTATCTACTTTGTAGTTACCAGCAACCTTAATCAATTTTAACTAATTTATTACCTCTTTATACAATTCAACAATTTGTTTATACAATTCAACAATCTGCTGAGCAATAGTTTCTTTATTGTATAAAGCAATAGCTGCTTTAGCAATAGCTGCTCTGTTATAATCAGCATAATGATTCATTAAAGAAAGCATTGCAATTGTTAAAGCTTGTGTATTTTCAATATCAACCAATAAACCATTGGTTTCATTAATGGCTTCAGCAATACCGCCGGCATTACTTGTCACGACAGGTAAACCGCAACACAAAGCTTCTTCTATAACACATGGAAAATTTTCGTGCCTGCTGAATAATACAAAAGCATTAGCCTGCTGCATTTGCTCTGCTACTTCTTTATAGTCAACTTCACCAATAAAAATAATTTTATCTGCAAGACCAGCTTCAACAACTTTTTGCTTTTGCTCTTCTTTGCATGGGCCAACCATTATTAATTCCCAATCCGTATGTTGTTTATTCAATTCAGTAAAAGCATTGATAATTCCATAAATATTCTTCTGATAATTGTGCATAGAAGAAACATGAATCCATCGGAAAATTTTATTATTAACAGGCTTGTAATTAAACAATGTAATATCAACTGTATTTCTGATTGTTTGATAATTTTTTATGGGGAACAATTGCTTTAATACACTTCCAACAGCATTTGATACAGAAACTACTGTTGATGCATCTTTCATAACTTTAAAAACATTTCTTTTATAAAAGTTACTTCTATTAAAAAAGCTGTCGTGAGAGTTTTTTGTATAATGTGAAGCGTGTTCTGTAACTAAGTATTTTATTCCCCATAAATCTGCAAAGTATAATGCATGTAATCCAGCTTTAACAGGAATATGAACATGAATTAACTGAGGCCTACCGAATTCAGCAGCATAACTATTAATAAGGTTGCGAATGAAAATATGGTACTTAATGTTATAGCGGATTTTATCTATCAAATCAATACCCCATTTTTTAAACGGAAAGCTTTGAATAATTTCTCTTAAGTTACCTTCTCTTTCATGTATAGCACCGGCTTTCGTATGAAGCTCAATGCCTGCCTGTACTACATGAATAACATCAACTAAAACAATTTTCGAAACTGCTTCTGCCTGCCGCTTAATAAAATCTCCGTTAGTAGGTTCGTACGGATTAGGATACCAGCTTGTAAGCCACAATACCTGCATTAACTTTTATTTGTAATAAAGTTGATAATAAATTGCCAATCGGCCTTGCTAAATATCATTAACTTTTTAAAAACAATTTTATGTTGTTTGGAAAAAATGCTGAAAGCGTAAATAAAACATACACAATAACTTACAGAACTTATTAATGCAGCCACATAAATAGTGTAATAGTGCCATGCCAGTGAACTTAAAATGATAACTGCTGCTAAGCCTGCAAAAGCACCTTTTACATTAACCGCCACTTTATTAATACCTGCAAAATAGGCTGATAGTAAACATAGTATTGAAAGAGCAATTACCCCGGGCATTAGCAACAACATTAAAACACTTACTTTATTAAAGCTACCACCTAATAAATGCGTAAATAATAAGTTACCTGCAACAACAAGCAGAACAGAAATAAGCACATAAATAAGTATAAAAACTCTCGCAAAACGCATAATTACATTTCGTATTTCTGTTTCATTAATTCCCTCAGCAGTTCTTGGAAAAACAGCGGTAGCAAGCATTTGCGGAATAAGCCACAATAACTGTGCAAACCTTGAAGCTTGCATATAATTACCTGCATCTGCTGCTGAACATTTGTTTATTATTAGCCAATAATCAACTCTGTACACTAAAAAGAAAACAATATTAGCAACCAATGCTTTTGTTGCATAATGTAACAACATTGTATTTTCTTTTGAAGATGGTAATTGCGGTTGCCAATATTGTTTTTTGGTTAATATAAATACCAGAAAAACAATAATACCCTGAATTAAAAACAAATAAAAATACCGGCTCAGTAATATGTCAGTATCGGTAACAAAGTAAACTGACAATGATATAATAACTGCCAACAATAAATTAAGAATAGCAGTAATAATATTAGGTGTTTTAAAATCACCCGTTGCGTAAAATAATCCGCTGTAGAAATTAATAAACAGGGTGCCTGCGGTAAAAATTACAGCCCACAAAACAATAATATCCCTTTGAAACAGTTTTATGGGTTCAACAAAATGAAAGTATATAAAAGCAACTGCTCCTGTTAATAAACTGATACATATTATCCAAACAAGCCCGAACCAAATCATTTTTGCAGTAGCAATTGTTTTGTTTGAAGTGTAATAAATAAATGCATTTTCCAAACTCATACCACCAATCAATACCAATAAAGAAAAAAGATTACTCAGATAAAATATGGTTGAACTTTCAGAGGCACCTAAAGCTCTGGCTATTGCTATATTTAAACATAACAATGAAAAATAATATATACTACGCCAGAGTAGGCTCTGCTTGAGAGTGTGCTGGAGATACATATGTATGCAGGGGTTAAACAACACTAAGTTAATACATTTATTACATTATTTTTGAGAAAAGTAAATAAAGATGGGTTTACTGAACAAATTCAACCGTTTGGCAAAGACAGAAACAGAAACGGGCTTAAGTACCAACAGCAATTATAATGGCGGAAGGTTTTTTAACAACAACGGGGTGCCTAACATTCAGGTTAAGGGCATGAGTTTTTTCAGCAGGTTAAACCTTTACCATTCCATGCTTTCCATGAAAACATGGAAATTCCTTTGTATTATTATTCTTTTCTTCATAACCATCAATCTTATTTTTACTGCTGTTTATTTATTAATCGGCGTTGATCATTTAGGCGGAATGGTTGTAACCACCAATGCAGATAAAATCGGCGAAGCTTTTTTCTTCAGTGCACAAACTTTTACTACTGTGGGTTACGGCAGAGTAAACCCTATTGGCTTTACAACCAGTGCTGTTGCTGCATTTGAAGCTTTAACAGGTCTAATGAGTTTTGCTTTGGTAACAGGTTTGCTGTACGGAAGATTTGCAAGGCCAAAAGCATTTATAAGATACAGTAAGAACGGATTATTTACACCTTTCAAAGATGGTGTTGCCTTTATGTTCAGAATTGTTCCCTATACAAAAAATCTGTTGGTTAATGTTGAAGCAAAAGCAACTTTAGCCGTACGTGTTGAAGAGAACGGTACTATTAAAAACAAGTTTTATAACCTTCCTTTTGAAATTACCAAAGCCAATACTTTAACTGCCAACTGGACTTTAGTGCATATGATTAATGAAGAAAGCCCGTTTTACGGATTAACGAAAGAAGATATTCAAAACTCCGGTGCAGAAGTGTTAGTTTTTATTCAGGGCTTTGATGAAACTTTTTCCAATACTGTTATTTCAAGAGGCTCTTACAGTTTTACTGAATTTGTTTACGGTGCTAAATTCCTGCCTATGTTTCATCCAACAACGGATGGTAACAGTACAATTTTGCATTTAGATAAATTAGATGATTATGAAATTGTACCATTACCTGTTTCTTTATAAAACAAAACATCCTAAAAGTTTAAAACCCTCAGGATGTTAATGATATATTTGATTTGATATATCTCCCACAATTATTTCAACGCATTAATAATCGCTGTAAAATCATTAGCGATTAAGGACGCTCCGCCAACCAAACCGCCATCTACATCAGGCTGAGCAAAGATTGCTGAAGCATTATTAGCTTTTACACTGCCACCGTATAAAATGGAGATTTCATTAGCAACAGCCTCACCATATTTAGCAGCAAACTGTTGGCGGATAAATGCATGCATTTCCTGTGCCTGCTCATTGCTTGCAGTTTTGCCTGTACCTATTGCCCAGATGGGTTCGTAAGCAATAACCACTTTGGTAATCTGCCCTGCACTTAAATGAAATAAGGATTCTTCCAATTGCTTACCTACAAACTCATTTTGTGTATCGGCTTCACGAATATGTAAAGGTTCACCGCAACAGAAAATGGGTGTAATGTTATACTCCAGACAAATATTTACTTTCTCTGCTAAGAAATGATTGCTTTCATTAAAATATTCTCTGCGTTCACTATGCCCCAATACCACATACTGAATACCGATTGACTGTAACATTTCAACACTTACTTCGCCCGTATAAGCACCGCTTTTTTTGCTGTAACAATTTTGTGCAGCTACAAATACATTTTGCTTTCCGCTTAATTTTTGCTGAGCCATTGTTAAATAAGGAAAAGGCACTGCAAACACTGCCAATTGGTTATTACTTAAACTGTGTGGTGCAGCAATAATTTCATCTAATAATTGTTCTCCCTGTGCCAAGGTTAAATTCATTTTCCAGTTAGCCGCAGCTATTTGTTTACGCATGTTTTATTTTTATTTGGTTACAAACTAATTGTTATTAATTAAGCATCGTTGCGTCGCACTCTTGTACTGCAACAAGTGTGGCATCAATGCAAGTCATCAAAAATATACTTCAATATGTTTCGCTCCACATCAGTCAATTGTTTATGTTTAAATTGTTTCCAGTTATTAATATCTCTCATTGCTTTTTCAAATTCATATTGATGATTTAATCCCCAACTGAAACTGTCAATTACTTTAGGCAACAATAACTCACCAAATACATTGGCAGCAACACCAATTACTGTTCCTGTATTAATAGATGAGTTAATTGCTGTTCTGCTGTAATCGCCCATAATAACACCTGCCTTCAAACCCGCTTCTTCAAAGTTATCCGTAGCAGCATTCAACATCTTTACAATACCTGCTGTGTTCTTTACATTGCTGTTGGTTGTACCTGCACCAAGGTTACACCACTCACCTATTACGCTATCACCCAAATAGCCATCGTGTGCTTTGTTACTGTAATTATTAATAATGGCATTTTTAATTTCACCGCCTGCCATTGCTTTAACACCAACAGTTGTAGCACCGTAAATTTTAGCACCCATTTTCACCAGACCATTCTCACACAATGCAAAAGGGCCACGTATTACAGCTCCTTCTAATACTTCTGCATTTTTACCAATATAAATCGGTCCGGTTGATGCATTCAGTGCAGCACATTCAACGCGTGCACCTTCCTCAATAAAAATGTCTTCGGGTTTTACAATATAATTAGTTGATGATATTGGCTGAGATACCCTGCCTTTGGTTATTAATGCAAAATCCTTTCTTAATACTTCATCATTCCATTGAAACAATTGCCAGCAACGGGTTAGCCTTTTTACATTATCTACTTTATAAGCTTTATTTGCTTTATCTACTTCACCCCGATAAGCAATCCATCCATGCTCATCTTCAATTGATTCATTGGTTTGCAGTGCAAGTATTTGATTCATCAATGTATCATCAGCAAAAACAGCAGCGTCAACATAAATACTTTCATCAGTTGGTATAGCTTTATACAATGGCTGTAAATATGCCGTTGTTTGCACAAACACAGGTAAGCCTGTTTGTAAAGCCCATCTTTCTTTAATGGTTACTATACCGCAACGCAGGTCTGCCAAAGCTTTGGTAGCTGTTAAAGGAAACAGGTTGTTTCTTGCGGCATTATCAAATAAAACTATCTGCATTACTATGTTTATAATTTACCGTATTTAAAAATCAGTTTAATCCATAACCACACATTACTTATTTTTTCCATGTCTATAATTAAAGCCTTACGTGGTAAATACCTTAAATCCGGCATTGTTGCGTTGTTTCCCTGAATTTTTTTTAATTGCTCAACAGCCACTAAACCCAATGTATAAGTTGATGCCATTACAATACTGAAATATTGCTTCAGGTTTTTTTTGTAAGGCAGTTGTGCAATACAATGTTTTAATTGTGCAATCTGGTGCAGGTAAATACTTTCCACTTCATACACATTGGTGCAACGCGTAGCTAAGGTATAACTGTGTTGTTGTAAATCTTTATAGGTATCAAACAAATCGTTGGTAAGCTGAATCATAGTACCCAATAAATACCAGCATTGTTCTTCTGCTTTGGTGGGCTCTACATCTAAATAATAATTACAGAGCAAAACACTGTTACCGCCTTTCTCAAAAGTAATGTGTTGAATAGCTTCATTCGTTATATCCTTATCAAATTGTTTTAAAGAAAGCTGTTGTGCAGTAAACACTTTATCTAACACCTGCAGGTATGCTTCTTTTCTTTTTACTTCATTCAGTAAAAACAAATGACTTTCTACAAAAACATTTTCATCAAAAGATGCAGGTTGATATTGTTGCGGTTGATAAAAAATAGCTGCAATCTGCTCTGCCGTATGTGTTTTATTATCCCAGAAATTATCAAATACAGAACTGCAGATAAAATAATGTACGCTGCGTAACTGCTCAGTTTTATTGGTAGACCTTCCATGTAAGGCAGTAAAACTATCATTTACAATAGGCAGGTAAAGGCTGTGACTTTTGGTAATTTTCTTAAAAGTAAACTCATCAAATTGGCCATTTAATCTTGCTTCAACACTATGCAGATAAGTTGTTGCATCTATGGCAGCCTGCTTTCTTACAGCAGGCAGTTTAAATGCAAACTTTACAAGAATAAAAATAAAACGCAGTACGTACATTGCAACAAATATCAATCCCTTAACAGCAAATTCCAAAAGCAATAATGGCAGATAGTCGTTTCATTCTTAAGTGAGTTATTTCTCGCGGAAAACACGGAAAACGCTGAATATTTTCTGTGTTTTCCGTGTTTTCTGCGAGCCATATTGTATAATTTCTTCTGTGAATGAAATAATCTGCCATTTCATTCGGTATGATGTAAATCGTAATAAGCAAAAGCCGCAAAATATTTCTGTGTTTTCCGTGTTTGCTGCGAGCCATATTGTATAATTTTCTTCTGTGAATGAAATAAACTGCCATTTCATTCGGCATGATGTAAATCGTATCTTGCAGCCCTTAAAAAAAGCACACATGAATCTCGGATATTTCTCTTACCCCTTACCTGCCAATGAGCCTGTTTTAAGCTATGCCCCCAACAGTGCGGAAAAATTGAAACTGAAACAAACTTTAGCAGAGCTGAAAAGTACAGAAGCTGATATACCCATGTACATTGGCAGTAAAGAAATAAGAACCAATAAAAAAGTAGCCATCCATCCACCGCATGAAATAAAACATACCCTCGGTTATTTTCATGAAGGCGAAGAAAAACATGTACTGCAAGCTATAGATGCAGCTTTGGCAGCAAAGCCTATGTGGGAGAATATGAGTTGGGAAAGCAGGGCTTCCATCTTTTTAAAAGCAGCCGATTTAATCAGCACCAAGTACCGCAGTTATATGAACGGTACCACTATGCTTGGACAAAGTAAAAATGCTTATCAGGCAGAGATTGACAGTGCCTGTGAATTGATAGACTTCCTTCGTTTTAATGTGCATTTTTTAAGTGAGATATACCAACAACAACCCATCAGCGGGCCGGGTATGCACAACCGTATGGAATGGCGGGCATTAGAAGGTTTTGTATTAGCCGTAACACCTTTCAATTTTACTGCTATCGGTGGTAATTTACCAACCAGTGCTGCCATGTGTGGCAATGTAGTGGTATGGAAACCTGCCAATACACAGGTTTATTCTGCACAAATGTTTATGCGTATTTTAAAAGAAGCAGGCTTGCCCGATGGTGTTATTAATTTAATTTATGTAGATGGACCAACATTAGGTAAAGTATGTTTTAACCACAGAGACTTTGCAGGTGTGCATTTTACAGGAAGCACTGGTGTGTTTAACAATATGTGGGAAACCATCGGTAAGAATATGAGCCTGTTTAAAACCTATCCGAGAATTGTGGGAGAAACTGGCGGTAAAGATTTTGTACTGGCACATAAAAGTGCAGATGCAGATGTGGTGGCTACTGCTTTATTACGAGGTGCTTTTGAGTTTCAGGGACAAAAATGTTCTGCCGCTTCCAGAGCTTATATACCAAGCAATATTGCCAATGCGGTAAAGAAGAAATTAATAGCAGGTATTAGCAGTATGCGAATGGGATCGGTTGAAAACTTTACCAATTTTATTAATGCAGTAATTGATGAAAAAAGTTTTGATAAAATTAAAAGCTATATAGATAAAGCCAAGCGTAGCAAGAATGCAACTATTATTGCCGGTGGTGAATGCAATAAAAAAGAAGGTTATTTTATACAGCCTACTGTTATAGAAACTACCGACCCTACCTATATAACCATGTGCGAGGAAATTTTTGGCCCGGTATTAACCATTTATGTATACCCTGCCAACAATTTTGAAGAAGCTCTGCAATTGGTAGATACTACCAGCCCTTATGCATTAACAGGTGCAGTTATTGCCACAGATAAAGCTGCTGTTGAATTGGCTACTAATAAACTTAGACATAGTGCAGGTAATTTTTATATTAACGATAAACCAACCGGTGCAGTAGTTGGTCAGCAGCCTTTTGGCGGTGCCAGAGCCAGCGGCACCAACGATAAAGCAGGCAGCATGCTAAACTTATACCGTTGGTTAAGTGCCAGAACGATTAAAGAAACTTTTAATCCGCCGGTTGATTATACCTATCCTTTTTTAAGTGAGGAATAGAGAACAGGAGTCTGGAGATAGAAGTCAGGAGACGGGAGACGGAAAATAGAAGTCTGGAGAGAAGCCAGAAGACGGGAGACAGAAGTCAGCTATTACATTTCACGAACATTTTAATAAACCATACAAAAAGCCTTGCCATTGCAGGGCTTTTGTTTGTTAAGCACCTGCAGATTGAATAGTTGAACAGGGCATTAAGCTTAGATACCAATTCGTTGAATAAAACATATTAATAACTGCAGTAAGCTGCAAATTTTCTGACAGTATTTCCGAATTCCGAACCATTCCCGAAGCAAACACGAAGGAGACACGAACCAAACCAAGAGAAAGTAATACAAAAACCCTGAAAATTAACTGCAATTATGGCAAAACATGCTTATATATGCTGCTTCTAATGCCATTTATTGCCGTATTGAAATAAGCATTTTGATACAAAGTATTCTTTTTTTGTTGAGTAAATTTTCGATAAAATAACAGAGATATGTGTAAGTAAACAGATTTTTATTTACATTCATATTCCCACTCAATAAATTTTGCTTTATTATTTTTTTTCTTTTATATCTTAATTACTCAGGTAAATGTATTTGAGTGTGGCTTTGCCATAATTTTTTTAAATAGTATGTTACCTAAAGTTGCTTACAAATTAGTTAATTATAACAGTAAGAGTAAAATTGCATAAACCAATGCCCGCCAAATATTTATTTGAAGGAATGGAAGTTGGTAAACCTATGAGCGTTAGAACTTTTCAGGAAGTATTTGCATAAGCTATGTAAAAAGCTAATGTTCACAAAAAGTTCAGCTTTCACTCATTAAGGCACAGTTTTGCAACACATTTATTGGAGAAAGGAGTTGACATTAGATACATAAAGGATTTGCTTGGCCATTTTAGTATTAAAACAACCGAGCGTTACTTACATGTTGCAAGAGAAAAATTAGTGTATATAGCCAGCCCGTTAGACTATTTATTTAAGGGTGAAAACTCGCCTGCAAAAATTGGATTGGCGAAACCCGAAAAGCCGAGGTAATATTTTTTTATGGGTCTGCACCCGTTGATTATCAATTACTTAATTTTTTAATACTATATTAGCAACTGCAACAATTAATGTGTTGTACGCTACTTTATGAAACTTACTTTAAAGCAGTTAACCAAAGACATAACAAAAATAGACACTGAAGACATCTTATCATGTTGGCAATGGCGACTTAAAAACATGAAAGCTATTGTCTGTATTTCAGTCTTAGGTGATATTTTTTTATTGGGACAAGACGATGCTATTTATTGGCTTCAAACTGACAATGGTGACTTGACAAAAATCGTAGACTCATTTGAACAATTTCAACAATCTCTAATCGACGAAGAAAAGATTGACAATTGGTTTCTTCCACAGCTAATCGAGAAATTAATAACTGCCGGAAAGACTTTAAAAGAAAATGAAGTTTATAGTTATAAAAAACTTCCTGTCATTGGAGGAGCATATTCGATTGATAATATTGATCCAACGGACATGAGTGTCCACTTTGCATTTAGTGGACAAATATGTGAGCAAATTAAAGATTTGCCAGACGGGACAAAAGTTAACATCAAGTATGAAAATTAAAATTGCAGCGTACAACAAAGCATTTGCCGTTATTGCGGTGGACGACAAACAAGCAGCTGAACATTTTTTCTTTATTGAACTAAACAATTAATTCAACAACATAATTTCAAATACCGCATCAACGCAAATGCGGAAACGTTGGTGGCAATTGAAGCAGTCAATAAGTCGCAGTCAGAAATTTTCATGGCAACAAATACTCTATCCGGTAAACATTTGTACAGTCGAGGTTGGTTTGGACTAATTCCGCTAATTGGAGGCTTTGTTGGACTGACCATGATTTTATTGGGTGTGTTCAAGTACAAAGACAAAAAACTCATCCTTATTGGTTCGGCAGCCTTGTTGTTTACGGTTGTTTTTTATTCCAGCATGTACTTCTATTTTGAACGGAGTAAGTTGTTTCGGGAGAACTTCTCGACCTTTTGCCAGCCGTACATGAATGAACTTGTGAAGAGCATTGAGTTTTACAAAACAGAGAACGGGCATTATCCTGACAGCCTAGATGAGCTAACTAAAAGCAGTAACCTAGTTCGAATTGACGACCCTATTTCACAAAGCAAGGCTGACAACAAGAGGCAGTTTTATTACAAACGGTTGGGTGACAAATACACGCTGTTTTCTTCTGGCGTAGACCGCATACCTTACAACAGCGACGACATCTTTCCGTCACCAAATCTTTTGGACAATGACAAAACTGGACTTGTGAAACCAACTGACTAACAGCCACCAACATCGGTTTTGTGCTATGGCGGCTGGACGAACAAGGGTTGAACATTTGTAATTCTGTTTGGCTGTTGTACATTAGCCAAGGCTGACGATGCACGGAATGCCGCCACAAGCACAAAGCCGTCTGCGTTGCCTGCTATATTTGACAGACCCTACATATGGAAAATAAGTTTTCAAAAATCATCGATGCAAACAGAGACAAAATCCAAGATTGGACAAAGGCTCTTAACGACCAAGGGCAATATAATTCGACACGTTTTCGCAAGGACACAACTGTTGAGGAGATTGCCGAAATAACTGATAGAGTTGCAGCGGCTTTAGGTGACATATCTGACATTGCGATAAAATATGGTGCATACAAAGACACTTTTGACAACAGCAAAATGTATTTGCATTTGTATGGACCTTCTTTAATTATTAGGTCTAACAAAACTGGTATCACCTTCTATCTTGAAACTGACGAAATCGGCATTTCTTTAAGGACACATCTTAGTTACATAGAGAACGCAAATTATATGGACGATAACTTCTGGACAAGCATCCTAAAATTATCTGACTTCGGAATTTTTGAGTTAGAGGAAAATGAGTTTTACGGTAATGAGACTACCAAAAAGTATGGCAACATTTACAACTCAGACAAAAGCATCATTTTTAGAATACTCAGAAATTATTTCGTTGGAGTTGCTGAGGAAGCAAGAGACATAATAAGCGGCAATCTTAAAATTAGTTGGACTTCTGAATATAGCATCGAAGACATATTGATTAATTGTTGTAAAGCATTCAAAGCTCTATACAATCTGAATTACACATTATGGAAAGTTTCAGATTTAAGAGACAAGAAAGATAATAATACAGCAGGCAACAAACGGTTTGGCGGCAGTCGGGGGGACGACAACATATTCTCAACTTCAGTTCGCTAATCAGCTTTTGTTCCGGGCTGGACATTCAATGCTCAACTTTAGTTCTTAACTTCAGCTTCAGTAATTCTATTTGACTTCAGTTGTCGGCTGACGTATTTCAAATGCCCGCCCGACCGCCAAGCCGAAACCGTTATGTGCCATATGAGTGCGACACCAAAATGACAGAACTAATTGCGACAATAGATGATATCGTAAAATTCGGGCTACAGCCAAATCTAACTGTGCCAGACAGGGACAAAGCGTTAGAGCGAAGTCTGATAAAAATTTACAGCCTTTTTTTCAACATCAACTACGAGTTTGATAATACTGACTATCCCGACTTCAATAAATCTGACTTGCCGAACGTCAGACATAACGTAGAAACCAATTTTCCTGAGTTCGGGTTCTATAAAACTGTTTTAGATTACGATGACATTGACAACTTAAAAGAATGCGGCATCGGCGACGCCATTGATGACCTCACCGGCATTATAAATGATTTGCTGGAAATCAAATCGCGAATTAAAAACAACAGTTTGGCTGGCGGCCTTTGGTTTTTCGAATTAATTTTTAAAAGTCACACTCAGCAGCATATTCTAGACTTGTTAAATTACATGAAACAGAAAAATGGCTAAAAAGACTTTTCGCTTTATTGATTTTGTGTACTTGGTCGCAATAATCCTGGTCGATGTTTCCGTCTACATAGTTTTGGGACTGTTTCTAATGGGTTACGACGACACTTACGATAGCACTAAAGGTGAGTATTGGAGTTTAAGCAGCATGAATAACCAAGAGAAAGTATTTTATATAGCAATCAATGTGTGGAATGTTTTGAATATTGTAGGCGTGACTTATTTAGTATATCGAATATTCCGTAGAGTGAAGTACGGCACATAACAGCAGTTTTGCAATAGGCTGGCTGAAGGAAGAACAATCGGCAACAAATCACTATGTGGCAGTGATTATCGGCTGGACGTTACAAATTGAGCTTTAGTTCTTATTTTCATCATCAACAATTCCAATCGGCTTTTGTATCGGCTGACGAACCACGGAAGTCCAGCCCATCGCAAAGCTGTTAACCGTTGGTGGCAATAATAAATCGCAACATCTTTATGAAATATCGACAAATACTTTTAGTGACACTAAGTTTTTCTTTTGTAACTATATCTTATTCGCAAGAAAAGTGTGATTCAATTTTTTTGTATGCTACAACACTTTCGCAAAAATTCATGAGAAAAGAAGCTATTCAGGAATTTAGAAAATATTTGAATTGCGGGACAGCTGAATATGCGTCAGATGCATATTTGAATATTGGAGTGTGCTATTTTGCATTACATATGACCGATAGTTCTGCAAAAAATTTCGACAGAGCTTTTGATGTTTCAAAAAACAAATCCACAACTATGAAACGTTATGCGGATTATTTTATTGCCTTACATCGTTATGACACATTATTAAATATTTGCAGACATTTTATTGAGCTTGACAGCAATAATTCCGATGCCTATTTTTACGCAGCCAGAAGCATTTGGTTAGCCAGGCTTGAGATAATGAAACGCAATAAAATTGAAGATTATGCAGAAGACACTGCTATAAAATCACATTTGAAGGACGAAATATTTTATTACTACGGCAAAGCAATAGGTATAGACTCAGCGAAGAATTATCAAAAATATAAAACGAGATCTGAAGAGGAAGCGGCAAATGACATGGAAAGCAATTTTGATTATTATTCTTCACGAGGTATTTTTAGGGAAAATTTTATTGACGCAGTTGGTGCATTGCAGGATTTTGAAATGTCAATATTAGTTCATCCAACAATTTTTGCATTTGAACATGCTGCGTACATGGCAAAATATCTTGGACAAAAAGAAAAAGCATGTAAATATATTCAGACTTGGGCGCATCAAATTCCCTACCCACCAACAAATGACTTGACAAGTAATGTTTTTGAAAAAGTTGAAATAGCAAAAAAGTTTTGCAAGGAATGTGGAATAAAAATAAAAGAATAATTACTGCCACCAACATGAATGCTTACGCCATTGCTTAGGCGACGGAAAGCAGGTGAACAACAAAATGTTTTTGAACTTTTAAACTTTAATCAACCAAACAATAAAACACGCAACGGCGTAAGCACTCGAACGTTGGCAAAAATAATATGACACACCCTACTAAATATTGCGGCTTAATTTTTTTGACGCTTTTGGTTTGTCTTTCAGGTTGTTTTTCTGACACCCAGAAAAAATTCAAAAAGCAAATAGAAGTCAAGTCTGATACCTTAAGTATTGACAACACAAAAGACACTGTAATTATTGGCTCAAAAGGGACAACTCTCTACTTGCCTAAAGATGTTTTTACTTTTTCTGATGGGACGTCTCCTAAAGGAAAAATATCAATACAGCTAAAAGAATGTTTCTCTTTTCCTGAAATGGTTAGGGAAAATCTGACTACAATGACAGACAATCAGTTGCTTGAAACAAGAGGGATGATTTATGTTGCTGCATTTTCAGACAACAAAGAATTGCAGATAAAAAATGGGAAGTCATATATCATCCATTTTCCAAAAGACACTACTGAAAAAAACAAAATAATGAACCTTTATTTTGGAAGCAAGGATAAGGATGAAAATATAAACTGGAATATTGACACCCAATCAATACTAAAGCCTACTGCCAAAATCAATGAAACAAGTTGGACATACTCTTGCACATGGAAAGAAGAGCAAGATTATTTTACCTTTAGAGATGATACGGCAATGAACTTACATTTATATTTCAGCAAAACCTTTGACAATAAAAAACTCTCACTTGGCGACAAGTTATTGAAGAAGAACTACCTTTTCAGTTTTACCAAAACAAAAAATGGTGACTTAATTGACAAAAAAGTAACTGAAGTTGCTGATGAATATTTTAGTACCAAACCTGTAGAAACCCCAGAAATTGATAAGTACGTAATTCAGTTTTTTAATAGTATTCCTGCATTAAATCCTAATTTTTGCAAAGACGCACCAGATAAAACTCAAGGCAGCATTAGAATAGGCTTTAATTATTTACCAGATTACAGAAACAAAGAAGATTACAATAATCTATTTAATCAAAAATACTCTGTCTTTAAAAATCAAAAAATAAAGACAATGAACGAGGCAGAACTTAATTACTATATTTTTAGTTCATCAAAACTTGGATGGATTAACTGCGACTTTTTTTGGGAGACCAAGGACGAGAAAATTGATTACATAGTAAAAGTAAACCCGAATTCAAAGCCTAATATTAAATTGATTTTTAAGCAAGCAAAAAGTATTATGGCAGGCAATCTTGAAGGAGACAAATACATCTTTAAGAATGTACCTATTGACCAAGAAATTAAAATTGTAGCAGTAGCATTCAATGGAAGCAAACCATTATTGAGTGTTTCTGAAACAAAAACAAGCAAACAAATATTTGACAAATTTCAGTACGCAGACTTTACGATTACTGACTTAGAACGACAACTTAATAATCCGTGACGAAGAATTACTTCTGCCAACATTGGGTTTTATGCAAGTTTGGCTTGACCTTGTAACATCAGCTAATTGCAAATCCAAGCTGCAGTTCGGTCAGACGAATAACTATCAGCTTTTGTACTTAACTTCATCAACATATTTTTAATCGGCAGCGGTTATGGGAAGACAGAATAATAATTCCCAACCTGCATAAAGCCCTATTCGTTGTATGCAACTCTAATGACACTATTTAAGAAATGATTATTGGTGACACTAAATATTATTTTTCGACCAAGGCATTAATTTTTGCAACATTATTTATTGGAATTATAGCGACCTTTTGTTTATCCCTATTTTTTATGATTTACAAAGACAGTTTGACTTACGGGATTCTTTTTTTAAGTCCATTATTTCTGATAATAATTGCATTACCTGACTACTTAAGACAATTATATTGTGTTATTACAAAGAAACCAGCATTAGAACTGACAAAGGACTTATTAATAGACAATTCAAAAGGACATATTTATAAATGGACAGAAATTCAAGGTGCATTTTATAAACCATATACTGGATACAAAGCCCTACCAAGTGGTTATATTGAAATTACATTTGTTGGTTCTGACAAAAAAGTAATTCTGCCAAACAATGCAATAAAAGGTAAAACAGAAAAAATATTAACTGACTTGCATTCATATTTAAACTATTCCAAAAATTAAAATAAGCTGCATACAACAAAGCATTTAAGCAAAGTCGGCGGACGACAACGCAAATACTCATCTCCTTTTCGCTAATCAACTTTTTTGAATAATTTCAACAACATATTTCCAAATTCCGCCTCTGCTTAAATGCGGATACGTTACAAGCAACCCTAATTGACGACTATGAATAAGTTCATCTTGACATTTTTATTTGGGCTAACAGTCCACCTTGCTCTTGGACAAGCAGAATTAAAAAGTGATTTTGACAAAGCTGTCAAGCTTCTTCAATCTAACAATTATAAAAAAGCTGGTGATGCTTTTTCTAACGTTCTTACAAAAGTGAAAGACGATAAACTAAAGAAATACTGTTTTATTTACCGTGCATTTTCCTACAATAGACTGAACGACTTTAAGAATGCAATTACAGACCTTGACAAGGCAATTGAACTTGCCCCAAGCGACCTCGCATCATATACTGACAGAGGAAAAACAAAAGCATATGCAAAAGACCTTGACGGTGCTAAAAAAGACTTTCTATTCATATTAATTAAAGATAGTACAGGCGGACAGGCAGAAGCTGCATTTTATTACTTGGGGAAAATTGCCTATAGTGAAGGACAATTTGAGCAATCAATAAAGTATTACGACCAACTGCTTGCTTTAGCTCCGAAAGACAGCGAAGCGTATTTTAATAGAGCCGCCGCAAAAGGGATGATCATGGACGTTGCTGGTTCTATAAAGGATTATGACAAGGCAATAGAAATAAATCCAAACTATATGGAAGCATACGCTAATCGTGGTGTTGCTAAAATCAATATGCTGACTAAAAAAGAAAACATTCAGCCAACAAAAGAACAAACGAGTGATGCTTGTGCAGACTTTAAGAAAGCTAAACAACTTGGTGATAAGACAGTTGACGAGATGATATTTATTTATTGCGGTAAAAAATAGACAGGGCTGCTTGTAACAAAGCATTTGAGCAAATTCGGCGGACGACAACGCGAATGCTCATCTACTTTTCGCTAATCAACTTTTTCAATAATTTCAACAGCATATTTTCAAATTCCGCCTCTGCTTAAATGCGGAATCGTTGTGTGCTATGCTATCGGACACACCCTAATAATTTAAAGTGGGACTTTATGACGAGAAAACTAATTTTAATTGCTGCAATATTTGGCTTGACACATTTCAATTTGCAAGCTCAAACCAAAGTGGACACTGCAAAAACTTCAAAGCCTGACACGGCTTACAAGTTCAAGTATCTTTTTGAAAATGCTTACACTGAAATCAAACAAATGCTTGATGACAAAAAACCAATCAGTTTTAAAAGAGCAATATTTTTGACAGAGAACGCTTTTTGTGAAGGACAGCTAAACGAAAAATGGTACAACAGCAAAATTGACAGCATTGAAAGTGCTTGCAAGCAAATGATTGCAGCAAAGGGTTTGACAGGCAAACCAACATCAGGCAATTGGGGCATTTTTGGTTATATGACTCAATCTGTTCCATACAACAACAATCAACCTTACAGCTACGACATTGACAACTTTCTTTCTGAAATACCCAAAAGTCAATTGGTTTATTATTTACTCAAAGACAAAAAAGGAACTTGTCATTCATTACCGCTTTTGTATTTGTTGCTTGCGCAAGACTTGAATGCAGAAGCTTATTTAGTATTAGCACCAATGCACCTTTTCATTAAACACAAAGACCAATATGGTGAATGGTGGAATTTGGAACTTACAGGCGGCGGTTATTCACGAACTTCTTTTATTGTTGAGAGTTTTAAAATTACAGACAGGCAAATTGAAAGTGGTTACTATATGAAAATGCTGAACAAAAAGCAAACATTGGCTTATTTCTTAGAAGATTTACGCAACTATTATGAAGAAAAAACAAACGGTGTTTATTGGGACGATTTAAATTCAAAGGTTATAAACTTAGGATTAAAGTATTTACCTTCAAGTCAGCATTTACTTTCAAAATGCGACATCGTGAAATTCAAACTTGATAAGGATATGGCAAAGGTTGGATTTAATAATTATTCAAAAATTTCGTCTTATCCCAATCTTGTTAAACAATATGAGAATTGGCAAGCATTGCAAAACAAAATTATAGCCACAGGCTACAAGCCAGTTTCGCAAGAGTGGTGCAAATCAATGGTTGAACAAGCCTTTAAAACCAAAAACTAATAACACATAATCTTACGATATGCAAAAGATAATCTTAATCGCAGTTTTGTTTTGTGCATCTGTATCATTTGCACAAACACCTTTTGACAGTTTTGACACAACAATGAAAAGCATACCGATTTTCAAATCGGATAAACCACAAAAGTATCGGTTGAATGTTGCTGAAACAAATACTGCAATTAAATATGCTGTTTTGAATGTTGACAATAGAACTTTGGAATTTTACAATCAAAATGACACATTACTATCAACTACAGTTTTGAAGCCGAATGAAGTTAAGTTTTTAAGTGTTGACCCTCTTTCAAAGAAATATCCTGAACTCACACCTTATCAATTTGCTTCTAACACACCTATCCAAGCCGTTGATTTGGATGGCAAAGAAGCATTTTTTATACATGGCACTGCAACTGGACCTCAATCTTGGAGTACTAAACTGACCAATTTCGTAGTAAAAAATCTTACAAATAATATTCATTCCGATGCAACTTTTAGTTGGGAAAGTAGAAATGGATATTTAAATAATGAAACGAGCAGAAAAAACGCAGCATTTGATTTAGTAACACATATAATAGACTACAGACAAAAAAACAATATCACAAACGAAGAGATTACTTTGATTGGTCATAGTCATGGTGGCAATGTTGCGATACAAGCAGCACACTATCTTAATGATATTTATGGTATTACTGTAAACATCGTCAACTTCAATACACCTGCTTATAATGGTTCTAAAGACCCTGAAAATCCACAGGTCGGCTATGGGATAAATCAATTAGTTCATTATTGGACTAAACAAGATGGCGTAGCAGGTGGATTAGCAGGTGACGATAAATATAATGATGGAGTTCGTACTGACGTTACCAATGTTGAACTAAATAACCCTTTGAAAAAAGACCCGTTGCGTTCACACTATCAGGAAAATATCAATTTGGACGAATTGAAAACAAAGTTGAAAAAGCCCGACCCAATTCTTCCTTCACAAGCAAATCCCCAGAAGAATAAGTATGACCCTAATTGGAAACCGCCAGTTATCAATAATAACAATTCAGTAAAACCGCCCACAGGAGTAATAAACGACTAATGAAACTTCTATTGACATACATTATTTATTTGGTTTTTCTTGGCTTAATAATTTTCTCAGCGTGGCTTTATTCTTTAAGATGGGATTTTGTTCCTTGGGGTTCTCATAATAATGATGGATTATTTTTTCTGTATTACTACATTGCCGTTATTCCAGCAATGTTACTGACAGCAATATTGAAACGATTGATTTTAAAACAAGAGACGACTGCATACAGAAAAAATAGTTTCTTTCTTTATTTATTCCTTATTTCTATACCTGCTTTAGACACGCATGGTTCGCAAGTTGCTTTAGCATTTGGTTTCTTTATATGTGTCGTTTGCCTTATCAGTACTTTGTATGAAATAACAAGTTCTAAATTCTTTATAAAACAACAACAGCGTTTAGGTTGACGAAGAAGCACAGCACACAACAATCGGTTTGGCATTATGGCGGCCGACGAAACGCAGCATCAGCAGTAGGTTCGGTATTGTGCTGCATATCCAGCTTGAAGCAACGCTATTGAGCAGTAGAAATAAACTTGTACATTAGTTCATTATTCGGCTTCAGTTGCGGGCAGACGGAACACAGAATATCGCCACAGCACCAAGCCGTCCAACGTTGGTGGCAATAAGACAACGACTTTAAATTTATAGTGAGTATGGCTAACAATAGTAACGAATTGATAGATGATAATTATGAACATTATGAAGAAGATGTAGACGGGAAGAAAATTTATTTTAAGGTCGCAGAAACGGAAATGACAAAGCAGGAATTTTCAGATCTATCTGAAGACGATTGCGAATTTATTTTTCAATGCCTTTTATTGGCTGACGATTTGTTGAAAAAACATACGGACGGCGAAAGTCTCAACAGCTATTCTACAGTCACTCTTGACAACCTGATTGACTTGTATAATGAGGACCCTAAAATATTTGATTGCACAAAAAATGGATTTATCAATTCTATAGGAGCAGCATTCGGACACTTTCTAAACAAAAATTTAGGGACAAAATGGATAGTAATTACTGATGAGTATGGAGATGATTTTTCATGTCAAATAGATGAATTGAATTTAAGAGCATTTCCTTTAAATTCTGTTGCCAAAGCAATTGAGCAGAAACGTGAAGGGTCATTGGAAACAATTTACTTACTGATAAAGCGACAAAAGGCGGAGTTAGAGGCTGAATTGTAACCCTGATTACTGCCACCAACAGCAGCTTGCAATTTTATTTATCTCTAATCATTATAAAAACACAATTCATGTTTACTAAAAAGACTGTAAAAGCTTTTTCAATCGTTGCAATTATTCTTTCCTCTTTAGGACTTTTATTAAGCGTTGTTGGGACTTTGATTATACCAAATAACTCGACAACTTTTGCGTTTGTTTTGGGCATTATTTCATGGACAATTTTACTTTGGGCAAGTGTTATTGGTTTTAAGCTTTGCAGATCTTATAACCTTTATGACGACGAATACAAAAAGGCAGGTTACAGAATTTACGCCATCGTTTTAGCTTTTATTTTATTCTTTTTCGTAGGACTTATTGTCGGACTTGGTATCGCTGTTATTTTATTATCAACTCTCTGGGGACTTAAACGTAATTATGACGAATGGGAAAATAATGACCCTATAACTTATGAAGTTTCTTCAAGCGAAGTAACTACAAATGACACTACTCTTGATAATTCTTAAAAAAAATTATTAAAACTGCAAGCAACAAAACATTTAAGCAAAGTCGGCGGACGACAACGCGAATGCTCATCTACTTTTCGCTAATCAACTTTTTCAATAATTTCAACAGCATATTTTCAAATTCCGCCTCTGCTTAAATGCGAGAACGTTGTGCGTAACATTATGAGACACCTTCCTAAAATATTAATTTATTCAAGACTTGTTATTGGAATATTGATATTGACTTTTAGTTTTTTGCATATTGATAATTATAAAATCATTGCTGTTGTCTTATTTGCAGTAGGACTTTTGACTGATATTTTTGACGGAATTATTGCACGAAATTTAAAAATTTCAACACAACATTTACGCAGGTTAGATTCAACAATTGACCAAGTGTTTTTTGTTATGGTCGCTATTGCAACTTTTATAGAATGCCAACAGTTTTTTATTGACAACAAAGTAAAACTTATAGTTTTATTTAGTATTGAGGGCTTGACATATTTAATTTGTTTTCTGAAATTCAAAAAAGAAATTGCGACACATACTATTTCTTCAAAAATTTGGACACTCATTTTATTCGCAACCCTAATACAAATAATTACAACTTGCAACTCGACAATTTTATTTGAGATTTGCTTTTATGTTGGACTTGTGACGAGGCTAGAAATACTTGGAATAATTTTTCTGCTTCGCAAGTGGACAAACGATGTTCCTAGTATTTATCAGGCAGTTTTATTGCGACAGAGGAAGCCTATAAAGAGACACAAGCTTTTTAACGGTTGACGAGAAATACTACGCACAAAAAATAGTTGCTTTAGCTATGGAGGCTACACAACTATTTTTTGCAATCGCACCGCTAAAAACTTTTTAAATCAACCTTATTCAGGATGAATTATCTTCATCAACCTATAACAGGATTTTATAACAAAAACAGTCAACTTTTTTCAGGACGGGTCAAGGATAAATATCAACGTTAGTTCCGGCTGACAGTTAAAGCTTAACATTAGAAATATCAATGAACAGTTGTAAATTTATTTAGCATTTGTAATCGGCGGGCGAATTTCAAATTCCGCCACAAACACAAATGCTTTGCCATTAGCGGTAATTTTACAAAGCCGTCACAGTCAAAATGAAAGTTTATAAAACGGGACTTATTCTGACAATTTTGAGTTGGCTTGCCTGCCTGAATCCTTATTGGATAATATTTGCCGGACCAGTATTTCTTTTAGGGCTTTTGACCGTTTGGTTCTCTAAAGCCAAAACAAAGACAAAATTACTAACGACCATTTTGCCAATACTACTTTGGTATCCTGGAATGCTTTCATTCTTCTCTTTAGCCTCAAAACATATGACACCAGAGACATTTCTTATTCCGAAAGACTTTAGAGGCCAAATCACACTTATTTACAATGAGCCTTGTGGACAGACCATTCCGAAAGTGGACGGAAGACTGATTTACAGAATACCAGACAATGGAGTAATGATATTAACAAACGAATTTGAAACTGGAATCATAGACCAAGAATATTATTTTGTTGACGACAACTGTAATAAAATTGAAAAAATACCAGAGCTTATTCAGCAAGACTTTAACGAAGACTATACTATTGAAAAAAACAAAAATGAGCCACCAAGAAATAAAGTAGGTTTATTTTTACTTGGCACAGGAAGTGGTAGTACTTTAAAAAATGAAAATTATTGTTTTCATATGATGGCAGTTAATTCGTGGGACAGTTTAAGAGTGCAATCTAACGGTGGGTTTCCTGACAAATTAATCGACAGTTTATTATTTCAATGCAGACAAAAAATAAAAACTACCCCTAACAAAGCATTTAAGCAAAGTCGGCGACTGTAACGAGTTGCTCATCTCCTTTTCGCTATTAAACTTTTCAATAACTTCAACAACGTAATTTCAAATTCCGCCTTTGCTTAAATGCGGATACGTTGGGGGTTATTGTAAGCCAGCAAACTACAAAGGATTGAAAATATTTAAATTAATTAAATGCGAAAATTGATTTATTCAGTTAATCTCAGCATTGACGGTTGCTTCGACCTTTCTATTGGTCCTCCTCCACCTGCCGAGGATTTAGGTAACTTTTTTATTAACCTCTTACGAAACGCTGGTATGCTTGTTTACGGACGTACCACTTATGAGATTATGGTACCTTATTGGCCCAATATCGCAAGAAACCCGGCAGGTGAAACAAAAGAAGATGTTGAGTTTGCCGAGGCATTCAACGCTGTCGAGAAAGTTGTTTTTTCAAAATCCCTTGAGAAGGCAGAAAGCGAGAATACCAGAATTGTTCGAACAAATGTTGAGGATGAAATACGAAAGCTAAAACTGGAAGAAGGTAAAAATATGTATGTTGGAGGTGTGACACTTGCTTCATATCTTATAGAGCTTGGTCTGATAGACGAGTATATTTTTACTATTTTCCCCATCATTGCAGGAAATGGTAAACGTTTGATGGAAAGTATAAATATGCAAGAAAAACTTGGGTTAAAACTAGTCAACACTAAGATTTTTAACTCCGGTTGTGTAATGCTTCATTACGTTAAGCAATAAGAGAGAAAATTGCGACAATAAGAATACGCTTTTCTTTTAGCCATTAAAACAATTTGGCTTTTAGTTGTTAACTTCAACTCCGGTTTTTAATCAGCTTCAGTTGCCGGGTAGACACCGCAACAATTTTAGTGTTTCGCCAAGCCTCCAAACATTAGCTACCATTCTTAAATAAACCTCAAAACAAAATTTGACCATATAAAAAATCAAATTAATAACATAGAATTTTCAAGGAAGGTGTAGAAAAAAGCAAACAACACTTTAGCTTTACTGAATTACGATTTAATCAAGCTATTCTTTAAAGCAAAAAATATATGCCATCAACATTAAAGACACCCGGTGTTTACATCGAAGAAAAGAATGCATTCCCGAATAGTGTTATTGCAGTTGAAACAGCCGTTCCGGTATTCATCGGTTATACCGAAAAAGCTGAAAGGAATGGAAAGTCCCTTCAGCATATACCAACACGTATCAGCTCCTTTGCTGAGTATGTTGAATATTTCGGTGGTGCATTTCATGTAAAATTCAAATTGGTGGAGGCGGACACTGCTGCTAAGCAGGAAACATTTTCTTTGTCCGGAAAGCAAATAGTGCTTGAGTATAATAAGAATAACATAGCTTATCTATTTAATTCCATCAGGCTATTTTATGCAAATGGTGGTGCATCGGCTTATATATTGAGTATCGGTACCTATCAGGATAAGTCTGAATTGGAAATTAAACCAGATGATTTTGGCGACACAGTTTTTGAGCTATTGAAAAAGGAATCAGAGCCAACCTTAGTTGTTATACCGGATGCAATTGCACTGGGTGAACTTTGTTATAAAAATATATATACCAAAGTTTTGCAACATTGTGCAGACACACAAAACCGTTTTGCAATCTTTGATATCAGAAAGCACAAAGCAGGTGAAGATACCCATACGGTAATTACCGAATTCAGAGAAAGTATCGGGTCTGCTTATTTAAACTATGGTGCCGCTTATTACCCATGGTTAAAAACAAGTATAGTTAATGCAACTGAGGTTAATTATGAAAATCTGGATGCATCTGTTGATTTAGCAACATTGCTTCCTGAAGTTGAAGCTAAAAAGGTAATTGAAAAATTAAAATCTGAAGTTGACAGGTATGCTGCAATGAATGATGCTGATAAAACGGCTGACAATAAAAAGGCAGCGGAAAATGTTAAGCAGAATTATCATCAGGGTCTCAAAGCAAGCAGTCCTACTTACGCTAACCTATTAGAAGCAATCAGGACTACATTGAATGAGCTTCCACCGTCCGGTGCTATAGCAGGTTTATACACTACAGTAGATAACAGCCGTGGTGTATGGAAAGCTCCGGCAAATATTGCTATTAGTGCGGTCGATGCCCCTTCATTAAATATTTCTCATGAAGAGCAACAAACACTTAATGTGGATGTAGTCGGCGGAAAATCTATTAATGTTATTCGTCCATTCCCGGGTATTGGTACGCTTGTTTGGGGTGCCAGAACACTTGATGGCAACAGCCAGGACTGGCGTTACATTAATGTTAGAAGAACATTAATCATGATTGAACAATCATTAAAAATTGCAGCAAAAGCTTATATATTCGAGCCAAACGTTGCCAATACATGGATAACCGTTAAAAGTATGATAGTTAACTTTCTTACTAATTTGTGGAAGCAGGGAGCTCTTGCCGGAGCAGCACCGGAACAAGCGTTTAATGTAGAAGTTGGTTTAGGAACTACTATGACGCCAACGGATATTCTTGATGGTAGAATGATTATTGAATTTAAGGTTGCGATTGTACGTCCTGCTGAGTTTATCGTAATCAGATTTGAACAAAAAATGCAGCAATCATAACAGGTAGTATGTATTATTCTATCATATAAAATAAAAAATTTTAGCAAGTGAAGGATTAGCCCAGTCAATAACCCTCAATACCTTTAAAACAAAACCATGAATACAACACTTGTAAAAAAAGCCAATGCCCAAAGCCTGACTAATGAATTACAATGGCTTAGCACAGTTATTAATACGCAGGTGAATTTGTATTGGAATAAAACAGCCGTTGATACAAGCATTTATGATATTCAACCACCTGATCTTACTGAAGACACCTCCCCTTATGCCCGAACAGTTACCCATTACCAGATGGATTTTGATGAACGGATAATACTGATACTCTCGCTGGCACCGTATATACAACCTGAATTATTAGATATATTTTTAATTAAAAATGACAACTTGAACAGTGGCTTTACACAAGTGGGTGGCATAAAAGGAAAACATCATGCCGGTTTTATACCCACCGGCGAAACCGCAGCATTTATTCTGGCTGCAAATAATCTTGAAAACCGGTTTGGTATAGCTGAAATTTTTGGTAAAGAACATATTTTTTATAAGCATAAGATACTGCAGTTGGAGCCTGTTGCAGCTATTGAACCTTTTTTAAGCGGTGCCTTACATATCAGCACAGCATACCTGCACTTATTTACCGGCGGTAGTACCTACCAGCCTGATTATGGTATTCATTTTCCGGCTAAAAAAATTACTACAGATATGGACTGGAGTGATTTGGTACTTGCAGAGCATACACTGAATGAAGTGATGGAGATAAGAGACTGGATAAACCATGGAGATAATCTTTTGAGCGACCGGGAGATGAAAAAGAGAATAAAACCCGGTTACCGTGCAGTGTTTTATGGTTCGCCCGGCACGGGAAAAACACTAACGGCAAGTCTGCTGGGCAAAGCAGCGGATCTGGATGTTTACCGTATTAACCTTTCGGTGGTGGCATCAACAAACATGGTTGAAACGGAAAGGAATATAGCTGCTGTTTTTGACTATGCCGAAAGCAAAAAATGCTTATTATTTTTTGATGAAGCCGATGCCCTGTTCGGCAAACGCACACAAATCCAAAACAGTAACGACCGATATGCCAATTTAGAAATAGCATATCTGCTACAGCGTATAGAAGATTATCCCGGTGTAATAATATTGTCAACCAACTTAAAAAGCAATCTGGATGAAGCTCTTACACGTCGCTTTCAGAACATCATATATTTTGCAAAGCCCGATATAGAGCAACGTAAAAGGCTATGGCAAAATTCCTTTTCAGATAAAACCCTGTTGGAAGATAAGATAGACCTGCATAATATCAGCAGCCAATATGAACTAACCGGTGCTTCCATTAACAATATTGTACGTTTTGCATCTTTAATGACCATGAAGCGAGGTGATAATGTTATTTTACTGAAAGACCTCCTGCAAGGAATAAGAAAGGAGTTTGAAAAGAATGGTAAGGCACTTTGAAAGGTTGCCAGCTAAATGATTATTTAGTTACTTTCTGCTGCTTAGGAAAGACTGTATAACAGATAATAACTATAATGACTAAGAGGCAGATTAACAATTATCTGTAATTACATCTTTTTTAAACTGACTAATCATTTTTTTCATCTCTTTCAATTGCTTTATTCTTTCATCAATTGATAATAGTTTTTCATTTAAAACCGCTAACTTCTCAGCAACAGTCATTTTGTTATTGTACCAGGCTTCAATTAACTGGCTGATTTCATTGATGGTAAACCCAACCGATTTGGCATCTCTTATCAGTACCAACTTTTCAACGGTATCTTCATCATAATGAAAGTAATTGTTGGTCTTCACTTTTTCATCACGCTTTCCTTTTATCAATCCTGATTTCTCATAAAAACGAATAGTATGGGCAGTGATGCCCGTTTGTTTGGATAATTCGCTTATTAACATTTCATAAAAATACAATGTTGAAAAATAAACTGCAAGTATAGACTACACTCTAAGGTTGCAGGTTTATTGCTATGGCTATACTTTTGCAAAACAAATTATATGTAATGGCAACAGCACTTATTACAGGAGCATCTAACGGAATAGGATTAGAATTAGCAAAAGTTCATGCTGCAAAAGGGGGAGATTTAGTTTTAGTAGCAAGAAATAAATGGAAGCTGGAGGAATTGAAAGCAGAATTAGAAAAACTATATAAAATTAAAGTTTATGTAATTGGAAAAGACCTGTCTGCTATTGATGCAGCTCAGGAAGTGTACAACGAAACAACAGCCAACAATATTCAAATTGATTACTTAATTAATAATGCAGGCTTTGGCGACTTTGGAATGTTTGCAGAGACAGACTGGAATAAAGAATTACAGATGATAAATCTGAACATTACAACTTTAACCCAATTTACCAAGTTGTATTTGAAAGACATGATTAATCGCAGGAGTGGAAAAATTATGAATGTTGCTTCTACGGCTGCATTTCAGTCCGGCCCCACTATGGCAGTGTATTATGCAACAAAAGCATATGTACTTAGTTTTTCTGAGGCAGTTGATAATGAAGTGAGGGATAAAGGCATTACAATTACTACACTTTGTCCGGGTGCAACCGAAAGCGGGTTTCAGGCTGCAGCAGCAATGGAAGAAAGTAATCTGGTTAAAGGCAGAAAACTACCCACATCAAAAGAAGTTGCAGCATACGGATATAAAGCAATGATGAAGGGAAAAACGGTTGCCATACACGGTTTAATGAATTGGATAATGGCAAACTCTGTTCGGTTTACACCAAGAGCATTAGTAGTTAAGATAACCCGTAAAATTCAGGATAAAGCAAAATAAAATGAGCAAAACAGCATTAACAATTCGCATTTATAGTTGCTATCTTTTCTTAATGGGTGCAGGCATGGTGCTGATTCCCAATACACTCCTGACTATTTTTCAGTTCGCTGAAACTAAAGAGATATGGATAAGAATGCTGGGGCTGTTCACTTTTACAACAGGTATTTATTATTTCTATTCCTCTTTACATAATCAACAGGCATTTTATAAAGCTACTATTGCAGGCAGGTTATTCTTCTTTACAATAACAGTTGTTTTTGTATTTGTCTTTCATCAATCTTACATGTTGGCATTAATAGGCAGTATAGATTTTTTGGGTGCTTTATGGACGTATGTAACAATTAAGCAAACAAAGAAAATTAATGAGCATATTTCTTAAACAGCTTACTAAAACCAATCTTATACATTGCTTACAGCCAAACTTTATTAATCGCAGCATAACTTTAACGGGCAATTAATATTCATGCATATTAACATCATAACCACTCCCCTGCAATTAACCATTCATGGCTTTGGCGGTATTGCTGTAAATCATTGCTATGCACATACTGCTTTTGAGTTAAGTGGTAGAATGTGGCAGCTTATTAAAGCCTTTAATATTCCCAATAAAGGAAAGAATATATGGGTGTATGAAAGCCATCATGCTGTGTTTGCAGGTGTTGAATTAGAGCAGGAAAACAATGTTACCATCTTAGAAAAGAAAACCATTTGCTTAAATAAATATGCTTATTATAAACATACCGGTGCTTACAGTTTATTAAAACAAACCACACAATCCATTATACAAGAACTGAAAGCTTCAGGCTACCAGGTTATATTACCCAACATAGAAATCTATGGTCATTGGACGAATGATGAAAGCCAATTAGAAAAAGAATTATTGTTTGCTTTGCAATAGCATATTCATCATTACCTGCATAATAACTACCCTCCTGCTTTTACATTTGCAGTATAATTATTTATTGTGCAACAGATACTTGATAACCCCATTTACCATGCTTTGCAAACAGGCAACAGCAGTTTTGCAGCAGGCACTATACAAGCAAACTATATATCACCTGATATCGGTTTGTTTGCAGGCTTACAACACAATACAGCAGCCGATTTACGGGCTTTATATGATTTGCTTCCTTCAAAAAGATTAGCTATTTTATTTACACCAAATCCAATTGATATATCAGACCAATGGGATATAAAGATGCAGCGGCCTTTATTACAAATGGTTTATGAGCAGGAGAAAAAGTTTCAACCGAACACACAGGCTATCGTTGATTTAACTGAAGAACATATACCGGCAATGCTGGAGTTAACTAAGTTAACGAATCCCGGTCCTTTCTTTCAGCGAACCATTGATTTCGGTAATTATAAAGGCATCTTTCAAAACAATCAATTAGTTGCTATGATTGGTCAACGCTTACAGCCTTACAATTATGTTGAAGTAAGTGCTGTTTGTACCCATACTGATTTTGCGGGTAGAGGTTATGCAACTCAATTATTGCAACTGCAAATTAATATGATTCAAACGGTGGGTAAAACTCCCTTTCTACATGTATATCCCGAAAACCCTGCCTGTAAATTGTATGAGAAAACAGGCTTTGTTGAAAGAAAAGAAATGATGGTTTATTTAATTGAAAAAAAGTAATAATTATTGATAACGATTGCATTCATTATTTCATAATGATGCTTATAAAGCCACAGCAAATTATTAATGCAGCTTAGTAGTTAAATCAACCAAACAGAAGTGAAAAAAACGTTTGTTTACCTGCTTTACACTTTTTCACCATACTTTCTGGCAATATTTTTCCAGTATTCCAATCCTTGGGGAGTTTTACCTAAATGTACTGCCTGAAAAGAATTATATAAACTCCCGGCGGTATCATTTAATACTGTATCCACTAATTCAGGCCATTGGCTTTTTACATTATCGTAGGCTTGTGTTCTTTCAGGCTCACTCATTGTATCATACCATTCTCGTACTTTTTTCTGTGGCATAATAAAAAATTTATTTTTAATATAAATGTGTAAAGCTTCCTCCCATTGCAACCCGCTTAACATCATCTTTTTCAATATCATTCCTGTCTGCAACGTATACTGCAAAATCATAAATTAACCAGGCATCGCTTGGGTGAGTAGGTTTTGTAAATAGCCTTTTAAAATCATCATCTAATATATAAATATCAAAAGTGGGGAATTTACCATTTTGCGTTGAAAATGCATCTAAAGAATTAGTTATGTATCTGGTAAGTCTTTGCTTCACTAAAACCCTACTTTCACCACTTGCTAAAAAAAGCCCGGCTCTATTATAAACTGCCTTTAAATCTTCTATGCCAAATGCATGAATATTTTCTATTAATAAAGGGGTAAGATATTTTAAGAATTGATTTAAATTCGTTACATCCATCTTTTCAGTAAACTGGTATAAACTTATAAATTTTGCACGTAACTCCTCGGCAGCTTTTTGCAGATTCTTTTTAAGTAAATAATCATAAATAAGCTGACTGGTTTTTACATACTCCTCCTCGTTTATTCCCTGATTAGCAATACCATTAGCTATTTTAAGTAATAACTTGGATAGTAATCCCATATCTTTAAAATAGTCTTTTTCAATAGCTAATACGTAATACCCCCATTTGTCAGATTTGTTAATCGCCTGTAGCTTATAAGCTCCCAAATCAAATATTGTATCCCAAAAGGCCATATGTATCGGGTTAAAGGTTTAAATTGAAAAGGTATAAACTGAAAACGGGAAATAAAAGGCTTTAATGATAATTTAATCAGGTTATTTTACAATAGCAGTCAGCAGCTAATTTATTCAGTGTATTATACTTGGTATATTGTTTATCATTATTTCTGTATTAAAATGATATTGACATTTATTATTTATAAAAAAGCCTGCAGTGCATTAAAACACTACAGGCTGGTTATATTCTTAGAATTAAGAAACTTAACTTCAGTTTTAATCTATTCAAATATATATTTTACAACCGCCAGGCTCTTCTGTAAATAGCTACGTTTAACAAGGTATAAGGGTCTATATCTGTTTTATTAGCTATCGCTTGTTCAGCCAAATTCTTAAAACCACTATCAAAGTCGTTTTTTAACCCGCATATATTAACCAGACTTTGAGGGTTTATTTCAATCTGATGCTTTAAATACTCATGAATTTGTTTCATTTGAAACTCATATGAATAAGCCTCCACATGTTGTGCAGCCATTTCAGGTAAAAAAGCACTATCAACTACTTTAGCTACTTTGCCTTTTGTTATTATATGCAATAACGTTAATAAATAATTTTCACTGGTGTCATGTGCTACATCGATATAGTAATTAGTTGTTTGGGTATTAGCAGCAGCCCCCATGAAAAATTGCCCACCATTACAAATAGGCGTATAAGATGTTTTTGATGCTCTCTTCTTAGCAAAATCAACTAAGGCATTAATATAAGGAGGAGTTACCATAGGATAAAAAGGAGTAGGTTGCTTTGCAAGAGGATTACAATGCAAATAAGTCGAATCATAAAATACACTACCACCTTGTAGAGAGTAAATACCACCAGATCCGTTGTTCGATTGAATAAGGCTTAGATTGGAAGGATTCCATGCATGTGGAATAATATCAAAATTATTCCAGATTCTTACTGTATGAGTTTGTAAAACACTATCATAATATTTCGCAAACAAACTATCACCCGGAGTTGCACCTGCTGTTGACAAACAATAAATACGTGAATTTATTGACTTACCGACAGTATTATTTTGTAAGTATAAAGCCAACGCAGGAGATAAAGCTCCACCTAAACTATGTCCTGTAACAATAATATTAGTACTGTCATTACACCCACTTAACATTTCACTAATACCCGTAGTACCTTGCAAATCTTTTAAACTAGTTAAATAAGTAAGTCCAATACTGGTACCGTTAGAAATTACTCCGTGAGCAGGGATGCCTTTTTTCCATGCAACTGTTTTATTAACACTGAAATCTAAAGTTTTCCAAGCATAAGTACAATTGGGGTTCGTTGCCTGTATAGCTAAAACAAAGGTGTTTGTGCTTTTATTTTGAAATATGGTCATAGAAACGGCAGAAACAAAATAATCTGCTTTATGCTGCAGCGGTAGTATAATACCACTTCGTTTAACTATTACTCCCGGACCCCAAAAAACAGTCCAATTATTCAATGTCAGTTTTGTACTGCTACTTGTATTGTCGACCGCATTTTGTAAGCAATTATTGATAATAGGTATCGAATAATTAACTATTTTTTTCACAGATCCAAACTCAATGATATTACCCACTGTTTGTGCCGGCACATTCGACAACATTGATAAACAATACACTTCCCGCTGGCTGGTATTGGCAGGCAGGTTGCCGTTCTGTGCCAGGCTTTGGCCTGCAATAAGCATAAAAATTAAATACATGGATGTAAGCTGCTTGAGGTTACGCATAACTACTTGATGTTTAGGTTAAAAAAATTAAAGTGTTAAACAGTTAGAATAATCTGATAAATTAATTATTAGATGCCTAATGTATACACTTAAAATTATATTTACAAGAGGGTAAGCCCTCTATTTTGCAAAAACCTATTTTAAATTTATGTAAACAGCAATAAGCTAAAATTTTTTATTGCATCACATATCTGCTTTTTCCTTACTAAACGCTGTCTCCTATTTTCTTACAATAAAAAAGAGCCCCAATAAGGCCCTTCTTTTCATGCAAAACTTGTATTTATTAAACAGATAATTATATTACCAAAGTCTGCTTTTGCTAAAGCCGTTTTCTTTTCTTTCTTTGGCAATATCTACATTCATAGCCCTGCCAAGTAACTCCTTCTGGTTTAACCCTGCCATTGCTTCTCTGGCTTCGCCGATAACATCCATTTCTACAAAACCAAAACCACGGCTGCGACCTGTTTCTCTGTCATTAATAATTTTTACAGAATTTACTGTACCGAATTGGCTGAATACATTGCTTAAGTCTTCTTCTGTTGTTTGAAAACTCAAATTGCTTACATACATGTTCATAATAAAACATTTTAATAATTAAATAAAATCGGTCAAAAAAAGAGGCAACAGCAAAGAGTATGAAGAGAAAAAGAATTACTGAAATTGAATGCGAAAATTAGAGTAACTGTTAATACGGGTCAGGAACTTAATTGATGAAGTGTATTTTTTAACACATAGTAAAACTAAGCTATTAATTCCGTAACACAGGTTTTATTTTAAAATAAAAGCAGCAACACCAATAATAAACAGTATATTTGCAGCAACACAATGCTACTATAAAAGCCTCTCTGTATACCTTTCTTATATCAATTATCTGTAAGCCTCATCAGTAATAAAGGCAATTGTTTATATCGGTCATGTTTTTATCAGTACTATTTTGTTACTGTACAGTATTTATTTGATAATTAAAATGTAATTAACATGCAGGTTGAAACTATTGAAAAATATGTAGAAAATAAAGAAAGAGCCAACAGCTTTATTACCATTTCTTTTAAAGACCGTAATAATATTAAAGGAAAATTTATCAGACAGGCTGATTATGAAGAACTAAAAAGTAAAAACCTTTGGCGTATTGTAACGGCTAATCACTTTGATAATTGGGCAGATACAGCTAATAACGATTTTGTACGCATTTTTAACGGTACTTCTTTTCAAAAACTATCTGATTAATTCTTAAACCAACCCTGTTATTCCATATGGCACAAACCTGGCAAAAAAAAGAAAGAGAGCAAAAAAAACAACAACATAAAAAAGTTAAAGAAGAAAAACGTTTAGAACGCAAGAAACAAAGTGCCGAAAACGGCAACGCCGCAATGGTAATGGCTTATGTTGATGAAAACGGCAATCTATCTGCTACCCCGCCGGACTATACCAAAAGAAAAAAGATTAATAGTGAAGATATTCAGATAGGTGTACCCAAACAGAGCGACCTTACCGAAGAAACAGTACATACAGGTATTGTTATACGCTTTAATGAAGCAAAGGGCTATGGTTTTATAAAAGATACGCAAACACAACAGGAATATTTTGTACATATCAACAGCATGCAGGATAATATTAAAGAAAAAGCTGCTGTAAGTTTTGCTGTAGAAAAAAGCCCTAAGGGCTTAGCAGCCGTTAATGTGGCTTTATTAAAGCTCTGATGGTTGCTTTATTATTAGTAGTAACCAATATTATTGTGTTTATACACTGCAACTACATAGTTGTAATTTCAGTGTATTGGATGATAACTTATCATATCTTACTTATCTATTGACCATAGACCATAGTCCATAGACAATCACAACATCAATCGTCATTTGGTACAAAGTACTTCTTTGGAGAATGTTCACCGAATCAATCGGGGTAAGCTTTGATAAAAAGTACGTAAAGAAAAATATTCACTCTTACTTTCCTTTCTTTTTCCTTGATGAAAAAGAAACAAAAAATCAAGAAAAAATGAAATTCAGCACATTTTTTCATTGTTCGCTATTAAGCTTTATTACTACTGAGAGCTGAGCTTTGGTATTTCAATGCTATTGTAAACTGTTGTTGCAATTTCAGTAGTGCAAATCTCATTACAGAGGTTATTAATTGAAATTATATCGTTGAAGCCTCAGAAGTACAAAAGCTCAATCAAGGCGTATCAGGAAAATGTGCTGAACTTCATTTTCCTGTGGCTTTTTTTGGTACTTTTTTTTCCACAAAAAAAAGTACGTAAAGAAATTAATTATGCTATAGCACTACTTTATTTACAGCTTCAGTATGTCAACTAATAACTTATCATAATATTTATCTATCGATTATTAACTATCAACAATCACAACATCAATAGTCATTTCGTACAAAGTACTCCATTGAAGAAGGCCCCGCCTGAAATTGGCTTTGCCATCACAAACACAAAAATCTTATAACATTGATGTTTGTAAATCTCATTTACACATACATTCAACTACATATTCGCATTTCTTTCCAACTATGGACTATGGACTATCGACCGTGGACTATCGACCACTAATCATATAATTGTTCTTCATCAACGCCGCAGTGCAAGTAATAAAAATATCAAATCAGAAACCGGAAACTTGCAACCCGCAACTTGAAACTGGCAACCTGCAACTTGTAACCTGTAACTCCCCACTTTCTATTCTCACTTACTATTTCTCCCCTTCTCTAACAATGCCTGTACATCTGCTTCTTTATACTATATTTTATGTTTTTAATGTAAATACCCCTTGCCAAATAGTGATAATCGATATTTTTATTAAAAATCTATTTCCAATAAATGCCCATTTTCTTTGAGCCATTTTTTAGCTTTTAAATAATTAGGTACTTGTATTGAGAGTATATTCCAAAAACGTGGAGTATGATTGCTTTCCATCAAATGCACCAATTCGTGTGCTACCAAATACTCTAAAACATACATTGGTGCTTTGATAATTCGCCAATTGAATATGATATTGTTTGCCGGTGTGCAAGAACCCCAACGGTATTTCATTTCAGAGGTTTTGAACTCATTGTAAATAACTCCTAAGTTCTTTGCAAAATTGGTAGCTAACGGTTCAATTAACTTTAATGCTTGATGTAAGTACCATTGTTTGAATAAAGCATTTGCATTTGGTTGATTGGCTTTTGAAATTCTAAATCTTTGTTCAAACTCAATACCTTCAATTGCTTCATCAACCACTAATAGCCGGTAGTTTTTACCCAAGTACAATAAAGTTTCACCTGAAATAAATTCTTTGGTTTGTGAATCAACTGGGTACTTCTGTGTATGATTAATTTTTTCTTTTAACCACTGTTTTTTTGATTGCAATACTTCTTCAATTTTTTGAGCAGAAGTATTCTCTGGGGCACGGACAATAATTTTCCTGTCACGTTCAACAGTGATGTTAAGCGTTTTGCGTTTACTATATTTTATTTCATATTCAAACTGCATTAGTCTGTAACTATTTTAAAATGATTGGTTTTTGCCAACTCCATTATTCTTGAAATCAACTCGTTTCTTTTAATTACTATGTTGGGTAATTTGTTGAAGTCCGGTGATAATAACATCTTCTGTAACTCTGCTTTTAGTTTTAGCTGTGCCGGTGTGCTATCCCAAAAGCCTGTCAATTTTATTTCGGTAGAAACTAAATTGAAAATATGCTGGGTTAGATTTACATTCTGTGCAATTTCTTCATCGGTTAATTTTCTATTGTCAAATAGGTATTCCTTAAATGAATTGAAGAAAGGCATATGCTTTTTGCGGTCTAAACCGTAGGTTTCTTCCTTTTCCCTGTTCTTAATTTTCTCCCTTAGTTTTTCTAACTCTTCATAAATGGCTTTCCAGTTACCTTTGAAGTTTTCTAAAATCTCCTCTAATGTTTTGGCGAATGAAGCAAACAATGCAGGGTCTTCATCCAAATTAATATCAATGTAGTGGCGAATGGCGTGTTCAACTTCTGCTGCTTTTGTTTTTTCTCTTTTCTTGGCATTAACTCCCTTTTGAAAATCTTCTGCAATTATTGATATTGGTGCAACAGTTTGTTCTAATCCTTTTGACTTTAAAAACTCATCTGCAATAGTTCTTAACTTAGGTGGGATACCTTTCATACTGAAATGACCATCTCTAAAATGCTTATTTGCCAGTTCATTTATTTCAGTGAATGTTTTCCAATCATTAAAAAACTCCAAAGCTTCTTTTCTTGGTAACACATTATTGAAACAGGTGGTTAACTTTTTATACAGTTTAATGTATTCAAATCTAATTTCCTCATCATAAAATACATCAAAGAAGGCATCGCTGTCTGAAAGGTCTTCTAAACCTTGCTGTTTCAAAAATTCCCAGATTTCTTTATGTGCCTTAATAAGTTCATTAAGCTCTGCTTCATCGTTGGAAATACACCCTAAAATTTCCTGTATTTCTTTTTCAGCATATGTATCTAAGGCTCTTTTTAAATGATGCCCTACACCAACATAATCAACAATGAAACCTTTATTTTTCCCTTCAGGGCCAATACGGTTTACCCGGGCTATGGTTTGTAATAAATTGTGTTCAACAATAACCCTATCTAAATACATTACCTGCTCAATGGGTGCATCAAAGCCTGTAAGCAACATATTGTTTACGATAATAATACCAACATTACCATTCAGCGTAGCATCTTCTTCGTCTGTTTTACCGAATGGTAATTTGAAACGCTTAATACTTTTTTTGTGATAATCGCCATTTGTAAATGCTTTGATGTGTGGAGCATCGTTGTGACTACCTGAGATAACTACGGCTACTTCTAATTGCTTTAACACATCAACATTTACCTTCATAGGATTATTGATTTCAAATTCAGCAATTTTTTCTTTTAATGCCTCCTCAATGGCTACTTTGTACCTGACTGCTGCTTCACGACTATTTGCCACTATCTGTGCCTTAAACCCACCAGTAAAAATTTGCTCTACATAGTGTGTTACCATATTCTTAGCCTTGTCTCCGATAGTTTCGATGGCTTCCAAATAAGCATCCCGACTGCCAAAACCTAAAATTTGTAAGCGTTCTGTTAGCTGATAATCACTAAAAACATCTTCAAACTTTTTATCCATTCCTTTCTTATCAGGAATTTCGGCATTGTGAGTAAAGCCTTCATATACTATTTCTAAAGTGACTCCATCATCAATTGCCTGACGCATTGTGTATTTATCAATGTAGTCTTTGTATTTCTTTTCTGTTTTGCCTGTTGGTGTACCTGTAAAGCCAATTGAAGTTGCATTTGGTAAAGCCTTATCTAAATTAGCTGCAAGCAATGAATATTGAGAACGATGGGCTTCATCGGTCATTACTAAAATGTTGGTATTAGGATTTAGTTCAGGGAAAATTTGCAAGCCTTCCAAGTCTCCATTTTCCTGAAACTTATGTATCATAGCCATTACCATATCTGAATTATCGTTGCTCAATAATTCTTTTAAACTCTTTCCGTCCGGTGTGGCTTTGGGGTTAATAAAGTTTGCATTTTTGATTGTGAACCCTATGCTGTGTCCTGTTTCTGATAGTTGTTCTTCCAGTTGTGTACGGTCGGTAATAAATACAATTTTCCAACTCTGCAAAGCTGGCTTTAATCGCATTTCACGAACCATAAACATCATTGTTAATGATTTGCCTGAACCTTGTGTATGCCAAATAATACCGCCACGTTCTAAAGGGTTTTTACCTTCAATTAAACGCTTGGTTGCTATTTTAACTGCTCTGAACTGCTGGTATCTGCCAACTACTTTTATTTTCTTGCCTTTATCGTCTATTTGAAAAACGGTGAATACCTGAATGATGTCTAACAGGTTTCTTAAATCTAACATACCTGCCACCATACGTTGCTGGTCGTTGGGGCTACTTGCACCGTGTTCTAAATCATTTAATGATTTAGGATAGGGGTCTGTCCAACGGTAAAAGTGTTTTTCAATGCCTGTGGTTATTGTACCAAACTTAGCTTCAGTACGGCAAGTGGTTATTATAAATTGATTGTAAAAGAACAGTTCTTTGTTGCCTTCTCCGGTATCGCCTCTTTGTTCGGAATACCTCATTAACTGGTCTATGGCTTCGGCAATGGGTTCTTTTACTTTAGATGATTTGGCTTCAACTACAACAATTGGTAAACCATTTACAAATAATACAATGTCGGGTATTATGTGGTGGTCAGTTCCTGTTACTTTTACTTTGAATTGGGATATGGCTGTAAATACATTGTTCTCTAAGTTTTCAAAATCAATGAAACGAACTGTTGGGCTTAATTCGCCTGTTTGCTCATTGGTGGAAACGGTTGTATTTTCTAACAAGTAGGTTAGTACCTGCTGGTTGTTTTCTATTAAGCTGTTTTTTTGGAAAGTGGTTATTTTACGTATCACTTCATCTACCTGCCCATCGGTTAAAAATGAATTGATGGCAATGAGTGCCTGGCGAAGTTTGGGCTGCAATACCACTTCTGAAAAAGAAGTACGATAACTCTGCTCGGGTGTTTGTTGCATTTCAAGCTCCAACACTTGGTTCTTGCCAGTGTTCCAACCTAATCCCTTTAGTTGTTCAATAAAAGGTTTTTCTACGTGGCTGTATTCATCCAGTTTAAGAGATGAACCAATGTTGCCCCTGTATTTATTATCGTTACTTAAAATCATAATCTATTTTTTATTACTTTTGTTGCCGAACCCCATCAGGGATAGTATTCTTGATTTGACGCCTCCCACCAGAGGCGTTTCGCTTTTTATTATCATACTTCTTTTAATCATTCACTTTTTATTATTGAGTTGTTTCCATTTTGGAAATAACTATTTTTAAAATGGTCGTTTAGCTTATTTCAGTTTCTTGTTTTCTTTTTTGGGTGGCAAAAAGTTATCGCCTGTAATTACGCTCTTACCTGTTTTGGCTTCTAATTCTTTTCTTGCGTTTTTGGCTACTGCACCGCCTTTTTTACTAGCTACTGCATTTTGTTGTAAACCTTTTGCTTTTTCAGTTTCGGCTATTTGCCTTGTAGATAATTCTGCCAATGCCGTAAAAATGAGTTCTGCCTCACTCATATGGTCTCGTAGGTTTTGAGATTTTAAACCCTTTAGGTCTTTGTGTTTCTTAACAGTTAAACCTGTCCATTCCTGATGAATGATATTGGTGAGGGCTGCAAATTCTTCGCCCTTTTTTACGCCACTTTCTTGCCAGTAATCGGTTAGCTTGTTTCGGGTTTCTTGCCCTGTCATTCTCTGCTGTATCCATTTTTCGCTACGCCCCAACTTTTGCCAGTTTTCTCTTGCCCTATCTATGCTTAGGCTGGGGTCGTTTATTTCTTGCATACGTTCGTAGCCCACCTTTGCTAACCATTGTTTAAATGGCTCTGCTTTGGGGCTGGGGATAGATTGAATGAGGCGGAAAATATGTTCTGCATTGCCAGCCAATGTTTTACGATTTTTTCCTGTATTGGTAAGCATTGGTACCTGGGGACAATTTGTCCCTAGGTAGGCATTTAGCTCTCCGTCTCGTTTTCGCAGCTTTTTTAAATAATCAGTAGCATTGGTGCTATCGGTTAATGCTTCCACAATATCAACCAACGAAAAGTACCAAACCTCTGTTTTTTCATCATAATGTCTGCGTATTTGTTTGCTTTCAAATACAGCTATTGCTTTATTATTTTCCATTTGTATCTTGTATTATTTTTTAACTCGTACTTTTCCTGTTAGTAAATCTTGCATCAATCCCGTTTTTAGGTATTGAAGTTTTGATAGCTTCTTCATTTCTGAATTAATCCTTTCATTGCTTTTTGTGATCATTTCAGAAAATTTATTTAACTCAAAATCATTATTAAAAAATGGAATATTAATTTCTTTTATCTGGGTGTAGTTAATTCCTTCTCTATTACTTCCGGCTATGTTTTGATAGATTTGATTTTGACCATAAATTGAATTAAGATAGGACGATAAGAAAATGGCATTATTTAAATCAGCCTTTTTTAAACGAATAGCACAAACGTGTTGGTTTACATTAGCTCTTGGAAAACCTTCTGGAACATAAGTTGCTCTGCCAATTGAAGCACCTGTTATATTGAGTAGTACATCAAATTCCTTTAACTGACTGCCAAGCATCCTGTTGTTTATTTCTTCATTTATATGTGCCACGTCATCCAATTTAAAACCATAGGAATAAACATTTTGACTTCTTATTAATAAGATGCCTTCCTTTTCATATACATCACTGCCGCCCTTAGGAGTAACACCACTTCTTAACCTTTCTGCAATATCTTTAATAGATAAACATTCCCATTCCTTCGGTATTCTGCCTAATGGACTATCCTTAAATTCGTGGGTTTGTTCGCTTCTTATATTTCCGTTTTCATCAATGCCTTTTGTAAGCAGGTCTTGCATTAATCCTGTTTTTATTCTGCTGTACTTGGCTATTAATGCCTCTGTATGGGCAATGGCTTGGTCAGTTTTGGATAGGATGTTGGCAATGGCAGTTTGTTCAGTTGTTGATTTTGGAAATACAAATTCCAATTCCTTTACAACCTTTGCATTTAAGTTACTTTGAGTTGTATGAGCAGAATGTGCAAGAATTGTACTTCTTTTTTCAAGTAACAGATAGTAAAGAAATTCAAGAGTAATTTTATTGGTGTCTGGTATAAGATTTAAAATTGCTTGATTTGTTGCTGCTTCAATTAGATTTATTCTTGGAACGCCAAGAGTTGCGTAAATTGAATACATTAAAGAATTGATAGGAACTAACCAAGCTGAAGAATTAATTAAGCCTTCTTTTGTTATATGTTTTTGAGTTTTTTCTAAATATTTATTTGCTGATGTTAAATCATCAATTGCAACAAAGGGAATTTCACCATTGTAATAATTAGGGTTATCACTTTTAGGTGTACCGCCAGAACGCATCTTTACAGCAAATTCTTGAACTTGCTTTAAGTGCCAGCCATCAGGAATATAAACTTGATTTTCTTCCATATAAATTATGCTTTCAAATAGTTTAATTGGGTTAGAAAATCATTCAATTCATTCATCGTTTTATTACGGCTTTGTTCAATGCTTTGTGCAGAAGTGTAATACTTATCAAATAGGTTTTCATAGGCACTTATCAGCGTTCTTTTTTCGGCATTTAGGTAGCGTTGCAGTTGGTTATTGATGATGTCAAAATGCTTTTTCAGTATCAACATTTGTGCTTGCTCGGTGGTAATAATGCCGCCAATTTCTTCCAATAAATCATCCAATTTATTTAACTTGGCTTGTATAATGCCCTTGTCTTTTATTAAAGCATTATAACCTTTGGTAATCTCCTTAAATTGCTTTTGTGCTTCTATTACCTTTGATAGCTTGTGCAGGGTTTCTGCTTTGTTCTCCTTATCAGCTTTCAATGCCTTTTCTAATGCTGTAGTTGACTTTTTTATTTGGTCGTAATCAGCACTATTTTTTAAATCGCCAACAAAATCAGCAATGTGGTTTTCAATAACTGCATCCAGTTTGTCAATTTCGGTATTAGCTGTTAGTAATAGTTTTTTGCTTTCGGCTTTTTCATCTTCTGTACCGTAGCGTTTTATAATAAGTTTTAGCTCCAGTTCAGCTTGTTTGGCTTTTAGTGTAGCTTTTAGTTCTTTAATTTCCTTTTCGGTGTCCAGTATTTTCTTTTCAGCTTCCTGATAGGGTTTAGCTTCTTCGGGCTTTTTCTTTTCATCTACGACATAAGCAATTTGCTTTTTTAGTTGCTCTTTTACTTTGGCAGTTGGTATGGTAGTTTCTTCTTCTTCGGGTATTAATTCTAACAGGTTTATTGCTTCTTCAATGGCTTCATCCAAAATGGTTTCTTTTTCGGATTGTGCTATTTCTAACGTTTCTATCTCTGTTTTTTCTTTTTGGAAAAATTCGGCTATCAAATATTCATCGGGTATTAAACCAGCATCCCAACCATTTTGCATTATGGTTTTGAGGTCGTACTTTATATTATCCCACCAGTTTACAAAAACACCTGCTACTTGAAATTTATCTAATACGCCAATTGGTACAAACTTTTCTTTAATGGTATCTAATAACTCCTTGCGTACTTTGGGTATTTTGTCGCCACCTATTGTTACATAGTTAGCAATACCTTCCATTGCAACATTGGCTTGTACCGGCTCAACAATGGGTGCTAATTTTGAGAAATCTTCTTTAGCAATTTGCCACCAGTCAGCAAGGTTTAAGCCTAAATGCAATAGTGTTTCCTTTACATTTTTATCATCATCAATATTGGCTTTGATTGCTGCTTTTTCAGTAATGGCAAATTCTTTAAAGGCTTCGTTTTTTTCTTTAAAAAGTTGATTGCTATCGTATTTAAATTTGAGGCACTGGGTGGTTTGTATGGCTTCTATTTCTGCCACAGGAATACCACCTACCAAATGAGCTTTTACATTTTCGGGTTCAGGCTCTGGGGTATTATCTACATAACGCCTAATGTTTAGTGTGTATTCATTACCAGCAATTGTTTCTAAATCAACCAACGTTGAGTATTTGGCTTCTATGGTTTTGGTGGTAAATACAAAGTCTATTTTCTCAATGTCTTCTGGTCGTAACGTGTTTTGCTTTTTGCCTTCGGCAAAGTCTTTATCAGCATTAATAAAAAACACCTTGTTCTTTAATTCATCGGGCTTGTTTTTATTCAATACAATGATACAAGCAGGAATACCAGTACCGTAAAATAATTGTGGAGGTAAGCTAATAACACCTTCTATCACATCGGCTTTCAACATTCCTTCTCTGATGTCTTTTTCTTTGCCACCTCTAAACAATACTCCGTGAGGCATTACAACTACTACCTTTCCTTTTTTATCGCAGCTTGCCAACATATGCTGTACAAACATTAAATCTGCTTTCTTGCCATCTTCGGGAGCAAAGCCATAAGGAAAACGTTCCTTGTGCTTCATTGAAGTCAACCCATAGTTTTGAGAAAATGGCGGATTGGCAATTACTCTATCAAACTGAATAAGCTGTCCGTTTTTTTCGTTTAAAGGTTCGTCCAATGTATCGCCATACTCAATAGTGTATTTGGCTATGTTGTGCAAAATGATGTTCATTTTACAAATAGCAACTACCGTAGGATCATTCTCCTGGCCAAACAATTGAAGATTGTTGGCATTTTGACCTTGCTCTTCTACATACTGATGCGATTGTATGAGCATACCACCTGAACCAGCAGTAGGGTCATAAATACTCATACCTTCCTGTGGCTTTATTAATTGCACCAATAAACGAACTACTTGGTTTGGTGTATAAAATTGCCCACCCTTTTTACCGCTTTCATCAGCAAAATGCTTTAATAAATACTCATAAGCTGCACCCAACAAATCGGGGAACTCAAAGTTTTCATTAATCAAATCGGGGAACTCATTGAAGTGATCTATCATTTTCTTTAGGTCGGCATTTTTTACAATAGCCTTTCCATCCACTTCTTTATTAAAGTTTATTCTGCCTTTAAAAATTCCTGAAAGTGTATCAGGGTTTGCTTCTTCAATGGCATCTAAAGCCTTGTTCAGCATTTGCCCAATATTGTTTTGCAAGTGCTTTATAGGTGGTTGCAATACACCGTTTTCATCTGTAAATTCTTCATTCCATCTTGCTCTTTTCGGAACAAAAAAAGTTTCACCGTAGGTGATTTTATCTTCTAAGATTTCAGCCAATACAGCTTCATCTAAATCTTTATAATCCTTCTTTGTAAACTGTTCCCTTTTTTGGTCAAAAACATCACTCATTCTTTTTAGGAACAGCATACCAAAAATAAATTCCTTGTACTCCGAAGCATCCATTTTGCCACGCAGAATATCTGCTGCCTTCATCAGGAAACTTTCTAATTGAGATAGTTTGATTTTATTGTCTTTCATTCCTTGTGATGCTTACTTCGTTTTTTTAATTTGCTTACTTACTGATTTTAAAGCTTCGTCTGCCATTGGTTCGCCTTGAACCATATTATACAATTGGTCGGCAAGCCAAAGGGTTTGCAATTCTTCTACATCGGCTTTGAGTATTTGGGCTAATAATGGGATTTGCTCTTTCTTTAATTGCCTGTCGCCTCGTTCTACTTTGCTAATTATAGAAGTATCCACATCCAATTGAGAAGCAAGCTGCCTAAGAAGCATACTTTGCTTCGTTCTTAGTTCTCTTATATGTTCACCAAACAGTATTGCCATTATAAAATTATTGTCTTGACAAATATTGCCAAATATAATATCTATAAGTATCAAATAGGAAGCAACGAAAAAATGTGTTGTCCTGAAAGTTTATTGTCATTATTCATTATCCATTATTAATTCCTCTTAATTTTAATAAAACAAATAACATGCACACAGATATACTCATTACCACCAGCAATGCATTAGAAGGCTATCGTATTACCAAACAATTAGGATTGGTACGTGGTATTACTGTACGTTCCAGAAGTTTATTAGGCAATATGGCCGGAGGCTTCTTAGCTATATTTGGCGGCAAGAACAGTATTTATACAGAACTATGCGAAAGAACCCGTGAAGATGCTTTGGAAATTATGATAGAGCATGGTAAAGCATTAGGTTGCAATGCCATCATCAACATGCGTTACGATGCCAATGAAGTAATGAACGGTATTACAGAAGTATTGGCATACGGTACAGCAGTAGTGGTGGAGAAAGTGTAAGAAGCAGGAAGTTAGAAGTCGAGAGTCTGAAAGACAGGAAGCAAGCAGCTATCAGGTTTTACTTTTCTTCTTTTCACTTTTAGTTCTTTTCACTTTTCACCATTCACCTTTCACCATTCACCCCTCACCTTGGAACAAACCCTTTTAATACCATTTTTACAGCACAGCGGTCATATCAATGCTGCAGACGCTTTACAGATAGCTGAAGTATTTGAGGAGAAACAGATTAGCAAAAACGATTATTTCTTAAAAGCAGGCAGAACAGCCAATGAATACCTTTTTTTAACCGAAGGTTTGTTAAGGTCTTATGTTACCGATACAGCAGGCAATGAGGTAACCACCTATTTTTTTACGCAACATACTGTTGTATTTGAAGTTGACTCTTTCTTTAACAGAACCGCTGCTAAAGAAAATATTCAGGCCATAACCGATTGCAGCGGTTGGTATATTACTTACCAGCAATTAAACATGCTTTTTCATGCAATGCCGGCTTTCAGAGAATTTGGCAGGTATATTTTGGTAAAGGGTTATACGGCATTTAAAAACAGAACGCTGAGTATGATTACATCAACCGCTGAAGAACGCTATGCACAGTTAATACAGCAATACCCGCAGTTGTTTCAACAGGCTCCTTTAAAATATATTGCTTCTTATTTAGGTGTTACCGATACATCCCTCAGCAGAATAAGAAGAGAATTCAGTAAAAAATAAAACAGTTAATTTCTTGCCATTTGACAAGTGTTTGAAAGTATTTGTGCAGTTGCTTTGCATTAAAATAAATCGTTATGCCAACCATACCCTTAGCACTATCCATTGCTTTTATAGCAACTACTTTAATTACGGTATTACTGTTTTATAAAGCAACAGCCAATAATAAAACCATACTGATAGTTATTTTGGCATGGTTAGCCATACAAAGCATACCTGCCTTAAAAGGGTTTTATGCCAATACAGAAGCTGCTCCTCCTCGTTTTCTGCTGGCAGTAGCTCCTGCTGTAGTTGCCGTGCTGTTGGTTAGTTTATTCAGCTCTGCTGTGTTTATTAATACAATCAATTTGCAAAGGCTTACCTTATTGCATATTATCCGTATTCCCGTTGAATTGGTGTTGCTGTATCTTTTTCATTATAAAGCCATTCCGCAAATCATGACTTTTGAAGGGCGTAACTGGGATATTCTCTCCGGCATTACAGCACCGATAGTATATTACTTCGTTTTTATAAAAAGAATATTATCTTCTAAATGGTTATTGTGGTGGAATGTAGTTGGTTTATTGTTATTGCTGAATATTGTAAGCATCGCATTACTGTCTGCACCATTTAGGTTTCAGCAGTTGGGCTTTGAACAACCGAATGTAGCTGTACTCTATTTTCCGTTTATATGGTTGCCCTGTTGTGTAGTACCAATTGTATTATTCAGCCATTTAGTTGCTATCAAAAAATTAACTAAGCAATCATTATAAAGTTGTATTACTCAACGGAAGCTCTACATAAAAAGTAGTGCCTTCGTTTTGCTGCGTAGTAAACCATATTTTGCCATTGGCATTTTCTACAATGCCTTTACAAATGGCAAGACCAAGGCCTGTCCCCGAAGACTTGGTAGTAAAGTTGGGGGTGAATATTTTAGATTGAATGGCTGCATCAATACCTTCTCCCTTATCTGTTATTTTAATTAAAACAGTTGTTGCACTGTTATTGCTTTGATGAATAATAATACCTGCTTCATTATGCTTTTCACTTGCTTCAATAGCATTCTTTATTAAGTTGGTAAACAGCCTGTTCATTTGTGTTTTATCGGCATAAACTATATAAGTTCCATCCTCTTTTTGCCATTGGATAGTTAGGGCTGTATTGGTTTGATGCATTTGTACAATAGCTTTAACCGTATCACTTATATCGTATCGGTCAGGCTTCGCATTATTAATATTGGCAAATTGAGAGAAGTCGCCTGCTATGTTTGACAGTTGGTCTATCTGTTCCACCAAAGTAGCAGCTACTTGATTAGATAATTCTTTAATATTCGTATTACCTGCTTCTAAGCTACGCTGTAAGTATTGAATACTCAGCTTCATAGGCGTTAGCGGGTTTTTAATTTCATGTGCTACCTGCCTTGCCATTTCCCGCCAGGCACTTTCACGTTCTGCTTTAGCCAATGCGTTGGCACTTTCTTCCAGCTTCTTCACCATTTTATTATATTCATTTACCAAAGCTCCTATCTCATCGTTACGTTCCCACACAATATGTTCATTTACTTTATTCAGCGATACATCTTTCATCTTCTCACTTATTAAACTGAATGAATGCGTTATACGGTTGGTAATAATAAATGCCACTGCCCCTGCAAGTAAAAAAATAAAGGCATTTAAGTTGATTAGCGTTGCCAGAAAGCCGGATATTTCTTCATTTAACTCTGCCTGTGAGTTTAAGTTAGGAATATTAAGGTATCCGTACTCTTTACCTTCTCTGTTGGTTAAAGGAATGTATAAACTTAAGAATGAAAGCCTGCCGATTTTTTCTGTTTGTGCAAACCTGAATGCATGTAAGTAATGCAGTTGATAAAAAGCTACCGGCTGCATCTTATCGCTCAATAAATACTTGTTATAAATATAAGGTTGAGAAGAAGTAAGCAACTTGCCTGATGTACTGTAAAAGTTAATATCAACATTATGGGTTTCTGCAATTTCTGCTACTTTCTTTTCCAGTTCTGTTGTCTTTCCTATATCATAAATAGTTAATACATCATCTAATTCCAACTGCGTATTTACTTTAGCTTCTATTTCATCTGCTACTAATCTTATAGACTTAAACAATCTTTCTTCATTATTATTATTAAACCTTACTATAAAGAAGGAAACTGTTGCCACACCGATAATCATAAACGATACAAAACAAACACCCACAATAATTAAATTAATCTGAGAGCGGATGTTGAGCGTTAAGAAAAACTGTTTAATGGCTTTAATGCTAAACCTTTCTTTTACTAAAAAACCTGTTACATAAAACGCAATTACCACTATCAAAAAAGAAGTAAGCAAATAGGCAAACAAGGTTATAAACTGCAAAAGCCAATCGTTTTCAGCTACAATAATTACCTGCCTGTCGTTACCGGCAACATATAATAATTCATTAAAACCATTTTTATTTGTTGATTGAAAGCCATAAGCATTTCTTTCAGAAGCGGGTATTTCTAAAGGGAACGGATATTCATTTTCATGGCTTATTAATTTGGCTTTATTATACACTGCATAAGCATAATGGCTGCCTGCTTCATTTACCAAACCGTTGCCCTGCTTGAATAATACAGGGAAGAGTGTTTCACTGATAAACTTCTTAGGTATCAGTAACACAAACAAATAACCTTCTGTTATTGCCCCATTGCTTATCTTCTTTTCAAATAAATAACTCTGCTGATTATTTTTATTGGAGAAGAAAGCATATAACCCGTTTGAATCAACAGCCTTAGCTTGGTTAACTCTTATTGTTTCAATAAAAGCATATTGTGCAGAGTCATCATTATATAAAGCTTTGTATAAGCTGTCGTAAGTATAAATACGTGTTTCGTATTTATTTAAAAAGCCCGAGAATTCTTTACTTGTTAAACTGTCTTTTAAAAACTTATTGCTGTATTCATTATAAAACCTGTTACAATTGCTGTGCAGAAAAGTATCTGTAAAATCTGCCGTTGCAATTCTTAACAGGTTCTCTTCCTGTCCGCTGTTTTGTATAGATAAAGTTTCTGCCATTCTCTTTCGCTGCAATAACTCTACTTCTTTATTCTGATAAATTAACATGGCAGACATAGATACTGCAAAGAACATCATCCAGAAAACCAACAGAGATGAATTGATAATCGGTTCTTCTGATTTTTTAGCCCTGTAGTTTACTATCCATAAGAAAAACATTAACCATAACAACACAAAGAAACCCGGTAATACAAAAGCATTACCTATGTTGAACGAAAAGAAAGCCAAGCCTGTTAAACAAACAATCAATAATTGAATACCGATACTGATACCTGCACGAAATACAGGTCTGATAAGCAATTGAGCTAAATAAAAGAATGATAATGCCAATAAACAAAGAATAATAAAACTGATATAACTATACACCGTAAGACTGAAGAAATCTGTAACATTAAATGAAATCTTAGAGTCTATAACTAAGCTTCTGATAACATTTACAATGTTTAAACAGATAAGGGTTATATAAGCCAGGTAGATATAAGCAACATATTTTTTTGATACAATGTGCAGCTTAGAATTATTCTGCAAATGATGTAACCGGTAGAAATTGATAATCCAGAAAAGAAATACGGTATTAATTAATAAATCGCCCAGCGACCTGTTGATGAAATTAGAAGCATATACTGATGGATCAAATAAACCCAACTCAGCAAAATCAAAAGGGAAGGGCAATACATAAGATATAAATCTTAATGATAATAACGAAGCTATTAACAATGCGAATCCTCTTCTGAAACTGGATATCGCTACTGCTTCAACACTTACATAATTTATAAAAAGAAGCAACAATACAATAGCTAATGTTCTTAATACAATGGTGGCAACATCGTACCTGTAATAATACCTGTTGCTTTTTTGTTTAATACCAAACAACAGTTTGCCATTGGCATCTTTTATCTGTAAAGCATTACTGTCTGTACTTATTTCATAACTGTCTTCAAGGCCTGCATATGCATTAAACTCAGTGGGTAAATATTTATTCTCAATAAAATACTGCCAACGTACCGGCAATACACCTACACATAAAGCTTTCTTATTTTTTAAAGCAACAGTGTGTTTACTTAATACATAATCTCCGCTTTGATAATGCACAAAATAATTGCCGTCTGCATTTGCTAAGTCTTCCTGCTTTACATAAAAATTATTACTGTTCCAGAAAGTAATAATGGGGTTACCAACATCATTAAAAGCATACACAAAAAAACCGAAAGGTTTATTTGCTAATGACAGTTGAGCCTTGGTAAATGTTTTTTCATCTAAACAATCGCTAATTAAAATACTGTCTTTACAAATATCATTAATATCCTGTAAGCCTTTATTTACAAGGATTGTAAGCTTACTTTGCGTTCTTTTTGGTGAGGTATTATAACTTAAGTAGTTAGATACAATAAATGAAAGTGTGTACAGCCATGCTGCAGCAATTAACAGGTAACCGTGTTTTAAAAATGCTTTGCGTAAATATTGCATTCAGTTAGGTAGCTTGCTTTTTAACTTCATTCCATATAGCATCCATTTCTTCCAAACTCATATCAGCTAAATTTTTTCCCTGTGCCGATGCTATGGTTTCCATTTGTGTAAAGCGATTAATAAACTTTTTATTGGTTTTTTCCAATACACCTTCTGCATCTATCTTCAAAAACCGTGCATAGTTTATCAGACTGAATAAAACATCCCCGAATTCTTCTTCTGTTTGCTCTATGCTTTCTAAGCTGATGGCTTCTTTCAACTCTGCAATTTCTTCTTCCACTTTATCCCAAACCTGTGCTGCATTATCCCATTCAAAACCTACTTTCTTTGCTTTTTCCTGTATGCGTGCAGCTTTAACCATAGCAGGCAATGCAGCAGGTACACCGCTCAATACACTTTTCTTTCCTTCTTTCAGTTTTATTTTTTCCCAGTTTCTTTTTACATCTTCTTCATCATTTACTGTAACATCGCCGTATATGTGCGGATGCCTTTCAATTAGTTTTTTACTGATGCCTTCAATAACATCATTTAAAGTAAACTGCTGCTCCTCCTTCCCTATTCTGGCATAAAACAAAATATGCAGTAACAAATCGCCCAGTTCTTCTTTAATGCCTTTCCAATCATTATCGGTAATGCTTTCCGCCAACTCATACGTTTCTTCAATGGTCATAGGTCTTAATGTATGAATGGTTTGCTTTTTATCCCATGGGCATTGTTCCCGCAATTCATCCATTATCTGAACCAATTGTAAAAAGTTGTTGGAAAGGTTATCCATAAGCATTCATTAAAATAAAATGGGTGTTACAAAAAGAGCATAGATTATTGCGAAAATAATACCGAAGCAACAATACAGCAGGCAGCACTTAATAAAAGACTTAAACCTGCCTTGTTTATAAAAGTTACGCAGTGTTTTATAAGTATAAAAGAAAATAAGCAACGAAATAATTTCTCTGAGAGTAATGAAAAAAGATTTACCGAAATAAAGACCTGCATATTCAAAACCTTTACCTACCCCTAATGCGATATAAATAAAAATAAACAAGTGAATGATAACAATTAAATGGTCAACATAATACAGGTCTTTTCTTCTGCGGTATAATAACATAAGCGATAGTGCAACCAATGGCAATGTTATAAACATTACCTTAGGAATCATGTGCTCTATATCTTCTTTATTCTCTGCTATTTTTTTTACCCCTTTTAGAAAACTTTTTGTTGTGGGGTCTGCAGTTTTAAGGTCTTCGTCGTTAATACGTATATCTACAATCTTATCTTCATCGCCACCTGTTTCAATTTTCACTCCATTCATGGGTGCTTTTCTTTTATAAGTATAACGGGTGCTAGTATCTTTCAGATGAGCAGTATCTTTTTTTGAAGCATGCAGTGAAGTATCTGTTTTCTGCTGTACTTTATTTTCTGCAGCCTGCTTTTCTTTATGTTGTTCAACTTTTTTATTAACAGTAAACAATACCAAAAAGAAGATGGCGGAAGTAAATACATACATTCTTATCGGATGCAGATAACTCATTCTTCTGCCTTTAATGTATTCCTTGGAAATAAAAGCAGGTTTGAATAAAAGAAATTTTAAAGTGCTGAAGAATTTACCATCAAAGTGAATAATGTCGTACACAAAATGTGTTACCAAATGCCAGAAGCTTTCTTTAGGTTCTATATTCTCTTGTCCGCATACATGGCAATACCTGCCTTCAACAATAGCATTACAGTTTAAGCAATCTTTTTCTTTGCGTTCTTTAAAGTGGCTCACAGTGTTAAGGTTTGTCTAAAAATAATACACAATTTCATTTATTAAAACATAAGCTCCAATTATGTTTTTGTAATGTTTATAAGCCCTTTATTTTTGGTGAAAAGAATACCTGATGAAGTTGTTAGCCATTGCATTGTTTGCATTAATCAGTTTTCAGTTAAACGCTCAGTTTTATTATAATGATATTATAAGCAATAACCTCAGCAATAAGCAATACAATCTTTTAAAACAAAATAAAATAAAGAAAGTTACGGTAACCAGTACCAATGCAGATGGTACTGCCAGCGAAGGTTTTCAACTGCAACAGGAGTTTGATATGTTCTGGAGAAAGCTTACTATTACTTCTTCTTTAATTACAGGCAACAGCTCTGTTCAAACCATTACTTACGAAAACAATAAAGTAAAACGTACAGAAGAAATAAACAAAGGTGTTGAGCAAAAAACAGAATATAATTACGATGAAGCAGGTAAACTGATGAGTGTTTCATCTTCTTTTAAAGATACTGCTTTGAAATATCAAAGCACAGAATTACATGTTTGGAAGTATAACAGTAACAACCAACCTGAACAGATGCTGAAAATAAAAAACAGCAAAGACACGACTGTTATACAATTGATGTATGATGATAAAGGCAATGTGGCAGAAGAAAGATGGAGCAATAAAGGTTTGCTGTTGGAAATTTATTATTACTACTATAACGATAAAAAACAACTGACAGATATTGTTCGCTTTAACCAGAAAGTAAAGAAGATGCTGCCTGATTTTTTATTTGATTATGATGATAAAGGCATACTGACTGAATACATTCAAATACCCACCGGTGCCAATAATTACAATACCTGGAAATATACTTACAATGCTCAAGGCTTAAAGCAGGAAGAAGTTTGCTACAACAAACAAAAAGAAATTGTAGGGAGGATCAGTTATAAATATGAGTGAGTTATTTCGCCGATTTCGGCAGCTTCTTCAACTAATTAATTGTAAATAGTACACTTTTTTCATTCCAACAAATTAGCTTTAAGCAACTAAAAACTTTTTTATGAAATTAGTATTTACCCTGTTATTTGTTATGGGTGGCTTGGTTTGCTTTTCGCAAAATGCTATTGACGGCAACTGGAAAGGCACAAGAGAAACTCCTAACGGTACTTTTGAAATTAATTACACCTTTAAAGTTGATGGACCTGTATTAACAGGTGTTTGGAAAACGCAATTCGGTGAAGCCAAAATTGAAAACGGAAAAGTAGATGGTAAAAAGTTTACTTACTCAATCAGCTTCAACGATATGAAAATTTCTAATACCGGAGAACTTATTAATGACAATGAAATTGTTATTAAAAATGAAAGAGGTGAAATGAAATTAACGAGAGTTAAATCCTGAACAAGCCATTAAAATTTTTAGCCATGTAATTTTTTACATGGCTTTTTTATTTGTTGCCAATAACAATTAACCAAAGGCATTATTGCCAATAAAAAAGCCTCAACACTTGCGTATTGAGGCTTCCTTTTTAAAGCGTGCCCCGGAACGGAGTTGAACCGTTACGACCGTTGCGGGTCACAGGATTTTAAGTCCTGCGTGTCTACCAATTCCACCACCGGGGCATCCAAAATAAAATCCACCTGAAACCAAGTGGATTTATTTATGAGCGGAAGACCGGGCTCGAACCGGCCACCCCGACCTTGGCAAGGTCGTGCTCTACCAAATGAGCTACTTCCGCATTTTGTTAAGAACTTCTTTTCCTTTTTGGGTGTGCAAATTTAGCTATCAAAAGTTCTCAGCAAAATTTTATTTCAATTTATTTATACTCCGGAGTGTATTTGGTACTTCCCTGAATTTGAATATCAGGTTTGCCTTTATAACGTTGATTATACAAACGGTAACAACCGCCAAAAACAAAAGCTAACACAACAAATAATTGTAAGTAAAATAAGAATCTTGAAGAGTTTACCCAGTTCTTGGTAAAATCTTTTTCTTTAGCAGTATCTTCTACGTGGTGTGACATATTTTTTTATTGCGTTGCAAAAATAAGGTTTCGTTTAAAATTAATCGTGCTTCTTATCAACAATTTCAGTAAAGCTTTTTTTATGTTTTATAAAATGTTGCCAAACCAAACAACCTTTATAAACACCTTGTAAACTTTGTAAAGACCTTCTGTTATTACTTGTTTTAATTTTTCCGCTAAACCACCAACTAAACAAAGCATAATGTGCTTTTACAATGGCAGTAAAAAAATAAGTATCTCCGCTTAATAACCCTTTCCAGGCAGAAACAGCATCTAATACAATCCTTAACGGCAGCTTGTATATTTTTTCTGATAAAGGAAGGTTTTTACACAACATAACCAAGTTGTTGCGAAAGTTTAAATACACTTTTCTTCCGCCGCGTGGTAATGTACCTGCACCAACATGATACACAACAGAAGCAGGGCAAACATAAACAGCATAACCTGCTAATTGTATCCGCCAGCATAAATCTATTTCTTCCTGATGTGCAAAGAACTGTTTATCAAAACCATTCAATGCATGAAACACTTCACTCTTTATAAACATTGCAGCACCCGTAGCCCAGAATACTTTTGATGCAGTGTTGTATTGAGCTTCATCTTTCTCCAACACATCAAAAATTCTTCCTCTTGAAAAAGGATAACCTAATACATCAATCCATCCGCCGCAGGCTCCTGCATACTCAAAACTATGCGGTTGATGATAGGATAATATTTTAGGTTGGCAAGCTGCAATGGTATTATCGCTTTGCATTAAATCTATAACCGGTTCAATCCAATCGGGTGTTACCTCAACATCAGAATTCAGTAACACATAATAATCTGCCGTTACACTTTTTAAAGCCCAATTATAACCGCCTGCAAACCCATCGTTCTTTTTATTCAATAATATTTCTACTGATGGAAAATGCTGTTGAAGAAAAATAATTGAATCATCTGTTGAAGCATTATCTGCAACTACAACCTTTTTGTTTTGATAAGTTGAATGAATAACTGAAGGAAGAAAACGTTCTAAATAATTTCTTCCGTTATAGTTCAGAATAACAATAGCTACTGAGGGTTGTTGCAAAATGAAATAGTTTATATCCGTCATTGCGAGATTGTCCCGAAGTATCGGGATGCCCAACGTTGCAATCTGATTTTATTCAATAAGATTTCTCGGCACGAACCTTCGAAATGACGGCATGAAAATTAATACCCTGCGAAAATAAAGCTCTCATAACAATTCTTATCTTTCCAATCTAACAAGTAATATGAAAAAGTTATTTTTTATTGCCTTTCTAACCATTGCACAAATGTTACATGCACAAACAATTATTAATTTATACGATGGTATAATACCCAACAATAAAGAAAATGTAAGGGATGAAATTGATTTAGGTGAAGGCAGAATTGCAGGTGTAACCAAACCAAAGTTGATTGCATTTCTTCCTGCTAAACAGGATTCTTTTAGAACAGCAGTAATAATTTGCCCCGGTGGTGGATATGCCCGTTTAGCTATGAATCATGAAGGTTATGATGTTGCCAAAGCATTTAACGATGCCGGTATTGCAGCATTTATTTTAAAGTATCGCATTCCCAACGATAGCTTTATGGTGCATAAAGAAATTGTGCCTTTAATGGATGCTGAACGTGCCATGGAATTGGTAAAACAAAATGCAAAACAATGGAATATTGATACCAACAGAATTGGTATTATTGGCTTCTCTGCGGGCGGACATTTAGCTTCTACATTAGCCACACATTTTAATGAAGTGGTTATTGAAAATAAAAATCGTTTTAATCTTCGTCCCGCATTTGCCATATTGGGCTACCCTGTGGTTAATTTGTTTGAACCGTTGGCACATAAAGGCTCCAGAGATAATTTATTATGCAAAACACCATCGGAAGATTTATTAAAACATTTCAGCAACGATTTACAGGTTACTGCACAAACACCACCCACCTTTCTGGTGCATGCAATGGATGATAAAACAGTACCGGTAGAAAACAGTATTAATTTTTATAATGCGTTAAAATTGAATAAAGTTGCAGGAGAAATGTATTTATTTCAAAACGGTGGGCATGGCTTTGGATTGAATAATAAAACCACTAAGACTAAATGGTTTCCTCTTATGCTCAACTGGTTGGTAAGCAATAAAATGATGAAGGGGGATTTGTTGTAGTAAGTGGATTTGCGAAAGTTTTGAATGATGTTTTTAGCTTACATTTAAGTTAGCTGTTATATGATAACCTTCATAAAAAGATATTGGCTTAATATTTTACTGTTAGCAATATTGAACATTTTGATTTGGTTAATAATCCCATATCAAGAAAGAAAATATTTACAACCAGATATTGACAGCATAAAAGAAAAGTCTAATCTCATTCTAATTTTGACTGAAGTAATTTTATTTGGTTCGACATTGATTTTTTTTACAGTCAAAAATTTCAAAAGTCCTAAAAAAATCCTATTTAGTATTTTTAATATTGCAATGTTATCCTTAGCAGTATTTTTATTTTTCACCTCAATCTTTTTAGCTGGAACACTTTTCTTGAATAGCTTATCAAAAAATCAGATTGTTGACAAAAAATATTCAATCATTTATATCGACAGTAATAAAACCGATTTATTACTTTGGGATATAACTGAAAATCTTAGTGTACAAAATCATGGAGTTATATCCACAAAGCACCTGAAAAATATAAATTTAAATGATACTATTATTTTGACTTTTAAAAAAGGATTACTAGGTGTTAATTTTGATCCAAAAGCAAAGACAAAATAATGTACTGCGATTAATGTAAGTATTCTCTATTTACTTATATATCTCCTCTCTCAATTCTTTCACTCTTTTATCTTCCATATATTCGTCAAACGTCATCAGTCTGTCTATAATGTCTTTAGGTGTTAATTCAATAATTCTGTTGGCAACAGTTTGCATAAAAGTATGGTCGTGTGAAGTAATTAACACAATACCCGGAAAGTTAATACAGCCTTCGTTAAATGCCTGAATACTTTCCAAATCCCAATGATTGGTTGGTAAGCAATAAAATGATGAAGGGAGATTTGTTGAATTAAATTAATTGAAGTTTAGCAACTTTTGGGTCAACCTCTACTGTATCATATTCAAAATTCAATTTGATACGCCATTTCTGTAAGGTTGCAGCACCAATAATTGCTTCTTCACTTAAGCCCGGTACAACTAAAAATTCATCGCTTAATAGAACATCATCAATATAAAAATCTAAAGCCACCCGTTCCTTTATTTCAATATAATGACCCTCACTGGCAGTGCTTAATCTTCTTACTCTGCCAAGGCTTATAGCTTCTTCAATTGAAGCTACATGTTCCGGATGAATGCAGGAAAGATTGGCACCGCTATCAAACAATGTTAACAAATGTTTCTCCCCTTTTGAGCCTGCATACAATAATGGCAATCTTATAACTGACATACGCTAAATTTTTATAAAGTTATTGAAAATAACTTTGCTTATGGCTGCTTCTTCAACACCATTGCAATACTGTCTGCAAATAATTTTCCTTTTAAAAGCAAACTATCTTTTGAATAAACAGTTATTACAGCATTCATAGTATCTGCCTTGCCTGAATTGCTGTAAAAGGAAACTTGTATTGTATGTTTGGTTTCATCATAAGTGTACGATCCACGTTTTGATTCTTTAGCTTTATACCGATATGGGTTAGGCGAAAATGCACAACCATATACACCATCGAAATAAACTTTTTGAAAGCTTAAACTATCCGTCAGCCAACTGTTAGCGGTTAATGTGTCTTTATTTCTTATCATTTGTTTTACCTGCCACGTACCGATTAATTTAGTATCTGCATCATTGGCTTTTAAAAAATATTCAATCGTTAAAAAGGCACATAGAATGGGTAATAATTTTAATATCGGTTTTAAAAAACCGAATCTTATTTTCGGTAATCCGTCTTTTAAATCAACAAATACTTTCTTTACAATTTGCCAATGCAATGCAAAGAGGAAAAGTAATGCAATAGTAAACAGGATTGAGTTTGAATAAGCACCGCTGGCAATATCAAAGAATGCATTAATTACAAAATATTTATTAATACAGGCAATAAAATAATAGTTCCTGCTAAAACTGTTCTTCTGAATAACAATAAAATCGAGCCACCAATTTGTGTACATGCAATTATAACAGCTAATGCATAAGAATAACCGTAATAGTACCATGTTAAAGTAAAGCCGTTAGCTTCTCTCAATAACATATCTTTTCTGTAACCCGGTGTATGAAATTGTGTTCCTAAAATTTTTGCAAAACCATAAGTAGATATTTCAAATGCTAACCAATAGCGGATGATGCCAATAAACCATGCATGTTTTTTACCGCTTGTTTCGGGAAACCTTTTTTCTTTTCTATGCCAAAAAATCGAATAGCCAATACCAAACAGTAAAGCAATACTGTATTCACAAATAAAAAAGATATTATCAAAATCATCTCCCAGTTTAGCTAATAATGTTTTGGGAAGAAACTCAAAAACCATTGAAGCCGTATTTAAAACTGCAACAGCAACCAATAAACATTCTGTAAATTTTGTGAACCAGTTAGTTTTACCAATTTGCATTTTAAAAGGTTTAGAGTTTGAATATAAAAAAACATGTTGATATAACTATTTTATTGTGTTGCTTTTTGCCAACGGGCATAATAAATTGCTGAATGTTTTAGGTGAATAATTTTGGATATATTTGAGTTAAGTGTTTGATATCAAATTTTAGAAAATGAAAAGAAAAGTATGGTATGGAGCCAAAACTATTTATCAGGTGATAACAAACACCGCTGAAGGTCTGGAGCAATTGTATGAAGAAAGAGTTATTGTGTTAAAGGCCGGCCGACTCTTTTGATGATGCTATTGAAGAAGCAGAAAAGGAAGCTTCTAACTATGCAACTGAGGGATTCGGTATTAAATACTTAGGTTATGTGAATGTCTTTCAATTATCTGATGAAAATATTAAAAACAAGACCGAAGTTTTTTCTCTGATGCGAGAAAGTCAGCTTACTCCGAACAAATACATTGACAGGTATTTTGATACAGGTCATGAAAAAACAAAATCTAGCTAATATTATCATTTATACCGTTTAAGCATAAAAAAAGCCCACCGATTTTATCAGTAGGCTTACAGTAGTTTTCAAAAAAGTAGATTACTTATACATCTCCTCTCTCAATTCTTTTACTCTTTTATCTTCCATATATTCGTCAAAAGTCATCAGTCTGTCTATAATGCCTTTAGGTGTTAATTCAATAATTCTGTTGGCGACAGTTTGCATAAAAGTATGGTCGTGTGAAGTAATTAACACAATACCCGGAAAATTAATACAACCTTCGTTAAATGCCTGTATACTTTCCAAATCTAAGTGGTTGGTTGGTTGATCCAACATAATTAAATTAGGGTTTTGCAGCATCATACGGCTTACCATACAACGCACTTTTTCACCACCGCTCAGCACGTTTGTCTTCTTCATAATATCATCGCCGCTAAATAACATCTTTCCTAAAAACCCACGTAAAAAGGGCTCATCAGCATCTGTAACATGTGCAGGTACAAATTGCCTTAACCACTCCAATAAGGTTAACCCTTCAGTAAAAAATTCGCTGTTCTCAACAGGTAAATAAGCTTTGGTTATGGTGGTTCCCCATTCAAATTTTCCTGCATCTGCGGTAGCTTTATCATTAATAATATCAAAAAAACTACTGATAGCTAAAGGGTCTTTACTTAATAAAGCAATTTTATCTCCTTTATTTACACTGAAAGAAACTTTATCAAACAGTTTTCTTCCATCTACACTTTTACTTAAGTTTTCTATGTTTAAAATCTGATTGCCTACTTCACGCAATGGTTGAAAAATAATACCCGGATATTTTCTGTTGGAAGGTTCAATTTCTTCAATGGTTAATTTCTCTAATGCTTTTTTTCTTGATGTTGCCTGTTTACTCTTACTCGCATTGGCAGAGAAACGTGCAATAAAGTCTAATAAAGCCTGCCGCTTCTCTTCTACCTTTTTATTCTTATCATTTATTTGCCTTGCCATTAATTGAGAACTCTCGTACCAGAAAGTATAATTACCGGTAAAGGTTTTTATTTTACTTCTATCCACATCGGCAACATGGGTACAGATAGTATCTAAAAAGTGACGGTCGTGACTAACCACCAACACAATATTTTCATAATCAGCCAAAAAATTTTCCAACCAACCGATTGTTTCTATATCCAAACCGTTGGTAGGCTCATCTAATAATAAAATATCAGGGTTACCAAACAATGCCTGAGCCAATAACACACGCAGTTTTAGGTTAGAAGGAATATCTTTCATTAAACTGTTGTGATATTCTTCTTTCACTTCCAGACTACTTAAAAGGCTTGCTGCATCACTCTCTGCGGTGTAGCCACCCATTTCACCAAATTCAGCTTCCAACTCGCTTGCCTTCATATAATCATCTTCAGTAGCATCAGGATTCATATAAATAGCATCCTTTGCTTCCATAACTTCCATCATTTTTTTATGCCCCATCAATACTGTTTTCAAAACCGTTTCTTCATCAAATTCAAACTGGTTTTGTTTTAATACCGCCATACGTTCTCCCGGCGTTATTTCAACCGTTCCTTTATTGGGTTCAATTTCGCCGCTTAATATTTTTAAAAAGGTACTTTTACCCGCACCATTTGCTCCGATAACACCGTAACAATTGCCCTTGGTAAAATTGATGTTTACTTCATCAAACAAAACTCTTTTACCGTAAGCAAGGGTAATATTTCTTGCACTTAACATGTTGTTGCTCCTTTTAAATTTTGCCGCAAAAGTAAGGGTTGGCAGCCGTTTGAGAGAGAAGATATTTATGTTACAGGCATTTGTTTTTCATGGCATCAGCTGTTGCGTCGCACACTTGTACGTTCATAACCCTATTAAACAAACATCCCGAAAGTTTTAACTTTCGGGATGTAATATTTTATCAAAAATTTTCAATCTTAAGCCAACGTAAGGTTTACAGATTGCTTTTGTTTTACCACATAATTATAAACAACAATAAGTGTTGGTAAGAAAACCAATGTAGCACCTAAAGCATGTTTATAAAAAGGCAACCCTAACTCATAAGATTTTAATAAACCTGCCAAATCCTGACTGTAAGTTTTACTGCCATACCAAACCAAAAAGTTAGATGCTAAAAAGAAAGCAGTTGGTGCAATTATCGCTCCCAAACCAACAGCAGCAATGCTTTTACCTTGTAACATCCAACCTATTAATGTTGCAGAAAGTAATAAAGCATAATTAACCATTTGGTATTTATACAAACCTGCAAATACAAATAAATGATTAACGTATAAAATCTGAATAATAATATCGCTTAAAAACAATGCTATTAAAGGCAATAAAAAAGAAAGTTTTTTATCTTTTACAATCATACCGCTGAATAAAGCTGTAGCAATTACAGGAGAAAAACCACTCCACTCAATCTTAGCTGCAAATAATAATTTAGAAACAGTTGCCAGTGCAACAACAAATAATGTAAATAATGTAATTCTTAATCCTTTTTTCATCTCAAATAATTTATGCGAAAATAAGTTTTAATGGCTTTAACACAAACCCTGTTATGCCCATAATGTTAAATACTTTGTTCCGTCATTTCGAGATTGTCCCGAAGTTTCGGGATTGCCCAAAGAGAAATCTCTTGTTACTAAAATGAGATTTCTCGGCACAAACCTTCGAAATGACAACTAAATAATTTTCTAATTAGCTGGCACAAATGCTTTAAAAATTAAACATTTACCGGATGATACAATGCTGTAGTCCTCATTGGGCAATATGGCCAACGCCTCCCCTTGTTTAAAAGCAAGGTTACTGCCATCTGAAGCACTAATAATGCCCCCGCCTTCTACAGCAATTAGTATTTCAAATGAAGTGCTGAGTGCAGACAATCTTTCATTACCATTCAGTTCAATTTTATTAATACCAAAATCCGGTACAGGGCAAGGATAATTGGTTTCGCCGCTGGCTAATAAACTCCCTTTCATAATATTCGGCACAACTGGTTCAAATAATGTATGCTTCATTAACTCAGGCACATCAATATGTTTAGGTGTTAAACCGCCACGCAATACATTATCGCTGTTGGCCATCAATTCTGCATTCTGCCCTTCCAGATAGGCATGCGGTATGCCTGCCTTTTGAAAAATAGCATCTCCTTTCTCCACTTTTACAATGTTGAAGAAGTAAATAGAAAAAATGCCTTTATCAATATTTTTAATTTCTGAAGCTCCCTCAAACAATTTAGTTACCCACCAGCCGGGCATAGACTTATCTAATTCGCCTAAAGATTTTCTGCTCAATTCTTTTTTAACGAGCGATGTTAAAGTTGAATCAATATGCTGCTGATCCATTTCCATTACAAACTGATATAAACCTTTTATACCTTCTCTTTTAAATAATGGCAACAGCACGCTGAACTCCTGAACATCTTCCAGAATTCTTTCCAATTCTGCATTTTGTTTAAAGCCATGCAATAACCAAAACTCGCTTAACGCTACCATTACTTCGGGTTTATGGTTGCGGTCTTTATAATTTCTGTGCGGTGCATTAATAGGTATGCCCGCAGCTTCTTCTGCATCAAAACCTTTGGCTGCTTCTTCTTTGGTGGGATGCACCTGAATAGAAAGCATGTCTCTCACATCTAATATTTTAAACAGGTAAGGCAGCTCACCGAATTGTTCAAATACTTTCTGCGTTATTAATGCGTCTGGATTGTTTGTAATTAATTGATGTAAAGAATAGCCTTCCCCATTACTGATAATTTCTGAAGAAGCAGACGGATGAGCACCCATCCAGTACTCTGCACAAGGTTTATGTTCCTCATTTTTTATACCTAATAATTTCGGAATATATTCATAACCGCCCCATGCATAGTTTTGAACCTTTCCTTTCAGTTTAAAAATTTTACCTTTCAACTCCATAACAATAGCTTTTTAAAGGAATGAATAACAATAAAGATAAGGGCAACAAAGGAGAAAATATGGCAAGTGAATATTTATTGAAAAAAGGTTTTGCTATTCTGCACAGAAACTGGCGACATAAACAAAGAGAGATAGATATTATTGCTGCTAAAAACAATACACTGCATTTTATTGAAGTAAAAACCAGAACCAATAAGGCTTTCGGGTTACCGGAAGAAAGCATCAGCCAGTATAAAATGAATGCCTTAAAAAAAGCTGCCGAAGAATTTTTATTACAACACGTGGAATGGAGACAAATTCAGTTTGATGTTATTGCTATTAACCTGAATAAAGAAGCAGCAGAAATTTTTATGATTGAAGATGTGTTTTTTTAATGTATGATGTACGTTGTTAGATGTAAGATGTAATTAAAAGCCGTTACCAAACTTGTAAATTTAATTTTGAAGAAACATCGTACATCTTACTTCATACATCGTACATTGTTTTACCAAACATACTCCGTTTTCATCATTCTTTCCACCATTTTAAAAGTAGCAGGACAATACTCAACATTCTGCTGATGCACATGCAGATAGTCTTTCATTTTCTTTTTGGTTAAATGCGGAAAGCCGGCACAGTCAACCGGTCTTACTTCATAAATGCTGCACATGTTTGTTTTTAAATCTAAGAATTGGCAGGGTTGTTTTACATTGCTCCAATCACCGGTTTTTTTATCAAACTCCAACCATTTTTCTTTAAACTCTTTCGGTTTTATTCTGAAGTGTGTAGCTATACGTTTAATATCCTGAGGGGTGAAAGTGGGTGTCATTGTTTTGCAGCAGTTGGCACAACTTAAACAATCAACCTCCGGCCAAACCTGTTGATCAATTATTTCTGCAACAGTGTCTAAATTCTTTGGCGGATTTTTTTCCAACTTACCTAAAAAACGTTTGAATGCTTTTTTATTATGATGCACTTTTAATTTGAATGAACGAAGATTAACTGCTTGCATATAATTGTTCTGATGAAAGTGTTATATTGAAGATTGAAACGAAAATAAAGGATAAATATAAACAAAGCCGATAGATTTGTTTGAGTACAAGTGTGCGACGCAACAGAAGCTAAATTGAAATGTAACAGTTGATAACAAAATCTTACATCTAAAATCATACATCTGAAATAAAAATGTGGGAAGCATATAAAAAAGGATACAAACATTGGCTGCAATTAGAAAAATCGCTGAGTGAAAATTCAGTAGAAGCTTACCTGCATGATATTGAAAAACTAACACAGCATTTAGTAAACAGCAGTAACCTGAAAAGCCCGCAGGACGTGGATTTGAAAGACCTGCAACATTTTGTACAATGGATTAATGAATTAGGGATGACGGCTACATCGCAGGCAAGAATTATATCAGGAATAAAAAGTTTTTATAAGTATTGTTTAACAGAACAGATTGTAACAGTTGACCCTACTACATTATTAGAAGCACCCAAAACCAAAAGAGCTTTACCTGATTTTTTAACTTTTGAAGAAATTGAAAATATTATTGCTCAATTAGATTTGAGCAAGCCGGACGGTACACGTAATAAAGCAATTTTAGAAACCATGTATAGTTGCGGTTTACGTGTTAGTGAAACAGTTAATTTAAGATTGAGTTGTTTGTATTTAGATGTTGGTTTTATAAGAGTGATAGGTAAGGGTGATAAAGAAAGATTAGTACCCATTGGTAGTGATGCTGTAAAATACATTAACATTTATAAAGATACTGTACGGGTGCATCAACCTGTTCAAAAAGGATATGATGATATTTTGTTTCTGAACAAATTCGGTAAGGGTTTATCTCGTATTATGATTTTTTATATCATAAAAGAAATGGCTGCTAAGGCAGGCATACGAAAGAAAATTTCACCGCATACCTTTCGGCATTCTTTTGCAACCCATTTGGTGGAAGGTGGTGCAGATTTACGTGCCGTGCAGGAAATGTTGGGGCATGAAAGTATTACTACCACTGAGATTTACACACATCTTGATAGGGATTATTTACGCAGCACATTGCAGGAATTTCATCCTGCATTTAGAAAATAATTTATCTCGGAGAAATCGCAGATAACGCAGAAAAGCATTGTGAAACTTATACAAACCGCCGCCGAAGTTTAGAACTGTCGGCGGGATTTTTGAGAGCCCCGTCAGCGGTTGAAAACCCTGACGGCGGTTAAATATTATTGAATGATAATTTTCTCCGTATAAGATTTTTTAGTTTGCTGGTTGATAATTCTGATAAAGAAATTACCTGATGAAGTGTTTGGTAATTGAAATGGAACAGTTTGTTTTTTAGTTTCTATAGTAACGTTTTCAAACTTCAACAACTTAGATTGTAAATCGAATAACTGAATAGCATAATTACCTGCTTCGCTTATTAGTAAATTAATAGTTGCATTTTTTACAGCAGGGTTAGGATATACTTTTAATGGATTTTCAATAACAGTAAAAATAGAATTGTCTAATGCTCTTCTCACTGCTGCAAGCGTTGTATCTTTTTTTGTAACTCGTGTGCATGTTGTAGCAGTAACACCGCCAACCCGACCTGTTAAATATTGATTTTCTTGAGCATTTACAATAATTTCAGGTAATTTGATAACGTTTGATTTCATTATCACTTTGGCATATACTTCGTCATCCAATAAATCAATAGTAGCTTTTTCATCTTCAAAGCCAAGGCTTGAAATCTTTATTGGCAGAGTATCTTGCAATGTGTGGGAAGTAATTTTAAAATTCCCTTTTTCATCGGCAACGCCTGCCAAACGATTACGCTCAAAAATGCTGGCTCCGGGAATCGGATTGTTTTTTTCATCCACTACTTTACCGCTGATTGTTATAGTTCTATTTACCGGAGTTGTTACAATTATTTCTCCCATAATTTCCTGCGAAAGCTTCAATTGAATAATTTGTTGCTGTTGAATTTGTTGAGGTGTTACAACAATCTCTTTGGAAATAAATCCAACACTATTTACAACTAATGTTTTGCTGGTTGTTATAGCATCAAGCTTTAAACTAAACTCCCCTTTTTCATTAGCTATTGTTCCTGTTTTAGTTCCTTTAATTAAAACAGTTGCTCCAGCAATTGGTTGTTTATTTTCATCTGATACAATTCCATTAATAATATTATTGACAGGTTTTACTGAATCAATAGATTTAATAGAAACATCACCAACTATTATCGGCGGACAGGATAACATTCTCTCTTCTGAAACTTTTCCTTTCAATTTTATATCATTAATTTTCTTTTGTGCATTAACCTTAACTATCATTAATAATGATGAAACACTTGCCAATATTAACTTCCAGCCTCTCTTCTTTTCAATTTTTGTTTCCTGCAAAGGGCGTTGCAATTGGTCGTTATAAAAACGACCACAAGTATTGCCTGTTGATTTTATAAAAAAGTTTAATACTTCAGCATCAGTCATCAAACTAAAGTCAACCACTTCTTTATTACAACTTCCGCAGAATTTTCCTTTTTGTACGGGGGTCATTTTATCCCAGTCTTCATGGCAAGGTGTGGGAATATGCAAGTATAGTTCAGGTTTCATAACAGTAGGTTTATGAAACAGATGCATTTGTTTTTGGAATTACATAAACATCAATCAAAAAAAATTTATCTTCATAGCCAATGCCTTTGATAAAGCACATAGAGAACAACATTTCAGACGATGATTTGCTGAAAGAATATCGCCATTCTCAAAACCAGCAAAGTCTTGTTGTGCTTTATCTGCGTTACAGCGACCTTGTTTTCGGTACCTGCATGAAGTATTTAAAAAATGCTGATGCTGCACAAGATGCAGTAATGAATATTTATCAGGAGTTGGTTATAAAATTGCAAACACATATTGTTGATAATTTTAAAAGCTGGCTGTATGTGGTTGCCAAAAACCATTGTTTAATGCAGTTAAGAAAAGATAAAAAAGCTATAACCATAGAATTGCAGCCCGCCATTATGCAATCAGAAGACTTTTCGCATCTGGACAGTATGCTTGAAAAAGAAAAAGAATTGGAAAAACTTTCAGACTGTATTGAAGGTTTGAATGATGAACAGAAAAAAATTATTAAGCTGTTTTATTTAGAAGAAAAATGTTACAATGAAATTGTTGATATAACCGGCGAAGACTGGAATAAAGTGAGAAGTCTTGTACAAAACGGAAGACGTAACTTAAAAATATGTATGGAAAAAAATGGCTGATGCACAAAAACATATTACCTATTCTTACGCAGATATAGAGCGGTATTTGCAAGGAAAGATGAATGCAACTGAAATGCATGAAATGGAAAAAGCTGCATTAACAGATGCCTTTTTAGCAGATGCTATTGAAGGTTATGCTGCTATACAATCTGCCGAAGCAAATAAAAGGCTGCATCAAATAGAAGCTGCTATTCTAGGCAATCAGGAAAAAGCTAAAGTTGTTGCTATGCCTGTTATTGCTAAGAAAAACTATTGGCGTATTGCTGCATCTGTTATTGCATTAATCGGTATTGGCGGTATTACTTTTTTATTATTGAATAGAAAACCGGAAGAACAAACGCTTACAAAAACAGCCATCAATCAGCCAAAAGAAAATATAGTTGATAAAAATAATTCATCTGTTTTAAAACCTAATTCAACTGTTGTTGCAGCCAATAAAAAGCCTGCGGCAATCAACAACGGTAAAGTAATTGATAAGAAACTGAAACAGAACGAAGCAACTGTAAGTTCTTTAACACTATCTTCTTCAAATAAAGTTGATGATAAAGTAGTTGCTAAAAACGATGCAATTATACAACATGATACATTAACAGATGTTACAGTTATTAGTTATGGTTCAATAAAAAAGAAAGAGGTCACGCCGCCTGTTGCTGTAATGGAAAATAAAGTTGCTGTTGATTCTGCGAATTCAAAAAATGTTTATTTAGCAGGCAGAGTGGCTGGTGTGCAAACAAGTATTGCTAACAATGCTTCTCTGAATTATACTATCAACGGAAGAGTTATCAATCAGGCCGGTATGCCAGTTGCCAATGCATCTGTTAATGTTTTAAACAAAAGAGTAAGTACTACAACCAATAGTAACGGAGAATTCAGCTTAAGCTTGAAAGACAGTACAGCAAAGGTTTCTGTTAATTCAATAGGTATGGAACAAGCAGTTGCTGTAATAGCTTCTGATAAAGAAAATAGTATTAACCTCACACCTGCTCAGCAATCATTATCAGAAGTAGTAATTTCTTCTATGGTTAGTGCTAAGAAAAAAGCTGCCGATGCAAAAGCCTTTAATACTACTAAAATTGATACTTTAATGCCTGAAGGTGGTTGGGATAATTTTAAAGTATATGTAAACAATAAACTGTCTACAGATTTTAGTGAAGAAGATTTAAAAGGTGATATTGAATTAGAATTGAAGTTAGATAAAACAGGTAAGGTGGAAGATGTTGATATAGTTAAATCTCCCAATGAAAAAATAAATAATGCAGTGGTGAAAGCTGTAAAAGAAGGCCCGAAATGGATTGATAATACTTCTTACAAAAAGAAAAAAGAAAAAAGAAAAGTGTCAATTCAATTAAAATAATTTAATTCTATTGTGAGATAAGAACCTTCGAGTAATATACTCCATATACCTTAGTTACTCTATTTACTCTTATATACTTCACACATTCACTCATGTAAATTCTTTTGCTGTTTACTTGAAAAGAGTAGGTTTGTACAAAATAACAAGTATGAAAAAAATATTATTGCTTGCAGCAATGTACACAACTATTGCCAATGCACAGGTTCGTATGCCCGCACCAAGTTCAACTCAAACTATTACACAGGATTTTGGTTTGGGTAAAATAGAACTAACCTACTCACGCCCCAACATTAAAGGCAGAACTGTATTTAAAGAAAACAGTGAATTAGCACCTTTAGGTAAAGTTTGGAGAACAGGTGCCAACGCTTCTACCAAAATAAAATTTACAGACCCGGTAAGCATTGCAGACCATGCTGTTGATACAGGCAGTTATGCTTTATGGACTATTCCCGGTAAAAAAGAATGGACAATTATTATTAATAAAGATTCAAAAAATTGGGGAACAAATTATGTTGAAACAGACGATTTATTTCGCTTTACTGTAGCTGTGGATAATATGAAAGAGGTATTGGAAACATTAACTATGCAAATTACAGATGTTAAACCTGAAAGCTGCACATTGGTTATTATGTGGGCTAATGCAATGGTTCGTATCCCAATAACAACAAATATTAAAGACCGCGTAAAAGCAAGTATAGAGCAGGCTTTAGGCGGAGATAAAATTTCTGCTACAACATATTACCTGGCTGCCAATTATTATTTTGAGTGGGAGAAAGATTACAACAAAGCATTACCAAATATTAATAAAGCTGTTGAAGCAAACCCTAAAAATTTTGCAGCCTATTTATTGAAAGCAAAAATTGAAAAAGCTTTAGGTGATAAGGTAAGTGCAAAAGGCGATGCAGAAAAAGTGGTTGAATTAGCCACTGCTGCCAAGAATGATGATTATGTTCGAGCTGCTAAAGAAGTATTAAAATCATTATAAAATATTTCTCATTGGGCAATCCCGAAGCTTCGGGGCAATCTCAAAATGACATGAGTTATAATTTCACAGCCACACCAAACAGTGTGGCTTTTTTATACATTGCAGTATGAACATTAAGAATTTTGAATTTAAAGCAAAGGTTAATAGCATTGAAAAATATGAAAACAAATTGCTTTCATTAAATCCAACTTTTATTGGTACAGACCATCAGATTGATACTTATTTTAATGCGGCAAAAGGCCGATTAAAACTAAGACAGGGTAATATTGAAAACGCTTTAATTCAGTATGAAAGAAAAGATATAAAAGGTTCTAAAGCATCAGACATTGTATTGTATAAACACAAGCCAGATGATGCTTTGAAAGAAATTTTAGCTAACCAATTAGGTGTGTTGGCAGAGGTTGATAAACTTCGTAAAATTTATTTTATCAACAATATTAAATTTCATTTTGATGAAGTAAAAAACTTAGGAACTTTTATTGAAGTGGAAGCTATTGATGATGCTAACCGATTTACTATTGAAGAACTGAAAACTCAATGCGATTATTATTTTAATTTCTTTGAATTGACAGAAGAAAATGTAGTTGCGAAGTCTTACAGTGATTTGCTTTTGCAATCTAATTCTTAAATTAAATCTGTTTTATTTCCACTTTTGTCTTGATACAAAAGTGGAGCAAAAAATCAAGAATGAATGATATACAACACATTCATTCACTCGCCTTGATTAAGCTTTTTGCTACTGTAAACTGTACAGCAGTAATTCACTTGTTCAATTCTCTTTGCACAAAAGCTGATGAAAGAACTACGACAAAAAGTGCTGAATATCTTTTTGTCTTGATTTTTTCTTTGTTACTTTCATTTGCATCAAGGCAAAAGAAAGTAAATACATGTTGCCTATTGAAGAGAACGTACAAGTGAGTGACACAACGAAGATGCCATAAAAACAAATGCTGACTTCATAAATAATATAACACAAGTAAAAACGTTATAGAATTATCAAACCTTTGAAATGATTAGCTGGCAAGACTTTGAAAAAATTGAAATAAGAACGGGAACCATTATTGAAGTAAATGATTTTCCCAATGCACGCAAACCTGCCTATCAATTAACTATTGATTTCGGAAGCTTGGGCATTAAAAAATCATCTGCACAAATAACCCATCATTACACAAAAGAAAGTTTATTGAATAAACAGATTGTGGCTATTGTAAATTTTCCGCCCAAACAAATTGCCAACTTTTTCAGCGAATGTTTGGTATTGGGTGTGTACGATGAAAATAACCACGTAATTTTATTGCAACCTGATAAACCTACTCTTAACGGGCAACCCATTGGATAATGAATGAATTGTATTATACTTATTATGAAAGTCCGGTAGGGCTTTTAAAAATCGGCGGTACGGAACATTATATTGCTGAATTAACTTTTGTTGATAACAAAGAACAGGTTATTCATGGAGAGCCGGGCATAAGTGATGTTATACATTATTGTACCGAACAATTAATAGAATTTTTTCAGGGAAGAAGAAAAGTGTTTAATGTGCCGGTGCATCAGGAAGGAACAGAATTTCAGAAAAGAGTTTGGAATGAATTATTAGCTATTCCTTTCGGTAAAACCATCAGTTATTTAGATTTAGCCAAAAGGCTTGGCGACCCGAAAGTGATACGGGCTGCGGCTTCTACTAATGGCAAAAATAATATTGCCATTATTGTTCCCTGCCACCGTGTTATAGGCAGCGATAAAAGTTTAACAGGCTACTCCGGTGGTTTGTGGCGTAAGAAATGGTTATTGCAACATGAGTTTCGCATACAACATGGTGTGCAGACTTTATTTTAATTTTTTTAATATATTCAAGTCAGTTTCTTTAATAGATAGATGTTATTTTAACCACAGAGTGATGTGAGTTAGGCACAGAGAAAAAAATTAACATTTTAATCGCTGTGCAGCACCCTACTAACACTTTATTAAAGAAAACTATACTTTACTAAAAAAACTTAAACTCAATCTCATTAACGCTTACAGTAAACCTTATTACATTTTTTTCTTATTGATTCCTTCAGGTATCAGTCAGGGTTTTGTAAGTATTACACTCCCCTATTTATTTACACAAAAAGGTTTTTCAGTTGAATTATCTGCCGGCATTGTTGCTTTTGGTTTATCGGCAAATATCTGGCGTTTTGCTACTGGGCCTTTGGCAGATGCAACACTCTCACTAAAAAAGTGGTATGGTATTGCATTGGCAGCAACCATCATTACATTAATGGCTTTATGTGTTTTACCTTATAATAATAAACAAACTGCTACTTTATACTTATTGGTTTTCTTATCTCAATTAGCAGCAACCTTAACGGTATTGCCTGTAAGCAGTATAATGGCACACAGAATTAAAGAAGAAGAAAAGGGTTTGGCAAGCGGATGGTTTCAAGCAGGAAGCTTAGGCGGAACGGGCATTGGTGGAGGTATTGGCTTATGGCTGGCTACGCATTATAACATTACCATTGCAGCGATAGTTGTGAGTATTTGTATGTTATTATGTTGCTGGCCGCTGTATAAAATAGCAGATGTAGTTGTTGATAAAAGCATACATTTTACCAAGCAATTGAAAGAAGTATTTATTGACTCGATTGCCATGCTTAAAACACCACTTACCTTATTTGTAATGTTTCTGGTAATGTCTCCTATCGGTTCGGGTGCTGCCTCTTATTTATGGAGTGCCGTTGGGAAAGACTGGCATGCAGATGCTGATACCATTGCATTAAGTAGCGGTATCATCAGCGGCTTATTAAGTGCATTGGGCAGTATTGCAGGCGGTTGGATTTGTGATAAATGGAATGTATTTACCGGTTATTTTTTTGCAGGAACCATTTGTGCATTGGTAACCATTGTTATGGCTTTATGTAGCTATACCCCTGTTGTTTTTATTGGTGGCGTTTTATTATATGCTTTTGCTTTAGGTCTTTGTTACAGTGCATTCTCAGCCACACTATTATTTGCGATAGGAAAAAAATCTGCCGCTACCAGATATGCAGTACTGGCTTCTTTAGGTAATATATCTGTTGTGTACATGACAGCTTTAGACGGCAGAGTACACGATGCTTATAACAGTAAAATAATGTTACTTTTTGAAAGTTTTGCAGGATTGGTTTTTGTAGGCATTTGTATTATTGTAGTGAAATGGATGAGAGGGAGGATGGATTTATAAAAATCAAAAATTAGGGACAATGAGCCATCTATCACAAAAACAACATCTAATTTCTCAAGTTTATCTTAGACAATTTGGATACAAAAGAGAAAATCAATGGTATATATCTGTTTGGGAAAAATCTAAAAACAGTACAGATGAATTTCGAATTGTTGATTTTAATACTGAAATAAACATATTCGACTTGCCAATAGGCAATCTTGAAGAAAGAAGACATTTTGAAAGTAAAAGTAAATTTCTAGAAGATAATTACAGCATAATCATTAAGTCACTTATTCATCAAAAGAGATTACTACCAAAACATAAAGACTTGTTATGCCACTTTCTTGCAAACATGTATTGTCGGCCAATGCCAAATAGAGAATTAATACAATCCAGATTAAAGAATAAAAATTTCAAAGATGCTTTTTTAAGTGAGATTACAATGTTCAATGAAAACAACTTAAAAGAATGGAAAGAGTTTACCGAATTAACACCATTAAATATTCAGCTCAACTTCATAATAGGGCAAATAATGGATTATTTGATTTGTGTACTTAGAAATTTCACATTTGTAATTCTTAAAGATTATGACAATCGTGGTTGGTTTACATCAGACAATCCTGTAATTATTAAAATAAATGAAAATGAAAACCATAATGAATACCCATATTTAATCCCTTTAGACTGTGAATTATATTTTCCGTTATCATCGCAATTTTGTCTATTCGGGTTTCATAAGTCTTCTACTCATATAAAAAATGAATTGAAAAATTTGAAGGAAAACTTAATTCACAATGTCACAGAACAGATACATGATATGATTTGCAAACTGTCTATTCAAAATGATTCTCAATACTTCATTTTTAACCAAGAAATACCTCAAACTTTTTTAGACTCTTAAATCACCCCATACAAACTCCCACCCTTTTCAAACAGTCTATCAATCTTCTTTTCTGTAGCTGCATCTTTTTCTAAAACCGGTGCATGGTGTGGTTTTATACTGGCATCAATTATTAATGGCCCCTTACAACCCCAGTGTTTGTTTTCAATAAATTCATCAACACCATATATATCATGGCTTGGGTTACAGCGGGTAAAACTTACCCATAAAAAATTATTTAAGGTAGCAGCAGTAAAGTTGGCATCATCACAAAGAACAATCATTGCAACAGATGACAGTTGAGAAATGACAGATGACAGTTGCTCCTGCAAATTTGAAATTTGAAATTTGAAATTTGAAATTGCCACAACACCCGGCATACATAAAGCAGCATTTCCTAATTCTTTTATAAGAGAAGGTACTTCTCTACATAATTCTCTTTGCTTTTTGCCGTAAGCAGCAAATACCACTTTGCTTCCGCTGTTTAAACTGGTGCCTGAATAATCTAAGGTATCAATAGTGGTATTGGTATAAAAATGAACATCTCGCTTCCAGTCAATTCTTTCCAACACAAATTCAAAATACTGTTGAATATGATGTGTTGTCAGTTGATTAGTTTCATCAGCCGTAATAAATAAAAACTTGGCTAAGCTTAATTGTCCCGTTCCTAAAACATGGTTGGCAATCGTTAATAATTCTGCAGGTTGTTTGGTTTGGTTATAAGGCGTATAACGTTCACTACCTATAGCTATTAATAAAGGATGCACACCGGCAGCATCTACTGCGTTTACTTCTTTCAATCCAGGTATTTCTTGTGGAATAGCATTGCCTGCCAATTCATGTATCAAAGCACCAAAGCTGGTATCTTCCTGTGGTGGTCTGCCCACAACCGTAAAAGGCCAAATGGCATTTTTCTTAGCATACACTTTATGAATTTTCATAACAGGAAAATCATGCTGCAAAGAATAATAACCTAAATGGTCGCCAAAGGGTCCTTCGGGTTTATTATCATTCGGTAATACTTCTCCTGTAATTACAAAATCTGCATCGGTACTTACACAATAACCATCTTTATAACAATACCTGAATCTTCTGCCACCCAATACACCAGCAAAAGTGGCTTCACTAATGCCTTCGGGTAAAGGCATAACCGCTGCTAAAGTGTGACTGGGCGGGCCTCCTGCAAAACAACTTACTTTTAATGGTAAGCCTTTTTTATTGGCTTTGGTTTGATGCACACCAATGCCTCTGTGCAGTTGATAATGCAAACCCACTTCTTCATTCAACTCATAGTTATTACCTGTTAATTGTATGCGATACATGCCTAAGTTCGCATTCATAATGCCGGGTTTATCAACATCTTCAGAATATACCTGCGGCAGTGTTACAAAAGCACCACCATCATTTTTCCAATGCTGAATTAAGGGTAAATCCGTAATCTTTATTTCTTCATACAACACAGGTTTATTGAACGGATTTTTTAATGGCAATGCTTTTAAGGCAGCCAACCCATTATTAAAATTTTTTATAGGATGTTTAATGGCTTCAACAGGATTATTCTTTAACTGAATCAATTGCTGAACTGCGTGAAAAGTTTTTCTGAAAATAAATTTACTTCTATCCAAAGTGCCGAAAATATTAGACGCTGCCCTGTATTTGGTTCCTTTTACATTTTCAAACAACAATGCCGGTCCGCCTGCTTCATGCACACGCAAATGAATAGCAGCCATTTCTAAAAACGGGTCTACTTCTTCTTTAACTCTTACTAAATGTCCATGCTTTTCTAAATCAATCAAACATGCTTCTAACGATGCATAATTCATGTGGTGAAGATAATTGTAAAATAAAAAGTATTCGCAACAAGCATTACAACTGTAGTATTTGTTTGGTTACCAACTACAACCTTTCATGGCATCGTTCCTTGCGTCGCACTCTTGTACAACAACACATTATTCAACAAGCATTTGTATTTATTAGTGCATTCGTGGCAATAAATAAAATTCATAAAAGTCATCATAACAATTAGATTTGTACCTACTCAAAAACAACTGTACATGAGAAAAGTTTTAATTATTGCTTTATTCATTTCAGCAAAAGCATCTGCTCAAAGTCTTCCTGCCAATTATGAACAATTGGTTAAAGATGTTACCCCTAAAGTAGTAACATGGAGGAGAGATTTGCATGAACATCCTGAATTAAGCAATCGTGAATTCAATACACAAAAAAAGATTGCAGAGCATTTAAAAAGTTTGGGCATTGAAACAAGATTGCTGGCAAAGACAGGTGTGGTAGGCGTTTTAAAAGGTGGTAAACCCGGAGCAGTAGTGGCTTTACGTGCCGATATGGATGCTTTGCCTGTGGTAGAAAGAGTAAATATTCCTTTTGCTTCAAAAGTAAAAGGTGAATATAATGGAGCAGAAGTGGGCGTAATGCATGCTTGCGGACATGATAGCCATGTTGCTATGTTAATGGGTACTGCAGAGGTTTTAAGTAAAATGAAAAATGATTTACCCGGAACAGTGGTGTTTTTATTTCAACCTGCAGAAGAAGGTACACCCGCCACTGAAGAAGGCGGAGCACCTTTAATGATTAAAGATGGTGCATTAGATAACCCCAAAGTAGATGTTGTGTTTGGTTTGCATATTGAAGATTGGGCAGACCTTGGTAAGATTTATTACAAGCCTGAATCATTCATGGCAAGCAGCGATTGGTTTACAATAAAAGTACATGGCAAACAAAGTCATGGTGCAGACCCCTGGAAAGGTATTGACCCGATTGTGGTAAGCAGTGAAATTATTCAGGGATTACAAACCATTGTAAGCAGGCAAATGGACTTAACACAAGCACCCGTAATTATCACAGTTGGAAAAATCAACGCAGGTGTAAGACCTAATATTATTCCTGAAGAAGCAGAATTAGCAGGTACTATAAGAACTTTAGACAGTAAGATGCAAAAAGAAGTACATGAAAGAATTAAAAAAGTAGCCACCAATATTGCTGCTGCCAACGGTGCTACGGTTGATATTACTATTGATACAAAAACATTGGTTACTTATAACGACCCTAAATTAGTTGCACAAACATTGCCTTCTTTACAAAAGGCAGTGGGAGAAAATAATGTAGTGCCTTACCACTGGGTTACCGGTGCAGAAGATTTTTCTTTTTATGGCACTAAAGCTCCTGCATTCTTTTTTTACCTGGGAGCCAGAGACCCTAAAATAAAAATGGAAGACGCTCCTGCACATCATACCCCTGATTTTTATATTGATGACAGCAGATTAGATGCAGGCATTAAAGCTTTTTGTCAATTGGTATTTGATTACAGTAAGGTGAAGAAGTAATATTTTCAGCTTTCCAGAAGTTTATTTTTTTGCTTCAATTAAAAATACAGCAGGAACGGGTCTTTGTCCTTCTTTATCGCTGGGGGTAATAGTTTGTTTACCATTGATGAGCATACAACTACTGCCACCGCCATCTAAGTTTAATGCTTCCACACAACCGAGTTGTTGCAATAACTTAGCTTCCTGTGTAAGTGTTGCTCCTTCTGCTTTTCCGGGAAAACGACCTTGTATCACTATTACAATCAATTTACCGTCTTTTGTATAACCCATGCAGGTTCTGGGGTGTTTATCATCAATGGCTCTACCTGCAAATTTCAGTTCTTCGTTATTAGTAATTTTTACCTGTCTATTTTGTAATAAAACAGGCCCGCCGCCAACAGCGGTTTGCATTTTCCATTTTTTTAATGAGCCAAAGTATTTAGGATTAAAATGATATTGTGCAGAACTGTCCTTTAATGGACCAATTACAGGATTGATTGCTGTTACCATATTATTATTATTGCTATCTGTAATTGTCCAAGCCACATCGGCTCTTCTCTTTTTATCAATTCCAATAGCACTGGGGAATACATGGCGGTAAGTAAAAGTATCCTTTCCTCTGCCGTTAATGGTTTGATGGTTGTATGCCAATATTTTCCCTTCTTTCATTACCAGATTCAGGTTGCTGTTATGTTCAAATTCAAAAAAAGTACAATTCACAACCAATAACGGCTGTTTGTTTCTTTCAAAATATTGAGCTGGTGTTAACCTTCTGCCCTTAGTAGTATCAGTAGTAAAATTTAGTTTCTTATTCTTTAATTCAGCTTCGGCATAATAAGCAATATTAGGTTTACCATCAAGACTATCATCAGTAAAATACACATGAAACCCTTGTGGTAAAGGTTGAAATAGTGAATCTACATTCTTCCATTTTACCTGTGCGATGCTGCAAAATGGGAGCATCAATAAAAATGACGTTAATTTTAAGGTCGTCTTCATTAAGGAATTTTTATTATTATAAAAAGGTGTGGAAATTCTTTTTTTTGATTTAATTTTACTCACACCCTAATAAAACCTCGTTTAGCAATTTACACTCCTACCCGTTATGAAATTATTTAAATTTTTATCAGAAGAATTTATTGCCGGATCTATTCCCTACGAAGACCGCGAATTTTATTACAAACAATTTATTGAATCTTATCAATTTTCATATTACAGAGATTTAGCAAACGATCATAAAACACAAAGCGTTTTCTTTACTGAGCATTCAATCAGAATGTTTGGAATCGAATTTAATGCTCAACCTGAAACTATTATTAAAAATTTAGGTAAACCAAGGTTACAATCATTTTACCAGCAGCAAGGTTATAAAACAGGTATCAGTTTTTTTAAAAGAGATTTCGGAAATTATAATTCAGTTATACAAGCTCATACCGTAAACAACCAGTTTGTTTATGGAGCTATTTCGGTTTTAAGAAAGGAAGAGTACATTATTCATATTTTAAAACAAATTCTTTCTACAAAATATCATGTTAACTTAAACAACATAGATTTAGGTGGCGTGAAAATAAAGGACAGAGAAGATAACATTATTATTTTTAAAAATGTTTTTTATCCTACATTGATATACCTTACCGGAGATTTGAAAAATCTTTTACCTGAAATTAAAACAGATATTGATTTACACGCAAATGTTAATATTAATAAAACAATAAAAGACTGGTCTAAATGGCTGTAAAGTTTTAGCTGTTAACAGCAGCAAACTTTTCTTCCATCCATTTAGTTTTACCATAGCCTTTTAATACATGTTTTTCGCTGTGGTAAGATGAGCGTACCAACGGTCCGCTTTCAACATAATCAAAACCAAGCTGATAGCCTATTTCACGCAGTTCTGCAAATTCATCAGGATGCACAAAACGTTGTACTTTTAAATGCTTTACTGTGGGTTGCAAATATTGACCGATCGTTAAAACATCACAACCTACTGCTACTAAGTCTTCCATACTTTGAATAACTTCTTCTTTTGTTTCCCCCAAACCTAACATGATGCCTGTTTTAGTACGCATACCGCCTCGCTTTAATAAACGCAGTACTTCTAAGCTTCTTCTGTATTTTGCCTGAATACGAACCTGCTTTGTTAAACGCTCAACTGTTTCCATATTATGGCTAACAACTTCAGGAGCAGCATCTATTATGCGTTGCACCTGTTCTTCATTGCCGCGGAAATCAGGAATTAAAGTTTCTAAAGTTGTATCTGGATTCAAAGCCTTTACGGCTTTAATGGTATTGTACCAGATAATTGAGCCACCATCTTTCAGTTCATCTCTGTCAACCGAAGTAATAACAGCATGTTTTACTTTCATTAAAAAAATAGCTTCGGCTACGCGTTGCGGTTCATCAAAATCTACAGGCTCCGGTCGGCCTGTTGCAACCGCACAGAAGCCGCAACTGCGGGTACAGATATTTCCGAGAATCATGAAAGTGGCAGTACCTTCTCCCCAGCATTCGCCCATATTTGGGCAATTGCCGCTCTCGCAAATGGTGTGTAATTTATGGGTATCAACTAAACCACGAACATGCTTATAACTTTCTCCGATAGGAAGTTTAACTCTTAACCAATCGGGCTTTTTTATTTTAGTGGAAGACGGAATATTTGAAACTACCGGTAATGCTTGCATCTACTTTTCTTTTCTTGATGATAAGTGAACTGAACGTACAAGAGTGCGACGCAACGGAAGCTTAATACCTGCACGTTTGTTTGGTAAATAAGAAACAAAATTAACTCACTTTCGTTTACCAAACACTAATGCAACATACGCATTAAAGAAAAGTTTACCTGCTTCTGTTTTTGCCATGATGGGCATATTGTCTGTATAATATTCAAGATGTGCACCAACCTGAATAGCCGAGAGGAGTTCGTTATAACGGCCATAATCGAACCGGATGGCTGTGTGTAAAATACCACCGGGAACATACTTAACATCTCCCCAGCCTTTAAAAGGGCCTGATGAACCAAAGATTACTGAACGGTTTAAGAAACTGCTATCGTTGCCGCCATCGTATTTAATATCTTGTGTTCCGTTTGTTGAATTGATCTGTAAATAATAGGGTTTCAACATTCCTAAACTTAAACCACCGCCATAAATTAATGAAACAGCAACACCATTTTTGTTGCCTTTTCCGCCCAATAAATATTGCTTTTCTAATCCTAATTTGAAGTAATAAAAGTTGTTGATTTTGCCGTATATGTAAGGGCTTCCGCCAAAGAAGATACTGTTGGTAGAGGTTTTTTCTTCTTTTTTATCTTTCCGCTCACCTAATTCAAACCACCATGAATTTGTTTTTTCAATGGTTTTATATTTTCCGTGTTCGTAAAAAAAACCGTAACCGTCTGTATTTAATTTTATACCGAATGCTCCCTGCTTTTCATAAATTAAAGCTCCTTCTTCTTCCTGCTTTATCAACTTATTAATTTTTTCCTTTCTTTCTGCAGCTTTTTGTTGCCTAGTTGGTTTATCTGTTTGTGCAAATAAGGTAGCGGGAACTGCAATGGTTAGTAAAATAAGAATCTTCTTCACTCGTATTTGTTTTGTACACGTAAATTTAGGCAAAAATATATAGCAATGACTTCTACTATTGTTTACACAGGAGATTTAAGAACAGAATTAACACATTTACAAAGTGGTACTGTAATTGAAACAGATGCACCGACTGATAATATGGGTAAAGGTGAAAGATTTTCACCCACAGACCTGCTCGCAACATCCTATGGTGCATGTATGATAACAACAATGGCTATTCGTGCTGCCTCAATGAATTTAAATTTTAAGGGAACCAAGATTGATATAACAAAAGTGATGAGTACCGATGCACCGAGAAGAGTTATTGAAATTAAAGCGGTGCTTCATTTTACCAAAGATTTTGTTGCAGATGATGAACAAAAAGAACAATTAATAAGAATTGCCAGAACCTGCCCGGTTGAAAAAAGTTTACACCCTGATATTAAGTTGGATGTTGAATTTGATTGGTAGAAATTATGTACGATATATGATTTACGATGTACGATTTTAGAGTTACGATTTATAATTTGCAATGAAAATTATTACATGGAATTGTAATATGGCTTTTAGAAAGAAAGCTGATTTGTTACTAAAATATCAACCTGATATTTTAATTATTCCGGAATGCGAGCATCCTGATAAATTATTGTTTGAAGCAAATACTCCTAAACCAAATGATACATTATGGTTTGGAAAAAATCTTAATAAAGGTTTGGGCATTTTTTCTTACAGTGACTTTAAGTTTAAAGTTTTAAAAAATTATAATGAGGATTTTAAAACAATAGTGCCGATAAGAGTAAGCAACAAAAAATTTCGCTTTAACCTCTTTTCTATTTGGGCAAATAATACAGAAGACCCAGACGGGCACTATATTACACAGGTTTGGAAGGCATTGCATTATTATGATAAACTTATCAAAAGCAGTAAATCAATTTTAATCGGCGATTTTAACAGCAATACTATTTGGGATAAACCAAAAAGAGAAGGCAATCATACAACTGTTGTAAAATTATTAGAGAAGAAGAAAATTTTCAGTACTTACCATTTGCATTTTAAACAAACACAAGGCAAAGAAGAGCATCCAACATTATACATGTACAGGCATAAGGAAAAATCATACCATATTGATTATTGTTTTGCATCAATTGATATGATTAAACATTTAAAAAATGTTGAAATTGGTAATTATGAATTTTGGTGTAAATACAGCGACCATGTGCCTTTGATAACTACGTTTAATGAAGCGATGATGTTATAACACATTTCTCTTCATTAACACTTCTCCAAAGCCTGTACAATATCAGCCAAAATATCTTCTTTGTGTTCTAAGCCAACACTAATTCTAATTAAGCCAGGCGTAATATTGACTGCTTGCCTTTCTGCTTCTGAAAGTTTTGCATGTGTAGTACTTGCGGGGTGAGATGCAATAGTTCTGGTATCTCCTAAATTAGCAGTAAGTGTAAGCATTTGTAAGTTGTTTAAAAAAGCTTTACCGCTTTCCAATCCGCCTTTTAATTCAAAACAAACAATACCTCCACCATTATACATTTGTTTTTTAGCAATGGCGTGTTGCGGGTGCGATGCCAAAAAAGGATATTTTAATGAAGTTATTGCAGGATGATTTTCCAACTGCTGTGCTAAATACAAAGCATTGCCTGAGTGCCTTTCCATTCTTACATCTAATGTTTCTAAACTTCTGCTTAATACCCATGCATTAAATGGAGATAAAGCAGGACCGGTACTTCTGCAAAACAAATAAATTTCGTTAATCAGTTTTTCTTCCCCTACTACAACACCTCCTAAAACCCTACCCTGTCCATCCATCCATTTGGTTGCTGAATGCACAACCAAGTCTGCTCCAAAATCAATCGGTCTTTGTCCGATTGGTGTAGCAAAGCAATTGTCTACATTCAACAGTATATTATTTTCTTTTGCAATGTTTGAAATCATCTGTAAATCCAGAATATCTAAACCCGGATTGGTTGGTGTTTCCAGATAAATCATTTTGGTATTCGGTTGAATAGCTGCTTTCCATTCTTCCGCAGTAGCAGTTGCACTAACATAAGTATAATCAATACCATATTTAGAAAGTATTTTAGTAATTACGGTATGTGTACTTCCGAATATGGCATTACAGCTTAATAAATGATCACCCTGTTTCATTAATGCCATAAAACTTGCAAACACAGCACTCATACCGGATGCAGTGGCATAGCCTGTTTCAGCACCTTCCAATGCACAAACACGTTGTACAAATTCATCAACAGTAGGGTTACTGAAACGACTGTAAATATTTACATCTATTTCATCTGCAAAAGCAGCACGCATTGTTTCGGCATCTGTGTAACAAAAACTACTTGTTAGAAATAAAGGTGATGAATGCTCCATTTCTTTTGTTTGCTCAACTCTTGTTCTTATTGCCTTGGTAATTGGTTTCATTATCAGTTATAAATTATAAGTTATGAATGATGAGTTGTAAGCCAACACATTATTCATTATTCATTATTCATTATTCATTATTTCACTTCCACATCCCATTCTATAATACACCCTGCTGCACGTAAGGTTGCGGCAACAGAACAATATTTTTCAATAGATAAGGCACAGGCTTTTCTTGCCTTGTCTTCATCAATAGCTCCGCTTAGTTGAAACAAAACTTTAGCATATTTCCATAAAGCAGGTTCTTTACCTTGTTCACGTTCACCTTCAACGCTAATCTTAAAATTATCAATTGTTTGTCTTTGTTTTTTTAAAATAGAAACAATATCAATGGCACTGCAACTTGCCAGGCTCATTAATAAAGTTTGCATAGGCCTTACACCGGTGTTGTTACCTCCTATTTCCTGTGCAGCATCATACCGTATAATATGATTATTTGTATCTCTTGCTTCAAATGCAAATGCATCATCTACCCGCTCTAATTCAACCATTATCATTCAAAAAAAATTTTTACAAATGTAATTGTATATTTGAAGCTAAAATTGTCTACATGCTTAATAGAGTAATAAAATACAGGCGATGTTGTTATTGAGGTTTTTATTAACCGATAATTTGAATTTTATTACTGATGATTTAATTTTTAATTGATGAACCTTTTTGAATACGGGCAACCATTTGCCTTAGAGAACGGACAAATTTTACCACAACTATCCCTCACTTATTTTACTTACGGAAAGCTTAATGCTGATAAAAGCAATGTTGTTTGGGTATGCCATGCACTAACCGCCAATGCAGATGTTGCAGATTGGTGGAAGGGTTTAATTGGTGAAGGCTCTGTTATAAATCCCGAAAAACATTTTATTGTTTGTGCTAATATTTTAGGTTCATGTTATGGAAGTACAGGTCCTTTATCAATCAATCCTGCAACGCATCAACCGTATTATTCTTCCTTCCCATCAGTTACTATAAGAGATATGGTTAATGCCAATATTTTATTACGCCAACATTTAGGCATTGATAAAATACATTTATTAATGGGTGGCAGTATGGGCGGTTATCAGGCGTTGGAATGGTGTATGATGGAAAGGAACGTAATTGAAAATTTATTTTTAATTGCTACTTCACCATCTGAAAGTGCATGGGGAGTAGCTGTTCATACCGCTCAACGTTTAGCTATTGAAGCAGACAGTACCTGGTTAGAACATAAGCCTGATGCAGGTTCTAAAGGATTAAAAGCTGCCAGAGCTATCGGTATGCTTACTTACCGCAACTATAAAATATTGCATGAAAAACAAACAGACCCAGACCCTGATAAGATTGATAATTTTAAAGCATCTTCATACATCATTTATCAGGGCGATAAGTTGGTAAATCGTTTTAACGCTTACAGCTATTGGTTATTAACAAAAGCAATGGACAGCCACCACTTGGCAAGAGGTAGAAATATTTCTTTACAGCAAGCCTTACAAAGCATTCACCAAAATACATTGGTTATTGGTATTAACAGCGATATTCTTTGCCCCTTAGATGAACAAAAATTTATTGCTGAAAACATGCCTGATGCACAATTGATTGCTATTGACTCTGCTTACGGTCATGATGGTTTTATTATTGAAACAAAGCAAATAACTGAACATTTAAGTAAGTGGTTAAATGATATTAATTAAATCTAATTACACGAGTTTTATAAAATAAGATAAAAGAAATAATTCGGGTAATTTGTAAAAATTCGTGCAATAAAAAATGAACAGAATTGAAAAAATAAAAGAATTTCTTCAGCAAAATCCGAAAGATAATTTTCTTCGCCATGCTCTGGCATTAGAATACATTAAAGAGGGTAATGATACAGAGGCAAGAATTTTATTTGAAGACATTTTAAAAGATTCTCCTGATTATATCGGCTCCTATTATCATTTGGCTAAATTATTAGAAAGATTGAATGAAACACAGGCTGCTATTACCTGTTATGAAAAAGGTATGGAGCAAGCCAAGGCTGCAAAAGATAATCATGCTTATAATGAATTACAGGCTGCTTATGAAGATTTAGTGTATTAGTTAAAATAGAAATAATCATTCAATTAACGAATTAAAATAATTTTTCTTCCCTTATATTAGCTTATTAACTGTTGCTGCATGGGACTATTCTATAATCCGAATTTTTATTACATCTCTTTAGCATTACAAGCTATTTGTGCTATTCACTGCATCAAAAAAGGTAATCAACAAAAATGGATCTGGATAATTGTTTGTCTTCCTTTTGTTGGCTGTCTGGCTTATGTATACACAGAAATGTTCAGCAAGAGTGATATGCAAAAAGTACAAGGAACTGTTGGCACTGTTTTTAACCCTACAGGCACTATAAAAAAGCTGGAAGCCAACTTAAAATTCTCAGACACTTTTAATAACAAAGTAGCATTAGCAGATGCTTACCTGCAATCTGGCAATACAGTAAAGGCTGTAGAACTTTATGAATCTTGCCTGACAGGAACTTTTACAGATAATGAATATGTAAACAAACAATTAGTGCTGGCATATACAGAGCTGAAGCGTTATGCAGATGTTATTCCCAAAGCAAAAACTATTTATAATGCTCCGCAATTTCAACGCTCAAAGGCACATACATTTTATGCTATTGCTTTAAGTAAAACAGGTAATAAAGAAGCTGCTGAAAACGAATTCAAATTACTTAAAGGAAAATTTTCTAATTATGAAAGCAGGTATTATTACGCTTTATTTTTAATTGAAGAACAAAGGAATCAGGAAGCTAAAGAGATTTTATCTCAAATAATTCTTGAAGTCGACCATTTAAGTAGTTATGAAAAAAGACAATTCAGAGAATGGTTCTCTGCTGCAAAAGAAGCATTGAAAAAAATGTAAAAAATCAATACCATAAAATTCAAGACATGAAATTTTTAGCAACTGTATGTTTATTATTCGTTACCATTAACCTTTCCGCACAAAAAAATTATTGGCAACAGGAAGTTAAATACACCATATCTGCTGAGTTAAATGATAAAGAAAATTCAATTACAGCATCAGAGAAAATAGTTTATAAAAACAATGCTCCTGCTGCATTAAATTTTATTTGGTTTCATATTTGGCCCAATGCCTACAGCAGCGACAGCACCGCATTAATTCAACAAATTAAAACAGATTCTTCACGCAAAAAGAAATTAGAAACTTTTACAAAAGGAAATATTGAAGGGCTTGCTTTTACAGTTAATGGTAAACCTGCTGCAACAGAACCTCATTCCAATCCGCAATACATAGACATTATTAAAGTTTTATTGGATAAGCCGTTACAGCCGGGAGATTCCGTAATTATAGAAACTCCATTTAAAGTAAAACTGCCTTCTTATTTTTCGCGTTCAGGTTTTGCAGATGGTGAGTTTATGGTTTGTCAATGGTATCCTAAACCTGCTGTATTTGATAAAAACGGTTGGCATGAATTTCCTTATTTGGATATGGGAGAATTTTACAGCGAATACGCATCTTTTAATGTAAACATTACTTTACCGGGCAATTATGTTGTTGGTGCAACAGGAACATTAAATACTGCTGCAGAATTAGAAGCTTACAAAAAAATAGGTACCAAAAACACTGCTGACAGAAAAGGCAAACCTGCTTTATACACTGCAACAACTACTGATAAAAAAACATTAAACTATACTATTGATAACGCAGTAGACTTTGCATGGTTTGCAGATAAAAATTTTGTTATTCAATACGATACGGTGCAGTTAGAAAATGGTAAAACCATAGACGCTTTCTCCTATTACCATAACAAAAGAAATACACTTTGGAGCAATAGTATTGATTATGTAAAGAGTGCTGTAAAATCTTACAGCAATTATATTGGCGAATATGATTATCCTGTTGTGCAGGCTGTTGAAGGACCCAAAAACAATGCAAGCGGCGGTATGGAATATCCGACTATAACTTTAATTACAAGCCCCGATGCAAAAGCAGAAACATTAGATGTAGTTATTGCACATGAAGTAGGTCACAATTGGTTTATGGCAATGTTGGGCAGTTGCGAAAGAGATCATGCATGGATGGATGAAGGTCTGAATACTTATTTTCAATTTTATTATGAAGCAGATAAATACAGAGGCAATGAAGTGTTTGGAGATAAGATTCCATCTGATGTAAAAAAACTTCCGTTAGAAAATTTCTTAAATGCAGTATACACAACTTTATACAAAGCCATTGAAATTGAACCAGCAATGGAAACAACTGCATTAGATTTTAAAAATAGTGAAGATTATGGTATGGCATCTTATCTTAAGCCTGCTATGTGGATGTATTTATTGGAGCAGGAAATTGGTTTTGAAAAAATGAAAGCATGTTTTCATAACTACTTCAAAAAATGGAAATTTAAACATCCGCAACCTGAAGATTTAAAAGCAGCTTTTGAAGAGACGTTAGGAAGCAGCTTAGACAAATATTTTTCTTTAATAAATAAGAAAGGAAAACTGGAATAAAACTGCTTAAAATTGAATAACGCTATTGCTTATATTGCATCAAACAAGCAATAGCTATGAGCCATCAACAACATCATTCGAAACATGATATTTTTTTAAACAGAAAAGAATTTCAGTTAGAAAGGATGATTCTTTTCAGCGATGCTGTTTTTGCCATTGCCATTACTTTGCTCATCATCGAAATCAAGGTTCCTGTCTTATCTGAAATAAGTACTCATGGTGTATTAGAAGCATTAAAAGAAAAAATTGCAGAGTTCTTTGCTTTTGTGTTAAGCTTTACTGTAATCGGTCAGTTTTGGATAACACATCACAGAGTTTTCGGTTATGTAACAGGTTATACCAACGGTTTATTATGGTTAAACCTTCATATGCTTTTCTGGATTGTATTAGTGCCTTTTACCAGTGGTTTTAATGCCCAACATGGCAACTTAGATATTGTATGGATTATTTACAGCTTTAATCTTTTTATGATAGGGTTAAGCTTGTATTTTATAAACAGATACATTGGTAATGAAAAAAGAAATCTGTCTACCATTGCAGATAAGCCTTACATTAAAAAGTTTATGTACATAAGAAGTTTGGTAACAGCATTAATTTTTGCTGTTGGCTTTTTACTTTGCATAATAGATTGGCCACCAGCCTCATGGGCGGCAAGATTAATTTACTTTTTTATTCCGGTAGCATTAATGATTATTAATAAAAAAGCAAAAAAAGTTCATGCAGTTGCAGGGCAATAAAAAACAAGATGAGTTTATTAAAGGTTGAAAATATTAGTTATTATAATGGCAATGCGAATGCTTTAAACAATATCAGTTTTAATCAAAATAGTTTTGAAAAAATAGTTATTGCAGGAGAAACAGGTTCGGGTAAAACAACTTTATTACAATGTATTGCAGGGCTGCTTCAACCGCAAAAGGGAAATGTTTTTATTAATGGAGAAAGAGTGTTAGGCCCTTTAGAGAAACTACTTCCCGGCCATAAACAAATAGCTTATCTCTCGCAACATTTTGAATTACGCTTTAACTATAAAGTGTATGAGCAATTAGAAATGTATAATCAATTAGATGAAAAATATGCTGAAAATATTTACCGTATTTGCCATATTGAACATTTGCTGAAACGCAGAGTGGAAGAGCTTTCAGGCGGAGAAAGGCAGCGTGTTGCATTAGCGAGGTTGTTAGGTACAAAACCCAAATTATTATTACTTGATGAACCATATTCTAACTTAGATGCAGCACATAAAAAAACAATTAAACAGGTTATTGAAGATATCAGTAAAGCATTGGCTATAACCTGTATAATAGTTTCTCACGATGCAGCAGACAGCCTATCATGGGCAGATAGGATTATTATTATGAAAGATGGAAGCATCATTCAGGATGCATCTCCCAAAGAAATTTATTACACTCCTTTTAATGAATACTGTGCAGGTTTATTTGGTGATTATAATTTATTGAATGAAATAACTGCAGGATATTTATTTCCAAACGTTGATATTTTTTTCGATAAAAAAATATTAATTCGTCCTGAACAGATTGCTATTACCGAAAACAATATCAGTACCGTTAAATGCTTGGTTAATAATGTAAGTTTTCATGGCAGTTTTTGTGTAATAGAAGTTAGTATTAACAACCATCATTTATTTATAAAAACTAATCGTACAGATATTATTGCAGGAAATTCAATCTATATTCAGCCAACTATTAAAACACCAATCTATGTTCCCTGATATTTCATTTTCAAATAAACACATCTATGTAGCTTCCATTAATAATGCTGAAGAAATTATGCATTTGCTTAATAGTGCTTACAGAGGAGAAGACTCTAAAAAAGGGTGGACTACCGAAGCTCATTTAATTGCAGGAGAAACAAGAACAGATATTTCTTCTGTTGTAGAAGTAATAGCTAAACCTGCCAGCATCATGCTTGTATACACCAATGAAGAAAATAAAATAATAGGTTGTGTAAACCTGCAGCAACACAATAACAAAGTTTATTTAGGCATGTTTAGCGTATCGCCTCATTTGCAAGGTGGTGGTATTGGTAAAGCCTTATTATTAGCCGCTGAAGAGTTTGCAAAACAAATTAATTGCTCATCAATTTATATGTCTGTTATTTCTGTTAGAGAAGAACTGATTAACTGGTATAAAAGGCATGGTTATGTTGACACAAATGAAAGAAAACAATTTATTGAAGATGGGGTTTCGGGCAAGCATTTACAACAACTTGAATTTATGGTGCTGGAGAAAAAATTAACTACTTAAGTATTTAATAAAAAAGCCTTTCAACATAATGAAAGGCTTTTTTATTAAATTAATTTATCACTTATTTTTTAGGTTGCGGAGCGGTTGGAACCGGTGCCTGCGGCTGTGGAGGCGGAGGCATTTTAACTGTAGGCACCTCTATTTCAAAAACTAAATTTGAATAAGCTGGAATCACAGGAGGATTACCTTGTGCTCCGTAAGCCAGCATAGCAGGTATATAAAATTTTCCTTTACCACCGGCTTGAAATACTTTTAATCCTTCTTCCCAGCCCGGTATTACCTGATGTTGACCAATAACTACATCATAAGCCTGACCTGCTCTTGCACCACTTATATTACTGTCAAACTCTTTACCGTTACTCATTAAAGTTCCTTTATATAAAACTGAAACCTGTTTGCCTGAATCTGCTTTTTCACCGGTGCCTTGTTTAGTAATTTCTACAAAAACACCACCCGGAGTTTTTTCAGCTTTAATACCTTTTTTCTTTAAGTACTCTTCAATGCCTTTTACTTCACGGTCTTTTTCAGCAGCAACTTCTTTATCAATATCTGCTTTTATTTCATTTTCATTAGCATATACTTTTAAAATTTCTGCTTTACCGTTAATTACACCGCCTCTTTTAAAAACAGAATTATAATCTTGAATCATTCCTAATTTCTTTAAAGTATCATTACTCATAACAAATTCAAACTTATCTCCTTCAGATGCTAATAATAATACTTCGCTGAAATCATATTTACGAACCTGAGAAGAATCAACTTTAAAGAAAGATGGTATATGACCAAAAGTTGAATAAAGAGTTGTGTCTTTTTCTCTTATTCTATATTCTACATTAAACTTAATTAAATCGCCGTTTTTTAATTTTATTTTACCCGGGCCTTTGGTTATTTTATAAGCAAGACCTGATTTTGTTTTTTCAAACTGGTTGCAACTTGCAAATAATACTGCAAGAGCCAGAATGGTTGTTGTAATTTTCATTTTTGTGAATTGTTATTGTAATTGTTGTTGATACTCTTTTATTACTTCGTAAAATTTAGCAGTTGTTTTTTCTAATGTATCGCTGCTTCTGCCTCCGGCTGCATTAAAATGTCCACCACCTTCAAAATGTTTGCGTGCAAAAGTATTTACATCAAAATTGCCTTTACTTCTAAAACTCCATTTACGTTCTTCATCCCTATCTATCACAATGGCTGCAAATTTAATCCCTTCAATGGTTAAAAGATAATTTACCAATCCTTCTGTATCGCCGGTTTTAATATTAAATTTTAAAAGGTCTTGTTTTGAAATGCTCATTAAAGCTGCGTTGTATTCATACAAAACATCCATTCTGTGTAATAAAACAAAGCCCGTAAAACGCAATCTGTTTTCCAAGAAATTATCATAAATATTTTCATGAATAACAGTATGCTGTAAACCTAACTCTTTTAAGTGAGCTACCATTTTATGAACAGAAGCAGATGTTATAGGGAAACGGAATGAGCCTGTATCTGTCATTACACCTGTATATAAACATTGTGCAATGTTCAGATTCAATTTATCAGCATTTTCTGAGTCAATAATAAAATCATAAACCATTTCGCAGGTAGAACTTTTATAAATATTGCTTATACCATAAGCAAATGCTTCAACCTGTGGTTGTTCATGATGGTCAATCAAAATTCGTTCTGCCTTTGCCTGTTCTATAATTTTTGCAAAATGTTTAGTTCTGTGTAACACATTAAAATCTAAACAGAAAATAATATCAGCATGCTCTGTTAGCGTTTGTGCTTTATGTTGATGAGCTTCAAAATCTATTACCTTATTTACATCGGGCATCCATTGTAAAAAATTAGCCCAATTGGTTGGAGAAATAACTGTTACGTTATGACCAAATTGGATAAGGAAATGATATAATGCCAAAGATGAACCCATTGCATCTCCATCAGGTTTTTGATGGGTTGTAATAACAACATTTTTAGGTTGATTAAGCAGTGGGTAAAACTCGCTGATAGCTTTCATAAACAATGGCGACAAAAATAAGGGGATTCGTATTCTTAATCCATCAATTTAAAACAAGATAATTGTTTCCCTTACTTTTGCCGCAAATTTTACAAACGATTATGAGTAACAGAACATTTACTATGATTAAGCCTGATGCTACTTCGAAAGGTTATACAGGCGGAATTTTAGACCAGATTTTGGGAGCAGGTTTTACCATTAAAGCAATGAAATGGACAAAATTAACTCCTGCACAAGCCGGAGAATTTTATGCAATACATAAAGAGCGTCCTTTTTATGGCGAATTGGTTGAGTTTATGAGCAGCGGACCAATTGTGGCAGCTATACTTGAGAAAGAAAATGCAGTGGCAGATTTCAGGAAATTAATCGGTGCAACAAATCCTGCCCAGGCAGAAGAAGGTACAATCCGTAAAAAATATGCAGCATCTGTAGGAGAAAATGCAGTACACGGTAGTGATAGTGATGAAAATGCTGTAATAGAAGGCAACTTTTTCTTTTCTGCATTAGAAAGATTTTAAAAACAAGAAAGTTGGCATAATTTTTTCAATATTATTAATGGTTTTTTAAGGGTTTAGGGTTGAAAAAAGGGCTTCGGTTTCCCGAAGCCCTTTACTTTTTTATAGCTTTTTTAGTTTTTTATTTCTTCTTATTTGTTTTAGGAGAAAGCATTAGCAACATTCTTTTACCTTCTAATTTTGGCAATGCTTCTGGTTGACCAACTTCTGCCAAACGCTCAGCAAATTTCAGCAAAACCAATTCTCCTCTCTCTTTGAACTGAATAGCACGACCTTTAAACTGCACATATGCTTTCACTTTATTGCCATCTTTTAAAAAGCCTTCTGCATGCTTGGCTTTAAAGTCAAAGTCATGGTCATCTGTTCCCGGTGTAAAACGAATTTCTTTAACCTCACTTTGTTTAGCATTGGCTTTCATTTCCTTTTCTTTACGTTTTTTCTCGTAAAGAAACTTTTTATAGTCTATTGCCTTACACACAGGCGGATCAGCTTGGGGAGAAATTTCTACTAAATCTAACTCTAAGCTTTGTGCAATACGTAATGCTTCTTGTGTAGGGTAAACGCCAACAGTAACATTATCCCCCACTAAACGCACCTGCGGAACACGAATTCTTTCATTGATACGATGTTCAGGTTCTTGTTGTCTTTGAAATCTCGGATTAAATCTGTTGCCCCCTCCGGGTCTTGGTGGAAATGCCATTAAAACTTGTTTGGTGAATAATTTAGAATTTTAAAAAAGCAAGTATCAATCCAACAACAGCCAGGCCTGTTGAAACAATCCAAATAATCATATTATTGAATCGTTTTTCAATATCAACCTGAACTCTTAAAATATCCTGTTTAATTGAACTTACATCTTCTTTCGTAGCTAATTGATTTTTGGTATCAAAAAATTTGTTATCAATAATTGTTTCAATTTCCTGAACAACAACTTTAGCATCTGCGTCATTCTTAAAATGCCGATGCAAAATTTCATAAATTTTTAAAGTTTGTGTTCCTGTCATGTTGTAAAAATAATATTATTCTGCAGATTTTCTTTCTTCAATTTCTTCAACAATAGTTTGTATGAAATTCTGTAATTCCACAGAGCCTGCATCGCCTTTACCCTGTTTGCGAACAGATACCTTATTTTCAGTCGTTTCTTTTTCGCCAATAACCAACATATAAGGCACTTTACTTAGTTCTGCTTCGCGAATTTTTTTGCCAATTTTTTCCTGCCTTTCATCTATTTCAACCCTTACTCCTGCCTTACGCAGCTTGGCTTTTACTTGGGCAGCATACTCCATAAATTTATCGCTGATAGGTAGAATCTTCACCTGTAAAGGAGCTAACCATACAGGGAATTTTCCGGCATAATGTTCCAATAAAAATCCTATAAATCTTTCATGTGTTCCTAATGGAGCTCTGTGAATAATTAATGGAACTTCAGGTTCATTATTTTGATTGGTAAAAGAAAGATTGAAACGGCGTGGTTGTGCAAAATCTACCTGATTGGTTGCTAAAGTAAATTCTCTTCCAATGGCACTCCATATTTGTACGTCAATCTTAGGGCCATAAAATGCTCCTTCACCTTTTACTTCAACAAAAGGAATATTCGCTTCAATCAATACATTACGAACCATCGATTCTGTTTCATTCCACAATTCAGGTTCATTAATATATTTCTGTCCTAATTTTTCAGGATCATGCAGGCTTAAACGCATTACATATTTTTCAATACCAAAAATTTTAAAGTATTTCAAATACATGTCGTTTACAGCTTTAAACTCATTTGCAAACTGCTCTTTGGTACAATAAATATGGGCATCATTCATATGTAAACAACGCACACGCATTAAGCCGAACAATTCACCACTCTGCTCATAACGATAACAGGTGCCGTATTCTGCAATGCGATAAGGCATATCGCGATAGCTTTTAGGCTCTGCATCAAAAATTTTGTGGTGGTGTGGACAGTTCATTGCCTTCAAATAATATTTCTCTCCGTCCATTTCCATTGGCGGAAACATACTATCAGCATAATAAGGTAAGTGCCCGCTTGTTAAGTATAAATTTTCTTTAGCAATATGTGGTGTTACAACTCTTTTGTAGCCGGCATCTTCTTCAGTTTGTTTTGCCAGCTTTTCTAACTCTTCAATAATAACAGTTCCATTAGGCATCCATAAAATCAAGCCGGAGCCAATGTCATCATTCATTGTGTAAATACCGAGTTCTTTGCCTAATTTTCGATGGTCGCGTTTCTTGGCTTCTTCCAACATCAATAAATACTCATCCAATTCTTTTTGTGTTGGAAAAGTAACACCGTAAATACGTGTAAGCTGTTTATTCTTTTCATCTCCTTTCCAATAGGCACCGGCAATATTAGTTAGCTTGATAGCTTTAATAAAACCAGTGTTTGGAATATGTGGCCCGCGACATAAATCTGTAAAACCACCTTGTGTATAAAAAGTAATATTACCGTCTTGCAGGTTTTGTAATAAGTCTAATTTGTATTCATCGCCTTTTTCTGTAAAGTAAGCAACGGCATCTGCCTTAGATTTTTCAGTTCTTACATACATATTTTTTTGAGCAGCCAGTTCATTCATCTTTTTTTCCAACCATTCTAAATCTTCATCGCTCAATTTCTTATCACCTAAATCAATATCATAATAAAAGCCTTTATCTATCGCAGGCCCCACCCAGAACTTGGCTCCCGGAAACTTTGCTTCAACAGCTTCTGCCATTAAATGTGCCGATGAATGCCAGAAAGTACTTTTACCATCTGCATCATCCCATGTTAATAATTTTAAAGTAACATCCTTATTAATAGGTCTTGTTGCATCCCACACTTCGCCGTTTACATTAGCAGCTAAAACCTTGCGAGCTAACCCTTCACTTATACTTTTTGCAATATCTAATGCAGTAATTCCACTTTCATATTGTCTTACTGCACCATCCGGAAAACTAATACTAATCATATTTATGTACGCTATACTTTTGTTTAAAAGGATGGCAAAAGTAACGATAAGTTTTAGTTTATAAACCTTAACGCTTTTTTAGCAAGAGCAGAATTTAGTTTTGTATCATGAGATTGATTTGTACACTGTTGGTTTTATTTACGCTTTCAACCCCATCACACTCCCAAAAACTTACGGGCGTTTGGCGTGGATACTTTGTACAAAAGGCTTTCAACGAGTTTACAGGAAAGTTTATGGAAGACAAGTACAAGTATGAAATTCAAATTAATCAGTTACCAAGCAGTGCCATTGAAGGCGTAACCTATTCCTACAAAAACATAGTTTTTTACGGCAAAGCATCTTTTAAAGGCATTTATACAAAAGGCACAGATAATGTTCTGGTAAAGGAATTGAAAATGCTTGAACTGAAAATTAGCAATGGCTCTGAACCATGTTTAATGACTTGTTATCTGGATTATAAAAAAGAGGGAAAATTAGAAACACTTACAGGAACTTATACCAGTTTGAATGACAAAAAGAAAACAGATTGCGGTGATGGAACCATTTATTTAGAAAAAGTGGCTGAAAGTGATTTTACAAAAGAAGATTTTTTATTAAAGAAAAAAGAGCCATTAATTAAGAAAGACAGTGCAATAAAAAAAATAGTTCCAAAGCCAAATACAACTGTTATTAAACCTAATAATAGCGGCAGTTCATCGGTTACTGTTACTGCAAAACCTAAAACCACTCCACAGAAATTTACCGTAAAACCGGGTGCAGAGGAGTTTGTAGTTAAAAAAGGAAGTGTAATTTCTCACCCAAAAAATGATAAGCCAAAAGATACTGTTGAATCTATAGCTCCTGTTGCTCAACCTAAAATTCTTCCCCAACCTTTACCCCCTGTTTTATTAGAAAGGAATAATAAACTGATTGAAACTATTGAGGTAAATGTTAAAGATGTTGAGATAAGTTTTTATGATAACGGTAAAATAGATAATGATACTATTACTGTTTATCTTAATAATGAAAAGGTTATTAACTATCAAAAATTAGATTATAAGCCGATTGTATTGCATTTGCATTTGGACGAAAATCATCCGTTTGATGAATTAATTACTGTAGCAGATAATTTGGGTGATGAGCCCCCAAACACAGCACTGATGGTTATTACAGCAGGTAATAAACGTTATGAAGTTACCATTGCATCAGATGAAAAAAACAACGCTAAAGTAATTATTGAGTACAAACCCAATGGTGTTAAACTGCAACACTAACTTATCAATATTTGTCATTCCGAGATTGTCCCGAAGTTTCGGGATTGCCCAACGAGCCTGCCTGCCGGTAGGCAGGGAATCTTATTTTATTTATTATTAAAAGACTTCTCGGCAGGAAACCTTCGAAATGACGAGGAACTACTTTTTAGCAAAATTCAACGAGTCTGTTATTTCCCCGCAACTCAACATTTTCTTAGGTATGTAAGGATTTTTAATATCTGCTGTATTGCTTAACCAATTGGCTCCGTTACCGTTAAAAGCCATCGGACAATGAGCATGATATATAATCGCTTTATCGTACTGAACTGTTCTTATTAAATCATACATTTCTTCACTTAGTAATGCGAAAGATTTTCTTTTCGCTTCTATATCCTTCTCTCCCAACAAACCTTTCAATTCTGCCGAAATACTTTGTGCAGTTGCTTTTGCAGTTGATACAATAACTGAATCTGCTTTTAAAGTTGCTATTGGTAAACTATCAGCATCAGTCATTAATTTCTTAGCATACACATTTATTATCGTATCACTTTCAGTAATAAAATTATCTTTCAAATGATAATAATCTCCCATTAAAACATCAAATGCAGTATTAAAAGCTTCGCCGTTAGTGCTTTTATTCAAAGCCTGTGGTCTTTTGTTTTCTTCAGTTTTTTTATCATCGCCGCTGCAGGATGCTGCCAATACAATCAATCCAACTATTACTATTTTCTTCATACCGCTGTCTTTCTTTCAAAAGTAAAGCTTTAAAAACTTTCAGAAAGTTACATTTGCAGCCTTAAAGATTTATTGCAATGCTGATTGGTTTACAAAACGTAACATTTGAATTTGGTGCAAGAGTAATTGTTGAAGATGCAACATGGCATATTCAACCCGGCGACAGAGTGGGTTTAATTGGTTATAACGGTACAGGAAAATCTACCATATTAAAACTATTAGTGGGGCAATACACACCCAGTAAGGGTTCTGTTGAAAAAGGAAGAGAAACAACTATAGGTTATCTGCACCAGGATTTATTAAGTTTTGATACTAATGAATCTATTCTGGAAGTTGCAATGGGTGCTTTTGAGAAAGTAAAAGCATTAGAAAAAGAAATTGAAGAATTAGGCAAACGTTTAGAAACTGAATATGAGAATGAAGATTTATTGTTGTTATATAGTGAACGTTTGCACGATTTAGAAGTTGCGGGTGGCTATACTGTACATCACAGAACCGAAGAAGTACTGCAAGGCTTAGGTTTCGCCAATGAGCATTTACAAAGGCCCTATAAAGAATTCAGCGGTGGTTGGAGAATGAGAGTGCTACTCGCAAAAATGATTTTACAACAACCCGATGTTTTATTGCTGGATGAACCTACCAACCACTTAGACCTTCCCTCTATTGAATGGTTAGAAAAATATTTGTTGCACTATCAGGGCAGTGTTGTAATTGTAAGCCATGATAAATTTTTTCTGAATAGGATGGTAAATAAGATTGTTGAAGTATATCAACAAGAGTTGCATATTTATTCCGGTAACTATGATTATTATGAAAAGGAAAAAGAAATAAGAGTTGAATTGCAACAAAAAGCTTACGAAAATCAACAGGATTATATACGGCAGAATGAAAGATTAATTGAACGCTTCAGAGCTAAAGCAAGTAAAGCTGCAATGGCACAAAGCTTAATGAAAAAATTAGATAAATTAGAAAGAATTGAAACTGCTGAAATTGAAAGGCCTAATATTAAAATTAATTTTCAGGTAGAAAAACAACCGGGTAAAATTATTGCTTCACTAAAACATATTAATAAGAGTTTTGGTGATATTGAAATTGTAAAAAACGGTTCAGCAGAAATTGACAGAGGTGATAAGATTGCATTAATTGGTGCCAACGGAAAAGGTAAATCAACTTTATTAAGAATAATTGCAGGGGCTGAAACATTTGATGGAGACAGAGTTTGGGGGCATAATGTTGAAGAAAGTTTTTATGCTCAACATCAATTAGAAGCATTAAATTTAAACAATACCATTCTGCAGGAAATGCTTGAATGCGGAAGTAAGAAAACAGAGTTGGAATTAAGGGCTTTATTAGGTTGTTTTTTATTCAGCGGTGATGATACAGATAAAAAAATTCGTGTGCTAAGTGGTGGCGAAAAAGCAAGAGTTGCCTTAGCAAAAGTTATAGTAAGTAAGAGTAATTTTTTAATGTTAGATGAACCTACCAACCACTTAGATATGCATAGTGTTGAATTATTGGCAGATGCATTAAATAAGTACGAAGGCAGCTTGATTTTAGTTAGCCACGACCGCTACTTTATTTCAAAAACGGCAAATAAGATTTGGAAAATAGTTGACCATGAAATAAAAGAATTTAAGGGCACTTATCAGGAATGGGTTGAGTGGAATGAAAGAATGGCAAAGCAAAAAGCTGATGACGGTAAACAGAAAAAAGAGGACAACGATAAAAAACAGGAAGTTAGTAGCAAGAAGTTAGAAGAAAATATATCAAGCAAAAACACCAATTCATCTGTACCGATAAACAAGGAGCTACAGAAAATTCAAAAGCAGTTTCAAAAAGCTGAAGAAGAAGTAAGCAGGTTAAATACGTTGAAAGCAAAGCTGGAAGCAGATTTAGGCAACCCCGATATTTATAAAGATGTAAATAAATTTCAGCAAACAGAAAAAGAGTATAACAATATAAAACAACAAATTACTTTAGCTACCAAAAATTATGAAACCTTGTTTGAGAAAATAATGGAATTGGAAAATTAATTTTACAGCAAAATCGCAGAGAACGGAAGGCATCGCTGAGAATAGTATTATCTATACTAAATTTAAAAGCTTCGCATATTTAGTGTTTTTCAACTACCCTTTTTTAAAATACTCAATAACCGAAACTCAACAACATTTCATATTCTTTTTTATAAGGGTTGGTTATGCCGATATTGGGTTTTTCAACTAAAGAAATATAGATAGTATTACGTTTGCCTTTATCAATATCATCAAACTTTACAAAAGCTATTCGTTTTAAAACAGGTGGCTGCGAATAAGTTAAAAAATAAACATACTCACTTCCCAAACCTGCTCTCATTGCCCCAAAAAAAGCATCGTATTCACTCCTTGCATTTATTAGGCCTGCAAAACCTGTTTTACTGTAAATAACATAGGAGGTATCTTTTAAAACTTTAGTACCTGCACAAGTTAACGGCGGTAATTCAACAGGGCAGGTTGTTTGATTTTCTCTGAACAACAGGCTCCTGTTACTTTTTATTATTTTCACAAAATTAAAACTACCGATAGGTTCATTTTTAGCAATCCAATAATAATAGTTAGGTCTTCCTGAATAAAACTGTAATACCAATCTCCACTTACCATTCGATGGAATTTTATTTACCTGAATACAAATATTATAATGAAAAAAACCATTGTGTTGCGTATATGCCATTTTGTTTTCAATAACTGTATTGGCATCATTACCCCAATCATTGGTTAATAAAACAACTTTCTTAGATAAACTTCTGGCTACTCTTGCTGTAAGCTCTTCAAAAGCTTCTTTAGCTTCTTCTACTTTTTCAAACTCACCAAAAAAATATTCAACATACTTTGTACTATCCTGTACATAACGGGATGCTGTTGCATCCGGTAAACTTATTTTAGATTGATAGATGTCTGACTTTAAATGAACAGAATCTGATTTGGTAATTAACTTTCCTTTTAAGTGAGAAAAATTGAAGGGAGCATCATTTAAAACAGCTACAATTTTATAAGTAAAATCGTCAATCTTTTTTTTGTTGGGCAGTTCAACATTAAACTGTTGAGCATTGGTATACGTACCAAAAAACATCAGCGAAATAAACGCCAGTTTACTCATAGTTGCAGGTTGAAATAAGGCTGAAATTACGAAATGAAACACTTCTATTTAAAAGCATCTAATGCAGCGGTAGGTTTGCCGCTGTTATCAAAAGCTCCTAACGAATAGCCTTGCCAGTTGTTATAGCACTCAGGTTCCCAATAAAAAACACCTAATCCTTTATTATCAGTAACAGATTTTACTTTACTTATCAGGTCAGTAATAAAATTTTTGCTTGCTGTTGGTTGGTCCCAACTCATACCAACTTCACAAATCATTATTTCTTTTCCGTACCTGCTTACCATATCGTTCATATTGGCAAGACATTGATTATTCAAGTCTGAATAATTGGTGGTAGAAGGATATAGCGACATACCAATAACATCCCACTTTGCATTGTTAGTTTTCAAACCATCAAACATCCATCTGAACAGACTATTATCATATCCATTAGAAATATGCACAATAACTTTTATTGTTGAATCTATTGCTTTAACAGCATTATAACCACTGTTTACTAAAGCAGCAAAATTTGCCATATTAGTTGATGCTTTTCCTTCAGACCAAAGCATACCATCATTGGTTTCATTGCCAACCTGTACCCAATCCGGAATAATATTATTTGATTTTAGTGAGTTTAAAACAGAATAAGTGTGATTATAAACTGATGTTTGTAATTGATTGATGTTTTGCCCGTTCCATGCAGCAGGTTTGTTTTGTTTGCCCGGGTCTGCCCACCAATCACTGTAGTGAAAATCAATCATCAACTTTAAGCCCAATGCCTTTATACGGTTGGCTTTATTAATTACATCGGCGGTGTTGCACCAACCATCCGTAGGGTTTACCCAAACACGCAAACGCATCGCATTCATTCCCAAATCTTTTAATAGCTGCATGCAATCTTGTTGAGTTCCGCCTGCATTATAAAATTTATAGCCCGATGCCTCCATTTGTGTTAACCAACTTATATCTGCACCTTTTGCAAATACAGTTGTTGTAGGTGTTGGCGTTGGTGTCGGGGTAACAGATGCTGAAGAATTATCGCCACCTTTTGAACAAGCTGATAATTGAGCAATAAGAAAGATGATTAACCAATTCATAATATGTTTCATAGCATTATCAAAGATTAATAATTATGCAAGTTGTTGCAGAATTCCTTTTACAAAATCGCTTACCAGATAGCTCATTAATTTTCCTGTTGAAGAATCTTGTCTGCCATCACTTAGTTTGGTTGCACCTTCACAAATATGTAAATAAGCGGGCTTACAATCCATTGAAACATAATTCAAATATTGCCTTGCATGCAATGCAGTAATACCAACGGGTGTAGCTGCACTGCTTAACGTATGTTCAATACAATCAAGGTCTAATTCAATCCCCACTAAAGTATCATCGGTAAATCCTGTAGCATGGCTTACGCTTTGAATAAAGTTTTTCTTTTCGTGAATAAAAATATCTTCATAGGTAATACAATCAATAAAAGGATTATTTACCATATCCATCCACACATTTTGTGTAATATAATTTTCGTGCAAACCAATAACACAATATTTTTCTAAATAACCATCTTCTTCTGCATAGCGAAATGCATTACCACTATGCCTTCCTTCCATTGCTCTGTAATCTGCATGTGCATCTAAATTAACAGCATTTATCTGTGCAATTTCTAATACACCTGCTTTATGCCAACCCTTGGCTGCACCTTTAATACAGGGGTATGCATTGTTATGTCCGCCACCTATAACAATCGGTAATTTTCTGTTTTGAGTAATTAAATGGATTAATTGTTCTACTTCATCATCTATGGTATTAACAGCATGGCGATAAGCTTCAATTGATTCTTCATATTTATGTGCATTCAATTCAATTAAATGTTCAATATCAGAAAAATCAAAATGGCCTAACAACAGTATTTCATTACCGTCTAAAAAATCGTTGCTTTGAATATTTAAGAATGATTGAAGAAAAGGAAGCCATGCAGTTTCTGTTCCGCCCGTTCCATGATTGGCCCTTACACCGATATCTTCAGGTACACCGATCAAAACAAATTTGGCAGATGATTGTTTTAATGATGTTTCAATGTCTGAAGGGTTACTTAATATTTGCAAACGCTCTCCCAGCTTGGTTTCAAAGCGGCGAATTTTAGTAACACTCAGAACATCCTGCCTGTTATAAATTTTTAAATGTTGCATGGTCAAGCGTTTTTCATTAAATGTTTAAAGCTACCTAAAATACACATTCAGTTGTACACTTTTAATAGTATGAGAAAATTAAAAATTACTTTCGTTTATGCTTTGCAGTTTAACTATAGTTCGATATCCTAAATGGTGGGGTTTTTTCGGAATATTTTCAATGGCTTTATTCAGATTGCCTTTATGGTTGAATAAAGAAATAAGTTTTTATAAATTAATGGGTTGCGGAAAGAACGGAACATTCGATATTCACCCTGATTGGCAGCAATGGTGCATTCTCATTGTTTATAAAGATGATAAGAACAATAAATTGAAGACGATAGATAGCTATAAACATTTGTTACCCCCTTTAATAAACAGCTATCATTCATTATTTAATTGTGAAGTTTTTACCTTGTTATTACAACCTATTGAGGGGCATGGAACATGGAATAATAAAGCATGTTTTGGTACTTTACCAAAGCAATCGGATTATGAAGGGTTAATTGCTGTTTTAACCAGAGCTGATATACGCTATAACAAATTAAAACGTTTCTGGAGCCATGTAGATGCAATAGCCCTGCAAATGAATACAGCAAAGGGTTTCATAAGCTCTGTAGGCATGGGAGAGCTGCCATGGATTAAAGGGGCAACCTTTAGTTTATGGAATAATAAAGCTGATATGAAAGCATTTGCTTATGGTATGAAAACACATGCCGATGTTGTTGTAAAAACAAAAAAAGAAAATTGGTACAGCGAAGAAATGTTTGTTCGTTTTATACCATTAAAATCGTTTGGCAGCTTATGTGGTAACAATCCTTTAAAAGGAAAGTTGTAATTTGCGGCATGCTTGTAGCAAAAAATATTAAACGCAAATGCTTACTTGCGTACTTTCTTAACTTAATTTCTTCCGCCGACTCAGGTTCGCCGGATTACTAATTCTTTCCCTTGTTTATTATACTGCTGTTTACTAAAATCATTTTTTGATTTTATACTTCTTCATTTAAACCAATTACAATGAAAAATATTAAACTCATTGAAGTTGCTTCAGAAATAGGTGCAGGCACACGTGGTGCCAGCTTAGGTATTGATGCTGTAAAAATTGCGGCCTTAGATTTTATGAGCAATTTCTTTATACACTTTCCGTCAGAAAAAATTCCTACAGAAAATAAGTTATTGTTTGAACCGATTGAATCGCCTTATGCCAAACGTTTAAAAGGTATAACAACCATGTATGAACGTGTAAGCAAAGCTGTTTGTGATACGTTGAAAAGCAATTTTTTCCCTGTTTTATTAAGCGGAGACCACAGCATTGCCGGTGCAACTATTGCAGGCATTAAAATGGCAAAACCTAAGAGTAAATTAGGTGTAATATGGATTGATGCACATGCAGATTTACATACGCCGTACACAACACCAAGTGGTAATATGCATGGTATGCCTTTGTCAATTTCTATTAATGAAGATAATATTGAAATGTCAACACATGATATTGATGAGGCTACCAAACAAGGTTGGAATTATTTAAAAAATCTTGGAAAAATTGCACCCAAAGTTTTACCCGAAGATGTGGTATTTATTTCGTTGCGAGATTATGAGAAAGAAGAAAAGAACTTAATTGAAAAGTATGGAATGAAGGTAATTACAACGAATGAAGTAAGAAGAAAAGGTACAGAAAACATTGTACGTTCTGTAATACGCTACTTAAGCGACTGCACAGATATTTATATAAGTTTTGATGTTGATAGTTTAGATGTATCTATTTCAAAAGGTACGGGAACGCCTGTTAGCAATGGTTTACGTGAAAGAGAGGTGGAAGACTTAATAAGTAAGTTTATGCAAATGAGAAAAGTTTGCTGTTTTGAAATTGCAGAAGTAAACCCCACTTTAGATAAAGAAAACTTAATGGCAGAAATTGCCTTCAATATTTTACAACGCAGTGTAAATATTTTAATGATGAATTAATGATGATGCTTTATGAATGTCATTTCGAGGTTGGGTTCTTACCCAACGAGAAATCTCATCTTAAATGACTACAGAGATTTCTCGGCATGAACCTCGAAATGACAAAACTTTTTAATCTTTACATATACATCGTACATTATACATCGTACATCCTACATCTTACATCATACATTAAAACATAACCTCACTCCTTCTTCAAAATTTACAGGATTATAATTTAAAACAGCTTTAGCCTTATCAATTTTTAACCCCGATTTTTTTGCTCGTTTAACAGGCTCCGGAAAAGTTGCTGATGTTACATTTTCAATTAAATCTTTATTCAATCCCAAAACATCGGCAACCGTAGTTGCCATGTTATAAGGCGATATAATATCCATTCCGGCTAAATGAAAACTTCCATGCTCCTTTTGTTTAATAATTGTTTCAATGCCTTTGCAAATATCAATTACATAAGTTGGTGTACGTTGCTGGTCGCTAACTACTTTTATCGGCTTTCCCTGCTCCAGATTATTTTTCACCCAATGTAAAAAACTTGGTCGCATACCTTGTAATGCCTGCCCGTAAATAAATACAGGTCTAACAATTGTATTCAATCCGGTTCTTTGTTCAACTAATCGCTCTGCTTGTAATTTACTTTCACCATAAAAATTTAATGGCCCTTTTATATCATCTTCACTATGCGGACCATCTTCACCAAAAACAAAGTCGGTTGATATATAAATAAAATGTGCAGTTGGTAAACAATGTTGCAGTAAATATTCAGTAGCATCAATATTGTGTTTCAAACAGGCAGCAGTGTTATTATTACATTCATCGGGTTTACTCATGGCAGCATTATGAATAACAACATCAGGTTTATATTTATCTAAAACATTGGCAACTGTAAATTCATCAGTTAAATCAATACTTTCATAGGTATATAAAGCATTTACAGCAATTCTGTTTTCTCCCCTGCTTACAGCAATTACATCAAAACCTTCTTTACTTAGATGCAGTACTAAATGTTGCCCTAAAAAACCATTACTTCCTGTAATTAAAACTTTCATAATTCAAAATAATCAATAATATTTTTTGTACCAAGCGTTTGTATTTCTCCGAAGGAGTCCTACGGACATTGCATCGTTCGTGTAGCCTGTACTGAGCGAAGTCGAAGTATCGCACACTTGTACTTTCAATTTTTATGGCAACAATTACTTAACACAATCGCCTATTTATTCAATGCAAAGGTTATAGTTTTCGCAACCGTTTGCGTTTATTTTCAATTCCTTACATTTGACACCGATTTGTAAAACATAACGATTATTGCCCCAAAAGCAAGCTGCGAAACGTTGAAAGTTTAATTTATGAGCATAAAAAAAGTAACTAAAATTGGGGTGCTTACTTCCGGAGGAGATGCTCCCGGAATGAATGCCGCAATAAGGGCTGTGGTAAGAACAGGTTTGTACAATGGCTTAGAAGTTTTTGGAGTGATGCGAGGATATTCAGGCATGGTGGATGATGACATTATTCCGATGAATGGAAGAAGCGTTGCCAACATAATTCAAAGAGGTGGTACTATTTTAAAAACTGCACGCAGTAAAGAGTTTATGACTCCCGAAGGTCGTGCTATTGCTTACGAAAATTTAAGAAAGCGAGGCATTGACGGGTTGGTTGTAATTGGTGGCGATGGCTCATTCAGAGGTGCACAAAAATTCAGCAGCGAATTTGATATTCCATGTATCGGTATACCCGGAACGATTGATAGAGATATGGCCGGTACAGATTCGACCATTGGTTTTGATACTGCTGTAAATACAGCAGTTGATGCCATCGATAAAATTCGCGATACAATGGATGCACACGACCGTTTATTTATTGTAGAAGTTATGGGTCGTGATGCAGGCTATATTGCTTTGCACAGCGGTATTGCAACAGGTGCTGAGAATATTATTATTCCCGAAACAAAAACAGATATTGAAGAGCTTATCGCTTCACTTACAGAAAAAGAAAAAAGAAAAAAATTAGTAAACCTCGTTGTTGTTGCAGAGGGTGGCGAGTTTGGAGATGCCAATGCTTTAGCTGCCATTGTTAAAGAACGCATACCAAGTGCAGATACCAGAGTTTGTATTTTAGGCCATATTCAACGCGGTGGCTCTCCTACCTGCCACGATCGTTTAATTGCCAGCCACATGGGCTACTATGCAGTTGAAAGTTTATTACATGGAAGGCAAAACGTTATGATCGGTGTTATTAATAACAAAATAACTTACACGCCATTAGATAAAGCGGTAAAAGAAAAACAACGCATTGGCCAGGAATGGATGCGTATTGTAAAAATATTAGCGAGCTAAAAACATATCAACCGAAATAAAACCATATGAGCAAGAATTTAAACAAGTACTTAACTAACAAAGTAAATAATTCTGCAGGTGTAGATCATACATCACACAAAACTAAGATTGTTGCAACAGTCGGGCCTGCCTGCGACACACCTGAAAAATTATTAGAGTTGGTTAAAGCCGGTGTAAATGTTTTCCGCTTAAACTTTTCACATGGCACACATGAAGATAAAGCAAGAATTATTCAGCATATAAGAGATATTAATGCATCCGAACCTTACAACATTTCAATTCTTGCAGACTTACAAGGGCCGAAATTACGTGTAGGTGAAATTGAAAATAATGCATTGGATTTACAGGTTGGAGATATACTAACTTTTACTAATACCAAATGCGTTGGTACTAAAGAAAAAATTTATGTTAGCTATCCTGACTTGGCAGGCGATGTAAGAGTTGGCAATATTATTTTAATTGACGATGGTAAAATTGAAGTAAAAGTTGTTGGCATTACTAAAGAAAAAGATGTAAAAGTGCAGGTTACATTGGGTGGTATTCTTTCTTCAAAAAAAGGTATTAATCTTCCTGATACAAAAATTTCTTTACCTGCATTAACAGAAAAAGATTTAGTAGACCTTGAATTTATTATTGAACAACAATGCGATTGGGTAGCATTAAGCTTTGTTAGACATGTAAAAGATATTGTTATTCTTCGTAATAAATTAGATGAGAAGAAAAGCAAAACAAAAATTATTGCCAAGATTGAAAAGCCTGAAGCATTAGTAAACATTAGAGATATTATTGTTGAAAGTGATGGTATAATGGTAGCCCGTGGAGACTTAGGTGTTGAATTACCTGTTGAACAAATACCTTTAATTCAAAGAGATTTAATTCGTAAATGTATCCACCGTGCAAAACCTGTAATTGTTGCTACACAAATGATGGAAAGCATGATGGATAGAGTTAAACCTAACCGTAGTGAAATTACAGACGTTGCTAATGCTGTATTAGAAGGTGCAGATGCAGTAATGCTTAGCGGCGAAACTGCTGCAGGCCAGCACCCGGCATTGGTTGTTGAAACAATGCGTAAAATTATTCATCAGGTTGAAGAGACTGAATACCGTTATAACAGAGAAGAAGATTTAAAACCGCAACCGCACTCTCCTTCTTTCTTAAGCGACGCTGTTTGTTATAATGCCTGTAAAATTTCAAGAGACGTAAACGCTGATGCATTAATTGGTATGACACAAAGTGGTTACACTGCATTTGTATTAAGCAGCTATAGACCCAAATCTCCTTTATTCATTTTTACTAAAGAAAAAAGCTTAATGAACCAATTGAGTTTAAGTTGGGGTGTCAGAGCTTTTTATTATGCTGAAGAAGATAGCTTAGATGATATTGTTTTCGACCAGATTGATATTTTAAAAGAACGCGGATTCTTAAAATCTGGCGATGTTGTAGTAAACACAGGAAGCACTCCGGTACACATGCACTTACCAACAAACGTTTTAAAGATTACTAAAGTTGAATAACAAACTATCATAATAAATGAAAGAGCTTATCATATTGGTAAGCTCTTTCTATTTATTTCAGATCAGTCATTTTTATGCAAACAGGTTTTTCAACATTTATTACTTGTCCGTTGGCTTCTAAAAAACCAGTAGCTTTTATAATTGTAAACACTACAATATTGTTACTGTCTCTATTAGCAACCAATAAAAATTTTCCCGTCGGGTCTATTGCAAAATTTCTCGGATGAACTCCATTGGTAGATTGATGACCGATTAGTCTTAGTCTACCATCACTTTGAACACCGTAGATAGATATGTCATTAGCCTTTGCCCTGTTTGTGGTATATAAATATTGACCGTTAGGTGTTATATGAATATCAGCACTTCCCTTATCTTCTTTAATTCCTGTATTATCACTTTCAATAGTTTGCAACGCTGTTAGCTTACCATCATTATATGCATAAGCAATAACATTTCCTTTTAATTCATTAATAACATAAACGAATTTTTTATTGGGATGAAATGCCAAATGCCTTGGCCCGCTTCCATCTTCAACTTCGGTCGTTAAAACATTTTCTTCGTCTAAAGGTTTTTCATTTTTAGGGTTGAATTTATATGCATACACTTTATCAGTTCCTAAATCATTCGAGAATAAAAATTTCTGATCAGGAGAAAAAACTGTACAATGCACGTGAGGTTTTGATTGACGAACAACATTCACACCATAACCCTGATGTTCTATTGTTTGAACAGGTTCGTTCAAACTACCGTCTGTATTGGTTTTCATGATGCTTAATGTTCCACCTTTATAATTGGCAACGGCAACCCAATTTCCTGTTGAATCAATATCAACAAAACAAGGCCCATCCCCTCCGCTTGAAACTTTATTAATAAATTTTAATTCCCCCTTTGTTTTATTGAACAATAAAGCATTTACTTCACTTTGCTCTGCTGTTTCGTTAACTGCATACACATTCTTTCCATTGGGTGAAACGCATAAATAAGACGGGTTATTCAAACCTGAAATTTTATTGACAGGCGTTGCTGTTCCTAAAACAAAATTGAATTTATATAAGTGAATATCATTGGTGTAAGTACCTACCAACATGTAACATTCTTTTGTTTGAGCAAAAGATGTATAGGCAAAGAATAAACCAAATGCAACAAGCAAACGTTTCATAAATTTTTATTTGATAACAAGATAATGAATGAAAAAATATGAGCAAGAAAAAAGCCACTCCAAAATCGGAATGGCTTTATATGAATTGTTGAATTTAAATTTTACTCAAACTTTAAATCCAATCCTAAACCTCTTAATTCATGTACCAATACATTGAATGATTCAGGAATACCTGCACGTGGAATGTTTTCGCCTTTTACAATAGCTTCATAAGTTTTCGCACGGCCGATAATATCATCAGATTTAATAGTCAATAACTCCTGTAAGATGTTAGCAGCACCATAAGCTTCTAATGCCCAAACCTCCATCTCACCAAATCTTTGACCACCAAACTGAGCCTTACCGCCCAACGGTTGTTGGGTAATTAAACTGTATGGTCCGATTGAACGGGCATGCATTTTATCATCAACCATGTGGTGCAACTTAATTACATAAATAACACCCACCGTTGCTTTTTGGTGGAAACGCTCGCCTGTTTCACCATCGTACAAATAAGTATGACCGTTTAAAGGAATGTTCGCATCATTACAATATTGCTCAATTTCAGCAGTACTTGCACCATCAAAAATCGGTGTAGCAAAACGCATGTTTAATTTCTTACCGGCCCAACCTAAGATAGTTTCATAAATCTGTCCGAGGTTCATACGGGAAGGTACACCCAACGGGTTCAACACAATGTCAACCGGTGTTCCATCTTCCATAAAAGGCATATCTTCTGCACGTACAATCTTAGCAACAATACCTTTATTACCGTGACGACCGGCCATTTTATCACCCACTTTCAACTTACGTTTAACTGCGAGATAAACTTTCGCCAATTTCAATACACCAGCTGGTAATTCATCACCAATTGAAATATTGAATTTTTCTCTCTTATATCTTCCTAACTCTTCGTTAAACTTAATAGTATAGTTGTGCAACAAAGTGTTGATATAATCATCAGTTTCAGCTTCGCTTGTCCAACCTAAAGGATTTACACTTTGATAATCGATAGCTGCTAAATTTTTAGGATTGAACTTAGCACCTTTACCAATTAACACTTCACCAAAGTTATTGCTTACACCGGCAGAAGCTTTATCTTTTAATAATTGCTGTAATTTGCTTAACAACTGCTCTTTAAGATCTTCAATATTTTGCTGATGAATTTTCTCAACTTTTTCTAACTGAGCTTTTTCACGAACTTTTGAATTTTTATCTTTCTTAGCACGTTGGAACAATTTCTTATCAATTACAATACCTTCAGTTCCGTTCGGAGCTTTTAAAGAAGCATCTTTTGCATCTCCTGCTTTATCCCCGAAAATAGCACGTAATAGTTTTTCTTCAGGTGTAGGATCGCTTTCTCCTTTTGGAGTAATCTTTCCTATTAAAATATCTCCTTCTTTAATAGTAGCACCAATTCTTATAATACCGTTTTCATCCAAATCTTTAGTAGCTTCTTCAGAAACGTTTGGAATATCGGGCGTTAATTCTTCCTCACCTAATTTAGTATCACGAACTTCCAATTCATATTCTTCAATATGAACTGAAGTGTACCAGTCTTCACGTACTACTTTTTCATTAATTACAATCGCATCTTCAAAGTTGTAACCTTTCCAAGGCATGAACGCAACCTGTAAGTTTCTACCTAAAGCCAATTCGCCATCTTTGGTTGCATAACCTTCAGTTAAGAAATCTCCTTTTTTAACTTTCTGTCCTTTTTTAACAGCCGGACGAAGGTTTATACAAGTAGCCTGATTTGTTTTAATAAATTTAGTTAGTTTATAAACTTTCAGGTCTTCTTCAAAGCTTACTAATCTGTCTAAATCATTTCTGTCGTAACGAACATGAATTTCTTTAGCGTCAACAAACTCTACAACACCATTACCTTCCGCATGAATCTGAATACGTGCATCTCGTGCAGCTTTTCCTTCCAATCCTGTGCCTACAATCGGAGCTTCAGGACGAATTAACGGAACAGCCTGACGTTGCATGTTTGAACCCATCAATGCACGGTTAGCATCATCATGTTCTAAGAATGGAATTAAAGAAGCACTCAAACCAACAATCTGGTTTGGAGCTACGTCCATATATTCTACTTCAGATTTATCTAAAATCGGGAAATCACCTGTTTGACGTGATACAACTTTTTCTTCTGCAAACTCTCCGTTATCTTTTAAAGGAGAATTACTTTGAGCAATTTTCGCTGTATCTTCTTCCTCCGCACTTAAGAAAGTTAATTCTTTCATATTCACTTTGCCGTTCTCAACTTTACGATAAGGCGTTTCAATAAAGCCCATATCGTTTACAGCAGCGTGAACACAAAGTGTAGAAATCAAACCGATGTTAGGACCCTCCGGAGTTTCAATAGTACATAAACGACCGTAGTGAGAATAATGCACGTCACGTACCTCGAAACCAGCTCTCTCTCTGCTTAAACCACCGGGTCCTAAAGCTGAAATACGACGTTTGTGTGTAATTTCAGAAAGCGGATTGGTTTGGTCAAGAAATTGAGATAATTGAGAAGTACCGAAGAATGAGTTGATAACTGAAGAAAGTGTTCTTGCATTAATCAAATCAACCGGTGTAAATACCTCATTATCACGCACATTCATTCTTTCACGAATGGTACGTGCCATACGGGCTAAACCAACTCCGAATTGAGCATATAATTGTTCACCTACAGTTCTTACACGGCGGTTTGACAAGTGATCAATATCATCAATCTCGGCCTTCGCATTGGTTAAACGAACCAAATATTTGATGATTTCAATGATATCCTGCTTAGTCAAAACCTTTTTAGTTAAAGGATATTCCAGGCCCAATTTTCTGTTGATTTTATAACGACCAACCTCTCCTAAATCATAACGCTTATCAGAGAAGAATAATTTGTCTATAATACCACGTGCAGTTTCATTGTCTGGAGCATCTGCACCACGCAATTGGCGATAAATGTGTTGCACTGCTTCTAACTCACTGTTCGAAGTATCTTTATTTAAAGTGTTGTAAATAATTGCATAATCACCACCAACATCTTCTTTTTGTATAAATACATTCTTAACTTCTAATTCTACAATTGTATTGATAGCATCTTCATCCAAAACTGTATCACGCTCCATTACAATTTCATTACGCTCAATACTTACTACCTCACCGGTATCTTCATCTACGAAATCTTCAACCCAGGTTCTCAATACACGGGCTGCTAATTTCTTACCAATATGTTTTTCCAATTCTTTTTTATCGGCAGCAACTTCATCAGCCATACCGAATAATTCAAGAATATCTTTATCTGTTTCAAAACCAATTGAACGCAATAATGTAGTTACAGGGAATTTCTTTTTACGGTCAATATAAGCATACATAACATTGTTAATGTCTGTAGCAAATTCCATCCACGCTCCTTTGAAAGGAATTACACGGGCAGAATAAATTTTTGTTCCGTTCGGGTGAACTGATTGACCGAAAAACACACCCGGTGAACGATGTAATTGAGAAACTACCACACGTTCTGCACCATTGATAACAAAAGTACCACGTGGTGTCATATAAGGAATATTGCCCAAGAATACATCCTGAACAATTGTTTGGAAATCTACGTGCTCTTCATCGTTACAACTTAAACGTAATTTGGCTTTTAAAGGCACAGCGTAAGTTAATCCGCGTTCCATACATTCTTCAATGCTGTAACGGGGAGGATCAATGAAGTAATCTAAAAATTCTAAAACGAAGATGTTACGGGTGTCTGTAATAGGAAAATTATCTTTAAACACACGGAACAAACCTTCCACATTACGCTTATCGGGCGTTGTTTCTAATTGAAAAAATTCTTTAAAAGATTCTAACTGAATGTCAAGTAAATCAGGGGCATCCGCTAAATGTTTTGTTTTACCGAAGTTTACCCTGTTGTGCAATGTTGTTGTAGACATAATGTAATGTAAAGCCGGTTTTACTTTCGTAATGATTACTGTAACAGTCTAATGGCCATAAACCGAACAGTATTTTGCTAATTAGCCTGAATTTAAAAAAGGATTGCAAAAGTAAGGATTGTGTTGGAATGACAAAATGAAAATTTCGCAGATTTACTCACATTACTGAATAAGGTTTATTCTAACAAAATTTTAGTAATTCTTTGATAAACCAAGCATTATCAAAGAACATCTTTTATAAAAATCATTTTATGAAAAAAGCAGTTATAATAAGTTTAATACTCCTTTGCGGTTTTTATAGTGATGCTCAGGTATGGATGGGTTCTACCATTAGAATCGGTGCCCCCAGAACCTATAGAAGAGGCCCTGGCAGGGAACCCGTAAAATACAACCCTTCAGTTGATTTTTCAATAGGATACGGATTTCCCAACCTCGATAAAAATTTATTGAGTGATTTTTACGGATATTATCGCAGCAATGCTTCGCAAACCGGTCCTGTCAGCGGGTCTATTGATTATCAGTACAGTAAATACAACAGTATTGGCATTTTAGCTACTTACGGAAAGGCGTCAGTACTTTACAACAGTTACGGCACTGCTTCTTCTTTTACCGGAAACATTGAGAGTTGGAGTGTGATGTTAAATTTAATAAATTATATGCCGGGAACAGATAAGGTAAACCCCTATTTGAGAACAGCAATTGGTATTAATTCCGCTACAATTAATTATTTATACAATGATGGTACACATGCATTTGGTTCAAATTCGCCATCAGATTTAGCTTATCAGGTTAGTTTAGGTGCCAAATTCGGGTTATCAAAGAAATCTTCTTTTTTTATTGAAGCGGGTTATGGAAAATATATTTTACAGGGAGGTTTATCATTTAAGTTCTGAATAATAAAATAGCCCCGCAAATTGCGGGGCTATTTTATGACAAGTATTTTAAATTGAAATTATTTGATTTCAACTTCAGCACCTGCATCTTTTAATTTAGCAGCTAATTCATCAGCTTCAGCTTTAGAAATACCTTCTTTAACCGGTTTTGGAGCACCGTCAACTAAGTCTTTAGCTTCTTTCAAACCTAAACCTGTTAATTCTTTAACTACTTTCACAACACCTAATTTAGCTGCACCTGCACTTTTTAAGATAACATCAAAAGATGTTTTCTCAGCTACTGCTGCACCACCGCCATCGCCACCTGCTGCTACAACTACTGCCGCTGCTGCAGCCGGCTCAATGCCGTATTCAGATTTAAGCACATCTGCTAATTCCTGTACTTCTTTTACTGTTAAGCCTACTAATTGTTCGGCTAATGCTTTTACGTCTGCCATATTTTTACTTTTTAACCGCCTTCATAGTTTTATCTCCGGCGGATGGTTAATGAATATGCCTTTATTTTAAACCCATCCGGCAAGGGTAATATTTTAATAATTATTCTGCTGTAGCTGTTTCAGCTTGCTTTTCGTGATGGTGCAATAAAGCAGCCAATACACGTTTTGCAGGAGATTGTAACAATCCGATTACTTCTCCAATTAATTCATTCTTAGTCTTAATCTGAGTAAGTGCTTTAAGATTGTTATCGCCGGCATAAACATCGCCATTAATAAAAGCAGCTTTCAACACCGGTTTTTCGCCATTGCTTTCTTTTCTGAAAGAAGAAATAATCAAAGCCGGCTCTTTAGGATTTTCGCTGAATAGTAATGCAGTTACATTATTTAAAGCTGCATAAACACCTGAATATTTTTCAGCATCAATAGACTCTAATGCCTTCTTAATCAATGTATTTTTAGCAACTCTCATTTCTACTTGTTTATCAAAACAAGCTCTGCGTAATTTACCGATTTGGTCTACTGTAAGCGACTCAGTATCGGTAACATAGAAATTATTGTATTGTGAGAATTTCTCTTTGAGAACTTCAATCACTTCATTTTTTTGATCTTTTGTCATAACTAATTTGTTTTAGTAACCCGTTTCATTGTCCGAAGACTCCACAGGATTAGTTAGCTAATGTTTTAACATCTAATGCAATTCCAGGGCTCATGCTGCTTGCCATGCTAACACCTTTCAAGTAAATACCTTTTGCAGAAGATGGTTTTAATTTATTAATTGCGTTAATTAATTCAGTACTGTTTTCAGCAATTTTTTCAGCAGTGAAAGAAACACGACCTATTGATGCATGAACAATACCTGTTTTATCAACTTTAAATGCAATTTTACCACCTTTAACTTCATTAACAGCGGCAGCAACATCATTGGTTACTGTTCCTGTTTTAGGGTTTGGCATTAAGTTACGAGGGCCTAATACTTTACCTAATTTACCAATTTTAGGCATAACAGAAGGTGTAGCAACAATAACATCTACATCTACCCAGCCGCTTTCAATTTTTGTGATAAATTCATCTAAACCAACATAATCAGCACCTGCTTCTTTAGCAGCAGCCTCTTTATCTGGAGTACATAATACTAATACTTTTTTTGTTTTACCTGTTCCATGAGGTAAAGTTACTGTTCCGCGAACTTGCTGGTCTGCTTTTTTAGGGTCAACACCTAAACGAATATGCAAATCAACAGAGCTGTCGAATTTTGTACAGTTAATTTCTTTTACTAATGCAGAAGCATCTTTAAGGGAATAAACTTTGTTTTTATCCACCTTAGCTTCAGCAGCTTTTCTTTTTTTAGTCAATGACATTTTTAAAGATTTTTAAAGTGAATAAATTAATTTTCCCAAGGTGCTTTTCCATCAACCGTTAAACCCATGCTACGTGCAGTACCGGCTACCATGCTCATAGCACTTTCTAACTTGAAACAGTTCAAATCAGGCATTTTATCTTTTGCGATAGCCTCAATTTGAGTCCAGGTTACTTTACCAACTTTAGCACGATTACTTTCTTTACTACCTTTCTGAAGTTTTGCCGCTTCCATTAATTGAACAGCAGCAGGAGCAGTTTTAATTACAAAGTCGAAAGACTTATCTGTATAAACTGTGATAATAACGGGAACAACTTTTCCCATTTTATCCTGAGTTCTTGCATTAAATTGTTTGCAGAACTCCATAATGTTAACACCCTTTGAACCGAGTGCCGGACCTACCGGAGGTGCGGGGTTAGCCTGACCACCTTTAACCTGCAGCTTTACAAAGCCGGAGATTTCTTTAGCCATTTTAATTGATTTTTATTGGTTTTAACGTTAAGCCTGAGCTTAACTCCCAAGCTGCTTTTCAGCAGATTTTCAAATCATTCTTAGTTAAAAGAACTTTTTTGGGACTGCAAAAGTAGGGGAATGAACTATTACTAACAAAAGATTTTATTTATCAATTGCATGATCTCCCCTTACATCTTCTCCACTCCATATTTTTTGTGAAGTAAACTTTCGGGAAGCATCGGCCCAAAAGGAATCTGCAGGAGGCAAGCCTAACGGAAGAAAAATGAAAGAGGTTAAATAAAGGCTTCCTGTATTATTGTAGGTATCTGCTAAATCTGGCTGATAGCCATATAATCCGATAGTTAACCAACCTTGCGAATTAAAAGTAGTATTGCTTTCTGTTGTTTTTTTAATTACGGCTGTTAATGCACACCGTACCTGAGCAGGCAAAAGGCTTTCAGGCAATTTTTTCTTCACAACCATATCTGCTAAATGATGAAAAGCCCCAGCTCTGTAAACAATAGAACGACCGGTTGCAGGAAAACTTCCGTCTGTATTAATCAATCTTTCCTGAATAACAGCATACCGCTCGCTTCTTTCTTTATACTTTATGAGAAATGGTTTAAAAGATGTATTTTTTTCACTTACAACTTCTGCGATAGCATTTAAAAAAGGGTGAATAACATAGCTGTTATAGTAATCCCAATGATAAGCAATGCCATCGGAATAAACACCATCGCCTACATACCATTGTTCAAACTGCCTGATGCAAAATTCAACTCTTACAATATCCCAATCATATCCATATTTACAAAAGAAAGCCTCTATCATACCGGAAAATAAAATCCAATTACTGTATGCAGGTTTTATTTTTTGTGTTGAATGAAAAGCTGTAACAACCTGTTGCTTTGTTACGGAATCTAAACGGTTCCAAAGCCAGGGGCATCTTATTAATCCTAATGCCAGAAATGCAGCATCAACTAAAGATTGGCTTTGTGTGAAATTCATATAATCTTTCGCAAATGGGTTTACGCCGTTTTTCAATCCCTTGATTATCCATTCTCTGTATTGTGAGCGAAGGCCTCTCTCCTTTTCATTTCCATCTTCAATATTTAACCAGGTTGACATGCCACAAAACATTCTTGCAAAACCTTCCAGATAGGCCGCCGCTTTTCTCATAACGGCATTATCTGTTCTTTTGGAAAGTTCAACAGGCATAACTTCTTTTAATTTATCCTGAGATAAATTATACATCAAAGGTTTAGCCATTTTATCCATTATACTTAACCAGTAATCTCTGTCTGATTGAGCATTTACATTAATGAACAAAACAGTTAGAGCAATAAATGCAAGAAGCTTTTTCATGATATTATTTTTGAGCTGCAGCTAATTGTTTATATCTAATCATTGCTTCTACAAAATAATAATCTGCATAAGTTAAAGGCACATCTACTTCAGTTTTGTTTGGCATGTGACCAACACAATGTTGAATAATAAAACCGCCATTAGTTCCTTGTGCTGCTTTATAAGTTGAGGATGATAAATTCTTTAAAATAGTTTCTGCAGCAGAAACATATTGAAGGGCCATTTTCGCATCAACATACTTATATAACTCAAGTAAAGCTGAAGCAGTAATTGATGCAGCAGATGCATCTCGTAAAGCATCAGGAATATCGGGTGCATTAAAGTCCCAATAAGGTATTTTATCTACTGGTAAATTTTTATTATTCAGTATAAATGATGCAATATGGTTAGCCTGCTCCAAGTATTTTTTATCTTTTGTTTCTCTATACATAACCGTATACCCATACAGTCCCCAAGCCTGTCCCCTTGCCCATGCAGATTCATCTGAAAATCCTTGTGCCGTTTTTTTCTGCTGCACTGCACCTGTTTGTGGATTATAATTGACAACATGATAAGAACTGTAATCGTTTCTGAAATGATTTTGAATAGTTGTATTGGCATGGGTAACTGCAATTTTATAAAAAGAAGAATCGCCGCTAACTTTTGTTGCCCAAAACAGCATTTCAAGATTCATCATATTATCAATAATTACTAAAAAATCTGAAGGTTTAGAATCCCATGACTTTATACAACCCACAGCAGGATTAAATCTTGTACTTAAAGATTTTGCACTGGTCAGTAATATTTGCTTGTATTCAGGTTTTGAAAATGTTTTATCAGCATTGCCAAAACTGCAATACATCATAAAACCTAAATCATGTGTGCGGGTATTTAGTTTTTCTTTTTCTAATAAAGTAAGCATTCGCAATGCTTCTTTATACAAAGTTGAATCTTTAGTTTGTTGAAAGAGATTCAGCAATGTACCGGAGTAAAATCCACTACACCACCATGATGAACTACTAAACTCATATTGACCGGTTGCCGAAGCATAAGTTTTAGGGAATTTATCGGCAGGTAAATTTTTCATCAATAGCTTGTATTGATTATCTGCATCAATAAAATTTCGCTCAATAGTTTTAAGCAATGTTTTATCAACTTTATAAGCAAATGGCTTTTGGGCAAAAAGCAAATGGGTGGCACATAAAAAAAGGGCAAGCAATTGTTTCTTCATACAATAGTTTAAGAAACAAGATTAACAAATTTCTTGGCAGAAATAAAAAAAGACAATCATAAGTTGATTATCTTCAGAAAAAGTGGAGCTGAGCGGAATCGAACCGCTGTCCAAACATCGCTACCATAAGTTTTCTACATGCTTATTCCATTATTATTTGTCGGCATTAAACAGGAAATGAACAAACCGATTTAAAGCTTAGCTGAATTATCTTAATCCCGATTCACAGCCTTATCAGGAAGCATCTTGTTTTGTTTTGAGTCGGCGGCGGAACCTGGTAACAAGCTAACCTGTTCGGCGGCCCGAATGACTGGTTAATCACTGATTAAGCAGCCATGGCATACTGTGTATTGCCATTTATAGTTTGAATATTCAGATTAAAGTGCTAATTATCCAACGCACTGCATGCTTATACCTACCGTAACCTATGCTGTCAAAACCAATACAGCCCCATAATTATTTACAATGTAATGATGTACGATTTAAGATTTATAAAAAATCAATAATCTTTTGTACCAAGTTGCAAAGCTACTATTAAACTTCCGTTGCGTCGCACTCTTGTACGTTCATATCGCTACTCAACTTTTATGAAACAGTCTAAAGAAATCCAAGCCTAATGCATAAGCCATTAATCCTAATAATAAAACCATACCAACAGTTTGAGCATATTCCATAAACTTATCACTTGGTTTTCTGCCTGTAACCATCTCAACAATGGTAAACAATGCATGTCCGCCATCCAATGCCGGAATTGGCAATACATTCATAAAAGCTAATATGATAGAAAAAATAGCAGTTAAAGTCCAGAAACTTTGCCAATCCCATACACCCGGAAACACACTTCCTATGCTGATTACGCTACCTAAACTTTCGTTAGGATTTGCCTTACCTGAAAATAATTGCTTAATACCTGTTAAGTAATTCTGTAAAGTAACAAAGCATCTTGACAATCCTTTTGGTACAGATTGAGCAAACGTATAAGTAACTGTATCTATTTTAAACCCGAGTTTGCTGTAATTGGCAACAGGTGCAAAACCTATTCTCCCTTCATCAGTTGTTTTAATAGGCAATACCAACGTATCTGCATTTCTAACAATTTTTATTTGAACTGTTTTATTTTTATACTTTTTAATTTCCTGCATTACTAAATGATGAAATTGTGTAGGCTGATTATTAACAGCAATAATTTGATCGCCCTTTTTTAAACCTGCGGTATAAGCAGGAAGTTTTTTGTCAACAGTATCAACAATACAAGGGAATCTCAATTCAGCAAAACCTAACCCCTTTTCTTTATTTAGTTGACGTATTAAAGTTTCGGGTAATTGTAAAACAGAATCTTTTCCATCTCTTAAAATGGTAATAGTTTTTGCTTCAGATAAGATTATTTTTTTGGTTACAGAGCTTTCATCTTTCACAACACTTGTATCAACTTTTAAAATGATATCCCCATCTTTCAAACCAACACTTTTACCTATAGAATCTACTGCCAAGCCATATTTTGTTTCTAAAGGTTTTAAATTTTCATCACCCCAAACCCATGTTATGCCAATAAAAATTATAATTGCCAATAATACATTCACCGTAACACCCCCTAACATAATTATTAAACGTTGCCAAGGTTTTTTTGCTCTGAATTCATAAGGTTGCGGAGGTAATTTCAATTGCTCTTTATCCATACTTTCATCAATCATACCGCTAATTTTCACATAACCGCCAAACGGTATCCAGCCAAGCCCCCATTCAGTTTCACCTATTTTCTTTTTAGCCAGGCTAAACCCGGGGTTAAAGAATAAATAAAATTTTTCTACTCTGCATTTAAACCATTTAGCCGGTAAAAAATGTCCAAGCTCATGCAGTACTACTAATATGGAAAACGATAAAACAAACTGTGCAGCTTTAATACCTACTGTTGCCCAATTAATTGCTAATAAAGTCATACCCTAAATCCCTAAAGGGACTATTTAAATTAATTAATTATTGTTTATTCTTTCAAATTATTTTCCTTCCCCTTTAGGGTTAGGGCTTACATTTGAATTATAGAGGCGGCAAAATTACGTGCCTCTCCATCGCTTTCAAAGTAATCTTTCAATGTTGGCTTTTCTATAAATGGAATTTTTGCCATTGTTCTTTCAATCAACTCCGTCATATCTAAAAAACCAATTCTGTTTCTTAAAAAAGCAAATACTGCAATTTCATTAGCAGCATTCATAACACAAGGTAAATTGCCTCCTTTGTGCAGTGCATCAATGGCTAAGCTTAAATTACGGAAAGTCTTAAAATCGGGTTCTTCAAAAGATAAAGTGTTAGGCTTTTTAAAATCGTAACGTTTAAAATCATTTGGCAAGCGTTGCGGAAAAGCCATTGCATATTGAATAGGCAATTTCATATCGGGCAAACCCATTTGAGCCTTCATGCTGCCATCTTCAAACTGAACCATACTATGAATAATACTTTGCGGATGAATAACCACCTGCACCTGCTCGGCTTGGAGATTGAATAACCATTTGGCTTCAATCATTTCCAAACCTTTATTCATTAATGTAGAAGAATCAATAGAAATTTTAGCACCCATACTCCAGTTCGGGTGTTGCAATGCATGGTCTCTTTTTACATTCACTAAAAAATTAGGCTTTCTTCCTAAAAACGGACCGCCGCTTGCAGTAAGAATGATTTTTTCAATTTTATTTCTTCCTTCACCAACCAAACATTGAAATATTGCTGAGTGCTCGCTATCAACCGGAATTACAGGAACTCTTTTTTCCAATGCTTTTTTCATTACAATATCACCTGCAACCACCAATGTTTCTTTATTTGCCAAGGCAATTGCTTTGCCGTTATCAATTGCTTTTAAAGTTGGTTTTAAACCTGCATAACCAACGATGGCAGCAAGCATCATATCATAATAATCTGCAGCCGCAGCTTCTTCCAATGCAGCTTCTCCACTTGCAACACCAATAGTTGTATTAACTAATGCTTCTTTAATTGTGTGATATTTTTTTTCATCACCAATTACAACCAATTTAGGATTGAATTGCAATGCTTGTTTAATCAATAACTCGGCGTTATTTTGTGCTGTTAATACAGCAACAGAAAATTTATCGGCATTCGCAGCAATAACATCTAATGCCTGCGTACCGATAGAGCCTGTAGAGCCAAATATTGCAATGCGTTTTGTTTGCATTAAATTTTATTTCTTCAAAAAATGAAAGCGAGTAAAGATAGCAGATTAATTAAGCCAAAAAAGCCTGTAGTTCCTCTGCAATTTTTCTATCGTTACTTAAACGGGGAACTTTATTTTGTCCGCCTAATTTGCCGATAGATTTCATATAATCTATAAAGCCATTTTTTCTTATCACGTTAATTTTTAATTGCTGAAGAATATTACCACTGATTAAATCATCGTAATAAACATTTTTCTTCCGCAAATTATCATCAACTTTTTTTATGAAAGTTGATAAATCATCCGGCATATTTTCAAACTCAATAAACCATTCATGAAAACTTTTCCCTTCCCCTTGTGCAATGTTAGGAGCAACAGTAAACTCGATAATTTTAGTTTCGAATTCTTCCGCAGCATTTAATAAAGCATACTCTACTTCTTCACCAATAACATGTTCACCAAAAGCTGAAATAAAGTGTTTTATTCTTCCTGTAACAACAATTCTGTATGGATGTAAGCTTACAAACTTTACGGTATCGCCAATATTATAACCCCATAAGCCGGCATTACTATTTATTATTAATGCATAGTTTTCATTTAACTGTACATCTTTTAATGAAAGCCTTGTTGGATTGGTGCTGAAGATTTCACCTGCGGGAATAAATTCAAAGAATATTCCTGAATTAGTATTTAACAACAAGCCTTCATGTTGTTGAGAATCCTGAAAAGCGATAAAACCTTCACTGGCGGGAAACAATTCTATGCAATCAATCTGCTTACCGATGCTTTCAAATAATTTCTTTTTATATGGAGCGAAGTTTACACCACCCTGAACCATAACTGAAAAATCAGGAAACAGCTCTCCTATTTTTTTTCCGCTCTTTTCAACCAACCTGTCAAAATACATTTGCATCCAGGGCGGAATACCGCTAATCAAAGTCATTTGTTGATGTATGGTTTCTTCAACAATCTTATCAAGCTTGGTTTCCCAATCTTCAATACAATTTGTTTCGTAAGATGGCAATTGATTAGAACGTAAATATTTGGGTACATGATGATTTACTATACCGCTTAATCTTCCGGTAGGAATTCCGCTGATTCTTTCAAGTTCCGGAGAACCGCTTAAGAATATCATTTTCCCTTTAGCAAAATCGTAATTACCTGTTTCTGCCATATAACATAATAAGGCATTTCTGGCGGTATCAATATGATTGGAAATAGAGTCTTTAGTTATAGGAATGTATTTTGCACCGCTGGTAGTTCCGCTGGTCTTTGCTAAATATATCGGCTTGCCTTCCCATAAAACATTCTTTTTCCCTTCTTTAATTTGTTCTATATAAGGTTTTAACAGCTCATAATCTCTTACAGGTACGGCTTTTTTAAACTGTTCGTAATCGGCAACTTCATTCAGCTTATGTTCTTTGCCAAAAACGGTTTCCTTCCCGGTTTTTATCAATTTCTGTAGTATCGCCAACTGGTCTGCAATAGCAGCAGTCTTATTTTTTTCAATTTTTGAATGTATAAGTTGAGCAAATGGCCTTGCCAATAATGATTTTAAATTCATACAAATCCTGACTGTACAGGTTTGCAAATGTAAGCGGGCAGTGAAGCCATTTTATAAGTTATTTTCGTAAAAAACAGATATTTAACGTTGTGGTGGTTCTTATTTCAAAAAACTTTGCAAAATTTCGTCATCAACCCTTACCTTTGCCGTCCTAATTTTTTAAGCTATGTTAGCAGTTGTAAAAATCGCAGGTCAACAATTTAAAGTGCAAGCCGGAGATAATTTATATGTACCTCACCTGCAAGGTAAAGCCGGAGATAAAGTTGAATTTAATGAAGTATTGTTAGTAGATAATGCCGGTTCAGTTTCTGTAGGCAGTGCTGCAAAAGCAACTGTAACTGCTGAAATTGTAAAAGATTTAGTGCAAGGCGATAAAGTAATTGCTTTTAAAATGAAAAGAAGAAAAGGCTTTCGTAAAAAGCATGGTCATCGCACACACTATACACAAATTAAAATTGAAAGTATAGCTTAATTGTTTTTGATAACAATTAAATAGTTTATAAAAAAATATAATTTAAAAATCATTTTTTATGGCACATAAAAAAGGTGAAGGAAGTGTAAAAAACGGACGTGACAGTAACAGCAAACGTTTAGGTGTAAAAATATTTGGCGGACAACCTGTTGTTTCAGGAAATATTATTCTTCGTCAGCGTGGTACAGAATATCATCCCGGTAAAAATGTTGGAGTTGGAAAAGACTTCACATTGTTTGCTTTAACTGATGGTGTAGTTGAATTTAAAAAAGGTAAAGAAGATAAAACAAAAGTGTCTGTATTGCCTGTAGCAACTTCTGCATAAAAAGTTTTTTTTTGCGGTTAATAAAATGTTTATACTTTTATAGTATTAACTAACCATTAAATTTTAAAATTATGGCAAAGGCCGCAAAAAAAGCTGCTAAAAAAGCTGCTCCAAAAAAAGTTGCAAAGAAAGCTGCTCCTAAGAAAGCTGCTCCTAAGAAAGCTGCTAAAAAAGCTGCTCCTAAGAAAGCTGCTAAAAAGAAATAAGCTTCAAAAGCTTAATACAAGAAGCCTCGCAAAAACTGCGGGGCTTTTTTTATTTTTATTAAAAGCCTTGCTATTACTACATTTGAAACATGGATAACTATTCAATTGCAGATAATTTTTCATTGCTATCCAAACTAATGGATATTCATGGAGATAACAGCTTTAAAGCTAAATCTTATTCAGCCGCCGCATTTACTATAGAAAAATTAGATATACAATTAAGTGCTATTGAAGAGCAGAAAATATTTTCAATAAGAGGTATCGGTGAGTCAGTAGGTAAAAAAATTGTAGAGCAATTAAGAACAGGGCAATTATCATCTCTTAATGAATACTTAGAAAAAACTCCACCGGGCATTATAGAAATGCTGTTGCATATTAAAGGCTTAGGTCCAAAAAAAATTGCAACAGTTTGGAAAGATTTAGAAATAGAAACTATTGGGGAGTTGTTGTATGCATGCAATGAAAACAGGTTAACACTTTATAAAGGTTTTGGTGAAAAAACTCAAAACAATATCAAGGAATCAATTGAGTTTTATTTAAACAGTTTAGGTAATTACTTATATCAACAAATAGAAACTTATGCAATTGCTTTTGATGAAAAAATAAAATCTGTTTTTAAAGAACATACATTTCATTTAACAGGTGCATTTAAAAGACAGCTTGAAACAATTGATAAATTAGAGTGGGTTACTTCAACTCCTGTAAATATCTTACAAACATTCTTTTTTAATAACGGGTTTGAATTAGTAAAAGAAGATAATAATTACATTTCATTTAAGGGAAAAGAAAATGTACAATTAGGTTTTTATAGTTGCGAGAGCAATCAATTGATTGCTGCTTTATTTAAAACAAGTTGCAGTGAGGTTTTTTATGATGAATGGGTAAAGCAAACATCATGGAATGAAAATGACAATTATATAACCGAGGAGCAAATATTTAGTACTTATAACGTTGATTTTATTCCTTCTTTTTTAAGAGAAAAAGCATCAGTAATTGAAACAGCAAAGAACAAAAATTTACCTGCTGTTATTCGAACAGCAGATATTACAGCTATTATTCACAGTCACAGTAACTGGAGTGACGGTAGTAATTCTGTAGAAGAAATGGCTCATGAATGTATAAAAAGAGGGTTGCAATATTTAGTTTTAAGCGACCACTCAAAAGCCGCTTATTATGCTAAAGGTTTAGATGAGGAAAGAATTATAGCTCAACACCAACACATTGATGAATTGAATAAAAAACTCAATCCCTTTAAAATATTTAAAAGTATTGAGTGTGATATTTTAAATGACGGCAACCTTGATTATACTCCCGATATCTTAAAAACTTTCGATATAATTATTGCTTCTGTTCATTCCAATTTAAAAATGAATGAAGAGAAAGCTATGATGCGTTTATTAAAAGCTATTGAAAACCCATACACTTCGATATTAGGACATATGACAGGCAGGCTTCTATTAAGCAGAAACGGTTATCCTGTAAATCATAAAACAATTATTGATGCCTGTGCTGCAAACAATGTTGTAATAGAATTAAATGCTCACCCACGAAGATTAGATATTGATTGGCGATGGATTGATTATGCTTTAGAGAAAAATATTTTAATCTCTATAAACCCCGATGCTCATAGCATTGAAGGTTATGATGATTGCAGGTATGGAGTTTTGGCTGCACAAAAAGCAGGCTTAACTAAACAACAAAACCTCAGCAGTTTTTCTTTAAGCAATTTTGAAGAATTTGTAAATATTCAGCAAAAGAAAAGACCTTAACCCTACAGTTTAACTAACACATAAGTGTCTAATTCTTTATCTCTCCCTTGGGGATTTAAAAATGGGAGTGATAATTGTGTTACGCCATAAGTTTTAATTTCTGTAATAATTGATACCGTTGAAAACCTTCCTTGAATAACGGGCAAGCTGCTTTTCTTAGCAATTACCATTTCATTCTTTTGTAATTGATTAACTGAAACAATAGGATAAATATGCTTTGAGTAAAAGTGAAATGAGTGCCCTATATTTTCATCCAGCAAAACGATATTATTTTTATCCAGTTGATTCTTTTCAATATAAGTTGCAAATGCACTACCCTTTTGATATTTAAGTAAAGAAGGATAGAATGCTGTATTCAAAAAAATATTCACGCCTATTACCGTAAAACATGCTGCCGGTAAGAGTTTTGGCAACTTGCTATTTTTTCTGAAAAGAATAAAAAGATAACCTGCAAAACAAACTAAAGCTACTATGCTTACATATTTGGGGATTGTATTAAACGGCCAATACATTAATAAGATTACAGCCATCCACAATAAACTGAAAATAAAAAAGTGAAAAACTGATAACACATTTCTCAACTTTTTAAATTCTTCTGTAAACAACAGTTTATACAAAAAATTTGCTGTAACTATTGCTGCTAAAGGGAATACAACGAATATATAATGTGGCAACTGTGCCTGGCTTCTTGCTAAAATGCAATAAGTAATTATAAAACCTCCTGTTGATATCCACTCTTCTTTTTGGGTTAGTTTAAACTTGTCCTGAATTAATCTTCCTGCATTCATTATTAAACCGATAAGGAAGAAAATTATCCATGGTAAAAAACTCCATAACATATTTTGCAGCAGAAAGGTAAATTCATTCATCTCTTTAAATGAATTCTCGCCGGTATATCTTCCAAAGCTTTGTGTCCAATAATAAAAACGTAAACCGGATTGGATTGGAACATGATTAATAATTTTTCCTGGATGTTTATCAAACTGTTCGTACAAACCAATGCTCATAGGTATTAAAGCAATAGCGATAATAATAATTCCTAAAAGATATTCCCACCTGAAAAACTGCTTCCATTCTCTTCTTAAAATAAAATGCGGAACTAATGCAAATGCAGGAACCATCAATGCTATAGGGCCTTTCGTCATCATGCCTCCGGCTATTCCTATAAAGCCTAATAGAAAATTCTTCCACTTATTTGTTGCAAACCAGGCTGCTAATTGCCAAAGAGAAAATGCTACCCAACCCATTAACATGGTATCAGTTCTAACATCATGATTAATAAGAAACATTGCCTGACTTGTTGCTAATACCAATGCACTCAATAAAGCAATTTCTTTTTTATAGAAAATATATGCAAGCCTGTAAGTTGAGTAGATAGCAATTAATGAAAAAAGAAAAGAAGGTAATCTGTAAGCCCAATCATACACTCCGAAAATTTTCATGCTTACTGCAGATAGCCAAAACAGCATAGGAGGTTTGTCTAAATAATCTTTGCCTAAATCATACAACTGCAGATAACTTTTTCTTTCCAGCATTTCTCTTGATATAGATGCATACTGAGCTGCATCAATATCCATTAAAGGAATACAAAACATTCCCAATAAATAAGTAAGAACAGTGGCAGCAATAATTATGTTGAAAGTATTTTTATTCATTACTGAACTTGTAAAGTGTTTTCAAATTTTGAAAGCAAAAACTTAGCCATTACATAACCTATTCCGCTACCTACTAATGCTCCGCAAACAACATCAAAAGGATAATGCACACCAACATAAACCTGAGCGTAACTGATAATAAAAGCCCATGCAATAAATAACCATTTCCATTTTCCTAAAAACTGTTGTAAAGTAATTACGATAAAAGTTGCTACACCAAAATGATTGGTTGCATGAGAAGAAGTAAAACTAAAACCACCGGAACAATTATTTAATAACAGCCTTACAGGAAAGTGAAGCGTTACATCGCTGCAGGGTCTTGGACGTTGTACCAACAGTTTAATTATATGGCTGCTTATCTGATCGGTAAAAGTAACAGTAACTATAAGTGCGGTAACCCATACCCAGCCTTTATTTCCGAAGTTTAAAAAAATAAAAACGAGCAGGAAAAGGTATAAGGGAATCCAAAAAATTGAGTTGCGTGTAAATGGTAAAACTGTATCAAAAAACGAATTTGTAAAGTGTGAGTTTATTTGCTGAAACAGAAAATAATCTGCCTGTTTTATGGCAGCTAAAAGTTTATTAAAAAATGCGAGCAATAAAACCGATAGAGGTAACATACTGTAAAGATAAATTTTAACAGTTGAAAACTAACGCTGTTGCATTTTGAGTAAGATATTGTTTTATTTTTAATGCATTAAACTTACTGCTATGAAAAAAGCATTAACCATTTTACTGTTGCTGTCAGGTTTTTACTCTTTTGCACAAGAGAAAATTATTTTGGTGCAACCCAAAAATGATTCTTTAATAACTGATGCAAACAAACAACTTTTTGTAAAAAGGAATTTTGATAATATGCCGGTTATTGGTAACAATTTAAAGCAAACATTTTCTTACAATAACGGGAAAGGTTTTGATGTTTATAAAGCTGAACCTGATAATATGCCTGTATTAAAACCTGATGCAGGAAATGAGGCTTCCTTAAACATTAAAAATATGATAAGCAGGCAAGAAAGATTAGAAATAGCCAAAAGGCTTTTAGATTCTTTAAAAACAAACAAGCAAAATTTTTATCGCTTTAAAATGAACCCGGAATTAGAGGTTCCATCTGATAAAAATATTCCCAACCGTTAAACTTTCTTCTTGGCTATAATAATCATTCTGGGTGATTGGTTAACATCATATCTTCCCAATTGATAATCACCAAACACTTGCTGTATCTGCATTTTCTGATATCCAAGCATTTCAGTAAAGTCTCCTAGAGAAAACTTTGCCACTCTTTCAGTAAACAAATGTTTCAGTTTATTGGTCTTAATATCCATTACCTGAATTTGCTTAAAAAAATGTTCTTCATCGTGCCATTTGGTAATGTGAAAGTTTAAACCATTCATTTCTTTAATGAAAGATTTCTGCAAATGTGTTTCTGTATAATGTACATTCAAATAATCAATTACCAAAACGCCGTTTGCCTTTAAACTTTGTGCTATTGAACGTATAGCATTGTTATGTTCTCTTTGTGTTCTGAAATAGCCAAAACTTGTAAAGAAATTAAAGGCAAAATCGAAATAGTTTATCCAGAATGGCAAACGCATATCGTGCTGATAAAAATGAAGTCTTTCCTCTTCATTTTTTATAGCCTCCTCAATAGATGGAAACGATAAATCAATACCTGTAACATCAAAGCCCATATCTGCCAAAGCCTTGCTGTGTCTGCCTTTTCCACATGCCACATCAAGCATTTTACAGTTAACCGCCGGCTCTAAATATGTAATGAGTTTTTTAATAAATATCATTGCTTCTTCATCATCACGATGATTGTATAACATGTGATAATAAGGCGAGCTGAACCAATCTTTATACCAGGACTTAAACTGCATGAATTACAAATAACAACAAATATAGTTACTCAAAAAAGAAACCATTTACTAAGAATAGACATGCTTAAATTTATTATGTTTGCAGCCCCCGCCATAGTAAAACATTAAGCAACACTTTAAACCGTATTTTATGGCATTGATAAAAAGTATTTCAGGCATCAGAGGCACTATAGGTGGCAAACCCGGCGAAACATTAAGTCCGTTAGATGTTGTTCGTTTTACAGCAGCATTCGGCACCTGGCTTTCACAACAATCAACTAATAAAAAAATTATTATCGGGAGAGATGGAAGAATAAGTGGTGAAATGGTACAACGTTTAGTGGTAAGCACGTTAAATGCATTAGGCTTAGATGTTATTGATGTTGGCTTAAGTACCACCCCTACTGTTGAAATGGCTGTTGTATTTGAAAAAGCTGCTGGTGGCATTATTCTTACCGCAAGCCATAACCCTAAAGAATGGAATGCTTTAAAATTATTAAATGGTAATGGGGAATTTATTAACGGAGAAGATGGAGCAAAGGTTTTAGATATTGCTGCAAAAGACGATTACTCTTTTGCTTCAGTTGATAAATTAGGAACTTATACAACCAACACAACTGCATTGCAACAGCATATTAATGCAATTATTAATTACCCCTTGGTTGATGTATCAATAATTAAGAAAAAGAAATTCAAAATTGTTATTGATGCCATTAACAGTTCGGGTGCATTTGCTGTTCCTGAATTATTAAAAGCATTGGGCGTAAAAGATGCTGATATTATTGTTTTGAATAGTGAAGTAAACGGAAAGTTTGCCCACAACCCTGAACCATTACCACAACATTTGACCGAACTATGTAATGAAGTAAACAAACAAAAAGCAAATTTAGGAATTGCTGTAGACCCTGATGTGGACAGGCTTTGCTTTGTTTGCGAAGACGGAACTTTATTTGGCGAAGAATATACTTTAGTGGCTGTAGCCGATTATGTTTTGCAACAAAAGAAAGGTAATACAGTAAGTAATATGTCATCTACAAGGGCATTAAAAGATATTACCGTAAAACATGGGGGAGAATATTTTCCGAGTGCTGTAGGAGAAGTAAATGTGGTAACCAAAATGAAAACTGTAAATGCCGTTATTGGTGGTGAAGGTAATGGTGGCATTATTGTTCCTGATTTACATTATGGCAGAGATGCTTTAATAGGCATTGCATTATTTCTTACCTATTTAGCCAAAGAAAATAAAACAGTTAAACAATTAAGAAGCAGTTACCCCGACTATTTTATGAGCAAGAACAAAATAGAGTTAGAAAACGGCTTTAATGTTTCAAAAATTTTCGACGGTATAAAAAAGAAATACAAGAAAAATCCTATCAACACAGAAGATGGATTAAAGATTGAATTTGAAAATGATTGGGTGCATTTAAGAACAAGCAATACAGAGCCTATTATTCGCATTTATGCAGAAAGCAATTTTGAAACTACTGCTACCAATATTGCTAATAAACTAATGCAGGATATTAGAGAAGCCATGTAGGGTATTATAAGAGTTGATGATTAACAGAAATTCATCATACCAAAAATTAGCAAAAAAAGTAAATTAATTAAAGTTACTCGCTAATCTAAGCGAAGGTTTTTATTTACTTTCGCATCCAATTAATAATGTTCAAACAGTTTGTTACCATATTATTACTTACTGCTTTCAGCCTGCAAACATTTCAAAAAGCAGGTATGGTTTTAAACTATTATACCAATACAGCTTCCTACGCAAAGAATTGCGAAAACAAAGCCAGGCCTATGTTGCATTGCAACGGTAAATGCCAGTTAATGAAAAAATTAAAGCAGGAAGAAAACAAAGACAAACAAAATCCTGAAAGAAGAAGTGATAATAAAGATGAAGTACTTTCTTCAAAATCATTTTTTGCAAGTGTTAGCAATACCGTTATTACAAGCAACAATTCTTATCTATTCAGAAACAATAATCTTATAAAAGATATCCCTTCAGATTTTTTTCATCCTCCGGGTGTATAGCCTTTATTTTTTGTACCAAGCTGCATAACCACTATTAAACTTTAGTGGCGTCGCACTCTTGTACATATTGTTCGTTACTCAACTATTTACATGCAGTTTAAGTTCATAAAACTTAAACAAGCGTACATCCAACTTCAACTAATGAAAAAAATATTTTCTTTCATGTTGCTCTGTATGATATTACACAGTGCAAAAGCCCAACAGGCTAAAACCCTTACAGGTAAAGTATTTGATGCTGTAAGCAAAGAACCCATAGAAGGTGCTGTTATTACAGACAGCAAAAACAAAAAAGCAATAACAGATATTAACGGAAAATTTACTATTACAACACAAGCAACACAATTAACCATTAGCTCCATAGGTTTTACAGATAAAATAATAGCAATAAAAGAAAACTTTTTAGCTATTTCATTACAGCCAGCCAACAAGCAATTACAACAGGTGGTGGTTTCTGCCAACAGAACAGCAGAAAAAAGAAGTGAGGCACCTGTGGCTATATCAGTTATTAATAAACAAACCATTGAAGAAACCAAAGCACAACGTTTAGATGCATTGCTTAATAAAACAAGCGGTGTGTTCATGGTAAACTTAGGCAATGAACAACATGAAATGAGCATTCGCCAACCTATGACAACCAGCAGCCGTTTCCTGTACATGGAAGATGGCATACCCTTAAGAACAACCGGTGTATATAACCATAATGCTTTATTGGAAATGAATTTACCTGCTGCTAAAAGCATTGAAATTATTAAAGGACCATCATCAGCTCTTTACGGCGGAGAGGCCATTGGCGGTGCTGTAAACGTTATAACGCAAGCTGCACCTGCATTTACAAGTGGCAGCATCAGCACACAACTAAACAATACAGGTTATAAAAGAGCTGATGCACAATTAGGTACTTCGCTTGGCAAATTGGGCATTATTGCAAGTGGTTATATTGCTGATAAAAAAGATGGACCTATTGAACACAGCGATTTCAGAAAATCAGCTTTCACACTCAGGGCAGATTATAAATTTACTAATCACTTAAGCTGGAGTAACAGTGTTACTTACTTAGACTATTACAGTGACATGACCGGTGCTTTAGACAGTATCAAATTTGCTCAGAGAAATTTCAGCTCTTTACAAACTTTTACTTACAGAACTGTTTATGCATTGCGTTATAAATCAATACTAACACAACAATGGAATAATAATAGTGCAACAAGTATTTCTTTATTATACCGTGATAATTCAGTTATTCAAAATCCATCTTATTCTATTGCAAGCACTGCAAGCCCTACTGTTTACAAAGGCCAAATAAATGATAATGCTTTTAATACTTATGCATTATTTATTCAGCATACACAAAAGTTTAATTGGCTGAACAGTAAGTTGATTGCAGGTGCCAGTGTAGACTACAGTCCACAAACATATTATGCTAAATTCATCTGGATTAATAAAGACCTTTCATCAGGTAAATATGTAAGCTATATTTCGCCAACACCGGATTCTTTATTAAGTAATTACAAAACAAACATCAGCAATACCGCTGCTTTTGCAGACTTTGAATTCAGTCCTGTAAAGGGTTTACGCATTGTTACAGCTTTACGCTATGATGCTTTTAAGTATAATTTTCAAAACAGCCTAACACCATCAGCTTCGTCGGGTGCACCTTCATCTGTTACCACTTTTAACAGGGTTACGCCAAAAATCGGTTTCACTTATAACAAAAAAGGAATCGGCTTTTATGGTAATTACAGTGAAGGTTACGTACCACCGCAAATAACAGAACTATTCAACAGTGTAAAAGTTCCTTATTTACAACCGCAAACATTTTTTAATTATGAAATCGACGGATGGTTATCGCTTATAAATAATAAACTATATGCAGACTGGAGTTTGTATTTAATGAACGGTACCAATGAAATTATTTCTGTAAAACAATCTGATGGCAGTACGGTAAACCAAAATGCAGGTAAAACACAACACTATGGCATTGAGTATGGCTTAACCTATAAACCAACAGAAGAATGGGCTATTCATGTTAGTGCAACCAATGCTAAACATACTTATATAGACAACTTAGTAAAAGGTGTTGATTATAGCGGAAAGGAAATAAGCGGTGCCCCACGCTTTTTTTCTAATGCAGAAGTAAGCTTCAAACCCAAGGCAGTAAAGGGTTTACGCTTAGCTGCAGAATGGCAACACCAAAGCAAATATTTTATGGACGATTTGAATAACTATACCTACAATGGTTTTAATGTGGTAAACTTCAGGGTTGGTTATCAACTAAAAAGTATTGAATTATGGGTAAATGTATTAAATGCTTTTAATGAATACTATGCTGTATTGGCAACCAAATCTGCCACAAGCAGCGGCAACAGTTCTTACTCTTACAATATGGGCGACCCAAGAGAAATAACTTTTGGTATTGCTTACAGGTTTGGAAAGAAATAAATAATTATCGCTGTCAGCCTTTTTCAAGGCTGACGGCGGTTTTTTAAAAATAAATTTCAATGAAAAAACATATTTATAAATGGCATAGAACGGCTTCACTCATTATCGCCATTCCTGTCTTATTATGGGCTGTCAGCGGATTTATGCATCCGATAATGACAAACATCCGACCTGCTGTTACAACACAGTTTATTCCTTCAACTATAATTGATAGCAATAAGATAAAAGTATCATTACAAACAGCTTTAACACAAAACAAAATTGATTCATTTCAATCATTTCGTTTTATTCATATCGATACAAATTGGTTTTATCAAATAAAACTGATAGATAAAAATGAATTGGTTTATCTGAGTACACAAACAGGCAAACAACTAAATAAAGGTGACTGGATTTATGCTCAATATCTTGCTCGATATTTCTTAGAAGGAAAAGACACAACTACTCAAGTAAATAAAACTGATAAAGAACAAAAAGTAACTGCAATAACAGATTGCTGTGATGCAGCTGCAGCCTGTGTTTTAAAGCCAACGCATGGTATAAAAATTACGACTGTCAACTTGCTGAAAGATTTTGACGATGAGTATAAAAGTATTAATAAACTGCTGCCTGTTTATAAAGTTGCATTTGAAAGAAATGATGATATAAGAATTTATGTAGAAACCATTCAGGACAGGTTTGCTTTTGCGGTTGATGATAAACGTGCAGTATTCAATAAAATTTTTGCACTATTTCACACATGGGAATGGTTAAACTTTTTAGGTAAAGGAAGAGTTTTTGTTGAATTGTTTTTTGTGGGTTTTGCGTTTTTAACAGCCACCATGGGTATTTATATTTTCTTTATTACCAAAACAAAAAAAGCCAATGGTAATGGTTTGGTGAAAGCAAGAAGAAATCACAGGCTTACTTCAATAATAGTTGTATTGTTCACATTACTGTTTACATTCAGCGGATTTTACCATGCTACTACTAAACTAAAAGATGAGCATTATAATGTTAGTGCTCCGAAGCATTATCACACTGCATCAATCAATTTTAATTTCAACAATATTGCTTCTGCAGTACATCAAGCCATAAGTAATATTCAGTTAGCAACTATTGATACAACAACTTATTGGCAGGTATATATAAAAGCAAAACAGCCTTTAAATAAGCAAGAAAAAAAAACAAAAGATTTAATGAAAGAAATGAATGTTCAAGCTCCTGTTGTTGTTTATATCAATACTTCAAGCAATAACATATTATCTAACGGAGAAAAACTATATGCTCATTATCTGGCTACACAATTCACCAATCATACTGCAAAAGCTATTGTATCAGATTCTGTTGTTACAAAGTTTGCAGGTGAATACGGTTTTATTAATAAGCGTTTACCTGTATGGAGGGTAAATTTTAATGATAACAATAACCAAAGAGTATATGTTGAAACAAGTACAGGCAATTTAGCTGCGGACATTAATGATATTGATGTTAGAGAAGCCCTCAGCTTTAACTTTTTCCATAAACACCATTTCATGGATTTTGCGGGAAAAGAATGGAGGGACTTCAGTACTATGTTTTGGGCGGCTGCACAAATTGCTATGGTAATAGTTGGATTGATTCTTTATTTTAAATACAGAAATAAGACTTTGTTACCGAATAAAAAATAATCAAATGATTCTCTATACAGAAGGTGTCAACTTAAAGACTACTTATACTAAACTTATTTTTCTGAAGTTATGCGATTATTAGATGCCACTTTAGTTTTATCTGTATCACTATTAAATACAGAGGCGATTGAGTTACCAACAGGATGATTAGTATTAAAAGAAAAACCTAATAAAGAAGCAATTGTTGATGCTATTTGCTTTTGATACAACTGCTGTTCAATTTTCATTTCGCCAAAGGCTGGTGTATCTGGTCCTAAAACGGCCATCCATATCTGCCCTGATTCTTTTATTTCAGACCCATGATCTGTCCAGTTATTTTTATCAACATCTCCCCTTCCATGATCACAGGTAATAATTAAAGTAGTTTTATTTTTATAAGATGCAGAGCTTTGAATTAAGTTCCATAAGTCTTCAATCATCCGATCTTGTGCATGAGCACTTTTTAAATATTGATCATAATCTCCCCCATGTGCCATATCATCTGTTTCGTCGAATGCTATGTACAGAACTTTTGGTTGATATACTTTCCAATATTCTCTTGCAGCAAAATAAGTAAATACATCAGGTCTTACGCCTATGGGTTTAGCAGTTAAAAACTGCATATCATTCAGTAATTGTAAAGAAGGAGTATTAAAATGCAAACTATCAACATCTGCATTAATAAAAAGATGGCTTCTGTTTTTATTGAGTATAAAAGGAAAAACATCCCATGTTGCAAACACCGCAACTTTATTTTGATAATCTTTTTGTTGATTAATAAACTCTAATACATTCTCATTAGGGTTATTAATTTTTTCATTTGAGTTTACTAAAGTATCAGGGTAACCTGTTAATAGTTCATTATAGCCGGGATAAGAGAATTGATATGGGTTAGCGTTATTCAGGTTATTATTAAATGTTCTGTTTCCATACAGTTGGCCTTGTTTAGCAACTACATTCCATAAAAAAGGAAATAGCTTCTTTCTTCTTTCATTCAAATCATCACTCCAGAAAAGACCAGAGGTGTTTTCATAATCATGCGTATAATTTTTATTCTTTAAAATAAAAGAATCAGCCCCTTTAAATACTTCCTGCCAACGCATTCCGTCTAAAGTTACTATAACAATATTTTCTGTTTTGTTTTGAGCTGATATAACAATACTGAAGAATAGAAAAAGAAAAAATAAAGATACTATACGCATAAGAAAAATCTTAATTGCTTATTACATATTCTTAATTTGTAAAATTGAAACTCATATGTTAGCTTAATATTTTCAGTATATTATTAAAATGAAAACTTTGCTCTTTCAAGTCAACTCAAGCTTGAACAGTTAAAGGAGAAATTACTGATAAAAAAACAAAGCCATTAATTGTAGCTACTGTTATAATTTGAGGAAGCTAAAATTGGACGTAAAATAACTTGTGTATCATTTTATTATCATCGTATTAATTTTCACTGAGGTACTCTTTTTTATTGTTACTATCAAAATAATTACTATTTTAGAATCATTAAAATTATCCCTTTTGAGTACTGCTATGCAAGATGAAATTAATGAGAATGCTGTTTTTAAACCCATGTTTGGAAGATTAAGCGGATGGCTAACTGAAATTTATGTTGCCCGAGGTTGGGTTAAACGAACAAGTAAACAAGGAATGTATTACATAACGCAGTTAGGTAAAAAATTTCTACTTATCGGTACTAATAAAAAGAAACCTGATTAGGTGGAAAATAGTGCTATAATTAGCATTTTAAAGTCTTAATCAAAGAGTTTAACTGCTACTTAATAATCATTGCACTATCATTATTCTTTGCAATAACAAAGGCTTTTTGATTCTTTATTTTTAGTGGAAGTATGTGCCTTGCCTGTCCTTTGATTTGTAATCCATTAATCAGTGAAACTTCTAATTTTCCATTACCCTTGTTAATTAATACTGTTCCGAAATCTGCATCATATCTGCCCATTTGAATATTGTTATCATAGTAATTACCAACTAACAAAATATCAGGCAGGTTATCATTATTTACATCTGCAATTACAGCATCTCTGTAAGGCGATAACTGAGCTTCCCAAGGCAAAGGTTCTGTACTGAAATTCAGGTTGCCTTTATTTATTAAAACACTGTTAGCAAAATAATCTGCTGTTAATGTTTGAGCATTCTTTAGCTTTTCAGGGCTGAAAATTTCATTTAATGATGCTTTAGCAAAGTCTGCTGCATATAAAAATTTCTTTTTAATGGATGGTAATTGTTTTTGTAATTCATCTTTATTGGCAAATGGAATTTCTTTGCCATTTAAAAAGTAAGTGAGTATTTGTTCACGTTTGCCATTATCATCAAAATCGTTACAGTAAAGCTTTACAGGCTCCTTAGCAGAAGCATGTAACCTGCTGTTTAACCCTAAATTACCTGCTATTAAATCAACTTGTCCATCATTATTAATATCAACCGGCAGAATAAAATTCCACCATCCTTTTTTATCAGTAAGTTCTTTTTTACTAAAAGAATTTTTATTGTTTATATAGGCTGTTATACCTCCCCACTCATAGCAAACCAATAAATCCTTATCGCCGTCTTTATCAATATCAAACCACAAAGCCTGTGTTACCATTCCTGCAGTAGCTAATTCTTTACAATAGGTTTGGGTAACATCAGTAAACTTGCCTTTACCATTATTCAGCAATAAGTATGAGTTGGGTGTTTTCCCATACTCCCAAGGCACTGCCCTTCCTCCGATAAATAAATCCATAAAACCATCGTTATTAAAATCGCAAGGTACTATACAGGATTGTGTTGTATAGATATTCGGTAACGCATCTTTCAATTTTGTGAAATTGCCTTTGCCATCATTAAGGTAAATTCTTGGCAGTAAATGCTCATCTTCCCCATAATATTCATTACCTCCACTCGCTACAATTAAATCAACATTACCGTCATTATTAATATCTGCAAAACGGGCATCAACATCTTCATAAATACTATCAATAAATAATGCCGGTTGTTTAGTTTGAATAAATTTCCCATTTGCCTGTTGAAGAAAAACGGCACTATGGCTATTTCTTGCAGCACCAATAAATACATCTTCCAACCCATCATGATTAATGTCTGCAACTGCTAAGGCAGGCCCTTCTGTTGAAATCATATGAGGAAGTAAAAACTCTCTGTTAAATTCAACAAACTGATTTTCTTTATGCAAATAATTCAATCCTGTTTCTTTGGTAATATCTGTAAAAGGTTTTGTTGTGTTAGGATGGTATTGTGTTATTGAACGATAATTAAACTGTGGTAATTTTTTTTGATAAGAAAATGAAATATTACCACTATGTATTTGTATAGATTGATAAGTATTATCAGGCCAAACAAGTAAAGCAGAATCTATTGTAGTATTGTTTAACCCAATAAGTAGAGGTGTTTCCATGCTTGATTGAAAGCCCCGGACAGCCTGCTTTTCATAGGTTCTTATTCCTGTATTTGTAAACAAAATTATTTTACTGCCAACTGCATTTATATTTTGTTCACTACCTTTTAAATGAATAGATGCAAATGAGTTTTGTTTATTACCGTTTGCTTTGTTTTCATAAATTAAAACAGGCTCATCAATATTATTTACTACAATATCTAAATCGCCATCATTATCTAAATCTGCATACACAGCTCCATTTGAAAAAGTTGATTTATCATTTTCAATTAATGCTGCTTCATCTTCAAATTGAAGGTTGCCTTTATTGAGATAAAATTTATTCGGGATTTTTATTTCAGGGAACTGATTAATTAAAGCCGTATCTTTTTCGTGTGTTCGATTGTTTCTAAGCTTTTGCTGTACTTCACTGTTTGATACAAAATTTACATAATCTATATCGTTCATTCTTTTAGGAATGCCGTTAGAAATAAATAAATCTTTTAAACCATCATTATTAAAATCTGCAAACAAAGGAGCCCAACTCCAATCTGTTGCATACACACCGCTATACAACCCCACTTCACTAAACATTCCGTTTCTTCTGTTGTATTGCAAATTATTTCTTGTGTATTGATAGGTGTAGCCCATGTTTACTTTCTCATAAAACAAATCATAATCATCTTCACCTAAAGAGCGTTTTAAAATGTACGGATCTGAAGGCAACATATCCATAGAAATAATTTCAGGATAACCATCATTATTAATATCTGCTACATCAACACCCATAGAAAACTGGCTGGTATGCATTAAGTGTTGTGCATTCTCTTCACTGAATGTACCGTTATGTTGATTAATGTATAAATAATCATTTTCATGAAAATCATTACCCACATATAAATCCGGCCATCCATCTAAATTAATATCAGCAACAGTAACACCCAACCCGTAACTGATAGCAGATGAATTAATTTTACTTTCTTTTGTAACATCAGTAAAATGCCCGCCATCATTGCGATACAGCTTATCGCCTGATAACTCACTGTAGGTACCTAAAAAGTTTTTACGTGGTGCAAATAAGTTGTTTTGATGTACAGAGTGGTTTAATAAAAACATATCCAAATCACCATCTCTATCATAATCAAAAAAAACTGCTTGTGTGCTAAAGCCTGAAAAATCTAATCCATACTTAGCAGCTTCATCTTCGTAAAATGGGTTACCGTTTTTATCTATGCCTTTACAAACCAACAATTGATTTTTACTTTTCAGCGTTTCATAATTGCCAACTCTGCAAACATAAATGTCTAACAAGCCATCATTGTTCATATCAACAACAGCAACACCTGTACTCCATCCGCCGTCATTAGGAATGTGAGCTTCTTTAGTTGCATCTTTAAAATGCATTTTACCTTCATTCAGGTATAATTTATTTTGTGATTGATTGGAAGCAAAGAATAAATCAATCTTTCCATCATTATTAAAATCGCCTGCTCCAATACCTGCACCATTATAGAAGTACATGTAATGGAATAAATTAAAATCGTTGGTTGGGGTAAGTTTATTAGCGAAATGAATGCCTGTGCTATCTTCCGTTAATGTTGTAAATAAATAATCTTTTTTAACCTCAGCTTGTTTGCACGAAATAAAAAAAGTAACAATAATGATAATATGATAATATTTCTTAAACAGCATTATTTATTTTTATTAAAACGAAATAAAACAGGCTTTTCATTGTTCTGAAGAAAGATAAATGCTTCCTCCTTTTTAATATGTACCGGCTGAATATCACGTACCATTCCACTAAGATTGATACCTGATTCTTTTGTTGTTAAAACGGTAAAACCGTTTTTATGATTATTCAGTAAAATCCAACCCGGGCTTGCGTCTAAACGCCCTAATTGCGGCTGAAAATTAAACTCATTTCCACCTAATAGCAGGTCTATGTATCCATCATTATTTACATCTTTACAAGCTATTGCTTTTACAGAAGATAGCTGTACCTGAACAGGTAATTTAATTATTTCAAATTCATAATTGCCTTTGTTTATAGCAATAATTGACGAACTGTAGTTAACCTGCTTTATAGTTGTTTTTGCTAATTGCTCTGCCGTAAATAAATCTTTAATTGTTTTAGTGGCATATTCTGCATGATGCAGGTTTTCCTTTTTTAATACAGGCAATTCATCCTGTACTTCACGTTTCATGAATAATGGTTTATCATTTCCATCAATAGTTCGGGTGATGATTTTATCTGTTCTGCCATTATCATCAAAATCGCCGATGAAAATTTTTACAGGTTGTGTTACAGATGGCTTTAAGGAAAAGTTCTCACCTAAATTTCCTAAAATAAAATCCGGCTTTCCGTCGTTATTAATATCTGTTACAGCTAAGCTTTGCCACCATCCTTCCAAAGCATTCAGATTGGTTTTTATTGCATTGAATTTTCCATTTGTGTACTTAAACACCTGAATACCCATCCATTCTCCTGTAATAATTAATTCATTTTTTCCATCATTATCAATGTCTGCCCAGCAAGCAGCTTTAATCATACCTAAATTATCAATACCATTTAATTGTGCTGCAGGCATATCCGTAAAGATTCCTTTGCCGTTATTGATATAAATGTGACTAAGCGGTGTAACGCCGTATTCTTTAGATACACATCCTGCACCAACAAATAAATCCATATCGCCGTCTCCATCAAAATCATTTGCAGCAATAACACTGATATTATCTTTATTAATCGGGAAGGCATTAGCAGCTAAAGTAAAATTGGCTTTACCGTCATTCAATAATAAGCGATGCTGTAATTCACGGCTGGCTGGCATTGCAGCGTTTCCTGCCGCAGTAATTAATAAGTCTTTATAACCATCACCATTGGCATCAAAAAATAAAACGGCAGCATCTTCAAAACCCATGAACTGTTTTAAAGCGGGTATTTCTTTTTTTATAAATCCGTTATTCGTCTGTATGTACAAACTGCCTTGTTGTTGAGCACTTCCACCAATATAAATATCATCCAATCCATCTCCATTTATATCTGCAACTGCACATTTCGGGCCTTCGGCTGAAAGCATTTGCGGTATGGCTCTTTCAGCATAAAAATCTGTGTAATCATCTTCAACATGTTTAGAAAAACTATTGGGTTGTTCTGTAAAAACCGGCTGACTATTCTGTTGCTGAATAGTTTTTATTTTATCTCCGCTTGTTGGTTGTGTTAATTGTAATACTTTATTTATTTCTGGATGAATGATTGTAGTATGTAATAAATTTGGCCAGATAATTACCAAAGAATCGATAACGGTTGCTTTACCTAAACCAATAATTTGCTTGTAATCAACAGATGATTGAAAGCCTCTCGCAGGGATAACTTCTTTACTTAAAATTTCATTTTTATTGTACACTAAAATTTTACTTCCCACAGCAAAAGTATTGCTGCTGCTTCCTTTTAGCTGAATACCGATGTAATTATTCTTATTTTGTTCCCTACTATTATTTTTTATAATAAAACATTTTTCGTTGGTATTATTTACTACCAAATCCAAATCGCCGTCGTTATCCAAATCTGCATAAGCAGCCCCGTTTGAAAAAGAGTTCTGCGTTAATCCCCAATTAGTGCTTTCATCACTAAAACTTAAGTTCCCTTTATTTCGAAACATTTTATTAGGTACTGCAATAGAAGGTATTTTATTAACTAACTCAGTTAAATTCTTTTTGCCCGTTGCAATCATTTTTTCTCTTATCTCATTGGCATCAAAATCTAAAAAATCCTGATTGGTTAAATCTCTGTAAATACCGTTACAAACATATAAATCTGTTAAGCCGTCGTTATCTGCATCAAACATTAAAGCACCCCAACTCCATTCACTTGCATTAACACCTGCATAGTTAGCTATATCATAGAACTTACCTTCTTTATTATTTAGTTGCAAAGTATTTTGTAAAAATTGATGATAAAAACCATTACGTTCCTTTAACCGGTATTGATCAATATCATCAAAACTTAAGGTTGTTTTTAAACGGTAATCATCAGCAGGTAACATGTCAGTTGTAAAAATATCCGGGTAGCCATCGTTATTAATATCTCCGAAATCGGCTCCCATAGAGGCATAGCTGTTATGCTGCATCCATTGCTCTGTTTCGTCTTTAAAAGTTCCGTTTCTTTGATTAATGTATAAATAGTCTCTTTCAAAGAAGTCATTTGATACAAATACATCAGGATAATGATCTCCATTAACATCACCAACAGTAACTCCTAAACCAAAGCTCATTAGTGTTCCATGAATGCCTGCCTGCTGTGTTACTTCAACAAAATGTCCGTTATCATTCCTGTATAAATGATCACCTCCTCCTTTTAAATCATCCTCTACTTTCCATTGACTGGCTATTAAATCTCTCTGATGCGGATATCCCAAACTGTTAACCGGAACAGGGCTGTTATTAATAATAAAACAATCCAAATCTCCATCCATATCATAATCAAAAAAACTTGCATGTGTGGTATAGCCATCATTATCTAAACCATATTCATGAGCTTTTTCTGTAAATGTTAAGTCATGATTATTAATAAAGAGTTGGTTTTTTCTTAATTCAGGATGATGCATATTACCTGCATTGCAAACATAAATATCCAACCATCCATCATTATTTATATCTACGAAAACCACGCCTGTACTGAATTGCAGCTTATTACCAAACCCTGCTTTTTCTGAAATATCTTCAAATTGAAAATTGCCTTTATTTAAGTATAACTTGTTGGCACCTTGATTAGCAGTAAAAAATAAATCGGGTAAGCCATCATTATTAATATCTCCTGCTGCTACTCCGCCCCCGTTGTAAAAATTTCTGTAATTGAGAATGTTAATACTATCATTATCTGTAACAGTATTAATAAAATCCACTCCGGTATTTTCCATTAATTGAAAAAGTGGTGGTTGTGTATTTTTCTGCTTACAGGAAAATAACATTATAATACATAACACTAACAGCAAACGCTTCATGAATGTTATTTAATTTTTGTTTGAAGAGAAAATAATAAGGGGTATTCATTGTTTTGCAATATCAATATACGTTTATCAGTCTTACTGTTTAATTGCACTATGTCTCTAACTTCCCCTCTTATATTAAAGCCTGTTTGTTTTGCATCAACAACAGTAAAATTTCTTTTACCATTATTAATTAAAATATCACCAAAGCCTGCATCTAATTTTTCATACTGCGGAAGAAAACCGAATTGATTACTACCGATAATTATATCAGGTTTGTTATCGTTATTTACATCCATCACATGAATTGTATTGATGCACGAAAGTTGTGCCGTTACCGGTAATTTTTCAATGCTAAAGTTTCCATTTCCATTATTATAAGCAATGCATGATGAAGCATAATTGAACTGCTTTACAATAGCTTTACTCATTATTTCTTTCGGGAATAAATCCTGTATAGCCTGATGCGAGTACACTTCATTCTTCAGATTATTTTTTTTAATTGACGGAATCTGTTCTTCCAAATCATGCTTTAAAGAAACAGGCATATCTTTTCCATTAACCGTATACGTAAGAATTTTATCAATGTTACCATTCAAATCATAATCATTCAACCAAAGTTTTACCGGGTTTTTCTCATCAGGTTGCAATAAAAAATTCTCCCCGATATTTCCTAATATCAAATCATTTTTACCATCATCATTCAAATCTGCAACGGCTATGCTTTGCCACCAGCCATATAAATTATTAAGATTAGATTTTACTTCAACAAAATGATTGTTGCTGAACGAAAATATTTTAGGATACATCCACTCACCAACAACAATTAAATCACTTTTATTATCCCCGGTAACATCTGCAAATGCAGCACCGGTAACCATTCCCATATAAGCAATATCTTTATTAACTGTTGCAGCTATGTCTTTAAACCTGCCTTTACCATCGTTTATAAATACAAAACTTTGCGGGTCTTTTCCATATACACCCGGGTAATTTCTTCCACCTGCAAATACATCAATAAAGCCATCATTATTAAAGTCCGCCGCTATTACGGTTCCAATATTCATTCCTGTATTGGGAAATGCATCGGCATCTAAACTGAAATTGCCTTTGCCATCATTTTTAAATAAACGAAATTGTAATTCTCTGCTTGCGATTGGATATTGATTGCCACCTGGGCATACCAATAAGTCCATATCGCCATCATGATCGTAATCTAAAAAAACAGAGCAGGCATCTTCAAAAGATAAAAACTGGTTAAAGATTTTTTCTTCTTTTAAGGTAAAAGAACCATTTGCATTTTGAAGATATAATTGTCCGGGATGATTGGGTGTACCACCTATAAATAGATCTTCTAAACCATCGCCATTAACATCGGCTTTAGCAGCTTTAGGACCTTCTCTTGATAATACTTTAGGAATATTTCTTTCAGTATAAAAATCAACAAAATTATTTTCTTCGTGCTTTAAGAATGAAGTTGTTGGTTGAATTTTGAAATAAGTTTCGCTTGTTTTTGTATTGGAGTAATAAGCTTGTTTTTTCAGAGCTGTATCATTTTGATTGAATAACAGTGTTGTATTTATTTGTGGGTACATTACGGTTGTAATGCTTCTGTTTGGCCATGTAATTTTAAGAGAATCTATGGTACTTTGCTTGCCTAGACCAAATACTAATTTATAATCTACACTGGACTGAAACCCTCGGCTGGGAATATTTTCACGGGTTTGTATTTCATTATTATAATACAGTTGCACTTTTGTTCCTACTGCAAACGGATTCTTTTCATTTCCCTTCAAGACAATACTTACATAATTATTTTTATTAATTTCTCTTGCATTATTCTTATAGATAAATGCAGGTTGGTTTTGGTTGCAGATAATTAAATCTAAATCACCATCATTATCTAAATCTGCATAAGCTGCTCCGTTAGAAAATGTTGGTTGTCCTAAACCCCAGGCTGCACCAATATCTGTAAAGTGTAAGTTTTTATCGTTTCTGTAAATCTTATTAGGTAAAGGTGTTTGCGGAATTTCTTTTAATACTTTATCTACTTCTTCTTTCTTACCTGTCAACACCATTTTTTGAATGACATCATTGGCAAAAAATTCCATAAAATCTAAGTTGGTAACATCTCTGTTTACACCATTGCAAACTAATAAATCGTTCCACCCATCATTATCCATATCAAACATTAAAGCACCCCAACTCCAATCTGTTGCTGCAACGCCGGCATATCTTGCTATATCCGCAAACTTGCCGTTTCTGTTATTTAACTGCAAACAGTTTTTTGTAAATTGATAATAAAAACCAGATTGTAATTTGGAGTTGAATAAATCAATATGATCGAAAGAGCCTGTTGTTTTTAAACGATAATCATTCAATGGAAGCATATCTGTTGTAAATAAATCAGGATAGCCATCATTATTAATATCTGCAATATCTGCACCCATTGAAGAGAAACTTGTATGTTGAAACCAATCTTCCAGTTCATCTTTAAACGTTCCATTCTTTTGATTAATGTATAAATAATCTCTTTCATAGGAGTCATTTGAAACAAACACATCAGGATACCCGTCGTTATTTATATCGCCAACAGAAACACCTAAACCAAAACTTATCAACCCTCCATGAATACCTGCCTGTCTTGTTACTTCAACAAAATGTCCGTTATCATTTCTGTATAAATGGTCGCCACCACCTTTTAAAAAATTACCAATCTTCCAAACACTGTCGGGTATATCTCTTCCGCTTGCATAGTTTAATTGATTAATAGGAACAGGGCTGTTATTAATCATAAAACAATCCAAATCTCCATCCATATCATAATCAAAAAAAGATACTTGTGTAGTGTAGGCCGAAATTGCTAAACCGTATTGCTGTGCAGACTCTGTGAATGTTAAGTTATGGTTGTTGATGTACAATTTATTCATTCTTGTGCCTGTACCCATATGGCCCGATGAACAAACATAAATATCTAAATACCCGTCTCCGTTTACATCAGCCATTGTTACACCTGTATTCCACTTATCATCTTTTATAATACCTGCTTTATCAGAAATATCTTCAAACTTTAAATTGCCTTTGTTTAAATACAGTTTATTATAACCTGTGTTTGATGTAAAAAAAACATCAGGTAAACCATCATTATTAATATCACCAATTGCCACACCGCTTCCGTTATAAAAGTTCCTGAACAAAAAACTGTTTTCTAATCTTCCGTCCACAACAGTATTGGTAAAGTCAACACCCGTACTATCCTTTGATAGTAAAGAAAAAAGTGTTTGTTCTTCTTTCGTATTGTTATTACATGAAACAAAAAAGAATATGATAAAACTAAAGCAAGCTATTCTGAACATAATAATAAACGTAAGCAATGTATTTTAAAAAAGAAAGGTCATTTTATAAAATGACCTTTCTATACCTCAAAACTATGAAAACAACTGCTAATTAAAATTAATAGCCAGGATTTTGGGTTAAATTAGGATTTGCTGCCAAAGCCTGATTAGGAATCGGGAATACTAAATATTTAGGATTATCGCTTGGTTTGTATTGCCATAATTGACCGAATACACCGAAACGAATCAAATCTGTTCTTCTTTGTGTTTCCCAGAAAAACTCTCTACCTCTTTCAGTTAATAAAGCACTAGGGTCATAAAGGGTTCCTGTAACAGAACCTGAACCAACTAATTTAATTGTTGTTAAAGGCAATGCTTTTCTTGCTGTTCTTAAAGTATTTACTAAGGCTAAGGCAGAGGTTGCATTTGGTGTTGCCTGACGCAAGTATGCTTCTGCAACCATTAATAATACATCAGAATAACGTAAGATAACTATATCATTGCCTGGATTGTTGGTAAAGTAAGCACCGTTATTATTAAAATCTGGTGGATACTTAATAACACGTATACCTGTTACTTCTAAATTGGCTCCTGTTTCCTGCATATTAGCAGCGATAGTAGGGTTGAAAGATAGCGGTGCTCCTTTTCTATCTTTTTGAGGAGTTCCATCTGCATCGAATTGTTGACCGATTAAGAATCCAGGTCTGATACCTGAAATATCTGTTACTCCAGGATAGTATCTTCCGCCGATTCTAGAATCAATTAAAGTATCAGCGTTTGTTGTTGCACCAACATTTGGAAATTGAGTAACACCCGTAGTAGCTTGAGTTGGAGAGCTAAAGCTGTTATAAAAATCACTAATAGTTGAGAAACCATTCCAACCCGCATTTGGTGCTGCCGGTTTGTATGAATTATAATGCAATGTCATTTCCCATCTTGAATGAATACCACTGTTATTAGCAGCTACACCTTCATTATTAACATAAGTAAACACGTTTTCAGTAGAACCTGTACTGTTATTGGCATCAAAGTTTTTAAAATATTCAGATGACAAACTGTATTTACCACTATTGATAATTGAATTTCCCAATGTTATTACCTGTTGCATATCTGCATCGGCAAATGTTGGAGAGGCTCTGTTTACCCATGCACCTCTGTTTAAGTAGCATTTCATTAATAACATTTTACCGGCAGCTTGAGATGCTTGACCCGCACTTGTTACAGTAGCAGGTAAATCATTCATTATCGCTGTTAATTCATCAATAATGAATTGAGCTGCTGCTGCACCTGATTTTACAGTTGGAGCATTCAATAAATTATCACCTGCATTTCTAACCGGATACTGGCCATATAGGTCTAGTAAGTAATACAATGAAAGGGCTCTTATAAATCTCGCTTCTGCTGCTTGTTGCTTAGAAGGTCCGAAGGCTAACACGTTTGTAGCATCGAAATTGATTTTATTTAAAGAGTTGAATACATTTAAAACCTGAGAGTGGTCTGCTGTCCATGTATGAGCATGTACAACTCTCCAAACTCCGTTATCATCCCAGTCACCACCTCTTGTCGGAACTAAAGATTCATCAGCAGCATTTTCTTCTAAAGAAAACAATAAATCTTGAGCATTAAAAGGTCCACCAATATCAGAGTAAGCAGCTTGTAAAAGCAAGCCCACACCGGAAGAACCTAAGGCGGTAGCTGTTTGTGAGTTGGATAATGATGAATTTAAGCTTTCATCAAGCTTGGTACAGCTTGCAGCAGTAACCAGCAAGATGGCATATAATTTTATGTTTCTAAACTTTATCATAAGAATTTATTTTATACTGGTTATAATGTGAAATTGATTCCGAAAGTAACTGTTCTCATGCTTGGATAAGGAACATATTCAATGGATCTTGATGGATAATTGTTGTTACTTTTATCAACGTTAACTTCCGGATCAAACCCTGAGAACTTAGTTAACAATAACAAGTTAGTAGCACTTGCAAAAGCATTAAAGTTCTTAATGTATTTGCCAACGTTTCCAACTTTATAAACTAATGAAACGTTTCTGATTTTTAAGAAGTTACCGCTCTCTAAAAATCTGGTAGAAGCACCTACCGCACTTGTTGGTTTTTCAGCAGAATTATACGCGTTTTTATCAATATTTCTTCCGTTAGCAATACCGGAAATATTCGTTACGCTCGTAGCCGTATTATTATAAACTAAGTAACCACTGGCACCACCACCATTAACAGTTAATGTTAATTTCTTATAACTGATGGTAGTACTGATACCATAGTTGCTGCTAGGATTTGGATCTCCTGCAAAAGCCGGAGCAGCTCCAATAACCTGATTACCGCTACCATCAAAACCGCCGAATGATTTTAAATAATAAACGTTAATTGGTTGATTATTAGTAATAGCTTGTGCTAATGTTCCTGATACACCCTGACCATTAACTTGTCCTGTTTGGATTAAGATATCTTTTCCGTTTTGAGTGAAATTCTTCAACATGTTTTTGTTGTAAGAATAATTACCGGAGATATCCCAGGTTAAATCTTTCTTGCTGATTAAGTTTACACCTAAGGTTAACTCAAAACCTGAGTTCATTAAGTTAGCAGGTAAATTTAAGAAGTAGATTGAATTAGGAGCAGGTTGAATAGCTGTACTTTGGAAAAGGATATTAGTTGTATTCTTGCTATAAACATCAATGCTACCAAATACTTTTCCATTTTTTGATGTGAAATCTACACCAACATCATATGAACCGGTTTGTTCCCATTTTAAATCCGGGTTGGCAACATTAACTTGGCTTGCATTATTATATGAACTAAATACAAATTGTTCTTGAGAAGCACCTGCAGGGAATTCTTGGTTACCCGTAATACCATAAGAAGCTCTTAAAGATAAATTTGAGAACAGTTTATTAGACTGCATAAATTTCTCGTTACTGATAGCCCATCTTGCAGCAATGGAAGGGAAATAACCATATTTATTGTTTTTTCCGAATTTGCTTGAACCGTCGGCACGAACAGTTGCAGTTAAATAATATCTGTCATCATAATTAAATTGTGCTCTTGCGAAATAAGATTGCAATTCAACTTTAGGATCTGCATAAGAAAAAGGTAATGCCTGAGATGTACCATTTGCCAACATATTTGTGTAAGGGATGGTAACATTGAATTGATCTAAATTGGTATTAAACCCTGTAGCAGAAAATGCATTCGCTTTAAAATTAGATTTCCAGTACTCATAACCTGCTACCGCATCTAATTTAATTTTCTTAGTAAGGTTTGTTTTGTATGATAGCGTATGAGTAAATGTTTCAGAAGTTAATTGCGTATTTAAAATAGCTCCCAAACCTTTACCTGAAATACTGTTAAAACCTTGTATAAATCCATATTGGTTTACAAACCTGTTACCAACACTGTTATTTATAGCGTATAAAAACTTGTATTCCAAATTATCCAATATTTTGTAGCTGCCTCTTACATTACCTAATATAGAATTAACATAAGCTTTATCATTAATAGCCGCCAATATAGCCATTGGATTACCGGAACCGTTTGTTGGATAAACAAAAGTGCCGTTAGCTGTTGTCATTGCTGTAGTAGGATTCCATTGTAATGCAGAGCTGATAATATTACCTTCAGAACCTGCTAAATTTGAAACACCTACTAAACTTTCAGTAGTATGTCCGGCAATTAAGTTAAATCCTAATGTTAATCTTTTATCCATGAATTTAGTTTCACCACTAAATGTTCCAACATACTTATCTAAAGTTGAATTTTTGATGAAACCATTAGCAGATGAAGCTAAGAATGATGCTCGGAACTTACCATTCTCTCCACCACCGCTTAATGCTAAGCTATAGTTTTGACTAAGGTTTGTATTTTTAATAGATTTAAAAGCATCTACATCAGAGCCGTTATCCTGTCCTGTAATTCCATATTTTTTTAATGCATCTCTGAATTCACCTGTTTTAAGAATGTTATATCTTTTAAGTAAACCTGCATTTGCACCCCAACTTGATGAAAATTCAAGTTTAGCAGGACCGGAACTTCCGGTTTTTGTAGTAATAACAACAACTCCATTGGCACCGCGAGAACCGTAGATTGCTGCTGCTGAAGCATCTTTTAAGACATCGATGCTTTGAATATCGTTTGGATTGATAAATAATAAAGGATTAGCATCCGGTGAACCGTTAACTGCTCCACCTGAGAATACAGGGCGGGCAGATCTACCATCTAATGGTACTCCATCAATTACATATAATGGATTACCACCAGCTCTGATAGAGTTGTTACCACGAATTTTTACAGTTGTTGCAGCACCAGGTTGACCATTTTGGCTGGTTACTTCTAAGCCCGCAACTTTATTTTGTAATAATTGGTCTGGAGCGGTGATAACACCCTGATTGAAGTCTTTGGCCTGAAGCGATACAACAGAACCAGTTAAATCTTTTTTACGAGAACCACCATAACCAATTTGAACAACCACATCCGTTAAGTTTTCAATTGATTGGGTTAATGAAACAGAGATGTTATCGCTTATGGCAACATCTTGTGCAACATAACCTGTAAACGAAATTGTTAAGGTTTTTGCTGTTGCAGGAACTGATAATTTAAAACTACCATCGGCACCGGTTTGAGTACCTGTTTTAGTTCCTTTAGCTACAACTGAAGCTCCGGCAATAGGTGAGCCATCTTTGGCATCTGTAACTTTACCGGAAACTGTTTTGTTTTGGGCCATAACCCAAGACGAGAGAAACACGAGACACATAATTAACATGCCTCGCAATGAGGTGTTTACATTCATAGACAAGCATTTAGTTTATTTTTATCGTGTTTTTCTTACACAAACTTTTTCGGTCAAAAAAAAATTGTTAAAGTTGTACCACGATTTGAATAATTAAAATTATTATGCTGAACGTTCATCTAAAAATTAATTTCACCCTAAAAAAATCTCAAACGTTTGCGAAAATGTTTGCAGTGGAAATTTTTAAAATATAACCTTGCTATATGACCGGTACAACCCTGAAAGAAATCTCTAAAGCTCTTGGAATAAGCATTTCAACAGTTTCAAGAGCGTTGAAGAATCACCCGGATATTTCCTCAAGGACTAAAACAAAAGTTGCTGAATTAGCTAATTTGCTTGATTATGAACCTAATGCAAATGCTATCGGACTACGAACAAATACGAATAAAGTATTCGGGCTATTAATTCCCAGTATTTCAAATTCCTTTTACGATTCTTTTGTTGCAGCAGTAGAAGAAGAAAGCCGAAAGGTTGGCTACTCTATCATGATTTTACAATCTGGTGATAACGCTGAAATTGAGGTTGAGAACTTAAAACTGTGCAGACAAAACAGAGTTTCAGGGGTTTTTGTATGCATAGCATCACAAACCCAGCACTACGAACCATTCAATAAGATTAAAGAACAAAAAATTCCTTTAATTTTTTTTGATAAAGTGCCGGACAGCTATGAAGGAAATAAAGTGTGTTTAGCAGATAAAACCTCAGCCGTTCTTTCAGCAAATACAATCATCCAATCAGGTAAAAAAAGTGTTTTGGCTTTTTTTGGCAATGAAAAATTATCTATAACAGCTAAAAGAGTGGAGGCTTTTAAAGATTGTTTTAAAAATAAAAAAATAAAACTTGAAACTCAGTTTTGTAATTCAATGAATGAAGTTTATCCGCAAACACTTTCAGCACTGAATAAAAATCAAAAGCCTGATGCCATATTTTGCATGAGCGATGAAATTTTATGTGGTGTTATGAAAGCTGTTCTTCAATTGAAGTTAACTGTTGGAAAAGACGTTTCTGTAATTGCGATAAGTGACGGGTTCTTTCCTAAAATTTACGCTCCTGAAATTACTTATGTTGAAACAAGTGGTTATAAATTAGGCAAAGCAGCGTTTACCAGAATGATGGAATGCATTAATGACAACTCTGAAATAAAAGAAATTATTATAGACTCTGTGCTTATACAAGGTGCATCTATTTAATATACAGGTTTATAAATATCTGTTATCCATTTAGTGCTGTCTTTTTCTTTTTGCCTGTCGGTAATCATCATACAAAAATCTATTGCCATGGAGGTGTTGTGATTGTCATCAAAAAAGTATTGCAATTGTTTATTAGTAAAATCAATCTTCGTCTCATCTCCTACTGCTCTCGATACTAAAAAACTTCCCGGAACCATTCTTTTAAAATGATAGGTTGCATCACCGGCCATAACTTTTGAAACACCAATAGCAACCATTAGTTCATAAGAATTATTTCCTTGAGCAGTTATATGATAGATAGGGCTTCCGGCTTCTGTAACATTATTGGCAGTAATGTATTTGCGAAGTTCATTCACTATATCATTTACCTCATTTGAATGGGGTAAATAAGTATAATTTTTTTTAGTAGAGATATACAATAACTGGTCAATTGATTGTCGTTGAATTTTTATTCCGTACACTTTTTGCGTATCACTGGCATATATGCTTAATGCATAATTTATTTGCTTCAAATCTTTTTTCAAAGCATTCAAACTAAAATAGTTTAATGGCTTGCTTATTATATTTCCTTTCACCAAAACTGTATCATATTGCCATGCAAGCATTGTTGCATTATTTCCTAAATCAAACAATAATAATTTAGCATCAATATTTGCATTTTTAGTTTTTACTTTAAAAAAATAAGCATTGTTTGCTGTTGCAGCAACTATATAATTATTATTATTCAACTCATAAACACTATCGTTTAACACTTTACCGGGCCACCATTTTTTCCAGTTTTTTTTGTCACTTAAATTTCTTGTTAAACCAGTTTCATTGGCTGTTATTTTATCAACTCTTCCTATAACAATTTTTGAAGGAATAAAAACATAAAAACTAACAACTATAACAACTAATAAGATTAGCAACACAACAATAATTCCCAACCATTTCTTCATACAAATAATTTCTTAAAGATTTAAGTAATCAATACTGCAACATTAAGCAGAAAATTAATGCAACAACTGAGATGAGATATTTTCTAAGCTTTTGCCCTTTGTTTCAGGTACTTTAGTAACAATCCAAACTATTTGCAGCACCATCATTAAAGCGAAAAATAAAAATATAGGGTAAGGATTTTTTCCAAATATGCCTTTTTCTTTATCCAGAAACAATGGCGTTATTAAGGTAATAATTGCTGCAAAAATCCAATGCACACTGCTGCCTAAAGCTTGCCCTGTAGCTCTTATTTTGTTAGGAAAAACTTCTGATATAAATACCCATATTACCGCACCCTGTCCAATGGCATGTGCAGCTATAAAACCCATTAATGAGCTTAATAAAAAAGTATTGTTTAATGTAAACTTAAATGAAGCAGCAACACAACACAAACTGATTATGTAGCCAATAGAACCAATTATTAATAAAGTTTTTCTACCTGCTTTATCAATAAAATATAATCCGATAAATGTGAAGATTAAATTAACACCGCCAATAGCTATTGAATTAAATAAAGAATCTTTAGAACCAATGCCTGCACTTTCTAAAATTTCCGGTGCGTAGTATAAAATAAAATTAATGCCCGATAGTTGATTAAAAAATGCAACCATAAATGCCAGCCAAACCATTTTGATGTATTTTCTGGAAAATAAATTTTCACCTTTTATTGAAATATTTTCTTTTTCAAACAATTCTATTTTATCAATCTCAGCTTGTGTATCAGATACACCGATTTTTATAAAATTAAGCTTGGCTTTTAAATAATCTTTTTCCCGTAACACAAGCCAGCGTGGGCTTTCAGGCAAAATAAAAACCAAAGAGCTATACAATATTGATGGAATTGCTAAAACGCCCAACATCCAACGCCAATCATTTTTTCCATCAAATCCCTTTAAAAAATAATTAGAAATAAAGGCAATTAAAATACCGAATACAATATTAAATTGATACATACCCACTAATCTTCCTCTGGTTTGTGAAGTTGATATTTCTGAAATATATGTTGGTACTGTAACAGATGATATACCAATGCCTAATCCACCAATAAATCTAAAAAAAGAAAATGTGTAAGGGTCTTGAGCCAATGCACTGCCTATAGCTGAAATGAAAAATAATATGCCAACAGTTAATAAAACTTTTTTTCTACCAAAAACTTCTGTTGGTATTCCGCCTAATAAGGCTCCAACAACAGTTCCCCATAAAGCCATGCTCATTATAAAAAATCCATGAAAGCCCGGAGATGTGTGCCACAATTGTTTTATGGGAAGATTAGCACCTGAAATAACAACCGTATCAAAGCCAAAAATAAATCCTGCTAAAGCAGCAACAATTGAGTAAATAAAAAGTCTTCCTTTTTGCATTGCAATCGTTTTGGATTAACTAAAGAACAACTTTTTTCAATTACTTGTTAATAATAAAAATTGCAAAGGATTGCGGTGAGAAATTTTATCTGTTACGCAACAGCAATATTATTTCACAATACATTTGAAATAATTAATGCTTGTTTATGAAGAAAAATTTGTTTACAATTTTCGCTGCAATCCAATGTTTATCAGCATTTACACAAGATGCCTGGAAGATTAAAGCTGAAAAAATTAATCCATCAGATTATTACGGTATTACTGTTGCCAATGGCATGATTGGTATTGTGTCTTCTCCCGAGCCGTTCAAAGTAAAAGATGTTGTATTAGCCGGTGCTTATGATTTGTACGGAAGAGGCAGAGTGAGTAATTTTTTGAGGAGTTTTAACTTATTGAACGGATATATTGAGATTGATGGAAAAAGAATAGATGCTAACAGCGTAACTAACCTGCAACAACAGTTAGACATGCAACACGCAAGTTTTACGGCATCGTTTGATTATGCTGATAAAGCAACCGTTACTTACACCTATTACTCATTACGCCAATTGCCTTTTACTGTTTTAATGGACGTTAGCATAAAAGCAAAAAAAGATATTGCTGTTACAGCAGCAAGTGTTATGGAAGCCCCTGATGCATTGAAAGATGTGCAGAATTATTACAATGAAATTGATAGACCTCATGTTGTGATAAGCTTACTTACTTCTTCAGCAAAAAGCCCCACAGGTAAATTATTAATGTGTGCTTCCAATACATTTTTATTTAATGAGCAGCATGGCTTGGAGCCAAAAGTTATTCATGAAATGTGGGATAACAATATGCATTTAATGAAGTTTTCTAAAAAGCTGAAAAGCGGAGAAGCTTACCAATACAGCATTGCAGGCTCATCAATTACTTCTGCACATCATGATGACCCATTAAATGAAGTAGAACGTATGACCATTTTTGCAAAGCTGGAAGGAAGAAACAGATTAATTCAATTTCATAACAAAGCATGGGATGAACTTTGGAAAAGTGATATACAAATTGAAGGGGATGCTCAATCGCAGCAAGACATACACAGCATGTTGTACCATCTGTATTCGTTTGTAAGAGAAGGTACCGCATTATCTCCTTCACCAATGGGATTATCTGGCTTAGGTTATAATGGTCATGTTTTTTGGGATGCAGAATTATGGATGTATCCTGCAATATTGGTATTACACCCGGAAATGGCGAAGAGCATGATTGAATACAGGTATGAAAGATTAGAAGCTGCTAAACGTAATGCATTCAATCATGGTTATAAAGGTGCTATGTTTCCTTGGGAAAGTGCTGCAAGCGGTGTTGAAGAAACACCTGTTTGGGCATTAAGCGGGCCTTTTGAACATCATATAACAGCCTGTGTTGGTATTGCAGCATGGAATTATTACTGCGTAACACAAGACAAAGCCTGGCTGAAAGAAAAAGGTTGGCCTTTATTAAAAGAAACGGCAGATTTCTGGGCAAGCAGAGTTGAAAGAAACGGAGATGAAAAATATGAAATAAAGAATGTTGTTGCTGCAGATGAATGGGCTGAAAACGTTGATAATAACGCATGGACAAATGCCGCAGCCAAAGCTGTTTTGCAATATGCCAACAAAGCAGCAGCAATATTAAGTCTTCCAATAAATAACGATTGGTCTTTGGTTGAAAAGAACATTCCGATATTAAAAATGGATAATGGTGTAACACAGGAACACGCTTCTTATAAAGGTGAAGGAATTAAACAGGCAGATGTAAACTTGTTAGCTTACCCGCTAAAAGAAATTACAGATACCAAACAAATTCAAAAAGATTTAGCATATTATGAACAACGTGTTCCCGATGAAGGAACACCTGCCATGACGCAAGCTATCTTTACATTGTTGTATGCGAGATTAGGTAATGCAGAAAGGGCTTGGCATTGGTTTAAAGATGCTTATATACCTAACCAAAAAAATCCATTCAATGTTATTGCAGAAACCAAAGGCGGCACAAATCCATATTTTGCGACGGGTGCGGGTGGCATTATTCAAAGTGTATTAATGGGTTTTGGTGGATTGGATATTACTGATAAAGGCATTGTTCAAATAAAATCTGTTCTCCCCTTTGCATGGAAAAAATTGACGATTACTGGAGTTGGAATCAATCAGAAAACGTTTGCAGTTGAAAAATAAATGCTCATTTTAAAAAGACAACTGCTTTTGGAATAACAAAACTTATAATTTTATTTCTCTAACTGTTTGAAAAAGATTGCAGCCATATTATTACTTGCTGTCCTGATGTTTAATTGGATAGGTTACCGTTTCATTTATAATTATTTTGAACGTCAATCGGTTGCTGTATTACAATCAATGGTTGATGATGATTTGTATAATGAAAATGCACTTATCACTTTCAAGGTTCCTTTAAGTATGCCTTACGGACCAAATTCTGATAAGTTTGAAAAAGTAAGAGGGCAAATTGAAGTAAACGGTATAAGCTATCAATACGTTAAACGCAGATTTTACAAAGATTCATTAGAGGTATTTTGCATTCCCAATACAGATAAAGCAGGGATTAATAATGCAAGGGATGAATTTTTTAAGTTAGCTAACGACTTCAATAATTTTAATGCAGATAAAAAATCAAACTCACATCACAATAGTAAATTAACCAAACTTTCTGTTGATGACTTTACGAATAATAACAGTTTTCTTTCAGCAGAAAATAAACTTATAGCATTTAGTATAGACAAGCAAACACCCAACACTACTTTTCTAAGCAGTGATTACAGAACACGAATAGAGCAACCGCCGCAACTTGTATAATCTCATACACGAGCATTCTTCTGTTTTTAATATCAAATTCGTTTGCTAATTCAATTACATGAAAAAAATAATTACATGCCTTGTAATGGCATGCATAGTACTATACAGTTGTAAAGAAAAAACTGAATACAAAACATACCTGCACGATACACAATTATTAACCAATACTGTACATGAATTGAATACAGTAGTAATGGGTAATAATTTTCCGCCAATGATTGCTGCAAGAAATTACACTTACGCAGCCATTGCAGCATATGAAGCCATAGCAGCAGGTTATTCAGATAAGTATCAATCGTTAGCCGGTCAACTAAATGGATTGAAAAACTTACCTAAGCCTGATAAATCTCAACCGATAGACTATGAATTGGCTTCTCTGCTTACATACATAAAAGTTGGTGAATCGGTTACTTTCCCTGAAGGAAGTATGCAGCGTTATAAAGACAGTGTGTTGAATATAGCAAGAGAAAAGGGTTTGCCTTCAGACATAGAAAAAGCATCGCAAACTTTTGCCGACAGCATTAGTGCAGGCATTATTCGTTGGGCAAAAAAAGATAATTATTTACAAACAAGAGGTGCGGAAAAATATACAGTAATGGCAGATGTTCCCGGCAGATGGGTTCCTACACCACCAATGTATGCCAGTGCTGTTGAACCGCATTGGAAAGAAATACGCCCGATGGTATTAGATAGTGCAGGTTTATTTTTACCACCACCTCCGCCTGTGTTTAATATAACTGATAAGAACAGTAAGTATTATCAGGAAGTAATGTCAGTAAAAAATGCAGGAGATAGTTTAACTGATGAACAAAAACACATTGCAGAATTTTGGGATGATAACCCTTTTAAAATGAATGTAAGCGGTCATGTTATGTTTGCCAGTAAAAAATTTTCTCCTCCCGGCCATTGGATGAGTGTTATTGGTATTGCCTGTAAAAAAGCGAATTACGATTTTGCAGCAAGCACTTATGCTTTTGCCAAAACAAGTATTGCTTTGTTTGATGCATTTATTGAGTGCTGGCAGGTAAAATACACTTATAACACAATAAGACCTGAAACAGTTATTAATAAATATATTGATATTAATTGGCGACCATATTTGCAAACACCTGCTTTTCCTGAATATACTTGCGGCCACAGCACCTGCTCTTCATCTGCTGCGGAAGCCTTAACAAGTGTATTCGGCGATAACTTTTCTTATACAGATAGTACAGAATTAGAATTTGGTATTAAAAACAGAAGTTTTAAATCTTTCAGAGACGCAGCTATTGAAAACAACTGGGCCCGCTTTTATGGTGGTATTCACCTGCACAACTCATGTATTGTAAGTACAGATATGGGTAAAAAAGTTGGCGGCTATGTTGTAGATAAACTGAAAATGAAAAAATAAAATCAACATTATTTAAACAGGATTAGTTTTTAATGGCTCAAAAGTGTTTTTCACTTTTTTGCAGCCTTATGCTATCACCATTCAATAATCAATCATGCTTGAGAATTTATTGATTTCAATAAACTATTTTCCTTACAAAGAAAAGGAGCATAAAAAAATTAAACAAGGTTTTCTTCTGTTACGAATAATTATTCTAAGCATATTCAGTACCGTTCTTTTTACTATTGAAACTAAAGCACAAACAACTGAAGATGTAATTATGATGAATAAAAAACAATGGTGTAACGGTTTAACATATTCATATAATTCATGGAGTAGTTATTGGGAAGGAACATATAAAAGAACTAATGACAATATCGGAATCGTTTCAGCACAATCTGTAATGTTTATGAGCAACTATGGCATTAAGAATAATCTTAATGTTATGGTAGGTTTACCATGGGTTTCAACAAAAGCAACTGCCGGAACTTTACAGGGTCTAAATGGTTTACAAGATATCAGCCTTGCTGTAAAATGGAAAGCATTAACTAAAAAATTTGCCAAAGGGAAAATCAGTTTGTTTGGCGTAGGAGAATTAACAACCCCAACATCAAATTATGTAATTGATTTTTTACCGCTTTCTATTGGTTTAGGTTCTACAAATATTTCTGCGAAATTGATTGCTAATTATCAACAAAAATTTTTAAATATAAGATTAGCCGGAACTTATGCCTGGAGAAGTAATGTAAGCTTAGACAGAACTGCTTATTACACTACACAAATAATTTACTCTAACAAGGTTAATATGCCCAATGTTGCCAATTATAATTTGGCAGTTGGTATTCATAAAAAATATTTACTGGTTGATGCTTTTGTAAATAACATGACAACATTAGGTGGTTTTGATATGCGTAAAAACGATATGCCTTTTGTAAGTAACACAATGAACAGTACAAATATTGGTGTTAGTTCTAAATATACTTTACCATCAAATACACATATCTCTTTTGTTGGTGCCGTAAGTCAGGTAATAGCAGGCAGAAATGTGGGTCAGGCAACATCTTTTACAGTAGGATGCTTTTATGCAAATTCATTTGCTCATAAAGTAAAGTCACAATCAATAAAATAGTCGTATGAAAAAAATATTAATAGTTACAATATCAACACTCATCATTATTTCTTTTCCATTCATTTATTCGTGCAATAAAAATGTTACCAATAGAACAGCAGATTTACCTGCGTTAAATCCATCTTCAACAGATATGAATGCAGGTACCTGGAAAACCATGTTGTTAACAAGACCAGACACTTTTGCAGTTGCAGCACCAATTGCAGTTACAGCACCCAATTATATTGCTGAATTAAATGAAGTAAAAGGCTATCAAAAAAATGCAACTGATGAGCAATTAGCAAAAGTTAAATATTGGAGTGCCGGTGGTGTATTAAGGTGGAATGAAATATTAAGAGGCTTAGTAGCAAAGTATAATCTTCCACCCTATCAAAATCCGGACGGAACTTATCCAATACCAAGTGCAAATAATCCTTTTGCATATCCATTATTTCCATTTGCAAACCCACCATATGCTGCAAGAGCTTATGCTTATGTTACCGCTGCACAATATGATGCATTGGTTGCCTGCTGGTATTATAAAAACAAATACAACAGGCCTGCACCTTATAAAACAGATACAACAATAACTGCATATGTTACAAAATCAAGCTTACCTTCTTATCCATCTGAAGCGGCAGTTTTAGCTGGTGTTACTTCAGAAATGATGTTGCTTTTATTTCCGGGAGAAAGCTCTAATATTCAACAATTAGCAGTAGAACAGGAGCAGGCAGCTATAACAAGTGGTACTGCAACAAGGAGTGATATTACTGCAGGAGAAGCATTGGGAAAACAAATTGCTGATGCATTTATTGCCCGTGCAAGAACAGACAAAGCCGGCAGTGCAGTTGGTACCCCTACTGATTGGGCTAACTTTGTGACTACCGCCAACTCAAGAGGAGAAACTCCCTGGTACAGTTTAGAAACGCCAAAACGTCCGCCCATGCTACCATTGTTTGGTAACGTGAAATCATTATTAATTGATTCTGCAACTGTTGTTTCACTTCGTCCCGGTCCTCCGCCATCAACTTCAAGCGACCAGATGAAAAAAGAAACACAAGAAGTGTACGATTATGTTCAAAACCCGAGCAGGGATAATATTCGAATTGTACAATTCTGGGCTGATGGTGTTGGAACATATGCACCACCCGGGCATTGGAATGCAATTGCAGCAGAAGATTTTATTAATCTGAATTTTAGTGAAGTTCGTTGGGCAAATAATTTAGCTTTACTAAATGTAACTTTAATGGATGCTGCCATTGTTTGTTGGAATACAAAATATTATTATTTCAATCCGAGACCTTGTCAGCTGAACCCTGCAATTAAAACATTAACAGGTGTTCCGAATTTCCCATCATATATATCAGGTCATTCAACTTTCAGTGGTGCTGCTGCTGCATTATTAAGTTTTGTTGTTCCTTCAAATGCAACGAAATATAATCAAATGGCACAGGAAGCCTCTATATCAAGGTTAATGGGCGGAATACATTACAGAAGCGATTGCAGCACTGGTTTACAAGTTGGTCAAAACGTTGGTGGCTATGCAATTGCAAGAGCAAAGATTGACGGAGCTCACTAAAAATTAAAACAAAAAAATTATCACATTGAATTACTTAAATATGAAAAAAATAATCTTCTCACTATTAATTATCGTTTCCGGTTTAAAAATTAACGCTCAAGGCTGTGTTGCCATAAGAAGCACAGGTGCAGCCTGCAGTATTGAAAAATTTATGTACAGAGATACCACCAAATGGGAATTGGGTATTAATAACCGTTACTTTAAATCTTACAAACATTTTGTTGGCGAAGTTGAACAGAAACAAAGAGTTGACAGCCAGACTGAAGTTATTAATCATTCCTATACATTAGATTTAAACTTAGCAAGAAAATTTAACGAGAGATGGAGTATGATGATTGATGTACCGATTATTGCCAATACCCGTTCTTCATTATATGAGCATGGCGGAAAAGACAGAAGGCAAACACATGCTTTCGGCATTGGTGATATAAGATTAGCTGTTTACAGATGGATGATTGACCCGATGAAACATTCAAAATTTAATTACCAATTGGGCTTAGGGCTAAAATTACCAACGGGGGATTATAAATATCAGGATTATTTTTATAGTGCAACAGGTACCAGAACTTTAGGCCCCGTTGATCAATCAATTCAATTAGGAGATGGCGGTACAGGCATAACAGCAGAATTAAATGCGTTTTATAATTTGTCTCATGCAGTAAGTTTTTACGGAAACTTTTATTATCTGTCTAACCCGAGAGAGCAGAATGGTGTATCAACTGCAAGAGGTGGAACACCAAGTGCAGCAGCCATTGCAAACGGCAGTGATGTAATGAGTGTACCTGACCAGTACATGTACAGAGCGGGTGCTAACGTTATGCTTAATAAATTTACAGTTTCTGCAGGCGTAAGAAAAGAGTGTATTCCCGTTTATGATTTAATCGGCGGCAGCGGTGGTTTCAGAAGGCCGGGCTATGTAATTTCTGTGGAGCCCGGGGTTAATTATCGTTCTAATAATATTTCATTGTATGCTTATGTACCTGTTGCAGTAGTAAGAAACAGAACACAAAGTGTTCCTGATAAAATTAAAACAGACTTAACAGGTATCTATACACAAGGAGATGCAGCCTTTGCAGATTTAAGTGTGAGTATTGGTATGAGTGTAAGATTTTAAATCAGTTAGTATTGTGTAAAAAAGTGAAGGTTAATTAATAGTATTCAATTAATAAATCACTTAACTTTCACTTTTATCACTTGCATGTAACCCATATCTAACGAATGCATCAAAGTACACTGAAAGAATTATCAGAGGCATTAGGATTAAGTATATCAACTATTTCAAGAGCCTTAAAAAACCATCCTGACATTGCAGAACGCACCAAGAAGAAAGTGCGGGAACTGGCTACTGTAATGGAATATGAGCCTAACCCCTACGCAGTACAATTAAGAACACAGCAAAGCAATGTATTAGGTATTTTGGTTCCTACAATTGATAATTTTTTTTACGACTCCTTTGTTGCTTCATTAGAACAGGAAGCCAGAAATAATGGCTATTCTGTTTTAATTATGCAATCGAAAGATTTAGTTGATGTAGAACAAAACAGCCTGAAACTTTTCAGAAAAAATTTAGTAACAGGTGTGTTTGCTTCTGTATCTATAGAAACAAATAACTTAGAACCCTTTCATAAAATGGAAGAAATGGGTATTCCTGTTGTTTTCTTTGACAGAGTACCCGAAGAACCGGGCTATACAAAGGTTTGCCTATCAGATGAAGTAGCTGCGAGAATAGCTGCAGAAGCAATTATAAAAAAGAAAAAGAAAAACGTATTGGCGTTATTCGGTCACCCGCATTTAAGTATCAGTAAGGTAAGGCATGCATCTTTTATGGAAACCTTTAAGAAATCTGCACCCAAAACAAATGTACAGGTTGCCTGGCCCGAACAGATTGAAGCATCAAGAATTGAAACATTAAAAGCATTAGGTAAAAAGAATAAGCCTGATGTAATTTTTTGTATGGGTGATATGATTTTAATTGGTGTGATGTATGCCATAAATGAACTGGAATTAAAAGTGCCTGATGATATTGCGGTAATAGGCATCAGCAATGGTTTAATGCCAACATTGTACAACCCAAAAATTACTTATGTAGAAACCAGCGGTCAAAAACTTGGTAAGTTGGCATTTAAGCAAATGATGGATAAATTAAATCATAATATAATTACTGATGAAGTCTTTTTGGAATCTGTTTTAATAGAAGGCGACTCATTGTAATTATCATTTAATAAAGCCTAAAAAATTGCCATGCGAAACTTACCTATAAAAATCTCTATCTTCTTAAACTATTTTGTTTTTGCCATACTTTTAAACAGTGTAGGTATTGTGATTGCAAAATCTATAAAAGTATATGGAGTAGATGAAAAGCAGGCTTCAATATTAGAAGCTTTTAAAGATCTTCCCATTGCAATTGTTTCAATTATTGTAGCCTCTTCTCTTCCGAGATTGGGCTATAAGAAGGCAATGCAATCAGCTCTTTTGATTGTGTTTTTCGGATGTATAGGAATGCACTATGGAAATAGTTTCTGGACTGCCAAACTTTTATTTTTATCAGTTGGGATAAGCTTTGCTTTAATTAAACTTTCTGTTTACAGCTTAGTTGGCGTTGTTACAGATACTCCGCAACAACACTCGTCTTTAATGAGTGCTATTGAAGGTTTTTTCATGGTTGGTATAGCAGTAGCTTATTTTCTTTTCCCTGCATTTTATTCTGATACAGATACCAATGCATGGTTAAATGTATACCTGCTGTTAGCAGCTTTAATAGCCGTTTCTTTTTTGTTCCTGAGTTTCTCAAACATTAATATCCCTGCTGAAACTGCGGGTTCATCTGCATTAGACGATATCAAAGAATCACTGAAATTGATTATTATACCATTGGTTTTGATATTCATTTCTTCAGCATTCTTTTTTGTTATGATTGAACAAGGCATTATGACATGGCTGCCTCGTTTCAACGAAAAAATATTTTCTTTCTCAGATAAACTTAGTGTACAAATGGCTTCTATATTAGCCATTTCACTTGCTGCAGGCCGTTTTTTGGCAGGATGGTTATCAAAGAAAATTTCATGGTCTTTAATTGTTATCAGTTGTGCAATACTATCGCTCATTTTAATCTTAGTGATATTACCTCAATTAAAACCAGCTAATGAAGTTATGGTACTTAACAAATTATCAGATGTACCAATGCTGGGTTTTATCTTACCGTTAATAGGATTATTCATTGCCCCGATATATCCTTTATTAAATTCAACAGTGCTTAGCCATTTACCTAAACATCTTCATTCACCAATGTCAGGCTTAATCATTGTCTTCTCTGCATTGGGTGGAACAATAGGTTCAAGAATTGTCGGAACATTATTTAAAAATATTGGTGGTGTTAATGCGTTTTATTTTCTAATCATACCCATTGTATTACTGATTATTTCTGTAATACTTATACAAAGAATTATAAAAAAAGATGAGCTTAAAAAGGCTAACTAATTTTTGCAAATTGTATTGTTATTTATGAATCAGCATTTTTTTAATAGTACTCTTTTTAAAGATGTTCAGGTAAATAACATATTTGCAGATGGTAAAACTTTTGTGGATTGCACTCCTAAGTACGATTTAACTTTTATAGAAGAAGATTATCAGGCTCAAAAAAATAATCCTGCATTCAGTTTAGAAAAATTTGTTGAAGAAAACTTTGAAATACCTGCTGCTGTTGATTCTTACAGCATTAATAAAAAGTATTCAATTGAAGAACATATTAATAATTTATGGACTGTTTTAGAAAGAATAACCACTCCCACCAACCATTCACTTATTCCTTTACCGTATTCATACATTGTACCAGGTGGCAGGTTCAGAGAAATATATTATTGGGATAGTTATTTTACCATGTTGGGTTTAGCAGCAAGCTTCAACATTAATTTAATTGAAAACATGGTAAATAATTTTGCTCATTTAATTAATACAATCGGTTATATACCTAATGGCAACAGAACTTACTATATCGGTAGGTCTCAACCACCATTTTTTACTTTAATGGTTAAGTTGCTTGCGAAGTTTAAAGGTGAAAATATTTTATTGGATTATTCATCAGCTATTGAAAAAGAATATTCATTTTGGCAAGATAGTATTACTGAAATTGATAAAAACAACACTGCTGATAAACGTGTTGTTAAACTGAATAACCATGAATATTTAAATAGGTATTGGGATGAGCATAATACACCGAGACCTGAATCTTATAAAGAAGATATTGAGTTAGCTCACACATCAACCGATACAGAAATTTACAGACATATAAGAGCAGCAGCAGAATCGGGTTGGGATTTTAGTACACGTTGGTTTGCCGACGAAAACAACTTTACTTCTATTCATATCATACAACAGCAATAATTCCTGTTGATTTGAATTGTTTATTATACCACATGGAGGAAACATTAGCTGAGATTTATAAAAAGGCTGATAATACCATACAAGCTGAAATATATGCTCAGAAAGCATTTCAGCGAAAGCAATTAATTCAACAATATTGTTGGAATGAAGAGAAAGGGTTTTATTTTGATTATGACTTTATAAAAAAGCAACAGAAAGATGTTTACTCTTTAGCTGCATTATTTACTTTATTTTTTAAAATAGCAACTACTGAACAAGCAAAAAGTATAGCTGCTGTTGTAGAAAAAAACTTTTTGAAGGAAGGGGGGTTACTAACTACACTACAAACAAGCGGGCAACAATGGGATGCACCTAATGGTTGGGCACCTTTACATTATATAACCATAAAAGGATTAGAAAACTATGGCTTACAGCATTTAGCTGAAACTATTGCCGGGCGTTGGATTACATTAAACAAAACTGTTTTTGAAAGAAGTGGTAAGCTAATGGAAAAATACAATGTGGTTGATACTGATTTAGAAGCAGGTGGTGGCGAATACCCGGGACAGGATGGGTTCGGCTGGACGAATGGTGTATTATTGAATTTGATGAACAGCTATCCTCATCTTGCTTCCATCACACAAAAACTATAAGGCGGTAATACAAAATATTCATCATCTCTTCCAACAGCATATTCTTCCTCCGTCCAGTAATCATAAAGGGTAACAGGTTGCTTACCTGTTTCTTTAAATACATACCAAGTTATAAAAGAAGTTTGGTTATTGTAATTGAATAGGCAATACAAATATTGATTACCATAACTTCTTACAAAACCTGCCACATGAATATTATGCGGTGTAAGCCATTGAATATTTTTATAATCGCCTATTGCAGGTAATTGTTTTCTTATACTTAACAACCTTTGTGTATTTGCATAAATACGCCCTTCAACAGTATCAGTATTATTTACTGTTTCATTTTTCTGCCAGTTAACTAAAGGCCTGTGCATCCATCTGTTATCATAACTTTTTCCTTCTTCATTCAAATAACTATAATCATTAGTATACCCTGCTTCATCACCATAAAACAGCATTGATATTCCACCTATAAAAAAACTTTGTGCCTGCATCATGGTAATCTTACTAACAGCTATTGTAACAGCTGCTGCATCATTATCATTTATTGCTTTTTCTAATCCACATAAAGAAGCCAGCGTGCCGCTTATTCTTGCATCTTGTGTTTTAGGATTAACGGCAAATAAAGCACCTCTTGCAGGTGAGTTATAAGAGCTGCCTGAGTAATATTCTTTTAAAAATTTCCTGTGTTCATAAGCATTAAAGCCTGCTTTATTAATCATCCAATCATCGTACCCTAAACCGATATCATCATGGCAACGTGTGTAATTTATCCATGTTGTCCCATAAGGCTTTTGTAATAATATTTCCTGAGCTGCCAACATAACTCTTGTATCTGTTGTTGCCAAAGCATCCCATTGCAAAGCCATTTGTGTAGCATTATAAGCAACATCGCACTCTTTTGCTGTGTAATTATCCGTTCCGAAATATTTAATAATTTCTGTGGGTGCTACTATAGCTTCACCTAATAAAGCCATACCGGGTGTTGCAACAGCAACGCATTGCTTAATTAACCTGAGTAATGTATGAGCTTTAGGTAAATTCTGGCAGGTAGTGCCTAATTGTTTCCAAATAAAGGCAGGTGCATCAATACGCAGTACATCAATCCCTAAGTTGGCATAGAAGAAAATATTATTAAGCATTTCAATAAATACCTGCGGGTTGGTATAATTTAAATCCCATTGATAGTTATGAAATACAGTCATTACCCATTGTTGGCATTCTTCATTCCATGTAAAATTTCCGGGTGCTGCTTCAGGAAAAATTTCGGGCATAGTGCTTTCAAAAGCATCAGGTAAGTTTCTGTCTTGAAACATGTAATAATAATCCTGATAATGCTTCTCTCCTGCTTTGGCTTTTTGTGCCCATTCATGATGGTGTGAAGTATGGTTCAACACAATGTCAATCATTAAATAAAAACCTTCCTGCTGTAAATGAGTAATAAGTTGTTGCAAATCTTTTAGCGTTCCGAATTTTTCCTCAACCTCTCTGAAGTTTGAAACTGCATAGCCGCCATCACTTTCAGTAGCAGGACTTTTAAACAAAGGCATTAAATGAAGAAAATTAATCCCCAGGTTTTTTAAGTATGGAAGTTTGGATGGAAGGTTTTGTAAGTTTCCGCAAAAACGATCTACATATAAACTCATGCCCGCAATATGATTACTCAAAAACCAATAATCTTTTTGCAGTTTAGCATCATCAATATTTTTTAATATTACCGAACGGTTACTATGTGTTTCAACAATTGTTTCTATCAGTTGATTAAAGAATAATGCTGCTTCAGGATGCCCGCCATAAAGAGTATTATATAAATCACTTAATAAGCTGATATGCAATTGTAACCTTTCGTAAAATGCTTTATCAGCTTCAGTAGCAGCAATATTAAATTTCAGTATGGTTTCATTAATTAACCTTTCAAACGCACTGGGATGCATATATACTAATTAAAAATACTGTTAGATAAATGTTTAAATGCTTCCATAGCCCCCATAAATTCGCAGGTTCTTGCACCGGCTTTATTAGCATTAATAATAATTTTTTGCCAGTCATCTTCAGTCAATGAGGCTATGTTTTCTGATGATAATAAGCTAAGCTGATATAATACTGCACCAACAAATGCATCTCCCGCTCCTGTTGTATCTGTTGGTTTTACTTCAATGCTCGGAACAATAAATCGCTTTTTCTTTACGCATAATAATGTTCCTTCTTTACCTAATGTTATTGCAAATACATTTTCCATTCTTTCTGAAAACTCCTCCGCTGCTGCATTTACAGAGTTAGTATTGGTTATAAGCATAGCTTCTTCATCGCTTACTTTAAAAAAGTTACAATGATTTAAAAAATGCCATGATTGTTTAATAAAGTAGGATACATTTTTTTGAAAGAGGAGATGACGATAATTCGGATCGAAACTGATAAATATTTTTTGCTCAATGGCTTTATGTAATAATGATAGATAAGCTTTTTGTAAAGGGCCATCTAAGAAAGCTGTTGCCGAGCCGAAATGTATAATGCTAAACTCAGATAAATCTATTTGCTCAATTTCTGTTTCTGTTAATTGCCCGTCTGCCCCGCGGTTAAAATAAAAATCTCTTTCTCCGTTTTCCATTAACGAAACAAAGGCAAATGTTGTAAAGAAATTTGCATCCTGTATTACCCATTTGGTTGAAACACCGAATGATTGCATTACTTCAATTAAATGTTTGCCGAAAGGGTCTATCCCCACTTTGGCAGCTAACTCTGCTTTGCCACCCAATGCTGCAATAGCTGCTGCCACATTGGTTGGTGCACCTCCGGCTTTTTTTAAAAAGTTATTACCATTGTTTAATGATGTGCCTTTATCGGTACAAATCATATCAATCAATGCTTCACCAATACAAAGAATTTTTTTCATATACTATAATTCATAAACTGCTGCTTCATAAGGTCGTAAAACTTTATTTGAAGCAGTTGAATAATTACTGATAAGTTGTTTTGCTTTTAAAAGGTTAATACCGGTATTTGCTGTTGCATTATTTGCGGTAAAGTTTAATAACACTAACAATTTTTTGCCATTCAATTCTCTTGTATAAGCATAAACAGCAGGATTATTTTTATCGAGCAATGTATATTTTCCATACACGAGTGCAAGATTATTTTTTCTTAACTGTACCATTTTTCTGAAATAATTAAGAATAGAATTAGCATCTTTATCCTGCACAGCGGCGTTTATGGTTGTGTAGTTTGCATTAACATTTATCCAGGGCTTGCCTGTTGTAAAACCCGCATTAATACTATCATTCCATTGAAAAGGTGTTCTGCCGTTATCTCTGCTTTCAAAAGCTTTGCGTATAATAAACTCACTTAAGTTTCCGCCGTGCGTTTTTTGATATTGATATTCGTTTAATGTTTGCACATCTCTGTAATCTTCAATCTTATTAAAACGGATATTCGTCATTCCTAATTCATCACCATTATAATAATATGGTGTGCCTCGCATACTCATTAAAAAAGTGATTAACATTTTTGCAGATTGTTCTCTAAACTGCGGAGCATCATTTCCAAAACGTGTTACAAGCCTTGCCTGATCATGATTAGAAAGAAAAACAGATAGCCAACCATTGTTTGCAAAAGCACTATCCCATTTAGAAAATATTTCTTTGAATTTAATGATGCTATACTTTTCTCCGTTTGGCGTTGAAGGATATTTAGCCAAATTAACACCATCAAATGCATAAGCCATCCCTAATTCATTTCTGCCCGCATCAACCAAATTATGTGCATCTTCAAAAGTTTGTCCTGCACCTTCTGCAACACTCATTACATCATACTTGCTGAACACTTCTTTATTCATTTCTTTTAAATAATCATGTAAGCCGTTTACCATGCCGTAATACTTTTCAAACTTTGTATTTAAGTCTGAAGGAAGTGCAGGCCATGTTGTATCCTTAGCAGCAAATTGAAAAGCATCTAACCTGAATCCATCAACGCCTTTAGCAGCCCAGAACTTCATCATATCATACACTTCATTTCTAACTTTAGGATTCTCCCAATTTAAATCCGGTTGTTTACGCGAGAAATAATGCAGATAATAAGCATTGGTTAAAGAGTCATACTTCCATGCATCATGATTTACATCGAACAAACTATAACGATAAGGTGGTTTGCCTCTTTCTGCATTCCACCAGTGATAATAATTTCTGTAAGGGTTCGTTCTTGAGCTTCTGCTTTGTTTAAACCATTCATGTTCATCGCTGCTGTGGTTTACCACAATATCCATTACTAATTTTATTCCGCGTTCATGCATTCCTTTTAATAAACTATCAAAGTCCTGCATGGTGCCGAAGTCTTTCATAATATTTCTATAATCGCTTACATCATAACCATTATCATCATTAGGTGAACTGTAAATAGGGTTTAGCCAAACAGCAGTAATACCAAGGCTTTTAATATAATCTAATTTGGAAATAATACCTTTCAAATCGCCAATACCGTCACCATCACTGTCTTTAAAACTGCGGGGATAAATTTGATACACTACTGCTTCTTTCCACCATTTTCTGTTTAATGTGTCAACAGTTGAAAGTTTTTTTTCAGCACTATTATGGCAGGATGAGATTAATGTTGATAAAAAGAGGCAATAAAGCAGTTGTACTGATTTTCCTTGCATAATAATTTTTTAGTGGCTGCTGCCTGAAGGCATTGAAAGTATTGCTTCTTCATCCGGTTTTTTAGCCTTTATTAATAGCGTAGCCATTGCGGCAATTAATAAAAACACTCCAGCAAATGCAATGGCATTTCCTGCATTGTTGTGTAAAAAGTTTTTGAGTATGTAACCGAATGTGGTTGTTTGAATAAACATTGGTATAACAATCATCATGTTAATGATACCCATATACACTCCATACCTTTCTTTCGGTATTTGACTTACCACCATTAAATAGGGAATACCCATTATACTTGCCCAGCCTATACCAAAACCTGTTATAGCAACAAATAATAAATATTTATTTGCAATAAAAGGAAAGAAAAGAAAACCTGCACCAGCTAATACAAGGCAACCGAAATGAACCAATTTCGGAGAGTACTTTTTTGCAAACCAAACCAATGCAAATGCAGATAGAAATGTTACCACATTATACCATCCGTTTACAAGGCCTGTCCAGCTTACAGCTTCTTCATAAGCTGCAGCATTTGATTGTGGGGTTGCTTTCCAAACAGATAAAGCAACACTTTTAGATGAGTTCTGCCAATAACAAAACAATGCATACCATTGAAAGAGATATACCAATGCTAACTGCCATAATACTTTGGGCATATATTTTATTGCTTTGATAATGTCTGCAAAAGGAGAAAATATATTTAAAGGTTCTGCCTTCATTTTTTGCAATTCTTCTGCTGTCGGCGGTATTTCAGGTGTTGTTCTTGCACTCCACCATACAGAGCCGATTGAACAAACTGAGCCTAAAATAAACGAAGCAAAAACCCATGTTGGCAGCTTACCTGTTTTACCAACAAAAATCATTGGAAAAATAAAAAGAGAAACATTGGCCAATGTTTGGCCTAAACCTGTAAAAAAACTTTGTGCCTGAAAACCTATGGGTTGCTGCGAGCCATCTAATTTATCTGCAATAAATGCCCTATAGGGTTCCATAGCAGTATTATTGCCTGCATCTAAAATCCATAATAAACCTGCAGCCATCCATAATGCACTGCTGAAAGGAAAAAGAAATAATGCCAAACTACACACCATGGCACCTATAAAAAAGAAAGGCTTTCTTCTTCCGAATTTAGGATGCCATGTTTTATCACTTACGGCACCGATGATAGGTTGAATTAATAAACCCGTTAATGGACCGGCTAAATTGAGCCAAGGAATTTCATCTGGTTTAGCTCCTAAAAAATCATAAATCGGATTAACTGCACTTTGCTGTAAGCCAAAGCTGTATTGAATGCCGAAGAAGCCCACATTCATATTAATAATCTGGCTGAAGCTGAGTTTGGGTTTTGTAATTTGCATGCAATCGTAATAATAAACACTAATGTAATACTCTTATTGTTTGGGATTTATACTACCTGCTGCCTGCTTTTTTTGCAAACGTTTGATGTAAATATTTTTAAAAAGAAGTTGAAGATAATTCCTGCAAAAGGTTTTAGCAGATACAAAAAAAGATAATCAGCAACCTGATTATCTTTTTGGAAGTAATGTGAAGATTACTATTACTGTCGAAAGTTTAATTTTTTTTATATACGATTTAAAAGATTGATTGATTTTTAGTTTAACATAGCTTCAACTAAATAGGTCTTTGAATTATCAAAGACCTATTGCTTAAATTGTACTCAATAAGAAAGCTATTTTTCATTTTGTTTTCTTCGTTGTTCTCTTACCTTCTTTACGCCGTAGCCTATACCACCTGCAATGAGAAGGGATAATCCTCCATCTACAGGGGCATCTGCATCAAATATAGGGTCAGGGTCGGCATGGGCTATGCCGTAAGTGCTGATTAAAATAACTGCTATCAGGTATACATGCTTACTATAGCGGCTGTTAATAATTTTGTTGGCTATCTTTTGTATGTTGATGATGATTTTCATGTTATTCGTTTTTACTTGGTTGGTAATGGAATGTTGTTGGGCTTTTACTCTTTTACTACTTTTTGTACACTGCTCACTTTATCGTTCTTTACTTCTACCAAGAGTATTCCCTTACCTATGCCTTGTAAGCCTACCTTAATACTGCTTGCCCCTACTCCTGCCTGTTGTGTCTGCAGGGTCTGCCCGTCGGCTGTCAGTACTCTTACATTGGTTACGCTTGTGGTGCTTACCGCATCTTTGCCTAATGTAATGGTTAACTGGTCTGCTACGGGGTTGGGGCTTAACTGTACTGCTATCGTATTGTTATTCGTGTTATCTATTACCGCTGTGGTTTTGTTGTTTTGTAATACTAATTCAAAGCGATTGTCGCCTTTGGTGGCCGTGTCTTTTGTTATGCTGAAGGTATAGCTGTCGTTTGCTGCTTTTAGTACTGTTTCTGTCTGTAGTAACTTGTCTCTCAGTATGACTGTTTTATCTTCCATGCCTTCAATGGATGTTACTTTTAAGGTGAAGTCATTGGCTGTCAGGTTGGTTTTTATGCCGATAGGTATTACTGTTACATCATTACCTCTGGCATCTATACATAGTTTGCTGCCATCGGAAGCAATGCTGTACATATCGAAGTTGATATTGCTCCATTTGGCTGCATCGTATCTGTCGGTTGAACCATTGCCTGCTCCTGCATCTATTCTTACCTGCAACGCATCCATCTCGCCGTAACTGTTGACTGCTGTCAATCTTAATTTGGGGGTGGTGCTGCCGGTTCCCATTAGTACTAACGGGGTACCGGTTGATTTGGCTGTTTCTGCAAACTGTATGGTTTGGCCTGCTGCTCCGGCTTGTATAAAGAAGGCTCCCATGCTCGGGATAATTACATTTGTTGTTCCATCATTGGTATAAGCATCATAACCGCCGGCAAATACGGCTGCTCCTGTACTGCTCTTATATGGATTGTATACATAAAAAGTACCGCCGATATTGGCATTGCTATTAATGGCTCCACCATTTGATTTTAATAATTTTAAATTGATGGGGCTGGCATAGGGATTACCCACCAAATTATAGTTGTTGGCTCCGCCGCTGTATTGTAAGCTGTAATCGGCTACTGTGGTTCCATCGTTTAAAGCTCCGGTGGCGGAGATGGCAAAAGCGGTTGGCCCTCCGCCGGTAGTATAACTGTTGCCGCTCTGGCCGCTACTTAAGCCATTACCTTCATTGGCCTGACCTCTTACCATTACATATATCGGTTGGGTGTATTTCCAGATACTTGCTGTGGCATCCGTTACTCCTGTTAATGCTGAGCCTGCTGCTGCTGTGGCATTGTAGGTAAACACGGATGGATTGCCGCTGCTGCTGGCATAAGTTCCGCTGCCTGTAGCGGTGCTTAAACCTGTTACTGCTAAACTATTTGTTATGGCTGAGATATTTTGTGTCGCTGTAAAGGGTGTGCTTAGCACTCTATAGGCTCTCTGAGCAGGAAACCATCGCTGTACCGTTACATTGCCACTGATGCCGCCTGATGATATGGCTGCTACATAAGCTGTTCCGCTTGCTGTGGAGCCTAAGGTTAAATTACCACCCGTGGTTAATGTGCCGGATGTTATGGTGAGACTCTTGGTTAGCTTTGTAACACTGCTCAATGCAACACCGGAACTATTATTTATTACAAGATTAGGAATACTGCTTATTAGCTCTGAACCTGTTGCTTGAGACGAAGTACCTCCATAAGATAAAATAGCATTAGTGCCATATGCTATACTTCCGTTATTTGTTATGGTACCGCCATTTTGATTTAAAGTGCCGTTAATTGTTAATGTAACTCCATTATCAATTATCAATGTACCTCCTGATGATAATGTTACATTATTTAAAGTTTGATTACTACTTATTTGAAGTGTTCCACCATTACTGATAGTTACATTATTAGCAGATGGTAATGTGCCGCCACCACTATTATTCAGTTTTAAAGTCCCGCCCGAAACAGTAGTTAATCCGGTATAAGTATTAGCAGCTGTTAAAGTAACAGTTCCGGTTCCTGCCTTTGTTAAAGCATTGGCATAACTGGTTCCGGAAGTTGTTTGATCTGCGTAATAACCATCTGTTATAGCATTGGCAATGCTAAAAGAGGTATTACTGGAACCAATACTTAAAGCTCCTGTACTTTGAATTGAAGCATTAGAAGAAGCACTTAATCCCCAATAGGCATTTCTGCTCTGACCTCCATCATAGTCATCCTGTAAATAAATTGAATAGTCAGTTATTGGATTTGATGTATTTAATTGAACGTCGTTAAATGTAGATGTAGTACTGCTCGTATTATCTTTCACAGTAATATTCATTCTATTGGCAGCAGTAAGCGTAAACGTAAAAATAAAATCGTGATAATTTGTTTGATTACCCCCAAAAGAAGCAGCAGAAGTAGCACCTCCGTTATACGCCAAGTACCAAGAACCATAACCCGAACCTGTGTAAGCAGGCCCATCTAAGTTTACAGAAACAGCATAGTTGTTAGTTGCATCTGCAAATGAGCTTCTTGATGATGGTGACGCCAACAATCCAATTCCGATTCTGCCATAAGCTCTGGTAAAAGAGCCTGCAATGGTAAATTTATCACCTATTTGCAATGCTCTTGCAGAACCTGTATTGTCTCCCGCAGTTTTAAAACTTCGCCAGGCAACTGATTGTTTACTACCGGAGGAGTTTGCGTACTGACCAATTTGTATTCCGGCAGACTGATCATAAATACCTGATGATCCGGATGTGAAAGTTGTAGGATAGTAGCTTACTTTTTGACCATAACTAACAGTTGCAGATTGAGCGTAAATGCAATTAGCTAATAGAACAAATAGTAATGAAAGTAAAATTTTTTTCATAAGCAATGCAAGTATTAGAATACTAAGTTTAGGTAAAAAACTTACTTTTCAAAATTTTTTTGTGTATTTTATACACATTAAATAAATTCACGTCTTATTCTGCCATATGAAGAAAATTCTACTGTATCTCCTACTGTTGGTTTCATTGTGTGCAACTGCCCAACAGAAAATAAAAAGAACTGTTTTTCAGGCTTTTTGGTGGGACTATTATAATTCACAGTATCCTAATGGTTGGTCAAATTATCTATGCGAATTAGCTCCCAGATTAAAGGCAGCAGGCTTCAATGCTGTTTGGATTCCACCAAGTATAAAAAATTCAAGTCCAAACTCTGACGGTTATGTACCGTTTGATTATTATGATTTAGGGGATAAATTTCAAAAAGGGGGCTCTGCTTCTTCATCCAATAAAGTGTACACAAGAAGTGGTACCAAAGATGAATTATTAAGAATGATTGCCGTAATGCATGCAAACGGTATAGAAGTAATTGAAGATGTTGTTCTCGGACATATGAATGATGCCGGAAGCAGCACGGGAGCCGGAGGTCAGGATACTTATGCAGCCACTAATTACAGTGATGGCAGTACCAATGGATATAAAAATTTCAGAAATGTGTCATATGCAACTCCTGCTATAGATGAATCTCAAAATGATTACTGGAGCAGAAGCGGAAGGTGGCCTAAAAATTGGGAAAACTTCTACCCTAATCAGTTTAATAATTCTTATAATACTAATAATATTAATAGTATTCAATTTGGCCCTCAGATATCATTTGAATCTAATGCTTATGGGCAAAGTTCAAGTATGGTTGATGGAACGTCAGTAACCATTGGTTCTACAACCAGAAAATTATACAACCCTTCGCAATATTCCAATTACATGTACACCAATGCCAATAATTGGCTTGTTTGGTTTAAGAAACAAACAGGCGTTGATGGATGGCGGTGGGATGCTGCAAAAAATATGTATGGGTATGTTGTGAGAGATTTAACAGTAAATACAAAATATAATGCTGCATTCGCTAACGGCGGGCAAAACATGTTTTGTGTTACTGAATATGTTGATTCAAAAAATAATTTAGATAGTTATATAAGCAGTATTGAGAATAGTGGAGACTTAATTGCGGGCACTTTTGATTTTAATTTAAGAGCCTACGGTTCATCAGGTGGTATTTATGGTATGGTTACAGGGCTTGGTAATTACAATATGCAAAGCCTGCCCGGTGAACAACAGTATTACAGGTATATGGATTATGCTGATGGTACAAGAGTTCATAGAACCGTTCCTTTTGTGAATAATCATGATACTTTCCGTCCCATCTTAGATTCAACCGGTAAATTTTCACAATCTTTAGGTGTTTCCTCAGGCTGGAATAATGGTAGTGAATTGAGTGGCCATATTGACCCGAGGGAGCCAAGATTGGCAGCAGCTTATGCTACTATTTCAGCAATGGATGGAAATCCGACTTTCTTTATAGAAGATGTATTTGATTTGGGAACTACCGGAAAAAGGTATACGCATTTGGCTACTAATACAACAGATTTACCAATCAGAGGTGATTTGGTAAACATAGTTCAAGCCCATCAGGCATTAAAATTTAAAGATGGAGATTATGGCGTTGCTACGGCTCAAACAGGTGGTTACGCTCCTTATTACAGTACAGGAAACAGTGGTGATCATTTAATAATTGAAAGAAAAGCTAAAGTCATTATTGGAATTACAGATGCGTATAGTACAGTAGGTAATAACACGGCAGACCAACAGGCATATATTACAACAAATTTTCCGATAGGTACAGTTTTATATGATTTTAGTGGTGCACACGGCATCAACTCTGTAACTGTAACAGATAATTTTGGAGACCAAAGTAATCATCGTGTTTTAATTCAAACATCACCAAACGGACATACCATTGCCAATGTATATGGTCATGGATATTCTATTTGGGCTCCCTATCCTAACGGTACTCCAAATTCTGTAAATGATTTATTCAATTATTTAGCCAATAACCTTGTTCAAACTTTATCAACTACTCAAACAACACAGGAGTGGGAAATGGCTGATGACCTAGGTGACAGTCATTGTAATTCTTTAGGTCAGGGAGGTGCGTTGCCTAATCATTCTACCAATCAAAGAGTTGCCGGTAAAATATTTGCTGCTGCAGGAAAAAGTATTACTTATAAAATTTATCCAGAAGTTGATGGGATGAAAATAACTGCTGCTTTATGGGATTTAGACGGAAATAAATTAAGTGAAATAAACGGTGCTTCAACTTCAGCCTCTCCCATAACCGGTAACTATACACCCAATTCTGATGAATGGATTACCATTAAAGTTCATTACACTGATACAACTCAAATTACGCACAGATGCTGGGTTAATGTTGCTTATACTGCACCAACTGTGGTAGATACAAGAACTTCAACTAACAGCGTAACAACAAGAGCAGCAATCTGGACAGGCAATAAAGGAACTACAGATATTTCTGATTGTGGCAATTGGGAAGAAGGTATCACGCCTTCATCAAATGTAAACTTAATAATACCCGCCAATTCTTCTCCCTTTCCCCAAATTAATACAAACATATCTGTAAAAAATGTAATTATTGAAGCAGGGGCTTATGCTACTATCAGTCAAGGTACAACATTAACTATAAGCGGAGTTATTACAAACAATAATACCGGAAAGTTTATTGCTAATAAAGCTAATATTATATTGAATGGCAGCAGTACGCAAACTATTCCCAATAATTTATTCGACTCTTCAATTATACAAAACCTGACTATCAATAATACAAGCGGCGTTAGTTTAAATGGAAGTTTAACGCTTACAGGTTTACTAACACCAACAGCAGGCATATTCAATACGAATAATAATTTAATATTGGCATCAACAGCAAACGGAACAGCCGCTATTGGTGCAGGAAGCGGCAGTTATTTAACCGGAAATGTTACCGTACAACGTTATGTACAAGGTAAAAGAGCATTCAGATTTTTTGGTCACCCATTCAATTCTTCCTTGGCATTAAATAACGTAACATCAGTAATTGATATAACAGGCATAGGTGGTAATGCCAATGGTTTTACAACAACAGCAACCAATAACCCCAGTGCTTTCTGGTACGACCCTACGACAGGTAACAGCAGTAATAATCCTGATCCGGGCTGGACTGCTTTTACTAATGCCAATACCTTATCATGGGCAAAAGCACAAGGTATCAGATTATTGATAAGAGGAGCGAAAGGAGAAGGTTTAACAGGAGTTTCTTATACGCCGAGTGCCGCAACTTTTAACATAACAGGAACCGTAAATACAGGCACACAGGTTGTTACACTAACCTCATCAGCCAACAGTAATTACAATTTAATTGGTAACCCCTATCCAAGTCCTATTGATTTAAGTTTAACAACAAGGGGTAGTAATATTGGAGCCAACTTTTATGTCTGGGATGCAACAGCGGCAGGTACTAATGGCAGAGGAGCTTATGTAAGCCAACCATTCAGCAACAGTTATATTTTACCAAGTTGGGGTTCATTCTTCGCAACTACAGCTGCCAATAACAATAATACCATCACTTTTAATGAAAGTAATAAAAGTATAAGCAGCCCTGTTGGTTTGTTTGGTACAGCTAACAGCCTGTTCGGTGCCAACAGTATGCAGTTACGATTAGTACAGAACAGCGATTTTTATGACAGAATCTTATTCTTCTTTGATAAAACAGGCAGTTCGGCCAAAACAGACTGGTATGATGCGGATAAATTAATTAATCCCGATGCTAATTTCAATTCCATCAGTGCAGATAATAAAGCTTTAAGCATAGATGCAAGACCGATAGATAAAACGATGACGATTCCATTATACTTAAGCATCAGTAATAATGGAGGCAATCAACAAAGCTTTAGTATTAAAGTACCTGATTATGATATCAGCAGTAATCAAACTTTATTCCTGCATGATAAATTAAAGAACAGTTATACTACTTTAGGGAAAGATGTTACTTATGATTTTGATGTAAACTTGACAGATAGTGCTACGCAATACAATCGTTTTGAAATCACCAGTTTCAAATTAAATCAAATAGTGCCTATAGATAGCTCCAATGCAGCAGGGGTAACTATTATAGCAACAGCCAATCAATTCATAGTTCAATACCACCATACAGAAGCTGTTCAAACAAATATTCATGTAATAAGTACAGATGGCAAATTGTTACTGCAGCAGAATGAAGGTATCAAACAATCAGGCAAAGTGGTATTCAATACAACAGCACTGGCACAAGGTAGTTATGTCGTTGAAGTAATTACTGCAACATCAAAGATTGTTAAACAGGTGTTGAAACAATAACTTTTATTAATAATCAGCAAATGAAATCTTCTATCATATTTAATACAATTTGTTTAACAGCAATTATGATGTTATTACCCGCTTTGTTACATGCACAACCATCCTTTTCAGATGATGTTGTGGATGCACCTGTTGATGGCGGTTTAAGTTTATTAATAGCAGGAGGCATCGGTTACGGGATGAAGAAAGTGAGAGAAAAGAGAAAGAAATAAAAAGTTTATACCCCGAAAACAGAAGGTATAAAAATTATACAATACTAACATCAAGAGTTAATACTATCATCTCTGCAATTGCTTTACAATAAAGGGTTTTAGTTAAAATAAAAAAGATAATCAGGTTGCTGATTATCATTTTGGAAGTAATGTGGAAATGGGTGGAATAACATCGAACTCCTCATATCTTTTTACTGTTTTTGAGCAACATTAATTCGGTAAAAGTTAACCAAGATTAATATTCCGGAATAATTTATTGACTTTGCACGGCAAAATCGAGATAAGTAGTATTCATTTGATATAATATTATTATACATTTCATTTACAATGATTCCATTTTACATGGCTATTTTTTTCCTATTGGGAAAATCTGTGGATCCTTACCCCATACGTCTTTATAATAAACGATACCCGATAACTTAACGCCCGATGTGTTTTTTTCTCCAACTGGTTTAACCCCGTCTGCCGGCATCACAGCTTTAACCGATGATATGTCTGCATCCATCACATCTTCAAGAAAGAATACATATCGCCCATCTTTTTTCTCATACCTGAAACTGCAGTCTTTTACTTTGAACCCTGCCACATGTCTTGCCCATAATCCAAACGAGGGTTGTGTTTTAAGATTGGACACATTATATTGACCAACCCCTAATTCGGGAGGTGCAGCTGCCGTATCAGCGATCGGATTGCCGCCTTTATCAATAATATGAACATCTTTAAACGAAACATTTTTTATATACCCGGTATGCCTTCCATCTGGTAATCTAAAATCGAGTCCCCCTGTAACAGACGCTGATACAGGTAATGCATAGCCGGCGATAATAGACGTGGCTCTTCGTTGGGTACCATCGTATTTTTTCCAGCGTTCCTTCGAAGAAAAGGAACTTCCGCTGTAAACTTCTGAAATATCAATGCCATTGAGTATGATATTTTCTACCTGGCCGATATTCACATTTTTAACCAGCAGTTCATCATGTTTCACTCCGTTTTCAGTAAAAGCATATTTACCCACGTCTGCACCAATGATGCGGCCACGATTGGAGATTGAAATAAAAAAAGGTGCCGTGCAGCGGAACATTTTAGATCTGGAATGGATTGGGCCGGTTTCACCGCAATTCAAATGGATGTCTTTGATATGTGCACCATCATTGGTAGAAATCGAGAATCCTGCCTTGTTCGCTCCTAACACATAAATATTATCGACGCATACCTGCATTATATCGTCTGCTGTTTCTGACCCAATCTGGAAAAGATTGCAATTGGTATCACCTATTATGTTACGAACTTTATAATTTCTTGCCGGACGCGTAAAACCAAGTGAACAATCAGAACCGGGTTTGATGATATCATCCGAACTCACTTTACAGTAAATATTCGTAACTGTAACATTATTGCTTCCCATAAAATCATAAATATCACGTACTGAACTCTGGTTGTTTTTGCCGAAGTAGGTATCGTGTACATAAATGTTATCAGTTCCGGTAGATAATAAGGCAAAATGCCCCGAACGATCAATCTGCAGCATATTCGCTGAATCGAATAATTTCCCGCCATCCTTCGTGATATAATAAGGTTCATCTTTTGTTGAATCATACCACAGGTCTTCTTTGTGATAAATGCCGCCGATCTCAAGGTTCGTGCAGAGTTTACAGGTAATTAATTTGTCGGTACGGTTATCTGGTGCATTCTTCATTACGTTATCACCCGTTACAACATTGCCATTTCCTGTAATTAGACCATTACCAATGATTTTTACATTATCAAGGCGTTCACCAAAAAACAATGAGTTCCTGAAATAGTGATGTCCAACATCCTGCTTGGTGAGCCAATTCTCCGGATCTTCATAGGGGCCTACATCGGTGGGCGATAGACCGGAACGATATTTTTTGTCACTGAACCAGGTTGTTTCGGGTGCATCGCCTCCTTTGATGGCCCTGATAGTGGCACCCCGCTGCAAATAGAGATAAACATTACTCTTTAAGTGAATAGTACGTGCATTATACACGCCATCGCTGAAAAGCAAAGTACCGCCGCCTGTTTTGGCAAGCAAGTCAATTGCATGATTAATACTTTCTGTATTGTCTGACTTACCATCTGCTGTAATACCTTCAATTTTTTTGATATCCAGTTTTCCTGAATAAAAAGAAATGGTGTTAGAAACCCCCTTGTTTATACCTTCTGTAACCATCAGCCTGAACCTGTAAAACCTGTCGGTTAGTAACCCTGTAATTTCAGCTGTGGCATTTTTGAGATTGGCAACTGCATTTGTGGTGGTCCAAGTTGCACCTTCATTTAACGATTGCTGCAATTGCACTGTAACATTTTTCAGTCCCCATTTGAAACGTACTGTTCTATACAAATCAGCTGTCTCTTTGTGCTGCATATTCCGGTCAATGACTCTTTCAAAATCTGCAATGGTATTTACAACTGTAAGTGAAGCAGTTTCCGGTGCTGCTCCGGCACTTGAAAGCACTTCAGGTTGAGTAATTTTATAATCCGATCTAAAAAGGTACGTACCTACTCTCGGCAATGTTACATCTTGGATACAAATAACCAAATCAGCACCATTGGCAGGGCGAAGGTCAAGATGCGAAAAGGTGATTACAGAACTGCCATCAGCCGATTTTTTTATGTTTACCTCACCTACCTTCAAATAGGAATAATGTGTACCGGTACGCCCGATGGATTGTGTGGCAAGCCCGCCTAACGGAACAGCTCCTCTCCCAATTACGTTTACCGTCGTATTATTCATGGTTACATTGATGCCCGAGGGTATATAAATATGCACTATTGCATCTGGCGAACGCTGCCCTGCTGTATAAAATAATTTAATATCTTTTTTTGTATTTGCTGTTATAGCAAACTGCTGTAACTCTAAGCGTCCATTGAGGGCGGCAGGCATGAGATTAATATAATAGCGTCTCGCCGAAATGCCATCTTCAGCTATTACTTTAAGTTGATCTCCTGTTTCAACAATGCTATCTTTTTTCGTGTTCCCAAACTTATCAAGAAGTAGGTATTGCTGTTTTGAACCATCAGATGCCCGTAGTTGAGATATAAGTTCAATGAAGCCGGGAGATGTGGAAACACGACCCTTGTCTTCGGGCGTATCTGTGGTAAACCTGAATGTACTGCCTTTAACCAGCACAATCGTGTCGCTGCTAATACGAATGACCTGAACGGCATCAACTGCTGCTGTGATGACAGTAACAGAACTCCCGGATAGTTTTTCCGCACATAAGTTAGTAAAGGGTATTCCGGCTAAAAGAGTGAAGAGGATTTTTTTTATAGTCATTATCAATTTATTTAATGTACAGCAGTTGAGTTTCTTTTTACCAGAATGGAATCAATAATTTTTTTCTCATTACTATACTCTATTTTTTCATTGCTTTCAAGTAAGTTGAATAAGATGATGGCAGCTGCTTTCCCTATTTCAAAAGCAGGTTGCCGTATTGTTGTAAGCGATGGCTGAAGCAGGGATGCGGTGTGCAGATTGGAAAAGCAGACCACTTTCACATCTTCGGGTATCCGCAACCCTACCGATGAACAAGCTTCATAAGTAGCTATCGCAAGCTCCTCCACACAGGCAAAAACGCCATCCGGCCTATCGCTACTTTTCAGCAACTTACTCATAATGCCAACATTAACTTCATGGTCATTACCACCTTGTAATATATAAGTGCAATTGGGCATCCCTTTTTTCTCGAGTGCATCCAAATATCCCTTCATTCTATTCTGATTGATAGAAAGGTTTTGCGAAAGAGAAAAATAAGCAGGCTTTTTTGAACCGGCTTCAATCAGGTGCATGGTAGCCTGAATCCCACCTTCATAATTATTTGTAGTCACACTCGGTGTTTTGAGCTTTTTTGAAATGCGGTCGAAAAATACCAGCGGCAATCCCATATTCCGGATATCGTTTAGGTGATCTACGTTTACCGTTTCGCTGGAAATAGATATTAATACTCCGTCTACGCGACCACTCTGAAGGTGCCGTACAATATTGATTTCTTTCTGCAGGCTTTCATGTGTAAGATAAACCAAAACATGATACTCATTTTCTGCAGCTACTTCTTCTATACCTTCAATCACCTGCGAAAAAAAATTATTCGCAATCTCTGGTAATACTACAGCGATAGTTTTACTCTTACGATAACGAAGACTACGTGCATAGGCATTGGGTTGGTAATTTCTTTCTCGTGCAAGAGTTAGCACCATATTTTTTGTTTTAACACCAATATCCGGTTTGTTGCTTAAGGCACGGGAAACAGTAGATACAGATAAGCCAAGTTCATCCGCCAGCGTTTTAAGATCAACTTTTGCCATATGCTTCTTTTTGATTCGTAATTATTAGATAGACATACTTCTCTTCTATGGAATAAAATCATCTTGCACCAATTGAACCGCTTTGGTAATGATATCCCCTCTTGGTCCGATATTTTCTCCCGCTATGTACTCTTGTTTCTCACACCTTACAGGTATGCTGCATGACTGATCCTCAAGTGCAACAAATACATTATCATCAGGGAGAATTTTTAAGACACGTGACTGGTTGATGCCTGACATATATTCGGTTTTCAAGAGTATGTAAAAGCAGCAATCCGACTACTTCCTGAAAACACCTGTAAACCTATAGCAGATTATTAGTATTTATCATTGCAAGCACCGGGTATCTATAATGCCGTATAATCATCCGTCTGGACGAATTAACTTTATCAAACAAATAAATGAATTAAAGCAGTTGTAAAGGGCTGATGTAATTGTCCAATTATTCAGCAATCTTAACATATAACGTTGTTTTACAGTATAGCTGACAGAATAATGCATTGACAGGTTTTTAAAAAAGTCCAAATTTACCGGCAACGATTGCGGAGAAAAACCGGTTCCATTTTTTAAACTCAGTTATTTTAGCATAAGAATCACGATTGCACCCTATTTCGAAGTATAAATAGCTTACTTATGAGACCTCAACTCCTCAAAGTTTCGAAAGAGCCCCAACATTCTTTTAGTGTACGCCAAGATCTTGTACCATATGTCAACAACCGGTGGCATTACCATACAGAAGTAGAATTAATTCATTTCAAGAAAGGCGAAGGAACTCAGTTTATCGGGGATAATATCCGCCGTTTTAAATCCGGGGATGTTGTGCTTGTTGGCTCCGGTTTGCCCCACTACTGGCGTTTCGACGATTGCTATTTTGATGAACACGCAGACAACAATGCGGATATACGTGTAGCCCATTTCTGCGAGGATTTCTGGGGCACTCAATTTCTGCATTTGCCTGAAAACATTAACCTAAAAAAAATTCTCGATAAAGCGAAAAGAGGCATCCAGGTAACAGGCAGAAGCCGCCAGAAAGTAGCAGAACTATTGGAAGAACTGCTGCACATAGACGGACCTCACCGTATTTCTTTGCTGATTGAAGCCTTAAACATTGTAGCCGACTGCAAAGAGCCCGAAGCTTTATCCTCTATCGGTTTCAAACACGATTTTGTAGATGCAGAAAACGATAGGGTGAATGCCATTTATGATTACAGCCTCAAAAACTTCAAGCGTCCAATTCAGCTGGAAGAGATAGCTTCCATTGCCAATATCAGCCCCAATTCTTTCTGCAGGTACTTCAAATCCAGAACACGTAAAACCTATTCCCAGTTCTTGATTGAATTACGTGTCGGCCACGCCTGCAAACTGCTTATTGAAAATAATCTCAGTATCAAACAGCTTTGTTATGAGAGTGGTTTCAATAATTTCACCAGCTTTCATAAGTATTTCAAAATGATTACAGGTAAGAGTCCACTTATCTACCAGAAAGAGTTTATGTGCTGATTGTTACCATGTCAAAATAGGTGAATAATCGGTCAACCCTGTTACCTGTAATTTTTCGCTGATACACGTTCTTTGTAATAACAGTTTTAATTTACAGTTTTTTGTCATGTACAGGTATCCCATTTTCCTTTTTATTGCGTTGTTATTTTGTGCTGCTGCCAGTTCGCAGGAACAACAGCATATTCTTATAGAAACAAAACACAGTGCGTTGTATTTTGCTATAAATGCAAAAAAACACCTCAACCAGCAGTACTTCGGCAGAAAAGCTGCCAATCGTTCTGACTACGACCTGGTAAAAAATACGCATGATGCTTACCCCGGAGCCGGTATGGATAACCTGTTTTCACCTGCTGTACGCATGATTCATGCCGATGGTAATCCATCTCTCGATCTCGTGTATGTAAAACATGAGCAGCATGCAACAGACAGTAATACTACGATTACTGACATCACCTTACAAGATCCGGTTTATCCGGTAGAAATCACGCTGCATTTTATTGCTTACTATCAGCAGGACATCATCAAAAGCAGCACTACCGTGATTCACCAGGAAAAAAAACCAGTGGTTATCACTGAATATGCTTCCTCTTTTTTACAACTTGATGCAGACAGGTACTGGCTCACACAGTTTCATGGTGATTGGGCACATGAAGTACAAATAAAAGAAACTGAATTAACAGCGGGAATTAAAATACTCGACAGCAAACTGGGAACACGTGCAGATTTTTATCAATCACCTATGTTTTTTGTATCACTGAACGAAAAGTCAACAGAAACATCAGGCGATTTAATTGCAGGTACATTGGCATGGACGGGCAATTTCCGTTTTCAGTTTGAGATTGATCAGCGCAATTCGCTGCATATTTCTTCAGGCATGAATCCTTATGCCAGCGAGTACACACTGGAACCGGGCAAACCCTTTAACACCCCCGAATTTATTTTTACTTACAGCCATGAAGGAAAGGGAACTGCGAGCAGGAACCTGCACCAGTGGGCAAGATCATATGCAGTGCTGGATGGAAATAAGCCCCGGCTCACTTTGTTAAACAACTGGGAAGCCACGCATACCGCTTTTAATGAAACCCAGCTTGTAGAATTATTTGATGGTGCCAAAACCCTTGGCGTTGACCTGTTTTTGCTGGACGACGGATGGTTTGGCAATAAATACCCGCGCGACAATGATAGAGCAGGGCTCGGCGACTGGCAGGAAGACAGAAAAAAATTACCCAGTGGCATCGGGTATCTTGTTAAAGAGGCAGACAAAAAAGGAATTAAGTTCGGAATATGGCTGGAACCTGAAATGGTAAACCCGAAAAGCGAACTCTACGAAAAGCATCCTGACTGGATACTGAAGTTACCCAACCGCGAAGAGAATTATTCAAGAAACCAGCTGGTGCTGGACCTGGTAAACCCGGATGTGCAGGATTTTGTGTACCGGTTAATCGATGATATGCTCACAAAAAATCCCGGGCTCGCTTATATCAAGTGGGACTGTAACCGCCCGATGACCAATGCCTACTCTCCTTTTCTGAAAAACAACCAGACTGCATTGTTTATTGAGTACACACGCAGTTTGTATAAAATACTTGACAGGTTACGGGCAAAATATCCACACATACCCATCATGCTTTGCTCCGGCGGGGGAGGCAGAACAGATTATGGTGCCATGAAATACTTTACCGAGTTCTGGCCAAGCGACAATACCGATGGCTTTGAACGCGTATTTATACAATGGGGGTACTCGTATTTTTTTCCTGCCAATACCATTGCTGCACATGTAACGGGCTGGGGAAAACAGTCTTTGAAGTTCCGCACAGATGTTGCCATGATGGATAAACTGGGATATGATATCAAGATCAACAACCTGACACCACAGGAGACCGCGTTCAGCAACCAGAGCGTTACAACCTACAAACGCATCAGTGATATCATATGGTACGGCGATATGTACAGGCTGATTTCACCCTATGAGGAAAACAGGGCCGTACTGATGTATGTAAATCCCGGCAAAAACAAAGCTGTATTGTTTAATTATGTGCTCAATGCACGCTATAAGGAAATGTTCAGCCGGGTGAAATTACAGGGGCTTGATCCGGCAAAGCAATACCGCATCAGGGAAATCAATTTATACCCGGGCACGAAATCAGTGAATCCTGACGATGATAAAGTTGTCAGTGGTGATTACCTGATGAACACAGGACTGAACCTTACACCCGGTAAACTTGTTCCGGTAAGCAGTAATATCTTTGAAATCACAGAAGAATAAAAACCATATATATGAAACAGTTCATCGCTTTACTCATGGGTTGTATGCCGCTGTGTTTATCTGCACAGCATTCACTGGTTAAACTCTGGCAAACTGATACCGTTGTGGCAATTCCGGAATCCGTCCTCCCCGATTATGCAAAAAAACTGCTCTATGTTTCACTGATTGATGGGGGCGGATGGGTGGCTGATGGAAAAGGTGGTGTGGCTACATTGAGTTTTGATGGAAAAAAGTATGATTCACTCTGGATTACCGGGCTGAATGCACCGAAAGGACTGGGCAGGTTCGGGAACCACCTGTATGCAGCTGATATTTCAGAAGTTGTTGTGATTGATATTAAGAAAGGCAAAGTGGAAAAAAAGATTCCTGTTGCAGGTGCAACCGGTCTGAACGATATCACAGTAGACGATAAGGGCATTGTATATGTATCTGACTCAAGAACCGGTAAAGTGCATCGTATCGAAAATGATATGGCCACTGTATATCTCGAGAACCAGAAAGGCGTGAATGGACTGAAAGCGATCGGAAAAGATCTGTATTTACTCAACAGTACTTCACTCGTTAAAGCAGACCAGCAGAAAAACCTCTCCACGGTTGCGGAACTCGGTTTTGGTGGTGATGGGCTTGAACCGGTGGGGAATGGCGATTTTCTTGTTACCTCCTGGTCAGGATATATTTACTATGTGTATGCCGACGGTAAAAAAGAACTACTGCTGGATACGCACCTCGAGAAAAAAAACACAGCTGATATTGGGTACGACAGTGCAAGCCATATACTCTATGTGCCTACTTTTAATGGCAAATCTGTGGCGGCTTACCGTTTAAACTAAACCGATGAAAAAGGCATATTTTTTTATACTGACAGGCATACTGATGGCAACAGGTAGTCCGACACAAACCGTTACGCTGGACTACTATTTTAATAATGAGTATAAAAAAAATGCTGCGGGTGAAATGGTACGTTACCATTACACATGGGAAGATAAAGCCAGCAGTGGTTTCTCAATCTGGGGTGATATATTCAGAAAGAATGGCTGCACAACCACCCATCTGGAAACAGCACCCTCGGCCGATCTGCTGAAAGGAACAGATATATACATCATCGTTGACCCTGACACAAAAAAAGAAACAGCAGATCCCCATTATATTGAAGACAAAGACATTGATGTAATCACCAACTGGGTAAAGAATGGTGGCGTGCTGGTACTGATGGCCAACGACAGTGCCAATGTTGAGTTACCGCATTTAAACCGGCTGGCTGGTAAATTCGGTATTCATTTCAATGACGATATCAGGAACAGAGTAACCGGAACACAGTTTGATATGGGTGCATTTATCGTTCCTGCAGGTAACCCGTTATTAACAACAGCCAAAAAAATCTACCTGAAAGAAATCTGCACACTCAGTTTATCCGCTAATGCAAAATCCCTGTTCACCGACAAGGGTGATGTCATCTTCGCTGTTTCAAAATTTGGTAAAGGAACCGTCTTTGCGGTAGGTGATCCCTGGATATACAATGAATATTGCAACGGCAGACTTACACCTGACTTCGACAATGATAAAGCCGCGGCAGATCTTACGCAATGGCTCTTACAACAAGTGCCGGTAAAATAACTGCTCTTACAGATTCACCGGTTGCGTTGCACCTTCTTTGACAGTATACTTTTTCTGCTGACCGTTTTTTGTTACGGTAACAGTAAGAACGCCTTTGGCAGCTCTTGTTACCTCGATATCGAATACTGTTCCGAATGAATGAATATTGCGGAGTGCCATGCGGTTCCATTCCTGCGGTAAATGCGGCGTACAGTCAAAGCTGTTAAAACCTGTTGGGCGAATACCAAACATACCTTCCGTGTAAATACGACAATACAAACCGCTCTCGGCAGAAAGATGACGTTGGTTCCCTTCAGGATATGCTTCTACAGGGTAAGGCACATGCTCGCCCAGCAATCTTCTTTTCGAATAATACTTAAGGAAACGAAGAGCTTTTTCCGTTTCACCGGCAGCGAATACACCACGCAGTGCAAAAAGGGTTGACCTATCCCAGAATGTTTTATTCCCTGCAAGCGAAGCAAGTCCGTCTTCTGTCCATAGTCTCGGGGAAAACAAGGCATCAATGGTACCTTCCTTCCTGTCAAAAATATCAACCGTTAAAGGTGTGGTAATCCAGGCACGCAAAGTATCGTTACCCTTATAGTAACGATAGGTATCAAAACCTTCTACCCTGGCCCCGAAATATTTGTCGATATTCTCCCGTATTTGTTTCGCCTGTTGGGCGTAGGCATTCAACTGCTCAGCAGGTTTATTAAGCAGTTTGCCGAGCATTATGGCAGAACGCAAAGCGTCGTAATACAAAGAACTGGTATTGAGGTTTGCCTTGCCTGCAGGAAATCTTCCTTCCAATTCATCACTATTGGAAGCAACCACCCCGTCTTCGTTGATGTTTCGTTTCAGGTATTCGAGGCACCATTCAATCAAGGGCCATAATATTTTGGCAGAATCGATATTCCCATTAGCTAGTGCATAACGCCCTGCTCCGTAAGCAATCATGCCCATATCTCCCCTATCCTTTGCACCCTGCCATACAGCATCTCCTTCGGCTATTATCGAACTTGGTATTGGTTTATAAGCGGGGTTCATGTATTTAGCAAACCAACGATAGGCATTCATGGCAGACTTATTACCGATGGGATCACCTAAAAATGCAAAAAATGGATTTACATATTCAGCCTGGTCATTCGCCCAGATGGCGGCATAATACCGCAAGCCGCCCGGGCCATGCAGGTAGCCGCCCTTTGTATTGTAGATACTTTCCGTTGCCCTGATTTTGGCAAAAGAGAAAGCTGTATTAAGAATCGTATCTGGTGTTTCGAGTTGGAGCACCGACTGAAATTGCTGTAAGCGTGTAAGCCGTGCCTGCAGTTCTGCATCCGCATCTGGTTGCAGCAAAGGATTTTTTTCATCTGCCGCCTGGTACAAAATCACAAATGCCGTTGATTCATTTGGCTGCAATTCTTTGATGCCTTCATTTTGCGTAGTAATAAAAAAACTGTGTACAACAGGTGTGGTGCGTTCTGCAGCCGGCCGCATTTCTCTTTTCATGTATTCCATTTCAACCTTCACAGCTTTCTTAGACCTGTTCGTAAATATCCATTTCTCTAAGGCTGCCGGTTTATCCACTGAAGGAAAAAGAACGCGATGTAGTTCTACGGAGCTGTCGCGACCAATCCAACTGAAAAATTCAATCACCCCTTTCTGAATAATATGGTCGGCGTGCTCCGGCTGATCAGTGCTAAGTGCCGCATTATAAACGCCTGCTTTCAGCAAGCGGTCGTTGATAAGAAACCGGGGTAATTCAGCATCGGTAACATTGTACATCATGCTCGCAGTCGTTCTTACTGGTAGCATACGGAAAGTGGGGAATACCATTGTTCTATTCAGCGATATTTTTCCTGAAGTATCCACCCCATACTGTAGCCACAGCGATACTTTTTCTCCGCTCATCTCAACATGATCTGAATGCGGCAACCTGTTGTCTATCTTCCATTCGATACGGCCATCGGGCATAATATTCCAACGGTCGTTTTGCTGAGGCAGTTGCTGGGCAGTTGCCAAACAATTATAGAAAATAAAAAAGACAATCAAACATTTTAATCGCATAGCTTATTTTTTAAATGAGTCATTAAAAAAGATAAAAATACATACTCCTGTTACTCATTTATTGCAATAGAATATTATTTGAACAAGAGGGGGATTAGGCAATTAGCAAATCATTCAACTATTCTACCATATAGAAAAAAAAGACGAAAATTTTCGGAATATTATATTGTTGTTTTATAATTTAACTACGATTATTCTGTTATGCGACTTAAATTCTACCTACCTATTATCTTACTGTTTTTTTGCTTCCTGTCTGGTATCTCGCAGGATAAAACAACAGAAATTGAAGCGACCGTTAGAAAAGTAGCAGACAATATTCTACAGACAACAAGCTTTCGTTTTATCAATACCAAAACGAATGAAAAATCCGAATCGACCATAGGTCTTGCCCTTTCGCCGGATATCAAAGCGGAAAATAAATTCAATAAGTGGATGTATGTGAACGGTGTACTTACCACCGGTATGATGCACCTCTCCGATGTGCTGCATGATCCTAAATATGCCGATTATTCAAAAAAGAATTTTCATTTCATATTCGACAACTTGGATTATTTCAAAAAACAATATGACGCCGGTGTAACGAATGTGGAATACAATCCTGTTTTCAAAATGGGATCGTTGGATAATGTTGGTGCAATGTCTGCTGGATTAACCGATGTTTATAACCTCGAGAAACGTCCCGAATACCTTGCTTACCTGGAACGTGCAGTAGATTATATTATTAATAAGCAGGTTAAACTTCCTGACGGAACACTGGCACGTAACGGTCCGCGTAAAATGACTTTATGGCTTGATGATACTTATATGAGCATTCCTTTCATCGCACGCATGGGTAAACTTACCGGCGATTCGAAATATTTTGATTTTGCAGTACAGCAGGTAGAAAACTTTAACCATTATATGTACGACAGTACAACCGGTTTATATTTTCATGCATACTATTCTGATGAGCAGATGAACGGCGTGGCAAGATGGGGACGCTCTAATGGATGGATAGCAGTAGCCCAGGTGGAACTCCTGAACAATCTTCCTGTAGATCATCCTAAACGTGCCGAGCTGATAAAATTTTTACTGCGTGATATTGTTGGTTTCTCCCGCTACCAGGATGCCAGTGGTATGTGGCACCAGGTACTCGATCGCCCCGATTCCTATCTCGAATCTTCTGTAACTGCCATGTTTGTGTATACAGTTGCCAAAGCAGTAAACAACGGGTGGATTAATAAGCGTTTTATTTCCATTGCCCAGAACGGATGGGAGGCCCTCTCAAAAAAAATAACGGAAGAAGGTCTTGTGCAGGATATATGCATAGGAACTTCTATCGAAGAAGATATCAGGTATTATTTCACGAGGCCTAAAGAAACCAATGATACACATGGCCTTGGTCCTGTATTACTGGCCGGTGCTGAAATGATACTTGCAAAAGATAAAATTGTAGACATCACTAAAAGAAGATAAATGAAACAAATTTTAATTGGTCTCTTTGCGATTGCAGCGGTATTCAATAGCAAGCAAGTATCTGCTCAGAAAAAAACAGCCACTACACCTGCACCCAAAAAGAAAATTGAACTACCCGAACCCTATGCAACGGAATCTGTAAAAAGAAACAGTAAAGTTATCGGTTGGCCGGAAGGAAAAACACCGGTTGCACCCGCTGGTTTTGTGGTAACAAAATTTGCAGATAAGCTCAACAGCCCCCGCTGGTTTTATGTAACACCCAATGGTGATTTGTTGGTTTCAGAATCACAGACAAACCGTAAAAAAAGTGCCAATGATATTATCCTCTTCCGTGATACCAACGGTGATGGCATACCTGATGTACGCGAAACGTTTATGAAAGACCTGAATCAGCCATTGGGTATGCTGGTGTATAAGAACTGGTTTTATGTAGGTAATACAGATGGCATTTACCGTTGGCCCTATAAACCTGGGCAAACACAGATAACTGGTGCAGGTGAAAAAATTCTTGACCTACCTGCAGGTGGTTATAATAATCACTGGACGAGAAATATCATCATGAATGCGGCACAGACAAAAATATATGTGACCGTGGGATCCGGTAGTAATGTAGCCGAACACGGAATGGATAATGAGATCAGGCGTGCAGATATACTGGAAATAAATCCTGACGGAACAGGTGAAAGAATTGTTGCAAGCGGAATTCGTAATCCTGTTGGACTTGCCTGGCAACCCGGTACACATACATTATGGACAGCTGTAAATGAACGCGATAATCTCGGCGATGACCTGGTACCCGATTATCTTACCAGTATCAAAGAAGGAGGTTTTTATGGCTGGCCGTATGCATATTTTGGGCCACATGAAGATCCGCGACTGAAAGGTCAGCGTCCGGATCTTGTTGCCAAAACACTGGTACCCGATGTATCACTGGGTGCACACACTGCTTCACTGGGTCTTGCATTTTATACAAAGAGCCAGTTCCCTAAAAAATATTTCAACGGTGCGTTTGTAGGTCAGCATGGTTCATGGAACCGCTCAGTTTTTTCGGGTTATAAAGTGGTATTCGTTCCTTTTATAAATGGCAAACCTGGCGAACCCGAAGATTTTCTTACCGGTTTTATGGCTGATGCAGATAAGAACGAAGCTTATGGGCGTCCCGTAGTCGTGTTTGTTACCGCAGACGGAAGTTTATTGGTGGCAGATGATGCAGGCAATACCATCTGGAAAGTGTCTGCTAAAAAATAATATAACTGGATAATGGTGAGCTTTGTAAGTTGGTTAGCGTTTTGTGCAACGGAGCAAGTTTCCAGCAACTTTTTATTTTCCTCAAGTAGCCAAAATGATTTAGTCCTAAGTAATTTTTCAGTACTGATATCCTGCTGAATTGAACTTATTTGCTGCATTGTTTATTCATCAGAAATTGATTGCCATATGCATAGAAAACATTTTATAAGCGGTTTAGCGGTTTTGTTTACCGTATCATCAGTTGCCGTTTACGGGCAGACTGCAAAAAGTCAATGGGTGTATCCTGACAGCAAGGGAAAACTGGCATATAAAAAAACAGAAAGGGGCGACAGGATTATGGATTATTCCTTTGCCGGTTATATGGGAGGCGGTACAATCATTCCATCACCAAGTGTTAAAATCACTGTTTCGCCTATCGACGGTGACAACGGTGCCGCCATACAAAAAGCAATAGAGCAACTCGCGGCAACCGAACCGGTTAATGGATTCAGAGGTACCGTACTGCTTACACCCGGAGTATACAACTGTGAAACGCCTATCAATATCAATGCAAGCGGCATTGTACTGCGGGGAAGTGGCTCTGCAGAAACGGGTGGCACCATACTGAAGATGACAGGTAAACCCCACGTATGCGTAATTGTAAAAGGTGCTGTCAAAACATCCAATGAAGGTAAAACTACCATGATTGCGGATGCTTATGTACCGGTTGGTTCCATCAGTTTTACAGTAGCCGATGCATCCGATTGGAAAGCCGGCGATATAATCCGCGTAAGCAAACCGGTGTCAGATGCATGGGTGAAGTTTATGGGGATGGATTCGTTAGTACGTGATGGCAAGAAACAGACATGGGTAACAGGTGATATACCCTCCGACCGTGTCATTCAAAAAATTGAAAAGAACAGAATCACCGTTGATGTACCGTTGAACGATTCCTATGATACGCAGTTCGGTGCAATTACAGTGCAGAAAATTAATAGCATAGGCCAGCTTTCACAGATAGGTATTGAAAACTTCAGGATTGTTTGCCCGCCGCAATCCGTAACCATCAACGACCCGCATTACCGTGCTTTTACCATGGATGGGATAAGCGATGGCTGGGCCAGGAATATTGAAATTATCAATACCGTCAATAGCATCAGCATTAATGGTAAACGTATCACAGTTGATCACGTAAATATCTATCACGAAGTACCCACACTGGGTGCAGCCAAACCTGCGGATCTGAATGGAAGTGGTCCCCAGATATTGTTCAACAAGTGCAATATCACCGGAGACAATGTTTTTTTCCTGGCAACGGGTGCAAAAGTATCCGGTCCTATTGTGCTCCTCAACTGTGTTTTTAAAGGAAACGGCTGGATACAACCGCACCAACGCTGGGCAACCGGCTTACTCGTTGATAACTGCGAAGTGCCTGATGGCGGAATCGATTTTATGAACCGTGGCTCAATGGGTTCAGGTCATGGCTGGGCCATCGGCTGGGCAGTAGCATGGAATTCAACAGCAAAATCCTATCTCAACCAGCAACCACCCGGTGCTGCCAACTGGGTCATCGGAAGTACAGGCGAACAAACAAAAAAAGCAATGCCATTTTCCACACTACCTCTTTTGCCGGAAGGATGGTATGATTCACATGGCATACGTGTAATGCCAAGCAGTTTGTACTTAGCACAACTTGAGGAAAGATTGGGAAAGGCTGCACTGAAAAATATCGGATATTAAATAGATAACCCGCAGGTGGATGGCTTTATACAGGTATCATCTTAATAATGCCGTTGCACACCATAGCACTGGTGCCTGTCCATGCATATCGCCAATATTTCGTTTTCTGTCGAGATAATATTGCCGGTCGTTCTTTTTATTAGTTCCCTCGCATACTTCACGTGTATCACCATTTGGATTGATATAGTTCACCATACCGAGCCAGCCTTTTCTTGCCACAGGTCCAAATTCATTTTTGTTGAGCCATCCTTCTTTCACACCCGTAATCATGGCGAATGTAAACATGCCCGTACAAGACATTTCGGGCCATGAAGCAGGATCATCTATCAGTTGATGCCACATACCGTTCGCGTCCTGATACTTCTTCAATGAAGCCATCATCGTGGTGTAGCCTTTCATAATCCTTGCCCGGTCCGGGTGATTCTTCGGCAAAGAACGCAGCAGTTCCGCCATACCCACCGCAAACCAGCCCGCTCCCCTGCCCCAGAAATAAGGCACATCTGGTGCATGATAAAACAAGCCATTTGGCTGTTGCAGTGAATCGAGGTAAGCAACAGCTTCTTTAGCTGCATGATCTATATAGGAACGCTCACCTGTTGCTCTGTAAGCCTGAGTTTGCAATGCAGTGATCATAAACATATCATCTACCCACAAACGTGTTTGCCAGCTAAGCCCCATTGCATAATACCTTTTTGAATCTGCATTTACCCGCGGGCCCGAAGGCGTAGCCCATTGGTTGTCTGCTATGCGTTTACCGAGTTCTAAGTATTTTTTATCTTTTGTCTGCATATACAGTTCCAGCGGAACTGTGCCAAACACACTGTAATCAACATGATCGGGTACCGGTATCATGGAAGAATCTTTCCCGAAGAAAGACTCGAACCTGTCGGCCAATTGCTGCAGCATTGTTTTATTACCTGTCACTTTTGAAAAAGTGAGTGCTCCGTACCATGTACAGGTCTCGGGATAAGTAATTACTTTCGGAGGCGTAGGTCTTCCGAAATTGGTATGGGGTGTTTCAATAAAATGGTCTGCTACCAATTTACCAATCTCCAGTGGGGTTGATCCTTTGGGAAAATTCCTGAGATCGGCATTCTCCTGTGCAATAAGACGTGTCGACAATAACAGGCTCAGGATGCCTGCAGACAGAAAATATTTTTTCATAGAGCTAATTTAAAGTTCTCCGTTTTCTTCTTTGCCTTTCTGGTCGAGTAACTGTATACAGGAGGCGGGACCCAGATCAGGATTATTCCATTGATATAATGCCCATACCACTTTTTTATCAGGTGTCACTTCTATCAGTTGAACAACCTTGTTCCAGTCTTCCTTTTTCAATGACCCTCCCCAATTACAAATTATGGTATTACCATTGGTCAGCCTTCTCACTTGCTGTACAGTATACAAAGGATAACCCGGCAGATCATCTTTGTTGATTTCCCATATAATTTTCCCCTTCTCATCTGCCTCGCGAACATAACCATGCTGGTTGCCGCTGATTAGTGTATGTCCGTTTTTCAATCTGGCTACCGACCACACTGATGGTGCATCGATTGATAGAATCTGATTCCAATTTCGATCATATTCAATTACCTTACCCAGGTTCATATGTGCAATAAGATATGTTCCTTGGGGAGTCATACGGTTATTCCTGAACTGTCCGTGTACACTTTTAGGATCGTCTGGCCTTGCAGTAGTAAGTATATGCTCCATTTCCACTGCACCGGTTTTCTTATTAATCAATAAAGCTTTAGCAGGATTACCATTGATGCATAGAAAAACTCTATCGCTACCGATTGGTTGTGCCGAATGGCATTCAGTGCCAGGCTGGCAATTATAGGTCCAAACAATTTTTCTGTCCGGTGTTACTTCATCAGCACCTGTCTTGCGTGCATACAATACATTCCCATTGGAAAGCTGATGGATATCGCTGAATTCACTAAGCTGGTTATTGGCATCCTTGATAGGGAACGACCATGTCCACACCACTTTTCCTCCTGTCACCCTGAAAACAGTTTGTGTGTCTTTGCGTGTATCCCACTCACCTGCGTAAAGAAAATCATGTTCGCTCATTCCTTTGCCGGGGAGAACAGCGGGTACAGGTGCACGCAATACGGGCCTGGTAGGAGGAGCTGGTTTAGTGCTGTCAGTGGCTTGGCTCCATACCAATCCAGGCATTGACATTAGAATTACTAAAAAGTATTTTCTGTATCGCATATTTTTTATGCCGATCATCATTTGATTTGCTATTTACAATTTTTTACTACCAACCCGGATTCTGAGGATAAGGTGTTCCTGTAGTTACTGCATCAATCTGCGATTGCGGTATCGGACGCAACAGGTGTTTTGGTGTTACAAAATTTAGCTGTGCATCAGTATTATGCAGAATGATGCGGTTTGCGAGCTGGCCAGTTCTGGCAAGGTCGAAATAGCGAACCATCTGACCGCAGAGTTCTCTGGAACGTTCATCCAGGATGAAATCCAGTGAAAGATTAGCAACAGTAATATCCATCGCCACAGGATTACCGGTTGGATATGCTGCACGCTCACGGATCACATTGATATAACCAACTGCTTCCGGAAGTTTACCCAGAAAATAAGCAGCTTCAGCAGCAATCAGATAGGTTTCATCCAAAGTCCATACAATCACAGGCCTGATAGAAGGAGCATTCTGATCTGCACGTTTAGTATCGAAATATTTCTTCATCGCAGGTGCCATCTGGATATTGTATTTACGTGGCGGCATCAGCAGGTAACGCGTTGAATAGATTTTTGCATCGCTTACATCCACACCGGGCATATAACAGGCTGTATCTCCCAATGCGAACTTGGGTTTACCTGCAAGACTAGGGTCAACACCTGCAGGAACAGGGGTCGGCCATTTGGGAATACCCGCTGCATAATTGCAGTACCATACTGTCTGGAATGTTTTGCCATAACGGGTATCGTTAGTTTTGTCTTTAAATACTGTATCTGTCAGCCAGTGGGTTGGAACGGCACGTATATAGGGCCTTCCGTTGAACACATCCCTTTGCATACCCGGTACAAATGTTTCATACTTGGGCACCCACATGTGGTTGAGTACATTGTCGGTTCCGCTACTGTTATTAGGTCCGTTGTAAGCAATATTCGCAGTATGCTGAATGGTCCATAATACTTCTGAATTGCTTTCATTGCCTTCCTGGTAAATACTTGCGAAATCCTGTTGCAAAGCCAGTCCCAGTGATGCTTTGTCACTAATCAGTGAAGTAGCAGTAGTATATGCATTCTGATAATCATTTGGGTCTTTGGCTACTGTTCCTGCTCTTGTGAGATATACTTTCGCCAGCAAGTGTCTCGCAGCGGCGGCATTTGCTTTTCCCGGAAGCAATCCATTAGTAAAAGGTCCTGCAGGCAATGAAGCGATGGCATCGTTGAGATCCTGTATAATCAGTTTATATACATCCGCCATCGGGTTACGTACGGCAGCTGTGGTGGGCGTAGACTGAAAATGCACATTGAGGGTTACATCACCCCAGAACTGAACAAGGGTGAAATAATAATTAGCACGCAAAAATTTCGCTTCCGCCACCATTGATTTTTTGGTAGCTGCGTCTACCCCGGTAATCTGGTCTGCATTATCGATCAGACCATTGCAGGTATTGATAAAAGTGTAACACGGATTCCATATACCTGACAATCTTCCATTGCTGGGGTTGTAGTTACTGTTGTATTTGTTGATATCATTATTACCGTCATTACCCGTGATAAATTCATCTGTACCAATGCAACATATGGTAAACAGGTTTTCTGTTCCCCAGAGGTTACGCATACCGCCATAAGCGGCATCGAGACCAGATTGAAATCCTTGTGCGGTGGCAAAGAATGCAGGTGTAAGTGTTGACTGCGGGTTTTCAACGAGGTTTTTTTGACAGGCCGTTATCACTGACATCCCTGTGAAAATTACCGATAATTGTATGATTAGCCTTTTCATAACTGAAGGTTTAATAGTATTATAATGTTACATTTAGACCAAATAGCATAGACCATGTAGCGGGTGTATCAACACCGAGTGTTCCTGCTGTTTCAGGATCAATACCATGGTATTTATTTCTATAAGGTGAAAACAGGATGAACGGGTCTTTTGCCGTAGCATAAAATCTGAGAGATTTCAATCCGATCTTATGAGCGATATTTTGTGAAACGGCGTAGCCCAGTGAAATACTTCTGATTTTCAAATACGACCCATCGAAATAACCGAGCAATGAATTCTTCGGCGGGTTTGTTTGTGCCGAATTGGGTTTTGGATATTCGTTTGATGGATTGAGTGGTGTCCAGTATGCAATATTTACATTGTTATAATTCGCCTGTAAAGTATTGGCAAAACCGCCACCAAATAAAGTGGATGAAATCATTCCGCCCACTCTTGCTGCAGCCACAACAGTTAAATCAAAACCACGGTATGTAATCCGCTGTGTGGTACCACCCTGCCAGGAAGGTTCCTGTGAACCGATTACATACATATCTCCGGCATCAATTGTTCCATTGCCATTCCTGTCAACCACTTTAATCTGTCCGATAACAGAACCGGTTCCTGTCAGTGTTTGTCCTAGCGATTTAGCTAATGCACTGTCTGCCGCTGTTGCCTGCCAAATACCTGCAAACTGGTAATCGTAGTAAGAAGTAATCGGCTTTCCTACAAACCATTTGTTAGCGATATCAGCAGGTTTACCATCTACGGTAGTAGTCAGCGAAGGATCCAGTTTGGTAATCATTCCTCGGTTGATGAAGAAATTGAAATCTGAAGTCCAGGTTACACCATGCTTACCCTTGCTTTGCACGTTAACCGTACTGATACGTATTTCGATACCCTGATTTTCTGACTTACCGATGTTTGTAAGAATTTTGTTAGGTATACCTGAAGTAGCCGGCAGGGTCTGCGGCAGAATCATGTCATTCGTATAAGCATGATAGTATTCGATAGAACCGGATACTCTGTTCTGGAAAAACCCGAAATCAAGACCTACGTTAAAGGTGGATGTATATTCCCAGCCCAATGTCGGATTCGGTACGCTACTTGGGTAAAGCCCTGTGGTAACCGTAGATCCGTAATTGTACACCTGATTGGCCAATGAACCCAAGGTTGCATAAGGATTTATAGCTGTATTACCTACAGAACCATAACTTGCACGGAGCTTTAGGCTGGAAACAACAGGTGATTGAGACAGGAAGCGTTCTTTGTTAATATTCCAGGCTGCAGCCACAGAAGGGAAATAGTGTGTCTGGTTACCCGTAGCAAGCCGCGAAGATGCATCTGAACGAACAGTTCCGGTTAAGAGGTATTTATCGTTATAACTGTAATTCAACCTACCCATATAAGAAATTAGTGCCCATTCTGCTCGGGCCCCAGTTCCGCTAAGGTTCGCACCCAATGAAGGATTGAAATACTGGGCATTATCTGAAAGAATACCGGTATAGCTGAATGAATTGTTCACATTTACATTATTCTCATAGCTAAATAAACCGGTAAAATTGATTTTATGTTTTTTGATTGTTTTATCGTAAGTGAGGATATTCTCCAATGTATAATCACTGCTGATGCGTGACTGGTTATTTGCACTCGAAGGTCCGCCGAGGTTATTGGTTGTTTTGCTCGCATAGAAGTTTCCATATACTTCGTTACGCAATTGTATACCACCATTGAATTTATATTTCAGACCGGGCAGAATACTTACTTCGAACGTAAGATTCGAAAAGTTTGAAAGTCTTTTCCTGTTCTCTACTACTGCCCCCGGAAGAAAATTCGCCAGTGGGTTCCATACTTGGTTGGCACTTCCCGGTACAAAATAATTAATTAATGCACCTGTCGAATCATATGGAGAAGAAAGCGGACTGGCTCGCAATGCCTGCCCCATCGGGTTCTGGCTCTCTCCTTTTGTATTGGTGTAAGTATTCAGCGTGCTCAGACCAAGTTTAATGTACTTGCCAAGTTGCTGATCAAGTGTTGCTTTGAGAGAATATCTTTCAAAACCCTGTCCATAATAAACCCCGCTTTCATTGTAATATCCACCAGATATCGAGTATTGTGTCTTCTCTGTACCGCTTGATACGTTGATGGCGTGATTGGTGGTTATACCGGTTTTATATACAAGTTTTTGCCAGTCAGTACTTCTGCCGATACTGATACCTACTCTTTCTTCAGGTGAAAATGCATCCTGTATAATTTTCGGATCATCAATACCTGTATAGGTTCCGGGCTTACCGAGAAAGTTGGCCCATTTTTTCAATTCAAGGTATTGAGGTCCGTTCATCATGGGGTATTCGCCCATGCTTTTATTGAAACCGGTGAATGTACTGTAACTGATCACCGGCGTACCATCTCCGCGTCTGCCGCGTTTAGTGGTAATCAGTATAACACCGTTCGCACCCCGCGATCCGTAAATAGCAGTGGAGGAAGCATCTTTCAAGATATCAACGGATGCGATGTCATCGAGGTTGAAATCATTGATATTGCCGTCAAAAGCGATACCGTCAATCACGAACAGCGGTGAGTTACCTGCCTGCACTGAACGGGTTCCCCGAATCAGTACACTGGGGTTCTGCCCCGGCTTACTGTTACCACCGCTTTTCTGAATATCGATACCAGCACCCTGACCCTGTAACGCTTGTGCAAGGTTTGCGGAAGGAACATCCTGCACCGATTGGGCACTAATTGATGTGATGGCTCCGGTTACATCTACTTTTTTACGTGTACCATAACCAACCACCACAACCTGATTCAGTTCATTTTTGTCGGCCAGCAATTGTATGTTCAGGTTCATTTGATCGGCAGTTCCTACCTTGATTTCTTTATTGATATAACCTGTAAAAGAAATAATGACTGTTGTATTTTGGGGAACGCTGATCTGGAAACTTCCGTCAGTCTGAACATTCACACCTTTTGTACTTCCTTTCTGTAACACCGAAGCACCGGCCAACACTTCCCCAGAAGTGGTAGTAACATGGCCCTTTAATGTTACGGTTTTAGTCTGCGAAAAAATCGAAGAGCTACAAAGTAATAAGAATAGTAACACTAGCCGTTTCGATATTAAAGGGTGAAACGCAGAACATTTTGAGAGATTTTTTTTCATATAGCAGTTTTAGTGTAAACAATAAAGTGTTTTGTCAATACAGAACAAATACTATTCAAGTGGGATGTTCGTTTGCAGAACGTATCAAAGCAATCGTCATGGCTATGAATTTAATAGTGATTCAATGCAATTAAGTAAGATTTCTATACACTTTGATTAGAATAATTATCAAACCATTAAACTATTTACTCATATAGGAACGTAAATAAAATAAAGTACCCATTTTTTTACACAAACGATTTCGTAAACTTTAATACATAAAGGAAAATAATTCCTGATAACTGATGATACAACAGTATATAATTGAAATTAATCACTGTAACACAGCAATTTCTTTATTGAGTCCTGGTGCTATTTCAATTATGTTTTTTATGCCTTTTATTTGATTTTTTACTACACGGATATCGATACTTGCAGGCCCTTCAATTTTTACGAACGACTTTGCTCCGGGTTTTGTTTGAATATTATGTACAAATGCGTGTTGCACATTTTCAAACCGGATTATGGAAGCCGCCCCTTCGGCAGTCGGCATTTGTCCACCCGATAATTCAATGTTCTTTACATCATCGAAAATGAAAGCAGGCCGCAAGTCATTATGGCTAATGTTAAAGCTGATATTTTTCAGTTGCAGACCATCCACATGTCTTGCCCACAAACCATAGGCAGGAATCAGCGGACTGAATGTTTTTATTTCCGGGTATTTATCAATCGCCTCAGGCACTTCCTGTCTTGCCTGTTCCGCCGCTCCACCACCTGCCAGATCAATGGAAATATTTTCCAGTGTCAGGTGGGTGATATTATGACCGGGCACACCGGTAATCAGTATACCCGAAGCAGGTTTCAGCTGTGCACTGTCTGCGGCTTTGGCTTTGACATTCCTGATAGTGACGTTGTCCAGCGTTCCGGTCTGCTGTTGTGTGTCGCTGTTTTTGCGGAACACACTCAACCGTGAACCCAGGCGTATGAGGATAGGGGTTTTTACTTCCGACATGGTAATATCTGAAATAATCACATTACGTAGGTGAGCACCATCCACAGTCAGTAATTTGATACCGCCATTATTGGTATTGTATATATAACAATCCGATATGCGGATGTTTTCGAACGGTGCCATGGATTCGGTTCCCATTTTTATAGCACCCTGGCTGCTTTTCAACCGCATACCGCTCACTTCAATATCACTGCAGGCCATTTTACTCGAAGTGGTTTTAAAACACAAAGCGTCATCACCACTTTCAATATCGCAGTTCCTGATTTGTACATCCTGGCAGCCATCTATATCAATGCCATCATTGTGCGGAACACCCTTGCTTACAATCTTCACATTTTCGATACGGATATGTCTGCTTTGAAAATAGTGGGAAGTCCACGCAGCCGAATAATTCAGTTGCACATCTTTCACCGTCACATCCTCACATCGTACAATCCGCAGCAGGAAGGGTCTGCGGCCCCAGCGTTGTCCCTCCGGTCTTGTGTCTGTGCGAATCTGTTGCTCTTTTAATGCAGTGCCTTGCCTGTCAATAGAACCCTCTCCTTCTATACCGATATGGCTGGCATCTACCGCTACCAACAGTGCCCATCCCACATCAATGCCGAGCCCGTCAGCAAAGGGGTCTATATTACGGTAATCTTCCACGTCGGTACTGCCCAACAGGGTGGCATCCTTACTGAAGTATAGCATTACATAATCCTTTAATACAATGGTGCCGGAAAGAAATTTCCCTGCGGGAAAAATCACCCTGCCACCACCACGGTGATTCACTTCGTCAATCGCCTGTTGTATTGCTTTTGTATTAAGTGTGTGTGCATCACCTACCGCACCATATTGGGTAATATCGATATCGGCAGCGTTAAGTGCCTGCGAAAAAAATAACGCCAGCAGGGATAAGCGTATTTTGCTTTTTATAGGTTTCATCAATCCAGTGCTCCGGTTTTAATTTTACCATTAGTATCGTTCACATTGGCAACCATACCTTTCATATCAAGTCTAATCACGGAAGCGATTTTATCGGGAGCTGCTGCAGGTAAACTGATCAGCAAACCTTCCGGCGTATTTTTCCCCATTACTTTCTTTTTGCCGTCGAGTAGTGTTGCAGTAATCAATTCATTTTTCAGTCCCGGCACCAGAAGTTGACCATTTGCAGGCCAGTTAAATACACTCAGGTATAAAATAGTACCGGCAGCAGATTCCTTACGGGTGCATCTGCCCCAGTCAAGCGGTGCCAGCGGACTTGCCTTGGTTGCATAAATGGCTTCGCTGTTTGTTTTCATCCAGTCCCCGATTTCTTTGAGCGACTGAACGCTTTGTTCAGGAAAAGTACCATCGGGTTTGGGACCCACATTCAATAAATAGTTTCCGCCTTTTGAAGCAATATCACAAAGATTATGGATGAGGGTCTCGGTTGATTTCCATTTGTTGTCTGATGTTCTGTAGCCCCATGTACCATTCATCGTCATACAAGTCTCCCAATCTTTTCCATCGAGTTCTGCCAGCGTGGGAATTTTCTGTTCCGGCGTTTTGGTATCACCCGGAAAATTGGGACGTTTCAAACGATCATTCGTGATAATATTGGGCTGATACTTCAATTGCTCCTGCAGTTTCAACGCAGCTTCATCGGTCATATTGGTAGGCGTATCCCACCAGAGTACTGCAACCTCTCCATAATTGGTCATCAGCTCTTTTACTTGCGGTACAGCCACACGGTCAATGTATTCGGCAAAAGTGTTGGCTTCCTGTTTGGGATCCCAGTGCCCATTGTGTTGCTGGGTATAGGCATCAATTTTTGAGGAGTCGGGATTGAGCCATCCTTCTGAGGCCGCTTTACGAGAAGCCGCACCACCCGGATTGTTCCAATCCTGTGCCTGTGAATAATAGAAGCCCAGTTTTATGCCGTATTTTTTACAGGCCGCTGCCAATGGTTTCAATACATCTTTACCGTATGGTGTGGCATCCACTATGTTCCATTTACTGGCCGCCGTTTTAAACATCGCAAAACCATCATGGTGTTTGGCTGTAATAACGATGTATTTCATACCCGCATTTTTTGCAGTACGTACCCATTCGTCCGCATCAAATTTTACGGGATTGAATTCAGCAGCTTTTGCCTGGTATTCATCTACAGGAATTTTGCAACGATTCATGATCCATTCCGCACCACCTCTCAATTGTTCATGACCACGATACACACCAGCCCACTGTGCATAAACGCCCCAATGGATAAACATGCCGAAACGTGCTTCACGCCACCATTTCATACGTTGATCTTTCGTAGTATCTTGTGCAATAACTGCCTGCATACAACAGCAGGCAAATGCAATGATTAGAGCAAACTTTTTCATAATAGCAATTGTAATATGCAATTAACAGGTTTTTACTGCAAAAGGTACTGGAACGATTAACCAAATATTCAGTGATTTTGTCAGCGGGATCGGGGTTGCTGTAAGGGAATCAGTTCTATTTCCATAGGCTTCATCAGTTCACTCCCAGTGATGGAGAATGCCTCCAGACTGATTTCGGTAATAGCCACATCCAGTTTGACAGTTCCCAGTTCTTTTTCTATTATACGGTTGCCGTTGGCTGCCGGCGTAATGGTTTCTGTGAATATTTTATCACCCACTTTGATACGGGCTTCTCCGGCAGTAGCCGTTGTGGTCATATATTTTATCCTTACGGTGAAGGCAGTCGGCTCCACACATCTGAAAAACCAGGAAATGGATTGCTCTTTTGTTTTCCATCCTTCTACAAAATAAGCGGCCGCTTTTCCATCGCCGAATGTGAAACCTTTTCCATTCAGTTCTGCGTCAAAAGCAAGGAGTCTTGTTGGTACATTACTCGCCACAAATCTGGTAGAATCTGTTTCAATATCACCTTTCATATCCAGTACAACCACGCTGTTGCTGTTATCCGGGGCCTGCTTCGGTACACTGATGGTAATATCAGCCGAATTCAGAAAATCGATGGGCAGTTTCTGCTGCGTTTTATCGGTAAGTAAATAGGCTTTGTTGATATTGCTTTTGATACCTCCCACCATCAATTTACCATCCTGTGGCCAATTGAATACATGCAGGTACACTTTATTGCCATTCAGGGTGGTTACTCCCCAGCTTTGCAAAGCCAATGGTGAAGGATGCGTACCATAAATACTTTCTTTGTTTTTATCCACCCACTCGCCAATACCTTTCAGGATGGCAATATCTTTTGTATCAAATGCACCGTTACCCATGGGTCCGATATTCATGAGCAGGTTACCGCCGCGGGATGCGGCTTTAGCCAATAGTTGTACAAAAAAGCTGGCGGGCTTATGGCTACTATCAAATTTTGAATACCCATAGGATTCATTCGTGGTGGGTATGGCTTCCCAATCGCCAGTAACAGGTGCAAATTCTGCGGGACGATCACCTGTATTTTTATAATCACCCATCATCAGACCATCCGGCCCCCTCACCAGTCTTCCGTTCACCACCACCTGCTGATCCACTGCACGTATGGCTTCCAGTATGCGGATGTTTTCCGAAAGTGGCAGTTTTTGTGGCGTATCAAACCATAAAATATCTGGATGATATTTTGCCAACAATTCCCTGATTTGCGGAATGGCTTTTTCATCCACATATTTTTTTGCTTTCAGCAGAAGGTCAGGATGCAGGTCATACCAGTTGCGGCCGCCATGCAGGTTCAAATCGCCGCCGGGATTATTGTATTCCCAGTCATTGCCAGGTGCATCAGGGTGCTCCCAGTCGAATGCGTGAGAATAATAGAATCCGAATTTCAAGCCATATTTTTTACAGGCTGCAGATAAATCAGCCATCGGGTCATGCTTCCAAGCAGTTTGCATTACCACATTATAGTCCGACACTTTGGAATCATACATCGCAAAACCATCGTGATGTTTCGCGGTAATTACCATGTAGTGCATGCCGGCCGCTTTTGCAGTGTGTACCCATTCTTCTGCATTAAACTGAACCGGGTTGAACTGATGTGCCAGTTCCAGGTATTCAGCACGTGGTACTTTTTCTTTCCGCATCAGGTGTTCTGCATAACCCTCTACCTTCTTCCCTTTCCACTCCCCGCCGGGTAGCGAATAAATACCCCAATGGATAAACATACCGAATTTTGCATCACGCCACCATTGAATACGCTGTTCATGCGTGGTCATACTCTGCTTCCACCAGCCATTTAGGGCCTTATCTATCTGCTGCTTGTCACGAATCTTCCCGTTGTTCAGCATCTGTTGATCTTCATCCCCATTATTCTGTGCCAATGAGCATATAGCAAGGCAACAGCTAAGAACAAGCAGACAGGTATTTTTTGTGCGTATCATTTTTACCGGTTGTTAGGATTGTCTAATTATTGAACCAAATCAACGGATGTCTTACCGGCAGGTTCCTGATTACTTCCTCTACTTTAGGATCATGTTCCAGCCCTTTCCATGTGCTCAACCATTGACTGTTATTAAATGCATCAGCACCAAAGACAAGAAAGGGCTGTGCTACCGGCCAGTTATCCCAATACATCACGTCACGTGCAAATGGCCATTTGCTTTTATCGGCGATATAAGGATAAAGGAAATCAATGCCTTTTTTTACCGATCTGCCATCAGGCGTTGCATAGTGCCAGAGATTATTTTCTTTGGTAGATAATATCTGGCAGATCATCACGAAAGCGTCCAGGTTAAAAATAGAATACCCGTAAGGTTTTGTTCTTTTCAGTTCGAGCGGGAGACTTCCATCGGCTGCCATCTGGTTCGGCAGTAATACATTTTTATATCGCTCGCTGCAAAATCTTAGTAATGTATCGTTATGCGTAAATTTCGCGAAAGCTGCCACCTGCATTACCCAGCAGGTACCATGATTGTTTTCTGCGTTCATTTCATCTTTACCATACTTATGTGTGGTGAGCCACTGCAGGTATTGCACAAACCAGTTCCTGATTACTGATAAGGCAGCCTTGTCCATTCCTTCCGCTTTTTCCATCAGCAGCAGTGATTGTACTACTTCCATCAGTTGAATGGTATCGATAATACCTATTCCCCTGCCTGTAAACCTGCCCTTAATGGCCTGTGCATACAGCAGGCTTGGGTTCATGTAGGTTTCTTTGTCGGCAAACCATGCTTTGCAATGTTTCATGATATGCAGAACATATTTTTTATCGCCGGTCAGTTGCCAGGCAGCCGCCAATGAACCAACAATCCGGCTGAAACGAATTATCGCCTGACGATGTGCGGTAAAATTCTCCGGATTGGTCATCCCATCTTTCTGAATATATGGACTATCCACACTTGCGGGATTGGGCCACCAGTAATCTCCTTCGGAAAAAAAATCATGTTTGCCACCTGCACTTCTCGGGGAGCTTTGTGCGGTAACTGTGATTGGCTGTTCCTGCATGGCCCAGGCTGCCTCTGCCAATATCTGTTTGCGAAGTACATCAATCACTTCTTTTTTCACTCCTGTATCAGACCCGATCGGTTTTGCCGATAGGCAGCAGAACAACAGCCCAAGTATCACCATTTTCTTATACATCGTATGATTTTTACCTGCTTATTATTTTGACATGAATTTCCATGTTACACTACCTACCGTATTTGGTTTCCCCTTCACTGGGTCGGTAATGCTACCTACGAAATTTCCTGCTGCATTTTTGATAACCCTGATTTCCCGGAAACTATAGGCACCATTTTCATAATTGAAAGTTTCGCCATCATCGTCATAGAGTTTGTAATAGCCGGGCTTCGTTCCATAATAACGGATCTCAAGGTCCACTTTCTCACCGGCCTTGGGTGCATGCATCATCGCAGGCATCATCGGAATAACCCCGCCATCTTTTACATACACCGGAATTTTATCAAGACCCGGTGTAACCGTGATTACTTCACCATCACCTGCCAATTCGCCGGTATAGAAATCATACCATTTGCCTTTGGGTAGTACAACTTTTCTCGTGGTCTGTCCTGTGAACAGTGGTGCTACTAACAGGTATTCGCCTGCCATGTATTGGTCTTTAATCTCTTTTGAAGTAGCTTCTGCATAAGGATTTTCTTCCAGGTTTTTGTTGGTGGCGTCTTTTTTAATCTCCTGCTTAAATCCTTCTTCAAGTGCCATTCCATGAAAAGGAGGTGTACCTTCAAAATGGTATTTCGCAAACTCAGAATACCAATAGGGTATCATACGCATTCGCAGCAGTGCCAATTCTTTAATCTGAGAAGCCACTTCGGGATATGACCATGGCTTGGTGCCACTGCTCCATGCATTAATCATAGCCATAGGCGAAAAAACAACGGTCTGAAAACGACGCAGCCATTCTTCGGCTGTTTTGGAAGCACGTACTTCGGGCGTCCACAATACACCGGCTGTTCCGCTGTTGATTAATGCGGTGATAAAATCTTCGTGGTTGTAATAATCATTGTATATCACATAGGGTAATGAAACGCCACCTGCATTAGAAGCCCGCACCAGGCCGAATGTGCGTTGGTTTTTATTGCGATACAATTCATTCGTATAACGTTGTGCCAGCAGACCGAATGTCTGTCGCATCTGTTCACCGCTGATACCTGAAGGGAAACTGGCTACATCGGGCCAGAGATAATAATCGTACCCATCCACTTCATCTATTTTGTATCCGCTTACGCCAATATCCACCTGGTCTTTTTTCAACTGACCCATAAAAGCCTCACGTGCCTCCGGCAGAGTGAAATCCGGCACTTCACCCACCCACACAGTATGTGAGCCGGTGTAGGGTTGTATGGATTTGTAAAAAGGTGCTTCTTTTGATACATAGGGATTAATCCACAGGTTCAGCCGGATACCTTTTGCCAGCATTTGTTGCACAAACTGGCTAGGCTGAGGATAGCGTTGCCGAGCCCATTCAAATGTACCAGGGTATGATTTGCTTTGCCATCCGGGTTCCAGTCCGATAAAATCGAGGGGGAATCCTTTTTCTTCAAATGCAGCTGCTTCTTTTTCCACTTCAGCGGATGTGTATAGTGATTTTACTCGCTGTGTAAATCCAAGTCCCCATCTCGGCGGAAGCACACCCCCACCGTTAAAAAGATTGAACCTGCGTACGGCATCCATAGTGGTAGGTCCGGCAAACACATAGACCTCAACACCGGTTGCAGGTACTATGATTTCCACCGCATCTGAATACGGGCGGGAACTCCAGGTTTTATCGGTATTCCGGTCTTTGGCAATCTCCGGGTTGGTACTGTTTTTACGAACACCGGTACCTGCATACACCGTAATATATCTCGCCGAATTTATGAATACACCATACCCTTTGGAAGAAACATAGAAAGGTGTGGGTGCATGAGTACGACCATTATCTTTTCCGCCGTAGTGATCGGTATGTAGCTGTAATATTTTGCCTCGCTGGTGAACAGTCTGAAAGTTCAATCCAAAACCATAGAGCTGTTCCTCTTTTTGCAACGGGAATTGCAGATAGACTTTTCCATCGGTCAATGAAGCGGAAATATCATCTTGCTGTAAAGGGAAGCCTGTCTTAGCAAGTTTCAGCAATCCTTCTTCAAAAGGTTTTGCACCGGATGCTTTCAGCAGGTCGTAAGATTCGGGTTTACCCACTATACCTTTCCAGATACCAGGCTCTATTTCTTTCCATACGATTTGTTGTGCAAAAGAACCAGAATTACCTATGAGCAGTGCAAGGACTATAAGGATGCATATTTTTTTCATTCAATTGTTTTACAGGCTCTCACAAAAATGATTGCCATCTGGCAAATAATGAAAGCTATTAATTGTCAATCTGCTAAGCTATTTTATCATTCTCCAGTTAACGGCTTCAAAATACATATTGCTAAACTGAATTAAAGTTAAAGTAAAATACCAATGCCGTTAAGGCGACCCGCTTTAGTATTTTCTGTCCTCTCTCGCCTATCACTTCAGCTGAAAAAGGAGTCGAGGATATCTCAATAAAACCTCTTAAAACTGTTTTATTATTCTTAAGCAAAGTTTCGTAACAAAGAAGTGATGCTGGTTAATTCTCGCAGATATTTTATTAATCATTTATTCAGATATTAAATAAAATGAGTTAAATAGTAGTTTTATGTAAAATATATTTAAAGTATCACTCATAAAAGAATCAGTGAATTAAAAAACAACTTGGAAAAATTAGAAGAACGTTTTGCTTTAGCTGAAATCTCTAAGGAAATATTCATTAAAGTTTCTTCAAAACATAAAAATCAATTGACTGAATTGGAGCAAAAAAGTATCAATATTAAAAAGGGGAGTTCGAACCTTTCTTTAGCAATCGAAAAAGGAATTACCATCGCTTCAAACCTTCAACAGTTATGGGTTACAGCTGACTTTGTACATGAATAAAAATTACAATATACCCTATTTTCTGAAGGAATCATATATAATAAGAGAAATCACACAGTTCGAGCTATAAGAGTTAATACTATCATCCACGAATCGCCTTACAGCAAAGGGTTTTAGTGAAAATAAAAAATGATAATCAGGTTGCTGATTTTCATTTTGGGGGTAATGTGGAGATTACTGCTGAAAGTTTGAGCTTTTAATGTACGATTTAAAAGATTAACTGATTTTAGCTTAACATAGCTTCAACTAAATAGGTCTTTGAATTATCAAAGACCTATTGCTTAAATTGTACTCAGTAAGAAAACTATTTTTCATTTTCTTTTCTTCGTTTTTCTTTCATCTTCTTTACTCCATAACCTATACCACCTGCGATGAGAAGGGATAATCCTCCATCTACAGGGGCATCAGGATTTCCTGGAGTTGGGTCTATAGGTTGAGCATAAGTAAGAACCGGAACAATTAATATTATAATTATCGCTAAGAAGGTACTTACTTTTTTTATATAGTCTTTTTTCATTTAAATATTTTTTTCTTGATGTACTAATTTTTTGTGTTATAATTATTTGACTATTTTCTTGGTAAATACTTTATTGTTTCCTTTTAAAATTTCAACTAAGTAAATTCCCGAAGGCAAATTACTTGTATCCAGATTTGTGTTGATTATTTCCGCATTTCCTAAAGATTTTACTGTAACTATTTGTCCTTGATTATTTAGTAATCTAACAGTTTTAATTTCTGAACCGGGAACATGTAGATTTATTTGTAATTGATTTTGTACAGGGTTCGGGCTTATTTTCACGTCAACTTCTGCAATTGAGGTTTCTTGTGAAGTGTTTAAAGGAATAGCATTATTAAGAACAATCATAAACCTTCCATTAGCAAAAGAAGCTGCATCATTATTTACTTCAAAGTCATAAGTATTCATTTTACTTAAATCAATCAATTGCCTTTTCCCTGTATAATTATCAATCAATGTAGCCTGAATATCAGATGAAAATCCACTTGCATCAACAGCAAGACTATAGGCAGACTTCTTCATGTTTTGTGAACTGAAAAATAAAGTATCGGCGTTAATTGGTAATGGTTTACCTTCTATACTTAATGAAGTATTATTGCGATAAAGAGCAAATGTTTCGTTGAAATTGGTAAACTTGGGTACATCTTCTTTACCTAAATCTTTTGAATATTGATTATTAAATACAGCTACTACGCCATCTGCAAATGTTGTTTGTTGACTACTTGCACCTGTGTAAAGATTAATATTTAATTGTGTTTTTTTTATTTCAGTACCAAATACTGTATTTGAACCAGAAGTGGATGCAGCGGTGTTTTTATCACTTTCATTTACAACAAAATCAGGTTGACTGCCGGAATTATCGGTCTGAACAAAAAATGCCTGACCTGATTGTATTACATTGGCTTGTTGCTGGCTTGTATTAGGTGATACAGTAGTACCATCAGAAGTAACAAAGCTTCTTAAATTAGGGTCATAAACGGTAAAAGAATTATTAAGTGCGGTTTTCGAAGTAGTGCTCCAATTAATAGCACATGCATAAGGATTTCCTATTAAAGTATATTTATTGGCATTGGGGTCAAGTAGATTAATAAAATCAACAGTGCCCGTTGTAAGGTAGCCTGTAGCACGCAAGGTAGTGGCTGTAGACGCTCCACTACCGGGTCCTACAGTTCTATCGCCCCTTATAAAAAGTAACCAACCCTGTCCAGGATAGAAAGGAACATTCACAGGGGCAGAACCTAAAGTGTTTCCTGTACCCAGACTCTCCCATTTGGCACCCGGGTTCTGTTCGTCGTTATAACCAAATACACTTGAAGTGCCCGATGCACTGGCAAAATCAAAACCATTGCCTGCATAAATACCAGAGATTTGCGTACCATATCCTGATGTGGAAGCACCGCCTTCCTGCCAGCCGTTGTACATAGTGGTACCATTTACACCAGGGGTAATGAGGGTATAGGTTCTAACTGAGTGAGCAGGTATATAGCGTTGTACAGTTACATTGGTTGCATTGCTTAACGTACCAGTAATAGGGCCTATGCTTGCTGTACCTGCTGAGGTGCTTTGGAATATAAAAGGATTGGAGTTTAAGTTGAGTATGCCACCGGTAACAAGATTTATCCTGGTGCCTGATGCAACAGTAATCCCTGCTGTATTTCCATTTACTACTGTGGCATTATTGCCAATGGTAATTGTGCCGGCACCTGTAATTGTTTGAGCCGCTGTTCCATTTAAATTAACAGTACCCGCGGCTAATGGAGCGAAAGTGAGGGTAGATCCACTGTTAACAGTAATATTTCCTTTAATAGCATGACCAGGAGTACCCGTCATACCCCATGATAGTGTTGAGTTGCCGGTTACAATCAGGTTGTTGATAGAAACCGCAGCACTACCTGAAACACTTGATGAGCTGCCGGTATTCAGTTGAAAGTCAGCATAGGTACGTCCTGAAAAAACTATTGTACCTGATGTTTGTATAAACAAGCTTCCGCTGTTAAAGGTAACTTTGGAAGAAGGTGCTGATAACCCGAAAGGATTGGCACCTGCACCTATGCTACAGGTAGAACCATTTGCAAAAACAACTGCATTGGCAACACCGGTAGCGGTAAAAGCATTCCCGGAAAAGCCGGTTCCCTGTGTATAAATACTGCCTGAATTAAAGGTAACGGCACCGGCATCATTCACATTTAAACGGTGAGCACTACCTGAAAAGGTTAGTGCACCGCTAATGCTACCTGTTGTACCGGTAGCAGTATAAATAGATACAGAATTAGTAGCACTGATGGTTAAAGAAGAGCCTGCATTAATAAGCAACGCATTGCTGCCTCCGGAAATAGTGATACGCGAAAATTTTGTATAGGCAGTACCGGAAGTAACAGCACCGGAAGCACTGGTGCTTAGCGAAGTTGCAGAAGTAACAGAGGCCACTTCGTTAGAGGCAGAACCAAGATTAACTACATCTCCTTGGATAAAATCTGTGTTAAAAGAGGTGCCGGTACCAGTAACAGCACTACCTGAACGGGCAACAGTACCCGTACCTGAAACACTGATCGCTGTGGAAAAGGTCACTGCACAATTGTTGGTAATAGTTAATTTGCCAATTGTTTCCCTGGTAGGGATATTGGTAACGGTTACAGTACTTTGTACAGCACCATTAAATACAAGGACATCATTTGCCGCCGGTGATGTACGGGCAGGTGACCAGCTGCCGGATGCATCAAAATCACCTGAGGTAACATTCCATGTATATGTCGTCTGTCCCCGGCTTTTCAATCCAATAAAAGAAATAAAAAGAAAAAGTAAAACTTTCCTCATAAGCGTGTTTTTAAATTTAAATGTATTATCAAAAATTAACCTTAAAAAAGTTGTCAGCGATACTTATATGTGTGAGTAAATGGAAGCCATGAAGTAATAAAATCCAAACAACTCAATCCAATAAACTATTACACAGCTAATTCACTAAATATATCCTACAATGATTTTGCTATTAATATGTGGAGATTAGCGGGGTCGAACCGCTGACCTTTTGCATGCCATGCAAACGCTCTACCAACTGAGCTAAACCCCCTTTTTTTTGAGAATGCAAATCTATGGTTTGATTATACTGCTCCAAAAAAATAATTAATCTACCCAACCCGATTTTTTATAAGCTTCATAACCAAGCTTCATTACTTCTGTAATTTGTGCATATAACTCTTCATCATTTTTCTTAATATGAAAGCAAGCCTTACCTTTTAAGCACTTCATTAATTGAGGATGTATTTGCTCTCCTAACTTTTTATATCCGTAAATGGGCATAAAATAAAAACCAACGTAGCCTTTTTGAATAAGGATACTTGTAAACCAAAGTTCATCTCGCTTTCTACCTTGTATTTCTAAAGGTTTGTGGCTTATTAAAAGCAGCTTTCCGCCGCTGCCGCCATGAGCCTTAATTGAACCATTTGCATAAGGCATCATTATTTCTTTAATTCTGTTAAAAATAATAACCAACTCGGGTTGCCCTTTCGATTTGTCTTCATACTTAATTAACTCCTTTTCTTTTTTAACTGCTTTTTTAGCTGCTTTTTTCGCAACTTTCTTGACAATAGCTTTTGCAGTTTTTTTTACAATTGCTTTTTTACTTACAGGCATAAGGAGGTGTTTGTTGAGGATTGTAAAATAAAAAATGCTCCGTTAATATCGAAGCATTTTGAAATGTATTTGCCGAATAATGTTCTGAACGTAAAAGTGTGCGACGCAACAGCAGCCTAATTTATAACCTACAGCTTACTCCCAAATTTCTCCTTTACCTTCTAACCAATGTTTTACAGATTCTGTGGTTACACTCTTTGGCCTTTCAAGCGGAAAGCCTAAAGCTCTGTCCCAGCAAAGACTTGCCAACACACCTAATGCACGGCTTACTGCAAACAGCACTGTATAAAATTCATACTCAACAAAACCATAATGCACTAACAATGCTCCGCTATGTGCATCTACATTTGGCCAAGGGTTTTTAATTTTTCCTAAAGATTGCAATATTGGCGGAACAGTTTCATAAATCTTCCAAACTGTGTTTACCAATTTATCATCGGGCATGTGTTTTTTTCCAAAATCCATTTGTGCAGTAAAACGCGGGTCTGTTTTACGCAGTACAGCATGGCCATAACCGGGAACAACTTTACCGGATGCCAACGTATCTTTTACATATTGTTCAATTTGTTCTTTGGTTGGCTCTTCAGTTTGCAGCTTTTCCTGCATTTCAAAAATCCATTTTATTACTTCCTGATTGGCTAAACCATGCAACGGGCCAGCCAAACCATTCATGCCTGCTGCATAACTTAAATAAGGATCACTTAACGCACTACCAACTAAATGTGTTGTATGAGCAGAAACATTACCGCCTTCATGGTCTGCATGAATAGTCATGTATAAACGCATTAATTCTTTAAAGCTTTCATCTTCATAACCCATCATGTGTGCCAAGTTTCCTGCCCAGTCTAATAAACCATTTGGTTCAATATGTTCTTTATTTTTATATTTTCTGCGATAGATATATGCAGCAATTCTCGGTAAACGTGCAATTAAATCCATTGCATCATCGTACATCGGGTTCCAGTAATCTTTCTTATTAATACCTTTTGCATATTCTTTTGCAAAGTTGCTTTCTGTTTGTAAAGCCATCACACCTGTTACAAACATCGTCATCGGGTGAGCAGTTAGCGGCAGTGCATCAATAGCTTTAAACACATGAGCAGGCACATGGCTGCGGCGTTGCCAAACATTGGTTATATGATGTACGTCTTCTTCTGTTGGCAATTCACCAATTAACATTAAATAAAACAATCCTTCGGGTAAAGGCTCGCTACCGCCTTCTGCTTTCGGTAATTTTTCCTGTAATTCAGGAATGGAATAACCTCTGAAACGAATACCTTCCTGGGCATCTAATAAACTTGTTTCTGTAACCAAACCTGTTATACCACGCATTCCCTGATATGCCTGAGCCAAAGTAACTTCTCCGATTTTTTTTCCGCCATGCTCTTTCAATAATTCTTTAATCTCTGCACTGGCAATATCTGCTTTGGCTTTAAAACTGTCTTTAATAATACCCATGATTCTTAATTTATAAAGTAGTTGTTTTTGTAACCGGCTTATTTGCTGCTATTAAGCTTCAGTTGCGTCGCACCTGCCTACCGGCAGGCAGGCTCTTGTACTTATGTACACTTCTCAACAATCATTTTTGCAACGAGGCTAAGGTAAAGCAACAAGTATATTAAAGCCAAATGAAATAATGGTAACGTTTGCTAAAAGCAGAAAATTACTTGGATTAGAATAATTAACAAGTATTCCTTTTTTGTGGCAAAAATAAATTTTAGTACCCAGCCTTGTTAGATACTATACTGAAATAATATAAACAAAATTCAAATGAATTACTTTACGTTATTATTTTTATAGTATAAATCTTAGACTTTAAACTTATAAAAATGAATTTAAAAGAGCGATTTGAAATTTTAAAATTAAACTTTCCAAAGCTTGTATTAAATGTTAGAGGTATTAATAATAACAATAGATACCAAGTATATAACCTTCATAATTTCCGTGACGCTTTTTACGCAGTAAGAGACTTAGATATCTTTACAAAAACCACGAAAGAACTTGAAGAAGGTTCGAGAATTTTCACTACAGCTGGTGAGGGGCTTGTAATAGACGAAAATGAACTGGAGTTTGTTAATTCACGTTTAAATTCATTAAAGTCTGATATTGCTTTAATTGAAAAGTTTTTTGGTAACGACATAGAAGTAACAGAGGACATGTTGGAAATAAAACTTCCAGAAGATACTAATAGTTTTGATGAATTATCAAAAGTTGCTAATAAATTAAAACTATCCATAGAGCAAGCTGTTTACAGCATGCAAATTGAGGGCGGCATGGTTAAGATTGTTAGTGCAGAACCTGGCTCAATATGGCTTATTATAAAGCTTGGAGCTGCATTATCTTTTATTGGGAAGCTTCTTGATAAGGCTGTTTTTATCGGAAATGAAATACAAAAATTTAAAGCTAATGAGACATATCTTAAACAGATAGGGGCAAACGAAGAATATATTAAGTCCATACAAGATCTTGCTCAAACTCATCTTAAAACAATTTCTGAAGCTCAAGCAAAAGCTTTATTAGAAGGTGAAATGAAAGCCAATGACCCTGTTTTAATTCAAACTTTAGAATTAGCGTTAAATTCAATTACAGAGTTACAATCAAAAGGTGCAAAGTTTCTACCTGTTTCTAAAGACCCTAATATAACTCAATTTTTTCCAAAAGAAACTGACGCAAAACTTCCTTTCAATCCATCTAAACAAATACATCAATAGTTTGGTAACTAGAACAAGTTTACTTGGGTGCTTTGCGATATAAATAAATAACAACAAACACAAACACAAAGTTCGGAATCCACACTGCTACCGCAGGGGGTAAATTTCCTTTAGTTGAAAAAATAGTAGAAAATTTATCTGCCAGAATAAAAACTGCAGCAATAATAAAACCTAATGCTAAATGCACACCACTACCTCCCCGTACTTTTCTTCCGGCTATAACTGCACCAATGATGGTTAGTAAAGCAACTGTTACAGGTGTTGCATCTCTTCTACCCTGTTCAACCTTTAATTCACTTAAACCTTCGCTGCCACGCAGTTCTTCTAACTTAATAAACTTAGCTAATTCCGGAGATGATAATTTATCTTTTGTGTATTTATCTTTCTTTATTTCCGATGGTGTAAAATTTAAATTATAACGTTGTTCGGCAATTTCCTTGGTCTCCTCTCCCATAGCATTCAGTTTGCGGATAATAATATTTTGCAGTTGCCATTTTTTCTTAGCTGTATCCCATCTTATTATTTCTGCCCGGGTGTTTTCAACAACCTTATTATTCTTAATGGTATTCATAAAAACAGGGCCACCGCTTTTACTTGTTGTGTCATAATTATAAACACCTGTGTAAGTAAAGGAATCTGTTTTTACATAGAAATCGCTGCCACTACCAAACCTGCTTTTAATTAAGTTTTCATAAGATGAATTAGGGTCGAAATATTTTGCTTCAAAAGCTCCGCGTATTTTATTGGCATTAGGCACTACATAATGATTTGCAAACCATAATAATGTTGCTAAAAAAATTCCGCCAACATAATAAGGCCTTAACCAACGGTTGAAGGATGTTCCGCTGGCCAATATGGCTATCACTTCTGTTCTGCCCGCCATTTTTGAAGTAAAGAATATAACTGCTATAAAAACAAATAAAGGAAATAGTAATGCAATAATATGTGGTACAAAACCAAAATAATATTGTGTAATAATTGCTTTTAAAGAAAGATGAGACTTTACAAAATCGTCTGCCTTTTCACTTACATCTATAACAATGGCTACAACAGTAAATAAGAAGATAGCGAAAAAAAAAGTGGTTAAAAATTTTTTAAGAATATACCAATCTAACTTCTTCATTCGTTATAAATATCTGCAAAGATAACTGTATGGCTTTATGAAATTTAGTGAAGGAATTGTTGTAATGTAATGGATGACATAAAAACAGAAAGTACAAGTGAGTGACACAACAAGTGATGACATGAAAAACAAAAGTTGGTAACAAAAAATCAGCTCTAAAAAAATACATCCATAGAAATGGATGTACAAATACCGGACTTCATAGGTAACAGATTAGTAAGTAATGTGAAACTATAAAGAAGCATTTAATTAAATTGTTTTTAATTGTGTTAGTGAATAAATAAAAAATAAACTTTTCAGTTATCCACAATTAAGTAGGTTATTATTAAATGAGATACATTATTAAAGTCTTTGCTTTAATACGGTTATCATTTCATTTTTAAAACTATTGAAACTGCCTTGCAGTATGTGTTTGCGGGCTTCTTTAACTAACCACAAATAGAATGATAAATTATGTATGCTTGCAATTTGTAAGGCTAATATTTCATTAGCAACAAACAAATGCCGTAAGTATGCTTTGCTGTAATAGTTACTTGTTGTGCATTCAAACCCATCATCAATAACAGAAAAATCTGTTGCCCATTTTTTATTACGAATATTTATAATGCCTTTTGTGGTAAACAACATACCGTTTCTTCCATTGCGTGTTGGCATCACACAATCAAACATATCAATACCCAAAGAAATATTTTCTAATATGTTCCAGGGGGTACCAACGCCCATTAAGTAACGTGGTTTGTTTAAAGGAAGATGCTCGCAACATAAAGCAGCAAACTCGTACATTTCTTCTTCAGGCTCGCCAACACTTAAGCCACCGATAGCATTACCCACTGCATTTTTACTTGCCACAAATTGGCACGAATTGACACGAAGGTCTTTATATGTTGCACCTTGAACAATAGGAAATAAGTTTTGTGAATAGCCATATTTATCTGGTGTTTCGGCAATTCTTGTAAAACATCTGTCGAGCCAGCGATGTGTTAACTCCATACTCTTTTGGGCATATCTGTATTCGCTCGGGTAAGGCGGACATTCATCAAAAGCCATGATAATATCTGCACCGATACTTCTTTCAATATCCATTACTTTTTCGGGAGTGAATAAATGTTTGCTGCCATCAATATGGCTTTGAAACAATACACCTTCTTCTGTAATTTTTCTGTTGGCTGCTAAAGAAAAAACCTGATAGCCACCGCTATCGGTTAATGTGGGTCTATTCCATCCGTTGAATTTATGTAAACCACCCGCAGCTTCTAATACATCTGTACCTGGGCGTAAGTATAAATGATAAGTATTACCTAAAATAATCTGAGCATTTACTTCTTCTTTTAATTGTTGTTGTGTTACCGCTTTTACACTGCCAACCGTACCAACGGGCATAAATATGGGTGTTTCAATTACACCGTGGTCTGTTGTAATTGTTCCTGCTCTTGCTTTACTATTATTATCGGTAGCAATTAATTCAAAACTTAATTGTGGCATAGCTGCAAAAATAATCAGCTGTTGCTTTGTTTGCTTTTATAATAGTTGATTGAATAAACTATGCTAAACAATTTCTTTTCCACATACTAACAGCAAACCTTTTAAAACCCTTTGCTGCCTTTACTTTTGCCAATATGATGATACCACCGATTATATGGGAAATTGTTTTTATTGCTTTTTGTGTTGTGATAGCCATTCAGGTTTTTTATTACCTTTTTTTCTTTAGCAGGCTGGCAGCTTATCAAGTTCCGTTGAAGCAACAAAATCAGGAGCAGCCCGTAAGTATAATTATTTGTGCAAGAGATGAAGCAGATAATATTGTAAAAAATTTACCAGGTGTTTTAGTACAGGATTATAAAACAACACATGAAATTATTTTAGTGAATGATAATTCTGTTGACGAAAGCAAGTATATAATTGATGAATTTAAGAAAAGCTTTAAAAACCTTAACCATATTGAATTAACACAGGAAGCAAAAATGATTCCGGGTAAAAAATTCCCTTTATCTATGGGAATTAAAAGTGCTAAGTATGAAACATTATTGTTAACTGATGCTGATTGTGTTCCTGCAAGTGAATTATGGATTCAAAAAATGCAGGATGGCTACGATGCAGGTACAGAAATAGTTTTAGGCTATGGTGCTTATCATAAAAAAAGCGGTTTGTTAAACAAACTCATTCGCTTTGAAACATTTCATACGGCGTTGCAATATTTATCTTATGCTTTAGCTGGTTTGCCATATATGGGCATTGGCAGAAACTTAAGTTACAAGCGGGAAGTGTTTATTAAAAACAAAGGCTTCTCTTCAATTAATCATGTCCCGAGTGGAGATGATGATTTATTTATTAATCAGGTAGCAACCAAACAAAATACTTCAATTGTTATTGATGCAGATGCACATACTTTAAGCGAACCAAAACAAAGCTGGAAAGCCTGGATGCAGCAAAAATTCAGGCATTATACCACATCAAAATACTATAAGGGCAAACACAAATTTTTATTGGGTTTATATTCATGCAGTTTCTTTTTTATATATCCGTTACTGGCAGTAAGTATTATTTTTTATTGTTGGTGGTTAGCATTAGCGGTATTTGGTTTACGCCTTTTAATACAAGCCATTATTTGGTTTTTTAGTATGAAGAAATTAAATGAAAAAGACTTATGGCCCTGGTTTTTATTCTTGGATATATGGATGTTTATTTATTACCTCATCTTTGTTCCTGCTTTATGGAAAAAGCCACAAAAAGGTTGGAGTTAATTAATTATGCATTCAATGGAAATTATTCTAAAATACTTCTCAGATTTTACTGAACAACAAATACAACAGTTTACAGCATTAGAAAATTTGTATAAAGAATGGAACGAAAAAATAAATGTTGTATCCCGAAAAGATATTGATAGTATTTATTTACATCATGTTCTTCACTCATTAACTATTGCTGCTATTGCAGATTTTCAACCAAATGCAAATGTGATTGATATTGGCTGCGGTGGCGGTTTCCCCGGAATTCCTTTGGCAATATTTTTTCCACAAGTGCAATTTCATTTGGTTGACAGTATTGCCAAAAAATTAAAAGTTGTTGAAGCTGTTTGTGAAGGTGCCGGCATTAAAAATATTACCACACAACATACAAGAGCCGAAGAAATTAAAAACAGAAAGTTTGATTTTGCAGTTAGCCGTGCTGTTGCACCTTTAAAAGAATTGTGGCAATGGAGCAAACCTTTAATTAAGGTTACACAAAATCAAAATATTGCCAATGGCTTAATTTGTTTAAAAGGTGGCGACTTACACAACGAAATTTCTGAAAGCAGCACAAGGCCTAAAATGATGAAGGTGTACGATATCTTTCCCGAAGAATATTTTAAAGAAAAGTATGTTTTGCATGTAAGCAAGCAGGGCAATTAAATTTTACCATATTGTTTGTAATAAGCAATTAATAAACTAATCACATCATCATAACTGTTAATTCCTTTTTGCTGATTGTTTGCCTGCAGATACATTCCATATAAATTCATCACTTTTCCCGAAACTCTGTTTCTTTCCTTCAGAAAAAAACGATTAATGTTTCTCAAATCCATTTTCACCAAGCTATCTAATTTATAATTGTTATCAGGCAAAACATTTCTCATCATTAATTCAATTCTGGCGTATCGATATAAGTCCAAATAAACAGAGTATTTAAAATAATTATCTGTTGAATTAGCTGCTGCCAGATAACCTGCAAAGTTTGCTTCGGTTTCGCTTGCATAACCTAATTGATGAGCCATTTCATGACTGACAGTGTAAGGAATTAATATTCTCGGAACATCGTCTCTTAATTGTGCTTCTCCTGAAAAAGGATTGTAATATCCTGTAAAACCGAAATACGGTGCAAAAGCAGTATACAGGCTTCTTTTAACAGACTTTACTTTATAATGCAGAAAAGGAAAAGTTGATGCTATGCCTTTATAATTAGTTACAGCCTCTTGATAAATATCTTTTATAGCCGGTTGTGGCAATAATGAGTCTTTACTTAATGCCAACCTGCTTTTATTTGTTTTATCAATTAACAAATTGGTTATGTTGCACAAATCTTCTGTTGAATAATTTTCAACTTTTAAATGCAATTGAGCAGTAATACCGCTTCTGTAATAATTCAATCCCCAAAGCAAATAAAAAGTAATGTAAACCCATAAAAGCCTTCTTATAAATTGCAGTAATTTCAATACTGAATATTTCCATTGAGCTTCTTTTTTAATCAATTTTATTACAAACTTTATTGCTGTAAAAGCACAACCGGCTAAAACAATAAAGTAAAGAATATCACCGATACTGAAAGGAATAAAACCGGTAATAGTTCTTAAAGTGGTTACCATATAAACATACAAGCCGGTACTGTAATATTTTTCAATGACTGACGGAAAGAATTTTAAAAGCTGAATAAACAAAATCAGCGACAGCGGAATAAGCCATTTTAATAGCTTTTTTACTAATATTCCCGTTTTTTGTTGTTCCATCTGTGTAAATAAAGTATAAAATGGCATAAAAATCAAGTTTCCTTTTGCCTTTTCGCCTCATTACCCTACCTTTGCCCACCCTAAAAAACAGAGCATGGGTAACCGGAGAGCGTTTGAAATAGCATTTGTAGGATTAAAACCTGGTTTACATGTGTTTGAATACAGGGTTGATGATAAGTTCTTTGCTGATTACGGCGAGCAGGATTTTACCAATTGCATTGCAAACATAAAACTGAGTTTAGATAAAAAAAACGGTTTTATGCAATTGCATTTTGATGTGGATGGAAATGTTGAAGTAACCTGCGACCGTTGCGGAAATACATTACAAAAGCAATTGTGGGATGAATTCAACATTATTGTAAAAATGGTGGATGACCCGGAATTGATGAACGAGCAGGAAGCAGACCCGGATGTTTATTACATCGGAAGAAACGAAAGCCATTTGCAGGTAGCCGATTGGATGTATGAATTTGTAAACCTTAGCATACCAATGCAGAATGTTTGCGGAGAAGATGCTGAAGGAAAATCGCTTTGTAACGAAGAAGTAATAAAGAAACTGGAGCAGATGGAAAGCAACGTAAACAAAGAAGTAAATCCGCTATGGAAGGAATTGGAAAAGCTGAAAGGGTTTGATAAAAGCGAAGAAAAAGAAAACTGATTTTAATTTTTTACAGTATAAATTTTGAGTTATGCCTAATCCGAAACGCAGACATTCTCAGCAACGCAGTGCTAAAAGAAGAACACACTATAAAGCTGAAGAAGTTACTTTAAGTAAAGACACTACAACAGGTGAAACACATGTTCGTCATCGTGCACATGTAAGTGAAGGTAAATTGTATTATAAAGGAAAATTAGTAGCTGAAAAAGCTCCTTTAAAAGCATAAGTAGTTATAGGATATGAATGATGAGTTATAAATTTTCAAATTAAAACTCATAACTCATAAATTATCACTTATAACTTACTAACTTGCCGTACATGAATATTGGACTTGACATGATGGGTGGCGACTTTGCACCGCTTGAAGCAGTAAAAGGTTTGCAACTTTATTTAAGCCAACATACAGGTACGGCAACTGTATTTTGTATAGGTGATGAAGAAAAACTGAAACCCTTATTCGAAGAACATCAGTTACAAAATTCCTTTCGAATAGTTCATGCACCCGAAGTAATCGGTTATCATGAACATCCTACCAAAGCGTTGAAAGAAAAACAACGCAGTTCTATTGCCATTGGTTTTCATTTATTAGCCACAGGAAAAATTGATGCATTCATTAGTGCGGGCAATACAGGTGCCATGTTGGTTGGTGCTATGTTCAGCATTAAAGCTATTGAAGGTGTATTAAGACCAACCATTGCAACTATTCTACCCAAATTAAATGGTGGCGAGGGTTTATTGTTAGATGTGGGTTTAAATGCTGACTGCAAGCCTGAACAGTTAAATCAATTTGCAGTATTAGGCAGTTTATATGCCCAACATATTTTAAATATTCAAAACCCTAAAGTAGGTTTATTGAATGTTGGTGAAGAAGAAGGCAAAGGCAATATACTGGCACAGGCAACTTATCCGCTATTAAAAGAAAATAATCAGATTAATTTCTCAGGTAATGTTGAAGGAAGAGATTTCTTTAACGATAAAACTGACGTTATTGTTTGCGATGGTTTTACAGGAAATATTGTTTTAAAAATGGCTGAGAGTTTCTTTGATATTGCACACAAACGCCAACTGCATAAAGATGCTTATATAAGCCGTTTTCATTACGAAAATTATGGCGGCACTCCCGTTTTAGGCGTTGCAAAGCCTGTGATTATCGGTCATGGTATAAGCAATGCTGTTGCTTTTAAGAACATGCTGTTACTTGCAGAAAAAATGATTGAAACAGATGTTTGCGGAAAGATGAAAGAGAGTTTTCCAAGTGCATAATTTCAATGCAAGAACATATTTATAAATTTAACTCTAAGAAAGTATTTAACCAATCCTTTTTAATTGCTTTTTTTAACATCAGTTTTATTATTGTTTTAATATACTGTATTAAAAAAGTTCATCTTTCAGGCCCCTTTTTAATCTTACTGCCAATTACAGTATTAGGAACAATCTGTATTCCCGGTATATTTTTATTCTTCAATTATTTAAAGTTCTCGTTGCATAAGAACTTTATTCTATCAGATAAATTTGTACAACTTGTAGATACTAAAACTTTAAAGGAAATTAAATTCCTCAAAAAAGATATTCAACAAATTGAGCTTCACATAAATTACTCTTCAAGCAAACTTCCTTGGTTCAACTATGAATATTTTTCTATTATTAGCAACGATAATGAAAAGATAATTGTTACTTCATTCTTAATGGATATTAGTGAACTTTGGCTTGATGGTTTATCAAAAGGAATTGATTCGAGCAAATTAATTAAATGTGATGAAGCATTTCCATTTATTAAGAATTAAATAAACTCGATAACTCTGCTGAATAACCATAAGAACGTACAAGTGTGCGACGCAACTACAGCTTAATACTTGCACGAAAGTTTGTTACATAATTTCCCTTTATAATAATACTACTAACGTCTGTTAGCAATTGTAAAAACTTACATTTGCAGTATCAAAATAACAGAATGAACATCAAGAATAACGTTCTCGAAACGATTGGAAATACGCCTTTAATTAAGCTGAATAAAATAACCAAAGATTTTCCCTGCACTGTTTTGGCAAAGGTTGATTATTTCAACCCCGGTAATTCTATTAAAGACCGTATGGCTTTAAAAATGGTGGAAGTGGCAGAAGCAGAAGGCAAATTAAAACCTGGTGGAACCATTATTGAGGGTACCAGTGGCAACACAGGTATGGGTTTGGCTTTGGCTGCATGTATTAAAGGTTATAAATGTGTATTTGTAACAACTGATAAACAGAGTAAAGAAAAAGCAGATATTTTAAAAGCAGTTGGTGCAGAAGTTATTGTTTGCCCTACCAATGTGCTGCCTGAAGACCCGATGAGTTATTATAGTGTTGCAAAAAGATTGGCTCAGGAAATTCCTAACAGTTATCATATGAATCAATATGATAATCTGGCCAACAGATTGGCTCATTATGAAACTACGGGCCCTGAAATCTGGGAGCAGACAGATGGTAAAATAACACACTTAGTTTGTACAGCCGGAACAGGCGGAACTATTACAGGCACTGCCATGTATTTAAAAGAAAAAAATCCCGATATACAAATCTGGGCTATTGATGTGTATGGTTCTTTACTTACCCATTATTTTAAAACGGGTGAGATTGATATGAGTTATGTGCACCCTTATATAAGTGAAGGTTTTGGTGAGGACTTTGTGCCGAAGAATTATGATATGAGTGTAATTGATCATTTTGAACAGGTAACAGATAAAGATGGTGCGGTAATGGCAAGAAGAATTGCCAAAGAAGAAGGCTTGTTTTGCGGATACAGTGCGGGCAGTTGTTTGCAGGGATTGATGCAATTGAGAGATGGTTTGAAAAAAGATGATTTAGTGGTTTGTATTTTTCACGACCATGGCAGTCGTTATGTGGGTAAAATATATAACGACCAATGGATGATGGAACGTGGCTTTTTAGATGTAAAAACATTTAAAGATATTGTTAGCGGAAGAATCGGTAAAAAGTTAATTACAGTTGAACCGACACAAACTGTTGCTGAAGCAGTTGAGTTAATGAAGAAATACGATATTGAACAGATACCGGTAATAAAAGACAATGTTTTATTAGGTTCTGTAAGTGAAGGTGGTTTATTTCAAAAAGTATTTAATAATCCTGAAATAAAAAATGCAACGCTTGAAACCGTTATGGAGCCTGCATTCCCTGTGGTTGACTTTACTACACCGGTTGAAAAATTAAGCAGTTTAATTACCAAAGAAAACGGTGCTGTGTTAGCTAAAGATGAGAAAGGTGATTATCAGATTGTAACCAAGTATGATGTAATACAGAGCTTAACGAAATAAGATAATTATAAGTTATGAATGATGAGTGATGAGTTTCGCAATTAATAATTCATAACTCATCATTCCTCATTACTCAATCAGCTTTATTCCTGTTTGTGTAAACTCAATTTTTCTTTGTTTGAATAAGTTGCCTGTAGTCATTTTAAATGTTTTCTTACTCATACCGAAAAAAGCGTAAATATCTTCCGGTGCAGACTTATCGTTGTAAGGTAAGTAGCCGTTATTCTCAGTTAATAATCTCAGTATTTTATCTGTTTCTCCTTCTACTTTAGCATAACCTTTTTTGCCTGCCACCACATCAATTTTATTATCGGGTCTTATGGTTTTTATAAAGCCTTTCAATTTATCACCGGGTTGTAAATCTTCAAACACTTCATTAAAATAAAGTATACCTGTATGCAAGCCATTAATAATAACCACATAGCCAATATCACTTCTTCTGTAAACTGTCAAATCAACTTCATCATTTTCTTTTACGGTTAATTCATCGTTGTTTAAAGTATTATCAATCTTTTCAGTAGCAGCAATTCTGCCGGTTTGTTTATCAATAAAAATTTTTACCAAATAATATCCGCCAACACGCATTCCTGTTAGTTGTTGAGACTTTGGTACAAACAAATCTTTCATTAATCCCCAATCTAAAAAAGCCCCCTGATGTGTTGCAGCAACAGCTTTCAATTTTACTATATCGCCAACAACACCAAAGGGTTCCTGTGTAGTTGCAATTAAACGGTTATCAGAGTCGTGATATACAAACACTTTCAACTCATCTCCTGCTTTCACATTCCTAGGCACAAAACGTTTAGGCAATAAAATACCGTCTTTGCCATCTTCCATGTAAACACCGATTGCAGTTGTTCTGCTTACTTTCAAAAAATTATATGCTCCAACTTTTACCATACTATTATTATACTTTATCAAATGTAGTTTAGTTACAAGTTTTGTAAGGATTATTTTGCAGAAGTGATTTTATCGTTTGCTCGCAGAAAACGCTGATAACGCAAAAACATTTCTGAGATTTCTATACATTCAACGGGCAATAAATTTAATTTTATACGGAAAGCTAATCATGCCCATTTATACTGACCAATTAAACAGAGCCATTTTACTGGAAACAATTCCCAAAAGAATTATTTCACTCGTTCCATCGCAAACAGAATTGTTATTTGATTTGGGATTGAATGCGGAAGTTATCGGTATTACTAAATTCTGCATACATCCTAAAGAATGGTTTCAAACAAAAACAAGAATCGGCGGAACAAAGAATATTAATATTGAAAAAATAAAGCAACTAAAACCGGATTTAATAATTGCCAATAAAGAAGAAAATGTAAAAGAGCAAATTGAGGCATTGCAAGCATTTTGCTCTGTTTGGATTAGTGATGTAAATAATTTGAATGATGCTTTACAAATGATTGAAAGTATTGGAACTATAACAGGCAAAAAGCATAACGCAAAATGCATAACGCAAAGAATAATAAATAGCTTCTCTCAACTTACTACTCACCATTCACCAATTACCTGCTGCTATCTCATCTGGCGTGAACCATATATGACTGTTGGCGGTGACACTTTCATTAATGATATGCTGGAAAGATGTGGATTCATCAATGTTTTCAAACAGTCGCAGCGTTATCCCATCATTTCAATCGAAGCTATTCAACAACAGGAATGCGATTTAATTTTGCTTTCATCAGAACCATATCCTTTCAAACAACAACATATTGAGGAGATAAAATCCAAAATTAAAAATTCGAGAACGCAAGTATTATTAGTTGATGGTGAAATGTTCAGTTGGTATGGCAGCAGGCTAATTCAATCAACTCAATATTTTCATCAATTAATGCAAACCATTGCGATGAATAAGTAAAAGCAACTTTTAAACATACATTGTATATTCGCTCCACATTTTAATTAAAAATATTTGCAATGAAGAAATATCAACCCGGCGTATTATTCGGCGAAGAATTAAAAGCATTATATAACGATGCAAAAGAAAACGGCTTTGCTTTGCCGGCAGTTAATACTATTGGTACTAACACCATTAATGCGGTTTTAGAAACAGCTGCAAAAGTTAATTCACCTGTTATTATTCAGTTCTCCAATGGCGGTGCTCAATTCATTGCAGGTAAAGGAATGCCGAATGATAATTTGCAAGGCAATATTTTAGGTGGTATTTCAGGTGCATTGCATATTCATAATGTAGCCAAAGCTTATGGTGTGCCTGTTGTATTGCATACAGACCATGCTGCAAAAAAATGGTTGCCATGGGTTAGTGGTTTAATTGATGCAGGTGAAAAATTTTATAAAGAAAAAGGTCAGCCTTTATTCAGCTCTCATATGTTGGATTTATCTGAAGAACCTATTGAAGAAAATATTCATACATCGGTTGAATTTTATAAAAGAATGGCTCCTTTAGGAATGAGTATTGAAATTGAGTTAGGTGTTACAGGCGGTGAAGAAGATGGTGTTGATAACAGTGATGTAGAGAATTCAAAATTATATACACAACCGGAAGATGTTGCTTATTCCTACAAAGAATTAAGCAAGGTGGGCGATATGTTTACTGTTGCAGCAGCATTCGGTAATGTACATGGTGTTTATAAACCAGGTAATGTTGAATTACGCCCTGAAATTTTAAATAACAGTCAGGTATATATTCAGAAAGAATTAGGCACAGGGCCCAAACCTGTTTACTTTGTATTTCACGGTGGCAGTGGCTCTCCGCAACATCAAATTCGTGAGGCAATTGGTTACGGTGCTATTAAAATGAATATTGATACAGATTTGCAATGGGCTTTCTGGGAAGGCATTTTGAACAACTATAAAAAATACGAAGGGTATTTACAAGGGCAATTAGGTAACCCTGAAGGAGAAGACAAACCAAATAAAAAACATTACGACCCGCGTGTTTGGTTACGTAAAGGCGAAGAAAGTTTTATTAAACGTTTAGAAGTAGCTTTTGAAGATTTGAATTGTGTAAACAGGAACGCATAACATATTTTATTATTAAAATTAAAGGCAAGAGTTTTTCTTGCCTTTTTTATTAGTATTTTATTGCAAAAGGTGAATTAATGAAAAGAAATTATTTGAGTTATTTTGTAATACCAACAATAGTTATTATGGCATCATTTGTTGCGTCGCACTCTTATACTGCATATTTTCATAGAAGCAACATTTTTAAGAATTAAAATAATCTCTGCGAAACAAAGCGTTCTTTATGCCTTTGCGGTAAATAAGCAACTTGCTTTATTTTTTCGTTAATTTGCCGTTCCCAATTGAAAATTCTTTATGAAAAAAGAACAAGCTGAAGATTTAGAATTAAACTTAACAGGCGAAGAGGAAACCACGAACCAGGAAGATGCTGCCCGCCGCAGTTGGTTTAAGCGTAAGAAAAAAGGGATTTTAACATCCACTGCCGATAAAAAAGAAACCCCCGAAGGTTTATGGAATAAATGCCCGCAATGCAATTTTATTTCAACCACCAACGATTTAAAAGAGAATTTATACGTTTGCCCGAAATGTAATTACCATCACCGCATCGGCAGCGACGAATACTTTGAATACATTTTCGATAATAACGAGTATACACCACTTTTTGATAATATTCAAAGCAAAGACTTCTTAAACTTTACCGACTTAAAGCCTTACCAAAAAAGATTGGATGATATTCATTCTAAAACTGATTTGAAAGACAGTATGCGTGTTGCTGTTGGTAATGTAAACGGAGAAGGTTTGGTTGTTGCCTGTATGGATTTTGAATTTATCGGCGGAAGTTTAGGAAGTGTAATGGGCGAAAAATTCAGTCGTGCAGTTGATTATTGTATTCAACATCAATTACCTTATTTAGTTATCAGTAAGAGTGGTGGTGCAAGAATGATGGAGAGTGCTTTCAGCTTAATGCAGTTAGCCAAAACAAGCGGTAAACTTTCTCAATTAAGCGATGCTAAACTTCCTTATATCTCATTATTAACAGACCCTACATTTGGCGGTATCTCTGCCAGCTTTGGTATGTTGGGCGATTTGAATATTGCAGAGCCGGGAGCATTAATAGGTTTTGCAGGCCCGCGTGTTATTAAAGAAACCATTAAAAAAGATTTACCCGAAGGCTTTCAACGCAGTGAATTTTTATTAGAACACGGTTTCTTAGATTTTATTGTTGACAGAAAACAACTGAAAGAAAAACTGCATCAATTAATTGTTCTCTTCAAGTCTTAATTTTTATTACACGGATTTTTGCGAATTGCACGAATTAAAATGTGCTTTAAAACAATTCGTGTAATTCGTTTTAATTTGTGTCATGGCTTCAAAAGAAATGAACAACAGGCAGGCTTATTTTAATTACTACATAGAAGATAAATATGTTGCAGGCATTGTTTTACTGGGAACGGAAGTTAAAAGTATTCGTGAGGGTAAAGTAAGTTTTAATGATGCTTTCTGTTTATTTGATAATGGTGAATTATGGGTTAGGGGGTTATTTATTGCTGAGTATAAATTAGGTACTATTAATAATCATATTGCAGTGCACGACCGGAAATTATTATTGAATAAACGTGAATTGAAAAAATTACAAGCTGCTTTAAAAGAAAAAGGTTTAACTATTGTGCCTTTGCGGGTTTTTATTAATGAAAAGAATTTAGTGAAGATTGAAATTGGTGTAGCGAAAGGGAAGAAAACGCATGATAAAAGAGAAACGATAAAAAAACGCGATACTGAACGAGAGATTAAACAGTATGTGAAATGATGGATAACACACTAATTGTTTCGAATTACACGCATTTTAACAACGGGCAAATTCATCTTCATCTAATTCGTGCAATTCGATTCAATTCGTGTAATAAAAAATCAATCATATCTCCGCTTCTTTTCAGGCTTGTATTCCATTTGTTCTAATAATGCTTCTGCAGTTGGGTTTTTTGTTATGGCTTTAGCAGCTTCCATAGTAACAACTAATAAAGCAATAGAGCCGATTAGTTCACTCCATGTTATCCAATAACCCCAAAAACTATACACAGCGGCTTTTTCAGGGTTGGCCATTTCATAAATAACCTGTACCTGTTTGCCCTCGGGTAAGTTTCTTAACACATATCTGGCATCTACAGCATATTGTTTTTTGCCAATGCTGAAAACTGCTTTGGGAATATTGTTTTGCGTACTGTCTTTCATCCAGTGAATGGTGGCATCTGTAATTTCTCCATCAAAATAATCAGGCTGTCGGGAGAACAAAATATAAGTTGCCAATACAACCAGAAATAAAACGGCTATTGATTTGTACATGAATTAATTAACACTGTTATGAATATTCAACTTATGCAATTCTAAAATAGTAGTGGTTCCTGTCTCGCTTTCTCTGTACATAGGAACAAATTTTCTGTTGAACAAAATTTCATTGTAAGTATAAGATGTTCTTTGCTGTACATAATTAGAAAACACATCATCAAAACCACGCAACATTACATATAATTCTACATCGGCGGTTTTCATATCATCTTCTGTAAAACCATAAAACGGACTGCTCTCATTAATAGGATGAACAACCGTCCAACTCATCGGCATACTTTCCACTTTATTTCTTTCAAGGTCTAATGCAAAATATTTGTAAGAAGCAGCTTCTCCATCCAATACTTTCATACCAACGTTTACACGTATTTCCAGATCTGTTAAAGCATGCATGTCTTTAAAAGCAGCAAACCTGAACATTAAAGCGGTTGCATCTTTAAACGGACTGATTAGTGCATGTTCACTGAAGATTAAATAACTTCTGGGCATTGAAAACCTACCGTAAATTAAACCGGTTGCAATAGCTAAAGATGATAAACCCGCCAACGATTCTATACCTGAAAGAATATTAGCCAAATCGCTTACAGGGTTTACTCTGCCATAACCAACAGTGGTAAATGTTTCTGTACTGAAATAATATAATTCTTTAAACAGTTGCCAATTGTTATTGGCTTTTATTCCCTGAAAACCTGTTACACCAATAATGTAATAAACACAAGTAAATGCTAAGTTTATTAACACAAAAAATAATAATATGACTGTAATAAATTTCCAGCGTTTTAAATGCAGCATATCATGGAATAAACTAATACGTTTCCAGAAGGGCATACCTTCTTTTACTAAATTATAGCTGCCGTCTTTATTAATAAATCTTCCTGCCAATGATTCTGTTGCATTGGTGCTGAAACCTGTATCGTTATTCTGTTTCCAGAAATTTTTTGATTTTTTGATTGACATAAGCAGTTGGTTTATGTTAGCGTCATTTCGAAGATCCCCGAATAAGTCGGGGCGGCCTGTGCTTGAGAAATCTTTTGAAAATTTATTGAGATTTCTCGTTGGGCGGGAACCCAATCTCGAAATGACGTTGACTATTTTTAGCTGCCATAAAAATATGCAGTATAAGTGTGCGACGCAAGGAACGATGCCATGAAAAACTTAAGCTTGTTTCATAATTTCACTCTTGCTTAAAAAAATATCTGCCCTTGAGCAGATATTGAATTTGATAGGTTATGTTTTTATTTAATTAGATAAACTTCTGAAATCTACCGGTACCAATTTACTTACACCGGGCTCCTGCATGGTTACACCGTAAATAACGTCAACTGCACCCATTGTTTGTTTGTTGTGTGTTACAATGATGAACTGAGAATTATCACTGAACTTTTTAATCATTTGTGTGAACTTACCAACGTTGGCATCATCTAACGGTGCATCTACCTCATCTAAAATACAGAACGGTGCAGGTTTAATTAAATAAATAGCAAATAATAACGCAGTTGCTGTTAATGTTTTTTCTCCACCGCTTAACTGTGTAATAGAGGAAGGGCGTTTGCCTTTAGGTTTGGCGATGATGTCAATGCCGGTCTCAGCAAGGTTTTCAGGGTTTTCTAATACCATATCGGCCGTATCCTCTTCTGTAAACAATGCTTTGAAAACTTTCTGGAAATTATCTCTTACCTGATTGAAAGTATCTAAGAATTGTTGATTGGCGGTTGCTTCTACTTCCTGAATGGTTTGCAATAAACTTTCTTTGGCAGTAACCAAATCGTTCTTTTGTTCTAAGATAAATTCATAGCGTTTTTTCATTTCCATGAAAGCCTCTATGGCAGTGGGGTTTACTTCACCCATATTTTCCAAACGCTTCTTCATTCTGTCAACACTTGTCTGCAAGTCTTCAACAGTTTCTTCAGTTTGTCTTGTTTGGCCAATAATATCGTCTAACTCAATTCTAAACTCAACACTTAATCTTTCTTTCATTCCTGCTAACTGCAATTTCAACTCATTCAGTTTATCTTTTATCTCACCAACCAAATGCTCTAACATTTCTTTGCTCTTTACTTTCAAACGAAGCATACTTTCTTTTTCCTGCATTTCGTTGCGAAGGTTATGATAAGCCTGGTCTGCTTCATTCAATTTCAATTCTTCTGCTTCTTTATTACGCAATAAATCAATTAAAGCTTCTTCCGTTTCTTTTAATGTTGCTGCACACAATGCAGCTTCTGCAACAGTTGGTGCATATTGTTCTTCGCTGTTGTTGATTTGAATCAGTAAATCGCTGTATTGTTTTTCTTTAAAGCTTAATTCCTGTTGCAAACCATCAATCTTACTTTGTTGTTTAGTTAATTGAATGTTTGCTTCGTTGTATTGAGCATTAGCGTTGGAGTATGCTAATTCTGCTTGTTGATAGTCTTGTTCAGCCAACTGCATCTGCTCTTTTGTTTGCTGCAATGCTTCGTTTAATTTATTGAATATATCACGGGTTTCTGCAATGGCATCATGCTCATCCTGTAAACGAATATCAATATCATTCAATCTGTTGGCAGCTTGCTCCTGTGCAGCATGCAGATTTTCAATTTTATTTTTCGTTGCAAAAACCTGATTGGTTAATTGATTGATTTCATTTTCAGTTTGCTTAATGGCATGCTCTTTTAATTGCTCGTTATAACCGATTACTTCGTTGTGTTTGCTTTGAATATTTGCTTTCAATTCATTCACAACAATTTCCTGTGCTGCAATTTCTTCCTGTAATTTTTCTAAGTTTTTAGCACGACCGATTTTCTTTCCTTCAAACAAACCAACACTGCCGCCTGTTAAAGTGTATTTGCCTTTAACATACTTGCCTGTTTTCTCTAAAACAATGGCCCCGTTTGAGTTTTCAATGGCTTCATCATTTTCTGCAATGAATACATTGGCTAATAAGTACTCAGCTAATTTTTTGTATTGGTCATCTACTTCAATAACATCTAATGCAGGAATGGTATTAGCCGGTTGATGATAATTGTTTTCGGTTTCGCTTAGTTTATCTAATATAAAAAAATTGGCCTTACCTTTTTTGTTATGGTCTAATAAATGAACTGCCTGTAAACCTTCCTGCAAAGTGTTTACAACATAATAGTTTAAATAAGGTTCTAATACATTTTCAACCGCAGCACGGTATGCCTCTTTTACATAAATAATGTCTGATAAAATTTTGGCAGCATTATTCCATTCAGTGTTATTGTGTAAAAACTTAACACTTTCAGGATAACCTTCCATACTGTCAATCAAACTTTTCAATAAGTCGTGTTCATTACGCTTAGCATCTAACTTTCTGTTTTCTTCTGCTAACCTATTACGTAAAACTTCTAATTGTTGCTGCGTTTCTAAAATCTGTTCTTTTGTTTTTTCGTGATGTTCCTGCAATTGCTGTAAATCAATTCTTTTAGTTTCCAGCAATTCCTCCTTTTCACTCAATTCATTTTCTAATTGAAATAGCTGAGCAGCTCTGTTATTCTTTTCTTCGTTTAATTGCAGTTGTGCCCTTTGTAAATTCTGAATGGAAGTATCTGCAACGGCTACTTTCTTTTCTGCATCAAATTGATTGCGTTGAATTTGTTGGTATTGATTTCTCAGTACATCCGTTGCACTTCTCTTTTCATCAAACACCAAACGCTTTTCATCAACCAATTTTCTTTTATCTTCTAATTGTGCCGTTAATGTTTGATGATTGGTTTTTTCTTCTTCAACCTGTTGTTTATTAAAGTTGATAGAATTTTCTATACCAATTAACTGTTGTTTAGCGTTAGAAATAAAATTAATTAATGAAGTTTCTTTTTCCTTTAAATGCTCTAAACGTTGTGCAGTTAAATTCTTTTCATTTTCTTTTAAGCGAAGCTTTTGCAACTTATCATTAAACTCATGCTGCATGCTTTGCAAGGCTCTCTCCTTTTCAATAAAAGCCACTTTTTCTGCTTCAACATTCGCTTCTTCAATAGCAATCTCTGCTTCTAACTGAATTTTTTTATTGGTTTCAGTTTCCTGTTGCTCCGTTAAGTTTTGATAAGTAAGATTGAAGCCTTCTAAAGCAGCTTTTGCCAACTCAATAGAAACTTCTTTGTATTCCTTTTTTATTTCGTAATACTTCTCAGCTTTCTTAGCCTGATTTTCTAAAGTTTTTAATTGGTTGTTTATCTCAAACAATAAGTCTTCAATACGTGCCAAATCCTGCTCTGTAGCATCTAATTTATTCTTGGCTTCTTTTTTTCTGGTTTTATAAATGGTAATACCGGCAGCCTGTTCTAACATTCTACGGCGACTGTTATCCTTATCCTTAATAATATCATCCACCATTCCCAACTCTATAATAGCATAACTGTCGTTGCTTACACCGGTATCTAAGAACAGATTATGAATGTCTTTTAAACGGCATTGCACATCATTCAAACGGTATTCACTATCGCCGTTCTTAAAGAACCTGCGGGTAACGGTAACAGTTGTAAACTCTGTCGGTAATAAGTTTCTGGTATTTTCAAAAGTAAGGCTTACTTCTGCCAACCCGCTCGGGCTGCGGGTTTTAGAGCCATTGAATACCAATGCTTCTAAATTTTCACTACGCAGGGCAGATATTTTTTGTTCACCAATAACCCAACGGATACTATCAATAATATTACTCTTACCGCAACCATTCGGACCGATAATACCTGTAATGCCTTCATCAAAACTTACTACGGTTTTATCGGCAAAACTTTTAAAGCCTTTTATTTCTAAAGATTTCAATCGCATACTAACCCATTTAAGTACCTGCGAACATAATAGTTTTAAAGGGTGAAAGAAAATGCAACAATATAGTTGTGCATAAGTAGTGAGGAAAAATGGAAGAAATTGAAAATAGAAAAATGAAAATGGGTAAAATTATTCTCAGCATCGCTTTGTGCAAGAACCGTTATTTTGAAAAAAAATCATTTAAATTTGATACATGAAAACGGTTACGCTCAATATACCTGATACATTAAACATGAATAACAACGAAGTAGCTATGCTTGTTGCTTCACAGCTTTATGAACAAGGTAAATTATCATTAGGACAAGCAGCAGAAGTTGCAGGGCTTACAAAAAGAACATTTGCTGAACTATTAGGCAAGCATAACGTTTCAATCTTTAATTATCCTGCTACTGATTTATCAAGAGATGTTGTCAATGCATAAAACAATTATTTCAGATACGAGTTGTTTTATTGTATTAACAAGTATTAACGAGCTTGAATTATTACAAAAAGTTTACGGAGAAATTACAACCACTATTGAAGTTGCTGTTGAATTTGGAGAACTATTACCCGATTGGGTGATAGTTGAAAAAGTAACGGATAGTTATAATTTACAGCTTCTGGAAATGCAGGTTGATAAAGGAGAAGCAAGTGCATTAGCTTTAGCCCTTGAAACACCAAATAGTACAATTATATTGGATGATTACAAAGCAAGAAAAGTTGCAGAAAAATTGAATTTACATTATACAGGAACTATTGGTGTAATTATTAAGGCTAAACTAAAAGGTATTATCCCATCAATAAAGCCGTTTCTTGATAAAATCAAACAAACAGATTTCAGATTGTCAGACGAGATTGAAAAGCAAGCTTTAATTGAAGCAAGTGAGCAATAATTGCTGTAAACCATTTAAGTCAATCCCCTTTAAACAATTCACCATTTCAGCAGTTATACAAACATGTTTAAAGGAAATAAATCTTACCTTCCTCAAAAGCTTTGTGCAGTTTGCGGCAAGCCATTTACATGGCGTAAAAAATGGGAGAAAAACTGGAACGACATAAAATATTGTAGCGATAAATGCCGAAAGCAAAAACAACACACTAATGGCATTAATTGAATTTTCTGACAAAGGTTTATACTGCCCTATCGGTAATTTTTTTATTGACCCATGGAAGCCTGTTGATAATGCCGTCATCACCCATGCACATAGCGACCATGCCCGTTGGGGAAGCAAAAATTATTTATGTCACACACAAACCAAACCACTGCTGCAACTGCGTTTGGGCAATAATAATTATCAAACAGTTGATTGGAATGAATCGGTATATATTAATCAGGTAAAGGTTTCTTTGCATCCTGCGGGGCATATTATCGGCTCCTCACAGATAAGAGTGGAATACAATGGTGAAGTATGGGTAGTAAGCGGTGATTATAAATTAGAAAATGATGGCATTAGTGGCGAATTTGAACCAGTTAAATGCCATACATTCATTACAGAATCTACTTTCGGTTTACCGATATACAAATGGAAACCACAGCAGGAGATTTTTCAGCAAATACAACAATGGATACTCAATAACCAATCACAAAACAAATGTTCTGTTTTAATTGCTTACAGTTTAGGCAAAGCACAAAGAGTATTGCAGGCTGTTACAAAAGTGACTGACAATATTTGGGTACATGGTGCTATTTATAATACTTATGAAACATTGATAAATGCAGGTTGGCAATTGCCTTTATTGAAAAGAGTTACGCCTGAAACAACCAAAGAAGCATTGCATAATGCCGTAGTGATTGCACCACCAAGTGCCGATGGTACACCCTGGATGAAAAAGTTTTACACTTACAGTGTGGGTGTTTGCAGTGGTTGGATGCAGGTGAGAGGTAACGCCAGAAGAAGAAATGTGGATGCCGGTTTTGTATTAAGCGACCATGCAGATTGGAACGGTTTATTACAGGCTGTAAAAGCAACCGAAGCCAATAAAGTATTTGTTACACATGGCTTCCAGTCTGCATTTGCAAGGCATTTGAATGAGCATGGTATTGAAGCAGCAGAAGTAAAAACTGCTTTTGGTGATGAAGAGGATGTGCAGGAGAATAATTCCGGTAGTACCAATGAATAAAACTAAATTATGATGCGTCATTTCGGGATTGCTCAATGGGAAATCGCTTATTATAACGATGAGATTTCTCAGGCACAGCCCGCCCCGACTTATTCGGGGAACCTTCGAAATGACGATTAATAAAAAATTGTCCGTCATTTCGAGATTGGGTTCCTGCCCAAGGAGAAATCTCATTTTATATAACAGGAATTTTTCGGCACAACCCGTCCCGACTTATCCAAGGAACCTCGAAATGACAGTTGTTGATTACAAAATGAACATGAATGAAAGCCTTTGCTAACCTTATCAATCAATTAAACAGTTCCACCAAAACCAGCGATAAGCTAAAAGCCTTATCAGATTATTTTGCTGTGGCAACTGATAAAGATAAAGTATGGGTGATTGCTTTATTCAGTGGCAGAAGACCCAAAAGAGCTGTTACTGCAACACAATTAAAAACATGGTGCATGGAATCCATCAACATGCAGCCCTGGCTATTTGAAGAATGTTATAACACCGTTGGCGACCTTGCCGAAACCATTGCGTTATTGTTATCCAATCAACATAACTCATCTCAAAACTTTCCTTTACATCATTATATTGAAACACTCATCAGCATAGAAAAAGAAAGCGAAGCAGTTAAAAAAAATTATATCCTTCAAAGCTGGCAGCAATTAACACAGGATGAAATTTTTGTTTTCAATAAACTCATCACCGGCGGTTTCAGAATTGGTGTATCGCAAAAATTAATGGTAAATGCATTGGCTAAAACAACACAGCTTTCTTCATCTGTTATTACACACAGAATAAGCGGTCAATGGAATGCTGCCAACACATCATTCCATCATTTGTTAAGTGAAGAAGCCAACAGCATTGATGCTTCCAAGCCCTATCCTTTTTATTTAGCATATGCATTAGATGGAGCATTAAAAGATTTGGGCAATGAAAATGAATGGCAGGCAGAATGGAAATGGGATGGCATTCGCGGACAAATTATAAAAAGAAGCAATGAATTATTTGTTTGGAGCAGAGGCGAAGAATTAATGACAGATAAATTTCCCGAATATCAAATATTCAGTAATCTGTTACACAACGGAACGGTATTAGACGGCGAAATTATTTGCTTACAACTCAATACAGGCAATACTTTCAAACCACTACCCTTTGCTTTACTACAAACCAGAATCGGCAGAAAAAATATCAGTAAAAAAGAATTGAGTAATAGTCCCGTTGGGTTTATTGCCTATGATGTATTGGAATATGACGGAGAAGATATACGTAACAAACCGTTGACTGAAAGAAGGTATTTATTAGAGCAGATTATTCAGGCTGTTCATCATCCTTCCTTACAATTGTCTCCGCTTATTCATTTTAATAACTGGCATGAATTAGCACAGCAACAACAAAATGCAAGAGCTTTTGATGCAGAAGGTATCATGTTAAAAAGAAAAAATTCTGTTTACCAGGTAGGCAGAAAAACAGGCGATTGGTGGAAATGGAAAGTAGCCCCTTTAACCATTGATGCCGTAATGATTTATGCACAAAAAGGCCATGGCAGAAGAAGTAATTTATATACTGATTATACGTTTGCCGTAAAAGACGGCGATAAATTAGTACCCTTTACCAAAGCCTACTCCGGCTTAACCGATAAAGAGTTTGCACAGGTAGATGCGTTTGTAAAAAAGAATGCCTTAGAAAAATTCGGGCCGGTAAGAACGGTAAAACCAGAATTGGTTTTTGAAATAGCTTTTGAAGGCATTGCTGCGAGTAACCGCCATAAAAGCGGTGTAGCCCTGCGTTTCCCCCGCATACTCCGCTGGCGACAGGATAAAAAAGCAGATGAGATAAATACATTGGAGGATTTGAAACAATTATTGGAACAGTATGGGAAGTAGTTTCATTGAATAACATATTAAGATTGGATTGGCGAAAACTGAATAAGTGAGGTAATATTTTTTTACGGATGAACGCTTCTTGATAAACAGGTATTTATATTTTTCTTACTATATTAGCAATTATAACAATCGATGTGTTAGTAGCATTTTTTTTTTGACATACCCTAAAATCTCACAATTAAATAATAAATATGAAATTTCTTTTGACTTTTATTTTAGCATTTTCTTTGACAGTAGCAAATTCACAAAAGCTAAAGATGACAAGCACTAATGATTTAGTAATGGACTGTATGAAGACAAATGGAGAAGGTGCCAACAAACAAATGGCAATATGGGTTCCTTATAATTTTTGGGAAATCGTTGGAGAACAAATGAAAGCTTCACCTGAATTTGTTGAAAATATTGTTACACAAATGAAAGACTATATGATGTTTTGTGTTGTAGACTACACGACAAGTAGTTCTGGAATAAATTTTAAGACTGATGCTGAAATACGAACAAGCATTAAGTTGATAGACTCTTCCAAGAATGTTTTAAAACCTTTGGAAGACAAAGAAATTTCAGAAGACGCAAAAAGGTTATTGAAAAATTTACAACCAATAATGGCTCAGATGTTGGGACAATTCGGTGAAGGAATGCAAATTTATCTTTTCAAGGCAAAAAGAATTAATGGAAAACCTACAATAAATGTTTTGACAAAAAATGATTTTACATTGAGTTGGAATACAACAAGCCTAAATTGGAAATTACCTCTTGCATCTATGTTACCTTCTAAATTTTGTCCAGTTGACAATGAGAAAATGAAAGGGAATTGGCAATATTGTCCAATACACGGTACAAAACTTGACAAATAAAACTGCTACCAACAAAAGCATTTAAGCAAAGTCGGCGGACTGTAACGCAATTGCTCATCTCCTTTTCACTATTCAACTTTTTTGAATAATTTCAACAACATAATTTCAAATACCGCATCAACGCAAATGCGTGAATGTTGGTAGCAACCAAAAAAATGAAACTTTGCTTTACTTTATTTCTACTCCTGACGATATTCTTTGGAAATTGTCAAATTCCTGACTCTGTTAAATCAAATAGCGTTGAACAGACAGTGATTTGTATTGCTGACTTTATTCGAAAAGATTCATCTATTGTTCAAGGTGTCTCAAATGGACTACTACTAAATGATAGTTATGTTTTAACTGTCTATCATGGATATAAACCTGACGATGAAACAATATTAAAAAGTATGACAGTTATGTATTTTCAAAATAGTAAGGTTGATTCAGTAAAAATTGATCTTACATATCAATATACAAAAGCTGAATATGATTTTTCGAACCATTTATATAATCCTAACGACAATAGCACAGACATAGTTGTATTAAAATTATCTAAAAAAATTATTGCACCAAAAGTTAAATTTGCTACAAAAAAAATAGTACCCCAGGATCAATTGTTTTCAATAGGTATTGTACAAAATTTAAATGGACATTTTTCTCGGAAGCACACACTTTCAACATATCTCTTTTCAATTCAGAATACAACGACACCAGAATGCAATTTTTTTGCACTTGGAGGCGATATTCATGTTGGTTTTTCTGGTTCACCAGTTTATAATAGTAAAGGAGAAATTGTTGGAATGATTCAATCGGGTTGGAATAACGAAAGAGATATACCTTATATGATTCGATTCTCGGAAAATATTAATAAAGTTCTTCCTTTCTACAGAATGAATCAACGTGTAGGCTTGGCTATTGATTGTGATTATCTAATTCAAAAGTATTTAAAAGGTTTTTTTTGAAAAAATATTGGCTTCTACTCCACCTTGGCTCGTGTCGGCACAAGCCACCAAAAAAGAAATAGGACAAACCTCTTATTATCGACTAACACACAGAAATAAAATATCTTTATTCATTCCATTTCAAAATGAATAGGATGTTTTAGCCGTGGAATTAAAGAAATAATATACCATGTTCAGACATCAGGGTAAAACAAGAACCTTAAGCCATAACTTAAAAATTGCTTCCTTATTATCTTTTGTGGCAGGTATGGTAAATGTTGCAGGCTTTTTTGCAGTGCAGCGTTTAACAACCAATGTAACAGGGCATTTTGCTTTTTTTGTTGATGAGGTTTTTAAACTTAACTGGTGGCAGGCATTTGTTTATTTTTTGTATATCTTCTTCTTTTTTGCGGGTTCTTTTGTGTCTAATTTTCTGATAGAAATTATGTCACGCAAAAACGATCATTATATTTATTTCATTCCTGCTTCAACAGAATGTTTGCTCTTATTTATTATCGGTTGTTGGGGCAATGGCTTAATACATAAAAGCCCTGATGTTATTGCTTTCAGTTTACTCTTTGCAATGGGTTTACAAAATTCATTGGTTACCACCATATCCAATGCAAGCGTAAGAACAACACATTTAACAGGGCTTTTTACCGACTTAGGAATAGAACTGTCGCAATTGTTTTTTTACAGAAAGAAAGAACAGAAAAATAAATTAGTTGCCTCCATCAAACTGCGTTTAACCATCATCAGTTTCTTTTTTATCGGAGGTATTATCGGCGGAATTTTATATGCAGCCTTTACATTGCATGCTCTACTGTTTGCAGCCATTGCATTAGTTACAGGTTTAATTTATGATAGTATCAAATTCAGGGTTATTTTACTAAAACGAAAATTGAAAACAACTAATTAAAGAGCGGCTGCCTGTTGGTAATTGATTTATTCTTTTTTAGCAATGTCTCCAGTAAGGGACATTGCTGCGAACAAAAGACATTACTGAGAAGAATAGATTGGGTTATCAATTAACTGACATTTTGTTCCTCCGTCTCGTTGTCGCTTCTTTGCCGTCGGTTTACCTAAACAGGCAATCAAATATTTGACATTGATGCACGTCTGATTTAATGTAGTAGAATGCAGGAAAGGAAGATATAGATTTGAGTTGAACGCAATGTCCTCTGCGAGAGACATTGCTGAGAAGAAATTACCTTATTCCTCTGCCTTACTTTGTGTCCGAAAAAGCATTTCGTACCGCAACTAAAAACCAATTGATAACAATACTTTAAACAGTTAGTAAAATATAAAAAACAAATAAGAACTTGCATATCATTTAAACTTTATAAACCCTGCATGAATAAATTATTAACTGAAATAAAACAATGTACTGTTTGCAGGGATTTTTTACAACCTAACCCCGTTTTATCAATCAGCAATAAAAGTAAAATCATCATTATTGGGCAGGCACCGGGAAGAATTGTACATGAAACAGGTATTCCCTGGAATGATAAAAGCGGCGATAACTTGCGTAAGTGGTTAGCAGTTGATAGAGATAGTTTTTACAACACAGCTATTTTCGGAATAATGCCTATGGGTTTTTGTTTTCCCGGAACGGGTAAAAGCGGAGATTTACCACCTAGAGCAGAATGTGCACCATTATGGCATAGCCGTATATTGAAACAGATAAAAACAGTTCAATTAATTATACTTATTGGTCAGTATGCTCAAAACTATTATTTAGGTAATCAAATAAAAACAACATTAACAGACACTGTAAAAAGTTTTACTGACTATTTACCTGACTACTTTGTGTTACCTCATCCATCGCCAAGAAATAATATCTGGATGGCTAAAAATAAATGGTTTGAAAATGATGTTTTGCCTGAATTGAAAAAGCAGGTTGCAGAGATAATAAGGCATAGTTAATACGAAGGAGAAGAAGGAACAAAATGGCCGTTGCTATTAACATTCACTCAAACTAATCGGTATATGTACTGCTAAACCGCCGTCGGAAGTTTCTTTGTATTTGCTGTTCATATCCAAAGCGGTATCCCACATGGTTTTTATCACTTTATCCAAACTCACTTTAGCATAATCGGGTGAGCTTTGTAAAGCCAATTGAGAAGCCGTTATAGCTTTAATAGCACCCATGGTATTTCTTTCAATACAAGGTACTTGTACCAAACCGCCAATCGGGTCGCAGGTTAACCCTAAATGATGTTCCATAGCAATTTCAGCGGCCATTAAAGCTTGCCGCTGAGTTCCACCCAAACTTTCAGTTAATGCAGCAGCAGCCATTGCAGATGATACACCAATTTCTGCCTGGCAACCACCCATAGCTGCAGATATAGTGGCACCTTTTTTAAAGATGCTGCCCACTTCAGAAGCAGTTAATAAAAACCTGATAATCTTATCTTCATTATTACCATTACAGAAAGCAATAAAGTACATCAACACTGCGGGAATAACACCTGCTGCACCATTGGTTGGTGCGGTAACCACCCTGCCAAAGCTTGCATTCTCTTCATTCACAGCCAAAGCAAAACAACTTACCCAATCTACAGTGCTTTTAAAATCATTTTTCTGTTGCACAATTTGTAACCAATCATCGTAACTATTATAGGTCAAGTCATTAATTAACCTGCGGTTCAAATCAAATGCCCTTCTTCTTACATGCAAACCGCCGGGCAATTCACCATTGGCATGGCAGCCTCTGTAAATGCAGTCACGCATCGTGTACCAGATATGCAGTACGCCTTTTTTGGTTGCTGCTTCAGTTCTCCAGGTGTGTTCATTTTCCATTACTACTTCATGAATAGCCAAACCAGTTTTCATGCACCAATGCAATAAATCATCTGATGTATTGATAGGAAAAGGCAAATCAACTGATTCTTTTTTAGCATGGCTCTCTCCTTCTTTCACTACAAAACCACCACCGATGGAGTAATAGGTTTCACTAAAATGGTTACCGTTATTTGTTTCAATTAGAAACGTTAATCCGTTCGGGTGAAAGGGTAAGCTTTCATTAAATAAAAATTCAATATTTATTTCAGTATCAAAATCAATATTTACTTCATTGCCCAAATACAATTGTTTGCTTTGCTGAATATGATTGATTTTGGGGGTGATGGAATTAACGTCAATTGTTACAGGGTCTTCTCCCTGCAAACCCAATAAAACGGCTATATCTGTTCCGTGGCCTTTGCCTGTTTTGGCTAAAGAACCATACAATAAAACTGTTATACTTTTTATATTTTGAAGAGCCGTTTGCTTTTTAATGGCTTCAATACATTGCAACGCAGCCCGCCATGGGCCGAGTGTGTGTGAACTGGAAGGCCCCACACCAATTTTAAACATATCGAATACCGAGATAGCTTCATGTGGCATGAAACAAAGTTACAGGTTGCAGGTTACCGATGAGTTGTTCTGATGGATGTATTGGTACAAACTAAAGTTATCATTATAAAAACTACTTCTTGTCTCAAAAAAATTAAATAAAATACCCTTTATAAACTGAAACAACAGCCATTGCAGCTAAATGGCTTCTGCAATTATCTTTGTATTATGCAAATATTCCGTACCGTTTGTTGTTGCTTATTGTTAGCCTCCTGTGCTGCTTCCCGAAAAGCATCACAAATAAAAAATCAGACAACTTTTCTGGAAGATTTAATGAAAACAAAACCGGAGCAGTTTGCTAACATTCTCTCCAATAAAGATTCATTAAATGTGCAGGTTATTTATACCCAGATTAATCGCAGTAAAAAAAATCAACCATCATTTACAGATTATACTTTCAACATAAATAAAAACAATTACTTCTACCCCGCTTCTACCGTAAAACTTCCTATTGCATTACTGGCATTGGAAAAACTGAACGATTTAAATATGGCCGGTGTAAACAAATACACCACCATGATAACGGATAGCAATGCAGACAGACAATCTGCTGTTCTCACCCATCCAACTGCACAAGACAGTCGCCCCACTGTAGCCCATTACATTAAACAGATTTTATTAGTAAGTGATAACGATGCTTTTAACAGGTTGTACGAATTTTTAGGTCAGGAATACATTGAAAAAAAGATGAAAGAAAAAGGATATGATGATGCTCTCATTCGCCACCGATTGCAAATCTTTTTAACACCGGAACAAAATGCCCGAACCAATGCGGTAAGTTTTTATGATACTTCCGGTAAATTACTGTATCAGCAGCCTGCACAGTACAATAAAAACGCCGTAAAAACGTTGAATGTGAAGCTGGGAAAAGGTTATATGAAGAACGGAAGCTTAGTGAATGAACCTTTCGATTTTTCTTTGAAAAACAGGTTGTACTTGCAGGATTTGAAAAATGTGCTTCAATCGGCTTTATTTCCCGAATCTGTTGCAGCGAACCAAAGGTTTAATCTGACTGATGATGACAGAGCCTTTGTAAAACATTGGATGAGTGCTTATCCAAGTGAAAGCAATTATCCTTATTACAATAAAAACGACTACTGGGATGCCTATTGTAAGTTTTTATTGTATGGTTCTGAGAAAAACAGCGTTGAGCCTTCGGTAAGAATCTTTAATAAAGTAGGCGATGCATATGGTTTTTTAATTGATGCAGCATACATAATAGATACGAAGAATAAGGTGGAATTTATGTTATGTGCCGAAATATCGTGCAATACCGACGGGATTTATAACGATGATAAATATGATTATGAAACTATCGGTTTGCCTTTTATGAAAAACCTCGGCAGATTGGTTTATGAATATGAATTGAAGCGGAAAAGAAAAACAACCCCTGATTTGAGGGATTTTATTATAAATTATAACAATAGATAATTGCATTGTAAATGCAGTTGCGTAAAATGAAAAGTTTCAGAAATTATATTACTGTATTTGCAACCATTGTAATGTTGTCAGCATGCTCTAAATATGTAGATACCCGAACAACAACTTCTACCGGAACAGGTAGTGGTACTACCACACCCATTTCAAGCGGTGGCAGTGGTTCGGGCAGTGGCGGTTCCGGCAGCGGTGCCGGGGCAACACCAACTACACCCGGCACAGGTTCGGGCAGTGGCTCAGGCTCAGGTGGAGGTACAGGCCCCGGCGGTACTCCATTACCCGGAACGCCACCGGGAACTGGTTCCGGTTCAGGCGGAACAACCACCAAAGATTCTGTTTATAATTTAGGAATTGATACTTTAAGAACAGGCGTTTGCACAACAGGTGAAACTTTTACTTTTACCAGCACTGCCAAAGGTGTAGCAACAGGTGCAACTTATGAATGGTATTTTGCGGATGGTGGTCAGGATATTGGTACTAAAACTTCTGTAACCCATCAATACCAATACAACGGCACTTTTACTGTACTATTAAAAATAAAGTCTAACGGTGTTTATTATAATGCTTCTATAACCATAAAAGCATACGGGCAAAACCTTATACCTGAAGCCAACTTTAATGCTCAACAAAGTAACCCTAACAGCGGTGGTAATATTTATTTCTTTAACGGCAGTGGTTCAAAAGCTCCGCAAGGTGGTTCAGTAGGTTATTATGAGTGGGATTTCGGTGATGGAACAAGCAGTTCAGGTTCATCTAAATCAACACTAACAAAGTCATACACGCAGATTCCTAGAGACCAAACTTTATACGTTAAATTAACAGTTACAGGTAACCCCGGTGGTTGTAAGGCAAGTGTAACGCAGGATGTTTTTATTCCTGCCAAATATACTGTTACCGGCTCTTTCAGCATTTCTACCACCAATGCCTGTTTGCCAAGTCATGAAGTGTTTACTTTCACTCCTAACTATTCAGGCGTACCAGCCGGAGCAGATTATAAATGGGAATATAGTGATGGAAGCCCCGCAGATTATGGTGCTCCTATCAGCCATACCTTCTTATATAAAAATTTCTATACCGTTAAGTTGACGATTTCCTATAACGGTCAAACGATTTATACAGAACAACAATCTATCAGCTCAAAAGGTCAGGATACCAATCCAACAGTTTCTATTTATTCTCAATACACCAACCCAACTACTTACAGTTACAACGCCAATGTTAGTATAGGTGGCGGTTGGGCAATAATAAAATCTGAATGGGATTTTGGTGATGGCACAACAGCTATAACACCGAACGTTGTTAACCATGTATTTCCTAAAAGCACTGTTGGTAAAACTTATACCATAACAATGAAAGTTACCAGTAACTCAGGTTGTACTGCTCAGGATCAAACCCAAACATATATTCCGGCCAATTAATTTTTATTTTAATTTCTGAATGAAAAAAACTGCTTTACATATTATTGTTTTTTTAGTGATGGCATCATCATGCACTAAAACAGTAAGCAGTATCGGTACGGGTAACGGAAGCGGAACAACAGGTGGTAAGACTTATTTAAGTGTAACACAAATAAGCAGTGGTTCTAAAACAAATATTTTAGTTACTCCTTCAGACGGGAATTTATTTATAACCTTGGGTACCTTGTACACAGCCAATTATAGCTATATAGCAAGCGGCAATACCAACTTTAAAGTACAATCTGCAAACTCGGGAAAGATTAGCCACGATACAACATTTACTTTAACAGATAATGCAAGAAGTACCGCCTTTATTTATCCCGTAACTGCTACATATAAAGCATCGGTTGTGGGAGAAGATTTGTCTGCACCGGCAAGCGGAACTGCGAAGGTTCGTTTACTAAACTTTTCTGAAGTATCACCAGGCATCAGTTCAGACTTCAGTATTTCAAGCGGAAGCAATACTTATAATTTCACAGGCAGAAAGTTTTTAGATCATGAGTTAGATAATACACTTACTGCATTTACAACTGTTACGGCAGGCAACTATACATTGTATGCTGTTTCAGGTTCATCAGTAATTATTAATCCTTATGGTTTTACACTGGCAAGTGGTAAAATTTATACAATAGTGGTAACATCAATAAAATCAACTGACTTATTAAGTTTTACAATGCCTCATAATTAATATAAAAGCTATAAAAAAGAGTTTCTACATATCATCATTCATAAAACTTTCAGGCATTTTGCTTGCAAACAGTTTATTGTTTTCATCATGTACCAAAACAGTTGACAGCAACAATAGTGGTACAACAGTAACTGATAAGTGTTATTTAAAAGTTTTTGATTTTACTAATACAAGTACTACTTATTCAACTGTTATTATTGGTCCTGATAAAAAGAGTTATGTATTCACACCCGGCATTGATACTTTGTATAATGAAATTCCCAGCGGTATTTCTTTAGCTAAAGTAGAAGCATTCGGTACCGGCTATCTGTACTCTCCTACTTCTGTTAATTTAAGTACGGGTAATTTCTTTACTTCATTCATTTATAATCAATCCAATAATGTTCCCGGTATTGGCTTTATAGCAGATGATTTAACCATTCCGCCACCAAGTTATGCAAGGGTAAGAGTATTATATTTTTTAAGTCCGGGTGCTACCAACCTTCCCACCAATGTTGGTATTGCCAATGCAACCGATACTTTAATGACGTATAACAGAACAGATGTAGACTTTGTAAGGGTAGCCCCGTTAACTGCTTTCAGGCCTGTTAAAGCAAGTATTTACAGTGTTTATGCCAATAACTCAGTAGTTGGTGTAATAAGTTTAACAGGAGGCAGCATTTATACTTTAGTAATAAACAAAATTGCCAATACCGCTTTTGCATATACGCTGTATACAAACAGATAATAAAATAAACCGCAGATAAAAGCGTTTAAAAAAATGATGAAGCAGTTTACAACATATTTTATTTTAGTATCAATCAGTTTACTCACTGCTTGCTCAAGATATGTTGATGACAGAACCAGTTCATCATCAGGTACAGGAAGCGGAACAGGCACTACAACACCGGTAACACCGCCGGGCGGTGGTAGTACAGGAGGCGGTTCGGGCAGCGGAGGTGGCACAGGAGGCAGCAGTGGCGGTACCACTAATGCAACCACACCCTTTATAAAATTTTTTAATGTCGTAGATTTCGGAAATCTAAGTGTTAGTTTAAACGGTAGCACTGTCGGCTCCATTGCAAGGTTTTACCCATCGGCTTATATAACAGGTGTGGCGGGCTCTAATACCATTACAGTGGCACTAAGCGGTACCACAGTTTTAAATGTTGCTGCAGATTTTGTAGCAGGTAATTATTATTCCTGCTTTTTTTATAAAGTTGGTAATGAATGGAAAGTTAATGTTGTAAGAGATGTACTTACTACACCTACAACAGGATACGCCAGCTTCAGGGTTTTAGATTTCAGAACACAGGCATATTTTGATTATATAAAAGTAAGAGTGTATGCTCCCCTAACTGTTAATGATACTACATTTACCAAACGTAATTTTTTAGATCACGCTACTTATAGTGCGTATACCGCTTTTACCACTTTTGAGGCAAATAATAGCTACAATTGTGTAGTAGCCAATGATACGGCCAACCTTGCTACAAAAAAAGGATTTGCATTAAGTTCAGGAAAAATTTATTCGCTAATTTTAATGACACCGGCAAGTTTATCTTCTGCCAATGCTATTTATAATATAGCTATTGATGTACAGCAACACAATTGATAATTATAAGTCTTCTTAAGCATCGTAAATCAGCTGCATTTTTATACAATTTCATTAATTGCTATTCTATTACATTTGCTCAACTTTTTAAAGTAATAAATAAAATGAGCAATCAACTTTCTTCTTTATTAGACCGTTTTAATGAGCCCGAAACACTTAAAATGGCACAGCTTGGCCGTGAATTAGCTGCGAAAGGTATTGATGTAATTAACCTTAGTTTAGGCGAACCTGATTTTGATACTCCGCAACACATTAAAGATGCAGCTATAAAAGCCATTAATGATAACTGGAGCCACTACACGCCTGTATCGGGTTTTGCAGATGCACGGGAAGCGGTTTGTGTTAAATTGAAACGCGATAATAATTTAGAGTATAAACCTGCCAATATTATTTTATCAACCGGTGCTAAACAAAGTTTAGCTATGGCAATTTTAGCTGTTGTTGATAAAGATGAAGAAGTAATTATTCCAACTCCTTATTGGGTAACATACAGCGAATTAGTAAAGATTGCAGGCGGTAAAGTAGTTAGTGTTAGAACCACTGTTGAGAACGGATTTAAGATTACACCTGAAGAATTAAAAGCTGCCATTACCCCTAAAACAAAAATGTTTTTGTTCTCCTCACCCTGTAACCCTTCCGGGGCAGTATACAGCAAAGCTGAATTAGAAGCATTGGCAGAAGTATTTAAACAATACCCTGATATTTATATCATCAGCGATGAAATTTATGAGTACATCAATTATGTTGGTAAACATGAAAGCATTGCTCAATTTTCTGAATTAAAAGAAAGGGTGATTTTAATTAATGGATTGAGTAAAGGTTTTGCAATGACGGGTTGGCGTTTAGGCTACATTGCTGCTAATATTGAAATTGCCAAAGCCTGCGATAAATTACAAGGTCAGTTTACCAGTGCAACCTGCTCCATTACACAGAAAGCAGCTATAGCAGCATTGACAGGAGATTTAACCCCATCATTAGCAATGACTGCGGAGTTTGCAGAACGCAAAAAATTAACTTTAGCATTAATTAAAGAAATACCGGGAATCAGTTGTTCTGACCCTGACGGAGCATTTTACGTTTTTCCTGATGTAAGTTCGTTCTACGGCAAATCTGATGGTACCACAACTATAACCAATGCCAATGATTTTTGTATGTACTTACTAAATACGGCACATGTATCAAGCGTTATGGGCGATGCATTCGGAGAGCCTGATTGTGTTCGCTTCTCATATGCCAACAGTCAGGAAAATATAAAGAAAGCCTGGGCAAGAGTTAAAGATGCTTTGCTTAAGTTGAAATAAATTCATTCAATTATAAATTTCAATCCCGCTCTTACACAGCGGGATTTTTTTATTATACCCTTTTCAACTTAAAAATAAAAAACATAACAACAAAATAAAGCTATTATAATTTTGAATTTTAAATATTTTTTATAAGTTTACTCTCAACTAAACCTGAACAAATGAAAAAAATATTTTTCCTTTTAGCTGCATATGCTTTAATATGCAGTTGTAACGACACAAAACCGCCTACTATTACAGCAGGTGACTCATTGTTTGTTAGAAAAAATGCCAATACACAAGCTGCTGATTCAGATTTAATTGCATACAATATTGCAATGGACAGTATGCGTAAAATGGATTGCAGTAACCCTTTAAGTTGGTATTATCAAGGTGCTATTCATAATCTACCCCCTTATGACACTTTGCTTAAATATGGTGGAATGGATTCATTATGCCCCAGCTATAAAGAAGGGCTTAAAGCAGGTTGGGCAACCTGTCCGCATATGAAACCCGGTTTAGAACAATTTCACTTTCTTACCTGGCACAGATTATATTTATACTATTTAGAAAAAATTGTAAGAAAATTATCAGGTAAAAAAGATTTTGCTCTTCCGTACTGGAATTATAATGACACAGCCGGAAGAATTTTACCTGCAGCTTTCAGAGATGCTAAAAAATTCAGTGGCTTATATGAACCTGAAAGATCTCCCTCACTAATGAAAGGCGAAAGAATTGATGGTAACGGAACCGATGCTATTGTGATGAATGTACAGATTTTGGGAAAAGACACCATTCTTGTAGTAGAGCCTACCGTAGCCATGAAAAAAATATTAGATACGAGTTATTTATGGACAGCAGGTGATATTCATCATTTCAGTTACGAATTGGAAGATGTTGTTCACAACTGTATGCACGATTATGTTGGTGGAACTGTAGCTCCTGCAGATACTTCGAAACTAGGCGATATCTGGAACAGAATCTATCAGCAAAATGCAAAAGCTGTCGGTGGTGCATTAATGGGTGATATTCCGAGTTCTGCATTCGACCCCATTTTCTACTTACACCATTGTAATATAGACAGGTTATGGTTTGCATGGGAAACAGACCATCCTTCTTTACAACTAACATTAAAAGAATTTGAAAAAGCCGGATGGGGTACAAAAGATGACCCTATTAAATATGTGTTCTTTGATGAAAACGGCAAAAAGGTTGAGTACACAAGCTTTCAACAGATTTATGATACTATAAGAAGTGTTAATTACACTTATGATTATTTACAATCAAAAGCTAAAGCAGTAAAACTTTCAGAAGCTAAACCATTGGTTACAGGAGTTGCCAATGTAGTGGGTACTACTGCTCCTGCAACTACCATTGATGCAGCAACCAGTATTAAAGTAGTTAATGTGCCATTCAGTGCAGGTACTAACATTAACAGCAATACCTTTTATGCTTTAGAAATTGATGCATCCTTCGCCAAAGCTCCTAAAACAAGAATGGCAGTATCTCTTATAGGTAAAACACCCACCGATAAACAGGTTACCGATGTGAATGCCTATTTTGTAGGATGGATTGGCTTCTTTGGAAGTACCCACAGTAAAGGAGCACATCAGAATGGAATGCAAATGAGTAATGAGCCATTAAAACGGTTGATTACTTTAGATATTACAGACGAATTGAAGAAACAGGATGCCCTGAACAAAGGACAAATAAAAGTTGTACTGCAATTGGACAATCCTAAAAATCAACCGGCTATTAAGATTAATTCTGTTACCATTAAACGGTATGAGAAGAATTAATATTGAAATTGATGCTATAAAAATCCCGTTATAAACAACGGGATTTTTTATTTTCTATCAGTAATTAAATTATAACTCATGCTTATAATTTAATATTTTTAATACAAGATACAGCAATAGTTTGCTTACAGGTATCAAAGTAAAAAAATGCCATGAAATTACTTTACTTGCCATTTATTGTAATTATTGCCATAATAATTAATTCATGCAGCCCTGATTATTCCTGTAGTAATTGCTTAGTAAAAACAGATAGTTTACCCGCTAATTATCCTTTTTCAAGTGGCTTATGTGTTGGTTCTAAACTTAGTGCCGATTTGATTAACCCATTAAAGCCATTAATTCCGGCTGACAACTTTATTGCATCAACATCAGATAGTTTGCCAAACGCTGTTTCTTTAGATATGCCAACACCCGGCGACCAAAGTATTCAAGGCTCCTGTGCTGCCTGGGCTTCTATTTATGCAGCCGGCTCATATTTTATTCATAATAAGTACAAAGTATCTTATGATTCAATCTTACTTTCTCCTGCTTATACGTATAATCAGATAACAAAAGGCAATTGCAGTTGTACAAGTATCTATGATAACCTTTATATCTTGTACACACAAGGTGCTGCAACACTTAGTAGTATGCCATATGATGCAAGTGATTGCAGCAGGCAGCCTGACAGTACCCAAAGAAAAGTAGCTGCTAAATATTTTATTGACAGTATTAATACGATTTCACTAACCGGCATTGATACAGTTAAAAGGGCCTTGTATGAAAGAAAAGCAATTATTTTTTCAATGCATGTTGATGATGCTTTTAAAGGAATAATATATCCGCCAATACTTAAAAATTATACCGGTTCCGGTGGAGCACATGCTTTGGTAATTTGTGGTTACGATAATGCTAAAAACGCTTTTAAAGTGCAGAACTCCTGGAGTACAGCATGGGGTGATAAAGGGTATTTATGGATTGACTATGATTGCTTTTTGAAAATTATAAATTGCACTTGTAATGATTTGGGTAAATATGGTTACATAATAGTTAATTAAGTTAAATACATTTGGCTTCAGGTAATTCTAAGAATGAATAAAAAAGTAACAAAAATTATTTGGACGATTGGGATTCCCGTTGGCTTTGCAATTGTTCTGAGATTTCTTTTTGGCATAGACAAATGGAATGATTTGTTTTCTGTAATGTCTATTACTTTTTGTTTTGCTCACCTGTAATTGTTGGGGCATTATCATTTGTTTTCCGCTTTTCAATAATATCTTGTAATATCTCAACTTCTTCTTTTAAGAGTTTAATAGGTAAACTTCTAACACGAAAACATACTTCAAGTTTAGCAATTGTATTAACTCGATTTATATTACTCAATAAAATCTTAATACATCCTTCAACCAAGGATTTTATAAAGTTTAAATGTAATTGATTGACTTTATCAATTCCTTCATGTACTAATTTATTTCTAATATCTCCAATCTCATTTATACTTCGTTCATACATTTCAAGATATTCGTCTTTATAAAAAGCTTTAAGTTTTTTAATTACATAACTTGTAGAACCATTATTATTTCCTGAGAGTGTAACAATTTCTAAAATATTCCAGAAAAATTGAAAAGCTGAAGCCCTAAATTCTGAAGAAACGGCTTTGCCATATAATTGAAAGGTAGAAAGTAAGAGTGAAAATATTGAGCCTTTATTTGGGATATCTTTAAACTTATCAATATTACTCATAATCTCAAATTGATTTGATTCCATAAGGTTTATTGCTATATCAACATCTTTAAGCTTTGTAGTTATCCAATAAAATAAACTCTGATTATTAAAATCTACTATAAAAAACTCTGGTAAATTAAAGTAAGAAAAGTTAATTTTATTTATTGCCCCATAATTATAAAAGAAAACTCCTTTGCCACGGTAGTATTCAATAATACCCTTTAAGTTGTAAAGTAATTCTTCAAAATCAATGTAAGCTTTTTCTAATGAGTAAGTATTAATTGTTACACTAATCAGTCGATAGCCTTTATTAGTTCTATCTTGAAAAAAATCTTCACTTAGTAAGTGATTTCTTTCATTCCACTCAATCGCCTTTTTAATAAAATCATTTTTAATAGCGATATCCCCATAAAAAACATTTACACGTTTCCCTAAAAAATCGAAACTTTCTTCGAATGGAAAATTGACATGAAAGTAAAAAGTAAAATCTATTCTTCTAATTGGGTTACTTATCATATATTCTTTATAGGCTTTTTCAAATTGCTCAAAAGAAAAATCCATTTTGCTTTGATACATTTGACTAAACACCTTTTCATAGTGTTCAATGTTATATTTTGGAAATCTTAAACTTAACTCATAGAATAGGTATTGCTTTTCATTTGATAATGATGATAGAGGATTATTTTCTGGGGTTAATTCTTTTATTTTAGTAAGAATGATATTTACAGTTTCAAAATTTTTAGCAGACATATTTGATAATTGATTAAACGTAAGTTATAATAATTTGTGTCACTAAATACGAGTCATAAGATAAGAGATTAGTTTTTAAAACTTTATTTAAAAAAACTTTCTTTGCCCCAATGAACGATAAACTCACCATGTTTCAAAACCGTTTGCTTAAAGTGTATAAACATATAAGCAAATTGGCAAGGCGACAATCAATAAGTTGTTACCGGATTTATGATAAAGATTTACCTGAGTTTCCATTGATTATTGATGTGTATGCCGATAAAATTTATGTAGCTGAATACAGAGCCAAACACAATTTAACAGAAGAAGAGCATGAGCTTTGGTTAAATGAATCACTTAATATTATCAGTCGGGTAACAACTATTCCCGATGAAAAAATTTATGTAAAAGAACGAAAAAGAAAAACCGACAGAACAGACCAATATCAAAAAACAGCAGCAGAAAATGATTTTTTTGTTGTAGAAGAAAGCGGATTAAAATTTAAAATAAATCTTACCGATTATTTAGATACCGGTTTGTTTTTAGACCACAGAATAACAAGACAAATGGTTAAAGAACAATGCAATGGTAAACAGGTATTGAACTTGTTTGCTTATACAGGTTCGTTTTCTGTGTATGCTGCAGCAGGCAATGCAGCTAATGTTACAACAGTTGATTTAAGTAAAACTTATTTACAATGGGCAGAAGATAATTTTAAACTGAATGATTTTATTACAGCACATCATTTAAACGACAAAAGAAATCTACCCGATGAGACTTCGCAGGTAAGAACCTTTGAAATGACGAATAACAGAAAAGCAATATTCATTCATGCAGATGTAAAGCAATACTTAAAAACAGTACAGCCCAACAGTTTTGACTTGGTAATAATGGATCCACCCACTTTCAGCAACAGCAAACGCATGAAAGATTTCTTAGACATTCAGCAAGATCATGTTGAGCTAATCAATGATGTATTATATGCTTTATCGCCCAACGGCATTTTATATTTCAGTACCAACTACACAAAATTTGTTTTGGATAGTGCTAACATAAAAGCTACGCAAATAAAAGATATTACAAAAGCCACTACCCCGTTTGATTTTGAAGGAAAATTAAAACGTTGGTGTTTTAAGATTGAGAAGTAATAAAACCATCTGCTGTTAATTCATCAAACAACTTTACAACACCGGGAGCAATATGTTGCTGTTGCAAATATTCAGCTTTAGAAAACCATTCAGCTCTTTCAATTTCTGCCGAAGGCATAATACTTAATGCATCATTGTAAAAGAAGCAATCCTGTTCCATTATAACATCCGGCTCCTCACCAAATGCAGGTGCAGTAATATGTTTATAGAATTGCAGTTTATCTGCTTTCAATACACTACTCAACTCCTCTTCTATTTCTCTTATTAATGCAGTTATCGCATTTTCATTTTCATTTTCATTAATCTTTCCGCCGGGTAAGTAAAAAGCGTTTTTGTTTTTACTTAATGCAAGCAGTACTTTATTCTCTTTAATTAAAACCAAACCCGCAGTATATAATTGAGGCATGTAAACTATTTTTCAAAACCATAATCTCTTTCAACCAAACAAATTCTTGTTTTGTATTGTTCATACCATTTCTCTCTTCCATATTGCTGAGCAATAATATGTTCTGCATGTTGTTTCCAAAGCTTTATAGCATCTAAGCTTTCCCAATAAGAAACAGTAATACTTATGCCTTTACTTGCACTTTCCATCCCTAAAAAACCAGGTTGTTGTTTAGCTAATGCTTCCATTTTGTCAGCCATTTCATTATAACCTTCCAAATCATTTTCCTTAACCGAGGTAAAGATTACAGCGTAATAAGGTGGCTTAGGTGTTTTGGCAATCATGTAAAAAATATTTAATTTATTTTATGTAGTCAGCTTTTGTTTTTCATAGCATCGTTGATGTAGCCTGTACTGAGCGTAGCCGAAGTATCGCACACTTCTACTGCATCTTTACATGTCATCAATACTTACAAAGTTTCAATCATTTCCACACATTCTTCTTCAATCATTGCCTTACTTTCTTTGTATGCAATTATTTTAATACCACTTAACAACATAACTAAAGCTCCGCTTGCACATAAAGCAATAACACCAGTCATCGGTATTGCTGTATTATTTTGAAATACACTAACCAATGCACTCATTAATGAACCGATAGCCATTTGTGTTGCACCCATAACTGCCGAAGCACTGCCTGCATTTCTTGTAAACGGTGCCATTGCCAATGCAGATGTATTGGGAAAAATAAAACCCTGACAACAGAGATATAAAAATATTAAACCGATAGTTGAATATAAATTAAGCCAATGCAATGCAGTGGCAGCTAATAAAGTAACAGCAACAATTGTTTGGCAGGTTAATGCAGTGGTAACAATTTGTCTTAATGCGTATTTCTTAACAACAAAACTGTTTACCTGGCTTGCAAGAATTAAACCTGCTGCATTAAACGCAAATATCCAACCATAGTGTTTTTCACTTACTTTAAATAATTCCATAAACACAAAAGGAGAACCTGATATATAAGCATATAAACCCGCTGCACCAATTGAACCTGTTAATGCATAAGTATAAAATTGCGGAACCTTAGATACTTCAATAAAATTCTTTGTTATGCTTTTAGGATGTAATGAAATACTGCTATCTCCTTTTCTGCTTTCGGGCAAATAAAAATGTACTAACAATAAAATGCAAATGCCCATAACAGTTAATACTATAAAAATAGAATGCCATCCTACTATTGAAGTTAAATAACCGCCAACTGTTGGTGCAATAATGGGCGATACACCAACCACCAACATAAGCATTGAAAAAACTTTTGCATTTTCTTCAATGGGAAATAAATCTCTCACCATTGCTCTTGACGCCACCATACCAACGCAACCGCCTAATGCCTGAAATAATCTTAATACAATCAGCATATTACCCGATGCCGCTACTGCACAACCTAACGATGCAATAATGTATAATACAAAACCAAAGTATAATGGTTTCTTTCTTCCGTATTTATCTAATAAAGGGCCATACAATAATTGCCCAAAAGAAATACCGATAAAGAAACTTGATAAGGATAGTGAAACATGGGCTACTGTTGTTGAAAAATCTTTTGCAATTGCCGGAAAAGATGGCAAATACATGTCAATAGAAAAAGGACCTATTGCACTTAATAAACCCAATATAAATACTACTAATGTTGAATTTTTCTTTTGCATTAAAATTGCTTCTGTTGTGTTAAAAAATTTATACTTCTCTTTTGGCAGCAACCTCTAAAAAATGTTGGTGCAGTTGTAATACCTGCGGAATAACCATTTGTTGTTCATCGTTAACAATAACAAAATCGCAAAGCATCATTTTTATTTTTTCATCAATCTGTTTATCCATTCTTGCCAATACTTCCTCCCTTGTAATGGCTTCTCTATGCATTACTCTTTTAATTCGCAAAGCATTTGGTGCAGTAACACCTACAATAAAATCTAAACCTAAACCGCTGCCCGCTTCAAATAATAAGGCAGCTTCTTTTATAACATAAGCAGATGTTTGTTTTGCTGCCCAAACCATCGCTGCGTTAATAGCTGCAGGATGAACCAATGCATTTAATTTTTCCAATTCGAATGAATTATTAAAAACAATATCGGCTAAATATTTTCTGTTCAGTTCTCCGTTTATATATGTTTCTTCACCAAAAGTTTGAATGATTTTTTCTTTCAAACTTTCATCTTCATTCATTATTGTTTTAGCGGCAGCATCTGCATTAAAAACAGGAATACCTAATGTTTGAAACACTTTGGCAACAGTGCTTTTGCCACTGCCAATACCGCCTGTTATTCCTATTTTAAGCATTAAAGCATGAATATTTTGATGAATAAAGATATACAGTATCCCGAAGTTTCGGGATGTGAAGCAACGGGTAATCCTATGAAAAATAAATATTGGTATCAAACAAAAAATCCGAAACACTTATTCGCATTTCGGATTTCTATTGATGCTTTGAATAAGTTTATTTAGCAGGTGCTGCAACTTTGTTTAAAGCAGCAGTCCACTCTTGACTGATAGCACTTTTTTCAATTTTTAAATAACTGCCCGGGTTTACTTCAATTTGTAATGTGCCATCTTCATTTACTTTATTAACTGTTGCATGAATGCCGGCAATGGTTACAATTTTATCTCCCTTTTGTAAGTTATCGATAAACTTTTTTTGCTCTTTTGCTTTTTTAGCCTGCGGGCGAATCATAAAGAAATAGAATACGCCGATAATTGCTACCATCATTATCAGCTGAAAGCTTCCGCCTCYTTGTTSCCCTTGCCCCGCCATTAAAAAAATTGAATTCAACATGATTGTTTTGTTTATGTAATTGATTGTTTTAAAATATTAATCTTTTCTTCCCGGTTTCTTTAAAAAAGTATCTTTTTTTGCAGGTACTTCATGTGGTATTACTACTTTATCATCGCTTTTACAATCGGTGATATTTCCCGTAAACTTTAAATAACTTGTAAGTGTTGGTTTGGTATTGGCAGTTGCAATAATTGTTTTATTAATGTTACCGCAAAAATGATCACTATTAAAAACAGCTGTTACAAGGCCTTCTTTACTGGGTGCAATCGGTTCTTTAGTGTAATCTGCAATGGTGCAACCACAGGTTGGGCTTACGTTTGCCAATACCAAAGGTTTACTGCCTGTGTTTTTACAATGAAATTTCACTTCAACCTTTTCGCCTTGTTTATGGCTTCCGAAATCTATTAAAGTATCGCTCCATGAAATGGTTGTAAAATTTGTAGAGTCTGTTAAAGCCTTTTGCATCGGGTCTTTAACCTTATTATCGTTTGTACATGCTGCAAAAAAAGAAACAATACTACTTATGATAATCAGTTTTTTCATACTCATTATTTAATTGCAAATGTAACAGTTAAGCTTTGCGGTTTTTGAAATCTGTTTTATGAATTTTTCCCGCCGCTGTTAATTCTTTATGAATATTATCTAAAATGCCGTTTACAAATTGTCCGCTTTGCGGAGTGCTGTAATCCTTAGCTAAATCTATGTATTCGTTAATGGTAACTTTTGTAGGAATGGTTTCAAAATACAACAACTCGCTGATGCCCATTTCTAAAATAATCATGTCTAATAAAGCTACACGGTCTGCATCCCAATTTTTCAGTTTGGGTTTTATTAATTCGAGTAAATAACTTTTTTTATTAAAAGCTGTAATTAATAATGATTTTGCAAACTCCCATTTTTCTTTAGTAAGCATTTGTGCAATATTGGTAGTAGGCTTTTGCAGGTATTGCATAATCAACTGACCAATCATTTCAATATCATCCTGCCAGTTGGCAAATCTTTCATCAAAATAGCTTTCAATTGTTTCATTTGATGCTACCAATTGAGTGAAAATAAATTCAAGAATTTGTTTTTCCTGTTTGGTATCTCTGCTTTGTACAGCAATGTATTCTTTGTATGCTGTTGTTTCAACCAATTCATTATAAGACTTACGCACCCAATCTCTCTCAATAAAATTTTCAGGTTTAAACTGCTCAATTAATTTTTTGTAGGAAGACGATTCTAAAATCTTCCATAACAATTCATTACCTGCAATTTTTATGTTGATGTTTAAATCTTCATAAGTAGTAATATTTTTAGATGCTCTTTGTTTGGCATCAATTTCAGCATAACGTGCTATTTCTGTAATAAAGTAAAGCAGGCTTATAAAAAGTTCACTGCTTTTTTCAAATTGCTTGTTTAATTCATCTACCGGGTTTTTAATGGCAGTTTCTTCGCCTGCACTTTCCATTACATACAATAACTGCATTACTTTAACCCTAATGTTTCTCCTGCTAATCATCTAAGAACTTTAATTTGGCTGCGAAGATAAGGGTATGATTTTTCTTGAAGCATTCACCATAGCACATAATAAAAAACCGCTTTGTGTTAAAGCGGCTTTTAAAGTTAAAATAAATTTAGAGAGTGTTATTTCTGTACAACCTGACTTCTTAGTGACTCTACAATATTAGCTAAGCTTATAAATGCAGGGTTAGTTGAAGGAACACCATTTTTTCCTGCTGCAACAGTTAAATCAACTTTAAATTGATCCATATCTGCATTAGCAGCTTTGCCATTCATTCTGCTGTTTTGAGCTGGGTCGTGTGCAGCAACCATACTTTTACCACCATAAGTAAAGTTTTTAGCTCCTGTACCTACACAAATAAAATCTGTTAGGTTTTTACTTAAAGCCTGAAAGCCACTTGTATTACCGGAAGTTACTTCTGCTAATAATACTTTAAAAAAGCCATTTAATTTACTGTCTGCGGCAATTACAAAAATGGCACTATCAACTATTGAACGAATAGTTAATCTTCCTTTTTCTATTGTTTTACCGCTATTAGCAGGGTCTGCAACCATAGTAGTGCTACCAAGAGAATCATATAAAGTTTGTACCGGTGCTGCAGCACTATCCTTTTTACATGATGAAACGCTTAATGCAACAAATGCAATCAGAGCAATAATTGATAAAGAAACTTTTGTCATAAAAATTGGTTTTGTTTTTTAATTGATTTTTGTTAGTTAAAAATTTTGGAAGCGAATGTGTAAATTTTTGAATCTTTTTTAACGGGGCAACCTGTTTGAAGTTCTTTATCAGATGGAATATTACGGGAAACGGTATAAGAAAGTTCGTTATGCATTTTGTCTGCTAATGCAGTTGCATTTATTGATGCAGGATGGAAAGTAAAAACAATAATTTTTGTTTCAGGATTACATAATACATGCTCTACACCCTGCTGAGCTGCAAACCAATGCATAATAGTAGCAGAATCTTTAGAAGTGATATTGTCTTTAAAATCAAACCTTGCCATAGCAACTGTTGAAGCATCAACTTTTGGTTTCATTACAGTATAAATATGCCAGCACAACAAGAAAAAAAGAACAGCAATAATACCTGTACCTATAAGTAAACCCTTCACTAATTTTCTCGTTTTCATTTTTAGGTTTATTACATGTACGCAATTGCGTTTAAAGTGGATTTTTAAAGAGCGAATATTTTTTGAATGAAAATTTGGCATTTGTATTTAGAAAAATAGTGCATCTTCGCCGCCCGTTGCTGCCAATGGTTTTGCAATTGTTTAATGAAGTCTGCCAAAACTGAAATTTTGACTTTTTTAACCTTGATGGCAAAAAACTTGTTATAGAACAACAAATTTTAATTAATTAAAAACTATACAATTATGGCTACTACAAAGCTGAAAGTAACTCCACTCCACGACAGAGTGATTGTAAAACCAGCCGCCGCCGAAGAAAAAACTGCAGGCGGTATTATTATTCCTGATACTGCTAAAGAAAAACCACAACGTGGTGTTGTAATTGCCGCCGGTTCCGGTAAAAAAGACGAACCTGTAACAGTAAAAGCAGGTGATACTGTATTGTATGGCAAATATGCCGGCACTGAAATACAAATTGAAGGTGCTGACTATTTAATTATGAGAGAAAGCGACATTTTAGCAATTGTTTAATTGCTGAATAGTAAACAGAATGTAAAAGTGTGCGACGCAACTAAAGCTCAATAGCGATACTACTGCTAAGTACATAAACATTAAACCTTAACATTAAACTTCTTAAATTTTAAGAAAAATGGCTAAACAAATTTTCTTCGACATTGAAGCAAGAAATAAGATGAAAAAAGGCGTTGATACATTGGCCAACGCTGTAAAAGTTACATTAGGCCCTAAAGGTCGTAACGTTGTTATTGAAAAAAAATTCGGTGCACCTGCGGTAACTAAAGATGGTGTTACTGTTGCTAAAGAAATTGAATTAGAAGACCCTATTGAAAACATGGGTGCTCAAATGGTGAAAGAGGTTGCATCTAAAACTGCTGATATTGCAGGTGATGGTACTACTACCGCAACCGTTTTAGCTCAATCAATCATCAGCGAAGGTTTGAAAATGGTAGCTGCCGGTGCAAATCCTATGGATTTGAAACGTGGTATTGATAAAGCTGTCTCTATTGTAGTTGAAAATTTAAAATCTCAGTCTCAGACTGTAGGAAACGACAGTAAGAAAATTCAACAAGTTGCTACTATTTCTGCTAACAATGATGAAACCATTGGTAAATTAATTGCTGAAGCTTTTATTAAAGTTGGTAAAGAAGGTGTAATTACTGTTGAAGAAGCAAAAGGTACCGATACAACAGTTGATGTTGTGGAAGGTATGCAGTTTGACAGAGGTTATATTTCTCCATACTTTGTAACTAACAGCGAAAAAATGGAAGCTGAATTGCAGAATCCTTACATTTTAATTTATGATAAGAAGATTTCTGCAATGAAAGACATCTTACATATTTTAGAAAAAGTTGCACAAAGCGGTCGCCCATTATTAATTATTGCAGAAGATTTAGAAGGCGAAGCATTGGCAACATTGGTGGTAAATAAATTACGTGGCACTATTAAAGTTGCTGCTGTTAAAGCTCCGGGCTTTGGCGACAGAAGAAAAGAAATGTTAACTGATATTGCTATTCTTACTGCAGGAACAGTTATCAGCGAAGAATTAGGTCACAAATTAGAAGGTGCTGATTTAAGTTCATTAGGTCAGGCTGCTTCTGTAACTATCGATAAAGACAACACAACAATTGTTGGTGGTAAAGGTAAAAAAGCTGATATCACTGCACGTGTAAATCAAATTAAAGCACAGGTAGAAAATACAACTTCAGATTACGATAGAGAAAAATTACAAGAACGTTTAGCAAAATTAGCGGGTGGTGTTGCCGTATTATATGTTGGTGCTGCAACAGAAGTTGAAATGAAAGAAAAGAAAGACAGAGTTGATGATGCATTACATGCAACACGTGCTGCTGTTGAAGAAGGTATCGTTCCTGGTGGTGGCGTAGCTTATATTCGTGCTATTGAAAGCTTGGAAGCTAAAGTGAAAGGTCAAATTGCTGATGAACAAACAGGTATGCAAATAGTACGCCGTGCTTTGGAAGAACCAATTCGCACTTTGACTACTAATGCTGGTATTGACGGTTCTATCGTTGTGCAGAAAATTAAAGAAGGTAAAGGAGATTTCGGTTTCAATGCAAGAACAGAAGTTTTTGAAAACCTTTTCAAAGCAGGTGTTATAGATCCTACTAAAGTTAGCCGTGTAGCTTTAGAAAATGCAGCTTCAATTGCCGGTATGTTGCTAACTACAGAAGCAGTAGTTGCTGACAAACCTAAAAAAGAAGAACCTGCACATAGCCATGGTGCTCCTGATATGGGCGGTATGGGTTATTAAAATTAGATAGACAGTGGTTTAAAGACCATAGTTTAGAAATATAAAAAATCCCGTAACAAATTTGTTACGGGATTTTTATTTTTATGTACTAATCTTAAACTGGAAAGTTATATAGCTTATATAATCAATTAACCTTTAAAATATTTTGTAAAACCCTCCCCTACTATAGTCATACCATAACCGTAACTAAGCATTACTATAACTGAGAGGAACTCTACATCTTTAAATAAGAAGTATTGCAGACACAGTACTGTTATTGAAACAAACAGTAATATCATACCTGGCAGATAATAAGTAACAGCATTAACTTTTCTAACAGGATTAGCTAAAAGATTAACCACCATAACCACAGCAAAACCTACCCCACATGCAAAAATTATAACGGGTATTCTCAATTCCTTTAATTCAGAATCAATGAACTTAAAAAGCTGAAAATTTAATAACAAATAAACTACTAAGCCCAAAAACGCTTCTTGACATTTAGCCAGACGTAATTTATTCATTCTATAAAAAATTATTCCTAACAGAACATAAAAAGCAAATAAGCTTACAACACCAATAGAAATCAAAGTTTTATTAGTGCTGATAAAAAATATGTCAGCAATCCATGCAGAAATTAACGTAAAAAATAAAATTGTTTTAGTACGTTGGTGGTGGTTTCTGCGAGAATTTAAATAGATATAGAATGCCAGAATAGGTATTAAGAAAGGCCTTGTAAATATTCGATAACCGGGGCTACCGGTTAAAATGAAATAGCAATCTAATAATAAAATAATCCAGAAAATTAATATCCCCTTTTTCTTTAATAATTGCATAATGCAGAATTACTTTGCTGCGAAAATAAGGTTTTCAGGTTTTGTAATTTTCTATTTTGATTAAGTTTCAATTAGTTAGATTAATTTGCAGTATGCTTAGCGAGCAGGAAAAACAATTTATTACATACTGGGAAACTTCAAGATTGTCTGAACAAAAAAGCCTTAAAGAATTTATTAAAGGCCTTTCTAAAGGATTATTTATAGGTATCGGTATTGTGTTATTACTTTTTATTGGCTGGTACGAAAGAGCCAATATGTTGGCAAATACCCAATTTAACCCGTTTCTTTTTTTGCTCATTATTATTTTAATAGCTGTATTTATAGGTTTTTTCTATCGCCAATATCAATGGGAACAAAAAGAACAGCAATATCTTGAGTTAAAAGCCAAAGAGAAAGCCGGCTCTTCTTCTTAATGAAATTTTCTGCCCGAAAAACTATACAGGGCTTGTTTTTTACAGGGTTTCAACACATTTTTTATAATTGAATTTTCTGTTTTCCATTCCCCTATCTTTGCCCACCTAAAAAATTTAAAACCCGTAGTATGCAACTGAAAGGTTTAGTGCGATTTTTTGCGATTGCCCTTATTCTTATTTGTCTTTACACCTTATCATTTACATGGATTGTTCGTAGCTATGAAAGCACTGTAAGTGAAAAAGCTGAAAAAAGAGTAAAAGCTTTATATAGCTTAACACCGGAACAAAAGTATGCTTCTAATGCCGAGTTAAAAGCTGCTTATGCAGATACTTTAAAACAAGCTAAAGACAGTATTACAAGATATTTATTGGATAGCAGTACCGATGTTAAAGTTGGGCCATTCGGTTGGACAACTTACCGTAGTGCAAAAGATAAAGAATTACAGTTGGGACTTGACTTACAAGGCGGTATTAGTGTAACAATGGAAGTTGGTTTAGATGGTTTAATTAAGTCGCTTTCCAATTACTCTAAAGATGAGAAATTTAATACTGCTCTGAATAATGCTATAGCCCGCAAAGCCAATAGTGGTGCAGATTTGATTAGCTTATTTGTTGAAGAATACAAAAAGATTAACCCGTCAGGAAGTTTAGCTGCATTCTTTAGTGCACAAAGCAACGGCAAAATAAAATTCAGTTCTTCTGAAGGAGATGTTGTCAGCTATCTTAAAGACCAGGCTTCAGCAGCATTTAAAAATACTGTGAGAATCATTCGTACAAGGGTTGATAAATTCGGGGTGTCTTCTCCAAACATTAATCCCGACGAAAAGAAAGGAATTATCAATATTGAATTAGCAGGTGCCAATAACCCTGAGCGTGTAAAAACATTCTTGCAATCAACTGCTAATCTTCAATTCTTTGAAGTATACACTTTAACTGATGAGGACTTTGTAAAGAGATTTATTGATGCAGATAAAGTTGCTGAAGACTATTTAAAAGGAGTTAAAGCAATTGACTCAACTTCTGCAAAAAAAGATACTATCAAAACTGTTGCTAAAGTAAATAAAGACACGACTAAAATTGCTAATCTTTCTTCTTTTGATTCAGGAAAACAAAGCACTGCAAAAGTTGATTCTAATACTATCAAAGGAAATGCAAATCCAATCCGTAAATATCTTCAATTCCCTGAATTACAAGATAAAAGTGGTAAGCCGACTAAACCTTCTATTATCGGTTATGTATTAAGCAAGGATACTGCTGCTTTAAACAGAATATTAAGATTAGATATTGTAAAAAATAAGTTCCCTGCTAACCTTCAATTTCTTTATGGGAAAGTAGATGCAGCGGAAGACAGTAAAGCTAAAAATGTTTTAATGCTCTATGCTATTAAAACTTTAGATAATGGTCAGGCTGAATTAGATGGCGAGGGCATTACAGCTACACCGGATTATGATGAATTAAGCAGACCGGCCATCAGAATGCAAATGGACGCTAAAGGCTCTCGTATTTGGGCTAAAATGACAGAAAGAAATGTAGGTAGACCGATTGCAATTGTATTAGATAATATAGTTTACTCTGCACCTAATGTTAATGGTGCTATTACCGGTGGTAACTCTCAAATAAGCGGAAGTTTTACAACTCAACAGGCACAAGATTTAGCTGAAATATTAATGACAGGTAAATTACCTGCTCCGGCCAAAATTGTTCAGAGCTACGAAATCGGTGCAACCTTAGGTGATGCAGCCGTTAAAGGTGGTAGTATGGCTTTCATCATTTCATTTATCATCATCTTCGGTTTAATGCTATTGTACTATAACACTGCAGGCTGGGTTGCAAACATTGCATTAATATTAAACTTGTTATTCACCATAGGTATTTTAACAGCAATGGGCTTTACGCTTACTGCTGCGGGTATTGCAGGTTTAGTATTAACAATCGGTATGGCTGTAGATACCAACGTAATTATATTTGAACGTATTAAAGAAGAATTAACGAAAGGCAAAGGCTATGCTGCTGCCGTAAACGATGGTTATAAACGTTCATTGGCACCTGTATTAGATGCTCACGTTACCACACTATTAACTGCTATTATTCTTGCGTACTTCGGTTTAGGCCCGGTATTAGGATTTGCAACTACACAAATTATCGGTATCCTATTATCGTTATTCTGTGGAATATTGGTATCAAGATTAATTACTGATATGTATGCCGGTAAAAACAACAGACACTTTGAATATTTCACCAGCTTTTCTAAAAAAATATTCAAACATGCTTCTTATAAATTTATCGAATACCGAAAAGTAGCTTATGGAATTTCTGTGGTGGTATTAATTCTTGGTATTGCTTCTTACTTTAATGGGTTTGATAAGGGTGTTGAATTTGAAGGAGGAAGAAGTTACACTATTAAATTTGATAAGCCTGTTCAACAGGAAGTTGTTACAGATGAATTAAAGAAAGTATTTAATGGCGAAGCTCCTGTTATTAAAAAAGTTGGCGGTGCTAATCAATTAAACATAACCACTGCTTATAAAATTGAAGAAACAGGTAAAAATATTGACTCATTGGTTGAAAGAGCTTTATTTACCGGTTTAAAAAATCATTTGCCTGAAAACCTTACATACACTGAGTTTGACAGTAAATACAAACAAAGCTCTCAAACAGTTTTACCAACCATTTCAGATGATTTAAAAAGCGGTGCTGCCAAAGCTACCATTTTTGCAATTATTGTAATTTGTTTATACATCTTCATACGTTTCCGCGATTGGAGATACAGTTTGGGAACTATTTTCTCTTTATTGCATGATGTATTCGTAACATTAATTGTATTCAGTTTCGCAAGAAAAATTGTTCCTTTCCCATTAGAAATTGACCAGCATTTTATTGCAGCAATACTTACTGTTATCGGTTTTTCAATGAACGATACTGTAATTGTGTACGACCGTATTCGTGAAGACAGCAAATTGTTTAAAGGAGAAACTAATGCTCAAATAATTAATAAAGCTATCAACCAGACATTAAGCCGTACAGTTATGACCTCATTAACTGTATTCTTAACCATTTTAATATTATTCATCTTCGGTGGAGAAGTAACAAGAGGTTTCGCTTTTGCTATGTTGATTGGTGTTATTACCGGTACTTACTCATCAATATTTGTAGCGGCACCAATATTGGTTGACTTTGCAAAAGACAAACCATTGGGCAAGTCTGAAAAGAAATAACTTCTTATTGTTTTGATAAATGAAAAACCTGTAAACTATAAGCATTTACAGGTTTTTTGTTTAACAGGTATTTTTTCAGTTCTAACATTATCATTATTACATTAATAGAAATTAAAGATTAACAGCTATTAATTATACTTCTATCCGACAATCAGTAATATCAAAATAATAATTCCTTCTATTTTGATAAGGTATTATCACTTCAACTCAAATCATGCAAATATTCTTAAACCTACTAACCACAAGTGTTTCAGGTTATTTTATCATATAAAAATAAAGTTGGTATAGAACTTGGGATTTCTCAACATCTCTTAAGCATTCTATTATTGCCCTGTTCTTGACCAGAAGGATGGGGCTTTTATTTGTAGTATCACCACGCTTTACAATATTAACTTTTAGTTAAGGATGCTTTCATTTTGATAAACCCTTTCAAAATGAAAGGGTACAAGTTTTATTTTTTTTCAAACTAACTTTTTACAAAACTTCTACAAGTATTATGTGGAAAGGGTTTTAAGCATTAGCTTTTTTATTTATCTGCACTGGTACACTTTTAGGAATTATATAAATGATTGATTAATCAACTCAACTATTCTGTAAAGGGGTATGCTATGTATATCTTTTTATAAGGCTACGGTTTGCACTGCCATTAATGAAAAAATCGAAACAAACCAATCTAACAACCTTAAAAAAAGAATCAATGAGTTCACGAAAATTAAATTACTTGTTTTCAATCATCGTACTTTTTGCAGTGTTACCAAAAACCTCAAAAGCACAGTTTGACTCACTAAACGTAATTAAAACACAAGATGCAACAGCAGTAATATCAGATAAACCGGTCAATGAAAAATTAGTTTATACTGATAAAACCAATGAAACAACATCACAAATTCAATTATTAAATTTTAACGGTAGTAAAGAAAAAAATAATCAGGATAAAAAAAAGCTGACTGTTTTAAAAAGAGCTGATAAGATAACAGGATTAACAGATACTGTTACAACACCTCCTTATACAGAGCCTTTTGCATTTGGAGATTTTTCCTGGCTTATGGGTGCTAACAGGCAAAAAAATCCGCCGCCATTTGGCAATAGTGTTTTTACACCGGATATAACTATTGATGTAAACTATACGCATTCTTTTAATAATCCCATCGATAATACAGTTGTAGGTTCAACAGCATTGGCCAGAAACAATGAAGTACAGTTATCCTATCTTGGAATAGGTGGTGATTTTCATTGGCAAAATGTAAGAGGAAGATTTATGTCTCAATGGGGTACACGTTCAACCGTGGTGCCAAGAAATGATATAAGTTCTTACAAAGGCCAATACGACTTACAAACTATTTACAGATATATAAGTGAAGCTTATGCAGGGTATCATTGGGATAAATGGCATGGTATTAATTTAGACTTTGGTATATTCATGTCTTACATTGGATTATTTTCATATAATAATTTTGAAAACTGGTCTTACCAACCTTCTTATACTTCCGATAATACACCCTGGTTTTTCAACGGTATGCGTTTGCAAACTTTTCCTACCGATAAACTTAAACTTGAATTTTGGTTAATTAACGGTTGGCAGACTTATGGGAAATTTAATAAAATGCCTGGTTTTGGATTCTCCGTTTATTACAGACCGAAAGAATATGTTGATTGGGTAACTAATAATTATTTCGGTAAAGATGATCAAGATGCTCCCGGAAGAATAAGAGTGCATACTGATAACAGTTTTTTACTACGATATTATAATCAACCAAAGAAAAAGCAGGGTATTACCAGAGCTGCATTTTCATCAACCTTAGATTTTGGTTTTGAAGATGGTGAGGGAGTTTCAGGCTTTAAGGGGACTGCTGCAAAACCTTTACAACAGTTTTTTAGTGGCATGGTGTATAACAGATTGTGGTTTGGAGAAAAGTGGGCATGGACTTTAGGTGGTGGATTTATGAAAAACCCCGGACAGTATTTAATATTAGCACCTACAGGTTATGCGGACACACTGTTTCAAAACCAAACGGGGCCGGGTTCAAATTTCAATGCTTGGGATGCGTCAACTACGCTCGACTATATGCCAAATGAATATATAACCTGGAGGCTAGAGTATGTACATAGATATGCTAAAGCTACTGCTGCACCCGGCACTACACCATTAAACGGATATTTTGCCGGCCCTGGTGGAGTTACATCTCCGGACGGATATACAACAGGTAATGGTCTTCCATTTACATATACATCGAGTGGTGCTTCAGTTGCTCCGCCTCTATCTGCATTAGGTGGGTGGATGCCTGATTTACGAAATAACGAAAACAGAATTGTACTCGCTGTACTTGTGCGTTTTTAAGTTTTTACAGCAACCAAAAATTAATGATGATTTATTCTCAAAGCCATATGATAATAGATTTTTTAAATAAGATAAGTAGCAGATTATTATATGGATATGACTTTAGAGAGCTTCTATAAACAGCAATTAAAGAAAATATTTCTTGATTTATTTCAGATTCAAATAACTCCTGAAAATGAATCTAAAAATTTTACAGATGAATTAGGTATAGATTCTTTGGATATAACTGAGTTATTTATAGAAGTAGAAAAAGTTTATAATATAAAAATTTCACTTGAAGCCTTGGAAGCTATCAGGAGCTTTCAAGGCCTCAATGATTACTTAATAAAAACCATTTTACCATTAAAAAAATAATTATGAAAAGCACTAAACTTATATTATTAGGCATCGTGGTAATTTTACTTTCATCATTTACTATTAAGAGTAAGCATGAAGTTGTAGCACTTTATCTTTCTTATGAAGATTATAAAACAAGTAAATTAAATTATGTTAATGCCTCTAAAATTCAACTGAATACTTTTTTTGAGACCCCTTACATTTCAGTAACAGAAAGTAACAGTAAACTAAAGTTACTTAAGAAAAATGTATACGGGTTTAAAGATGCTTCAGCTAAAACCTATCGTTTATATCAAAACAAGGTTTTTGAAATAATAGATACTGCCGGTTTTTTCTTATATAAAAATTTCACAACAAAAAATCTCACTAATGGCAAAGGCTTTATTAAGGAAGATGCTTATTATTTCAGCCAAACGGGTAGCAGTGAAATAGTAGCACTTAATATAAGCTCATTAGAAAAAGCCTTTTCTTCTAATACTAAATTCAGATATGCTTTAGAATCTGCTTTTAAAACAGATAAAGAGCTTACAGCTTACGATAATTATAATGCTCAATATAAAATAAAGTATCTGTATAGTCAGAGCCTACAATAAATTCAGATAAATAGTATGGTTGCAGGAACTATTTTAATAATTGATGACGACAACTCTTCCAGAAGCTTATTAAAAAGGATTATTTCTATTGAGGGTTTTAAAGTAATAGATTGCCAGGATTATAAATCAGCAAAGCAAGTACTTTTAAAAGAAGAAGTTAATCTTATAATTTGTGATGTACGATTGCCTGATGCTAATGGTGTTGATTTAATAAAACAGCTTAAAACAAACTTCCCTCAAACGGAAATTGTTTTACTTACTGCATTTGGTAACATTGGCGATAGTGTTGCAGCTATGAAAAACGGAGCTTTCGATTATTTAATAAAAGGAGATGATAATGCAAGGATATTGCCATTAATCAACCAAATTATTGAAAAAACTAAATTAACATCAAAGCTAAACCGCTTAGAAAAAACAATTCATAGAGTTGGTTTTAATAGTATAATCGGAGAATCTTCTGCAATAAAGGATACTATTTCATTAGCCAAAAAAGTAGCTCCGACAGATGCGGCAGTTTTATTACTTGGAGAAACCGGAACCGGTAAAGAATTATTTGCTAAAGCAATACACAATAACAGTAATCGATCAGACCAGGCTTTCATAGCTTTTAATTGTAGTGCATTTCCTAAAGAGCTTATTGAAAGTGAACTTTTTGGATACAAAGCCGGCTCATTTACAGGGGCATTAAAAAACAAAAAAGGGCTACTTGAAGAAGCAGATGAGGGTACCATTTTTTTAGATGAAATCGGAGAAATGCATATTGAATTACAGGCAAAAATTTTAAGGGTTTTAGAAACAGGTGAATTTATTAAAATAGGCGATACCAAAACAACAACAGTAGATGTACGTTTTATTTCTGCAACAAACAGAGACTTATACAAGGAAGTGGCTAATGGAAGGTTTAGAGAAGATTTATTGTATAGACTTAATATTTTCACATTGAAAATTCCACCCTTACGTGAAAGAAAAAATGACATATTAATACTTGCTGAAAATTTTGTTCACTACTTTTCAAAAAAAATGAACAAACATGTAAAAGGTATTTCAGTTGAGGTAGAAGAATGCTTAAAAAAATATAACTGGAAGGGTAATGTTAGAGAACTAAGAAATGTAATAGAAAGAGCTGTTCTTATGTCTAATAGTGAGGAGCTAACCCTTAGCGACATTCCTTTTGAATTAACAGCCCCGGCAGTGGATATTAAAAATAATCATAAATCAATTTCTGTGTTTGAGCTTCAAAATATAGAAAGCCAGCACATTAAAAGAGTGCTTGACTATACTAAGGGAAATAAGGCAGAAGCTGCAAGATTATTAAACATAGGTATTGCAACTTTATACAGAAAAATTGAGATTTACGGTATTAAAACGAGTTATGAAATGAAGTAACATTTGTTTATCATTTCATAACATTGCGTATCACTTGTATTTAGTTGAAATATTAAGTTTGAGGGCTATGCATAAAATTTTTTTCTGAATATCATTAAAAATAACTTAATCATTTGTATTAACAATTCATAAACATTCTCAACTTATTACATTTGCATTGTGTTAGCAAAAATTAACCATATTACCTTAAAATTATTTTTACTAATAATGGCTCTTCAAATACTTAATCTAAGTATTGATGCCGTTGATTTTAATCCATTAAATAATTATAATATTTCAAACTACTTTAACTATTATAATTCAATGGTTGAGTATATAAGTGAGAATGTTACTAATAAAGATATATTTCCGGAGTTACCTGAAAAAAATGCTAAAAATGCTCCAGTTTTTAAACACATCGTGTTTAAAGTTATTCCAATAAACAGTATTAATCTTTTTATCAAAATATGCCCTCTTTCTGTACAGGAAAACAGAATTTGTTGCAACGATAACAAGAGCTTACAGTTTATAAAAGAAATAACCCCTCCCCCTCCTAAGGTATAACCTAGATTTCTATTGCATTGCTATGTCATGTGTTAATGACAGATACACATTTATTTAAAATTTAATCCTTAGAATTATGCTTACTCATTTCAGGCTTTGGCCTGTTAAGTGTAGTATAGCAATAATAGCTGCAATGCTTTACTGTGGTAAGGCTAAAACGCAGCAAACTATTATTGCAGATACTACCAGCTTAAATTTACAACAGGCTGAAAAACTGTTCTTAGATAGTAATCTTTATGTGCTGGCTGCCCGCTATAATGTGGATGCTCAAAAAGCTCTTATTATTCAAGCCAAGCTAATACCTAATCCTAACTTCTCTTATGCAAGAGGTCCGGTTATTCCGCTGCATGATGATTTATCCAATTATCCTTATTCTAACTTCTTCAACAATTCAGAAAATGCTGCGGCATTCTCTCAGTTAATTCTTGTTGCCGGAAAAAGAAATAAGAATATAAAAATTGCTGAAGCCAATGCTCAATTAGCAGAACTGCAATTATTCGATTTGATAAGAACTTTGAAATATACTTTGAGATCAGATTTCTATACCATCTACTATCTGCAACAATCTGCTAAAGTCTATGATCAGGAGATACAGGCATTACAACAAGTTGTAACTGCTTTCAATCAACAGCAAGGCAAAGGATATATTGCCGAAAAAGAAGTGGTGCGTGTAAAAGCATTGTTGTATAGCCTGCAAAGCGAGTACAATGATCTGATTAATCAAATAAACGATACAGAAAGTGAATTGAGAACAATTTTAAGGGTTAAACAAAAATACGTTGTTGCTCTACCTGATACTAATAAACTAAAAAGCTTAACACCTTCCAACTTAAATCTTACGACTTTGATTGATACTGCCTATGCCAGCAGAACGGATTTGTTGATTGCAAGAAAGAATACACAAATCAGTCAACTGAACTATAGTTTGCAAAAAGCTTTGGCCATACCTGATGTTACCGCTATTGCTTCTTATGATAAACAGGGAAGCTATGCACAGCATTTTAACTCTATCGGTTTCTCTATGGATCTTCCTTTCTTCAACAGAAATCAGGGTAATATCAAATCCGCTAAATCAATGATTGATGTGAATGTTGCAACAACAAAAGCTACAGAAGCAACTGTTGAAGAACAAATTTTCAGAGCCTTACAAAAAGCATACGATAACCAAAAACTCTACGATAAAATCGACCCTGCATTTCAAAAAGATTTTGAGAGGTTACAGAAAGAGGTGTTCAATAATTATCAGAAAAGAAATATCAGCTTACTCGATTTCTTGGACTTCTATGATTCATACAAACAAAATGTCCTTCAGTTGAATAACATAGCATTAAACAGAATTAGTGCTTTTGAAGATTTGAATTATTATACAGCTTCTAATATTTATTAATTGAAAAAAATGATTATGAAAAATTTTAAAATAAAAAACCTAATTTCTTTTGCGTCAATTTCATTTTTAGCTCTCATTTGCTTTACAAGTTGCAAAACAGAAAAGAACAAACAAGAAGGTAAATCGGCTTACATAATCCCAGATTCTCTTTTAAAAACTTTAAAAATAGACACAGTAAGAAAAACACAATTAATCAATGACATTACTTTAACAGGAAGTGTAGATTTTGATCAGGACCATCAGGTTAATATCTACCCTTTAGTAAGCGGTAATATTCAAGATATAAAAGTTCAATTGGGAGACCATGTACAAGCAGGGCAAACGCTTGCAATTATTAAGAGTAGTGAAATGGCGGGTTACAGTAATAATTTGATTATTGCAGAAACCAATGTTACTACAACAAAAAAACAATTAGATGCTCAGAAAGATTTATTTGCCAGCGGCTTGGCTTCGCAATTAGATGTTATTAATGCACAAGCTAACTATGACCAGGCTTTGGCACAGCTTGAAATGATAAAAAGAATTTTAAAAATCAACGGAAATAACACGCAGGGCGACTATATAGTTAAAGCACCGATTAGTGGTTTTATAGTTCAAAAAAACGTTACCAATAATACTTCCATCAGAGCAGATAACGGAACAAATATATTTACCATTTCAGACTTAAAGAAAGTTTGGATTCAGGCGAACGTATATGAAGCCAATATCAGTAAAATACATGTTGGAGAAAAAGTTTCTGTTACAACGGTGTCTTATCCAGACAGAATATTTACCGGAACAGTAGATAAAATTGTTAATGTTTTAGACCCTTCCAGTAAAGTAATGAAAGTACGAGTTGTTTTAAATAACGAAGATTATGCACTTAAACCTCAGATGTATGCCAACATTATCGTAATACAAAAAACGAATACAGATGCTATTTCTGTTCCGTTAAATTCAGTCATTTTCGATCATAGCCAATATTTTGTTTTAAGTTATAGAGGTAGCGGCAAAGCAGAAATAACTCCGGTGGAAGTACTAAGCAAGAATAATGATAAAATTTATTTAGCAAAGGGTGTTAAAGAAGGCGATTTAATAATCGCTTCCAATACATTCCAAATGTATGATCAGCTAAACAATTAAATCACATTCAAACTTATTACCATGCGAAAGTTTTTAAAAAGTATCATAGGGTTTTCCCTGAAAAATAAATATTTTATTTTATTTTCTACTTCATTACTCATTATAACAGGAATCATCACTTTCAGGAATATGCCTATTGAAGCATTCCCTGATGTTACGAATACAGAAATAGATATTATCACACAATGGCCGGGAAGAAGTGCCGAGGAAGTTGAAAAGTTTGTAACGATTCCCATTGAAATTGCAATGAATCCTGTTCAAAAAAAGATAAGTCTTCGTTCTACTTCTATTTTCGGGTTATCGTATATTAAATTAATTTTTGAAGATGGTGTATTAGACCCACAAGCACGGCAACAGGTAATGAATTTATTGCCGAATGCAACCTTACCTCCCAATATTCAACCATCAGTTCAACCACCTATTGGCCCAACAGGTGAAATTTTCAGATACACGTTACAAAGTTCTTTAAGAGATGTAAGAGAATTGAAAACAATGCAGGATTGGATTATTGACAGGCAACTGAGAAGTGTTGAAGGTATCGGCGATATTAACAGTTTTGGAGGTAAAACGAAAGCATTCGAGATAAAAGTTGATCCTGCAAAACTTACAAGTGTAGGTTTAACGCCATTAGATGTTTTCACTGCCGTACAAAATACAAACATTAATGTTGGCGGTGACATGATTATTCAAAATAGCCAGGCCTATGTTGTACGTGGTATAGGTTTACTAAATGATATAGAAGAAATTAAAAACATCATCATTCAAAATAATAACGGTGTACCATTATTGGTGAAAGATGTGGCATCAGTTGAAATTTCAAATATTCCGAGATTAGGTTGGGTTAGCCGAAGCAGCGGTCAGGAAAAGGCAAATGCAAAAAGGGTTGTGAAAGATGAACCTGATGTAGTCGAAGCCATTATTGTAATGAGGAAAGGTGAAAACCCTTCGGAAGTTGTTAAACATGTAAAAGAAAAAATTGATTACTTAAATAATTATGTACTTCCTTCAGACACTAAGATTATACCCTACTATGATAGACAAGATTTGATTGATTATGCCACACACACGGTTTTGCATAATCTAATTGAAGGTGTTTTATTGGTAATTATTCTTATTTCTTTATTCTTATTCGATTGGCGTGCAACGGTTGTAGTGGCAGTCATTATTCCTATTTCCTTACTATTTGCTTTTATCTGTTTGCATTTGATGGGGATGAGTGCCAATTTGCTTTCATTAGGTGCGGTTGACTTCGGTATCATTCTGGATGGAACCATTGTAATGGTAGAAGGGATATTCGTAATACTCGATCATAAGGCAAAAGAAGTGGGAATGGAAAAGTTTAACAAACTGAGTAAACTTGGTTTGATTAGAAAAAGTGCAGCACAAATAGGTAAACGTCCATTTTATTTAAATGTAATCATTATCACAGCACTGTTGCCCATTTTTGCATTTCAGAAAGTGGAAGGAAAGATGTTTTCTCCTTTGGCTTATACATTAAGTTTTGCATTATTAGGATCTCTAATTACCACACTTACACTCGTTCCTTTATTGATAAGTATTCTGTTACGAAAAAATGTAAAAGAAAAACATAATCCTATTGTTGAACCATTAATGCACTTCTTGCTTAAAGGATTTATTGCTTCTTTCAAAAACAGGAAATTTGTTATCCCCTTTGCATTATTAATAATGTTGGGAGGAATTTATTCTTTTAAATATTTGGGATCAGAATTTTTGCCTCAATTAAATGAAGGAAGTATTTGGATTCGTATTCAATCAAATTATAGTGCATCGTTAAATAAAGGAGTGGAAATTGCAAAACAGGCCCGTGAAATGATTATGAGTTTCCCGCAGGTACAATATTGCGTTTCACAAACAGGAAGACCTGATGATGGCACGGATGTTACCGGATTTTACAATAACGAATTCGATGTATTAATGTATCCGGAATCAGACTGGGAACCGAAAATTTCAAAGGAAGAACTGATTAATCAAATGAATAAAAAACTTTCAGTAATTCCCGGAATAAACCTGAATTTTTCTCAACCTATTATGGACAATGTTGAAGAAGCAGTTTCCGGTGTGAAAGGAAGCATTTGTTTAAAAATCTTTGGAGATTCTTTGAATTACATGGAAAAAGAATTAAAAAATTGCTACGATGTTTTAAAAGATGTAAAAGGTATTGAAGACCTTGGTATCATGCATAATATTGGCCAACCTGAAATTGATATTAATTTAGACCAGCACAAAATGGCTTTGTACGGTGTTCAAACAGCACAGGCAAATGCAGTTATCAGTATGGCTATTGGTGGATTAGGAATTGGTGGCACCCCAGCCAGCCAACTTTACGAAGGCATTAAAATTTTTGATATACGTGTTCGTTTACCGGAGGAATACAGAAAAAACCCGGAACAAATAGGAGAATTATTAGTACCAACACAAAATGGTAGTAAAGTTCCGCTGAAACAAATTGCAAACATTACTCCCAAGACTGGTGCGTGTTTAATTTACAGAGACGATAATAAAAGATATGCAGCATTAAAGTTTTCTGTGAGAGGAAGAGATATGGGTAGCACTATTGCAGAAGCACAGGAAAAAATTGCAGAAAAAATTCATTTAAAAAGAGGATATTCCCATATTTTTCAAGGAGATTTTGAAAATCAACAAAGAGCTCAAAAAAGATTAGCATTGGTTGTACCGATAAGTTTATTGCTCATTTTTTTATTGCTCTTTACTATGTTCGGCAATTTTAAAGATTCCTTACTGGTATTCATCAACGTTCCGTTTGCATTGGTCGGAGGCATAACCGCCTTACATATTACGAATACTAATTTTAGTATTGCTGCAGGTATTGGATTTATTGCATTGTTTGGAATTTGCATTCAAGACGGAATCATTTTAATCACTGTTTTTAAGGAAAACTTGCTAAAAATGGGAAAACAGAAAGATTCCCTCTATACAGCGATTAAGCTTGGTGTTAAGGCAAGAATTCGCCCTGTTTTAATGACAGCTTTAATGGCCGCAATAGGATTACTTCCCGCTGCTATTTCTCATGGAATCGGCTCTGAAAGTTCAAGACCATTAGCCCGAGTTGTGATTGGTGGTATTCTATGTGCAATGTTTTTTTCATTGTGGGTTTTCCCATCAATATTCGCATGGAGTTATAAAAATATAAATGAAAAATATAAATCAAACTTCATGGATAGTGAACTTACAAAAGAATAAAATTAGTGTGTCATGTTATCAAAACATTAAGGATTCATTTATAAAAAATATTGCTTAGACGCAGCATCCCATGTCTACGGGGATGAACGGCCGCCATTTTTATGGCGGCTTATTTTTTTGCTAAATTTTAAAGAATTTGTAAAACTAATTGATTTAGGTTTGCACGACTGCGTCTTAAAGCAAATTCAACAAATAATAAGGGTTGATCTTGCCGCTTACGCATATTTCAATAAGTAATTGAACATATCTTAAAAAAGAGAACTTATGACTATGCAAAGGATAATGATTACCCTTTTCTGTATTTTATTTTCAATTAATCTGCCTGCACAAACAAAAAAAGAAACGTTTACTGTACAAGATACCTTATCACTAAATTTACAACAGGCTGAAAAACTGTTCTTAGATAGTAATCTTTATGTGCTGGCTGCCCGCTATAATGTGGATGCTCAAAAAGCTCTTATTATTCAAGCCAAGCTAATACCTAATCCTAACTTCTCTTATGCAAGAGGTCCGGTTATTCCGCTGCATGATGATTTATCCAATTATCCTTATTCTAACTTCTTCAACAATTCAGAAAATGCTGCGGCATTCTCTCAGTTAATTCTTGTTGCCGGAAAAAGAAATAAGAATATAAAAATTGCTGAAGCCAATGCTCAATTAGCAGAACTGCAATTATTCGATTTGATAAGAACTTTGAAATATACTTTGAGATCAGATTTCTATACCATCTACTATCTGCAACAATCTGCTAAAGTCTATGATCAGGAGATACAGGCATTACAACAAGTTGTAACTGCTTTCAATCAACAGCAAGGCAAAGGATATATTGCCGAAAAAGAAGTGGTGCGTGTAAAAGCATTGTTGTATAGCCTGCAAAGCGAGTACAATGATCTGATTAATCAAATAAACGATACAGAAAGTGAATTGAGAACAATTTTAAGGGTTAAACAAAAATACGTTGTTGCTCTACCTGATACTAATAAACTAAAAAGCTTAACACCTTCCAACTTAAATCTTACGACTTTGATTGATACTGCCTATGCCAGCAGAACGGATTTGTTGATTGCAAGAAAGAATACACAAATCAGTCAACTGAACTATAGTTTGCAAAAAGCTTTGGCCATACCTGATGTTACCGCTATTGCTTCTTATGATAAACAGGGAAGCTATGCACAGCATTTTAACTCTATCGGTTTCTCTATGGATCTTCCTTTCTTCAACAGAAATCAGGGTAATATCAAATCCGCTAAATCAATGATTGATGTGAATGTTGCAACAACAAAAGCTACAGAAGCAACTGTTGAAGAACAAATTTTCAGAGCCTTACAAAAAGCATACGATAACCAAAAACTCTACGATAAAATCGACCCTGCATTTCAAAAAGATTTTGAGAGGTTACAGAAAGAGGTGTTCAATAATTATCAGAAAAGAAATATCAGCTTACTCGATTTCTTGGACTTCTATGATTCATACAAACAAAATGTCCTTCAGTTGAATAACATAGCATTAAACAGAATTAGTGCTTTTGAAGACTTGAATTATTATACAGCATCAAATATTTATTAATTGAAAATATCAACTATGTACACTAAGTATATCAATTTATTAAAAAAGAATGCCGCATTAGTTTTAATGCTTAGTACTCTTTTTATCAGCTGCAAAACAGAGAAAGAAAAAAAAGCTACTGAAAGGCAACAATATGTAATTCCTGATTCTTTATTAAAGAAAATGCAATTTGATGTTGTGCAAAAATGCCCCTTAGTAAATGCTTTAACACTTACCGGTAGTGTTGATTTTGACCAGGACCATCAGGTAAATATCTACCCTTTGGTAAGTGGAAATGTTCAAGACGTAAAAGTGCAGCTTGGCGATTATGTTAATACAGGGCAAGCATTGGCAACAGTTACCAGTGGAGAAATGGCCGGTTACAGTAACAACTTAGTTATAGCCGAAACCAATGTTACCACAACCAAAAAACAATTAGATGCACAAAAAGATTTATTTGCCAGCGGCTTGGCTTCGCAATTAGATGTTACGAATGCTCAGGCAAACTACGAACAGGCTTTGGCACAATTAGAATATATAAAAAGAGTTTTAAAAATTAATGGTAATAATACACAGGGCAATTATATTATAAAGTCTCCGCTAAGTGGTTTTATTGTACAAAAAAATATAACCAATAATATGGCCATTCGTACTGATAATGGCAATAATTTATTTACTATTTCAGACTTAAAAAATGTTTGGGTACAGGCAAATGTGTATGAATCAAATATTAATTCAATTCATTTAGGAGATTCTGTAAACATTACAACACTTTCATATCCCGGAAGAGTATTTAAAGGAAAAATTGATAAAGTGATTAATGTATTAGACCCTTCTAATAAAGTAATGAAGGTGAGAATTATTATTCCAAATCCTGACTATGCTTTAAAGCCATCAATGTTTGCAAGTGTGCAGGTTACAGATAAAGGCAATAAACAATCTTTATGTGTTTCAAAAAATGCTTTGGTTTTCGATCATAGCCAATATTTTGTTTTAAAATATAAAGACAAAGGAGTTGCAACTATAACACCCGTAACTGTGCAAAGTATTTACGGAAATAGAGTGTATTTATCAGATGGTATTAACGAAGGCGATAAAGTAGTGGCATCCGATGCAATTCTTATTTACGATGCACTTAACAATTAGTGAATCACTCCTTAAAAATTATTTATGATTAAAGTATTAAAAAGTACAATAGCCTTTTCATTAAAAAATAAATACTTTATACTTCTTGCATCTTTAGCATTGGTTATAATCGGCACCATTACTTTTAAAAATATGCCGATTGAAGCTTTTCCGGATGTAACTAATACCGAGATAAGCATTATAACACAATGGCCGGGAAGAAGTGCTGAAGAAGTAGAAAAATTTGTAACTATTCCAATAGAAATTGCCTTAAATCCGGTTCAGCAAAAAATAAGTTTACGTTCAACTTCCATTTTCGGATTGTCTTATGTTAAATTAATTTTTGATGATGATGTTAAAGACCCGCAGGCAAGGCAACAGGTAATGAATTTATTGCAGAATGCAACATTACCGCCAAACATTAATCCATCTGTTCAACCACCTACAGGCCCGACAGGAGAAATTTTTCGTTATACATTAAGAAGCGACGTAAGAGATGCAAGAGAATTAAAAACAATGCAGGATTGGGTTATTGACAGAAGATTAAGAGCAGTACCCGGTGTTGGAGATATTGTAAGTTTTGGTGGGAAAACAAAAGCTTATGAAATAAAAGTTGACCCGGGTAAATTAACTTCCCTGGGCATTACTCCTTTAGATGTTTATACAGCGGTGCAAAAAACAAATATCAACATTGGCGGAGATGTTATTATTCAAAACAATCAGGCTTATGTTGTACGTGGTATCGGTTTATTGAACGATATTAATGAAATAAAGAATATTATTATCAACAACAATAATGGTGTACCTGTTTTAGTGAAAGATGTTGCTGAGGTTAAAGTATCTAATGTGCCGAGATTAGGATGGGTAGCAAGAGCAGATGGATTAACAGATAAGAACGGCAAAAGAAATTTGACAGACGAATCTGATGTAGTAGAGGCAATTGTATTAATGCGAAAAGGTGAAAACCCATCAAAAGTAGTAGATGCAGTAAAACAACAAATTAATAAACTAAATACAACAGTTTTACCTGCCGATACAAAAATTGTTTCTTATTACGACCGTTCAGATTTAATTGAATATGCTACACATACTGTATTGCATAATTTAATTGAAGGTATTTTATTGGTTACATTGTTAGTATCACTATTCATGTTCAATTGGCGTACAACGCTAATAGTTTCTATTATTATTCCAATGGCTTTATTGTTTGCATTTATTTGCCTGCATTTAATGGGCATGAGTGCCAATTTGCTTTCATTAGGTGCGGTTGATTTTGGAATTATTATAGATGGTGCTGTTGTAATGGTTGAAGGGATGTTCGTAATTTTAGACCATAAGTCTATGGAGCTTGGCATGAATAGGTTTAATAAGATTGCCAAATTAGGTTTAATTAAAAACAACGGAGCTCACTTAGGTAAAGCAATCTTCTTTGCTAAAGTAATTATTATTACAGGCTTACTTCCCATTTTTGCTTTCCAGAAAGTTGAAGGCAAAATGTTTTCGCCTTTAGCTTACACATTAGGCTTTGCCTTGTTAGGTGCATTAATAACTACTTTAACGTTGGTTCCTGTTTTAATAAGTTTATTGCTTAAGAAAAATGTAAAAGAAAAACACAATCCGTTTGTGCATCATTTAACCGGATTTATGCTGAATGGTTTTGTTAGATCTTTTAAACTGAGGAAGATTATTATTCCACTTTCATTAATAGTAATGGTGGTAGGTTTTTATTCTTTCAAATATTTAGGTTCTGAATTTTTACCTGAATTAAATGAAGGTTCTATATGGCTTCGTATTCAAACGCCGTATAGTATTTCATTAGATAAATCTGTTGAGATGTCTGCTCAGGCTAGAAAGATTCTTATACAATTTCCACAAGTAAAATATTGTGTTTCGCAAACAGGAAGACCGGATGACGGAACTGATGTGGCAGGGTTTTATAACAATGAATTTTCAGTAATGCTATATCCGGAAGAAGAATGGAATCCTAAAATCTCCAAAGAAGAATTAATTGACGAGATGAATAAAAAACTTTCAGTAATTCCCGGAGTAAACCTCAACTTCTCGCAACCCATTATGGATAATGTTGAAGAAGCAGTATCCGGTGTAAAAGGTTCCATCTGCGTAAAAGTATATGGCGATTCACTGAATTACATGGAAGGGAAAATAAATGAAGTGTATAATATTCTCAGAAACGTTAATGGTATTGAAGATTTAGGTGTAAAACACAACATTGGCCAACCTGAATTAGATATCAGTCTAAACCAACAAAAAATGGCATTGTATGGCGTTTCAACTGCCGATGCAAACTCGGTTGTTGCTATGGCAATTGGAGGTTTAGCAGCATCTACACTCTATGAGGGCATTAAAACTTTTGATATTCGTGTTCGCTTTCCTGAAGAATTTAGAAAAAATGCAGAAGATATCGGTAACATTTTAGTGCCAACACAAACAGGTTCTAAAGTTCCTATTAAAGAAATAGCTACTATTTCTCAAAAAACGGGGCCTTGTTTAATTTTCAGAGATGATAATGAACGTTACGCAGCATTAAAGTTTTCTGTGAGAGGAAGAGATATGGGTAGCACTATTGCAGAAGCACAGGAAAAAGTAAATAAAGTAGTGCAATTAAAACGTGGTTACACAATGGCATGGCAGGGAGATTTTGAAAATCAAAAAAGAGCAGAAAACAGGCTTGCTCAGGTAGTGCCTATAAGTCTGGCTTTAATATTTCTACTATTATTTACCATGTTCGGAAATTTAAAAGACGCAGCATTGGTGTTTTTAAATGTTCCGTTTGCAATTGTTGGAGGGTTACTCGCTTTACATATTACAGGAACTAATTTTAGTATTTCTGCAGGTATTGGTTTTATTGCTTTATTCGGAATTTGTATTCAGGATGGAGTTTTGTTAATTACTGTTTTCAAGCAAAATCTCGATAAAATAAAGGGAAAATCAAGCTCTCTGTATGCTGCAATTAAATTAGGTGTAAACTCAAGAATACGTCCGGTAATGATGACGGCAATGATGGCTGCAATAGGTTTATTACCTGCTGCAATTTCGCATGGTATTGGTTCAGAAAGCTCCAGACCATTAGCAAGAGTTGTTATAGGCGGTATTCTATGTGCTATGATATTCTCGCTGTGGGTTTTCCCATCAATTTTTGCATGGAGTTATAAAAACATAAATGAAAAGTATAAATCGCACTTTTTAGATAATGAAGAACTAACTAAAGAATAATAAATATACCAGTAGTATTACCATGGGTATATTACTTTTTTTGCTATACACAATCCCTTATAAATTAGGGATTATAAAGCCACTATAGAAATAGTGGCTTTTTTGCATTTTTTAATTTTCGACATAAAACACAGTAAAAATGATGGTGAAAATGAAACATGGGTTTTTATCCGAATGTAACTTTTCATGTTCTAAAGTGTCAAAATAGTAGTTTATTAAATTAACAAAACAATAAAAAAGGTGGCACTCTTTTTTCATTGTAATTAATAAACATTCATGCATAAACTTTACACCATGAAAACCTATATTAAAATAGCATCTGTAGCAGTAGTATTTGCTTTTACTGCTACTTCATGCTATGTATCACAAACTGTTGCTCAACCCGCACAACAAGAAGTGTACGATAACACACAGCAACCTGAAATTTCTTTTAATGTATTTTATAATGAATTAACGCCTTACGGCAGATGGGTTGATTACCCGCAGTATGGCAGGGTTTGGATTGCCTATGAATCCGGCTTTGTTCCATATCAATCTTCCGGACATTGGATTTATACCAATTATGGTTGGACATGGGCTTCCAACTATAACTGGGGTTGGGCTCCTTTCCATTATGGCCGTTGGGATTATGATCCCTTTTACGGTTGGTTTTGGGTTCCCGGTTATGAATGGGCACCTGCCTGGGTAAGCTGGAGAAGCGGTGGCGGATACTATGGCTGGGCTCCTTTGTCTCCGGGCATAAGCATCAGTATCGGTGCTTCATTCGGAAATATTCCTGGAGAACGTTGGTGCTTTGTTCCTAACAGATACATGGGTTTTTCAAACATTAATAATTATTACTTAAACCGTTCAAATAACGTAACCGTTATAAACAATACAACTATTATTAATAATACCAACGAATATCGTGGCAGCAGATATTTACAAGGCCCTGATAGACGTGATGTTGAAAGAAATATAGGAAGGCCTCTTCAAACTGTTCAGGTAAGAGATGCTAACAGACCCGGACAGGAAGTTGGCAATAATAACTTTACTGTTTACAGACCAAGGGTTAACAGAAATGATAATAATGTTGGAAGACCGGATAACAATCAGAATCCTCCAAGACCTGTAGAAAGAGACGATAGAAGGCCTAATACACCTTCGCAGGCACAACCCGATAATACAAACCCTGCAAGACCACCGGAAAGGCCTGTTGTAACACCAATTCCTGTTAATCCGACTCCTGCTCCAAACAGACCAAAGGAGCCTGATAGAAGACCGAGTGTTCCAACACTGCAACCGCAACAACCTAATAATCCAAGCCCTGTAAGACCTGAGAGACCAGATTTGCCTGTTAGACCGCAACCGGAGCCCAGAAGACCCATTATGCAGGACCCAAGCAGACCTGAAAGAGGCTCAGTAGTAACGCATAATCAACCAATGCCACAAAGGCCACAACCGCAACAACAGCGACCAATTATGCAAACGCAACAGCAAAGACCTGCTCCGCAACAAAACAGACCACAACCACAGGGAAGAAGAGATAGCGGAAGACCGGGCAGAAATTAACAACTAAATATAAATACAAAAGCTCCTTTAAAATTTTAAAGGAGCTTTTTACTACTATCAACTCACAAAAAATTAAACGCTGAAAGAACTTCCGCAGCCGCAGGTTTTACTGGCATTTGGGTTAGTAAAAGTAAACCCTCTGCTGTTCAAACCATCCTGCCAATCAATCGTCATTCCATATAAATACAAGCCATGGCTTCTGTTCATAATAAACGGTAATCCTTCAAATTCGTATACATCATCATCTGCCTGCTGTGCATCAAAACCTAATACATAACTCAATCCGCTGCAACCACCACCCTTCACTCCCACCCTTAATTTTTGAGTAGTATCAAAGCTTTCTTCATTTATTAATCTTTTCAATTCATTAATAGCTTTTTCCGTAAAGCTAACCGGTGCAGACACTGTTGTTTCCATACTTAAAATTTCTTTTACAAAAATACAATGCTAATTTACAAATAGAAAAGTTGAGGCTTACGCTATACGAAAAAGATGATACTCAATCTATAGCTTACAATAAAACTGATACAGTTATTTTTGTACAAACACATTTTGAATGAGTAGTACAGAAACTGTTTTAAGCATTGCCATTGCATTATTAATTGCCCTTTTCTTAGGGTTTATTTTTTGGGTGCAGCGAAAAGAAAGTAAAAAAGAAGAAGAAGCAAAAATATTAAAAGGAACAAACGTTACACTTCAACTGCAGGCTTATGAAAGGCTTACTTTATTAGTTGACAGAATTGCATTGCCTAATTTAATTGCACGTGTAAATGAACCGGGTTTATCTGCTAAAGAAATGCAGTTATTATTAAACCAGAGCATTAAACAGGAATTTGATTATAACATAACGCAACAGATTTATGTAAGCAGCAATGCATGGGTTGCTGTAAAAAATTTAAAAGAACAAAATATGCTTATCATTAATCAGATGGCTAATGTTTTGCCTGCCAATGCTACAGGATTAGACCTTAATAAAATGTTACTTGAATTTTCAATGAACGATGAAAGAGGAAATATGCACGAAGTTGTTAGCGAAGCTTTAAGTTATGAAGCCAAACAACTATTATAACCGCCTTTTAAACGATTGCCATGAATGATGAAAAAAAATATACGGATAGTAATATTGAAATAAAACAGGTTTATACTGCCAAAGACCTAACTGACAATATCATTCAGCAACCCGCTGAATTCCCCTTTACAAGAGGCATTCAGCCTGATATGTACAGAGGTAAGCTCTGGACGATGAGGCAGTATGCAGGTTTTTCAACAGCAGAAGAAAGTAATAAACGTTATCATTATTTATTATCGCAAGGTGTAAGCGGTTTAAGTGTTGCACTTGATTTACCTACACAAATAGGTTACGATAGCGACCATGAATTAGCAGAAGGTGAAGTTGGCAAAACAGGTGTTGCCATTGATAGCTTAGAAGATATGGAGCAATTGTTTGCCGGCATAAAATTAGAAGCCGTTTCTACTTCTATGACGATTAATGCAACAGGTTTTATACTGTTAGCATTGTATGTTGCATTAGCAAAAAAACAAGGAGCCGATTTACAAAAAATATCAGGTACTATTCAAAATGATATTTTAAAAGAATATGCTGCAAGAGGAACCTATATCTATCCTCCCAAACCATCCATGAGAATTATTACAGATATATTCGAGTGGTGCAGCAAAGAGTTGCCTAAGTGGAACACCATTTCAATCAGCGGTTATCATATTCGAGAAGCAGGAAGTACGGCAGTACAGGAAATTGCTTTTACATTAAGCAACGGTAAAGCTTATGTGCAGGCAGCACAGGCAAAAGGCTTGGATATTAATGTGTTTGGCAAAAGGCTCTCCTTCTTTTTTAACAGCCATAATAATTTGTTTGAAGAAGTGGCTAAATTCAGAGCTGCAAGAACTATGTGGGCTAAGATGATGAAAGAATTAGGTGCAACTGATGAAAAAGCTATGATGCTTCGCTTTCATACACAAACTGGCGGCAGTACATTAACGGCACAACAACCTTTAAATAATATAAGCAGGGTAACTATTCAAACTTTAGCTGCGGTATTGGGTGGCACACAAAGTTTGCATACCAATGGTTACGATGAAGCACTAAGCTTACCAACCGAAGAAGCTGCCCGTATTGCTTTAAGAACACAACAGATTGTTGCTTATGAAAGTGGCGTTGCAGATACAGTTGACCCATTGGCAGGAAGTTATTTCATTGAAAGTCTAACTAAAGAAATAGAAGAAAAAGTCACGATTTTAATTGAACAAATAGACGCAATAGGTGGCAGTGTAAGTGCCATAGAACAAGGCTTTATACAAAATGAAATTGCAAAAAGTGCTTACGAGTATCAACAAAAAATTGAAACAAAAAAGAAGATAATTGTAGGTGTCAATCAGTTTACCGTTGAGAAAGAAGAACCGGTACCACCCTTTAAAATTGATGATAGTATTAGATTAACACAAATTGAAAAACTAAAAGCTTTAAAAGCCAAAAGAGACAATGCAAAAATTAATCAATGTCTTGAAAGTATTGCCATTGCTGCAACAGGGCAAACCAACTTAATGCCTTTAGTAATTGAAGCCGTTGAAAATTATTGCACTTTAGGTGAAATAGCAGATGCTTTAAGAAAAGTTTTTGGGGAGTATAAATAGCATGAAATATTATAAATTTTTACTACTCATGATTTTTACTTTACCTGTTTGTTTATACGGGCAAGAGAGGTTTTTATTATCTGATACAATATCAAGAATTTTAAGTAACCCTTTGAATAATGAATTAGCTAAGCAAAATAAGATCCAAAGAGTTATAAAATATAATTCATGGGGTGATACCACGAAAGCTAAACTCATTTTTAGAGAAATCTTTTTTTATAACACAAACGGAAACTTAGACAGCATTTATAGTTATGTAACCAATCGAAATAAAAATTTTGAAACAAAACAAGAAGTTGTAAATAATTTCTATGATAAAGACTATAAAATATTAAAATCTGTTGTTACTTTTTCTAATTATAGAAAAGTAGGTGGTATTGCTACAGAAACTACAAATTTTGAGTATGATTCAGATACTGTAACTAGATCTATGAATCATTTTTCAGCATTAGATGAAAATAGAATTACTTATTCAAACTTAACGTATAATAAATATCATTTAATTAAAAGGGGTGTTAACTACACTGGTTTAAATAAAATTGAAAGAATTATAGAATATGAATACTATGATAACAATCTTCCAAAATCTGTAACATGGAAAGATAGTACTGGCAAAATTCAGGGTCAATATCTTTATATTCATAAGTTTAATAAAAATGGGAGAGTAACAAAAATAGTTTCCAATTCAGTAGTTTATGAAACAGTAACTGAAGTCAAATACAATAGTCAAAATCAGTGTATTAAAATTCAAAATTCTTTCAACCAAAAAAATTATAACTCTTCTACTAATTATTTTTTCTCATACAATCTTGACGGTACACTTGCATTGTGTAAAGAAGAGCAAAGCAATAGTAATTTTACAGGTAAAGCAATAAAATTTTATAAATTCGAATACATCAAATATCAATAACCATTTATCATGCAACTATCTCAATCATTCATTCATCATGTTTATTTCTGGTTACAAAACCCTTCAAGTAAAGAAGATTTTGATGCATTATTAAACGGTTTGCAATCATTAACCGCTATTAAAGAAATTCAACATTTTCATATCGGCCTTCCAGCTGATACCAATAGAGATGTTATTGATACTTCTTACAGTTTTTCATTGTTGCTTATCTTTAATAACAAAGAAGAACAGGAAGTTTATCAAACACATCCTGTTCATTTAAAATTTGTTGAGGACTGTAAACATTTATGGAATAAAGTAGTAGTTTACGATTCCGTTCCTGCATAATTGCAGTTAAATAATACCATATGAAAAAAATTATTCTTATTGCAGTTGCATTCATTGCACTATCATTCACTTATAAAAAACAACCGAAGATTTTAGTTTTCTCTAAAACAAAAGGTTTTCATCATGCATCTATCCCTAAAGGCATTGATGCTATAACGAGAATGGGTAAGGAAAATAATTTTATAGTTGATACTACAACAGATGCAGCTTTATTCACTACCGATAATTTAAAACAATACAAGGCAGTTATTTTTCTAAGTACTACAGGAGATGTATTGAATGAAGAACAACAAGCTGCTTTTGAAAATTATATTCACAATGGTGGCGGGTTTGTAGGTGTACATGCAGCAACTGATACAGAATATGGCTGGCCTTGGTATAACAGAATGATTGGTGCTTACTTTAAAAGTCATCCTAAACAACAGAAAGCTACACTGCATGTAGTTGATAAAAAATTTATTGCTAATAAAAATCTTCCTGATACTATCGTTCACTTTGACGAGTGGTACAATTTTAAATCAACACATTTTGATAGTGTAAACATTTTAATTACTGTTGATGAAAAATCTTATACCGGTGGAGAGAACGGAGCTTTACACCCTATAAGCTGGTACAAACAATTTGAAGGTGGCAGAATATTTTATACCGCATTGGGGCATACAGATGATTGCTATATAAGCGACTATCAATTTCTTAATCATTTATTAGGCGGAATAAAATATGCCATGAATAAGAAATAATTATCTTTCATGTTCAACATATAAGAAAATGAAAAAAATATTTGTTTCCATTTTTACGCTTTCACTTTTCTCTTTTCACCTTTTTGCACAACCTTCTTTTATTAAGGATAGTTTAGACAGCTATATTAATAAAGGAATAAAAGATTGGGATATTCCCGGTTTGGCTATTGCTGTCATTAAGGATGGAAAAGTAGTTGTAATGAAAGGTTATGGTGTGCGTGATATTGAAACCAAAACACCTGTTGATGAGAACACTTTATTCATGATTGCCAGCAACAGCAAGCTCTTTACAGGAACAGCTTTGGCTCAATTAGAGTACAACAAAAAGCTTTCACTCAACGATAAAATCACTAAATATTTTCCTGACTATAAATTGTATGATAAGAATACAACTGAATTGGTAACCATAAGAGATATGCTCTCGCATCATCTCGGCACACAAACATTTCAGGGAGATTTTACCTTCTGGAATGCATCACTCAGTCGTAAAGACATCATTAATAAAATGCAGTATTTAAAGCCTCCCGGTTTATTCAGGCAAGACTATGGTTATTGCAACAGTTGTTTTTTAACGGCTGGTGAAATTATTCCCATTGTTAGCGGCAAACCTTGGGAGGTATATGTGTACGACAGTATAGTTGCTCCTTTAGGAATGACTAATACACAAACTTTAGGTTATAACATGAGTGAAATGCCTAATGCTGCAAAGCCTTATTCCACCAGCTTTACAGGGCAGTTGCATGCATTACCTTATGATAAAATTGATAATCTTGCTCCCGCAGGAAGTATCGTTAGCTGTGTTAAAGATTTAAGCAAATGGTTAATAATGCAGTTGGATAGTGGTAGGTATAACGGTAAGCGAATTTTGCCGTGGCAGGTATTGGCAAGAACAAGGCAAATGGGTACCATTCTTTCAAGCAGAAAAAACGGGCCCACACATTTTACAGGTTATGGTTTAGGTGTTTTTATAAACGATTATTATGGCAAACAAGTGTATAGCCATACAGGCGGTGCAGACGGTTTTGTAACCAATACCTGTTTTATACCCGAAGAAAATTTAGCTATAACCATTTTAACCAATCAGGATAATCAAAACTTCTTTGAATTACTAAGAATGCAGATTATTGATGCTTACTTAAACGCACCTTATGCAAATAAAAGTATAGCTGCACTACCTGCCCATGAAACAGCAGTAGAAGCAGATGCTAAAAAAACTACAGATTGGAAAGCAAGAGTAAAAGGCAATATGCCTCCCCTTCCATTAGCAGCATATACAGGCAGTTACGAAAACACTTTGTACAGCACTATTGATATTGCAGCTAAAGAAAAAGACCTCGTTATAAAATTTAACGGACATAATAACCTAACCGCAGCATTACAATATATGGATAATAATGAGTGGTTGGTAACCTTCAGCAATCCTTCATTTGGCATTACTTCAACCAAATTCAAAACAGAAAATAATACAGTTGTTGGTATTGATATTAAGGTAGCAGATTTTATAGAATACGATGCTTATGCATTTAAGAAAAAATAGTTGCTATTGCATAAACAAAAAATCATTGCTATCTTGTTAAAATTCATAACCCCAAAAAATCACCAACAATGTTTAATCAACTGTTATCATCTGTAAACTGGCTGCATGTTTTAGTAGCAGCGGTGGCTTATTTTATGTTAGGAGCTATTTGGTATAGTGCATTATTTCAAAAGCAATGGATTGCCATGCATAAGATTGATGTAAATGCACCCGATGCAAAAAAAGGTGCAGGTGTTATCTTCGGCATAGGCTTTTTGCTGACTATTGTAATTGTTGCAGGCATTGCTATTTTTAAAACACAGGTTCCTGCCATTAATTTAGTGGGCGGTATTAAATTAGGTTTATTTGCGTCTGTAGTATTCTGTTCTCCGCCATTAGCAATGAGTCATCTATATCTTAAAAAACCATTTGCATTAATCGCAATAGATTGTGCTTATCACATTATTGGCTCTGCCATTGCCGGTGCAATAATTGGTGCATGGCAATAATGTTTTTTTGCTTACTCATTATATTCAATGCTGTATCATGTTGATGCAGCATTTTTATTTTGTTACAAGCATTAGTATTTCATAGCATCTCAGTTGTGTAACTCACTTGCCTGCCTGCCGGTAGGCGGGTGCGTTCTGTTCATTAAGCAACAAAACAAGACGTTAATTGAAAATCGAAAATATAATCTGCAACCAACTTCAAATTATAATGTACAATGCTGTACTTCCATACAATCCGTGCTTATCCGTGCATTCGCGGCACACAACACTAATCATAAATCGAAAATCTCAAAATATAATCTTCAACCAACTTCAAAGTATAAAGTACAACGCTATACTTCAATAAAATTGGTGCTTATCCGTGCATTCGTGGCAAACAATAAATAACTATCAGCTAATTTTGTTGCATGACAAAATTGAGTGTTAACATAAACAAATTTGCTACGCTACGCAATGCAAGAGGAGGTAATAACCCTGATGTTGTTAAAGCAGCTATTGATGCACAATTATTCGGTGCAGATGGTGTAACTGTTCATCCACGCCCCGATGAAAGACATATTACTTACAAAGATGTTCATGATATAAAAAAAATAATTACTACGGAGTTTAATATTGAAGGTAATTGCACAGAACAAAAGTTTGTTGATTTAGTACTGGCTGTAAAACCTCATCAGGTTACATTGGTACCCGATGCTCTCAATCAAGTAACCAGCAATCATGGTTGGAATACGATTGAACATAAAGCCTATTTAACTGAAATGATTGCCGTATTTAAAAAAGCCGGTATTCGTGTTTCTATTTTTGTTGACCCCGTTATTGAAATGGTAGAAGGTGCAGCACAAACAGGAACAGATAGAATTGAATTATATACAGAAGGCTATGCAAAACAATTTGAACAAGGGAATAAAGAAGTAGCCATTAAATCATATTTAAAAGCTGCACAAAAAGCGAAAGAATTAGGCTTAGGTTTAAATGCAGGCCACGATTTAGATTTACATAATTTAAAATATTTCTCGCAAAACATTCCGTGGTTAGATGAAGTAAGTATTGGTCATGCATTAATATGCGATGCTATTTATTTAGGCTATGAGAATACTATTCAAATGTATAAGCGGCAATTACAATAACCATTCATCACAAAAACATTTCATTCATCATAAACAATTGCAGCAGGGCGTTTTTTCATGTAGTTTGTTGAAAAATAACTGCCATGAAAAAAATATGCTTAGTATTTGCATTGCTAATTACAGTAGCTGCTCAAAGTCAATTATACACAACTCCAAGCGGCGGAAACAAAAGAGCTTCTGTTAGTGAAGGTATCGGCATTACCAACGTTACCATTAATTATAGCAGACCCGGTGTTAAAGGAAGAGAAGGAAAAATTTGGGGGCAGTTAGTGCCGGAAGGCTTTACAGACCAAGGTTTCGGGCCAAGCAAAGCTGCACCATGGAGAGCTGGTGCCAATGAAAATACTACCTTAGAATTTTCAACGGATGTAATAGTTGAAGGAAAAGAATTACCCGCCGGTAAGTATGGATTTTTTATTGCTTACGGTAAAGATGGATGCACTTTAATTTTTTCTAAAGACAATGAATATTGGGGTAGTTTTTATTATGAACCCCAAAATGATGTATTAAGGGTTACAGTAAAACCTGTAACCAATACTCAAAATGTTGAATGGTTGAAATATGAATTTGCTAATCAAACAGAAACAAGTGCGACGATAAACTTATGTTGGGAAAAATTGTGTATTCCTTTTACCGTAAAAGTTGATTTGAATAAAACACAGGTTACCAGTTTCAGAAAAGAATTGCGTACTCAAAAAAGTTATTTAGGCTGGCAGCCCTGGCAGCAGGCTGCACAATGGTGTTTAGACCATAATACTAATTTAGAAGAAGCCCTGTTATGGGCAGATACATCAGTTAATCCGAATGTATTGGGTGAGCGAAATTTTGCAACGCTATCAACAAGAGCGGGCATATTAGAAAAGCTAAATAAAACTGCAGAAGCAGAAGCAAGCATGAAAGATGCAATGGCTTATGCAAACATGAATCAAATACATTTATATGCAAGACAATTAATTGCACAAAAGAAGCCGCAAAAAGCATTGGAAATGTTTAAGCTGAATTATGAAAAAAATCCGAATCAGTTTACAACATTATTTGGTTTGGCAAGAGGTTACTCAGCAGCGGGTGATTACAAAAAAGCATTAGAATATGCAGAGAAAGCATTAGCACTTGCACCGAATGGAGCTAATAAAACCAACGTTGAAAAAAGTATTGCTTTATTAAAAGAAGGAAAAGATATTAATTAGCGAAAGAGAGAGGTTAAAGGCGAAAGGTGAAAGGTGAAAGGTGAAATTGAATGACATTATTCCCCTTTAACCTTTTTTTGCTCAACAATGAACAAAGCGTAAAAGTGAGTGACACAACGAAGATGCTATGAAATGCTGCAGTTGGTAACATAATTTTTAAAAATTATCTTGCATGGCATTATGAGTAACACACAACCTTTAGTTGGAATTATTATGGGCAGCGACAGTGATTTATCTGTAATGCAGGCTGCGGCTAATATTTTAAAAACATTCAATGTACCTTTTGAATTAACGGTAGTATCTGCACATCGCACACCGAAACGCATGGTTGATTATGCAGGTTCTGCAAAACAAAGAGGTTTGAAAGTGATTATTGCAGGAGCAGGCGGTGCTGCACATTTGCCCGGAATGGTTGCCGCAGTTACTACTTTACCTGTTATCGGTGTACCCGTAAAATCTTCTAACTCTATTGATGGATGGGATAGTGTATTATCCATTTTACAAATGCCGAATGGTGTACCTGTGGCTACTGTTGCTTTAAACGCTGCAAAGAATGCAGGTATTTTAGCTGCTCAGATTTTAGGAACAAATGATGAACAGATTGCTGCTGCATTAAGCCAATACAAAGAACAAATGGAGAATGAAGTTTTAGTAAAAGCAGATAAGTTGAAAAGCGATTGGAATAATGAGTTTGATAGTTAATTATTAAGCATAATAAAATATGAAATTAGCTACTCTTACAATTATTATTTTAATAGTTATAATCTCTTGCAATCAGGATAACTCTAAGCATTTTAATAACGAAAATAAAAAGTCAACATCTGACACTTCTTATCATGCTTTGATTGATGATTTTAGAAAATTCAGAGATGTAGTATATCATCATGAAGTACGAAATACAAAACTATTCTTTCAATTTCCTATTTTAAATTATAACAATGAAATATGGAAATGGGTATTAACTGAAAAGGAGAAAGATAAAAAAGAAATAAAATCAGATACTATTATTCCATTTGAAGAAAAAGATTTTGATAAATATTTCGACAGACTTTTTCCGAAAGAGTTTATTACAGGTATTCTGAAGATTAAAAGTGATTCTTTATTTACTAATGGAAATTTTAAAACCGAAGTCTTTATAAAACAAAAAGGTATTTCCTTTAACATTTCATCATCTTATGATAAAAACAGTAACAGCATAACAATTAGTTTGAATTTCAGGAAAGAATTTAAGGATGAAAACGGAGATGATTTAGATGATGAGGAAAGTAGTATTATTTATCAATTCACAATTTCCAAAGACAATCATTTATTATTTAAAGATATTCGGATGGCCGGTTAAATTAAATTTCTACAACTCCAAACTCCTGCTGTAATCCTTTAGATGCTTGGTAAATAGCATGCAACAAGTCATTCCCATTTTTCGCATAGAATAAAGAGAAATTATCAGTTCGTTCCTGCAAACTATTATTAGGAAATAAGGATTGTTTTAGCTGATGCAATTGTTGTTGTTGTGTATCAAATTTCCTTTTTTCAGCACGCAACATTTTCTTTTCTAAATTAGTCAATTGCTTCAAAGCCTTTGCCTGTAAGGCTTCTGTGTGTTGTTGCAGCGTTACATCAACTGCTCCTGCAATATTTTTTAAATAATGGTAGAAATCTTTTGCCTGATTTATTTCTTTATCTAAACATAATTGATTGCTGCTTTCTTTCTTTACTAATGCATTCAACAAATCATTTTCATTTTTAAAAAAACCTTCAACTGTAAAACCAAGTTTAGCAATTTTTTCTTTTTGATTTTTTGAGAGGATTAAAAATGAATTTCTTAAAATCAACATAGGGTATGGCACATGTACGGCTTCAAAAACTTTCTTTAATTCTAACCAATAAGCCAGCTCTCCTCCTCCACCTATAAATGCAATGTTTGGTAAAATGGTTTCCTGAAATACACCACGTAAAATTACATTGGTACTAAAACGTTCAGGATGGTTTTGAAGTTCATCCAAAATTTCTTCGTGGCTCCATTCTAAGTTTAAATTTCGAATCTCGAATTTTGAATTTCGAATTTCAATTCGTTCCCGTTTATCATCAATTAAATAAAACAAATTCAAATCTCTGCCACCTGCCTGTACTTTATAATGTTTACTTAATTCAGCAATAGTTGCTTCAACTGCTTTATGAGAGAATTGTTCAGTTAATTCTTTTTGAATAACAGATTCAAAGGATTGCTTTAAGATTTTATTATCCGGAACAACAATCAATACTCCAAAATCTGCAAATAAATAATTCACTAACTCCAAAGTTGCCTGTTGAATTGTTTTGCCTTCAGTATAACATTGCTTAAATAAATCAGTTAATACGTCGCCGTATTTTTCAACGCCTATTTGCCCGTGTATTACATCAATCAGTTTAATGAAAGCCTTATCTACCTTCATTCTGCCGACAGCACCTGTTTGTTTGGTTTGCCAAACTAATTTTTCTCCATTCAAATTAATAAAACCCAATTCATCTAAATCTGCATCTTCACTACCCATATAATACACAGGAACAAAATTGTATTGCGGCAGTTGTTGTTTTAATTCATCAGCCAGTTTTGCTGCGTGTAAAATTTTATAAATAAAGTATAAAGGACCAGTAAAAATATTCGGTTGATGGGCAGTTGTTACAGTAAATGTGTCGTTACTTAACAACAACTCAATATTCTTTTGTTGTGAAGGCGATAAGCTTAAGCCTTTATGTTGTTCTTTTAAAACGTCAACCAATAATTGCCTGTTCGTAGTAAAGTTTTGCCTTGCATTAATTGATTGCTGAATACCTTGTAATGAAACAGGGTAATTATAAAACGCTTGTAATTCTTGTGACTGATTTAAATAGTCAATCACCGTTTTTAAAAAAAATCCTGTGTTTTGATATGGAATATATTGGCAATTAGTTTCCATGTACTTGTTGTGGATAGCGAAGTAAGAATATTTTTATTTACAAACTTCGCCGTTTATACGCTACATCTAAAATCGTAAATACAAATTTTAATAAACTATAATCGCTGTCAGCGTTGATAACGACTGACGGGGTTTTACACCACAACGCCTTCAATATCATAATCGTAGGCTTTGGTAATTTTTACATTCACAAAATCGCCAATGGTTAACTTCTTATCTGAATGAATAACCACTTCATTATCTACTTCAACACTATCAAACTCAGTTCTTCCTAAATACCTGCCCGCTTCTTTTTTATCAATAATTACTTTAAAAATATTACCAACTTTTTCCATGTTCTTTTCTAAACTAATCTCTTGCTGCACTTCCATTACTTCCTGTGCCCGTTCTGCTTTTACATCGGCAGGTACATTGTCTTCCATATCATAAGCTGAAGTATTTTCTTCATGGCTGTATTGAAAAATGCCAACCCTGTCAAAACGATGCAGTTTTAAAAATTCTTTCAACTCTTCAATATCATCTTCTGTTTCTCCAGGGAAGCCGGCAATTAACGTTGTACGCAAACAAATGCTCGGTACTTTTTCTCTGATGGCATGAATTAAATCCGTCATTTCTTCTCTGGTAATATTTCTTCGCATGGCTTTCAGCATATTATTGCTGGCATGTTGCAAAGGCATATCGAGATACTTACAAATATTATCATGCCTGTTCATAGCATCTAAAATCTCCATCGGAAATTTACTTGGGTAAGCATAATGCAGTCTTATCCATTCCAAACCTTTTACTGCTGCCAAAGCATCAAGCAATTTTGGTAATTCACGTTTTTTATAAATATCCAGTCCGTAGTAAGTTAATTCCTGAGCAATCAACATTATTTCTTTAACACCCTTGCTCACAAGGGTTTCAGCTTCCTTAACCAATGCTTCAATGGGTTTGCTGATATGCTGACCACGCATTAAAGGAATAGCACAAAATGCACAGGTTCTGTTACAACCTTCACTAATTTTTAAATATGCATAATGTTTCGGAGTGCTTAACAAGCGTTCACCCAATAACTCCGTTTTATAATCTGCATCAAACTGTTTTAATATCAAAGGCAATTCCAATGTGCCAAACCATGCATCCACTTCAGGAATTTCTTTTTCTAAATCGCCACGGTATCGTTCACTCAAACATCCCGTAACATATACTTTGTCTAACTTACCTCTGCGTTTCAGTTCAAGCTGGTCAAGAATGGTATTAATACTTTCTTCTTTAGCTTTATCTATAAAACCACAGGTATTTACCACTACAATATTGTGGTCTAATTTTTTGTTTTCGTGTACTACCTCAATTTCATTGGCAGCTAACTGACCGCTCAACACTTCACTATCCACTAAGTTTTTACTGCAACCTAAAGTGATGATATTAACCTTATCTTTTTGTAATGTTCTTGCCTTCATAGAAACGGCAAAGATAATTGTCTGAACCTTGATTTGAAAGATTTAAAGATGGTATGGATTTTAGTGGTACTTAGCTTTAGTATCATTATTAAGCTTTGGTTGCGTCGCACACTTATACGTTCTGTTCTGTATGCAGCTATTCCATTCGCTTATTACTATATCTTCTAACTTCTATCTCCTATCTTCTTAGCTACATCCTCCACAATCTTCACAGCATGTTCTCTGGAGTTTTCAATAAAAAGCTTATGCGTATTCATACCACCGCAAATAACACCGGCGAGGTAAATGCCTTTAATATTGGTTTCGTGTGTGTCTTCGTTATAGGCAGGTTTGCGAATTGCATCTGTACTTAATTCAATTCCCAGCTTTTCTAAGAAAGATAAATCTGGTTGATAACCTGTTGCAGCAATTACCCAATCATTTGCAATAGTTTGTAAACCATCAAGTGTTTTAATAATTACTTGCCGTTCTTTAATTTCTTCAACTGTTGAGTGATAATAAGCTTTAATAGAACCTTCTTCAATTCGGTTGACAATGTCAGGCCTTGCCCAATATTTTACTCTTTTACCAATTTCGCCTTCGCGAATAACCATGGTTACTTCAGCCCCTTTACGCCATGTTTCTAAAGCTGCATCAACAGCAGAATTGTTGGCACCTACTACCAACACTTTTTGAAAAGCATAAAAATGCGGGTCTTTATAATAGTGTGTTACTTTAGGCAGCTCTTCTCCTTTTACATTCAACAAATAAGGAATGCCATAAAAGCCGGTTGCAATAACAATGTTTTTAGTTTGATAAGATTGCTTTGAAGTAATAATTGTAAATAAATTATTACTTGTCAATTGTTCATTCTTCACTGAAACAACTTCTTCAAACAAATTGATTTTCAGTTGAGCAGAAACAGCCACTCTTCTGTAATATTCCAAAGCCTCTGTACGCGTAGGTTTGGCATTGTTGTTTACAAATGGAATACCGCCTATTTCCAATCTTTCTGAAGTAGAAAAGAAAGTCATGTTTTGCGGATAATGGTATAATGAGTTTACCAGACAACCTTTTTCAATAATTAAGTAACTCAAGCCTTTTTGCTTTGCATGTAAAACGCAAGCCAGGCCGATAGGACCTGCACCAATAATGATGATATCGTAAGGTTGATTGCTCATTTATTTTCAGATATGATAATCGGTCCGGCAGATAATTGCTGTTCATTTAAGAAAACATTCACCTTATCAGTAAGTTTGGTTAAAACCTCATAAGTATTAATATGAGCTTGTAAAACAAATACAGTTACAGAGTATTTGAGAAAGTTTTGTTGATGTTGCAAATTTTTATCGAAAGTAATTAATGCGTCAAAATCCTCCGCAAGCATCAATTGTAATAACGACCCGTTTTTGATACCATTCCAACTTTTATCTCTCACAGTATAAACTTCGTGTAAAGGGAAATCCAGTTTTAATCTTTTAGGTAAATTCTCATCAAGCAATAGTTTCATATAAATGCTCAATGTTTTTTGAAGTAATTACTTTATTGGCAACTTCCAACAATGCAATGGCTTGCTCTTTCTTTACTGAAGGAAAATCTTCTAAAAATTCATCTAAGGAAACACCTGCTTCCAAATGGTCAATCAAAGATTCAATAGGAACTCTTGTTCCATAAAATACGGGTACGCCGCCTAATATTTCTTCATCAACAGTTATTAAATCTTTTAGATTCATATGACTAAATTACAAGAGTTTTTATGAATTATTATTTGAATTTCTAGCAACCAAAAACATATGACTTACTTTCTATTTATGCACTTCACTGCTGAAATGAAATTGAATATCTGGATTGTTGGTAATCTCTGTATTTAAAAACCATTCGCTTTGTGCTAAATAAACAGGATTGCCGTCTTTATCTTCTGCACTGTTGGTTTGTTTAAATCGCAAAAAGTCTTCCAGTTTTTTCTCGTCCTTACTTGTTAGCCAACAAGCTTTGTAAAAAGGCAGCGTTCTGAATTCACAGGCTGCACCGTATTCCTGTAATAAACGATATTGAATTACTTCAAATTGCAACTCTCCCACACAACCGATAATTTTTTTGTTACCACCAAACTGTGTAAATAATTGGGCAACACCTTCGTCTGTTAATTGCTGAACGCCTTTTTCTAATTGCTTAGTCTTCATCGGGTCTTTATTCACCAACTCTTTAAATATTTCCGGGGAGAAAGTGGGAATACCTGTGAAATAAAAATCTTCTCCTTCGGTTAAAGTATCTCCTATTTTAAAATTACCTGTATCAAACAAACCTACCACATCACCGGGATAAGCATCTTCAATTACATCTTTACTTCTTGCCAAAAATGAATAAGGATTACTGAAACGGATGTCTTTATCTAAACGCACATGATGATAATATTTGTTTCTTTCAAACCTGCCGCTACAAATTCGCATAAAGGCAATTCTATCTCTGTGTTTGGGGTCTAAATTGGCGTGAATTTTAAAAACAAATCCGCTGAATTTATCTTCACCGGGGCAAACTTCTCTCGTATTGGTTTCTCTGCAAAGCGGCGTTGGTGCTACGTTTATAAATGTGTCTAACATTTCTTTCACCCCAAAATTATTTACCGCACTACCAAAAAATACAGGAGCAATTTTTCCCGCTAAATAATCTTCTACATTCAATTTGCCATATACTCCGTCAACCAATTCAACATCTTCACGCAATTGTGCAGCATCACGCTCACCTATTTTATCGTCCAAAATTTTATCATTCAAATCGTTTATTGCAAAAGCATCTTCTTCATCTGCTTTTGTATTAGCAGTAAACAGTAATAAACTTTTTGTATGCAAATCATATACACCTTTAAAATCTTTACCGCTATTAATTGGCAATGTCATCGGATGTAAAGAAATCTTCAGCTCTTTTTCAATTTCTTCCAATAAATCAAAACGGTTTTTACCATCTCTATCCATTTTGTTTATGAATACAATAACAGGTGTATCTCTCATCCGGCACACTTCCATTAATCTTCTTGTTTGAGCTTCTACTCCATTTACACTATCAATAACCAAAATAACACTATCAACAGCTGTTAATGTTCTGTACGTATCTTCTGCAAAGTCTTTATGGCCGGGGGTATCTAATAAATTAATCAAACAATCTTTGTACTCAAACGTCATTACACTGGTGGCAACTGAAATACCACGCTGGCGTTCAATTTCCATGAAATCGCTGGTGGCATGTTTTTTTATTTTATTGCTTTTTACTGCTCCTGCTGTTTGAATGGCTCCACCAAATAATAATAGTTTTTCAGTTAGTGTAGTTTTACCCGCATCGGGGTGAGAAATGATGGCAAATGTTCTTCTTCTACTAATTTCTTTTTCGTACTTCATTTAGTTAATAATTCTTTGCCCATAGTTAATAACTGCAAATGTTTTTCTAACCCATGTCTATGGACCTTATGAAGCCGCAAATGTAAGATTTGCACTTGTTATGCAGGAAGGAAATAATTGAGCAGTTGCAATTTAGAACTCATTTATTTTATTGGCACTGTAATAGATGAACCCCAAGTTACAGGAGCTGAAGGATTGGTAGGGGTTGCATTCCACAAACATTCCCTTACTGTCATTTTTTGAGCAGTTGTATCAACAGCAACCAATTGAAAAGATAATTTTGTTTCATCAGAAGCAGAAACAGAACCTTTCATGGGTGAATCTGCTCTGAAACAATTAAGCGTAATGTTCGCATCAGGCCCTTGCCAAACATAATACTGATTATAGTTATTATGTCCGTGAAAAAGGGCTTTAATATTAGGGTGTAGTTTTAAAAAATCAACAAAAGCTCTTTGTTCAATGGTAGCCACATCATTAATTGTTTTTGTGCCATCTTTAAATACTTCGGAAAGAAGATTTTCGAATTTATCGGTTGTATTGATCGTTTGAGTGCCATTGGGATTAGTAAAGAAACGAGCTTCTACATTAGGTATAGAGTGCATGAAGAGAAAAACAGGCGTTGTATTACTTACACTTTGTAAATCTTTGTTCATCCATATTCTTTCTAAAGAATCCGGCCAAAGGTTTAAAAACATAAAATGAACCCCTTGGATATCTTTAGAATAATGAATTTTATCTGTTACATAATTATAAGTAGCTGTAGTTTTGGGAATAGCAGGATTCATCATCATATTATACATTCCAATCATAGAAGCAGCATCTGTTGGTGGCGTCATACTGGCATAATAACCGATTGAATTGGTTACATCGTGATTACCAGGCACAATATATAATGCTGTTTTTTGTTTATTTCTATCTGTTAAACTTAAATTGGTTACATAATCGTTCAAAAATTGACTCCATGATGCTGTAGCAGGTTGAATATTGGTACTGGTTTCTTCTCTATTGGCAAAATCACCACCGCTTATCACACAATCTATAAAACCAATATTTTGTCCGGCTTGTACGCCGCTATCGTTCGGAAGGGTAAGGGCATTTAAAGAATTTAATTTAGCTACTAAAGCCCCATTCACAATTGAAGCATCTACATTAGTGGCACCTTGGAAATTTGCTTTCTTTAAACCGTAATGAGGATCGGATGTAAAAACGAATTGAATTAAGTTACTATTTTTTACACCGGTTGAAGTTGAAATGCTTGTATTGTTTTTTGAACAACTGATTGTTACTAAAACAATCAATGAAAAGAGTAAACTAAGCTTAAATTTAAGTTTATACATAAAAAAATCGTGTATATGCGTAATTGTTTTGTTTGTTTCGATATAAACCAATGTCTGAAGTTAGGCTTTTGAAAATAGCTATCACAAACATTTTGGTATAATAATAATTTGATAATAATTGGTAAGACCAGGAATTTGTAATTATATGGTTATTGGAAACAACGGGTTAAAATTTATTAAGCGAAACAAGTACTAAGCTCACAGCTTTGGGGCTCACATTGTTTTACCCGCATCGCGGGGTGAGAGATGATAGCAAAAGTTCTCTGTTAATTTCTTTCTCCCATTTCATAAAGTGAGCAATGTAAGGCAATCGAAATTTTTGGTTTCATCACGTTATAAAACATTCAATGTTATGTAATTATGTATTAAATATTAAAAAATAATTAATTTATTGTTATCTAACTTTTAAATGCCGGATATACACAGCTTACACACATAAGAACCTGAACGAGGCAGGTAGTTTTGCCGCCAAAACCAAACTACATGAATGCTTCCCCGTTAAAGCTGTGTGCAATGGCAGCTTTTATTCTGTTCAGTTCATTATTTGCAAAAGCCGGAACCATTAAAGGAAAAGTTGTTGATAGTTTTACAGGTGAACCTATTGTTGGAGCTACTGTTAGAATATCAAACACTTCGTATAAAGCCATTGTTAAATTAGATGGCTCCTTTACTTTTCCCAATGTTCCAAACGGCACATACACAGTTGTGATAAGTATAGCTGGCTATCGTACTAAAGAGCAAACAGTAACACTCATTAATACTAATGATGTAAAAACGATAAATTTTTCTGCTGAAACAGAAGCGAATGAAATTGAATCTGTAACAGTTTCATCAAATATTTCGAGAGATGGCGATAAAGGTGCCAGACGCTTAGAAAAAATTGCTAATCCCATCATCAATGTTCTTTCAGCAAAAACAATTCAGTTACTGCCTGATATAACAGTGGCTAATGCTTTACAACGCGTAAGCGGTGTTACTATTGAAAGAAGTAATTCTGGTGAAGGAAGATACCCTATTATCCGTGGTATGGAAAAAAGGTACATTAACACATTGGTAAATGGTATAAAAATTCCAAGCCCTGATAATAAAAACCGCTTTATCCCATTGGATTTATTTCCTTCAGAATTATTAGAAAGATTAGAAGTAAGTAAAAGTTTAACACCCAGTATGGAAGGCGATGCCATAGGTGGTACCATTAATTTAGTAATGAAAGATGCCCCTAATAAATTATTATTTCAGGCCAATGGATCATTAGGTTATAATACCACTTTTATTGATGGGAAGTACAGTAAATTCATCACTTCAGGTATTAATAAACTTTCTCCTGCAGAAATTAATGGCAATACTTATCAGGCAACTTACAGGGACTTTAATAATGAACATTTAAATTACTCTAATTTACAAAGGCCTGTTAATTCAACCATTGGTTTAACCATTGGTAACCGTTTTGGAAAAGATAAAAAAATTGGCTTTATTATATCATCCAGTTATCAGAATATTTATAAAGGCACAACCTCTAATTTCTTTTTACCTGCTTCACAACCGAGTGTAAATAATATACCGTTGTTTTCAGACTTACAATTGCGTAACTATTCTACACAAAGCAAGCGTTTTGGTGTTACGGGAAAAATAGATTATCAATTCAATAAGAAAAATAAAATATCGCTTACCAATACTTTTGTAAGATTAGACGATTATCAAACACGTATTGTTTGGGATACTGTTGCACTTAACTCTTTAGTTGATAATTGGCAAAGAAGCCAATGGACTTATCAGTCAATTAATAATACAACCCTGCAAGGAGTTCATCAGTTAACACGTTCAACAAAATTTGATTGGAGTTTAGTGTATTCATTGGCTAATAACCATATGCCCGATCAGGCAGAATTTATTCATGAATATCCTATTGTTGCAACGTCTTTATCGGCAGATAAATTACAAAGTATGAAACGTGTTTGGTTGCATAATAGTGATAAAGATTATGCTGTTTATGCAAACATCACAAAAACATATAATAAAAATTTTGAACTGAAAACAGGTGTATTAGGCAGAACTAAACATAGAGACAACTATTATAATTCTTACAGCTTAAAACCACAATTGGGTGCTTTATATACCAATATTAATAATACTGTTTTTCAATTCGGCACTCCTGCAGATGGTACTCCTACGCCTAATGGCAACAATTATAATTTTGATGAAAATATTTTTGCAGGATATGTACAAGGTAAATGGCAACTAACAAATAAGTTAGAGGTTTTAGGCGGTGTTAGATATGAAAATACCAAACAACATTATACAACCCAGTTAACACAAGATGTTTTTGCAAGATCCGGAAATATTTGGTATGATGATTTATTGCCAAGTGTTCAATTTAAATATGCTTTAAAAAATAATCAAAATATAAGGTTGGCTTATTATAAAGCTCTTGCCAGACCTGGTTTTGCTGAAATGATACCCGATGGTGTTGATGGAGAATTTTTTAAAGAAATCGGTAACCCTGTTTATTTAAATCATACTACTGCAGATAATTTAGATTTACGTTATGAATATTATTCCGGCAATGCAAACCAGTTGTTATTAGGAGTATTCTATAAAAACCTGCAAGACCCTATTGAAATTTCATCAGTACAACCAAAACAAATAAACAGCCTTTACTTAGAGCCTGTAAACAGCCCCAAAGCAACCAATTATGGCTTTGAAGCAGTGTACACAAGATACTTTGGTGTATTCGGAGTTTCGGCGAATTATACTTATACGCAATCAAGTATAACAAGAGATAGCTTATTGTATTCTTACAGAACAGCATCAGGCAGTAGTGCATTAAAATATGTTTCTGAAACAAGACCATTACAGGGGCAGTCAAATCACGTAGGTAACCTTTCTTTAATATATAAAAACCCAAAGAATGGCTTAGACATTCAATTGGCATTTGTTTATACGGGTGAAAGAATTGTTTACATAAGCCCTTATTATGGTTTGCATTACTGGCAGTCTCCTTTAACACAAATGGATATTTCTTTTGAAAAAAGAATAATAAAAGGCTTAAGTGTGTACGGTAAAATTAATAATATCACAAACGCTCCTTACGAGTTATCGTTACACCAATCTTATAATAATTATTTAGCCTCAAGTGGCTCCAGACCTTTGGCTTTACAGTCAGACCCTGACAACAGAATTATTGTACAAAAAGATTATTACAAAGTTTCTTACTTATTCGGTTTACGTTACAAATTATAATCATCGTTAAAAATTATATAATGAACAAGAATAAAATATTATTTTTCTTTTTTTCTCTGGTAATCATTTCATCGTGTAAAAAATATGATGATAATAAAGATTTTGCTGCAGCTGTTCCCATTCCTGTAACTCCTATTAATGATGCTACTTGTTTATCAGGTGCACTAAGTGGAACCATGTTGGCCGGAAAAACATACAATGTATGCGGGGATATTTATGTAAAAGCGGGAGATAGTTTAGTAATACAGGAAGGTGTAACTGTAAATTTTATTGGTACAGGTACTACTCCCGTAGGTTTAGGAGTGCAGGGAACATTATTATGTTTAGGTTCTAAAGACAAACCGATTTGGCTTACTTATTCAGGCGTAACAAAAACAGATCAAAACGGAGCCAACCCTGACTTAGACCCCGCTTTAAAAGGTAAATGGACAGGTGTTACAGGTGCTACCAACTGCCCTTTAATGGTATTTAAATGGACACATATTGAGTTTGGCGGTGCAGCTATAAGCTCTGCAATGAAAAGCTTTACCGGTAGCTCAAGCCCTTACCCTTTATACTTTGCAAACCCTGCCGGTGTATTTGTTTTAGAAGATTCATGGGTATATGGCAGTGTAGATGACCCTTTTAGAATTAATGGTGGAAAAATTCATGTAATGCGTAACACTTTTGAAAAATGTGGCTATACCGGTGGTGAAGCCATGAATTCTAAAGCAGGAACTATTGGAGATTTTGCCTACAATTTGTGTATAGGCATGGCTACTAACGGGCCAAAAATGTCGAACATTAATGTGTTGCCTGGTTATCCTGCAACGAATGTAAACTGCTATAATAATACCATTGTAAACTGTGGTTACAGAAGAGCTGCTGCGGGAAGAGGCGGTTCTATTAATTTTGAACAAGGTGCCGGTGGTTTAGCATACAATAACTTAATTGTGAATTGCAAATTCGGTTTGCGTGTTGTACAAAATCCAATAGCAGATACTGCCAATTTACGTTATGGTTATAACTGGTATTATGGAGATTCAACAAGTGTTTGCAGCCAATTCATACCATCATTATCTGTAAGCACTGCTATTTCTTTACCGCAACAAACAGATATTCCAAAACCATCAACTTATCTTCCTGCAGGGTGGAATGTTGGAGATGTTTATACAGCACCTGCTACATTAAATGGTGCCAATAACCCTCAATTCATTAATGCCCCTGTGCCTTTGCCCGCCGGCCTTAGATTACAGGATATCTCAACGGTTGGTAGTTATAGCTTTGCATTAAAACTTTCTTCACCCTGTATAGGTGTAGGTTTTACCGGTTTTTCGCCGAGAGCAGATGTTCAGATAAATAACAGATATGGTGCAACAGAAATTACTCCTCCCGGAAAAGATATGGGCTGTTATCAAAGCAATGGCAGAGGTAACCAACATTTCTAACGATTAATCATATAAATCTAAACGGAGGCAATTCCTCCGTTTTTTTATTGTTCCTGTAAAATTTAGCCTTATCTGTCATAATTATTGTTCAATCATGTTGAATATTATGTAATTGTGTATTTAATATTAAATAATTATTACCACATTATTATCAAATTCTTAAACCAGTATTATCTACCGATTTGCACATAAAACCGTTTGAGGGGAAAAATACATTTGCGGCTAAATCAAAACTACATGATGGCTTATTGCAAAAAAACAGGCTTTACTCTTCTTATGCTGTTCGCTTTGAAATTTTCTTTTGCCGGTGTTATTAAGGGTAGAGTTTCTGACTTTAAAACAGGAGAACCTTTAACAGGTGCATTTGTTCGTTTATTAAATACCAAATTCAATACTACAGTAAATTTAGACGGAAGTTTTATTCTTAAGAACATTCCTTCAGGTAAATATGAATTAGAAGTTAAATTAATAGGTTATAAACAAAGTAATGTAAGTGTAATTGTAAATGATAAAGAAACTGCCATTGTTGCTGAAATTAATTTAACAGCTACAACAGAAACCTTACAACTTGTAACGGTTAATACAGTGCAAGACAAATCATCTGACCGTACCGTAAGGAATATTGAGAAGAATTCTGATATGGTTCAGAATATCTTATCTGAAAAGACAATACAATTATTACCTGATGTTACTGTAGCGAATGCTTTGCAACGTGTTAGCGGTGTAACCATTCAACGTGATAATTCGGGTGAAGGTCGTTATGCTATTATTCGCGGGATGGACCAACGGTATAATAATACATTAGTAAATGGTATTAAAATACCTTCTCCGGATGATAAATATCGTTTTGTTCCGATGGATTTATTCCCTTCAGATATGTTGGAAAGATTGGAAGTAATTAAAGCATTAACTCCTAATATGGAAGGCGATGCAGTTGGTGGTACTATGAATCTTGTGATGAAATCTGCTCCCGATAAGTTTACATTAAATGCAAATATAGCGGGTGGTTATTCTACTTTATTTTCTAACAGGCCATTCAGTGCATTTGCTCATACAGGAATGAATAATGCATCTCCTGCTGAAATAAAGGGTAACAGTTATCAAGCAACGTCTGCCGATTTCAATTTTAATAATTTCCATTATTCTGATAAACAAAATCCGGTTAATACTACAGCAGGATTAACGATTGGCGACAGGTTTTTGAATAAAAAATTGGGTGTGATCGTTTCAGCTGCATATCAAAACTTCTATAGAGGTTCTAATACGCAAACAATCGTACCAAGTGCAGGTGCTGATATAGCTCCAATTCCAACCACTTTAATAGTTACCGATGTTATTGACAGAAGATATTCTATTCAAACAAACAGAATTGCTCTTCATAATAAAGTTGATTATTTTTTTAACAATAGAAACAGTATATCGTTATATAACTTCTATGTACACCAAAATGAGTATCAAACAAGATATACGAACGATACTACTTTTGGCACCAACTCTTCATCTGTTCAAAAATCATTAGATGTAGATTATAGAAGCAGATGGCAAATACAAGATATCTACAATGCTACTTTACATGGTGATCATAAATTAAGTAATAAGGTGAAATTGGATTGGAGTAGCGTTTACTCCATTGCTAAAAGTAACGTCCCTAACATGTCTTCCTACAATTTTAACGCGAACGTATTAATTAATGGAAGCGGGAAAGTATATGAGATTGATTCTACTACGTATGGTACAAGTGTTAAACACATTTGGCAACATAACTCAGATAGAGATTTAGCAGCTTATGCTAATGTTACTTACAAAGAACATTTATTTAACCGAGATATAGAATTTATTGGTGGAGGCTTATATCGTTATAAAACAAGAGATAATTATTATAATGATTATTCTTTAAAACCAAACTATAATACCAATCAGCGTTTCCATATTATAGATACTGTTTCTTTAGCATTTACTCCGGCACAGAATGGTTCAGGCAATGTTACTACCATAACACCTAATAATTATACTGTACATGAACAAGTTACTGCGGGATATGCTCAAGCTAAATTTATGCTGTTGCAACAGTTACAGGTGCTGGGTGGTGTTAGAATAGAAAATACACAATTGGACTATACAACAGTGATGCCTATACAGTTCAGTGGAAGAAGTGGTACTATCAAATACACAGATGTACTACCTAGTGTTCATTTGAAATATTCTTTAACAAGCAAACAAAATTTCCGCTTATCCTATTTTAAATCAATCAGCAGACCTGGCTTTGGAGAAATTGTTCCATACAGTGTACCAGGTGAAGAATTTACAGAGTTAGGTAACCCGTATTTAAAACACGTAACTGCTGATAACTTAGATGCTCGTTATGAATTATTTCCCGGTGGTGCAGACCAGGTATTGCTAGGCACTTTTTATAAACAATTGCAAAATCCTATTGAATATTTTGTGATTAACCAAGGAGGTCCAAGTAACTTAAATATTCAGGCACAAAATACCAATAAGGCTACAAACTTTGGTTTTGAAGCTGTAATTACTAAATACATTGGCATGTTTGGTGTGTCGGCTAACTATACATATACACACTCTGCTGTTACTACTACAAAAGCTACTAAGTATTACGATGCTACATCTGGTCAGGTACAAACAGGAATAACCAACCAAACAAGACCTTTACAGGGACAAGCTAACCATGTAGGCAATATTTCATTATTGTACAAAAATCAAAAAGTAGGGTTAGATGCTCAGTTAGCATTCTCTTATACAGGCGACAGGATTGCACAAGTATCTATATGGAACAATTTAGACATCTGGCAGAAACCTTACATGACGTTGGATTTTTCTTTAGAGAAAAGCTTGAACAAGCATTTCTATTTCTATACGAAGCTTAACAACCTTACGAACTCTGTAAGCAAAATGTACATAAAAACAGATCCAAGTGTAGTGAACAAATTTGTTGCTGCAGGTCTACCTTTCCAATCTGCTAACAGCAGCCAGATTATTATGCAAAGACAAACTGTTTATTTAGGCATATTGGGTGGTATTAAGTATAAATTTTAACCTGTTTTCATAAATCTTTCAAATTATTCTAATAATGAAAAAAATAATAATTCCAATAATCGTTGTTATAGCAGTTTTTGCACATGCAGGCTGTAAAAAATGGTCAGATGAGAAAACTGATATTTACCAATACATTCCGCCACCAGGGCAAACTGTAAGTGATGCAACCCCTTTATGTGGTTCTATTAAAGGTGTAATGTTAAGTGGTAAAACCTATACTATTGGTTGTGATGTATATATCAACAAAGGCGATACATTGGTGATACAACCTGGTGTAACTATTAATGTAACTAATAACTCGGGTATTTGTGTACGAGGTGTTTTAGCAAGCTTGGGTACTAAGGCACAGCCGGTTACTTTGTCGGTTCCAGGCTTGCTAAAAGATAACACCCCAGGTCTTGCATTTAAAGCCGACTCAGCACATAGTAGTACACGTTTATGGAGAGGTATAGCCTGCGATACATCTTGCACTATGCTGGTTTTGAAATGGACACATATTGATTTTGCAGGTTCAGCTTATGGTACAACATTTAGCCAGGCAGTAGGTCAAAAACCAACAACATCATTTAATATATTATTCCAAAATCCTAATGGCTATTTCATCATGGAAGATTGCTGGATGTGGGGAGGTACGGATGATTGTATCAGAGTATCTCAAGGTAAAATTCATGTGTACAGAAACACTTTTGAGAAAAGTGGTGGCAGCGGTGGTGATATTATAAATGTGAAAGGCGGAACAACCGGTACTATGGCTTACAATTTTTTTATTGGTACGGCATATAACGGACAAAAAGCTTCTAATAAAGGGCAACCTGTTGGTGCTCCTCAAACAAACATTGTAATGTATAACAGCACATTTGTAGATTGTGGATTGCAGGTAGTGCCTGGTCAAAGAGGTTCAACAATTAATTTTGAAGAAGGTGCAAGAGGTGCATTTTATAATAATGTTGCAGTAAACTGTCGTGTAGGTTATCGTGTAGTAAACAATCCTGCTGCAGATACAACAAATCTTTCCTATGGTTATAATTATCAATACGCTGACTCATTGGTTATTGCTAATAACTTCTTTACCAGCGGTACCGTTTGTAAGAAGCCTCAGTCAACAGATTTACCAAATCCTGCTACTTATTTGCCTGCTAATTTCGATTATACAAACCCTGTGTATGATGGGACTCCCGCAGTGCAAAAGTTAGCTCCAATGTTTGTGAATTTCCCATTGCCTTGTCCATCATCACCTTGGGCAATCACATCAGTGGGTAATTATAACTTTCACATACAACCATCCTCTCCATTAATTGGTAAAGGTTTTACAGGTGTACACCCTTTTGTAGTAGTTCCTCTTGATCCTACGTTTGGTGCAAGCGAAGTAACACCTCCGGGTGCAGACTTAGGTTGTTATCAAAGTAATGGTACCGGTAACCAACACTAATTGCATCAATCACATTATTAAACATCGAAAGTTAAAAGCTTTCGATGTTTTTGTTTCGGATAAACAAATTTTACATGAGAATATTAATAGCTCCCGGTTTTATCAGTTTAGTTTTTATACTGCATTCCTGTTCAAAAAACAATCAAGCTGTAAGCAATAATACAATTGATACAAACCCGCTACCTAATACTGTTAGTAAAATAGATACATTAAAAATAATGGCTTATAATGTTTTAAATTTTGGTAATGGCTGCCAGGGAACATTAACAAATCTTGATTCATATTTTAAAACGATCATTCAATATACACAGCCTGATATTATAAGTTGTGAAAAGATAAATGCTTTTAATCCAACACCGGGTTCTTTTGGCAACTTAGCTGATGAACTTTTGAATAACGGATTAAATGGTGCTTTTCCTAATCAATATGCATATGCTTTACCAAGCAATAACAGTAGAGGCAGTAATATGGCAGTCTTATTTTATAATAAGCAAAAGCTAACTTATGTAAAAACACAAACCTTAGTTGCCAATATAACAGATTTTAATTTTTATAAGCTTTACTATAATGATGTGAATTTATCAACAACAGGCGACACAACTTTTTTATATGTTGTAGTAAATCATACTCAATCAGGTTCTTCCAGTTCAGTGCGAGATCAGCAAGTAAGTTCAGAAATGACAATGCTTCGTAATAAGTTCTCCTATTTCCCGAATCTTATTAATATGGGAGATTTTAATACTGCTGGAAGTTATGAGTCAGGCTATCAGTCTGTTGTTAATGCAACAGACAGCACTACAATTTTATATGACCCTCCCTATTATCCTGATAAGCAATTGCTGTATCCGGGCAATTGGGATGTTACACCTTATTTGGTTGCACCTTATTTAACAACATCAACCCGATCATCTGCAAGTATACCTAACACTTGTGGTACCAGTGGAGGTGCAAAATCATGGTTTGATCATATTTTTATCTCACCATGGTTAGTTACCGGTGCTAATTATATGCAATATATTCCTAATTCGTATCAAACTATCGGTAATGATGGCAACCGCTTAGGAGTTGATATTAACAGCACAACTCCTGCTACAAACAACAGTGCTCCCTCTTCTGTTATTAATGCATTATTTCAATTTTCAAATAAATACCCTGTTATGCTTAAACTATTGGTAAAAGCAAACAGAAACAGAGTAAGTCCAACCGACCCTGTTGAAAAAAATTAATTTATGAATAAGAACAGTTTACTGATAATATTTTTATTGTTATGTCTTAACTCATTAAGCCAAAGCAATATTTCGCATTATATTTTTACTTCAGATGTTCATTTTGGTTTAGAGAAAAAAAACTTCAGAGGTAAAACAAATGTTACTGCATACGAAGTAAACAAAGCAATGATTGATGCGATGAACACTATTGCGAAGACTTCTTTACCAAATGATAAAGGCGTTGCAGCAAATACCGAAGTAAAATTTGTTGATGCTTTTATTATTACCGGAGATATTGCTAACAGACATGAAAAAGAGGTGCAGTCGGCAACTCAATCCTGGAAAGAGTTTGAAGACTGCTACTTACAAAAATTATCTATAACAAACAGTAAGGGAAGTAAAGCTCCTCTATGGGTTGTAGCAGGTAATCATGATGTAAGTAATGCCATAGGCCACTATAAGATGTTGAAGGATGAGAAAGATGAAAATGCTTATATCGGAATATATAACCTTATGTTGCAACCTTCAGTACTAAAAACTAAAAGCAACTTTAATTATACTACGGATAAAATTCATTACTCAAAAGATGTTGCAGGTGTACATCTGCAATTTATTAACCTGTGGCCTGATAGTTTAGAAAGAAGTTGGATGGAAAAAGATTTACAGAATGTTGCTGCTTCAACACCGGTATTCATATTTACACATTCTTATCCTGATGTTGAAGCGAGATTTTTTATCAATCCCAACACCAATCATTCCATCAATGAAAAAGATGGGTTTGAAAATTTATTAAGTGAAAGTTTTAAAGATGGTTATTCTTCTGAAAACCCTGCTATTATCGAGCAAAAAGAATTGGAAGTTTTTATAAGAAAGCACCCTAATATCAAAGCTTATTTTCACGGTCATTCTAATTACAATGAGTTTTATACATGGAAAGGTATTGACGGAACCATTGCCCTGCCTTGCTTTAGAGCTGATTCACCCATGAAGGGAAAGTATTCTGCAAAAGATGAAACCAAGCTATCTTTTCAACTGATAAGCATTGATGCTGAAAAAAAATTGCTAACTGTCAGAGAATGCTTATGGAACATCAACCTAACAAACAACAGCATAACATGGGGAAATACTGTTACCATTTCATTACAATAGTTATATAACAGTAAATGATAGATAGGTTGATAAAGAAATATCTCTCTGAAATATTTTAGTTTAGTGGCTAACTTTAATTACTAAACTTGATTATGAAAAAAATATTTTCTTTTCTTACATTGATAATATCGGCATTGTTTGTTAATGCACAAATACTTCCTTTAAGAGAGCAGGCTAAAGTGGTAGATGAAGTTTTGGCAGATAGATTGAATAATCTGCTTCCGCAATTAATGGACAAGAATGGTATTGACATGTGGGTGATGATTACCAGAGAATATAACGAAGACCCGATTGTTAAAACCATATTACCCGCTACATGGTTGAATGCAAGAAGAAGAACCATTATTGTTTTTTATAATAATGCTGAAAAAAAGGTTTTTAAAAAATTAGCAGTAACACGTTATGCAGTTGGCAATGAAATTCAAGCTGCGTGGGATATGCAACGATTTCCCGACCAATGGGATGCTTTAAAAAATATTATAGAAACCTATCAACCAAAAAAAATTGCTATTAATACTTCTGAAAATTTTGGTCATGCAGACGGACTGGATTATACAGAGCATGATTTATTAATGAAGAAACTGTCTCCAATCTATCAGCAAAGAGTTGTTTCATCAGAACCGTTGGCAGTAAGCTGGCTTGAAACCAGAACAGAAAGAGAAATGCAGATATATCCGCAACTCATCAGCATTACACATGCTATTATTGCAGAGGGGTTCAGTAATAAGGTAATTACACCCGGTATTACTTCAACAGAGGATTTGGTATGGTGGTTCAGGCAAAAAGTAAATGACCTCGGTTTAACTACATGGTTTCATCCTTCTGTAGAAATTCAAAGAAATGACGCTGCAACTTTCGATCATTTAAAAGCATTTACCAATGCAGATGTAAAGAATATTATACAACCCGGCGATTTATTGCATGTTGATTTCGGTATTACTTATTTACGCTTAAATACGGATGTGCAGGAACATGCTTATGTATTGAAAGCAAATGAAACAGATGCTCCTGTATTTTTAAAAGATGCATTAGCTAAAACAAACCGTTTGCAGGATATTCTTACAACACAATTCAAAGAAAATAAAACAGGCAACCAGATTTTAGCAGATGCATTGGCACAAGCCGGAAAAGAAAATATCAAAGCCAGTATTTATACGCATCCTATCGGTTATCATGGTCATGCAGCGGGACCAACCATTGGTTTATGGGATATGCAAAACGGCGTACCCGGCAGCGGCGATTTTCCCATGCATTATAAAACCTGCTATTCAATAGAATTAAATGCAGCCCATTTTATTAAAGAATGGAATAAAGAAATAAGAATTATGCTTGAACAAGACGGTTATTTTGATGCCGATGGATTCAGATACATCAATAACAGGCAAACACAATTACACCTGATTAAATAAAATTATTTCTTTTCAAAAGCCTCTAACATGCGTTTTACAAAACCATCCATTGCATTATTTTCAATCCATCGTACCACAGCAACAATATCGTGTTCTCTGTCAACATAAATAATATTGGTACCATTACCGATATGCTGAAAAGCTGTAGCAGGTGCAGATGGCAACATTTTCTTATCTGTATTTAAAAAGTAGTTCATATAACCATAGCCTGTATTTGCTTTGGTTGGTGTGGTAGATTGATTAATCCATTGTTCAGAAATTAATTGCTTACCGTTCCAATTGCCTTTATGTAAAGTAAGCAAACCGAAACGTGCCATATCGTAAGCATTAATAAACAAGCCACCACCGAAATGCCCGCCACCACTAACCGATTGAATCAATTTTCCATCTAACACAATCCATGAATTTCTATAACCTGTCCAATGCCAAGTATTACTTGCACCAATCGGGTTCATTATATTTTCTCTTAATACTTCTGGTAAGGGCTTACGCCAAACAGTTGTTGTGGCTAATGCTAACGCATTTACTCTGGTATCATTATATTTCCAAAAAGAGCCTGGTTCATTTCTTTTTCTGGTAAGCCATTCATTGGGTTTATCATTGGGCCTGTCTGCCCAATCAGGTTTGCCCCATAAGGTTCCTTCCCAATCGCTCACTTGCCTGAGCATATCATCCCAAGTAATTTTTTTATTATGTTCTGAAGAGAAGGGATATAGTAATTGTTGCTTACCCATATCTTCCGCACTTCTGTAAGCATTATTATTAAACACTTCAATCGGCGGAACATAAGGGTACACTTTATCATTCACACTTTTAATCAAAACTTTATCCACAGCTAATCCTACCACAGTTGAGAGTATGCTTTTTGTAACACTGTTGGTCATATCAACCTTATCAACATCGCCCCATTGAGCAATAATGTATCCTTTATAAACAATAATACCACTGGGGTCACCACGTTCTTCCAAAGGACCAACGGGATCGCTGTAAGGTTCTTTGCCAAAAGTCATTGCCTGAGCCAACTCCTGATTACGTGGCAACTTGGCTTCATTAGCTTTTGCAAATTGAATAGCATCAGCAATTTTCAAACTATCAATATCAAAGCTTACTAATGACTTGTGCTGCCAATTATCAGCAGCAGGGAAATAACTGGTTGGTTTTTGAGCGAAGGAAAAATTGATAAATAAAATTGATGACCAAAATAATAGTCGCTTCATAATAAAGGAAAATTTACTCTATCTAATAATTGAAATTGAGCCTGCTTTTTGTTTAATAATATTATCATATTGCCCTTTTATCTTAATCACATAATAATAAATTCCAATAGGCACCGGTTTATTATTTAAATTACCATCCCACTTAAAATTAGGATTATTTGTTTGGTAAATTATTCTACCTCCTCTATCAAAAATCTTAATATCAAAAAAAGAAGTTTGGCAGCTAATTCCTGCAAAAAAATAGTCGTTAACACCATCCCCATTAGGTGAAAAAATATTAGCTATGTTGAAATTGCATTCACAAATCTTATCTGAAACGTTAAAAGTTTCATTTGCTTTACCACAATAATTAGTTATTGTACACTTATAAATTCCCGGATTAATTGCAGTAAATGAATTGTTATTTGAAAAGTCTTGCCATAAATAGAAAGCTCCGGGTGTTGAGCAATCTAATAACAAGTAATCGCCCTTACATTTGGATGTATCTTTGTATAAGTCAATTGGAGTTTTTTGATAATTCACCAATATTGTATCATAAGCCAAGCAGCTATTAATATTTACTTGAACATGATAAACCCCATCTTTACTTACCAAAAAAGTTGAAGATGTTGAACCATCTTGCCATAGGTATAATGTTGAAGGTTCAGTCTGTTTTGCATTTAATACAAACTTAGCTTTATCACATAGTATAGTATCACCCGGAAAATTAATTTGTGGACTCGGCTTGTACCATACATTAATGGTATCCCGATAAAAGCAACTTCCGCGATTTATTTGAAGCCAATAATTACCAGGTTGAGAAATTATAAAAGAAGATTTATTTGAACCATCTTGCCATAAATAAGTTCCGGTCGTATCTGTTTTTACTAATAAGGTTTTTCCCTCGCATAATGTGGTATCTGCTCCTAATGAAAAAACTGGTATTTTCTGAAAAGAAACATTAATGTTATCAGTGTTAACACACTTATTATTATCTGTAATGATTACTTTATAATTACCTGTTTTATTAACAGTTATTTTTTGTGCAGTACTACCAATATTCCATTTATAAGATACAAAACCAAATCCTGCATCGAGTAATAAGTTATTTCCTTCACATAATGTTGTATCGTTACCCAACTTTATATTAGGCAACGAAAAAACTGTAATGTGAGAGGTGTCTTTAATAGTACAACCAAAACTATCAACTGCAGAAACTAAAAAAGTGGTTGACTGTAAAGTTTGAAAACTAATTTTTGTTGAGTCTATTACTTTAAAATTTACAGTAGGATTTGAAGTCCATACATAAGACTTATAACCCAACCCTGCCTGAAGTTTTAATGAATCTCCATAGCAAATGGAAGTATCTTTTATAATGTTGATATATTTTTGATTAACTTGACTTATTACTATTGTATCAGAATTAATATTATTACACGAATCTCTTACTGAAACATAATATGTACCTGGTTGCGATACTAAAAAAATACTGTCGCTACTACCATCCTGCCATTTATAAGAGAGAAACTTATTGGTTGCTCTCAAAGTTATCCTACTACCCGGGCAAATCGATGTATCATTTCCTAAATTAAAATATGCATCAACTGGTTTTGCCAAAATTGTTATGCTATCAGCCAAATATTGACAGCCGAAATTTCTTGCTATTTTTATTTTATGACTTCCATAGTTAAGAAACCTGACTTTTATTTCATTACTATTTTGAGAAACTACTTGAATATTATTGCTGTAAAATGCTTGATACCCACATGTACCATTACCTCTTATTTTAAAAGTGTACTCACTATTTAAATCACATAGTTTTTTTATTCCGTCTATTTCTAAATATGAGCATGAGTCTATATAAGAAGGGCAAAGCCAATTTTTTACAATTGCTATATCCTTTTGATTTGCAATAATATCTAACATTTTAAAATAATTAGTCGAAGAATCAATGTCCCATTTAAAATTTGATTCTTGTAAGTAAGTGTTACTAATTGAATAATTAATATTATAGAAATTGCACAAATTGTTGATTGTCCCCAAACTATCAATCTTTGCAAAAATTATATTTTTACCTCCATTGGGATTTAAAACAGAATTTAATCCAATACCAACGCTCATCAAACTATTATCAGTTCCAATTCCATCTTTATTGAAATAGTCTCTATAATAATCTGAAAAATTATATTGCCAACTTATCATGTCACTTTTATTTATTTTCATAAATATGTTGTGATAAGCGTATCCAGGTTGTAATTCTAGTGATTCTTTTGCAAATAAGGTAACGTAAAAACTACCATTAGCTAATGGAAACAATTTAAATCGATAGAAATCCGAAATTTTAAAATCACTAATATTGATTTGAAGAGATTTGATTATGTGCCCGGATGTGTCCATATACAAGTAATTTGGGATTATTGAAGATGAACCGAGTATACTATTAGTATTTCCGGCAATAAAAATATTATTATTTTGAAAGTTTATATCTCTAAAAATATAGCTATTATTAATACTATTGGTATAAGTCTTTGTCCAAATTAAGTTACCATTTGATGAGTTTATTTTTAGTAATAAGCCTTCAATTCTTTGAGAATTATTATCTACACCAGTATATCCACATAAGTAAATAAAATTATCTTTTACGGTTATACTATTACAAGTTGTGAAATTAAAATAAGAACCAGAATAGTTACGCTCTAATAATTTTGACCACAATAGTTTCCCGGTGCTATCTAATTTAAACACATTAAACCCATTGTAGGAAGTGTTCCAATCTGTATATCCAGTCAAAATAATATTACCACTTTCATCTTCTTTTATTAGATTAAATAAGGAATTACTAGGGATAAAAGAAATATTTTGTATGCTTTTTGCCCATTTTACATTACCATTTGGATCAAGTCTAATTAAAACATTCCCTTGAACTGCTCCAAATTGTTGAGCATAACATGCAGTTAATAAATCACCATTTTTACACTTCTCCACCTTATAATATGCAGAATTCTCTGTTAATGATTTTGCCCATTTAATGCAACCTGAATCATTTATATTTATTAATATTCCTGTAGGCTGGATAGCAACATTTGAATTAAAGTATTCCATATAACTACCAGCAACAATATTATTATCCCCATTCCCAAGAGTGATGAAATCATTAATAGTGTGTACTTGATACTTTCTAAAATCGGTACCAAAAACTGACAAACCTAAACTAAAGTGTTTTTTACTTATTGGGGGATTAATCCCAGTAAAAATAATTATGCAAGAACCGGTATCAACGCATATTCCGTTTGTAACAGCTAATTGTATTTTATAAATTCCAACTCCGCTAAAATTATTTATAAATGGATCGAATTTTTGAGGTTCATTAGTACCATAATAGTAAGGATAGCCATTCAATAACCACTTAAATGAAGTTGCACCAATGGATGTATTTATAAAATTTCCTCGGAATGTGTCTGCCACAACAATAGTATCATGCATATTGGTAAACTGGGCTTTTAATCCACAAGAATTCGTTTGTGCTGAAACAGATTTTAATAAAATGAGTAATGAAGTAAAAGTTAGTAGAAATCTCATAAACAATACTTAGCCACTTTACAATTAATGTAAGTTAATTAAATAATATAAACACTCAACAAAAAAAGGATTACAAATTTCTTTATAATCCTTTCAAAATATCTAATCAGCAATTTCAAATATTAAATATCTATCGCTTCACCGTAAGCTGCTGCAGTAGCTTCTTTTACACCTTCGCTGATAGTTGGATGCGGGTGAATAGCATTTAAAATTTCATGAGCAGTCGTTTCTAATTTTCTTGCAACAGAAACTTCGGCAATCATTTCAGTTACATTGTAGCCAATCATATGTGCTCCTAAAAATTCGCCATACTTAGCATCGTAAATTACTTTTACAAAACCTTCTGTAGCCCCTGCTGCACTTGCTTTTCCGCTTGCCATTAGAGGAAACTTACCAACTTTTAATTCATATCCTGCTTCTTTTGCTGCTTTTTCTGTATAACCAATGCTGGCAATTTCAGGCGTGCAATAAGTACAACCCGGAATATTGTTATAATCAATAGTATCAGGTAAATGGTGATGTTTCTTTTCAATGTAGGCCATATGCTCTGCTGCATTAATACCTTCTTTAGCAGCAACGTGTGCCAAAGCCTGCCCCGGACTACAATCGCCAATGGCATAAATATCAGGAACATTTGTTTGCTGATATTTATCAACTACAACTTTTCCTTTTTCAGTTTTAATGCCGTTTTCTTCTAAGCCTATGTTTTCGATATTAGCAACCACACCTACCGCACTTAACACTACATCTGCTTCTAAGCTAACTGTAGAACCATCTTGTTTTTTAACTAAGGCTTTAACCCCTGCACCTGTTGTATCAACACTTTCAACAGAAGCATTGGTCATAATTTCAATGCCTTGTTTTTTATATTGCTTTTCTAATTCTTTACTTATCTCTTCATCTTCAACAGGTACGATGCGTGGCATGAATTCAACAATGGTAACTTTAGTACCCATGCTATTATACACATAAGCAAACTCAACACCTATGGCACCGCTGCCCACAATAATCATGCTTTTAGGTTGGTTAGCTAATACCATTGCTTCTCTGTAACCGATAACTTTTTTACCATCTTGTTTTAAGTTGGGTAATTCACGGCTTCTGCCACCGGTTGCAATAACAATGTATTTGGCTTCAACAGTTTGTTTACTTCCATCGGCAGCAGTAACTTCTACTTTACCTTTTGATGCAATTTTTCCGTAACCCATAATTACATCAATCTTATTTTTCTTCATTAAGAATTGAACACCTTTACTCATTTTATCTGCCACACCACGGCTGCGTTTAATAACAGCACCAAAATCTGCACTACCGCTTGCGTTAATTCCGTAATCACTTGCATGTTTTAAATTTTCATAAACCTGAGCACTTTTTAATAATGCTTTGGTTGGAATACAACCCCAGTTTAAACAGATGCCCCCTAAACTTTCTTTTTCTATGATTGCTACTTTAAAACCTAATTGAGAAGCACGAATAGCAGCAGGATAACCGCCGGGGCCACTACCAATAACAATTACGTCGTATGCCATAACTATTTAAGATTTTTGATTTAAGATTTACGATATGATATAACACAACCGTAAAATGGAGTGCGAAAATACAGCCATCAACGCAAACGGAAAAAACTATTGCTATTACTTAGCTTCTTCTTGTAAAAGGCTTTCTATGGTTTTATTTATCCAGGTTAAGGTTCCGGGAGCAAGTCCTGATGTATGGAAACGTACAATACCTTCTTTATCGATAATTACATGAGTAGGATATAAACTAATGCCATAGGTACTTTGTGCAATGTAACGGCCATTATCTATGATGTGGTACTTGAATGGTGTGGTTTGTGTGAATTCCTTTATAGCAAATGCCTCATCTAATGCAACAGCAATAAAAACTACATTACTGCTGTCTGCATATTTATCTACAATTTTATTTAATTGAGGAATTTCTGCTCTGCATGGCGGGCAATTCACAAACCAAAAATTCAACACTACTACTTTACCTTTTAAATCTTTTATTGAAAATTTATTACCATCAATATCTTTTTCTTTAAAGGAAGCAAGTTTAGTTCCTGTTCTGAAAAACTTGCTTTCTGCGGGCTTGGGGGCATTGGCTTCCCTTTGAGCTCTCAGTTTTTCACTTTTAGCTTTTTGTTCTTCTGTAAAAAGATAAATAATAAATTCTGTTTTGGGATCTTTTGGATTTATGGGTTTAATACCGGCCTGATTGGTTTGCAAAAGCCTCTGCCAGATGCTATACGGATAAATTGTACCTGAAGAATCTTTAACTACAGTATCTGCATCGAGCTTAAATTTTATTTGTGCCGATAAATTTGTTACAATTATAATTGCGGTAATAAGTAAAAAGCTTTTCATTTTGCAGCGGTTTGATGTACAAATTAAATCTTTTTAGTATTTCTAAAGAATAAATTTGCCGAATAATGTACTGAACGTACCCGCCTACCGGCAGGCAGGCAAGTGAGTGACACAAAAGAAGTTTAATAGTTATTCTGTTGCTCGTAAACAAAAAAACTTCTCATTTCTTTCAACCAATTATTTTCGCAAAAATTTTTTCTGATGGAATTACAACAATTGATATTGGAAGCCTGGGCTAACCGTGAATTATTGAAAGATGCCAAATACAGTGATGCCGTACGTGCAGTAATTGAAGAAGTTGATAAAGGAAGACTAAGAACGGCTGCCCCGACAAGCCCTTCGACTTCCGCTCAGGGTGGCTGGCAGGTAAATGAATGGGTGAAACAGGCTATTTTACTATACTTCGGCATTCAGCAAATGCAAACCTGGGATGTAGCTCCGTTTGAGTTTTACGATAAAATGCTATTGAAGAAAAATTATAAAGATTTAGGTGTGCGTGCAGTGCCTCATGCTGTTGCACGTTATGGAGCTTATTTAGCAAAAAATGTGGTATTGATGCCGAGCTATGTAAACATTGGTGCTTATGTTGATGAAGGTACTATGGTTGATACATGGGCTACTGTGGGTAGTTGTGCCCAGATTGGCAAAGGTGTGCATTTAAGTGGCGGTGTAGGTATTGGCGGTGTATTAGAACCTTTACAGGCAAGCCCGGTAATTATTGAAGACGGTTGCTTTTTGGGCAGTAGAAGTATTGTAGTTGAAGGTGTACGTGTTCAGAAAGAAGCAGTGTTGGGTGCGAATGTGGTATTAACACAATCAACAAAAATTATTGATGTAAGCGGTGATAGTCCTGTTGAAATGAAGGGTGTGGTGCCGGCAAGAAGTGTAGTTATTCCGGGTACTTATCAAAAAGAATTTCCTGCAGGAACATTTGGTGTAAGCTGTGCATTGATTATTGGCAAACGTAAGCCCAGCACAGATTTAAAGACAAGCTTAAACGATGCTTTAAGAGATTTTAATGTGAGTGTGTAAAAGTTGATCATAGTCAATTGACCATAGTCCATGGACTGTTGACTGTGGACTATGGACTGTTAACTATGGATAATAGAAATAATCAAATACCGCTTTCAGGATTTATCATCGCACTAAGCGGTGCTATACTTTTTTCTACCAAAGCTATTTTTGTTAAACTGGCTTTTAATGCTGTACACGTTGATGCAGTAACATTGCTTACTTTAAGAATGCTATTTTCTCTCCCTTTTTATATTATAGCGGTTTTTATTGCACAACAAAAAGAATCAGCTGTAACACTTACTTTAAAACAATGGTTAAGTATTGCACTAATGGGTATACTCGGTTATTACTTAAGCAGCTTATTTGATTTTATCGGTTTGCAATATGTAAGTGCAGGTTTAGAAAGATTAATACTATTTCTTTATCCAACATTCGCTGTTTTAATAAATACTTTTTTCTTTAGAACAAAACTCAGCACTGTTCAAATTATTGCTTTGCTGTTAACCTATGCAGGTATTGGTATTGCTTATGTTGGCGAAATGAAAATTGATACTTCCAATCCCAACTTTTTTTACGGCTCGTTTATGGTTTTTCTTTGTGCTGTTACTTATTCATTTTATATTGTTGGTACAGGAAGAATTGTTAATAAAGTAGGTGTTACCAAATACACTGCTTATGTTATGTTGTTTGCAACTGCAGGTATATTCATTCATTTTTTATTTACAGAAAAAGCAAGCAATATTCATTTTACAAACGATACCATTTATTACTCTTTAGCATTAGCTATTATTGCCACAGTATTACCTTCTTTTATGATGAGTTATGGCATGAAGAAAATAGGCAGTAATAATGTGGCTATTATAACAAGTATCGGCCCCGTTTCAACCATTCTGCAGGCTCATTTTATTTTAGGTGAAAAGATATTTTTCTTACAGGTTTTTGGAACATTACTGGTAATTGCAGGCGTTATTATAATCGGCTGGAAAACAAGAAAAGATAATAAAGCTATTATTTAATAAAAACATTATACAACCAATAAACTGCAACCTCTGATATCGCTGTTATCTACTCTGCCGATTACTTCAAAGCTGCCATCTTCATACACAATGCCTGCATCGTCTGTTGCAATAAAAGAGCAGCTGTAAATATTGGCAAGGTCAATCACATTTAATATTCCTTTACCTGACAAGCTTATCTGTAAAGGGTCTTCTTCGCCTCTTACCAATACCTTCATCCAGGGCGGGCAAACAAATCTACCATTGCTTTTTGAGTAAGCCTGCGATAATAATTCCGTCATGCCATATTCAGAATGCACTTCGGTAACGCCCAAATTTTCTTTTAAAAAACTATGCACTTCGCTACGGGTTAATTCTCTTCTTCTGCCTTTCATACCACCTGTTTCCATAACAACAGTATGTTTCAGTTGCATTGTATATTTCTCAGCAAAATCCAGCAGTCCGAAGGTTACACCGATTAATAACGTTTTTTGATTGGCATTTTCCAACTCGGTTAAAATTGCTTTCAGCTTATCAAATTCATTCAAATAAAAACCGCTTTTAGGATTATTGGAAAGCTTAATCATTTCATCAACCATCATTACTAATGAAGAATTATTTCTTTCTAAATAAGAAGGTAACAAACCAATTACGCACCAATCTTTTACTTCCCCATAAAACAATTCAAAAGCTTTTAAAAAACTTGTTTTATAAATATTGATGTCTTTTACCAAATGCTGACTGTTAATGGCAGTGGTTGTTCCGCTGCTTTCAAAAATTTGTTGCGGTGTAAACAACGTTGAGGTAACAATATGCGTCTTATAAAAAGAAATGGGTAAAAACGGAATGTTATTCAAATTTCGAATTTCGGGTTTTGAATTTTCAGTATTGATTAAGTTGCACCATTGATGATAAACTTTATTATTTTGGTATTGAAACGAAAAGACCTCTGCAGTAATGGTTTCAAAATTACTGTTGACTTTAAAAATATTGTTAATCAGTTGCTCTTGGGGCATAATTGAATACAATGAATTGATTACATTTGAAATGAATTATAAAGTATGAAAACAAAATTATTGATAGTAGCGGTAATAATGTTTGCCATAAGTGCCTGCAAAAAAGACCAATTTACTTCAAAACCACAACTTTCATTTAAGAGTATTAATACAACTACTATCAGCAGTGGTGATATACTTAATTTTAATATTACATTCACTGATGCAGAAGGAGATATTCAAGACACTTTGTGGATTCAAAAGGTTTCTAAAACTTGTCCTAATATTCCCGGTTCTGGCTTCACACAAAAATATAAAGTGCCGGATTTTCCCGCTGTAAAGAATTTAAAAGGCTATTTTGATTTGTCTTTTATTTATGGCAGTAATGCTGCTTTGCCTACTGCAATAAGTATTACAGGTTGCGGTTCAAAAAATGATTCTTCTTACTTCAGATTTGTTTTAAAAGATAAAGCTCAGAATGTTAGTGATACACTTGTATCTCCTGTTATTACATTATTGAAATGATGCAGCGTGGCAATGCCATAGTACACTTTATTTTCTTCGGTAATTATTTTTATGGTTTATGTACAATCGGTCTTTCTGTTGAAGCAAGCCTGCAACAAAATTTTCCTTTAAACCCTTTACTGTACTACATTCTGTTATTTGCAGCAACAGTTTTGTATTATACCAAAGCTTACATAACAGAAGTGGCTTACAATACCAACAACAGGCGTTCTTTATGGTATATTAAAAACAGAAAGCTTGTTTTTAACAGTCAGGTTTTTTTAACGGTTGTTGCAGTTGTTTCATTGTTTTTTTTATTTAAAGAGGTATGGCAGCATTTATTGCAAACACAATGGCTGCAATGGTTTTTGTTTTTAATATTTCCAACGGTTGCTGCTTTTTATTATGGTTTAGAAAATAAATTATTAGGCAAATTCAACCTTAGAAATACCGGATGGTTAAAACCTTTTGTAATAGGTTTTGTTTGGGGTGGTTTGGTTACTGTTTATCCCGTTCTTTTTCATGCCATTGAAAAAAATATTCATTTTGAGATAAAGTTGAGAGGCTGCTTGCTGTTTATTAAAAACTTTATGTTTATAACAGTACTGTGTATTATGTTTGATATTAAAGATTATGCTGCCGACCATAACCAACAATTAAAAACATTTGTAGTAGCAGTTGGTTTAAGAAAAACTATTTTCTTCATCATTATTCCGCTTTGCATTATTGGCTTTGGTACTTTTTTAATATATGCTACATCTCAGGGTTTTTCTTTCATGAAAATTTTTCTAAACGCTATCCCTTTTATACTGCTGCTTATAGTTGCCTATTCATTGCATCAACGAAAATCTATCATGTATTACCTCGCTATCATTGACGGATTAATGTTGGTAAAAGCAATTTGCGGTACAATTGCAATGATTTATTTTTAATAAGTATAACACGAATTTTTACTAATTACAAGAATGTTTTTTTAATACCAACTTCAAATCATTTGGCATCGTTCCTTGCGTCGCACACTTGTACGATATAATTTTATGGCAGCATTTATTCACACCTAAAAACATTCATCAAAAATTCGTGTAATTCACTTTAATTCGTGTAATAAAATTTCTAACAAAATGGCAAAAGAAAAGAAAGTAAAAGCAAAGGCAACAAAATCTATTATAACAGATGCTTCTTATCAATTTCTGAAAAACTATATCAATACGCCCTCCCCTGTGGGCTTTGAGAGCAGCGGACAAAAAGTTTGGTTAGATTATATAAAGCAATACACAGATACCCAAATGGTAGACCCGTACGGAACTGCTGTTGGTATTATTAACCCCACAGCACCGTTTAAAGTTGTTATAGAAGCACATGCCGATGAAATAAGCTGGTTTGTAAATTATATTAACAATGAAGGATTGATTTATGTAAAACGTAACGGCGGTGTTGACCACCAGATTGCCCCTTCAAAAAGAGTGTTGATTCATGGAAAGAAAGGTGCAGTAAAAGCAGTGTTTGGCTGGCCTGCCATTCATACACGTTTGGGAACTGATAAAGAAACACAACCTAAAGTAGAAAATCTTTGGCTGGATTGCGGTGCCAGAAATAAAAAAGAAGTAGAAGCATTAGGTATTCATGTGGGCAGTGTGATTACTTATGAAGAAGGCTTTGATGAATTGGCAAACGGTTATTATATAGCCCGTGCATTTGATAACAGAATCGGTGGTTTTATGATTGCAGAAGTTGCAAGGCTATTGAAAGAAAATAAAAAGCAATTGCCATACAGTTTATATGTAGTGAATGCGGTGCAGGAAGAAATAGGTTTACGCGGTGCTGAAATGATTGCCAGAAGAATTAAGCCCGATGTAGCCATTATTACCGATGTTACACACGATACACAAACACCAATGATTAATAAAGCTGTTGAAGGAGATGTTGCCTGCGGTAAAGGCCCATCACCAACATACGGGCCTGCAGTACATAATAAATTATTGCAGTTTGTACAGGATGTTGCAGAGAAGAAAAAAATTCCTTTGCAAATGCGTACTGTAAGCCGAAGTACAGGAACTGATACTGATAGTTTTGCTTATGCTAATGATGGTTGCCCGAGTGTTTTAATTTCTATTCCGTTGCGTTATATGCATACTACTGTTGAAATGTTGCACAAGAATGATATTGAGAACACCATTCAGTTAATGTATGAAACATTGTTAGCGTTAACTCCTAAAACCAATTTGAGTTATTTGTAATGGTATTAGCAACTGTAAAACAAAGAATTTTATCCTCCTTAATTGATACTGCAATTATAGTAACCACTTTTTGTTTGTATGTAAGCTACTTTGGGAATTACGTTGAAGATGAAGATGGCTTACATAAACAGGTGACAGGATTTGCTGCACTATTGTTATTTATTATTTTATTGGGATATTTTGTTATTCCTGAAAGTTTAACTGGAAAAAGTTTAGGCAAAGCCGTATTGAAGATAAAAGTTGTTAAGCAAGATGGCGATAATATTACATTTAGCAATTCCTTAGTTAGGCATTTATTTGACATTATTGATTGGTTACCATTTTGTTTTATTGTTTATATAATTATAATGAAACGGACTGAATACAATCAAAGGGTTGGAGATATTGTTGCGAAAACAATTGTAATTCAATCATAAAAGTTGAATTATAAACAAAACGTACAAGTGTGCGACGCAAGAGAAGTATCATGGTAATTCAAATGCTTGCTCAATAAACTTATCTACACTTAAAAACAAAAAAAGCAAATTACTTATGTTTGCAATGTTATGAACAATGCTGAGAAAACTATCCGTATAGCTATTTTAGATTTGTATGAAGGGCAGGCCAATCAAGGTATGCGTTGCATTAGAGAAATTATTGCTGAATGGAGCAAACAAAATAACTTACAGGTTACCTATAATGAATTTGATGTTCGCCAAAAGTTAGAGCTTCCCGATTTAAGTTACGATGCTTATATATCAAGCGGTGGTCCGGGCTCTCCTTTAGATAGTGAAGGTACCAGGTGGGATAATGCATATTTCCAATGGTTGCAAACTGTTGAAGATTATAATAACAACGTTTTAAACAGCAACAAAAAATTAGTCTTTTTTATTTGTCATAGTTTTCAGTTGGCTTGCAGGCATTATAATATCGGTAATGTTTGTAAAAGAAAATCAACATCATTCGGTGTGTTTCCGGTACATCAAATTAATACAGATTTACACGAAATAATTTTTGATGGATTGAAAGACCCTTTCTATGCTGTTGACAGCAGAGAGTTTCAGGTAATTGAACCTGACAATGATATCATTGAAAAATTGGGTGCCACCGTTTTAGCTATTGAAAAAGAAAGACCGCATATTAATTTGCCCAGAGCAATTATGGCTGTACGTTTTAATGATTATTTCTTTGGTACACAATTTCACCCCGAAGCAGATGCCACTGGTATGAGTATGTATTTGCAGAGGGCTGATAAAAAACAGGCTGTTATTGATGAACACGGCGAAGCTAAATGGCAAAGTATGATTGAACAATTACAAGACCCAGATAAAATTATGTACACATACAGCCATATTCTTCCCAACTTTTTAAATGAAGTGGTGGGTGAGTTGGTGTAATAAGCTTTAATGATATTTTATAAATCCTTGCTGTAAGTGCAGGGATTTTTTTATTTTCATAAATTCTAAAAACTGTCTTATGGTTCCTTCAGTACGTAAATGGTTTAATGAAAATTTTACAGAAGAAAAATACAAAGCTTATTTGAATGAACTCAACAGTAAACACCCCGGTGCTATTGAGTTTCGTGTAGCTGAAACACCCGTTTTTGTTGATAAAGCCTTTACAGATAAAATAATAGATTGCTGTGAAAGTATTGTTGATGTTATTACACAACCCAACTTTAATGCATTGGTAAAAAATGCAGTACCTCAGGATGTTGTTGTACCTGATGAAACACCCTTCTCTCATTTTATTGCTTTTGATTTTGGTATTTGTGAAAATGAAAACGGTGAATTAGAGCCACAGTTAATTGAAATGCAGGGCTTTCCCACTTTATTTGCTTATCAAATCTGGCACGATGAAGTAACCCGAAAACATTTCAATATTCCTGAAAATTATTCTGCTTACTTAAATGGCTTTACTAAAGAAACTTATCAGCAGCTTTTAAAAGAAATTATTATTGGCAATCATGCTGCAGAAAATGTTATTCTTTTAGAAATTTTACCACATCAACAAAAAACAAGAATTGATTTTTATTGCACAACAGATTATGTTGGCATTCCTGTTATTTGCTTAACCGAATTAATTAAAGACGGTAAAGATTTATTTTATGAGAAGGACGGGAGAAAAATAAAAGTAGAAAGAATTTATAACAGGATAATTTTTGATGACCTTCAACAACAATCAAAAGAAATACAAGACAAAGGAAAAATTTTATTAGAAGAATTAAATGTTGAGTGGGTGCCCCACCCTAACTGGTTTTACAAAATAAGTAAGTACACTATACCTTTCATAAAACATAAATACATTCCTGAAACAACCTTTTTAGATGAAATAAAAACACTGCCCGCCGATTTAGAGAATTATGTTTTAAAACCTTTGTTTTCTTTTGCAGGGCAGGGTGTGGTAATTGATGTAACTGAAGATGATATTAAAAGAATTACCGACCCGCATAACTGGATTTTACAAAAGAAAGTAAAGTACGCCGATGTTATTACAACGCCTGATATTCCTGCCAAAGCAGAAGTTCGCATATTTTATTTCTGGAAAGATGGAGAAGCAAGACCAGTTGCCACCAACAATTTAGCACGTTTAAGCAAGGGTAAAATGATTGGTGTGCGTTATAATAAAGACAAAGAATGGGTTGGCGGAAGTTTGGTATATTTTGAAAAATAAATCCCTCGGTAATAACGCTGAATTTTTATGTGTTATTTGTATTTTCTGTAAGCAAATTTTAATCGATTTGTTTTGAACCAAGCTACAGTTTCTTTGTTTATACTTATGTTGCGTCGCACTCTTGTACTGTATCAATAAATTCAACATGAAGAAAATTTTACTACTCAATTTTTTAATTTTTTCAATTAACATTTTTGCACAGGATAATTACGAAATACAAGTCTACGGTTCACAAACGCAAGCTCCCAAATCAACTATTTTTGAATTACACAGCAACTATACTTTTATTGGTGAAAAAGATGTTGTAAAAGGTGTAAGACCTTCATACCATGCTTTACATGAAACATTAGAAATTACAACAGGTGTAACCAACAATTTTGAAATTGGTTTTTATTTGTTCAGTAATTACACATCGCCTTACGGTTATCAATTTGTAGGCACACATATCCGCCCCAGAATTATGGCTCCTGCAAGTTGGCATTTACCTGTTGGTATAAGTCTTTCAGCAGAAGTTGGTTATCAACGCCCTGAATATTCTGATCAAACATGGAGTGTAGAAGTGAGACCGATTATTGATAAAACATGGGGTAAGTTTTACGCGTCATTCAACCCAACATTAGGTATTGCTTTACAAAGTGTTGATGGCGGCCACACTCCTGTTTTTGAACCGAATATTAAAGCATCTTATCAATTCTTTAAAAAAGCATTTTTAGGAATTGAATATTATGGAAGTCAGGGTCCCATAAATAATTTCGCTAAATTATCAGACCAATCACATGCTATTTATTTAGCATACGATTTAACAGGTTCGCCCCAATGGGAACTGAATATCGGTCCCGGTTGGGGCTTAACACCTGCTACTGAAGGTTTTGTTTTTAAAATGTTAGTTGGCAGAAGAATTAACTGGGGAAAAAAGAAGAAATAATTATTTCAATTTTAATCTCCATCCAACATACAACATTCTTCCTGTTATTGGTCCCCAAATCATGGATGCATCAAAGTATTGCCCGAATGGTTGATTGGCAGCAACAATTGCATTTGGTTGCGTAAAGCCGGTTATATTTTCTGCTCCAACATAAACATCCATCGGATATTTTTTACCGAAAGATTTTGAAACCTGTACATTCATCAGCACATAATCCTGCGAGTAATTAGCTAATTGAAATTGGGTTGTGTTAGCACTTGTATTCGGTAATCTTTTCACACCATTATAAGTAACCGTATAATTAAATTTCCATGCGTTGGTTGTTGCATAATCTAAGCTTAAGAAAGCTCTGTGCGGTGCCAACAATGGTTTTTCTAACAACACGTTGTTGTAAGTTGTTTTAACATCAAAATATCGGTAAGCCAATCTCACTTCAAACTTTTTCAAGGGCTCTGCATTTAATTCTATCTGATAACTGTTGGAATAAGATGGTCCGTTCAGGTTATAAAACCTTATTGCTCTGGCATACTCCAAATCTGTTACCACCTGATTAGTAAAATCATTCCTGAAATAATCAATGCTTACAGTTGCATCTCTTGAAAACAGTTTAAATTTTTGATCAACTGTAATGCCTTTATTCCAAGCCACTTCGGGGTTTAAGCCGTAAGCTTTTCCTGCCTGGGGGTTAATAATATTTACTTGCCTTGCACTAACAAACACACTTGTATTTTCTGCAAAAATATTGGCAGTGCGTTGTCCTCTTCCGGCACTCATTCTTATTACTGTCCCTTTAAAAGGTTCATAACGAATATTTAATCTCGGAGTAACAAATGAACCGAATAAATTATTATTGTCTACCCGCAAACCCGCTACAGCACTGAATTTATCACTTGGCGTAAATGTGTATTCAAAGAAAGCACCGGGAACAATTTCTGTTCTTGTGTACAATTGATTTTTAAAAATTTCATTATAATCATCATAACTAAAGCTTATACCTGTTCTGAATTTATGCTCTGTTGTGTTAATGATTGATTGGTAAATAAAGTTGGTATAAAAACTCTTTTGCTTTGCATTATAATCAGTTAAGCCGAAGTATGCATTTTGTTGATGATTAATAGCAGCTAATTGCAAACCAACACTTTTATACCGTTGTTGAGGAAACACATAACCCAGCTTTCCAAATAATTCATAACGCTCTGTTTTTATTCCAACACCATAAGCATTAGTGGTGCCTTTATCTTTAGAAGGGTTAAAAGCTGTTTGGCCTGCAATCTTATCATCTATCATTGCTTTAACACCAACTTGTGCTAATAAGCCTTTGCTGTTATCATACTTATAACGATTAACTAAACTGAATAAATTACCCGTTGGCATATCTCTGAAACCATCTTTGTTTTCATCCATTGAAGTATTATTAGAAAAATCATCATGCAATAACAAAGCTGTTGACCAGTTCTTATTCAATCGTTTTGATACATTCAAATTCAAGTCTGTTTTACCAAAATCATTTACGTATGCATTGGCTAATAATTTTTCTGATGATTCGGGTTTCTTCAATTCAACATTTATTTGCCCAGCAATACTTTCATAACCATTAGCAACAGAGCCAACACCTTTTGTTAATTGAATACTTTCAATCCACGGGCCTGCAATAGAATTTAATCCCAATGGTGTAGCCAAGCCACGCGGGCCGGGAAGATTTTCAACCGTAAGTTGACTATAGTTTCCACTTAAACCCAATAACTGAATTTGTTTTGAACCGGTAACAGCATCGTTATAAGAAACATCTACAGAAGGGTTTGTTTCAAAGCTTTCACTCAAATTACAACAGGCTGCTTTCAGTAATTCGCCTCCTGTCATTATCTGTGTTCTGAAGGTTTCTAAAGAAGAAACATAGCTTGTTCTTCTTTTACTACTAACCGTTACTTCAGTGAAATTTTTCTTAGCAGCCAACACTATTTTAAAAACATTTTTATCTGCAACATCAATAGTATCTGAAACATAACCTGTGTAACTAACAATCAGTTTATTATTGCTTTGTATAGGTTTAATGTTGAAGACTCCGTAATTATCTGTTACTACCCCTTTATCACTGCCCAACCAATATACACTTGCGTTTTGCAGAGGATTAAATTTTCCTTTGGCATCTTCTTCTACTACCACACCTTTTATTGTTTCAGCGTTATTAATAGTTATTGAAGCTGTTGAATCACTTACTGTTTGCTGTTTCTCATCATTAACAGTCAACTCTCTGTAATGACAACAATTTGGCAGTTGTTTATAGATAATATCTTTTGCTTTTTTATCTTCCAAATCATGACCGGCTGCCAGAATTTTATTTTTTATTTTATTGAGTGTAATTACGCTTTCATTGTAAGTAACATTTAATATTTTGCTATCAACATTCCAAACAGCATTACTTACTCCTTTTAATTTTACTGCGTTTTGTATTCTTGCTTTACATTGTTCACAAACACCTGCAACAAAAAAAGAATCATTTTTTTCTGTTGACTGGGCAATTGTGAAATGAAAGCATAAGAAGCCAATGAGCAGCATATATAAATACTTCATTGCTCATAATTTTTTCAAAGCATATTCTCTGAACATGAATAATAACCTATGGAAGCGTTAAACCCTTCCATAGGAAAATACCTGACTTAACTTTATTGTTTTTTACTTACTGCCGGAGAAGCTGTTCTATCGTATTGGCAGCATTCATCTAATTTTTTATAAGCTGCATCTGTTGCCTTTACATCTTTGGTATCATAACCTTTTGCAGCTACAGCCTGCTCAATTTTTAAAGGCGTAGTAGTGGCAGCATATTTTACAACTAATTGTTTGGTGTCTTTATTCCATATTGCATAAGAAGCTCCGGCAGATTTTGCAGCAGTTTCTATATTTTTTTTACAACTTCCGCAGTTACCGTTTACAGCGATGGTGTCTGTTTTAACTGCGTTTTGAGCAAAAGAAAAATTAGCAATAACTAATGCAATAACTGTTGATAAGATATATTGAGTTTTCATTTTGAATGAATTTAATTGTTTGAATTATTTTGTTTTGATGAACCCCGACAACGGTTAAAACCTTGTTGGCGGTTGTATTTATTTATAGTTGAATAATGAACAGAACGCACAAGTGTGCGACGCAACTAAAGCCAAATAGGTATTCTATAGCTTAGTACAAAATAAAAAAATCAAATTCTGAAAACGCAATTGAGCAGATAAGTAGATTGCCCGTTTAATAAAGGCGGTGCATGAGGGCTGTAAGTAATTTGGTTTTTCTTAATTATGTTATTTTGTTCTGCTAAAAAATAATCTGATTCTATAACAGTAACAGGCAATTGAATTTTAAAATCTGCGTAAGAGGCTTTGTGATTATCTTCTAACTTAACAAAATGATGTTTTGTTTTACAACAACTTTTATTGCTATCAGCCTTTTTACAGCAACAGGCTTTTTTATTGGTAAGCTGAACGTTGGTAGTTTTTAGTTTACCCATACAGTAATGCATACTAACCACCATACCACTGCTGACAGTGAAATACAGAACAGTTATTATGAATACTATAATACGTTTCATTACGGGTGTAAAGTTATCGTTGAAATTATTGAATGTAACAAAAAATTTGTTAAACGGCTTAATTTACAAAACTCCACCACACACCAAAACGGAACCAGAATGTTTGATGTGGATAAGATTGCGGGCTAACATTATACTTACCAAGTTCTGAAGTAGTTACTATTAATGTATTTATATTTTCAGCACGTATAAAAGCTTTAAAGCCTTTTATGCGAAAATGAAAAAAAGCATTTACATCGGGCCTGTTAGATGTTGTATAAGTTGATTGATAAAAGAACTGGCCTGTAAATGGCGAATAATTATCTGCCTGATAATTGCTGTAATATCTTATTTCAACACCTGTTGAAAGAAATAAGTTTTTATAGAAATTACCTTCAAAAGCAATTCTGTTGCGGGCTAGCAAAGATGGTACATGTACAGCATCGCCTGTTGTTTGCTGCAAATGCAATTCGCTATACCAATTAATGTATTTGGTTAAACGAAACTTTTTTTCTGCACTGATATGTAATACATTGAACAAACCTGTTTCCTGCCTTGCAGTAAAAAAGCTATCCATAAACACATAGTTGCTTACTAAATAATACTCTCCGCTTAACTTAAAAGCAAGCTTTGGGTTTTCATATTCAGCAAATAATCTTGTTGTATTTTCTTTATTAAAACTTTGCTTGTTTTTTATAGGGAAAGTGGTTAACGGATTAAAAATGAACGAAGGAGTTCTGTTTACATTTTGAAAACCCAATTGCAGGTTGCCCACTGTTTTACTTAATTTTCTTTTTAAGCTAATAAAAGCATTATAATCACCTGCATTCATTCCTGTTAAATACAAATTGCCTGTTGCTTCAATATCCCAAACTTGATTACGAGTTCTGTTTCTATATTCAGCCAATGCATAAACATTGTAAAAATTATGAACAGCAGTATCTCCAAATGTGCCTTTTAAATTCTGTAAAGCTGCACCTACTTTAAAAAACTGGCTTTGGTTGTTTTTTTCCGGAAAAGAAATGATACTGAACTCATTATTAACAATACTCCATTTTTCTTTAAAGCTTATGGTATCATAAACTCCGATTGTTGGTGTTGCCGGTATTTGATAATTAAAATAAGTTAAATAGTTAGAATCAACTGCATTAACATCTCTGAAATTATACAGATGCGTACTTATAGATAAAGTATGTTGAAACCTTAAACGTGCATAAAATAATTTAATAACAGATGAATCAGTAACAATAGAATCTTTCTGTCCGAAATCATATTGATGGCGGTAAAGAATAGTTGAAGTTTGATAAATATTTCCTGTATTAACTGTTGTATTGAAAGGATTGCGGGATTGTGTGCCTGCTAATCCTAATCTTGATAAAGCCTCAAAAGGGTCACCAAGAGTTAAGCTATTTAGTTGAGATAAACTTTGCAAGCCGCCATTTTCTGAAGCAGCATTTTTATTACTTACAATCACAAAAAAACTTTCATACCGTTTATTAGCTGTTTGATAATGTGAAGTAAACCTAATGTTATTCAAACTTGCATTCTGTAATCTGTATAATCCGGGAGAATTAGAAAATCTGTATTCTACTGCAAAGTTGAAACGCGGGTTACGGTTTTGCGTATGCAATAAATTTACCATCTGTTCACTCTTGCTTCCCAATAGATAAGAAAGCTCTGTATAAGGTCTTGTTGTTTGAAAAAACTTTGAGTTTTCAATCGAATAATTAATGGCATCATATTGATGAAAACCTGCATCCCACCCCGACTTTAGTACAGGCGTAAAAACTAACGAACGGGAAGCGGTTCCGAAATTCCCTAAATCATTCATCCAGTATTGTAAAGGAAAACGGGTAGTAAAATCATTAATAGAAGAATCTAAAGTTCTGTTTCTGGTAGAATCGTAAAAGCGATAAAAAATGGTAATAGAATCTGCATATCTATCTCTGTGTTGCAAAGAATCATTGCCACTTTTCTTTTTTATAGGGTTGCCGTTTCTATCGTAAGTAATGCCCGTATTATTGGTAGAGCCTGAAGTTGTTTCCAACGTTCTTTGAGCCCGAACAAACACAACAACAAAAGTTGCAATAAATAAACAGCCTATTTTTTTACTGAGTAACAATGAATGCATTAGTACAAATAATGCTGCAAATTAACAGCAAAGCAGCTAATGAAAACGTTAAGAGGAAATTTGTTTGGGTAACAGGCTTTGGTATTTCATGGCATCACCTGTTGCGTCGCACTCTTTTACGTTTATCTTTCATGGCAACAACTTAACCAATCAAACTTTTAACCGCAGCCAATAAATCAACAATAGAAAATGGTTTGGTTAAATATTTATTGGCTCCTAAATCGTTTCCGCGGTTTTTATCAATGGCATCGGCTCTTGCAGTAAGAAAAATAAAAGGAATATTTTGTGTGGCAGTATCTGCTTTTAATTGTGCCAATACCTCAAAGCCATCAATACCGGGCATCATAACATCACTTACAATAATATCGGGTAAAATCTGTTTGGCTTTGGCAACGCCATCAATTCCGTTAACAGCAGCATGACAAGTGTAGCCTTTTAACTGCAACATTTTTACAATGTTATTGCGAAGAAATTCTTCATCTTCTATTACTAAAACAGTAGACATTGCAATGTATGATGAATGATGTATGATTTTTAAATGTCGGATTAATGCTTCAAAACTTGCAACTTGCAACCGGTAACCAGTAACTCAATAAGGAAAATGTAATCTAACCACTGTTCCCTGCCCTTCTGTACTTTGATAATCAATTTTACCATTATGTTTTTCTACAAAGTATCTTACCACAACCAACCCCAAACCTGTACCCTGAATATCGCCAACATTAGCTCCTCTTTTAAATGATGTTCCTAAATCGTTTAAATCATGTTCCGGTACACCGATACCAAAGTCTCTGCATACAATACTCCAGTTATCATTACCAAAGAAAATACGAATGTTCGGCTCAGGGGTATTGGGCGAATATTTAAAAGCATTATCAATTACATTACTTAATAGATGACGCATCATAAACCTGTCTGCCTTTACCAATCTGTTTGCCCCTCTTGTTTCCAAATGCAGGCTGCGTCCGTCTTTCCAGGGATTATACTGCTGAGTAATTAACTCCTGTATAAACACAATCATATCAACTTCACTTGGGTTAAAGTTTACTTTATTGGCTTCAATTCTGCTTACCAACAGTAACTCATCCATTAAATCTTTTAAACGTTTTACTTCTTCGCTTATGCGTTGTGTGTACGATTGTAATTCTTCTTCAGCAGTTGTTTTATCTTGCTGTAATAATTCTAATATTTCTGCACTGGATTGTATAACAGACAGCGGCGTTCTTAACTCATGCGAAACCATGTTTACAAAAACGGTTTTCATATCACTCAGCTGTCTTTCTTTTTCCAGCACTTTCATTAATTCTTCCTGAGCTTTTATCTGGTCGGTTATATCCACCATAAAGCCTGATACTCTTAACTCCTCTTTGTATAAACTATAAAATCTGCGTAAGTAATATTGAAAATGTTTTTCATCGCCCTTATCAAAAACTACTTTAATTACACGTTTTATTTTATCTGTTTCTGTATTGCTTCTTAATTCGGCTATGTCCGTTTTTAATAAGCGGTTATTTTCTTCGCTGAAAAATTTTTCTAAAGATTCTCCCACACTTTCATAATAAGATTTACCCCAAACCTTTTCCCACAAAGGGTTTACATATTGCAGTTTATTATTTTCATCAATAATAAAAACAGCTTCATCTAAATCGTTCAATAATTTTTGATATGTTTCAATACTTCGCACTAATAATTTTTCGTTTTGCCTTATTTTAGAAATATCTACTCCGTAGCCAACAACAAACTCTACATTTTTATCAGCGTTAAAATAAGGGTAAAAATGGCGAAGATTATAAATTTCTCTGCCTTGATTATTCACATGCTTTTCTTCAAACTGAACTGTTTGATTGGTTTGCAGCGATTGCTCAAAATAATTGCGTCTTGAAATAGCTTTTTCAAAACCTTCACTTTTAGATAAACTGTAATCAAAATCATCTTTTCCAATTAACCACTTACGCATATCTTCTTTGCTAACAGCATTTTTATTGGCAAAAAGATATTTATGATTGGCATCGAAAATGGTAATATCGGCAGGTATATTATTTAATACTTTTTCGTAGAATGCCTGCTGCTGCTCGCTTTTATTAATTAATTGCTTATAATCGCTTACATCTTTATATAACCATAAATGAGCTTGTTCTTTGCTCATAGGTATATAATCAACTGAAATTATTTTGCCGTTATTTAAAACCAGTTCGGCATTATAAAGCTTTGAATTATTTTCCTTAATCTCTGTATTAAAATCAATAATGTTTTCAGGCTCGGCTATTTGCTTATTAAGCTGTTGCAATAATTCAGTTGAGTTGGTGCCGGTAAGTTGAGAGGGTGTTTGCTGCAGGTTAAATAAATGGCAAAAGCCTTCGTTTACATATTCTATTTTATTGTTGCCATCAATAAGTAGAACAGCTTTATTAATATGTTCTAATACAAAACTCAGCTTATCTGCATAGGCAGCTGCGTTTGTATTATGTAAAGGCCAATTCATAATAATTGCTTATGCACGAGCCGATAATATTTTGCTTATCAACTCTGCTTTTGAGTTTACACCCAGTTTGTTATAAATATTTTTCAAATGGTCGTTAACAGTTGTTGCAGAAATACCTAACACATTGGCAATTTCTTTATAAGTAAACCCGTTCACCAATTGCTCAATTACATCATTTTCTCTTGCAGTTAGTTTATCGCTCACAGGTTGTTGCTTTTTCTGCCCGAGATTGTTTACTCTTCCGATGATTATTTGTGCTATTTCAGGAGATATTAATGCACCGCCATTCTTTACAATTTCAATTTGCTTTTTTATTTCCTGTAATGAAACTGGCTTTAATAAATAACCGTTTGCACCTTTTGAAATAGCCTGCCAGATTGTTTCTTCATCATTATTACCGCTAAGAATAACAAGGTGTGTTTCTTTATACTGCTTATTAATAATGCTTACACCTTCCAAACCAGATATACCCGGCAAACCGATATCAAGAAAAACAATAAACGGATCGTATGTTATATTATTCCTGTTAGCAAGAAACTGTTCTATACTTGAGTATGAGAAAACCAAATCAACCTCTTTATCTAACTTAAAAAAGGTTTCAAAGTTTAGTCTCAACTTAGGATCATCTTCTATCAAACCTACTGTTATCATTTTTTATTTTAAAAGTAACTGTTGTTTTTCATTTACATAAAAGAAGGGGCTCTGTGCAACGCCCCTTCATGGTTCTTCAACATTGGATTCTAAACTCTGATTTACACAGATGAGGTTTAGTTTTTCACGGAATGCTGGATTTGGATTCTAAAAACCTTCTTTAATTCGTTTATAAGATATTGGATTGAATACGTTTGGATAATGATTTTAAAAATGGTTTTTCATGGAATATTGAACTTTACGATAAAACTTTTTTGATATTGGATATTGATATTGAATTTTAAAAACTTACTAACCCTTGTTTGTAATTACACTGTAAAATTGCAATCCGTTCATCCCTTATACAATCCCTTGAATTAGGGGATTCTATTTTTGTTATTTGAAAGAACTGTTGCAAATCGTGTATCAATCATTGCAACACAAACTTCGCTCTACTCACCTCTCTGTACAATCCCTTGAAATAGGGATAATGAATTATACACAAAAGCTCGTTGGCAACGAGTGCATATTATATTTGTTGTTTAACCTTATTTGTATGAGTGAATTATTAACACAGTTACACGAAACTGTAGCTTACATAAAAAGTAAAGTAAACATTACTGCTAAAGCAGGAATTGTTTTGGGCAGTGGTTTAGGCAACCTTGCAGAAGTGATTAAAGCAGACGTAAGTATTCCTTATACAGATATTCCGCACTTTCCGGTAAGTACTGTAAAAGGGCATGGCGGTAAATTAATTTTTGGTGAATTAGGCGGTGTAAAAGTTGTTGTAATGAGTGGCCGTTTTCATTTTTATGAAGGCTATTCTGCACAACAGGTAGTATATCCCGTTCGTGTAATGAAGATGCTGGGGTTAGAATATTTATTATTGTCTAATGCAGCAGGTGCAGTTAATCCAACTTATAAAGTAGGAGATTTAATGTTGATTAACGACCATATCAGTTTTTTTACTGTAAACCCTTTGTTGGGTAAAAATGAAGAAGCATTAGGCACACGTTTTCCTGATATGAGCGAACCTTATAATCATGAATTATTAAAGAAAGCCAAAGCTATTGCTGCTGAAAAAAATATTCCCGTTCATGAAGGTGTTTACACGGCTGTAACCGGACCAACATTTGAAACACATGCAGAATACCGGTTAATAAAAACTGTAGGTAGTGATGTGGTTGGAATGAGTACCGTGCAGGAAACTATTGCAGCAGCACATTGCGGTTTAAAAGTTTTTGCAGTAAGTGTTGTAACAGACTTAGGTATCCGAGAAGATAACAGTATTATTACACATGAAGAAGTATTGGCTGCAGCAAAAGAAGCAGAACCAAAGTTGACAACCATCTTTACTGAATTAGTTAAACAACTGTAAAATTATTGTTGTCATTTCGAAGGTTCCCCGAATTAGTTGGGGCAAGCTGTGCCTGAGAAATCTCTGAGTAATTTTTATACCTATCTAAATGCAGATTTTACAGTCTGCATTTTTTATTCATTAATACCAGTAATTGCAAAAGCCACCTTTTTTTCTTCGGTAACGATGAAATCGTGATTGGAAAAATGCGAAGCATATTTTTTCAAAGAAGAAAAATCAGTGGCGTTGCAATTACGAAGCCTTGCGGCTTGAGCAAAAAATTTTTTTCTTTTTTATTGGCGAGATTTCTCGTTTGGCAAGAACCAAATCTCGAAATGACATTTTACTTATCGCTGGTAATGTTAACTTCAATTTTTATCTATATTCAACTCTCAAAACCGCATTATGAGAAAAATTATCGCTTCACTCCTGACACTAATCATCGCATCAAACAGTCATGCACAATTATCAGATACTGAAAAGAAAATTATTACTTACTTAAAAGAACACATGAACGATGCAACCGCTATGTTGAAAGAATCTGTGAACATTAACAGCGGTTCATTAAATATAGAAGGTGTTAAAAAAACAGGTGCTTTGTTTGCTACAGCATTACAAAAAGCAGGTATGCAAACAGAATGGGTAAGTTTACCCGATTCATTAAAACGTGCCGGGCATTTAGTGGCAACACATAAAGGAAAGAAAGGGAAAAAATTATTTTTAATTGGCCATTTAGATACTGTATTTGAACCTGATATGCCCGCCAATCCATGGACTTTATTAAATGATTCTACTGCAACAGGGCAAGGTGCTAACGATATGAAAGGTGGCGATGTGGTTATTATTATGGCTCTTCAAGCCTTGAACAATATGCATTTACTTGATGATGCAACGGTTGTTGCCTATTTTACCGGAGACGAAGAAAGTGCAGGAAGACCAACCAATGTAAGCAGAAAAGATTTTATTGAAAGAGCGAAACAATGCGATATTGCTTTAGGTTTTGAAGGTGCACAAGGCTTGCACACTGTAGCTACTGCGAGGCGTGGTGCCAGCGGCTGGAAGTTGGCAGTTACAGGTACAACTTTTCATTCAAGCGGTGTTTTTAAAAACGGTTACGGAGCTATTTATGAAGCTGCCAGAATTTTAAATGAATTCAGAGAGCAGTTAAGCAATGAACAATACTTAACATTCAATCCAGGTTTAATTGCCGGTGGTTCGGATGTTGTTTATAATGAAGAAAAAGCTTCAGCACAAACTATCGGTAAAACAAATATTGTTTCTCCTGCCTGTTATGTTACAGGTGATTTACGCTTTTTAACTGAAGCACAAAAAGAAAATGCAAGAGCTAAAATGAAAGCCATTGTTGAAAAGCATTTAAAGAATACCAATGCCAAAATTACTTTCAGCGATGGTATTCCTGCAATGGAACCAACAGAAGGCAATAATAAATTAGTAACTGTTTTAGATAAGATAACAAAAGACTTAGGTATTGGTGAAACCAAAGCAGGCGACCCTGGCAATCGTGGTGCAGGAGACATTTCTTATATAGCCAAATATGTTGATTGCTTAGATGGTTTAGGTGCTTCAGGTAATGGAGCTCATGCACCCGGAGAAACTATTAACTTAAAAGAATTTCCTTATTTAATACAACGTGCAGCCATATTGATTTATAGATTGATTAAAGAATAAAACATAAACATTCACAACATAAAAGCCTCGCAAATTATGAGGCTTTTATGTTTATGATATTCTAATAATCTAAATGATGCTCTTTTATTTTCTCCAACTCTGCCAACTTCTTTTTATTGTAAGCAATTTTTGAAATTACTACAAATAAAACAGGCACTATAAATATTGCCAACAAAGTTGCAGCCAGCATACCTCCTAACACTGTAAACCCAATAGTGCTGCGGGCTACAGCCCCTGCACCACTTGCAAATGCCAATGGCAATACACCTAATATAAATGCTAATGAAGTCATGATAATCGGTCGTAACCGAAGTTTAACAGCTTCTAATGTTGCAGCAATAATTTCCATACCACTATCAACACGTTCTTTGGCAAATTCAACAATTAAAATAGCATTCTTTGCTGCCAAACCTATTAAGGTTACCAAACCAATTTGTGCATATACACTGTTACTTAATTTAGGGAGAAAAGTTAATGTTAATATGGCACCAAACGCACCAACAGGTACTGAAAGTAATACCGAGAAAGGTACAGCCCAACTTTCATACAAAGCAGCTAAGAATAAAAACACAAATAAAATAGATAATGAAAAAATATAAACTGTACTTGAGCCTGCATTAATTTCTTCTCTGCTTAATCCTGAAAATTCATAGCCATAGCCTGCGGGTAAAACTTTGGCAGCTACTTCTCTTAATGCCTGAATTGCCTGACCACTACTATAACCTTCTTTTGGTGTACCGTTAATTTCGGCAGTACGGAAAAGGTTATAATGTGTAATTAACGGGGCACTTTCCACTAATTTATAGTTGATTAGTGTACTAAGCGGTAGCATAGTGCCGGCCTGGTTTTTAACATAATACTGTTCTAAGTTTTTTATATCTCCTCTGAACAGCGTATCTGCCTGTGCCACCACGTGAAAGTTTCTTCCGTAAGCAGTAAAATCATTTACATATCGGCTGCCTAAAAATGTTTGCATAGTATTATAAACATCAGCTAAAGACACTCCTAATTTTTTACATTTCTCTCTGTCAACATCAACTTGATAGCCCGGTGTTCTTGCAGTAAAGTATGAGAAGGCGGATGCTATTTCAGGGCGTTTATTTACTTCTGCAACAAAAGTGTTTACTGTTTTTTCAAAAGCTTTAATATCATCAATACTTTCTTTTTGTTCCAACTCAAAAGTAAAACCTGCTGTTTGTCCCAAACCCGGTATGGCAGGCGGTTGTATCACTCTTATATTGGCTTCTTTAAATGCGGCAAAACGTTTTTGCATTTCTGCAATTATTGCCTGTAGTTGTTGTGTTTTATCTTTTCTTTCATCCCACGGTTTTAATTGGCAGAAGATGGTGCCGCTGTTTGATTTTGTTGCGAAGGTTACCACATTCAAACCGCCTAATGCTGCAAAGTGGCCTACACCAGGAACATCTTTTACAGTAGCCATTACTTTATTCAGTAAATCAAGGCTGCGTGCAGTTGATGATGCTTCAGGCAATTCAAAAGTTATATAAATTCTTCCTTCATCTTCTGTAGGAATAAAACCTGTAGGTTTATTTTTAAAGAGAATACCTGTTCCAACAAATAAACACGCTAATAATACTAATGCATAAGGTGCAGCTTTAATGGCTTTACCAACTCCGCTTTTATAATTGTTTGATGTTCTTTCAAACCATTGATTAAACTTATAGAAAAATTTATTAATGCCCCTCGACTTATTATCTAAATGCATTGGCTTTAATAACATGGTACATAATGCAGGTGTTAATGACAATGCTACAAACGCAGATATTAAAACTGAAATAGCAATAGTAATAGCAAACTGTTGATACAACCTTCCTACAATACCCGGAATAAAACCAACAGGTACAAACACTGCCGCCAGAATTAAGGCTATGGCAACTACCGGGCCCGATATATCTTTCATAGCTCTGGCTGTTGCTTCTTTAGGTGTTAGTTTTTCATGGTCAATATAATGTTGTACTGCTTCAACTACCACAATTGCATCATCTACCACAATACCAATAGCCAATACAAAACCAAACATGGTTAATGTATTAACCGTAAAACCAAGAGGCACAAAAAAAGCAAATGTTCCGATAATTGAAACGGGGATAGCCAAAACAGGAATTAATGTAGCTCTCCAATTTTGTAAGAATAAAAACACAACCAACACAACTAACCCTAATGCTTCTACTAATGTTGTTACTACTTCATCAATAGAAACTTTTACTACTGAAACAGATTCAAAAGGAACGATATAATCAACATCTTTAGGAAAAGATTTTTTTAATTGATCCATTGCTTTATAAACACCATCTGCTGTTTCTAATGCATTACTTCCCGGTGCCTGATATACTAATAAATAAGAAGCTCTTTTTCCATCAACAAAAGAATTACTTGCATAACTGAATTTACCTAATTGAATTCTGGCAACATCTTTCAGGTAAACAATTGAACCATCCTGCGGGCGTGAACGAACAATAATATTTCCGAATTGTTCTTCCGTATTTAATCTGCTGTTGGTAAAAACATTATACTCAAAAGCCTGCACTGAATTTTGCGGTGGAGCACCGACTGACCCCGCAGCAATCTGTAAATTCTGTTCCTGCAATGCAGCCAATACTTCATTAGCCGTTAAACCTAATTGTGCCAACTTATCTGCCTGCAACCAAACACGCATACTGAAATCATCTGCTCTTGTAAAAATATCTCCCACTCCTTTTACACGCAGCAATGCATCTTTTACAAAAATATTCGTGTAGTTATCTAAGAAAGTAACACCATGTGTTGCATTAGGCGAAAACATTGCCACTAACATTAAAATGCTTGGGTTACGTTTACGTGTTGTTAAGCCTAACCTTTTTACATCATCAGGTAATTGAGGTGTAGCAATACCTACACGGTTTTGAACATCTAATGCTCCGATATTTACATCTGCACCAACATTATAAATTACATTAATAGTGGTTCTTCCATCGCTGGTACTGTTGCTTTGCATATAAGCCATACCCGGTGTTCCGTTTACCTGCGTTTCAATGGGTGTAGTAACAGTTTGTTCAACTGTTTGTGCATCTGCACCACTAAAGCTTCCTGTTATTTGTACTGTTGGTGGAGTAATATCAGGATATTGGCTTATAGGCAAATTCAGTAAAGACAATACACCTAATAAAACAATAACAATTGATATTACTATTGCCGTAACCGGCCTTCTTATAAAAAGATTTGCAATCATAATTTTTTAATTGCTGTTTATTTTACTTTAGGAGGAGTAACTGTAACTTTTATACTGTCTTTTAATTTTTGTACACCATCAATTACAATTTTATCTCCTTCATTTAATCCGTCTTTTACAATTACTTTATCATTAACTCTTGCACCTAATGTTAATTTATGTTGAATAGCACGGCTGCTATCGTTCACTACATAAATAAAATATTCGCCCATCTGTTCAACCAATGCTTTGTATGGAGCCATAATAAATCTGTCTGTTGATTGATTGTTTTTTATGCGAACAGTACAATTCATTCCCGCTTTTAATAAATTATTTTCATTGAGATAAACAAGCCTTATTTTAATAGTACCTGTTTGAGGGTCTACAGCTCTATCTATTAAACTAACTGCTCCAACATTCGGATAAATAGAATTATCGGGCATTGCTAATGTAAAAATGGAATCTGTATTTTTAGATGCATGTTGTTGCCATAAAGTAAAACGTGGAATTTGCTTTTGGTCTACGGCAATATCAACTGCCATCGGGTTATCAGAAGAAACCGTATTTAATAATGTTTGGTTAGCGGTAACCAATGCTCCCATCTTAGTTTGAGAAATACCGATTGTTCCTTCAAACGGTGCATAGATTACAGCATATTTTAAATCTGTTTCAACTCTTGTAACATTTGCTTTAGCAGCAGCCAATTGCATTTTGGCTGATTGTAAATCTGCCAACGCATGATCAACTACCTGCTTGGCAATGGCATCTTGTTTTAATAAATCATTATAACGGTCTGCATCTTTTTGAGCTCTGTCAACATTCGATTTTGCAACATTCATATTAGCAACTGCCTGCTCGTAGTTTGCCTCATATTGTTGCCTGTCTATATCATACAATTTCTGCCCCTTACTAACACGCTGACCATCTTTAAAATAAATACCTGTTATATAACCGGTTACCTGTGCTTTTAAATCAACTGAGTTTAGTGGTGTAACAGTTGCAGGATACTGGTCGTAATAAACAGCAGGTTCTTTTTTTATAACATACACATTAACGGCAGGKGGCGGAGGTGCTTTTTGCTCCGGTGCTTTATTGCCACCGCACGCAATTATTAAAAAAGATGCACTGATAAAACAAGATGTATGTAGTAATACTTTCATCATATAACAATGAAATTTTTTGTTTGAATTAATATTGAATTTTGCCCAAAGCTTTTTGAACATCTACTTTGCTTTGCAACAATTGAAATAAAGAATTATAATAATTTATTTGTGCAGTATTCAAATCTGCTTCGGCAATAATTACATCTAAATAAGTTTTTATTCCTGATGTGTATTGCAGTCTTATTGTTTTATATACTTCATCTGCCAACTGCACATTTTCTTTTAATGATTGATAGTTTGCCAAATTACTTTTATATACTGCTATTGCCTGTGCATATTGTGTATTAATTTTACTTCTTAATAAAACTTCATCCCAATCCAACCGCTTAACCTGCAATTCTGCCTGCTTAATTTGATTAACTCTTTTATTGCCCTGAAAAATGGGAAGCGATAACTGAATGCCGATGTTTGAATTTGCAAAACTTTGATTGTATGTTTTTGCAAAATCATTATCTAAGAAACCAAGGTTATAATTACCGAATGCCGATACTGTTGGCAGGTAACTCCATTTATAATATTTCAAATTAGCCAGTTGTAATTTTTTTTGTGTTTGAATTTGTTGAAACTCAATTCTGTCGTCGTAATTAATAGTTCGCAGCGTATCTACAAAAGCTTCTTTTTCCATTTGGGTTGAATCGTATTGTAACACTAAAGATGTACTGTCCGGATAACCCATCAATTGTTTTAAATAAGCATATTTTGCATCAATTAAATCGGCTGTCTGTTTACGTTGAGCTTTAGCATTATTCAAAGAAATAGTTGCACGTTTATAATCTGTCTTATCAACCACTCCTCCTTGGTATTGACTGTAGGCATCTTTCAAACTTCTTTGCAGGCGAATAATTGATTCATCTAACACTGCCACCTGTTTCTGCGTAAGCAATACATCAAAAAAAGCTTTGCTTACCGAGGAGGCAATATCAATTGAATTAAATGTTGTGCTTTGTTTAGTTTGTTTGCGAATTTCATCTGCCGTTCTGCTTGCTAACAATACATCTCTGTTAAAAATATTTTGTGTAGCACTTAACCCTATGTATGATGTATTAAAAGTTCCGTTGCGTATATAATTTCCGCTAAAATAAGAAACAGGCAATTCAAAATTGTGTTGCAGATTATAATTGAAATTCAGTTGCGGATACCAATCTGCTAATTTGCTTTGAATAATTTTTTCAGTGATAGTTTCATCTAATAAAGATTGCTGCAAAACTGGTTGATGTTTAATAGCATATTGAATGCAGGCAGATAATGTTGCTTGCTGCAAAACAGAATCTTTGGTTTGTTGAGATTTACTCTCAATCGAAAAAAAACAACTGATAAAAACAATACCGCTTAGTATAATTTGCTTCATTAATAAATTAAATTTCTTTAATAAGATATGGTAAGAATCGATTTCAGGCTAAGCCCGATGCTCAGGCAGATTATATAAAAGTGTAAAGTAAGAAGCTTATTCAGAAAAACAATTTTCGATTTAAGAAATGCTTGAAAAATTAAACTAAAGTTTAAAAAAATAACGAGGCAACAAATGCTGCCCCGTTATTCCAATATCCCTTCCAAAATCCAAAAAAGTTTTATTTATGCAGTGTAAGCGTACCGAGATTTACTGTATTGGCATTGCTTATCGTAACATTGGTAATAGTTGTATCCTTATAACTGTTTGAAGCATTAAAGAAAACAGAATACTTACCATCTTTCAATCCGCGTATTTTAAACATACCGTCTCTGTTGGTAATACCATAAGCTGTATCTGTACTATTGTAAATTGTTATTACAGCAGGCGATGCATCTTTAGGTTGTAAGTTGCCCGCAATAGTTCCTGTTTTACTAACTATAAATGCTTTTATAAACGGATTTAAATAGAAAGTATTATTACTTAATTTTATAATAGAACGTTGCACATCAAAATCTAACCATAATCTGTATGATGCTGAATTAAATCTTTCAAACTCATTACCCTGCAGTTTTACAATAATATATGATGGTGCATTAGGTAATAAATTCAACGGGTAAGTAACACTATCTTTTACTAAAGAATTTTTTGTTCCCAAATCAATTCTTATTAAACGAATACTTCCTGCTTTAATATTGGCAGAAGCCAATACAGTATCAACACCATTTTTCAAACTCAATAAATCATATACACCTGCACTAACATTTAAATTCTCCCAAACAAAAGAAGAATCGGGTTTATGGTGTTCTCTATCACCTAATCTATCCCAATCACAGCTATCATGTCTTCTTGTATTGGTTGAGGTATCCACCAGCACTTTTACATCTTTAATGTCTAAGTAAACTTTATCAAAAATACCCGGACCGTCTGTCATTAATAACGATACATTCTGTGTTCCTGACGGTGTTTCTGAAGAACTGCTTTTAGAACATGCGATAAAAAAAACAGAAGTAATAATTGCAAGGGCTGCTACGCCGATAAGTGATTGTTGCTTTTTCATTTGTAAATGTTTTAGCGTAGCAATTGAGCAATAAGAAATATTTTATGGGGTTTATAAAATCAACAATTAAGCCAACATTACAAGAGATGCTTTAAAAATTAAAAACGTTTACTAAAGAGTTGTTAAAGGAAAAAATAAAAAACCTTCTCAAAATTTTGAGAAGGTTTTACCTATCAACTTTATAAACTTTATTTACTCTATTTTACGCTACCTACTTCACTTCCGCCATATCAGGTATTTCAGCAACTTTATAAACACCTGCATCTAATTTTTCTTTAGTAGCAGAAAATGCTTTTAATGTTTGCTCAATATCTTCATCGGTATGTGCAGCACTTGGTATTAAACGATAAATGATATGCCCTTTTGGTATTACAGGGTACACCACAATACTTGCAAATACACCGTAATGCTCTCTCAAATCCATAACCATTGCTGTTGCTTCTTCCACACCACCTTTCATATAAACAGGTGTAACCGGTGTGTTGGTATTACCGATATCAAAACCACGTTCCTTTAAACCCTGTTGAAGTTTAGTGGCATTGCTCCATAACTTTTCTTTCAATTCAGGCATAGTCTTCAACATGTGCAAACGCTTTAAATTACCAATAACAATAGGCATCGGTAAACTTTTTGCAAAAATTTGAGAACGGATATTATAACGTATATAATCAATAATAATTCTCGGCCCTGCTAAAAAAGCACCAATGCTTGCCATACTTTTTGCAAACGTGCTGAAGTATAAATCAATTCCATCCTGGCAACCTTGCTCCTCTCCTGCACCGGCACCTGTTTTACCTAATGTGCCAAAACCATGTGCATCATCAACCAATAACCTGAAATCATATTTCGATTTTAAATCAACTATTTCTTTCAACTTGCCCTGGTCGCCTGCCATTCCAAACACACCTTCTGTAATAACTAAAATGCCTCCTGCTTTTTGTTTCTCAATTAAAGCAGTTGCACGTTCTAATTGTTTTTGCAGGTCTTCAACATCATTGTGTTTATAAACATATTTGTGGCCAATGTGCAAACGCAAACCATCAATAATACAGGCATGGCTTTCAGCATCGTAAACAATTACATCATGTCTGCCGCAAACAGCATCAATGGCACTCATGATGCCCTGATAGCCATAGTTTAATAAAATAGCATCTTCTTTATTTTCAAAAGCTGCCAGCTCGGCTTCTAATTGTTCATGTTGATTACTGTTTCCGCTCATCATTCTTGCACCCATCGGGTAAGCCAAACCAAATTGCTCACTTGCTTCTGCATCAACTTTTCTTATTTCGGGGTGGTTAGCTAAACCCAAATAATTATTCAAACTCCAGACAATAACATCTTTTCCGCGAAATTGCATTCTGCTGCTGATAGGTCCTTCTAATTTTGGAAAAGTGTAATATCCATGAGATCTTTCTCTGTGTTGGCCAATAGGACCATAATGTTTAACTAATTTCTCAAAAATGTCTGCCATTAATTAAAGTTTAAAAAGTTTAAAGTATTAAAAGTTTAAAGTTGGTAAAACAAGTCATTATGAACTTAGCTTTATTGCTGCTATTAAACTTCCGTTGCGTCGCACACTTCAACAGTAGTATTTCAATGCTACTGCTAATACAGAAAATTGCGGCAAAAGTAACCATTTGATAACAATAAGCCAACCTTACAATGATTGCAATTTATTAACCGATTGTTATTATTGCAACCATTACAACAATTACATTTGTTTTCTAACTAAACCAATATGAAGCAATTCTTATTTATTCTCTCAACATTAATCGTATTCAATCTTTCCGCTCAAACAGTTAATACAAAAAATATACAGCCCAACAAACCCAAATTGGTAGTGGGAATTGTGGTAGACCAGATGCGTTGGGATTATTTATACCGCTTTAATGATTTATATAAACCTAATGGCGGCTTTAAACGCTTATTAGGCGAAGGTTTTAGTTGCGATAACACTTTTGTGCCTTACCTGCCAACTGTAACAGCCTGCGGACATACCTGCGTTTACACAGGAACTGTTCCCGCCATTCATGGCATTACCGGCAATAACTGGTGGGATAATAATTTAAACAAAGCAGTTTATTGCGTTGAAGACAAAACTGTAACTGCTGTAGGTGCCAATGCAGGAGAAGCGGGACAAATGAGCCCCAAAAATGTTTGGGCAACTACTATTACAGATGAATTAAGATTGGCAACCAATTTTAAAAGTAAAGTAATCGGCTTATCAATGAAAGACCGAGGCTCTATTATTCCCGCAGGCCATTCAGCCAATGCAGCTTATTGGTACGATGGTAAAAGCGGCAACTTTATTACCAGCACATATTATATGAAAGAATTGCCTGAATGGATGCAGCAATTCAATAATAAAAAACTGGCTGACAGCTTATACGATAAAGACTGGAACTTATTATTTAATAAAGATGTTTACTTACAATACTGCGATACCAATTACGAAGCGTATACTTCAAAGCCTTTCGGTAATAACGCAGCTTTTCCTTATAATTTAAAACAGTTTAAGGATAAAGATTTTTCTAAAATTCTTACCACACCTTATGGCAATACTTTGTTGGCAGAAGCTGCTAAAACTGCTATAGCAAAAGAAGCTTTGGGTAAACATACTGTTACAGATTTCTTGGCAGTAAGTTTTTCATCAACAGATTATGTGGGGCATTCTTTCGGTCCTAATTCATGGGAATTATTAGAAACTTATGTTCGCTTAGATGAAACTATAGGTAACCTGCTTGATTATTTAGATAAAACAGTGGGTAAAAATCAATACACTGTTTTCCTTACAGCCGACCATGCCGGTGCACATGTTCCTGAATTTTTAAATAAACACGGTATAGAAGGCGGCAGATGGGATGATGGTGATATAAAAAAGGATTTGAGTGATTTTACAAAAGCACAATACGGCACTTCTGTAATTAACGCTGTAAACGAACATGATATTTATCTTAATCATAAAGTTATTGACTCGCTGAAACTTAATCTTCAAACTGTAAAGCAAACTATCACTGAGTATTTATTAAAAAACAATAAAGTACTGCAGGTAGTAGATAAACCCAATGCCTCTCAGGCTGCCATTCCGCAAAAAATAAAAGATATGGTTGTGAATGGTTACAGCCCAACCCGCAGTGGCGATTTACAGATTATAGTAAAAACGGGCATTATGGATGCAGGTAAAACAGGTATGAGCCATGGCGTTTGGAATGCTTATGATAGCCATATTCCTCTACTTTGGTATGGTGCAGACATTAAACATGGTAACACACACAGAGAAACTTTTATGACGGATATTACTCCAACTTTGGCTGCTCTTCTAAATATTCAGATGCCGAGCGGAAGCATTGGAAAAGTTATTAATGAAATCGTTCAATAATTAAAAAATCCTTTAAGCGTAAATTTCTCACTCATTTTTTGTTTCAAAAAGCAATTTGAGACAGGGTGAATTAATGTGGAAATGATTCGTTTTTGTCATTTTTAAGTTAATTCTGTATTTTTATTTAATTATCCGCCGTTTCTGGCTCCAATTCTATCCAATACCTATTGATACTCCTATTAAATCTTTCCTAGCCTGTTTTTTTATACTGGCTTAAATGAGAAATTATGAGGTATCTGTCAATTTGGTTAATCAGTATTATTTCTTTCCTTCCTTTGGGAGCAAATAAAGTATTGCTTAATCTGAATGAAAATTATTCAGCAGCTTCAACTATGGCGGAGCATGCTTCTTTTAATTTTAACGACAACGGAGATAAAAATGTTTTTTACAATATGACGATGGCAGAGGTTGATGCAGAAGCTGACCTATACACACCGCCAAATAAAGTTTATACTTACGATGAAGCCAGAAGCTTAAGAAACAGTCTTGAAAATTTAGTTCACAGCAATAAAAAATCATTAGGTTTATATTGGGCTTTGTTACGCTATTACAGCGGTGCAGCAGATTTTGTTGGCGGAACTGCAGGTTCTGCTTTGCAATATGCGAGTTATATATATTCATTGAACCCTTACATTGGTTGTTTAGCTTATGAATTTGCTTATACCAAACTGAAAGATTTAAACAAAGCTTACGATTGGTATCAACGCTCGTTAAGTATTGCTTTACCTACTAATATGATTTGGCAGGAAATTAAATATAATAACGTTGTTATTACCGGCATTAAAGTAACGGGAAACTTTAATAACTGGAAAACACAGAATATGTACCAGATAAAAGATGGTACGTACAGCAGAAAGGTATTAATGCCCAAATGCGAAACCTGTGATTACAAAATTTTAGTTGATTACAGAACAACACATAACCCTTCAGCTTTAAGGCAATCATTAATTTTTAATAACTAATTAATATTAAGACAATAATGCAATAAAAAAGGTTCAACAAATGTTGAACCTTTTTTATTGATAGATGATAATAAGTTATTACATTTTCTTAGCATCATCTAAAAACTTAGCTAAGCCAATATCTGTTAACGGATGTTTTAATAAACCTAAAATCGGTTCTAAGGGGCAGGTACAAACATCTGCTCCTGCTTCTGCACATTGAATAATATGATTCGGATTGCGGATTGATGCTGCCAACACTTCTGTTTTAAAACCTTGTATTGAGTAAATGTTTGCAATCTGTGCAATTAATTGTACACCATCCCAACCGCTGTCATCAATTCTGCCGATAAACGGTGAAACATAAGTGGCACCTGCTTTTGCAGCCAGTATTGCCTGACCCGCACTAAACACCAATGTACAATTGGTTTTAATACCATTATCAGTAAACCATTTAATGGCTTTAATACCCTCTTTAATCATGGGTACTTTTACGATTATGTTCGGATGTATGGCAGCTAATTTTTTTCCTTCTTCTACAATTTCATTAAATGTAGTAGATAAAACTTCGGCACTGATATCGCCATCAACCATTTCGCAAATGGTTTTATAATGATTATTGATGGCTTCAGTTCCTTTAATGCCTTCTTTAGCCATTAATGAGGGGTTGGTTGTTACGCCATCTAAAATTCCTAAATCGTTGGCTTCTTTTATTTGTGCAAGATTGGCTGTATCTATAAAAAATTTCATAAGTCAATATTTTTTGAGAGAAAAATGGCAGGCTTCTCACATCGCACCGCTACAACCGCTTATCCTTGCTGCATTCCTGCCCTGGGGAGGTTCAGCAGGAGCTGGCCGCGTAAGGCCTGCCGGCTGCAAATGTAAGGTAATGGGTTTTATTTCAAGCATCAAATTATCATATCTTAAACAGGAATTACTAATTAATTTCACGTTCTATAAATTACTATTTTATGAACTTACCCATTTATCAGGTAGATGCTTTTACAGACCATTTATTTGGCGGAAACCCTGCTGCTGTTTGTCCTTTAACAGAATGGTTGCCTGCAGAAACCATGCAGCAGATTGCTAATGAAAACAATCTTTCAGAAACAGCTTTTTTTGTACAGGAAGGCAATCATTTTCATATAAGATGGTTTACGCCTGAATTGGAAATTGACTTAGCAGGTCACCCTACATTAGCTACTGCATTTGTAATTTTTAATTATCTGGGGTATAACGAACCAAGCATTCATTTTACAAGCAAGAGCGGTTCTTTAATCGTTCATAAAAAAGATGATTTGCTTGAAATGGATTTCCCTTCCAGAATGCCAAAGCCGCATCCGCATCATGAAATAGCTTTAATGGAAGGCATTAACCAACAACCGCAGGAAATCTTAAAATCAAGAGACTTTGTGCTGGTATATAACACTGCGGAAGAAGTGAAAAAATTTAAACCTGATTTTGAATGGCTAAACAGGTTAGACACATTAGGCATTATTGTAACAGCACCAGGCAATGATTGCGATTTTGTTTCCCGTTTTTTTGTGCCTAATTCCGTTATTGGAGAAGACCCTGTTACCGGTTCTGCACATGCTACATTAACACCTTACTGGAGTAAGAAATTGAATAAAAAAGTTTTGGTTGCCAAACAGATTTCTAAAAGAGGCGGGCTGCTTTGGTGTGAGGATAAAGGCGAAAGAGTTACTATTGCAGGCAAAGCAGTTTTATATATGAAAGGAGAATATTTTCTTTAATGATATGTTATAAATTATGAGTTATCATCATACCAATCCAATTCATAACTCTTCATTCATCAATCATACATGAGTCTTCATCCTTTACATATTTATACAGACGGAGCATCCCGCGGAAACCCCGGCCCCGGCGGGTTTGGTGTTGTTTTATTGTGGGGCGATAAACGAAAAGAAATAGCACAAGGCTACCGTTTAACCACTAATAACAGAATGGAATTATTAGCGGTGGTTACTGCATTACAATCGCTCACAAAGAAAAATATTCCGTTAACCATTTTTACTGATAGCCAATATGTGGTAAACAGCATTGAAAAAAAATGGGTTGATGGCTGGGTTAAAACCAATTTTAAAGGTGGTAAAAAGAATAAAGATCTATGGTTGCAGTATTATGAATTAGCCAAGCATTTTCAAATAAAAATGAAATGGGTAAAAGGCCATGCCGATAACCCTTTTAATAACCGTTGCGATGAATTGGCAACACAGGCTGCTGATGGAAATAATTTATTAATTGATGAAGGCTACGAACATGGAGAATAAAAACAGTTTATGCAGTTGGAGCGGCGGTAAGGATAGTTGTTTTGCTTTAATGCAAGCCATTCAACAAGGTTATACACCCAAAGTACTATTGAATGTATTAAATGAGGAAGGTAAAATTTCCCGCTCACATGGTATTCCGTCAGCCGTATTAAAAGCACAGGCTGCTGCTGCCAACCTGCCCATGCATTTAATCAGCAGTAGTTGGAACGATTATGAAAAAAATTTTACAGCAGCATTAACTGCTTTGCGAAATCAATATCAATTAACACATGCAGTTTTTGGTGATATTGATTTACAATCGCATAGAGACTGGGAAGAAAAAGTGTGTGCCAATGCCAGCCTTACCGCTGTTTTACCCTTGTGGCAACAGGAAAGAAAAAGTTTGGTAATGCAAATGCTGGCAAGTGGTATTGAAACCATGATTGTTAGTTGCAATGAACCGATGGGTGAAAGATTTTTAGGAAAAATAATAACTGCAGCATTGGTTGAAGAATTAGAAAGTTTAGGTATTGATGCCTGCGGCGAAAACGGTGAATTTCATACATTGGTGTTGCATTGCCCTTTGTTTACACAGCCGATAAAAGTGCAGACTACCGATAAGATATTGCATAGCCATTATTGGTTTACCGCATTAGAGTTAGCAGAATAAAGATTTTATTTGGAACATTTTAAGGCTGCCCTTATTTTCGCACCCCGAAACCAGATAGGATTAGGTTGTGATTGGGTTATTGTGTAATGGTAGCACTACAGATTTTGATTCTGTCTGTCTAGGTTCGAATCCTAGTAACCCAACAAAAAATCCCGCTATAATTTAGCGGGATTTTTTGCTTTATAACTTTGTTATCTTCAACACAAAATAATTCATGTTGTATAAAATTGGTTTAATAATAATGGCAGTATTGTATATAGCAGCAGGTGTTAATCATTTTATTAACCCAAGAGCCTATTTTAAATTAATACCACCTTATTTACCCAATCCTATTGCATTAAATTATGCAGCAGGCTTTGCAGAAATTATCGGAGGTATTTTATTATTTTTTCCTGTAACAAGAAGTTTTGCTGCCTGGGGAATAATAGCCATGCTGATTGCTTTTTTACCGGCACATATTTACATGATACAAAAAGCTCCTATGAATATGGGCATTTTTGTAATTACTCCTTTTATAGCATGGATAAGACTTCCGTTACAATTACTATTAATGTATTGGGCGTATAGTTTTACGAAGTAGATGATTATCAAGTATTTAAATTTTATAGTTATTTTAGTTACTGCGATGATTAGTATGTTATCGTTAAGGCTAATGGAACAATTCGTTAATTAAAATAGAATGAAAATAGTAGCTCATTGCTTTGCAAATAATTCTTCTATATCACCAAGTCCTTTAAATATAGATTTCAAAGGGTTTAATGTAAGCCTGTTTCCTGTTGACCAAAATCTGACTTTACAGGCATCGAAAATTTTATCCGAAGAAGAGTTATTGCGGTTTTCAAAGAGGGTCGTTCATGACGTAGAAAACTTCGAAACGGTTGAAGAACAATTAGAAGAAAAATTAAAGCCATATAAAATAATATTAACTGAAGTTGCTCAACTTTTTGAAGGGCTTTTTGCTCTTATGTACAATACTGTACCGCCACACTTTGACACTTCAAAAACTTCTGTAAATTTACATGCTGAAACAGAAACTGAAAGAACAATGCTTGAGTACGGCTCAATTACAAGAGGAGCAGGCTATGTTATGATGCCCGATAGAAAATCTTACGACATTGATAACTCTTTGTTTGATTTAATCGCCCCTTCGACAAATCATTTACCAGCATTCTCTTTTTTTTCTCAGGCTTTGAAATCCTTAAACAATAACGATAATGAAATCGCTTTTTTTTTATTTTTTAGAATTATAGATGGCTATTTTTCTTTTGGAGCAAAAGACGTTAGAAAAGAGTTATTAAAAAAGGAAATTGAACTGAGATATTATATTCCATACGACCCCAAACTTATAAATTCACTCAGTGCTATTCTAACTGAAATGGGGCTTCCTACAGAAAGTAAAAATAATTATAAAGGTTTAATCGCTGATATTGTAAATGTTAGACATAAGCTAACACATTTTTCATCAACTAAAGCCAAAGCCCATCATACTGCTTCTATTAAATTAAAATTAGCAACTGTAAATTCTTTTTTATATCAATGTTGCTTTAATCTTTTACGAGACAAAATTGCAAAGCCTTAACGCCGCTGTAGGTGTTCTTCACCAACAGCATTCAAATAAAGTAGAAATCGTTGTTGGTCGAAAGACACAACAACGGCGAGTAATATTTAAGTGTTCCTCTTTGCAATAATCTTCGCTTCGTTCTTCACCGATGTTGCGTGTTTTTCACCAACATCGTTTAATATATTACATTCAGTTCCCCCAGCATCTCTCTTCCAAGCCGTCCGTGCCAGGCAAGGGCTCTCTAACGCCGCTGTTGGTCTTCTCACCAACAGCATTAAATAAAGTACAAATCGTTGTTGGTCGAAAGACACAACAACGGCGAGTAATATTTAAGTGTTCCTCTTCGCAATAATCTTCGCTTCGTTCTTCGCCGATGTTGCGTGTTTTTCACCAACATCATTTAGTATATTAAGTTTAGTTACCGCAGCATCTCTCCTCCAAGCCGTCTGACGCCGCTTAACACCGCTGTTGGTCTTCTTCACCAACAGCATTAAATAAAGTAAAAATTGTTGTTGGTCGAAAGACACAACAACGGCGAGTAATGCTTAAATGTTCTTCTTCGCAATAATCTTAGCTTCGTTCTCCGCCGATTTTGCATGTTTTTCACCAACATCGTTTAGTATATTAGGTTTAGTTCCCGCAGCATCTCTCCTCAAAGCCGTCCATGCCGAGCAGGGCTCTGAGGAAACGAAATAAAAAAACTATTGCACAAAGTATTTGCTATACGCTTCATCTATTAAAGCCATATCAACTTTATATGCTTTAGCCGAAGGCTTGAAAAAATAGATTTGCCATAGCTCATCCGGATTTTTTAAGTTGATGGTTTCAGTATAATTTTTATGGTTGGTAAACTGCAAGAACTTTTTTCCTTCGCATCTAACAGTCTTGAGTTTTACACTATCTAAGAAATGTTGAGATTCGTTTAGGTAGAACATATAATCACCTACTCCTTCATAAAAACTTTCTCCTGATTCTTGCTTTCGCTTATTGATTTGTAACGAATCTGCTATAATAAAAACGGCACAACTATCATCAACCAATAAAGTATCATTATTAGATGGCTTATTATCCGTTTTAGTTGATGTATTAGTCTTTTTAAAAATCTCTTGTTTGATGTCAGATTGATTACAGCCAAGTAAAAAGAAAATACTGCTTATTAGAATAATAGATTTTATTAATTGCATACCTGTATTTTATAATTCGATATTAAACTTCTCTCCCACCAATTTTAAATCCTCAACAACAGCTTCTACAACAGGAATCCCGTTTTGCATTCTTTCTTTTTCTGTTTCCCGTTCAGGGTCGCCGGGAATGAGTACCTTCTCAAAACCCGCAGCAGGCTTGGCTTTGCGGAAACGTTCAATCCAGTTATCCATATGCTGTTTAAACTCTTCGGTAGGTCTGAATGCATCAATACGCATCGCACCAAAAAAATGACCTAAGCCCTTACCAGGCATGTTCTCGGGCATGGGTACATAAGCAGGAAAAGGCGGGGCCCATGGACCATAACTGCCACCACTTAATACCGCTGAAAAAATATCTACAATACTGCCCAATGCATAGCCTTTATGAGAGCCATGTTCTCTATCGCTGCCCAAAGGCAATAAAGCTCCTTTCTTTTTTAAAATATTGGCATCGGTACTGGCATTACCGTTTTCATCCTGCACCCAACCCAAGGGTGCATCTGCATTTTTGCGTTGCAATATTTCTAATTTACCGTTGGCGGCTGTAGTGGTTGCAAAATCTGCCACAAAGGGCGGTTGATGTTGGGCAGGAATAACAACAGCAATAGGATTGGTACCTAACATTTTTTCTGTTGAAAAAGTGGGTGCTACCAATGCACTGGCATTCGTCATAGCAATACCAATCATATCATGTTCCAAAGCCATCATAGCATGATAACCTGCTATGCCAAAATGATTACTATTACCTACACTTACCCAACCCGTGCCAACCTGTTTGGCTTTATCAATAGCAATTTGCATGGCATGCGGTGCTACCACTAAACCTAGGCCTGCATCGCCATCAACAGTGGCAGTAGAGGGTGTTTGGTGAATGATTTTGATATGAGGATTTGCATTAATACGTTTGGCTTCCCACAAACGAACATAACCGCTTAACCTTGCTACACCGTGGCTATCAATACCACGAACATCTGCCGATAATAAAACTTTGGTTGCCGTTGTTGCATCCTGCTGAGAACAACCAATTGATAAGAAAATTTTTTCTGTGAATTGATATAGTTGTTGATAAGAAAATATTTGCTCTGCCATAATGGTTGCAATGTAAAATAAAAATGGCTGCATAAGTATATGCAGCCATTGACTAATGAGTGAGTATAGCTAATTAAAACGGTAAATCATCAAAAGGCTCTGTTATAGATGCAGGCTGTTGCACTGCAACGCTTGCGGGCTGGCTGTAACTGCTTTGATTATAAGAACCATTGCTGTTGCTGTTTCCTTCTGCCGGGCGACTTCCTAATAATTGCACACTAAGAATTCTTAAGGTTAGTGCTGCACCGTTTGTACCATCTTGTTTGGTATAAGTTCTAACATCGGGGGTGCCTTCAACATACACCTGAGTTCCTTTTTTTAAGTAAGGTGCAATAGCTGTTCTGTCTGTCCAATAAGCACAATCAACCCAGGTTGTTTTGTCTTTTTGATTGCCTTGTGCATCTCTGTATTTTTCTGTATGAGCTACGGTGAAGTTGATGACATTTTTTCCGTTAACGTTGTTTACCACGGCATCTTTTCCAAGGTTGCCGATAACCTGTAATTTAATCATGGCATTAGCATTTAGTAGTGTAAAAATTGATTGTTTGGAAAAGTAACGAAAATATAATTATGTGAAAGAGTTTTTTGATTATTCCATCGTCATTTCGAAGGTTCGTGCCCGAGATTGGCTTTGCCAACACAAACACCAAAAACAATAGCCATGATGTTTGTACATCTCTTTCTACCAAATACAATTGGATTCCTCGTTGAGCAGGAACCCAATCTCGGAATGACATCAGAACATTAAAAATTTACCATAACACTTTGCGAAACACCCCGCCTTTGCGACTTTGCGGTGAAGTAACTTACTTCAACTCTAACATTACAACACTTAATGGCGGTAATTCAACTAATAAATCATTACCTTCTTTTTTAGCACCATTGAATGCGTTGATAATAACATTGTATGGTTTATCGAAAGTATTAATGTCTGTGAATTTGCCTGACGTAATAATCTGACCTTTGATGTTTTTGAAATTGATTCCGCCAAGTGCTGCTTTGATATTTATTTTTTTAGCAGCATCAATATTTACCAATGAAATATGTACTGCACCTGTTGAATCCTGCGAAGCAGAAACATTTACTGCAGGAATTTTCGCATTGCCCGAAACATAATCGGGGCTTGAGATATTAACAGGTAACAGTTTTGCATCCTGATGTACTTTATACAAATCGAAAACATAATAAGTTGGTGTAAGCAACATTTTAGTGCCCTGTGTTAAAACAATTGATTGTAACACATTTACTGTTTGAGCAAGATTTGCCATGCGAACTCTATCGCTGTGATTGTTAAAAATATTCAGTGTAGTTCCTGCAATTAAAGCATCACGCAAACTGTTCTGCTGAAACAGAAAACCGGGATTAGTACCTGGTTCAACATCTGTCCAAACGCCCCACTCATCTACCACCAAAGCACATTTTTTTGCAGGGTCATATTTATCCATAATCGTGCTGTGGCGTGTTACTAATTCTTCCATATACAGGCAACTCTTCATGGTAGTGAAATATTCTTTTTCATCAAAAGAAGTGGCAGAGCCTTTTCCTTGTGTAACCCAACTACCGGATGGTAAAGTATAATAATGCAATGTTAGCCCCCACATTCTTCCTGCACCAACATTTTTCATTAATGTTTCTGTCCAGTTATAATCTGCGGTATTGGCTCCGCTTGCAATTTTTAATAAGGGGGCATTATTATAATTTCTGCAGTAAACAGCATAACGTTTGTACTGGTCTGCATAAAAATCGGCAGTCATATTTCCACCGCAACCCCAGCTTTCATTTCCTACTCCCCAGAATTTTACACGCCAGGGTTCGTTACGTCCGTTTTGTTTGCGTAAATCAGTCATGGTACTCTTAGCATCGCTGTTTAAATATTCCACCCATTTGGCCATTTCTTCAACAGTGCCGCTGCCTACATTGCCGGCTATATAAGGCTCACAATTCAACAGCGAACATAATTCTAAAAATTCATGTGTACCAAAGCTGTTATCTTCTGAAACACCACCCCAGTTGGTATTTACCATATACGGGCGTTGGTTGCGGGGACCGATACCATCTCTCCAGTGATATTCATCTGCAAAGCAACCACCAGGCCATCGAAGATTGGGTACCTGAATTTTTTTCAATGCATCAACAACATCTAAACGAATGCGGCCTTGCTTTTTAACATTCAATGTATCGCTTACCCAAAAGCCATCGTAAATACATCTTCCTAAATGCTCTGAAAAATGCCCGTAGATATGACGGCTGATGGTTGTTTGAGGATTATACCCGTTAACAACTAATTGTGCAGTGTTTTGTGCTAATAAACAAGAAGTAAAAAAAACTGCAAAAAGGATAACAATACATTTTTTCATGGCTGCAATAATGTTTAATTATGAAAGTAAATGTAAGCAATGAATTTATAAGTGTATCATTAACACTTAATAAAACTTTATATAGCTATAGCAAATAAAAAAACCACTTAAATTAAGTGGCTTTTGTTCAGTGATCCCGCTGGGACTCGAACCCAGGGCCCCAACATTAAAAGTGTTGTGCTCTACCAACTGAGCTACGAGATCTCACCCGTTTTGTTTTTGGGAGTGCAAAAATAGGAGAATTCAATTCCTCACCAAATTTTTAAAAACTTTTTTCCTCACTTATTTACAAATAGTTTGTTCTATTAAAACATACTCAACTTATTTTTGTTTACAAACACAGAAAATGAGTGCATTTCAAAATAAAATTGTTGTTATTACAGGTGGCTCTGAAGGTATTGGTAAAGCATTGGTAGAACTGTTTCTTTCAAAAGGTGCTAAAGTGGCAACCTGCGGCCGTAATTATGATAAATTATACAATCTGCAGCAGCAGAATGCAGGTAAGCCTTTACTAATTCACACAGCAGATGTTAGTGTTGAAAATGAATGTAAAAGTTTTATTGATGCAACCATTAAACTCTACGGCACTATTGATATTTTAATTAACAATGCCGGTATGAGTATGCGTTCATTGTTTAAAGATGTTGAACTATCAACACTGAGAAAAATAATGGATATAAATTTTTGGGGAACTGTTTACTGCACTAAGTTTTCTTTGCCATACATCTTAAAAAATAAAGGAGCTATTGTTGGCGTTTCTTCCATTGCGGGGTATAGAGGTTTGCCCGGAAGAAGCGGTTATTCTGCATCAAAATTTGCAATGAATGGTTGGATGGAAGCTTTAAGAACTGAATTATTGGGAACGGGTGTAAATGTTATGTGGGTTTGCCCCGGCTTTACAGCATCTAACATAAGAAATGTAGCATTGAACAGAGAGGGAAAAGCACATGGGGAAACACCAATGGATGAAGGCAAAATGATGACCGCAGAAGCATGTGCCTTACATATTGTTAATGCCATTACTAAAAGCAAACGTACATTGGTATTAACTTTTCAGGGAAAAGAAACTGTTTTCCTGAACAGATTTTTTCCATCTATAGCAGATAAATTGGTTAAGAAATTTTTCTTTAAAAACGGCGAATTGGTAAAGTAAAATATTATTAAAATTATTTATGCCAATTGTAACCCTTTCAACAGATTTAGGCTTGCAGGATTATATTGCAGGTGCTATTAAAGGGCAGTTATTAAGTAAGCATGAATCTTTACAAATAGTTGATATTACACACCATTTAGTGCAAACAAATTTTCCGCATGCTGCTTATAGTTGCAGCAGTGCTTTTAAATATTTTCCTCAAAAAACAATTCATATTGTTTTGCTGGATGTTTATTCGGCTAAAGACGCCAGGATTTTAATGGCATCATTCAACAACCAGTTTATTATTTGCCCTGATAATGGTATTCTTACATTAATTACGCAAACGAAACCTGAGCAAATCGTTAGTTTACGAACAACTAAACAAAATACATTTTTAGAAATTACAGAAACAATTGCCGAAGCTGTAAATAAAATTATTAAAGGAAATGTATTGAATGAGGTTGGTAAGGCAGCAACAGAGATTGTTGAAAAAACTTCTTTAAAACCAACAACAGGTGCTAATTGGATTGACGGCCAGATTTTATTTGTAGACCATTTTGAAAATGTAATTGTAAACATTACCAAAACAGTTTTTGATGAGCAATGCAATGGCAGAAAGTTTAAAATTATCTTTAAACGTAACGAAACAATTAATGCAATTCATGATAATTATGCATCAGTAACAGAATCTGAAAAAGTAGCTTTTTTTAATAGTGCGGGTTATTTAGAAATTGCTATTAACAAAGGAAATATGGCCGGCTTATTCGGCTTGCACAGTTATAATGAAAGTATGAACCAGCATGCAGCTGCTATGCAGAATAAATGGTTTTACCAAACAGTAAGAATATTTTTTGATGAGTAATGTTGATTAGAATTGTTGCAGTACAAGTGTGCGACGCAACGAAAGTTTAATTGAAAAGATGCAGCTTAGTACCAAATTATTTTACTACCTGAAATTTACCGCTTTCAATAATTTGATTGGCTTTATTTTTTAATTGAAATACATACAAGCCACGCTGATAATTTTCTAAGGTTATAATAATTTTTGAAGTGGTAACAGCACTCTCAGAAATTTTATTACCAATAAAACTATAAATAGCTAATGTGTAATTCTGTTTTTCTGTATTGGCAGCAAACTCAAAGTTTACGAAAGAAGTAGCTGGGTTTGGATAGCATTGTACTGTACGAAGCTGAATATCATTTATATCATTACTGCCCGGCACAATAAAACTTGTTGCGAGCATAAATGTTGATACTAAAATTATTGTGTACAGTTTTTTCATTTCATTAAAACACAGCTAAATTAAGTTTTTTTACCAATACAATAGCAGTGCCTTTATGGTAAGGCTATCTTGTAAACGTAAAATACAATTGATTTATTGCCTGAAATACTGTTTTACAGATTAGTTTAGGTTAGCCAACGTTGCCTCGATTGCTGAAAAATTTGGCAACTCACCTGCATTTTCTAATACTTCTGCATATTGCACAATACCTTCTTTATCAATTAAAAAAGCACTGCGTTTGCTTACACCTTTCATCCAGCCGATAAAGGATTCGTAAGATGCTCCATAAGCTTCGGTGGCTTCTTTATTAAAATCGCTTAATAACGGAAAATTTAAGCCTTGTTCTTCTTTAAACTTTGCTAATGAAAAGGGAGAATCTACAGATATACCCAATACTACAGCATTGGTATTATTGTATAGTGCAATATTATCTCTTATGCTGCATAATTCTTTTGTGCAAACACCTGTAAATGCCATTGGGAAGAAAAGTAATAATACGTTCTTACCTTTATAATCGCTTAGCTTAACTTCTTTTTTGTCTGTGTCGTGTAAAGTGAATAATGGTGCAACCTGACCAACTTGAATACTCATAGTTTTTATTTTTTTATAATGTTTACTGAATCTGAAATATATTTTTCATAAGCTCTTTTGCCCCAGTAAAAATAACCTTCATTCTCATATTTTGTACCAACTAAAACTGAGTGAATAAATCCATTTCTTTCTACCTGAACTGTGTGGAAGATTTTTCCTTCTGGGTTATCAATTAAAAAGAAATTGATTTGCCTGTCTGCTGTAGTAAAATGAATAACAGAATCATTTCTTTTTTGTTCGAATGTAAAAATCTTCGATAAGTCTTTCATCATTAACTTACTTCTGTACCATGTTCCCCCGGTGGGTGATACCAAAGGTTTGCCATTATAAATTACAACACTATCATTATAAGCAAATACTGAAAGGAAAGTTTTTTTATTTAAACTCAACCAATGACCCAATTCTCCATCAAAAGAAGAATCGTAACCATAATCACTATCTAAAAAACTAATGCGTTTAACAGTTGAAGGAACTCTCTGAAAAGCTTGTAAATACCCGAATATAAAGGAACCACCACCACTATGACCATTCAAATGGAGATAATATTTTTTAAGATGTAGTGATTGAATAATAGTATCAATTAATGATGGAATGATAGTAATGTAATCTGCATGTTGTTTCTTCCAGGCAGGCCATGCTTTTAAATTATTCTCCACATAAACAACAACTATGTTTTTGTTTACTATTTTACTGCGAATAAATTTTGTTTGTGCTGCTATATGCTGAATATCAAAATGCCAATCATCTCCTTCTTTTAAAACCTTACCCATAGTTTGTGCCGTTGTATTACCATTGGGCAAAGCATAAATAATTAACTGTGTTGTCTTCTTTTTATTGAATGAAGATGGATAATCAACTGTAATAGTTACATCATTTCTGAAACGAAATGAAAACAGAGAATCTTTTGAAGCGAAGCTTTTGATTGTTAGAGTAAGATGAAATATAAAAACGAAGATGAACTTCATGCTATAAATATCCTAATCTGCTAAACATTCTTTTAAACTTTCTTTCCAATTTTTAATTTCGATACCGAAATCTTTGGCAATGGCAGCTTTACTCATTGCTGTGTAGAAAGGTCTTTTTGCAGGTGTTGGATATTGTGAAGAAGGAATGGCGTTTACCTTACAACTCAAGCCGGATAAGACTTGTATTTCATTAGCAAAATCATACCATGAAATAATTCCTTCATTACTGTAATGATAGATGTTAGATGACTGATGACTGATTTCAGATGACAGCCTTACAATAATATTTAATATGGCTGTTGCTAAATCTTTGGCATAAGTTGGTGAACCGATTTGATCATTGACCACATTTATACTTTCTCTTTCCTTCATTAAACGCAGCATCGTTTTTACAAAATTATTACCATAGCTGCTATACACCCAAGATGTACGGATGATGATAGCAGAAGGATTATTCTGTATGGCTAACAACTCTCCTTCCCTTTTAGATGCACCATATACATTTAATGGGTTGGTTACATCAGTTGTTTCATATGGAGCATTTTTTGTTCCGTCAAAAACATAATCTGTTGAAATGGTAATAAACCTGCAATTAATTGCTGCACATTGTTTAGCTAATTCGCCAACTGCTGATGCATTACTATTATAAGCTGTTTCTTTTTCAGTTTCGGCTTTATCAACAGCAGTATAAGCTGCACAATTAATAAAAAATGATGGTTGGTATTGTTGAAAGAAAAGAGGGATAGACTGTATATTATTCAAGTCCAACTCATTTCTTCCTGTAAATAAAAAATTAAATTGATTGTTATATTGAGTATGTAATCTTTCCAATTCCCAGCCTAATTGACCGTTCTTTCCGGTAATAACAATTAATGGTTTACTCATTTGAATGAATTATAAACTCCAATATTTTCTTGATGAAACCTTATCGCGGTAAATGCCTTTCAAATCAACTATCAATGCATTGTTTGTAGTGATGGAAGCAAAGTATGCATCATTTAATTCTAAATAAGGGTTATGCGGAACTGTAACAATTACGGCATCATAATTATCAGCAATGTTTTTTGTCAGGCTAAAGCCATATTCATGCTGCAACTCATCACTGTCTGCAAAAGCATCAACAACATCTACTTTTAAATGATAAGATTGTAAAGTATTAACAACATCAGCTACTTTGCTGTTACGAATATCAGTTACATTTTCTTTAAATGTAGCTCCCATAATCAACACTTTAGAATGACGGATATTTTCTGCAAATTCTAATAAATGTTTTAATACTTTATCTGCTACGTATTTCGCCATTCCATCATTAATAGAACGACCTGCCGTAATAATTTTAGAATCGTATCCTAAATGTGCTGCTTTATAAGTTAGGTAGTATGGGTCTACACCAATGCAATGACCGCCAACCAAGCCTGGAAAAAATTTCAGGAAGTTCCATTTGGTTCCGGCAGCTTCCAACACTTCATAAGTATTAATGTTCATCTTATCAAAAATGATAGACAACTCGTTCATTAAACCAATATTCAAATCGCGTTGTGTATTCTCAATAATTTTAGCTGCTTCTGCAACTTTAATGGAAGATGCTTTATGAACTCCGACTTCCACTACAATTGAATACACTTCTGCTATCACATTTAAAGACTCCGCATCACAACCGGAAACAATTTTTATAATTTTTTTCAATGTGTGCTGCTTATCTCCCGGGTTAATTCTTTCGGGAGAGTAACCTGTTTTAAAATCAATAATACTTCTTAAACCACTTAATTTTTCAATAATTGGTAAACAATCTTCCTCAGTACAACCAGGATAAACAGTTGATTCAAACACTATGTAATCTCCTTTCTTAATTACTTTACCAACTGTTTCAGAGGCTTTTAAAACGGGAGTTAAATCCGGCACATTATATTTATTCACAGGGGTTGGCACAGCCACAATAAAAAATTTGGCTTGCTTTAAAATTGCTAAATCATTTGTAAAAATTATATCACAGCCTTCAAAGTCTTCCTTTTCCAATTCATTACTCGGGTCTATACCTTGCTTCATCATTTCAATTCTTTCTACATTTATATCAAAACCTATAACAGAAATTTTTCTTGCAAAAGCTAATGCTATGGGCAAGCCAACATAACCTAAACCAATTACAGCGAGTTTTTCTTCTTTATTTAACAAGGATTGGGTAAGCATATTATTTTCTACTTTGAAATTCTTTGGGTTGTTTTAAAAGCTCTTCTTTAGGAAGCGATTTAAAATAATCATAGGTTTTTTTCAAACCTTCAGCTCTATCAACAGTTGGCTGCCATCCTAAAATTTCTTTGGCCTTGGTAATATCCGGTTTGCGTTGTTTAGGATCATCAACAGGTAAAGATTTGTAAATAATTTTTACTGACGAACCTGTTAACTTCAACACTTCTTCTGCAAAATCTTTTAATGAAATTTCATTAGGGTTACCAATGTTTACAGGCTTTACATAATCGCTTAATAATAATCTGTAAATACCTTCAATCAAATCATCAACATAACAAAAACTTCTTGTTTGAGAGCCATCACCAAACACTGTTAAGTCTTCACTGCGTAAAGCCTGACCTATGAATGCAGGTAAAGCCCTTCCATCGTTCAATCGCATTCTGGGTCCATAAGTATTAAAAATTCTTACAATGCGTGTTTCAACCCCATGAAATGTATGATAAGCCATGGTAATAGCTTCCTGAAAACGTTTGGCTTCGTCATAAACGCCACGCGGGCCAATCGGATTTACATTGCCCCAATACTCTTCAGTTTGCGGATGCACTAATGGGTCTCCATAAATTTCACTCGTACTTGCCACTAAAATTCTGGCACCTTTATCTTTTGCCAAACCCAAACAGTTATGCGTACCATGAGCACCTACTTTTAATGTTTGAATCGGAATTTTTAAATAATCTATCGGGCTTGCAGGCGATGCAAAATGCAGTATATAATCTAAGCTACCCGGGATATGAATAAACTTAGTAATATCATGATGGTAGTACTCAAAATTTTCCAAAGGAAATAAATGCTCAATATTTTTTAAATCCCCTGTTATCAGGTTATCCATTGCAATAACATAATAACCTTCTTTAATAAATCTATCACATAAATGAGAGCCTAAAAAACCTGCTGCTCCCGTTATTAATATTCTTTTGCACCCATCCCCTGAAGGGGTGCTATTATTTTGCTTATTATTATTCTTGTTCATAAATTAAAAATCTTTACCAGTTGTTTTATCTCCCCTTTAGGGGTAGGGATTTAATTTCTTCCGATGCTTTCATAATGATAGCCCAAGTCTTTCATTTGCTTCACTTCAAAAACATTTCTGCCATCAAATACTACTTTATTTTTAAGCTTGCTGTTTATAATATCAAAGTCGGGCGTACGGAACTCACTCCATTCTGTTGCAATAATTAATGCATCAGCATTGTCTAAAGCATCGTATTCACTTTCTACAAAGCTAATTTTATTGCCAATCAATCGTTTTACATTAGCCATTGCTTCGGGGTCAAATGCAGTAATAGTAGCACCTGCGGCAGTTAATGCATCAATCATATATAAGGCAGGTGCTTCACGAATATCGTCTGTATTGGGTTTAAATGCCAAACCCCACAAAGCAAAATGTTTTCCTTTCAAATTACCATTAAAATACTTTTCAATTTTAGGTATTAAATGAAGCTTTTGTTTTTCGTTTACATCTTCAACAGCCTTCAATATTTTAAAATCATACTTAACTTCTTCAGCAGATTTTACCAATGCCTGCACATCTTTAGGAAAACAACTTCCACCGTAACCAATACCCGGAAACAAGAATCTTCTGCCGATACGCTCATCACTGCCCACACCTTTTCTTACTAAATCAACATCAGCACCCAATCTTTCACATAGCTGTGCAATTTCATTCATGAAAGAAATTTTAGTTGCTAAGAATGAGTTAGCAGCATATTTAGTTAACTCGGCACTTTTTTCATCCATATAAATAACGGGGTTACCCTGGCGGACAAACGGGGCATATAAATCTCCCATTATTTTTTTGGCTTTTTCTGAACTTGTACCGATAACTACTCTGTCAGGTTTCATAAAATCATCAACTGCAACTCCTTCACGTAAAAATTCAGGGTTGCTAACTACACTGAAAGCTTCGCTTAAATCAACTCCAATTTCTTTACCGCTTTGTAAAACAGCATTACTTACTTTATCTGCTGTTCCAACAGGTACGGTGCTTTTATCAACAATAACTTTAAATTCCGTAGGCTTTAAAATCTTACCTAAGTCTTTGGCAACGCCTAATACATATTTCAAATCTGCACTGCCATCTTCTCCCGGAGGCGTTGGTAATGCTAAGAAAATAATCTGTGCATCTTTTACACCTTCAGTCAGATTGGTAGTAAACAATAATCTATGTTCTCTTAAATTTCTAAGGAATAATTTCTCAAGACCGGGCTCATAAATGGTTATTTCACCATTAGAAAGTTTATCAACCTTGTTTTTATCAATGTCAATACAAGTTACCGTATTACCGGTTTCAGCAAAGCAGGTTCCTGATACCAAACCAACATATCCGGTTCCAACTACAGCAATTTTCATAATTAGTTATTGTTTATATAGTTTAATATTTCCATTGTAATATATCCTAACTGTTCATTATCTAATTCAGTATGCATCGGTAACGATATCACTCTTTCAGTTAGCCAATCAGTTATTGGCAAATGATAATTATCCAAGCCAAAGGCTGCAAACATTTTTTGTTTATGACCCGGTACAGGATAATAAATCATGGATGGAATTTTTTTCTCCGCTAAATAAGCATTTAAACCATCTCTGTTAACTCCTTCTAACTGTAAAGTATATTGATGGTAAACATGCGTTGAATAATCTGCAACAAAAGGGGTTGTTATTTTTGGATGATTCACAAATGCATTGTTATAAAATGCAGCCGCAGCCTGCCTTGCAGCAATGTATTCATCTAAATACTTTAATTTCTCGTTTAAGATAGCAGCCTGTATACCATCTAACCGACTATTGCAACCAACAACATCATGGTAATACCTTTTACTCTGACCATGATTGGCAATCATTTTTATTTTATCTGCCAATGCATCATCATTGGTAAATATGGCACCGCCATCACCAAAGGCTCCTAAGTTTTTGCTTGGGTAAAAAGAAGTACAACCAATATGCGCGATAGAGCCTGTTTTCTTTTTTATGCCGTTACTAAATGTATAGTCGCAACCGATAGCCTGAGCATTATCTTCAATTACATATAAATTGTATTCATCCGCAATTTGCATGATTGCTTCCATTGGTGCTGCCTGACCATATAAATGCACCGGAACAATTGCTTTTGTTTTTGGAGTAATGGCTTTACGAATAGCTGCTGCGTCAATACAAAAAGTTTTAGCATCAACCTCAACAAAAACAGGTTTTAATCTTAATAAGGCAACCACTTCTGTGGTGGCTATATAAGTAAAAGATGGGGTAATTACTTCATCACCGGGCTGTAAATCCAACGCCATCATGGCTATTTGCAAAGCATCTGTACCATTGGCACAAGGTATTGTATGCTTAGAGCCGTTATAGGTATTTAAGGCTGTTGTAAAATCCTGAACTGCTTTACCACCAATGTATGCAGCACTGCTTATAACCTGTTCAATAGCTGCATCAACATCGTTTTTAATTTTCAGATACTGATTTTTAGTATCTACCATTTGTATTGGCCTCATAATCAATTTTCAGTGCGGACAAATCTACATTAAAAACCAATGCAATTGATTCTGTAAAACCTTTATACGTATAAGCAGCAATGGTTTATTTTAATGCTTTTCTTTGTACCAATAAATCATTATATTGAAACTGTTTTACAGACTTTTTATTTTCTTATATCCTGTAATAGCGAAAGTTATCAGCAGTAATAACGCCAAAGCCGCCGCATGGGTAAAAGGAAGAAAAGACATTTTTGAAAGAATTGAAAAAGCATTGCAAAACAATGAGGCTCCGGTAATATGGCTGCATTGCTCTTCTTTAGGCGAATTTGAACAAGGAAGACCTGTGATTGAAAAGTTGAAAAAGAACAATGAAAAATGGAAAGTATTACTGACTTTTTTTTCCCCCTCGGGTTATGAAATAAGAAAGAATTATGAAGGTGCTGACTGGATTTTTTACTTACCGATGGATAGCCCTGCCAACGCAAGAAAATTCCTGTCAATTACAAAACCTTCATTGGTGCTTTTCGTGAAATATGAGTTCTGGTTTTATTATTTGACTGAAATAAAAAAACAAAATATCCCCCTCTTACTCATTTCAGGAATTTTCAGAGAAAGTCAGGCTTTTTTTAAATGGTATGGAGGCTTTTATAAAAGTATGCTTCATTGCTTTACACATTTTTTTGTTCAAAATGAAACATCTGCTGAATTGCTTTCAGGCATTGGCTTTACTGATAATGTAACCATTGCAGGAGATACGAGATTTGACAGAGTAATTGAAATTGCCAACAGCTTTCAACCGATAGAAATAATTGAACAGTTTATTGGTGAGACTAATAAAGTTATTGTTGCAGGCAGCACGTGGACTGAAGATGATGAAGAATTACATCATTATGTAAATACACATCCTGAAATTAAATTCATTATTGCACCACATGATATTCAGCACGAAAGAATTGATGAGTGTTTGCAATTTTATAAGAATGCAGTGTTGTTTTCAAGTTACAAGTTACAGGTTGCAGGTAAAAAGGATGAAGTACTCACGACTCACGATTCACAACTTGTTAAATATAATTGCTTAATTATTGACAATATTGGTATGCTGAGTAAGTTGTATAAATATGCAACCATTTGTTATGTGGGTGGTGCTTTTGGCGGAGATGGTGTGCATAATGTTTTAGAGGCTGCAGTTTACCATAAACCCGTTGTATTTGGACCGGAATATGAAAAATACGTTGAAGCTGCTGAACTGATTAATACCGAAGGTGGTTTCAGTGTAGAGAATGCTTTAGAATTAGAGCAGGTTTTCGATGAACTTTTAAAAGAAGAAAGTAAGTATGAAGTTACTTGCACCAAAGCAGGGGAATATGTAAAAAACAAATCGGGTGCTACCGATAAGATTGTCTCATTTATTTATGAGAAACGCCTTTTAACTAATGTTTCAAACAATTGAACCGTTTCATTATCATCATTCCAACCTAACTTGGTTTTCAATTCACGTTTAATCCAAAATTCAGCTTCGGGATAAATAGTAAATCCGTTAATGGTTTTAATACTTCTTTCATACATTATTTCATCGCCACGGAATAAATCATTGATAATTAAATATTTGTCGTTTATACCCACAGCTTTCTTTAAATCCCTCACAGGGCTACCCTGCAGCATATTGGCAATTTCAGTTTTTTCTTCTTTTAGTTTATCATTCAGACTTTGTTCAGTATCACTAATGCTTTCGTTTAATTCAAAAACTTCTTTTGCTGCTTCTTGTGTTGTTTGATGAGCCAATGTTGGTATTGCTTGTAATGCATCGAATGACCATATTGTTTCAGGCTCTTTTACTGTTTCTTTTATAGATTCCTGAGCAACAGTTTCATTTGCTGAAACGGATAAAGGTTCGCTAATAGCTGTAACAGTTGAAAAGCTTACATGAGGCATAATCACGGATACTTTACCATTAATTTGTTCTGCATAATTTGCCTGTAATTCAGCAAGTAACATTTGTGCAGTTATAATTAATTTATCATTGCCTGCCTGCTGCTCCAATTGTTCTTTCAGTTTGTTAATAAGAGTTACCACTCTTTCCATAACATGCAATACATTTGGGGTTTGTAATAATGCTGTTAAAGTTACGGTTTTCAAATTAAAAGTTTAATTCGGTTATGTTTATAGAGCCACATTTAAAAGCTGAGAAGATTGGTTGGATTGAAGTGATATGCGGAAGTATGTTTAGCGGTAAAACAGAAGAATTAATTCGCAGATTAAAAAGAGTTAAGATTGCTAATTTAAAAGTGGAGATTTTTAAACCTGCCATTGATGTAAGGTACGATGAAAGCAAAGTGGTAAGTCATGATGCCAATGCCATTCAATCTACACCTATTGATAATTCTCAAACCATTTTATTATTAGCTCAGGATGTTGATGTTGTTGGAATTGATGAAGCACAATTTTTTGATGACCAGATTGGCACCGTCTGCGAAACCCTTGCCCTGCGTGGTATCCGTGTTATTGTTGCCGGTTTGGATATGGATTACTTAGGCAACCCTTTCGGACAAATGCCTGCTTTATTAGCAAAGGCAGATTACATAACCAAGCTGCATGCTATTTGTGTTAAATGCGGCAATATTGCAAATATTTCTTATAGGAAAACAGGGCAAGGCGGACAGGTTTTGGTTGGAGAAAAAGATATTTATGAACCACGTTGCAGAAAATGTTCTCAGGAAAAATGATTATTTTTAAAGCATGAATGCAGTAAGAAAAATAATTGAACACCATTCAGGTTCAATAACAGTTGAATTACCTGAAGAATACAATGATAAAAAAGTTGAGGTAATTGTATTGCCTTTAGAAGTAGAAGAACTGCCAAAAAAGAAATATGATTTTTCTGATTTAGTCGGAAAATTAGAATGGAAGGGTGATGCCGTTGCAGAACAAAGAAGGTTAAGAGATGAATGGGATTAAATATTTTTTAGATACCAATGCTATCATTAATTTATTAAACGGCAATAGTTATTTGAAAAAAAGATTGAATAATGCTGATTGGATTGGTATTTCAGTTATCAGCCAATTAGAATTTTTAAGTTATTCAAAAATTTCCGAGTTGGATAAACAGTTGTTTTCAACTTTTTTGCAAAGAGTTGAAGTTGTTAATTTGGTTAACAGTCATATTCAATTAGCTTCCGAAATCATTTCAATAAGAAAGCACAATAAACTCAAACTTCCTGATGCTATTATTGCTGCATCTGCCGTTATCAATAACTGCATATTGGTTACCAACGATAAAGCCTTTGATAAAGTAACTACTTTGCAGGCACTAACTTATTAATGCCTAACCTTAAACATATAACAACCCTAATAAAAAAAGATATTTTGCTGGAAGCCCGTCAGCAGTACACTTTGTATGGCATACTGCTTTATTTATGTTCTACCATTTTTATTGTGTATTTATCGCTGGGGCAGCCTGAAGAAAAAATATGGAACGCTTTATTTTGGGTGATACAATTATTTGTTTGTGTAAATGCAGTTGCCAAAAGTTTTTTAGCAGAAAGCAAAGGCAGAATGTTGTATTACTATTCCATTGCAGGAGCCATTGACTTTGTAATTGCCAAGCTTGTTTTCAATTTACTTTTAATGCTTTTAATGAGTTTATTAAGCATTGTTTTATTTACCGTGCTGCTTGGTAATCCGTTGAACAACCTGTTTACATTTATAGGTATCGCTTTATTAGGTGGCGGAAGTTTAAGTTTAGTATTTACATTTCTGGCTGCCATTGCTGCGAAAGCTCAACAGCAAGCAGCGTTGATGGCTATAATGGGTTTTCCTGTTATTGTACCTGAATTATTATTGTTGAATAAAATCTCCACCATAGCTTTTGCACAGGTTGTACAGGAAGGTTTAAGGCAAATGATTTTTTTAATGATTGGATTGGATGTTTTAGTTGTTGCTTTAGCAATGATTTTATTTCCTTTTTTGTGGAAGGATTAATGCTGCCCAATGTTATACAGTACAAGTGTGCGACGCAAGGAACGATTCCATAAAATACTAAAGTTGGAAACCAACCATTAAAATTTCAAATGCCTTACGGTTACTCCGTTATTAATCAATTGTTTTAAAGAATCTATACCGATTTTTAAATGCCTTTCAACAAATTCTGAAGTTACTTTTTTATCGCTGGCTGCGGTTTTAATGCCATCGGGTATCATGGGACTATCGCTTACCAATAACAATGCACCCGTTGGAATATGATTGTAAAAACCAACCATAAAAATGGTGGCAGTTTCCATATCAATGGCGTAAGCTCTAACTACCTGTAGTTTCTTTTTAAACTCGTCGTCATGCTCCCAAACTCTGCGGTTGGTTGTGTAAACAGTACCTGTCCAATAATCAGTTTTATAATCGCGAATAGTTGTTGAAATAGCTTTCTGCAAAGCAAATGCAGGCAAGGCCGGCACTTCAGGGGGAAAGTAATCGTTGCTTGTACCCTCACCTCTTATAGCTGCAATAGGAAGAATTAAATCACCCAACTTATGACGTTTTTTCAAACCACCACATTTGCCCAAAAACAGTACTGCTTTGGGTTGTATGGCACTCAGCAAATCCATAACGGTTGCTGCACCGGGGCTGCCCATACCGAAATTAATTATAGTAATGCCATTAGCAGTGGCACATTGAAAGGGTTTATCTTTTCCTATAACTTTTACTTTATTCCATTTGGCAAACATTTCTACATAGTTCGCAAAATTGGTAAGCAAAATATACTTGCCAAAATTCTTTAACTCTTCTCCTGTATAACGAGGCAACCAATTGTTTACTATTTCTTCTTTTGTTTTCATAAAATCATCTTTTGTTTATAGGTTGAAAAAAATAGTTAATCAGTAAAAATAATGGTTTTATTTTATTGCATGATTACTATTTCATTTCCATCTTTCCCGTTTCGTTTTAAAGAAGCAGATAAGAAGGAATTTATTTTTGATGAAGTAAGAAAACAATGGCTCAGGCTAACGCCGGAAGAATGGGTACGTCAAAACTTTATTCAATACCTTATTCAAACAAAAAAATATCCTGCAGGTTTATTAGCTATTGAAAAAGAAATTAATGCAGGCGAATTAAAAAGGCGTTGCGATATTATTGTGTACAAAAACAATATACCCTGGATGATTATTGAATGTAAAGAAATGAATGTTGATTTGAATGATAAAGTTGTTGAACAGGTTTTTAATTATAATCAACACTTGAATGTACCCTACTTAGTTATTACGAATGGAAAAGAAACTTTTGGTCTGGACACAATACACAAAATACAACTGAATGAACTGCCTGATTATTAAACGTTATTTCGAAGTATTACTTTCTCACTGCCACAACATTACCTGCTTCATTCAATTTATAATTTACACCACGAATAGTTACCTCTTTCCCTGCTTTTAAATTCTGTAAATTAGTAACATCATTATCTTCAAAATGCAGGCTGCCATTGGTTTGTAAAGCAATATTAATATAATCAACATGCGTACCTGTTGAACCACCGCAAATAATAACTCTTACAGGTTTATGAATTTGTTTTACCAATTCAATATCTCTTGCGGCTGCCCAATTATCTGCCATTAAAATAACTTCATTACAATCATTATGCATGGCTAATGATTTAATAATAGCCTCACAAACATTTTCTGGTGTATCACCACCGCTACCCTTTTCCATGGTTGATTCAACCAACTGTGTAATAGCTTTTATATTGGTAAATGCTGAGCCATATATACCACCTGTTTGTCCGGTTTTTTTCTTTTCATTTTCCATATCATCTCCATCATTAAAACAGGCAAAATATTGAATTACATTTTTTTGTTCAGGCTTTCCCAACCAATTCAATAACTGAACAATGTAAGGACTCATACTTAAAGTTACATCAGCCACCACCAAAGGCTTATCCCACTTGCTTCTCAGCAATGGTTTTATTAAAGAAGAATCTTTTAGGGGCTCTTTCGCAACAACATAATTCTCAATTTCTTTTGCTGTAGTTGTTTTTGAGTCGATTGGCTTTCCTACCAATAAATAAACTGAATCAGTATTACCGAAACGTTGCTGTTCATCGTTAGTCAGTAAACCAAAATTCTTTACAGTTTTTGTTGATGTGTGAATTAACTCTTCATCTGTTCCAACAACAATAGGTTTATTACTTACCTCTTTTAAGGGTTTGTTTGCATAATATCTCGGCTGTGTTATTTGACCGCCATGAATTACAGACCAATAGTTTACTTTTTTTTTGGGTGCCGGTTCTGCGATTGCTGCAGGTTTAGATGGTTCAACAACTGTAATTAGTTTTTCAAATTGCTTTATTTCAGCTATTTCTTTTTGATGAAAGGCTTCGGCTGGTTTATCACGATAATTAACCACAATTCCATGTAACAATTTTTCGGCTGTGGCTTTATCTCTTCCATCCATCTGCCTTATTATTTGCCATTGTGCCTGTTTTTGTTGCACGATGTTCGGACAAAGTTGAATAAGATTCTGAAAACGTTTTTTATTCAGCGGCTTTAATGTTTGTGTTGAAGGATAATCTGTAAATACTAAGTCAACTGATAAAATTTCTGCGTTGTATAAGGCCGAAACACCTGTTGTATCTAATATTTCAGGTCTACCGAAATTCATTTTTAAGAAGATACTTTTATTACCAACAGTTGATTGTTTGTAAAATGGTAACTGAATAATCTTATTATCCAATACAGAATCCAACATTCTATCGTGCTGTGCAGAAAGTAGTGTTGGCAGTATGAAAAATGGCAGTATGAAAAGTTTGTGTAACATTCAAGCCATATACAATAATTGCTAAAGTTAAAAATTAAAAGCATTCATTATAAAACTTTGTATTTTAAGGTTTTAGTTTTTGCATGAAAAGATATTTAGCTGTTAGTATTAGTTTTACAGGAATGTATAATGCAAAGTCTATTATAACATTCTTGACTTTTTACTATATCTTATGCAATAGTTTAACTGAGCAATTTAATTTCTGATAGTTACGAAAATAATTTATTAAAATTTAAATCATAATATATGAAAACAAGAATATTAGGAGCAAGTGGTTTAGAAGTTTCTGCTCTGGGCTTGGGATGTATGGGCTTAACTTTTGCTTACGGAACTCCAATGAATGACAATGATGCCATTAAGCTATTACATAGAGCAGTTGATTTGGGGATTAACTTTTTTGATACCGCTGAAGCATATAGCCAGGGTGGTAATGAAATACTGTTAGGTAAAGCATTGAAGCCTTACAGAAACAAAGTTGTAATAGCTACAAAATTTGGTTTTAAAGAAGGTGATGCAACTAAAGGTTTAGACAGCCACCCAAACAGAATTAAAACAGTAGTAGAAAATTCATTACGCTATTTACAAACTGATGTTATTGATTTATTATATCAGCATCGTGTTGACCCCAACATACCTGTTGAAGATGTTGCAGGTACTGTAAAAGATTTAATTAAAGAAGGAAAAGTAAAACACTTCGGTATGAGTGAAGCCGGTGCAGATAGTATTCGCAGAGCTCATGCAGTGCAACCTGTAGCTGCATTACAAAGCGAATACTCTATGTGGTGGAGAGAAACTGAACATGAAATTATTCACGTGTTAGAAGAATTGGGAATTGGCTTTGTTCCATTCAGTCCGCTGGGCAGAGGTTTTTTAACAGGGGCTATTGATGAAAACACACAATTCAGTAGTACAGATTTCAGAAATAGTCTGCCCCGTTTTGCTGAAGAAAACCGTAAAGCCAATCAGGCAATGGTAGATTTAATTAAATCAATAGCCTTGGAGAAAAATGCTACCCCTGCACAAATTTCATTAGCATGGTTGTTGGCACAAAAACCTTGGATTGTACCGATACCGGGTACAACAAAAGAACATAGATTAATTGAAAATGTTGGTGGTGTATCTATTGAATTAACAAAAGAAGATTTAATAAGAATAGAAGAAGCTTCTGCAAAAATTACGATACAAGGTGCAAGATATCCTCAATACTTACAAAGAACAGTAAATAAATAATTATGATACGTCATTTCGAGGTTCTTGCCGAGAAATCTCATTTATAAAGAAAAGATTTCCCGTTGGGCAAGAACCCAATCTCGAAATGAAGATAACTAATTTTTTATATTATTACTTAATTAGAATAACTCATTACTCTATGAAAAAAATATTATTATTAATAACATTATTCATTATTAGTTGCAACGTTATGGCACAAAATAAAAAAGTAACACGTATTGCAAGGCTTACTATTGATTCTTTGCAATTGAAAGCATATTCAGTTCTTTTAAAAGAACAAATGGAAACTGCTGTAAAATTGGAGAAAGGTGTTGTAAGTTATACTGTTTACGCTGATAAAACTGAACCTTACAAATTAACTATTGTTGAAGTATATGCAGATAATGAATCTTATTCAGCACATAGAGAAACTGCTCATTTTAAAAAGTATAAAGAAGCAACAAAACAAATGGTAAAGTCTTTAGAATTATCTGAAGTTGTGCCCTTTTTATCAGCAACTAAATAAGTTGATTTCAATTTGTTGAATAAAGAACAGAAAGTACAAGTGAGTGACACAACTAAAGCTTAATAGTAGTATTACAGCTAAGTACATAAAGAAAAAAGTCCCGCTTTATTGGCGGGACTTTTTTGTTTACTTAATATTCTTTTTACTATGGGAAAATTCCTAACTCTCCATAACTGGTGGCTACTTTATTAATTGCATTTACATAAGCTGCGGTACGCATATCTGGAATTTCAGGGTTGCTGTGCCAGATATCCATAATTTCTCTTGTTGCAGAAATCATGGTTTCCTCCAAACCGCTATGCACTAAATCAACTTCTTCAGGGCCGTGCATAATAAATTGTTTTTCTTTCTGGGTTACCTGTTTGCCACTTAACTCTTCAATCTGGTTAAGAATATGTGTGTTCATATTTTCGGTAAAACGTTTTTCCATTCTTCCGTAACGCACGTGGCTTAGGTTTTTCAGCCATTCAAAATAACTAACCGTTACACCGCCGGCATTCAAATACATATCAGGCACAACCAATGTTCCTTTTGCTGAAAATATTTCATCGGCTTCAGGGGTTAAAGGACCGTTAGCAGCTTCACCGATAATTTTTGCTTTAACGCGAGGAGCGTTCTCTCCGTTAATAACATTTTCCAAAGCAGCAGGAATTAAAATATTGCATTCCAATTCTAAGGCATCATTACTTTTTGCCAGATTAGTTGCATTAGGAAAATTTAGTATAGAACCTGTTGCTTTTCTGTGTTGAAAAACTTCTTCTTCATTTAAACCATTGGCATTAAAAATGGCCCCTTCATACTCGGCAATGGCAATAACTTTTGAACCGTTTTCTCTAAAGAATTTTGCTGAGTGATAACCTACATTTCCTAAACCTTGTACCACAACAGTTTTACCCTCAACGCCGGTAGGCAAGCCTACTCTTTTCATCACATCTGGCATATTACAAACCTCACGTACACCAAAGAAAACACCTAAACCTGTAGCTTCTTTTCTTCCTCTTACACCACCCTGCGAAATGGGTTTACCCGTTACACAACCTGCTGCATCTATTTCTCCGGGTTTTAATGAAGTATAAGTATCAACAATCCATGCCATTTCTCTTTCACCGGTTCCGTAATCGGGTGCAGGAACATCAATGCCCGGACCGATGAAATTTTTCTTTACCAATTCGCTGGTATAACGTCTGGTAATTTTTTCTAATTCGTAAGCACTGTAATTGCGTGGATTAATTTTTATACCGCCTTTACCGCCACCAAAAGGCACATTTACAATAGCACATTTGTACGTCATTAAACTTGCCAATGCCATCACCTCATCCTGATTTACTGCATCGCTGAAACGAATACCACCTTTACACGGGCTTTTGTGCTGACTGTGCTGCACACGATACGCTTCAATAACTTCAATTCTTCCATCATCCATTTTTACCGGAAAACGCATACTGTAAATACTGTTACAGGCTTTAATCTGTTCAAGCAAACCCTTATCCCACTTGGTAAATTTGGCTGCTTTATCAAAACTCTTCTCTACACTTTTAAAAAAACTGTAATTCGTGTTTGACATAAAATTTAATTTTGTGTGTTTTTATATGAGGCAATCGTTTGTACTGTTATTTAGCTTTCGTTGTGTCGCATCCCGAAACTTCAGGATACTTTCTGTTCTTTGTTGAGCAAATTTTTAAACCGCAAAGTCGCAGAGAACGGAGAGTTTCGCTAAGAATAATTCCAAATACCTAATTACTAATTACTACTTTCTACTTCCCGCTTTCCTTCTCCAGCTTGGTTACTTTTCTGTCCAGATTAATTAAGTAAATAAACAAGCCTGTTACAATTACAATTACAATAATCATTACAACATAAATTTTTCCGTTGCTTTTTAACACATCAGTAGAATTGGTTGTGTCTTGTGCAAAAGAAAAAATGCTTGTAAGCATTAAACAAAAAAGTAAACTGATTTTTTTTATACTAAGCATTTGCAAAACGTTTTTCTTTTTCTAATTGAATACGAATTCTTAAAGTGGTAATCCAAACTCCTAATAAAGTCCAGCCTATAACTGCCGGCCAGAAAACCGCTTTCATTATCGGTGAAGAATCTTTAGGGTTCAATCCCGGGTTGCCTTCGCTGCCCTGCCCGCCCGGGTGTAAACTCTCTACCAATCTGGGTAAAATCCATATTGTTGGAAATAACATAAAGAAAGCAAATACATTATATACTGCACTAATTCTCGCTTTCTTTTCTTCATCCTGTAAACTTCCCCTTAAAACAAAATAGGCTAAGTAAATAAGTATCGCAATGGCTGCACCGTTTTGTTTAGCATCGCCGCTCCAATAAGCACCCCATTGAGATTTTGCCCAAATAGCTCCTGTAATCAATCCTAATAAACCATACACAACACCGGTTCTTCCAAATTCTAAAGAATAAAAATCATATTGAGCTAATGGATTTTGTAAGTATTTAATGGCATATACCAGCGATGTACCAAACAAAATCATCATACTGAACCACATAGGCACATGAAAAAATAAATTTCTGATACTTTGCTGTAAGGGTACTCCTTTTGGTTCAGGTACACGTATTAAAAACCCCATTGAGCAGGAGTACATTAACAATACAAAACACAATATCTTCCACCAGGTCTTCCGAAGCATAACATTAATTTACAAACTAACAATTGTTCGTGGCGGCAAAATTAGGGTAATAAGCTCCATTAAAATAAAAGCTTCATTAAAATTTAGCTAACAAAAAAAATGTTTACAGACTTATATTGCAGTATGGATAAGGCTTTGCTTTCAATAAAAAATTTACAGGTAAGTTTTATTAACAACGAACAGAAAAGTACAGCTTTACATAATATTTCAATTGAAGTAAAAAAAGGGGAAACCGTTGCAGTAGTTGGCGAAAGTGGTTCCGGCAAATCTGTTACTTCTTTATCAATACTACAATTACTTCCTTCCCCACCTGCTGTATTTGAAAGCGGCGAAATTATTTTAAACAGTGAAGCCGATGCGATTGATTTATTGCATGCTTCAAACAAAATAATAAGAACCATAAGAGGGAAAAAAGTTGCTGTTATTTTTCAGGAGCCTATGAGTTCTTTAAATCCTGTTATTACCTGTGGCAAACAAGTAATGGAAGCTTTACTTACACATCAACAAATTACAAAACAGGCAGCCAAAGCAAGAACCATTGCTTTATTTGAAAAAGTTCAACTGCCTGATCCTTCATTAATCTTTAATCGCTATCCGCATGAAATAAGCGGCGGACAGAAACAAAGAGTAATGATTGCTATGGCAATGAGTTGCGAACCTGACTTGTTAATATGTGATGAGCCTACCACTGCTTTAGATGTTACGGTTCAAAAAAATATTCTGGAACTGATTAATAATCTAAAGCAGCAAAATAATATGGGTGTAATTTTTATATCGCATGATTTAAGTGTGGTATCAGAAATTGCAGACAGAATTATTGTAATGTATAAAGGCAATATTGCTGAAGAAAATACTGCTAAAGAAATCTTCACTAATCCACAACATGCTTACACGAAAGCATTGCTGCAATGCAGACCGGTTATGCATGCTAAAGGAGAAAGATTACCGATTGTAAGTGATTTTTTGGGAGAACAAATTTCCGGTTATAAGTTACAGGTTTCAAGTAACAAGCAACCGGAAACAGGAAATCAGCAACCTGTAACTATTCTCTCCGTAAAAAATCTGAAAGTATATTTTCCTGCTGAAAAAAATTTCTTAGGTAAAACTAACTCATATATTAAAGCGGTTGATGATGTAAGTTTTGATGTGCAACAAGGGGAAACAATCGGCCTGGTTGGTGAAAGTGGTTGTGGTAAAAGCACGTTAGGCAGAGCTGTTTTAAGATTGATTGATGCAACAAGCGGAAATATAATTTATAAAAAAGAAGACTTGCTTAAAGCTGAAAGTTCAACACTGAAAGCATTAAGAAAAGATATGCAGTTAATTTTTCAAGACCCTTATTCTTCGCTTAACCCAAGAATGAAAATAGGCGAAGCCATTGAAGAACCATTAATTGTTCACAACATTTTTTCTTCAGCAAAAACAAGAAAAGAAAAAGTAATTGAATGGTTGGAGAAGGTAAATCTTAATGCAGATTTCTACAATCGTTACCCTCATGAATTCAGCGGTGGGCAACGCCAACGCATCGTTATTGCAAGAGCTTTAATAATGCAACCTTCTTTTGTTATATGCGATGAAAGCGTTGCTGCATTAGATGTTAGTATGCAGGCACAGATTTTGAATTTATTGAACGATTTAAAAAAAGAAATCGGCTTTACCACTATTTTTATTTCTCATGATTTAAGTGTAGTGCGTTATATAAGCGATACAATTATTGTAATGAATAAAGGAAAAATTGAAGAGCAGGGTAATGCAGAAGATGTGTATAATCATCCACAAAAAAATTATACGCAAAAATTATTGGCCTCTATACCAAAAATTAATTTTTAAAAATCAGATAAATAAGATGAAAACAATTGGTCTTTTAGTGTGCTCTAATGTTTTTATGACGGTTGCCTGGTATTGGCATTTGAAAGAAAAAGGGTTGCCTTTATGGAAAGCAATTATTATAAGCTGGTGTATTGCTTTTTTTGAATATTGCCTTACTGTTCCTGCTAACAGAATAGGTTACACTACCGGCTGGTCTGGCTTTCAACTTAAAATTGTACAGGAAGTTATTACATTGGTTATCTTCTGCATTTTTGCAGTAGTATATCTAAAAGAACCTGTTCGCTGGAATTACGCCGTAAGCTTTACCTTAATTTTAGGAGCTGTATATTTTGCATTTAAAAAATAATTTTTAACCGATAAGTCGCAGAGAACATCAAGCTATTCTAAGTTTAGTTGCAAATAATTTTACCGACTACCTTTCTTCCCGGCGAAATAAAATAGGCTCTCCAAGAAATTGGAAAGCCTTTATTTAACCCTGCTGCATAAAAAAACTAAATTTATAATCAGTTGCGTGTTTTAGTTGTGTGTTTTAGTTGAATATTTAGCTGCTGTCCGCAGTTGCTGCAGAAGCAAATTCATCAGCTTTTGTCGTATAGTCTGTCTGATACTACCCTTTGCAAATACAACAAAATTTTAGATAAATTCGGATTTAAGACTTTTATAAATGTGGATGGTTTAAACAGGGATAAAAAAAACTAAAAAATTACTTTGGCAATTCTTCCTTTACCACCTGCCAGGAAAACAGCACTGCCATTTTTAGCTTTTTGAACAACATGAAAACTTTCGTTGGAAATTAATTGCCAGTTTTTACCACCATCGTTACTGATATCAATACCGCTTGTACCGCAGGTAATTAATTTTTTATCAGTTAAATAAATAACACAGGAGCGATAACCGTGTGGTGGTGTTTGAGGATGAGTGAATTGCGGTTTAATTGAATTGAAATTGATTAATACACAATTTAATGTAGTGTCTTTATCATTGGCAAAATCGCCACCAACTACAACTCCCTTTTTTGTTTTATTATTAACGTCAATTGAATTAGCACCGGTGCTTTCTTTTCCTTGAATAATGGGAAGTTTTCCATAATCTTTATGATATAGAAAATCTATTAACCGAGATTGTTTTCCTCCGGTAACAGCAAATGGCGGAGAAAAATCATTGTAGTCAGTAATCTTAATATTGGTACCGCTTGATGCAAAAAAGGCTTCGCCTTCATTTAATGAAAGAAATTTCACTTTTTTATCTTCAATTGGCTTTTTCCATGTACTTCCTGCATTGGTTGTTACTGCAAAAAAAGGTTTACCATTTATCGGATCCCCAATTACAATTCCAAAAACTTCAATATTTGCAGTATCATTAATATTAAGATATGGATTTACCTTATCAAATACCATCGCATCTAAAAACATTCCTTTGGTGCTATCTTCAAAAACTTTATACCAGTTTTTGCCACCGTCATTTGTTTTTAAAATAATGGCAGGCCAATCAACACCCATAATAATAGCTGTGTTACTGTCAAATGCTTCAATATCTCTGAAGTCTCTTTTCTCATAACCCTTTACCTGTTGCCATTGAATGGTTTTACCGCCATCGGTACTTTTAGCAACCTTGCCACTGCTTCCGCTTGCCCAAAAGATATTATCATTAACTACATTTAATCCGCGAATGGATGTTTTAGTACCTTCTGTTAATACCTGTATTGTTTGTGATTGAATGCTTACAACTGAAAGCATAATGCTGAATGCAACGAGTATTTTTTTCATTAGTTTAAATTAATACAATAAATATGGCTCTACTTCTTTTCTCCATTTTTTTACAGTTGTTAATTCATTCATTTCTCTTGCAAAAGTTTTTGGTCCTGTTTCAAACAATGCTTCGCTTTTATAAATGCCTAACAACTTATCTAAATGATTGGCTCCTGTTGGGTTTACATTGGTAGGGTAAGTATTCCATTTAAAATGTTCGGGAAATAAGTCGTATACATTTTTAATAAAGATTAAACCATTCATTACAGACCTTACTAAGTGAACCGACTCAAATTTTAACCCAAAGCAAACTTCTTTGGCATATTTACTTTCTGTTGGAACAAAATAAACGGCTGTTGCCATAAAGTTATTGGTCTTGATTAGTAAGTTAGCATCTGTCCACGGAGCCCCAGCCATCTGAAAAGGAAAATCGGTTCCTCTTCCTTCACTTATGTTGGTTGCTTCTAATAAAACCAAACCCGGATAGAGCATCATGGCATTAAATTTCTGTATGGCGGGCGAAGTAGATACAAAAGGTATTTGCCAATCTGGTTGAAACATGGTTCTCCCCCAATTCCTGCATTTAATAACTTCAACAGCTGCGTGAATATTTTTTGTTGTATTAAAGTATAATGCCAGCTCTCCGATGGTACATGAATGACGCAAAGGAATATTCCATCTGCCTATGAAAGAAGTACAGTTTTCTTCATCAAGCATAGGACCTTCGGCTAATCTAAAACTACCGGAAACAGGATTGGGTCTGTCGAGAATGATAAACCTCTTTTTATATGTAACACAAGCTTCCAAAACATAAGTCATTGTCCACAAATAGGTGTAGCAACGGCAGCCAATATCAGGAATATCGAACAATACAATATTAACATCATTCAAATCATTTTCATCGGGCTGCAATTTTTCATTGTATAAACTAATAACGGGTAGTTGCGTTAATTCATCAATACCATCTTTTATAGTAGCACCATCAACACCTTTAACATCTAAACCATGTTCAGGGGAAAATAGTTTTATAATGTTGAAACCCGTATCAAGCAATGCTTTACGAGATGGTTGTAATTGATTGGTAGTTGCCGCATGATTAGTTACTAAAGCGATGCGTTGCTTCTTCCATTCAACATTTTTACTTAATAAAACATCAACTCCAAACGAAATCATATCATTATAGTTTTACTATTTCTATAACCAACTACAGGCTTGTAAATCCTGTCAACTTTTTAAAACCTTTACAGCGGTTTAGGGAATGAACTTAGTTTTTTGTTTTAATGCTTCTACAACATTAAAAATTATCGGGCAACGCTCATAATGCATAAATACAGTAAACAATCTTTTAACAAACTTTGGCAAATGCAATGCAGGAAACTCTCGGCATCCTGCAAAACGATGTTCATAAACTGTACATTGATTATCACTCAAAAAATGGCATGGAACTTTATTAATTACCATTAAATGAGTGCTTTTCTCTAAATAATTGCTATCAAATACTTCTCTTGTTTGGTTAAGATATTTTGATAATATATCGGCTTCTTCTTCCGTTACATTAATTAATAAACTTTTACAACAGTTACCGCAGGTTGTACAATTAATTTGTGGGGTAATTTTTTCATTCAGCTCAAATACAAGGTTATCAATAGTTTCAGCGTGTTGGCTTTGCAGAAAAACTGTAAACAAATCATTTTCAATTTCTTTTTCTTTTGCCAGTTGCTGAATGGTAAATAAATCTGTAAGCATGTAACTGCAAACGTAAAAGTTTTATCCACAAATGCAGTGTGTTTGTTCATAACCTGTATTTTGCCCGCCTTGCGGGTTAGTTAGATTTGTGAGTTGTGCATTTTTGCTGAATAGCGAACAGAACGTACAAGTGTGCGACGCAACAGATGCTGAAATAAGTATTGGCGTTGGTTACAAAAACAAAAGATTATGGCTGAAATAAAACAAGTGGCATATACGGAAGATGATATTAAAAGCCTCGATTGGAAGGAGCATATCCGTTTAAGGCCCGGTATGTACATTGGTAAATTAGGTGATGGTTCTGCACCGGATGATGGTATTTATGTATTGGTAAAAGAAGTGATTGATAACTGTATTGATGAACATACCATGGGTTATGGTAAACATGTTGATGTAATTATTGAAAATAAATCTGTAACCATAAGAGATTATGGCCGTGGCATTCCGTTAGGTAAAGTGGTTGATGTGGTTAGTAAAATAAATACCGGTGCCAAGTACGATAGTAAAGCGTTTCAGAAAAGTGTGGGTTTAAATGGTGTGGGTACCAAAGCAGTAAATGCTTTGAGTAATTATTTTAAAGTAGAAAGTTTCAGAGAGGGTAAAACCAAAGTTGCTGAGTTTGAAAGAGGCAACATTACTAAAGAATATAAAGAAACTAATACCACTGAAGAAAACGGCACAAAAGTAACTTTTACGCCGGATGAAAGCATCTTTCATAACTATAAATTCCTGCATGAGTATTTAGATAATCAATTCTGGAATTATTGTTATTTGAATGCAGGTTTGGTTATTAACTTCAACAACAAACGGTATGTAAGTAAAAACGGTTTATTGGATTTGCTTACTCGAAAAACAAATGCAGATGAGCTTCGCTACCCGATTATTCATTTAAAAGGAGAAGATATTGAAATTGCTGTTTCTCATAACAACGATTATGGTGAGGATATTTTTTCTTTTGTAAATGGCCAATATACCACACAGGGTGGAACGCATCAACAGGCTTTCAGAGAAGCATATGTAAAAGTTATCCGCGATTTTTTTAAGAAAGATTATGATGCGGCAGACATCCGTACAAGTATTGTTGCAGCAGTATCTGTTCGTGTACAGGAACTTGTTTTTGAAAGCCAGACAAAAACAAAATTAGGTTCTTCATTTGTATATGAGAATGGTCCGAGCATGAAGAAATTTGTGGAAGAGTTTTTGGCTAAAGAGTTAGATAATTTCTTACACAGAAATCCGCAAACAGCCGAAGCATTAAAGAAAAGAATTGAGCAGAGCGAGAAAGAAAGAAAAGAGTTAAGCGGTATCAGGAAACTTGCGAATGAACGTGCTAAGAAAGCAAACCTTCATAATAAAAAATTGCGTGATTGTCGCGTGCATTTGAATGATGATGTACCTAATAAAAACAAAGAAGAGTTTATTGCTTTACAAAACAACAGCACCATTTTTATAACGGAGGGCGATAGTGCCAGCGGTAGTATTACCAAAGCAAGAAATGTAGATACACAGGCAGTTTTCAGCTTAAGAGGTAAACCTTTAAACAGTTATGGACTAACCAAAAAAGTGGTGTACGAAAATGAAGAGTTTAATTTGTTGCAACACGCTTTAAATATTGAAGATGGTTTAGAAAGCTTGCGTTATAATAATATCGTTATTGCAACAGATGCTGATGTGGATGGTATGCATATTCGTTTGTTGTTAATGACTTTCTTCTTACAATTTTTTCCTGATTTAGTGAAGCGTGGGCATGTTTATATTTTAGAAACACCCTTATTCCGAGTAAGAAATAAACAGGAAACCATTTATTGTTATGATGAAAATGAAAAGCAGGCAGCTATAAAAAAACTATCAGGCAAACCCGAAATAACAAGGTTTAAAGGTTTGGGAGAAATTAGTCCGGATGAGTTTGAAAGATTTATTGGTGGTAATGATATGCGTTTACAACCTGTAATCTTAGAGCAAGGCGACCATATTCAACAATTGCTTGAATATTATATGGGTAAAAACACACCGCAACGGCAGGATTTTATTATTGATAATTTAAGAGTAGAGTTGGATTTGGTGGAGAGCTAATGCCCCCATCCCCTGAAGGGGAGTAAGGCTAAGATATTTATTAACCTTAAACTATTTAGTTTAAATAAAATTCCCCTTTAGGGGTTAGGGGCTTATGATTCACATAGTTTTTGAAGAAGCAAACGTAGCAGTTTTACAGAAAGCATTTGAATTAGATGAACAGATGCAGGGAGATATTATTGAGATAAAAGATGATTATGCTGTCGGGCCGATTCGTAATATTTATGAAACAGAAGGCTATCAACAAAGAAGAGATTGGTGCAAAGCATTATTGGAAAATTCTCCATACTTAGATCAATTAGATATTGTTGATGATAAAATGGCGGTGCATAATCTTTTAAAAAAGTTAGATGAACAACCGAATGAAAAAGTCTGGATATGGATGGCACAAAATCAACACGATGTATGCAGCTACTATTGGCTGATGAGCCAGTTAAAAGATTATCAGGGCAGAATTGAAGTATTATATTTAAATAATTTACCATTTATAAACGAGAAAGGGCAAATATTTTATCCGCAGCATTTGCATGAAATTCAACCGAAAGAGTTTTTAAAAGCAAAAAAATTAGCAAGACCAATTACACCAAGTGAGTTTGAAGTTGACCCTGATGAATGGAAAAAACTGTGTAACGAAAATGCAATAATCAGAATTTTAGAAGGAGGTAAAAAGATTGTTAGTAAAGAAGCAGATTTTTATGATAAAGATTTATTGATGTATATAACAACAGACTTTCAAAAAGTGAATAAAGTTTTGCATCAAACACAATCTAAAATGAAAATAAAAACTGGTGATGTGTTTTTAGTCTGGAGAATGAATGAATTAATAAAAGCCGGAAACCTTGTTGCAGAAGGCGATTGGAACAAAGGATGGAAAGAAGTTGCGGTAAAGAAAGCCCCCCCTACCCCCTCCGAAGGAGGGGAATAACTTTGCGTTCTCTGCGACGCTGCATGAAATAAATAGTTGAATAGTGAACAGAACGTATAAGTGTGCGACGCAACGGGAGTATCATTAATAACTAAAAGTTGGTAACCAAAAATGGCTGATTCAATTGAACAAATAAATAGTAATGAAAACGGTGTACAGGGTCAGTACAAAAACTGGTTCTTGGATTATGCATCGTATGTCATATTAGAACGTGCAGTACCTGCCGTTGAAGATGGTTTAAAGCCTGTACAACGTCGTATTCTTCATGCTATGAAAGAAATGGATGATGGCAGGTTTAATAAAGTGGCCAATATTATCGGTCAGGCAATGCAATATCATCCGCATGGAGATGCCAGTATTGGTGATGCATTGGTGAATATGGGGCAGAAAGATTTATTGATTGATACGCAAGGTAACTGGGGTGACATAAGAACAGGTGATGACGCTGCTGCACCAAGATATATTGAAGCACGTTTAAGCAAATTCGCTCTGGAAGTGGCTTTTAACGCCAAGACAACCGAATGGCAATTAAGTTACGATGGCAGAAAAAATGAGCCGGTTACCTTACCGATGAAGTTTCCGTTGTTATTAGCACATGGTGCAGATGGTATTGCCGTGGGTTTATCAACTAAAATTTTACCTCATAATTTTTGCGAGTTAATTGATGCTTCTATAAAATACTTAAAAGGAAGAAAGTTTGAGTTATATCCCGATTTTCAAACAGGCGGACAAGTTGATGTAAGTAATTATAACGATGGCAAACGTGGCGGTAAAATTAAAGTGCGTTGTTTAATTGAAGAGTTAGACAAAAAAAGTTTAATTATTCGTGATGTGCCTTTCGGTGTAACCGTTGCACAGTTGTGTGAAAGTATTACCAAAGCCAATGATGCAGGTAAAATAAAAATTAAAAAATTAACGGAGTACACCGGTAAAAATGTAGAAATACAAATTGATTTAGCACCGGGTATTTCGAGTGATATTACTATTGATGCATTGTATGCTTTTACAGATTGTGAAGTAAGTATCAGTCCGAACGCATGTATTATTGAAGGTCAAAAACCAAAATTTGTAACTGCTTCGGAATTATTAAAAACTTCTACTGATTTAACCAAAAACTTACTGCAACGTGAGTTACAAATTAAGTTGAGTGAATTGGAGGATAAATGGCATTATACTTCATTAGAAAAAATATTCTTTGAAGAAAAAATTTATCAGGAGCTTGAAAAGAAACATGAAACATGGGAAAAAGTGTTGGTTGCTATTGAGGAAGCCTTCTCTCCTTTCATTAAAAAGTTAAAAAGAAAAGCAATAACAAGAGAAGATATTTTAAAGCTGACTGAAAAGCCTGTAAGAAGAATCTACAGATTGGACATTGATGAACTGAATGAACAGATAAAAGGCATTGAAGCAGATATTGCACAGGTGAATTATGATTTAGAACATTTGGTTGAATTTGCGATAGCTTATTACGAAAACTTATTAAAAAAATACGGCAAGGGTAAAGAACGCAAAACAGAAATAAAAGTGTTTGATACCATTAAAGTACAACAGGTTGCTATTGCCAATACTAAACTATATGTAAACAGAGACGAAGGTTTTGTAGGAACCGGTTTAAAGAAAGATGAATACCTGTTTGATTGCAGTGATATTGATGATATTATCGTTTTCACCAAACGGGGTGTTATGAAAGTTGTGAAGGTTGGCGATAAAGCATTTATAGGTAAAGACATTATTTACGTTGCCATCTTTAAAAAGAATGATGAACGTACTACTTATAACATGATTTATTTTGATGGTAAAGAAAAAACCTATGCCAAGCGTTTTAATGTAACAGGTATTACGAGAGATAAAGAATATATTTTATCAAACGAAAACGAAAAAAGTAAAGTACATTATTTTACTGCCAATGCCAATGGTGAAGCTGAAGTTGTAAAAATTACATTAAGCCCTAATTGTACTGCACGTAACAAAGAGTTGGATTATTATTTTGAAGAATTGGAAATTAAAGGCAGAAGCTCACAAGGAAATATTGTAACTAAATATCCGGTTAAATCTGTTAAGCTCAAAGAAGCCGGCAGAAGTACTTTGGCAGGAAGAAAAATATGGTTTGATACACAGTTCGGAAGATTAAATACTGAAGAGAAAGGAAAGTACCTCGGCATGTTTGAAGATGATAAAATTTTAATCATCTACTCCGATGGTAACTATGAAATAACCGATACAGAGTTAACGCAACGCATAGAAGCCGATAAAGTAGTTTTGATTGAAAAATTCAATCCTGAAAAAATTGTTACAGCCGTTTATTATGATGCAGATAAAGTGCAGTTTACCGTTAAACGTTTTAAGATTGAAACTTCCACTTTAAAAACAAAATTTTTATTTATAAAAGAAAATGAAAAGAACAAAGTAGAAGTTGCTACAACAGATGATGAGCCGATTTTATCTGTGCAACAAGGTACAGGTACACAAATAAGAAAAGGCAAATTAAAGTTGGCGAAAATTACAGAAGTGATGGGCTGGAAAGCAGTGGGGGCAAAGCTTTTGGATTACAGTAAAAGTGTAAAAATGGAATGGGATGAAAAGCCTAAAGAAGAAAACAATCAACCGGAGTTATTTGAAGAATAAAGCATTGTAAAGATTAATAATTCTAAAACCCCTACATTAAAATGTCGGGGTTTCCTTTTACATTTAATTTTTTGAGAACATCAATTCTTTATATTAGTGCTTATAACCAAAACGAAATGAATTTAAAAAACACTATCTCTTTCTTTATTATTAGTTTAACCGTTTTAACAAGTTGCATTAACGGCAGAAAAATTGACAGGCAAATTGCTAAGTATTATTCAGTTCCCTCAACCAAAACAAAAAATCAAAATGATGTGGCATTTGTAGCATCGAATCTGCAGGCAACCAATAATGAAATTTCAACAACTGAAACTAAAACAACCAATTTCAAACCTTTTATTGTTTACTGGTCTTGGGATTACAAGAATACTTCAACATTAAATCCTAAAATTCCGACAGATAATTTTACCAAAGCTTTTTTAACTGCAACAAGCAGGCTGAAAGATAAATTGAATGGCGCTACTATTGAATTAACTATTGAGAAGATTCCGAACATGTATAGTATGCACGACAAAATGCACCTTATATTCTTTTTATACGAAGTACACTGGGAAAATGTTTTTTTACAGGGAGAAAATATGGATGCAGTTTTTTCTTACAAAATAATAAAAGCGGGTAGTGAAGTTAAAAACGGCTCAATTACTATACCTTATCAAAAAGACAAACATAATCTTGGTTTCTTTCAATCATGGAAAAAAGCAACCGATAACTATTTAGCAGATTATGATTTATATATTTCAAGCTTAGGGAAAACTATTGCTGATAGAATTGTAAAAGAATTACCTTAAACAACCAATCCCATTCTTCTTGCGTATGTAAAGAAAATTGTTGCAATGGCAGAACAATACTCATTCGTTACCAAGTGGCAAATAAAAGCTCCATTACAGGAGGTGTGGAATGCCATCTATTTCTCAAACGATTGGCCCAACTGGTGGAAAGGTGTTTTATCTGTAACAGATGTTTCAACAGGAAATAAAGATGGTATCGGCGATGTGAAAGAATACACATGGAAAAGTGCATTGCCTTATCAGTTGGCTTTTAATATGAAGTTAACAGAAAATAAACCACACGAAAAGCTTGCAGGTATTGCATTTGGTGAATTAGAAGGAAACGGCACATGGCACTTTGAAGAAAAGAACGGCATCACATTTATAACTTATTACTGGAATGTTATTACCAATAAATGGTGGATGAACACTTTCTCCTTCTTATTAAAACCTGCTTTTCAATACAATCATAATGTTGTGATGCGTTGGGGTGCTGAGGGGTTAGCTAAAAAATTAAATGCTGAATTGCTTAGTTATTAATTGATCGTCATTCCGAGATTGGGTTCTTGCCCAACGAGGAATCTCATTATTTGAAATAAAAGATTTCTCGGCCCGAACCTTCGAAATGACGACAATCAAATCACTTCTGACTTTTCATTTCTTCCTTACCAACCTTACCGTTGCAGTTTTATTAAAATCGCTTTCCATTTGTATTTCATACCGTTTTCTGCCATCATATAAAACCATAACAGCGGTGTTTGGTGGAATGGTGCCAACATTTTCAGCGAACATGCTTATATCTGTAAATTCTGTTTTCTTATCAACAAAAACATTCAGTTCAATGGCTTTCTCACTTAATAAATGTTTTTCTTTAGCCAACCTGTTATCAACATATACACTCACACTGTCATAATCAATTGCACCATTATCATAAAAAGCAATCTGTACCGTATCAGAAACCACTTCAATGGTTTGTACTATATCTTTCCTTCTTTCTACTGTTTTTTTAGGGGGAGCAACAGGTACAACCGGCTTTTCTTCTTCCGGTTCTTTTTCTTTCAATGCTATAAAAGGCAATGTATCATTGCTTTTAGCAAGGGTGATATTAATAACAGGGCAAGTATATTTAAAAGCTTCTTCACTAATAAAGCTTCCTTTCAAAGCAGTTTCAGTTCTTGATGATAATAAAGTTAAAGCAGCAGTCATCGGGCAGTCTACACCAAATACTGTACTGATGTTTTTATAATAGTTAACAGGAAATTTCTTCAACTTTAAACTCCTTGTTACCGCTTCATAACTCCCCTCAATATTTTCAACAAATAAACTATCTCTGAAATAATAACTCAACTTACCAGAAACATTTTTATGAGTTTGCTTCAACTTCAATTCAACCATATAACTATTGTGTTGTCCTTCCACAGCCACCTTTCCCGTTCCATACCAATAACCATTTACATTTTGCGATTGTGCATTTAAAACAAAAAACAACAACAGCACTACCATTCCTTTATATAACATAGTTTGCAAAATAAACGGTTAACAAAATGTTACTACAATTTTTTAATTCACTTTTGGTTACCAACTTTTAGTTACTAATTAAACTTCCGTTGCGTCGCACTCTTGTACGTTCCATTTTCATAGCATCAAAAAACACTAACACTTGTTAGTATAATTCATTTACATTTGCCTTTATTAAACAAAACTTATGCCTGATAAAGTTTACATCGTTTCAGCAGTTCGCACACCCATAGGAAGTTTCGGCGGAGCTTTAAAAGATTTTTCTGCATCTCAATTAGGAGCCATTGCCATAAAAGCAGCAGTTGAAAAAGCAGGTTTACAACCCAATCAAATCGAAACTGTTTATATGGGCAATGTCTTACAAGCCAATGTGGGTCAGGCTCCTGCCCGTCAGGCAGCAAAATTTGCAGGCTTACCTGATAATGTAGTTTGTACAACGGTTAATAAAGTTTGTGCAAGTGGTATGAAAGCTATTGCACAGGCAGCACAGGATATTTTATTAGGCGATGCAGCTATTGTTGTGGCAGGAGGTATGGAAAGTATGAGCAATGTTCCGTTTTATGTTCCCAATCTTCGTTGGGGCAACAAATACGGCGATACTAAATTGATTGACGGTTTAGCAAAAGATGGCTTAACAGACGTATACCATAATTATGCGATGGGTAATGCAGCAGAGTTATGTGCTAAAGAATGTAATATCAGTCGTGGTGAGCAAGATGCTTTTGCCATTGAAAGTTATAAAAGAAGCCAGGCTGCATGGAACGACGGAAAGTTTGCCAATGAAATTGCACCAATTGAAATAGTTTCAAAAAAAGGAACTGTTGTATTTGATAAAGATGAGGAACCCTTCAACGTTAAGTTTGATAAAATACCTGAACTGAAACCGGCTTTTATTAAAGACGGAACCGTTACCGCTGCTAATGCCAGTACCATGAACGATGGTGCAGCAGCATTGGTTTTAATGAGCGAAGCAAAAGTGAAGAAATTAAACATACAACCAATTGCGGTAATTAAAAGTTATGCTGATGCAGAACAGGCACCTGAATGGTTTACCACAACACCGAGTGTAGCATTACCGAAGGCAGTTGCCAAAGCAGGTTTACAAATGAGTGATATTGATTTTATTGAATTGAATGAAGCTTTCAGTGTAGTGGGTATTGCCAACATTCAAAAAATGAATTTAGATGCTGCTAAAGTAAATGTACATGGCGGTGCAGTTTCTATCGGTCATCCTTTAGGTTGCAGTGGTGCAAGAATTATGGTAACACTTATCAATGTGTTACAACAAAACGGCGGAAAACTTGGTGCAGCAGGCATTTGCAATGGCGGCGGCGGTGCCAGTGCAATGGTCATCGAGTTAGTGTAATCTACTTCTTCATAAAACCTTTACTTGCTAACCAATCTGTAAACCTTTCAACCCATGTATCGCTTGGCAGGTTTTGTACACGTACGCCAAAGCCATGACTGCCTTGACTGTATACATGCAATTCAGCATCTTTCTTTGCTGTATTCCATGCAGTAAATAAATCTACACTATGTGATTGTAAGTTTAAAGCATCATTGGCAGCAACAGCAATAAACATAGGTGGGGCATCATTTGCAATTGTTCCAATCATTGCCTTTGGAAAATAAGCATAAACAGGGGCAACAAAATCAGGCTTATTTTCAGCAGTATAATTAAAAGCTGATGAAGCAGCTAAGGTTCCTCCGGCTGAAAAACCAACAATACCAATTTTATCAGGATTGATATTAAAATCTTTTGCATGGCTTCTTACATATGCAATAGCAACTTTTGCATCTGCAATACCTAAAGGCACAGCAGCCGTTTGGCTTTTTTGCTTCTCTTTATCGCCATCATGCACGGCATCATTAAAAATTCTTTAACTGGGTCTTTAGATAAAACATGTGCCAACCGATATTTCAAAACAAAACAGGTTATACCTGTTTTCACTAATCTTTGGGCAACTCCATAACCTTCGTTATCCATTGAAAGAGCCATAAAACCGCCACCAGGGCAAATAATAACTGCTGTACCGTTTGCAATGCTTGCATCAGGTTTATAAACAGTTAAAGAAGGTTTTGAAACATTATAGATTACCAAAGATTTCCATGAACTGCTATACATGGAATCTTCATTCCAGGTCCAACTTTCAGAACCTTGTATCGGACCGTTGTATAATTGAATTACTTTTTGTTGAGCATGAATGGATGACGTTATTACTAAAAGCAACAACACAATAGAAAAGATTTTTTTAATCATATGGGGAATCTTTGAATGGAGTTTAAAAATACATCTGCTGTTTATAAGAAGCCAATTAATTTTTAATTAATTGATTTTCCAATCCACAATTGCATTTGCCCATTCTTTTCTGTAAGACGTTTGTACCCGAATATAATTATCGGTATAGCCTTCCATTAAATTGTTTTTCTCAGCATCTTCAAACAAAACTTTTCTTGTTTCTCCAACATGTTGTTGCATAAAGTATTGCATTTTCATATAACTGAGATTACGCAATGTTTTATTGCGTTCATGCCTTATGTTCATCGGCACAACACCCGGCATTGTTGCAGCCAAAGTATTATCTCTTTCAGAGTAAGTAAAAACGTGCAGGTAACTTATGTCAAGACTGTGCAGAAAATCAAACGTTTCTTTAAACAGTTCATCCGTTTCACCGGGAAAACCAACAATCACATCAACGCCTATAGCACAATGTGGCATTAATGTTTTAATCAGCTTCGCTCTTTCAGCATATAATTCTCTCTTGTATCTTCTACGCATCATGCTCAATACTTCATTGCTACCGCTTTGTAAGGGAATATGAAAGTGAGGCATGAATTTATCTGAGTTAGCCACAAAGCTGATGATATCATTCGTTAATAAATTTGGCTCAATGGAGGAAATACGGTAACGTTCAATTCCATCAACTTTATCTAATGCCTGAATTAATTCGTAAAAATTTTCTTCGCGTTGATTAATGCCGATGGTAACTCCTGCCCCATCTGGCCCTTTACCGAAATCGCCCAGATTAATTCCTGTTAATACAATTTCTTTTGTTCCGTTGGCTGCTAATTGTTCTGCATTTTTAACAACATTATTAATGCTGTCGCTTCTGCTTTTTCCACGAGCCATAGGTATGGTACAGAAAGAGCAGTTATAATCGCAGCCATCCTGTATTTTTAAGAAAACCCTTGTTCTATCATTCAATGAGTAAGTGGAAGTAAAACCCGTAACTTCTTCAATTTCGCAACTGCAAATTTTACTGCTGTCTCCTTTCGCCAATTCATTAATATGTTTTGCCAGATTAAATTTTTCAGCAGCACCTAAAACCAGATTCACACCCGGAATTTCAGCAATTTCTTTTGGCTTTAATTGTGCGTAACAACCGGTAATAACCACTAAACTTTCCGGAGCTTTTCTTTGAATGCGGCGAACAATTTGCCTGCATTCTTTATCTGCATTTTCTGTAACAGAGCAGGTATTAATTACATACACATCTGCCACTTCATCAAAATCTTTTTTTGCAAAGCCTTCTTGCTCCATCATTCTGGATAATGTGGAGGTTTCTGAGAAGTTGAGTTTACAACCCAAAGTATGAAAAGCTATACTGCGTTGATTTTGCATGAGCGGGCAAAGATAAGGCTCCGTTGCTTTTAAATACTTCCCATCGTTTTAAAAAGGGCTACCATCATTCCGATTAAACCCAAAATAATAAGTACTAAAAAGGTTATAGAGGTTTTGTCCATTTTTTGTTCACTGATATTCATAACACACAATTTTATACTTCATCCATCTTCAAAAAATCATGCCTGATTAATCTGATATATACTTTCAAATCGGTAATACCATTCAGATACTGTTTTAAAACTGTTAAAATAAAAGCTTTATAAAGCCTTCATTGCTAATTTCTGATTCCTAATTCCTAATTTACTATGTTTGCCACACTTCTTAAACCTGAATCATGAATTTTAAAAAGACGAATAACCTTTTCGGTTGGATTGTTTGCTTAATTGCTTGCAGTGTTTACATTTTAACAGCTGAAGCAGGCGGTAGTTTTTGGGATTGCGGCGAGTTTGTAAGCAGTTGTTATAAACTACAAATTCCGCATCCGCCGGGTGCTCCTTTGTTTGTAATGTTGGGTAGATTATTTATTATTTTATTTGGAGATAACCCATTATCAGCAGCTAAAGCCGTTAACGTAATGAGTGCATTAGCCAGCGGTTTTACCATTTTATTTTTATTCTGGACGATTACACACTTTGCAAGAAAAATTGCTAATGTAGATGTGAAAGGAAACATGACACCTGGCCAAATGTGGAGCATTATGGGTGCCGGTGCTGTTGGTGCATTAGCATATACATTCAGTGATAGTTTTTGGTTTAGTGCAGTGGAAGGCGAGGTGTATGCTATGAGTTCTTTCTTCAGTGCCATTGTATTCTGGGCAATTTTAAAATGGGAGAATGTGGCAGATGAACCCGGAGCAGATAAATGGTTGGTATTTATTTTCTTCTTAATCGGTTTATCAATCGGTGTACACTTATTGTGTTTATTAAATATACCTGCAGTAGTAATGGTTTACTACTTTAAAAGAAGAAACAGCTTTAATTATACTATAATAAAAAAATGGTTTAACAGAATAGTTTTAATCGGCGGCGGTTTAGCATTCATCGGTGCATTAATAATTGCCAAAGGAGATTTGAATGAAGAAAAAGGATTAACTGATTTAGACGGAACGATGGCAGGCCTTGTAATTTTAGCTGCGGGTATTGGTATCGGCTTATTGTATTTAGTTGAAAAAATTAACCCTGCAAAAAAAGATTATTACGGCGGTATTTATATTTTTTTCATTATCGGTTGTGCAATTACCGGTATTACACAGGTTGCAGTCATTCAATATTCCATCGGGGCAGCCGGAACATTTGACAGAGTTTTTGTAAATAGCCTGAGTTTACCTTTCTTCAGCGGTTTTACATTCTTCTTTATTTTCTTATCTGTTTTAATCTGGTTAGGCTTACGTTTTGCACAAAAGAAAGGTTGGGCATATTTACGTTTGGGCTTATGGTCTTTCGCATTCATGTTAATTGGTTACAGTACTTACTTGACTACTATGATTAGAAGTAATGCAGACCCTGCTGTAGATATGTATAATGTAGATAATCCAATGAGTTTAGTAGGTTATTTAGGAAGAGATCAGTACGGTGATTTTCCTTTGATATACGGACAAAAATTTACTGCTGATTATGTGTATTATAAAAAAGGTGCTAAGAAGTTTGAAAAAGGAAAAGATAAATACATTGATAACGGAAACGATATGCATGCCGTTTATGCACCTGAAGATAAAATGGTTTTCCCGCGTGTTTGGGATGCCAGCAACGACCAGAACCATGCAGATTATTATGCAAGTTTTTTAGGCATTGAAAAGTATCGCGATAAAGAAGGCAGAGAAAAATACGACCACGCTCCTAATCAGATTGATAATATTAAGTTCTTTTTCTCTTATCAAATCTATTGGATGTACTTCCGCTATTTCATGTGGAATTTCAGTGGTAAGCAAAACGATATACAAGGCGTTTATACAGGTAATGTAAGAGACGGTAACTGGATTACAGGTATTCCATTTATCGATAATTTACTGTATGGCGACCAGAATAATTTGCCTGATAGCATTAAAAATAATAAGGCTAATAATAAACTGTTTTTATTACCATTTATTTTAGGCTTCTTAGGTTTCTTCTATCATTTAAAGAAAAGAGGAGATGATACTATATCAAACTTCTTATTGTTCTTTTTCTCAGGCTTTGCCATTATCATTTATTTAAATCAGGCAGGTAACCAACCACGTGAACGTGATTATGCTTATGTAGGTTCCTTCTACGCATTTGCAGTGTGGATTGGCATTGGCGTAATGCAGGTAGCAGAATGGTTACAAAAGAAAATCAGTCAAACAACGGCAGCTTCATTAGCAACAGCAGTTTGTTTATTAGCTGTTCCTGTATTAATGGCTCAACAGGAATGGGATGACCACGACAGAAGCAAAAAAGTATTGGCAAGAGATTTAGCTAAAGATTATTTAGAAAGCTGTGCTCCTAATGCCATCTTATTCTCCTTTGGCGATAATGATACTTACCCTTTATGGTATGCACAGGAAGTAGAAGGCATCAGAAAAGATGTGCGTGTTATTAACTACAGTTTGTTAGGTATTGATTGGTACATTAATCAATTGCGTTATAAAGTAAATGAGAGCGACCCGATTGATGTTATTTGGAGTGCAGAACAAATTGAAGGAAGAAAAAGAGATTATGTTTTATACATGCCTAAACCAAACTTCCCAGATGACAGGTACTATAATCTGTACGACATGATGAAGAATTATGTTGGAAGTGATGACCCTGATAAAACATACAGACCTAACCCTAATGAAGACGATGTGTACAACACCTTCCCTGTAAAAAAAGTGGCTGTACCTGTTGATATTAATTTTGTAAGAAAGAACGGAACTGTAAATGAAAAAGACAGTGTGGTGAATGAACTACGCTTTGAAATTCAACGTGGTGGTGGCTTACAGAAAAATGATTTGGCTGTATTAAATATTATCGCAGCCAATAACTGGAAACGCCCTATTTATTTTACAGGAGATTTCGGCGACTTAGGTTTTGCCAAATACTTACGTAAAGATGGTTTAAGTTATCGCTTAGTGCCTGTTGAGAATGACCAAATAAACGGCGATTGGATGATGGATAAAGTGATGAACAAATTCGGTTTTGGCAATGCAAATATTAAAGGCGTTTATTACGATGAAGAAAACCGTAGACATTTACAAAGCATTCGCCAGGCTTATGCAGAATTAGGAAGTTATTTAGCAGATAAAGGCAGAAAAGATGATGCGAAAAAAGTATTGGAGAAAGTTGATAAAGAAATGGATCAATCAAACTATCCTTATGGTTTGGTAAGCCGTGGAGAGTTTCATAACAGGGTTTCTTTACTTTTCTTAGATGCTTGTTACAGAGCCGGCGATTCTGCTTTGGCTAAGAAAGTTTCTACCGCCGTGAAGAAAGATTTAGAACAGTCTATTAAATACTTCGAGTCTTTACCATCGGGCAAACAGGAAGAAATGAAGTACGACAGAGGTTATACAGAAAACTGTTTAAAAGGTTTAACCCAAATGGAAGCTGTTTATTTAAACAAACCTGATGTGCCTAAACCAACCGGTCCTTTAGTTGACAGCCCTGCTGCAAAAAAAGACCCGGCTAAAAAGTAAACATCAAATTACTCATATCGAAAATGCCTCACCATTTGTGAGGCATTTTTTATTGCAACTTTAAATTTGAAATAAGTTGCTCGCAGAATTTGCTGATAACGTAGAACAATAATAATGTCGGCATGTTGAATAAAGAACAGAAAGTATAAGAGTGCGACGCAACAAAAGCTTAATAGTAGTAAAATAGCTTAGTACATAAATAATCTTTTATTTTAAAGCATTAAACATGATAGGTAACAGATTTATAAAATTTAACCCCAATGAAAATGCAAAAAGCAGGTTTGAACAACTGCTGGATATTTTCATGCAATTGCTTGGCTATACCAATGGCGATGCAACAGAAGCTTTAAGCTGGATGAATGAACTGGATAAACAATATAAATTGACCAATGATGAATATGGTATGGGTGATTTTATTCAGGATTTGAAAGACAACGGTTACTTAAAAGAAAACCCTGTTGATGGTTCTGTAAGTATTACCGGTAAAAGTGAACAAAGCATTCGCAAAAGAAGTCTGGAAGAAATTTTCGGTAAGTTGAAGAAGACTAAACAAGGCAATCATCAAACATTTAAACACGGTCAGGGCGATGAGATTAGTCCTGATACAAGACCTTTTCAGTTTGGTGATATGTTAGAGCAGATTGATTTTACAGAAAGTATCCGCAATGCACAGATTAATCACGGCATTGATAGTTTTAATATGCATGAAGATGATTTGCAGATTAGAGAAACAGATTTTAAAACGCAAACATCTACAGTGCTGATGATTGATATTTCTCACTCCATGATTTTATATGGTGAGGATAGAATTACACCTGCGAAAAAAGTAGCAATGGCTTTGGCAGAATTAATTCAAACAAAATATCCGAAAGACACATTGGATATTGTAGTGTTTGGTAATGATTCATGGACGGTTGAAGTAAAAGATTTGCCTTATTTGCAAGTAGGGCCTTATCATACCAATACCGTTGCGGGTTTAGAATTGGCAATGGATATTTTGAGAAGAAGAAAGAACCCAAACAAACAAATCTTTATGATTACCGATGGTAAACCAACCTGTTTAAAAATAGGCGGTAAGTATTATAAAAACAGTTTTGGTTTAGACAGAAAAGTAGTGAACCGTTGCATCAACTTAGCAGCACAATGTAAAAAGTTGAAAATACCCATTACTACTTTTATGATTGCCAGCGACCCTTATCTGCAAAGCTTTGTACAGGAGTTTACAGAAATGAATAAAGGCAAAGCGTTCTTTGCGAGCTTAGATAAATTGGGTGCTTTTATTTTTAAAGACTTTGAAAGTGGTAAGAGAAAAACGGTATATTAAATTCTTTAACCATAAAGAACACGGAGGTTTACACAGAGTTGCACAAAGAAAACACTGTGAACTTTGTGAAAAGCTTTGTGTACTCTGTGGTAAATAAAATGCTGAAAATATTTCTAAAGTACAAGTGTTTCCAATCTTGTTGCTTCGACACATAAGATAGCTCAACAAAAGCTAAATAGTATTACAAAAGTTAAGTACATAAATAACAGTATGAACATAGCAAAGATTACAACCTTAGGACAGTTAAAAAAGAGTGGCTATAAAAGTTTATCAGTTAAAGATGAAATAAGAAAAAATTTAATAGCTAAAATCCGTTCAAAAGAAAATCCTTTTACAAGTATCATTGGTTATGAAGACACCGTAATTCCTGATACAGAAAGGGCATTGCTTTCTCGTCATAATATTTTGTTTTTAGGTTTGCGAGGTCAGGCTAAAACACGTATGGCAAGGCAAATGGTAGAATTGTTAGATGAATACATTCCCATTATTGTGGGCAGTGAAGTAAATGATGACCCTTTAAACCCGTTAAGCAAATTTGCTAAAGATATAATTGCAGAATATGCAGATGAAACGCCCATTAAATGGATTCATCGCAGTGAAAGATATGGTGAAAAATTAGCTACGCCGGATGTTAGCGTTGCTGATTTAATCGGCGATATAGACCCTATTAAAGCTGCTAATTTGAAATTAAGTTTTGCAGATGAAAGAGTATTGCATTACGGCATTATTCCTCGCAGCAACAGAGGCATTTTTGTAATTAATGAAATACCTGATTTACAGGCACGTATTCAGGTTTCGTTGTTTAATATTTTAGAAGAAGGCGATATACAGATTCGTGGTTTTAAACTAAGAATGCCTTTAGATATTTTATTTGTATTCACAGCTAACCCTGAAGATTATACCAACAGAGGAAGCATTGTAACACCATTGAAAGACAGGATTCAAAGCCAGATATTAACGCATTATCCTAAAACAATTGATCAATCATTGGCTATTACTGAACAGGAAGCCAATATTGTAGAAGAGCAACAACAAAAAGTTGCTGTAAGCGATTTAATGAAACGTTTGGTTGAACAGATTGCTTTTGAAGCGAGAAGCAATGAATATGTAGATAAAAAAAGTGGTGTAAGTGCAAGGCTAACGATTGCTGCTTATGAAAATTTAATAAGCAGTGCAGAAAGACGTGCTATTATTTTTAATGAAAAGCAAACCCAGGTTTGGTTAAGCGACTTAGCAGGTGTTATACCATCTTTAACGGGAAAGATTGAATTGGTTTATGAAGGTGAGCAGGAAGGGCCTTATCAGGTGGCATTAAACTTAATTGATAAAGCTATCAGAACATTGTTTGTACAATACTTCCCTAATCCGGAACAAGCTAAAAAGAAAAAAGCTACTGGTAAAAAATCTGTTGATGAAAAGCCGGAAGAAAATCCATACAAACAAATTATTCGCTGGTTTGATGCAGGCAATCATCTGGATTTATTGGTTGATATGAAAGATGAAGAAAAAATTCATTCCCTGTATAAAGTAGATGGGTTATACGGTTTAGTAAAGAAATATTTCCATGCAGCTAACGATAAAGAAAATGCGTTGTTGATGGAGTTTGTTTTGCATGGTTTAGCTGCTTACTCACTCATCAGTAAAAAAATAATAGAAGGTAAAATTGAGTTTAAAGATTTGATTGGAAGCATGATGAATTTTGGTAATATGGATTTTGCTAACGAAGATGATACGTTTAATGAAGATGATTATAAATAGCAAATTGAATTGCTTGTTTATTATCATTTCATTTTAACTTGCCATAGTGAAAAAGAGTTGGTATAAACATATAATTACAACATGCATTTTCCTTATAGTGTATGCTTCTGTTAATGCACAACTCTGCGGTGGAAGTTTAGGTGACCCGGTTGTTAAAATAGATTTTGGCAGTGGCTCAAACCCGCAAGGACCGCCGCTTTCAGGCAATAAAACCAATTATATATATCAGGCAGCAGATTGCCCTAATGATGGTTTATACACTATACGTAGCAACACCAATAATTGTTTTGGCAACGCCTGGTTTCAAATTTCACAAGACCATACAGGTAATCCCGGTGGTTATATGATGATTGTAAACGCATCTTATGATCCGGGAGATTTTTACGTTGATACTGTTAAAGGTTTATGCCCGGGTACCACTTATGAATTTGCATCGTGGGTTATGAATTTAATAAAATCAAATCCACAAGCCATTTTACCCGATATTACATTTAGCATTGAAACTACAACCGGTAATGTGCTGCAATCATTTTCAACAGGTAAAATTCCTTTTCTCGGAACGCCTACATGGAAACAATATGGTTTTTACTTTGCCACACCATCGGGCATTACAACAGTTGTTATAAGAATGAAGAATAATGCTCCCGGTGGAATTGGTAATGATATTTTATTAGATGATATAACATTCAGACCATGCGGGCCATTAGTAAGTTTGGTAGTAAACGGCATACCAAAAGATACCACTGAGTTTTGTGATACCGATACAAGAGTTTTGAATTTTTCAGGAACGCTGAATCCGGCCTCACCAACAGCATCATATCAATGGCAGGTTAATACAAATAATACAACATGGAATGATATTGCGGGTGCACAAACAAATAATTATTCCCGCTATCCAACAACTGCAGGCAACTACAGTTATCGGTTATTAACCGCCGAAGGAAGTAATATTAATATTGCAGCATGCAGAATTGCATCCAATGCTGTGAATGTTTTTGTTGATGCTCCACCAACAATCGCCATTCAATCAAATAATCCTTCTTGCTTCGGAGATACTATTTCATTAAGTGCAACCGGTGCAGATGCTTTTAAATGGAATGGACCCAATGGTTTTACCAATAATACCAGTAGCTTTAAAATTTATCCCACTGCTGCCATTAATAATGGTATTTATAATGTTACGGGAACAACAACTATTGGTTGTGTAAATACAAATTCAATCAACATTAATTTAGGCAGTGTTCCACAACCAAATGCAGGGAACGATACAATAATCTGTGAAGGAACAACAGCATTTTTACATGCAACAGGCGGAACAAGCTATAATTGGAAACCTGCATCAACATTGGATAATCCAAACATTTCAAATCCTTCAGCAACACCAATTGATACAATACAATATATCGTTACAGTTAGTAATAACAGTTGTAGCAGAAATGATACGGTGATAGTAAATGTTTTAAAAAAACCTGTTGCTCAGGTTGGACCTAAACAAACAATATTTGAAGGTAATTATACTCAATTAAGCGGAGTAATTGACGGAACAAATGTTTCATTTTATTGGTCGCCCAATCAGGATATTTCAGATATTCATAGTTTATCGCCAACTGTAAACCCCGCAAATTCTATTTATTATATTTTGAATGTTGTATCGAATGATGGTTGTGGTACTGCCAAAGATTCAACCTTTATAAGAGTGCTGAAGAAAATAAAACCGCCAAATGCTTTTACACCAAACGGTGATGGAATAAATGATGATTGGTATATAAAAGATTTAGAAACTTATGCCGAAGCAGAAGTGTTTATTTATTCAAGAACAGGGCAACTTATCTTTCAATCAAAAGGCTACAATAAAAGATGGAACGGTACTTTTAATAATCAACCTTTACCTGTTGGCACCTACTACTATATAATTGATTTAAAAAATAATATTCCGAAAATTTCCGGAAGTGTAACTATTATCAGATGATACTATAAAATCTAAAAGCAAAATTGTAGATTAGTGTTTTCATAGTTCAAACAAATTAATAAAGCCACTTATGATTGCTTCAAAAATAAACCCGCTTGAAAGTTTAGATGAATGGGAAGATGATTTACTAAGAAGATATCCTAACCCGGAAGATATTGCAACTTCAAAATCTACCGATGATTACCGCAATTATGAAGAGCCTGCAAGAGATACTGTAAAAGAATTTTACAGGCTTAATCATACCTATCAAACATTTGAATTTGTAAAAGAAAAACAAAAAGATTTTTTGCAATTCAACAGAAAAGAGATGACAGTTTGGGATGCATTTAATTTTTTGAATCAATTAGTTGATGATTCAGATCCTGATACAGATTTAGATCAATTTCAACATTTATTGCAAACATCAGAAGCAATAAGGAAAGATGGTCACCCCGATTGGATGGTGCTTACAGGTTTAATGCATGATATGGGCAAAGTGCTTTGTTTATTCGGAGAACCGCAGTGGGCTGTAGTTGGAGATACCTTCCCGGTTGGCTGTGCTTATTCTGACAAAATTGTTTATGCTGAATTTTTTAAAAACAATCCTGATTATGCTGATACAAACTATAACACAGCATTAGGTGTGTATGAGAAAGGCTGCGGTTTAAGAAAGGTAGATATGTCCTGGGGGCATGATGAATATATTTATCAAATAATGAAAAACCATTTGCCCGAAGAAGGTTTATATATGCTGCGATATCATTCATTTTATGCATGGCACAGAGAAAGTGCTTATGAATATTTATTAGATGCCCATGATAAATCAATGCTTAAATGGGTAAAGCTTTTTAATCCGTATGATTTATATTCCAAGAATCCTGAACCACCTAACTGGGCTGAATTAAAACACTATTATGAGGATTTGGTAAATAAATATTTACCTGAAAAGATTAAATTTTAGCAATAAAAAAAACTCCGCATAATATCCGGAGTTTTTTTGTGCCCGGAACAGGAATCGAACCTGCACATCCTTGCGAACGGCAGATTTTGAGTCTGCTGCGTCTACCAATTCCGCCATCCGGGCATTTGAATTGGGTTGCAAATATGCACCATCATTCTATTCCGTCCAAAATACGGTTCAAATATTTTTTCTTGAAATAATACGCTTTTACTTGCAGCAACTCTTCTTTGGTAGTAATACCTTCTTTATAATTTTCAATAATTGCTTTAACAGGTTCATAAATAACTGATTTGAAATTGGAGATCTGAGATTTAATGGTTGCAATTTTCTCATTATCATCGTCCATTTTAGCGTCTGTTAATGCCTCATTTAATTCCAGCATTTCCATTAAAAAATCATTAGGTAAATTGTATTTTTCTTCTTCCTGTAATAAACCTTTCAATTGTAAAACATATTTAATTAACTCATCATTATTATTAAATGTTTTAAATGCTTTATTAACCAGAGATGATTTTTCTAAAGCTTCTTCCCGCTCCTGCTCGGTAGCATTGCTGTAAAAATCAGGATGAAATTGCCGGCTTAACTCATAATACTTTTTCTTAACCGCATTAGCATTAACAGTTAAAGCAACAGGGATATTATATAGTTCAAAGTAGTTCATATAAAAACAGAAAGTAAAAGTGTGCGACGCAACGAAAGCAAAATAGTAGTACAAAAGCTTGTTACACAAAAAACTTACATTGCAATGTAAAATTATAACGCATGTTGAAGATAGGGCTTATTAAAGAAGGAAAAGTTCCTGTTGATAATCGTGTAGCATTAACACCGGCACAATGCAAGTGGATTATGAAATACAATAATGGAGTTGAAATTATTGTACAAAGCAGTAATAACCGGTGTTTCAGCGATACTGAATATTCACGTGCAGGCATTTCTGTTGTTGATGATATAAGCCATTGCAATATTTTATTAGGTATTAAAGAAGTGCCGATAAATGATTTAATTGAAGATAAAACTTACTTATTTTTTTCTCATACAAAAAAACTGCAGGCATATAATCAGTTGCTGTTTCATGCAATGATGGATAAAAGAATAACACTGATTGATTATGAATGCTTGGAACATGAAGATGGTCAGCGTATTTTAGGTTTTGGATTTTTTGCAGGTATTGTTGGTGCTCATAACGGTATGATGTGTTATGGCAACAGAACGAAGCAATTTAATTTGAACAGGGTTTTTAAGGTTAAAGATTACAGGGAATTAATTCATACTTATTTCGGCTTAAAATTACCGCCTGTAAGAATTGCGGTAACAGGCAGCGGACGGGTAGCACATGGTATTACAGAAATTATGAATTTAATGGATGTGCAGGAAGTTGAACCTGACGAGTATTTAGAAAGGAAATTTACTTACCCTGTTTATGTACATTTAAAGGGCAATGAATTATATACACACAAAAGTTTGAAGACTTATAAACGTGAACACTTTCATGAGCATGCTGATGAATACCGCAGCAGGTTTTTACCTTACACACATTGTACAGATATTTTATTAAACGGCGTATATTGGGATACAGATGTACCAAGGCTTTTTGAGCAGGAAGATATTACCGAAAGCTTTAGCATACAGACTATTGCAGATATTACCGATGATAAAAATGGTTCTGTTCCTATTAACATTGGCGACCAGGATATTAATAACCCTGTTTATGGAATTGATAAAAAAACATTAAACAAAACAGCACCTTATTTGCCTGATAGTATTGATGTAATGGCTGTTGGCAATTTGCCTAACGAATTACCCAGAGATGCCAGCAGGTTTTTTGGTGAACAATTAATTAAGCATGTATTGCCCGATTTAATGAATGGAAGTAATACAACTATTGAACATGCTACAATTTTACAAAAAGGAAAATTGACTAATCACTTTAATTACATGAGTGAATATGCGATACACTAAATTTTTTTTATTGCTTTTATTAAGTTGCCAACTTTTTGCTCAGCCAAAAATGAGTAAGGAATTAATTGATATTCTTAACAAGAGTAACAATGAATTGATACAAAAGGTAATGAACAACAAAGACAGTTTTAAAGTTCAGATTATTTATACGCAGATAAACAGAGATAAAAACAATAAGCCTCATTTTACGAATTACTATTTTAATGTTGATGCAAATAATTATTTTAATCCTGCTTCAACAGTAAAATTGCCGTTGGCATTTTTATCACTTGAAAAATTCAATGATTTAAGGGTTAAAAATATTGATGCTGCTACCTCAATGTTATTTGACAGTGCTTATAAAAGGCAGGTGATAAGACATAGTGATTCAACTGCGGAAAACGGTTTACCTTCTGTTGCTCAATTTATCAGAAAAGCTTTTTTAGTAAGTGATAATGATGCTTATAACAGAATGTATCAATGGGTTAGCCAACAAACTGCAAACAGAAGTCTACATGATAAAGGCTATACAACAACAAGAATTACAAGGCAGTTTATGGGTTTTACAGAAGATGAAAACAGGCATACTAACCCCATAAGATTTATAGATACCAATGGTAATACACTTTACAATCAGCCGATGTTATACAATACAGATTCATTTTATTTTCCGTCTTCTATAAAAGTTGGTAAAGGTTATTTAAATGCAAAAGACAGTTTAATAAATGAACCGATTGATTTTACAAAAGCTAATAATTTGCCGTTAGAAGATTTACAGCAAATGCTTAAATCTGTTCTTTTCCCTGCATCTGTTGCTGCTAAACAAAGGTTTCGATTAAATGATAATGATTACCAATTTTTATATCGCTACTTATCACAATATCCGTCTGAAACAAAATATCCTTTTTATGATACTACAATTTTTTATGATAGCTATGTAAAATTCTTTTTTAGAGGAAAACATGCTATGCCAAAAAATGTTAGGGTATTTAATAAAGTGGGATGGGCTTATGGCTTTTTAACAGATGCATCTTACATAGTAGATTTTGAAAATAAAACAGAGTTTATGTTAGCGGCTACTATTTATGTAAACAGCGATGGCATTCTGAATGATAATAAATATGAGTATGAAACAATCGGTTGGCCATTTATGTATCAGTTAGGCCAAATCCTTTACCAATATGAGTTACAACGTGAAAGAAAATACAAACCGAATGTAGATGCTTTTAAAATTAACTATGAACACAGAGATAGTAATGACAAAAGAAAGCAGATAAAGGAGGTTGATAATTAAATATCTTATTATTATGAAAATAAAGTTCATTATTTCAAGTCTTATTGTTATTGCAACTCTTGCATTTTGTGGTTTTAAAACTTTTGAATTGGATGATAGACTATGCAAGAGTAATGAAGAAATAGTTTTTAGTTTTCGTTTGATAACAAATGGAAAAACTATAAGTCTTTGTAAGGACAAGAATGATAAATATTTGGTTTATAGATTTGGAACGAAAGAAAATGTGGAGCTAACTTTTCCAAAAGTATTAGATAAAGCAAGTTGGCAAAATTTTAAATATTACTCAATTCATAGAGGTGGCGGAAAGGGAAATGGAGGCATGGGAGATATTTATTTAAATTTTAAAAATGAAAATGCAGAATACACTGTGTACCATTTTTGGAGAGATGAAAATAGAAGTAATGAGATTGGTATTGAAGTAAAAGTTGGCAATAAAAAATTAAAACTAAAGGGGAATATTAATTCTCAAGAAGGAGCATTGCAAGAGTTAGATTCAATGTCAGATTTAATTTCTAATACAGCAGAAGAATAGAATTACAGATATAAATAATAATCTTTCAGCAGTTGAATAAACTCAGTTGAATATTCCTTTTCATTTTGCTTAATAATAATTCCTTTCTCAACAGTTTTACAAGTTTGCTTACTGAATAACAGCATACTTCTGAAATAGTTATGATTAGCTGTTTGCTTTACGTTGACTCTTTCAACTAAATGAAAATCTTTTGCTGATTGAAGAAAATAATCTGTTCGTGAATAAGGTAAAAGAATGGTGAAGAAACCATTTGAAGTAAGCAGGTTTTTTATACAATCAATCAATTCATCTAAGTTTAATAATGTGCTGTGATGAGCTGCATTTTTTTGAGCATTATCAGTTTTTAAATCATTTTCATAGAAGGGTGGATTGGTAATAATAAAATCAAATTGTTGTTGTGTTTTTTTTGTGAAGTATTGAACAGCTATATGGTGAAGTGTTAACCTTTCTTTCCAACTACTTTGCTGAAAGTTTTGCTGTGCCTGCATGGCAGCCTGCTCATCAATTTCTACTGATTGAATAGCGGCATTACTTTTTTGAGCTAACATTAAGGAAAGCAATCCAGTTCCCGTTCCGATATCTAATATTGAGTTGACAGATAACTGTTGACAGATGACAGCAGCCCAAGCTCCGAATAAACAACTGTCAGTTGTAATCTTCATGGCACAATGCTCCTGATGAACAGTAAATTGTTTGAATTGAAAATAATTATTGGGCATTAGCTTAATTGATTTAACCGCAAAGACGCTGAAATGCAAAGTAACGTAAGGTTAATATAGCTGCATAAAGTTGTTACTGACAAGTGTGCGACGCTCCGAAGGAGTCCCTTGGACAACAGTTTATGCTATGGGCTCCTTCGGAGAAAAACAAAAGTTGGTTACACAAAAAAAGTCCTTACAAAAAATTTTGCAAGGACTTACTCTATATACTTTACAAACTTTAGTTACTTAACAATTCCTTCTAAAGAAAACAGAAAAGCATAGTTTAAAGCGACATCTTTTAAATAATCAAACCTGCCGCTGGCACCACCATGACCGAAAGCCATATTGGTATGCAATAACAAAATATTATTATCTGTTTTAGTTGCCCGTAGTTTTGCCACCCATTTTGATGGCTCAAAATATTGTACCTGGCTATCATACAAACCTGTTGTTACCAAAAGGTTTGGATAGTTTTTCTTTTCTACATTTTCATAAGGTGAGTAGCTTTTCATGTAGAAGTAAGCATCTTTATTTTTAGGGTTACCCCATTCATCAAACTCATTGGTGGTTAATGGTATGCTTTCATCAAGCATGGTATTTACAACATCTACAAAAGGTACTTGTGCAATTACACCATGCCATAAATCAGGGGCCGTATTAACCACTGCACCCATTAATAAACCGCCGGCACTTCCACCCTGTGCATATAAATGCTCTTTACCGGTATATTTTTCTTTCACTAAAAATTCTCCGCAATCTATAAAATCTGTAAAGGTGTTTTTCTTCTTCATCAGCTTGCCATCTTCATACCATTGTCTGCCCATCTCCTGTCCGCCGCGAATATGAGCAATAGCATAAACGAAACCTCTGTTTAATAAACTTAATCTGCTGCTGTTAAATGTTGCATCGGTACTTGCACCATAACTGCCATAAGCATATAATAATAACGGAGCATTGCCATCTTTTACGAAACCCTTTTTATATACTAATGAAATAGGAACTTTTGTTCCGTCTTTCGCTGTGGCATATAATCTTTCAGTAACATAATCGCTTGCATTGTAACCCCCTACAACTTCCTGCTGCTTCATCAGCTTTTTATCTTTTGTATTCATGTTATAATCATACACAGAATTGGGTGTAGTTAAAGAAGTATAACTATAACGCAATGTTGTACTTGCATAATCAGGGTTGGCACCAATGTTGGCTGCATAAGCTGCTTCACCAAAATCTATATAGTGTTCATTATTGGTTTTAAGATTACGGATTCTTAATTGCACTAAACCATTCTTACGTTCATTAACAACAATAAAATCTTTAAACTCTTCTACACTTTGTACCAATACATCCGTTCTGTGAGGAATATAATCTTTCCAGTTCTCTGCACTTGTTTTATCTAAAGGGCATTCAACTACTTTAAAGTTTTTTGCATCTTTATTGGTACGAATTAAAAATTTATCTTCTAAAGGAATTACGCTGTACAATACATCTTTCATTCTTGCTGCAAACACTTTATAAGGTTCTGTTGGTTTGGCAGCATCAATCATTTTTACTTCACTGCTCATTGTTGCCTGAGAATAAATAAGAATGTATTTATTGTTCTTACTTTTTTCAACGCCAATATAATTGCTCTTATCTTTTTCTTCATACACCAACACATCTTTGGTTGCATCAGTTCCTAATTCATGGCGTTTAATTTTTTCACTTAACAGTGTTACGGGGTTCTTTGAAGTATAAAAAATTGTTTTATTATCGTTTGCCCAGCAAGGGTCGCCCTCTGTATTGGTAATAGCATCGGCTAATATTTCACCTGTTTCTAAATTCTTTACATGAATTACATATTGCCTTCTGCTAACAGTATCTACACCAAAAGCCAATAGCTTATTATCTTCACTTACATCAAACCCAGCAGCAGCATAGTATGCATGGCCTTTAGCCAATTCATCAACATCTAACAATACTTCTTCTTTAGCATCTAAACTTCCTTTCTTTCTGCAATACTTATAATATTGTTTACCATCTTCTGTTCTGTTGTAATAATAATAACCGTTTTTAAATACAGGCACACTTTCATCTTTCTCTTTAATTCTTCCTTTCATTTCAGTAAATAAATCTTGCTGTAGTTTTTTGGTACCACTCATCATGGTATCTAAATAAGCGTTCTCGGCTTTTAAATAATCAACCACTTTTGTACTATCAGGCCCTTTACCAAAATAGTCATACATCCAGTAGTAAGGGTCCGGTACAGTATCGCCAAACATAATTCTTACATGTTCCTTTTTATCGGCAACAGGCGGTTGAACTGCTGGCCATGCATAAGGTTCTTTCTTCATTTCATTGTTTTTACAGGAAACCATTGATAATACTGCAACTGCAGCAAATAGTTTTAGTTTCATACGTTAGAGTTTGAAATGAATATACAGCGTAGCAATTGTATTTACAAAACAGATTGATGAGTACACAATTATTCACTTAAAATAAACTCTTCAAAAGAGTTTTTTAGTTTATTGAAAGAAGAAATGATAGCAACAATAAGTACAACTGATATTATTGGAAACCCTATTAATTGACTATACATTATTTTATTTGATTGAAATAATCTAATTATAATCAGAATTATTGAAAGGAGAATAGAAAATGCTAAAATCAATAATGCTCCTGTATTAGGTTGTATTGTTACGATAATCTTGGTTTTGTCGTTTGAAATACTTTCAATTTTACCATAAAGATTTATTATTCTTCTATTTCCTCTGATTGGCGAATCCGAATATTTATTAGTAAGATAAAATCCATTTGGATAATCTACAAAATCACCCGTTAAGTTTGGTCTTTGCGATAAACCACTTTTATTAATAAATAAGTCATCGAATTTATCTAAAACCTTATTGAGACTTAAATTAATATCATAAGAAAATGTTTCCCCTAAAAGTATATTTTTAATTCTCTGAAACATTTAATATTTTCTTCAAATCTATAGATTATTCAACTCACTCAATAAATCATGTAAATCCAAATGTTCTGTAACCATTTGCAAGCTACCATCTGCATCAAAAGGCCATTGTTCTTTGGGTTTATCCCAGTATAATTCAACACCATTCCCATCCGGATCACTCAAATACAATGCTTCAGAAACACCATGATCACTTGCACCTGATAACGGATACTTAGCATCAATTAATCTTTGTAAAATAGCTGCCAAATCTTTTCTTGTTGGATATACTATAGCTGTATGAAACAAGCCGGGAGTATTATGTGGTGCCGGTTTGGCATCTTTACTATACCATGTATTCAAACCAATATGATGATGATAACCACCTGCCGAAATAAAGGCTGCCTGTGTGCCGTACAACTGCATTAATTCAAAACCTAACAACCCTTGATAAAAAGATAAAGCTTTATCTAAATTGGAAACTTTTAAATGAACGTGACCGATGCGGGTTTGAGGTGGGACTGTATAACTCATACTTTATTTCTTTCTACAAAGAAACAAAGTAGTATGAAGTAAAATTTACCATATCCGAATATTCAATAGTTGGTTTATCTTTCAAAAAATAAGTTTTATGCAATCAATTAAATTCAAAACTATTGATGAATATCATTCACAATTCTCACCCGAAATACAAAGGATATTAGATACAATAAGAAAAGCTATTAAGCAAGCTGCACCGCAAGCAAAAGAAGTTATCAGTTATAATATGCCAGCATTTAAACAAAATGGTGTATTGGTTTATTATGCAGCTAATAAAAACCATATCGGGTTTTATCCTACAGCAAAACCAATTGAAGTTTTTAAAGAAGACTTGAAAGAGTATAAAACTTCAAAAGGTGCTATTCAATTTCCGATTGATAAAAAATTGCCGTTAGCACTAATAAAAAAAATTACCAAATACAGAGTGGAAGATGATTTGCTAAAGTTGAAGAATAAAAAAGCATTAGTAAAAACAAAAGCCACTCTTAAATAAAGTGGCTTTATAATTTAATAAGAAAGCAATTTTATTTCTCTGCAACTAAACTTGCTGATAAATATTCTTGATTCAACCTTGCAATATTGCTTATCGAAATTTCTTTAGGGCAGGTTGCTTCGCAGGCACCGGTATTAGTACAAGCTCCAAAACCTTCTTTATCCATTTGTGCAACCATATTTAATACACGGCTGTGGCGTTCAGGTTCTCCTTGCGGTAATAATGCTAAATGAGAAACTTTAGCTGATAAAAACAACATAGCACTACTGTTTTTACAGGCTGCAACGCAGGCACCGCATCCAATACACATGGCAGCGGCAAAAGCAGCATCAGCATTATCTTTATTAATGGGTATAGCATTACCATCAACAGCGTTACCGGTATTAACAGAAACATAACCGCCGGCCTGTATAATTCTGTCAAATGCACTTCTGTCAACCACTAAATCTTTTATAACCGGAAAAGCATTGGCACGCCAAGGCTCAACAACAATAGTGTCGCCATCTTTAAAAGCTCTCATATGCAACTGGCAAGTTGTATTTGCCTGCCAGGGGCCATGTGGCTTACCGTTAATATACATAGAACACATACCGCAAATACCTTCACGGCAATCATGGTCAAATGCAATCGGCTCATCGCCTGCCGCAATTAATTGTTCATTCAATACATCAAACATTTCCAAGAAACTCATTTCAGAAGAAATGTTTTCTACTCTGTACATTTTAAACTCGCCGTTGGTTTTTGAATTTTTCTGTCTCCAGACTTTCAAATTCAAATTCATGTTATAATGTTCCATAGTACAAATTGTAAATTCTTATTTATAATTTCTTTGGCTTGGCTTAATTACTTCATACTTCAATTCTTCTTTGTGCAGGTTCCAGTTGCTATCGCCTGCATATTCCCAAGCTGCTACATACATGTATTGATCATCGTGACGTAATGCTTCGCCATCTTCTGTTTGAGATTCTTCACGGAAATGGCCGCCGCAACTTTCATTTCTGTTCAATGCATCTTTACACATCAATTCACCCAATTCAATGAAATCTGCTACTCGACCGGCTTTATCCAATTCAGGATTAAACTCGTCAATGGCTCCGGGAATTTTCACATCACTCCAGAATTCTTTTTTTAATTGCTGAACATCGGCAATAGCTTGTTTTAAACCCTCTTCATTTCTTGCCATTCCGCATTTATCCCAAATTATTTTTCCGAGGCGTTTATGGAAGGTTTCAACAGAGGTATTTCCTTTTATATTAATTAAAGTTTTCAAACGGTCAGCCACTGCTTTTTCAGCAGCAGCAAATGCTTCATGCTCTGTTGAAATCGGTTTATTGTAAATTTCATCTGCCAGATAATTACCTATTGTATAAGGAATAACAAAGTAACCATCTGCCAAGCCCTGCATTAAAGCACTTGCACCTAAACGGTTGGCACCATGATCGCTGAAGTTGGCTTCACCTAAAGCATATAACCCTTTCACAGTTGTCATCAGTTCATAATCTACCCATAAACCACCCATTGTATAGTGAACAGCAGGATAAATACGCATCGGTACCTCGTAAGGGTTTTCTCCGGTAATCTTTTCATACATATCAAAAAGGTTACCGTATTTTTCTTTTACCACATCTTTACCCAAAGCAATAATTTCTTCTTTAGAAACAGAAGCTAAGTCTCTGCCCTGTTTAGTTATTTCTGTTCTGCCATAACGCTCAATAGCTGCAGCATAATCTAAATAAACAGCCTGTTTAGAAGAACCAACACCATAACCTGCATCACATCTTTCTTTGGCTGCTCTGCTGGCTACATCGCGTGGCACTAAGTTTCCGAAAGCCGGGTATCTTCTTTCCAGATAATAATCTCTTTCTTCTTCAGGTATTTCGTTTGGCTTTCTGTTATCGCCTTGTTTTTTTGGAACCCAGATTCTTCCATCATTTCTTAAAGACTCACTCATCAAAGTCAACTTACTTTGATGGTCTCCACTAACAGGAATACAGGTCGGGTGAATTTGTGTAAAGCAAGGGTTAGCAAAATATGCACCTTGTTTATGTGCTTTCCATGCAGCAGTTACATTACTACCCATTGCATTGGTTGATAAATAAAAGACGTTTCCGTAACCGCCGCTGCACAATAACACCGCATGACCGAAATGACGTTCCAATTGTCCGCTTACTAAATTTCTGGCTATAATGCCTCTCGCCTTACCATCAACCATTACAATTTCTAACATTTCGTGGCGGGCATATTGTGTTACGTTACCTAATGCAACCTGCCTTTCCAAAGCCTGATAAGCACCTATTAATAATTGCTGACCGGTTTGCCCCGCAGCATAGAATGTACGTTGTACCTGCGTTCCGCCAAAAGAACGGTTACTTAATAAACCACCGTACTCTCTTGCAAAAGGTACACCTTGAGCAACGCATTGATCAATAATATTTACACTTACTTCTGCTAAGCGATGTACGTTGGCTTCTCTTGCACGGTAATCTCCACCTTTAATAGTATCATAAAACAAACGGAAAACACTATCACCATCATTCTGATAATTCTTGGCAGCATTAATACCACCCTGTGCAGCAATACTGTGTGCACGACGTGGACTATCCTGAAAGCAGAATACTTTTACTTTATACCCTAATTCTCCCAAACTCGCAGCAGCACTGGCTCCTGCCAAACCTGTTCCTACAACAATAACTTCTAACTTACGCTTATTGGCGGGATTAACCAATTTACAATGGCCCTTATAATCTGTCCACTTGTTGTCTAAATTACCCGAAGGAATTTTTGCATCTAACATCTTATTCAATTAAGAATGATGAATTAATATTCAGAAATTTTTGTAACCGGCTTTTGTTCTTTATTAAGCTTTTGTTGCGTCGCACACTTCAACGTTCTGTTTGCTGTGCAACTTTATAACCTAATTCAATAAACCAAAATGAAAACTTATAGGCATCATAGCAAATGCTAAAGAAACAATTACAGCAAAGCCGTAACCAATGTTTGTTAACATTACCTGATAACGTTTATTATGTACACCCAATGTTTTAAACGCACTTTGAAAACCATGTGCCAGGTGATACCCCAAAGCAGCACATCCCAACACATATACTAAAATGGTTAAGATGGTGATAATATCATGCCCTGAAAAAGTTTCTTTCATTTTTTCATACAAATCAATCTCACCACCTAAACTAAAGCCCTGGCTGCTTCTGTTAGGTATCCAGAAATTAGAAAGATGAAGAATTAAAAACAATAAAACCAAAGTGCCTAATAAAGCCATGCTTCTGCTATACCATTTACTACCTTTATTACCATAATCTATGGCATAGCTTACTTTTCTTGCACTCTTGTTTTTAACAGTAAGCATATAACCTTGTATAATGTGCAGAATAAACCCTGCAAACAAACCAACTTCTAAAATACGGGGAACAATATTAGCACCCATAAAATGGGCTGCCGTGTTAAACATTTGCCCGCCATCATTAGCAAAAATGCAGGCATTAATACCAACATGCACTATTAAAAAAAGAATTAAAAAAACACCCGTAAAACTCATTACTAATTTTCTGCCGATTGAAGAGGTGAACATCTGTTTCCAAGTCATATAGCGGGATTGTGGTTTATTAAAATCGCTGCAAAAGTAACAGTCAAATCAATGTAATACAATTATCATTTTCATTTTTTACGAGAACGTTTTCGACAATATACTTTGCAAATGCCTTTCATCAAACAAATAACAACAAAAGAGCTTTTTTGTTTTGCAGTGCTTACATTTGAAACATGTTTAAACTGCTGAACATTTTATGGAACAGCTTCCGCATGGCTTTACAGGAATTACGTGTAAATAAGCTGCGTACATTTCTTTCTTTATTCGGCATTACTATAGGAATTTTTTGCATTATCGGTGTATTAGCCACTGTTGATAGTTTAAAAGACAATGTGCAATCTCAAATAAAAGCTTTAGGCACTAATTCAATCTGGATTGATAAGTTTGATTACAGCGATGGTGGCGGTGGTGGCGGTTTTCCATGGTGGAAATATTATAAAAGACCTGCCAATAAAATAAGCGAAATGCAGTTTTTGCGTACCAATTTAACGCAGGCTAAGAATGTTGCTTTTTTCGTTCCTAATTCTGTTACTGCAGAATATGAAAGTACTTCTATTCAAAATGTTCCCTTATACGGTGTAACAGAAGATTTTTATAAAATTCAGGATTTAAAAATTGCAGAAGGAAGGTTTATAAGCGATGCTGAATTTACAAGAGGCAGCCCTGTTTGTATTATTGGTGCAACACAGGCAGAAAATTTATTTGGTGTGGCAGATGTATCCTGCGTTGGTAAACAAATTTCAATGAATGGAAGGAAAGTTACCATTGTTGGTTTAATTGAAAAGAGAGGAACTGAAGGTATAGGCTTTCAGTTTGATAATTGCATTTTAATAAGTTACCAATATTTCGCTTCACTTTTTGATGTTGAACGTGCAGGGCAACACTTAATAATTGTTGAAGGAAAAGATAATGTAGCCAAACAATCTTTAATTGATGAGTTGCGTGGTTATATGCGTCAGCTTAGAAAACTAAGCCCGCAGCAAGCAGATAATTTTGCTTTGAATGATATTCAATTGTTCGGTCAACTTATAGATAATCTGGCAGGCTCCATTAATCTGGCAGGTTGGTTTATTGCAGGATTAAGTTTATTGGTGGGTGCGTTTGGAGTAGCCAATATAATGTTCGTTACCGTTCGTGAAAGAACAAGCCAAATTGGTTTAAAAAAAGCCATTGGTGCCAAACGCAAAACTATATTGACAGAATTTTTATTAGAAAGTGCATTCCTTTGTATTATAGGTGGAATGTTGGGTTTATTCTTTGTATGGTTACTTACTTTATTCCTTAGCTCTGTAATGCCTTTCCCTATTTTTATTGCAGGTAATATTATTTTTATGGCAATGAGTATTTGTATAATACTCGGTGTGTTGGCAGGAATTATTCCGGCATTTATAGCTGCCCGTATGGACCCTGTTGTTGCAATAAGAAGCAAATAACTTTAAAGTAGCAAGCGTATATAAAGTATCTAAAGTTTATAGGTATAAAAGTAAATCATGGTTTACTTTTACAGCTTTGTTTACTAGACAAACTTTATATACTTTGACAACCATACTTGCAATAGAATCTTCCTGCGATGAAACTTCAGCATCGGTTTGTGTTGACGGAAAGATTTTATCCAACTTCATAGCCAATCAAACTATCCACGAAAAATATGGTGGTGTTGTACCCGAGTTGGCAAGCAGGGCTCATATGCAACATATTGTTCCTGTTGTTAGTGCAGCTATTAATCAGGTTCAATCAACTCACGATTCACAATTCACAATTCACGATATTTCTGCAATCGCTTTTACACAAGCTCCGGGTTTAATAGGCAGTTTATTGGTAGGAGCACAATTTGCCAAATCGTTAGCCTTATCATTAAACAAACCCTTAATTGCCGTGCATCATATGCAGGCCCATGTTTTAGCCAATTTAATTGATGAAGACAATAGTCCTGAATTTCCATTTTTATGTTTAACAGTGAGTGGTGGACATACGCAGATTGTGTTAGCTAAGTCTCCGCTTGCATTAGAAGTAATTGGAGAAACCATTGATGATGCTGCAGGAGAAGCTTTTGATAAAACTGCAAAGTTGTTGGGCTTGCCTTACCCGGGCGGGCCATTAATTGATAAGTATGCTAAAGAAGGTAATCCCACTGCTTTTAAATTTGCAGAACCGCAAATACCCGATTTAAATTTTTCGTTCAGCGGTTTAAAAACATCCGTGCTTTATTTCTTACAAAAACATGATGCAGCTTTCATTCAAAATAATTTAAGCGATTTATGTGCTTCCGTTCAACACACCATTATTACTATTTTATTGAAAAAAATTAAACTGGCAGTAAAACAAACAGGCATAAAGAATGTTTGTATTGCAGGTGGGGTTAGTGCCAATAGCGGTTTACGGAATGCATTAACAGTTATGGGTAATCAATATAGTTGGAAAATATTCATTCCAAAGTTTGAATACTGTACAGATAATGCTGCTATGATTGCGATAACAGCTTATTATAAATATTTGGCGAATGATTTTGCTGAATTAAGTGTTAGCCCTACTGCAAGAGCAGAATGGTAATTTTCTAAATAGAATTATTTATCTTTCGTTAAAATCATAACTAATATGAGAAAGAAAATCATAATCACTTTTGTAATTACCTTAATTATTTTTAATTCTTCAAGAGCAATTACTTTTTCTTCGGAAACTACTACTGATAGCACTCAGAATGTATCAATAGTTGCTCAAAATGCGTTGAAAGAATTTCACTCACTTTCTCGTGCCGACAGAAAATCAAGAATTAAAGAAGCCAAAAAATATTGGCGTGAAAATAAAAAGAACAGTGATACAGATACGAACACGCTTTTATTAGCAATACTCGCAATTTTGTTACCGCCTTTAGCTGTATATCTGCACGAGAACGAGTTGAACGGTAAATTCTGGTTAAGCCTTATTCTTACATTGATATTCTGGCTGCCCGGTATTATATATGCGTTATTCGTGGTTTTAAGTTGATTAATGTTTACGTTATAAGACATATTGCCATTGAAAAACTAATTGCACACTAATTGCTTTAATTTATTAAAATATGAAGTATGAAAAAGTTTCAGGCAATAATAAAATTCACGATAGATGACGAGTTTATGAGTTTTGTTCCGTCGCACAGAACCTACATTAATTATCTCTTAAATAAAGGCATTATTGATAGCTATGCTGTTAGCATGGAATCGCAAACCTGCTGGATTACACTAAACACTGACAATAAAGCAGAAGCTGATAAATATTTAGCAAAATCGCCTTTATATAAATACTGGACTTATACTATTGAAGAATTGTTTGTGTATGACAGTATTCATTACAGGTTGCCTGCTTTGCAGTTAAACTAAATAAAAAGCCTCAAAATATTTGAGGCTTTTTTGTGGGAGTTGACGGGGTCGAACCGCCGACCCTCTGCTTGTAAGGCAGATGCTCTAAACCAACTGAGCTAAACTCCCTTTCCTTTTTGGGAGTGCAAAAATAGGGGTAGAAAAATATCAGCCAAAAAAAAGTTATCATATCCACACATTATTTTTGCAGCATGTTTCAAACCAATAACAATCCATGGGAATTAAATGAAGCAGCAGCTATAGACACTGCTGAATTCTCTATGAACCTTATTGTTTGGAATGATGAGGTAAATACTTTTGAATGGGTTATTGAAACATTAATGGATGTTTGCAATCATACACAAGAACAGGCAGAACAATGTGCAATGCTTATTCACTTTAAAGGAAAATATGCTGTGAAGAACGGCGACTACGATACTTTAAAACCCATGTGCGATGCGATTACGGAAAGAGGCATCAACGCAACAATAGAAGACATACAGGAAGCATAATAAGTTGCTTTTTAAGTTTACAAAAACAGTTATCCTAACATTTCAAATTTCATCTTTCGCTTTTATCTTCGAAGTACTATGCCTTTGCATGTATTAGACGATAAATTATGGTTTCCGCCTGTTGAAGAATCAATGGAAGACGGTTTATTGGCAATGGGCGGAGATATAAGTCCGGATCGGGTTTTATTAGCATACAGAAAAGGAATATTTCCCTGGTACGATGGTGAAGTTCCTTTATGGTGGAGCCCCAATCCACGCTTTATTTTATTACCAGATGAGTTGAAAATAAGCAAAAGCATGAAGGCCATTCTAAAGAAAAATGAATTTCGTTTTTCTGTTAATGAAGCTTTTGAAAAGGTAATTAATTATTGCAAAGAAGTTCCTCGCAAAAACCAGGATGGCACATGGTTAAATAAAGAAATCATAACTGCTTATACTGCTTTACATCATCAAGGCTATGCCCATAGTGCCGAAGCATGGTTAAACAACGAATTAGTTGGCGGTTTATATGGAATAAGATTAGGTAAAGTTTTTTTTGGTGAAAGTATGTTTAGCCATACAAGCAATGCAAGCAAGTTTGCATTTATACAATATGTTCAACAATTAAAAAGTGAAGGTGTTGAACTAATTGATTGCCAGGTTTATACTGAACATTTAGAAAGTTTAGGAGCTAAAATGATTATGCGGGAACAGTTTCTGCAAGCATTGAAACATTTTATTTAACTTCTGTATCCATACATCTTCTCAACATCTTTTACAATCTTCTCCATGTCTGCGTCTTTACCGTTGGCATCATAGTTTTGTTTTAAGCTGGTTCCGAAAACAAATGCTATTGATTGATATAATACTGCATTAAAACTTCCTTTATATTCATCCAAAATTTCGTAGCAACTATTACCTGTTTCTCTATAAATTAATTTCATTAAAACCTTGCCCTGATAAATAGAAAGATTGGTAAGTTTATCTGTAAATTCTTTTCTTAATTCTTTTTCTCTTGAACGGATAATGGCTTTACGTTGCTTTTTATCATGCACGTTTACTAATCGTGCATTTATTTCATTCATTATTCTTGATGCAGTTTTGGCATAAGGATAAGTTACATATACTGCATTGCGAAGCCTTGTCCATTCTGCCCAATATTGTTTTTGTTTTGCAGTCAACTTGGTAAACACATCTACACCGGGTAAATAAGCCATGGGAATCGTATCACCTTCGGGAGTAACATAAGCATGTACTCTTACGGTATCATAAATGCCATGCTGTGCTTGTGTTTTATAAGATAACAAAACAAGGAATACAATAGAAAAATAGCTAATAATATGTCGGAAGGCAAACTTCATTTCAAAATAAAGTTACAGAAGCTTTGCTATTGATACGTTAAAGTTAGAAAAGGTAACCTTAAACAGTATCTAAACCGCAGTTAATGCAGATTTTCTGTTACGTTGAATAATACTCAATATAAAACCAATTACCATAATTACAACGCCTATCCATAAAACATTAATCATAGGAAATTCATACACTTTTAAAGTAACTAAATCTGTAATGCTGCTGCTTTCTTTCACACCAATTTCCAGCTTACCTGCATCACCATTTATTACATTATTAAATTTCAACACCAAACTTTGAGATACAACACTGTCGGGCATTTCACGAACTTGGTTATTTTTTAAAGCAATACCCGGAGTGGCTATATATCGTCTCCCATCTTTTGCAACTATGTCAAGGTTTAAAAACAAAGCACTTTCATCTGCTGCGTATTTATCTTTTTTAGCAACAGGGTTTACATCAACACTTTTAAGAACAATAAAACCACTTGAATAAAAAATAGTATCGCCAACTTTTAATTCGTGATTTTGAAAATGTGCGGTATCGTCTTTTTTATTTTGCTGAAAAGAAGAGATGTACACAAATATGTCTTTGTTCCAGTAATGTTTGCTGGCAGGGTTCGCAGCAAAACCTTCTACACCTTTATTGTTTTTAATAACATCGGGATAAAGATTGAAAGTCTCTTTGGTTTTTTTGTTTTCAAAATGAATTTCGTAAAAACGTTTTCTTTCCCCCGCATTAAAAGTATCTTTTGCATAGGTAACCATATACTTACCCATATCTGTTGCAATACCTTTGAATAAAGTAATATTCTCTGCTGGGTTTTCATTCTTCTCCTGCTTAAACATGGCAACACCGGTTGTGTTCCAGCTTAAGACTGTTTTCTTACTTGATGATATTAATATTCCTATTAAACACAATGCAAAACCAACGTGAGCAACAGATGCACCTGCTGCTTTTATTTTTCCTTTTAATACTAACCATATATAGCTTGCATTGGCAATAACCCCATACACAGCAGCAAATATGGCTACATGTATAGCTCCTAAAAAAACAATGCCGTGTTTATCATACTGAATATTGCCGAACACACTTATAGCAATACTTACCAAAAAACTGATAACAGTTGGAAGTATTATTTTTTTTGAGAATACGTTTTTAGGAGTGTCTTTATATCTTAAGTATTGCGTTACTGCAGTTAATAACCCGATTATGATAGCTACAAAAATCTGTATTTGATTGTAAGCAAGCTCAGGGTCTTCAGGCGGAGCAATATTTGTTTTAAATACTTTATTGAAAACAGGAGTTGATGTTTTAAAAATGATAACAATAGCTGAAAGAAAAAACACCAACGAACCGATAAACATCCAGAACTCACGGCTGTAGCTGCTTTCCTCTTTTTGTATGGAAGGAATGGTTTTATAATTTCTAAAGAACAACCACATTGCAGGAATAAAAAATACCAATACAAAACCTATAAGTTGCGAGTAGAATGCCACCACATTTTTATCATCAATGGTAAAAGCATGAACAGAAGTATCGCCCAGAATACCACTTCTTGTTAAGAATGTGGAGTACAACACTAATACAAAACTGATGATGTAAAAAAAGTAAGTACTTCTTAAACTGTAGCCCGTGCTTTTATAAATGATGTTGGTATGTAACCCTGCAATTAAAGTAAGCCAGGGCACTAAAGATGCATTCTCAACAGGGTCCCAGGCCCAATAACCACCAAAAGATAAACTTTCGTAAGCCCATGCAGCACCCATCATAATACCCGTACCTAAAACAGCAGCAGAAAATCCTGCCCAGGGCAAAGAAGATTTAACCCAACTATGGTCTTTATTAACCAATCCCGCATACGCAAAACCAAAAGGAATAATGGTTGAAGCAAAACCTAAAAACAAGATAGGCGGATGAATAACCATCCAGTAATTCTGCAATAAAGTATTTAAATCGTTGCCTTCAAAAACTCTTGGTAATTGTAAATAATCAGGGTTAGTAAACAATGGCAAATCGGGCATATGATTTCTCCATAGAATAAATGGTTCATTACCAATCTTAACATTAAAAATATAAACGCCCAAAAGCATCGTTGCTAAACAAAACTGTGCAAAGTTGATGACCGTTAAAAGAGGAGCTTCCCATTTTTTTTGTTTCCATATTATTATCCATCCTAACACACAATGCCACATATTCCACAACAGAAAGCTACCACTCTGATCTTCCCAAATACAAGCCAGCAAATATTTTGGCTGCAATGAACGGGAAGAATGGTTCCATGCAAAAAAATATTCATGGTAATGATTGGCAACTAAATAATAAAGTATAGCGAAGATGGAAAACACAGCAACTGTTTCAATTAAGAAAGATATTCTTGCGTATTTTAACCAACTGCTTTTCTCAATCGGATTGTTTGCTTTATTGGCTTTATAAAAACTGATTGTTGCAACCAAGGAACTTGCCAATGACAATACAGCTAAAAAGTGACCTAACTGGCCCTGTAATAAATGTTCTCCGTTATAATGCATGTGGGTGTTTCAAAGTTGTTTGTCATTTTGAACGAAGAGAGAAATCGTATAAATTAAAAACTAGATTTCTCAGACTAGAACCTTCAAAATGACGGAGTTTAGTTTGCAGAAGCCTGTACATTTTTTTCAACCTGCTTTTCATCATCTTTATACTTGCTCGGGCATTTTAATAAAATGTCTTTGCACTCAAATTGATTATTAACTATTTTTCCTTTTAACACTATTCTTTCACTCTTTTCCATATCTGTTGGCTTGGTATTATGATAAATTACTTTTACCGTATTACCCAATGTATCAACTGCAACAAAAGATAAATAATTAGGGTCTTTAACAGCATTGTAATTTACGGGCTGGCTTTTATCAATTTTCGCTATTAAGTTTACAAATTTTCCTGGCTTTTGTTTAGCAGATGCAATAGTTTCATAGGTTGTTAAATTACCTGTATAACTTATTAAAACAGTAATAGCCGCAGCAATTAAAACCAACATTATAATGTGTGTTTTTTTCATACACTTCGTTTTCGGCTGCAAAGATAACTGTAAACTAATTCCTAAATCTTAATTTTGCCCACTTATGCGTAAGCCTGTTAAAACATACGAATACATTGTAGTATTTAAAAGCAATACTTTACAATGGGTTGATTGGGTTAGTAAATTATTATTATTTATTGCTATTGCAGCATTCTTTTACGATTATGTTGTTCAGGCAAAAGCCGCTGACTGGCATATAGATTTTGCTTCTCCTGCTGTAAGGTGTTTATTAATTGCCGTATCTATAAGCATCTGGTGGTTGTATTGTTATAAATTAGAAAGAGAAGGTAAGCCATCATTTTATCGATTCGGTTTATTACTGGCAGCTATCGGTTGGTATAATTATCCCGGCTATCATAACAGTTATTATTTGTGTATCGGTTATTTGGCAGCAGCAGTTTTAGAAAAGCCTGTAAAGCTTTTACCCGAAGTTGCTATTGATGAAGATGAATTGGTATTTAATACCTTACCTGTAAAAAGATATGGTTGGGATGATGTAAACAATGTTATTATGAAAGATGGCATACTAACTATTGACTTTAAAAACAATAAACTTTTTCAAAGAGAAATTAATGAGGAAGTGGGAAGAGATATTGAAAAGGAATTTAATGCTTTTTGTGCCAAGCAATTAGCTGGAAGTTAAGTACAATTCATTCTATCGCCTATCTTCTAACTTCTTATTTCTATTTTACAATCATGCAGCAATCTCCTTATTTATTATACTCAGACGGCAACGGAAATATTTTTGAAGATACATCGCTATATGCAGTCGGTCGTGCAGGTTGGGATGCTTATCCCGTTCCGGCAGAAGACTGGATTGTTTTACCCGATGGTGGTAATTTATATGAATTGCCCGGCAGAAAGGGCATTGGTATTGATGTGCAAACAGGCGATATGCGTTTATGCGAAAAAGGCTGGGCTGTTGCTGCGTTTATTCCGCCTGCACATACCGGTTTGTATTTAGCAGCATATGAAACAATGGAAGATGCTCCTACCCTTCCTTTGTTTTGCTACACAGCAGCAGGTTGGCTGAATAATCAATTTTATGTTACCGGTGTAAGAATTGAAAAAGATATAAGACAGGAATGTGCAGGTTATGATGATGATAAAATTAAAACAGGCTCTGAGCATTTAATTGAAAATTATCCGCACAACAGATTAGTAAAACATTTAATGGAAAATTGCTGCAATACTTACAATTGCCCCGCAGCAAGAAATTTTGCATTAAGCCGTTGGGAATGCCCTGTACCTGCATCACCTGCATGTAATGCCAATTGCATCGGTTGCGTTTCTTTTCAACCGCAGGAAGAAGAAATTACTTCACCGCAGGATAGGCTTACTTTTAAACCAACTGTTGAAGAGATTGTAGAATTTACCGTTCCGCATTTAATGAACGCACCTTACCCTATCATAAGTTTTGGGCAAGGTTGTGAAGGTGAGCCTTTGTTAATGTGGGAAGTATTAAAAGATGCCATAATTGAAATAAGAAAACATACACAGAGAGGCGGCATTAATATTAATACCAACGGCTCTAAACCTGATGCAGTAAAAGCCTTGTGTGAAGCAGGTTTAAACAGCATTCGGGTAAGTACCAACTCTGCCAGAAAAGAAATTTATACGCCTTACTATCGCCCTAATAATTATGTTTTTGAAGATATAATCGAAAGCATGAAAGTTGCTAAAAGCTACGGTGCATGGACGAGCATTAACTACTTTGTTTTTCCGGGTATGACAGATTGTGAAGCTGAATATGAAGCATTAAGAAAGCTGATTAAAGAAACTGATTTAAGCATGATTCAATGGCGTAATTTTAATATAGACCCCGATTGGTACTTAGGCCAAATTGGTGTTACAGAAACAGGAGAAATTATGGGCATTAAACAATTACAGCAATTAATTCATGAAGAATTTCCGCAGGTTAAGTTCGGTTATTTTAACCCGCCGATGGAAAGAATAAAAGGTAATTATGAATTAGATTTTGCACATTAGCATTGCATGAATAACCCAACCCATCATCATACCAAACATTATCGCTACGGTTTTTTACTTGCCTTAATAACTGTTATTATCTGGAGCGGTAACTATGTTGTAGCAAGAGGTATATCAGCTAAAATTCCGCCGGTTACATTAGGTTTTTTGCGTTGGGCTACAGCCTCTGTTTTTATTATTCCTTTAGGTTTAAAAAAGTTCATTGTAGAAAAAGAAATTATTCTTCAGCATAAAACATATTTATTCTTTACGGCTTTATTTGGTGTTAGTTTATTCAACACGTTTATATATCTCGCAGGCCATTATACAGCAGCTATTAATCTGGCGTTGATTGGTACAACAGCTTCCCCTGTTTTTATAACAATATTTTCTGCAATATTTTTTAAAGAAAAAGTTTATCGTTTACGTATTGCAGGAATGCTGCTTTGTATAATAGGTATTGTATTGCTTTTATCTAACGGCGATTTTGAAAAACTAAAGCAATTACAATTCGGTAAGGGAGAGTATTTTATTCTTTGCAGTGCATTGGCATTTTCTATTTACAGTGTGTTAGTGAGAAGAAAACCTGTTGATATTTCTCCAATGAGTTTCTTGTTTGTATTGTTTATAACAGGTACTGTTTTATTATTTCCTTTTGCAATGCTTGAGCTGCATTACACTCCTGCTCTGCATTTCACGCAAGGCATGTATGCCACTATATTGTATTTAGGCATTGGCAATTCTGTTATAGGTTTTCTTTGCTGGAACGGAGCTATTGCACGAATAGGTGCAGCAAGAACTTCTTTATTTGCCAACTTAATGCCGCTGTTTACAGTTATTGAAGCAGTAATTTTTCTGGGTGAACAATTTACTGTAATGCATGTAATAAGCGGTTGCGTTATTGTAGCGGGATTGGTTATTGCTAATATTCAATCAAAAAAACAGGAAAGCAAATGAAGCAATACATAGCTCATGTTGCATTAGTAGTTGCTGATTATGATGAAGCTATTGCATTCTACACAAAGCAATTAGATTTTGTATTGAAAGAAGATACCATGCTTTCAGCAACCAAGCGTTGGGTTTTAGTATCGCCGCCCAATGCTAATGAGTGTTGTTTATTATTAGCCAAAGCTGTTGGTGAACAACAAACCAATACAATCGGCAATCAAACAGGTGGCAGGGTTTTTCTTTTTTTGTATACAGATGATTTTTGGAGAGATTATAAAAAATACATTTCAAGAGGAATAGCATTTATCAGAGAACCGGTTGAGGAACCATACGGAACAGTGGCCGTGTTTAAAGATTTGTATGGCAATCTGTGGGATTTAATTCAACCAAAATAGTTTTAGTTTAATGGCAATATCTATTGTTATCACACTTTGTTGTTTGGCTTTCTTAGCAGGTTTTGTTGATGCCATAGTTGGTGGCGGCGGTTTAATACAAACGCCTGCTGCATTGGTTTTACTATCGCCTTATTCTGTAGCAACTGTTATTGGTTCAATGAAAATTCCATCTTTTACAGGAACATTTTTTGCAACCATTCAATATTTAAAAAAAGTAAAACTGCAATGGCAATTTGTTATTGTAATGATGTTGATTGCTGGCGTTTCGGCATTTGCAGGTTCGCAACTACTTACAAAAATTCATAATAGTTTTATGAAGCCTGTATTGCTTGTTGTGCTGATTATTGTAGCAATATATTCTTACACAAAAAAGAATTTCGGGCAAACAAAAAGCAAAAAACTTTCTGTTAGTAAGCAATGGTTCTTTGCTGTTTTAATAAGCAGTGTTATCGGTTTTTACGATGGTTTTATCGGCCCTGGTGCCGGCAGTTTTTTTATACTGGCATTTATTACTTTAACAGGTATTGATTTTTTGTATGCCTCTGCACAGGCAAAACTGTTAAACCTTGCAACTAATGGCGGCTCTATTATTTTATTTGTTTTAAAAGGAACTATTCTTTGGCAAATAGCAGTACCAATGGCTTTCAGCAATGCATTAGGTGCAATGATTGGTGCAAAAGTGGCTATTAAAAAAGGAAATAATTTTATCAGAATTATCTTCTTAATTGTAGTATCGGCAACATTATTACGCTTTGCTTACGATGTTTTTAAAGGAAGATAATTGCAGAATATTGATAAGAACGTACAAGGGTGCGACGCAACGAATGCTTAATTGAAATGCTGAAGCTTGTTACATAAAAGTAGCTGTTATTAACTAATCAATTAAGAATAAATGGATAAAATATTGCTCGCTGAATACGCAGAAATCGCAGAATATTTTCAGCTTATTCGGCGATTCCTGCGAGAAAGTAATATCCTAATATTTTTTAACGACATGTTACTGTAAATTATTTTATCACTATGCAACGCTACGGTAGTTTTACATAGTCTTGTAAGTAGAATAAATGTATGCTGAGAAAAAGTGTTTTATTTTTCGTTGTTTTATTGCTAACGATCTTTGGTAAAGCTCAGGTATGTTCTACTTTAGGCCAAACACCGCAAACTGCTTTTCCGGTATGCGGTACCGATACTTTTCATCAAACAAAAGTGCCTATTTGCAATAACGCAAACATGGTTACAGGTTGTACAGACGGAGCATTGTATTCTGACAAAAACCCTTACTGGTACAGATTTACATGCTTTCAGGCAGGTACATTGGGCTTTCAGGTAAAACCCAATACTACAAGCGACGATTATGACTGGCAATTATTTGATATTACAGGCGTAACCAACTTAAATGATGTTTATACCAATTTTGCTTTAACAGTTTGCAACAACTGGTCTTCTAACCCCGATACAACCGGAACTTCTGCCGGAAGAACAAACACAACTTCCTGTGCCGGTCCTACCTATTCTAATCAAAGTGCTATGCCAACATTAGTTGTTGGTCATACTTATTTACTTATGGTCAGTCATTTTACAGACACACAAGATGGTTATAGTTTATATTTTAAAGGTGGTACCGCTGTTATTACAGACCCTGTTCCACCTGCTATTTTAAAAGCAGATGCTATTTGTGATGGAACAAAAATGCGTGTTATTGTAAACAAGAAAATGAAATGCAGTTCTGTTGCAAGCGATGGAAGCGATTTCTCTATCAATACTTCGTTAACAAAAATTATCGGTGCTGTTGGTTTTAATTGTAATAACAGTTTTGATATGGATTCTGTTATTCTAACATTAAACAATCCTTTACCTCCGGGTCAATATACCATTACTGCTAAAATTGGTAGTGATGGCAATACCATTATTGACAATTGCGGTAACGGCATTGCTGTTGGCGATAATGCTTCTGTTACTGTTTACCCGGTTGTTGTTACACCTATGGATAGTATTACACCTTTAACAACCTGTAAGCCTGATACTATTCAATTGGTTTTCAAAAAACCTATGCAATGCAGTTCTGTTGCTGCCAACGGAAGTGATTTTATTGTTACAGGCCCGTCAACTGTTACCGTTTTATCTGCCCAGGGTATTTGTTCGACTGATGGGTTAACAACCATTATAAAAGTAGTTACTTCACCAATGTTTAATGGCGGAACATATCAAATAAAATTAATACGTGGCAGCGACGGCAATACTTTAATTAATGAATGCGGATTAGAAACACCCGTAAACTCTACACTGAATTTTACTGTTAAACAAGCTGTTGATGCAAAATTTTCTATTGCAGTTGCTTATGGTTGTAAGAATGATGTTGTACAGTTTTCACATAATGGCAATTACGGCGTAAATCAATGGTTATGGACTATTGATGGCTCATTAACAAGAACAACACAAAACACTTCAATTACTTATCAGTTCACTAATTACGGAACAAAAACAGTTAGTTTAATTGTTAGTAACGACCAATGTTCAGACACATCTAACGCAACGTATAACTTGCCTTTGGTAAACTTAAAAGCAATAATCAGTGGGCCGGATTTCAGTTGCCCTAATGATAGTGCAGTTTTTAAAGATGCGAGCATTGGTAAAGCAGTAAGCTGGCAATGGGATTTCAGTAACGGGCAAACAAGTACCTTACAAAACCCTCCTGCACAAACATATCCTGCGGTTACAGCCATTAAAGAATTTCCTGTAAGATTAATTGTAGCAGATTCTGCATGCAGCGATACAACTTATCATTTAATTAAAATAATTCCTAATTGTTATATAGCAGTACCAAGTGCCTTTACTCCTAATGGAGATGGTGTGAATGATTATCTCTATCCCTTAAATGCTTATAAAGCTGATAATTTAGATTTCAGGGTGTATAACCGTTACGGTCAAATTATTTTCCAGACAACCAATTGGTTAAATAAGTGGGACGGCACTTTTAAAGGCATTGCCCAACCAACAGGTACTTATGTCTGGATATTGAGTTACACCGAAAAAGATACCGGCAAAAAAGTAACAACAAAAGGTACAACTGTGTTAATTCGCTAAATAAAAATCCCTTTCAACAATTTGAAAGGGATTAATTTTTTGTTACCAACTTTGGTATTTCAATTAAACATCGTTGCGTCGCACACTTGTGCGTTCTAAACAACATTCAGCATTTTATTGAGCAATTACAGCACTATCAAAAAAATCTTTAGCATCATCTATTTTTGCATCTTGCTTAGTAGAATAAAATGCTACCTGATGCAGATTTGCTCCTAAGAAAAAAACATACACAAAAGCTTTTTTGCCTTTTAATTGTGGTGCTGTTGATGATGAACCATCAATCTCTAATCTGTGACCATCTTTACCTTTATAGCTAACTTTATCATCTTTTGTTATAGTTGCTCCAGCCAACTGAGCAAGCATTCCACCTTTCATCTGCTCCCATAAAGCATCACCCATAGAGGTTACTGTTTCAGCAGTTAAACCCATTGCTGATAAATCAAAACTCATAGCCATATAAGCTGTTGAACTATCTTTTGCAAAAGTGTATATAACAGGTCCGCTATCTCCTCCCGGTTTTTGCTCTTCAGGTTTTCCAGGAAATGTAATAGTTAATTTATCTGATATTTTTTGTTGTACTGGTTGTGCAAAAATGCTTACACTCAGCACAAATGCAGTTATAACAAGTAATAATTTTTTCATTATGAATATGTTTTTAGTTTAGCGAAAATAAAGGAACATGCTAAATGTTTTCATTAAGTTTTATAAACAAAAAGCCCCGCATTTTATTGCGAGGCTTATGTGATCCGGATTGGATTCAAACCAATGACCCACAGCTTAGAAGGCTGTTGCTCTATTCAGCTGAGCTACCGGACCATCATTTAAGGGCAGCAAAAGTAATTTTTAATTAGTTTGCATCCAAACATAAAATATGGATGTTCAGATTGAAGATTCGTGGAAAGAAAAATTACGAGATGAATTCAGTAAATCATACTTTTTACAAATCGTTACTCATCTTAAAACAGAACGTTCTACCGGTGCAACCATTTATCCGCCGGGCAAACTGATTTTTAATGCTTTTGAGCACACTCCTTTTAATAAGGTTAAGGTTGTGATATTAGGGCAAGACCCCTATCATGGGCCTAAACAGGCAATGGGATTGAGTTTCAGTGTACCTGATGGTATTATTCCACCACCTTCATTAATCAATATTTTTAAGGAGTTGCATAAAGATATCGGTATGGCTATTCCATCAACCGGCAATTTAACTGCCTGGGCCAAACAAGGTGTTTTATTGTTAAATGCAGTGCTTACTGTAAGAGCTAATGAGCCTGCAAGCCATTCAAAAATCGGTTGGATGAATTTTACAGATGCCGTTATCAAAAAAATTTCTGATGAAAAAAAAGGAATTGTTTTTTTGTTGTGGGGAAGATTTGCACAGGAAAAACAGGTATTGATCGATGAGACCAAACACGCGGTGCTCAAGGCAGCACACCCATCGCCATTCAGCGCCGACAAAGGTTTTTTTGGCTGCAAACATTTCAGCAGAACCAATGAATTATTAATTAAACAAGGCTTAGAGCCTATTGACTGGAAATTATAATTATGAAAATTTTCAAAGAAATATTTGCCCGTATTTGGGCTTTGTGGGGGATTATAAGTTTCCTAACTACATTTCTTATCATATTCATTCCGGCAATGTATTGCTATTTAATTCCCGGAAAAAAAGGGCAGGATATTTTTATAAAAATCGCAAGGCTTTGGATGAATATCTGGCTGCCTTTAATCGGTTGCCCTCTTTCAATAAAAGGAAGAGAAAATTTTAAACAAGGTGAAGTGTATATTGTAACCTGCAACCATAATACCTTATTAGATGTACCGCTTTCCTGCCCGTACATTCCCGGACCTAATAAAACGATTGCCAAAGATTCATTTGCCAAAATTCCTTTGTTTGGCTGGTTTTATGCAAAAGGGTCTGTGTTAGTAAACAGAAAAAATGATGCAAGCCGCCGTAAAAGTTTTGATGCAATGAAAAAAGTTTTAAAGGAAGGAATGCATATGAGTCTTTACCCTGAAGGAACAAGAAACAGAACTAATGAGCCTTTGAAAAAATTTTACGATGGTGCTTTTAAGTTAGCGGTTGAAACAAAAACCGCTATTATTCCTGCAGTAATTTTTAATACGGGAAAGGCGATGCCCAACAATAAAATATTTTATTTAGTGCCGAAAAAATTAGCTATTCATTTTTTACCTCCTGTTGCAGCAGAGAATATTTCAGCAGAAGATTTAAAAGAAAAAGTTTTTGATATCATGTGGAATTACTACACTTCAAACCAATAAAAAAACCCTGCATGCAGGGCTGATATATAAGCAATTGGTTTTTGGCTTGTTTATAAGGGCAGCATTACCATTTATCAACTTGTTCAGAAGCTCCGTTATCGGCAAGCGGTTTTGGAGCTACTGCTTCAGCTACAACCGCTACCTGGGTTGTTGCAGTAACAACAGGTACAGGTTCACTCTCTTCAACTGGTTCTGATGAGTAGCTGCCTGTGTTACCATCTTCATTGTATTCATGATTGAATGCATCAAAATCAAAGTCAGGCATTAAATCTGTCTTCACATAATCAACAGCTTCCCCTAAAGCTTTAATAAATTTATTAAAGTCTTCTTTGTACAAAAATATTTTGTGTCTGTCATAACCATTGTCGTCAAACCTTTTACGGCTTTCTGTAATAGTTAAGTAATAATCGTTTCCACGGGTTGCACGAACATCAAAAAAATAAGTTCTTCTTTTACCTGCTCTTATGCGTTTACTGTAAACGCTTTCCATCTTCTTGTCGTTGTTCTCGTAAGGCACTGTTTTAAGTTTTGGGGTTATTGCTTTTTAAGTGCAACAAATATAGTATTGTTTACGAATTGCCAAAATTTACGTTAAAATTTCTGATATTATAAAATTTACTACTAAGTAATCCTGCCCTTAAACCGTTTCTGAAACTGCATTTCCCTGCATTTGTAATTTGTACAATTCGGCATAAAAACCGTCTTTCTGCAAAAGTGTTTCGTGTGTTCCGGTTTCGGCAATCATACCTTCTTCTAACACGATAATTTTATCAAACCTGAAAGAAGAAAAAATTCTGTGTGTAATAATAATAGCCGTTTTATTATGCAGGAATTGATAGAGGTTATTTACAATTTCGGTTTCTGTTTTGGCATCAACGGCACTTAAGCAATCGTCAAACACCACTATTTCAGGGTTCTTATGTAATGCTCTGGCAATAGATATTCTTTGTTTTTGCCCGCCGCTTAATGTAACACCCCTTTCACCAATTGTCGTTTCATATCCATTGGAAAAGTTTTTTATTTCGCCATCAACACTTGCAAATTTTGCCGATTCAATTACACTATCAATAGTTGCTTTCCCTTCTTTACTGAATGAAATATTGTTGCTTACTGTATCGCTGAATAAAAAAACATCCTGCGGTACAAAACTTATTTGTTTACGCAGGTTATTCAAAGTAATGTGTTGAATATTCTTTCCATCAATAAAAATATTACCTTCTGTCGGATTATAAAACCGAAGTAAAAGCTGTGCCAGTGTACTTTTTCCGCTGCCTGTTCTTCCTAACAACAATACTTTTTCGCCTTGTTTTATATTAAGGTTAATATGCTGTAGTGCAGTAATACCTGTATGAGGATATGTGAACGAAACATTATCAAAAACAATATTGCCTTTTAAAGTAAATTCTGTTGCTGTTGAAGCATCTTTAATTGCCGGCTCTAATTGTAAAAACTCATTCAATCTTTTTTGCGATGCTGCTGCTCTTTGTATCATACTTGCCGTCCAACCGATAGCACTAACGGGAAACGTAAGCATGTTAATATAAATTACAAACTCTGTAATGGTTCCTGCTGTTACATTGTATTGATGATGCACTGCATACCAGCCCCCTATGGCAATGGTTAATAAAGTGCTTAACCCTATAAGTAATGCCATTGAAGGAAAATAAACCGCTTCTAATTTGGCAAGGCTGATAGCATTTTTTTTATAAGCTTCGCTGTTATTATTAAAAAAGCCAAGCATTGCTTTTTCCTGTACAAAAGATTTTATAACTCTTATGCCTGAATAAGATTCCTGTGCTGTTGAGGTTAAATCTGATAATAATGATTGAATTTTTTCGCTTTTTCTATTGATAACTGTATTAACTGCATAAATGGTTATTGCCAGCAAAGGCAATGGTGCCAATACATACAGGGTTAATCTCCAGTTTTCTCTCAACATAAAAAACAAACTGAAACCAATGGTTGCCGCCAAATTGATAAAGTACATTAATGCGGGGCCGGTGTACATTCTTACACGGCTAACATCTTCTGTAATTCTGTTCATTAAATCGCCCGTGCTATGAGTTTTATAGAAAGCCGTATCTAATTTCTGATAATGATTGAATACTTCATTTTTCTGGTCGTATTCAATATGCCTGCTCATTACAATAATGGTCTGCCGCATTAAAAACATAAAAAAGCCGCTTAGCAATGCCAGCACCAATAAAGTAACAGCACAAAGAATAATATTTTTATTGAAGGATGTATTAACACCTTCTACTGCATTAATTAATTGCTTAACCAACACATCATAATTTTTTTGATGATGGCTTGTATTAACTGCTGAATTATTTGGACTGATAAGACGTTCAACCTTATCAATTACATAACCGGATATCTGAGGGGATAATATTTTAAAGTAATTGGAAAGTACAATGAATATAATTCCTAAAAACAACCTTGTACGATAACGCCAGAAATATTTATTAATAACCTTTAAGTGTTTCAAAACGCTGATAAAATTTGAACGAAATTAATTGTTGTGTTTGAATGAAATTAAGAAAGAGTGATAAAGGGCTTTTGAATAATATTTGGAAGATAAACATTCTGACTATTATTTTGCACTCGGAGAGATGGCAGAGCGGTCGAATGCGGCGGTCTTGAAAACCGTTGACTGTAACAGGTCCGGGGGTTCGAATCCCTCTCTCTCCGCTTGAATTATTGATTTTTCAATATTTACAAAAGAACCACTTAAAAAACACCCATTAAATTAAATAATGGGTGTTTTTTAAGTAAAATTTCATAACCCCTACCTATATCACTTTGATTTTGTAATACCATCTCTTATTAGCTTAAATATTAAAAACAACTGCCGTCTTTACTTTACTAATATTAGCATTGCCAACCTCTTGGATAACTAAGTGAAAACCAAAATTTGTTTCGCAACAGGTACAATCAATTACGATTGTACTCATTTTTAAACCGTGCTAATATTGAACGTTTTTACGTTATTCTCGAAAAGTTTGTAATATATCTGTAGAGTAGTTTCATGGAGTTATTTACAATTCCCTATTTAAAACGCTATATGCCCTCTGATACCAAAAACATGCACAGGCCCTCTGTCTTTATTATAAGCAGGATTATTTACAAACTGATAATCGAATGTGAGCCAGAAAAAGGGCGTAAGCTTTGCACTATAATAGGTTTCAATAATTGTTTCACGTTTATAATTTATAGTACCGTCACCAATAATAAAACCATAACCGCCTGCTTTTAAAAAATCTCTGTGGCCTTTAGATATTCCATTACTCACTACTGCAATGCCCAATACGTCATCAGGTCGCTTCCATTTATTTCCTTTAATTGATACGCCTGCATTGATAGTGTTATCAATTTCTGTAAATGCCCAGGTAGCGTATCTGCCGTCATTCCATCCAAGCCTGCTGAAAAAACCTATGTTATCTGTTAACTGTTGTTCAAGGTTCAATCCCAACCCAATTTTTCTTCCCCCGTATAATTTATGTTCTACTTCACCTCTGATTACATCTAACAAAACTGTATCATTACCGGTAATAGCTTTTTGTCCATCCTGATAAGATGGGGCTTGTGTATAAGTATTACTAATTATAAAGCGGATATTGCCCGGATATTTGCGTATAGAAAATTTATGTTCTACTTCAAAAGTTTCTGAATGTGCCTTGGCAATGTCATACTCCATTAAGTGGAAATTAGCAATACGAGGCACTGCGACGCTTGACACACGAATGGCCCATTTTGGTTTTATCAATTCAGCTACTAATCCAAAAGTATATCCCCTTGTATTGGCAGGATAATCCCATGCACCATTTGACCATAAGCTCCAATTAAAAAATTGTGTTCTTGGGTCTTTGCTGTATGTATTATTATCATAAAAATCTGCGATAGCAAATTTGCCGGCACTGATAGTAATTCTATTAGTTGGAATTTTACCGGCAACCTGATTAAAATTGTCTGTAACATCTTCATAACCGGTATTGCCTAATGGAATATGTTGCTGCAAAAAGGCTCGTGCAATAAACAATTGCGGTTTAACATCGCCAATACGATATGTTTCTCCGTTCAATGCTCCGGCTACTCCTGTAGCAAAACTTAAACCGTTACCACCTGATATTTCCGGATTGAAATAGAATGCTGCATTCTTCCATAATTTCCTTCCCAAAAATAATGTGCTTGTAAGGCTTGTAGCACTGGGTTCAACGGTATCTGCCAATGAATTTGAACCGTTATATAATGATTTGAAACCTGAATGTTTTTGTGAAATAACAGTTAATTGAAAATGCGTTGACCACTTCGTACTTGTGGTGTCCTTTTCAATTTGTTGTGCAGCTACCTTTTTTGTAACAACCGTCCATATTAATAGTGATAAAATCTTTTTTACTGTCATAACGTAAATTTATAAGCGTTGGTGATTTAGTTTTAGTTATTCGTTATAACCACTGGTTATATTTTTTAATGTACCAGTTTTTTACGAGTTGGGTAAGCAAACAATAACAGGTAAGAATCCCTACAAGCCATATAAAATAAGTGAAAGGCAGCGGTTGCATTTTAAACCCTGCTGCAAATGGCGTGAAAGGAATAATAATACCAATCAACATAATAAAAGATGTTAATGCCACAACAGGAGCAGATGCCCAACTTTGAATAAAAGGTATTTTTCTGGTACGTATCATATGTACAATAAGCGTTTGTGATAAAAGGCTTTCAATAAACCAACCTGTTTGAAAAATACTTTGGTTATCAGGAGAATTGCTTTTGAAAACAAACCACATTACTGCAAATGTTGCGTAGTCAAAAACAGAGCTGATAGGGCCAATAAAAATCATGAATTTTTGTATGCCCGAAGCATCCCATTTTTTTGGTTTTTCTAAAAACTCTGCATCCATTTTGTCCCACGGAATGGAAACCTGTGAAATGTCGTACAAAAGGTTATTGATTAAAATCTGAACAGGAAGCATTGGCAGAAATGGAAGCAATGCACTTGCCCCCAACATGCTGAACATGTTTCCAAAGTTGCTGCTGGCAGTCATTTTAATGTACTTGATAATATTACCGAATGTTCTTCGCCCATAAATCACACCTTTACGCAACACCATTAAATCTTTTTCTAATAAAATAATGTCTGCACTTTCTTTTGCAATATCAACAGCGGTATCTACGCTAATGCCTACATCGGCATCACGCAAAGCGGCTGCATCATTGATGCCGTCTCCCATAAAGCCAACGGTGTGCCCTTTCGTTTGCAATACTTTTATTACTCTCGACTTTTGAATAGGACTTAATTTGGCAAAAATTGAAATATCATCAACCTCATTTTGTAATTCTTCATCAGTCATTTTTTCCAACTCGTTGCCCAATAAAATTTTATTGAAATCAATACCTACATCACGGCAAATCTTTTTTGTAACTATTTCATTATCGCCCGTCAATACTTTTATGTTTACTCCTAATTTTTGCAGGGCTTCAATAGATGCTTTTGCAGAAGGTTTTGCAGGGTCAAGAAAACCGATGAAGCCTGTTAAGGTCATATCTTTTTCATCCTCTACTGAATAAGTTAATGCACGGTCATCAAACTCTTTAATAGCTACCAATAAAACTCTTAACCCGTCTTCGTTCAATTTTCTGGATGTATTCAAAACAATTTCACGCATTTTTTCATCCATTGGAATAACAGCGTCTGAAGCAATCTGCAATTGACGGTCGCTGCCGGGGTCAAAAGCATGACTGCACAAATCCAGCATTTCTTCTACTGCTCCTTTACAAATCAACAGATGCTTACCGTTCCGTTCCTGAAGAATTACTGACATACGACGACGCTGAAAGTCGAAAGGAATTTCATCCACCTTTACAAAGTATTCTTCTACTTTTAAATGATCATGCAGTTCTGTATGCTCTAAAACCGCCTGGTCTAAAATGTTTTTCAACCCCGTTTGATGATAACTGTTTAAATAAGACCATTTCAACACTTCTTCATCCTTATCTCCAAATAAATTTAAATGCTGCTTCAAAACAATTTTATCAAGTGTTAGCGTACCTGTTTTATCGGTACAAAACACATCCATTGCCCCTATGTTTTGAATAGCATTCAACCGTTTTACAATCACTTTTCTTTTACTCATGTTTACTGCTCCTTTCGCAAGGTTAGCAGTAACAATCATTGGCAGCATTTCCGGTGTTAACCCTACTGCAACAGCAATAGCAAACAAAAATGCTTCCATCCAATTGTGTTTGGTAAGCCCGTTAATTAAAAACACAAGGGGTACCATGATGAGCATAAAACGTATCAACAGGTAGCTTACTTTATTCACTCCCTTATCAAAACTTGTTTCTGCACGTTTGCCGATAATGGATTTACTTAATGAACCAAAATAAGTTTGATTACCTGTGGTAATAACAACAGCAGTAGCTGAACCGCTTACCACATTGGTTCCCATAAAACAAATATTGTCTAACTCTAAAGGCGTTTTTTTATCAGCCTCTCTAATAACAAGGTTTCGCTTCTCAACGGGTAAGGCTTCACCCGTAAGCATGCTTTCGCTTATAAACAGGTCCTTTGATTTAATGATACGGCAATCAGCGGGTATCATATCGCCTGCTGACAGAAAAACAATATCGCCGGGTACTAAGTTTTTAATATCCACTTCTATTTTGCCGGTATCTTTTCGCAAAACAGTAGCGGTTGTTTTTACCATGCTTTTTAGTTGCTCTGCTGCCCTGTTGCTTCTGTATTCCTGAAAAAAACGAAGCAATGAACTTACCATTATCATTATGCTGATTGTAATGACTGTTTTGTATTCTTCTTCTCCGGGCTTTGACAACCACACATCAGTAATTAATGAAACAATGGCTATGATGAAAAGGATGCCGATAAACGGGTTAATAAAAGCATGAAATAATTGCCTGTACCATGCAGGAGCTTTTTCATGATGCACTTCATTAAGTCCGAAATGTTTTAGCTTTTCCGCTACATCATCGTCTGATAAACCTTCGTTGCCGGTTTCAAGAATGCTGAAAAAGAAATTATCATCGCTGCTGCTGACTGATTTGATTTTTGCAATTACTTCTTCGCTCAATCCCTCACCATTAGTTGGAATTGACAACCGGTTTTTGATGTTATTTTTTACTGTTGAAAGCATGCTCTTTATTTTTTTGAATTTCGGTTTCCAATTAATATCTGTACCATTGAAAGAAACAATATTACGGACAAGCCGATGATTGTATATTTTACAATAGGGATATTTTTTGCAAGATTACGGTACCAATTAACATTAAGGTCAATAAGGTACACTGCTATCGAAAGTATGGTTATGGCGTTTAGCCAACGTATATTTTTTTTCATTTTATCTGGTTGCTAAATAAAAGGATGCCGATAAGGTCTTCGTCTCTTTGTTAAAGGATAATTTGGTTTATAGGAAGTATTGCGGCCGTTTGTAGAAGCTGTTTCTTTTTCTGTATGGGAAGAAATAAAAGGGAAAAGCTTGTTGTAAACGGAAGGTTTGCTCCAAATTTTTTTGCTGATTCTTTTTAGTTGAAAATTGAATTTGAACATACGCTTTGATTTTGTTTCTCTTATCTGCAAGAGGCATTATCAAAGCCATCCTTTTAATAAGAGAAGATTAATAATTTTTGTAGCCCGAAGGATATGTGTCCATGATTGTTTTTTTAACGTGCAGCAAAGCTAAAACAGCCTTTGGGAGAAGGCTGTTAGAAAGCATATAGAATGTTATTAGAAATTTATTAGAGCGATGGCAGATGTGGTAATTGAATAGTGAAAGTTGTTCCTTTATTTTTTTGTGATGCAACTGATATTTTGCCTTTGTGCAGTGCGATTATTTTCTGTGTAAGCGGTAAGCCAATACCATTACCGCCAGCAAACATTTTGTTTTTACCTCTGTAAAAAGGAGTGAAAATATTTGCTAAATCTTCGTCACTTATACCAACGCCATTATCAGTAAAATTGATAATTACATTTCTTTCGTCAAATGAAATAGTAACCATCACTTCATTGGCTGATGAAAATTTGCAGCCATTTTCCATTAAATTAATAAAAGCAGTTTTCAGCAAATATTCATTTCCATCAACAGAAACAGATGTATCGTTTTCATTTTCTTTTTCAAACATAATTTTAACCGTGTATGTGGGTTGATTATGCAACACATCATTTCTTGCATCCAACAATACTTCGTCAATACGAATTTCTTTAAATGAAATCTCCGTTTGGTCATAACTCGCCTTTGCAAAATCGAGCAGGCTGTTGGAAAGGCGAACAAGATTTTTTATATCTGAAACAATATGTTCATTGGCATTTTTGTATTCTTCAATACTTCTTTCTTTTTGAGCTGTTAACTGAAGCTCAGCCAACATTGCTGTTAATGGCGTTCTTATTTCGTGTGAAATGTTTGATACGAATTGTTTTTGTGCATCAAAAGAATTTTCTAACCGGTTGAGCATTTCATTGAATGTGATAGCCAACGATGCAATTTCATCTTTTCTATTTCCTTCATTAATTCGCAAATCCAGGTTGGTAGCTGTAATGTTCTTTACTTTATCAACAATGGCAGCAACAGGTTGTAGAGACTGCATAGCTAAAAATCTGCCTACAAAAAAAGTAATGATGATTGAAACAGCCAATGCAATAAGTAATGTGTTTCGAAGGGCATTCAATTTTGCATAACCGTATTCATCATTGGCCGCAGCAGTAATTACATAGTGCTTATTATTATGGCTGTATAAAAAGCCAACCACCTGTAAGTTGTTTAGATAAAAGTGCATTTCTCTTAGTGAAACAATACTGTCAATCATTCCTTTTGTCTCTTTTACTTTATCTGTCTCCACGGCATCGTGATAGAGTAAGTTGAATGCAGTATCATACATTGCCATCTCTTCCTGAAACAAAGCATTCGGTGATTTTTTGTAAATTAATTGCAGTACGTCAGGTTCTATTTTTGTATCTAATAACAGGCTTGCTTTTGTTGATGCCTGCTGTTTCAGCCGTTTGAAGTATTCATCTTCTCTTGTTTCTGCGGAAGTAAAATAGACGGTTAGTGCAAAAGCCGATAGCAAAGCAGCAACCAATAACGTAAACAATAAAGTGAGCTTTATTTTTATTTGCATGGTCAGGCTTTTTTTAGAATAAAGCCCAAACCCGGCTTTGTATGAATAAGTTTGTCTGCAAAGTCTTTATCGATTTTTTTCCGGAGATAGTTGATGTACACATCAATAAAGTTTGTGCCTGTATCGAAAGTTGTTTGCCAAACATTTTCTGCTATTTCAGTACGGCTTAGTATTCTTTCCGGATTTTGAAGCATGTACTCCAAAAGTTTAAGTTCTTTGGGTGTTAGCTGAATTTCTGAGCCACTACGTTTTACAATTTTTGTATGAAGATTCATTTCAATATCAGCATACTTCAATAAAAAGCCAACAACATTTGTATTGTTTGCTGTACGCTTCAGCAATGCACGTATGCGAACCACCAATTCTCTCAGTTCAAAAGGTTTTACTAAATAATCATCTGCTCCTGCATCAAAACCTTCAACCTTATCATCGGTTGTACCTAATGCAGTTAACATAACAATGGCAATATTCGGTTTCAGGCTTCTGATTTCTTTGCACAAATCAAGTCCGTTTATGTTGGGGAGTATAATGTCCATAATAATAACATCGAAAGCATTATTTATTGCCAGCTTTCTGCCCATCATGCCATCAAATGCAAGTGTTACTGCAAAACCATGTTCTTCCAAACCTTTCTTGGTTAGTTCAGCTATTCTTTGTTCATCTTCAATAAGCAAAACCTGCAACATTATTACCTGATTAGTGAAATGTAAAGATAGTAATAGCTTTCTGAGCAAAGCAAATGAAGCGGGTGGTAGCTATGTTATTATAAAGTCATTTTCTTTGATGTTCTGTAAATCCACCCATTACCTTTTGCATGATTTTTATTTTTGCCCAACGGGGAACAGTTCGTAAACTGTAAATCAAAATTTTTGAAAGTAGTCCGGGCAAAACATTTGTCTGCTTACCTAATGCGTTTAAGATTGGAACGCCAAGTTGTGAAGGAACTAATGCTTTTCCCATTTTCATATTTGAACGATGCCCGAAACCACTTTCTACGGGTCCGGGTGCTGCTGCTAAAACATCTACATTAAAAGGTTTTAATTCAACTGCCAATGCTTCAGCAAAAGATTGAATATATGCCTTGGTTGCTGCATAATTTGAAGCATAGGGAACCCCCTGAAATGCCACAAGAGAACTTAGAAAAATTATTCCACCGCGATTTTGTTGCTTGAATTTTTGAGCAAAGAAATGTGTTAATGAAAGAACAGCTTCGCAGTTTACTCTCAACATATTTATTTCTTCATGCAATGAGCTATCTGTAAATAATCCAGAAGTTCCGAACCCTGCATTGTTAATAAGCAAGCCTATGTTAAGGTTATGAGAGGCTTCAATAATTTTTTCTACTCCATTTGATTCTGAAAGATCCGCTGCTACTGCTTTTATCTGAATGTTGGCCTTGCTTTTTAAATCATTTTCAACTTTATTGATGCGTTGCGAATCTCTTGCATTAATGATAAGGTTAAAACCTGCTAAAGCTAATTGAGTTGCTAATTCGAGCCCAATGCCAGACGAAGCACCTGTTACAATTGCCCATTCTCCGTATTTGGATTGGAGCCTTTTTCTTTCGGTTTGTGAAAGCACCATTTTGAAATCGTTTAAAGTTTATGATGCAAAAATGCAATTGCATACAGCTTTAAAACGATAACAAATGTTTAGACTTTTCTATTCCTGCCTTTTTCAGCCTGCTTAAATGCACAGGAGTAATACCTAAATATGAAGCAATCATGTGTTGCGGTACCCGGTTGTGTATGTTTGGAAAAACATCTGTAATGCTGTCGTAGCGTTCTTTAGGCGTTCTTGCATACATGTTTTTAATCCGGTCGTCTTGATAGATGAAATAAAACTCTGCAATCAGCCGCCCCATTTTTTGCCCTTCTGTTAAATTTTTATAACCCCATTCAATGGCTGAGCGTGGCAAAACTACCACTTGTGTTTCTTCAATTGCCTGTAAGCTGTAAAGTGATGGTTGCTTTTGAATAAAGTTGGCATAGTCTGCAATAAACTGGTTTTCTAAAGCAAAATGTAATGTATGTTCTGTTCCCTCATTATCTATAATAAGAACCCTGATAAGACCTTTATTGATAAAGAAGATTTCATTCGGAATAGCGTTAGGTCGACTTACCGTTTCTTGTCGTTTGAAGGTTTTGGTAACAGCTTGATTAAGGAAGTTGTTTAACTCAACTTCTGAAACATTAATCATCTGTTGCATTACCTGTTTAATTTGTTCCATTTATTTTCACAAATTATTTATTGTTGCTATCAGTCTTGCCATCGCAGCCAACATTTTGCATTGAAGCAAAGATTGAATTTGGAATAAGTTATTGAAGTTATTTATAAAGGCTGATAGTTGTTCTTCTAACTGAACCGCACCATGACTTTACATATTACTGATGTTTGCTTGTATTACCCAACTTATCTAAAAACTCAATGTTATACGCCGGCTTTCATTTTTGCCAATTGTTCTACTGTCTGTTTTACAGCTACTGCATTGGTTGTAGGGGTGTAGTTAAATGCTGTATTGAACTTTGAACTGTCAAAATAATAGTCCCTGTCATACTGATAACACATTTCATACATTTCATTTAATATAGGAACAAAAAGTCCGATTGCTTTTAAAGCCCAACCGGGTAGCACCTGATATTTATTGCTTGTTTTCATTTCCGTAGCAAATAAATCAATCCATTCTGCACCTGTAATTTTTTGTGGGTCAGTAGGCAAGTTCCAAACCTTGTTGTATGCACTTTGCGTATTTCCTAAAATGGCTGTTCCTTTTGCAAGGTCAGGTGTATAGCTTACACTATGAATTACTTTTGCATTGCAAAACCATTGTGCTTTTTTTCCTTTTGCTAAGTTGTCATAAACAGTGTTCATTAAAATACTGTTGTTCTTTATGCTACCGAAAAAATCTGCAGACCTTGCAATAATTGCATGTAGATTTCTTTTTTCAATACTGTCTAAAATCAACTTATTAACTATTGTCCTTACTTCTCCTTTTTTACTTGTTGGGCTAATGGGAGAATTCTCCGTAATGTGATTTACATTATTACCACCAATGGCATACACATTGTCAAAAAATACAAGTTTAGCTTCATGATGAATGCAAGCGTCAATTACATTTTTTATAAGCGGTGGCCACAATTGTTGCCAGAGTTTTGCATTGTAGTTAAACCCAACCATCAAGTAAACTACCTGACTACCTTCAACAGCCTTAAAAACCTGTTCTCTAATTGTAAGGTCTGCTGAATGTAACTGGTCTGTTGAGTTTATTTTTTTAGGATTTCGGCTAACAAGTCGTATGTCAGCGGTATATGTGTTTAATGCTTTTGCCAATTCAATACCTATTGCACCCCCTGCACCTAAAATTGTCTGTTTCATTCTGTAAATTTTTTTGTTTGCTATGTTGTAGTCGTATTGTTTGTATATGCTTGCGTTTAACATTAACGCATTAGTTTTTCACGGTATTCGAAACTATGTTGATGAATTAATTGTTTTGTTCTTAAAGATAAAATATTCGTTGGTAGCATTGTCAAATCGCAATAAGACAAATGCTCCTCTTACAAACCATTTTTAATTTTCAAAGTTTTTGCACTGTCAAGTTTTAGTAAATAATCTTTCAGCAGTTCCATTTTTTTAAACTCTTGTTCATCTGTCACATAATGTTCTCCGTCATAAAATTCTTTTGGGAATATTTTGTCAAAGTCCTTATTGAAAGAAGCTAATAAAGAGGGAAACTCTTTTAAGTACTTCCGTAAAATATCTTCATTTAAATACCGAACTCTACCGGCATCATCAATAATGTATGTTACAGTATTCTTAGGCAATAGTGCCCTTGTAACTGCATGTATTACGGTTCTTGTTAAGATACCAGGGCCTATTGCGGCTCCACTCTTTTCAATTGCTGTAAAAACATAATAGTGTCCAATATTTTTAAGCTTTGAACACTTTTCATTATTAAATAACGATTGCGGGAATCTTACATAAACATTCATCCCATCACTAAAGCCCCACATATGGCCTTTAAAAGAACTGCTGTCCAATCGCATAAATTTCGCATCTACTATAGATGTATCAACATTGCTGATTACAACATATTCAATTAAGAAACTGTCTTTAACAGAAGAACTATTATCAACAAATTCTTGAAATGTTTTATAAATAACCCTTTGGCGTGTCTCAGGAATATTTGTTTGTGCAATAGATAAAGAAATTGAAAACAAAATAAAAATGAATAATAGTTTAAGAGCTTTAATTTCTTGCATAAAATATGGCTTATAACAGGCAGGGCCTATGCAGGTTGAAAACTAATATTCATCTGCCAATAACTACTGCCAATTGAAAATATATCATTGAAGTTATGTACAAAAGCTGACAGTAATTTGTTTAACCGAACTAAAGTTGGGATTTACAATTAGCTAATATTACGATGTCATATCCAACTTGCATAAAGCCCAATGTTGACTGCTTAATTTTTACTTTATCCTGTTATATTTCTTCAGCAAGTCAATAACCGATTTATGAGGCAGTGCATAAGATTTATTGCCGTTTACACCTTCCATTGTTTCAGCAGCCACCATAGCATTTATAATAGCTTCTTCTGTCGCTTGCACAGTTGCCTCAAACAAAGGGTTTATCAAATCGTTTGGTAACAATTCAACTTTTGCAAAATCGTTTCTTTGGAATACGTTTGTATTGGCAGTAGAAAATGCAATGAAAATATCACCGGAGCCATTCATTCCATATCCTCCAACATTTCCAATACCTAAAGGAACTCTTTGAGCTATTCTTTTGAGTTGATGTGGAAGTAATGGTGCATCTGTTGCAACTACTACAATGATAGAGCCATCACCTTCCTGTCTATAAGATTGTGGTGGCATTTTCAATTCATTGTTCAATGTATCCATCAGTTCTTTACCAACAGGAACACCAGCTATTGTCAAAGATGACTTTCTACCGAAGTTGGTTTGCACAAAAACTCCAATCGTATAAGTTGAGTCTTTTATTTTTACAATTCTTGATGAAGTCCCGCTACCTCCCTTAAATCCTAAGCACATCATTCCTGTACCTCCGCCAACATTTCCCTCCTTTACATATCCTGATTTTGCACTGTTTAAGGCCTCGTAAGCGTTACTTTCCTTTACTTGAAAGCCATAGATATCATTTAAAAAGCCATCATATGTTTCAGCAACAACAGGATAAGTGTACCAGAAATCTTCTTTATACCAATGCTTATCTACAAACCATTTCAGTACAGCATCTCTTACTACACCAACGCTATTGGTATTGGTTAACATGATGGGTGTTTCCAAAAAACCTGATTCTGTTAACCAGGTTGTTCCTGTCATTTCTCCATTTCCATTAAGGGAATACCAATTTGCAAAAACCGGGTTATTGTTTTTACCTCTTGGTAAAATAGCTGTAACTCCCGTTCTAACAGGCCCTTTTCCAATAGTGTTTTTACCTTCGCCAGAAATGATGGTACTATAACCCACCTCAACACCTTTTACATCTGTTATAGCATTAAATTTCCCCGTGGTTCCGTTAAATGGAATTCCAATATCCCTTGCTCTTTGTTGCTGTCCAAAGGTGGATGATTGAACCAATAAGAGTAAGCATAGTAATTTTAAATATTTCATTGATATCAAATTTTTTGAATGGTTTGGTAATATAGCAGCAGACGTTTGAGTATTTATGAAAGTATGGAATTCATTGATTGTCCGGCACGGAACAAATATTCATTTGAAAAGTTGAAGTTAAGAATTGAAGCCAAATATTAAATGTAGAGCCCAAATTGCATACAACCAAATGTTGGCGGTTCGTTGCTATTCTTGCGATTTACATTCTGTCATAAAGTTGTCGTGGTATTCTCTTTAAAATTGCTGCAATAAGCTTCCATCTTTTTGTAACGTAAACAATCTTCTTTCTCTTTATTATAATACCGTCAAAAATTTGGTTAGTTGCTTTGTCAACCGATGCAACCCAAAATTGTCCTCCTCCTTTTGCCATTGCAGTATCAACAAATCCCGGTCTTACATCTGTTACAAATATTTGCATTTTTAATTTAGTTGCTTTTTGTCGCAGTCCTTCCAAATAGTTTATTTGAAATGCTTTTGTTGCATTATAGGCTGGTGCAATTCTACTTCCACGAAGCCCACTTACAGAACTAATTGCAACTAAATGCCCTGCTTTTTGATTTTCAAAATAATTGAAAGCCCAATTAGCAACACAAGTAAACCCGATTACATTAGTTTCAATTGTTCGCTTTTCAATTTCATAATCAAGTTTGTCGTTTAAGTCGCCGGTTCCTGAACTAATTATCAGCAAGTCAAGTCCGCCAAGTTCGTTTGTCAAGGCTTCTAAATTTTCAACTATTTTGTTGGTGTCTGTTATGTCAAAAGTCTTTATGTAAAACGAATTTGGTTTTTGAGATTTTAATTCTTGTAACAATTCTGCTCGCCTTCCGGCAATTCCAATGATATAGTTTTCGTCTGCCAACTTCAAGGCAAGTGTTTTTCCTATCCCTGATGTTGCACCAATAATTATTGCTTTATTCATTCAAATTTTATTGCTGTTAATTTTTAGGATGTCTCTTGATAATAACGAGTAACGTCCACGTATTTGCGTTGATACGGTATTTAAAATTATATTGTTGAATTAATTGATTCGCTATAATAAGATAAAATGTTCAATGCTCGTTTGTATGCCAACAGCAATAACGCTAAATGCTCATGTGCGTTCACTTTGCTTGGTATAGGCTTCTAAATATTTTGCTTTAAAAAATCTGTTGTTACAACAGTAGCGAACTCTCCGTTCAAACTAGCTAAAGCTGTTTCGTGAATTAATTCTGCTGGATAATTTTGTCCGTCAAGTCCTTTTTTATTGAACGTAGCAGTTGCGTCAGATACAATAAAAGTGTCAAAACCGAAGTTACCCGCCATTCTTGTTGTTGTTGAAACACAATGGTCTGTTGTTAATCCTACAATTACAAGTTTGGTTATTTTCTGTTTGTCGAGTTGCTCTTTTAAATCTGTTCCGATAAATGCACTATTGACATTTTTTTTGATAATTGGTTCTTCGTCAATCGGTTTTATAATGTCTTTGAATTCGTTTCCTTCATGCGATTCGTGTAATAAAGAAGTCGGTATTGAAGAACAATGTTGAATATGAAAAATCGGAAGATTGTTTTTTCTCCAAAGTTTCAAAAGTTCACCTGCCTTATTTTCTGCATCTAAATTATTTCTCTGTCCGCCCCAATATTCTATATTATCAAAACCTTTTTGAATATCAACTAAAATTAGTGCTGGCCTGTCTGATTTTGAAATACTCATTTTATTTCTTGTTTAAATTTTATCTACAAAGTGATTGTTTAAAGTAACGCTTAATGGCCGTAACTCTGCGAAGGTGGCTGTGGTGCTTTTGCATTTAATTCTTTCTTGTCATAGGATAAGGGAATGAAAATACAATTTGTTTAAAAAGCCATTTCTCATTTTTCTTTTCAAGTCCGCCAGAAAGCCTTATAGAATACTTTATTTCTAATGAACCACTTTCAATTTGTTGTATCAAATTGGCTGCTTGACTTGAATAGGCTAAAAGTTTACCACGAGGTGTCTTTTCGTTCGCAACACTTTGGTTAAGCAAGTTCATTGCAAAACTATAGGCAGCATCTTTTGTGGGAAATGACATGGATGCTGTACCACGAACCATAAAAAAAGTATAGTTACCTGCACCGGTTAAGATAATATTATTGGTGTCAATATTCAGGTTAAACCAATACATCCAATCAGTCTTAAACAAATTTTTTGCAGCAGCAATACCTTGCATAAATTCATTATCGCCGGTACCAATAAGTTGAATATCATTTGAACACAAGTCTGATGTAAACTTATCAACCTGCGAAGTGTCTCTTTTTGTATACCCTTCTTGAAATTTTTTAAACAGAGACACAATTTGAGTATTTACCTGCCCATGAGTCATAGAAGATATGCAAAACAAAAGAATGATTACAAAAATGCTTTTTTTCATATTAAAGTAATTTTTTAGCCTTGTATACAATATTAAAGCTTTGCGATGTTGCGGAATTTGAAAAAAGTCAGCCCACAACTAATGTTAATTAAAATTATAAAAGTTCGTTAGAGAATGAATGATAAGTTTTATCTGTCTTCCACTGCATTAACGTAAATGCTCTGTTGTGTGTAGCTTTTTATGTTTGTTTATTAAGTTTTTCAATTTCGTCAAAAGCCTCTTTGCGTTGAGCGTCTGTCAGAATAGACATACAAAAAGCAAGTAAGTGTTCTTTAACCTCTCTTTTCCCTTCATGAACACCGAGACTATAAAAATGAGTATCACTTATTCTAAGCAAAATATTAATTACATCATTCGTCAACATATAGAAACAAAGTCGATTTACGAATTCTATTTTTGTTGAATGAACTCCATCATATCTGTCTTTGTCGAAATACCATTTTAGGAAATTATTTTGAATCTCCTTACCCACACTCGAGTCGCAAAACAATTTGTCAAAGCGGTTGATTTCGGAAACATGAGCAAATTTGTTTCTGATATGTGCTATGCATGTTAGCTTTTTTAAATCTTCTTTATCAATACCTCTTATGTCTTGGATTAATTGTAATTTTTGGAAAAAGCTTAAAGCAGTTGAGGCGTGTCCCAATGATTTTGAATTTTTCCAATCTATGTCTAAAATATTACCGATTACTCTTGATGCTAATTCTTCAATAAAAATAGAATTCTCAATAACACAGAGTCGTAAGTCTTTATTAACCGAAGCTATTTTAAAATCATACTCATTGCCCATAGTCTGAAAAGTTATACATACCTTATAAATATAAGCAATCTAACAAAATGATAATTTTTTATAAAGTATTAATATACAGAAAGAGCCTACCCTATAATAGATTGGGTGTTGTAATCTTTACATATTATCAATTATTTCTTCCGCTAACCCAAAAGAAAGTGTCATGCCCGCACCTCCTATTCCGTTAAGAATAAAAATATTCTCAGCAACTTTTAAAAAGATTTCAGTACTGCCATCTGTCATTTTAGGGTAAATACCATGCCATGTTTCTGTTTGTTGCCAACTGTTAATAACACATATTTCAGACAAATAAGCTTCAATTAATTTATTGAGATGATGTTTATCAAAAGGGTCAAACGTATGCCCGTATTCATGTGTATCGCCAACTATTAAATCACCATCATCATTTTGAGAAACCATTACATGAATACCATTACTAACATATTCCTGTAGTTCATTTTCAAAACGTTGTTTTAACAGATATAATGATTTGGCTTCTTTAAAGCTGTTATAATGTATTAATGATAGTCCTCCGCACACAGCTGTTCCTATTCTATCACTATTGTTTTGTAAACTATACTTCATCATTTGAAGTTTACATTTAGTGATAGGTAATTGTTTAAAATAATCGGGATATAATGTTTCGAAATCTGCACCTGAGCAAACAAAAATGATATCTGCCACTGAGTATTTATCACCATAAAAAACTTTGTTTCCCTGTATTGAGGAAATGGCTACTTCCCAAACAAATTCAACACGATATTTTTCAGCAAGAAATAATGCAACTGCGGGTATGGCTTTTCTTGGATTAACAATCATTTCAGCAGGAGAATACAATCCACCAATTAAATTATTATTGTTGATGTATTGATATTTTGATTGAATAGCTTCAGGGGTTACTAATGTTGAACTTCTTCCGGCATTTTTAAAAGCATCTTGTAATTCATTTAATACTGTCCACTCATCTTCATGATATGCCAAATGCATACTGCCACATTCATCATACCATATATCGGATGCATCTGCTATTGCTTTCCAGATTGCCCTGCTTCGCATAGCACGTTCATATAATTTTCCTGTGGGCTGCCCTACAGGCCATACCATACCAAAGTTTCTTATGCTTGCCCCTACTGCTTTTGTATTTCTTTCAATAACTGTAACCTTATAACCTTTAACAGCTAAGGCTCTTGCTGTAGCTAAACCAACAATACCCGCACCTATTACAATGGCTGTTTTATTGCTCATTATTTTGTGATTGATAAATAAATTTTGATTGAAAAGAAGCTACAAGTATAAGCAGTAAACCGGCTGTTCCACCTATATAAAATAACTGTTCAAAAAAAGTTTGCCAGGATAGTTTAAGCCTGAAAGCTTCTTTAACAATTAAAATGATAACAGTACCCATGTATCCAAAAGCATCTGCCACATACATTGCAAAACCAACAGTACCCTGCACTTTATATGCTGCCATCATTCTTTCAAACAAAATACAGTTATAAGAAACATAGCTTACATACATGCCAGTAGTAGCTATAATAAACCAATAGTAAGTAGTAACATAATGCAACTGATACAATGCAGTAGCCATTACGCAAGCTGTAAAACCAACTGCTATTATTCTTTGATTGAGTTGAAAGGCTGCATAATTATTTTTAATTATATAGAAACCGCCGATGACTATTAAAACAAATATTGAGATAAGAGTTGCCGTTTGCGTAAATATGGCTGTATTGTTATAACCCGTTTCTATCCACAAATCATTTGAAAAATCTTCGCAGAAATCTCTGATTACTGTAAGCAACGTATAAGCTATGCAAAGCGGTATTAATATTTTGATGTATTGCTGAATAAAACTTTTTCTATCAGTTTTAGACATTGGTTTTCTTAGTGTTTTTAGTACTTCGTCTGTACTATCGGGTAAAGGAGATTGATTTAAGAGCAGTACAGCAATAAACGCAGGAATAATGAAAAAAGCACCTGCTGCAAAAGGCATCCAAACTGTGGGAATAAAAAAATGCGACTCTATTAATCTGGCTACAGTTTTTGCAAAGCCACTGGCAAAAATAAAACTGGTGGCTAAAACAGCTCCCATAATATCAGTAAAAGTTCTTCCTTCTAAATAGGCAAAAACCAAGCCCCACACCATTCCTAACGGTAACCCGTTTACAAACATGAAAAAAATATTATAAGGAGATGGCGTGATTGCAAATAATAATAATGCCAGCCAGGCTGTAACTAAAAGTAATAAAATAGTGGCTGCTCTTTTTTGAATAGTAATAGTTGAAACAACTCTGATACCAATCCATTTACTTACCAGATAACCGATGCTTTGTGCTATTACCAAGCTGCTTTTATATGAAAAGCCGTTGATAGATTGTGCTGAAAAATTTAATGCAGTATATGGCTTTCTGAAACCATACATACAGCTATAAACAGAAAATGCAGTGAGAGACATAAAAACAATCAATTGCCAGGATGCTGCATATTGAAGTTTATGCCTGAGTGTTTTTAAAGGAATAAACGAGTTGAACAACATTATTAAATGTGTTGTTTAAATTAGTTCCTGTAATTCCAATAAAGAGTCGATAATTCTATCCGGTTTAAATTGAGTAAGCTCTTCTCTTGAGTAAGCTCCGGTTGTAACACCTATAACTAAACCGCATCCTGCATTTCTTCCTTCTTTAATATCCGCTTCCGTATCTCCGATTTTTACAACATTTGTTTTTTGGTGGATATCCAGTTCAGCCATAATTTTTTTAATCATATCCGGTGCAGGTCTTCCTTCAGCAACTTCATCGCTTGTTACTACTGTTGCTATAAAAGGCAGTTTATTCCAATCAAGGTTTTTAAGTAAGGCATCTGTGATGGCACGGTTAAAACCTGTATTCAATGCAATATCTATTCCCTTACTGTGCAACCATTCAAAGGTTTCTATTGCATAAGGTTGCGGTTTTAATGAAGTATCGTTTTCATAAAATGAAACCATACTTTCAATAAACTCGCCGTGCATTTTATTTATCAGTTCATCAGTAAGATTGAATTGATATTGATTATTCAATATGGTTATTGCCTGCTTTTTTTCATAACCCATAATGTGGGCAACATCTTCGGGCGAAACTGAAAAACCATTATTATTAAAAACTTCCCTAAAGGTTTCATTAATACTTCCGGCATCAACTACTGTAGTACCTGCTATATCAAACACAACTAATTCGTAATGCATAATTTTATTTGTTTTGTAAGTGAGCTATTGCCATTGCTTTATATTTATTAAGTGATGGAACAGGTATGTTTTGTTCTTTTGCTTCATCATCCCATCTTCTTAACTGAACGTATAATGAATGCAGAGGGTCTGCTTCAAATTCCAAAGCCTCTGCTTCCGTCATTTTTCCACCTTGATGTGCTAATGTTTGTTTACTTGCTTCTGAAAGAATATTGTAATAAGCAGGTTCTTTAAATGCTAAATATCTTTTTGCTGCAACATGGCTCTTAACAAGTTTTGCTATTGTTTCTGAAAAGCCTTTTTGTATAAGATAATCGTAGCCGATATTTTCATGGTTTACTACCCCATATTGTTCCATTCGTTCTACTTCCATTTCCTGTTCACATAAATGCCCGATATCATGAAAGAAAGCTGACAGTATAACTTCATCATCATAACCCGCAGCTTCTGCCAGAGCAGCGGCCTGTGTCATATGTTCTATCTGAGATACTTTTTCTCCTATATAATCTTCAGAGCCATATTGTTCGTATAACCTAAATATGGCTTCAACAGTTTCTTCGGGTTTAGTTAAACTATGCATCATTTATTATTAAAATTCAGTACCTCTTGTTATCTAAATATTTTGCATGTATTAAAAAAATAAAAACAGGACCAAGAATAGCCCCGTTTTATCTATGTTAAAAAAACTACGCTGAATTAATTATTTTATTAACCACATTTTTCCATATAAATCATCTGTTCCACCAAATTGAGATTGTATAGCAGCTTTATAATTATCAGTATTATAATTAATTTCTCCCAAAGGATATTGCCATCTTGTAGGGATTGTATTTGAAGGTGTTCCTACTCCCGGACCGCCTTGTGCAAAAGTTGGTACACCTGTTCTTCTCCAGTTATAAAAAGATTCATATCCGGAATTCATCCAAAAGGCTATATATTTTTGAGTAAGAATTTGTGTTAATGCTGTGGATGGTGTAGAAGACAGAGCTACATTATTTAAGAAAGTATTTACATCTAAAGTTACTGTTCCATAACTTGTCACGTTACCGCTGTAATCACCAACAGTAACTACTTTTCCTTGTGTAATTCCATATAATCCTAATGAAGCATTTATACCTGCATTATACCAAGTTGATGCTGTACCACTAACCCATCCAAGAGTAATAGCTTCTGCTATGTTAAAACACATTTCCGGATAACCGATTAAAATGTAAGGTTCTGCATTTGCACCAGAGGCAGAGTTCATGTATCTGTAATAATTCATACAAGAATAAGCACTATCTGAACTAAAGTTTGCAAAACCTGATTGTGCTAAATTGTTATCTAAACCAACGTAAGCAGTAAAATCACCAACAGTTTTAGCTTTACTGGTTATGTATTTTAATGCCGGTGTTGTTAACACAAAAGTTCTCGGATCTTGGTTGGCGGTTAAAAGATTTAAAAAAGTTTTATTAATGTTAGCACAATTGTTATAAGGTGCATTACCTGACCTATTTGGTGGATATAAAGTAATAGCAGTGTATTTAAAAGCCATGTTATCACCATTACCTGTCATAATAGGATACTTAGTTGAATTATTAACAATAGCAGCAAATTGTGACGGGATATTTAAGTCTGCATTATCTACTGCTCTTTTGCTTAAACTGATTAATACTCTTAATTTATAGGTATTAATTACTTTTTGTCATTGTAAAAACGTTAAACCAAAAACATCGCCTGATGCATCTACTTTATTATTAGCAGTAGCTGTACCATACAGGTTGCTAATTAGTGTATTGGCAGTATCTAATAACGCTAAACAGTTTTTATAAACATCGTGTTGAGTATCATATTTTGGTGTTGCATTATTTATATCCCCTGCCTGGCTCATTGGTATGTCTCCAACACGTTGTGTTAACCAAATAAATGAATAAGCTCTGAAAAATTTACTTAAAGCAAAATATACATTCGTTGTATTACCATATTGCTTTTGAGCTTGCTCTTCAAGCTTAGTACAATATTTAATGTTATCATAGGTATCGCTTGTGTTAGACCAACTGTAAGCATTAGAACCGAAATAATAAGAATAATTCGATACAATGTTTTGATTATAACGATATACGTTTGAAATAATTGGCTCCTCTTCTTTCATTAAATTAGCAGTAATATGATTTAAAAGTAAAGATGCCGGTACTGTAGCACTTTCTGCAACCACATTCGGATTACTAAGTAAATCGCCTTTTTGGCAACTACTAATTAACAGGGCAGTAATAGCTACAAACCCGATTAATATATTCTTAAAATTATTTTTCATAATTATTTTTTTAGAATTTTAGAATGATACGTTGATGTTAAATCCAAATCTTCTTCCTGTTGGGCTTTGTAAAGTACCGTTTGCACTTACACCATTTAAGCTTCTATCATAATCGTTATAACCGGCAGGAAATTGGTCTAAATCAATATCCTTGCGTTGTGCCCAATAAAGTAAATTTCTACCAACTAATGAGAAAGAAGCTGCTTTAATAATTTTTGATTTAGCTAAAAACTTCGCAGGTAAATTATAGCCTATTGTTACTTCACGTAATTTAACAAAAGAACGATCTACCATCCAGTATTCTGTGATACCTGTTAAACGTCCGGTAACTTGATTCTGAACTGTTGTAGGAACGTCGTTAGCTGCAAAAGTTAGTGAAGAAAGATTTGTAATTTCACCATTTGCGAATATTGGTGTACCACTTATAATTTTTACCCCCTGACCAACATAACGTCCTGTGTAAGGTGTACCATCTGCATTTTTTGTTGGAAGACCTGGAGCTGTAATACTACCAGCACCATTTACACCACTGATCGCATCTTTCCATTCAGCTAAACGGGCAGCACCAAAAGCACCTGTTGCACTTTCAATGGCTGTACCACCGTTCATACCATCTTTATAAACCTCATCCCAAATTTTTCCACCAATTCTGCCATCAAATTGAAAACTGAAAGTAAAGTTGCTGTATGAAAATTTATTGTTTACTCCGAAAGTATAATCCGGATTTAAGAAACCTAAGAATTTATTATTACCAATATCTGAAGGTGATAAGTAAGGTAGACCCGCATTAAATACTATATTGCCATTACCATCATGTACAAAACCTTTGTCATACAAAGCATCCATACGGTCTCCCTTCTGATATGTATGGTTATTAATGGTTAAACCTGTTTCATTTCCATAAATATCTTTTAAAGTTTCTTTATAAGTAGAATAATTAAATGTTACATCCCAATTTAAACCCTTTGTACTTCTTAAAGGAGAACCTGTAAAACTTAATTCAAAACCCTTTTTGCGTGTTGTAATACCATTTACATTGGCAGCACCATAACTAGTAGAAGATGCAACCGGTAAAGCATAAATTAATGGTCCATTATCACTTAAGAAATAAGTGAAATCTAACCCTAATCTATTTTTTAAGAAGCGAATATCAATACCACCTTCATAAGAAATTCTGTTTGCAGGTTTAATATTTGGATTTGCAACCGTATTAGAATAAGAAACTGAAGCTGTACCGTTATAATAGCTTTGATATGCATAGCTATTTTGATTGGCATAAGTTGGGCCGTCATAAGAACTTATTAAATCTGTACCATATCCTAACAATCCACCGTTAGTGCTTAAACCTGTAATTTGTGTAAATGCTGAGGCAACAGTAGGGGAAGTTAAAGCACTTTTAACATCTGCATACGATGCTCTGATTTTTAAGAAGGATATTGGCTGGGGTAATTTTACATAGTCACTAATAACACTACTCAAAGAAACAGAAGGATAATAGTAGGTAGCATTAGCGGTAGGTAATGTAGATAAATTATCGACACGGCCTGTATGAGATAATGTAAAGAAATTTTTATACGTAAAATCTAAAGAATAAAAGGCACTATACACTTGCATTTTAGAACCCCAAGTATAAGATAAAGTTGGAGCTATTGAATTAGATAGTGCATATAAATTAGGAATAGCTAACGCCTTGGTTGTACCGAAGAAAGAATTGTATGTAAATGAACGAGAGGCACCACCCACTAAAGCTGTTAAACTGAAATTTTTAAATTTCTTATCGTAATTAACTATTAAATCTGTATTGTTTTCAAATAAGTTTCTTCTGTCTTCACGGTAATCCCCATACCAACCAAAATAATACCAAGGTGTATATGTATTTAAGTTAATACCTGCAGGTACCTGTTCAGTCCTTGTTTGGTTCCATGTAGAAATTTGAGAACGGAAACTTGCACTTAAACTATTATTAAACTTGTAAGAAGCTTTAACATAGCCGTTAACATCTGATTTATCATGTGAACGCAACCATTTCTTTGCAATAAACCATGCACTGTTTTCTCTACCATATTCTTGTGCATAAGGAATTAAATCTTGTACCCCTTGAGGCCCTTTATAAATATCTTTAAGATCATCAATATTGTAATCAGATGAGCCATAAACTTTAAACATGTATATGTAACTATTAGGACCATAGTTAACATCAGGAATATTAGGCGTATATTGTTTATTATAATTTAAGCTGGCTTCAACTCTTAATTTGGTAGTAATATTATAACCGGCATTTAAGAACAAGTTATAAATATTTAATTTAGTATTCGGAGCAACGCCTCTTTGATTCATATTAGAAACTGATATTCTGATATCTGATTTATCAGTAGCCGCAGACAAAGAAACATTATTAACATTTATGATGCCTGTTTGCATGAATTTATGGAAATTATCTGCACCACGAGCAGTCCATGGAGTGGGAGTTCTAACTTGAGCTACTGGGTCCCAAGGGCTATCGTATTGTTTAACTAATTGACCTTCAAAATGAGGACCCCATTCCGGCAATCTTTGTTTGTTATCATACAAAACATCACCATATGAGTATTTAAAAGTAGTACCACGGCCGTATTCTACCTGGCTTTGAGGTTCTGCAATAAAACCTTTTTCAAAGACAGTACTTGTATTAACATCAACCTGCCATCCTTTTTTATCTTTTGTTCCTCTTTTAGTTGTTATTATAATAGCACCATTAATACCTCTTGAACCGTATAAGGCCGCTGCATTGGCTCCCTTCAATACAGTATAAGTTTCAATATCATCCGGGCTAACGTTCCATGTATCTGTATTTACGGGTACTCCATCAATCACAAATAATAAATCTTTACTACCACGCAAAACCAATTCAGGTCTTCCTAACATTTCAGGATTTGCACCCACACTTAGGCCTGCAACTTTACCAACCAAAGAATTGACAGGGTTAGCATCTCTTGCCTTTACTAAATCTGCTCCTTTAACCTCTTGAGAAGAGTAACCTAATCTTTTAGTTTCTTTTTTTATACCGTAAGCCGTTACCACAACATCTGCTAATTGTTTAGCATCGTCTTCTAAAATAATGTTCAATTCTGTAATAGAAGCAGTAAAATTTACAGTTTTGGAAATAAATCCAAATGAAGTAACTGACAATTGTGTTTCTGAAGCCGAAACAACGATGGAAAATGATCCGGCATTGTCTGTTACAGTTCGTTTTGCCGAATTTACAACACTAATAATTGCCCCAGCTATACCAACCCCTTGTTTGTTTTGAACTTTACCTGTAAGCGTTCTTTGCTGAGCAGTTACAAGTAAGCTTCCTAACAAAAAGAATGTTAAGCTGCATAATAATTTTTTAGTTGCTCTCATAAAAAGTTAAAATTTTTCAAAGATTCTTTTAGCATTGTTAAGCAATTGTACCTTGATTGTTATGAAAATGTTATTCAGGTTTTTTTAAGCTTTTAGACATAATTTGATAATAAACAGATAACATTGAATGCGAACAATTCATTTTTGCTTTGAACCTAAAATTGTTTATGAGAATTACTGCTATTTGCCTTTTCTTGTCTATCATAATAATTTCTACAAAAAGTAATTGCCAGATTACAGATAGCTCCCAACGTAAAGTATATCTACAGGGATGTGTAAATTTTAGAGATATTGGCGGATATAAAACCAGTACCAATAAAACTGTAAAGTGGGGTAAGATTTACCGCTCTGCAGAAATTAATAAATTAACACAACAAGATATTAATGAGTTAGAAAAAAGAAATATAACTACTGATATAGATTTCAGAGGATTAGAAGAAGCTAAAAAAGCCCCCGATGCTGTTTGGAAAAATGTTGATTATATACGTTGCGGTGCAGGTAGTGAAACGAATATGAACTGGATACAGGCTCTGAGAACCGCTACTAACGGAGATTCATTAATGATAACCTATTATGAAAAAATCGATTCTTTGGGATTAAGGTATAAAACATTATTCAGCAAGTTACTTACGCAAAAAAATAATGAGGCAATAGTATATCATTGTACTGCAGGCAAAGACAGAACAGGCATTGCCACAGCTTTAATTCTTTATACATTGGGAGTTCCTATGCAGAAAATTTTTGAAGATTATGAAGCATCCAATTACTACAGACAGGCAGATAATAACAGAATGATTCAAATGATTAGTACTATGGGTACCAATAAAAATGTTGCAGAGTCTATAGTTACTGTTAAAGCGTCTTTTCTTCAGGCAACACTTAATAAAATAATTACTCAATATGGTTCTGTAGATAATTTTCTTGAGAAAGAATTAGGAATCGGTGCAAAAGAAAAAGCCATGCTTCAATCTAAATTTCTTGAATAAAATGAAGCTGGAAATAAGAACTGCTTTGCCAAGTGATTTGAGAGATGTTCATGAAATGATTTGCCTGTTGGAAGCAACAAGTTTTGACTTTGAAAATTTTAAAAGAATCTATTATCAAAACATTTGCAATCTTAATAATATTTACTTATTAGCTGTAATTGAAAAATCAAATACAGTTATCGGTATCATCTCCTGTCATGGTCAGGAATTATTACATCATAATAAACCTGTTTTTGAAATACAGGAATTTTTCGTAAAAGAAACTTATAGAAATCTTGGCGTAGGTAAAAAATTAATTACCACTTTAGAAAATGAAATAAAAAGAAAAAAATCTGTTGCTGAGTTGGAAGTAACTGCTAATAAATTAAGAGAAACAACACATCAATTTTATTTAAAAAACAGTTTTATACAAACACATTTAAAGTTTACAAAAAATCTTACTTTATGAATTTTTTCTTTTCTGTATTTTATGTTTGTTTAACTCTCTTTTCAAAAGCAACAGTTCCCGCCAATAAGGTTTCAGGTACTTCTGAAAAAACAGTGATTATTATGATGGATGGAATGGGTGTCGATTACTATAGAAACAGCAATATGCCAACCTTACAAAGAATTGAAAAAAATGGTGGTTATAAAGAAGTTTCCGCATTAATGCCTACTGTAACCAATGTAAATAATGCAGCTATTTGTACCGGTGTATTCCCTGAAAAAAATGGCATAACCGGAAATACATTTTATAATAAGGAAAAAGAACAGGAATTTTTTATGGAAGATGATTCCTTGCTGTTGGCTCCAACAATTTTTGAAAAGGCTAAGCTGAAAGGAATACACTCATTACTATTTTCAAGTAAAAAGAAAACTACAAGTTTATTATTCAAAGGGTCTGATGAAGCTATCTCTCCTGAAACTGCTTCTCCATATTGGATTAATGTTGCTGGTACACCGCCATCAGTTTTCAGCAGCGAGGTAAATTACTGGCTAATGAATGCAGCACTCTATGCAATGAAGAATAAGCCGGATATTGATTTGTTTTATATTCATACAACAGATTATCCTATGCATACCTGGCCCCCTGAAAGTAAAGAGTCGAAAGAACACTTACATAAATTAGATAGTTTTATCAATGCAATTATGCTTGCATTACCTGAAGCGAAAATTTTTATAACAGCAGACCATTCTGTACATCAAAAAAGTTTATGTCTGGATTTACAGAAGATATGTTCCAATAAAAATATGCCCATTAAAGCGGCAGTATCAGCAGAAAAAGATAAATACTTTATTCATCATCGCGGTTTTGGCGGTACCTCTTATGTGTATCTTAACAATGCAAAAGATTCATCTCTTATTAAAAAAATATTACTGTCAGTTAAAGGAGTAGAAACCGTTTTGAGCCGTGAAGAAGCTGCTGCCAAATATCATTTAATGCCTTCAAGAATCGGGGACTTGGTTGTATTAGCAGATAAGAATACCGTTTTTGGTGACTTGGAAAATAAAGAGCAGGAAAGCCTGCCTTCCACTTATCGTTCACATGGTTCTGTTTATGAATTAAGTGTACCTGTTTTTATGCATAATGTAGTTGATGCACCAAAAAAATTAAAATCGGTGGCATACAATTTTCAGATTACACAATTTGCAGGCTTTTAAATTGTAGAGGACTATTTTAATTATTTAGATAAAGTATAAACTGATTTCCCCGCAACCCAGGTATTTAGTATCTGAAGTTGATGAATTTGGTTTGAAGGAATAGTTGAAGGGTCTTTATCAAGTATAACAAAATCTGCATACTTACCTTTTTCAATAGTTCCTTTAACTGATTCTTCTCCTGTAGCTCTTGCTCCGCCTTTAGTGTACATTATTAAAGCGGTTTCAGCATCAACACATTGGCTGGCACCCAATTGTTTACCATTAGGTGCGGTACGTATTACTGTTGATTCCCATCGCTGCAAAGTATTATAATCAGAAACAGGTGAATCTGAATGCAAAGCGGGTAAAATACCTGCATCTAAAAAGCTTTTTGTTGCAAACATTTTACTTAATCTTTCTTCTCCATAAGGTTCTAACAAATCGCCCAATTCATTAATATAATTATGCAGCACAGGAATTACGCCTAATTTTTTAATTCGTTTAATTATACTGTCGTTAACAACACTGCAATGTTCTATGCGGTGGTGCAGTTGCAGTGGATTACCATCTGCATAAACTTTTTCAAAAGCATTTAATACCATATCAATTTCTCTATCGCCATTACTATGCACACAAATTTGTAAGCCTTTTCTATGAATAGCCAGGAATAAAGAATCTAATTCTGCCTGGCTGCGTTTATAAGGTATGCCGTAATAATCCATTTTACCGGTTGATGGATTAATCATGTTGTAAGGTTGATATAACCAACATGTTTTACCACTTAAAGAATTACCATGAAATACTTTCATAGCTTTTACTCTTAAAAAATCATTTTGTACCTGTTCTATTTTTTGTTCATTAAACCATTGCAATACTTTCCATGCATCCGCTTCATGCTCACCATCTCCACCTTCCATCTCAGGTAACAATTTATCTAACATCATCACATTAAATCGCATTGGGAAACGTTGTTGTACCAATGCCTTATAAATTCTTAACCTGCCTGTATCTGCACCGGCATCTCCAATACTTGTTATACCATAAGACAGTATATTACGGAAATAATCAGCGTAATTATTTACTTCTTCTTCAAAGCTTTTTTGCGGGTAAGGTATTATAGCATCATTCTTTGTAAGATTATGCGATGCGGATTCCTTACAAATTCCTGTTGGGTTTCCATCGGCATCTCTGTCAAACTTTCCACCTGCAGGATCTACTGTATTTTTATTAATATGATTGATGGTTAATAAAACAGAATTAGCTGCCGATTTATGCCCTGAAGCATGAACCAATATTACAGGGTGATTAGTTGTTGCTTTGTCTATAATTGCCGCTATGGGTTCTGTTCCCAATTTGCTTTCATTATAACCTCTACCTCTGATAAGCATTCCCGCAGGAGTAATACTTGCTTTTCTCTTTATAAGATTTATTAAACTTGATACAGATGTTACCGTATCTAATTTTAGCACATGCTCAACATTTTCAAAAGGAATTTGCGGTGAAGGATGTAAATGAGCATCATTAAAACCGGGAATAATTGTTTTACCTTCCAAATTTATAATGTAAGAATAATTTTTTTTAAATGCAAGTGCTTCTGCATTTGAGCCAACATATATGAACTTACCATTACTTATTACCAATGCCTGTTTACGCTCTCCTTTAATTGTTGCCGTTATAATATTGGCATTAATTATAATAGTATTCCTGTCTTGTGCTTTTATGTCAATTAAAATCAACAGCAGCAAAAAGAGTGATGTTAACTTCATAAAATATTACCGTTTAAGAATTACTGGTGTGTTAATATAAATGAATCTACCGTAACCCCTTTTGCATTTAATTGTTTAAGCGTTAGCTTTTTATTTTGAATATCAACTTTGGTAAACGTATGAAACTGAGAAATAAACTTAGCTGTAAAGCCTTGCCATGAGTCTTTATCATTCTGCTGTTCAGGGTTGTATAAATCCTGCCCACCTGCACCTGTTACAATATAAATAACACCATTGGTTTTAGTAATATTTGTGCCATTGAATAATTTATCCAAATGCCAATGGCCATTTACAATTTTACCTCTTGCAGTTTTACCATCTCTTCCTCCTATCAATTGAATACCCTTACCATCCGGTTTAAATGTAAGCGGGTAAGAGCGTTGGTAATTATGTACATGTCCTGCAAAAACAATATCTACATTACCTTTTTCAAAAAGCGGTGCCAATAATCTTGTTTGCTGTTGTTCATAATGATCTATTGAGGAATTAAAACCGGGATGGTGAAACATTACAAACTTCCATTCATAGTTTTTTGCTGCTTCTAAATCTCTGCTTATCCAATTGGTTAAGGTTGTGTCTAATACATCCACATAATTATCTGCGTCAATAATTATCCAATGTGTATTGGCATAATTATAAGAAAAATTTGTCATGGAAGGATAAGCCATTCCTGCTGCACCAATAAAAGCTTTACGATTAGTTTCATTGGCTTTTAAAGCAGGCACCAAACCGCTACCTTCTGTAGTTTTAGGGCCGTTCAGCGGTTGCTGCCAATAATAATAGTAAGCTAAAGCATCAGGCTTTTTATCTAAGTCTCTTGTATCAGCATCATGGTTGCCGGTTGATGCTACAAAAGGCACCTGACTCATAATAGGAAAACCGTTAGAGTCTGCAACAGCAGCATTATAAATAGGCCAAAATCTTGTTCTGTATTCTTTTATCAACCCGTTATCATATACAATATCTCCGGGAATAAATACGATATCGCTGTTAGCTTTATAAACACCCTCTGCTATCTCTTTGGCTTCTTTTGTTCCTGCACCAACATCTCCGAATACTACAAAACTGAATGGCTGATTATAGGATTTAGGTGCATGTGCTTTTGCTGAAAAAACAACTTCATTATTTTTTTTGATAGTATAACTAAACAAAGTTCCCGCTGTTAAATCTTTTAATGATGCTTCATATATTCTGTGAACCGGTATTTCTGCAACAGCAATTTTTTTATATGTAACAGTGGCTGTTATTTCTTTCCCGTTACTGATATATTGTACTATCCAGTTAGCATCTTCATCATTGCTTTGCCATAAAAGTTGTAAACCATTTGCTGAAGGATGATAGCCAACCTGTAAGTAAGGGTTTACTAAAAAAACATTTTTCTGTTGAGCTGTCAAGCCAGTAACCAGTAGAATTAGTAAAAAAGAAAAAATAATTTTCATCAATAAAATTTCCCTAAGAAACCTGCTTTTACTGAATAAAAAGTAAAATCTACTTTAAGAAATTGTGATGAATGTATTATTAAATTGGGTAAAACCTTTGCGTAAACCAATACAATATTTATTGGTAATTTGTATGTTTACGTAAATAAGCGTTGGTTGTAAAAAGAAAGTAACTTATGTACCAGAATATAAAATCTTTTTACCGGTCTATACTTCCTAAACTTACAGAAGAAGAATGGGTGGCATTAGAAGAATGCCTGACAGTTAAGCAGGTAAAAAAAGGAGAATTTGTTATTAAGCAGGGAGAAATCTGTAACCATGTCTCTTTCATTAACAAAGGGTTTGTTCGGTTTTTCATGTTGGTTGACGGTAAAGAAATATCTACAGGTTTTATGATGGATGGCCAGTATATTTCTGCTTATGAAAGTTTTCTTACCCGGCAACCGTCAAACGAAAATATAGATGCTTTACAGAATACTGAATTACTGCAGTTATCTTATACTGATATGCAAAGAATATATGAGGCATATCCCGTTTATCACATATTTGCCCGAAAAGTTGCCGAACATTTATTTATACAGATAAGCCAACGTACAACAGCTTTACAATTACTTAGCCCTGAACAACGGTATCAAAATATGATAGAAAAAGGCTCTCTGCTTCCGCAGCAAATACCGCAATATATGTTAGCCAGTTATATTGGTGTAACACCTGAACATCTCAGCAGAATAAGAAAAAAAATGGCTCAGAAAGGATATTGATATTTATCAATAAAAAAAATTGCTATCATCATCTTGATGATTATCAACGAAAATTAACACATGGTGCTTTTTGTTTGCAGAAAAATAAGTAAATGAAAAACACTTTAATCATGCTGTTAATTTTAAGCGGTAAAATCTTATCAGCACAAAACCTTACTCAAACAGTTAAAGGAGTAATTACTGACAAAATAAGTGAAAAGCCACTGCAAGGGGCTGTAATAACCATTGCAGAAAAAAAAGCTATCAGCAATAATAACGGGAATTATGTATTAAAAAATATTGCTATAGGAAGAATTACCATAAGTATCACTATTACAGGATATAAGCCTGTTGTTATTCCTGAAGTATTGGTAACCACAGGAAAAGAAGTAGTGGTTGATGTGGCTTTAGAACAAGATGTAAAAGTACTTGCCGATGTTACTGTAAGCAGCAGTAAAACAAAAAAAGGAAATGCAGGCAATGAGTTTGCAGGTGCCAGCAGCCGCAGTTTTTCAACAGAAGAAATTACCCGCTTTGCAGGAGGCCGAAACGACCCAAGTAAGTTGGTAAGCAATTTTGCGGGTGTTGTTTCAGCCAATGATTCACGCAATGATATTGTTGTAAGAGGCAATTCGCCAACAGGTGTTTTATGGAGAATTGAAGGTATCCCTTCTCCAAGCCCTAATCATTTTGCAACGCAGGGTACTACCGGTGGTCCAGTCTCAGCTTTAAATACCAATGCCTTAAAAACATCTGACTTTTATACGGGTGCTTTCCCTGCAGAATATGGTAATGCCAATGCTGCTGTATTTGATATACAATTAAGAACAGGTAACAGCGATAAGCAGGAAAGCACCGTACAACTGAATTTATTTTCCGGTTTAGAAGCAATGTTGGAAGGCCCGTTAAACAATAAAAAAAATGGTGCTTCCTATATGATTGGTTATCGTTATTCATTTGTACAGATTGGCCAGAGTTTAGGCTTAAACGTTGGTACCAAATCAATTCCAAAATATCAGGATTGGGTGTACAATATTCAATTAGCAAAAGGCAAGGCAGGTAAAATTAATTTCTTTGGAATGGGTGGTATAAGTAGTATAGATTTTATAGTTAAGGATGTTGATACAACAGACTTTTATGCAAGGCAAGACCAAGATGGTTATTCAACAAACAACTTCACAGTTGTAGGTGCTAAACACAGCATTGATGTTTCTGCAAAATCTTATATCAAAACAGTAGTTTCTTATGCTTCAACCAAAGCAGATTATGACCAGTATCAATATGCGTTGCCTTTAACTTACAGTTATCGCTGGTTAAACTATCAGGTAAAATCAAACAGTTCTACTTTCAGAGTGTCATCATTTATTAATACAAAGTTTAATGCAAAAATCAGTTTAAGAAGCGGCGTATTAGCTGAATTTTTTCATACTTCATCTTACGTAATTTCAAGAGATGGAAAGCCTGAAACCGCTCCTTTTGAGGTGCAGCAAAACTATAGTGGCAACTCAGGTTTGTTGCAGGCTTACAGCCAGTTAAGATATAAGCCTTCTAATAATTTAACTGTTATCGGAGGTATTCATGCTATGTATTATACAGCTAATCAATCCAATGCAGTAGAACCACGTATCGGCATTAATTATCAACTAAGAAAAAGCACTTTCCTTTTCAATTACGGATTACACAGTCAAATGCAACCTTTACCTGTTTACTATACACAATCTGTAAGCAACACAGGCAGCGTGAATGACGGTAATAAAAATCTCGGCTTCACTAAAGCACATCACTTTGTGCTGGGTTATGAAAGAAGATTTATAAAAGACTGGAGAGTTAAAGCTGAAACATATTATCAATATTTATACAATGTTCCGGTTGAAGTGGCTGCAACAGGTTTCAGTATTTTAAATGCAGGAGCAGATTTTACTTTTCCTGACAAAGCAGGGTTAGTGAATAAAGGAACAGGAATAAATTATGGTGCAGAGCTTACAATAGAAAAGTTTTTGACTAAAGGTTTTTATGTACTTACGTCAACATCTGTTTTCAGCTCAAAATATAAAGGCAGTGATGGTGTTGAAAGAAATACCACTTTTAATTATGGCTATGCATCTAATATATTGGCAGGTAAAGAATGGAAAATGGGAAAATCTAAAAGAAATGCTTTTACTGTAGATTTTAAACTTACCAATATTGGCGGACGCTATGCAACACCTGTTGATATAGCAGCTTCTATTGCCCAGAATAAAGAAGTATTAGATGAAACAAAATATAATAGTGAACAGTTGAAGGGTTATTTCAGAATGGATACTAAATTCGGTTTCAGAATAAACAGCAGCAAACATAAGTTGAGCCATACTTTTTATCTGGATTTGCAAAATGTAACCAATAATAAAAACATTTTTCTGAGAAGATACAATCCTGAAAAGCAAACTATTGGCGATGTTAATCAGATTGGTTTCTTTCCGGATATTTTATACCGTTTACAATTCTAAAAAATTGATATGTTATATTTTTTTGAAACCTTACAATCAAAAAATGCTGTATTAGCTCTGTTCGGATACAGTTGTCTTGCAGGGGCGTTATTATGTATCATATTGGCATTTACCACTACTGTACAGGTTAATAATATTAATGCCTTTATTAAACCAACCAAGTTCTTTTTAAGTGTAGCCATATATTCTTTTACAATGGGCTGGTATTGCAGTTATCTTCCCGACTTTAATACCGGCTCATTTAATCTGGCAGTAGTTATTTTTTTGGGTTTTGAAGTAGTTTATATTGTTATTCAGGCAGCAAGGGGCATGCTTTCGCATTACAATATTTCAAGTAAGTTTTATTCATTTATGTACATGTTAATGGCTTTTGCAGCTACAGCTGTAACATTATATACAGCCTATGTTGGTATTTTGTTTTTTGTTAATACATTCCCCCAATTACCTGCTTATTATGTTTGGGCAATCAGATTAAGTATTATGCTATTCGTTGTATTTTCTTTAGAAGGTTTCGTAATGGGTTCAAGACTATCACATACAATTGGCGGACCAGATGGCAGTAAAGGCATCTGGTTCTTAAACTGGAGTAAAACACTGGGAGATGCACGGGTAGCCCATTTTATCGGAATGCATGCATTGCAGGTTATTCCATTACTTGCTTATTATGTTTTTAAAAATACCATGATTACTGTAATTCTTTCTCTTCTTTATGCTTGTTTGGCTACTTATACTTTATTACAAGCTTTAAAGGGTAAGCCGTTCATGAATTTTAGCAATAAAAAATAAATTGTTTTATTAGTCTAAGTACTTTTCTAATGATTGTCGCATCATAAATAAAAAGATAAAATATTCTGACATAAATAAAATTTATTCTCTTTTGCCTGAATATACTTACAGTTTATTACCCTATAAAGTAATACTGAAATTGATACTTGTAGTTATAAAGTTCTTAAAAACCAACACAAAAAGTAAGCTGAATACCAAAGGTTTGAATGTGTGCAAATCGTGACCAGATATGCATTGAGGTAATATTTATCATAGTTATTCCTATTTTATTTTTCAAGTAGAAAGAAATAATTCTGTATTTTTCTTGTATGAAAAAAGTATTGTTTGCTTCAGTTATCTGTCAACTGGTATCTATTATTTGCTTTGCACAATCAGATTCATTAGCGTCAGGTACTTTCAGTTTTAGCAACGCAAAAATTACAATTAATAAAAACGGAGAAAGAAGAGATATACTGAAAGGAAGTACTTTAGACCTTACGTCTTTTCAAATTCATACATCAACATTAGCACCTAAAACAACTAACCATCCGCCTGTTGCCTATTCAGATAAAGAAGAAATTATTATTGTAAAAGAAGGAACCCTTACTGTAAACATCAATACGATTACTAAAACTGTTTCAGCGGGAAGTATTGTTTTAATTGAAGCCGGCGATACGCAAAGTTTCATGAACAATGCTGACACAATGGTTATTTATTATGTTATCAGTTTTAAACCTAAAGCCGGCATTAACATAGCAAGGGGAAAAGAAAACGGCGGGTCGATAATATTKGATTGGAATGAATTACCTGTAAAGAAAACGGATAAGGGAGCAAGCAGGCAGGTGTTTGAAAAACCAACTACTGCATTCAGTAAATTAAGTATTCATGTTACTGATTTAAATGCAGGAATTGCAAGTCATGTACCGCATTCACACCGAAATGAAGAAATTATGCTGCTGTTGAAAGGAAATGGTGAATTGCAGGTTGGGCAAACATTTAAACAGAGTAATAAAAATGACATAATGTATCTGGAAGCAAATGTGTTACACGCTTTTAAAAATACAGGTACCGAACAATGCAGTTATTATGCCATTCAATGGTCGTATTAATCCTCGAATAACAAGCAAAAGTATAAGTGTGCGATACAAGTAAAGTCTAACAGTAGTGTTGTACACCGTTACAAAACCATTTAATTTACCGTTTTATACTTTATGCACAGCTAAAAAGCCTATTACAACTTTTCCTTTTTCAAAAGAACTAATTATATTACACGCGTTCTGCCATCAGCCAGAAATACCTTTCTACTTAAATACTGAACTTTTATGGGTGTTCTTGTTAAAAAAATTGCCTGCCTTCTTTGCTTTAGTTATGCAACCGTTTGCATAAATGCTCAAAGCATTGTTTCATCAATAAAAAAAGAAAACAGTTACAGCTTAAAAAATACCGCTGTTTATGTTGACAGTACCGATATAAAACTTGTACAGCTTGCAGCAGTTTTTTTGCAAACCGATATAGATTCTGTTACAGGAACAAAGCCATCTATTATACATAACCTGCATGCTGCAACAGCAAAAAATATTATTATAATAGGAAGCATAAACAACAGTGCCATAATAAAGCAACTGATAACACAAAAGAAAATTAGTGTTACATCAATAAGTAATAAATGGGAAGCCTACACCATTCAAACTATCAAAAATCCTTTTAAAGGCATTGAGCATGCGTTAGTAATTGCAGGTAGTGACAGGAGAGGCACTGCTTATGGTGTGTTTGAACTTTCTAAACAAATGGGCGTATCGCCTTGGTATTGGTGGGCAGATGTTCCCGTTAAAAAGAAAGCTGACATTTATGTTAATGCAAATGCCTCAGTAACAGACTCCCCTTTGGTAAAATACCGTGGCATTTTTATTAATGATGAAGCTCCTGCATTCAGCGGATGGACAAAAGAAAAATTCGGTGGTGTTAACAGTAAGGTGTATGTAAAAATGTTTGAATTATTGCTTCGCCTTAAAGCAAATTATTTATGGCCTGCCATGTGGGGAAATGCTTTTAATGATGATGATAAATTAAACCCTGTATTAGCAGATGAATACGGAATTGTGATGGGTACTTCTCATCACGAACCTATGCTTAGAGCTCAACAGGAATGGAAAAGATATGGCAAAGGTGCATGGGATTATACTAAAAATGATACAGTATTAAGAGCATTCTGGCAGAAGGGAATTGAAAATATGGGAAACCATGAAAGTATTGTTACCATTGGAATGCGTGGTGATGGCGATATGCCGATGACAAGAGGAACAGCTACTGATTTATTAGAGAAAATTGTAGCCGACCAAAGAAAAATATTAGAGGATGTAACAAAAAAACCGGCTGCTCAAACACCTCAGCTATGGGCTTTATATAAAGAAGTACAGGATTATTATGATAAAGGAATGCGAGTGCCGGATGATGTTACTTTATTGCTTTGCGATGATAACTGGGGTAATATTCGTAAACTACCCAAAATAACCGATAAGCTAAGAACAGGGGGCTACGGTATTTATTATCACTTCGATTATGTTGGTGGCCCCAGAAACTATAAATGGCTTAATACAAACAACATTGCAAGAGTTTGGGAACAAATGCATTTAGCTTATGAATATGGTGTAAAAAATATATGGATTGTGAATGTAGGAGATTTAAAACCGATGGAATTTCCTATTTCATTCTGGTGCAGTTATGCATGGAACCCCAAACAATGGAATGCAAATAATCTTACAAATTTTTATAGCCAATGGGCTGAAAGTCAATTCGGTGCCGCTTACGCAGCATCAATAGGAAATTTGCTTAGAAAATATGCACAGTATTCGGCAAGAAAAAAACCTGAACTTTTAAATGCAGATACTTACAGCTTAACGGAAAATAATGAATGGAATTATGTGCTTAACCAATGGAAGCAGTTATTGGCAGATGCAGAAAAAGTAAACACACAAGTTCCTGCTATTTATAAAGATGCTTTCTTCCAATTGGTATTACATCCTGTTAAAGCAATGGAGAATTTGCATGAATTGTATTATGCAGTTGCTATGAATAAAAAATTAGCTGCTCAAAAAAGTGCTGCTGCCAATATATGGGCAGATAAGGCCAAACAATTTTACCAGAATGATTCACTTATTTCATACCAATACAATCATGAACTGGCAAGTGGCAAGTGGAACCACATGATGGATCAAACACATATAGGATATGTTTCCTGGCAGGAGCCGAGAAGAAACACCATGCCCAAAGTAGAATATGTAGAAAATGGTAATACAACTTCTGATACAGGTTTACCTGATATTGCAAGAACTTCTGTTCCTGCAACAGCTTTACCGAATTCATTTTATCAGGAAGAAAAAATCGTATCAATTCTTGCAGAACATTATACAAGGGTAATCCATTCATCTTTAGTAAAATGGCAAACAATACCTGATATAGGAAAAGATTGGGGGGGCATTTCAACCTATCCGACGAATGTTCCCGAACAAAGTATTCAAAAAAATTCTCCGCATACAGAATATGATATTTATGTTTCTGAAACAGGTGCTGTAAAACTGAATATTTACTTCTCTCCTACTTTAAACTTTCACAATAATGAAGGTTTAAAATATGCTATATCAATAGATGATGAAGTACCGCAAACTATTATACTTAATAAAGATGATAATGAAAGATTGTGGGGCGGATGGGTATCAAATTATTGTATTATTAAAACATCGCAACACCATATTTCTAAACCCGGAAAACATATTGTTAAATACTGGATGGTAAGTCCGGCTGTTATTGTACAAAAAATTGTTGCTGATTTCGGCAACACTAAACTTACTTATTTAGGCCCATCAGAAACAATAACTAAAACTAAAAAATAAAGAAATGAAATTACTAACCTCGTCATTATTGCTTGCAGTAACAGGTTCTCTTATCATTGGCTGTAATGCTTCTAAAAAAACAACATCTACTACATCATCAATTCCATCTTTAAGAGATGCTTATAAAAAAGATTTTTTAATCGGTACAGCTTTAAACAATTCTCAAATAGAACAAAGAGATTCTGCTGCCAATAGTTTAATTATTCACCAGTTCAGTGCAGCCACTCCTGAGAATATTATGAAGGCACAGATTATTCATCCTGAATGGGATAGATACAATTTTGATTTAGCAGATAAATTAGTTGATTTCGGTAAGAAAAATGATATTAAAATAACTGCTCATACATTAATATGGCATAGCCAGTTGCCCAACTTTATGAGAAATATTAAAAGTGCCGATAGTGTAAAAATGTATTTTGAAAATCATATTACTACTGTTGCTTCAAGGTACGACGGCAAAGTATATTCATGGGATGTTGTAAACGAAGCATTAAATGAAGATGGCACTTTACGCAACTCAATTTTCTTACAAAAATTAGGGCCTGACTATATTGTAGAAGCTTTTAGATTGGCACAAAAAGCTGCACCTAATACCAAACTGTATTACAATGATTACAATATTGAGCAACCTAAAAAAAGAGCAGGTGCTATTGAAATTATTAAAAAAATAAAGGCTGCAGGTGTTAGAATAGATGGAGTTGGTATACAAGGCCATTGGAATATGAATGATGTGCCTTTAGACAAAGTTGAAGAAAGCATTAAAGAATTTTCTGCACTGGGTGTAGAAGTTATGTTTACCGAATTAGATTTAAGTGCATTACCAAACCCGAGAGGAAGAAATAATTCTGCAGATATTTCAAACACGGCTGCATACAACGAAGCAATTAATCCATACACTAAAGAATTTCCTGATTCTGCTCAGCAAAAATTAGCTAAAGGCTATGAAGATTTATTTAAATTATTTTTAAAGTATAAAAAGAATGTTAGTCGGGTAACTTTTTGGGGAGTTGATGATGCACAATCCTGGTTAAACGATTTTCCTGTTCGAGGCCGTACCAATCATGCTCTTTTATTTGATAGAAAATTACAACCTAAACAGGCGTTTTACAGTTTAATCAATTTAAAAAAATAAATACTTAAACCCTGCCATAATGAATCAATCACAAAAGCTTTCTGTTGTAGAAAAAATAGGATATAGCTTGGGAGATTTAGCTGCTAATCTTGTTTTTCAAACATTAGTAACATGGATATCTTATTACTATCTAAATATTTTCGGCTTAAAATCAGAACATGCTTCTCTCTTAACACTCATTGTAGGTTTGGTTGCTGCATTTGCATTTAATCCTATCATGGGTGCCATTGCTGACAGAACAAAAACTAAATGGGGAAAGTTCAGACCCTGGATTTTATGGACAGCCATACCATTGGGTGTTGTTTCATTATTAGCATTTAAAACACCCAACTTCAGTTATAACGGAAAAGTAATTTATGCTGTAATTACCTATGCTTTATTGTTATTGTTGTATGCAGCAAATAATCTTCCTTATTCTGCATTAAGCGGTGTAATTACCGGTGATATGAAAGAACGTAACAGTATCGGTGCATACAGATTTGTTGCGGTAATGTTTGCTCAATTTTTTGTACAGGTATTCATGTACAATTTTATTATAAAAGCAGGCGGCGGTACTGATACAGATTCAATGAAAGTTGGTATTTCAAAAGTAATGACTGTATTAGCTATTATCGGTACGCTAATGCTTATTATTTGTTTTCTAACAACTAAAGAAAGAGTTATTCCAAAGCAGGAACAGAAATCAACATTAGCAGAAGACTTAAAAGATTTATCAAAAAACAAACCCTGGCTTATTATGCTGGTAGTAACCACGTTGGTATTTATTACTCTGGCAATGAAGGGTGGTTCTTATGTTTACTATTTTGAAAACTATGTAGATAAAGCAGAGTTAACTTCTTTCTTACTACCATTCAAAAAGTTTTTACCAACTTTTGAAAATGATACATCATTAGGTTTAGGTGTGTTTAATGGAGGCGGTATTTTAGTTGGTTTAATAGGCATTATGTTATCGCAATGGTTTGCAAACAAATATGGTAAGCGTAATGTGTTTATGGGTTCGTTATTTATATCAACATTATTTATTATTTTCTTTTATTTCACTTCTCCAAAATCTATCGCTGTAATTTTTACTGCACAGATATTACATGGTTTCTTTTACGGTATTAGTACTCCTATTTTATGGACTATGATTGCAGATGTTGCCGATTTCAGTGAATGGAAAAATAACAGAAGAGCCACAGCCATTATCTTTTCTGCTATGATGGTTGGTTTAAAAGCCGGCTTAAGCATTGGCAGTTCATTGGTTTCGTTTATACTTGGTAAATATCATTATGTAGCTAACAGCAAAACAGGTCAAACAGCAGAAGCAATTAAAGGAACTAAAATGTTAATCAGCATTTATCCTGCTATCACTTTTCTTATAGCAGTTGCTTTGTTATTTTTTTACGAGATAAATAAAAAAATGGAAGTACAGATAGAAGCAGATTTGAAACAAAGAAGAACTAATTAATAATGAATAACGAACAATGAATATATCTGATAATTCATCATTCATAACTTATAACTCATCATTTATTTATGCCCGAAGATTCTATAACACATATTGATTTTAATGAACTGAATAAACGAGCAATCTCTCAACCATTAGTTAAACATATTTATACGGCAGACCCTTCTGCTCATGTTTTTAATGGAAAAATTTATATCTACCCTTCACATGATATTGATGCAGGTGATGCATTTGATGATTTAGGAAGCCATTTTGCTATGGAAGATTATCATGTTCTTTCTATGAATCATCCTTCTGATACAGAAGCAACAGACAATGGCATAGCACTGCATGTAAATGATGTGGCTTGGGCTGAAAAACAAATGTGGGCTCCTGATGCAACAGAAAAAAATGGTAAATATTATTTATACTTTCCTGCAAAAGATTATAACGGCATTTTTCGTATTGGTGTTGCAGTAAGTGATTCGCCCGTTGGGCCATTCACTCCACAACAGCAAGCAATCAATAATAGTTTTTCTATAGACCCTGCTGTTTTTAAAGATGATGACGGAAGTTATTATATATACTTCGGCGGTATATGGGGCGGCCAGTTACAACGTTGGAGAACAGGAAGCTTTAATGCGGAACAGCCTGAAAGTCCCTTTGCATTTTTACCTGCCGATAATGAGCCTGCTTTAACAGCTAAAGTAGCAAGGCTTACAAATGATTTATTAGAATTTGCAGAAACCCCTAAAGATGTTGTTATTCTTGATGAGCATGAAAACCCGCTTTTACAGGGTGATAATAACAGAAGATTTTTTGAAGCATCATGGCTGCATAAGTATAATGGAAAATATTATTTCTCTTACTCAACAGGCGATACTCATTTCTTATGTTATGCAATAGGCGATAATCCTTACGGTCCGTTTACCTATGCAGGAAGAATTTTAGAGCCTGTTGTAGGTTGGACATCGCATCATTCAATTGTTCAATTCAATAATAAATGGTACTTGTTTTACCACGATAGCAGTTTAAGTAAGGGTGTAACACATTTGCGTTGCGTAAAAGCAACCGAACTTATGCATGATGAGAACGGATTTATACAAACAATTCAGCCATACAAGTGATATATATGAAAATTTTAAAATGTTTTTTCATCAGCAGTATCTGTACTATTTTAAGTTGCTCTGTTATTTCACAGGTTAAACTTCCACGTTTAATAAGAGATAGTATGGTTTTGCAAAGAGACATACCTGTAAAAATCTGGGGTTGGGCTACAAAGAATGAAAAAGTAAAAATTATTTTCAACAATAAAACTTACAAAGCCACTGCTGATACTGCAGGCAGGTGGAATACTTATTTACCTGCAACAAAAGCAGGCGGGCCTTACACCATTACTGTTTCAGCAAGTAATACTATTACATTAAAAGAAGTGTTGTTCGGCGATGTTTGGGTTTGTTCAGGGCAATCTAATATGGTTCATCAAATGGGCATTCATAATGTTAGATATGAAAAAGAAATTGCAGAAGCAAACAATTCTCAAATACGACATTTCTGGATTCCTACGTTAGCAGATGTACAAAAAACACACGATGATTTACCAACAGGTTATTGGAAAAGTGCTAACCCGCAGGATGTATTAGATTTTTCTGCTGTTGCCTATTTCTTTGCTTTAAAAATTTACGAGCAATACCATGTTCCGATTGGCTTAATTAATGCAAGTGTTGGTGGCACTCCCATTGAAGCATGGATTAGTGAAGATGGATATAAAGATTTTCCGAATATTCAAAGCATCATTCAAAAAAATAAAAACCCTGAAAACAATAACAGAAGAGGCATTGGTGGTGGTAACTTAAGCAGACCAAGAAGTGAGGATAGAGGCATGACTGAAAAATGGTATTCAGAAAATTATATTCCTAAAGGCTGGCATAATATAGTGGTGCCCGGCTATTGGGAAGATCAGGGAGTAAAAGATTTAGACGGAGTGGTTTGGTACAGAAAAGAAATAAATGTTCCGCAATCTATGGTTAATAAAAATGCCCGTTTATTTCTTGGAAGAATTGTTGATGCAGATAATGTTTACATAAACGGAAAAGCAATCGGGGGATTTACTTATATGTACCCGCAAAGAAGGTACAATATTGCTTCTGATATATTGCACGAAGGCAAAAATATTATCGTAGTTAAAGTTCAAAACAATAGTGGTAAAGGCGGCTTTGTACCGGATAAGCCCTACTATCTTTTTTCCGGAAAAGACACTATAAACCTTACGGGGTATTGGCAATATAAAGTGGGAGAAGTTTATATTCCGGTTCAACGGGGTTTTGGCGGCGGTAATGGCGGAGGTGGCCCGGTTAATCCACAAAACCAGCCTGCAGGTTTATATAATGCAATGGTTGCCCCGATTGCGGGGTATACGAACAAAGGTTTTTTATGGTATCAGGGAGAATCTAATACCGGTAAGCCTTTTGAATATGATAAACTACAAAGAACATTGATTGCAGACTGGCGAAATAAATGGAACAATCCTGAAGCACCATTTCTATATGTTCAACTTCCCGGCTTTTTAGATATGACATATATACCTGTTGAAAGTCAACAAGCTCAATTCAGAAATCAACAGGCAAAAACACTTGATGTGCCAAATACAGGAATGGCTGTAACTATTGATTTAGGCGAGTGGAATGATATTCACCCTGATAGAAAAAAAGAAGTTGGTGAAAGGCTGGCCTTATGGGCTAAGAAATTAGCGTATCATGAAGAAAACATTGTTTACTCTGGTCCTTTATATCAATCTTGTTCAATTGAAGGGAATAAAATAGTAATTTCTTTCACCAATATAGGCAGCGGTTTAATATCGAACGATGGTGAAGACTTGTATTATTTTGCTATTGCCGGTGAAGACAAAAAATTTGTTTGGGCAAAAGCAAAAATTGAAGGCAACAAAGTAATTGTGTGGAATGAAAATATCAACAACCCCAAGTATGTAAGGTATGCATGGGCTGATAATCCTGATGGAGCTAATTTGTATAATAAAGAAGGATTACCTGCAGCACCATTTACAACCGAAAATGAACAATAACATATTTTGCCCTTGGTATTAAGAAACAATATGTCATTCCTTTTACCCTAAACTGTTGCAATTCAGTATTTTTTAAATTAAAATGGTCTTATAATCAACATTTAATTGTACTAAGTACACTTTTTTTTGCAACCGATTGTATTTTATGAAAAAAATCTCCTACTTTTAATTTTTCAGAAGCAACTTTATCTTAAACTAACAGGTCATTAATAACATAGATTGTATTATACTGTAAGGTATAAGATGATGTTTGCTTTATGTGTTGAAACCGAAGCTAACGCTGCCATATATGAAATTGAATGCTTTGCCAATATTAGGGACTCCTCTGTCTAAACTGATAATTCTTCAGCGTTTTTTGAATTTTATAAATCTACCTTTTTACAGTTACAATTTTCATTATTTTATAATAAGGTGCAATCTGTTGCAATTCAGTATTGTCAATTCTCAAATCAGAGATGGCTGATAACTTCTCCTAAAAATAAAATTTTCAAACTTTTTTTAAACGCGAAACACTCATATGAAACAAACATCTAACCAAAACAAAAAGCTAAACTTGATAAGGCTGCCTCGCCTTAAGGCTATTGGAATAGCAATAGTTACGCTTTTCAGCTTGCTTTTTTCTGAAGCAACTGTGCATGCACAAAATAAATCAAACACGGTAACAGGCCGGGTAATTAGTACAACAGGAGAACCTGTTGCAGGTGCTACCGTACTTATTAAGGGTACTACTAAAGGTACTTCTACAGACAATGACGGTAGATATTCGATTGCTGCAGAAAAAGGGGCCACTTTGATAATTTCCAGTGTAAATTTTGAATCACAGCAAATTAAAGTTGGAGCTTCAAATGTTATTAACGTAAGCCTTACTTCTTTAACAGCCGATATTGGCCAGGTAGTAGTAATTGGATATGGTACACAGAAGAAAAAAGATTTAACCGGCTCTGTAGTTTCAGTAAGTGCTAAAACTTTACAGGAAGTACCTGCGAATAATGCAGTTTCACAATTAAAAGGAAGAACTGCAGGTGTTTCAATAGTAAGCAACAGTGGTTCTGTTGGTTCAGTTCCACAAATTCGTATTCGCGGTAATAGAACATTAACAACAAGCAATGGTGCGAGTGATAATTTAGATGGACCTTTATTTGTTGTGGATGGAATTCCTTTTGGTGGTATCAACGATCTTAACCCTGATGATATAGTTAGTATGGATATCCTTAAAGATGCATCTGCAACAGCAATTTATGGTTCTCGTGGTGCAGGGGGTGTTATCATAATTACAACTAAAAGAGGAAAAGTAGGAAAGCCAGTTATCAGTTACGATGGTTATTATTCAACAACTTCGGTAATGGGTAAATACAATGTGTACAACGGACAGGAATATGCACAATTGAAAGCAGATGCTGCAGCTTATAATAGGTCATCTTGGCCCAGCAGTGCAGGTACTTCTTCTTACTTACTTACTCAAGCAGAAAAAGATGCTCTTGCTGCCGGCATATCAACCAATTGGCAGGATTTGATTTTTAAAACGGGAAATACCATGAACCATCAATTGAGTTTACAAGGAGGTACTGAAGCAACTCAATACTCATTAGGGGCAGGTTATTTTAAAGAAACAGGAATTATACCTAATCAGACTTTTGACCGTTCAACTTTACGTGTAACAATTGATCAGAAAATTGGAAACAGAGTAAAAATTGGAATCAATAGCTTAAACACCTTGAGTTACACAAATAACCCGGGTGGTGGTGGAGTTCCTGGTGGTTTGGTAAGATTAACTCCTTTAGCTGCACCGTATAATTCAGATGGCTCTGTAAATCTGTATCCTGCAGCAGGTTCTATTGATGCAGCAACTGTTAGCCCTTTAACGTTAATAACTAAAGCCAGTGCTATTTTATCAAAAAGCAGATCAATAAGAACTTTTAACAGTGCTTATTTAGAAGTTAAATTAATTGAAGGTTTAAGATACAGATTCAATGCAGGATTAAACTATAGCCAATCTTCATTTAACGGCTATTCAGGTCCTAATACTTACGTAAATACTGCAACTGTTCAATCTTCTTCCAGTGCAAGTGTAAGCAATACTGAATTTTGGAATTATAATTTGCAACATTTATTATACTACGATAAAGTAATTGCCAGTAAACACAGAATCGGATTTACAGGTTTATTTGAAGTAACCAAAGATCATTCTTTAGGTAGCAGCATGTCTGTAACCGGTGTTCCGGCAGATTATATAGGTAGTTCTAATTTTGCTTTAGCAAGTGGTACACCAACAGCAAGTGGTAGTTTTACTGAACAAGGCCTTGTATCTTATATGGGTCGTGTAAACTATGGCTATGCTAATAAATATTTGGTAACTGCAACAGTTAGAGCAGATGGCTCTTCTACTTTATCTCCGAGTAATCAATGGTTCACATATCCTTCGGTAGGCTTGGCATGGGTAGCTACTGAAGAAAGTTTTTTGAAGAATGTTTCCTGGCTTTCTAATTTAAAAGTAAGAGGAGGTTGGGGTTTGTCTGGAAATAGAAATGTTTCTCCTTACGCTACATTAGGAGCATTATCTGCGGGTTATTATAATTTCGGTACAGGTACGGCAGGTCAGCAATTAGCATATACAGTAACAAGTTTGCCAGCAACCAATTTAGGCTGGCAATCAACACAGCAGGTTGATCTTGGATTAGATTTCTCTATTCTTAAAAACAGAATAAGCGGTACTATTGACTACTATCATCAAAAAACTAAAGACATATTGTTGTCAGTAAACCTTCCTCAAAGTAATGGTGCAGGCTCAACTTTGAAAAATCTGGGTAAAACTGAATCTCAAGGTTTAGAAATTACTGTAAGTGCTGATGTTATTAAGAATAAATCAGGGTTTAACTGGAGTGTAGATTTAGTGTATTTCTTTAACAGAGAAAAAATCACTCAACTTACTACCCCAACAGAAATGTCTATTCCGGGTAATGGATGGTTTGTTGGGCAACCTTTATCAGTAATTTATGATTATAAAAAATTAGGCATATGGCAAGTAGATGATTCTATTAAAGGTCTTATTGCACAGCAAACATCACCTGTACAGTATCCGGGACAAATCCGTGTTCAAGATGTTAATGGCGATGGTAAAATAACTGCTGCTGACAGGCAGGTTATTGGCAACTTCCAACCAAAATGGGAAGGCGGTTGGACAAATCGTTTTGCTTACAAGGGTTTTGATTTATCAATTGTAATGTTTGCCAGAATGGGTATGATGTTATCTGTTCCATATTTAACAGGTAATGCTACAGGTGCAGGAGGGTTTGCATTCTTTAATCAGAGCCGTGTAAATCAAATAAAAGTGAACTATTGGACCCGTAACAATCCTACCAATGATTTTCCGGCACCTGATGCAGGAAGTGCGGTAGCTTATTATGGTTCTGTTTTAGGATATCAGGATGGCTCATTCATTAAATGCAGAAGTATTAATCTCGGTTATCAGGTACCAAGCAAATTGTTTGCAAAAACAGGAATCAGTTCTGCAAGAGTGTATGTAAATGTTACCAATCCATTTATTCTTTATTCACCTTTTGTTAAAGCTGGCTTTGGTCCGGATCCTGAAGGAAATGCATATAACTCAAACCCTGTAACTGCTACCGGTGCAAGTGATGCAGGTGCTCCAACAAGGCAAATTGCTGTAGATCTGAACAATCCTTCTACCAGACAATTTACAGTTGGTTTAAACATTAAATTCTAAAAACTTTTAAATATTTTAATATGAAATTTAAGCATATAAAATATACATTAGTCTTTGCCGCATTGGCACTGATTAATACTGGGTGCAATAAAATATTAGAGGAACACCCCCAATCTCAGGTTGTACCATCTTTTTTTACATCTTCAGCAGGTGTTTTGGGAGGAATAGCAGGCGTATATAACGATATAAGATCGCAGTGGGGAACTGAAGGATTTACCAATGAAATGCAAGCCGGTACTGATGAACTATTATTGGGTCAAAGTGGTAGTTCAATCATTTGTACTTATAACGGGTTAAACTCAACCAATTTTGGAGCAGCATGGGGTACTGCCTTTCAGGATATTAATACTTTGAATGGAGTTCTGCAATACGGTCAAACAATTGCAGTTGATTCTGTTACAAAAAAACAATATTTAGCTCAGGCTAAATTCTTAAGAGGCTTTTGGTATTTTTATCTGGTTCAAACATTCGGAGCAGTTCCTTATCACACTACTTTTATAACAGTTCCATCACAAGCTGACAGTCGCTCTACTGTAGACAGTATTTATGCGTTAATTATTTCAGACCTTACCAGTGCTGCAAATGATTTACCAAATACGGCCACTGCACCATTTCTAGGAAAAGCAGCCACTAAACCTGTTGCACAATATTATTTAGCCAAAGCATACCTTACCAGAGGTTGGCTAACTAACTCTGCATCAGATTTTACACAGGCAGCCGCTATTTGTGCAGACATAATATCTAAGAAAGCTACTTATGGCTTAGATTTATGGCAAGACTATGGTGATGCATTTGTTCCTGCAAATGATTATGGTAAAGAAACGATGTTTGTTAGCGACCACGTTTTGGATCCAAAATATGGCTATTATACCGTTGGTGGTGCAGCATCAGGTGGTGCCGCTCAAAACCTTTCACCTTGGTTTACAAACTGGAACTATCCTAACAACAGTGGTATTAATTCTTTTAAAAATGGCTCAGGTGCTTTTGTAAACAGTGGTACTTCCGGAATGATCAGAGATTCTTATTACGGCCGCCCTTATGTTCGCTTGTGTCCTAATTATTTTAAATGGAAAACAGGCCCCAATACAGGGAAAACATTTTTCTTAGACCAAGCATTCACCAATAGAAATTTTGACTCCCGATTTGCAAATTCTTTTTATACGGTTTATATTTCAAATACTTCTGTAACTAACAGTGCTACTGCTGCTAACAATAGCAGAGGCATAGGATATACAACTGTAATTGGTCAGGATACCGCAGTGTGGTTACCCGATTTTGAAGTACCCGGTGCACCACAATTCAATGGTTCAGTACCGTTTAAAGGAATTATCGTTCCGCCAAGTATGTGGAGCAATGCAATTTTTCCTGCATTGAAAAAATATATGGACCCAAGTCGCGGTGCTAACTTTAACGACCCATCAACAAGACCATATGTTTTAGCAAGGTTTTCAGATGTCTACATGATTGCTGCCGAAGCATACTTTAAGGCAGGTGATTTAGTAAATGCAGCAGCAATGATTAATGTTGTAAGACAGAGAGCTGCGTATAGAAAAACTAATACACCTGCTCAAAATGCTGCTGCTGTTGCTGCTATGACAATAGCTCCTACAGACGTAACATTAGACTTTATTCTTGATGAGCGTAGCCGTGAATTTTTTGGAGAATCTCTCAGATGGCAGGATTTAGTAAGAACACGTTCTTTAGTAAACAGAGTAAAAGCTTGGAATCCGGAAGCTGCACCTTACATACAAGATTTTCATATGCTTAGACCAATACCTCAAACTCAAATTGATAGAGTTACAGAGGGTCCTCCATTTACCCAAAATCCGGGCTATTAGTTTTAGCTTATTTTAAAAAATCTTTTTATTGATAATAAGGGGCGAACTCAACTTCGCCCTTTATTTATTTTGCAAAAAGTTTAATAAGAGAAACATTAAAACTTGTTTATGAAAAAAAATATTCAATTATTTATCCTTGCAACTACTTCCTTTACCTATTGCTTCTCGCAGGTAAAAATTGATAGCAGCAAATACCCGAAGCCGGTTGTATTTACTGCACAGCAAGATAGAGACAATATGTTACAGCAATTAGGCATTACACAAGTAAGACCGGGCCCGAGCGGAGATATTAATGCACCCAACCACGCTAATTACGATGAAGCATTAGCTAATCCCTGCCCCGTTTTACCCGATGCATTATTAACTAAAGCAGGCAAAAAAGTAACTACTGCCGATATTTGGTGGAAAGAAAGAAGACCTGAGCTGATTGAGGATTTTGAAAAAGAAATGTATGGCCGTATTCCTGAAAATACTCCTTCAGTTAATTGGAAAGTTAAAATTACTGACAGAGAGTTCATTGGCAGAACACCCGTTATTGCAAAGCTTTTACAAGGGCATGTTGATAATAAAAATTATCCGTTATTAAATGTAGATATTAATGCTATGTTGGTTACCCCTGCTAATGTTAAAGGCCCTGTTCCTGTTTTAATAATGTTTAGCGGAAGACCAAGTTTTCCTGCACCTGCACAACCTAATGCAGACGATATGGAAAAAATAAATAATGCGTTTAAAGAATTAATGATTAAAAATGACCCAAGCTTAAAAGCTGTTTTCGATAAATATCCGGCTTACAGCCCGATTACGAGACTTCCAGCACCAAACCCTTTTGCACCACCTTCCACAACTGAACCAACAACAACAGAACAACTACTTGCTGCAGGATGGGGTTATGTTCAATTAGAAACAAACAGTATTCAGGAAGATAACGGTGCCGGTTTAACAAGGGGAATTATCGGTTTAGTAAATAAAGGGCAACCCAGAAAGCCTGAAGATTGGGGTGCATTACGTGCATGGAGTTGGGGTGCAGCAAGAGTATTAGATTATCTGGAAACTGATAATTCGGTTGATGCAAAAAAAGTTGGTATTGAAGGGGTATCCCGTTATGGAAAAGCAGCATTGGTAACATTAGCTTTCGAGCCTCGTTTTGCAGTTGGCTTAATAGGTTCTTCAGGCAAAGGCGGTGCTACTTTACATAGAAGAGTTTTTGGGGAAGCTGTTGAAAGCCTTGCCGGTGGCGAATATTACTGGATGTGTGGTAATTATATAAAATACGGAACAGAACAATCTTCTTTCGGAAGAAAAACAGGTTGCGATTTACCGATAGACTCTCATGAGTTAATTGCTTTATGTGCACCGAGATTATGTTTTATAAGTTATGGTATTCCTGAAAAAGGTGATGCTCAATGGTTAGACCAATACGGAAGTTATATGGCTACCGTAGCAGCCGGCTCTGTTTATAAATTACTTGGTGTTAAAGATTTAGGCGTTAGTAATGATTATATGAAAGAAAAAATGCCTCCTGTTTTAAACGGCTTATTAAACGGTCAATTGGCCTGGAGGCAACACGATGGAGGGCATACTGATGCACCTAATTACAAATCATTTATTGCGTGGGCAAGCAAAATGTTGAACTACAACAAATAAAAATAAAACAGTATACTAACTGTATGCTATCAAGCAACAGTTAGTATATTATTTACGGTTCTGTTTATTTTAAGAGGATTATCGTTTTTTAGTTCATCCGGCAATAAACTGTCAGGCCAGTTTTGAAAAGCAATTGGTCTTGCAAAACGTTTAATCGCATCTGCACCAACTGAAGTATACTGGCTATCTGTTGTAGAAGGAAATGGCCCGCCATGATGCATACTTAAACAAACTTCAACTCCTGTAGGTACTCCATTCAGTATAAATCGTCCGCAAATATTTTTTACAGTTTCAATCAAACTATCATTGTTTATTATATCGTTTTCAGTAGCCATTAAGGTAGCTGTTAATTGTCCTTCTAAATGTTTGGCTACTTCAATCATTTCGTTCATATTCTTACATGCAACAACTAAAGAATAAGGTCCGAAAACTTCTTCATGTAAAATTTTATTTTCTAAAAAAGTTTTTGCATCGGTTGTTGCAATAGTTGCTGCACCGCAAAGTGGGTCTCCGGTTGTATTTGCAACATCGGCAACTATACCAACATTACTTTGTTTTACAGCTTTATTCCTTTTTTCATTAAAAGCTTTTGCAATTCCTGCATGCAACATTTTTGCAGGAGATATATTACTTATTTCTTTACTTAATGTATTGATAAACAATTGTAAGCTTTCACCTTCAATGCCTATTATTAAACCCGGGTTGGTGCAAAACTGCCCAACACCCAATGTAATTGAACCTGCATACATTCCGGCAATAGCTTCAGTACTTGTTTTCAATTTTTCAGGTAATAAAAAAACAGGATTTATGCTACCCATTTCTGCAAAAACAGGTATGGGTTCTTTACGTTGATTACCCCAATCAAACAACTGCTTTCCTCCCACATAAGAACCGGTAAAACCAACAGCTTTGGTATATTCATGTAACACCAATGCTTTGCCAACCTCAAAAGATGCACCGTATAAATGAGTAAAAACATTATCAGGCATTTGAGTTTGTAAAGCTGCATCATTAATAATATCCGCAACTAAGGTTGAAGTATCGGCGTGAGCGGGATGTGCCTTTACAATAACAGGGCAGCCCGCAGCTAAAGCTGTTGCTGTATCTCCGCCAGCTGTTGAATAAGCAAAAGGGAAATTACTTGAACCGAATACTACCACAGGCCCTAAAGGAACAAGCATTTTTCTGATATCAGGTTTAGGAGGGGTTTTATCGGGTATTGCAGTATCTATTCTTATTTCCAGCCAATCGCCTTTTTCACAAGCATCGGCATAACTTGTTAATTGAAAAACAGTACGGGCTTTTTCATTTTTTAATCTTGCTTCAGGCAAATTGGTTTCCTGCATTGCAGTGCTTATTAATTCATCACCTGCATTTTCTAATCCGGTTGCAATTGCTCTTAAAAAAGAAGCTCTTTTTTTAAGTGAGAGTTTTTTGTATTGTTCAAAAGCTAACCATGCATTTTGCATTGCTGCATTTATGGCTGCTGAAGTTGCATCTTCGTAAATCATAATATTAAATAAAAATGTTTAGTAATAATACCATTCCCAAACCAACTACAGAGATGATCGTTTCCATAACTGTCCAGGATAAAAATGTTTGCTTTAAACTCAATTTAAAAAATTCTTTATACATCCAGAAGCCGGGATCATTTACATGAGAACCGAAAACACTTCCCGCCCCCACTGCCAAAACCATTAACTCGGGTGATACATGATGTTGATTAATTAAAGGTGCTACAACCCCTGCTGCAGTAATACCTGCAACTGTTGCTGAACCTACTGATACTCTTAACAAAGCAGTGATAACCCATGCAAAAATTAATGGTGGCATACTTAATTTCTGGCTGAAAGAAGCAATATAATTTCCTGTACCACTATCTATTATTACCTGTTTAAAAATACTTCCTGCCGTTATAATAAGTAAAATCATGGCAACACTGTTTACTGCAAGCGTCATCCATTGCATTAAAATTTCTGTTTTTACTTTTTCTTTCCATCCAAAAAAATAAAGAGCAGCAATAACAGAAATAAGTAAAGCAATATTTGTATTGCCGATAAATATGAGAATTGTTTTAAGCAAAGAGCCGGTTAAAAAGTTTTCTGCAATTACTGATAACCCTATTAAAATAACAGGTAATGAAGCAACAAAAAAACTTATTAGAGAAGAGGGAGTTTTAGTTTCCTCAACATTGCTAAATGGTTTTTCATTGAATACCGTTGAAACATTTATTCTTTTAAGTTTAGCTCCGAGCAATGGACCTGCAATGACTACAGCAGGTATAGCCATACATATACCTAATACTAATGTTTTACCAACATCTGCTTTAAATGCTGCAATTAATACCATTGGCCCCGGGTGAGGTGGTAAAAAACAATGTGTTGTACTTAACGATGCTGCCATAGGTATTGCTATATATAAAAAAGGTAATCCTGTTTTACGTGTAAGCATAAACATAAGCGGTACCAATATTACAAATGCAGCATTATAATAAAGCGGGATGCCGATTAAAAAGCCTGTCAATAAAGCAGCCCATTGAATATTTTTTTGACCGAAACTATTGATAAGGGAGACTGCTATTTTCTCAACTGCTCCGCTTTGTTCTAAAATTTTACCAAGCACTGCTCCTAAACTAATTACCAATGCTATTGAACCCATGGTGCTGCTTACACCTTTTTCTATAGAACTTATTAATGCAGCAGGTTGTATACCCAAGCATAAACCTGCAATGATTGATACAGTTAATAATGATAAAAAAGGGTTTATTTTTTTTACTGTAAGAAATACCTGAATAATAATAGCAGCAACTATAATTAGTATTTGCATTAGCAAGCAGTTTAAATTATTTTTTGTTTTGAGAAGGTACGGCTAATACCGTATAAAACGCAGGTTTAGCCTGCCTTTTTCTGTCCCACAATAATGGATAATTAGTACGGCCGGGTATGGGATAATCATTCTTCCAATTCATCCCATCACTTACGCCCCAAAATGTTACCCTGCTTATTTTATCTTTCTTTTGATAAAAAATTTCAAACAATTCTTTGTACCGGTTAGTTAATAATAATTGTACACTATCAGGTAATTCTTTTTTGTAAGGGTCTAAAAAAGTTTTAAATTCTTCTAACTGAAATTGCTTATCAGCCATGCCCTGCCCTATTATCTGTCCTTCTTTGGTTAAAGGCAATACATCAATATCCATTTCAGTAATCATCACTTTTACTCCGCAGGCAGCATAAGCATCTATAGCATCTTCAATATATTTTTTTTGAGGGTAGTTAAGCCCCCAGTGGCCTTGCATGCCTACTCCATCTATTCTTATACCTTCCTTTTGCAGCATTTTTACTAACCTAACAATTCCATCTCTTTTAGAAGGTCGCCATGTATTAAAATCGTTATAATATAACTCTGTGTTGGGTGCAAACTCTTGGGCAAACTTAAACGCATATTTAACCAAGGTGTCTCCGTTTCCGAAAGCATTAACCCAAGTTGTTTTTCTGTAGTTTCCATCTTCATCAATAACTTCATTAACAACATCCCATGCATGTACTCTTCCTGCATATCTTCCCGCAACAGCTTTTATATGGCTTCTTAATCTTTCTATCTGTTCTTCTTTAGTATTCGGCTTTCCTTCATTATTTGTAAAGAACCATGCCGGGCACTGATTGTGCCATACCAATGTATGCCCTATAATGAACATATTATTTTTTTCACCAAAGGCTACATAATCATCTGCCGGCTTCCAATTATAAATGCCCGGTTGCGGGTTTATTAAGGCAGCCTTCATTACATTCTCAACAGTAATAGAATTAAAGTGTTTAATAACGATATCCTGACCGGCTTTATCTACCCCTGAAACTATTGCAGGGTTAACTGCTACACCTATTTTAAATGCGTCTTTGTATGCATCTTTTAAAGTTTGTGCCTGTAAACAGTTATTACTCAATAAAAGGGAAAGGCAGTATATTATCTTTCTTATCACTTTAGTGTGTTTAATAATTAAAAGCTAAGCAACAGTATTGGTAAGCTTACCAATTCCTTCAATTTCTATTGATACTTTATCGCCGCGTTTTAAAGTAAAGTTATTACCGGGTACAATTCCTGTACCTGTCATAATTAAGCATCCGCTATGAAATGAGCATTCTTTATATACAAAAGATACAAGCTCATCAAAAGATCTTTTTATTTGTGAAATAGCTATTTCACCTTCAAATACCAAAGCTTCTTTTCTATAAATCTGCATAGTAATTTTTGCAGAAGCATTTAAAGGATTTTCTGTTACATAAATACAAGGACCAACTGCTGCTGCACCATCATAAGTTTTTGCCTGAGGAAGATATAAAGGGTTTTCACCTTCAATACTTCTGCTACTCATATCATTACCGATAGTATAACCTACAATTTTTGCAGAAGAAGTTACAACTAATGTAAGTTCCGGTTCGGGAACATCCCATGTGCTATCTTTTCTTATTCTTACAAATCCGTTTGGATGTACAATACGATAAGCGGGTGATTTAAAAAAAACCTCAGGTCTTTCTGCATTATAAACACGTGCATAAAAATCTCCTCCCCCTGCCTCTTTACTTTCTTCCTGCCTGCCCACCATGCTTCTGTAATAAGTAACTCCGCAAGCCCATAATTCTTGCGTACCAACAGGTGCTAATAAATTATCAATAGTTGATTTATCTGTTTGTGGAAGTGAGTGTATAATAGCTTTTATTTTAGCATAAAGATTATCATCGTTAATGAATTGATCCCAATCAGTTTGTTTGCTTAAATAAAAAACATTCTCATTTTCAATAACAATACCTTCAATAGTTTTGTAGACTTTCATAGTTATTTATTTTATTTAGCATCATTCCATAACCATATTAATGATTCCGGAAGTATTGATGCTCCATGTTTTGAATTGTGCGTACCGCTGCCTTTTTCAAACTTAAACTCGTAACCTTTAAACTTAAATGCAGCTTCCATTTGCAGGTTTGCTAACCACCAATTACCGAATTGGTTATCTAAATCATTATTACCATCCTGCATAAAAATTTTAATATTTTTCTTTTCACTTTTACGGATGAGCGAAGGATAATTATGTCCGCCTCTTATATCAGTAAAACTTCCGTAATGACTCATCACCTTACTGAAAAATTCAGGATGTTGCCAGGCTGCAGTAAAAGCAGCAATGCCACCTGAAGATAAACCACCAATACCATGCATAGCAGCGTCGGCAATTATATTGTATTGTTTTTTTATTTCAGGAATGAGTTCTGTAATAAGCATTAAGGTATGCTTATCGCTTAAATCATCATATTCAACAGAGCGATTGGTGGAACGAAATCTGTTTTCAGGATATTCTTTTACAGCATTTCCGGGGTTTACAAACAAACAGATTGTAACAGGCAATTTATGCTGAGCGATAAGATTATCATAAACAATCGGCACTCTCCACTCTCCAGTTTCATTAGCATAACTGGCTCCATCTAAAAAAACCATTAAGGCAGCAGGTTTAGAACTATCGTACTGTGCGGGAACATAAACATAATATTCTCTGAAATTATTATAGAGCTTACTGTACCATTCATATTTTGTAACAGCCCCTTTCGGCACATTTGGTTTTCTGTAAGAATCAGAACCCAATTTGTACAGAGAATCCTGAGCGAAAGCATTTACACAGTTAAACAATAATATGGCAGTAATAAATTTCATTAATACTATCTCATTAAAAATCTTAAAACATAAGAATTATTTGTTATGTAAATAGTTTTTTCATCTTTGCTTAATGAGCAGTTAGAAGTTGCATCATTTAACACAAGTTTGCCTAATAACTTTCCTTCAGCATTTAAAATGTAAAGCCCTCCCGGTCCTGTTGCATACACATTTCCTTTACTATCAATTTTTAAACCGTCTGGTAAGCCATGCAAACGTTTATCGTAACCCGCAACAGAGAAAAATATTTTGCCATTAACCAGTGCATCTCCTTCTACGTCGTAAACATACCAATTGGGTTTTTCAGGATCAGATGAGCTTATTAAAACTTTTTTATATCCCGGAAAAAAAGCAATTCCGTTAGGCTTAGTAATAGAATCAACCAACAATATTACTGTTCCATCTTTCTTTACTTTATAAACACCGTTGTAACCTGTTTCTCTAAGCGGGTCTTTATCACTTTGCGTTGGCAGTCCATAAGGCGGATCTGTAAAATAAAGCTCTTCTTTATCATTAAAAGCACAATCGTTGGGACTGCTGAAACGTTTGCCGTTATAATGTGTAGCTAATGAAATATAATCAGCAGAAGGGTTTTCAAGCGAAGCTTTCATTTCAGCCATTCTTCTATCGCCCTGCTGACATAAAACTAATTTACCTTGCTTATTTAAAGTTAAACCATTACTGCCTGTTTCTCTGCTTTTTGAAGATGTTCCGCTAAAGCCTGATGGTTTTAAATATAATTCAACACCTTTCTCTGCCGTCCATTTATAAACTGAATTAGCGGGAACATCTGAAAAGAGCAGCATTTTATATTTTTCAACCCACAATGCTCCTTCGCTCCAACTAAATCCTTTTGCAACTATTTCTGCTTTTGCATTGGCTGAAACTATTTTGTTTACAGCACTATCATACCTTTCAAAAAAGCCTGTTGTTTCGTATTGTTGTGCATTCACAGTTACAGATACTATTAATAATATATTAAATATTAGTTTCATTTTTAGATGAATGCTTAATGTGAGTCTCTTGTTACAACACTTCCGGAGCTACCCTGAAGAAAATCTAAGTCTGCACCCTTATCTGCTCCCAATACATGTTTAACATATAAACTCACATAGCCCCTATCTGCTGCAGGTTTAGGTTTTACCCATTCACTTCTTCTTCTATTCAATTCTTCATTGCTAACATGCAGATTAAGTTTACGCTGCTCTACATCTAACTCAATAATGTCTCCATTTTGTACTAAAGCAAGGTTACCACCAATAGCACTTTCGGGAGAAACATGCAGTACTGCTGTTCCGTATGCAGTACCACTCATTCTTCCATCACTTATTCTCACCATATCTGTAATACCTTTCTCTAATATTTTTTTAGGAAGTGCCATATTACCAACCTCAGGCATACCGGGATAACCAACAGGACCTACATATTTTAAAACCATAACACAGGTTTCATCAATATCTAAATCCGGATCATCAACCCTTGCATGATAGTCTTCAATACTTTCAAATACAACTGCTCTTCCTTTATGCTTCATTAAAGCAGGTGTAGCAGCAGATGGTTTTATAACTGCTCCGTTTTCAGCAAGATTGCCCTTTATAACTACGCAACCAGCTTCATCAATAAAGGGTTTATTAATACTTGCAATAACATCTTCATTATAACATTCAGTATTGCCTTTTATGTTTTCATGGTGATTATTACCTGTTACTGTAATAACATTTTTATGCAGCTGATTTTTTAATTCATTTAAAATGACAGGTAATCCACCTGCATAATAAAAGTCTTCCATAAGATATTTACCTGATGGCATAAGATTTAACAGCAGCGGTATTTTACTACCGATGGTATCAAAATCTTCCAAACTTAAATCAACACCTATTCTTCCTGCTATAGCTAATAAATGAATAATAAAGTTTGATGAGCCACCAACAGCAGCATTAACCATAATAGCGTTTTCAAAAGCTTCTCTGGTTAAAATTTTATCTATTGTTAAATTATCTTTTACCATTTGCACAATTCTTCTTCCGCTTAATTGTGCCATTACTTTTTTTCTTGAATCAGGTGCAGGTATAGCAGCAGCACCACTTAATGTTAAGCCTAAAGATTCTACCATACAGGCCATGGTGCTTGCAGTTCCCATCGTCATACAATGCCCTATGCTACGGCTCATGCAGCTTTCAGCAATTTCACATTCTTCCTGCGTCATCTTACCTGTTTTCATGTCTTCATCAAATTTCCATACATGCGTTCCGCTACCGATAGTTTGACCTTTATATCTCCCGTTAAGCATAGCCCCGCCCGGTACCACGATAGTTGGTAAGCCAACACTTGCCGCCCCCATAACAGTTGAGGGTGTTGTTTTATCGCAACCCGTTAACAATACCACGCCATCTATAGGGTTGCCACGCATACTTTCTTCTGCATCCATACTTGCCAGGTTGCGAAACAACATAGCTGTTGGCTTTAAAAGTGTTTCACCCAAACTCATTATAGGAAATTCTAATGGAAAACCACCTGCTTCAAGTACACCGCGTTTTACACTTTCTGCTATATCGCGTAAATGTGCATTGCAAGGCGTTAGCTCGCTAAAAGTGTTGCAGATACCAATAACAGGTCTTCCATCAAACATATCTGTTGGCATGCCCTGGTTTTTCATCCAGCTTCTGTAAATAATTCCATCCTTATCTTTTTTTCCAAACCAACCTCTGCTTCTTAATTCGCTTTTCATATCCTTTTTTTTAATAGCCATTAGTAGTTATAAAGTTTTCATTTTACGGTATTCAGTTTAAAAGTATCTTAACCATAATACCTATTTGTTAGGCAATTTAACCGATTGCTCAAAATCGTGTTTAAATTTAAGAAAAACCTTTTGTAGAAACCAAAGACTGTTTATCTCAAAAGACTCTTGTTATTACTAAATGGAGCAATAGAAACAGGTGCGTATAAATCTATTAATGAAGCTGTTAATACTGTTAATGAAACACAGGAATTTAAACCACATAAACACAATCATAATATTTATATTTACGTAGCATATACATCACCTTCTAAAAATTAACTTCAAAACTTACAAAAGCGTTTAAAATCATTTCACTTTTACAATAAAATACTACCACTAACTAACTATTATTGCTATGAGTACAAGAAGAGATTTTTTAGAGAAGTTAAGCCTTCCATTTCTAACAATATCATTATTAAAAAATAAAAAACTGTATAACAAGATGACTATTACAGAAAAAGATGAACCCGTTTTAAAAGTTGCATTAATGGGCTTAGGCAGTTATGCAACAATTGTAGCCAATGCAATGCAACAATGTAAAAAAGCTAAAATTACAGGTCTCATCAGCGGTACTCCGGATAAACTTAAAGAATGGAGTAAGAAATATAATGTAGCAGAAGAGAATTGTTATAACTACAGCAGCTATCATAACATTAAAAATAACAATAATATTGATGCTGTATACATTATAACACCTAATGCACTACATAAAGAACATACTATTGCTATTGCCAATGCAGGCAAACATGTTATTTGTGAAAAACCAATGGCATTAAATGCTATGGAAGCAAAAGAAATGATTGATGCGTGCAGAAAAGCAAACGTACAATTACTGATTGGTTATCGCCTGCATTTTGAAGCAAAAACATTAGAAGTTATTAAGATGAGGCAAAATAATGAATTTGGAAAAATTAAAATATTTCAGGGTTTAAGTGGTTTTATTATCGGCGACCCTAAACAATGGCGTTTAAATAAAACATTATCTGGCGGAGGTTCTTTAATGGATATTGGTATATATAGTTTAAACGCTGCAAGATATACTTTAGGAGAAGAACCGGTTTGGGTTACTGCACAGGAAGCCAAAACTGATAAAGAAAAATTTAAAGAAGGAGTAGATGAAACAATTCAATTTCAAATGGGCTTTGCAAGCGGAGCCATTGCATCCTGCACCAGCAGTTATGCTGCCAATGGTTTAGATAGTTTTTTTATAAGTGGTGATAAAGGATATGCTCATATTGAAGCCTCTATTTATTACGGGCCGAGTAAAGTAACTACTTCTAAAGGGCCATTAACACAACCTCATACTACGCATCAGGCAGCACAAATGGATGGAATGGCTGATATTATTTTACATAATAAACAACCATTAATACCTGTTGATGGTGAAGAAGGTTTAAAAGATATTAAAATAATTGAAGCTATTTATAAAGCTGCTCAAACCAATGCCAGAGTTTATATTCAGTAGCTAATAATTTTCTTTATGAAATTTAAATTTTGTTTGCTTGTAACATTTTTCTTTTTACAATTAGTCAAAGCACAACAACAGGTAACTATTACTGTAAATGCTTCTGATACTATCGGTGAGATGAAACCATTCTGGTCTTTTTTCGGATATGATGAACCCAATTATACCACCCGTGCAAACGGAAAAAAATTATTAAAAGAATTAAAGGATTTAAGCCCTACTAAAGTCTACATCAGAACACATAACCTGCTTACTTCAAAAGGTAATAGTAAAGGGCCTGACTTAAAATGGGGATTTACCGATGCATACAAAGAAGATGCGAATGGTAATGCCGTTTATAACTGGATAACAGTAGACAGCATTGTGGATGTTTTTATTAAAGGAGGAATGAAGCCTTTAATGGAAATTGGTTTTATGCCTGAAGATTTAGCTGCAAAACCAGAACCTTATGAACACAACTGGAGTAAAGGCGGAAATTTATGGACGGGCTGGACTTCCCCACCAAAAGATTATAACAAATGGAGAGAATTAATTTATCAATGGGTGAAGCACTCTATTGAAAGATATGGAAAAGAAGAAGTAACTACATGGTTGTGGGAAGTATGGAATGAACCGGATATACCTTATTGGTCAGGCTCTTTTGATGAATATTGTAAGTTATATGATTATGCTTCAGATGGTTTAAAAAAAGCTTGTTCTGAATGTACAATTGGTGGCCCGCATACAACAAGTCCGCGTGGAGATAAAGGTTACAATTATCTTACAAAATTTATTGAGCATTGTTTACATGGAACTAATTATGCTAACGGCAAAACAGGTTCTCCGCTTGGTTATATTGGCTTTCATGCTAAAGGTGCTCCTGAGTTGGTTAACGGGCATATTCAAATGAATATGGGCGTTCAATTAAAAGATATAGAAAGAGGTTTTCAGGCAGTAAATTCATTTCCCGAATTAAAAAATATTCCTGTTATTATCGGCGAATGCGACCCCGAAGGATGTGCAGCCTGTTCAGAAAAAAGAGAACCGAGGTATGCTTACAGAAACGGTACAGTTTATTCAAGTTATACAGCAGCATCTTTTGCTAAAATTTATGAGTTAACTGATAAGTATAAAATTAATTTAAGAGGTGCAGTCAGTTGGTCATTTGAATTTGAAAATCAGGAATGGTTTGCAGGCTTTAGAGATTTAGCAACCAATGGCGTTGATAAACCTGTATTAAATATTTTCAGAATGTTTGGCAAAATGGAAGGACAGCGTGTTACTGTAAAATCTACCAATGGTGTTAGTGTAGAAGAAACAATTGGCAAGGGAATCAGAAATAATAATGATGTTAATGCGATTGCCGGTAAAAGTAATAATTCAATTGCTGCAATGGTTTGGAATTATAATGATGCAGATATTAAAAGTGAAGATGCAATAATAAAACTGCATATAAATGGATTGCCAAAAAAGAAAATAACTATACAGCATTACAGAGTTGATAGTGCTTACAGTAACTCCTTTGAAAAATGGAAAGCAATGGGCAAGCCTCAACAACTAACCGATAAACAATTTAAAGAATTAGAAAAAGCAGGTCAATTACAGGAAATCAATATGCCTGTAAATAAGATTACAGATAAAGGAACAGTTGAATTAAATTTTAATCTTCCAAGGCAAGGTGTGTCGTTAATAAAACTTACATGGAATTAATTCCTTGAAAGTAAATTATAATTCCTACAGATGTAATAGCAGAAAGGATTTACTTATTAAAATCTTTTATTTCGAATGTTTTATAACACCAATTATTGCAACTTTAAAAAATGAACTTCTGCGTTAAGATAGTCTGTTATAAAACTTATCCCCTTATCTTTTTTTTGATACTGGTTAAAACTGCTTTTTTATTGAAACTTAACCCAATCAACATCTACAGGTTTTCCATCTTTAGAAACGATGAATAAATGCTTAATACCTGTTTGCTGTTTGGTTATACCGGCAGTATTTATTTTCCAATCATTAGTTTTTGAAATTTTAACTTCTGCAATTACAGGTCCATCAATACTGTTAACTCTTATTTGCAAAATACCTCCTTCGGTAGAAACTGCCTTTACTATAACCGACTTTAATGGCTTTATTCCAAAATCTACTGTATTGTATTGTATCCAAGCTCCTTGCTGTGCAAAGCTTGTTTTCCAACCTAAAAATTTATTGGTAGTATCAATGAAAGAAATGCTGATGCCTTTATCTGCTATTTTAGAATATCTGTCAATCTGAATTTCTTTGGTAGCTGCGGTAATTCCGATACCTCTTAATGTTGGAATAACTTTACTAATAGTGCTATCGGGATTGAATGATAAACTATCTGCCCTTATTGAACGTGCTTTATCAAAATTGGGTGAATAGTCTTTATCATGATAAAATAAATACCATTGATTTTTAAATTGAATGATGGAATGATGATTCGTCCAACAGCCAGATGCTGACTCATCCATAATAGCTCCGGCAATTTTAAAAGGGCCAAAAGGATTATTCCCCATTGCATATTCCAATCTTTCTGTTTTATTTTCTACATGCGGATAAGTAAGATAATAAATACCATTTCTTTCAAACATATAGGGGCCTTCTTTCAAACCTTTTGTTGGCAGTTCTGCCAATGTTTTTACATCAGAATCTAATTCAACCATATTGGGTTTTAATCTGGCTGCATAAATATTGCCTTGTGCCCAGTATAAATAAGCCTGTCCATCTTTTTTATCAATAAAAACATTGGGGTCTATACCATGCACTCCTTTAATCGGCGTAGGTTGAGGTGTATAAGGGCCTTCCGGTTTATCTGCAATGGCTACACCAATTGCGAAGCCTCTTCCGTAAGAAGAATCTTTTGGTGATGCCGGAAAATAGAAATAGTATTTTCCGTTTTTCTCAATACAATCCGGTGCCCACATGTTATAAGCATCGGGTTTTGTCCACGGAGTTGTTGTTTGGCTTACAATCATCCCATGATCTGTCCAATCTGTTAAGTCAGATGAAGAAAAAACATGATAATCTTCCATACAAAACCAACCTACACGGCCTTTACCGGGAGTTGCCAGAATATCATGAGAAGGGAAAACATAAACTTTGTCTCCAAACACTCTTGCAGAAGGATCTGCCGAATATTGATTTCTTACAATAGGGTTTTGGGCATTCACATTACCTGCCATAAAAACAGAAGCTGCAATACACAAAAGGGAAAAATATTTACGCATATTATCAGTTATTTTATATGAAAAATTATTTACTGATTTTTTATTTTTCTTTACCTGTTAAAATATCCTCTAATCTTTTACGCTTAACATTATTTTCAAATCTGAATGATTGTGCCAATGCTAACACCTGTTCATCACTTAAATTTTTAAACAAATTGCAATACTCTGGTAACAACGCTTCCGAAATAAGTATATGCCTTACAAGCAATGCTATATCTCGGTTAGCCCCGTTTGGATAAGGATTATAGTTTGGGAATTCTTTACTTACTAATTTTTCTAAGGGTTCAATTGTTGTTCTTATATTTTTATCTGTAGAGCCCCATGCATCGGCACCGAGTGAATCTTTGCGATGCAGAAATTGTTTAACCAACTTCATATAAGGTGTACTATCATTCTGGTGCATAATGGCTTGTAAACCCATATCCTTATATAACCAAATACACCAGCTTACTTTGTATTTATTATAATATGCTAACTGGTCTTTTAATATTTGATAACGCATTTCATCTTTCAATGAGTCTCCGGTGTATACCGGACCAAACTCTCCTACCCAAAGCGGTACTTTATGCGAAAACATAAATTCACTTTTTTGCAAAAAATCATGTTCAAGTGTATCTCTGTTATAAAACCTGTTACCTGTAATACCGGGATAGTCTCCACCCGAAATAAAACCGGGTGTTGCATAATCATGATTAGTATAAACAACATTATTCCATATCTCTGTAAACTTATCAAATTGTGTTGCATACTTATCCCCTTCAAGAAAAATGATATGGCCCTCATCAATTTTTCTTATGGCATCATATAATTTTTTATAATAAGGAACCATTTTTTCGCCTGAAGGTTCTGCAGGCTCATTCATTACATCATAACCTGCAACCCAGGCATTTTTTTTGTAATGTTTGGCAATGGCTTCCCAAAGATTGAGAGCTCTGTCCTGAAAATCTTTATGCAACCAGAATGATGCAACATGTGTTGGGTTATCACTATGCCAATGCTGATTCTGCGAACCGGGAAAAGCATGTAAATCTATAATTGTATAAATATGATGTCTTGCACATAACGCTATTACAGTATCAAGGTAGGCAAATGTTTCTTCTTTAATAATACGCGGGTTCATATCATCTTCAAAGAGATGATAGTTGATTGGAATACGAACAAGATTTAGTCCTAAACTTTGAATGTAAGCTGCATCAGGTTCTGTAAAATAGCTTTTAAAAAAATTATCGAAGTAGAGATTATATTTTTTTTCTCCTAATACTTTTTTTAATCCTTCACGCATGGCTTCTTCGTTGCCTGTATAACCATCAATAAAATTTTCCATATGCAACATTCCACCCAAGCCAAAGCCCCTTAAAATAACTGTATCACCTTTTTGATTTACAATTTTTTCACCTGAAACTTTTAACCAATTTTCATTTGCAGCGATTTGCTTTTCTTTTTTATCGGTACATGCTAACAATAAACACAATCCATAAATAATTGATAAGCAACTAAATAGTTTTTTCATAACAAGCATTTTATGGTAAGCAAATATTTTTAATATTAAAAAATTATTTAACCCCTGATATTGTATCTGTTATATGGAAGTAATCAAAATCTGCATAACCTCCTGTTTCTTTAGTAGCATAATTAAATAAGGCAAACCGATAGCCGATAAACTGCGGAATAGTATAAGCCATTTTAAGTTGTGTACCAATCGGCGACCATGCTTTTCCATCAAGACTATAAAAGAAGTTGGCAACATCTTTTTTATCTGTAAAGTTGCATTCAGCTTTAAACAAAACAGTTTTTTGTAAAAGCGGAATTGTTTGTGCTTCTTCAGGTTTTCCGGTGCTTGCATTAATCATTACAATCAGTTTTTTATCACCTTCCATGCGAACACCTAATAAGCCATAATTTTTCTGTAATAAACCTAAACCTGCAAAGTCACCATCTTTCATATTAGCAACATCTATTAATATTGAACCTGAACAAACAGGGCCGATTGTGCGTTGTGTTAATGAATTTCTTGCCTGCAAAAAATTCGAGTCTATTCTTCCTGTTGTTAAGCGTAAAAACCCTTTTCTTGCAGTAACAGACCATAAACTATTATCAGGATTATGATTCCATTGCCATGCCAATGGTAATGCCCGGTCTCCTTTTTTTCGGTTGAAATCGTCTGAATTTACAATACCCGGAATAAGCCCTTTACTTGCGGGCAAATTAAGTGTTTCAGGTACTTTACCATTTTCGCCTAATACTGGCCAACCATCCTGCCATTTAACAGGAACTAAATAAGGAATACGACCTACAGCACCAAAGTCTCTGAACAAATAAGCGTACCATTGTCCGTTTGGCATATCAATTAAACCACCCTGAGCAACTCCTAAATCCTGTAAGCCAACCTTTCCTTCCCAAGGTCCGGTAATTTTATCGGCTCTGTGTATAACTACTGTACGCATACTGCCCGGAGGCCATGTAATGTTGAACAAATAATATTTACCATTTACTTTATATAACTGAGAGCCTTCGGCACCTAAGCCACCTCTTCTGCCTTCAATCTGGCTGGGTGCACTTGCATTTTCTATTGCTACCTGATTAACACCACCTTCTTTAACGCCTGATAAATCTTCATTCAACTCAATAAGATTTAATTTACCATTACCATACAGCATATAAACTTTTCCATCATCATCAAAAAACAATGAATGATCGTGATAAGCAGGTTTGAAAGAAACCGATTTCCAAGAGCCTTTCTCAATATCTTTTGTAGAATAGATATATGTTTTACCCGTTGTTTGAGCAAATGTGGTTACATAAAATGTTCCGTTATGAAAACGTATACTGCTTGCCCATGAGCCTCTGCCGTATGTGCTTTTACCATTGGTAAGGTTTAATGCATCTACATTGGCTAAAGTATCATAAGCATAATTTATCAATTGCCAGTTTACTAAATCTTTCGATTTCATAATAGGCACACCGGGGTTCATATGCATCGTTGTACTACTCATGTAATAAGTATCTCCAACTCTTATCATTGACATATCAGGAACATCAGCAAAAATTACAGGGTTGGTTGCTTTTTTATTTTCTTGAGCTGATAAAGAAGAAAACAAAAAAAGGAATGCAGTAAATACTAAGGCTGTAATAATTTTTTTCATTGCTTTCTTTTGTTACGAATTAAATTTTATTTTAATAATCAGGTTTACTTATAAACAGGGTCGTTACCACTATATCGCAAGTATTTAAAGGAAGCTTTATTATTACTGCTTTTGCCGGATGATGTTGCATACATTCCGAAAAAACTTCCTATAAATCCACCTGCAACATGTGTACTTAAAAATTTACCATCTACTTTATCTTTTAAAACCTTCCATTTATTTGTTTCTGTGGCGTAATAGAAACTGTAGAATTCACCTTCAGCATCAATTCTTAATTGTACTTTTTCACTGTCAATCGGAACAGCTATAATTACTTCATTGGTTTTACCATCTGCATTACTTTTCAATAATTGCAATACAGGTGTACCGTTACTGATAGTTTTGCTGATGAAATAAAAATGTTTTTCATCCTGAAATATTACCAAGCCTGCATGTTCGTTTTCTGCTGATGGTGTAAAACTTAATTCTGTTACTGCACTGCAGAATAAATGTTGTTGGCGTTTACCTATAAAAGAAGCAATATCAAATGCGTTAATTATTTCTGGTTTAAGTTTTAAAGTAAGCCCGGCTTCTTTACTTAAAAAGAAAGAACTACTGTCGCAACTTCTTAAAAAACTTAGTGAAGGATCAAGTTGTTTTTCAAATTTAAGTGTGTACTCAAAATTGCCGCTTTGCGGTAAAGCATTTGCTTGTTTTACTTCTTTAAAATTTGCTGTATAAGTATATTTTACTTCATCTCCTGCGGGAATAATTACCGGCCATTCATCTTTCCATTCTACAGGAGCTATAAATGTTTCTCTGCCTGTATTGTAATAATCTTCTTTATAAGGCCTGCATCCTAAAAACACTGCATAAGTTTTTCTATCAGGTCCTTCAACAAACTGAGCATGACCTGTAGATGTTACAGGATTTTTTCTATCCTCAGGCAAACCTCTTTGCGTAAGAATCGGATTTTTTTCATAAGGAATATAAGGCCCCCAAACAGCTTTACTGCGGAATACAACCTGAGAATGATTTACTGAAGTACCACCTTCTGCTGCATATAAATAATACCATCCGTTTCTTTTAAGAATATGGGGGCCTTCAATCCAAACAGGTTTTTTTGTAATATCAACACCACCGTTTACAACAATTTTTTCCTCGCCAATTACTTTTAAATTAACGGGGTCAAACTCATAAATTTTAATAGTGCGATGTCCTGAATACAACGGTTTATAATCAGGTGCATCGCTGTTGTACACAACATAAGCTTTGCCATTATCATCAAAAAATATGGATGGGTCTATACCTTTTACTTGCGGAAGTTTTACTGGGTTGCTCCACGGACCGGCAGGGTTTTTTGCTGTAACAACAAAATTGCCTTCGTGGTCTATATCGGTACAGGTAAGATAAAATGTGCCATTGTAATAACTTATGCCGGGTGCAAACAAACCTCTTGTCATACGTTCTCCGGCAAAATCCATTTGCGATGTTCTGCTGATTACATTTCCTATTTGCTTCCAGTTTTTTAAATCCTTGCTATGCCACACAGGAAGCCCGGGAAAATAAGAGAACGTTGAGTTAACCAGATAATAGTCATTGTCAACTTTTACTATTGTAGGATCGGGATAAAAGCCACTTAAAATGGGGTTTACCAAAGTTGTTGTTTGTGCAACAGCAAATAATACATTTAATAAACTACCTGCTAATAAACCCGCTACTATTTTATTTTTTATTCTCATATACTATAAATTTTTTTGAATTATTGTGCAATGAAAGTGTATGTTTTTCCTGCCTGTGTAGCTATATCGTATAACAGAGTTTGTTTAATCTCGGGTGCTGTGATGGTTGCTTTAGGTGAAATAACAGGTTCATGCGTTGCAATAATTTTATAGAATGGATTTTTATTTTCACCTGTTGCTGTTTTTATAACACCATCAGTTGATTTGATTGCATTGGGAGTTCTTAAACGAAGATTACCGCCGAGAGTAGACTTAATAATTGCTTTACTTAATTTACCATCTTTCCATTCCATTCTTACTATTTCAAAACCACCAATAGCTTTTATGCCACTTAATGTTCCTTGTTTTTCCCATACATCAGGTAATGCAGGTAATAAATGAACGGCACCGTCTGCACTTTGCACTAACATTTCTGTTATGCCCGAAGTGCAACCAAAGTTTCCATCAATCTGAAACGGAGGATGAGCATCAAATAAATTATTATATGTTCCGCCGCCTTCTCTCTTTACTCCTAATGGTGTTAATTGCCCTTGTATTAATTTATAAGCATGGTTACCATCCAGCATTCTTGCCCACCAGTTTACTTTCCAGCCCATACTCCATCCTGTTGATACATCGCCACGTTGCAGTAATGTATTTTTTGCTGCGATGAACAATTGAGGTGTACGATAAGCTGATATTTGATTGGATGGAAATAAGCCGTATAAATGAGAAATATGCCGATGGTTGTCATTCGGATTATCAATATCATCTAACCATTCCTGTAATTGATTATACTGGCCGATATGCATGGGTGCTAAACGACTGCGAACTTGTTTTAAGGTATCAATAAACTTTGCATCCTTATGTAATAATTCTGCTGCTCTGATGGTACTGTTAAACACATCAAAAATAATTTGATTCGTCATAGTAACACCCGCATCTAAAGAAGAACCTTGATGAGCTTTTGGTGCATTTTCGGGTGACTCATCTGGATTAATTACCAACCATTTTAATGTTGGATGCTCAACTAAATAATCAACATAAAATAAAGCAGCTCCTTTTAAAACAGGGTAACATGATTCTAAGAAAGACTTATCTCCCGTGTACAAATAATGCTCCCACAAATGTTGGCTGCTCCATCCGCCACCATTACTCCATGCACCCCAGAATGCACCATCCACAGCACCTGTTGCACGCCATATATCTGTGTTATGATGTGCTACCCAACCTCTTGCACCGTACATCGTTTTTGCAGTTTGCTCGCCTGTAGCAGACATTTCTTTAACCATGTGTAAAAAAGGTTCATGCAGTTCTGAAAGATTGGTTTTTTCTGCGGGCCAGTAATTCATTTCAGCATTAATATTAATGGTGTATTTACTATCCCATGAAGGGCGTAATTTATTGTTCCAGATACCTTGCAGATTAGCTGCTTGTCCGCCCGGTTGCGATGACGAGATTAACAGATAACGACCGAATTGATAATAGATAGAAACAAATTGAGGGTCTGATGTTGAGTTGAAATTTTTTAAACGTTCATCAGTAGGAAAATTAGCTGCTTCGGTTGTACCCAAGTCTAATTTTACACGATTGAAATATTTTTGATATGCTGTAATATGTGCTTTCTGTATGTCTGCAAATGATTTTGCTATTGCTTTTGAAAGATAAGATGCAGCCCTTTCATTTTCATTACCGCTAATATCTAAGTAATTATTAAAATTAGTTGCAATGGAAATATAAATGGTTACTTCATTTGCATTGGTAATTGTGATAGTTGAATCAGTTAAAGAAGAAGCACCGCCATTTGTTTTAAACTCAACAATACCTTTATAACGAACCATACCTTTTACAGTTTCATGATCCATAGTAGTACCTGCAAAAGTTAATTGCTTTGACTGATTTGTTTTTACTACAACATTTGATTGCGGTGTTGTATAAAAAGCAGTAAGTGAAATACTGTTTGCTTTACTTGCAGTTAAGTGCATTACAACAACACGGTCAGGAAAGGAAGCTAATACTTCTCTTGTATAAACAACATCACCAACTTTATAAGTTGTTTTGGCAATTGCTTTTTCAATATCAAGTTCACGATAATAATCGGTATAGTTTGTTTGATTAGGGAAGGATAAATTTAATTCCCCTGCCGGTTCAAATATTTGCCCTTGAGATTTTTTACTAATAATAACTTTATTGGTTAACTGTTCGGCCTGCTTTTGCTTTCCTTCAAAAATTAATTTTCTTATTGCATTTAATGAGTCAAAAGCTAAGGGGTTATCATTTCGGTTAGGACTTCCACTCCACAGTGTGTGTTCATTTAACTGAATCGTTTCTGTTTCAACATTACCATAAACCATAGCACCAAGTCTTCCGTTGCCAATAGGCAATGCATTCTCCCATGTTTTTCCGGAAGGCTTATTATACCACAGTTTTAAAGCGGGTTTTATTTGGGCATTGCTTAATGTTACTGTAACAGATATGGATATAAAAAAGATTACTATTTTTTTGCAAATGGTTTTACGCTGTTTCATATTATTAATTACTTTATTAAACTCTTGATATTTTCAAAAACTACTTTAAAACAAAGCCCCCGTTAGGTTGTATTTCCACTTCAAACTCTCCTGATTTGTTTATTGAAACTTCTTTGTTATAAATATTTTTTGCAGCATCATCGTTATAAAAATTTAATTTCTTACCTGCAACAAAAGGAAGATTCAGTTTAAGTTTTAAAACTTCTTTAGTTGCATTTGCTCCGGCTATATACCATTGATTACCGTTGCGGCGTGCAATAACAACAGACTTGCCCGGGTAGCCATCTATATACAATGTTTCATCCCATGTTGTGGGTACTTTCTTCATAAACTCAATTTCAAAAGCAGGAACATCTGTTAAGTTATTAGGTGTTAAACCAAACATTTGAACTGAGTTTTGAAACAAAACAGCAGTAGCTAATTGAAAAGCATCTGTGGTTAACCGTTGGTTTCTGTTCTGATTGCTTTTTACTAAAAATTTATTTAATAAAACTCCTCCGAACTCCATATTACCAACTGTGTTACGTATAAACGGATGAAGCGTTGCATTAAATGCTTCTGCATCTCTTACACCTTGAGAAAATATAAGCATTTCTGATGCCAGTACAGCTTCGCTGCCAATGTAATTGGGGTACATTCTCTCCCAACCTCTTGGTACCGTAGCACCATGAAAGTCTATCATTAAACCATAGTCGTTAGCATCTGAAAGTATGTCTTCATATAAACGAATAGTTTCCTGCTTATCACCTCCAAAAAAATCAACTTTTAAACCCTTAACACCTATTTGTTTCAACCACTTCATTTCTTTTTTTCTTTCAATAGCATTATTCATTTTATTACGCGGGCCTTGCGGTGCATCGTTTGCTGCACCGTTTGAATTATACCAAAGAAAAACATCTACATTTTTTGAATTAGCATACTTAATTAAATCTTTGATTTTTTCTTTACCGATATTGTTATCCCAAAGTGCATCTATTAAAATATATCCCCATTTTAATGAAGATGCTAAATCGATAAACTTCACCTGATCATCCCAATTCATACTGGCATCTTGCCATACAATCCAACTCCAGGTTGCTTTACCGAATTTATAATTTTGAGAAGGCTCGTATAAAGGTTCTACAACATCGAAGGGAATGGTTGTTTCTACCACAGGTTTTAAATTCTCACCTACTGTAATCGTTCTCCAAGGTGTAACACCCGGTAAAGAAATGGCAGCTCCTGAACTACCAAAGCCATTATTTTGTTTTGGATTGGGGTACTCAACCTTATAAGTTCCTGTTTCTTTAGCGTAATCACTTAAATGAGAAGCACAATACAAACCGCTGACACCTGTTTCTGACAATAATACCCAACCGTTATTGCCTATATGAAATAATCCCGGAAATACATAACCATCCTGTTTAAAATTACCACTGCCCATTGGAGCATCTACCTGATAACCGCTTTCATAGCTTGGTGCAGAACGTGCAAAGCCCGTCATAGGAGCCATCATGGGAGATAAGAAAGTTGTTGTTTCTGAAGGAAATCTATAACCGGTTGCTTCTTTCTCAACCACACATACTAAGCGTTGGCCCATTGTTGCTAACTCATACCTGAATGCGATATCATTATTACTTACCTGAAATACAATTTTTATTTTTCGTTGCTGTGCATTCTCAAAGCTGCAGGTAAGTACATTAGCTACATAATGAATCTGCGATTTTTTTATTTTAGCTTGCGTATAATTTTTATCAATACTACTGTCTGACTTACTTAAAAATTTAATGCCGCTACTAAAATCTCCTTCATTTGTTTTCAAACCGAGTGGAGAGTTTTCAAGCATTACCCTGTTTTTATAGGTAACAGAATAAAAAGGTTTTCCTTCTGTTACAGAAACAGAAACTTTCAATTGCTTATCAGGACTGCTAACCACCGCATCTTGTGCGATAACACTAGTTAAGGAAAAAAGAAGAAGAACAACAATTAATTGAATTTTCATTTTAGCAATTAAGTTTTATTGATATAAACTATATGCTGATAACAGGTTGAAATTGTTTGTTAAATAAGAATAGGTTTCACACCTGAATAATATCAGCCGCAATCATTACGCTTCTGGTTATAAAAGTATTTATTTAAAGCGATAAAAGTGTAAAAATGACATTTAATTTTTTAAGGTCAAATGGCTCCTTCAATTTTTAATACAACTGCACCGTTTGAAGTAAATTGATTGGGCAGATTTACCTTTAAACCTTCGTTTGTTTGATTAAAAGTTAAGTTACCATCGTAGCCTAAAAGCTTCGCATGTTCAACCTTGTTACCAGTTGCTAATGATTGAATAAGTAGTTGAGGTGTATTTGGAATGCCTAATAATATGGCATACAAAGTATTTCCTTTAGTTGTAAACCTTATATCTTCTGCTGTAAATTTTATTTTCCCTTCATTAAAACCCTGACCGCTGAGCGGTGCTGCGTTTTTCATTGCAGGGCCTTCACCAAAAATTTTCCAGGGCCTTGTAGCAAAAATACTTTCGCTGTTAATCTTCATCCATGCACCTATTTCTTCAACTACTTTTTTAGATTTCTCATCAATTGAGCCATCTCCACGTAAAGGAATGTTTAATAAGAGATTACCGTTTTTACTTACCACATCTGCCAATGTATGAATAACAGTTGTTGCTGTTTTATACCTGTTATTATCGTACACTCTTCTATCATAATGCCAAACACCAATGCAGGTATCAGTTTGCCAGGGTAATGGTTCTATCTGGTTACTCTGACCACGTTCAATATCCCATACCATACATTTTCTTTGCTGCTCGTTTAATATTTTACCATAAATAACAGCTCTTAAATTACCATGCTTTTTTATACTTGTGTTATACAGGTGTGCAGCAATTCTTAAACCTGCATCACTAACAGGCCATAGGGGTAATGCAGTATCATCAAAGTAAATAAGTTCCGGACCGTATTTATCAATCAGTTCCGTTACACGGTTATAAAAGTTTTCGCAATAAGCTTTTGAAGGCGGGGTAACACCATTACCCCAATTCCATTGCCTGTGAATTACATTATTATCCTGACTGTTTTCGCTTAAGGGATGATTTTGAGCATATAATTCCTGAGGGTCATATCCTTCCCACCAGGTTCCTTTGCCGGCTGCTGCAGTAATTTTTCCATCATAAGCAATACCAGCCATCGAGCCGTTTTTATCTGCTCTTTGCGAGGTTTCATACCAACTCCATGCATGGGCAGAATGAACACTAACTCCAAATGGTAACCCATTATGTTTTGCTGCTTTTGCCCAACCACCGATGATATCTTTTTTAGGACCAAGGTTTACAGAATTCCACTTTTGATATTTGCTTTTAAACAAATCAAAATTATCATGATGGTTGGCTAATGCCATAAAGTATTTGGCTCCTGCATTTTTATACAACGAAACAATTTCTTCCGGATTCCACTTCTCTGCCTTCCATTCATTAATAACATCTTTAAAACCAAACTTAGAAGGGTGTCCATATTTTTCGCAATGAAATTTATATTTATCGCTTCCTTCAATATACATTTCTCTGGCATACCAATCGCCTCTTTCAGGTTGGCATTGTGACCCCCAATGAGCCCACATACCAAATTTGGCATCTCTGAACCATTCAGGAACCTGATACTCAGCAAGAGAATCCCAAGTTGGTAAGAAAGGACCGGGCTTATTGTTCATCATTGCTGCATTAAGCAAGCCTGCACCTTTTAAATTACTAAGAAAAAAAGCAGGAAGGCTTAATACACCACCTTTAATTAAGGTTCTTCTTTTCATATAATATTTTTTTAGAACTCGTTATCATTAATAATTATTTTATAAAAAGGCAATACAGTAGGCTCTGTTTACTATATAAGATTAGCAAGGAAAGCCGAGTAAAAGTTATTAAAAGAAATTACTTAGCAGAAGACTTAAAAAAATTATTCATAAACAGCAATTGATATTGTACAGCGTTGTTCCAATATTGCCAGTTATGAGCACCCGGCCTTACTATATAATCATGAGGTATATTTCGATACAACATTTGCTGATGCAAGTTTTCATTTACTTTAAAAAAGAAATCTTCTGTACCGCAATCAATAATTATTGATAGTGAGTTTGGTTTATACAAATGCAGCAAATTAATAACAGTGTACTTCTCCCAGTTACCAACACTATCAGACAGCTTGCCTAATCGTTGAGCCATATCCCAATTATTAGGAAAAGGTCTTATATCTACACCGCCACTCATGCTACCTGCAGCACCAAATACATCCTGATGCTTTAGCCCTAAATATAAACCTCCATGTCCGCCCATACTTAGGCCTGTTATAGCCCTGCCTTTCTTATCTTTTATGGTTTTATATTTTGTATCAATCCATTCAACCAATTCTTTAGATACATAAGTTTCGTATTTGTAATTGGCATCTGCCGGGCTATCCCAATACCAACTGTTATTTCCGTCGGGGCAAACAATAATCATTTGATATAAATCGGCAGCTACAATTACACTTTTACTCCTGCTCCAGTCTGCATAATTACCACTATAACCATGCAATAGATAAACAACGGGTAATGCTTGCGTATTAGCATAATTATCGGGAGTAATGACAACAGCTTTAATTGTTTTCTTCATTGAAGCACTATATGTTTCAACTGTATCAACTGTTGCAGCGTTACTTTTAAAAATTATACTGAACGGAAAAAGGAAAATCAACAGCCATCTTTTTATCACTTGCATATTATTTTTATTTTATTATGTGTCAGCTAACTAAATACTAATTAAACTTCCAGTAATCAAAATTAAACAGCACTCTTCCTTTGGTAATGTTTTGTCCTTTAAACACAAAATACAAATCATGAACTCCGTTGAAAGAAGCAGCTATATTATTAGTAAACGTTTTCCATTCATTCCAGCCACCAGTTCTGGGAACATTAATTGTTGATAGTAAATTTCCCGCAATACTATCTAAATGTACTTCTAAAATTCCACCATCTAAACCCGCCGCAATTCTTGCATTGAAAGTTTTAGGTGTCGTATTTCCAAAATCAACCGACCTTACTTTTATATACCCTCCTACGCGTATATCTGTTATGTATATTTCTTTTGCTGTTTCAGCTAATTTACATTTTTCATACCATGCACCTGTTTCGGCTTCTACCCTGTTATAAGGGTTTAAATTGGCTACAGGATTTACCCCTTCTTTTGTTAAGGATACAGAAGGAATGGTACCATCAGCATTATAATTAAATTGTTCAATACAGGTAGCTCTTCCGTAACTGCCCCCACCGGGTAATAAACCTGTATGGTAAAACAAATAAGAATTTCCTTTAAAGTCAATTATTCCTCCGTGATTGGTAAAGCTGTTTGCAGGCTGACCTTCCATTATCTTACCCATGTATTTCCATGGCCCTGTTGCACTATCGCTCATTGAATAAGATAAACATTCTACGCCTTTACCCATACCTGCAAACATTAAATAATATTTGTTGTTACGTTTATAAAACCAAGGCCCCTCTATGTATGTATCTTTATTAGGGATGCTCTGAATATTATCTTGCGGAGGAGTATTTCTTGGTCTTCTAACGCCACCAAATGTTTCAAGTGTTTGCGGAATCTGAACAATTTCTCCGGAATAAGAAACCATGTCTTTATTCAGTTTTACATAATAACAATTTCCGTTTCCCCAATATAAATATGCTTGCCCATCGTCATCAATATAAACTGTGGGATCTATATTAGACCAGGAACCTGTGGTAATTAAAGGCTTGCCTAATGCATCCTTAAATGGACCGGTAGGCTTATCTGAAACTGCTACACCTATTGCCATATTGTTTTGAATAGTTTGTGCACAGATATACCAATAAAATTTTCCATTGCGTTCAATACATTGTGCTGCCCAGGCTCTGTCTCTTGCCCATGAGAAAGATTCTAAAGAAATAGGCGAGCCATGATCTGTCCAGTTAACCATATCATCAGAAGAAAACACTCTCCACTTAGTCATATAATAAAAATCGTAACCGGGTATATCATCTCCTGTATAAACATATACTCTTCCATTATAAACCATAGGTGCCGGGTCAGGCGAAAAATGTGTTTGCGTAACAGGGTTTTGAGCTAAGGTTACAGCTGCTGTAAATCCGGCAATGGCAGTTAATAAAATAGTTTTCAGTTTCATGGTAGTATTTATTGCGTTTATAATATTGTTTGAGTTTAAATAATTAATTATTTTATTTATATGTAACGAGTACTTCTTTCCCTTTATATACAACAGTTCTTTGAAATGCCTTTTCTTCTATACCTGTTCCGCCTGTACTGCTAACAAAAACAATATTGTGGCTATTAAAAACTTTTTCATAATTATTACTTATTCTTCTATTGAAACATGATAACCTAATAGTGAAAGCATTTGCTGTGCATAACGCTTACCTAATTTTCTGTAACCTGATGCTTTAAAGTGCAGTCTGTCTCCTGCTGCTTCGCAGCCGGAAGAAGAAATTACATATGAATTGGGAATTACCTGCGGCAGTGTTGCAATAATTTTATTCATACTTGCACAGGCTCCGTTCTGATCTGCGTTAACCAACTCGCCTGCCAATAATGGCACTTTCTTAGGCTTCAGCTTTAAATCTTTCATCAAATTATCATATACCACTTTTACTTTTTTCGTCCATAAAGTATCGTTTGTATTAGACTCTCCCTGATGTAATAAAATTCCTTTAATAACACCATCTTTCTGTGCAAGTTTAGCCAACTGCACCAAACGGTCATAAGGGTTACCTCCATACTCTTTAATAATATTCTGCATCCAACCCGGAGCAGTTGTTGCATAGGTTTGATATTTGTCTTTATCAAATAACTCAATTTTACATCCTGCAACAGAAACATTTATTATACCAACAGTAACATTTTTAGGAAGGTTAGCAACTAATGTTCTTCCGAAATAATCTCCCGGTGTTAATCCTGTTCTACAACGTGATAACGGCGGAACAGCAGTGTACCAATTATCTTTTGTTCTGTTTAGGTTTGCACAATCTACAGCCTCCAGCACTTTCAATCTTTCATCTACATTAACTGTATCTGCTGCTTCTATTCTTGCATTGCCTTCCATATTAGATTGACCGAAGCAAAGAAATATGTAGAATTTTTTGTTTTGTGCATTACCGTTTAATTGTAATAACATAAAGACTGCTGCAATTGAAAATTTAAAATTTTTTTTCATATGTACTATTGTTTTATTATAATACTAAGTGCCTTATTTACCTGTTTGCAGTATCAATACACTAACAGAATATGGATCTAACGTTTGCGTAAAATTTTTAGCTAATCCATTAAGTGTTGTTTCTGCGGGAACAATTTTTTCGGGTTCTGTAATTGTATTAGTGTCTTGCGGTTTTTCACCTTTAATTACAAACAGGGTTCCTGTTGCAGCAACTTTAGTAATGCCGTTTAGATTAATGTTTACAGGCTGTTTAGCACCTGTAGTATTTACCAATTTTAAATAAACAGTACCAGTTTTTTTATTTAAAGTAGCACTGTAAAATACTGTTGGTATTAGTGGTGCTTTCGTAACTCCGTTAGTACTATCTCTTCTTGTTAACGGGCGTGGTTGTGTTGGAATATTTTCAGCAGTTACAGCAACTATTTTATCCCCTAAATAATTACCAAATAATTTTTGTACATAATAAGAAGGAGAACCATAACTATTTAAAGCATTATAACCTATTAAATCAGAATCCCACTGCCATGCTTTAGGTGCTGTTGCAGTTGCTGTATTTACATTTACAAACAATGGTGCATAGCATGACATAATGATGAGGTCTGAATTTCTTTCCATACCTGTCATCCATGCAGCATCTCCTAATGCAGCATTTAAATTGGTAGTTGGTGCACCTTCACGAGTTGCCCATTCACCCACAAAAATTTTAGGCCCTTTTCTATCGTACTTATCATATTGAGAAGCATTCTCCCACATTTCCCAGCTATTGCGATAATAATGTTCATCTAATACTTCAGGCTTTTTACCTGAAGTAACTTTTAAGTTAGGATATTGAGCATCTGCAATAGTGGATATACAATGCAGTTGCGGATATTTTTTTTCTATCGCTTCTCTGAATTGTGTAAACCTTCCATCATAGCTGTTAGTTCTGTCAAACCAATCTTCGTTTCCTATTTCAACATAAGTTAATTTAAATGGTTTGGGGTGACCGTCTGCTGCACGTTTGGCTCCCCAATATGTATTTACATCGCCAATTACATATTCAATTTCATCTAATGCATCATCAACATAAGGTTTAAGCAGAGTACCTGCATCAACATGGTCTCCGTTTAAAGAGTAACCTGCATATACAGCCAGCACAGGCTCTGCTCCTACTTCTTCACACCAATATAAAAACTCTAATAAACCCATACCATCTGTTGGGCGATAACCCCATGAACCATTATGGCCGGGGCGGTTTTCAATAGGGCCTAATGTTTGCTTCCAAGGAAAAGCATCGTTAATTAATGGCCCTTCTAAAAAATTGCCACCCGGAAAGCGTAAAAACTTAGGCTTCATATCAGCCATCATTTTAATTAAATCAGGTCTGTTACCGTTCGGTCTGTTATTATATGTTGGCGGAAATAAAGAAATGAGATTTAAGTAATAAAGCCCTACTCTGTCGGTTGTTATTACAAACTTTGCATCAGTAGTTGGTTTAATATCTGCTGCTGTAGTTAATTTTAATTCATATTTTTTCCAGAAACTGCTTTTGGCTAAATTAATGGTACCGGAAGCATAAACAGTTTTACCATCATTACTTACAATGCTTACAGTTATCGGGCCGGCGGTACTGTCTTCAATTACAGGAGCAGGATTTGCCGGTGCAGGTTGATTAGGTCTGCGGAATGGTTGCACACTGCCTGAACCTTTTATATAAAAAGATGCATTATAAGTTGTTGAAGGTTTTACAGGAATACCCCAATAACCTTCGTTAGTTATACCAACTTTACCTGCTGCTTTCTCAACAGTTAATCTTAAACAGGTTGTTAAGGCACCATTGATAGCATGACGACGTTCATCGAAAGGAATATTATCCTGATTAGCAGCAATCAATTTTATAGATGCTTTAGAAGCAGAATCTGTTCTTATCAAACTCCATGCATCAGGATTGTTTTTATTGTCTTTAAATATTCTGTTACGAATAAGTTCTGCATATAAACCACCATCGTAAGAATGGTTTATTTCTTCAGTCATTAATCCATAAAGCATGGGACTGACTGATGCACCTTGTTTACTGAAATCTAATGTTAAAGATGGTGTTGTTTGAGCTTTTAATTGTACAACAGTCAAGGTTGACAATACGAATAAGGTTGTGGTAAGTTTAACGAGTTTCATGAGTTATTTAATTAAAACAGGTAATTATTTAAAAAGTAACTGAGCAAAATTGTAAAGGTTATTTCTCCATACAGGCCATGTATGCCCACCGGGATATTCACTGTAAGCATATTTAATTTTCATATCATCAAACCTGGCTAACATAATTTTACAATTAGCATAAGCGATATCTTCTTTACCTCCCTGAGAGATAAAAAAACTTTTAAGATTATTATTAATTGTTGAAGCATTTGCCTGCATGTATTCGTATTGCGGATTTGATAATGCGGGTTGATTTGACCACCAACCCGAACTGAATACACCTAAGTATGAGAACATATCGGTATTTCTTATTCCTGCATATAATGTTTGCAAACCACCCAGCGATAAGCCTGCCAATGCTCTACTGTTGGCATCTGTTGCAACACGGTAGTTTTTTTCTATAAAAGGAATTAAACTTTTCTTTAATTCATTTTCAAAAAGTTTTAAAGCAGCTTCACCAAAGCCACTGATACCACCGCTGCTGAAATTGCCATCCATCATTACAACTAACATTGGCTTTGCTTTTTTATCGGCAATAAGATTATCAATAATCAAATCTGTTTTGCCTTGTGTAGCCCAACCTTTTTCATCTTCACCTCCGCCATGTAAAATGTATAATACAGGGTATTTATCATTAACGTTGGCATCATAACCCGGCGGTGTATATAAATAAAACTGACGCCATGAATTGGTTACAGAAGAAAAATATTTTTTTATTCTTATATCTCCATGAGGTACATTTCTTAATGCATAATATCCTCCGCCATTAAAAGGTATTTCTATACCGCTTGCCATTCTTCCCATACCATAAAAGCTTTCGCTGGCAGGGTCTGCAACGGCAACACCATCAATTAAAAGTGAATAATAATGAAAGCCTTCACTTATTGAATCTGTAGTTACACTCCATATACCATCCGCATCTTTTACTAAATCATACTTCTTTCCTAAATCTATCTGTATTTTTTTAGCATCGGGAGCTTTAATATTGAAGATTACTTTTTTATCTGCTGTAATTTGAGGATAAGCTGCATTGCGGATATTACTTGGTGCGGGTTGACCTGCAACAGGATATTGCGAAAAAGTTTCAGGATAAACAGGTTTAAAAATTAATTGAGAGAACATGTATAAACCGTTTTTCCAAACTTTAAAATCATGTACACCAGGCTCTATAAAATAGATGTGAGGAATATTATTTTTTTGAAGAAAGTCGTGTGTTCTTTTGCTGTACGTAACTAAACCATCACTGGCACCGCAGGCAATGTAAAGCAGTTTAATTTTTTGTTTGGCAGTTTCAACATCCGGTACCAATTCCTGCGGAGTTTTAGTGTTGGGTGCTGAAGAAAAACCACCAATCCATGCAAACTTATCTAAGTTGCCTAAGCCAAAGTTCAGCGATTGTCCGCCACCCATTGATAAGCCTGCAATAGCTCTGTGTTCTCTATCTGTATAAGTTGGAAATTTCTTTTCTATAAACGGAATTAAATCATTCAATAAATCTTTTTCAAAATTAGCAAAGCCTTGTACTTTGTCGGGTGCCATTATATTGCCTGTAGCTCTATCATTTTTAATGGCTCTTCCGTTAGGAAGCACTACAATCATATCTTCAATCTTTCCATCAGCATATAAATTATCTAAAATAATTTGCGGTGTTCCGCCGATTAACCATTCTTTTTCATCTCCGCCAATACCATGTAATAAATACAATACAGGATATTTCTTTTTAGGGGAAAAATTCGGTGGTGTATATACCAATGTTCTTCTAACAGTATCAACTGTTTTTGAGTAATATGAAAGTGTATCAATTTTACCATGAGGAATATTAGTTCTAACTGTATCAAACCCTCTGCCGGCAGGCTTTACAGCAGTTTGTGCAGTTGTATTAAAACATAATGCTGTACTTACTGCTATTAATAAAAACATTTGCTTCATAATCGTATTTGTTTAGCTGAATTTGTAAATTTTAATTGGTTGAAGGTTTAATAATCTGATACTTGCCGCTTAAATGCATTAAACTGAATAAGTATAATAAGCCATCATAATAAGGATCGAAATAACCATCTTCATAGGGTTGCAGTTTATTATTCCATAACTCATGCACAAAATCTAAACTGCTTTTATTATTATTAATTAATGCTGTTGAAGCTACAGTTGCAACCAGGCCGATTGAATGCCTGAGTTTTTTGAAACCACCTGCCTGCAAAATATATTCAGGCTTTGTACCATCAACATTAAACTGATCATCAAAACTTTGAATGCCTTTTAATCGAAAGAAGTTCTGCAATCTTTTAGCATAATCTTCCTGCCAGGCTTTATCTTTTCCAAACCAATAATAATCCATTGAAATATTCATGGGTACACGCCATGAATCGTAACGAAATGCAGCCGGTGCAAATCTTGATGTTCTTGCTTTACCGCTAAACTCTGTATAATCTGCATTTAAGCCTGTTACGGAATCGCATGCTCTATGTAAAAATGCTCTTGAAGTATCTGCACAATCTTTATAAAACTGTTCATGACCATCTTTCGCATATAATGACCAAACTTCATAAAATGCGGGTAAGTGATAAGAAGGGTCAGTCCATTTATAGCCTCCGCCTTCAGGTACAAATGTTATTTGCTTGTATTCAGTATTTATCAGGTTAAAGATGTTGCCTGTACCATCTTTCTTCCACATTGCATCTAAAATTCTTCTGGCTTCAGCATAATAATCAATACCTGTATTATTACCCCAGCGATTAGATGCAAACAATAAGCTTGTTATATAATACAATTCTCCGTCAGAAGCAGAACCTTCTGAATTTTTTTTCATAGTGGCGGGGTTAATACTCCATGCAAAATATCCTTCTCGAGGTCCACTTTGATGTTGCAGATATTTTTTACTCCATCGCCATATTCTGTCAAATACATCTTTCTTATTCAACTGAACTGCTATCATCATTCCATAAGATAAACCTTCAGTTCTTGCATCATGATTTTTTACATCTGATACATAAGCCATGCTGTCTCCCACTTCAAAATAAACTTTGTTCGGCCCTTCAAAAACATCGTAATAAGCCTTAGCAACTTTGGCCTCAATATCTGCCTTTTTATACCCTGCTTTTAAAAAGATATTGGGGTAATTATTTGATGAAAATGCTGCTTTATTTTTTTGTGCAAAAACATGGTTAGTGCAAACAAACAGTAAAGCATAAAAAAACAGTTTACCTGTATTTTTTTTAGAAAGATGGGAAATAACAATGCTCATAATTGCTTATTTGTACTTTTTATTTTACTTACTACTTTATGTTTTAGTTTAAAGCCATTTGTTCTTTTTCATCCATAACAATAAAGGATCTATCCAACCCTGCTGCCTGAAAATAAAGCCATGCCCGCCGGAAGGATAAATATGCATTTCTACAGGAATTTTTTTATGTCTTAATGCTTCAAAATATTGAATACTGTTATCTACATCAACAGTTACATCATCTGCTGCATGTGTTATGTAAGCCGGCGGAGCGTTATCAGTAATCTGTAATTCACTTGAAAAAAAATCAATTGATTCTTTGGTTGGATTACTGCCTAATAATTTTTTTCTGGAATCTTTATGTGTAAGGTTATCCTGCATGGATATAACAGGATAAATCAATATTTGAAAATCGGGTTTAAGATTTGTATTAGTATTATTCTCAATAAAACTTTTATTAAAATGTGTTGCTACTGTTGATGCTAAATGCCCCCCTGCTGAAAAACCCATGATGCCTACTTTATTGGTATCAATATTCCACTTAACCGCATTTTCACGTATATATTTAATTGCCTCTTGTGCATCCTGTAATGGCCCGATACTTTTATCGAGCATCACAGAATCGTCCGGCAATCTGTATTTTAAAACAAAAGCTGTAATACCTTTCTTAGCTAATTCTTTTGCAGTGTTCACTCCTTCACCATTATAAACAATAACGGCATAACCACCACCTGCACAAATAATAACTGCTGTACCGTTAGCTTTTTCGGGAATATAAACTTCAAGTGTCGGGGCAGTTGTATTTCTAAACATTCCCTGCCCGAAGCTTTCTTTAATATTGGTTGACTTGGAATTAGGAATGGCATTTACAGGAAATAAATTTATTTTTTCCTGTGCATTTACTGAAATACAAAAACAGAATACTGCTGAAGTATTTAAAGCAAAATGCTTAATTATTTTTAATGAAAAACTGAACATCTTACGTATTAGCATAAACATTTATTACTTAAATAATAACAAAGCAAACTCATGTAAACATCTAATTGTACTTTTTGTGCAGCAGGAGCCACAATACTTACTCTTACGCGACCTTCAGAATTTACTTGCGGGTATTGTTTACCGGGTTGTGTAACTGACGATGGTTTGAAATCTTCTACAACCGATTGTGCTAACCCCGATAGTGATTTAATTGTAAAAATTACAATTAATATGGCAAGTCTTGATTTCATTATAATTTGTTTACTGACTTACTGCGGTTTATTAAAAATAAATTAATTTGTAAATAAAAGAGGAGCAAGTTCTTTTAAACTTCTACGCCAAGTTAAAAATTCATGAGCTGTATTTTCAGATACAAAAGAAACCGCATTGAACCCTGCTTCTTTTAAAGCTGTTGCTGCATTCTTTACACCATCGGGTCTTTCTTTACTTCCGCAACTAAGAAAGATAAGTTTTACATTAGATTTATCTTTAATTTCTGTGGGATTATAAGTACCACCGCTTAAAAGAGCATAGTAGCCAAATACTTCGGGTTTATTAAGCGTTATAGTATGTGTTTCCATTCCACCCATTGATAAACCTGCCATTGCTCTTTGTGACTGCTTAGCTATTGTTCGGAAGTTAGCATCAACATAAGGAATCAACTCATCTACCAGAACTGTTTGAAAAGGTTCAATTTTAAAGTTTCTCATTCCTCCGAATTTTACATCATTCGTCATTCCGTAAGTCATCACAATAATAAACGGTTTAATTTTTCCTTCAGCAATCATATTATCCATTATAAGATTAGCATGACCTTGATTGCTCCAGGCCGTTTCATCTTCACCCCAACCATGTTGCAGGTATAAAACAGGATATTTTTTTGATTTATCTTTTTCATAACCCGGTGGCGTATAAACAAAAGCTCTGCGGGAAGTATTGGTACTTGGTGAAGGAAATAAAATTTGTTGAACATTACCATGAGGTACATTTTTCAAGGCATAAAAATCCTGATCGTGTGCAGGTATTTCAATACCGCTTTCCCAACGTGTTGAACCATAAAAATGCAATGTTCCGGGATCATTAAATACGCCACCATCAACAATTAAATGATAGTAGTGAAATCCTTCATCCATCGGCCCTTCAGTTACTCCTGTAAAAAAACCATCAGTGCCTTTGGTAAGCCTTGTACCACCTCTTCCACCTAAACCTAAAGTCACTTTAACGCTGTCTGCCTTAGGAGCAAATATTTTGAATTTTACATAGCCTTGTGAGTTTACCTGAGGATACTCCTGCCCGGGTTGATTAAGCGTTGAAGGTTTAAAATCATCCGCAATAGTTTGAGAAAAGCCTGCAGTACAAAGAATTATTGCTGCAATAAGAGATAAAAATCTATTTTTCATTATGACAGTTTTAGGTTAATCGTTTATATAAAGAGAAAAGCAGCAAATTCATGCAAGCAATTACTGAATAAATATAAAATGTTTTCATAAAAAAATGAAACCGATTACAAATTATTTTCTTGTTATTATCTTTTTACAGCTTCTACACTATGCAAATTATCTAAACCGTATTTTTCATCAATGCTTCCGGAGTTCTGCTTTTGCCGAAAGGATTGTTTACTGCCAAATATTCTAGAGAGTAGGGTCTTTGGTTATAAGAAGTTAAGCTACATTGCTAAAAGACCACCTAAAATGCAATCAGTTTCTATAAAATTGAAACACACTGCTTTAGTTTGAACAATTGCATTGTAACGTTTGTTACTTTTACCATCATCAGATTAACGAATTATAAACAGCAATTTATTTTTGAATAGCGAACAAAAAGTATCCCGAAGTTTCGGAATGTGAAGCTCCGAAGGAGTCCTTTGGACAACCAAAGTTTAATAGTAGTATTGCAACCCGTTACAAAATAAACATTTATGATAGCAACCAAATCTTATGCAGCATTCAATGCAACAACACCTTTAGCTCCTTATAATTTTGAAAGAAGAGATGTTGGAGAGCATGATGTGCATGTTGAAATTTTATACAGTGGTGTTTGCCACAGTGATTTACACCAGGCAAGAGATGAATGGGGTGGCTCTATGTACCCGATGGTACCGGGCCATGAAATTGTGGGTAAAGTAGTAAGTGTAGGCAGTAAAGTAACTAAGTTTAAAGCAGGTGATATTGCCGGTGTGGGCGTGTTGGTTGATAGTTGCAGAACCTGCAAACATTGCCAAAAAGATTTGGAAAACTATTGTGTGGAAGGAATGACCGGAACTTATAACAGTTATGAAAGAGATGGTAAAACTTTAACACAAGGAGGTTATTCAACTGATATTGTAGTGAATGAAAGGTATGTGCTGAAAGTATCGCCGACATTAGATTTAAAGGCTGTTGCACCTTTATTGTGTGCAGGTATTACCACTTATTCTCCTTTAGTTTATGCAGGTGTTAAAGCAGGTATGAAAGTAGGTATTGTTGGTTTGGGTGGTTTAGGGCATATGGGTGTAAAATTTGCAGCATCATTTGGTGCAGAAGTGACTGTATTAAGTACATCGCCTAATAAAGAAGTTGATGCAAAGCGTTTGGGTGCTACTAAATTTTTATTAACAACTGATAAAGATGCAATGGCTGCACATGCCAATTATTTTGACGTGATTTTAGATGCTATTTCTGCCAAACATGATTTTACACAATACTTAGATTTATTGGACTTAGATGGAAAATTATTAGTTGTTGGTTTACCAAGTGAACAGCCAAAGGTTAGTCCGTTTTCTTTGATTACCAACAGGAGAAGTATCATTGGTTCTATGATTGGCGGTATGAAAGAAACACAGGAGATGCTGGACTACTGTGCTGAAAAAAATATTGTAAGCGATATTGAATTGATTGATATGCAAAACATCAATGAAGCTTATGAAAGAATGTTGAAAGGTGATGTGAAGTACAGGTTTGTAATTGACATTGCTTCGTTGAGGAAATAAAACAAATCGTCATTTCGAGGTTCGTGCCGAGAAATCTCTACTTATAGTTAAGCGAGATTTCTCGTTGGGCAAGAACCCAACCTCGAAATGACGATTACTTATTCCGTTTTCGTTTCAATCTTTTCAACAGCAACTAAGTCTGCTATATCAACATTCATAGGCAATACACCAATTTGTACAATGGCTCGTTTACCGCGAATTTCTTTCACCTCGCCTACCTGATAATTCTTTTTTAACTTAACCAAAGCACCAACAGCAATATCAGTATTAATTTCTTTAAACTTATTATCAACCTTCTTGGCTAATTTATTAATAACAATCTGCTCTTTCTTTTTAAATAATAAGTTATGCAGATTTTTAACCACTTCATTTTTATTTTCCGCTTTCTTCCAATCCAACACAATCTGTCGCAGCTTACGTTCCATATCTTTCAGGTAAGCAATACGTTCTTCAGAAATACGGTTTTGCTGTTTCAGTAACTCAACCTGTTGTTTATGTTTTTCTTTATCTAATACCAGCTCCATCTCTTTCTTCAAACGTTCATTTTCTTTCAGCAACCTGGTTAAATCTTTTTTCTCTTTATCTAACTGTTGTAAATTTTGCTCGGTATTATTTAAAAGCTTATCTAATTTAAAATGGTCATCATCAACTAATTTTCTTGCTCTGTTAATTAAATGTTGTGGCAAGCCGATACGTTGTGCAATGGAAAAAGTGTAGGAACTGCCGGGCTTTCCTACGATTAACTGATACATCGGTTGTAAATTCTTTTCATCAAAACCCATTGCACCGTTAATAATTCCCGGTGTATGATTAGCCATTACTTTTAAGTTGAGGTAATGTGTTGTTACAATACCCATAGCATGTTTTCTGTTCAACTCTTCTAAAATAACTTCAGCAAATGCACCACCGAGATTGGGATCGCTGCCACTTCCCAATTCATCAATAAAAAATAAAGTTTTACCATTGGCAACTTCAATAAAATGTTTCATATGCATTAAGTGAGATGAGTAAGTACTCAACTCAAACTCTATGCTTTGTGTATCGCCGATATGGATAAATAATTGCCTGAAAATACCCATTTGCGAATCAGGGTGCATAGGCACTAATAAACCGCTTTGCATCATTAACTGATTTAAGCCGATGGTTTTCATGGCAACGGTTTTACCCCCCGCATTCGGCCCGCTGATGATTAATATTCTGGCTTTGTCATCTAATAATATATTAAGCGGAATTGTTTTCTTATTACTGCTTTTATTATACAAAAACAATAAAGGATGATAGGCATTAATTAATTGAACTTTTGCAGCATCAACCACATTAGGTTTTTCTGCATTCATTTCAACAGCCAGTTTGGCTTTGGCTTTTATAAAATCGTATTCCCCAATAATGTTAAAATAAATCTTAATCAAAGAAGCATACACACTTAACTGTGCAGTTAGTTGTTTTAAAATTCTTTGAACTTCTTTTCTTTCTTCATTCTCTAAAGAGAAAACTTCATTGTTTAAACCAATGGTTTCTTCGGGTTCTATAAAAGCCGTTCTTCTGCTGTCACTTTCACCATGTAAAATTCCTTTAACCTGTCTTTTATGTTCAGCTTGTACTGCTACAACTCTTCTTCCATTACTAAAACTTTCATCTATATCTGCAGTATAACCTGCTTTGGTTAATTTGGAAATTACTTTCTCAAACATTCTTCGCAGTTCATTCCGCTTGCGGTATAAACTCATTCTTATTCTGCTCAAATCCTCACTGGCATTATCTTTTACTGTTCCGGTTTCATCTAACACATCATCAATCAACTCAATAATTATTTTCTCGTAGTAAGTATTACTGATAACTTTTTCCAATGCACCGTAAGCCAGTCTTCTTTCATTATCAAACCATCTGAAAATATTTTCTATGTTGACCGTAAGTTTTCTTAACGATAGTATTTCCTCGCCGGTTAATGTTGCACCCGGAATGCTTAACAATTTTATTTCGCGAAGAACATTGCCTGTAAAATCGTGCGGAAAATATTGTGATTGCAGCAACAATAATTTATACTCATACGATTGTTGTAAATCAACATCAATAAACTCTTTACGTGTATGCAAACGCAGTTCAGCAGCCTTTTCTTTTGCATAATTTGTTTTTGCATGTTCAGAAAGTAACTGCTTTATTTTATCAAACTCTAACTGTACTGTAGCCGATTCGGGATATAACCTCATACCAATAAAAAATGATGGCAAAGGTAATGGCAGGGTTTATTTGGCAATAAGTTTATGATTCAGTAAAAATCATTCCTTTTACAGATGGTATTAACAGTAACCTGAAAAAAGAGTAAATAACATATACCGCATGAAAAAATAACAATGCAAGAAATAATACCGACATGAGCATCATATGATCATTCCAGTTATCATAGCTGGGCGGTGGCAAAATGCTTGTTTGCCATTGCGGTGCAATAAAAGGTGTTTGAAAGCAGGTTACTATAAGGCTAATAGTTGTAATTGTTATTACTGATGAATAAAAGAATAATGTGTTTTGATGAATGGTTCCTTTTTTTCGCAAGAGCTTGCTTATAATAAAAGAAAGTACAACCAAAACACCAGCTACTATCATTAAAACCTCATAATCCAAACCGGTTTTATCTTGCCAGTATGTTAAATTCTGAATACCGTCGTGCCAGTAAAATGCAAGAAATGAGAATGAAAGAATAGACAAAATAGCCAGATAGTTTTCGGCTCTTACTACTGTTTTAATAAGCATGAGTTTCTTAAGGGTTAGCTTGAATGAAATTTATCGGTCATTTCATCGGCTATTGAATCGGCTATTAACACCTTGCTTTTCAAAAGATAATAAATTTTTGTAGTAAAATTACTACAAAATTTTTCTACTATTTTACTACTAAATTACTTTTTTATTAAGATTAGGTGACTATTCTAAAATTACCGATAGACACAATTTAGGCTTGTTTAATTTAATGTGATGAAAACGAAATGAAAGCTGCACAAAACCTTTCCCGCATGCTAAAAGATGATTTTAACTTACCTTGTTAAAAATTAGTGAACGCTGAATTTTGAGTGAAAGGAAGAGTAATCAACTTCGTATATATCTCATCAAACCATTTAACAAAAAGATTGTTTTTTAAACTGACAATTATAATTCCATGCAAAAAATATCATTCACATTACTACTGGCATTAAGCACATTAATTTCATGTGCTCAAAATAAAAACAAGCAAAAAGAAAAAAATATGAATACGGCAACAATACCTGCCAATGCTAAAGTGGCTTATTTTGGTGAAGGGTGCTTTTGGTGTACTGAGGCTTTCTTTCAAAGATTAGAAGGTGTAATTAGTGTAACAAGTGGTTATGGGGGCGGACATGTTGCAAACCCAAGCTATGAGCAGGTTTGCGATAAAGCAACAGGACATGCCGAGATTACTAAAATTGTTTATGACCCTGAAAAAATTACCTACGATGAGTTGCTGGAAGTATTCTGGAAAACACACGACCCAACAACGCTTAACCAACAAGGTGCAGATAAAGGCCCGCAATACCGCAGCGTAGTTTTTTATTTAACTGATGAAGAAAAACAGAAAGCCGAACACTATAAAACAGAATTAGATAAAAGCGGAGCATGGAGCAAACCGATTGTTACCGCTATTGAGCCCTTTAAGAATTTTTATCCTGCGGAATTGTATCATCAGAATTATTACAATGATAATCCTGATCAAGGTTATTGTGCTTTTGTAATAAGACCTAAGGTTGAGAAATTTGAAAAAGTGTTTAAGGATAAATTGAAGAAACATTAATTGATTTGAAAGTCTGTTAGTTCGAAAGTCGAATAAGCTAATAGAAAGATTTAGTTATTCTTTCCGGCTTACAGACTTGCGGACTTTTAGGCTAACAACTATTTTACTTTCACTCGCCTCAACTCCAATAAATTCAATCCATTCGGCTTTAAGTCAATTACATTTTTATTTACAAAGTGAATAGCTTCATCATAAAAAATAGGTACTACAGGTGCATCATTAATTACTAGTTGATCCATTTGCCTGTATAAAGTATAACGAACAGAATCGTTTGTTTCCTGCAAAGCTTTTTCATATAACAAATCGAATTGAGGATTTTTATAACGTGTATAATTCGGCGGTGCCGGGTTTTTACTGTAAAATACGCTCATATAGTTTTCTGCATCGGGGTAATCTGCAATCCAGCTTCCTCTGAAGAATAATGCCTGCGATTTTGCTGTTTGTTCCAATAACAAACTTTTTTGTACTACTTCAACCTGCACATTCAAGCCAACTTCTTCACATTGCTTCGCAACAAAACTGGCTATATCTGCATAGTTTGCAATTGTTAATAATTTTATAGGTGTGTTGAGTTTTTTATAATCAATACTTTTTAATAAAGCCTTTGCCTTTTGCGGATTGTATTCATATCCTTTAACCAATGCTGCATTTCTGCTGGGTAAGCCACCCGGCACAAAACCCGCATTGGCAGGCGTTCCTATACTGTTTCGCATATACATCATTAACTGTTCCCGGTTAATGCAATAGTTAATGGCTTGCCTTACAGCTTTCAATTGTAACGGGCTTTCTTTTACCAACTCATTCTGTTCATCCACTAAAATTCCCAAGTATTCAATGTTTAAATAAGCATGTTTATTCAACACAATTTTATCTTTCCATGCATCCCGCAATTCTCCTTTTTTGGTTAATACTTCATCTTTAAAAGAACCGTCAATATCATTTATAAAACTCAATTTACCTTGCCTGAACTGTAAAAATTCTGTTGCCTTATTATCAAAAAATGAAACTTTTATTGCATCTAAATAAGGCAGTTGTTTTCCCTGTTCATCATGCTCCCAATAATGATTGTTTTTATGCAGAATTAAAGCTTGTCCTTCTTCCCATGCAACAAATTGAAACGGGCCTGTACCGCAAGGGTGCCTTCTGAAATCTTTCCCGTATTGCTCAACTGCTTCGTGTGCTACAATGCTGCAATACTGCATTGATAAAATACCTAATATCGGATTAAACGGACGAATCAATTTTAATTGAAAAGTGCTGTCGTTCAATGCTGTAAAGGGTTGCACACTATCAACACGATTATTAAAAATCCATGCCCCACTGCTGGCTGTTTGTTTATCAATAATTCTTTTAAAAGAAAAAATAATATCGTTAGCAATTAATTTTCTGCCTTTACCTTTTTCAAAAACAGCATCATCATGAAAAAAAATACTATCACGCAAATGAAAAGTATAAACCAATCTATCTGCACTCACCTCCCAACTTTTCGCTAATGATGGTACAATATTCAGGTTCGTATCTACTTCCACCAATGTGTTATACAATTGATGTGCAGTCCACATGACCTGTTGGTTCTTGGCAAATGCAGGGTCAAGTGTAGCCAACCCTGTACTTTCATTATAATAAAAAATCTGTTGCTTGTTTTTTTGTTTGTTGTTACAGGAGTAAAAAAGCAATAGTCCACAGACCATTGTCCATAGACCATGGACTATAGACCATTGACCATTGACTTTCTTTTTCATCTCGCCGAATATCTTACTTTTAGTCAGTAAAGAAAATTTTATTCTTTTGTAACCAACTACATTACTACTATGATACTTCTGTTGCGTCGCACACTTTTACTTTCTGTAATACTATGCAGCATTAAAGCAACTGCACAATTAGGTGTAAATAAAAATCAATTTACACACGCCGATACTTTACGCGGTACACTCAACGAAAACAGAACATGGTGGGATGTATTGAGATACGATATAACCGTTAAACCCAACTTTGAAACAAAAGAGATTGAAGGAAATGTAAAAATTGTTTATTCTTCAAAAATGGTTTTTGATATCAAGAATAAAGAAAAAGATAAGATAAAGGCCGCTAAAATAATACTTGGAAAAGATGCTGTTCACATGCAAATAGATTTGCAACAACCATTAATAATTGATTCCATTATTACGGATGATTTTATGATTGTTGGCTCACACAATAAAATGAGGCTTGAAGGAACTACTACCTCCAAATTGAATTTTACCAGAACAGATAATGTTGCTATAATTAATATGACCGGAAATCATGTAGTTAAAAACCCCGGTGCAACAAAAGACTCAATAACAATCTACTACCACGGTAAACCCCGCGAAGCAATCCGCCCACCTTGGGATGGTGGTTGGATTTGGAAAAAAGATGACAAAGGCAGACCATGGATAAGTGTTGCTGTACAAGGCTTAGGAGCCAGTGCATGGTATCCTTGTAAAGACCATCAAAGTGATGAGCCAGATAATGGAGCATCATTAACTATTATTGTTCCTGATAGTTTAATGGCTGTTGGTAATGGAAGATTAATAAAACAAACTCATCTTAAAGATTATTTACTTCCGGATGATATTGTATTTGCATCTGCCGATTACGTTTCAAAAAAACCAACAAAGGAAGATACAATAAATCATCAGCCCTTGGGTATTTACAGATGGGAAGTAAAAAATCCAATCAACAATTATAATATCATTCCATACATAGGTAAGTATGTAAATTTTACAGATACTTTAATGGGTTTAAAAGGTAAATTAGATTTAAGCTATTGGGTATTGGATTATAATGTAGAAAAAGCCAAAGAACAGTTTAAACAAGCCAAATTAATGTTGCGTGCATTTGAGTATTGGTTTGGCCCTTATCCTTTTTATGAAGACGGTTATAAGTTGGTAGAAGCACCTCATTTAGGTATGGAACATCAGAGTGCAGTAGCTTATGGCAATAAATATCAAAACGGTTATCTGGGCAGAGATTTAAGCGGAACTGGCTGGGGCAATAAATGGGATTTTATTATTGTACATGAAAGCGGTCATGAATGGTTTGCCAACAGCATTACCAGTAAAGATTTGGCAGATATGTGGGTACATGAAGGCTTTACCAACTACAGCGAAACATTGTTCACCGAATATTATTATGGTAAAGAAGCCGGTACAGATTATAATGTCGGTAGCAGAAGAAGCATCAGAAATGATATTCCGATTATAGGCCCATATGGTGTAAATAAAGAAGGAAGTGGTGATATGTACCCAAAGAGCGGTGCTATGTTGCACAGCATTCGCCATGCTATAGATAACGACGAAAAATTCAGGCAAATATTAATCGGTTTAAACAAAACCTTTTATCATAAAACCGTTACCACGCAAGAAATAGAGGCTTATATCAATCAGGAATCAAGTTATAATTTCTCCAAAATATTCGACCAATATTTAAGAACGGTACAAATACCAACATTGGAGTTTTATAAAGACAGTATTGCATCAACTCTTACCATAAAATACAGTAGTTGTGTGGAAGGATTTAATTTACCGGTTGTTATTACTTCAACACATAAAAAAATCATTCCTTCAGAAAAATGGCAAACCATTCAACTGAACGCTGAGGAATTACAATGGTTTACCAAAGCTAATATTGAGCGAATGTTTTACATTAAAACCAAACAATTAGAAGCTAAACCGTAACATTGCTTTGTATGAGCATACGCAAGAAGTCAATCATATCAAGTGTTTTGGTTTATCTGGGTTTTTTAATAGGAGCAGTTAATACTTATTTCTATTCAAGAACAGGTTGTTTTACGCCCGATCAATTCGGGTTAACTAAAGTATTTTTTGACCTTGCACAAAACATGTTTGCTTTTGCAGGCTTAGGTGTAATACCTGTAGTATATAAATTCTATCCTTATTACAAAGACAATCTGGAACATCATAAAATTGATTTGCTTACCTGGGCAATGGTAACTGCATTCATCGGTTTTATTATTGTGCTGGTATGCGGTATTTATTTTGAGCCATTAATTGCAAGAAAATTTTCTGCCAACTCAAAACTATTGGTTGATTATTATTACTGGGTTTTTCCGTTTGCATTGGGCATGTTATTGTTTTCTGTTTTAGAAGGCTTTAGCTGGGCAGTAAATGAAGCAGTAATTTCTAATTTTTTAAAAGAAACCTTATTAAGGCTTATTACAACCGTTTTTATTCTGTTATACTATTTCAAACTCATCAACTTTAATACATTTATTTACGGCTTTGCTTTTTTATACCTTTTCATTTTTGTATTTCTTTTCATTTACCTGAAATGGGTTAAAAAATTACCACTAAGCTTTACGGTAAGCAGGGTAACTAAAAAGTTTAAGAAGAAAATGTTTGCCATGCAATCGCTTATTTTTAGTGGTACGGTAATTATGTCAATAGCTGCAACTATTGACAGCATTGTAATTGCAGGCTTCAATGGTTTAACAGCAGTAGGTGTTTTTGCATTTGCACAATACGGGGCTAACTTAATTCAGGTGCCGCAAAGAAGTATTCAACCGGTAGCAGCGGGTGTTTTATCAAGAGCATGGAAAGATAAAAATATGGCAGAAGTATTTCGTATCTACCAACGTTCATGCATTAATCTGCTGATACTTTCCTTATTCATATTCGGTAATCTTTGGCTCAACATAAAACAGGGTATGCAATTGGTAAGCATACAGAAAGATTTTGATGCCGGAATGAGTACATTGTTGGTTTTATCACTTGCCAGAATTATTGATGCAGGTACTGGCTTAAACAGTTTTGTAATCAATACTTCAACCCGCTGGCGTTTCGATTTTTTAAGTGGTTTATTTCTGTTGGCTTTTCGTTTACCGCTTACCTGGTATTTAATTAAACATTATGGTATTATCGGCTCCGCATTTGCCGATTTAACTGCAGTAACGCTTTACAATTTTGTACGATATGAATTTTTAAGAAGGGAATTTAACATGCAGCCTTTTACTGTTAAAACTTTATATGCCATAGTGCTGGCATTGGCTGCATACTATAGCAGTTATTATTTGTTGACTAATGTAAACGGCTGGTTGGGAATTTTTGCAAGATCATTTGTATTCTCTGCCTTAATAATTGCGGGTACATTTTATTTACAACTTACTCCCGATGCTGCACAGTTATTAGATAATTTGAAGAAGAGGTTTGGAAGTAGAAAATAGAAAATGGAAAGTAGGAAATTAAGAAGCGAAATATAATATCTATCTTTTGTCTTTTAACTCTTGCCCCCCTTCTTCTGACTATCATTTAACTACTCTCCCACCACCTACAAACCTTTGTTTCCAGTAAGGTTCATTTAAATCATTAATAATAACCCCACTGCTTGTTGACGCATTAAAAAATTTATTGTTGGTTACATAAATACCTACATGCGTTATACGCCTGCTGCTGCTTCCAAAAAAAACCAAATCGCCTTCTTTCAATTCATCATTATCAATTCTTTCACTTTGGTCGTATTGCTCCTGTGCAGTTCTGGGTAAAGAAATATTATACACACTCTGCATCATTAAAGCAGTAAAACCGGAGCAATCAATACAGTTTTTAGTATTGCCACCCAAACAATATTTCGTTCCCCACCATTCTTCCATTTTTTGCAATAAAGCCACATTGGTTAATCGTTCAACAGTTGCATCTAACATTATTGCGTATTTTAACTGCAACCAATTAGCCTTTTCAATATTCCAATTTTTAACCTCTGCATCTGGGTTCGTTTTGCTTACTTCAACTTTATTTTTTGCACTACCGGTATTGTGTTTGGATGTAACTATTGTTCCAGGAGTAACTTCTATCCCATCAATAAAATTGGGCTTCCCATTTACTTTTTTAACGGGAGTTTTAGCTGTTGTTTTTGTTTTGCCGGCGGCTGTATGTGTAGTTTTACAGCTTGCAAAAGCAAACAATATCAGAATAGAAAAAGTATAGTAGTATAATTTCATAGAAGTCTGCAAAATAAGCCTGTAATGTCATTCAGCAGAAAACCTGCACAATTTCTTCACAACGCTTAAAAAGAATTTCTATTGTGGATAATTGAAAGTTTTACAAACGCTTCACAAAAACGATATTTGAATTTGGCAAATCAGAAATCAGAAATTAAAATCAGAAATTGTTCATGTGCCGATTTTCACACTTACACGTTCATACACAATATTCGTTATTAGACGGTGCTGCTTCTATAGATAGTCTATACAAAAAAGCAGCAAAGGATAATATGCCGGCATTGGCTATAACCGACCATGGCAACATGTTTGGTGCTTTTGAATTTGTGGCTCAGGCCTGGAAAAATACAAAAGTTGTTGGAACAGATGCTAACGGAAAAGATATACTGGAACCCGCCATAAAACCGATAGTTGGTTGTGAGTTTTATGTGGTGAAAGATAGACACGCAAAGGTTTTTACTAAAGGTGAAAAAGATAATCGCTATCATCAGGTTTTATTGGCAAAAAATAAAATTGGTTATCAGAATTTAGTTAAGTTGACTTCATTAGGTTTTATTGAAGGCATGTACAGTAAATATCCGAGAGTTGATAAAGAGTTGATTGAAAAATACCATGAAGGCTTAATTGCAACAACCTGCTGTTTGGGTGCTTATGTTCCGCAAACCATTTTACATGAAAATGAAGCAGCTGCTGAAAAAGAGTTTAAGTGGTGGTTAGATTTATTCGGTGATGATTATTATGTAGAAATTCAACGCCATAATTTAAAAGAGCAGATTGAAGTAAATGAAGTGTTGCTGAAGTTTGCCAAGAAACATAACGTTCCCGTTATTGCAAGTAATGATAGCCATTATACAGATAAAGATGATTATAATGCCCATGATATTTTACTCTGCATCAATACAGGTGAAAAGCAAGCTACGCCGGGTTTAGATGATTTTACAAATGATGAAACCACTTCTAAAAAAGGACGCTTCAAATTCCCTAACGACCAATTCTATTTTAAAACAACTGAAGAGATGAAACAACTCTTCATCGATATTCCTGAAAGTATTGATAACACCAATGCCATTGTAGATAAGGTGGAAGTATTGAATTTGAAGAAAGATATTTTATTGCCTGCATTCCCTATTCCGCAATCATTTAAAATTCATGCCGATGATAACCTTAACCAATGGGAATATCTGAAACATATTACTTACAAAGGTGCTAAACAACGTTATGGCGAAATTGAAAGCAGTACACAGGAAAGAATAGACTTTGAATTATTCACCATTAAAACAATGGGCTTTGCAGGTTACTTTTTAATAGTAAGTGATTTTATTAAAGCAGGCAGAGATATGGGTGTATTTGTTGGCCCGGGGCGTGGCTCTGCTGCAGGCTCTGTCGTGGCTTACTGTATTGGTATTACGAATATCGACCCGATTAAATATAATTTGCTTTTTGAGCGTTTCTTAAATCCTGATAGAAAGTCAATGCCCGATATTGACACGGATTTTGATGATGAAGGCAGACAAAAAGTAATTGATTATGTAGTGCAGAAATATGGTAAGGCTCAGGTTGCACAAATTATTACTTACGGTACCATGGCTGCCAAAAGCAGTATTAAAGATGTTGCCCGTGTAATGGATTTACCATTACCTGAAAGCAATGCTTTAGCCAAATTGGTAAGTGATAAACCTGGTACTGAATTAGAAAAAATTTTACATGCACCATTAACAGCAAAAGAAGGCGAGAAAAGTTTAGAAGAAAAAGGCTATACGCCTGAAGATATTGAAAACGCTAAACGCTTACGTGAAATTTATAACGGCAATGCAAATGATTTGCGTTATAAAGTTTTGCATGAAGCTGAACGTTTGGAAGGAAGTGTTCGCAACACAGGTATTCATGCTGCAGGTATTATCATTGCACCAAAAGATTTAACTGAATTAATTCCTGTTGCAACAGCCAAAGATTCTGATTTGTGGGTTACACAAATTGAAGGAAGTACCATAGAAGAAGCCGGTGTAATTAAGATGGACTTTTTGGGATTGAAAACCTTATCTATTCTTAAAACAGCATTGGAACTCATTAAACACAATCACAATATTGAAATTGATTTGGATAATATTCCTTTGGATGATGAAAAAACCTATCAATTATATCAACGTGGTGAAACCAACGGTACCTTTCAGTTTGAAAGTGTGGGCATGCAGAAATATTTGCGTGAATTAAAGCCCGACCAATTTGCAGATTTAATTGCCATGAACGCCTTGTACCGTCCGGGCCCGATTGCATACATTCCCAACTTTATTGCACGTAAACACGGCAGAGAAAAAATTGTATATGATATTCCTGAAATGGAAGAATACTTAGCAGAAACTTATGGTATTACGGTGTATCAGGAACAGGTAATGTTGTTAAGTCAAAGTTTAGGTGGCTTTACCAAAGGTGATGCTGATGTTTTGCGTAAAGCAATGGGTAAAAAGCAAAAAGCAGTGTTGGATAAAATGAAAGAAAAATTCATTAAAGGGGCTACTGCCAAAGGCCATCCTGCTGATAAATTAGAAAAAGTGTGGACAGACTGGGAAGCATTTGCACAATATGCTTTTAATAAATCGCATTCCACCTGCTATGCATTGGTAGCTTATCAAACAGTTTATTTAAAAGCCCATTATCCCAGTGAATACATGAGTGCCGTATTAAACCATGCAGGCAGTATTGACAAGATTACTTTCTTCATGGAAGAGTGTAAACGAATGGGTATAAAAGTGTTAGGCCCGGATATTAATGAAAGTATCAAAGGCTTTTCGCCCAACACAAAAGGTGAAATTCGTTTTGGCATGGGTGGCTTAAAAGGTGTGGGCGAAAATGCTATTGAAAATATTATTGATGAAAGAAAGAAGAACGGAATCTATACAGATATTTTCGATTTTGCGAAACGCATCAATCAGCGTAGCGTAAATAAAAAGTCGATGGAAAGTTTAGCTTACAGCGGTGCCTTCGATTGTTTTACACAATTTCACAGGGCTCAATATTTTCATATACCTGACGGAGATAAAACAACAGGGTTGGAAAAAATTATCGGTTATGCACAAACTAAAAATTCTGTAGCCGGCAGCAGTAATACTTTGTTCGGAAGTTTATCGGATGCTATGGAAATTCCTGTACCTAAAATTCCTAACAGAGAACCCTGGACATTAACTGAAAAGTTGGAATATGAAAAAGAAGTAACGGGTATGTTTATGAGCGGGCATCCGTTAGACCATTTTAAATTTGAGTTGAAATATTACAACATTGTTCCACTGAATGATTTTAATGAAATTAAGGAAAGCAGCACATTAGCTCAGGCAAATCTCAGTAAAACCTTACGCATTGCGGGTTTGGTGATAGATGCACAACATCGGGTAACTAAAACAGGAAGAAATTTCGGCATCTTAACCATTGAAGATTTTAATGGCAAAACAGAGCTGGCTTTATGGAGTGATGATTACATGAAGTTTACCAATTACTTAGATAAAGGAAAGAATTTATTAATAACAGGTTTCTTTAAAACAGGTTGGAAAAAAGAAGGTGAGCCTGATAAATATGAGTTTAAAATTACTTCTATCAACTTATTAGAAACAGCCAAACAAACACTAACCAGGAGTATTGAGATAAGCATGCATGTAGCTTCTGTAAATGAGGAAATGGTAACTTTTTTTGATAAGAATATTAAAAGCAATCCGGGTAAATCTTCCTTACGTTTTAACATTGTTGAACCTACTGAAAATTTAGTGGTGAGTTTATTTAATAACGACAGAGGCTTTAGCATGAATGAAGACATGGCTGAATATTTATTAAATAATCCCGATGTGGAAGTTAGTGTTGGTTTGGCGGGGTAATGCTTTTAAAAACATTTAACAATTATATTGCAGCAATATTTTCTGTAATACGTCTTATTGTTAAAAACCCTGCCATGACTTTTAAAAAACTATGCTTCCTGTTGCTTTTATTTACAACAACTTCATCAGTTAAGCTTAAAGCACAAACGGCTGCTAAATCTGTTTATGCAGAGTTATTCGGGCCTGGATTTGCAAGTATTAATTTTGATAGCAGGTTCACTGCAAAAGAAGATGGAATAGGTGGCAGAATTGGTTTTAGCGGTTTTAACACCGGCAACCAAACAGTTTTCTTCTTTCCGGCAGGTTTAAATTATCTTGTTGGAAAAGATGAAAAACATTATTTTGAAATGGGTGGTGGTGCTACATTCATGACATCTTCTCAAACTATTTTCAATAATAATAAAAGTTCATCTGCATTTGGATATCTACAATTAGGTTACAGAATGCAACCAAAAAACGGTGGTTATACTTTCAGAGTAAACATGACGCCCGTTTTCGGAAGAGGCTTCTTTATTCCTTATTATTTTGGTATTTCTTTCGGCTATAAATTTTAATTTGTATAAGTAACGCTTATAGTATTGATAGATATTGCTGCATAGCGATAAGAACGTACAAGTGTGCGACGCAACTAAGGTTGAATTAATAACTAACAGCTGAGTACATAATAGAAAAGCCTCGTATTTAACGAGGCTTCACGATTAATTATCTTCTTCTGTAATATCCTCCATAACCAGGATAATGGCCATTTCTTCCGAACCTAATAAAAGAAGGCCTTACATAAATTACATTGGGTGCATAGTAAGGGTAGTAATAAGGGTCTTGCACAATTACCTGAGGTACTACCTGTACGGGTGCTGCAACCGGTGTCTGCACAACAACTGGAGCCTGTTGTTGAGTGCTATCAACAACAACCGGTGGCTGAGGTGCCACTACAACAGGCGGGGCAGCAACAATAACTCTTGGTGCTACCATAATTCTTCCGTAAGGATAATAGTAACGCGGATAACCTAAATTTAAACCGATACCGATACGAACCTGTGCCTGTGTTTTAAGAGAAATAAGTAACGCTGATGATAACACAGCAATTGCTAAAAACTTTTTCATTGCCTGATTTTTAATTAGTTAAACGAATCATCATGCAGTAAGGTTATATGAAATTATAATCCTCTTTTTTTATAACCAAAAAGCAATTGTTAAAAAATTAAAGTTTCCTAAATATTACTCTGCCCAACTCATTGTATAACCTTTGTTTTCTATTTCCAATGCTTGTTTGGTTAACATTAACGGGTGAAATGTATCAACCATTACAGCTAATTCTTTTGTTTCTTTAGCACCGATACTTTTTTCAACTGCTCCAGGGTGCGGGCCATGCGGTATGCCTGCAGGATGCAGTGTTAGCATACCTCTTGTTACATTTTTTCTGCTCATAAAATCTCCATCCACATAATACAATAATTCATCGCTGTCAATGTTAGAATGATTGTATGGAGCGGGTATTGCCTGCGGATGATAATCATATAATCTGGGCACAAAACTGCATACCACAAAATTGTTGGCTTCGAAAGTTAAATGCACCGGCGGCGGCTGATGTACCCTGCCTGTGACAGGTTCAAAATCATGAATACTAAAAGCAAAGGGATAGCAGCATCCATCCCACCCTACTACATCGAATGGATGCGTAGCATAATGCAAGCTATATAAAACATTTTTCTTTTTTGTTTTAATAATAAAATCTCCTTTTATATCCAGTGTTTGCAGATTTTCAGGAATACGGATATCTCTTTCGCAATAAGGTGAATGTTCTAATAGCTGACCGTTTTTACTGGTGTACTTTTTGGGATAACGATAAGGCGAAAAACTTTCAACAATAAACAACCTGTTATTATCATTATCAAACTGAATCTGATAAATAGTTCCTCTTGGTATAATTAAATAATCACCGTAAGCGAAAGAAAGTTCACCGTATTGCGTTAAGAGTTTTCCTGTTCCTTCATGAATAAAAATTAGTTCATCAGCATCTGCATTCTTATAAAAATAATTATGCATACTTTGTTGCGGTGCTGCAAATGCAATCTGGCAATCGTTATTCACTAAAATATGTTGACGGCTTTGCAAATAATCTTTTTGCGGTTGAATATGAAAGCCTTCAAAGCTTCGGTGTTGCAGCATTTTTTCTTCTGCTATTTGCGGTGCAGCGTTTATCGGTTCATCTGTTTGAATAATTTGTGTTGGCGGATGAATATGATACAGTAATGAATAATCGTTACTGAACCCTTCTGTTGAAAATAATTGTTCGGAATATAATTGTCCGTTTGGTTGACGAAATTGTGTATGACGTTTATGGGGAATACTACCCACTGATATATAATGAGGCATACAATTGTAGATTTATGATGTACGATATACGATTTAAAAACCGGAGCCGCTGAATTATTAATGATTCACGACTAACATTTTTTAAATGCTCAATTCTAATGAGGATAATAAGAAAACATATTTCCATTTTCTTTTATCAATCCAATATGTAAAGTTTCGTTTGAATGGCATTGGTAAATCGTTGTTGTAAAGTTAGTTAGTTATTGAATGAGAAATGATGCATAAAGAACAGAAAGTATAAGTGTCCATTGGACTCCTTTGGAGAGTGATACTTCAACTTCGCTCAGTACAGGCTGCACAGGTGATACCATAAAAACGATTGAAGATTTTATAATAAAATTACTGCACTTATGCACATGAAAATGTGCAGAACCCTTGCTTTTACTGTGTTTTTAGCCTGCGATTAACATGCGAAACTGTTGTATAACAAAGGCTGTAAAAATTTGTAAAATGGTGTTTAGTGAAAGTATATTTGATTTATCAATGATTAACGGAAGTCTTGCAAAAGAAAGAAGGGAAATCAAAGATTGAGCTGAAGCCGAAAGGCAGCAAGCAAAAAAGGAAGTAAGGAAGCTTGCAAAAGAAAACCTGCTTACTTAAAAGGGTTAAAGAATCTGAAAAGAAACGAAAACCCGAATAAAGAAATCGGAAACTAAGGAATCTGAAATCTTTATCATGAAAGCAGCAAGTAAATCGAAAGAAATACAGCAGCTTTCAAAACCGGAAGAAACGCAAGTGGAAAGCCGGGAGGTGAGGAAGCCTTACGGTGATAATCACTTCAAAAAACAGGATAAGGAATGGTAACACATTCACGAAGCCTGCTGAAAAAACGGGGCTGTAAAGCAACGAAGTTCAGAAGGGTAAAAGAAGTTTGCAAAAACAAGAATTACCCACGGGATACATTTCAAACTATAAAAAGAATGAAACTCCCGCTGTAAGCAAAGCCTTCAAAAAGCAAAGCTTACAGGAAAAATTGATGAGTTAAAACCCGCAAGGGTGTTGACTCTTCAAAGGAAGCATCGGGTTAGTAAGTATACGGGCGTAAGCAATGAAACCTGTAGAACACTTAACTTGGTGCTTTCTTTTTTTATTACAGATTGAAGTAGTTAATGATGATTTAATTCTTTGAACTTATTGCTATATCCTAATGCCTATCTTCTTTGTATGTTACAGTATATTTGATATATGCAACACATTCTTTTAATAGGTGCAGGAAAATCTGCCACAGTTTTAATTGATTATCTTAAAAATTTAGTTCAGGAAAAAAATTGGCAATTAACGGTTGCTGATAATAGTTTGGACTTAGCTGAAAAAAAAGTTGGTAATCATAGTTTTACCAAAGCTGTTCAGTTAGACATTGCTAATGCTGATGAGAGAAAGGCATTGATTGAGCAATCAACCTTAGTTATTTCTATGCTGCCGGCTAACCTGCATTATTTAGTTGCTGTTGATTGTGTTGCTTTTAATAAAAATTTATTAACTGCCTCTTATGTTAGTGAAGGATTAAAAGATTTAGAAGAAGCAATAAAAAATAAGGGCTTATTGTTTTTGTGTGAAATGGGATTAGACCCGGGCATTGATCATATGAGTGCCATGCAAATGATTGATGCTATTAAAGCAAAAGGTGGCGTAATTACTTCTTTTAAATCGCATTGCGGTGGTTTGGTTGCCCCTGAAAGTGATGATAATCCCTGGCATTATAAAATAAGCTGGAACGCCCGAAACATAGTGCTGGCAGGCAAAGCAGGAGCTGTTTATAAAGAGAATAATGAAATAAAAAATATACCGCATGAAGCATTGTTTGATGCTACGAATATGGTAAGTATTAATGAAAATGAAACATATACTTACTATGCCAATAGAGATTCATTAAGCTATATTCCCTTATATGGTTTAGAAACCTGCAGCAACTTTATACGCACCACTTTACGACACCCTGATTTTTGTTCAGGCTGGAAAAATGTGATTGATTTAAAATTAACCAATGAAGAAAAAGTTTATGAAACAGACGGCATGAGTATTCAGCAATTCTTCTTAGAGCATTTTCAAAAGCATGGTTTTAGTGATTGGCTGAATAATATGCTTACACAAAAATTAGATGCAGCCAAACAAATGATGGAGCAATTAATGCACTTAATGGAAGCAGAAGAAGCGGCTGTAGAACATGGTGAAGAACCTGATGAAAGTTTTATGATGGTTGATGAAAAAGGACAACTAAACACAATTGAACTGGAAGACATCAAAACAAAAGCTGCCGAAGCCATTGCTGTTAATATGCATGGTGCCAACTTAAGTGTAAAGCAGTTATTTTTTTTAGGTATGGATGATGATGAAACACTGATTAATAAAGGGCTTTGCAGTGCCGCTGATGTATTACAGTTTATAATGGAAACAAAATTAGCTTTAGCAAAAGACGATAAAGACATGATTGTTATGCTGCATGAAATTGAGTATGAAATCGAGGGTCAAAAGTCAAAAGTCAAAAGTTTATTAAAAGTTATGGGTGAAGATGCTGCTTATACAGCAATGGCCAAAACAGTCGGGCTTCCTTTAGGTATTGCTGCCAGATTAATTTTAGAAGGAAAAATTAAAGAGACAGGGTTGCACATTCCTACAACTGCCAATATTTACGAACCTGTATTAGAAGAGTTGAAGGAGAATGGAATTGTGTTTGAGGAGTTGTGGCAATAACGGATTTATGCAATATATTTAGTAATTATCTCAACCCTAATTAATACTATAATGAATAATATAACGCAACAAATTATAGAATTAGAAAAGAAACTTGATTCATTAAGATTAAAACAAAGGCTTTTAGAAGATAATTTTTATGCAATTCAATCTGAAATAAAATTATTAAAAAATAAGGCACTAAAATCTGAAGATTCAATCTCAGACATTACAGAAAAGTTAGTAAAAGCAGATTCAACCAATCAACTAGATAAGATTAATGAAGTACAACAATTTCAGCCTCTACAAAAACCAATTCAATCACCAAAAAAAGTAAATAATAATTCAAAACAATTAGAAGATTTTATTGGCACCAACTTAATTAGTAAAATTGGAATTCTGGTTACTGTAATTGGAGTTTTTATTGGTGCTAAGTATGCTATAGATAAAGATTTAATAAGCCCTGCACTTAGAATTATTTTAGGATACCTAATGGCTTTGGGATTAATTGTAGTTGCTTTAAGACTTAAAACAAAGTATGAAAATTTCAGTGCAGTATTATTAAGCGGAGGTGTTACTATTTTATACTTCATTTCATTTATTGCATTCAGTTTTTATGCTCTATTTTCAAGAGAAGTTGCATTTGGTATTATGCTTATTACAACTGCATTTGCTGTTGTAATGGCCATTAAATACAATCAAAAAATTATTGCTTTATTAGGGCAGGTTGGGGCTTATGCAATTCCATTCTTATTAAGTGATGGCAGCGGGAAAATAGCCATACTGTTTACATACATGGCTATTATTAATATAGGAATACTGATACTTGCTTTTCAAAAAGACTGGAAGCTTGTTTACAGAGTAGCTTTTTGCACCAGCTGGCTTATTTATCTTATAACTTGTTTGTTTTCTAATACACAAGAAACCTATTTCACTATAAAAATCATTTTTTTATCTATTCACTTTATTACATTTTACATAACATTTCTGGCATATAAAATCATCAAAAAAGAACTTTATAATCTTTTAGAGATAGGAACACTATTGATGAACTCGATTATATATTTTTCAGTTTCTTTCTCTTTATTTACAGACCACTACAGCTCCAATACTGCTCTTACCGTATTTACGCTTTTTAATGCTGCGGTTCACTTAGCAGCCGGTTTTTCCATTTTCAAAATGAAACTGGCAGACAATACAGTTTATCTATTTCTCTTAAGCTTGGGAATTGCATTTGTTACCATTGCTGTACCTGTTACTTTTAAAGAAAACTGGATAACAATATTGTGGATTATTGAAGCAACTGCTCTTTGCTTTATTGGTTTTAAAGCCAAAAGAAGTTTATATTTGAATTTAGGTATCCTGTTAATCGCTCTCGCATGTTTCAGTCTTTTTATAGATTGGAATACGCATTATGGTTTTGTATGGATAAATAACTTTTCTGTAAAAAGCGTCAGAGCTTTTGCAAATTTTAATTTCCTTTCTACACTTCTTTTCTGCTCATGTCTGGCTTATATCAGTTTAATAGGTAATCGAAATAGTGAAACCAAGCCTTATATCTCAGAATTTTTTAGCCTTATTACTCCTCTTATCTTTCTGGGAATATTATACCTGGGCGTTTATTTTGAAATTTGCCTGTTGTGGCACGACCTTCATGCAAATTATAATAATTTTATTCGGACTGATAATTTCAAATCTATTAGCCTGATTTTATACAGTGCTCTTTTTGTACTAATCGGATTAATATTGAATGTACATCGTTTTAAAAACAAGCTTGCTTCGGGACTTTTTATCGGAGGTGCATTATTAGTTACAGTTTATTCATTAACTGAAGGATTAAGGGTTATTGGAGATTTGCGTCAAGACTATTTATCAAAACATGAAGGTAATATTATATGGATGCTTGGAATTAGGTATTTTGTTTTTGCAGCTATAGCATGTTTGCTTATTTATGTAAAAAAAGGAAAAGACATTTTTATTCATTCAAAAGATGTTTCAAAAATATTTTCTTCACTCTTCAACATTACTTTACTTACAATTATCTGCAATGAGTTTATTCATTGGATGGATATAGATGGTTATAAGAATCAATATAAATTAGGGCTTAGCATAATTGCGGGTTTATATGCCTTAACATTAATTTCAGTTGGAATATTTAAAAGGCAGAAGCATTTAAGAATAAATGCAATAATATTATTAGCAGCAACTTTAGTTAAACTGTTTTTCTATGATTTGGCAAGCCTTTCAGCTATTTCAAAAACTATTGTATTAATTATATTGGGTGTTATTCTTTTAATCGCATCATTTTTGTATAATAAGTTTAAACATGTTCTATTTGAAGATGTAAAAGAATAGAAAGGTTAATTAAGAACAGTAGGTCATCGAACTTGATTTATTTTTTATGGAGAAAGAAACTTATAACCTAAGATTAATTGGGTCGAATGATTTCTCTTCTTGTAAAATTGAAGTGATTGACGTGGGTTCAAAAACTCAACTTGATTGCTATTTTCAGAACTATCATTTTACAGCTATTAATGAAATACCAAATTGTGCTCTTAATGAAATAAGATTGAGTTTGGAAAACTTAGGATTTAGGCTTGTTTGTGAAGGTTGCAGATATGATGTTTCTTTAATGAAAGGAATAGACGTAGGTTATGTACTGGAATTAGGCAAGCCGTCTACTAAAACTGTATTTTATTTAGATAATACAATTTTTGTTGATAAAATAGCAACTCTTGCAGAGCAAGATGCTTATTTTGATAAATGGGAAAGAAGTTTAGGATGTACAATAACGGATGAAAAAGTTGATATTAATGACCCATTAAATACCATTGGTATGTGGTGGAGTTTAGCCAATATTGATAATTGGGATATTCAAATGCAAGAGTTTAAAGATGGAATTGCTGAAAGTGTTAGAAAGGAAATGGAATTAATCAAACAGAAAGTAAGTGAAACAGAATATCTCTTTATAAAAGAAAAGTTTGAAACTAAGTTAGGAGTTCAACTATGACATTAAGTAAATAGATATTCTTTTTACAATATTGAATTAACTACAGAACGTACAAGTGTGCAACGCAACAAAAAGCTTAATAGTAGTAATACAGCTAAGTACGAAATATCACACCATCCCCAACACAGGGTAAGTTCCATTTAATACCTGCTGCACATCTGCAGGTTGAAGATGAAACCAGTTTTGTAAAACGCTTGCATACAACGAACGGAAATCATGCTGCATAGGCACATTATCATTAACCGTAACATTGGTTGGAATAGTTGGATTATTACCTATAACAGCACTCTTAACTTTATTACCAAAATAAAAAACAGGAGCAGCAGCACCATGGTCTGTTCCACCGCTGGCATTGCTTTTTATTCTTCTTCCGAATTCTGAGAAAGTCATGCCCATTACTCTATCGCCAACCTGTAAATAATTAATATCATCCATAAAAGCATTCACTGCTTCACTAACACGTTTTAATAAATTAGCATGTGTTCCGATTGTTTTATCTGCATCATCTGTTTGCTTGGCATGTGTATCAAAACTTCCGGTATTAACCATATACACTTTTGTTTTTAAACCACCTGCAATTAAACGTGCAACAATTTTTAATTGGTCTGCCAAAGGGTTTTTGCCTGCTGCCGGATATTTATCACTTTGTTTGGTAATCTTCAATGCTGCTTTTTTAATTACATCGGCATATTGGTCTGTTTTCAAACTCATTTCTTCTAAATAATCTAATTGTTCACCCCAACGTGTATTGCTTTCAACATTTACTTTTCCTTCAATTAAATTATAAAAATTGGATGGATTACTTATTGCTAAACCCATTGTAAATGCAGGACCCTGAAATGTTGAAGACACCACCGAACCAACCTGTATGGCAAGCGGGTCGGGCATTTGAGCATTCGGATAATTATTAGGAAAGTTGGGAAATTGTTGATTTAAAAATCTGCCTGCCCAACCTGTATTCACAACTTTATCACTATCACTTGCTGTCATCCAGATATCTGTTGCCCTAAAGTGTGAGAAGTTAGGTTTAGGATAACTTACCGCCTGTACAATACCCAATTTACCATTGTTAAACAATTGCTGCATTTCTGCCAATGCCGGGTGCAAGGCAGTTGCATTAAAACCATTCAATCGTAAAACTTTATCTTCCGGTAAAGCAATATTGTTTCTTGCTGCATTGTATAAGCTGTATTGGTCAAAGGGAATAACCGTATTCAATCCATCGTTACCACCCGCTAACTGAATTAATACCAACACCCTGTCATCATTCATGTAATTACTCAATGCACTCATTAAAGGTGTACCTGCCAGGGCTTTCAAAGAAATGCCGTTTAAAAAAGTTGGCAATACCACACCTGTTAAAGTATTTTTTATAAACGACCTTCTTTTCATGGTTCTGTGTTTGAATGTTTCGTGAGGGTACGAAACACAGCGTTAACTAATTTATGTTTACCATATTTCGTGCCTTCACGAAATATAATTTTAATAATTTTTTGTTACCGGCTACAACGCTTTATTCAGCTTATGTTGTCCAAAGGACTCCTTCGGAGCGTCGCACCTGCCTACCGGCAGGCAGGCACTTCTACGTTTTGTTCTTTATTCAATCATAACCACCATCAGGGTTTATAACCGCTGACGGGGTTTAATTTACATCAACTGATACTGCGGTAAATTCATCAGATACTGATATAATTTTTTTAATTTATTTGTTACATCTTTTTTGTTGGCATTATCGTCAGGTTTAGTACTCAGCTTATTCCATGCATCTGTCCAGTAATGGTCACTCATCATTCCCTGCAAGCCGGATAATAAAATACCCTCCTTCATATATTGCTTTTCTTTATCGGGTAACTCCATCATGTATAATAAACCAACACTTTCATTAATTAAATCATCAGGGTTTGAAGGATTGTTTAATGTTTGTGCAAATGCCACAACATCAATAATAACTTTTTTTGTTCCTCTTGCAGAACCGGTATTTACCATGCGGTCGGTAAAAATATTTCGCTTAGGTAAGGTATCTGAACTAATCCATATTTTATCATACTGCGGCTGCTGATAATAAGCAGGCCAGCCGGCCACATTCGGCGGATCACCTAAATTTTGTTGCATTTGTGCAGCCTGTTGCTGCAACTGTAATAAGAAAGCATACTGATCAACATATTCATCATCTTTCGGAAACTGCACATTAAACTCTCTGCATAAACCAATAGTAAAATCAACAGGGTTTTTTATAATGCAACCTTTATTATTCTTATCAAAAAAATGCCTGCTGCTTAATAACTGAATTAACACAGGTTTTATTTCGTAATTATTTTTACGAAAAGTTTTAGCTAAGGGTTCAATAATATTTTTCTCTGCATTATCATCTATTAAATGATAAACAAAATAGCGGTATAATTTTCTGCAAATAAATCTGGATACTTCTTCATTGGCAAAAATCATATTAAGCAAATCATCTAACTCCTGCTCACCTTCTTTTCCTCTTCTGCCTTTAATAACGGTATTATTGTAAAATGATGAAAATTTTTTATCTGTTTCATCATGTCTGGAAGGGTCAAATATTCCTTTAATATCAGGTAATGATTTAGCATCTGTTCTATAACCCGTTAATACCCTTGCTGCTGCTTTAACATCATCTTCTGTATAATGAGAACCCGGGCCTTTACCAACAGTAAATAATTCCTGCAATTCTCTTCCGTAATTTTCATCAGGGGCTTTTTTTACATTGTTATTGCCGTTTAAATAACGCAGCATACAAGGGTCGAAAGTAATGGCTTTCACCATCTCTTTAAAATTACCCAATGCATATTGCCTTAATAAAACGTTGTGCTTGTAGCTTGATGTGGCATTATCTACAATATTGGTTTCAGTTGAAAAATGATTATGCCAGAACAATACCATTTTTTCTCTGATGGTTCTGTTTTGATTCAACATTAAATTAAACCACCAACTTTTGTAAGAGTTTTTTCTTCTGCCTATTTCCATTCCTGTTTGTTTAGTGGCAGTAATCCATGTTTGCCCTAAAGCTATTTCAGGGTCTGAATAATTAGTATCATTATAAACATTCAGCGGCGGTAGTGGTGTGGCTTCTTCTGTATTAATTAATGCTTCTATTGTTTTATGCAAAGATTTTGATGCAAAGAATGTTATATCTTCTTTCTTTGCTCCAAACATGGTTCTTTTAAGTAAATGCTTTGCCTGTTCAGCATTCCATTTACCCCTATACTTTTTAATACTTCCTGTTGCGGTAGGTACTGCCATACTATTTGAGCATAAGATGTTAAGAGATGTTGATAGGATAACATTTTATGCTGAAAGTTTAATGGCATTACAAACGAATCCATTAACAGAACGTTATTTAACTATTGTTAGAATATTCGGGATTACCCCAGAAGGAACCAAATCGTTATTTAAGAAAAAAAATTTCGACTTTAATCTTCGAAATAATGAGCATAACTATAATTCTCTCACCCATATATTTCTGAAGCTTATCGGCTCGCTTTTATCTCCATGTGCCTGTAATTTTATCGGGCAAGCCCCATGTGCTTTATAAAAAGGGGTACCAATCCATCTTGTTTCACCTAATAAGGTAACATTGTTTTGAATCAACACGCCGTTATGGTAAACAGTAACTTTTGCAGGTGTTTTTAAAGTGCCGTCTGCATTAAATGTGGGGGCAGTCCACGCAACATCATAGGTTTGCCATTCACCCGGTTTCTTACATGCATTTGCTAAAGGAATAAATTGCTTGTAAATACTTCCGCATTGGCCATTAACATAAGTAGTATTATTATAATTATCTAATATCTGTAATTCATAACCTGCATCGCCGCCACCGGTTGACGCAAGAAACAAACCACTGTTTCCTCTCAACTGTCCCTCGCCTGTAATATTGGTAGGTATCCTGTATTCTAAATGTAATTGATAATTGGTAAAAGATTTTTTTGTTTGAATATTACCTTCTTTTTTATCAACCGTAAATATGCCGTTGCTTACAGGCCAATTTGCTTTTTGTGAAGGATGATTAGTTGATACCCATTCATCTAAATTCTTTCCATCAAATAAATAAACAGCATCTGAGGGTGGCGTTATTGTTGATGTTCCTGCAACTACAATTTTAGGAACAGGCTGATAAACTTCTGTTTTGGCAGCAGAATCTGCCGGACTCATTTTTTGTGCTTTTACTGATAAGCAAGCAATAATTACTACAACTAAAGAAGATATTTTTTTCATAATGGCTTTTTATAAAAATAGTAAATGCACTTACAACTATAAAATAAAAAACCTGCAACGTTTGCAGCTTATAATTTTATAATTGAAAATACACAGTTGAAGTGAAATTGCTTTTATAATGACGAATGAACCCAAATCAAAAAATCCATTTAACTAAAGTCCACATTCCTATAAACATAGCTATTAAAATTAAAATCAGGATAGTAACACAGCCATACTTAACAATCTTTTCCTTTACAGTTTCATTTTTATTAGTCAGTTTAGACTCTTTTGCAACTTTATTTATTTGTTCTACAACTGAAATTTTTATATCGCTATTAGAATTAATCCATTCAGCATTAGTAACTAAGGGAATAATAATATTACTTTCATAATCACTATCATTTTTTTCTTTCATTTTTTGAGATGCTTTCCAAAGTTCCGTCGCAAAAAGCTGCAACCCTTCTTTGTTAGCTTTTATTACAAAATTATTCCAATCATCATCAATAGCAAAAACTCCAAAAGTTGCAAGTTTTTTTAACTCTTGTTCATCCACTTTATTAATACTATGTAGCTCTTCGTTTGTCAAAAAATTATTATTTACAAATCCCATTAAAATTGAATTAGTACATTACTTCTTTTTTCTTTTCTCTTTCTTCTCAATAATATTATCCTCTTTAGTTAATACCCATTCATAATCTAATTGGCGTTTATCTAAATTGGCTGCAACCACTTTTACATAAACTTTATCGCCCATTTTAAATTTTCTACCGCTTCTTTTACCAACCAGATTATAATCACTTTCAACTAATCTAAAATCATCATAATCACTCAAACCAACTACGCTTATTAAGCCTTCGCATTTATGTTCAACAGTTTCTGCAAAAACGCCAAAGCTTGCCACACCGCTAACAACAGCTTCAAACACTTCACCCAAATGGCTTTGCATAAACTCAACCTGTTTGTATTTATTGCCTGCACGTTCACATTCCATTGCTGCACGTTCTCTTTCACTGCAATGCTTACATTGTTCTTCCATTTTTTTATCAATCATCGGTTTCCCTTTCAGCACACTGTCTAACACACGATGTACTAATACATCAGGATAACGGCGAATAGGCGAAGTAAAGTGGCAATAAAATTCAAAACCCAAACCATAGTGACCGATATTGTTGGATGTATAAGCAGCTTTGGCCATTGTTCTTATACCTAATTGTTCTAACACGTGTTGTTCAGGTTTACCATGCACTGCTTTGAGCATTTCATTAAAACTATGTGCAATTTTTTCGGGAGAAGATATATCAAACTGATAACCGAATTTTTTTGCATACGCTATAAAAGGTTGCAGTTTTTCTTCATTAGGTTGGTCGTGTATTCTGTATGGAAATGGAATTCCTGCCTTGCTGGCAGGCATGTCTTTAGTATTAATTTCAATTTTAGAAACATGCTCTGCAACTATTCTGTTGGCAAGCAACATAAACTCTTCAATTAATTGATGAGCTTCTTTACTTTCTTTTACAACTATGCCAATGGGCTTACCGCTTTTATCTAATTTAAACCTTACTTCCTGAGATGAAAAATTAATAGCTCCTTCTTTGAAACGCTGTTTGCGTAAGCGTTGTGCAATATCATTCAACAATAAAATTTCATCTTTATAAATACCTTCTTTGTTTTCAATTATTTCCTGCACATCTTCATAAGTATAGCGATGATTGGAATGAATAGCTGTTCTTCCTAACCAATAATCTTTCACATCTCCTTTCCCATTCATTTGAAAAACAGCGGAAAAAGTAAACTTGTCTTCATGTGGCCTTAATGAGCATAATTCATTAGAAATTTTTTCTGGCAACATGGGGTTAACTCTATCAGGCAAATAAACAGACGTTGCACGTTTATAGGCTTCTGCATCTAAAGCAGTTTCTGGTTTTACATAATAACTGACATCGGCAATGTGAACGCCTATTTCATACAAATCATTTTTTATTTTTTTGAATGAAATAGCATCATCAAAATCTTTGGCATCAACGGGGTCTATGGTAAAAGTTAATACTTCTCTGAAATCTTTTCTGCGTTTAATTTCTTCAGCATCTAATGTTTCTGATAAAGCAGCCGTTTCTTTCAACACTTCTTTTTCAAATATCAAGGGGAAACCGCTCTCAACCAATATTTCATTCATGGCAGCATCATTATCATCCTCTGCCTTCATTATTTTAATTACTTCTCCAATCGGTTTTTTATCTCCTTTCTCCCAACGCACCATCTTAGCTAATACTTTTTCTTTATGCTTTGCTCCATTTAATTTGTTTAAAGGAATAAACAAATCGGGCATGGGTTTATCTGAATCAGGAATAAAAAAAGCGAAGTTGGTAGAGAGTTGAATATGCCCTACAAATTCTGTTTGTCTGCGTTGCACCACTTCAATAATTCTGCCTTCTTTTTTCTTGGTGGTAAAACTTTCTTTAACCACTTTAGCGATAACGGTATCACCATTCAGAGCTGTGTTAAAATCTCCCGGGCGTACTAATAAATCACCCGTTCCGTTGTCGGGAATAACAAAACCTAATCCGCTACGGGTTACTTCCAGCCTGCCTTTCATTGTACCGGTAGTTTCTCTGTTAGGATGCGTATTCTTGGTTGTACTATGTTTCTTTTTTTGTTTACTCATTAGTTTGGATTGAAAGAAAAGTTTTTAATAAATGAAATCACTTCATTATTAAATAACTCTCCTTCATTAAATAAAAATTTATGTTTTACCGGCAGCACATATAATGGAATATCATGTAACTCATTATCAAATTTGTGTAACCGAACTGCATCTTTTTCCGTTGTTAAAATGAATTTATGGTCAGCATTAATTTCATTAAAAAGTTCTTTAATTTCTTTTAAATCATCAATGGTAAAAATATGATGGTCGTTATAATCTTTCTGATAATAAGTATCAGCATTTTTTACTAAGTATTCTTTCAAAGGTTTGGGGTTTGCAATACCACATACCAACAAAATTTCATCATCTTGTGTTATACTTCTTTTTTCATTGGAAGTAATATGATAAGGCAAGCCGTATTCAATGGTTGTAAAGAATATTTTTTGAGATACAGTTGCATGAAGATTTTGTATAATTTTTTTCTTCTTATCAACAGTTAAATCTGCAGGGCATTTTGTTACCACAATAATATTTGCCCGTTTGGCAGAACGCCATTCATCTCTTAAATCTCCTGTTGGTAAAAAGAAATCCTGTGTATATAAATTACTGTATTCAGTCAACAAAATATTAAAGCCTGCTTTTACATTTCTATGTTGAAAAGCATCATCTAAAATAATTGCCTGTAAATCTTTACAATCTTCAATTAAATAAGGAATAGCAATAATTCTTTCTTCGCCAACAGCAACAGGAACATCGGGAAATTTTAAATGAAACTGCATAGGCTCATCACCTATTTCTAAAGCTGTTGTGCCTTCTTTAGCCAAAGCATAGCCTTTTGTTTTTCTTTTATAACCCCTGCTTAAAGTGGCAATTTTAAAATGAGGTTGTAATAACTCAATTAAATACTCAACCATTGGCGATTTACCGGTGCCGCCAACTGCTAAATTGCCCACACATATTAAAGGAAAATTGAAGGCTGCACTATGTAAATACTTTTTATCATACAACCAATTACGCAACATAATTACTAAACCATATAATAATGCGAAAGGCAATAATACTACTCTGAACGACTTTAAAAAGAAAGCATTAAAATTCATAAATCTTCTGCGGCGTGATGCAATAATTTAAAGGTACATCAAATTGGTTGGCATCATCAATTTTATCAACTGCATCAAAGTAAGAAAAACCTATTTTAATAACATGTTGCCCACATTGAGACAAAAACCTGTCGTAAAAACCTTTACCATAACCAACACGATAACCTGCTTCATCAAAACACAATAAGGGAACAAAAATCAAATCAATTGCTTCAGCATTAATTTCAACACCATCTTTCGGTTCCATTAAACCGAATTGATTAGTTGTGTAAACAGTGTCTTCATTAATTACCAAAGCTTTTATAGAACAATCAGAAAAATCTGTAACAGGGTAAGCTGTTTGTAAATTATAAATTACATGATGCAGATAACGGCTGAATAAAAAAGTATTGGGCTCGTTGGTGTTATGCATTGGCCAATAAGAAAGTAAGGTTTCAATACCATCATAGTTCAGTTGCTGGAATTGCAAAAGCATTAAATCATCCAGTTTCAATTTTTCTTTGGAATCAATAGCATTTCTTTTTGCTCTGTAAATATTTCTGAGTTCTTTTTTAAGCATTTAAGCGAGTGCTTTTAGCAAAGATGGTTTTATTTTTTCAGCCTGTGCAAGAATAAAATCTTTGTTTATTTCTTTTGTTGAAGGAACAGAGGCAATCTTTTGAAACCCACTCCAACTAACAATTTCATCTTCATAGTGCAAATACTGATCGTTAAAAATCCAACCCAAGACATCAATATTTTTTTGTTTGCAAATTTCGGCAGTTAACAAAGAATGATTAATACTTCCCAGATAATTTCTGCTTACTAAAATAACTTTTGCTTTAAGTTGTACAATTAAATCTGCAATAAATTCTTTTTCATTTAAAGGGACTAATAAACCACCTGCACCTTCAATTATTACATTCGAATTTCGAGTTTCGAATTTCGAAATGGCAGTTTTAATTTCATTCAAATTAATTTCAATTCCTTCTTCTCTGGCTGCAATATGCGGCGATGCAGGCATTTTTAATTTATAGACTTCAGAATGAATGTTAGTTTGTTTGTTGCTTATTAAATGCTTAACAGTTAATGCATCTGTTCCATCATCAAACCCTGCTTGTATTGGCTTCCAGTAATCTGCCTGCAATGCTTCTGTAACGATGGCACTGATAATGGTTTTACCAATTCCTGTTCCTATACCTGTAATGAAAATCGGGCTCAAATAATTATGAATTAATAATTAGTAATGAATAATGAACAGTTTTAAGTTCATTGTTATTTCATATTTTCTGAAACAAAAAAACTAAACAAAGTACTACCGTAATTTCTTACAAAACTAAACCCTTTAAATTGCTCGTAATTATTACGTGGTGTATGCTCCAGTACAAAAAAACCATTTGGTGCAATTAATTCTTTTTCAACTATAATTTTGGGAAGTTCGTCAATGGTTCCCAATGCATAAGGCGGACCTGCAAAAATAAAATCATACTGTTGATTGCATCCATTCAAAAAATTAAACACTTCCATTTTTAACACTTTTGCATTTTCAATTTTCAACAGCTCAATGTTTTTTTTAATAAATGCATGCATCGCATTGTCCTTCTCTACAATAGTTAAATCTGCTGCCCCGCGGGATGCTAATTCATAGCTTATACTTCCTGTTCCACCAAATAAATCTAAAGTAGTAATGCCATCAAAACTTATTCTGTTCTGCAGAATATTAAACAAACCTTCTTTGGCAATATCTGTTGTAGGTCTTGTGTGGGGCATATTTGCAGGCGGGTTTATTCTTCTTCCACCCAAAGTGCCTGAAATTATTCTCATGCCAGATTGAAATAAGTTGATAAATAATGAGCTGGGTAATTTTCCTGCAACTCTTTCATTAGTTTTTCAGGAGCCACTGTTTCAAAATGAATATTACTGAACATTTTACGCAAATAATCGTAATACTGTGTACGGGTATCTAATTGCCCGCTTAATTCAATTTTTATTTCTTCAGGCTGCACTCCATACTGCTGAACAATACTTAAAATATAATACAGCATATCATCCTGCGATGCACAAGGGTAAGATTGAATTAACTGCAACTGACCATTCTTAAGCAATAACAATAACAGGCATTTATTATAAAACTGCACTTTTAATAAATTACCTGTTTGAAAATTATACCCACCAATGGTATTTTCTAAAATCTTAGAGTATAAGTGTTTTGATTCAACCATCATAAAATTGGTACGAACCATTTCAAACAATACACGTTTAATTCTGTACACATTAACCATTGCAGGCGTTGCATCAACTACATCGTGTAAAATAGCTTCATTAATATTATCACCATGTACCATGCTTAAATAATTTTCTGCAGCATTAGCGGAAAATTTATCAGCAGGTACTAAAACATTCTCAGGAATATTATAAAAAACCTTTGTGTTGTTATAACTTCTGTCTAAAATTTTTGATTGCGTTCTTACTGCATAAAAAATCTGATACCAATTATCTCCTGCCTTATCAAATTCAAATAATTCAAAAGCACTCGCATCCTGCCTGCCTGCAAGTCTGACAATCATTGCAACATACGTGTTACCGATATTTACAATTAATTCATCGCTGTTAAAAGGCGATTGTGATTCTAAATCTAAATAACTGCTGATACTCTTTTGCACCATATTTCAAATATAGTATTTGCAATTATAAAACTACAACACTAAACAGCTAATAAGCATAAAAGTTTTTATGAATCAAGCTTTTGTATTTCATAGTATCGCCTGTTGCGTCGCACTCTTGTAGGCTTTGTTCTTTATTTATCATTTAAGAAACATACTCGTCATTTCGAAATTGGGTTCTTGCCCAATGAGAAATCTGTTTATTAAATGATAGTGAGATTTCTCAGCACAGCCTGCCCCGACTTATTCGGGGAACCTCAAAGTGACTTTCACTTCTTAGATTTGCCGGATGCCCGTTGAAACAGACTTCAGAGTTAGTATTAATTATAAGCAGATTCTAAGAATTGCTATGCCTATTGCGTTTGCCATTATGGTACCGCAAATAAACTTTATTACCAATAATATTTTTTTGGGCAGGTTAAGCGAAAAAGCTTTGGCAGTTGCAGGTATAACAGGCGTATACTATTTAATTTTTGCAGTTATAGGCAATGGTTTAAACAATGGTTTACAATCTCTTATTGCACGCAGAGCCGGAGAAAATAAGATTGATGCAATAGGTAATTTATTTGCTCAAGGCGTTCGTATAGCCATTGTTTTAAGTATTGCAGGCATTTTAATTACCTGGTTTATTGCACCTTTTATTTTACGTTTCTCTTTGCACAATGAAGAAACGGTAACAATGGCTATCAGTTTTCTTCGTGTACGCATACTAGGTTTAGTTTTTTTGTATTTGTATCAAATGCGAAATGCAGTGTTGGTTGGTACCAATCAATCAAAATATTTAATCATCGGTACTGCAACAGAAGCTATTGTAAATATTATTTTAGATTATAGTTTTATCTATGGCAAATTAGGCTTGCCTGAATTGGGTTTTACAGGTGCAGCCTATGCATCTGTAATTGCAGAAGCCTGTGGATTGTTTAGTATTTTTTTAGTTATTCATTATAAAGGCATCGGTAAAAAATTAATGCTGTTTAATAATTTCAGGTTAGATAAGGCATCGCTAAAATTAATTCTTGTACAATCAACACCATTAATTGCTCAATATGGTATCAGCATTATTACATGGGAGTTCTTTTATATTCTTATAGAACATCATGGCAGCAGAGCATTAGCTATATCTAATACCATGAGAAATATCTTCGGCTTCTTCGGTTGTTTTACCTGGGCTTTTGCAGCTACTACTAATACAATGGTTAGTAATATTATCGGGCAAGGTTTAAGTGAAAGAGTTACGGAGCTTATTCGTAAAATAATCAGGTTATCATTATTTTTCTCCGTTACAGTAGGTATTGTTATTAATCTTATTCCTGCAACAGTGTTATCTGTTTACGGGCAGGATGTGAGTTTTATTATTGAAGCGATTCCTGTTTTGAGGGTAGTTTCTATAGCAATGATTATTATGTCTATCGGTACCATCTGGTTAAATGCAGTTACCGGTACAGGTAATACCAAAATGAATTTATTAATTGAATTATTTGCCATTTTCTTTTACAGCATTTATGTATACGTTGTTTTAGAGTGGAAGAATATGAGCATTTTATATGGCTGGGGAAGTGAATGGCTGTATTGGATTTGCATGTTTATCCCCTCTTATTTATACATTAAAAGCAACAAATGGGTGGGAAAGAAAATTTAAAAAGTTTTCAGTTAACTATCTTCGCAACTGCTTGCCGGAATAACTAATAAAATTTATGATAATGGAAGGAAGAAAAGCTGCTGATAGTTTTACCAGCATGAATGAAATGGTTTTACCCAACGATACCAATGGTTTTGGCAATTTAATGGGTGGAAGGTTAATGTACTGGATGGATATTGCAGCAAGCATGGCTGCTATGAAACATTGTAATGCACCTTGTATGACGGCAAGTGTAGACAATCTTAGTTTTAAGAATCCTATTAAGTTGGGAAATATTGTACATATTGAAGCAAAAGTTACCAGGGCATTCAACTCATCAATGGAAATACATTTATTGGTTTGGGGGGAAGATACACTGCATCAATACAAATATGAAAGCAATGAAGCCTACTTTACTTTTGTTGCATTAGACCCTAACCGTAAGCCAAGACCTGTACCGGCATTAATACCTGAAACCAAAGCAGAAGTTGATATGTATGACGGTGCATTAAGAAGAAGACAATTGCGTTTAATATTAGCAGGAAAATTAAAACCAGATGATGCTAATGAATTAAAAGCTTTATTTACCAAATAATTAAATTTTACTTAGGGCATTATTAAAAATTAAGAACTCTATCTTATTAATGTATTTTAATGCAGATTATTAATACTGCATGAAAACTTTTGTAATAACTACAAGCCCAATAGAACAATCGATTTCGAATTATTTCTTTGAGTTAGGTAATTGCTTGCACCAACTCGGCAATAAAGTAATTATCATAACTGATAAAAACAGACCTCATAAACTACCTAAGCCTTTAGATGAAAATCAAATCTTTTTATCATGGCCAAGTTACAGACCAACTAAAATAAAAGACTTTGTCTATTTCTATAAAATATGCAAACAATTTAAACCAGATTGTTGCATTACTCAGTTTGGTGCCACTAATCTTGTTACAGTTGTAAGCAAATTATTGGCTATTAAAGATGTATTTGTTTATTGGCACACTATGTTTAAGCAATTGACTATAGACAATCAAGGCAATAGGTTTAAATCTATGGTATTACTAATAAGAAAGAGATTAATATTAAAATATTTTACTACTCATATTCTTACAAACTCCGCTGAAAACAAAAAAGATTTGACAACTAATTATCAAATACCGCAAGAAAAGATTACTGTTATGCCGTATTTGATAAAAGATTTTTTTATTGATTTAAAATTTGGAGATGACAGGCGAAATGAATTAATTATATCATTTGTTGCACGTTTGCATAAATCCAAAGGCCAGGAAAACATAATTAATGAAATGCCTTTATTGGTAAGCAAAATTCCTAACATAAAACTTTTTATTATAGGTGATGGACCTGAAAAAAATTATTTAGAGCAATTAATTGTAGAAAAGAAGCTGAAGGAAAATGTAGTGCTTACCGGAGCCATTTCTCAAAACAAGCTTTTTAATTATATGTATCAATCTTTTGCACACATCAGTGCAAGCGAGGAAGAAGCTTTTGGTCTTGTTAATGTTGAAGCTTTAGCAGCGGGAACTCCAATAATAGTAAATAAAGTTGGAGGTATTAAGGATATTTTAATTGAAGGCATAAATGGTTACGCTTTTAATCCTAAACAACAAGGTGATTTAACAGATAAATTAATGATACTTTTAAAAGGAGACTGGATACATTATTCTCTCAATGCAAGGAATTCTTTTTTAAACAATTACCTTATATCACAAGAGAATTTGTTAAATCAATTGAAAACTTTAGAATCGATTATGCAAAATAACAAAGCCCTTACTAAACAGTGAGGGCTTTTTATCAAACAAGCAACCGAAAGAGGGGTTATCGTTATTTTTTCTTTTTATCTTTTTTGTTCTGTTTCAATTCTTCAATTTGCTTTTTGGCTTCGTCTAAATCTTTTCTTAATTCAATAATGTATAAAGTATTCTCTTCTATTTTCTTTAATAACAAAGCATTCATCTTTCCTAAATCAATACCATCTTTTACAACCTCGTCTGCAGAAGGAACATCAGGTAAATGATTATGAGTTTTTATGTATTGCTCTAACTCATTCAACGGGGTTAGTTTATAATGCGGTTTAAAAACATTATCGTACCATTCATCTGAATTTTTTACAGCCACTTTTACTTTCTCAGTTAAAATACCTTGTTCAACATATAACTTATAGCCATCAACCAAATCATTCACATCACCAATTTTTACTCTTCCTTCATAAGAGTTTACACTTAAATATTCCTGTTCTACAGCACTGCCGGGTGCTTTAAAACAAATTTTAAAAGTTTGCGGGGTGTTTAATGTTTTATCGCCTGAAACCCTTGCTCCTACTGTCCAGTAGCTAACATTGGCAGGTGAAGAATTATCTCCGTTTGAGAACATGATGCTTGGTTCGTTCTGCCCGTTGGGAGACCATTCATTGCTTAATTGCAATAAAAAATTTTTTCTTCTGGTATCACCTGCACTACGTTTAATTTCCAATGCACTTTGCGGTGCGTTTGTACCGATACCCGCATTACCTTTTAAAGGGAAATGATTTTCACTATCAGGATATAATGTATCAATGTACTGATACACAATATTCTTTGATGCAGGATTAGTAACAGGGTATGTTGCAGGTGTTTTGCTTGATGAAGCTGAACCGGGCTTTTTAGCAGTACGTGTAGCACCACTGTATACTGGTTTACCGCTATAAGTTGGCTTTTGTGTTGTTTGTGATAAACAATTTAAACACATTAACAAAAAAACAGCTGTTATCAACTTTTGCATAAATCGTAGTTTAGGGAATAATATTCGTTCAAAAATAACATTTAGTTAATAACAAAAATTATTCGCTTTATTTTATTGATTGCAGATTGGTTAACGGCGATATTGATATTGCTGTTGTTGACCTTCTGTTGCTTCATGTTCTTTATCATAAGCCTTAATAATCGCTTTTACCAATCTGTGTCTTACCACATCTTCTTCATTCAATTCAATATGTGCAATACCATCAATATTTTTAAGAATACGAATAGCTTTAGACAAACCGCTTTGTTGATTGCGTGGTAAGTCTATTTGTGTAGGATCGCCTGTAATAATGGCCTTCGCATTGGCACCAATACGTGTTAAAAACATTTTCAGTTGAAGGTCATTAGTGTTTTGAGCTTCATCTAAAATAATAAAGGCATTGTCCAAAGTTCGTCCACGCATATAAGCCAATGGTGCAATTTCTATGGTACGTGTGGTCATATAATAACCTAATTTATCAGCAGGTATCATATCATCCAAGGCATCGTATAATGGTCTTAAATACGGGTCAATTTTTTCTTTTAAATCTCCGGGTAAAAAGCCAAGGCTTTCTCCTGCTTCAACGGCGGGGCGGGTAAGAATAATTTTCTTTACCACTTTATTTTTTAATGCCCGAACTGCTAATGCAACAGCAGTGTACGTTTTACCTGTACCAGCAGGGCCGATTGCAAAAACAATATCATTTTTATCTGCTGCAGTAACCATTCTTTTCTGGTTGGCTGTTCTTGCTCTGACTGTTTTTCCGTTGGGACCAAATACGAGAATATCATTAGGATTACGTTCAACAAAATTGTCAACCGTAGCTGCATCGTCTCCTCCTAAAATCTGTTCAAAATAATTCTCACTCAAATTGCCATTACGTTCTAAATATTGAATAATGAGTTCAATTTTTTCTTTGGCAGTTTCAATCTGTTCAGGTGCACCGCTTATTTTTATTTGAGTGCCACGAGATAAGATTTTTAAGAGAGGAAATTTCTTTTTAAGCAAATCAAGTTTACCGTTGTTTACGCCGAAGAATTCAATTGGATTAACTGAATCGAGGCTGATAATTGTGTCTGTCAATTGCAAAATCTTTTAGTGATTGAATGGGATATTTGGCTTACTAAACTTCCAATTCAAATTTAATTTTTAATAGCCCACAAAACCTAATATTGTTTATACACAGGTGTGGAAAGATGATAATGCAATAATCATTCCGAGCATGTAATGAACTTTAGTTAAGTTGGTTATTCAATTTGTGAAGACAGGAATTGAAGTAATAATGGCTTCAGGTTTATGGCTTTACCAATTCAAGTAATTAAAAAATATCTTTTTTGATATGTTTCATCTCTTCTGCAATGTATTGCTGAGCAGCATCGCCGTTTTCTAATTTTTCAATAATATTTTCAAAGCTTTTTTCATCTCTGTTCTGGCTTAGCTTAAATATGTGTTGAATATTGGTTACTTCAATTTTAAAAGCAATAATAGCTTTCATATTGCTGCTCATATATTCTGTACTTAAATTTTTTACTGCCGAAGGTGAATGCGGGTTGCCCTCAAAATGGTCGGTTAAATTCACTAATAAATTGTACAAACCTTCTTCATCTAAAAATTGAATGGTACCGCTTGCATGTACTGCCTGATAATTCCATGAACCGCCTTGCCTTTTATTTTCATACCAACTGGCACTTATATAAGTATGCGGGCCTTGAAAAATAGCTAATACATTACTGTTATTTTCAAATGCATTAGTATGTTCCTGCTTACGCATAATATGTGCATACAAAAAAATCTTCCCTTCTTTTTCTTCTATCAAAACAGGAACATGTGTTGCTACTGGATGATTGTTTTTATCAACTCCGCAAATAACCGCGAAAGGGTTTGCTTTCATAAAAGCCAACACATCTTCTTGCTTTGCTGCTTTAAAATGAGGAAGATTGTACATAAAAGTTCAAAGTTTCTGGTTACCGGTTGCAGGTTTTTTGAAGCACATTTTGTATTTCGAATTTTATACTTCGTATTTTTCTAAACAGTTACTTCCAACATTTTTGTTTTGGTTATGTTGGCATTTCTCATGGCAATATTCCTTACTGCCAATGATGCAAAGCTTCTGAAGGCTTGTTGAGAAATTTCATCATTTCCCACCATTGCAGGCACACCTGCATCTCCACCTTCACGAATGGTTTGTACCAAAGGAATTTGCCCTAAGAAATTCAATTCATATTCTTCTGCCAGTTTTTTGCCGCCTTCTTTTCCAAACAGGTAATATTTATTGTTGGGCAATTCTGCCGGCGTGAAATATGCCATATTTTCTACCAGACCGATAACAGGTACATTAACCTGAGCCTGCCCAAACATGGCTATTGCTTTTTTAGCATCTGCCAATGCAACATTTTGAGGTGTTGTAACAATAACGGCACCTGTAACAGGAACAGTTTGCACCAATGTTAAATGTACATCGCCGGTACCCGGTGGCATATCTATAATAAGGTAATCTAACGCACCCCAATCTACTTCTGTAACAAATTGTCTTATCGCACTGCTTACCATTGGCCCACGCCAAACAATAGCATTTTTTTCATCAACCAATAAACCAATACTCATTAGTTTAATGCCGTATTTTTCTAAAGGTATAATTACTCCTTTACCGTTAAGCTCTTTCATCATTGGTCTTTCTCCGCGAACGCCAAACATAATAGGCACACTCGGCCCATAAATATCGGCATCCATTAAACCCACACTGGCTCCGCCTTCTGCCAATGCTAAAGCAAGGTTAGCTGCTACCGTACTTTTTCCCACACCGCCTTTACCGCTTACAACTGCAATAACATTTTTTACACCACTTAATACTTGTTGTCCGTCTTTTCTGTTAGTTGATGTATTAGCCGTAAACTTAATATCTATTTTGGCTTCTTTATTTACCAAAAGCTTAATAGCATTCTCACTTGCTGTACGCATCATGTCTTTCATAGGGCAAGCGGGGGTGGTAAGTACAATGGTAAAAGACACATTATTTCCATCTATCACTACATCTTTTATCATGTTTAGAGTTACCAGGTCTTTACCTAAGTCCGGCTCCTGTACATTACTCAGGGCTTTTAAAATAGCTGCTTCGGTCATCAAGTAAGTTTTTGTTAAAATAAAAATGAGGCTGCAAATTTAGCCAACAGCTCCTTTACTTTGTTTACGAGATAAGATTTAGGCAACCAATTTGTTGAAAGCCTCACCCTAATCCTATCTAAAGGAGAGGGAATATTGATGATAATAATTTATTTTTGAAGCTGATGAAAATATTGTTACGATACTTTTCTTTACTGATTTTCTTCTTTGCTGCACAAACTACCGGCAGAGCCCAACAGCAACCGGTAAAGCAGGATTCTATTGTACAGTTATTTGGTGTGGTAATGACAGCCGACAGTTTAAGAGGAATACCTTCTGCAAGCATTATTGTTGTTGATAAAGGAAGAGGAACTATAACCAATGGCGATGGCGTTTTTTCTATAGTTGTAGTGAAGGGAGATAAAATTACTTTTTCATCAGTTGGTTTTAAAGATAAAACCGTTGAAATACCAAAGAACTGGGCTACGAATGAAATGAGCGTAATTCAATTATTGGTTGCCGATACTAATTATCTGCCTGCTACTATTTTAAAACCAAGACCAACAAGAGAGCAGTTTGAAAGAGATTTTGTGAACAACCGATATGATGATGATTCTTACGAAATAGCCCGACAAAATATTGACGAACAAAAACGCAGAGCCTTAATTGCCGCATTACCTGCCGATGGCAGAGAGGCTGTAAATTTTCAATTACGCCAACAAGCCAATAAGTATTACTATAGCGGGCAATTACCCCCAATGAATATTCTTAACCCGCTTGCCTGGGCAGATTTTATTAAAGCCTGGAAAAGAGGGGATTTTAAGAGCAAGAAATAATCTAAACCTTGATTTATTGGATGAAATGATTTGCATGATGTAATTGCTATTAAATCATCTTGCTATATTTTCAATTTCCAATTTGCTATTTTCGATTTTCTAAACACCTGAGTTATGATTAAAACGGTTGCTGTTATTGGTGCAGGAACAATGGGTAATGGTATTGCTCATGTATTTGCTCAACATGGTTTTAAAGTTTTATTGGTTGATGTTAATGCTGCTCAACTAGAAAAAGCTGTTGCTACTATTGATAAAAATTTAAGCAGGCAGGTTGAAAAAAATGTAGTTACTGCAGAACAAAAAGTTCTATCATTAAACAATCTTTCAACGCATACAGATATTGCCGATGCTGCATCTAAGGCAGATTTAATTGTAGAAGCCGCAACAGAAAATATTGATTTGAAATTGAAAATTTTTAAGCAGTTAGATGAAGTTGCTAACCCCGAAACAATTTTGGCAAGTAATACTTCTTCCATTTCAATAACTAAAATTGCTTCTGTTACAAAAAGACCTGAAAAGGTAATTGGGATGCACTTTATGAATCCTGTACCGGTTATGAAATTGGTTGAAATAATTAATGGCTACGCAACAGATAATACGATTACAGAAACAATTGTTTCATTGAGCAAACAGTTAAATAAAGTGCCTTGTGTGGTAAATGATTATCCAGGTTTTATTGCCAACAAGATTTTAATGCCCATGATTAATGAAGCTATTTATAGTTTGTATGAAGGCATTGCAGGTGTTGAAGCTATTGATACCATTATGAAATTAGGTATGGCCCATCCGATGGGGCCTTTGCAATTAGCAGACTTTATAGGTTTAGATGTTTGTTTAAGTATTTTAAATGTATTGTATGAAGGTTTTGGCAATACAAAATATGCACCTTGTCCATTATTGGTTAATATGGTTACTGCCGGGAAATTAGGTGTTAAAAGCGGTGAAGGTTTTTATATATATCAGGCAGGAAGCAAAGAGTTAATTGTAAGTAACCGTTTTAAATAATTCATTCATGTTTTTTGTGCTATCAAAAGTTTTATTGTTTTTACTAAACCCATTTTGGTGGGTTGTGATTTTATTATTCTGGATTTGGATTACAAAAAACCTCAAGACAAGAAAGCGATTAACAATTACAATTGCATTAATCCTGATAATTTTTTCCAACCCTTTTTTGTTTAATAAATTGGTTAATGCATGGCAAGCAAAAAAAGTTGATTTAACCAATCAAAAATATAGTGCTGCTATTTTATTAAGTGGAATGGGTGGCTACGATGAACATAATAATTTTTACATAACAGCAAGCGGAGATAGATTTATTCAATCTGTTGAATTGTATCATCAAGGTATTGTAAAGAAAATATTAATTACCGGTGGAAGCGGATTGATTTTTAGTAAAAAAGATGAAGCCTGGGGAATAAAAAACGAGTTATTAAAATCCGGTGTGCCTGATACAGCAATTTTAATGGAAAGAAAATCCCGCAATACTTATGAGAATGCTGTGTTTTCAAAACAATTATTAGATACAGCACATTTGCAACCACCTTATGTTTTAATAACCTCGGCTACACATATGCCAAGAGCCAAAAAGTGTTTTGATAAAGCAAATGTTCCCGTTGTTATCTATCCCTGCGATTATATTGTTCATAACGAAAGAAACTCTATTATGGCTTTTATACCCGAAGCAAGAATATTCTTTTTATGGGAAAGTTTTATTAAAGAATTAGTTGGTTATGCTTCTTATAAAATAACAGGTAAATTATAATTTTACTTTCCTTACAGATACAGTGTGTAATTCTTTTAATTTGTATAAAAAGGCTTCCTCTCTTTGTTTAGAAATTCCTATGTGCATTAAACAAAACAATTGTATTTCCTGCTTTATAACAGAGCAATTGTATTGCTTTACTAATTGCATTATTTCATTCATCATTGTATAATCAAACTGTAGCTCATAATTAACTTCAACAGGCTTTTGAATAATCGGTACTACCTGTAAAGCCAATGCTGTAGCGGTTTTATAAGCATTAATTAAACCGGGTACACCTAACAATGTTCCGCCAAAATATCGTACCACTACAACTGCAATATTGGTTAACTGCTTGCTATCTATCTGATTAAGAATCGGTTTACCTGCACTACCGCTCGGTTCACCATCATCACTAACACGAAAGTCATAACCATCTAATCCTAACCTGTAAGCAAAACAAAAATGAACGGCTTTAGCATGTTCTTTTTTCAAATCTTCTAAATGCTTTTTAAAACTTTCTTTATTATTAACAGGGAAAGTATATGCGATGAATTTGCTACCTCGGTCTTTAAACTCAGCAGTTGCTATTTGAGTTATGGTTTGATAAAAAAAAGTTTCGGGTGCCTGCATTATTATTTGGTAAAATAAGAAATGATATCTGTAAAAATTTTCTCTTGATTTATTAATTGAAAGTTGGTTAATAAAGGAGCCGGTAATCCTTCACCTATAAAAAGTGTTTCATTCGTAATAACTCTGGCTTCATCCCATAAATTATGATTAATGAATGATTGCAACAACTTTGTTCCACCTTCAACAATAATGCTTTGAATACTCAAATCATAACAAGCATTTACAACTTCATTCAAATCATAAACATCTTTAAGCCTATGTAACAGAAGATTATTTTCTTCTTCTTGCTTTACCTGATTAAAGACTATGGTTTTTTGCTGCTGATTGAATAAATGCAAATATGGTGGAAGCCTCAAACCCTTATCTATCAATAATCTTACAGGATTAGCCCCATTCCAACTTCTGTTATTTAATTGAGGATTATCCTGTAAGGCTGTATTCGTTCCAACCATTATTGCCTGTTCTTCACTTCTCCACTTATGCACCAACCTGTTTGTGAATTCATTACTGATTAGTAATCGGTCACTATTATTTGAAGTAATTTTTCCATCGGCAGTTTGAGCCCACTTTAATATAATGTATGGCCTTTTCTTTTTATGATAAATGAAGAACCTCTTATTAAGAGTTAAACATTCATTCTCTAAAACGTTCAGTGTTACATCAACCCCGTTAGTTCTAAGTTTTTCAATACCTGTTCCGTTTACTTTTTCAAAACTATCACTACAACCAACTACAACTTTTTTTATTTTATGCTGAAGAATAAGATTGGTACAAGGCGGCGTTTTACCGAAATGATTACATGGTTCTAAAGAAACGTATAAAATGGAATTTTCTATTAAATGTCTGTCCGCATCAGCAACACTGTTAATGCAATTTACTTCTGCATGATGGCTGCCGTATTTTGCATGATAGCCTTCACCTATTATTCTTCCTTCATTAACCAAAACAGCACCCACCATTGGATTTGGGGCTACAAAGCCTTTGCCCGATTCAGCCAATTGCAAACACCTTTGCATGAATAATATATGTTGTGAATAATCGGCAGTTTGCATAATGATGAAACAAAGTAACAGAACAATATTATTATTGCAGCATGTTAGTTCAAAAAGCATATCAGCAATTAGTAAGTGAATTACACAACATTTATGAAATGAATGAAGCTGCTACTATTGCCGATTGGGTTATTGAACATATAACTATGCTGAACAAAATTGACAGGTTACTAAATAAACAAGCAACTTTAACTACTGTTCAGCAGGAAACATTGCAAAACATAACAACAGATTTATTAAATCATAAGCCTGTACAATACATATTGAATGAATGTTGGTTTGCAGGAATGAAATTGTATGTTGATGAAAACATATTAATACCAAGACCTGAAACAGAAGAATTGGTTGAATGGATTATTGAAGATTGTAAAATAAATGGAGTTAATAGCATCACTATAATAGACATTGGTACAGGAAGTGGTTGCATACCCATTGCTTTAAAAAATTCAATTCCTTTTTGTGATGCTTATGCAATTGATGTAAGTAAAGAAGCATTAGCTGTTGCTGAGAGAAATGCTTTAGCTAATAATACTTTAGTAAATTTTAAGCAGATAAATTTTTTAGATGAAAGCGAATGGAAGTATTTACCTATGGTAGATATTATAGTAAGCAATCCTCCTTATATAGCAGCTAAAGAAATACACTCAATGGAAAAAAATGTAACAGCTTACGAACCACATCTAGCTTTATTTGTAGCGGATAGTAACCCTTTAATATTCTATGAAAAAATTGTCGAATTTGCTTTAACGAAACTGCATAAACAAGGTAAGATTTTTGTAGAAATTAATGAGGCTCTGGGAAAAGATACAGTTGATTTGTTTGAAAAATATTCCTTCAAATGTTTATTAAGAAAAGACTTGCAGGGAAAAGACAGGATGATTAAAGCAGAAAAAATGAATGATTAATACTGCGGAATAATTCTGTAAATAGCCCAAGTATTGGTTTCAAACATTAACCTTGTTTGAATCCTCGATTGCCTTTCCATCAACTTTCTATTGTATTCATTCAATACAGTAAAAGATTTGAATAGATTATTATCTTTTGCAATACACACATATCTTGCACCGGCTGTAGGATTTTCTACATAGGTAATAAAGCTATTGTTAACAGGCATAATTACCGGTTTTAATGAACGCAGGTGAGCCATTATTCTGAAAGCGGCAGCATCGTCCATTAAAATTTTATGTGTTTCGCTTGTTAAGTCTGATATGTATGCAGCAAGCTGATAGTCTTCACTGGTAGTTCTTTCAGCTTTCCATTTTTTTACACTCTTTAATGCCGTAAAAAATCTGTTCTCTTCTCTGTCTTTTGTATGTTTAAAGTAAACAATACCTGTAAAAATGTTTAATAGCGTAACAGCAATAATAATGGGGTATTGAATTTTTGATTTGTATTTTTTTCCTGCATAAAAACACATGCCTATTAATGCCAATGCTAAGAAAATAATGTAGTATTCAATGGTTATATATCGTTGTACATCTAACAATAAAACACTCATTAAAATAAAAGGAGCTAATAAGGTAAAAAGTTCATAGGTGGTTCCTTTAAACATAAAGAAAACCAAAATAAGCAATGGTGTAAGTAATAGAACATAAGCCTGATAAACCAATTGGTATTGTTCAACAACAATGTTATCAATATAACCTGTGTTTATTAAACTACCCATAGTTTCTGTACCTACAACGTGCCAGTTAGCATATTGGCTGTTAAGAAAATAAGTAGCGTAACCTGCGTGATAGTAGTTTAATGTTCTGAATAAATACAATGCACAAAAAGGCAAAAGAAATATTACTATATACAATGCTACTGTTCTGTTTACCAGCTTTCTTCTTTGAGAACGATTGTTTAATGTTTCAAAGTATTGAATAACGCGTGGCTGCTCTCTGCTAATTTTTAAACCATCTAATGATACTAAAAATATAAAAGGGAAGAAAGCAAAAATGAGCCATATAAAATTATAATCGCAAAACACTAAGCAGGTTAAATAAATACTTGCCATTGATAGATAAAACGTTGTTTGCGTTTGATAGTACCTGAATAAACTTCTGAACACTAAATAAAAGAACAGCATAATAGCTGCAACACCTCTGCCAGATGTTGCTGCAAATAAAATTCCGGGATGGAAAACGAAAAGCAAAAAAATCATCGGAATAAATACTCTTCTCGGCAATGCAGATTTTGAGAAATCGCTGATTACAGTAAAAAACAATATGGTTGTAAAAACAATTGAAGCCAATACCGGTGCAAACGGATAACCAAAAGGTGTAAATATTACGGCTGTAAGAAAAGTAATTGTTGGATAAGTTGTACCTATTGTTAAAAGCGTATTTTCATCTGCCTCAAAAAGCAGTTTTACTTTTTCAGCATAGAATAAAGCTTCAGAATTTTCATATCCGGCACGGTGAAGCAGCCATGCTAATACAATGAAATATATCAGCATGAAAAGCCCTAAAAATATTGATATGTATCTTCTTAAAAATTCCATATTTAAGCTGCTGCAGGTTCAGTTTCAGATGCTGCAACTTGTGCACCCGCAGACGACATTTTAGATAACCCGTGATTTGTTTTTTCCCAATAAAACGGTTTAGTAATCAATTGCCATAACCCTTTATAAGCTGCAATTGAGTGCATAATCCAGTAAACCGGGTTCATAATAGAAAATAAAATTAATTCATAATATCTTCTTTTAAATACAGCCAACATGTTTACATACACCATTAAAACATTACCTGCAATAAAGTTGAAGATAGACATGTATAATACCCAATCGGGGAATAGTTTTCTTACAAAAGCAAAATTGAAAATTACATACACTATAAAGAATACCAATAATATCGGGTATAAAAGAAATGTAAATGAAGTACCACCGATAAAGAAATTAAATCCAAAGAAACCACCCCAACCTACTTTCTGTACAAGCTTTGCAGGATTACGCATATGCACCAAATAGGTTTGCATATAACCTTTAATCCATCTGCTTCTTTGTCTAATCCAGTTAAAAGGTTCGTTATTGGCTTCTTCTAATGTTGTACTGTTTACAACGCCTACTTTATACCCTTTATCGTATACACGTACACCTAAGTCCGCATCTTCTGTTACGTTAAATGGATCCCACGCTCCTAATTCTATTAAGCGATTTAATTTAAAGTGGTTAGAAGTACCACCTAACGGGATAGGAATATCTAAAGTCTCCAATCCGGTTAACATATAATCAAACCAATAAGAATATTCCAATGTGAACATTCTTGTTAAAAAGTTTTCATTTTTATTGAAGTAATTCAATGCTCCTTGTACCACTACAAACTCTTCAGGTAGTTTTCGGAAAAGCATCACTACTTTTTTCAATTGATCAGAATCCGGAACATCTTCTGCATCATAAATAGTTAGTAATTCACCACGTGAAAAGTGTAATCCGTAATTACATGCTTTAGGTTTTGTTTTAGGCATGTGAAAAGGAACCACGATTACTTCAAAGTTTGCCGGGAAATCCAATACACGTACGGCATTCAGCGTTTTATCATCATCTTCCTCTATTAATAATTTTACGTCTAATTTTTCTTTGGGATAATCAAGACTTCTTAAGTTCCATATCAACTTTCTAATAAGTTTATCTTCTTTATAAACCGGAAGTAAAATTGTATAAACAGGTAATGTTGATATCTCAATTCTTCGTGTATCATCTTTAGTAACTGCCTCATGTAATTCACTCATTGAGCCTTTAAGAGCTAAGTACAATTTAAAGGAAATGGCGAACAAAAAGAAGAAGCTTGAGAGTAAGTTGATAGTAATAAACGTCGGAATAAAGAAAAGAATTAATAAGGTAAAAATAATTGCCAGGAAGCTGAAAATAAAAATTAATTGCGGGTCTGTAAATGTTACCAAGCCTGAGCTATCAGGGTCTTTACGCATTAAACTGAATACAGCTTCTTTTACAAAAAACTCTCCTCTGTTTTTATGAGCCATCCAGGTAATATCCAAATCGGCAGCTGCTACCAACTTTATATTGGTTTTAAAAAGAACTACTAAGCTTTTTTCTAACTTTTCATCATAAGGGTCTGCGGCGGCAACTAATAAAGTTCCGGATATATCTTTTCTTAACGGTAAATAGAGAAAAGAATTAAGATGTTGAATATCGCATTGATGTAAGTAATTTTCATCTATCTCTTCATTCCTAACATCAATTAAACCATACCTATGCTTATTTAAAAAATCTACATAATCTTTTCTAACAAGAAAGCCAAAGATTAATGCCGTTTTGATAGGTGCATAACTATACGTTTCAGAAATTTTTAAAACTTCATCTAACTGCTCTTGTTTAAAAGAGCCTTCAGCAACCATATGATGCAACGCACAACGGCTCATGTATACAAATGATTTTTAAAATATCTACACAATTTCCTGAGACTGCTTAACCTTACCACGAACAAAGTAGAAACCTAATATTAACAATATAATCAGTACACCTAAAATGATAAGTTTATAAGTATTCCAGAAGTCGAGCCATACATTTCTTTCTCCCTTATATATTACAGAATTAGACTCTTCAGGTACTTTAAAAAAGTAGTTACTTAAGCCACCGCTGTTAGCAAAACAAACATTACTTTCAATTTCTGTTAGCTGCGTACTGAAGTTTTTAACTACACTTTCAAATGCATCACTTTGTAAAGTATCGCCTAAAGCAGTTACTACTAATATTGTGCTGCCACGCTCTTTAAAAATCTGTGCCATACCGCTGTTTGAGAAATCGTTCAAACTATAAGTAAGTGAGCCTTTTGCGTCTTTATAAATTTGAAAATCTTTTTCGTATTTAATGGGTAGCTGTGCAAAATTTGAAATAAACTTATCTCCTCTTTGCAATAAGGCAATCAGATTAAACCCACGTAACTCATCAATATTAGCTTTTTCTGAAGACACTAATTGCGGAACAATTAACTTATTAAAATCTGTTTTAATAGGAGCATTTAATTGATAAAATATTTCACCCACAGAAGCAGCAAGATTTGCACCATATAAAGTAGGAGATACTACTACTTTAGTTGGCGTTCTTCTAAACTCAGCCGGGAAATTAAAGAAGCTTATAAACTTATTTTCTCTTTCGCCCGAGAATGTTAAGGTTGATGTTTTAGTATTGATGAATGCAAAGAAATTACTGAATCCATCTTTACAAATATTTGAACCGGGGTGGAATCTGAACTCAACCAATAAAGTATTGAACTTGCTTAATAGATAAGGTTTCAAATCGATATCATCAATAAAGTTGGGCTTATCTGTCAATGAAGCATTGAAGATTAAGTTTTCATTTAAATAGATATTCAAAAAACCTCTGTCATCCGGTTTTAAAACAGAGAAATAGCTTTCAATATGAAAATTTAATTTACTCGGTATAGCATTAAACTCAGTTAAAGAAAAAGTGTATTTCTGTTGTAGTGCTCCAATACCTTCCATTAATGCAGTGTTTCCTCCAATATCATCTAAAGTCATAATTAATGGAGAAGGGTTATCAACAGAAACATTGCTGGGTACTGCTTCCTGCAATAAAAGTTTATCTGTAAAGGCACTGCTTAATCTTTTATTACTTGCCAATGTATTGATTGCTTTTTTATAACCCGAAGCATCTGCACCTGTAACAACTAATATTGATTTTTGAACGTTGCCTGTATTTACTTTAGCTAAAATAATAAGCCCTTGACCCTGACCTAAAGAAGGTAATGCCTGTTTAACAGAGTAAGGTAATTTGTCGGGTAACCCGCAAACAATACCACCCGGAATAGTATCCTGCTGTGCAAAAGTTCCGGCATATACTTTCTTTAAACCGCCTTGCTTTAATAAAGTATAAATAAGACCCCCTGCAGTTAAATCATCTAAATCTGAATTAGCAGGTGTATATACAGACTTATATTCTTGTACCAATTCTTTTAAACTACGCTGATACATTGAACCGGCCTGATAGTTAGCGGCGATATAAGAACTGTTTTTTACAGCAATCCAACATGCAGGGTTATCAACATCTTTACAATATTCATCACCTACACTCATCTTAGCACCAACCTTTATTTTAATAAAACGTGCATCAGGTTGTAAAAATCTTCTGTTAAGATTAACTGTAACAGTAAACATGGTGTCAACAGCAGAAGTAATAATAGATTGAGTCCAAACCTGCTCATCTTTTAAATAAACAATTAAAAAAGAGTTACGCGGATTTAATACCTGCGATGCTCTTATGTGCAAAACAAGTTTACTGTTATTTACATCATCATCAGGCTTAATTTTTAAGAAGTAACTTAAAGAGCCTTGAATACCGGTTATAGATGCATCATCATAACCCATATCTTCAAAAGTTCTTATACTCTGAGCATTGGCTGTGCCTAATATGCCCAGCAGGAATACTGCTACAATAAAAATTTTACTTCTCATAAATTAGAAATTTATTGGGTACTATTAAACTCTATGCGGTAATAATTACCTGTTTTTTCATCGCTGTTATAAGTAAATACACCGCCCATTGTTTCAGTTAATTTTTTTGCTACTGCAAAGCCCATGTCTGCTTCTTCTGATACTGCGTTGTTGACAGACCTGTTTGTCTGCAGTTTATTAAACAACTCATCCATGTTTCTCTTTCCTATCAGTCTACCAAAATTAATTACTTCAATAATGCATTTATCGTTAGCAATATTGGTATGAACTGTTATAGTAGAACCTTTTTCTGCATGGCGAATAGCATTTGTTAACAATTTAAATAAAACCTGACTTAAAAACAACTTGTCCAAATAAACCATTATGGCCATTGGTGCAAGATGCAGTTGCAAACCAATTTGTTTCATTTGTGCAGCATCTGCAGCAATATCTACTACTGCTTTTTCTACAACCGGGCCAATATCAAAACGCTCATAATTAAAATCAACTTTTGCTTCTTCCCTATCAGCACTTAATGCCAGTTTTTCAGACATGTACTTCAACTTATCATTACCAATTTTAATGTAGTTTAATATTTCTCTTTGTTCCTGAGTAATATTATCTGCATTATTATCTAAAAGCCCTAAAGACATTGAAATAGAACCCGTAAAATTTTTGAAGTCATTCAGTAAGATATTCATTGTATTATGCCTGTAATCGTTAAGCACATTAAGCTTTCTGTTTACATCTTCAATAACATATTTCTGATCATTAATTTTTTCGTTTTGAGCAAGCAACTTATTATTGGCTTCATCAATTAAAATATTCCTTGCTATATCTCTTTTCAAAGCGATGTAACGGTTATAAGCTACCAAACAGGAAAATGATGATAAGATAAAGTAAATGGCTCCTCCGTGAGTTACTAAAATCTGATACTTATCAATTCTGTCCTTATTTGCAAATAAAACTATGATGATAATATCACAAATCAGGCAAAGTAGTATCGGATAAATAACAGGCCAGAAAAGTGTAAAATTAACCAGCAGCATAAATACCGAAAACCAAAGAAAATATGCCATCATACTGGCTAAAGGAACAGTTCCGCAAATAAAGGCAAAAGTCAATGCATAAATGCTTATAAAAACCGTTGTAGTGTTTATATAAGACCAGCGGATTTTTATACCAAACATAAAAATGCCGTAAGTAACAATGGTTACTATAAGGCGGATAAGAAAAAGTTGAGTCCAGTCGTTTGATAAAAAAAGATAATCTAATAGCCAAAAAAGAGGTAGGGAAAAGAGAATAGTCCACATAACAACATTTGCGTAATAAGACCCTTTTTTATTTAGGTCTGTAGCAAACGCTTCCTTATCTATATTTACATAAGAAAACTTGTTGTTAGTTAACATAATTTGGGTACGGGTACGGCTAAATTCAATATTACGTGAAAATAACTATTACATGATTAATACAATAATAAAGCGAGCAGTCTTAATAACTTATGTTTGTACGTTTTCACTATCCACATTTAGTGCAAAACTTAATAAGGAAAAAAATTTTGAAGCCATACGAAAAAGTTTAGGTGCCGGAATTAATATTTCATTGTTTGAACATACATGGTCTACTGCCGACCAATTACTGCAAGAGAACATTGATGATAAACTAAAAAAAATTGCCCAAGCAGGCTACTCAACTGTAAGATTACCAGTTGCTTTTGATATGTTTATGCAACCGCAATCTTCAAACCTTACAAAAGAAATTTTACAAAAACTTCAGGATATTTATAAAAACTGTTCAAAGCTTAAATTAAATCTTGTTGTTACGTATCATTACGGAAAACTCAATCCAGACAATGCTTACACAGAGTTTGAAAGAGTAGTCTGGATTTGGAAACAGGTACAGAATCAATTCAGAAATCAAGGTTACGATAAATTGTTTTTTGAAGTTTATAACGAACCTACCATTGAGCCTTATAAATGGAAAGATATAGCTACAAAGATTGTTCAATATATACGCTATGAAGATGCCAACCGTATTTATATTGTTGGCGGAACCAACTATAATAATATTGATGAGTTGAAAGAACTCTATCGTTTACCCGACGATAAAATTTTATACACTTTCCATTTTTACGAGCCTTTCATTTTTACACATCAGGGTGCAAGTTGGGAAGCAGATAAAGCTTTTATAACCAACCTTCCTTACCCCTACAATGCACGTAAAATGCCCGGCATGCCCGATAAAGCAAAAGGAACAGTAGTTGAAGAAAATTATAAAAAATATTATCACGAAGCAACCATAACTTATTTGCGTGAAAAAATCAGCGAAACAAAAAAATGGTGCGATAACAACAATATGCCACTTGTTTGTACAGAAACCGGTGTTATCAATTCAGTTAAACAAAAATACCGCAACAATTATCTTGAAGAAGTTACTACAGTTTTAAAAGAAAATGACATACCTACTATGATTTGGGATTACGACCAAACCTTTTCTGTAAGTAAAAGCAACGGTAAACCTGTTAAGGTTATAAAAAAATGGATTAGAAAAAATTAGTTACTGATATAAAGATTTTCCTGCCCGAGTTTTTAAAATGGCATTTTCAACCTATTGTTTATCCTAATCTGTTTGTCTCATCACAAAGCATAAAATATTATAACAATATCCCTTATCTTCAATGCTGTACAACCAACTTAGCTTATGCAGCAAATTCTTTCCATTAAAAACCTTAGCAAACAATACGGCAAGGTTAAAGCATTAGACAATGTTTCATTCAATGTTCCGAAAGGATGCGTTTATGGAATATTGGGCCCTAACGGAAGCGGTAAAACAACAACACTCGGAATTATCTTAGATATTCTTAAAGCCAATACAGGCAGCTTTTCATGGTTTGAAACAAATCCTGATAACTATAAAAGAAAAATAGGTTCATTATTAGAAACACCCAACTTCTATCATTATTTGTCTGCTGTAAATAATTTAAAAATTACACAAGCCATAAGTAAAAGAGGAAATGAAGATGATATACATGAGGTATTAAACATTGTAAATCTTGCACACAGAAAAAACAGCAAATTCAGTACATACAGTTTAGGTATGAAACAAAGATTAGCAATAGCTGCTGCTTTGCTTGGCAACCCAGATGTATTGGTACTTGATGAACCCACCAATGGTTTAGACCCTGTTGGTATTGCTGAGATTAGAGAATTAATTAAAAAGTTGGCTGCACAGGGCAAAACCATTATTATGGCAAGCCATTTATTAGACGAAGTTGAAAAAGTTTGTACCCACGTTGCCATATTAAAGAAAGGCAATTTATTGGTTAATGGCAATGTAAATGAAGTATTTGCTCATGAAGATATTGTTGAATTAAATGCAGCAGATAAACAGGCTTTACTAAATGTGCTGAACAACTTAAGCGGTTATACTAAGTTGGTTGAAGAACAACATGCTGTACAATTATTCTATCCCCAGGGAACAGCAGAATTAGATACTATTAATAAGTACTGCTTTGATAATGGTGTAACGCTTAATCTGCTTACTTATAAAAAGAAAAGTTTAGAAGCCAAGTTTTTTGAACTAACCAATAACAACTAACCTTAAAAAATATTACATGCTTGAATTAATAAAAATAGAATGGCTTAAAATAAAACGCTACCCTGCCTTTTGGTGGATGTTTGGCATCGTGGCATTAACATATCCCGGTATTAATTTATTTATCGGAATAATTTACGATAGACAATTGGTAAGAACTGAAAATAAAAAAGATGCTCTCGCTCAGATAGCGAAAATGTTGTTTGGCAACCCTTTTGAATTTCCTGAGGCATGGCATACCACCGCATACTTTTCTTCTTTTTTTATTTCCATTCCTTCTATTCTTGTTATTATGCTTATCAGCAACGAATACAGTTACAAAACACACAGACAAAACATAATAGATGGCTGGAGCAGAAACCAATTTATTACTGCCAAAATGATGGATATCATCATTGTATCGTTAGTAACAACTATAATCTATGCTTTGGTAGCCCTTAGTTTAGGAATTTATTTTGATGACGGGCATTTAGGAAGATGGGCAGAACAATTACAATACATCGCTTTATTCTTCGTACAATCATTTGCTCAATTGAGTATTGCTTTTTTATTAGGCTTCTTAATTAAAAAAGCTTTTATAGCATTAGGTGTATTTCTGTTTTACAGTATAATAGTTGAGAACATTTTAGTTTCTTATTTAAAGTGGAAAGTAAAAACAGGTGCTTATAAATTTCTTCCCTTTGAAATGAGCGATGAATTGGTACCGGTTCCGGCATTTGCAGGCAGCTTTGGTAAAGACATGAAGGATGCTTACAACGCAGCAATAAATGCCATACCTACGCAATTAATTTACACGGCCATTTTTACAGCATTAATCTGGCTGCTTTGCTACAGGCTTCAGGCTAAGAAAGATTTATAAATAAAAAGCCTCGCAAATACGAGGCTTTTTATTTATAGTCTTTAATTATTTCTGAATACCCGGATAATGGTCTATCGTTTCAAATACATAACGCGGATCTTGTTTTAATACCTGAATAAATTTTGCTAAAGAATCTACAAATTGTTTCTTTTCAAATAATCTGTCATGAGATAAAATAACAATCATATTTTGTTCATTGGTCATACCATCATCAAATCTTTGATTCAACATTTTGATTAATTGGTCAACACTTTCTTTCGGCTCTTTTTTCTTACCGTTTTGTCCCCATTCTAAATCCCAACCAACTATTTTATAACCTGTAGAATCCAATCTTTTCACCAAAGGGTTTTCAGCCTTTTGACCATGAATTTTTCCGTTAGAAGCCCATGTGTTATTACCTGGAAGGCGAATAATTTTTACAGGAATTTGTAATTCTTTTTCATTCCTCATAAAATCTGCATAAGCACTATCAGGCATTGAGTAGAATTTTGCGTATTTATCATTAAAGCCATGAGAAAAACTATGATTGGCTAATAAAAATTGCGGGTAATCATTTCTTATAGAATCAATTAATCTTTTCTTGAAAGGCCCCACTTGGTTAAACCCTACAGAAAAAAATGTTGCTTTAACAGCTTCGTGTTTAAATATCAACCTGCAATTGGTTGTACCCGGAGGCTGCGGAGAGTCATCCCAAGTTAAAAATATATAGCGTTTAGAGCTGTCAAATTTAATAGGCGTCATAGGTGTTGGCTTGGTTACAGCCGGCTTTACAGAATCTGCCACTGCCTTATCTGACGGTTTATTATTACATGCCACTAATAAACCCATAATTGCTGCACTTAACAAATAAATCTTCCTCATAGTAATGAATTTAGTTGATGAAAGAATCAACAACAAATGTGAAATAAGCCTACGAATTAATAAAGTAATGTGCATAAACTTAACGCAATTAAAAAGCTAACAATTGAATGGGGAAAAGTGCTTGGTGGAAATGAACAGCAGCAACTTGAAAACAGGATGTTCATTGCTGCATAGCGATTAGAACGTATAAGAGTGCGACGCAACGTCAGTTGATGGAAGTTCTTTAGCTGACAACATTAATTATCTTCCGTAACTTTAACAGCTTTAAGATTTGCAGTTCGTAAAACATCTGTTAAATATGCCTATTGGTAAACTGACTTTTAAACAGGTTTCTTTAATTGCAATCTTAAAGGCATATAATTTGAAAATTCATTTTTAAAAATTTTTAGTATGACATTTAAAAATATCCTAACCGTTATCGGAATCAGTGTTGCCACTGCTGTTGGCAGTGTTTGGGGTTACGGTAAATATGTGCAAACGCAAAGAGCAGGCACTCAGGAGGCAGGTAAAGTACCTGTAAATTATGCAGGTTTTTTTGGTAATAACAATGCAGCCGGCCCTGTAGATTTTTCAGCAGCTGCAACTGCTGCAACCCCGGCAGTAGTGCATATTAAAACAAGAACAAAAGCTAAACAGGTAAGTAATAATCTTCCCCGCCGCAGCAATCCTTTCGGAGATTTTTTTGGTGATGATATGTTTGGCGATTTATTCGGCAATCAGCAACGTGTAATTCCTGAACAGCGTGCAAGCGGTAGTGGTGTATTAATTAGTGAGGATGGGTATATTGTAACCAACAACCACGTAATTGAGGGTGCAGATGAAATAAACATTACACTTCCTAACAGAAAATCTTACAAAGGCACTGTTATCGGCACAGACCCGAGCAGCGATTTAGCTGTGGTAAAAATTGAAGGCCATAACTTTCCATATTTAGTGTATGGTAACAGCGATGATGCTAAACTGGGTCAATGGGTATTGGCTATCGGCTATCCTTTGAATTTAGACGTTACTGTTAGTGCAGGTATTGTTAGTGCGAAATCAAGAAGCATTGGTATTAACAGCCGTAATGGCGAAGTAAAAAATGCAGTTGAATCTTTCATTCAAACAGATGCTGCGGTAAACCCAGGAAACAGCGGCGGTGCTTTAATTAATACGAACGGTGAATTGATTGGTATTAACTCTGCTATTGCATCGGGCACAGGTTATTATGCCGGTGTATCTTATGCAATACCTGTAAATATTGTAAAGAAAGCAGTGGCAGACATTATTAAATATGGTACTGTTCAAAGAGCTTACATTGGTATCAGCTATGCACCATCAGAAATGTCTGATGAACAAAAGAAAGAAGCAGGCGTTAAAGAAGGCGATGGTGTTTATGTATTAGATGTACCGGAAGGTGGTGCTGCCAAAATTGCCGGCATTAAAAAAGGGGATTTTATTACCAAAGTAAATGGTGTTGCGGTAACTACAGGTCCTGAAATGGTTGAACAGGTATCACGTTATAAACCCGGTGATAAAATTACCATTACCTATACCCGTGATGGAAAAGAAAACACCGTAAACCTGACATTAAAAAATAAAGCGGGCAATGCTGATATAGTAAAGAATTTAAGCATAATAGACAGATTGGGTGCCGATTTTGAAAATGTTGACAGCAAAACTGCCAAGGCTAATGAAATTGCCGGTGGTGTGGTAATTAAGAAAATAAAAGAAGGTGCTTTAAAGCAAAGCCGTATACAGGAAGGATTTATTATTACGGCAATTAACGGAACTACTATTAAGAATGTTGATGATTTAAAAGCAGCTTTAGCCAATATTAAAGGAACAGTTTATTTAGATGGAATTTATCCCGGCTATACTGAGACTTACAGATACCCTGTAAAAATTGAAGAGGAATAAAATATTGTGTTTAGTGTGATGGTTGGAACGCCCGAATGCTTTGAGCTTCGGGCGTTTTTGTTTTGAGTTTATGGAAAATGAAAAGAATTTAATCTCACGATATTATGAGAAAAAGACTTTTGTATGTACCTGGTGTGATTAGCCTTGTTTGCTTACCATTATTATTGTATTTCTTTCATCCAAAATATGAATATCAACCCACTGCCTTAAAAATTAATTTGCCATCTGATGAGCCATCGAAAGGAGGTTCGTTTCGGTTTAATAGAGAATTTGTTTATAAGGAAATAAGCAAAAAAAAGATTGAACAAATACAGTTTGATAATCAGTTTCCGATAAACAAAAGCGACTTCAGATATTACAATGACTTAAAACGAAAATTCATTAATGATGAAATGAAAAGACTTCAACTAACTAATGATACATCTACGGTTTTAAAAGTTGAATTCTTTGATGAAAACACCTATGGTGATTTTGTTTATGTATTGAATTTGGCTCAAATCTATGTTTACAAACGTTATGCTTTTATTGACAATTGCTTTTATTTTTTTCCAAATGACCCAATAGTTATAACAAAAAATGATACGATTAGTTTATTATCAATAGATACTACAATTAGATATATTGGCACGAGTCCGAATCATGAAAAGTATTATAGACCAACAGAATGGGATTTCTTTATTTGGGACTTAGAATATCGATTAAGTCTTTATAAATTGAATAGTTTTCAGAGAAACTCATTTATATCAGCATTTATTCTGTTAATTGTTATTCCAGCATTTTATAAAATAAGGAAGAACAGAAAGTTGATTTCATAACAATTAAACTTTCTCATACACCAAATACTCCCCTGCCTGCAATTCAAATATTTCTTTACTATTGAATTGAAATGATAAACCGGAAAATACATTTTTAAACTTACCGCCAAACCATTCATGAGATACTTGCACTTTAACTCTATCATGCGTTGAAAGATTTAATATAACCAATACCACATCATTACTTTGCTTTCTTAAATAAGCCATACAATTATTATCGGCAGGTAAATTAAAGACTTCACCTTCAGCTACTGCTTTTGATTTATGCAATGCAATTAATGTTTTATAAAATTCATGTAAAGCAGGTGCTTCATTTTCCTTCCAATCAATTTCATCTTTATCAAAAAATTTTAATCTTTTATTATTTGGCAGTTCCTGTCCGCTGTAAATTAGCGGCACAGCTTTCAATGTAAAAGTGAATACGGCAAAGGCTTTGGCAAGATTGCCGTATTTTTCATATTCTGTGCCGTTCCAACTGTTTTCATCATGATTGGAAGTAAAGAATAACTTGGCAGCACCTTCAGGATATTGAGTATAAGCATGTAACACATTGTATATTTCATTCAACCCAACTTCTCCTTTAACCAATTTCTCTGTGGTATGCATCCACCACCAGGCATAAGAAACATCAAATGCATCATGATATTTTACTTCTTCGCATTCGGCTAACCAGAACAATGGTTTTACACTATCGCAGGCTGTTCTTGCTTCCATCCAAAAATCTAAAGGCACTAAATGTGCCATATCGCAACGAAAGCCGTCTATATTACATTCGGTAACCCAATATTGCATGGCTTGTACCATGGCTAAACGCATTTCTTTTACATCATAATTCAAATCAATCACATCTTTCCATCCATTCTCTTCTGTAAAATTCCCTGCTGCATCTTTCATATACCAATCTGCGTGATTAATTGTCCACTCATGACCGTAACCGGTATGGTTGGCTACCCAATCAATTATTATTTTAAATCCTAATGCATGAGCTTCATTAACTAACTGTTTAAAATCATTCAAATCACCATACTCAGGGTTAATTGTTACATAACTACTACAGGCATAATAGCTTCCTAAAGTACCCTGGCGTTCCTGTTTACTTATTGGTGTTACAGGCATTAGCCACAATATATCAACACCCATATCTTTTAAGCGGGGCAAGTGTTTCTGGAAAGCATTGAATGTCCCCTCTTTTGTATATTGACGAATATTTACTTCATAAATATTGGTATTAACTGCCCAATCAACTGTTTTAAAATGTACTGCCATAATTGTTTTTTTAAATTTATTCCACTTTTGCCTTGATGCAAAAGTGGAGCAAAAAATCAAGACAAAAAGATATTCATCACTTTTTGTCGTTATTATATAATCAGCTGATGTACAAAGAGAATTGAACAACAGTGCTTCTATTGTTCAAATTTCAGTAATTCAAAAGCTTAATCAAGGCGTAAACGGAAAAACGTGCCGAATATCTTTTCCGGATCTTTTTTTGTTTCTTTTTTGGACAAACAAAAAAGAAAATATTACTATAATCGATATTGAAAGTTCGGGCTTCTTTTACTAAAAGTTTTATTTTACACTTAATGAGTGAAAATAAATTAGAAAGAAAAATAAGCTTGTTGCAAGCCACTGCCATCAATATGATAGATATGGTTGGTATCGGACCTTTTGTAGTGTTGAGTGTAGTGGCTGAAACTATGGGTGGGCCGTATTTTTTATATGCATGGATTGCAGGTGCCTTACTTTCATTTATTGATGCAACTGTGTGGAGTCAATTAGGAACAGCTTTTCCCTTAGCAGGCGGTAGTTATAATTTTTTGAAGGAAGGCTTCGGGCCCAAGTGGGGTAAGCTTTTCAGCTTTTTGTTTGTTTGGCAAACCATGATTCAGGCTCCGTTGGTAATTGCAAGTGCAGCTATCGGCTTTGCTCAATACACCAAATATCTTTTTCCTTTAACTGATGTTGAAAGTAAAATAGTAAGCGGTTGTGTGGTGATATTAATTGTATTGCTTTTGTATAGAAAAATAGAAGCCATCGGAAAAATAAGTGTGTTGCTATGGATAGGTGTTATTGTAACAATGGGTTGGATTATTATTGGCGGAATAATGCATGGTAATTTTTCACAGCCTATTCAACATATTAATAATGGCTTAGAATTAAATTATGCTTTTGCTGCTGCATTAGGTTTTGCAAGCGTAAAAACAGTGTACAGTTATTTAGGCTATTATAATGTTTGCCATTTGGGTGGTGAAATCATAAACCCGCAAAAAAATATTCCACGCAGCATGTTTATTTCTATTGGTTGTATTGCTGTATTGTATTTATTAATGAATATAAGTGTGGCAAGTGTGTTGTCATTCAATCAAATTCAGCAAAGTAAATTTGTGGTGAGTGAATTTGTGCAAGCCATAGCAGGTACTAATGCTGCCAAAGCTGCAACCGTATTGATTTTGTGGGTAGCATTTGCATCAGTATTCAGTGCTACATTAGGTTACAGCAGAGTACCTTATGCTGCGGCTGCCGATGGTGCATTTTTTAAAGTGTTTGCCAAACTGCATCCAACAAAAAAATTTCCTTATGTATCATTATTGTTTTTGGGAAGTGTGGCTTTCGTGTTTAGTTTATTGTTTAAGTTGAAAGAAGTGATTGATGCAATACTTGCTATGAGAATTTTAATTCAATTTATTGCACAGGCGATCGGACTAATGCTATTAGTAAAAAGAAAAGGTAAATCTTTTTTTGTTTGGAAGATGCCACTGTATCCTTTACCTGCTATTGCAGCAATAATAATCTGGTTGTTGATTTTTATTTCAACAGGTTGGAAAATGATGTTGGGCGGATTGGTTGTTATTGCATTAGGATTCATTGCTTTTTATTTGAAAGAAAAAGCTGCAAAGCAATCAATCAACACTCAATAGTTTTAATATCCACGAAAATATCAGTACGAGCAATGCCCCTATTACATTCAGCCATAAAAATCCAAGTCCGATTATTTCATACTTATCTAAGAAGAATAATAAAATAACAATTGCTTCAGTTAATAAGGCAGCAATAAATACTGCGTTGCTTTTAATTTTCTTACAGTAAAAAGCAACCAAGAAAATACCGAGTATTACACCATAAAATAAAGAGCCTAACACATTTACTGCTTCAATTAAACTACCCATTCCTGTTGCAAATTCGGCTACAATTACAGAAAAAATACCCCAGATTAATGTGTAATATTTTGAAATGCTGTAGTCTTTCTTGCATAAAATTTCATTGGTATCATCATGCTGAAAATGCCTGAACTTCTTGTGAAAGTCAATCATAGTGCAGCTTGCCAAAGAGTTCAATGCAGCAGCAATAGAGCCCCATGCTGCTAAAAAAATAATAGCTATTAATAAACCAACCAATCCTTTAGGTAAATAATCAACCACAAAGCGTAAGAAAATATAATTGGTATCATTATCATCTCCCGCTTTTAAATTCTTTACCAACTTCTTATAATCATTTCGTAAAGCATCTGATTCTTTGTTAACAACAGAAAGTTTTTTTAAAGCAAGGGCTGTATCTTCTTTATAGTGTACTAAAATATTTTGCTTCTGTTCATTCAATAAAGAAAAATTCTTTTCTATGGTTGCAGCACTATCTTTCATTTCACCAATCAACATCTTTTGTTGCACTGCTGAATTAAAAAAAACAGGCTGTTGTTTGAATTGATAAAACGTAAATAATAAAACCCCTAACAATAAAATTAAAAACTGCATCGGCACTTTTACAATGCCATTCATTAATAAACCTAACTTACTTTCAGTGTTATTCTTTGCCGTTAAGTATCTTCCCACCTGACTTTGGTCTGTGCCGAAATAACTTAATGCTAAAAAGAAACCACCAATAACACCACTTATAATATTGTATCTGTCTTTCCAGTTAAAGCCCTTATTGGTAATACCTGTTGTTATCACATTCATCTTCCCGCTTCTGCCGCTAATCTTCAAAGCATCAATAAAACCAATGTTCTCAGGCAATAAGTGTACAATCATATAACCGGTTATAATCATTCCACCGATAATGATTATCAATTGCAATTGTTGCGTATACGCAACAGCTTTGGCTCCACCGCTAACGGTGTAGATAATGAGTAAACCACCCATTACTATGTTCGTCCAGAAAATATCCCAGCCTAATAAAGAAGATAAAATAATGGAAGGAGCATAAATACTGATACCCGTTGAGAGGCCTCTTGATAATAAAAATAAAAAGGAAGTGAGTGTTCTTGTTTTAACATCAAAGCGTTGTTCTAAATATTCGTAGGCAGTAAAAATTTTTAATTTATTAAATAGAGGAACAAATGTGATGCATACCACAATCATGGCAATCGGCAATCCGAGATAATATTGTACAAACCGCATACCATCTGTAAAAGCCTGACCGGGTGCTGATAAAAATGTAATAGCACTTGCCTGTGTACCCATAATACTCAACAACACAATGTACCAGGGCATTGTACGGTTACTTAAAAAATAGCCTTCTAAATTTTTACTGGTACGGCTTTTATATAAACCATAAGCAATTATGGCTACCAGTGTAAAAGTTAGCACTATCCAGTCTAAGCTACTCATGCAAAATATTTAGTAACCCAAATGAAGAAAATAATTAATACTATCAGTAAAGCAATAACTAATACATACCATTCATTCCATGTTTTAAATATGGGTATTTTATCTTTCATTTCTTTTTATGTTATCAACTTCAATTTTTTATAGCATCGTTTCTTGCGTCGCACTCTTGTATGATAGTTTTTTATAGCAGCAACTTTTTCTACATAAAAAATATTTAACAACCGCCAACAGGGTTTGCAACCGCTGTCGGGGTTTTAATTCCTGTTTTTTAGTAAGCCACTTGCTAATAAACCCAATACTAAACCAATTATTAACCCCGTTTTTACATTTTTGATGAATGAACCTATAATTAATCCTATTACGATAACTATCACTGCGGTAATTGTTCTTCTTTGCTGCATGAAAATTAATGTTTTGGCAATGCAATTAAATTGGCTAATAATCTATATGAACCGGGTACACCGGCCGGCAATTGACGGAACAAAACCAAACTTACATATGCAATATTTCCTTTGCCGTAAGGTGCAATTAATAAACTACCGTTGCTTTCTTTTTCGCCTGTATCGTGCATTCCCAGAGGCATTTGAAAATGAGCATCTATCTGGTCTGCCTGATAAGTACTTCTTTCCTGCACCCAATTCTCAAAATCTTTTGATGTTATTTTATTGGGATAATTTAATACCGGATGTTCAGGTAATAAGAAGTTTACTTTGGCATCTTCTTCTGTAACACGAGAACCGGTGTTAATGGTAAAAGGATATGGCCCTATTTTTATTTTCTTCAATCCAACCTGATTGCTTTTAATATATTGAACAATTAAGTTGCCGCCATTATTAACATACTCATTCAACACATCATTTTTATCTGTTAACCATTCATAAATATTGTAAGCTCTAATGCCAATAATAATAGCATCGAATTGTTTTAAATCTTCAATTTTAATATCACCCTCATTAAGAAACTTTAAATCATACCCCATTTGTTTAACTGCGTCAGGCACTCTGTCACCCGGGCCCTGTATATAGCCAATTTTTTTACCAACTGTTTTCACTTCGTCATTAACAAACTTTATTTTGTCTTTAAAGAAGTAATGAATGTTAGGGATATGATTATATTGAATTGTTGCGAAGTATTGATTATACACATAATCTTTTCCATTAACCTTAAAACGCATAGCTACTTCAATTGCATTTCCTTTTAAAGAATTGTAAAATTTTTTTACGGGAATTGCAATTCTATCACTTTTATTCTTTTCAAAATCCATCAACTTATTTTCAAACACAGTTTTAATAGTGTCTTGTAAAACATATAAATTAACAGGTATATTTTTACCCGAAAAGTTGGATTGATAGTTTATAAAGAATGTATCTGTATTGATTATTTTATTCTTCGGCAGTAAATTCAATAAAGTAACGTGTGGAGAAACTGAAATAGAAACATGTGGCATCATTACAAAAGGTTGTGTTACTTCTCCTTTAACAGGGTCAACATATTTATATTGAACAGGTTTAGTAACATAAAAGTCAACATCTTCAACTCTAATAGTAAATGTTGCAGAAAGTAAAGCTTCATTCCAAGCCCTGCCAACTAAATTTTGTTCTGCTACTGTAAAGTTTCCAATCGTTTGTGGTAATTGTAACCAATAAGGTTGAGTTTGTGTTTCTTCCAATGGCTGCAATATCTCAACCTTTAAATTATAGGTTTGATTTGCATTTTTTTCTAATGCTTTAGTAGTATCTAATGTATGCCCTTGAATATAAACGCCTTTGAAAGTAACATTACTTGCGTTTCTATTATTTACAAAACATGAAACATTTACTGTATCTCCTTTTAATGCAAATTCATCTTGCGTTGTAGCTTCTGCAAATAAGCCGCTGCAATTAATTATCAAATCCTGTATTTCGTCTAACTTCTTATTTAACCACGTAGCTCTTGTTGGCCATAATTGATGAACTTTCTTGTATAGCTCAACCAAAGGCTTTACTGAATTCTCAGGATGTTCAACATTATAGTTTGCAATTATTTTATCGATAGCCTCATTAATCTCCTTACCATTAGAGTCTTTATTCCAATCAGTAATTATTCCATCCATTAAATCATTTTTTGCAGTATCACCACCGGTTGATGTAAAGTATTCCATAATACTTCCTTTTCTCCTCGGTCTACCTTCTCCCTGGCTTTTATGCATACTTCTGGCTTCGCCGCCAATTTCGCCGTAACTCTCTCCCAATAGAGCATTGTAAACGCCTGCATCTAATTTTATTTGATTATTATTAGTTGTATTATTTCCATCAAAATTGAAACTGTTCCATAAAATTCTTTTCGCCTGCCATGGTCTTACACCATACCTGAATTGCTCGGGAAATTTTGTTGAATCTGCTGCTGCATAAAAGGCTTCATTGGCAATGATGGAAGAAGCTGCATGATGACCATGACCTGCCCTAGCATCTCCGGGGAAACGTGTAATAATAATATCCGGCTGAAACTTTCTTATTACCCAAACAACATCACTCAATACTTTTTCTTTATCCCAAATACTCAATGCTTCTTTTGCATTTTTACTAAAACCAAATTCATAAGCAGTGCTGAAGTATTGTTCGCAGCCATCAATTTTTCTTGCTGCCAACAGTTCCTGCGTTCTTATCATTCCTAACTCAATGCCTTGTTCATTACCAATTAAATTCTGTCCGCCATCACCTCTTGTTAAGCTTAAATAAGCTGTACGATATAATTTTTCTTTGGCGAGATAAGGGAGTAATCCATTATTCTCATCATCAGGGTGAGCAGCTATGTATAAAACACTTGCTGTGTTTTTTATTTTTTTAAGTTGTAAATAAATTTCTGATGAAGAAAGGTTTTGTGCCGAAGTATTTAAACAAACAATAACCAATACTAAATAAGCGATAATTTTTCTTTTCATTTTTTAAACGATGGTTGACGAAGATAAAATTTGTTGGTACAAAATAGTTAACCGTTTATACAACAAAAAAGTCCTCAACATTACTATTGAGGACTTTTAGTTTTATGAGAAAAGCTTATTTAGCTTCTTCTGCATTTTCTCCACCTTCTAACTTGGCACGAATATCAGCCAATGCACCTAAGTCGCCCAAAGTTGCTTTTTCAACCTTAGCCTGAACAGCTTTTACAGCTTTCTTAGTTTTTTCAGCTTCAGCTTTAGCTTCTTTCTTCACTGCTTCTTTTTCTTCTGCTTGTGCCTGTTCCCAAATACGGCTGTGGCTTAGCACAATTCTTTTTTCGTTTCTGTCAAATTCAATAACCACAAATTGAGCAGTTTCATCAACCTGTACTTGTTTACCATCTTCTTTATACAAATGTTTACCGGGTACAAAACCTTCCAAACCATATTGTAATTGAACAATAGCACCTTTATCATCTTTCTTGGTTACAGTTGCTTCATGTAAAGAACCGATTGCAAAAGTATCTTCTAAAGCAGTCCAAGGATCTTCTTCTAATTGTTTGTGGCCTAATTGTAATTTGCGGTTTTCTTTATCAATACCTAAGATAATTACGTCAATATGTTCGCCAACTTTAACGTAATCGCTTGGGTGATTTAAACGTTTTAACCAGCTTAAATCGCTGATGTGAATCATACCGCCAATACCCGGTTCTAATTCAACAAACACACCGTAAGGAGTAATGTTTTTAACCAAGCCTTTGTGCTTACTGCCTTCTGCAAAACGAGTTTCAATAGTGCTCCAAGGATCTTGAGTCATTTGTTTGATAGACAAACTCATTTTACGGGCATCTTTATCTAATGTAACAACTTTTGCTTCGTACTCATCTCCTAATTTAAAGAATTCTTTAGCGTTGATTGGTGTATTTGCCCAGGTAATTTCACTTACGTGAACCAAACCTTCAACACCCGGTTGAATTTCTAAGAATGCACCGTAATCTTCAATATTTACCACTTTACCTTTTACAATAGCACCTTCAGCCAAACCTTCAGGTAATACTTCCCAAGGATGCGGTGTTAATTGTTTTAAACCAAGGCTGATACGTTTTTTATCATCATCAAAGTCTAATACAACCACATTTAATTTCTGATCCATTTTCAATACTTCGCTTGGGTGAGAAATTCTGCCCCATGAAATATCTGTAATGTATAATAAGCCGTCTAAGCCACCAAGGTCCATAAATGCACCGAAGTCTGTAATGTTCTTAACAGTACCTTCTAACACCTGACCTTTTTCTAATTTGCTCATTATTTCAGCACGTTGTGCTTCAATATCGCTTTCAATTAATGCTTTGTGAGATACAACAGCATTCTTAATTGTTTCGTTAATCTTAACAACTTTAAACTCCATTGTTTTACCAACAAACTGGTCGTAATCTGTAACGGGTTTAACATCAATTTGAGAACCCGGTAAGAAAGTTTCCATACCGAAAACATCTACAATCAAGCCACCTTTTGTTTTGCTGGTAACCAAACCTGTAACCACTTCACCTGTTTTATGCACTTCCATAATTCTTTCCCAAGCACGGAAAATGCGGGCACTTTTACGGCTTAGGTTTAAATTGCCGTTACGGTCTTCTTTTTCAACAACCATTACCTCCACTTCATCACCCACTTTAACGCCCGGTGTATCGCGGAATTCGTTTAAAGAAATCAAACCATCACTTTTAAAACCAATGTTTATAACAGCATCAGTTTTAGTTAAACCCACAATTGAACCTTTCATTAACTCACCATCTTCAATTGTTACGAAAGTGTTGTCATACACTTTATCGTATTTAGCTTTTTCTTCTGCACCGTAGTGGCTAACATTACGTTTGTCTACGCTCCAGTCAAAATCATCATGAGCTGTAACAACAGCTTCTGCTACAGGTACATTTGTTGTCGCAGTAGGTGCTTCAGCAGTTTCTGCTGCTGCACTCTCCTGAGCTTCTGCGTTTAATTGTTTAACAATAAAATTCATAATAAAACCCGTGTTTTTTAAACGGGGCAGCAAAAGTAGGGTTTTTCAGCTGAAATACACATACAGCAAGGATTTTTTGCTACGGGCATCAGTTTTTCATGGTATCACCTGTTGTGTCACTCACTTGTACGTTCTGTAGGTATGGCAGCAGGTATTTAATAGTTTTTTAAAACAATAATTGACTGATTCTTTCAAACAATATCTATATTCATCTTCTAAAATTAAACCACATATGAAAAAACTGTTTACCACATTGGTGGCTATTGCTTGTTTAGCTACTATTAGTTTTGCCCAAGCAAAAAAAGATGACAAAAAAGCTCCGGCAGCTAAAGATGCTAAAGCTGCTGTAAAACCTGCACCTGCTGCTAAACCAACTACTACTGCAAAGCCAGAAGCTAAACCGGCACCAACAGCAACTAAAACAAAAGCTGATGGTACACCAGATATGAGATATAAGGAAAATAAAGATGCTGCTAAAAAAGATGCTCCTGCAGGACCCACTAAGAAAGATGGCACACCTGATATGCGTTATAAACAAAACAAAGAGGCTGCTAAGAAAAAAAGTTAGTTAAGGCTATTAAAAATCGCCCCGCAAAGCGGGGCGATTTTATTATTGTTTATTCTCTACCAATTTCTTCAAATTATCTAAGCTTTGCTCCATTGTGGTGCCGAGTATTTTATCGTTCATCATACTGCCGAACTTTTGCCAGAAATACCATTTTACATGCTGCTCAAACTGCCACTGTACTATAGTTATATTATCTTTTTCAATTAATTGTATAGTTGAATACTGTGTGGTGCTTTTACCTTTCCATTCATGCTTCCAGATATTATTAGCAGCAGATAGCCGTTGTATAATAATTGTTCCGTAAAAAGCTTTGGTACTATCCTGTGCTACTACTTTTAATTCGCTTTGTTTAGCACCTTCCATCCATAAATTCCATTGGTTGTAATTGGCGATATAGTTAGCAACAGCATTTTTATTGGCAGTAATATTTACAGCTCTTGATACAATAATATCTGATGGAAATAGACTTGCAATTGCAGTTAGCAATAAAAAGAAAATTACAATGCTTATTAAACCCAGTTTAAGTAATCGCATATATTAATTTTTTGTTGCACAAAGAACAGAACGTACAAGTGAGTGACACAACAGGCGATGCCATGAAATACAAAAGTTGGTTACAAAAATTATTGCTCCCACTTAAAAGTTTTAGCTGCTACTGCATAAATAATAATGCCCCAAACTGTTAGTATACCTAACTCTTTATAACAACTTATAATGCCTGCACCTTCAAAAGAAATATTTCTCATTGCATCGTTAACAGCAGTTAAGGGAAGAAATTTAATGATTGCCTGTAAACTCTCCGGCAATGCACCTTTCGGGAAGAATGTACCCGATAAAAAATATTGTGGAAACATAAATAAGTTGGCATAAACCGGTATTACGTTTTGGTTTTTAGCAACACCGCTAATTACAAAACCAAAGCCCATAAAAACGATTAACGCACAAAAAGAAATGACTAATAAATCAATAAAAGTGATGAAGCCATTAGCCAGCGTAAAACCATATAAATATTTTCCGAATAATAGTAATACCACTACCGTCGTTAATTGAAATATTACCCTTGCCAAACTTTCGCCTAAAACAATGTATTGCTTTCTGATTGGTGATGAATACATACGTTTTAGCACCAATGTTTCTCTTAAGGAATAAAATGAAAATGCTACCCCAAAAACCGCAGCACCAATTAATGAAAAACCAATCATACCCGGTAAAAAGAAATCAATCATTTTATATTCTCTGCCCTTAATAGTTTCGTGCGAAATGCTTATAAAAGAAGGTTTGTCTTTAAATATGCTTGCATCAATTTTGTTACTTAAATCGCTTAAAACAGATTGCAATAAAGGAAAATCTTTTTGGCTTGCAGATGAGGTTGTTACATGCAAATAATATTTAGGAGCTATGGTATCATCTTTTGCTTTTTGAATATCAATAACAGCAGTAATTCTACCTTTTTTAAGTTTATCGGTAATAGTAGCTTCATCACCCTTAACAATATTAAATACCGGGGTGTTTTTCATTGTAAAATAAACTGCGTTGGCAGTATCGGCATTTTTTGCAAAGGCAATATCAACGGATGCCCCACCTTTTCCACCTAATGCACCAAAAATGGCTACTAATACAATCGGGAAAAATAAACTGAAGAAAACTGCCTGCGGACTTCTGAATGTGGCCCTTAAACTTGCTTTTGTTATTGCAAGCATAGCCTTTATTTGGCTGTAACTATTGCTCATAAACAATTTACTTATCTAACAAAACTATCGGATTATTGATTGAAAAAAAATTTTTTAGCCAAAGACAAATGACATAAATTTGGTGACAAATGACGGGTATGAAAAAAATGAACAAGCCCAAAACTTATCATCAAACAGAAAAAAAGTCAGCAATAGTTGAAGAACCAGTTGCCATGTATGCACCTGTAAACTTTGTAAAAGTACCGGCGATAGCAGAGTTTACGTATAAACGTTTTCAAAAAATTGCCGATAAAGTTCCTTTTACTTTAAAAGAGTGGGCCGATATGCTGCATTTATCCGAAAGAACTTTACAACGTTATGCCAAAAATAATACTGCTTTTGAAGGAATTTATGTTGATAGAATACTACACATTGAACAGCTAATTAATATTGGCTTACAGGCTTTTGTAAACGGTGATGCTTTGTACAGATGGCTTAAAAGAGATAAACAGGTTTTAGGTACCATGCTAACATTTGAATCTCTATATTCAATGCAGGGAATACAATTGCTTATTGATGATATTGGCAGAATTTTATATGGCGTGTACATATGATAGCATACCGATTTTCTTCCAAACAATTTATTGCCGACTTAAGCGGAGAAGGAGCAAGACTATACGGCGGAAGATGGAACCACAAAGGCATTCCAGCTTTATATACAAGCCTTACTATTTCTTTGGCTTTGTTAGAATTATTAATTCACAGTGCATCGTATGATGAAATAAAAAACAATGTTTTTGCCATTATTGAATTGCCTGATAAAGACATTGTAGAAATAAATACATCCGGCTTAAAAAAGAATTGGTGGACTGATGAAGCATATACAAAATATATAGGCTCCGAATTTTTAAAAAATAAAGAAACTTTATTAATGAAAATTCCTTCTGCCATAATTCCTGAAGAATATAACATTGTTATTAACCCACTGCATCCGAATTTCAAAAGGGTAAAGCTTAAAGAAGTTAAAGACTTTATTTTTGATGCAAGACTGTTTAAAGAACTATAATGCAAACAGCATATTTATTAATCGGTGGAAACTTAGGCAACATTCAACAAAACCTGCATACTGCTATTGATTTTATTAATAAAGAATGCGGCACCATTGTTAAGCAATCATCTATTTACAAAACAGCAGCATGGGGTTTAACAGAACAGCCCGATTTTTTAAATCAGGTTTTGGTTTTACAAACAGATTTAGTGCCAGAGAAGTTAATGCACCAATTATTATTAATTGAAGAAAAAATGGGCAGACTAAGAACAATTAAATTAGGCCCGAGAATTATAGATATTGATATTTTATTAATTGATGATTTGGTACTTACTTCAGATTTGTTAACAGTGCCGCATCCTGCATTGCCACAAAGAAGATTTGCACTAGCCCCATTAAATGAAGTAGCTGCTCATGTAATTCATCCTGTTAAAAAAAAAACAATTCATACGCTTTTGTTGAATTGCACAGATAGTTTAGATGTGCAAAAGATTTCTGCTTCTGCATAATGCCTCATTATAATTTTGGCTGCACTGAAATTTATTAATGAAGCACCATTTTATAACTGTTGAAGGAAATATAGGAGCAGGCAAAACAACACTTACACATTTGCTTGCCAAGCATTTTAATGCACGTATTATTTTAGAAGAATTTACAGATAATCCTTTTCTTCCTAAGTTTTATGAAAACCCACAGCAATACGCTTTTCCACTTGAATTATTTTTTATGGCAGAGCGTTATAAGCAGCTGAAAGAAATGATTCATACTAAAGATTTATTTCAAAGCATTACTATTTCAGACTACTTATTTACGAAGTGTTTATTGTTTGCAAAAGTGAATTTGCCCGATGAAGAATTCAGGTTATTTCAAAAACTATTCGATATTATTAATCAGCAACTGTTATTTCCCGATATTTTAATTTATCTGCACACACCTATTAATAAACTGCAATCCAACATTAGAAAAAGAAACAGAAGTTATGAGCAAAATATTCCTGATGAATACTTATTCAACTTGCAGCAAACCTATACCAGTTATATAAAACAGCATAACATTAAAACTATTTTTATTGATGCCGGCAATGCAGATTTTTTGGGTAATGAAAAACATTTTAAAGTAGTGTTAGATGCATTGGATAAAGATTATGAAGATGGTCAACATTACTTTACACTTCCATAAAAATTGTTGGTTAGATTTGCTGCATGAACAACGCTGAGCAGAAAAACAATCCCTATGCAGCTATTGCTATTCCCGAATTTCGTAATCTTTTAATGGGCAGGTTTTGTTTCATCATGGGTTTAAGAATGATGAGTACTTTATTAAACTGGTGGATATTTCATTTAACATCAACCCCAATTGCAATCGGCATAATCGGTTTATCAGAATTTTTACCGGCATTCGGCTTTGCTTTGTATGCAGGCCACGTTATTGATATCAGCGAAAAAAGAAAGTTATTATTAACAGGTGTATGTTTATACTTAACAACATCATTCATTTTTTTATTTCTTTCAACACCTGTTACATCAACACATTTAAACAGCCATTGGATTGCCGTTTGTATTTATTGTACAGTTTTTTTAACAGGCATTATACGTGCTTTTACGGGGCCAACATTTAATGTAATGTTAGCCAACATAGTTCCTAAATCTGTTTTACAAAACGCCACCACCTGGAATCAGGGAACATGGCTTGCAGCTTCAGTTTCAGGCCATGCAGTGGGTGGTTTGTTAATTGCTTATATTGATATTACAGGTACTTTAATTACCGTATCATCACTAATTATAGTTGCACTTTTCTTTTTAGTAAGATTAAAAAAGAAACCCGCATTAAACGAAAGAGGTGAAAAGAAAACATGGGATAGTGTTGTAGAAGGAATTCGTTTTGTTTTTAAAACCAAAGAAATCTTTGGTGCACTTACATTAGATTTATTTGCCGTATTATTTGGCGGAGCCGTAGCAATGATTCCGGTATTTACCACACTCATTTTACATGTGAGTGCCATAAAATACGGTTGGTTGAATGCAGCGTCAGATGTAGGCTCTATCTGCATCATTGTCCTCTTAACATTCTTCCCGCTAAAAAAACAACAAGGCAAAAAATTATTATTAGCAGTAGCCGGTTTTGGTACCTGCATTATCATTTTTGCATTATCGCGAAACTTCTGGTTATCATTTGCAGTGTTAATGATCAGTGGTATGTTAGATGGTATCAGCGTTGTTGTAAGAGGTACTATTATGCAATTAAAAACACCCGATGCTATGCGTGGCAGAGTGTTGAGTGTAAACTCAATGTTTATTAATTCAAGCAACGAATTAGGTCAGTTCGAAAGCGGTATCGCAGCCCAGGCTTTGGGCAATGTACCATCCGTAATATTCGGCGGTTGTATGACTTTATTAGTTGTAATGGTTACCTGGTTTAAAGCACCAACACTAAGAAAAATGGAGTATTAGTTTTTGTTACAAGCATTTGTATTTTATGGCATCGCTTGTTGCGTCGCACACTTGTACGTTCATTTTTCATAGCAGCAAACTCTTCACTTTTCTTTGCCTTTTCCAATATGGCAATTCTGCTATCTTTGCCCGCATCATAAACAATTTATTTTGAAAGCAAGGACTGTAATTCTAACAATAGCCGCTATTATTATTGCCGACCAATGCCTTAAGTTTTATATTAAGCTAAACTATTTTGCAGGCGAAGAACATAAAGTTTTAGGCAACTGGTTCAAATTACATTTTGTTGAAAATGAAGGCATGGCCTGGGGCTGGAAGTTTGGCGGTGGCTTCGGAAAAATTGCATTAACACTCTTCAGATTAATTGCAGTTATTTGGGGAAGTTTTTTACTGAAAGATTTTATTAAGAAGAAGTATCACAAAGGTTTTATTATTTGTGCGTCTTTAATTTATGCAGGTGCTTTAGGTAATTTGTTAGATAGCATGTTTTACGGTTTAATTTTCGATACCAGCTACGATCCTGTATTTCATACCAATTACTTAACAGTCGCTAAAATGGTTCCTTTTGGTAAAGGTTATACAACTTTCTTACATGGTAAAGTGGTTGATATGCTTTACTTCCCCATAATTGATTCTTATTACCCCAAATGGTTTCCATTTATAGGCGGGGATAAGTTTGATTTTTTTGCTCCTGTTTTTAATGTAGCAGATGCTTCTATTTCTGTGGGTGTTATTGTATTACTTCTTTTTCAAAACAAATTCTTTAAAAAAGAAGAACACAAAACAGAACCAATTACTACTGCAACAATTGATACGGCTATAGATTAGCAATACAATCCAACTTCTGAATAGAAAATAAATTAATAAAATATTAGTCTTGCAATAAAGCCATAATAATGTTTATGGCTTTTATTTTACAAAGAACTAACGGGATTAATTCAAGATGAGATAGTAAATGCAGATAAATAAAAATCCCCGTAACTAATGTTACAGGGATTTTCTATTATTTAGAGAAGTGAATATTATTTTTTCACTTTAAATTCAACTCTTCTGTTTTCAGCTTTTCCTTTTGGTGTTTTGTTATCTCCTAAAGGATTTTCTGCACCATAACCAGTTGCAGTTAATCTATCAGCATTTACTCCTTTTTTAACCAAGTAAGCTTTAGCAGCATCTGCACGTTTTTGAGATAATGTCTGATTAGTTGCAGGTTTTCCTGTATTATCAGTATAACCTTCAATTAACACATTAAGACTTGCGTGTTCATTTAAAATAGTAGCTGCTTTATCTAATTCTGCAGTAGCTGCTTTTGTTAATACAGCCGTACCGCTTGCAAACTGAATTTTCTTGAAATCAAATCCAAAATCTTTCATTTCAGGGCAACCGTTGTTAGCAACAGTTCCTTTTTCGGTTGGGCATTTATCTTCTTCATCATTTACTCCATCGCCATCTGTATCAGGAACCGGACAACCTTGATAACGAGCTACACCGGGAACTGTAGGGCATTTATCTTCTTCATCATTAATACCGTCTTTGTCGGTATCAGGAATAGGACAACCATTGTATTTAGCTACACCTGGAACTGTTGGGCATTTATCGTTTTCATCATTAATACCATCGCCATCAGTATCCGGTACAGGACAACCATTGTATTTAGCTACGCCCGGAACCGTTGGACATTTGTCAACATCATCAGTAATACCATCTTTATCAGTATCTTTTGGTTCAGGTTTAGCAGGCGGCGGTGGTGGTGGCGGAGGAGCAATAACTACAGGTGCTTTTTTCTCTGTTAAAGGTGAAACAAAACCTAAAGAGTATTGAAAATTGTAGTTTGAGTAATCTGTTATTCTTAAATGATAAGACCAACCTAAATCAATAAAATTACCATCTCCCAATTTAAACTGTAAACCAACACCTACGGGTGCATAAGCTGAAAAATAAGTTCCACCATACATTGAGGCACCTAAGCCAGCACTAAAATAAGGAACTAAAAAATAATTATCAGGAACTAATTTTAAACGAACATTAGCATCTGATTCCAACAAGAATTTATCCTGACCTTGCTTTGTTCCATTAAAATATTGATAGTTGGTAAAAGAAGCATGTAAGTTGGCGGCAAAGTCAACATAATCAGATAACCCTTCTAAATAAGTTATTGAAACACCCGGACTCATACTTACAGGTTTATTCCATGTACCATCTCTTAAAACAATAGGTAAACCTTGTCTGCCAATAAGATCTGGAGTTGTAAAATCTTTTAAAAAGAAGTTAAGTCCAAGCGATGGGCTTTTTTTCCAATTAGAAGTTTGACCAATACTCATTGCAACAAGCATCAGCATACAAAAAGACAGAAGAATTTTCCTCATAAGCGTTTTTTTAGTTAAACAAAAATAGTGGGTGGATTTGAATTGACGAAAATAATAAAGTCTTAGTAATGCACAATTCTATTCTAACGTGCCTTTCGGGACTTCCTCAACCTTTACCTTGGTTAATCCGTACTTTAAAAATCCCAGTTTAGAGGCTGCAGTTCTTGTTAAATCTATTACCCTGCCCCTTTTCTGCATTCTGCGGTGCATACGATCGTTTATTCTTACAATAATTGTTTTATCATTTTTTAAATTGGTAACCCTAACCCAGGTATTTAACTTGAATTCATTACTTGCAGCGGTAAGTTTACTGTTACGAAAGATTTCCCCTGTTGCTGTTTGTGTACCATCTAAATTCTTACTGTAAAAGCTGGCAATGCCTGTAACGGTTTTATAAAGTGGGCCCTTAAATGAAATGTCTGATGCAATTATTACCGAATCAGAGGCCTTGCCTGAAGTATCAGTTGTTTGAGCAGATATTTTTTGCAAACTGAACAAAAGCAGTAATAAGCAAGCAATCTTTTTCATATAACTTAAAGGCGATACTGAAGCATAACAACCGCCTGAGTACGAAAAATAGGTATTTTTTTCCAAAGGGAATAGGTTTTGCCCTCTTTGCCAACTATTATGCCAAAACAGAACTATTTAAACTTTTCCGTTTTTTCATCTCCTGAAATATCTCCTTGGCTGCGAATTTGAATTTGCAGATTACTAATCCATTCGGCACAACCTCTACTATATAAGTGTTCATTCACATCGCCTATAACTTTCATTACTTCATCATACTTTCCCTCTAAAACAGTTGCAAAAGGCCCTACTTCGTATTTTATACCGGATTGTTGAATAATAGCAATAGCTTCATCAACCCATTCATAAGGGTGCTTATCTAAAACAACAGGAATAATTTGTATAGAAGCGTTTATAATAAAGTTGTGCATTTAAAAAAGTTATAGTTATAATTTTTGTACCTGGCTTTAGTATTTCAATGTAACATCGTTGCGTCGCACTCTTATACGTTCTGCAAAATGGCATCAATTAATTGCAACACTTTCAATTACTGCTTCTAAATTAATTACGCCGTACACATGCGGAAATACTTCATTAACCGATGGTGAGAAATCATATTGCAGTTTATTAGTCAATTTGGTTGTATCAATAACCAACTTAACTAAATCTTTTTTGTCTTTAAAATATCTTTCCAATACAGCTTCAACCTGCTCTGCTTTACTGCAATGAATAAACCCTTCTGAATGTAATGAAGGAGCTTCATAAAAACCATTTTTCAAAGCCTCATTCCATTCGGCTATTGTAGTTACATGATAAATAATATTGCTCATAATAATTGCTGAATAGTATTGTTACTGTACAAGTGCCTGCCTGCCGGTAGGCAGGTGCGACGCAACAGTAGTTTAATACTTGTACAACTGCTGATTACCAAAAAACTATTTAATAATGCGACCGATAAATTGCTGTTGCAACATCATATCTACCAAAACCAATGCAGTAGCGGCTTCTACAATAACAGGTGCCCGTAATGCAACACACAAATCATGACGACCTTTCACAGAAAAATTTTCCATTTGCTCCGTATCCCAATTTAAACTGGTTTGTTCTTTTGGAGTAGATGAGGTTGGTTTTATAGCAATTCTGAAAACCAAATTATTGCCGTTACTAATACCACCAACAATACCACCTGCATGGTTGGTGGCGGTTTTACCCTGCATATTTTCAATGGCATCATTATGTTTGCTGCCAAACATTTTGGCAGCTTTAAAGCCTGAACCAAATTCAATTCCTTTAACCGCAGGAATACTGAACATCATCTGAGCCAATACAGATTCCAATGAATCAAAATAAGGTTCGCCCAAACCAACGGGCATATTTGTTACTATACATTCAATAATACCGCCAACAGAATCTTTGGCATCTATAGCTTTCTGTAAGCCTTTTTCAATATCAGTTTCACCGCCAACTTCTGTTATATTCGCAGTAATTGAAATATTGTTCAATAATTTTTTTGCAATAGCTCCTGCAGCCACTAAAGCAGTTGTAAGCCTTGCACTGAAATGCCCGCCACCTCTGTAATCTTCATTGCCGCCGAATTTTTGATGAGCTACCCAATCTGCATGTCCCGGCCTTGGTATACTTCTTTGTTTTTGATAATCTTCGCTACGTGTATTATTGTTTTCGAATAAAATAGTGATGGGGAAACCCGTAGTTTTTCCATTAAATATGCCGCTTTTGAAGAAAGGATAATCTGCTTCCTGCCTTGGTGTGGTACCTTTTTGTTTGCCGCCTTTTCTTCTTTCTAAATCCGGCAATAAATCATTTTCATTAATTAATAAACCAGCAGGGCAACCATCAATAACAATACCTACACTTTCGCCGTGGCTTTCTCCGAAAATGGCAACACGAAATATTTTTCCGAAACTATTCATGTATTACTGATTGATGTTGTAAAGATAAAGTAGCACCTATTTGTTGCAAGTGTTCGTAAAAGTTAGGATACGATTTTGAAACTGCATTGGCTTCTTCAATGGTTGTTACACCTTCTGCTTTTAAAGCCGCCACTGCACAAGCCATTGCAATGCGATGATCATGACGCGAATGAACAATATTTCCTTTTAAACCATTGCCACCATTCACTTTCATGATATCTCCCTCCAATAAAATCTCAACGCCGAATTTTGCAAACTCCTGTTGCAATGTTACTCCTCTATCACTTTCTTTATGTGCTAATCTGCTTACACCTCTAATAATTGTAGTACCTTTACAATAAGAAGCTAAAGCAACTAATGGCGGAAATAAATCAGGGCAATCTGTTGCATCAAATTCAAAGGCACCCCCCTTACCCACTGAAGGTGGAATGATAGTAATCTCATTTTGGTTGATTAATAACTGTGTACCTGAATCTCTTAAAGCTTCAATAATTTTTTTATCGGCTTGTGTTGAATGAATGTCTAATCCTTTTACAACAATATTTCCTGCGATAGCTCCTGCTACTAATAAAAATGCACCACCGCTCCAATCGCTTTCAACAGTATAATTGACAATGGACAATGGACGATTGACAATGATGTTATTGAAAGTAAAAGTTTCATAATTATTATTTTCAGGAACATTCAAACCGAAATCTTTCATCACTTTCAAAGTCAAATCAACATAAGGTTTGCTTTTTAGATTCTTTACTTTAATGGAAACATTATTTGCACTGCTTGCAGCATAAGCCAATAACAAGCCAGTTAAAAATTGAGAACTTAAGCTTCCGTCAATTTCAATATTCTTTGGTTGCAACGGACCTTTTACCACTAATGGAAGTTTCCCTTTATTAGATTTTATCTCAATATTTAATTGAGGGAAAATTTCGTCAAAGAAATCCATAGGTCTTGTAACTAAACTTCCTGTTCCGTTAATAGTAATTTCTTCTTTACTTAATGCTACAATGGGTGTAAACATTCTGATGCTTAAACCGCTTTCGCCGCAATTGATGCCCCCAGCCCCTAAAGGGGAGTTATTAAAGTTGCTGCTATCAATTTCTATTCTATCTTCTATCTCCAGAACTCTTGCTCCTAAATTTTCAATAATACTTAGTGATGCCTTATCATCGTTACTGATGCCGGGATTATGTATAACAGATACTCCTTTTCTTACCAAAGCCGCTGCACAGGCACGTTGCATTGAACTCTTTGATGCAGGTGCAGTAACATTTCCTTTTACTGTTGATGGATGTATGGTAACTATCATGCCCCTAATCCCTGAAGGGAAATTTATAAGTTAATAATAATTTGTTCCAACTCACTTACAGGAATTTGTTTAATAACTCCTTTGCCAATCCTTTCTAATAAAATATAATTCATTGCCGTTCTTTCACGCTTCTTATCCATCTTTAAAACAGCAAACACTTTTTGTTTATCAAATTGCATTTGTGTTGGCAAACCATATTGCTCTAACACTTGTACAACTGCATTTGTTTGTTTGAAGTTGAGTAATTGTTTGGATATTGCTGAAGCGTAAACCATGCCGATAGAAATTGCCTGACCATGCGATAACTCGTATTGATTTTCTAAAGCATGACCAAGTGTATGACCAAAGTTTAACAGCTTTCTGTCTGCCTGTTCAAACTCATCTTGTTGAACAACTTTTAATTTAATTTTCGCATTGCGTTGAATTAACAAACAAGCTTCTTTCTTTTTGCTTCTGTAATATTTTAATGAATGACTTTGTAATTCTTTAAACATAGCTGCATCTTTAATACAGGCATGTTTTATAATCTCTGCAAAACCATTCTGCCATTCAGTTTCAGGTAATGTATTTAAGAAAATTAAATCGTGCAGAATAAATGTTGGTTGTTTAGTTACACCAACAATATTTTTATAAACGCCGATATCAATTCCATTCTTACCGCCAATGCTGGCATCTACTAATGAAAGCAATGTGGTAGGAATAAAGCCGAATTTTATTCCACGCATATAAATTGATGCAACAAAACCTGTAATATCTGTAACCACACCACCGCCAACACCAACCAGAATCGTTTTTCTGTCAGCTTCGAAAGCAATGAGTTGTTGAATAATTGAATTTACTGTTTCCTGATTTTTATATGCTTCGCCGGATGGTATTACAATGGTTTTATAGCTTTTGAACTTTTTGGAATGAGCATTAAAAACATTTTCATCTGTAATAAACACAGCATGTTTAACATCAATTATTTCTTTTAAATGACTAATGCCATTGGCAAAATAAATATCAGTTGAAGCAGCAGAAAATTTGAAAGTTTGTTTATTCATTGTCCACAATCAATAGTCCATAGTCAATAGAAAAAAGTCAACGACCGTGGACTATCGACCGTTGACTATTGACTTTATGAATTCATAATCTTGTTCTGATGATTGATGCTTTCCATATGTATCGCATCGAAGTATTTGGTAACAAACTCCTTGCTTAAACCTAACTTCTCTCCTTTTGCATACGCTCTTTCTAAAATAGCATTCCAGCGATTGGTTTGCAAAATGGTGATGTTGTTTTCTTTTTTATACTGACCAATTTTTTCTGCCACTTTCATACGCTGACTTAATACCTGCATCAACTCATCATCTAACTGGTTAATCTGCTGACGCAGTTTTTCCATGTTATCATGCAATTCCTTGTTATCAACATCTTCTTTTCTCCAATGAATGGCATCTAACATTTCAGCTAAACGGGCGGGAGTAATTTGTTGCTTTGCATCACTCCATGCATTGTCAGGGTCAACATGGCTTTCAATAATTAAACCATCATAATCCAAATCAATTGCTTTTTGAGCAACATCTAATAAAATATCTCTCCTACCTGAGATGTGTGATGGGTCGTTAATCAACATCATATCAGGAAAACGGCGTTTCATTTCAATTGCCAAATGCCACATAGGTGCATTGCGGTATTCTGTATTGCCATATGAAGAAAAACCTCTATGTATTAAACCGATGTTTTTAATACCTGCTTTGGCAACACGCTCAACAGCACCCTGCCATAATTCTAAATCCGGGTTGATAGGATTTTTAATTAAAACCGGCACATCAACACCTTTTAATGCATCAGCTACTTCCTGTACGCTGAAAGGGTTTACAGTTGTTCTTGCACCAATCCATAAAACATCAATGTCAAAGTGCAAAGCATCTTCAACCTGTTTTGCGGTGGCTACTTCAACTGCCCATGGAATCTTGGTAATTTCTCTTGCTTTCTGTAACCACGCTAAGCCTTTGGTACCAATACCTTCAAAACTTCCGGGGCGTGTACGTGGCTTCCAGATACCGGCACGCATTACATCAACTTTACCGGTTTTGGCTAATTGTGTTGCGGTGGCTAAAACCTGTTCTTCAGTTTCGGCACTGCATGGGCCTGAAATAATCAAAGGACGTTTTTTCCATGCATTGTTAGTTACCTCTTTCATTGAGGTTGCAGCAATTGTTGCTTCCATTTTTGTTGTTTTTATCATGTAAAGACGACTCGAGCGGTCTAGAACATTACACGAATGGTTTATAATACGATGCTTGAGCAGATGGCCGATTATCTGCTGTTGGCATCATTCATCCTTATTCTTCTGCCTCTGTAATTCTTACCATCAATAGCATTGATCATTTGCTTGGCAGCTTTTTTATCTATTTCAATCCAACTGTTCATTTCTTTCATATCAATTCTTCCCAACACTTCTTTTCTTAAATCACTCATATCTAAAATAAACTGTAAAAAACTGGCTTTATAAAAACCATCTTTCGTACCAAGGTTTACAAACAATCTTACCGTATCGCCATCACTGTATCTTACAGGTTGGTTATCTCTGCTTCTTCCTCTGCCCTGGTCTCTTCCATCACCTGCAAAACTTCTTTCACGTTTTTGTTCTCTTACATTTAAGTCGCCTGCATTTTCATAGTATTTCAAAAATCTGTCAAACTCCATTGCAGCAAGCCTTGTAAGTACTTCTTCTTTAGTAACATCGGCAAATTTTTCCTGCAACATGGGTAAGTAGGTTTGATAATCTCCATGAGAAATATCTGCCTGTAATAATTTATCCATGAAAGCATAAAACTGTTTTCTGCAAACATCTTTACCGCTGGGTATTTCTAATTTGTGAAAAGGAACCTGTACTATTTTTTCAATTTGTCTGATTTTATAAATCTCTTTCGGATGAATAATACTCATACAAATTCCTGTACTGCCTGCACGACCTGTTCTGCCGCTTCTATGTGTGTACACTTCCACATCATCGGGTAATTCAAAATTAATGACGTGTGTAATTTCTTTTACATCAATACCTCTTGCAGCTACATCAGTAGCTACTAAAAGTTGTAATGTTTTTTCACGAAATTCACCCATTACTTTATCGCGTTGCTGCTGTGTTAAATCGCCATGCAATGCATCAATATCATAACCATCCCGTGTTAATTTTTCAGCAATATTTTGTGCATCCATTTTAGTTCTGGTAAAGATGATGCCATAAATACCGGGGTTAAAATCTATTAAACGCTTTAATGCTTCATACCTGTGCTGTGCCTGCGTTACATAATATTGATGGTCAATGTTTTTATTAGCCGTATTTACTTTACCAACCGTAACTTCAACCGGTTCTTTCATGTAGCGTTTGCTAACTTTTTTTATTTCCGGTGGCATGGTAGCACTGAACAACCAGGTACTTTCACGTTTAGGCGTATTCTGTAAAATAAATTCAATGTCTTCCTGAAAGCCCATGTTCAGCATTTCATCTGCTTCATCTAACACTACATATTTTATCTGTTCCAGATTAATGGCTTTTCTTTCAATTAAATCAATCAATCTTCCCGGTGTTGCTACTACAATCTGAACGCCTCGTTTTAAATCACGAATTTGCATACCGATTGATGCACCGCCATAAACAGCCACCACATGCATACCCGGGATAAACTTTTTAAACAACTCTACTTCGCTTACAATTTGTAAACACAATTCGCGTGTAGGGCATACTACCAATGCCTGAGGAAATTTTTGTTTCTCATCAACTACTTGCAATAAAGGCAAACCGAATGCTGCCGTTTTACCTGTGCCTGTTTGAGCCAACCCGATTAAATCTTTAGTACCGCTTAATAATACAGGAATCGCCTGTTCCTGAATTGGCGTTGGGTTCACAAATCCCAATGCATCTGTAGCTTTAATCAAATTCGCATCCAAGCCTAACTCACTAAATGTCATATTCTATTTTTAAAATTTGCGGCAAAGGTAACTGAAATACGCTCCCTGCCTGCATTTTATTTGTTTTAAGTGTTTTGGTAACCGGCTTTTGTACTGCTATTTGGCTGCGGTTGCGTCGCACACTTGTACGTTCTGTTGGTTATTCATCTTTTCTGAACCATGATTTATTGGATTAATGGATTGTGTTGATTTTACTGTTTTAAAAATTTTTGCCAATTATTTTTCCAGTAAGTTGCATCATCGAATTCTTTATTACCATCCCATTTTATTTCTTGAATTACATTTTCGGTCTTATCATTTGTAGACTTACTGATTACAATTTTTTTGGTTATATAATTACCATTTTCTTCAGAGTATTGTGTTTCATTCCTAATAACTCCTAGTTTTATTTTTTTATAATCTGAAATTTGAAATAAGACAGAAAATATTTCTCCTCTCTTATAATATTGTTTATAATAGTAAACGTTTGATTTTTCATTAATTATTTTCATGTGCTCCACTTCGTCATCAAATTCCTTTTTAGGAAAAAAACCACTATGTATATAAACATTTTTGATAGGGTTGTATAGCCACGTGTCAGCATCCCAATTATTAGAAGAACCAAAATCTATATACCCATCATTATTAATGTCCCGGAACATAATTCTACTCTCACATTCAATCGAGTCTGAAATTACTTCCCATTTCTTGGTATATTTTTCAAGTATTAATATGTAATCTTCCTTTGCTTTTATTCTAAAACGAAATCTTATTTTATTTACGACAAATTCATATGGCTTCTTTATGAAAGCATTATACTCAACCTCCTTACTTTGTGAAAATGCACTCTCACATGCTAGCATTAAAATAAATAAATAAAGAATTTTTGTTTTCATATTATGAATCATTTAATCCAATAAATCATGGTTCAGACTACTTTATTATTCGTTTAATCTTATTCGCGTTTTCCATCAACTCATTTAAGTAATCAATATTCTCTTTTTCCAATGCACTTTTAAATTTTCTCAGTTGAGAAATATGTTCATTCAAAACGTCTAATACATTTTCTCTGTTTTGCATGAAAATCGGTGCCCACATAGCAGGGTTACTTTTTGCCAAACGTACCGTACTTTCAAAACCACCACCGGCCAATTCAAAAATGGCATCTTCTTCTTTTTCTTTTTCCAACACCGTATTAGCTAATGCAAAAGAAGTAATATGCGAAATATGACTTACATATGCTGCATGTGTATCATGTGCTTTAGCATCCATATACACCAAATGCATTCCTAATGTGGTATAAATATCTTCAACTGTTTTAACAGCTTCAGAATCGCTTTTTTCTTTTTCGCAAATAACACAGGCTCTTCCACTGAAAGCATTATGCACCGCAGCTTCCGGACCGCTATATTCAGTTCCCCACATAGGATGTGTGGCTACAAATCTTTTTCTGCTGCCATGATTTTCCAACGCTTCACACAAAGCAAATTTTGTAGAGCCTGCATCCACAACAATCTGTTTATCTGTTACCAAATCCATAATCTGTTGTGTAACGGTTACAGTACTATCCACCGGTATAGCTACGTAAATTAAATCTGCTTTTTTTACTGCTTCCTCCAAAGGCAATACTTCATCAACTAATTTTAACTCTAATACTTTTTGCTTGGTACTTTCTCTGTTGCATACGCCGATAATATGCGATGCAATYTTTTTATCTTTCATTGCCAGGGCAAATGAACCGCCGATAAGTCCTACGCCTACGATAGCAACTGCCCCCCCACCCCCCAAAGGGGGGATTTGAGAACTAATATTTTGAGACTGTATATTATCATTCATCATATTAAAATATTAGGGTTTAAAAGTCCCTCCTTTGGAGGGATTTAGGGAGGCTTTAATTCTTTTAATCGCTTCTTCAAAACGTTCAATACTTCCGCATAAACTTACTCTTATGTAATTATCCCCTTCTGTTCCGAAAATGCCTCCCGGTGTAATAAATACATTTGAGTTGTACAATACCTCATCACTTAATGCATATCCGTTTGCATAGTTTGAAGGAATCTTTGCCCATACAAACATGCCCACTTGCTCTTTTGAGTATGCACATTGTAATAAATCCAGCAATTCAAAAACTTTTAACCTTCTCTCCTTATATACTTTATTTACGCTGGTATACCATTCTTTACCTAAGCTCAAAGCCTTTGCAGCAGCGAGTTGTACGGGAAGAAACATGCCACTGTCCATATTACTTTTAAACTTCAATACTTCATCTATTCTTTCTTTCGCTCCGCATAACATGCCTACTCTCCATCCTGCCATATTAGATGATTTACTTAATGAGTTTAATTCTAATACCACATCTTTTGCACCTTCCACACTTAATAAACTTTTAGGATGATCATTTAAAATAAAACTGTAAGGGTTATCATGAACAATTAAAATATTATGCTTTTTTCCGAATGCTACAATGTTTGTAAATAATGCATCATTTCCGTTTTGTCCTGTTGGCATTTGCGGATAATTCACAAACAGCAACTTCACTTTACTTAAATCTGTTTTGCTTAAAGCTTCAAAATCCGGCTCATAATTATTTGCTTCATTCAAATGATAATCAACACAAACGCCTCCTGCTAACTTAACAGCACTTCTGTATGTTGGATAACCGGGATTAGGCACCAATACTTCATCACCTTCATTTAAATAAGTCATACAGATATGCATAATACCTTCTTTACTTCCAATCAACGGCAATATTTCTGTATCTGCATTCAATTCAACATTGTACCATTTTTGATACCAATCTTTGATGGCATTGCGTAATACAGGAGAGCCTTTATATGATTGATAAGCATGTACATTCGGCTTTGCACTTTCTTCCTGTAAAACTTTTATAACATCAGGATGCGGTGGTAAGTCAGGGCTACCGATACCCAGATTGATAATATTCTTACCCTGCTTATTTAACTCATCGATCTCTCTTAGTTTTTGAGAGAAATAATATTCGCCAATACCTTCTAATCTTTTTGCCACCCCCCCCACACCCCGAAGGGAGGGGTGTGATTCTATATTTTGAGATTGCTTATTAGTATTCATCATTTAAAATTTTTATGTTTTAGTCCCTCCTTCGGAGGGATTTAGGGAGGCTACTTATTTCCGTTTTTATAAATGCCAAACACTGTTAATGCTTCTGTTAATGATTGTATTTTATGAATGGCTTTATTGAATTGCTGAATATTATCAAACTCAAGATCTGCATGAAAACTATATTTAAAATTGGTTCCGGCAATAGGCATACTTTGCAGTTTGCTTAAATTAATACCTTCTTCTGCAATTCTTCCTAAAACCTTTGCCAGACTGCCTTTGGTATGATTAGTTTGAAAATTAACGGATGCTTTATTGGAAGTTTCATCAACAACGTTTTCATCTTTTCGTTGCAGTATTAAAAAACGTGTATAATTGCTTTTTTGTGTATGAATATTAGCCACAGCAATTTCTAAATGGAACAATTCAGCAGCTAATTTTCCTGCAATGCCTGCAATATGTTTGCTTTTATGTTGATGAATATGTTTGGCACTTAAAGCTGTATCTTCTGTATCAACTAACTTCCAGTTGAATTTGTCTAAATAATCCATGCATTGTTGTATAGCCATCGGGTGAGAATGTACTTCTTTTATATCTGCCAATTGAACTCCCGGGTTTACTAATAAATGTTGCTTAATGGGTAAATAAATTTCTCCTGCAATTTTTAAACTTCCTTTTTGCAATAAAGTATAATTGGGAAGAATGCTGCCGGCAATAGAATTTTCTATCGCCATTACACCGCCATTACTTTCTTTTTTGTTGGAAGCAATTTTTACAACTTCTCTGAAAGTGGCACAGGGTATAACTTCTACGTTGTTACCAAAATATTGCCTAGCAGCCATTTGGTGAAAGCTGCCTTCATAACCTTGTATGGATACTCTAGTTTTCATAAACAAAAAAATCCCGACTTCTCAGTCGGGATTTGTATTTTGATTTTCTTTTATTTGGTTAAGCTTTTACAAATACTACCCGACTACTTTGATTAAAGTAGTAATAGAAAAAGTAAAAGAAAGTATTTGCGATATTTTGTTTCATGACGAATCAAAAGTAAAAGCCTAAACTTTAACGGACAAATATTTTTTTGAAAATAATATTTAACTAATGTTCGTTAGTTAAAGTATTGAACAATAAAAAAGCTGTTACAAATTGTAACAGCTTTGATAATATCATTACTGAAATATATTACACGCTAGCACTACTCTCTGTTTCAGTATGCTTCAATTCGAATGTAATTTTATTATTTTCTTTATCTAAAGATGCAATTAATACATCTCCGTTTTTAACATTCATATTTAAGATTTCTTCCGCTAACGGGTCTTCTAAATATTTCTGAATGGCTCTGTGTAAAGGCCTTGCACCAAACTGTACATCATATCCTTTGTCTGCAATAAATTCCTTTGCATCATCTTTAATTTCTAAGGTAAAGCCGAGATTATTCAATCGCTTCATTACACTCTTCATTAAAATATCTATAATGCTGAAGATGTTTTCTTTTGTTAGAGAATTAAAGATTACAACATCGTCAATTCTGTTTAAGAATTCAGGTGAGAAAGTTTTCTTTAATGCTTTTTCAATTACAGCTTTATTATTGTCTTCCTGGTTCTGCATGCGGGCTGCGGTTGCAAACCCAACACCATCACCAAACTCCTTCAGTTGACGAACACCGATGTTGGAAGTCATGATAATTAAAGTATTCTTGAAATCTACTTTTCTTCCTAAGCCATCAGTTAACTGACCATCATCCAATACTTGTAATAAAATATTGTAAATATCAGGATGAGCTTTTTCAATTTCATCTAACAATATAACACTGTAAGGCTTGCGGCGAACACGTTCTGTTAACTGACCACCTTCTTCATAACCCACATAACCCGGAGGAGCACCTATTAAACGGCTTACGGTAAACTTCTCCATGTATTCGCTCATGTCAATTCTTATCAATGCATCTTCACTGTCAAACATATACCTGGCAAGGCTTCTGGCCAATTCAGTTTTACCAACACCTGTAGGGCCTAAGAAGATAAAAGTACCAATTGGTTTTTTCGGGTCTTTCAAACCAACTCTGTTACGTTGAATAGCTTTCACCACTTTACCAATAGCTTCATCCTGACCGATAACCATTCCTCTCATGTCATCGCTCATCTTACGCAATTTCTCCGTTTCAGCTTGTACCATGCGTTTAACAGGAATACCTGTCATCATACTGATAACTTCTGCAATATGTTCTTCAGTAATCGGGTAGCGTTTGTGCTTGCTTTCTTCTTCCCACAAACTTTTAGCTTTCTCTAATTCTTCACCTAAACGTTTTTCTTTATCACGTAAACTTGCTGCTTCTTCAAAACGCTGGCTTTTAACAACCTTATTTTTTTCATTTTTAATTTCTTCAATCTGTTTTTCCAACTCAACTATTTCTTCTGGAACATTGATATTTTTTAAATGTACTCTTGCACCAACCTCATCTAACACATCAATGGCTTTATCAGGCAATAACCTGTCGGTCATATATCTATCACTCAACTTTACACAAGCCTCAATAGCTTCTACATCATATTGAACGTTATGATAATCTTCGTACTTGCTCTTTATGTTAGTTAAAATCTGAATAGTTTCATCTACACTTGGCGGTTCTACCAATACTTTTTGAAAACGACGGTCTAATGCACCATCTTTTTCAATATACATTCTATATTCATCTAGTGTACTTGCACCAATGCATTGTAACTCTCCTCTTGCCAATGCTGGTTTAAAAATGTTAGAAGCATCTAAACTACCACTCGCACCGCCTGCACCAACAATGGTATGTATTTCATCTATGAAAAGAATTACATCGCGGTTTTTTTCTAACTCATTCATTATCGCTTTCATTCTTTCTTCAAACTGTCCGCGATATTTTGTACCCGCTACCAATGCAGCAAGGTCAAGGCTTATCACACGTTTATCAAATAAAACCCTCGATACTTTTCTTTGAACAATGCGTAATGCCAAACCTTCTACAATGGCTGTTTTACCAACACCCGGCTCACCAATTAAAATAGGGTTGTTCTTTTTACGACGGGAAAGAATTTGAGAAACCCTTTCTATTTCTGTTTCTCTTCCAACAATCGGGTCTAAAGAACCTGACTCTGCCAGTTTAGTAATATCTCTTCCGAAATTATCTAAAACAGGTGTTTTACTTTTTGCACTGCCTTGTTTAGCACTACCGGGTTTTGATTGCTGAAATCCGCTACGTTGTTTTTCATCATCAAAATCATCATCATCATTTTCAGTAAATTCAGATTTTGGTGTGGAAGTATTACCTGTACTAACCATTCCTAATTCGTTTCTGAAAATATCATAATCCACATCAAACTGATTTAAAATTTGTGTAGCAATATTTTCTTTATTTTTTAAAATGCTTAGTAACAAATGCTCTGTTTCAACCAACGGGCTTTTTAAAGATTTAGCTTCTAAAACCGTAACTCGAATTACTTTTTCTGCCTGCTTTGTTAAGGGGAGGCTGTTAATATTGGCAATATTTTTACCTGTTTTATCTTTAACTGCCAATTCAATTTCTTTTCTTAATTCGTACAAATCAACATTTAACTGCTTTAAAACTTTTATTGCTAAATTTTCTCCATCGCGGATAAGTCCTAAGAGTAAATGTTCTGTACCAATAAAATCATTTCCCAACCTCAAAGCTTCTTCTCTGCTAAACGAAATGATTTCTTTTACCTGAGCTGAAAAATTATTATCCATATTGTTTTTGGATTTATACAATGATAACGAATATTTTTGATGAAACTTACTTGCCATTTATTCACAGATGTGACGAACAACTATACTATGGAATTCAAAATTGATACCAAGGAAAAATTCACGACTTTAACTCCACAAGTAACGCATATTTATGACAATATGGCTGCGGATTTGGTTGCAGCATGTACCAATATTTTATCTACTTCAGTAAAAAATGTAATTCTTAATTTACAAAGTGTTACAGGCATTGATGAGCAGGCCGCTATTGCTATAACACAAACACAGCAAGCTTTTTACGATGCCAATGCTTCTTTTGTTATTTGTGAATTGAAGCCTGCGGTAGAGGATAATTTAGAACAATGGGAACTGCTTGACATTTTGAACGTGACACCAACAGAAAGTGAAGCATGGGATATTGTGCAGATGGAAGAAATTGAAAGAGAATTATTAGATAGTGATGATATTGAGTTTGCTATTGAAAAAGAATAAACCGATTTACGATATGCGATTTAAGATGTAATGATTTTTGTTTGAGCAAATAACTTTAAACCTCTTGAAAACTTAAACATAAACTATAAATGTTTGCAGTAACTATTTTAGGAAACAATTCTGCACTGCCGGCCTATGGCAGGTTTCCTACTGCACAGGTAGTTACTTTAAATGAGCAATTGTTTTTAATTGATTGCGGCGAAGGCACACAAATACAAATGGCGAAATACAAAATTCGCCGCAGCAAAATCAACCATATTTTTATTTCACATTTACACGGCGATCATTATTTTGGTTTGGTTGGTTTAATTACCAGTATGGGTTTATTGGGAAGAGAAAACGACTTGCATTTATATGCTCCGGCTGCTTTGGAACAGATTTTAAATCTTCAGTTTGCAGTGGCTGATACCAGGCTTCCATTTACGCTTCATTTTCATGCATTAGAACAAGAAGGCTTGATTATAGATAATAAAAAATTTGCTGTAGAATGTTTTAAAACGCAGCATAGAATTGAATGTTGGGGTTTTATTATTCGTGAAAGAAAACAACCCAGAAAAATTAATAAAGAAAAGATTAAGCAATTCGATATTCCATCTGCTTATTACGAACGTTTAAAAAACGGTGATGATTATGAAACAAAAGATGGAAGCATTATTAAAAATGAATGGGTAACTATTCCTAACAGCCATGCAAGAAGTTATGCATTTTGTGCAGATACCATTTATGATGAAACCTTGATTGATAAAGTAGCATCTGTTTCTTTACTTTACCATGAAACAACTTATCTGAAAGATTTAGAAGAAAGAGCTGCAGACAGATTTCACTCAACCACCATACAAGCTGCAAGTATTGCACAAAAAGCGAATATTCACAAATTACTGATAGGGCATTTTAGTAGTAAATACGAGCAATTAGAAGTTTTTGAAGAAGAAGCCAAAGAGGTTTTTACCAATACACAATTAGCAATTGATGGTGTTACTTTTTTAATTAAATAATATTTACCTCTCTTTCCAATACAACGCCAAATTCCTTTTTTACAGATTGAATTATTTGCTCGCTTAATTCATAAATTTCTTCACCTGATGCATTACCGTAATTTACTAAAACTAAAGGCTGCAAAGGGTTACAGCCTGCATCACCCTTACGGTACCCTTTCCATCCGCATTTTTCAATTAACCAAGCTGCAGCTAATTTATAATTCATTGCATCAACGGGATAGCTCACCAAATCTTTATGATATTCCCAAATCGTATGCTTTCTGAATTTTGATACAACCGGGTTTTTAAAGAAGCTTCCTGCGTTGCCAATAAGTTTCGGGTCAGGTAATTTAGAGGAACGGATATTAATAACAGCCTGCGAAATATTTTTAATAGATAGTTCTTTAACGCTCATTGCTTCCAACTCTTTTTCAATAGCCCCATATTGTGTATTAAACTTTGGATGTTTATTTAGTTTGAGTGTAATATTCAGAATGATAAACTGATTTTTGAATTTGTTTTTAAAAATACTTTCTCTGTAACCAAATGCACAATCATTCAGCTTAAAAGTTTGAACAGTTTTATCCTGCCAATGATAAGCTTCCAATTCATAAAAAACATCTTTCAACTCAACACCATAAGCACCAATATTTTGAATAGGTGCTGCACCCACACAACCGGGAATTAAACTTAAGTTTTCAATACCGGCATAATTATGTTCAATGCAATACAAAACCAAATGATGCCATAACTCACCTGCTGCTGCTTTTACATAAACATGTTCTGTATCTTCTTTAATAACTTCAATTCCTTTCAATTCATTTTTTAAAACAATGCCATCAAAGTTTTTGGTGAATAAAATATTACTTCCACCACCGAGAATTAATTGTGAATCATGTACCGTGAAACGTGAATCAGAAAACAGTTCTTCTAATTCATTTAATGATTGAAATAATGCAAACTGTTTTGCAATGACATCAATATTAAAAGTGTTGTACGGTTTTAGCGATATGTTTTTTTGTATTTCCATGCATTACTAATTTATCATTCACCATATAAATAATTATAACGGGTCAACATCAGGAATTATTGAAACGCCACTATAAACTTTGTTAGAGTGAATAATATTCGATTGTTGTTGAATTTCTTTTTTACATTGATTTATCAGGTTAGCATCTTTCGGCAACTTCAGCATTAATTCCCATAAATATTGATTGCGGATTCTATCAACTATCGGTTGTGCAGGTCCGTTCAAATAGGCTCCGTAATTGGGTTTCAAGCCTTGCAACATAATATTGGCTGCTTCTTCTGCAATATGCTTTTCTTTATGCTTAAAGGTTAACACAATCATTCTGTAATAAGGCGGATATTGATAAGCTTTTCTGCTTTCCGTTTCATACATGAATAATTTTTTATAATCGTGTGTTTGCACAAAATGTAAAACCGGATGTTGCAGGTTACTTACCTGCACCATTACTTTTCCTTTACCATCTTTTCTTCCGGCACGGCCGCTAACCTGTTCCATTAATTGATAAGCTCTTTCATTTACCCTGAAGTCTGCAAAGTTTAAAATACCATCTGCATCAATAATACCAACAAGATTTACGTGTTCAAAATCTAAACCTTTTACTACCATTTGTGTTCCCACTAAAATATCTATACGTTGTTGTTCAAACAGTTTAATTAAATTATCATGTTCATTTTTTCCTTTCACTGTATCATAATCCATTCTTGCTACTCTTGCATCAGGAAATTGTTCAGCAATTAATTCTTCCAATTTTTCTGTACCAAAGTTTTTCTGAATAAAATTACTGCTGCCGCAAGCCACGCAGGTATTGATAACCGGATAAGTTGTTGCACAATAATGACAGGTTAATTTATTTTTTGCTTTGTGATAAGTTAGCGTAACATCGCAATGCTGGCATTGCGGGATCCAGCCACAGATTTGGCACTGCATATATGGAGCATATCCACGTCTGTTCTGAAATAAAATAATTTGCTTTTTATCTTTTAATGACTGACTAATCGCTTCAATGAGTTGCGGCGTTAGAGCAATTTTTTCTTTGTGATGTGCAATGAGCTTTTTAATATCTACCAACTCGATTGAGGGTAATTCAACATTACCATAACGTTCATTCAATTCAACTAAAGCATACTTGTTTTGTGTACAATTGAAATAAGTTTCAACAGAAGGTGTTGCACTACCTAACAATACTTTTGCATTGAACAATGACGCATAAAAAACGGCTGCATCTCTTGCGTTATAACGTGGTGCAGGGTCTTGTTGCTTATAGCTCGCATCATGTTCTTCATCAACAATCGTTAAGCCTAAATTATTGAATGGAAGAAACATAGCACTTCTTGCACCTAACACAATTTTAGTTTCACCGCTTTTTACTTTATTCCATATTTCCACTCTTTCATTCGCATTGAATTTAGAATGATAAATAGCAATATAACCGCCGAAATGTTTTTGTAATCTTCTTATAATTTGTGAAGTCAATGCAATTTCAGGCAATATATACAATACCTGAAACCCTTTCTGTACATAGCTTTCAATTAATTTGATATACAGCAATGTTTTACCGCTCGCAGTAACACCATGCAGTAAACAAACATTTTTTTGATTGAATGCTACTTCTATCTGCTCCAATGCATTTTGTTGTGTAGCTGATAAAGTAAAGTTGATTTTTATATCCTTCGGTAAAGATTTAATTCTGTCAGTAGAGCGTTTTTCTGCAATTAAAATCTGTTTATCAATCAAACCTTTTAATTGAGCAACAGAAGCATTAGATTTTTTTAGTAATAATGTTTGTGTTACTTCTCCTTCTGTTTTTATTAAGTGCAGATAAGCCAACAGTAATTCCATTTGCTTGGGTGCCCTGTTCCAGTTGTTCAATAACTCAGAAAGCTTTTCTTCGTTGTTGTATGATGGGTGAAGAATTATGTAAGTTTCTGTTTTCTCTTTATACTTTTCTTTCAATTCTTCCCATACATAACAAACTTTTTTGTCAATGAGTTTTTTTATAACAGGATATACATGATTCACATCCAAAATCTGCTGTACTTCACTCAACTTTAATTCTTTCTTTATTTCTAAAGCCTGTGCTACTAAATATTCTTCATCGCTGAATAAGCTCCCATCATTCAAATCAAAATCTGCTTCTTCATTCCATATTAAAATACTTTCGCTCGATAATTTCAAATTTGCCGGAATAGCAGCCTGCATTACTTCTCCTTCGCTGCACATGTAATAGTCGCTCATCCAATTCCATAACTGTAATTGTTTTTCATGCACCAATGGCTCATCATCTAACACATTCAGTAACTCTTTCGGTTCAAACAAAGCAGGCTTTTCAGTATGCAGTTTTTTTACAATACCTGCATATTTTTTATTTCTCAGTTGTACTTCTACCCGTTGCCCGATTTTTATTGATGGCTGTAAATGTGCGGGAACAGACCATGTATAAGTTAACGGCAATGCCAAAGGAATAATAACCTCTGCAAATAAGTCACCAGACTCTGAAGAGGTGGTAAAGAATAAACTATTTACATTTTTTTCTTGCATGAATAAGTAACTAAAATAGTTGCTAAGCCAGTATCAAAAAAACCGATTATTTTCCTTAAAGGATTATAAGGCTGTATATCTTTTCAAGCCTGCTTCCATAATATCATATACTTTTTGTTTTAAAGCAGGCAAATCATTCATTGTTAAACCATCAACTTTTACTTCTTCCAGATAAATAATCCTGCAAATGCCGGGCGTTAAACTGAATATACTTTTGTAATGAAGTCTTTTAATGGTATCAGGTAATATAAAGGGTTTAATAGGCGTTTGTGTTTCTATAGCAACTCTGAAAGCACCGTCGTAAAAGGATTTGAGCGTATCACCTGTTTCATTAAACGTTCCTTCAGGGAAAAGAAAGATAGAAATACCTCTTGCAATAGCGGCTTTTAATGCACGTACACTTCTGGCTCTTGTTTCAGCATCTTTTCTATCAACTAAAATAACTGCTGCCCTGTATATCCAACCAAATACTGGTATTTTAACCATTTCATATTTCCCTAATGCCCTGAACGGTTGATGGATTGCTAAAACCATCTGCGGGATATCCATGTAAGAAATATGATTCGCTACAAAAATGAATTGCCTTTTTTTATCGTGTGGTGATTCGTAAATTTCTTTATGCCTCACTAAAATAAAAATATACCAAAGCCTTGCCCAAACTTTACAAACATTGTATAAAAAATTTCCACCTTTAATACCAAATGCAGATGAGATAAGAATTACAGGCAATGCCAACAACATAAAAAAAGCAAACATTACCAAAGCATAAACGCAATAAACAACCTGAACTGCTTTTATTATTTGCTTCATTATTTAAAGTTATGCTGCAATTTCTTTTACTAAATAATTTGCAGGAAATGGATGAGTAATAACAGTATCATTTTTAAAAATACCAAATATTGTACTGCCGCTGCCACTCATTGCTGCATAAACTGCACCTATTGTATACAATTCTTTTTTTATGGAATGAATAGATGGATGTTGTTTAAAAACTGCTTCTTCAAAATCATTTATCAATTCATCTTTCCAGGTTGTGAAAGGTTGTGTAATTATTTGCCTGATTGATTTTGAAGGAACAGCAGGTTGAATATGTTTAAAAGCCCAACCCGTTGAAACGTGTATTTGCGGGTTAACAATTAAAAATTTATACCCCGATAAGTTAAGATTAATTGTTTCCATTTGCTCGCCTCTTGAGGTTGCAAAGCAAGGTTTATTAATAATGAAGAAAGGGCAATCACTTCCTAACTGCAAAGCATATTGTATTAATTGCTGTTCAGGTATTTGCAGATTAAATTTTTCGTTCAATAATTTTAAAACATAAGCTCCGTTTGCACTTCCGCCACCTAAGCCGGCACCCATCGGGATATTTTTATGCAAGTGCATTTTTACTGCCGGCAATGCTGGAAAATCTTTTTTAAGCAAATGATAAGCTTTTATACAAAGGTTGTTTTGCTCATCTCCATCAATTGTTAATCCACTTGAAGTGAAAATGACAAGCTTATCATTACTATCGTCTATCGTCTGTCGTCTATCGTCTTGAATAATTTCAACAACATCATTAATTTGTAAGGGATAAAAACAGGTTTCTAAATCGTGATAACCATCTTCACGTTTGCGGATAATGTTTAAACCTAAATTAATTTTTGCATTGGGAAAACTAATCACAGATTTATATGATTGCTTTATAATTAAGAAATAGTGCGGGTTAAGATTTTATGACTGTACATCACCAACAATCATTTCAATCAGCAATTTTATTTGCGTTTATTCATTTCGTCGCGAATGGCAATAGCTTTAATATAGTCCTCATTTTCCAGCACTTCATTCAATAAGTTCTGTAGTTGCTCTAAACTTAGTTTATGCAATTCTTCATTTTCCGATATATCGTTAGTTACACCAACTGCTTCTGCTTTTTTCTTTTTAGTTCCGCCATTATCATCCATTAAAATACCGGCACTCTCTAAAATATTTTCGAATGTATAAATAGGGCACCCAAAGCGTACAGCCAATGCTAATGCGTCGCTAGTTCTGCTATCAATTTCAACAGTATCATGCTCATTAAAGCAAACTAACTTAGAATAGAAAATTCCTTCCTGCAAATCGTTAATAATTATTTCCTGCAACTCAACATTAAAAGCGTTCATGAAGTTTTTCATCAAATCGTGTGTAAGCGGTCTGCTTGGCTGCATTCTTTCTAATGCAACTGCAATTGCCTGAGCTTCAAAACCACCAATAACAATCGGCAAACGGCGTAAACCGTTTACTTCGCCTAAAACTACGGCGTAAGAATGCGTTTGTGTTATGCTGTGTGAAAGGGCTACAATTTCCAGTTCTATCTTCTTCATACTTGCTACGAAAATAAACCAAATTATTAAACAAAATATTTGTCTGAAATTTTGTTTCAGGATGCTACAGAATTGCAGATAAAATCAGGAATAATACCGCTGGCATTAATTTCTACATGTACATCTTCTGCACTCGTATTTCCTGAAAGTACCAAAGCGGTTTTAACACCAAATTTATTTCCACCCAAAATATCTGTTCCCAGCGTATCGCCCACCATTAAAATTTCATGTTTTTGAAAAGAGCCTTTTTTATTCAAATCATCGTAAGCGTACATAAACATTTGAGAATCGGGCTTACCGAAATGAATAAATTTTTTGTGCAACATGCTTTCGAGCAATTTGGCAATACCACCTGTTGCGATAGCTACATCATTTTTTGAAACGGGGTAAAATTTATCTGAATTGGCAACAATAACAGGGATGTTTTTATGACGCAGCAAATTCACTGCTTTATTAATATCGGTATTCCAATCAAAACCTTCATCATCTAAAAAAACAAATGCTGAAATTTCCTTTAAATTATTTAAGTCAGTATCATTTACAGGAATATGTTCTAAGCCTGATTGTAAAATATAATGAGCTGAATTTTCTGTACCCAGGTAAGCAATTTTTCCTGATGTTATTTTTTGTTGTAAAAATTGTTTTGCCATCATACCCGATGTAATAATTTCATCTACTTCAATTCCATGCAACCCAAGCCTGTAGAAGCTTTCGGCCTGTTGTTCCTGACTTCTGGATGCATCGTTGGTTAGAATACGAATAGTAATGTTGCTGCTTCTCAGCTCATTAATTGTTTCCTGCACACCTTCAATTAAGCCTTTATAATTTTTTAAAACTCCGTAAGAATCTAAAAACACAGCTTTAAATTGTTGTGCAATGGAAAGAAAGGATTCGGTTGCTTGCATGGCTCATTTTTATAATTGAAGTGCATTGATAATTTTATCGGCATTGAATTTTTTTTCAATAGATGGGAAATAAATATCGTATGCTTCTTTCTGTAGTTTAGTTGCAAAAATTTCGTGAAAGAAATACCTGCCATCTTTAATTACATAATTCAAAATAAAAAAACGGTAAGCTTCTTTTAAAAAATGAATTTCAGGAACAGTTAAAGGATTGACTTTATGATATGCTTTCAGGAAAATTAAAAATCTGTCTTCCATTAAAGGGTCAATCAAATAACTGAAAACTGTTCTGTCGCCAATATCAGAAACCACCCTGCTGAAAAAATAAAAATCCATTATTCTGGTACTCATTCTGAACCAATCATAATCCCATCTGGAGTATAATTTAAATGAACTTGTAACAGAAAAATTGCCGATGTTCCAATCGATAAACACTGGTATTTTAGGGAAATTAGCTGCGTTCAGTTTTTCTCTGTTTTCTAAAAATAAAGCACACTGACTTTTAATAATGTCTTCATGTTGCCTGTGTTCATACCTACCGTAATCTGTTTCTAAAATGCGAAGCAAATAATCAATATCAAATTTTAAGGTTTTAGAATAAGGTGGTAAAGTGTTTTTTATTTCGGCACATGCTTTATGAAAAGATGCCATTTGTTCGCCCAGCTTTTCTATTTCTTCTTCATTTAATCTTCTCGGTAATTTTTTCTTTATCTGAATAGGGCGATAAAAAACAACCCATGCATCTAATACCTGATTTTGAAAGCGATACACAAACAACTTATCACCTTTCATTAAAGAGCGTGACAAAAAGTTTTCGTAAGGATGCGGAAGATTATTGGATAATGAATTGATGATGGTATGGTCTTCTATAAAGTGTTCATACTTCCCGAAATAAGAAAGTTTGGCAACGATAAATTTTTTATCTGTAAATGTTATTTTATAAACATAGTTAGTAGAAACTTTCGCACTAATATCTGTAATGCTTGCAATGGTTCGGCTATCATCATAATGCTGCCAGGCTTCCCTTACAATATTGGTAAAATCAATAAAACTCATGAAGCTATCATTAATTCGAATTAAATAATTTCAAAATATCTTTTCAGTTCAGCGTTAGGAATTGTTTCGTCAACTTGTCTGCATTCCCATTCTCTTGTTTTTATAAAATGATCAACAAAAGCTTCTCCGAACAGCTCTCTTGCAATGGTTGATTCTTTCATCATACCCGTTGCTTCCGCTAAAGTTTTGGGTAATGTTTTTAAATGTTTATCATCGTAAGCACTGCCTTGCACTGCGGGATAATCTTTTAATGATAAGTTGTTTTTAATACCATATAAACCTGATGCTAAAGATGCTGCAATTGATAAATAAGGATTGGCATCTGAACCGGGTACTCTTGTTTCTAATCTAACCGAATCAGCAGCATTATTAATTACACGTAATGCTGTTGTTCTGTTTTCAATTCCCCAACTAACTGTTGTTGCAGACCATGCACCTTCCACATATCTTTTATAACTGTTGGTTGTAGGTGCATACATAGGCATAATGTATGGCAAACAATATAGTTGGCCTGCAATGTATTGCTGCATTAGCACACTCATTTTATTTTCATCAGCAGCATCATAAAATAAATTTTGATTATTATTATCGAAAAGATTTTGATGAATATGCCCACTGCAACCGGGTAAATTCAAATTCCATTTAGCCATAAAAGTGGCTATCAATTTGTGTTTATAGGCAATTTCTTTTACCGATGTTTTAAAGAGAACCGCTCTGTCTGCTGCTTCTAAAGCAGTTGTATATTCTATTGCAGCTTCATAAACACCATCACCTGTTTCTGTGTGCAAGCCTTCTAAAGGAATATTAAAATCTTTCAACCAACTAAACAAATGATTGTAAAATTCCTGATGTTCAGATGGTCTTAAAATGGAATAGCCAAACATACCTCTTGATAAAGGAGTAAGATTGGCAAACTGCTTTTGATGCAATGTTTCCGATGTTTCATTAAAGTTGAACCATTCAAACTCTTTAGCAAATTTGGCTGTGAAGCCCATTGCTTCCGATTGCTTAATGATTTGCTTTAATAAAGTTCGGGGACATGCATTTTTTACCTGTTCATCTTCACTGAAATCTCCTAATACAAAAGGAATATTATCATTCCATGGAATAGTTCTGTAAGTATTAATATCTATTGAAGCAAAAGCATCGGGGTAGCCGGTATGCCATCCGCTGACAGAACCATTATCATAACAAACATCATTACAATCCCATCCAAAAATTACATTACAAAAACCTATATTATGTTCTAATGCTTTCAACAGTTTTGTTTTGCTGATAATTTTTCCTCTTAAGATGCCGTCAATATCTGTAACTGCAAAACGGAATTTATCTGTCGGTGATTTTTCAATGGCTTCTTTAAATTGAATATCTGTCATACCGAATATAATTATCAATTATAGCAGTTGAAGGTAAGTGTTTTATAAATGATGAGAGGTTTGCTTTCACTGAAAACAAAAATCCCTTTCTCACGAAAGGGATAAAATATTAAAGAAAAAATTATGCTGATTTCAACTTCTTAATTTCCTCCGTCAACTTCGGCACTACTTCAAATGCATCTCCTACAATGCCGTAATCTGCAGCTTTAAAGAACGGTGCTTCAGGGTCTTTATTAATTACCACCATAACTTTACTTCTGTTTACGCCTGCCAAGTGTTGTATTGCTCCGCTTATACCAATGGCAATGTATAAATTAGGTGCAATTTGTACACCTGTTTGCCCAACATGCTCATGATGCGGTCTCCAATGTGCATCTGCAACCGGTCTGCTGCAGGCTGTTGCTGCATGTAATGTTTTAGCTAAGTCTTCTAATATTCCCCAATGCTCAGGGCCTTTTAAGCCTCGTCCGCCGCTAACAACTATTTCAGCTTCTGTTAAAGGCACTTCACCGCTTACTTTATTAACTGCTGTAACTTTTACTTTGGGTTCTGCAATACTTGCCGTAACAGTAATTACTTCAGCAGTACCTTCTGCTTGTGTTACATGAAAACTATTCGGGTTTAATGAAATAATCTTAATTGCTGAAGTAATATTTACATTAGCAAAAGCCTTACCGCTGAATACAGATTTCTTTACAACAAAACCATTAGTGGTATCGGGCAATGCAATAGCACCTGCTACCAAACCGGCTTTCAATCTTGCTGAAACTCTTCCTGCAATGGCTTTACCTGTTTGGTTATGCGATATTATTACAACGCCCGCACCGTTTGCTGTTGCTGTATCTGCAATCAACTTGGCATATAACTGAGCATCAACATGATTTAATACTTCATTGGTTATATGATGAATTTTTTGAACACCATACTTTCCTAATGCTGCTACATTATCATCTGCAACTGTTCCTAAAACAATACCTTCAGCGGTTGTGTTTAATTGCTTAGCTACAGCAGCACCATAGGTAATGGCTTCTAAGGAAGATTTTTTTATTTGACCTTCTGATTGGTCTATAAATATTAAAACTGACATAATGAATAAGTTTAATGTTTAAAAGTTCAAAGGTTCAACGTTAAACTTTTATACGTAGAACCTTCAAACAACTATATGGCTTTTGCTTCTTCATGTAATAAACGTACCAACTCTGCTACATTATCTGCCGGCACTAATTTTACACCTGCTTTTGCCGGTGGCAATTCAAAATTCACAATGCTTGTTAATGTTTCAACCGTAACAGGTTCTACCACTTTTAAAGGCTTGGTACGTGCAGCCATAATACCACGCATGTTCGGAATGCGTTGTTCAGCCACACCTTTTTGGCAACTGACTACAGCAGGCAATGCAACTTCATTTACTTCTTCACCACCTTCAATTTCACGATTAACTACCGCTGTTGTTCCGTTCAATTCAAACTTGGTTGCTAAGGAAATGTAGGGAGCATCCATTAATTCAGCAACTATTGCACCGATAGATGAACCGTTATAATCAATCGTTTCTTTTCCTGTAAAAACTAAGTCGTACTCTTTCGCAATAGCTGCAATTTGAGAGGCAATATAAAAGCTATCGCTGCTATCAGCATTTACACGTATGGCTTCATCACCACCTAATGCCAATGCTTTGCGAATTACAGGGTCGCAATCTGCACCGCCAACTGTTATTAAATGAATAACTGTTGCAGCATCTTTTTCTTTTAATTCAATAGCTCTTACTAAAGAATACCATTCATCGTAAGGATTGATAATCCATTGTACACCTGCTTCTTCAAATTTGGTATTACCATCTTTAAAAGCAATTTTAGAAGTGGTGTCCGGTGTTTTGCTGATACAAACTAAAATTTTCATTTGATATGATTTTAGCAATCTTTAAAATAGTTGCATAAACAACTAATTGCAAATATAGGTTTGTTTTTAAAGCGGCAAAGTTTACAGAAAAAATTATTCTTCAGAAGCTTTCATTTATTCTTTTTGTTACCAACGCCATCTCTACCGGCATCGTTCCTTGCCTGCCTGTCCGGTAGGCAGGCGTCGCACTCTTGTACAATATATTTTCATGGCAGCTATCATTCTACAGAACCGCTGCTAAAGTTCAGAACTGTTGACGGGTTTATGTATTTTTGTACAAACACTACACAATGGGCTTTTGGAGACAGATTGCAGAATACTTATTCATTAAAAAACCAGACCCTGATAAACCCAATACTAAATGGGTGAAATATATGCACGGCATGAACAGAATTTCGCTGTTTATGTTTTTAATTGCCTTGTTGCTGATGCTTGTTAGATTGGTTATTTTACCAATGATAAGAAAACATTAAGCCTTTAGTTTCTAACAAAATCATAAATAATTGCTGCAGCTTTTGCCGAAGCATTTCCGCCTGCGGAAAGTAAATTTTTTAAGTCGGCATAATCCTGTTGCAATTGCTTTTGTTTAGCAGGAATATTCAGCAATTCATTTAATTCATGTTTAACATTGGCAACTGTTAATTCATTTTGAATTAATTCTTTCACAACCTGCTTATCCATTATTAAATTAACAAGAGAGATATACTTTATCTTAACTAATCGTTTTGCAATCTGATAGCTGATATTGCTTCCTTTATAGCAAACAACCTCAGGCACAGCAAATAAAGCAGTTTCTAAAGTTGCTGTACCGCTTGTAACCAATGCAGCAGTGCTTTGCATTAATAAATGGTAAGTATCATTTTTTACTGAAGAAACATTTTTGTAAGGCTGAAGAAAGGGTTCGTAAAAGCTATCATCCTGTCCGGGTGCTTGTGCCACAACAAATTGATAATCGGGGAAGGATGCAGCAACTTCTAACATTATGGGTAACTTTTTAGCAATCTCCTGTTTACGACTACCTGGCAATAAAGCAATGATTTTTTTTTCGTAAGCTGTCAGTCGTGAGTCGTGAATTTTATTACTGTCATCTATCATCTTAACTCTATCATCTTTTTTCTTATACTCCTCAATTACTTCTACCAACGGGTGCCCTACATAGTCCACATTCCAATTCCATTTTGTTTGATAATATTCTTTTTCAAAAGGAAGAATGCAAAGCATTTTATCTATACACAGCTTCATTTTTTTTACCCTGCTTTCCTTCCACGCCCAAACCTGAGGAGAAATATAATATACTACTTTATAGCCCTGTTGCTTTGCCCATTCTGCAATACGCAAATTAAAACCAGGGTAATCAGTCAATACTAACACATCAGGTTTAAATGTTTCAATATCCTGCTTACAGAATTGGATATTTTTAAGGATGGTTGGTAAATTTTTAACCACTTCTGCAAAACCCATAAAAGCCAATTCCTTGTAATGCTTTACTAATTTGGCTCCGGCAGCCTGCATTAAATCGCCACCCCAGCAACGTACATCTGCTTCAGCATCTAACAGCAATAGTTGTTTAATTAAATTACCGCCATGTAAATCTCCGCTTGCTTCCCCCGAAATAATATAATACTTCATCAGGCCATTTAAATTATTCTGCAAAATACAGTTAATTAAATTCTCAGCATTTTTTGTAAAAATTTTACAAAAACTAAAAAAATAGTTTTACAACTAAAAAAATAGTTTATACATTTACTTTATTAAACCACCCGTCATGAAACAACTTACACGTGCAGAGGAGCAATTAATGCAAACACTCTGGAGATTAGAGAAGGCTTATTTAAAAGATATTGTTGAAGACCAGCCCGAACCCAAACCGCATAGCAATACCGTTGCTACGATTTTAAAAATTTTAGTTGAGAAAGGTTTTATTGGTATTGAAGTACATGGCAGGGTACATCAGTATTATCCGTTAATAAGTAAAGAGGCCTATTCAGCAAGCAGTATAAGCAACCTGGTAGAAAATTATTTCGAAGGCTCGTTTGCAGATGTAGTAAGCTTTATGGTTGATAAGAAGAAGCTGAAAGTAAAAGATATTGAATTGCTGCTACAACAATTAAAAACTAAAAAATAACTGCAATGATAACATTTGCATACTTTCTATTACAGGTAATTATCAGCAGTGGCGTAATGCTGTTGTATTACTGGTTATTTCTAAGAAACAAAAAGTTTCATCAATACAACAGATTTTATTTGTTAGCATTATTTGTATTGCCTTGGTTTGTTCCTTTATTTAAAATTCAGTTATTACCGCTAAAGCAAGATGCAGCGATGATTATATATTTTGCTCAGGCAATTGCCGATAATAATACTATTATAGAAAGTAAAGTAAAAGCTGCTGCATTTAATTGGAACATTGCTATAATAGCAGCTTATTCAATTGTATGCTCTGTAATTCTGATTGGCTTAATAAAAGCTTTGGTAAATATTTATCGCTTATTAAAACATAACAATTATAAGTATTGGCAAAATATTTACTTGGTATTTACTGATGCAAAAGGAACACCTTTTTCTTTCTTTAAATATATTTTCTGGAATAATGACATTCCACTTCAAAGTGAAGCAGGTAAACAAATGCTGGAGCATGAATTAATTCATATTAAGCATAAACACAGCTTTGATAAAATACTCATTCAAATAATATTAATAGTTGGTTGGTGCAATCCATTTTTCTGGATAGCTAAAAGAGAAATGAATATGATACATGAGTTTATTGCCGATAACAAAGTAGTTAAGAACGGCGATGCTTCGGCTTTAGCTGCTATGCTTTTAGCAGCAACATTTCCAGAACAAAAATTTTCATTAACCAATCCTTTTTTCTTTTCACCTATAAAAAGACGATTAGCCATGATAACCAATAACAAAAACCCGAAGTTTTCTTATGCCAGGCGAGTAATTGCATTACCTGTTTTGTTTGTAACAGTACTATTGTTTTCTTTTAGAAATATGGAGCTAAGAGAACAACAACAATTAATGAATAATGAGCAAGTTAAAGTTGAAAATATCTATTTGCAAGATGCCCCTGTTTCTACTGATAGCCTTTCAACAGAAGAACTAAAAGTATTTACTGGGAAATTAGATAATTTAAGAATGAAAAAAAAGCTTAACAATGGAAAAGAAATTACTGTTTTAAAAAATGATGAAGAAATACTGAAAAAAATATATCCTTCTTATTTAAAAATGAGTGAAGAACAAAGGTTAAGATTAAAAGTAACGATGCATAAAATTCCACCAATGCAGAAAGAGGTACCTTCTGAAACTCAAATTAATTCATGGAAAAATCCTAATCTTTATGGTCTTTGGATTGATGATAAACATGTAAATAATACTGAACTGAATAAATATCAAGCCAATGATTTCTATCATTATGATGCTAGCAAACTTTATGGGGGTGCAAAAGCGGGAAGGATATATTCTGTTCAGGTAGATTTATATACTAATAAATATTTTAAGGAGAAACTTAGAAAAGACTCTTCCTTAGTTATAGGGTTTTGGTACAGGAAACCCAATTCTACAACCGATACAACCCCCAAAGCACCAATCAATACTGTTCAGGTTACTGCAACCAATAATGGTTTTATTCAACCGAAATATGATTCTTCATTTAAAGTGAAAGTAAATAAAAACAAATCCTTAGATAGTGTTTTATTTGTTATAAATGGTGTAAAAATAGGAATAGGTTATAGTAAAAACGATAGCTCTATTAATCCCAAAAACATTCAATCTGTAAATATTTTAAAAGATGAGTCTGCTGTAAAAAAATATGGGACAGATGGCAGGAATGGTGTTATCGAAATAACCACTAAAGATTTTGATTACCATACCGAATCCAAAGAGGTTATAGAAATAAGAAAACAATTGGATGATGCTACTTTACGAAAGAAAAAGTTAGAAGCCCAATTGCAAGAATTAGAGAAACAAAAACAACAAAAGCGAAAATTAGTTCAAGATAAAAAGCAGCAATCAGAAAAGGAACAACTACAACAAGAATCAGATATCCAAAAGAAAAAGTTAGAAATTGAAAAAACTCAACAGAATGAACAGTTAAGTAGAGATTTTAATAGTGCTGTAAAAAGAGGTAAACAAGATTCACTAATCAGTGCCGGTTGGCAACAAACAGGTTCTGGGGATAATAAGGTATCCAACGAAGTAGAGGTTCGACCATCATTTCCCGGGGGAGAACAAGCATGGTTGAAATATCTTGAGAAAAATTTAAATCGTAATGTACTTATTAAAATGGGAGCACCATCGGGAAAATATCAAATTAAAATTGTTCTTACGGTAGATTTTAATGGCTTGGTTAGTGGAGTTCGAGCTCTGAATAATCCTGGTTTTGGTACAAAAGAAGAAGCTGAGCGATTAATAAAAAGTGGTCCGAAATGGATTCCAGGTACAATTGATGGATATCCGGCAATTTTTGCTTTTATCGTTCCAGTAACATTTCAGATATAACAAAATAAATCTAATACACCCACTTTAATATCAACGCAGCAATAACGTAAATAAGTGTTACAATAAAAATTCCTCTGGCAGTTTTATCAATATGCCTGTTTACATATACTGTAAAAACAATAGCATTTGCTAACAGCGAAAAACTAATCATTGCTGTAAGTAAATGCCTTTCTATGCCCAGCCATTGCACAAACTCTACGATAGTTAATCTTCTGAATTTCCAGAAATAAAAACCGAACATACCAACCAACGGAGCTAACAGCCCGATTAACAACCCTGTTTTAATATCATCTTTTTTAAACATACCTTATTCGTTAAAGGTTACTGTCATTTCGAATTTGGGTTCTTTCCCAACAAGAAATCTTTAGATTCTTGTTGATGAGATTTCTCGGCACGAACCTCGAAATGAAATTTATATTATTCATTCAGCGTTATCTGTGTAATCTGCGAGAAAAATTTACCAGTTTTCTTCTAATTGTGTTTTCAATTTGTAATCAGTTAAATCAAACTGAACAGGTACAACGCTTATATAATTATTCTTCAAGGCCCAAACATCTGTATCTTTTCCTTTATCAAAATTTACAAACTCACCTGTAAGCCAAAAGTATTTTTTTCCGTGAGGGTCTGCACGCTCAATAAAATCTTCTTCATATTTAGCATAAGCCTGTCTGCATATTTTCAATCCTTTAATTAATGATGCATCAACAGCAGGAATATTCACGTTCAGTAAAAAATGTTTCTGCTTTTTTTTGCTGAGCATATATTTTGCAATCTGCTCAATATATTTTTTACCGGGTTCAAAATCAGCCTCAATACTATAATCTAATAAGCTGAAACCTGCACTGGGTATGCTTTCTATTGAGGCTTCCATTGCTGCACTCATCGTTCCGCTGTAAATAACATTTATGGAATGATTGGCTCCATGATTCACTCCGCTTAAACAAATATCCGGTTTGCGATGCAACACTTTATCAACCGCCAGCTTCACACAATCAACCGGAGTACCATTACAACTATATGCTTCAATGCCACCATCAAAAGGCACTTTATTTAATCTTAAAGGGTGCCCGATTGTTATAGCATGGCCCATTCCACTTTGCGGTTTATCAGGTGCCAACACCACTACTCTACCCAAATGTTTTACTGCATCAACCAATGCTTTAATACCGGGTGCTGCAATACTATCATCATTCGTAACCAAAATAATCGGTTGTTCTTTTTGCTTTTTCTTAGCCATAAGGCTTGCAAGATAAGTAAAGCAAATTATGTACTTAGCGTTCGCTTATTTATTAGGCTTTTGTTGCGTCGCACACTTTTACTTTCTGTTCGCTACGCAGCATTAAATTATCATAAAGAATTTTCCCATTTTCTACTTTCTATTTCTTATTTCCCATTTCCTACCTCTTATTTTCGCATTACAAAAACACGCTATGCCACAAGAACCTATGTACTATGGAACCTATTTAGGTTTAGATAAAATATTAGATAGTCAGCACCCTGTAAGTTTTCAAAACAATAACCAACCTGCACACGATGAAATGTTATTTATTATTATTCATCAGGCATATGAATTATGGTTTAAACAAATTCTGTTTGAGTTAGATTATGTACTCAACGTTTTCAGTAAAGAAAAGATTAATGATAATTCAGAAGATATTAATCTGGTAAGGCATAGGCTGCATCGCATTATTAAAATTTTAGAATTACTCAATCAGCAGGTTTCTGTTTTAGATACCATGACACCGCTTGATTTTTTAGCCTTCAGAAATTTATTAACGCCTTCTTCGGGTTTTCAAAGCAAACAATTCAGGCTCATAGAAGCTAAGCTGGGCTTGCAATTAGAACAACGGCATCAATCAGCATACTATAAAAAAAACAATGAAGGTGGGTTTACGCAAACGGACTATCATACTATTAATGAAGCAGAATCAACAAAAAATTTACAGCAATTAATAAATAACTGGTTAGAGCGTATGCCTTTTTTTGATGCTGAGTTTTGGAGCAATCATTCAACCAATCATTTTACAGAACATACCTTCTGGTTTACGTACAGAAATATTTATCAAGACGGTTTAACTGAAAGAGAAGCAACAAAAATTATAGACTTTGATTATGTTTTGTTCGAACAAAAACCGGATGATTTATCTGAAGAGCAATTGCAATATTTAAGAAGTAATTTTTCGCCTAAAGCATTAAGAGCAGCTTTATTTATTATGTTGTACAGGGATTTTCCTGTGTTTCAAACATCTTATCAAATAGTAGATGCATTAATTGAAATTGACCATTTACTAAGTAACTGGCGGCACAAACATTTAATTATGGTTAGAAGAATGATTGGTATGCGTGTTGGTACCGGCAATACAAGCGGTGCAGGTTATTTAGAAGGTGCATTAAGCAAACACTATGTGTACAGAGATTTATCTGCTCTTTCAACTTATTTAATTGAAAGAAGCAAATTGCCTAAACTACCTGAGAGTTTAATAAAACATTTGGGGTTTGTGTAAGTAAATCTGTTTTAATGTTTGTATTTTTATTGACAAATTTATGCGTAGCATTTTCATTATAGTATTGATTTTTACTACTTACAATATACAGGCTCAATGTGTAACTTATCGCATTGCAGATAATGGCGATACCTTAAATTGTAAAGACAAAAACAATTATAGACAAGGTAAATGGATTATTCATATAGATGAAATTCGTGGGGAACCCGGCTATGAAGAAGAAGGCATTTTTAAAGATGATAAACGCGAAGGCAAGTGGCGTAGGTTTAATTTAATGGGAGATTTGATTGCCATTGAAAATTATCGCTGGGGTTTTAAAGATGGTTTGCAGCAATACTTTTACATGAATGCCTTAGAGCATGAAGAACGTTGGCTGGCAATGGACCCTAAGAAAAAGTTTGATACGATTAACATGCCTGATTTATATGACCCTGATAAAAATATTACAAAAATTATTAAGGTAGAAGGTTACTCGATGCGTAACGGTGTTTGGAAATATTACAAGGCAGGTTCTATGAATTTAGTAAGAACAGAAACTTATATGTTCGATTCTTTGTACACACCAAAACCCGATATTCCCGTTAAGCAAATATCAACTGTACCTGTTGTAAAAGATTCTTCTGCTACAGACCCATCCGCTAAAAAAGTAAAGCCAAAAGAAGTAATGGATTTTGAAAAGAAAAATGCCAATAAAAAGAAAATAAATATCAGAGACGGACGAACAGGCGGGCCTTAGCTTTCAGGTCATTGCGAAGATTCTTGCCTGAAGCAATCTGCTTATCTAAAGATCGCTTAGTTCCTCGCAATGATGCTATAACTTCAGTTATTGTAAAAAATCACTGACTATTTCTGCTATTCTTTACACTTTCTTCAAAAGTTTCAATTGTTACTGCATTGTCTAAAGCAAACTCTCCTATTCTTGTTCTGCATAAACTACTTAAGTAACCGCCAACACCTAAAGCTGCACCAAAATCGTTTGCTAAACTTCTGATATAAGTCCCCGTTGAACAAACAACTCTGAAATGAACAAGTGGCATTTCAATTTTTGTTATCTCGAAGGTGGAAATAGTAACAGGTCTTGGTTCTACCTTCACTTCAATACCTTGCCTGGCACTTTCATATAATCTTTTACCATCTTTTTTTATAGCTGAAAATTGGGGAGGCATTTGCAAAATATTTCCGATAAACTGATGTGTTGCAGTAAGTAATTTTTCTTCAGTAAGTAATGATATGTCTTTAAAATTTTCAGGTTCAGTTTCTAAATCGAAGGAAGGTGTTGTTGCTCCTAAAGTAATGGTACCGGTATATTCTTTTTCCATGCCCATATACTCATTAATTTTTTTAGTAAACTTTCCTGTGCAAATAATTAATAAGCCTGAAGCCAACGGGTCTAATGTTCCTGCATGGCCAACTTTAGGTATTTTAATAAGGTTGCGAATTTTTCTAACAGCATCAAAGGAAGTCCAATTAAGTGGTTTATTAATCAATAAAACTTTTCCTGAAGCAAATTCATTAACAGGTTGCATAAAAGCAAATGTAAGTGTTGAATTTTTTGTTTGTTGAATAATGAACTGAACGTACCTGCCTACCGGCAGGCAGGTAAGTGTGCGATACTTCGACTACGCTCAGTACAAGCTACACGAAAGCTTATTAGCAGTACAAAAGCTAAGTACAAAAAATTAAATCAAAGCTTTTGCTTTAATTTCCAAATACTTATTTAACGTATTGATTGTTAGATTTTTGGGAGAAGTTAATACAGCCATAATACCATTTCTGTTTAACTCTTTTACCATTAATCTTTTTTCGTAGACAAATTTCTCTGCGATGGTTTTAGTATAAACATTTTCGACTGTTGTTGCAGGGGCATTTAATAAAGACTTGAGTTCTGTATTTTCAAAGAAGACTAAGAGCAGCAGGTGGCTTTTATTTAAAATTTTAAGGAAAGGTAAATCTCTTTCCATGCTGCTGATACTTTCGTAATTGGTATAATAAATTAAAAGGCTTCTGTGATTAATTCTTGTTTTAACATTAATGTATAATTTTTCAATATCGCTTTCATTAAACTGTGTTGTTAGATTATACAATTGAAAAAGAATTTTATTCATTTGCATCGGGCTTCTTTCTGCGGGTAATAAATTAATCCATTTATCCCCATAGGTAATTAAGCCGGCTTTATCTTGCTTGGTTAATGCTACACTGCTTAATATTAAACTTGAGTTGATAGCATAATCTAATAATGTCATTCCCTCAAAAGGCATTTTCATAACCCTGCCTGCATTTATTATACAATAAACCTGTTGACTTTTTTCATCGGTGTAACTATTTACCATCAAAGTATCATTCTTTCTTGATGATGCCTTCCAGTTAATAGTTCTGTAATCATCGCCTTGCACATATTCACGAATCTGCTCAAATTCAAGACTATGGCCCTTTCTACGGATTTGTTTAATACCTGCTTCATTTAGCTTATTTGTTGCTGCAAGTAATTGATATCTTCTCATCTGCAGGAATGAAGGATAGCAAGCTACCATGTGTTCTGCGGGTTCAATAACTCTTCTTTCAACCAATTGTAAAAAACTTGTCGTAAAGCAATTGATGTTACCAAAAATATATTCGCCTCTTTCATTTGGTTTTAAATGATAGATAAACACTTCTTTACTATTTGCTGCAAGCTTTCCTTTTAAATTAAAATTTCTGTTTTGAAATTGAACAGGCAATTCATCGATTAAATGAATACTTACAGTGAAGGAATAATTTGAGCTTACTAAAAACTTAATTGTATTTTCATCTCCATTACTGAATTTTTCAGGCACTACTCTCCGAACAATTATTCCTTTTTTTCTTGAATATAATAACAACGAATCAACCAAAGCTGCGGCAACAAACAATAAAGCGAAGATGAAAACAGGCCAATTCAGTATAGTAAAGAAAAATACAAGAATGTATGCTATAACAACGGCTATCAACAGTTTATAAAAACGTTGTGTAACAAATAAAGACAAATAAAAAGCCTTTAGTTTTTTCATAGAAAAGTTATCGCGGTATTTCTATTGAAGTGGTTATTTCCTTAATAACATCATCTGTTGTTATGCCTTCCATTTCTTTTTCCGGTGTTAGAATTATACGATGTCTTAACACCGGTTTTACAACATATAAAACATCATCAGGAATTACAAAATCTCTTCCTCGCATAGCTGCAATTGCTTTTGAAGCTGTTAATACTCCTATTGAGGAACGCGGTGAAGCACCCAGAAACAATGACCGATTATTTCTTGTAGCATGAACAATTTTAGCAATGAATTGCAGAATTTTTTCTTCTGCAATCATATTCTTAACTGTTTGCTGTAACTGTTTAATTTCTTCGGCAGTTAATACAACATTTAATTGTGTTACAGGCAATGTTCCTTTCAAATCCTGTATAGATTTAAGAATTACTATTTCTTCATCTAATGAAGGATAGGGCACGTTTATCTTAAATAAAAATCTATCTAATTGTGCTTCGGGCAAACGATAAGTGCCTTCCTGTTCAACGGGATTTTGTGTTGCTACCACCATAAAAGGAAGCGGCATTGTATAAGTTGTTCCATCATTGGTAACCTGTTTTTCTTCCATTACTTCAAATAAAGAAGATTGAGTTTTTGCAGGAGCTCTGTTAATTTCATCAATCAAAATAATGTTGCCGAAAATAGGTCCATTTCTAAATTCGAAATGTGCAAACTTAGGGTTGAATACAGGTGTTCCTATTACATCACTGGGCATTAAATCAGGTGTAAATTGTATGCGTTTAAACTGTACGTCTAATGTTTTTGCAAGCAACTTAGCAGTAAGTGTTTTTGCAACACCAGGTACACCTTCAATAAGAATATGGCCTTCGGCTAACATGCCTGCCAGTAGGAGTTCCAGCATTTCATGTTGCCCAACAATAATTTTTCCAATTTCTTTTTTAATCTCTTCAATCTTATTATTTAAGAGAGATAAATCGGTTCGTTGTTCAAAGAAATTTTCTTCCATTACATTAGGTTTATATTGTTGAATAAAAATTATCAATTAACTGATTAAGTGTTATCAGTTCTGTATCAGTAACTGTATACTCACCGCCTTTATAAAGCTCAACCATTCTTCTCAGCGTTTTTATATCTTCTTCTTTCATACCGCTCCTTAATTGCACTGCATTCCAGTAATCATCAGCAGGTAAACCGGTAAATATGTTGTATCTGTTTTTTAAATACTCTGTAAAGTGTGCTATTTTCTTTTTTGCAATTACTTCATTTTTTCTACTGAAAAAGTATAAGTCGCTAATGGTTCTAACCATGTCTAATGAAGTATTTACCAAGGGTGTAATGAGCGGAATAGCTTTTTGTTTCCTTTTAAATGAAAGAAAAACCACTAATAACAATCCTGCCACTGCCCATAAAAAAGCGTTACGCAATGCAGGTTGCGTGAATATAAAACGTAAAGGTTCTGCATCGCCCATTTCTCCTGAACTCTTTGTGTATTCATCCCAATAAATAGTAGAAACTGGGCCCGGTAATGATGAAAAAAGAATTTCTGAGTATGCTTTAGTTCCTTTTTTAATTAAGTGATAATTACTGAACATATAAGGCTCACAGTGAATAACAACAAAACCTGAACCTCTTTTAATAGTTAAACAGGTTACACGGCCTTTATCATTTCTTCCTGATACACTGTAATCAGACTTTAAAGAATCATAACTTAAAAAAGTGATTGCACCATGACCGATATTGAAATAATCATACTGCAAAGAATCTGTATTCCATACACCAATACTTTCGTTTCTGTCAATTTTTGAAAAATTATAATTCATTTTTATACCTAACCACTTCTCTAATTCTTCATCTAAAAAATAAGCACTGATAAAAAGTACATTTCCTTTATCAACAAAGTCTTTTAAAGCATCTAAACTTTTATCAGGAAAGCCTGCATACAGAGCTACTACAAAATAGGCATTGGTACCGTATATTGTTTTACTCATAAAACTCTGAGGGCTTGAATAATTTGTTTTTACAGTTGCATCAGGAAATAGAACAGGCAACTGATCGTACAAAACATAAGTACCAAAAGGCCCTTTATCAGTTTTCTTAAAAGGATATTTTCTTGCTGTAGCTTTACAAACACAACAACAAAGAATAAGAATAATAGTTAGTATGTTTTTAATAGTTCTCAAATTATAGATTCTTTAAACTGCTTAAAAATATTTTGCAGTTGATTGAATTTTGTTTCTTCAATAATAACCTTACCGTACTGCACATATTCAAAAATGTATGTAGTTCTTCTTAACCCGTTTTGCAGTGTTGTTCCCGCAAGCTCATTAACATATTGCCAATTGGTTTTATGTTCGTTCCACTTTATTCTGTTAGTATCAGCTAATATTTTTAAATTTTGCAAATACATTAATCGTATTGCCAATGAAAAATGCTTATCAGCCAAGGCTTTGCTTATTGCTTCATCAAAAGAAATATCGTGAATATTTTCAGTTAATCCATCATTCAAACCTGCTTGTTTCAGAGATGCCGGAGAAAATATTTGCCTTAAACTAATTCCTGAAAACTGAAGAACAATTATAACAATAGCTACACCTAAAACTATCCATAACAATACTGAGCCATCAATTGCAGGAATTGTTCTTGTTTTTTGTTTGGCAGGCCTTTTAAATAACTCTTCACTATTGTATGAGCTATCATTTTCTATATCAGGATATTGAAAATCTTTCTTCTTTTTTAAAGCTTCCAATTTCTCTTCATCTATATACATACGTATATATTTTTTTTCTGAAGAAGTATCTGCATTGTACTTATGTTGCTCTTTAGAAGGAACTACAGAATCTTCAATTAATGTATCAACATCACTATAATGATTAGATAAAGTATCTGTTGACTGAGCATTGATTTTTGTGCAACAGAAAATAGCAAGAGAAATAATGCAGTTTCTTAATACACTCATGCTGCTGCTTTTTTTAATTTACGTTCAACAGCCAAAGGATAAAAAATAAAATACCATAATACAAAACTTAAAGAAGCAAGTAGTATTAACGCACTACCCCAAACAGGAAGCTCTATCTGGTTGGCTTCTTTATCAAAATAATTGCTTGAAAGGTGTGTAACATAGCTTTCTAACCATGCTGCAACTAAAAGCATAATAATCGTCATTACTAAAATTTTAGCAGAACGCTCCGCACCTTTCTGGAGCGATTGCATTCGCTTTAAAGTACCCGGAAATAAAATACTATTACCCAGCGTAAGCCCCGCCCCGCCTGCAATTACAATAGCAGATATTTCTAATGTACCATGTATCCAGATTACTAAAATAGATTGCCATCCCCAGCCATATTCAAAAAAGAAATATTGAAAAGAGCCAAGCATAACGCCGTTAACCATTAAACTATACAATGTACCTACACCGAATAAAACACCGGTAGCATAATCTAACAGAATAGTAATTAAAATATTGTTCAATGATATCCGTAGGAACATTACAAAATGATTTCCGTCTTTATATACCCCAAAAGGGTCTCCTTTCTGGATGTTGGCTTTAGTCATCTCTATATAACTATCCCCGACTATTACTTTTAAAAAACCGCTTTCATATATAGCACTTACTACTCCTATTAAAACAAAAAGCATGAAAAAAATTAATGCGTACAAAAGCTGCTTATGGTTTTGGCGAATAGCTATCGGTAAATCTGTTTTAAAAAAATTAAAGAGGGCCGATATTCTTTCTTTACGGCGGGAATAAATATTGTTATAAAATTTTACTGCTCTTTCATTAAGGTATTGGGCTGTTTTAGACTTTGGATAAAAAGTTTTGGCATAAGCTAAATCATCAAGTACCTGCGTGTACTTATAGCTTAATTCATCAGGGTCAATTGAATTTTCAGCATCAAATGCTTCCCACTTATCTTTATTTTTCTTAATAAACAGCGTTTCTCTCATAAACAAATACAAGATATTATTTATTTGCTCTCAACAAAAAATATTATTTTCATTTCATGGCAACAGTACCTGTAAATACGTTTGTTAACGTTGATATTAATTTTGAATTAGCGGGAGTTGATAAACGCCTGTTGGCTTGGTTAATAGACTTTGCCATAAGGCTGGCATTTTTATATACCGTCGGAAATTTATTTAACCCTAATTTTCATAACGAAGCTTTACAGTTAATTTACAGATTGTGCATCTTTCTTCCGTTACTATTTTATTTTTTGTTATTTGAATTATTGATGAATGGGCAAACACCGGGAAAAAAGATTTTAAAGATTAAAGTAATAAGTCTTGAAGGTTATAAACCAACTTATATACAATATTTAAACAGATGGATTTTCAGGCTGATTGATTTAGGTTTTATTACCATCATTTTTTTCGGAATTTACTTAGGCTGGGTTTATTCAAGCGTTTTTCTGATAGCCAATATTGTTAGTATTATTTACATGGTAAGTTCAAAAAAAGAACAACGCATTGGCGATATTTTGGCTAATACAGTTGTGATAAGGCTTAAGCCTAAAACCGCAATTACCGATACTATTTTCATAGAAATAGAAGACAAAAACTATAAAGTGAAATATGATAACGCTATCAAATTAAGTGATAGAGATATCAGCATAATAAAGAACGCATTAAAAGTTGCAGAAAAAAATAATCGTTATGAAAATCTTTGGAATATAGCTTTTAAAATTCAGCCTGTGATTAATGCAGAAGCAGGGGATGATCCTTATTATTTTCTTAATACAATCGTTTCAGACTACAATTATTTAACTACTAAATAAAATTATAATCTTGAAAAAGTTAAAATAGCTATTAAAAAAAATAAGGCATAAATACTTAAAATAATAATAGTTATGATGCCCCAAAACCTAAAACATGCTTTAAGTTTTGCCAAGCCCATAACAAATAATTCCTGACTGGCTGATTCAAGAGCAGTTTTCAGTTTAACAGATGATTGAAATAAATATAAAGTAGGAAAGAAATAAACTACAGCTATACATATATAAACAAACGTCATAACAAATCCCAATCCGGAAGTTACCGATGCATCTCTATACATACTTCTGTTTATTGTGGCAATGCTTGAAAAAATTGTTCCGGCAAACATGCCCACAATTACAAATAGCCCACATAAAATAAATCCTATAATACTTAAAAATTTTGCCCATTTAGCAAAGCTCTTAAGTTCTTCCGATGCTGCTGCATCTACAGTTAAGTCAGCCAAAACATTTTCTTGTTCCATAAGTTTATATTTAGAGTTTATGCCTGAAAATAATCATTACTTTCTTATACGCAATGAAGAGCCCCGATTTTTTTCGAGGCTACATTTATTACTTTAATAAGCTCTTGCAAACAAAACTCTTTCTTTACTTGGCTTTCCGGTTAAAATACAACTGCCACTCTTCTCTTCATTATTTAAAGGAATACAACGTATGGTTGCTTTGGTTAATTCTTTAATCTTATCTTCTGTTTCAGCAGTACCATCCCAATGTGCAGCAACAAAGCCGGCTTTGGTATCTAATACATTTACAAACTCATCCCAGTTATCAACTTTAGTAATATGTTCATCTCTAAACTGTTTTGCAGTATTAAACATATGCAGTTGAATTTCTTCCAACAACTCTTTAATATAAAATGCTAACCCATTAATATTTACTGATGATTTTTGTTTGGTATCTCTTCTTGCAACTTCAACAACATTATTAGCCAAGTCTCTTGCACCAATGGCAATTCTTACAGGCACACCTTTCATTTCATACTCAGCAAATTTCCAGCCCGGTCTAGCATTATCATTATCATCATATTTTATGCGAATACCTAATTCCTTAAACTGTTTTAAAAGTTCATGTACTTTATTATTAATCATTCCCTTTTCCTCATCGCCTTTATAAATAGGCACAATAACCACCTGCAAAGGGGCAATACGCGGAGGCAATATCAATCCATCATCATCGCTGTGTGCCATTACCAAACCACCAATTAATCTGGTACTTACGCCCCAACTTGTTGCCCACACATAATCCAATTTATTGGTTTTATCACTAAACTTAACATCAAAAGCTTTTGCAAAATTCTGACCTAAAAAATGTGATGTCCCTGCCTGCAATGCTTTACCATCCTGCATTAAAGCTTCAATGCAATAGGTATCTTCTGCACCCGCAAAACGTTCATTCGGTGTTTTAACTCCTTTTATAACCGGTACCGCCATATAATTTTCTACAAAGTCTGCATATACATCCAGCATCTTTTTTGTTTCTTCAATTGCTTCTTCTTTGGTAGCATGTGCCGTATGGCCTTCCTGCCATAAAAACTCTGCGGTACGTAAAAATAAACGGGTACGCATTTCCCAGCGAACTACGTTTGCCCATTGATTAATTAACAAAGGCAAATCTCTGTAAGACTGTATCCAAGTTTTATAAGTATTCCAGATAATAGCCTCACTGGTTGGGCGAACCACCAATTCTTCTTCCAGCTTAGCCTCAGGGTCAACAATTAATTTACCTTTTTTATCGGGGTCTGTCTTTAAACGGTAATGCGTAACTACAGCACATTCTTTCGCAAAGCCTTCTGCATTTTTTTCTTCAGCTTCAAACAAACTTTTGGGTACAAACAAAGGAAAGTATGCATTAACATGCCCGGTTTCTTTAAACATTCTGTCTAAAACATCACGCATATTTTCCCATAAAGCAAAACCGTAAGGCTTAATAACCATACAACCCCTAACTGCACTGTAATCTGCCAATTGAGATTTCAAAATCAAATCATTGTACCACTGAGAGTAATCCTGAGAACGAGAAGTAATTTCTTTGCCCATTTTATAAAAATATTTTTGTTATCAACGCCGGTACTTAAATCGGCTTCTATTGCGTCGCACACTTATACGTTCTTATCTTTTGGCAGCAAATTTGCAAACTTTTACTTTTATTTAACAAACTAACAAGCGTTCGCCCATACTACGGTAAAATTTTTGCTATTAAAAAAGTATAGTAACGATTGCGACAAATGTATGTAACTTCACATTAATTAACTTCTTAAACCTTGTGGCATGAAACACAAAATTTTACCCATTATTTCTACAGTGCTTATTTTAAGTAGTTGTTCTACTGCTTATAAATCTACTCAAACACCGGATGATGTTTATTATTCACCTGCCACAGGCATTGAAGAAAAAGAAACAGCAAAAACAAATAAACAAAACGATCGTTACGAAAACTATGTTAGCAGTAACGACGACAGGTATTTAAGAATGAAAGTTCATAACTACAATGTATGGGGTAGTATTGATGATTATGCTTACTGGTACGATAGCCGTTATGATTTTAGTTCCTGTGCCCCAAGCCGTCTTGATTTATGGAACAGGTACACTTACGGTTACACTTATAATTTTTACAACGGTAATATTTTTTATTGCGGTGGTTGGTATGGTTATTACAGACCAAGTCCTGTTAATTATGTTATAGGTTATAAAAATCCTAAAACAAATGTTGGCAATAACAGTGGCAGTTATTTAACAGCTTATAAAAACAGTAACTATAATAACTCAAACTACTATAATTCAAAATTGGGTTACAACAACAGCAATAATAACGGAGGTAGTTTTGGTTCTTTGGTTAAACAGGTATTCAGTTCATCTTCAAACAATGGTTCTAACACATCTTCCAATTCAAGTTGGGAAAGGCCAGCAAGAACATACACTCCTTCAACTAATACGTCTTCTTCAACACCGGCACCCAGCAGCAGTGCGGGTGGCAGTAGCGGTGGTTACGGAAGTACAGGAAGCAGTAGCAGTACACCAAGAGCTACCAGGCAATAAAATTTATTTGTTGAAATTAATTTAATAGTGATTGCACCTGCATTCATCCTAAATCTTTATGTATGCAAAAAAATTTACTCTTATTATTTTCTATCATAATAATATTTACTGCATCAGCTCAAACACCTGATGATGCATTAAGAACCGCATGGTTTACGCAAAACGGTACCGCCAGAAATATGGCGGTTGGTGGTGTAATGGGTTCTTTAGGCGGAGATATTACTGCTAACCATATAAACCCGGCAGGTATTGGTTTGTACAAAACAAAAGAATTGGTTTTATCGCCCGGTTTTAATTTTAATAACAACTCGTTTAATTTCAGAGGCACAGATACCACTGATAAAAAAAATGCTTTTCAATATGGTGCCAGCGGTATTATTTTAGGGTGGACAAATCATAACAATCCTAAAGGTTGGAAAAGTGATGCCTTTGCTTTATCAGTAAATCAATTGGCAAGCTATAACAACCACATTCAATATAAAGGCTTTAATAATTTCAGTTCATTTTCAGAACAGTACTTAGAAGAGTTGGTTAGAGACAGAGCAGATACCAACGCAGCATTAAGCAACTATATTTTCGGTTCTTCATTAGCTTTCAGAACTTATTTAATTGATACGATCAGAGGACCTGGCGGAAGTGTTGCAGGTTATCAAAGCTTGGTACCTATTTCAACAGGCGTTAATCAAGTGTATAATGAAGATACCAAAGGGGGCTATCATGAAATTGCCATTGGTTTCGCAAGGAATATGCAAGACAGATTATATATTGGTGGAAGCATCACTGTCCCTATAGTTTCTTACAGCCGGGATTTTTATTACAGTGAAACAGATGCTACCAATAATCCCAATAACGATTTTGCTTATTTTAAATATCATGAAGTAAATAAATCTAACGGTGTTGGTGTAGGAGCTAAACTCGGCTTTATTTATAAGCCGAAAGAATTCTGGCGTTTAGGTTTTGCTATTCATACTCCGCAGCTCATCACTTTTAAAGATGAAATAAGAAGCTGGATGGAAACCAATACAGAAAACTATGCTCATACTATAAAAGAAAGTAGTGATAATTTAAACAGTGGTAACCCGGGTACCAGAAGTTATACCATTCAAACGCCGTTACGTTTAATAGCCAGTGCCAGCTATGTTTTCAGAGAAATTATGAATACTAAAAAACAACGTGCCTTTATAAGTGCCGATGTTGAGTTTGTGAATTACGGCGGTGCAAGATTCAGACCTTTAAATGCTCAAAACGATATTGCGAAAAATTATTATACTGCTGCTAACGATGGAGTAAAAAATTATTTAAAAAGCAATTTTAATTTTCGCCTGGGAGGTGAATTAAAGTTTGACCCCTGGATGTTTCGCTTAGGCATTGCTTACTACGGAAGCCCTTATGCAGACGATTATTTAAAAGCTTACAGATTAATACCAAGTACAGGCATCGGTTACAGAAATCACGGAATGTTTATTGATGTTACTTATGCTTACACAATAATTAACGATGTAAACTTTCCTTACAGATTAAATGATAAACCTAACACATTTGCTACACAAACAGGCAACAGGCAACAGTTTGCAGTAACGCTTGGATTTAAGTTATAAAAGATAAAGCCCTTCGATTTGAAGGGCTTTATCTTTCTATTTAAATGATTTTTATCATTTTACTTCCAATCATCAGCTTTTAACCCTTGATTTACTTTTACTTCTGTAATAGTTATAGAAAATTTTTGTCCGCCTTGATCTAATACAATCTGTGTTGGTATTTGTACACTATTATAAGTTTTATATTCAGGATAAGAAGTTTGAATGACAAATTTCTGTCCCTGCATTTCTTTTTGTTGAGCAGTTTTTACTTTTAATGCAGTGGCAACATCATAATAGTTAGTAATAGCTCTGCCTTTTGAAGATTTAACCTCCACAGCATAAGCATCTTTACCATCAACTGCTTCTATACCCTTTAATGTAAAAGTATAATTATGTGCTGTGTAATAAACTTCTTCAATTAAAGCAGCTTCCTCGTCTAACTCTTCTTTATCATCTTCACTAACAGGTAAAGCCTGTCCTTGTTGAGATGCACTGTATACGCCGGCTTTAGCCATTTGCTTTTGAAAGACCATGCCCTGCAGGCTTACAGTTTGTACAAAATTATTTGGCAACACATATTTCTGCGATACCGCTAAGGTTGTTCCCTGTACGGTTAAAGAACCGGTTATATCAACATCTTTTATGTCTTTCAATTTATCTCCACCCCTCGCTGCAATGGCTTTGCTGATAATACTTTCAGCAGTTACAGAAGCATCTACTTTCTTTTCTGTTGGTGCTTTAACAGGGTTGCCTTCTACATCATAATATTTTATCTCGCCATACTTTCCTAAGCCTTTTGCAATTTCTTTTGCGTTGCCAACAATAACTATGGTAAGGTTATTTGCGGGAATATATTTATCAGCTATTGCTTTTACTTTAGCTGCATCAACAGTTGCTAAATTTTTCAAATAATTTTGATAGTAATCTGAAGGCAAATTGTAGCGGGCAACATTTAATGCAAAACTTGCAATGGTGCCCGGGTTTTCTAAGCTTCTTGCAAAGCTTCCGTTTACTTCATTTTTAATTAATTCAACTTCATCTTTAGCTGCAACTTCGTCTCTTATCTGCTTGAATTCATAAAGGAATTGCCCGATAGCACTATCTGTTTTTTCATTTCTAACAGCAGCATTAGCAGTAAAGTTGCCAACTAATTTATCACTGGAAATAGATGCATAAGCTCCATAGGTAAAGCCGTATTTTTCACGCAGGCTTTTATACAAACGTGCAGAAGATCCGCCACCCAATAAATTCGCTGTAACTCTTGATGGTATTTCATCAGGAGCACCGGGCTTTAACTGAATAGGAGCAACTATACTAATAACGCTTTGCACTGATGCAGGTCTGTCAACTAAAGCAATAAATGTTTTTGCAGGCTGAACAGGTGTTTTATAAACAGGTTTTGAAACAATACCTTTTTGCCATGCACCGAAATTATTTGTTGCTAATTTTTTAGCTTCTTCAGTAGTAATATCTCCAACAAAAATTAAATAGGCAATATTGGGTTTCCAGTAAGTAGTAAAATATTTTTTAATGTCTGCAACCGTAACATTTTTTACTGTAGCTTCTGTTTCAATTTCGCCATAAGGGTGATTGATGCCATACATTAATTTATTAGATACATTTTCTGCAATGGTATTAGGATCATCTTTTGCCTGTGCTAAGCCTGATAAAGTTTGTGTGCGAATTTTTGCCAATTCGTTACTATCTAATGCAGGGCGTAAAGCAATATCAGCCATTAACGCAACCACTTTACTGAAGTTATTGGTAAGCGACGAACCACTGACACTTGTTGCTGATGTTGAAATATTGGCTCCTAAAAAATCTATAGCTTCATCTAATTCTGCTTTTTTCATTTTGGTTGTACCTCTGCGTAATAATTGCCCGGCCATTCCTGTTAATCCTGCTTTATTTCCTTCAATAATAGCTTCTCTATCAATAGTTAAAGTAGCTGAAACCCTTGGCAGTTTGGTATTTCGAACAACAAATACTTTTAACCCATTTGCTAAACGGAAAGTATCCGGCTTGCCAATTTTAATATCGGGTGCAGGGCCCGGTTTCGGTGCTTTCGTTCTGTCAACCTGTGCAAACAAAGCGACAGGCACTATGAATAATGTATAGAGGAATATTTTTTTCATGATTATTTTTTTGATTACACGAATTATATCGAATTACACTGATTTTTAATTTATACTTTATAAACGCTATTTACTTTTTAGTTCCTTTTGGTACATAATACAATACCACACGGTTATCTTTATTCAAATATTTCCTGGCCACATTTAATACATCTTCTCTGGTTACTTTATCAAACTTTTTAATTTCTGTATTAATTAAATCTGCATCGCCAAAGTAAACTTCGTAATTAGCTAAGGTTTCTGCAATACCCTCCATTGTTGAGTTTCGTGTTACAAAAGCTGTTGTTGTTTGGTTCTTAACTTTTTGAAATTCTTTCTCACTTACCGAATTGGTTTTTATTTCATTCACAACAGAATCAATATTCAACTCTAAAATTTCCGGTTTTACATTCATATTGGCAATACCGTAAGTAATAAACAAACCCGCATCTTCCAAGGCATAATTAAAAGCACCTGATTGAATTGCTAATTGTTTTTCATCAACAATTTTTTTATTCAGGCGGGAAGAATTTCCACCTGATAAAATGGTGCTTAAAATATTAAAAGCATAATATTCTTCGCTACCTTGTTTGGGTGCACGGTAAGCCTGAATAACTGCCGGCAATTGAATATTATCTTCAATAACATCTCTTACCTCGTGCCCTAAAGGCGGTTCAACAGCTGTTGGTCTCGGAATAGTTTTAGTACCCGTTGGAATAGAAGCAAAGTATGCTTCAATTTGTTTTTTTGTTTCAGCAATATCAATATCTCCGGCAATAGTTAACACACAATTATTAGGCACATAAAACGTATGATAAAAATCTGTAAAGTCGCTCAACTTCGCACTGCTTAAGTGTTGCATGCTGCCGATTACATCCCAATGATAGGGCGTAACAGTAAATGCCCTTTTAAAAATTTCACTGATGATGGTTCCGTAGGGCTGGTTATCCAAACGCTGTCTTCTCTCCTCTTTCACTACTTCTTTTTGGGTGTTCACACCAACATCTTCAATTTTTGCATGCAGCATTCTTTCACTTTCTAACCATAACCCTAATTTGAATTGATTGCTTGGCAATAATTCAAAATAGTAAGTGCGGTCTTGTGTTGTATTGGCATTGTTATAGCCACCAGCATTAGAAGTGTATTTATCAAATTCTCCACGTTTTACATTATCACTTCCTTCAAACATTAAGTGTTCAAAAAAATGAGCAAAACCTGTATGAGCAGTGTCTTCATTTTTAGAGCCAACATGATACAATGCAGATACCGCAACAACAGGTGCAGAATTATCCTGATGAAGGATAACTTTTAAACCATTAGGTAATGTGTACTTCTCAAATTTAATTTTAGGTGTTTGTGCAGAAAGGCTGCTTACACCAAACAGCAAAGCCAACGGCAACGAGGGTTTCAGAAATTTATTCATGTGAGTTATTTAATTTGATATTGCAGCAATATAAATAAAATTACTACTGTATAAAATGAAATTATTTTGAAAGGTTTGTGGCAATTGCAGAAGCATCAACTGTTGCTGCATTATGCCATTCAACAGCAGTATCTTTTCTAAACCAGGTCATCTGGCGTTTAGCGTAATGGCGGGTATTCACCTTAATTTGTTCAACAGACTTATCTAAAATTAATTTATGATTAAAATAATCAAACAACTCTGCATAGCCGACAGTTTGCAATGCATTTAATTGTTGTAAAGGAATTAATGTTTCCACTTCTTTTAATAGCCCTTGCTGCATCATACTATCAACACGTTTGTTGATGTTATGATGCAATTGCTCTCTTGGTAATTCCAAACCTATTTTGACAATCTTAAAAGGACGTTCAACTTTTTTATTTTGCTTGAAGGATGTGATTGATTTTCCTGTTGCAGTAACTACTTCTAATGCACGCATTAAGCGTTGCGGATTTTGCTGTTCTGCTGTTTGCCAAAAAGTATTGTCTTTTGTTTGTACTTCCCGCTGCAACCAATTCAATCCTTTTTCATTGTATTGCTGAATAATAGCATCTCTTACAGATGCAGGAATGGCGGGCATTTCATCCATACCTTCACTAAAGGCTTTTATGTATAAACCTGTACCGCCAACCATTACAGCGATATTGTTTTGCTGAAAAATTGCTTCAGCACATTCTAATGCGTATTTTTCAAACACAACTGCATTAACTTCTTCATACACAGAATGTGAGTTGATAAAATAATGAGGTACAGCTTTTAATTCATCTTTATTGGGTTTGGCAACACCAATATTTAATTCTTTATAACACTGCCGGGAATCTGCCGAAATAATTTTTGTATTTAATAACTGAGCTAACTTAACAGCAAAAGCTGTTTTACCAACTGCCGTTGGGCCAACAATAATTACAACTGTATTTAATTTTGAATTAAAAATTAGAAATTAAAAATTAATAATTAAAGATTAATAATTAAAAATTGTCTTCATCGCCACCACCTTCTTCGCCAAAGCTTTCTTCTGCTTCACCACTTGACTCGCCTTCTTCGCCAAAACCTTCAGCTGCTTCTTTCAAATCATATTTTTCTTCAATGTCTGCAAACTTGTTCCCCAATAAGCTTTTAGTGCCGTATTGTTGCGGGCCTATTCCTTCTACTCTTGCAACAGCAGGGTAAGTAATTTTTGCATTTTCTTCTTTGCTCACATTAATCAATTCAACTAAAAAAGTCCAGTTCTTAGCAAAGTCGTACACGTAAATAAATTTTTGGTTAGTATCACGAATCTCACTGCCAATAGTAGTTTCAGCCATTAACAAAGGAGGAGCAACATATTTTTTATCGTACACTGCCAAACTTATTTCTCTGCCACGTTGCCAAAAATCGTTACTGCGGTAAAATGTTGCCTGATGCTTATTATCAAACTCATAAGACTTTAAAATAACAGCATGCAAATCTGCAAATGTTTGTGTATGCTTAATGACCACATCACGATAAATTACTTCATCTTCCTCTAAATAAATTCTGAATTTGAGTATTGCCATTCTATGTACGATTTACGATGTTAGGTGTACGATTATACTTGCAAGTTTACTACATTTTCTTTTCCCTTCAGGGTTAGGGCTTAACAGGCTGCAAGTTCAGTTCTTTTGCTTTTGCTAACATAAAATTATAAGCAGCATTGTATTCGTTGGCAACAATGCCATCTAATATGGCTTCTCGTATTGCATCTTTAATTATACCTACTCTTTTTTCAGGGTTTAAGCCAAAGGTTTGCATAATTAATTCTCCTGTTATAGGAGGCTGCCAGTTACGGATATGGTCTTTTTCTTCTACTTCTTTCATTCGTTCCTGCACCAATTCAAAATTCTGCAGATAACGTTTAACTTTTGTTTGATTTTTACTTGTTATATCTGCTTTGCATAATAGCATTAATGCATCAATAGCTTTACCGGCATCAAAAATTAATCTGCGTATGGCACTGTCTGTAATATTTTCTTTTGTTAAGCTTATTGGTCTTAAATGTAGTAGCACCAACTTCTGTACAAACTTCATTTTTTCATTCAAGGGCAGCTTCAGCTTAGTAAATATTTTAGGAACCATTCTTGCCCCAACCACTTCATGCCCGTGAAAAGTAAAGCCGTGTCCTTCTTCAAACCTTTTAGTGGCAGGCTTTCCTATATCGTGTAATAAAGCAGCCCAACGCAACCATAAGTCTTCTGTATTGATACTAATGTTATCTAATACTTGCAATGTATGATAAAAATTATCCTTATGTCCTTTGCCGTCTACATATTCTGCACCATGTAAAGCCATCATTTGCGGAAAGATAATTTGCAGCAAACCGCTTTTGCTTAACAAATCCCAACCAACCGATGGTTTTTGTGCCAACATTATTTTATTCAGTTCATCAGTTATTCTTTCCTGCGAAACAATTTTTATACGCTCTGCATTTTCAATAATGGCATTAAAAGTTTTATCTGTAATTGTAAAGCATAATTGTGTTGCAAAACGAATGGCTCGCATCATTCTTAAAGGGTCATCGCTAAAAGTTTGTGCCGGCTCTAAGGGTGTTTGAATAATTTGCTGTTCAATATCCTTCAAACCGTTAAAGGGGTCAATCAGTTTTCCGAAAGTATTTTTATTTAATGCAACTGCTAAAGCATTAATGGTAAAATCTCTTCTGTTTTGATCATCTTCTAAAGTACCGGGCTCTACAACAGGCTTGCGACTGTTTCTGTTATAACTTTCTTTTCTTGCACCTACAAACTCAATTTCAAAAGTCTCATCCCCCGCCTTCTCCAAGGGAGAAGGAGCTTCACTAAAATTGTTTGAAAAGTTTATTTTTATTTGTGCAGTACCAAAGTTTTTAAAAAAAGCAACATAAGGTTTTGGAGTAAACCTTTCCGCAACTGCATTAGCCAATGCAATACCATCACCCATGCAAACAATATCAGCATCTTTGGTTGAACGATTAATAATTTTATCACGCACAAAACCGCCAACCAAGTAAGCTTCAACATGTAATGCATCTGCTACTTCGCCGATAATCTTAAAAATATTTTCTTCTTTTTCAGAAAGAGAAATCTGCATGCAGCAAATGTAAGGTTGCGTATCAGTAATAATCAGTTGTACAATTACTTTCTGTCAAAACCTTGTCTTTCAATCATCCAGGCCGGATATTCAGGTGTTAGTTTACTAATGTGATCTAACTTCTCCATTTCTTCTTTCGATAAAACAATTTCTGTTGCACCTAAATTATCTTTTAATTGTTCCTGCTTTTTTGCACCAATGATAACTGTGGTAACAGCAGGTTTATGAAGTAACCAAGCCAATGCTAACTGTGCCACACTTATGTTTTTTTCTTTTGCCATTTCGTGCATTACATCTAAAATGTCAAAAGCTTTTTCTTTATTAATGGGAGGAAAATCAAAGTTTACTCTTCTTGAATCTTCCGGTTTGATATTTCTTCCATACTTACCGCTTAAAAACCCCCCTGCTAAAGGGCTCCACACCATTAAACCGATTTTCTGATCTAACAGTAAAGGAATAATTTCTCTTTCTAAATCTCTACCTGCAATTGTATAATAAGCTTGTAATGAAACAAATTTTGATAAGTGATTAATAGCAGCAATTCCTAATGCTTTCATCAACTGCCATGCAGCCAGATTACTGCAACCGATATATCTTACTTTACCGCTTTGTACCAAATTATCTAAGGCTGCTAAAATTTCTTCAAAAGGTGTTAAAGCATCAAAGCCGTGAATTTGATAGAGGTCAATATAATCCATATTTAAACGTTGCAGGCTTTCATTGCATTGCTGAATAATATGTTTACGCGATAAACCTATATCGTTAGGCTTATCGCTCATTTTACCTCTCACTTTGGTTGCAATAACCAAATCTTCTCTTTTCAAACCTAAGTTACGTATAGCTTTTCCGGTTAATGTTTCTGAAGCACCGAATGAATAAACATTGGCTGTATCAATAAAATTAATGCCGGCATCAACAGATGTTTTAATAATTTCATCAACAGCATTTTGTTCTAATTGCCCGATAGCTGCCCACATGCCTGCAGCAGCACCATTATCACCGAAGGTCATTGTTCCTAAGCATAGTTCAGAAACTTTTAAACCGGTGTTACCTAAAAAATTGTATTTCATAAGTGTAATTTTTTTGAGAATTGATTACAACAAATATCCTGATAAAGAAATCTTGTTTCTTTCTGAAAAACGAAATATTAAAATGATAATAGCAGTGAAAATTACAAAGCCTGTTCCATTAATACAGGTTCAGGTATAAACGTGTATGGTTTTAGTTCCAATACTCTGCCTTTGTGTTGTTTAAATTCAATCCAGTTCATTTTATCACAAACTTCTTCCCATAAATCTTCATAAAAAGCAATTGATTTTGAGTTTTTAAGTTTATGAAAAATAGATTCTTTATTATGTGTAATGGTTTCTATTTCTGTATAAAAAGGAATATAACTGTTTAATTGTTTAGCATGTGGTGTAACAGTAACAGCCAGGTACATTTTATGCAGGTTTTTTCTTGCCTGAACCATATTAAAAAAACTTAACACATTAGTAGCTGTAAATTTTTGAAAAGTATTGTTCAAAACATCACTGCAATAAACAGATAAGGGTGCGGGAATATTAGGCACTAAAACTGCATCTGCACAATTAAAAACATTATCGTGTATGGCAAATTTTCCCGGCGGACAATCAATAATACAAATATCATAATCATCCCTCACTTTATTCAATACGTAACTAATTGCCTCATTATTTAAAAAATTAACCCGAGTTAAATGAGAAGCATTATTAATAAATTGTTCAGAGAACTTTGAATCGTTACTTATAATATCAATATGGTAAGTATCTGCAGGCTCAATAACATCATAAACAGTAATATAATCGCCGAATAGCTTTAGAAAGTTGTTATCGTTTTTATTAGCCTTATTAAAAAAATAGCTGGTACCACCCTGCGGGTCTAAATCCCAAATCAATACACTTAAATTCCTTTTTGCCAATAAACAAGCAAGGTTTACAGCTGTTGTAGTTTTGCCAACGCCACCCTTAATGTTATATATAGCAGTAATTTTCAAGACATCAAACCTAAAAAGAAATGTGGATAACTTTACATTAATTTTTCAAAAATTCACAATTAATAGGTATTTCAGGGAGATTTAATTGTGGAAAAAAGCTTACAAGCTCTTTAATACAACAAGTAATTGATCGGTTTTAATATGAAAAGCACAATTAAAATGCCCTAACGGACAAGCTTTATACCCATGTAACCCGCAAGGACGGCAATCCAATTTTTCTGCTATTTCAACAACATAACTATTATCACTTAACGGGCCAAAACCAAAAGCTGGAACAGTTGAGCAATAAACAGCAGTAACATTAGCATTAGCAGCAGAAGCAAAATGCATAGGTGCAGAATCGTTTACATAATTCATAACAGCATCTTTCATTAAAGCCGCAGATTGTAAATAATTAAGCTTTCCGCTTAAATTAATAATGCTTGAATTTTTTGATGCAGTAAGAATATCATCACATAAATCTTTATCGCCCGGTGCTCCTAACAAATAAATGGTTGGCGATGACGGAAGCTGATTAATGAATTCAACCCATCTTTCTTTAGGGAATTGTTTTGTAAACCAAACCGATGCAGGTGCAATACAGATGTATGGTTGACTTTTATAAGCTGCGACAGCATCAATATCATTTTGTGAAGGATATAATTTTGGTTTAGCTGCATTATCATCTGTAAATGATTGAATGAGTTGATGATTACGTTCAATTTCATGCAAAGCATGCGAACCATTGCTTACAATATGCTTTATTTTTTTTGTGAAAAGAAAGCTGAAAGGATTTTTATTGAACCCTATTTTTTCTTTGGCATTAGAAAATGCAGTTAAAAAACCGGTTGCAGCAAAGCGTTGTACATTAATAATGGTGTCGTATTTATTACTGCGGATTTGTATAAGTAGCTGAAGCAAATTCTTGTACTTGCTTTGCTTTTTATTCCATATTAAAACTTTGTGCAAAAAAGGATGGTTGCTGAATAAAGATTCATTTCCTTTTCTAACTAAAAAATCAATTTGTGCATTGGGGAAGAAAGCATGCAATTTTTCCGATAATCCTGTTGCAAGAACAGCATCACCAATAAATGCGGTTTGAATAATCAATATTTTTTGCACGGCTGCAAATATACTCAGGCACGGTGCAGTAATTATTCAAACTCCAATTCATTATTAAAATATTCCCAATCGAACAGCAGAAACTTTGATGAAAGCCTTTTAAAAAAGTTTTTTTTTACAGTTAATTGATTATCATCGTTTTGTTTAGATGCAATAGCATGTTTATCTAAACCAAGATTCATAATCAACTGCAGAAAGGCTTTCATTTTTTCGGTTGGGACCTCTAAAACAACTTTTACCATAATTTCTGTTTAATACAAACTACAATAAATGTTTAAAAAAAGTAACAAAGAAGTTGCCAGATAAAAATTATTTAACCATCGCCTTAATAAGTAAGGGCTTATCAACAGTCGGTTCAGGTTTTAGTAAAGGTTATTAACATTAACGTATAAAAACAGGCTTTCCATCTACCCACTTAATAATGGAAGAAGCTTGTGCAGCCCTTGTTTCATTCTGTCTGTATTGTACAATATAATCCACACCTTGTTTAATATTCGCATCAATATCATTAAAAATTTCGGGATATGCCATTCCGCTGATATTAGCAGAGGTACTTACAAGAGGCTTTTGAAACCGCTTAATTAAATGCCTGCAAAATTCATCATTGCAAATACGAATAGCAACTGAACCATCACTTGCTAAAATAGTATCGGCAAAGCCAATGGCATTTTCATAAATAACAGTAGTAGGCTTTTCAGTTGTTTCAAGAAAATCAAATACTGCTAAATCAATATTTGTTGCATGTTGCAAAACTGTTCTTTCATCTGCTACTAAAACAACAAAGCTTTTTTCCGAAGGCCTCTTTTTTAAAGCAATGATTTTTTCTATTGCTGCTTCATTGGTTGCATCGCAGCCGATACCCCAAATAGTATCTGTAGGGTATAAAATAATGCCACCACTCTTTAATGTTTGCAGGCAACTTTCAATATCATTTGTAAAATCAATCATCATTCAAAATATCTTCTTATAACCAATAAGAATGCTTGTTAAATTGCAATAATAATTTTTTACAATGGAAATGTATAATAAACAAGTAGAAATAAGATGGAGTGATTTAGACCCCAATTTTCATTTACGCCATAGTGTGTATTACGATTGGGGTGCATTTGTAAGAATCAGTTTTTTAAATGAACATGGTATTACACCTGTTGCAATGATGCAGCATCATATCGGTCCGATTATCTTTCGTGAGGAATGTGTTTTTAAAAAAGAAATTCATTTAGAAGATAAGATAACTGTGAACTTGCAATTGATGAAAAGTAAAAAAGATGGAAGCCGATGGACGATGCAACATGAAGTTTGGAAGAATGGAAATATTTTATGTGCCGTTATTACCATAGATGGTGCATGGATTGATACACAGAAAAGAAAGTTGGCGATTCCACCTGATTTTTTTGCTGAAGGTTTTAATAAAATTCCCAAAGCCAGTGATTTTGTTTGGGTAGATTAATTTAATGGAAGATGTAAAAAGTATAAAACATAACTCACGATTCACGACTGACAACTCACGATACTTATCTTTACAAAACTAACAACTGTTCGTATGAATACTGAGATACATACATCACAAGATTGGATGGAAGTTTTGTGGACTGAAGTACAGCAAAAATTGGAGAAAATAAAATTAGGCGGCGGCAAAAAATCGATTGATAAACAACATGAAAGAAACAAATTAACCGCAAGAGAAAGGATTGATTTTTTAATTGACAAAAATTCATCATTTATTGAAATAGGTGCTTTTGCAGGCTATGAAATGTATGAAGCCCAAGGCGGTTGCCCTGCCGGTGGAACCGTTGCCGGTATTGGTTATGTTAGTGGTAAACAATGCGTAATTGTTGCTAACGATCAAACGGTAAAAGCAGGTGCCTGGTTTCCCATAACAGGCAAGAAAAACCTGCGTATGCAGGAAATTGCTATTGAAAATAATTTACCCATTATTTATTTGGTTGATAGTGCCGGTGTTTATTTACCCATGCAGGATGAAATTTTCCCTGATAAAGAACATTTCGGAAGAATATTCAGAAACAATGCTAAAATGAGTGCAATGGGCATAACACAAATTGCAGCAGTAATGGGTGCCTGTGTAGCAGGCGGTGCTTACTTACCTATTATGAGCGATGAAACATTAATGGTAGAAGGTAACGGCTCTATTTTTTTAGCAGGTAGTTATTTGGTTAAAGCTGCTATTGGTGAAAATATTGATAATGAAACTTTAGGCGGTGCTGCCACACATACCGAAATAAGTGGCATTGCTGATTATAAATTTAAAACTGAACAGGAATGTTTAGAACAAATTAAAAAAATTATCAGCAAGCTGGGAGCTAAGCCTGATGCAGGCTTCAACAGAACAGCATCTTTGCCACCCATAAAAAATGCTTCAGCAATTAATACAATTATCGGTTTGCATAATACCAAACCTTACAATGTGGTTGATGTAATTGAATGCATTGTTGATAGGAATGAAACTGATAACACAACATCATCATTCGATGAATTTAAAAAAGATTATGGCAAAACCATTGTTTGCGGTTACGCAAGAATTGATGGTTGGGCGGTGGGTATTGTTGCCAATCAACGGTTAATTGTAAAAAATAAAAAGGGCGAAATGCAAATGGGCGGTGTTATTTATAATGACAGTGCCGATAAAGCTGCCCGTTTTATTATGAACTGCAATCAAAAGAAAATACCATTAGTGTTCTTGCAGGATGTTACAGGTTTTATGGTAGGCAGCAGAAGTGAACATAACGGCATAATAAAAGATGGAGCTAAATTGGTTAATGCAGTTGCTAATTCAGTTGTACCTAAAATAACCATCATTACAGGAAACTCTTACGGAGCAGGTAATTACGCTATGTGTGGCAAAGCCTATGACCCGCGTTTTATTTATGCATGGCCAAGTGCAAAAATTGCTGTAATGGGTGGTGAACAGGCAGCTAAAACTTTATTACAAATTCAATTATCAGGTAAAGAAACAAGTAAAGAAGAACAGGATAAATTATTAAGCGAAATAAAATCAACTTACGAGAAACAAACCACGCCTTATTATGCTGCTGCAAGGTTATGGGTGGATGATATTATTCATCCGCAACAAACCAGAACAGTTATTTCAGAAGGTATTAAAGCAGCTAACAATAATGCCGTGATAGAAGAATTTAAGACGGGGGTTTTTCAGGTGTAAAAATATAAGGGTAATAGCATTTGAAAAATAGGGGGGTGCCTGTATTTTTATTTATATGTTGTATAAATTGTGGTATTATTTAATGGTCATAATTTGCAATTAAATAAATCATGATAAAAAAGCTAATATCATTTTCTATCCTTTTAGTAATAGCAGTATTTGCATTGGCAAACTTTATTACAAAAAGATTAAGTAATTGTAACCAGTTATCTGTCTCTCTCTTAGATTCTTTGCAAGGAAATTGGGCTTTATATGATGACAATTTATCAAAATTTCGAATTTCGGGAAGAAATTTATTAATGTATTATGACCAAGGGGCAAACAGTATTCAACCAGACGATTCTTACCGTATTTATTTTTCAGATACAGTTACCGGAGAAGGAGAAGATTTTTCAACACTTACAGGCATAGATACGACGGCTACTTCAGGAGAATATTTAATTAGAGTGCAAAATCAAGATAATTCTTATTCTTCATTCCGTATCAATGGCTTTCATCAAAATCAGACTGAAAGTACATTCTCTATGACGGCTACTTTTACTATGGGAAGTAGTATTAATTTTTTATACAAAAAAGAGTAATTATTTCTTGTAAAAGCAGTTATATTTTCAGTAAGAAAATCAGGAAGGTAAAATTTTATAAAACATTTTAGACATGGAACTTAAAGCAATTAATTATAGCTTGTTGATTTACTCGCTGGTGGCTTTAGTATCACTAATAATATTAATTATTGCAGTAGTCAAACAGATACAAAAAATTAATAAGTGATAGTTTGGAATGAGGTCTATATTATTCCTCATTCCAAATTTTCCAATTCTCTTCTGCCTGCAATACTAACATATCATATCCGTTTTTAGTGGTACAATTTTTTTCTTTACCTAAACGCAAAAATTTTGTTTCGTGCGGGTTGTAAACTAAGTCGTATAAATAATGCTTTGCTGTCAATAACTCATAAGGTAAATCAGGACATTCATCAATATTCGGATAAGTACCTAAAGGAGATGTATTGATGATAATTGGGTATTCATGCATTACTGTTTCATTCAATTCAGCATAAGAAAGCTTATCACTCTGTTTTGTTCTTGAAACGAATGTGTAGTCAATATTTAATTTTCGCAAAACATATTCCACTGCCGCTGCTGCACCGCCTGTTCCCAATATCAATGCTTTGTTATGATGTGGTTGTAGCTGTTGAACAAAAGATTTTTCAAATCCAATTACATCAGTATTGTAGCCATGCAGTTTTCCATCTGTTATCTTAACACAATTACAGGCATTAATTTGTTGTACCACATCATTGCTTTCATGCAAAAAAGCAATTACTTCTTTTTTATAAGGAATGGTTATAGCAAAGCCTTGTAATTCTTCTCTTAATAAAATAGCTTTCAGTAAATCAATATTGGCAATAGAAAAATTTTCAAACACCGCATCGGTAATATTTTCATGCACGAACTTTTCATCAAAATATTTTTTTGAAAATGAGTGTGACAAAGGATAACCGATTAAGCCGTAGAGTTTCATAACAGGAGTCAGAAGTCAGAAGTCAGAATATTTAAATTCTATCTTCTAACTTCTCTATTCTATTTATTAAGATACAATTCAAAGGTATCACCACGTAAACCAATACGCATGGCTTCCATAGCAATTACTTCAGATGGTGCAATATTTCCCAAATTAACATTGCAACCAATTAATTCTAAAAAGTATAATTGCTGTGCTTTTTGCGGTGCTTCCCAAATAATTTTTTCTTCAGGTATTTGTGTTAAAATTTCCTGCACCAATCCTTCTCTTACTTCACCGCTGCCACGATAAATACCTACATTACCTGCTTCACGTGCTTCAGCAATTACATAGCTGCTGCCGGCTTCTAATTCAGCCCGCATTAATTCAATCCATTTGTAAGGTGGAATAATATGTGCTGCATCTTTACTACCCACTTCACTTAAAACAGTTCCGTGTTGCGTTAATTTTTCAATGTATCCGCATTTTTCTGCATGAGGAATTGTAACAGAACCATCACTCACTTCCATATAATCAATACTGTAATCTTTACAAACCGCTATATAATCATCAAATTGATTACGCACCAAAAAAGCTTCAAATAAAGTACCACCAAAATAAATAGGCATACCGTAAGAACGATACACTTCAATCTTCTCTCTCAAATTCGGTGTAACAAAAGAAGTTCCGAAACCTAATTTTACTATATCTACATGAGGACCGCTGACGTCTAAAAAATTATGTACTTCCTGAATACTCAACCCTTTATCCATAACCATTGTTAAGCCAGATGTTCGGGGTTTAGCAGTGCGTTGGGGTATTTGTGTTAAATTAAAATTCATTGGTTAAAGAGCGTTTTATGAATGCGACAAAAATAAGGTAAAACGCTTAACAGGTTTATGAGTTACATCAACCAATGCTAATAAAATGCTAATAGATTTTTTTAAAAAAATAACTGTGTTACCAACATCAGTATTTCATAGCAACAATTGTTGCGTCGCACTCTTGTACTTTCTGCACCTTATTGAGCTTAATTTATTGTAATTTATAGAGTTATTCTAAACTACTACTTTGTTTAAAATTATTACTTTATCAATATTAATTGAAAGAGTAGTTATCATTGTAGTTAATATTTTTATTTTACTACTATGAAAAATTTATTGGCATTTTTATGCACTATTTTAATTGTTATTACTAGTAAATCTCAGACCTTTAAGAAACCTAATACCTATGCTTTTATTAACGCAGGTATTAGTGACAACAGAGAAAATTTATCAAGATTTGGCTTGGGATATTTTAGGTTAGGTTTTAAATACCAACCTCTTCAGCGTTGGTCACTTAATGTTAACTATGCTGTTTCAAGGAGAAGTGATTTTCCTAAAAATTTCACTTACAATTCAGACCCAAGTGCCTTACAAAATGATTTATTGGCATTATACATCGGAAGAAAAAGATCTGATTATACTATTAATAATGAAATGAAATTTATTAATACAAACATAATAACACTGCAAATTGCTTATGAATTCAGAAAATCAGGCAGCCATTTTGCACTTGAGCCAAAGTTTGGTTTTGGTTTTGCACAAAAAAAGTCGTTCGGTTTGCGTTTTAATGCTTATTTCTTAAACGATATAATTACAGGTGGAACTTTTATATCAGAAATACAGAATACAGATTTGCGTTGTTTTGATACTGGACTAAATATTAAATATTATTTTAAAAGAAGACAATGTGCTTATATAACTACTCAAGTTGTAACAGATGATAATGGAAACAGAAATGGTGCTTTAGAAGAAGTGCAATTCGGCATCGGTTATCAAATTCAATTAAATAGCATCATAATCAAACTAAAATAAGATTATAATTTCTTTCCTTTCTTATAACGTGCAATAATATCAACCACCTGATTGTTTTGTAAAATAGAAGGATTTAAAGCAACGAATTTCTTAAGCAGTTTGGCATTGCTTGTCATAGCGTTTTCCAATTGCAGCAATGCTTCTTTTGTTTTGCCTGTTGCAAATAAAATAGCACTGTAATAAAATATAAAAATAGCTTTACCATCTGTAGCTTTTATGGCAGCCATACATTGCGTTACAGCTTCATCAAAATAAGCAGCACTGATTAGACAACGAATTAAAGCTTCCCAACCTGCTGCATTGCGTGGCTTATTTCTTACCACATTACTAAAGTAAACTATGGCTTCTTTGGTATCGCCCAATTGCATTTTACACTCACCTAAAGCCAGATTATATTCAGGTACGTTTCTGTGAATACGAATTGCATTTTCCAAATGTTTTACAGCACTGTTCCATTGTTTCTCCAACATATAAGTGTTGGCAATTTTAAAATGCAATTTGCTTTCATCAGGATTTAAATGCACTGCCTTTTTATAATTAAATCTTGCCTGTGCATAGTTATTCATGCGGTGATAGCAGTGGCCGATAGCTTCGTAAATAACATCTTCAGGGCGGGATAATTCAATAACTTTTTCTAATACTTCAATAGCATCTTTATATTTTCTTAAACGCAAGTATGCATCGCCCATATTGCGGTAAGCATAATCAAATTTTTCATCAATTACAATGGCATACTCATACGCATCTAAAGCTTTTTCATACAACTTCAATCCCTGAAAAGCAGCACCCAGATTAAACCAGGCAATTTCATTGTAAGGATATTCATCAATAATTTTTTGATGCAGTTTTATACTTTCTTCATATCTGCCGGTAAAATCTGCCCAAAAACAAATTTTATAGAGGGCTTCATCATTATTGGGGTCTTCCTCTAAAATCATTTTCAGGCAATCAAACACTTTTTCAAACTGTTCGTAATCATCATATACATCTGCCAGTTCAAATAATAAATCCAATCGCTCTTCACCGTTAAATAGTTGTAAGGCATCTTCTAAAAGCGTTACTGCTTTATCCTGCATATCTAAAGCCAGGTAAGCATCTGTTTTAAGAATGTACAAATCAATATCAGTTGCATCGTACAATGCAGCATTATCTAACAATTCCAATGCCTGTTGGTATTTTCTGGTAGCTAATAAAATATCTGCTTTTCTAATCATTAAAGCAGATGAATAAGGAAATAATTCCAAGCCTGTTTCTGCTGCAGTTAATGCCTCAGTTAAATCATCTTTTTCATCATAATAATCAATAATCCGTTCAAAGGCATCTTCTTCAATAAAGCTGTGGCTACGACCCTGTTTGAGATTCTGGTACTGTTGAAGCAATTCTTTCAGGTATTCCCTGTCTTCGCGGTATGAATTTTTACTCATTTAATGGATACGGTTTACCTAAAGTAATAGAAAAAAACTTCTGTTCCAAACTTATTTTATCTTTTTTTAAAGGATATTCTCCTGAATTCTAACAAAAATTTTAGATTTATTGAAGTATTCTGCTATTTTTGTGCTAATGAAACGTAAAAGTTATACTAAAAAATTTGCTGCAGCCATGCTTTTAATCATGGTGGCACAAGTGGCTTTTGCATCACTTTCATTTTCTGGAATTACAGATGAGAATACCAAGAACAATAAATATTCTCTTAAAAATTTAGGTAACTATTCTAATAAAGCCTTCTCGCTTTCTCATTTAAGGGCTACCTTACAATATCGCGGTTCTATAGTATTAAATCAAAAAACAAATACTGCAGGCATTGAATTAAACTCTGCATTACAGTATGATAAAGGGAATACAACCTATGTATTGCCTTACAAGTTGAAAGTAAAGGTTCCTAAGTTTAAAACGCCAACTCCGGATAACAGATAAATTCTTTCTGAAGTATTACATTATTTTTATTCTTCTACTAATCTGTAGCCAATTGCGGGTATTTCCATTTTTGATGATGGTACAGGGCTCAGATTAATTTTTGAGGCAGTATATTTTACTGTATTTCCATTCGGCTGTTTTATTTCATACTCTAAAACAAGACCAGGAACTTTTCTGAACAAGTACTCATAATCTTTTATAGAAGGTGTTATAGCAGTGGCATAGAATAAACTATAACTGTCGCCATTTTTTAAAGTGCAGGTTAATTTTTTACAATCGTAGCCCGTAATTTTTTTTGTTTCGTTTGATGGAGTAAACACAACACTATCGTATAGGTTATTTAAAGCAAGCCATTTTTTTCTGCTAAGATTGGTAATTAATTTATTTTCTCCGATATGTCTCAGCACAACAATATCTGATGTGTCTTTATTAATAAATATCGTTTGTAAATAGTTGCGTGCAATTAAGTCTGTTCTTGATAGATTGCCTTTTATGTACAGTACTTTAGTAGTATTTTTTAATGCATTATAAAGCTGCTTATTTTTTGTACTGTCGGTACTTAATTCAAAAGTTACAGTACATTCTGCAACTGTTCGTTGCTGTGCTTTTACAGAAATAGTTATAAAGCTTATAATAACAAATAAAACTGTTTTCATTATTGCTGAATAGAGATTTGAACGCATCCCGAAATTTTGGGATGCGACGCAACAATTGTTCCAAAGTAGTACAACTGCTTGTTACAACATTAATAAAAAAGCCCCGCATTTACGGGGCTTTTGATTCATTTATTTTTTGTTTTGATTTTTGTTTTTCATTTCCTGCAGCTTTTTCTGGCTTTCTACCATTTGCTCATAACGTTCCTGAAACTTGCTTTTTTGTTTGGTTTTTGGATTTTTTCTTTTCTCCTGAATAGCAGCTAATACTTTTTCATGATCTATAAAATATTTCTGCATTACAAATTGAATTAACAAAGTAAGAATATTACTTACCGTATAATACCATGTTAATGCCGATGGCAATCTGTTAAACACAAACAACATCATAAAAGGAAAAATGTACGGCATGTATTTCATTGCCGGGTTATCCTGTGTTGGTGTTGATGATAAATTATAAATAGAAATTAAAAACTGACCTGCAACTGCTGTTAACGTAAATAAACTGATATGATCGCCTAAAGCGGGAATATTAAATGGTAAATGAGCAATACTATCATACACAGATAAATCGTGACTCCATAAAAATGATTGACCGCGTACTGCAATATTGGAATTAAAGAAATTATACAATGCAACGAATATGGGCAATTGTACCAATGCGGGAATACAACCTTTTAAAGGATTTGCTCCTGCTTCGTTGGTTAATTTCATTTGAGCCATTGCGTAACCTTGCTGGTCATCGCCGTATTTCTTTTTTAATTCATCTAACTCAGGCTTCAACACTTTCATCTTAGCACCGCTTAAATAACTGCCATAAGTTAATGGTGAGGTTACTAAACGAATAAAAACCGTTAACAATAAAATTACCCAGCCGTAATTGCTTACGAGCTTTGAAAAGAATGTAAACACAGGCATAATAATGTATTCGTTAATTGGTCTTACGAATGAATACATGTCTCTTCCTAAGTTTACAATACCATCCATTTTAAGACCGGTATTTTTCAGAATATGATAATCATTAGGGCCGAAGTATAATTGAAAAGGAATACTTGTTTGTTTTTGTACAGGTATTGTAGCATGCAATATTGCATCAACAACACCTAACTCTTTTGATGAATCTTCTGTATTTCTTGCCCACTCTACTTTTCCTGAATTGAAATTATTTTTCGCTACTAATGCCACATTAAAAAACTGTTGAACTGCCGCTACCCATTGTGTTGGTTTCTCGAATGTGTGTTCTTTTTTAGATGATATATAATCAAACTTACCATCTTCACTAAAACCAACATTACTCATTTGTTTTTCATAAGAAGCAGATTTTTCATGTTGAACCGGTGTTACTTTATACTGAACATTCAATGTGTTATTAGAAAGTAATTTATCAGCACCGTTCATGTTCACCGTCCAATCAATTAAATAATTATCCGGTTTAATGGTGTACACATGTTCAATGCCTTCACCTGCAGCATCTTTTAAATCATAAGTAACTGTTTGGCTACCGTCAGCATTTTTGGTAACTCCTTTAAAAGCAAAAAATAATTCGTCGCTTTTAGCTGTAGTTGTATTGCTTGTGTTAATTGCATAACTCAATACATCACTTTCATTACCCAACTTTACTAAAGAGCTATCGTAAGAACGATATTTTTTTAACCAAACAGATTTTATTTTACCGCCTTTATTAGTAAATAAAATTTTCAAAATATCCGTTTCAACAGTATCTGTTTTTTCTGTACCAATAACGGCAGTGGCTCCTAAATTGCCCGCAGCAGATAATTTGTTGGCGGAATCTCTTTTTAAAGAATCTAATCTCGCAGCAGCTATATCTGTCGGTTTAATTTTCGCAGCATTCAATTTGGCAATAGAATCTTCTTTATGTTTTTGAACTTCCATTGCAGCTTGACTCTGCTTACTCGTATACCAGAAAAAAACGAAAAATAAAACGGCTAATAAAATCATTCCAACCACCGTATTCTTATCTAACTTACTGTTCATATTTTTTGCAATAAAGAGCGGCAAAGGTAGGGAACTGAGGCTTACACAGCCCGTATTTTTGATTGGCAACTGCTGAAACACAGATTGAGCTTTCGTTGTGTCACTCACTTCTACGTTCTGTTCGCTATTCAGCATATTAACACCTTTATTTCAATCTTTTATTGTTTCTTTACAGCAATTCCCAACTACAACAGTTTTCCCGCTTCAACAAAATTTTTAATTGTAAAAGTTTAATTGTATGCAACAAAGCATCAAACGGGAAAGTTATGTTTCAACCAAAACGGAACAGTTTTTATGGTGGTTAGCTACAGCAGAGAAAGAACTACTGGAACAAAGCATAACCGGCAGAAGCAAGTACAATGTTATAGGTATGTGTGTACTTAGTACCTGGTTATTTGCAACATTAGCTTGGAGTTATTTCTTCAGCACTGTAACATCATCTTTTATTGCAGCTATTGCTTTAGGATTGTTTATGGGCTTTATTATTTTAACTATTGACAGAGCTTTGATTAAAAGTATCTCTCCTACTAACAATAGAAAAGTATTACCGCTTATTTTCAGAATAATATTGGCTATAAGTATCGGCACCTTTATGGCACAGCCTGCTTTATTATATTTATTTGATAAAGAAGTGAGGGTGCAGGTTTCAATTGATAATGAACAAAGAAAAAAAGATAAATTATCTCAACAGGAAGCAACTTACAGCACCACGAAAAATCAGTTATTACAACAAAAACAAGCATTAGAAAAAACACTGATTGATAAGTATGCAGAAGTTGCTGTTGCCAGAAATAATTTTATTGCAGAAACAGATGGCACTGGCGGCAGTAAAAAAATAGGACTAAAAGATATTGCCCAAGCCAAACAAAAAAACTATGAACATTTACAAAGTGAGTATGGTATTTTAAGCCAACAATTACAACCTCAAATTCATGCAGCAGATAGTGCATTAGCTGTTATTCAAACCAATATTCAAAAAGAGCAGCAACAGTTTGAAGTTTTATTAAACAATGGTTTCTTAACAAGAATAGCAGCATTAAACAATCTCATCAAAACCAATACTGCATTGCAGTTCAGGTACTATTTAATCATTTTTATTTTAGTATTGATTGAATTAATGCCGGTATTAGCTAAAACATTTTTACCTAAAGTTCCTTACGAAGAAAAGATACAGTTACATGAAAACAATGAACTGATTTTACAAAAGCAGGTATATGAAAATGAATTAGCTGAAGGGCAATTAGAAAATTCATTATCAACAAAAAAGGAAAGAGAAAATTTAGAAGTAAAGTTTGCTTAATTGATAAAACCGCCGACGAGGTTAATAACCATCGTCGGGGTTTAAACAAATCCAGTTAACGGCTCAACTTCTTGACAGCGGTTAAGAAAATATTACTTAAACGATTACTTCGCTCCCGGCGGACAATTAGCTCTTAAATAATTAGTATACAAAGTAGCCAAATGTTGAAAAGTGCCTGCTCCTTCACTAATACTGTGTGTTCTGTTGGGGTAACTCATTAACTGAAATTGTTTATTATTTTTCACCAATTCATTAATCAGCATTTCTGTATTTTGATAATGCACATTATCATCACCGGTTCCATGAACAACCAATAAATTACCTTTTAAATTTTTTGCATACGTAACCGGCGAACCTTTTACAAAATCATCTTTATTTTCCTGTGGCAAACCCATGTATCTTTCCTGATAAATATTATCATAACATAACTGGTTTGCAACCGGTGCAATGGCAATACCCGTTTTATAAATATCAGGATATTGAAATAGTAAATGTAGTGTTGTAGAACCGCCACCACTCCAACCCCAAACTGCTACACGGTTTGCATCAATATATGGCCTTGCAATAATTTGTTTGGCAGCCATTGCCTGATCTCTCACATTCATTCTGCCTAATTGTTTGTAAATAGCTTTACGCCATGCTGCCCCTTTTGGTGCGGGTGTTCCTCTTCCGTCTAAACTTACTTGTATGTAGCCATCTGCAGCCATATCACCTTGATATAAAAAACTACCTTGACTACCATAACTATCTTCAACAGTTTGTGCTGCGGGTTCTGTATAAACATAAAATACTACAGGATATTTTTTAGTTGAATCGAACTTATCCGGCTTAATTATCCAGCCATCCATTGTTACATTATCTTCTGTTGTTAATTGAAAAAACTCGATGTTAGATTTTACATCTTTCATTTTCTCCAAAGCATTGTACACTTTATGTCCATCAATAGCATCATGGCTTGGTAATGCAATCCATTCTCTTGTTTGCGGCACTATATGATTAGAAAAATTATGCGATGCATACAAGCCTGTAGGAGAAACTTTATAATCATTCATACCGTTTTGGTTTAATGGTGTAACTCTTTCCCCATCTGTACTTCCATCCAATTTAGCCCTGTATAAATATTGTTGCGTAGCATTATCTGGCGAAGCATAATAATAAACATAACCATGTGTTTCATCAACTGAAACAAAACTTATCATATCATGGTTGCCTTTAATTATTTTTCTTTCAGTGCTGCCATCTTTTGATATAGCATATATTTTTCTCCATCCATCTTTTTCACTTACCCATAAAAATTCTTTGCCATTATTAATCCAATCCCAACCGCTTGGGTCATCATGATTCCAATAACTTTTTACTTCAATCCAATCTTTTGTAGTTTCTGAATGAATGACTTTGTTGGTGTTGGCAGCAATATCCACCACATAAATTTTGCTTTCATTTTGTTTACGATTGAGCTGCTCAAGAATCAGTTGTGTACTGTTATTCGCCCATTCCATTCTGGGTATATAATGCTGTTGTGCATCGCCGGGAATGGTTATCCATTTTGTTTGTGCAGTTGTAATGTTCACAACGCCAATCTTAACAGGAGAAGGGCTTTCGCCCACTTTCGGGTATTCAACAGGAACCACACGAGAGTAAATGGAATCTGTTGTATTCAGCATATAATAGTTTCTAATTTTAGTTGCATCTACCTGCCAGTAGGCAATGCTTTTGCTATCAGGGCTCCAACGAAAACCATCTCTGCAACCAAACTCTTCTTCATATACCCAATCGAATGTGCCGTTGATTAATCTATCAGTTCCGTCTTTTGTTAATTGAGTTATTTTATTGGTTGCTATATCCTCAACATAAATATTATGATTAGAAACATAGGCTGCTTTACTGCCATCAGGGGAAAGTTTTGCAAACATTAAAGATGATTCAGGTAAAGTTTTACCGAGTTGTTTTAAAGTGTTATCAGCAAGATTTAATAGCCAATAATCTCCCCGTGTTTCATAACGCCATACTTTTTTACTGTTGGTATATATTAAAACTTTTTTACCATCATCATCAAACACAAAACTCTTAACAGCTAAAGGAGTTTTACCCGATGGTGTTAGTTGAGATTTTGTAACGATTGTTTTTTTATCGAATGAAGGCAATTGATTTAAAACAATTTCATTATTAGATAAAGAATAAAAACCCTTGCCATCTTTTGTCCAGTAAGAACTTTTAATTACCTGAGCATGTAACTGAGTTGTTATAAACAATAATAAAACAAATAACATTTTTTGGAGAATACTAATGCTTTGTATGAAAAGATTTCTCGGGCAAGAACCTTCGAAAGGACGGTTGACGATAGTATTATTTTTCATCAGTGTATATTTTGAATTTATAATAAAAAATTGATAATTGAATAACGAAAGAGCAGCATTTATTTTAAAGGTTTCCTTTCTTTAATTCACTTACAGCAAAGTCTGCTGCACGGGCTGTAAATGCCATATAAGTAAGGGAAGGATTAACGCATGATGCTGACGTCATAAAAGCACCGTCGGTAACAAAAACATTCAAAGCATCCCAAACCTGATTATGTTTATTAACTACTGAATTTTTTGCACTGCTTCCCATACGTGCAGTACCCATTTCATGGATACTTGTTGAACGTGGCTGGCCATTTAATAATGCAGAGCTGCTGATATTTTTTACACCTGCATTACTCAGCATTTCAATGGCATCATTCAACATATCATCACGCATTTTCATTTCATTATCTTTCAATTCATAGTCAACTGCTAAAACAGGTAAGCCCCATTTATCTTTTCTGTTTTTGTCTAATGAAATTCTGTTTTCATGATAAGGCAATACTTCACCATAGCCTGCCAAACCCATTTTCCATTGCCCGGGTTCACTTAATATTTCTTTCAATGCTGCACCTACACTCATTTCTGCAATGTTACGGCTCCAATCTTCTCTGCTGCTGCTTCCCTGATAGCCAAAGCCACGCAAATAATTTCTTTTATCATCATTAATATTTCTGAAGCGTGGAATATAAATACCGTTGGGTCTTCTGCCGTAATAATACTTGTCTTCAAAACCTTCTATAGTACCACTTGCATGCACACCTGAATGATGGTCCATTAAATTATGTCCCAACTCACCGCTGCTGCTTCCCAAACCATCAGGCCAAATATCTGTTGCTGAGTTCATTAATACCCATGCAGAGTTTAATGTTGATGCATTTAAGAAAATAATCTTTGCTTTATACTCGTATGTTCTATTGGTTAAAGCATCTAACACTTCTACACCAGTTGCTTTTTTTAAATCTTTATCGTACAGAATTTTTGTTACAATAGCATTGGGTTTTACAGTTAATTTTTTTGTGGCTAATGCAGCAGGTAAAGTGGAGGATTGTGTGCTGAAGTATGCACCGAAAGGGCATCCCAGCCAACATTTATTTCTGTATTGGCATTGCTGCCTGTTATCTTTAGGTTGTGTAAGATTAGCTGAACGGCCAACAATCATTCTTCTTTTACCCTGATAAAACGAATGAATTTTTTTTGATATTTCTTTTTCAACGCAGGTCATCTCCATTGCCGGTTGAAAAAAGCCATCCGGCAAATGCGGTATATGTTCTGTTGAACCTGTAACACCAATAAATTTTTCTACATAACCGTACCAGGGTTCTATTTCTTTATAACGAACAGGCCAATCTATAGCAATGCCTTCTTTAGCATTGGCTTCAAAATCTGCATCGCTCCAACGATAGGTTTGTCTGCCCCATGTTAATGATCTTCCGCCAATCTGATAACCTCTGAACCAATTGTATGGTTTTATTTCTGTATAAGGTGCTTCTTTTTCATTCACCCAAAAATCAATATTGGTTTCGTTGAAGGGGTAATCTCTGCTGAGTATTGGATGCGTTTCTTTCATCTGCAATGTACCTCGTCCTCTATGTTCCAGTTCCCAGGGGTCTTTTGTTGCGTTCATATAATCTTTTATATGCTCAACATTTCTGCCTCTTTCCAACATTAAAACATTCAATCCTTTTTCAGTAAGTTCTTTGGCAGCCCAACCACCGCTTATTCCTGAACCGATAACAATAGCATCAAAATTTTCAACAGGCATAAAAAAGTTTTATTCTCTCAAAATGAGCATTGAAAATAAAACTTCTTGCAATACATTATTCTTCTTTTTTAAGAACAGCTATATCGTCCATAATTCTTTCAATATCTGTTGACGAAGTGGAGTTGTAAATGCCTCTTATACGTGCATGCTTATCAATTAACAAAACAGATTCTGTATGCAAAAACTGAGACGTATCTTTCTGTAGCCCTAAGGTTTTTTCTGCAAAAAAAGATTGCCTTGCGAGTTGATAAATTTTACCTTGATTGCCTGTAAGCAACAGCCATTTATTGGTTTGAATACCCATATTATCAGCATATAATTTCAGTCTTTTAACTGTATCTACCCAAGGCATTACTGTAAACGAAACCATTTGTATAGCTGTATCCTGTAATACCTGCTGTTGCAGTTTTTTTAAATTATTCATCATTTTAGGGCAGATGGAAGAGCATGTGGTAAAAAAGAAATTAGCAGTATAAATTTTACCCTTTAAATCTTTACTATGTGTAAGGGTATTGTTTTGATTGAGGAAAGAAAAAGTATCTATGGTGTGAATATAATGGTATGCTTTGTCGTTCTTCTCGATCCATTCTGCATCAAAAGCGGCAGTATTATAAAAAGGAAGTGTTTCATTTACGGTTTTATTTTTTGTTTGCTTACAGGCAACTGCAATGAATAACAGAATGCCGGTAAGCCACTTGCTAATTGGCAACCTGCATACAATCAAACCTTCCGATAACGCCATATAGTTTTCCGTTTTTTACCGTAAAATTATTTACTACTCTTCCATCTTTACTCCAGGCTTTCTGCTTGCCCTCTTCATAACCATTTACATAATGTAATTGCTGCCACAACTGACCATTATTGTAATAAGTAGTTTGCTCTCCGTCTAATTTATCGTCTTTAAAATGATAAATAAATGATACAGAATCATTTTCATACCAACCTATATGTAAGCCTTGCCTGTTGCCGTCTGTATAAACCCGTTGAAACTTTTTTTTGCCTGAAGCATACCAACCCAATGCAATACCGTTTTCCTTACCGTTTATTACAGGAAGTTTAGAAACAATTTTGTCTTTATCTTTTTCAATAATATATCCGTTAAACTTTTTATCATTATACATCCAGTAAGTGTTTACATTCTTCAACGTAGCATCATTACTCATCACTAAAACATCTGGGGGTGTATTATTAAAACAGGAAATAAGTAAACAGCTAAGTGTTAAAACAATGATGATTTTTCTATTCATCTTAATAAGATTAAAAATTAATTTACTGTTCCTTTTGTGCCGTAATATTTACCACCATTAATGTATGGTGCTGCCAATTTTAAAACAAACGGAACACTTGATGAAGCTGAGATAACATGATAATGATAAATTTTATCGTTAGGATAATCTTCCGTTGCACTAACATGACCGTTATAGCTATCCAGCATGGAAGTAGTAATTTTTACGCCATTTTCATACGGACCATAAACAGGAAAGCCATCTAATAAAAAGCCCATAAAAGCAGTATTGCTGAATTTAGAAGTCAGCCATTTAGGTTCGTAATGATAATGGTATTGAGCACCTGCAACGGATGGCGTTGGATGACCCAAGTATTGGTCGGCATTATTAATTTCCAAGTCATCTAATGCAGCACCTGTTCCGTTATATTGATTGAAAAATACAACACCGTTTCTTCCAATACCAATAGCACCGCCTGTTGTAGAACTATGTGTTGATGCAACTGTTGGATAACGTGGAATAGTAAACGTAACTGATTGCGATAATAAGGTCGGGTCTGAAATAGTACCCATTAAATTAATCTTCGTATCAAAGCTTGGGTTATCGCCATTATACGCTTCGTACTTAGCATTACCTACACCAAAGAAGGGGCTTTTATGATCAGGAACATCGGTTGTTTTGATAATGATATTGGTTGAACCGCTTGAATCAACTGAAACAACATTATACAGTTTGGCATACAGCCTTGAAAAATTATTAGTAGTTGTTCCATCAGTACTACTATAAGTGTTTGTACTTGATGTACCAGAATCTTTACTGCATGAGCAGGCAATAAAACAAAGGGTTATTAAGGGCAGAAAAAAGGGTTTCATAAGTTAAGCATTTAAATATTAGATGCTTATTCTTATAAAACCCTTCGGTAAAAGATAAAAATTATACAGTTTCTTTCTGTAATAAAGAGCTTATTAAATTACTCTTGGTTTCATTATACTTTTTTGCTGCCGCAATAAAACTTACAAATAAAGGTGCCGGTCTTTCCACAGTACTTTTTAATTCAGGATGGTATTGCACACCAATAAAAAACGGATGTGTGGGTATTTCTACAATTTCCACCAAACCTGTATCAACATTCACTCCGCTGGCTTTTAAACCATTAGCTTCAAACTGTTCTAAATAATCATTATTAAATTCATAACGGTGGCGGTGGCGTTCTGTAATTTGTGTAGTACCATAAATTTTTTCTGCCAGCGAGCCTTTAGTAATGTCGCAAGGATAAGCCCCCAAACGCATGGTTCCGCCCATCATTTTAATTTTCTTCTGCTCTTCCATCATATTAATTACAGGGTTTGCAGTATCAGGCTCCATTTCAGTTGAATGGGCATCTTTAATACCTAATACATTTCTTGCATATTCAATAACAGCCATTTGCATACCCAAACAGATACCAAAAAAAGGTAAGCCTTGTTCTCGTGCAAATTGTACCGCAATAATTTTCCCTTCAGTACCTCTGTGGCCAAAGCCCGGTGCTACTAATAATCCATCTAAGCCGGATAACTTCTCTCCCACATTTTCATCAGTAATAAATTCGCTATGCACATTTACTACCTGCACTTTTGCTTCATTGATAGCACCCGCATGAATAAAACTTTCTAAAATAGACTTATAAGCATCCTGCAATTCAATATACTTACCAATTAAGCCGATGGTTACCTTGCTTTTAGGATATTTCAATTTATCTAAAAAGCCCTTCCATTTTTCTAAATCGGGTTCAGGATAAACACTGATACCCAACTTACGCATACAGATAACATCTAATTTTTCACGAAGCATTAATAAAGGCACTTCATAAATAGTGCTCGCATCCATTGCTTCAATAACAGCATCGGGTTTTACATTACAGAATAAACCTATTTTTCTGCGTATATCATTGTTTAACGGTTCTTCTGTTCTGCACACAATCACATCAGGGTGCACGCCTGTTTCACTTAACATTTTTACACTGTGTTGTGTTGGTTTTGTTTTTAATTCTTTAGCTGCTTTTAAGTAAGGAATTAAGGTGAGATGCACCACCACCACATCATCATCAGGCAACTCCCATTGAATCTGACGAACTGCTTCAATAAAAGGAAGACTTTCAATATCGCCAACGGTTCCACCTATTTCAGTAATTACAATATCAAACTTACCGTCTTTCCCCAACAATAACATTCTGCGTTTTATTTCATCTGTTATATGCGGTACAACCTGCACTGTTTTTCCTAAAAACTCACCGGCTCTTTCTTTATTAATTACTGTTTGATAAATTCTTCCTGTAGTAACATTATTTGCCTGAGAAGTATAAGTGTTTAAAAACCTTTCATAATGCCCCAAATCCAAATCAGTTTCTGCACCATCTTCTGTTACATAACACTCACCATGTTCGTAAGGGTTTAGTGTACCAGGGTCAACATTAATGTACGGGTCAAATTTTTGAATAGTTACTTTAAAACCCCTTGCCTGTAAGAGTTTGGCAAGGCTTGCCGCAATAATTCCCTTACCCAAACTGCTTGTTACACCACCGGTAACAAAAATATATTTAGCCATAAAAACGGTTTAGTTTTATGTTCGTTAATAAAATAATTAATGTACTAAGCTTTTGTGCTACTATTATGCTTTCGTTGCGTCGCACTCTTGTACGTTTTAATCGCTATGCAACAAAACCATACAAGCAAGACCAAAAAGAGAAATGAAATTGATGAGATAACTCTTGGAGGTCATACAAACCTAAAACAAAAAAAGCAATCATAAAAATTAAGGCTACTAAATAAACAATCCCGACGTATAAGTGTTAATTTACCGTGTACAATTTTTACAACTAAATACTAATGCAATGAAAAAAATTCTCTTACTATCCGCCGCAGCTTTCATAACGGCAGGTCTGTTAAGCTACACTTTTAAAACACCCGAACCACAACCCCTAACACCCGAATGTTACATCAGTTGTTACACAGCAGAAACAAGAGATTTAATTCAGGCAGATGCAGCTAAACCCGGCTTTGCAGCATTGCACCCTTATCCTAAAAAAATAAATTTTATAAATGCTTTAGGTACAATGGTGCAGTTTAAAGCAGCCGATGGCAGCAATGCACAAGGCTATTTAATTAAAGCCAAAAAGAAAACCAATAAATGGTTATTTGTAATTCAGGAATGGTGGGGATTGAATGATAATATTAAAAATGAAGCTGATAAATTTTCTACTGAATTAGGCGATGTAAATGTATTGGCTTTAGATATGTATGATGGTAAAGTAGCTGCCACTCCTGATAGTGCCATGGTTTATATGCGTAACGCAAAGGCAGACAGATTGGAAGCAATAGTAAAAGCGGGGTTAGCCTTTGCCGGAACTGATGCAAAAATTTATACAGTTGGTTGGTGCTTCGGCGGTGGGTGGAGTTTGCAGGCAACTATTTTAGCAGGTAAACAGGCTGCGGGATGTGTTATGTATTACGGCAGACCGGAAACAAATACTGAAAAATTGAAAACTATTAACTGCGATGTGATTGGCTTTTTCGGCACCAAAGACCAAGGTATAAAAATAGAAGCTGTAGATGCTTTTGAACAAAATATGAAAGCAGCTGGTAAAAACATAAGCGTTTATAAATATGAGGCAGGGCATGGTTTTGCTAACCCGAGTAATCCTGTTTATAATAAAGAAGCAACAGAAGATTCACATGCAAAAACTATTGCGTTTTTGAAAGAAAGAATAAAATAGTGCTGACAGTTTGTTACAAATACATACCCAACAAAATCAATTGTTGGGTATTTTTATTTTATGAAAAAGATATTATCCTTATCTGTACTTCTTATATTGATTGTTTCTGTTACAGCCCATGAATTTTGGTTGGCACCTAAAAAATTCTGGTTTCAGGTTAATGATACTGCTACGCTTAATTTTAAAGTTGGTGAACATTTTTTAGGCGATAACTGGAAAGGCAATAAATCAAAAGTTAATCAGTTGCTTTATTACAGTCCTTCTTCAACCAACAGTATCGGCAATTTATTATCCGGTAATGAAGGAGATTCAATAAAAATAGTTTTGAGAGAAGAAGGTACACATATGGTAATATTTAACAGCAACAACTCTTTTATTGAATTGGAAGCAGATAAGTTTAATGCTTATTTAAAAGAAGATGGCATAATGAATACACTTACATATAGAAAAGAACATGACGAAGAAAATAAAAAAGGCACTGAATATTACCAACGCAGTGTTAAAACACTTTTTAATGTTGGTATAAATAAAACAACTAATCAAATTACCCAACCTACAGCACTGCCATTAGATATTATTCCATCAACAAATCCATATGCATACTTACAGATACCTGAAAAAATAGAATTTACTGTTTTATTTAAAGGGAAGCCATTAGCCCATCAACAAATGAAAGTATGGAACAGTAAACAACATGAAGCTGTTAATGAAATAAATGTTTTTACAGATGCCAACGGAAAATTCAAATTTAAAATAAGCAAAGCAGGTTCGGGTATGTGGATGATAAGTACTGTTTATATGGAAAGAAATACAATTGATAATAAAGCAGACTGGCAAAGCTATTGGGGTAGCCTAACTTTTGGCTACGGTAATTTCTTGCTGAAGAAAAACTAATAAGGTTTCTGCCCTATCCAATTGCCTGCCGGTGCGTATCTGCAAACTAAATAATCGTTAGTATCATTTGTTACAATAGCACAACCAACATGAGTTGTGGTCTTCCAGATTACCTGTGTATAATGCCCAACTACATTTCCATTTTTTGAACAATCAGGAAAGGGTGCATAAATAAAATCCTGTTGCTCTTCCGTCCATGAACTCAGCATTTCTTTCAGTGAATAAGCATCCTTCGTTCCCATCCATAAATTCTCTCCTACATTAGCTCTGTTACTGCTATGTTTAAATGAATTTGTTTTGGCCAAAATTATTGCATAAGCCGCTGCCTCTTTGGCTAATGCAGCACTCCATTGTAATGGCGGCACTTTAACCTGTTTACGATAAAAATTATGTTCACCAAGCACTGCATTAATAAAAACAGAATCATTCACATCTGTTATTATTTTTTGAGAAAAGATGTTTGTTACTAGTGAAAGTGATAAAAATAAAAGCAATATTTTTTTCATTACTTAAAGTTGAATGATAAAATATTGCTTTCAAAGAAAACCGGATTAAGATGAAATGATTTTACATATCATTCACAATTTTTTTATAGCTGGTTATAACCCCTTTTATTAAAGAGGAACTGAAGCCCTGATGTTCCATTTCGTTTAATCCTGCAATAGTGCAACCTTTTGGAGTTGTTACTTTATCAATCTCCTGTTCGGGGTGTGTATTTTTTTGCAACAATAGTTCTGCCGCCCCTTTAACTGTTTGAGCAGCTATTAAACTGGCAATTGCTGCACTAAAACCAATTTCAATTCCACCCTGAATATTGGCTCTTATATAACGCATAGCGTAAGCAGTACCGCATGCACCTAATACTGTTGCAGCATCCATTAATTTTTCTTCAATGAAAACTGATTTACCTAATTGATTGAATAAATTTCCTACATAACCGATTTGTTCATTGCTTGCATTTTCCTGACTGATACATGTCATACTTTCTGCAATTGCAATAGCAGTGTTTGGCATTGCACGAAAAACTGTGAAATGATTTCCAACAATTTCTACAATGTCTTTTATCCAGATCCCCGTTGCCACACTTATAATAACCTGATTAGTTTTTAAAGCAGGTTGAATTTGTTGTAATACTTCTTTTAACTGAAAAGGTTTCACAGCCAGCATAACATATTCAGCATTGGTTATTGATTGAATATTATCACTTGTGACAGTTACTCCTTTATCACTAAACCCTTGCAGTAAACTTGTATTTCTTCTTGTAATAGTAATTGATGAAGGTTGCGAAAACCCGCTGCTGATAAGGCCTTCAGCGATAGCTGTTCCTAAATTTCCACCGCCGATTATTGTTATTTGCTTGCTCATTTCGACTATTTAATCAATCAAAGTAAAAAAGAAAGGCTCACAATGTGAGCCATGTATTTAATAAATTTTCAACCCTACATTTAAATAATTTCTTACATAATCATCAACACCTTGTTCTAAAGAATAAAATTGATTGGTATAACCCGCTGCTCTTAATTTACTCATAGTGGCTTCAGTGAAGTATTGATATTTATCTCTGATATCTTCGGGCATATCTATGTACACAATATTGGGTTCTTTATCTAAACCTGCAAAAGTTGATTTTACTAAATCGTCAAAACTTCTGGCTGTACCCGTTCCTAAATTATACAAGCCGTTATTTTCTATTTTCCATTTTCCGTTTTCCATTTCATTAAACATCCAAAAAATTACAGCAATCAAATCTTTCACATACACAAAATCTCTCAACTGTTGCCCGTCTTTATAATCCGGACGATGAGACTTAAACAGTTTAACTACCCCATCTTTTTTTATTTGATTGAATGAATGCCAGATAACACTTGCCATTCTGGCTTTATGATATTCATTCGGGCCGTACACATTAAAGAACTTTAACCCCGTCCAATATGTTGGATGTTGTTCTTGTTGCAAAGCCCATTTATCAAATTCATTTTTACTTATTCCGTATGGATTTAAAGGATGCAGTTTAAAAGGAAGTTCGTGATTATCATCATAACCAAACTCGCCTCCGCCATAGGTTGCAGCCGATGATGCATAAATAAAAGGCACATTATTTTCAACACAATAATGCCATGCATCTTTTGAATATTGAACATTTAATGCTTCATGTACTGCATAATTAAACTCAGTAGTATCTGTTCTTGCACCGATATGAATAAAGCAGTTGACAGATGGGTTTTCTTTGGCTAACCATTCGAATAAACTTTGCCTTTCAATAACATCTGTAAACTTTTTTCCTTCCCAATTTTTTCTTTTCTCTTCAACACCAAAATCATCAACTATAATAATATTTTCAAAACCATTATCATTTAAAAACTGAAGCATACAGCTGCCGATAAAACCCGCAGCACCGGTAAGAATGATTTTGCCCCCAACCCCTGAAGGGGAGTATCTATTGCTTGTTTGAATTGCTTCGTTCATAAAAATTTTTTATATAAATCCCTTTAGAGATCTAGAGCTTATTAATAATTAGCTCAATGGCGGTATCGTATTTTTCTTTCCAATCTTTTATATCACCCCAGTTTTCTCCATTCACTTTTATACCACCTGAAGTAACAGTGCCTAATATTGTAAATGCTATATTACTGCTTTCAGCTTTTTGCTTTAAGCTTTCAGCCTGTTGCTTTGAGCAAGTAACCACTACCCTGCTTTGTGCCTCACCAAACCAGAATGCATCTTTACGAAAAGCAGCTGTATCAATACTTATATCAAAACCAAGATTCTTATTAAATCCTTTTTCAATCAATGTAATTGCTAATCCACCTTCACTGATGTCGTGAGCACTTGCGATTAATTTTTCTTTGATGATGGTTGAAACAAACTGTTGTAATTGAAACTCTTTTTCCAAATCAAAATGCGGAGCAGGAGAATATTCAATTCCTTTTAGCTTATGTAAATATTCACTTGAAGCAATATCGTTTTGTTGCTTTCCTAATAACACAATCACATCGCCTTCTTCTTTATAATCGAGTGTCATCCTGTTTTCAAAATTATCTAACACACCCACCATGCCGATTGTTGGTGTAGGATATACAGCACCTTCTGGACCTTGATTATAAAAACTAACATTACCACCAGTTACAGGTGTATTGAATTTTTTACAGGCATCGCCCATTCCTGTTACTGCTTTTACAAATTGATAGTATACTTCAGGGTTATAAGGATTACCGAAATTTAAACAGTTGGTAACACCTAAAGGCTCGCCGCCACTGCAAACAATATTTCTCGCAGCTTCTGCTACAGCAATCATTCCACCTACATAAGGATTGGCAAAAACATATTTACTGTTACAATCTGTTGTTACTGCTAAAGCCTTACCTGTACCTTTTGCCAATACTATAGCAGCATCACTTGGTGCATTGGTGCTTGCATTGGCAGCACCCACCATACTATCATATTGGGTATAAACCCAACGTTTGCTGGCAATGTTTGGAATTTGAATTAATTGTTCTGCAACAGCTTTTACATCTGATATGTCTTCAATATCAGATAGCTTAAACTCAGCAATTTTACTAAAATAAGATGGTTCAGCATACTCTCTTGTGTATTGCGGAGCACCACCACCCAACACTAATTCATGTGCAGGTATGGTTGCTTCCAATTCACCATGCATATAAAATTTCAATAAACCATCGTCGGTAACTTCTCCGATATTGCTGCAACTTAAATCCCATTTTTCAAATACATCAATCACTTCCTGCTCTCTTCCTTTTTCAACCACCATCAACATTCTTTCCTGGCTCTCACTCAATAATAATTCCCATGCTTTCATATTTTTTTGTCGCATCGGAACCTTATCTAAATCAATACGCATGCCCACTTCACCTTTGGCACTCATTTCTGCGGTAGAACAAATAATACCCGCAGCACCCATATCCTGCATACCTACTACAGCACCGGTTTCAATAACTTCTAAACAGGCTTCCAATAATTTTTTCTCCTGAAACGGGTCGCCCACCTGCACTGCCGGCAATTCTTCTGTACTTTCTTCTGTAATATTGGCTGATGCAAAACTTGCCCCGCCAATTCCATCTTTTCCGGTAGCACTGCCCACATAAATAACAGGATTGCCAGTTCCTTTAGCGGTAGCACTAATCATTTTATCTGCTTTCATAATGCCCACACTCATGGCATTAACCAACGGATTGGTATGATAGCAATCTTCAAAATAAACTTCACCGCCAACTGTAGGCACACCAAAGCAATTGCCGTAATGACCGATACCCTTCACCACACCGCTTAATAAGCGTTGTGTTTTTTTATCTTTTAAATTACCGAAACGAAGACTGTTTAAAGATGCGATAGGTCTTGCACCCATCGTAAAAATATCTCTCTGAATACCACCCACACCCGTTGCTGCACCCTGAAAAGGTTCGATAGCACTGGGGTGGTTATGACTTTCAATTTTAAATACCACCCCCCAACCATTACCCATATCCATTAACCCTGCATTTTCTTCCCCGGCTGCTACCAACATTCTGCCACCACTGCGGGGCAATGTTTTCAACCATTTAATACTGTTTTTATAGCTGCAGTGTTCACTCCACATAGCACTGAAGGTGCATAGCTCTGTAAAGTTGGGAGTGCGACCTAATTTTTGTTTGATGAGTTCAAATTCTTCGGCAGTAAGGCGAAGTTCTTCGGCGGTTTTAACGGTTATTTCCATAACGTCGCAAAAGTAAGGAAGCAGGGCAAGGTAGCAAGATGAAGTTTTGCAGGGCAACGTTAATAAAAATGCATTGCGAAAAAGAACAGTATCCGCAATGCATTATAAAAAACAAGTTATAAATCTTCTTCCCTCTCCAGCATTAAAATGGCACTTTGCGGTACAATAAAATACTTATCACCTTCATACATTACTTCTGTAGCACCGCTTAACAGGAAAATAGCAAGGTCTCCTTCTTTAGCCTGTAAAGGAATATACTTCACTTTATCCTCATCATTTTTCCAAGGCTCTTCCTCTACGGGTAAAGGAATAGCATAACCGGGACCTGTTTTAATTACATAACCCTGTTGTACTTTTTCTTTTTCCTGCACACCCGGCGGTAAATACAAACCGCTGGTTGTTTTTTCATTAGGGCGTGAAGGTTGAATCAACAACCTATCACCAATAACAATCAGTTTTTTTAATCTGTTATCACTTGTTAAACGCATATCAGTAACTGATTTTTAGTTTGAAGATAACAGCAAAAATAGGAAACGGTTAAAAGTAGCAAGCCAAGCAATTGTATTTTATTGCAGAACGAACACTATTTTCAGAACCTGACAGGCTTAATTAATTATGTGTACAATGTACCTGAATATATGTTGTTGGCTTATGCTGTAACAAAAATTTGTACTGAAAATAATCCGGTATTATATGGAGTATACTAAGTTTTACATAAAGCAATAAAGTCTGCATCAATAAAACAACATTGCCACTGATTGTATCAGTGGCAATGTTAATTAAGTAATACTCAGGCAAGCTTAATAGAAAAATTCTTCAGAAATAATTTTCCCGTCTGCTACTTTATATACACAAACTTCTTCAATCGTCGTTCTTCCTCTTCCTTTAAAAGTAGCATCCATTGCCCAACTGATGGCAAAATGATTGCCCCCTATTACCGGCTCTGAAATAGTTGCTCCGTGAAATTCTTCTACTCCTTCCTGAAAATGTTTAGACTTGTGTTGCAGAGCCTCTAAACCTTCTACCACTTTGGGTCCCATATCTTCACCTGCTTCAATGCTTACAACATTTTCTGCAAACAGGGTAGCCTGTGCTTCGTCTATTTTACCTTGGCGACAAAGCGAAACCAATTGTTCGGCGATTTCATGTGTTGTCATAAAAAGTTATTTTGTTGAAGGTGTAAGCTATCAACTAAAAAGCATAACCTAAACAACAGAAAGTTATGTTTGTATGAAGTAGTGATGAATGGAAGTAATAATGATTAAACCTATGTGGTTTTTAAACACTAATCAAACAAGCCTTTACTTACACTTTTGCTTTCGTTTCGTTGAGCTTTTTTAAACGTATCATTAGCAGCAGCACCGGGTAGTTGCGGTTGCTTGCCTTCAAACAAATCTTCTGCGGTTATAATCTGTATTTTATCCTGCGGAAACTCAATACCTGCAATTTTTATATGCCCAGCATTCTTGGCTTCTTTAATCATTTCACTGGTTACATTTTCTTTAAAGCAAACAAATATGCCTACGGCTGCTTTTTCATTATCAATTACTCTTGCAAACTCTCTCATATTCTTTACTGTAAGCTTACCGCTTTTTGTTTCTATTAATGCAAATTGTTTTGTGCCATCTGCACCTTTAAAAGTTAAGTAACCATCGTAACCTCCATCTGCTACTTTCTTTTCATTTACCACACCGTTCAACATTACTTCTATTGCCCAATCCTGAAAGCCAATTCTGCCACCTTCTACATTTTGTGCCAACTCTTTAGCACTGGCAATATCTTTAGGCATACCATGTAATTTTAAATTATGCTCTATGCCCTTACCATAAGTTTCTACCAAACGTTTTTTAATTAAACGAATAGCCAAATGACTAATATCTGCACCCAACCATTTACGGTTGAGTTTTTGTGCAGCCGCAATGGTAGTACCACAACCGCAAAAGAAATCTGCCACTACATCTCCCTCGTTACTGCTGGCTTTTATAATGCGTTCTAATAAGGCTTCAGGTTTTTGTGTGGGGTAACCAAGGCGTTCTTTAGCTTGAGAGTTTAATGGTGAAATATCATTCCAATTATCTGTAATGATTGTTCCTTCCATTTCGTCAAGAAATCTTTTTAATTCTGCTGTGTTATTTTTTGTATAATGAATTCTATTCTCATTATGAAGTTGTTGCATTTTCTCAATTGGGCATCTCCAAATTTTACTGACTCCATTCCATTCATATTGATAACCTCCCCCAGACAATCCTGTTGCGGTTAAATTGTCAGTTCTAAATATTCTTCCGTTTTCATCTTTGTGTCTATAATGAGATTTAATATAGCTTTCATCATAACCGACTTTCATTTCGTTCCAAGTATATTTATTTGACTTTGAGTAAAACAAAATTTTATCAGTAACTCTTGAATATTTTTTTGCATCGCTGTGTGCACTAGTTCTTTTCCAGCTAATTTCATTTTGATGATTCTTCTCTCCAAAAATCATATCACAAATCAATTTCAAATAATGGCTCATGGTGCTATCGCAATGCAAATAAAAACTGCCTGTATCTTTTAATAATTTATGCATGTACCAAATGCGTATGGCCATGGTGGTTAGGTAAGCAACAGCACTATCGCTAATGCTTTTTAAATTATGAAATGTGTTTAATATGGTGTAGAGTTCTTTATCTATATCGGCAATTTCGTTCAGCGTATCTACATAGTTATAATTACTCCATGTATCGGCAAATGCCTGCTTTTGTGCATTGGCATCTTTCATATCCATACTTTCAAACAATACATTGTAATTGCGTTTGCTGTTAAACGGAGGGTCTATATAAATTAAATCTATAAAAGGCTGCGGATACTGTGTTTTCAGTTCTTTCAACACATCTAAGCAGTCGCCAAAATACAAATGGTTCATGGGTATTTGGTTAAGCAATTAAAACCTGTAAAATAATAATAAATGTACAGTGCTATAGCTATGTATAGAAAAATAAAAGTAAGTGTAAGTAATTAACAAAATAATTAAGCCTATGAGGTTTTTTAAAACCTTATAGGCTTATGATTATAAAAAACCTCCTTTACTTTCATTAAAAAGCAAAGGAGGTTGGGGGAATAATAAAGAAAAACAATACTTCTTCCTGCCTGCGTTTTATTTGGCCCTTTTTAATTAATGTGCATCACCTAAAAGGAAACTAAAGTCGGATTTTGCATTTGATTTTGAAAGTGTTGCTTGATAATGACATCCCATGCAACTTGAACTAACAACATTTGAAAAAGGGTGATAAGCTGTATCTTGAAAATATTGCCTACCATCACCGCCGGGGAACTTAAAACCAATGGAGGCAGGATGAGGACCTTGCAGGTAAGTTTCTTGAACAGTATTCGCAAGAAATTTGGGTGTCATATCAGCAAATAATAGCCATTGTGTACTTACTAATTTATAGTTTGCCCAAACCGATCCTTTTAAAAGAGATTGAAAATACAAGTTTAAGCTGTCGTTCGAATTTTCTATGGGGTTTACCCGTGTTACCTGTGTGGGTTTATGAATTGGGGAGCCATCGGCATTCAGTTCTTTAAAATTTTTTCCTTTTAAAGGCTGGTTAACCGGACAATTTTTGCAAGAAGAATCATAAAATGATTTTGTAAGATTATCTACCTGTTCAAACGTTGACCAAACCCAGTTCTTTTGATTAGCTGTTTTATGTGCAATGTGTAATCCAACAAGGCCGAGTGTTACAGGATTTGGCCCGGGACTTACCTGCAACGAGTCGTCATTAAAAACAATAGCTCTGATAGTATAGAACTTAGTAGAATCATCATTTTTCCCAAGCACTTTCCAAGCAGCCTTAAACTCCATAGCACCATTAGCTCCATAGGCTGTTTGCCCTGCCGGAAAAGCTATTGTTTGCCCGCTTTTGGTAAATGCTATTTGGCCTTGTGTATTCCATAAAGTATCTTTTATAATATAATTATATTCATCTTGATTCATGCGAACCTCATATCTCACAAAACGGCCGTTCTGATCTACCAAAGGCCCTCCTGATGCTTGATCTAGATTAGTAGGAGATTTTGAAGTGCTATGAATGAAGCGATAAACACCTGTTTTTTTAGCAAGCTCCTGAATATCTTTAGGGAGGCGGCTAAAGTACGTACCGATTTTATCTGCATTACATGGCCACTTGTCAGGGCTTGCAGGGGGTGCAACAAAAACTTGATCGCTGGAAAGATAAGTTTCCCAAACCACGGGGCCTTTTCCGGTAAGAATAGTAGTTCCATTAGTGGTATCAGGGCCACATTGATTATTATTGGCCGGCCAATTCATTGCGATAAAAGTTTTCCAAGAAAATGTATCGGCTACTGGCTGTGCATTTCCTATGATATCCGATGGCAGTATTGCGTCTTTATTGCTTATTCTTGCTTCAACCTTGTTTAATGAACACCCTTGCGTAATAAAGGCAACAGCAATGAATACAGCAATTACAATCATCCCTAGTGTTAAAAACTTTTTTCTCATATTGATAAATTTTCTTGCCTACTCTAGTTCCTCTTTTCGGCTACCGAGGTTAATATTTTTCAATTAATAAAAGGGTGTGGTTAAGTGGTTTTTCAATTAGTTGCCGTTTGCATCGGTGTTATTATTCTGGCTTTCAAACTTCATAAAGATGGCAGTCCAAATGTTCTCGGCTCTGTAATGAATGAATAAGGCCCCATCCTGATAAGTTCCATTGCTCTGGGTATGCGGAGGTTGGCTGCCTTGGTTCATGTGAATATCATGAATGCCGGTTGCTAAATGGTAAGAACTGAATCTTTCTCCGTCTGTAAACATTGAGCCAAACACATACATTTTAGCATCTGGGTGTCTTGAAGCATTAATGATTTCAGTGGTCAACATTTGTTCAATGTCTGAGGTTTCGGAATCTACCCCTTCTGTTACCAATTGAAAGCTATTCATATCAACTAAGTTCATTTTCTGATAATCTAATGCTAATCCATCCGGCTTTTTTTCTAAAGCAGTAAATCCATCGGGCAATTGAGCACTTGCTAATTTTTGTACAATAGGATTTTCGTAATTAGTATTTACATTAAATAAAACTTTATCGCTTTGGTTACCACTTCTTGAATTAATGGTCATCCAGAATCTTGTTCCGGATTCAATTTCTACTAATACCTGTAAATGGTCATGTTGGTTTTGCGGGCTGCTTTTGGTAATAACAGGTCGGCATCTTAATACATGGTAATTTATATCGTTACCTGCACGATTGGGTATAGGAAAATTTCCTCTGTTGGAATTGTTTTTATTTGTTCCAAATTTTCTTTTGTTTTGATGATGATTCGACATTTTTACTTATTTATTCCTAAAGAATTATTTACTTGATTTTTTAGCAGTTTTAGTTGCTGCTTTTTTTGCAATAGTTTTTTTAGATACAGAGTTCTTTACCTTAGTTTTTACAGGTGCCTCTGCCTCATGGTTATGTGTATTTGCTATTATTTGATGAGCTTGGGTTCTGGTATGTCCCGGAGGGGCAAGTAATAAACCGGATTTAGATAGCCCTTGCCATAAGTTTTTATTCTGAAAAGCTATGGTGCATCCACCTCTTTTACGTTGAGATATCATTCTATTAATATCTCCCACACATACCCAGGGATTATTAAGTGTAATACCCCATTTTGCATGGTCATGCGTTTCCGGCCATGCCCAATGTGTTCCCAGCGGGCCAAGATTAATGTATTTTATATCGAATGTTTTATGAATACCATCGCTATCAGCTATCGGTGCAATTGGGCCTCTAATCCATGTTTCAACATCCATATCATCTTTTAATGTAGGGCCAACTAAATCGTTCCAGAAATCTTTGTTCCATAGTTGGTTTTTTGCAATTACTTTAAAAGGCATGCCTCCAATTGTACTTAATTCTAAAACATCTGAATCGGCAGTAGCATTAAAGTCAATGGGTTGAGTTAGTTTAAACAAATCATCATCTTTTGTTAAGTCGGCAGTATTGGGAAAATAAACTTGTGGTTCTTGATGATTTACCATTTGATTGGCAATCTTTCTTGCTGTATCAATGTCTAAAGAAATACACATATAAGTTTGACCATATTTTGGTGTAGGGTCATGTTCTGCATTTGGTTCTGCAAACTTTGGCCAGGAATGTAGTAACCAGTAAGCTGTTTCGGTTTTTGTATCAAAAGCTATTACTCCTTTAGTGTGCCCTAAGTGTGCATTGTCTTTTAATTTGGTGCTTGCAGGCATCTCATCATTGTAGAGTATCCAGCCTGTAGTTTTAGAAGCAGGTTTTGCTTGTTTAAATACAGAATCTAATGTTAAGTTCAATGCACCTTCTCCTTTATCTATTACAAAGGGAGATTTTAGTTGTGTTTTTTTCTTGATATCGGTGCTTTTATCAATTTCAGAATCATAATAAATATACTCATAACCTGTAGCGTTATCTATTCCAACACCTCCACCGTTTAATTGTGGTACTTTATACATAAACCACCAGTCAACCGGTTTGCCTTGTTCATTTAAAGCGGATATTTTCATATTATTTCATTTTTGCCTACTCTATAATCCTCTTTTCGGCTACCGAGGTTGGGTAAATACATAGGTTTATCATTACGCTTTTTCAGGCGTTTAAAAGCTATACAATTAAAAACTCAGAAGTCTTACTGCACTAAATTTTCAGCAGGTATTGGGTATTTTACAGTACAATATAAGGTTAATAACAAAATATGTATAATTCTTAAAATTTGCAAGTATCTGTTATTATTTTTTTATTTTATTTTCAAAATACTTCAAACCAATACTTCTACTAATTTTATCGTCCGGAAATCATCACTTAAATTCTCGTCTAATAAATAATCGTAGGGCATGGTAAAATATCCTTTCTTTCCCCATGCTTCGCCCTAACTGTTTCTTATAATAAATCTTGTTGCCAACCCATTTTTGAAGTTTTACTGTGCAGTTGCATAGCAGTTATTTTCATGCGTAAACTTAACAGCATTATTTTCAAACTGCAACGGGAAAAACCCCTTTTCAGTACCGTATTTTCCCCTGCTTACAAATAATACTTTATAAAAAATAAAATATTAAAACAAACAACTCATTTGCAACATTTTATTAAGGTAAATAATTTAAATATTTCACCCTTTCGACAAAAACTTTGTTTTTTTTGAAAAAACCATAAATTCGCCAAGCAAAAACAATTGAGAAGGTTTAAAAAGCATTAATTTTTTATTTTTTAATATAAACCTGAGCAAAATGTCGTTAGTAAAATTAGAGTACATATGGTTGGATGGTTACAAACCAACGCAAAGCCTTAGAAGCAAAACCAAAATTGTAAAAGCAGATGAATTTGATGGCACATTAGCATCATTGCCCATGTGGTCTTTCGATGGTTCGTCTACAGAACAGGCACCCGGCGGTTCATCAGACTGTTTATTAAAGCCTGTTTTCTTTGTAAAAGATCCTCAAAGAAAAAATGCTTATTTAGTAATGACCGAAGTGTTAAGTGCAGATGGCACTCCACATCCATCAAACGGCCGTGCTACCATTGAAGATGATGATAATGATTTCTGGTTTGGCTTTGAGCAGGAATATTTCTTATGGAATCCTGCAACCAACAAACCACTTGGTTTCCCTGAAGGCGGTTACCCCGGCCCTCAAGGCCCTTATTATTGCTCAGTAGGTGCCAACAATGCATTCGGCAGAGAAATAGTTGAAGAACATTTAGATGCTATTATTGAAGCAGGCTTAAATGTAGAAGGTATTAACTCTGAAGTGGCTGCCGGCCAGTGGGAGTTTCAGATTTTTGCTAAAGGTGCCAAAGAAGCAGGAGATCAAATATGGGTTGCCCGTTATTTATTAGAAAGAATTGGTGAAAAATACGGTGTTGCAGTAAACTGGCATTGTAAACCATTGGGTGCATTAGATTGGAATGGTAGCGGTATGCATGCTAACTTCTCTAACTCATTGTTAAGAAATGCCGGAAGCAAAGAAATTTTTGATAAAGTTTGTGAAGCCTTCCGCCCTGTTGTTAAAGAACATATTGAAGTATATGGTGCCGATAATCATTTACGTTTAACAGGTAAACATGAAACAGCTTCTATTCATGATTTCTCTTATGGAGTATCTGACAGAGGTGCTTCTATCCGTATTCCTGTTATGGTTCCTGCTAAAGGCTGGAAAGGTTATTTAGAAGACCGTCGCCCTAATTCTGCTGCAGACCCATACAAAGTAGCTGCACGTATTATTAAAACAGTTAAATCTGTTCAAGCATAAGAGCAAGCAACCGAGAAAATACAACCAACCCCTCAATCAATGAGGGGTTTTTTATTGTTTATAATTTATTTTGAAAAGCATTTTTCTCTTTACTTTACACAAAATAATTCTATATGTCTCTCCGATTTACAGCCATAAAAGAAATAGCAGGCAACAGAAAAGAAGTAGCTGATGCATCTTCCATTAAAATATCATCCATATTCAGCGAAAATGTTTTTACACTAAATACTGCCAGAGAATATTTAAGTGATGAAGCTTTTAAAAGTTTACAGGCAAGTATTAAAGGTTCTAAAAAAATTGACAGAACAGTTGCCAACCAGATTGCCAATGGCATACGTGCATGGGCTGAATCAAAAAACGTAACACATTTTACGCATTGGTTTCAACCGTTAACCGGCACTACGGCAGAAAAACATGATAGTTTTTTTACCATTAAAAGTGATGGCACTGCCATTCAGGAGTTTGAGGGTGGTGCATTAATTCAGCAAGAGCCTGATGCTTCTTCATTTCCGAGCGGTGGTTTACGTGCTACTTTTGAAGCAAGAGGTTACACAGCATGGGACCCATCTTCACCCATATTTATTATGGAAATAGGTGAAGGAAAAACATTATGTATTCCTACCATATTTGTTTCTTATACCGGTGAAAGTTTGGATTATAAAGCACCTTTATTAAAAGCATTGGAAGCATTGAATAAAGCTGCGGTAGATGTATGTAATTACTTTGATAAAAATGTAACAAAAGTTACGGCTACTTTAGGTTGGGAACAGGAATATTTTGTTATTGATGAAGGCTTGGCAAACGCAAGACCAGACTTGGTTTTAGCAGGAAGAACAGTTTATGGTGCATCTCCCGCAAAAGGCCAGCAATTAGAAGATCATTACTTTGGCTCTATACCTGAGCGAGTGTATGCTTTTATGAGAGACTTAGAAACAGAATGTTATAAATTAGGCATTCCGCTTAAAACCCGTCATAATGAGGTAGCACCTTCTCAATTTGAGTTGGCTCCCATCTTTGAAGAAGTTAGTGTTGCCGTTGACCACAACTCTTTACTAATGGATATTATGGAAAGAGTTTCCCGTCGCCATAAACTTCGGGTATTGCTTCATGAAAAACCTTTTGCAGGCATTAATGGTAATGGCAAACATAATAACTGGAGCATGTCTACAGATACAGGTGTAAACCTGTTAAGTCCGGGTAAAACACCCAAAACCAATTTGATGTTCTTAACATTTTTTGTGAATACCATTAAAGCTGTTCATGATTATGCAGATTTATTAAGAGCATCCATTGCATCGGCAGGAAACGATTATCGCTTAGGTGCCAACGAAGCTCCGCCGGCCATTATTTCTGTATTTGTAGGGCAGTATTTATCTAATGTTTTAGAAGAAGTAGAAAGCCGTGTAAGTGCCAAATTTGATGAGCAGGATGAAGCCATTTTAAAATTAGATATTCATCGTTCTATCCCTGAATTATTATTAGATAATACAGACAGAAACAGAACTTCTCCTTTTGCATTCACAGGAAATAAATTTGAATTCAGAGCTGTTGGTTCTTCTGCTAACTGTGCAAGCCCTATGACTGTTTTAAATGTTATTATGGCTGAAACTTTAAAAACATTTAAAGCTGATGTAGATAAATTAATTGCCAAGGGTGAGAAGAAAGAAATTGCGATAATGCAAACCATTCAAAAGTATATTGTTGACAGTAAAGAAATTTTATTTGAAGGTGATGGCTATAGCGAAGGCTGGCATAAAGAAGCAGAAAAAAGAGGCTTACCTAATGTGCCAACAACACCTTTAGCTTTAGATGCAATGGTTAGTAAAAAAGCTAAGGCATTATTTGAAAGCAACGGTGTTTACAATCATGCGGAATTAGAGGCAAGGCACGAAATTGAATTAGAAAAATATATTAAAAAAGTACAGATTGAAGCAAGAATAATGTGTGACCTGGCTTTGAATCATATTATACCTTCTGCTGTAAAATATCAAAATGATTTATTGGCGAATATAAATGGCTTAAAAGCTGCAGGGCTTAAACCAAGTGCATACGCAAGCCAATTAGAAATTTTAACTAAGGTGAGTGAGCATTTACAGGAAGTATATACCAAATCTCATGCTTTGGTTGAAGCAAGAAAAATTGCCAACGCTATTGATAATACACGAACTAAAGCCATTGCATATTGCAGTCAGGTTAAAGAAGCTTTCTTTGATGACTTACGCTACCATGTAGATAAGTTAGAAGCTTTGATTGATGATGACCATTGGAGTTTACCTAAATACAGAGAAATGTTGTTTTTACGTTAAGGAGCTCTATTAAATTTTAAAGCCCTTTGCTATGGCAGAGGGCTTTTTATTTACTGCCGATTTTATGCTGCATCCACCGAAAAAGGTTTATAAACTTATTCAGAAAGACTACTTTCAAATTCAAACTAAAAAAATTTGTATGAAAAAGTTAATTGTATTATTAGTAGTAGCAACAGCTTGCTCATTTACTGCACTACATGCACAACCTCCGGGTGGCGGACAAAGAATGTCTCCTGAAGAAAGAATTGCTCTGTGGAAAGAAAGATTAAAACCATTAGGTTTAACTCAAGTACAAACAGATTCTGCTATTGCAATTTATAGTGAAAGACCTACTAATATGGGTAATTTCATGGAAATGAGTCAGGAAGAAAGACAGGCTGCGATGAAAGCTGTGGGTGAAGCAAGATTGAAAAGATTGGTTAAAGCAGGTATTCCTGAAGAAACTGCTAAAAAAGTAGCAGAGGCATTACAAATGCGTGGACCTGGTGGCGGTCAACGTCCTCAAGGCAATGGCAATAAAAAATAAAACTACCCAAAGCCCCCTTAATAAAAAACCCGAAACAATGTTTCGGGTTTTTTATTTATTCAATAATCAGAAATTACTGCATTTTAAAAGTTTCTAAAAACTTAGTAGTAAAGTTTCCGCTTCTAAAATCTTCATTCTTCATTAACTGTAAATGAAAAGGAATAGTTGTTTTTACACCTTCAATCACATATTCACTTAATGCTCTGTACATCGTATCAATTGCTTCTTCACGTGTTTGGGCAACAGTAATTAACTTACCAATCATACTATCATAATAAGGCGGAATTACATAACCGGTATATACATGGCTATCAACCCTTACACCGTGACCACCCGGCGTATGTAAGGTGGTAATTTTTCCGGGAGAAGGGCGAAAATCGTTATAAGGATCTTCTGCATTAATACGGCATTCAATAGCATGCATTTGAGGGAAATAATTCTTACCTGAAATTTTTTCTCCCAATGCTATTTTTATCTGCTCTTTGATTAAATCAAAATTTACTACTTCTTCAGTAACACAATGTTCAACCTGAATACGGGTATTCATTTCCATGAAGTAAAAATTACGATGCTTATCAACCAGAAACTCAATGGTACCAACACTTTCGTAGTTAATAGCACTGGCAGCTTTAATGGCAGCCGCACCCATTTTTTCACGCAACTCATCTGTCATAAACGGAGAGGGAGATTCTTCCACCAATTTTTGGTGACGGCGTTGGATAGAGCAATCTCTTTCACTTAAATGGCAAACATTACCATACTGATCACCTGCAACCTGTATTTCTATATGACGTGGCTCTTCCACAAATTTTTCCATATAAATACCATCATTCTTAAACGATGCAGCTGCTTCTGCTTTAGCTGTATTGTAGGCTCTTTCTAATTCGCTTTCTTCCCAAACAACTCTCATTCCCTTTCCACCACCACCGGCAGTTGCTTTTAATATTACAGGATAACCAACATGATTTTTTGCCAAATCTTTTGCTTGTTCTAAACTTTCTAATAAACCGCCGCTACCTGGTACAACCGGAACCCCTGCTTTAATCATTGTTTCTTTTGCAGTAATCTTATCGCCCATATTATTAATCATATCAGGCGTAGGGCCGATAAATTTAATACCATGGTCGGCACAGATTTGAGAAAACTTTGCATTTTCTGCCAAAAAACCATAACCAGGGTGCACAGCATCAGCATTGGTAATTTCTGCTGCTGCCATAATATGCGGGATATTTAAATATGAATCTACACCGGCAGGTTTGCCAATACAAACTGCTTCATCTGCAAAGCGAACATGTAAAGAATCTTTATCTGCAGTAGAATAAACTGCCACTGTTTTTATTCCCATTTCTCTGCATGTGCGAATAACACGCAAGGCAATTTCGCCACGATTAGCTATTAATACTTTTTTAAACACTGAATAAAATTTGACGATTAAACAATATGGCAATTCGACAATTATATCTCTATAATTGGTTAATTATAAAAATTGTCAAATTGTCGAATTAATTAGGCTGTACCAAAAATAAAGGTTGATCGTATTCTACCGGGCTTGCATCTTCAACCAAAATTTTTACTACTTTTCCTGATACCTCGCTTTCAATTTCATTGAACAACTTCATAGCTTCAATAATGCAAACAACTTTACCCGGAGATACTTCGGTACCTATTTCTACAAATGATGGTTTATCGGGAGATGATTTACGGTAAAAGGTACCAATCATCGGGCTTTTAATAGTTATGAAATTATCTGCTTTTGGTGCTGAAGCTGCTTCGGTTTGTTGAGGGGCTGCCTGCGGTGCAGGTGCAGCAGGAGCCTGAGGGGCTACATTATATACTTGAGGGGCTGCTACCGGCTGCGTAACTGTAACTACCGGTGCTTCTTTTTGTTTAATGGTAACTTTACCATCTTTGTCTTCAATACTAATTTCTCCGATATTACTTTTATTTACAATCTTAATTAACTCGTGAATTTGTTTTAAATCCATAATGCGTTTTTTAAATGATGGCAATTTGTTTAAAAATCAAAGAAGTTACTTTTTGTAAAAGTGAGGCAAAATAGGCGAAAAAAGGTTGATTCTGCAAGTTTTTCGGGCAAAATATCCTGAAAATTGAAGGATTTTTAAAAATCATGACTTTGTCCCGAGCATCTTTTTTTTACTAATACCCTTACTGCGTAACGGTTTACTAAAAAAAGAATACCCTACCATTTTGGCAGGGTATAATATTATTTATTCAGCATTATTCTTTCACTCTTTCTACGTATTCGCCTGTTTTAGTATTAATGCGAATTGTTTCGCCTTCATTTACAAACAAAGGAACTTGTACAATTGCACCTGTTTCTATAGTCGCATTTTTTAAAGCACGTGTAGCAGTATCGCCTTTAACACCCGGTTCGCAATAAGTAATAGTTACAATAATTTTCTCAGGAAGTTCTGCACCAATCGGCTGCTCTGTTTCTGTATTAATGTAAACAAATACTTCGCTTCCATCTTTTAAAAATTGCGGTGCATCAATCATTTGTTCACCCAAAGCAATTTGCTCAAATGTTTCATTATTCATCAAATTATAACCGCTATCATCTTTATATAAATACTGAAAAGCTTTTTTTTCAACTCTAACAGGAAAAATGGTTTCACCACTATTCCATGTTTTTTCAATGGTACGGTTATTATCTACACCTTTTAATTTAGCCCAAACTTTAGCTGCGGCTCTGGCAGTTTTGTTTTCACCAAATTCAACCACACTATAAAGGCTTCCGTCCAATTTTAAAATCATTCCACGGCTAATGTCTGATGTTGTTGCCATAAATTTTGTTTAAGGCGGCAAAAGTAGGGAAGCAGTTTGAAATTTCTTTATTCATTTTCAGCATTCTGATTTTTTAGAAAGAAGCAACATTTTTTTAAAAGCCTGTATCTTCCATTTCAAACCCGCCATCATGAGAAAAATTTTTACTTTTTTTCTTTTTGTTCTACTCAGCATAGCATCTTTAGCCAATACAGTTATCATTAAAGGCTTTGTGAAAAACACAGCCGGTGTGGGCATTTTTAAAAAGGCAGTAAAAATTTCAACAGATTCTGTGGGTAATGCAGCCACCTGCTCGGTAACACATATAAAATATACAGATAGTACCGGACGCTATATTGATACCATTACCTGTAATGGTGATATTAAAAAATTAAGGATTATTGTTGAAAATTGCGACGGCAGTAAATTGATTAACACACCTGATTTTACTACAACAATTGCCGAAAGTAATTTTACTGTTTGTATTCCTGTTGTTACACCTCCGCCGCCTGCCAAGTGTTCAGCAATATTTTCATTTGAAAAAATAAGTTCTAAACAAATAAGATTTAACAGCAGTAAATCTGTTACTTCAGGAGATAGTATTGTATCAAGATTCTGGCGTTTTGGTGATAGTACAACTTTATCAGGCAATGAAATATCTCCGCTTAAAACATATGCTTCAAAAGGTAATTACAATGTTTGTTTAACTATTCAATCAAAGTCAGGATGTACTAATACTTATTGTAGTTCTGTTATAATTACTGACAGTATTCCTTCACCACCTCCGCCGCCTGCCAAGTGTTCAGCAATGTTTTCATTTGAAAAGATAAGTTCTAAGCAAATAAGATTTAACAGCAGTAAATCTGTTACTTCAGGAGATAGTATTGTATCAAGGTTCTGGCGTTTTGGTGATAGTGCAACTTTAACCAGCAATGAAATATCTCCACTTAAAACATATGCTTCTAAAGGTAATTACAATGTTTGTTTAACTATTCAATCAAAATCAGGATGTACCAATACTTATTGTAGTTCTGTTGAAATTACTGACAGTATTCCTCCGCCACCTCCTCCGGTTACTTGTACTGCTAATTTCTCAATCGAAAAACTTGGCCCTAAAAAATTAAGATTCAACAGCAGTAAATCTATTGTTGCAGCAGGAGATAGTATTGTATCAAGATTCTGGCGTTTTGGTGATAGTACTACTTTAACAGGTAATGAAATTTCACCTGCAAAGGAATATACAACTAACGGTGTTTATACAGTTTTTTTAAATACTGTTTCTGCCAAAGGTTGCAAGAGTGAATTTTGTGAAAAGTTTACTTTAGTTGATAGTGCTGCAGGAACTACACCTGTTAATAATGCCGCTATAAAAATTATCAGCATTAACCCAAATCCTGTAACTACCAGAATGCTGCTGACAATTTGGTGTGCTAACAATAATACTGATGTTGAATTGGGAATTACGGATATTTACGGTTTTAAAAGATGGAGTATGAAAAAAACACTGACACAAGGAAACAATACCATTGAAATAGCTGTTAGCTTTTTAACCGGCGGAGCTTACTTTTTGAAAGTAGGTTCTAAATATGGCTCATTAAGTCGCGGTTTTTATAAGCTTTAAATTTGGTTGAGGGTAGTTTTAGTTTTACACCTGTTGTTTCGTACAGCAGGTGTTTCTTTTTAAAAAGGCTGATAATTATTTTGGCTGAAAGATATTAGCCCCCTATTTTTGCAGCCCGATAAACAAACGGCCGGTTCGTCTATCGGCTAGGACAGCCCCCTTTCACGGGGCAAAGACGGGTTCGATTCCCGTACCGGCTACGAAAGAGGAATTTTCATGTATAATGAATTTTCCTCTTTTTCATTTTTATCAAGATTCACCGACATGCAAATACTTAGAGGAGCGAAAGAGTTTATTTCAGGTGTTAAATAGTCATGTTATTATGATTACAATCAAGTAGAGTAATAAGATTATAAAGTAATCAGATTGATGTTATTATGCTAAATGATTGTGATAAGTTTTTAATAGTTCTATTTTCAAAATATTACTCCCATCAATGTGTATTTGAAAAAGTAAGACTATTGTTAATACTGTAAAAAGACAATTAACTAACACCCGAACTAAGACAGGATTGAATAATGAAGTAAGAAAGGTAAGTTTTGTTGATACTAAAACAGAAGTTAAATATCCCACCAAAGAAATAAGAAATATCGCAATAACAAATTCAACTTTATTCAAAACCATTCCATTACTACCGGAAATCTTTGTGTTTGGAAAAGGTATAAGATTATTTAAATGAATGGTAATACAATTATTGGTAATAAATAAATGACGACAAAAAGTAGATTAGGTTTTATACTCTGTTTCATAATTATGAATTATACAATTTTTTGAAATCTTTTTAATCGAAAATAAGATGTCAAAAAACCCCATAAAGGACAAACAATAGAAAGTAAAATCAGACTGTTTTTTGAAGATTTATCAATTTTCAGATGTTTGTAAAGAAGTTTCACCTGATTTATAGATAATAGCATAAAAACTAAATTCCATAAAATTATTGAAATTAAATAGAAAGACATCATTGAATTATTATTATAAAATCAAATATAACCATCAAAACCAATTTTCCAAAGTTTTAATTAAATACTAAAACGAGGTAAAATCCTTAATATATTGATTAGATAACTGTAACTGACAGTCTACAAACGAAAATTAAGGTCACTTTTTCAAAGTGGCCTTTTCTATTTTCCTTTAAAAACCTTGCTTGAAGCATCTGCAATTAAAGAAAATATACTATTAATTTCAGGCGTTTAAAACTCGCTTATTTTCTTTATCAAATTAATTAAGATAAGGTTATTACTAATTCAAATTACTTTTGCGTTTCTTCCAACAACTCTTTTAAATAGTTACCCCATATTTTAGGTAATGAATGTGTTCCATGTCCCCGGGTTTCTGAAGTGATGGGTAATAAAATATATTTACCATGCTGCACTTTTACTATTGCCGTATCTAATATTTTTAATTCGGGTGGATTGATTTGGTCATCAGCCGAATTGATTGCTAACAAGGGTGCTTTTATTTTTGAAAGATAGGGTGCAGGGTTGTATTCACGGGATGCATCAAATTGATAAATCATATCATTTGCATCTTTTCCTTTTACCGCATTGGTTAAGTACCTGTTTAAATAGTCTTCTGCAGATTTTTTTGTTGGAGCTTCTTTCTGCCATTGCAATGGTGCACTGGACATAATCATTAAAATATCTAATGCATGCTTTAACCCTAATGCAGGCTGCTGAACATAATTGCCATTGTTCCAGGCAGGATCATCTTTTATAGCATCGATAATCATTTTACGCAGTATTCTGTTTCTACCGGCTATTTCAACGGGTAAACTTGCCAAAGGCATTAAGGCATTCATAAAATCCGGGTAGCGATAACCGAAAACCCAGGTATGCATGGCTCCCATGGATGTTCCCATAATTAGCCTTGCATGCTGTACATTCAGTTTTTTGGTTAACAACAAATAATCAGCATCTACCATATCATCATATGTGTAAGCAGGAAAACGCATCCGCAAGCCATCACTTGGTTTGCTGGATTTACCATGCCCTATGGCATCAGGCAAAATGATGAAATATTTATTCGCATCTAATAGTTGCCCTGCTTTAAATAAATATCCGGCAAAATTTTCTGTTAATAAGCTCTCACCGCTTCCACCGGTTCCATGCATAATTAAAACAGCATTATCAATATTCCCGTCTTTATTCAAATGCGGTGTACCCACATAATAATAGTGTAATTTCAGAGAGTCTAAGACTGAACCATCTGAGAACTTAAAATTTCGAATCACATAATAATCATCCTGATAAGGAACAACTTTTTGTGCTTTAGCAAAATTAATCAGCAAAGAAAATAATATGAAACATGAGATTCTTTGATAAGGCTTATTGTGTTTCAATTTCATTGTATGCAGTTTGAATGATTTTTTTACTTTTTAAAAATACAAGTTGTTTAATAAGAAAGAAACTATTATTCCCTTTTCAACTTTCAGGTTTATAGTTATTAAACAATAGTCGTGAAATTATTAACGTGTAGTATTAAAACAGTCGAACACATGTCTATTACGGCTATAAGCAAGAATAAAGAAGGTCATTTAATGAAATGACCTTTTTTGCTTCAGTAATTCGGCTGTAACTATTATTAACGGGACGATGGAATTCATTTGCTGAAAACAGATTTTATCGTTTCTGCAACAGAATTATTTGTTGAACTCTTTTTTAATATCGTCCACCTTATCCATTGCAGGCCCTTGCATTATTTTACGCCAGTCTATCGGCTGATGGTATTTTTTCATAGCCTGATCCACATCAAAAATTCTTGGGTCGTGTTGTTCTAATGTATAAGGTGTAAAATCCGGCTTATTGGTAAAAAAGTCCTGTAATAATGATGCTGTTACATCGTATTGGTTCACATAAGGTACACCCAAAATATTGTAAATGGTTTTAAGTATAGAACCAAAGTTAGCATGTGTGTGGCTTACATATCCCCGCTTTACATAAGGCCCAGCCATCATTAAAATACTGCGGTGTGCATCTATATGGTCTACCCCACCCTGCGGATCATCTTCAGTAATAATTACCAGCATATTCTTCCAGTATTTGGTACGTGAGAGGAAATGTAAAATTCTGCCTACTGCTAAATCGTTATCTGCCATAAACGATGAACGATAAGGGTAACCATCTTGCGGTCTTATACCCGCACCATGATCGTTGGGTACTTGCATGGTAATTAATGATGGCATTAGTTGCTTACCGGTTAACCATTTTTTGGTAAACTCTTCCTCAAATTGTTTCATTCTAAACTGGTCAGGAATATTTGTATTAAAACCAGCATAGTTATGGCTGGTACGTGTAAACAATGCTTTCTGCATAGGTACCATAACACCATGTGCTGCACCTGTTGCAGTATCCATCCATGCTTCACGTACATGAGCGGTTTCGTTGGCTTCGCCAAAATTGTAGAAGTTAATATGCTTTCTTTCTAAAGCCTCCCAAAGACCACCTTTTTCTGCATAATCTTCAGGGTCCATACTACCGGTAGAACCGGGAAAACGACGGCCGGGTGCATTTGAAAAAAGCTTTGTGGTTTTACTTACATCTGAATTAGCTTCCACCCATTCGTTTGGTACCACTCCCATCATCCAATGGTGACCATGAATGGAGGCATCGCTATCACAATAAAAATTATCACTGAAAGAAAATGTTTTCGCCAGTTTATGATGATTGGGCGATACCCGTAAATTTTTGAATTTGGTTCTTACAGAATCTGCTAAAGTATATTCACAATTAACGCCTAATTTGGCTAAGGTACTATCCCCATTAGCATTTGGTAACTGACCAAACACTTCATCATAAGTTCTGTTTTCTTTGGTAATATAAACAATGTATTTAATAGGGCTTTTGCTGGAACCGGGCAATAACGGTAAAGGATTAGTACCATCATCTACCATAGTGGTTGCTTCAAAAGTGTTGCGTAAAACCTGTTCGGTGTATTTAGCCAATACTTCATTCGTTGGATTTGCTATTTTTTGAAAGCTGCCCAACTGTATGTCGCCAATATAAGTACCTTGTATCGGTGCTTTAAAACCTGCACCGCCATTAGGTCCTGCACCTAAACCTCTACAGGTAATTACGTATAATTCTTTTTCATCTTTACTCAATTGTACCCTTGTTGGCCCCCAACCTGTTGGAATTAAACCCTTGGTGGTTTTAGTAGGTACATCAATTACTGCTACTGCATTAAAACCTAATAATGCCACATATAAGGTTTTTTCGTCTTTACTCAACGTAATGCCAAATGGCAATAAACCTCTGTGCTTATCTATTCTTGCATCTGCTTTAATATTAATATGCCCTAATAATTTGTGTTGTTTATAGTCTATGACAGAAATATTATCATTGGTGGCATTGGTTACATATGCATAACGCTTGCCCACTGCAATAGAGTTAGGGCTTGCACCGCCAACTACTTCTGCTTCTTCAATCATTTCACCTACTTGATAGCCTGTTTTAAACTTGTCAACTACTTTGTTGGTATTTAAGTTAATAGCAAAAACGCTCATGGCTTCGGGTGCATTAGGGCTACCAACGCCGGGTATTTCTCTTCCTTCTATTTCTGTACCTTCTCTTGATTCTTTGGTATTATCACCATAAGGTTGGTAGGGAATCATTAAAGAATCATAATTTTTTTTAGTAGCTCCTTTAATTAAAGGATAAGCATAAGTACCTACATTGGCAACAAAAGCCATTGTTTTATCTGCACTGATGGCCAAGCCAAAAGGCTGGCGGCCGGCAGGTATAGAGGCGGTTATTTTCTTTTGGGTGAGGTTATAACGAACCAGACGGAAATTGCCCCGATCTAAAATCAATAATTCATTATTGTTCAATAATAAATCTGAAGTAAAGCTGTCATCAAAATCTATTTTACCTACTTTACCATTAAGACTGATGGAATCGATACGTTTAAATTGTTCAATATCATATACAATTACAGCACCGTTATCTCCCCCGCTTAAGTAAACTGTTTTAGAATCCGGTGCGAAAGCTACCCCTAAAAATGAACCCTCCGGAAGAGGAGAAGGAATTATTTTTTGACTGATGGAATCGTTAGTAAAAGAGCTTCCTGCCAGCGGTTCATGAGCCAGTTGAGAACTGAGTTGCTTATTATAGCTCGGCACACGAGTATGTTGCATGGTGGTAATATCAATAATAGTAAATACACCATTATGCAGTGTTACTGCTTTTTTACCATCGGGTGAAATAGCCATACCAAACGGGTCGTGAGAAATGCGTATCATTTCTCCGGCAGGTGTAACAAATCTGCCACTTGGTAAAACCGATATACCGTTTTCATCTATTTTACAAAATTGTTGTTTACCGGGTACCTGTAAAACCTTTACTGCTTTTGGTTGTGCCATAGCAGTGAGGCTGTACCATAAAAAAGTTATCGTTAGAAAAAAATATTTTGCCATAAACTGTATTGTAAAAAGTGAAATAAGGCGAAATACAGATATTTCGCCTTATTGGAATATTATTAAAGTATTACCTATTTTATTTCAGTAACCACATCACACCATTAATATCATCTACTCCTGCATATTGACTTGATAATGCTGCATTATAATTAGTTGTATTGGCAGAAGCTTCAGAGCTTGGATATTTAAAACGTTTAGCAATACGACCGCTATTACCGGTACCGGAACCTGTTGTGAAATTGGGTACACCGGTTCTTCTGAATTGATAGTATGATTCTAAACCTGATTGACGGAATAAGGCTAAATATTTTTGTTGCAATATTTGTGTAAGTGCAGTTGCCGGATCTGATGAATATTTTACACTTGTTTGAGCATAATAGGTATTGTAATCAAATGCAATAGTTCTTGCATCGTAATTACCACCGTTAGTAACATCTGTAGAACCCGGGCGATAGAAATAAGCAGTAAAATTTCCTGATAATGGAATATTATAAAATGTTAATGAAGCTTTAATACCATTTTGATACCATGTTTCTGCATTACCTGCAACCCAACCTCTGTTAATGCCTTCAGCTATATTAAAACACATTTCAACATAACCTAATTGTGTAGCGGGTTCTGCTGTATAGGTAGAATAATATCTTTTTCTGTTTATGAAAGAATATTTACCGGCTGTTGCATCTGCATACATTACACCTAAATCTAATCCGGGGTCTGCTCCGTAGAAAGAAGCAAATGAAGTATCTTTTTGTCCCAAATTATCTACATAATAACGGGCAGGTTCTGCAGTTACAAACAAGCGTGGGTCATTAAAAGATTTTAATAAACCGATATGTGTTAACGACATATTTTTTCTACCTCCATTAAAACCGTAATTAGCAGGATTATCAGGATAATAATTAGTAGGTATTACAAATGTGTATTGCAAATCATCTGAAGCACTTGTGAAAATTGGATATTGTGTTGGATTATTAACAATAGCTGCAAATTGTTGTGCAATATTTAAATCTGCATCTGTTGTTACTTTCTTACTTAAATGAATTAATAATCTTAGTTTAAAAGCATTAATTGCTTTTTGCCATTTTCTTAAATCATTATTATAAAATATATCACCGGATAAAGTATTATCGCCTTTAATGATTAAGCTGGCAATATTTGTATTCGCAGTGTCTAACAATGCTAAACAGTTTTTAAATACTGTTTTTTGAGCATCATAGGCAGGTGTAAGATTAGCAGCTCCTTGTAAAGCTTGGGTCATTGGAATATCACCCATTTGCAAACTCATTTGGCTAAATAAATACGCTCTTACAAATTTGCCGATAGAATTATACGGATTAACAGTTGCACCGCCTGCCTGTGTAGCAGCAGCTTCCATTTTAATTACATTTTCTAATGTACTGAAATAGTTACTGCCGCTTCCGAAATTATATTGGTTATTTCCGTAATAATCATAATTATAAATATAGTACTGACCATAAATTTCGGCACTGCCGCCCGGCTCTGTATGTAAATCAACCAATACACCATTGAATAAAAGAGATGGAGGAACTGCTGTAGGTTTATTATTATTTTGATTTAAATCTGCAAAAGTTTTTTTGCAACCTGTTGTTGTGATTGCGACTGCAATAACAATCAACAATATGTTTATTATCTTTTTCATAATTGTTTTATTCTGCAATTAAAAAGTAAAGTTTAGGTTAAAGCCAAAGCGGCGGGTAGTTGGAGATTGTAAACCTGTTTGAGAAATACCTTGCGGGTATTGATCTAAGTCTACATCTTTAAAGCGACTGTCTTTATAGAAATAAAATAAATTACGGGCTACTAATGAAACAGAAGCTTTACTTATAAATGATTTGCCTAAGTACTTTTTAGGAATATCATAACCAATAGTTACTTCTCTCAATTTAGAAAAAGTTTTACTCATTAAGTTAGCTTCATTCGTACCGTAATATTTACTTACATAATCCTGTACTAAAGCAACCTGAGTATTGGGTTTGAATTGAAGAGAACTGTAATTAGTTATGTTTCCGAAATTGTCGAAATTAATAGCAGCACCATTTGAAATTTGAACGCCCTCGCCAACATAACTTCCTTTATAGGTAGGATCAGGATTAATACCATTTGCAGGAAAAGCTTGCCAATCTTTGTAACGGGCAGCACCCAAAGCACCTTCAGCAGTTTCAATATTTCTTCCGCCCTGCATGGTTTTTATATGCATATAGTCAATAGTATATCCGCCAACACTGCCATCAAATTGAAACCCTAAAGTAAAGCCCTTATAATTAAACTTATTATAAACACTCCATGAATAATCAGCAGTTAAATTACCTAAGTATCTTGAAACGTTTGTTCTGATTGGCTTACCACTTGCATCATTAATAATTTGTCCGTCTTGTGTTCTTGCAAATGCAGATGCATATAATTTATCTGTTCTGTCACCTACACTAAAGAATGTTCTGTATACTGTTTGTCCCGGAGGCAATTCTTTGTACACTTCTTTATAAGTACTCCAGTTTACCAATACATCCCATGTTAATCCGTTTGTAAATTTTATTGGTGTACCGCTTAATGTAAACTCATAACCGGTTCTCTTTGTTTTTAAAGCATTTAAATAGTAAGTATTAAAACCAGTAGAAGTTGAAATAGAATTGGCTAAAATAGATGGGCCATCAATGTATTGGAAAGCTGTAGCACTAAAGCCTAACCTGTTTTTTAAGAATTTAATATCAAAACCTTCTTCATAGTTTACACGAAGTGAAGTTTTAATGGTCGGATCATATAAAGAAGTAGTATTATATGCTGCCGGCTGACTGTTGTAAGGTTTAGAAGTAGAGAAAAAAGGCAACAAAGAATAATCCGGTCCACCATAAGGAGAAGCATAAGTATTACCATAGCCTAACGGATTATCAAATAAAGATTTACCGGAAGGGCCACCGTTAAGAGCAGTAATAGTATTAAAAGGTGCAGGTCCTATAGTTGATGAAGTAGCATCAGCACGAACAGTTGCATAGGTACCACGAACTTTTAAGAAAGAAATTGCTTCAGGTAGTTTTACATAATCTGAAATAACAGATGCAACAGATACACTTGGATAGAAGAAAGTATTGTTATCTACCGGCAATGCAGAGCTTTTATCTACTCGTCCTGTGGTTGAAATGGTAGCCCATTTGCCAATAGTTGCATCTACTGAATAATAAGCACTCAACACCCTCATATCAGCAACAAAGCTTGAAGATTGTACTGCATTCTTTGAATTAGAAAAACTATACACGTTAGGCACGTTTAAATAATCAGTACTCGTCCAATTACTGTTGTAGTTAAAGCTTCTAACATTACCACCTACTAAGCCTGATAAATTCACTAATTTTTTTACAGTGTAATTAAGATTCAATTGCAATTCTGTATTGTTCTCAAACATATCACGTCTGTCTTCTCTGTAATCGCCTTGGTTACCTTCACGACCGTAAGGATGGGCTGAGAAAGGCATTTTTTCAGAACGTAATAAATTATATGTTGTTATTTGTGTACGGAAAGTGGCGTTCAAATGATTATCAATTTTATAGTTGGTAGAAACGTAACCGTAGATATCATTTTTGTAATGACCTCTTAACCATTCGTACACCTGAAAATAAGGGTTATGATAACGTTGATATTCTGCAAAAATTGATTGAACACCTACTTTACCGGGTTGCCAATAATTTTTCATATCATCAATATTCCAATCGGCACCCGTCCACACAGCAACATTATAAATTAAACTGTTCGGGCCATAATCAACATCAGGAAAATTAGGTGTGTATTGACGATTGAAATTTAAATTGGCTTCTAACTTTAAACGTGTACTTGGATTGAAAGAACCATACATATTAAAGTTAGTAATATTTAAATAGTTATTAGGGATATAACTTTTTTGGTAAGAGTGCGATAAAGAAAAACGTAAAGCATAGTTATCGCCTACTGCATTTAATGCCAAATTATTAGTGGTTTGAAAGCCTGTTTGTAAAAAGCGTTTTAAATTATCTTTTCCTCTTGCAACCCAGGGAGTTCCCTTTCTTACACCGGTTACAGGATCAACCGGACTATCATACTGAGGAATTAACTGGCCGTTAAAATAAGGACCCCAAACATCGTAATCGCCATCAACACCTCCCGGTGCTCCGCCTTTACCATCAACAAATTGATAATATGTATTTTCCCCTGCTCCATAAGAATCTTGTGTTCTCGGAAAAGCTAAAAACCCTTTATCAAATACATTACTTGAATTAAATTCTATGGTAAATCCTTTCTTTTTACCACCTTTTTTTGTGGTAATTAAAATAGCACCATTCTGTGCACGGCTACCATATAAAGCAGCGGCACTCGGCCCTTTTAAAATGGTATATGTATCAATATCATCTGGGCTTAAATTCCATGTATCAGAACTGATAGGAATACCATCCACTACATACAATGTTATTTCTGTGCCACGTAATAAAACCAATGGTTTTCTTAATAGTTCAGCATTAGGTCCAACAGATAAACCTGCCACTTTTCCTGTTAATCCTGTAAAAGGATTGGCATCTCTTGCTTTGGTTAAATCTTCGCCTTTTACTTCTTGCGTAGCATATCCAATACGCTTTGTTTCTTTTTTAATACCCAACGCAGTTACTACTACATCGTTTAATTGTTGCGTAGCAGCAGTAAGTTGCACAGTTAAAAAATTGTTATCGGTAACCTTTACTTCTACTGCATCGTAACCCAAAGTAGTAATTACCAAAACAGCACCTTTATCAGCATTAATACTAAATGTACCATCTGCTTTTGTAAGTGTTTTTTTGGAAGAATTTTTAACGGATACCAAAACACCCTCAACACCTTTTTGTAAAGATGTATCTAATACTTTTCCTGTAACCAATACAGATTGTGCAGTTGCACAGAGGTGAAAAAAAAGTATCGCCGATAAAGCGATACCTGCTTTAAAACAGTTGCGTAGCAAGTTGCTCATAATAGTTTGTGTTTAGAACACAAACATCAATTAGGTATATTATTGATTTATTTGCAAAGCATTAACAAAATGTAATACAATCTTTAACAAATTATTTTTCTGAAAAAAAAGCGAACAATTTTTCAATTATACTTTTTTAATAATTTGAAATAATAAATTTTTAACGAATACAGGTCTTCTTTAAAAAATTTATTAAAGCTTGCGGATGATCGGTTTGTAAACCTTCTATACCCGATTTCACTGCTTTTTCCCAGTTACTTTCTGTATCTGCATTCTGTATGTCGGCCCAAACAGGAACAGTTCTTTTTTTAGTAGCCATTATCATTTCTGTATTATAGCTATTAAAATTGCCGTCTAACACTTCAACGGGATGATTATCCAAAAAATTAAACAGTCCTTCTTTTGTTATTAAATTATTTGGTAAGCTTACCATTAAAGGAATTTGCGGGGCAACTGCTCTCCAATCTGCGTACTGTTTTGGTGTATTAATATATATAACCACATGATGTTCCATTCCTGCATTCATGATTGCTGCATAAACAGCCGATACAGATGCTTCTTTAAAATCTACATAAATATTTATTTTGCCTTTACACAATTGCAGCACTTCACTAAAAGTAGGAATGGTATGTAAACCCCATTCGGGGTGAAGTGTATCCCTTACTTTTATCCGTCGCAATGAGTCCAATAAAAAATTACGAACATTACCTTCAGTGCCTGTCATTCTTGTAATAGAAGCATCATGCATTATTACCAAAGCACTATCCTTTGTAGTTCTTACATCTACCTCAACATAATCTGCTTCTGCCTTAATAGCTTCCTGATAAGCTGATAAAGTATTTTCCGGTGCTGCTACATGATTGCCTCTGTGAGCAACAACAATGAACCTGTGATTACTGATTGGTAAGTTATTTTGAGCAACACAACATAAACAGGGATAACAAAACAATAATAATAAAAAGTAACGCATACATTTTTTTATGAAATAAATACATCGATATGAACTGATAGTTAACATTTCAAAATCAGTCTTTTCTACAATATCAACTGTTAATTTTAATCAAACATTTGTTATGAAGTTTAGTACTGTTATTATTGCTTTGCTTTTTTCTACAACTGCTTTTTGCCAGAAAGTGGTTTTTATTATAGCTGATGGTATTCCGGCCGATGTTTTAGAAAATACCAACACACCCAATATTCAAAAAATAATAAAAGCAGGTACTTATACAAGAGCTCATGTGGGTGGCGATAAAGGCATGTACAATCAAACACCTACCATATCTGCAGTTGGTTATAATAGTTTATTAACCGGCACCTGGGTTAATAAACACAATGTTTGGGGCAACGATATTAAAGCCCCCAATTACCATTACCCTACAATTTTTAAACTATTCAAAGAACAATATCCCGCAAAAAAAATTGCTGTATTCAGCAGTTGGTTAGATAACCGTACCAAATTAGTTGGCGATGGTTTAGAACAAACCAATGCTTTGAAAGTAGACATACATGCAGACGGATTTGAATCAGATACTATTCGATTTCCACACGATAAACAAGGCAATTATATGCATTTGATTGATGAACAGGTTACAGCAGCGGCAGCAAAAAGTATTCAAACAGAGGCCCCTGATTTATCCTGGATTTATTTAGAATATACAGATGATATGGGCCACAAATTTGGCGATAGCCCTGAGTTTACAAAAGCCATTGAATTTTTGGATAAACAAATCGGCAGCATTTACGAAGCCATTGAATACCGACAAAAAAAGTTCAGCGAAAAATGGTTGATAGTTATTACCACCGACCATGGAAGAGATGAAAAAACAGGTCGTAACCATGGCGGACAAACTTTCAGACAACGTTCTACATGGATAGTTACCAATACCAAACTAAATGATTATACAAAATATAATTACCCTGCTATTGTAGATATTATGCCTACAATTGCAAGTTTTTTACGTGTACAACTGAAAGATAGTATAGCTAAAGAAATAGATGGTATTGCTTTAATACAACCTATTTCTGTTGCACAACCCGAAGTAAATATTTTTCAGAATAAATTAGATGTCAGCTGGCAATGTATTGATACTTCAGGCACTGCAACTATCTGGTTAAGCACTACTAATAACTTTGCAACAGGCGGAAAAGATGACTATCACTTATTAAAAAAAGTTCCGGTATCTCAAAAACATGCTACAATAGATATCAGCCAATACCCATCAGACTTTTATAAAATTGCTATTGAAGGAAAATACAATACGGTTAATAAATGGTTTATCAATAAATAGTATAAGACTGTATTGATTATTTTATTTGAACCTCTTTATTCAAGTGATACAATAATTACTTATCCTGTAATTGTAAATTCATGTAATGGTTATCAGAGTTGAAAAATTTTATCCATCAATAACCACTTCTCTCCGGGTTTTGCAGAAGGCAATGCCTGCTGGTATTTCCACATCAACTGCTCCCATTCCTGCACTTTAGCATTGGCTGCATCTGCTTTTCCTTTTGCTTCAAATGAAAATTCATCTGTTGCATCAATAATCATAAACAACCTATTTTCAATCCTGTAAATCTCCATGTTTGTAATACCTGCATCGGTAATACTTTTTTTTATTTCAGGCCATACATTTTGATGATAGCTTTCGTATGCTGCAATTAATGCAGGGTCGTTTACTAAATCTAAAGCCAAACAGAAACGTTGCATAAATTAGTTTTTAGAATCAGATACTTTATAGCCTTTTAAACCGAATAAAAGAATAACTGCAAAACAAACTAAAGGCACTATATAACCTAGCTGAATATTGTTTGCTGCATCGCTAATTAAGCCAAAGAAGCGGGGTAATATAGCACCACCAACAATACTCATAATAATTAAGCTGCTTCCATATTCTGTATCTGCTTTTAAATCTTTAATGCCTAAAGCAAATATGGTAGGGAACATTATACTCATAAAGAAACAAATACCTATCACAGCATAAACAGTTATCATTCCATGTGCAGTAATAGCTACCACACTTAAAAGAATATTTATCAGTGCATATAAAGCCAATAGTTTATTAGGTTGAATAAACTTCATTGCTACTGTACCTAAAAATCTTCCAATTAAAAAAGCTACTCCGCAAGCTCCTAAAAAATCTGCTGCCTGTACCTGTGTTACCGATGCTGATTGTGTTGCATATAAAATAAATAAACTGAATACAGAAACCTGAGCACCGACATAAAAGAATTGTGCAGCAACAGCCCAGCTTAAATGTTTATGCTTAAATGCATGAAAAATATTTTTACTGCTGCTTACTTCGTGTTCTCCTCCCTGAATTTTCGGTAAATGTGTTAAGGCAAATAATACCGCAACTACTAACAATAAAATTCCTAAAACAGTGTAAGGCATTTTTACAGTAGCAGCTTCAGATGCCAATGCAATTTTCTTAGCAGTTGCTGTCATAGTGTTCAACTCTGCATCAGAGTAACCTTTGGTAAGAATAATTCTTGCACCAATAATAGGTGCTAACGCTGCCGCCAATCCGTTAAAAGATTGTGCAAGGTTTAAGCGTTGTGTTGAAGTGGCAGGGTCTCCTAATGCTGCTGCATATGGGTTTGCCGCTGTTTCCAAAATGGTTAACCCGCATGCAATAATGAAAAGAGCAATTAAGAAAAAATTGTATGATTGATTATCTGCGGCAGGTAAGAATAAAAAGCAGCCGATAGAAAATAAAACTAATCCACTGATGATACCTATTTTATAGCCAAACTTTTTCATGATAAAACCCGCCGGTAAAGCCATTAAAAAGTAAGCAGCAAATACAGCCGAATCAATTAAAGTTGATTGCGTGGTAGTGAGTGTAAATGATTTTTTTAAATGCGGAATTAATATGGGGTCTAAGTTGTGTGCAAAACCCCAAAGAAAAAACAAGCTGGTAATTAGAATAAATGGAAAGAGGTAATTGTTTTTATTTTTCATGATGGCAGGCAGGGTTTATTAAGGTTTATATGCAATTACGTTTTGTTTGGAAGTACCCAATCCGTCAATACCTAATTCCACTACATCTCCTTCGTTTAAATAAATATTTGGTGTAAAGCCCAAACCTACACCGGCAGGCGTTCCCGTAGAAATAATATCGCCGGGTAGCAAGGTCATAAACTGACTGATATAACTAACCAGATAAGGCACATTAAAAATTAAATCATCTGTATTACCATCCTGCATTATTTTACCATTCAGTTTTAACCATAAGCGTAAATTATGCGGGTCTGTAATTTCATCTTTGGTTACTAACCATGGGCCAATGGGTGCAAAGGTATCACAGCCTTTACCCTTATCCCATGTACCGCCACGCTCTAACTGAAATTCTCTTTCACTAACATCATTATGCAAAGCATAACCTGCTACATAATCCATTGCATTATCAACCTCAACATAACTTGCTTTCTTTCCTATAACAAATGCCAACTCAACTTCCCAGTCTGTTTTTACCGAGTTTTTAGGAATGATGATGGTATCATCAGGACCAACCAAGCTTGTTGTTGATTTCATAAAAATAATCGGCTCTTTCGGTATAGGTGCATTGGTTTCTTTAGCATGCCTGGCATAGTTTAAACCGATGCAAACTATTTTAGAGGGACGTGCTACAGGGCTTCCTAATCTGGTACCTTCAGGTACCACAGGCAAAGCAGTTTTATTTAATTCAATTAATTTACTTAATGTGGTTAAACCATCAGCTTCAAAAAAAACTTCATTATAGTTGGGTATAAAAGCACTTACATCGTAATTAACACCATCAATATGTACACCGGGTTTTTCTTTACCAAATGCTCCAAAGCGAATTAGTTTCATGCTGCAAATATTAAGTTTATTTTTTATAGAGATGTTCAGGCAGGTCAGCCACTTTTTCGCAACAAACCTGATCCATTACCTGCTGTAATTGTGTTTTGGTGACAGCAATAGTATGGTTACCGCCATCATTACCCAACGCTGCTACACCATACATAAAGCTTCTACCCATAAAAGTAAAATCGGCACCCGCAGCCATTGCTCTTGCAACATCAGGACCTGAGCGTAACCCACTATCCAACATAATGGTTGTTTTACCTTTGTATTGCGGAACAATATCAAGCAATGCTGCAATAGACGATTGGCCTGCATCTAATTGTCTTCCTCCATGATTAGAAACAATTACCCCGTCTAAACCCAACTGAATTGCAATATCCATATCCTCTGTACTGGCAACGCCTTTCAACACTAATTTACCTTTCCATTTATCTCTTATGGCTGCAATTTTTTCTTTATTTAATTTACCGTTAAAGGTTTTGTTCATGAATAAACCCAATTGTTTCATATCTAAACCTTTCGGCATATATGGCTTCATGGTAGCAAACTCAGGCTGGCCTTTAAACAAAGTATTCAATGCCCAGTTGGGATGCAATACAATCTGAATCATATTATTCAACGTCATTCTCGGAGGCATAGCCAAACCATTGCGGATATCTCTCGGTCTGAAACCGAAAGAAGGTACATCGCACAACAATACCAATACAGGGCAATGAACTGCTTCTAATCTTTTTATAATATCATCTCTTAATGCATTATCTGCAGGGTGATATAACTGATACCATGCTTTACCTTCTGTTATTTCACTAACTTTTTCAATACTGGCTGTTGTAACGGTGCTTAATATGAAAGGAATATTATTATCGAAAGCTGCTTTGGCTAATATTTCTGTTGCCCTTGGCCACATTAAACCCTGCAAGCCAACAGGTGCAATACCAAACGGAGCTGAATAAGTATGACTGAATAAAGTTGTTTCTATTGATGGTTTGCCATTATCATTTTTACCTGATAAATAACGTGGCACTAATTCCAACTGTCTTAATTCTGATGTATTCTTAATAAGGTTTACATCTTCATTACAACCGCCGTCTAAATATTCAAAAGCAAATCTGGGTACACGCTTTCTGGCTTTTTCTCTTAAATCATCAACTGAAGGATACTTGGTGTTATACGTTAGTTTCATTACAAAAATTCTTAAATTGTTGGGCATTAATTATTTAGTGTAACAAAGCCGCCATCAATAGGAAAATCACTTCCTGTAATAAACGATGCTTCATCACTTGCCAAATATAAAATCAATGCACCCATTTCGTTGGGGGTGCCCATCCTGCCTATGGGTTGCGATTTAGATAATTTCTCAAACATTTCTTTCTCTTTACCGGGATAATTTTTTGCTAAAAACCCGTCTACAAAAGGTGTATGCACCCTTGCAGGAGAAATACAGTTGCAACGAATGTTGTGATGCAGATAATCTCTTGCAACACTCAACGTCATAGCATATACAGCACCTTTACTCATGCTATAAGCAAATCTGTCTACCAAACCCACCTTAGCAGCTATAGAGCTAACATTAATAATGGCACCGCCACCTGTTTGCTTCATCATTGGTATGGCAGCATGCAAACAGTTGTACATACCTTTAATGTTTACATTGTACACTTTATCTAAATCTTCTTCTGTTGTATTTTCCGCATTGCCTATATGGCTTATACCTGCACAGTTTACTAATATGTCTATCTTTTCAATTTTATTAAAAGCTGCTGTTACTTCAGCCTGGTTTACTACATTAATTGCTACCGCTTCGGCTGCAAAACCTGCTGCTGTAATTTCATTAACAGTAGTTGCTGCGTTGTCTTTATTTACATCTGCCACAAAAACAGTAGCCCCCTGTTTGGCTAAAATTTCGGCAACTGCTTTACCTATGCCACTGCCTGCACCTGTTACAACTGCTGTTTTATTTTGTAATGAAAACATAATACATAAAAATTTAAAGTGAAACGCCTCGCTTCCGGAGATAAAATAAACCTGATTTAACTGTACTGCTTTAGGTATTATTTCACCGCTTGCAACGTTAATACAATATTCCAGCATTTTTTTACCCATCTGTTCAATTGTTTTAGCTTATTCAATAATACCACCTGTATTAATATCCCGTGGCCGGCATCATATTCAGAAAAATGAAATTGGCAATTTCGTTTGTTTCAGCAACTACTGCACAAGTAATTACGTAATCGGTTTCGGAAGTACAAAAAAGAAAATAGTACTGCAATATTTTGCTTTACTTAGAAGTATGAACGAATTGGAAAAATACATTCAGCTATACTTTAGTGTACCCGTAGAAGAAGTGGCTCTTATCAGCAATTTTTTTAAACCGGTGCAGTTAAAAAAAGGAGACTATTTTTTAAAAGCAGGAAGGCATGCCAACCAACTCGGTTTTGTACAGGAAGGTATTATAAGAGAATTTGTACTGCAGCAGGATAAAGAAATTACCAAATGGATTGCCACCAAAGGCTATTTTGTAGTTGATTTAGCAAGCTTTGTTTTTAATACCCCTGCCCGCTGGAATATGGTTGCTTTAACCGATTGTGAATTGTATGTAATTGACAGAACACAATATCGCAACATTAAAGAGGTGATACCCGGGTGGGTAGAATTAGAGAAATTGTTTTTAGCCAAATGCTTTACCGTGCTGGAAGACAGAATTGTAACCCATTTAGCCATGACGGCTGAAGAAAGGTACCAGCAACTGCTACAATTTAACAGCCAACTATTTAATGAAGTGCCTTTACAATACCTTGCTTCTATGCTGGGCATGACACCAGAAACACTCAGCAGGTTGCGAAAGAAAAGATAAAACTGATAAGCTTTTAAAATTGCCTGCAGTTGATTTTGGGTTAGCGAAACCAGAAAAAGTGGCTACTGTTTTTATGGATAAACGTTTGTTGGTAATCAGGTATTTAATTTTTTAGTATTTTTTATATAGTAAGTCAATTAGGATTACCTTAATACGAAACATAAAATTTAAGTTTTATAAATGCTTACCTACCTTTTCGTTTATTTCTTTTAGTTTCAAACCAAAATCTCTGATTCTATTAATTATTTCGAATGCTTCTTTTCCAATTTCTGTCAGGGAATATTCTGTTCGTGGAGGAATTTCTGCATAAACTTTTTTAACAACAAATCCGTCTTCTTCCAATTCTTTTAATTGTGTTGTTAACATTTTATCAGAAATATGTGGTATATCTTTTCTTAACTCGCCATATCTCATTGTTTGTTTGTTCAGCCGCCAAAGTATAGGTGCTTTCCAGGTTCCGCCTAATTTTTCCATTATTAATTGAACCGGATTATAGTATATTTTTCCTTTATATATAAAGTCAGGCATTGTTTGAAAGTATTTATTTAGCTGATACTTACGAAAGAGTGCGTTACATACATTTTAGTAACACTATTTACAAAGCTAATCGAAACGTGACTTTTGTACTTAATAAAATAAAAAAGTAAAAATATGTCACACAAAAATCTTAATCCGGTTAATCCGAGAAATCCTAAAAGGGTAGCAATTGTAATTTCCAATCCTGCAATTTCTTCTACCTCTGGCTGGCCTGTAGGCTTTTGGTGGAGTGAGTTAACTCATCCCTATTTTAAGCTTACTGAAAAAGGACATGAAGTTGAAATCTTCTCCTACTTTGGTGGCAAATGCGAAGCTGATGCTATGAGTAATCCTGAAGATGTATCTCAATGGCAGGCAGAAGATGTTATTAGTAGAGGTTATATTCATGACCCTGAGTTTATTAAGTTAGTTGAAAACACAAAACCTGCAAGTGAAATTGATATAAATAAATTCGATGCAATTCTTATTGCCGGAGGGCAAGGCCCAATGTTTACGATAGACAAGGCAACAGATACAATTAAAAAGTTTGTTGAATTTTATGAAGCGGGTAAGTTAGTCGTTGCCCTTTGCCATGGAGTTGCAATTCTTAGATATGCAAAACTTTCTAATGGCGAATTTTTAGCTAAAGGAAAAACGGTTACAGGATTTGCCAATATAGAAGAAGATTTTGCAGATGAAGCGGTATGGAGTATGAATTTAATGCCAAAAGATAAACACGTTATGCCTTGGCGTATTGAAGATGAAGTAAGGAAAATTGGTGCAAACTACATTCAAGCCGGCTTGTGGAAAGGCTTTGCAATTCGTGATGGTAACCTAATCACAGGGCAACAAAACTTTAGTGGTAGTGAAACAGCAGATGTATTAATTCAGGCAATGGGAGAATAATCGGTAAACAATTAATCAAAAAATTAATTAGAATGAAAAGAAAAATTTTATCGCTAATAATAGCTATGGTTTATTGTGCAATTGCTTTCGCACAACATAACGCAGGAAACAATGGCAAAGTATTGTTAATTGCTTCCAACCCTACAATAAGTAAGCAAACAGGCTGGCCGATTGGTGTTTGGGCAGCCGAAGTTATTCATCCTTATTGGGAGTTCATTAATGAAGGTTATGCAGTTGATATCGCAAGTCCTGATGGTGGAGAAGTGAAGATAGATAGTTGGAGCAACCCGGAAGATGAGAGTAAATACACTGCCTGGGATTTATTGAGCCTTGGCTTTTTAAAAGACCCAACTAAGGCAGCGTTATTGAAAAATACTTTAAAGTTATCTACTATTAATCCTAACGATTATAAAGCAATTATGGTTTGTGGTGGGCAAGGCCCCATGTACACATTCATAGATAATGCAGCATTACAAAAGTTCTTCGTTAACTTTTATCTAACAGGAAAACCAACAGCAGCTATATGCCACGGCACTTGTATTTTGTTAAAAGCCAAATTGCCTAATGGTAAATATTTAGTTGAAGGCAAGAAATGGACAGGCTTTGCAAATAATGAAGAAAACTATGCCGATGCTTACGTTGGAAAGCAAATTCAACCTTTCAGAATTCAAGACGAAGCCAAAAAAATTCCTAATACAAAAATGATTGTTGCACCAATGTTTGAAAGTTTTGCAGTGCAAGATGGCAACTTAATTACCGGGCAACAACAAAACAGTGGTGCAGCAGCAGCAAGACTTATTATAGCACAATTAGAAAAAGATAAAGCACGTTACCCAACCTATGTATTAGTTCATGGTGCTTGGTCAGATGAAAGTGCTTGGGGCTTTATTCGCAATCAATTAGCCGTAAATGCCAATGTAATTGTAGTTAATCTTCCTGCACATGGTGCAGATAATACTTATGGTGTTGGTGTAGGCTTGAATGATTATGTAAAGACTGTTACTGACGCTATCAATAAAGTAAAAGGTAAAGTAATATTAATCGGTCATTCAATGGCCGGAATGGTTATTTCGCAAGTAGCGGAAAACATCCCAAACAAAATTGATAAACTGATTTATGTATCTGCATTCTTACCCAAAAATGGGGAAACCTTAAATAGCATTGTAAATAAAGTAACACAAGGCAAAACACCTGAATTTTTTGAGTTTAACAAAGACTATTCTTTAGTAAGTATTAACAGAAACTCTTTATCAAATGTGGTATGTGCCGATTGCCCGGATTATATGAAAGACTTATTGGTAAAGTATCACAGAGCCGAGCCGGTAAAAGCATTTAATGATAAAGTAACGCTAACAGCAAAATTTGCTTCTGTACCTAAATATTATATTTCAACAACAAAAGACAATGCAGTGCCTTATGCTTTACAACAAATGATGATTAAAGAAAACGGAACAGTAAAAAAGGTTTTTGAAATGGAAACATCACACTTGCCGTTTGTTGTTAATCCGCAACAATTTTTAGAAGACATAATGAGTATTAAATAATGAAAAGACTTTTAGTGACGATAGCATTGCTTGTAACAACAGGCGATGCTATTGCTCAAATTAATGAAAGTGATACTACAAAATTTCAGCTTAGGTCAAGCATTACAGGCAACTATCAAAAAGGAAATGTTGAAGTATTAACCATAAAAGGCAAAGTTGATTTTTCGTATAGCCCCTTTAAAAACCTTGTTTTTAAATCGCAAAATAATAGTTTGTATCAAGAGTTTTATAGTGTTGAGGCAGATAATGATATTTTCAGTAGAAACTACATATATTATAAACCTACAACAACGGTATATCCTTTTGCTATAGCATACATATCTACCAATTACAGAAGAAAGGTTAATATGCGATATTTTACCGGAGGAGGCTTAACCTATCAATTACTTAATAAAAAACTTCATAATATCAAAGTTTCTGTAAGTGCTGTTTATGAATCTACAAAGTTTAATGATTCTACTTACAATTATGTTGAGTATAACGGTAATGATAGAATCAATCTATGGCGTGGTACTTTGTATATTGGCGGTTGGCACTATTTGGCAGACAAACACTTGCGGTTATTTTACGATGCTTTTTGGCAACCTGCTTTTAACAAGTATAACAATTATCGAAATCAGTTGGATATTGGTATTGATTTTCCGATTTGGAAAGGTTTAAACTTTAATACAATTTATACCTATACGCATGAAAACGTAACTGTACAAAAAATTAAACAAGATGATAAAATACTAACCTTTGGTTTATCCTATAATTTAAAAATAAAATAATGAAAATGAATAGTCAATTACCCTTTGTTATTTTAGCATTGCTTGCCGGTATGATGATACCCTTTCAAAGCACTATGAATACTCAATTAGGCAAAGCTTTACAAAGTCCATATTATTCAGCACTTATAGTTTTTTTAGTTGCATTTTTAGGGTTATTGCTCTATATAGTTATAAATCGTTTTGCCATGCCAAACTCAACAGCATTTTCAGCAGCACCTAAATGGAGTTATTTAGGCGGTATTTTAGGTGGTGCTTATATTTTACTAATAGTTATTTGTGCACCTAAGTTAGGTATAGGCAATGCTACTGTAATGGTACTTTTAGGCCAAATAATTGCAGCCGTAATTATTGATCAGTTTGCATTGCTCAATGCACCGCTACATACCATTAATTGGCAAAGGTTAATCGGTGTTGCTTTATTAATCGGAGGTGTTTATCTTGTAAAAAAATATTAATAATATAATTATAGCAATGGTAGGAAGAAGTAAGAGTAATGGTACTCTTCTTTCACAGCAATATCTCCTCTCAGGAACATTGCGTTTTCATATCGATGCCCTTAAAACGGTAACACACTCTATCAGTTTTTTTGTATGAACTGCTATGTATATTATTACTGCTACTTATTGATCAGTTGAAAATCGCATAACGCAGAAACCTGCAATTTTCATGACAAGATTTCCGAATCCCGAATCAAAAGCGAACAAGGTAATAATCAAACACGAACAAGGCAGTAAGAAAAACATACTAAAACTTCTATTATTAGCTGCTATAATGGCAAAATATGCGATTATATGCAGCTTAGCTTACTGATAATTGCTGCTTTAATAAAGTATAGCCAACTTAAAAAAAGAGTTTTATTTGGTATAATTAATTTGAAGGGTTCTATTAAAAATTAACGGTTGATAGTTTTGGAAGAAGGCAGGTAACCGAATGGATTGGCGAAACCCGAAAAGCAGAGGTAATATTTTTTTACAGGTACACTCTTGTTGATTATCAGGTATTTAATTTTTTAGTATTATATTAGCAACTGCGACAATTAATGTGTTATGCACAAGTTTGACAAACTATATATGAAAATTCTGACATTATATTTATTGCTACTTATTTCATCTTTAAGCACTGGACAGACAATAAAAAAACTACCGACAAACAATAGGACAAGTGACAGTACTGAGATAATAAATCTTTTAAAGCAAGTTTATAAATGGCACGACAATAATCAAAATAAATTGATTGACTTTGATGTCATAGTAAAAGATTCATTTCAGACAGCACTTAACTATCTCTCTTTTAATAAAACATTCGAAGCTATTAAAAAGACAAATTTTTTTTCGACATCATTTATAAATAATTATAAAAAAATTGCTGACCGCATTAATTTCAAATTGACAACTGCCCATCCAAAATATCCTAACGAAATAAATTTTGCATACCAAGATGCAGATCCTTGGACATATTTTCAAGATGATGCTGACAAATATTGGGAAACTTTTAAAATTTCAAACTTTGTTTTATCGACAGATAAAGCTTCATTAAAATGGAATGTCAAAATTAAAAGCTGGACATCGGAAAAGTATGCTGTTAAATTTGAAAAAGAAAATGGTTTTTGGAAGCTATCTTATCTTGAAGGATTTGACATTGACAAATATTATAAATAAACCTGTGCATAACAGAGCATTTGCATTAATGCGGTTGGACGACAAAGCAAGCGATGAACATTTTATCTTTACTGAACTGAACAATTTATTCAACAACATATTTTCAAATACCGCATCAACGCAAATGCGTGAACGTTGTGCGTCATGTTTGACAGAACTAAACCTAAAATTCTAATGGCCAAATTCATAATATTACTTGTACTATTAATTCCTTTTTTTACGCTTTCATCAGGACAGACATTTCAGTACAAAACATATAAGGATACTATTCACAAAATTTCGTTTGACATACCAACATATTGGACAATTAAGTATAGCAAAGAACAAGATGGTGTTATTTGCACACCGATAACAAAACAACAAAAAGAAATTTATAATGACTGCTTTGAAGGCATTGTTTTCAGAATAGATTTTGACAACTATGGATTAGACACGCTTTTGTTTAAAGAGTTTGAAAAAATCGGCGACAACTACGTAACGAGTGACAGAATAAGAAATAATGTACCCGTTAGGTTTATAAATGGCAAAAATTGGAAAGGTGTTAGGCATGACAACGTTTGTGGTATTTCCTGTAAAGAAAATGGTTTTCATGCAGGTGGAGGGGAATGTCAATTTTTTTATTTCTGTAGTGCAAACAAGACGGTCACTATTCAAACTTATGGAAGATCTCTTGACGACAAGGTTGCTATAAAACTATTATCAAGCTTTAGATTTCTTGACTAACAACACGAACGCACAACAAAGCATTTAAGCAAATCCGGCGGACGACAACGCATTTGCTCATCGCCTATTCGCTAATCAACTTTTTCAATATTTTCAACAACATATTTTCAAATTCCGCCTCTGCTTAAATGCGGATTCGTTGGCTGTAATGCTTTTGACATTACTTTTATTCTAAAAAATTATGACTGACCTTTTTCATAAAATACTTATTCATTTATATGAAACAAATTCTTTGCATCAAGACAAAGACATAACGCCATTTTTAATAACCTATTTAGGCGACAATAACCATAATCAATCAGAATTACAAAATATTGCAAGAACTTTGCATCGCCTTATAAGTTTTAATTTTATTAAACACTTTTCAGTTCCAGTTTTAGGTCAACTTGCAAATGGCAGTCCTACTAATTATTTAGAAGAACATATCATAAGAGTTAATCTTGAATTACTCGGGTACAACTATATATCCGACAAAATATCACAAGACAAACAAGAAAAACTATTAGAAAGACAAACTGCAATAAATGAACAAAGCGGACAATCTGTAATTAACACTAATAATTTAACTGGAAAAATTGCCAAAAAGAACTTGTATATAGCCCTTATAACTTTAGCCTTTGTCGCTGTTAGCACGTATGCAACTTACCAGACATATCGTCTAAGTGACGCATCCAATCAAAGAGAACAGTTGAAACAAACACAAAACACACAGTTAGAATTACTATACAAGCAAGCATCAAAAAAATCCGATAGTTTAGTTCTTCTAAAAAAGAAAATTGACTCTTTATCTGGTGTTTTAACCGATAAAAAAAGGTAGCACTACAGCCAACATTGCATTGCAGCAATTTTATGACAGCCTTTAAAAACATATACTTTCTTCTATTCGGACTCTTATTTTTCAGTTGTAATGGTACAACACAAGTAAAAGTTGAAGACGTTAAATTGACAGAGATTAAGAGTGACAAAGCCAAAGACCCACCAATACCACCTGCACCAACAGGACTTAAAGTGTCTGCATTTTTAATTTACAAAGACAGCACGACTTCAACCTTTGACGTTCTTAATGATAAGACAAAAGCTTTGTGGAATACAATTATCGGAGCTGGTGACGCAGAAAAACCATCTGAGCGGACAAAAATAGTTTTGACAGGTAAACTGGACGGTCTTAAAGTGACAATCTATAACGGGAAAAGAAAAGTTGAAAATAAAATGCTGCCAAATTTTAGTGGTGACTTCGAGTTCATAATTAACGACACCGGCTGCGATGAAGTAAAAGTAATTGTCACTAAACTTGACAAAGTGGTTTATAAGGGAACAATTCCTTTTAAGTGCGGAGAATAGAATTTTCTTTATTCAGTTTTTCGTCTCGTTGGACGAAAAACTGCTTGCAACAAAAGTATTTGCAAAAGCAGGGCAGGACAAAGTAACATCAGCGATTTCCAAGCATCAGCAGCGGTTCGGGCTCGACGTTCAATGTTCAGCTTTAGTTCTTAACTTCAACAATATATTTTCAAGTGGGCATTTGTACCTGGCTGGACAATCAATGAATTCCCTGCCTTCGCAAATGCTCGAATGTTAACTCCAACTTTGACTGACCACAATTTCCACACTACAAGTAAACATTTTCAATGCTGATAAAACTTAATATAACAGACGACTCCGGTTTTATTGCAATTGTAAATGCTGACAAATATTTTTCTTTTGTTGATGAAAATTGGAATCTTCCTCAATTGCTAAATCATTTTGTTGACCAAATGAATAAGCAGACTTTAATAATTTGGACAACTGGCTTACAAAATACTTGGACTATAATTTTTTCTGACAAACCATCTAATCAAAAAGCATTCAAAGAATTTAGTAAATCGATTGAAGTAACAAGTGGTCAACTATTTTTGACAAATTACGAAGACTTGACTATGGCTGCTCAATTTGACGAAGAAACAATTCCAGCTAATCATAATTCTGAACTTTGTATTAAACTTGACAATGGGAAATATATTTTTTTAATCAGACAAATGTTTAACCCAGAAAATTATGATTATGATAAAATTGAGAAAAATGATTTCGAAATAATCATTCAGTCTAACAACGATAGTAAACTAATAAAAATTGATAAAGTTTTTTGGTGGACAGACTAAAGCAACTGCTAACATTAAATTGTCATCATATTTAGATAATAAACAAATACTAATCTTAAATAATTAATTACACCAATAAATATTGAATACCCAAACAATTTAAATAACTCAATTAACACTTAAAAATGGACAAAAAGTTTTTTGTATTGCACTTATTGCCGTCACGGCCTGACTTTGCTCAAACAATGACTGAAAATGAAAGAGAAATTATGATGAAGCATATTGCTTATTGGACAGCATTAATGAATGAGGGAAAGGTACTTGCATTTGGACCTGTGATTGACCCCAATGAAATATATGGGCTTGGCATTATTTCCGTTAACGAAGAACAGGAAGTTAAAGACATTATTGCCAATGACCCCGCAGCACAAATCAACAAGTATGAATACTTTCCTATGAAGGCAATAGTACCATCAAAATAAACTTAAAGAAAAACGATACCGATGATAACAAGGAATCATCAACCTGCATAAGGCCTTAAATATTATGCTTGGCTTTAGAACACTCTAAACTTTATAATAAACAATGATTAAAATTGGACACTGGGTTGGACAATATAAATTTAACAAAGCCATTCATCAAAAAATAACCGGTTTTGACAGTACCAATTTTGAAATTACAATTACAAAGGTTGATAATAATAATTTTTATGGTAAAGTTCAAGATGATTTAACGACCGGAGGTATTGAAGGAATCGGAGAAATTCAAGGAAAAACTATAGGTGACTCAGTAGAGTTTATAAAACAAATGCCTGTATTAACATTGTTAGTAGATAAAAACGGAACAAGAAAGACATTTAGCAAAAAACATCAAAAAGTATATTATTCAGGCACTTTTTCTGATGACAGGAAATTGATTAGTGGGCAATGGAAATTTAAGTTTGGCTTTATTTGGTTAGGGCTTATTCCAATTCCAATATTTCCGACCAACGGAACTTGGGTATTGAAACTAACAGAATAAAAGCAAAACAATTTTAATATTAATATCAAAAACAAACAGCCATAACAATGAGTAACATAATATTTGACAGCGGTATATCCCTTGATGGTTTTTTTGCAGGAGATAACAGAAGTCCGCAAAACCCTATGGGTGGTGTTTCAGGGCAAATTCATTCCTGGATGTTTAACCAAAAAGCCTTCTGGGAATACCTTGGTTTTGAAGGAGGAAAAGAAGATGGTGTTGACGGCAAATATATCAGAGAAACAATAGCAAGAACCGGTGCATTTATTATGGGTAAACGCATGTTTGAAGAAGGTGAAGCTGTTTGGCCGAATGACTTATATAAAGCAGATGTATATGTTTTAACACACGAAATAAGAGAGCCCTGGGTACAGGAAGGCAGTACCACTTTTTATTTTATAAATGATGGTATTGAAAGTGCTTTGGGAAAAGCAAAGCAATCAGCAAAAGGAAAAGACATACGAATACAAGGCGGTGCCAATACTATTCAACAGTTTCTGAATGCGGGGCTGATTGATGAGTTTTTTATTCATATTGCTCCTGTTTTTTTAGGTAGCGGAATAAGATTGTTTGAGGGTATTGATAAAGACAAATATGACTTACAAATTGCTGAAGTGATACCATCAAATCTTACAACTCATATAAGATATAAACTGATAAAGAAATAACAGTACTGAATAACTGCTTTTGCAAATTCTTGATTTTTATCAAGAGCAGGCTTTTACTATCGCTTCATTTTTGTGTTATCAATTAAAACAAACACAAAATGAAAACAATTAATTACAATGCACCGGTACAATGCAGTAAAAGCATCAGCATAACAAGTAAAGCATCAACTGTTTGGAATATACTTACTGCTGTTAATGAATGGCCGCAATGGCAAACCGCTATTCAAAAAGCCAAACTGAACGGGGCTGCTGCTGCCGGTAACAGCTTTACCTGGAAAACAGGCGGAGCCAACATTCAATCAATATTACATACAGTGGAACCTTTTAAATTTTTTGGATGGACAGGTAAAACATTGGGTATGTATGCTATTCATAACTGGACCTTAACTGAACAAAACGGTATAACCACTGTAACAGTTGATGAAAGCATGGAAGGTTTTCTGGCATCCTTATTCAAGAAAGCTTTCAATAAAAATTTAGAAAAAGGTATGGTTGAATGGCTACAGCTATTAAAACAGCAATGCGAAAAACAGTAACTATTTTTTTACAGTAAGTACTATTACTGCAAACACAGCTATTATATGCACTATCAACCAAATCCTTTGCCATAAAGGTCTTTGATTAAATGGCTGTTTGGTATTGAAGGGATCGAATACCAAAGCTACCCCGCCGAATATAAGGGCTGTACTGTAATCTTTAACACAGATAAATACAATGGCTGTAATTACAAAAACAATATACAGTAATCTGTTGGGTAGCTGTTTTGCTTTAGGGGTTGGTTTGTTAATTGTTGTATTCATAAAACATTTATTTATTGTTCGTTTTCTAAAGCATCAATGTTTTGTTTGAGTTGTTGTACATAATTACCGAATGCTTTTTTATTCATCCATTTAGCAAGATAATAGCAAGGCGGAATAAGTAAGATTATTGTAATAACCATAGCAATTACAATAACGGGTTTTTGCATTATCTCATCAATTGTTCTGCCTGCACCGATTGAACCGCCAATCATAAAGCCTCCGGCAGCGGAAACAGGATAAATAAACAGTGCCACCTGCTGCTGCATTTTCATCCATACGGTAAGTGTTGCATAATGCTTTTTCATTTCCTGCAACAAAGTATTATCTGATGCAACATTATTAATGGATTTAAACAGCAGTAATGCTTTTATACTTGCCCAAAGCGTAAAAGCCAATACAATACCAATACACAGCAATACCTCCCACACAGGAAACTTAGTGATGACTACGATATACATTATGCAGATACAAAAACCTATAATGGAATTGTATAAGAGATTTCTTTTAACCTTTTGCAGCGGATCTTTAGAAGGTTGTTTAGGAATGCCTTTTGCTAATAAGGCAGCTAAATCTTTATCGGCGGGTGGTATAGCCTCCCAGTCTTGTTCAAGGTTCATCTTTCACTATTTAAAAGTTTAGCTAATTGTTGTTTAATTCTGTGCAGCTTTACAGCTACATTATTATTGTTGATACCAATGGCAGCAGCTATTTCAGCGTTTTCATATCCGTCTAAATGCATAGAAATTATGGCTCTGTCTGTTTCTGCCAATTGCCTTATAGCCCATTGTAAACTCTGGGTATTTTTATTATCCGGATGAACGGTTACAGTATTGCTGAGGCTTTCTAAACTGTCTTTATATTCTACAAAATTTTGTTTTCTTTTCAGCGTAAGAATGGTATTGATGGTTAACCTATACAGCCAGGTACCAAACTTAGCTTCTCCTTTAAAATTGTCGTAAGACTTCCAGCACTGCAATACAATTTCCTGATATAAATCTTTTTTCTCTTCTTCATCGGCAGCATACAGCAACACCAGTTTGTAAATGATGCCTTGATGTTGCTGTATTAATTGTAAGAATTCTTTTTCTTTCACTTTATAATGGTTGTGCCGTTACAGTGTACCCTAATTTTCTTAGTTGATTTATTAAACCATCTTCACCACACAAATGCATAGCACCTACTGCAATAAAGTTAGATTGTTTCTGAATGAGTGTCGGTAATCGCTTCATCCAGTTCTTATTTCTTGCTTTTACAAGGAAGTCCATATCTGCCCCTGTATTCAGCGATGCCTGATACAAAGCTTCAATTTTATGAATATCGTTTTCAAAATAACTTTTTAATAAATCGTTGCCGACTTTAATACCCGCTTCTTTGTTTCTCAAGAAATCCTGCAGCATAACAGCCTGTTTTTCATCGTCAAGCGTATTGAATAAAAAATCCATCTGTTGTGTAATATTTTCAAGCGGGCTGATAAGTTTCTGTTGTTTTTTTCCATTGGTAACAAAAGAAACATCTAATGGCTGCCCCGTATATTTACTTAATACCTCCTGATTATCTTTCATGAGATTTACCATAGAAAGCGTAAGCATAACCATCATAGGTTTATAAACGTCCATTTGTGCTAAACCTGCACCCACATTGGTTTTAAGTTCGTTATCCAAACTATCTGCAAAAGGTTTTTGCAACAAAGCTGATAGCTTTTTGTTTTGTAATAATGCTTTGCTGTTGGCAGTTGTTAACTCAGAAGAATCAATAACAACTTCTACCACAACATTAGCACTCTTATTGAATGCACGTATTACCTGTGGTGTTGTTTGTAAGTAACTTTCATTTATTAAATGATAGGTGCCAAATAACCAGGATGTATCTTTAATACCGGGCTTGGTAATACTGTAAAAAACGCCATCGGTAGTTTTTTGTTGTGCCTTTGTTTGTTGGTAAGCACCCACTGCAATAATGAATAATAAAAGATGCAATAGCTTTTTCATGATTTTAATTTTTGATATAATGCAATTGCCCGGGCTGTTAACAATACATTAGTTGCAGACATGCTTACAGAATTACAGCAACTGAAAAAAATTTTTAAATGAAGTAAAATGGAAACCTATAAAAATATACCTGCTGTTGCTGCTGAAAATAGGAAGGAATGGCGTAACTGGCTTAGTAAAAACTACGCTAAGCAAAATGCTGTATGGCTAATTATTTATCATAAAACGAGTGCATTTAAAAGTGTTTATTATGATGAAGCAGTTGAAGAAGCAATTTGCTTTGGATGGATTGACAGTATTGCCAATAAACGTGATGCTGAAAGTAAATATCAGTTCTTCGCCAAACGCAAACCCAAGAGCAACTGGAGTAAATTAAACAGAGAGCGTGCAGAAAAAATGATATCACAAGGTTTGATGACACCAAGCGGTGCTGCTATGATTGAGCTTGCCAAACAAACAGGCACATGGGAGGCTTTGGTTGATGTACAAAACAATACCATACCAGATGACCTTGCTGCTTTATTCAAGCAAAACAAAACTGCTTTTAAAAACTTTACTGCTTTTCCGCCTTCATCAAAAAGAATTATTTTAGAATGGATATTAAATGCTAAAAAGCCGGAAACAAGGCAGCAAAGAATTGCAGAAACAGTAAGGCTTGCAGCCGATAATATTAAAGCCAACCATTACCGGCAATAAGCCGTAGCATAGAAGTTGCAACAAAAAAATCAATTAATTTCAGGTACCCATTAAAGGTTCGGCTTTTAATAAAACAAATAGTAACTAAGCTATTTGTAAAATATTAAAGCAGCTTAAATAACATATAATGCATTTTACAAAATTAGTTCCCAATATTTTCTATGAAAACATACAAGATGGTCTTACGCTTTTTGTTGACTGTCTCTCATTCAGCATAGGCTATAACGATTTAAACAGTGAACACCCTTGTTGTGTGGTTAATAAAGATAACCTGTCTGTTTTCCTTTTTCAGAATAAAGAGTGGGCAGATAAAGACAGGCCTGAAATAAGGTTACATACCGATAATATTGAAGAAGTATTTGCAAAAATTTCAGTTACACATCCGCAGTTTTTACATCCCAATCTTAATAAGGTTACACTAAGACCTTGGGGTGCTAAAGAATTTGCATTAAGAGACAATACAAATGTTTGTGTTATTATACAACAATGGCATTAAAACAATTAAGAAAGCAAAGTACCCTATACAATATCTGTTTATGCTTTACCCTTATTTTCCTACTTTTAGCTTCGCAGAAATATATTAAATGAAACAAAGAGAAGCCACTATTTACGACATTGCTGAGGCCCTTAAAATTTCTCCCGCCACCGTTAGCCGTGCATTCAGCAACAGCAACCTTGTAAACAAACAAACAAGAAAAAAAATTTTGGATGTTGCCAACGAAATGGGGTACAGAACCAATCAGTTTGCCAAAAGCCTGAGAGAACAAAAAACAAATACCATTGGTGTTTTAATGCACGAATTAAACTCCAATTTTATGGTATCTGTTTTAGCCGGTATTGAAAAAGTAATTTCAGAAACCAACTACGATATTATTATTACACACTCCGGCGAATCCGGTAAAAAAGAAATAGCCAACGCATCTAACTTATTTCATAAAAGAGTTGACGGCATAATAGCCTCTTTAGCTTTTGATACACCTAATCTGGCACACTTTAATCAATTCATTAATAAAAAAATACCCGTTGTTTTTTTTGACAGGGTTGAAGAAAACAGTGGTGGCATAAAAGTTATTATTGATAATTTTAAAGCCGGCTTTGATGCAACCAATCATTTAATAGAACAAGGTTGTACACGAATAGCACACTTTACAGGTAGTCTTACAAGAAACGTGTACATCAAGCGTTTTGAAGGATATAAAGCTGCATTAAAAGCACATAATATAAAGTTTAAAGAACAGTATTTAATTGAAGGTACTTTACAAAAAAGCTCTGCAATTGAAGCTGCAAAAGCTATTGCTAAAATGAAACCGATGCCCGATGGTTTATTTGTTGCCAACGATTTTTCTGCTGCAGTCTGTATTCAAACATTAAAAGAAATGGGCATAAAAATTCCTGAAGATATTGCAGTTGTTGGTTTTAATAATGATGCTATCGGCACTATTATAGAACCGCATTTAAGCACTATAGATTACCCCGGTGTTAGTGTAGGTGAAGTAGCAGCAAGGCAATTATTAAATCATTTAAAAGGCGAAGCGAATGTGGCTGATATGAACACGATTATCTTAAGGTCTGAGTTAATTGTAAGAGCTTCTTCATTAAGAAAAAAAATAATCAATGAACAAAAATAAAACAGCTATTGTAACAGGCGGAGGATCCGGTTTAGGTCTAGCGATTGCAAAAAAATTAGTTGCCAATAACATAACTACTATTATTATAGGAAGAGACAGTAACAAACTGAATGAAGCAAAAAAAGAAATAGGCGATTTATGCCATACTGTTTCTGCTAATTTAAAAGATACCAAAGCATTACCGGCATTGGTAACTAACATTATTACTGAGTTTGGCAAGATTGATATACTGATAAACAATGCAGGTATTAATCTTAAAAAATCGTTTACAGAAGTTACTGATGAAGAGTTTGAAAATATTCTGCAAACCAATGTTACTGCTATGTTTTCTTTATCGAGAGAAGTGGTAAAACATATGCTGCGTAATAAGGCAGGTGCTATTGTAAATATCAGTTCAATGGCATCGCAATATGGTTTACCGAAAGTGATTGCTTACACTGCTTCTAAAGGAGCAATAGAAGCCATGACAAGGGCCATGGCTGTTGAATTATCGCCCGATGGCATCAGAGTAAACTGTATTGCCCCCGGATTTATTTATTCTGCTATGAGTGCAAAAGCGTTAGACAGCGACCCTGAACGTAAAGCCAAGGTATTTGGCAGAACACCAATGGGTATTATGGGCCATCCAACAGATATTGCAGATGCGGCAGCCTTTCTGGTTTCTGACGAAGCTAAATATATAACCGGTGTTATTTTACCGGTTGATGGCGGTAACTCTATAGGATTTTAATATCAATAAATTTTCTGTAAAATGCAGTTGAAATTATTACTACTTATTTGTTTTATAGTTAGCTGTGTTTTACTAAATGCACAAAATAATGTTTGGAACAATAAACAATGTGCAGTAGTACTTACTTACGATGATGCCATTGAACAGCAATTAATAAATGCTTTACCTGTATTGGACTCTTTACATTTAAAAGCTACATTTTATTTAACTGCCTACTTTGCTAAAAATAATTTGAACGATTGGAAGAATGTTGCAGCAAAAGGTTATGAGTTAGGCAATCACACTTTATTCCACCCATGCAATGGTGGCAAAGGCAGAGAATGGGTGAAGGCAGATTATGATTTATTGCATTATTCAGTTCAACGTATGGTTGATGAAACAAGAATGACGAACGTTTTTCTGGAATCTTTAGATGGGAAAAAAGAAAGAACTTTTGCTTTTACCTGCGGCGATATGAAGGTGAACGATACTTCTTTTATAGATGTAATGAAAAAAGATTTTGTTGCTGCAAGAGCCATAAGAAATGAAATGCATAGCATTGATAAAGTTGATTTATACAATGTTGATTGCTATGTAGTAAACAACCATACTGCTGCACAAATGATGGAGTGGGTTGAAAAGGCTAAACAAACCAATTCATTATTAGTAATTCTTTTTCATGGTGTGGGTGGCGGTAACTCATTAAACGTTTCTGTTGCAGAACATAGTAAATTTTTACACAGTCTTAAACAGAATGAAAAAGACTTATGGATAACTACTATGTTAAATGCTGCCGTGTACATTAAAAAACAACAAACCAAATTATAGTTAGCATATAAAAAAAGAAGCTCATATAATGTATGAGCTTTTTTTTATATTACTGATTAAGCAGGTCTTCTTCGTTGTGGCGTATCATTTTTAATAATATCATCTAAATTATTAACAGGCCTTTCCAAGTAAGCTGGTATGGGCATTTTGCTGAATTGCTGAAAATAAAGCAAACAACCATCTTTCCATAAAACAGCATTATTCATTTGGCTTCTTAACTTTCTTTGTACTTTTTCAAATCTTTCTTTATCTACATATGCTTCTGCTTTATCCCAAATTTTCTGAAACGCTCTTACCTGTTGAATGCCTTTATCATAATGAATACATAATTCATCCCACAATGTTTTACCGCTTTTCATTTTAAAATTCCATGGTAAATGATGAAACCAAAGCAATACATTATCCGGGCATGTGTTAGGGTTATTTAATTGAGAAGCCAAAGGTTCGTTATATTGGCTAACAGCATCACTGCCGCTTTTAGTTCTGTTGAAGCCCAACCCTGTACTATCAGCTTTATGATAATAAGGCGGTGTCCAATCAGCCCTCATACGTGCAGGAGCCCACCAAGGACCGGGACCATAATGTTCATTGGCAGACATAATATGATGCAAGCCTAAAGGCGTCATATAATTAACGGCAGCTTCTCTGCTTTCTAACATCATTTGCTTTACAGGATTTAAAAAGTTTTGTTCCCAGGCAAGTTTATTGTTTGATGATGTTATTGATTGTGTTTCATAAAAAGTAAGTTTAATCCATTCATCAGCAATTTGCTCACTTTTCAATTTATTGTTCCATGCTAATCTTCCAAAGGCATACCAATTAGCCTGTGCAAAATCATGCCCGCACCAATTCGTATCTAAACCAATATTAGCCACACCTGCAATGGCCGTATTTTTTTGAGGTCGAAGAGAACCGTCTGTACATTTAGCTACCGTACTTCCTTTACCATACTCATAAGTATCACTCTGCAAACATTCTTCCCACATGGTTGATAGAAATACTAAATGAATAGAATGCCCTAAATATTCCTGTGTTATCTGAAACTCAGGCATTACAGGTGTTTTTTTCATTGAACCGAATAACGGACTGAAAGGTTCTCTCGGTTGAAAATCAACGGGACCATTTTTAACCTGAATAATAACATTATCTCTGAACTTTCCATCTAAAGGCATAAACTCATTGTATGCCTGTTTAGCTCTGTCTTTATCATTAGGGCTATACACAAAAGCACGCCACATAACAATTCCGCCATAAGGCTGTAAAGCATCTGCAAGCATGTTGGCACCATCGGCATGTGTTCTGTTATAATCCTGAGGGCCGGGTTGCCCCTCGCTGTTGGCTTTTATTAAAAAACCACCAAAATCGGGTATTACAGAATAGATTTCTTTTATTTTATTATTCCACCATTTAATTACTTCGGGGTCTAAAGGGTCGTTGGATTTTAAACCGCCCGATTGCATGGGTGATGAAAACTTTGCTGATAAATATACCTTAACACCATAAGGCCTTAATATTGCTGCAATCGCCTTTGTTCTGTTTAAATAATCTTCATTAAGAATTAAAGGAGATGCATTTACATTATTTAACACTGCACCATTAATGCCAACAGAAGCATTAGCTCTTGCATATTCCTGCCAAAGTTTTTTATCGTTATCAGTTACCGTAAACGCATTTTCTTTTCTCCAGAAAATTGACTGACCTGCATAACCACGTTCTATTGAACCATCCGGATTATCCCAATGATTTAATATGCGATAATTGTATGATGGATTTGAAATGATAATACCTGTAGTTATCTGCCCGGTTTGCTGGCGACGTAATAACTCGTACACGCCATATAAAATGCCAGCTTCTGTTAAAGCTTCAACGCCCGATGAGTTTATAATAAAGCCATCATTTTTTAAAGCAGGATTTTTTACAATGCGAAGTGATATTGATGCATTTGCTTTTCCAAGCCAGGCCTGTTTTAACTCATTTATAGCTATATTAATTGTAGGAGAGTTAATTGAACAGGTAATGTTTACAGGTAATGCTTTTTTATCTCTTAACCATAGCTTGTGACCATCATCGGCTTTCGTATGTATAACCAATAAACTTATCGTAATTGACAATAAAATCTTCTTCATGGCAATGCTTTAATCGGTTAGCAGCTTTAGCTTTCAACCTTCCATCAGGAGTAGTTAGTTACTCCTGATGGAGGCTGATGTTAAATGTATCGGTTGATGATGTTCTCCAAATATTCCTGTTTGCCGCTTATTACTGCCGGCTCGCCCTGCTCTATCGCATAGGCTCTTAAATCTTCTAAGGTTAACCTGCCTTCTTCAAACGCTTTGCCTTTGCCTGTATCGTAGCTGGCGTATCTGTCGGCTCTTATCTTTTTGTAGTCTGATTGCTGCAGGATATTATCTGCTGTTATTAATGCTCTGGCAAAGGCATCCATGCCGCCTATATGGGCATAGAATAAATCTGCAGGGTCGGTGCTGTTTCTTCTGATCTTCGCATCGAAGTTGACGCCTCCTCCCTGTAAGCCGCCTGCTTCTAATAATACTAACATGCATTCGGTCAGTTCATTAATATTATTGGGAAACTGGTCGGTATCCCAACCGTTTTGCTGATCGCCTCTGTTGGCATCTAAGCTGCCCAGCATGCCTGCATCGGCAGCTACCTGCATTTCATGCTGCATGGTATGGCCGGCTAAGGTGGCATGGTTTACTTCCAGGTTTATTTTAAAATCGTTCAGTAAATCGTATTGGCGTAAGAAGCCTATGACTGTTTCTGCATCATAATCGTATTGGTGTTTGCTTGGCTCGCAGGGTTTGGGTTCTATTAAGAATATGCCTTTGAAGCCGTTTTTTCTTGCATAGTCTTTTGATACATGAAGGAACTTAGCTAAATGTTCTTTCTCGCGTTTCATGTCGGTATTTAACAGGCTCATATAGCCTTCTCTTCCTCCCCAGAATACATAACCGCTGCCGTCTAATGCTATCGTGGCATCGATGGCTGCTTTTACCTGTGCTGCTCCATGGGTGAGTACATGGAAATCAGGGTTGGTGCTGGCTCCGTTCATGTATCTTTTATGGGAGAACAGGTTGGCGGTGCCCCATAATAACTGTACTCCGCTTGCTTTTTGTTTCTCCGCTAAATAAGCTGTGAGTGTTTGTAAGCGTTTATCATTTTCCTGTACATCATTGCTATAGTCTACCACATCTACATCATGAAAACAATAAAAGGGTAAGCCTAATTTGGTGAGGAACTCGAAGGCTGCATCGGCTTTGTCTTTGGCACGTTCTACTGCATCGGTTTTTACATCCCAGGGAAAAATATGGGTGGGGCCTCCGAAGGGGTCTGCTCCGGTGCCGCAGAAACTATGCCAGTAGGCTCCGGCAAAACGAAACCAATCTTTCATGGTTTTACCTGCCACTACCCTGCCTGCATCGTACCAACGGAAGGCTAAGGGATTATCACTTTCTAAACCCTCAAATTTTATTTGCGGTATACCCTTGAAATACTCTCTCTCTCCTAGTAATATGCTCATATAATAATTATTGATTAGTTTAATATATTAAGTTTAGGTAGTTGTAATAAGGCAATAAATAAACTTATAGGGTAATATAAGCTTATTGAAAAAATAAAATCACGCAAAAATAGGGCTTTACACTATTTAATGTAATCGGTTACAAGATTATCTAAAGATTAATAAAGAAAACTATTGACTATAAATAAACACTTGCCTTTATAACTGCATTTTCAGGCTTGGTTAAAGAAGGAAATGCTGCTGCTAAATCTTCAAAAGCAATTCTATGGGTGATGAATGTTTCTGCTTTAATCTGTTTACTTTCCAACAAGGAAATAACCCAATCAAAGTCTTCTTTTAAAGCATTGCGGCTGCTCATTAAAGTAGTTTCTCTTTTATGAAATTCTGGATGCTGAAATTCAATTGTATCTTTTTGTATGCCTACCAAAACATACCTTCCTCCGTGTGCTAAATAAGGTAATGCCCCGTTAATAGCTTTGCGATTACCTGTTGCATCTACTACTACTTCGGCCATATCATTGTTAGTAATATCAGCTAAAGCCTGCTGCATATTTATTGCTGCGGGGTTAAATACATACTCAATTCCTAATTGTGTTTTACAGAAATGTAAACGGTTATTATTCGTATCGGCTACAACAACATTCGTAGTTATTGTTTTTGCCAATGCTGCAATACCTAAACCTATTGGGCCTGCACCAATTACTAATACAAATTCATTTTGTTTTAGCAGGGCTCTATTTAAAGCATGTGCACCGATTGCAAGCGGTTCTATTAATACCAATTCATCAAATGAAAGATTGGCTTTTAATAAATACTGAACAGGTACTTTAATATATTCTCTCATACCACCATCTACATGCACGCCGAATACATTAATGTTACTGCAGCAATTAGATTTTCCCGCTCTGCAGGCAACACATTTACCGCAATTAAAATAAGGAACAATAGAAACAGCTTGTCCGATTGCAAAACCATTAGCAGCATCTTCATCAATCTCTTCAATTATACCGGCTAATTCATGACCTAATATTCTCGGATAGTTAAAGAAAGGTTGCGTGCCTTCATAAGCATGTAAATCTGTTCCGCAAATACCAATGCGTTTTATTTTTATGATAGCCGTACCTTTTTCAAGAGAAGGTTTTACAGTATCTGTATAATCAAACTGATGCGGTTCTGTACACACTAATGTTTTCATGTTCCTCAATTTATCTCATAATGTTCTTCTAACAAACCTTTTTGTTTCATTGCCTGCCAGAATGCTTGTGGTACCTGCTTTACAGCCAATTGAATATTATGTTTTACTTTCTCAGGTTTTACAGTACTTAATGCAACGCTGTCCACACCGGGAATATTAAAACCAAAATTAAAACAAGCTTCAGCGGGTTCTATTGCAAATTCTTTGCATAGTGCAAAGAATGCTTCACGCCATGCTAATAAAGCTTTGCCTTTAGCTGTATTGCCATCAACCAAAGCATAATTATAATAATCTCTTCCTACTAAAAAACCTCCGTTAAATACTGCTGAGTTAATAACTGTTGTTCCTTTACTATGCAGGTCTTTTACAAAATCAATTAATTCTTTGGGATGTGAATGAACAGTAAGACTGTTTGCTATCATTACCCAATCTAAGTGAATGTCTTTTGTTATTTGTTGAATAGAACGCCAATTCTTAGCACCCACTCCTATCGAAAGAACTTTACCTTGCTGCTTTAAGTCTTCCAATGCACGATAAGCTTCTAAAATATCACTATACCTTCTTTCGGCATCTTTGGCATCGGTTGCGGCATTCATATACTCATCGGGATCATGCACAGAAGCCATTTGCGATGGATAATCACCCAACAATTCATTGCCTTGTTCAAAACATTCAATAATGCCGTTATAACTTATTTTTTGAATGGCGTCGTTTTTCAAACCTTTCCACACACCCGGTTCAAATGTTGGTTCTTCTGTAGTTAATGGTGTTTGTACCCAAGCTAATTTATTACTGATGATTACTTTTTCTTTCGGAACATTCAATTCTTTTAATGCTTTGCCTAATACTTCCAAAGCCAGGCCTGCACCGTATTTACCTGCAGTATCAAACATAGCAATTCCATCAAGGGAATTATCAACACATTCTTTTATAATTGAACGTTTTGTTTCGTAAGGAACTACTTCGTATAAATTTCCCAAGCCACTTGTTCCGAAAATTACTTTAGGTAATTGCATGTAAACTGATTATAAATTGTAAAACGTTGTTGTGTTATTGCAGAAAAAATCTTCCTGTTCTGCTAAAGAAAATTTTGAAAAATAATCTGTAACAATTGCTTTCATTTTCTCATAAGAAGCAGCTACCAAACATACAGGCCAATCACTTCCGAACAGAATTCTTTTAGTACCGAATGCTTCAACTACTGCATCTATATATGGAGTAAAATCTTCCTGCTTCCAATTATTATAATCTGCTTCTGTAACCATACCGCTTATTTTACAATATACATTTTGGTATTGAGCAATGGTATTGATATCTTTCTTCCATTCATCAATCAAGCCTGCTTTAATGTAAGGCTTTGCAATATGATCTATTACAAAAGGTTGAGATGGATTTTGTTTTACTAATTCAATTGCAGCCTGTAAATGCTTTGGAAAAATTAAAATATCGTAAGTAAAATTAAATTGTTTTAATGCAGCAATGCCTCTTAAAAAATTTGGTTGCAACATAAACTCAGGCTCTTGTGCCTGCAATACATGCCTGAAACCTTTTACTATTTTATGCTGTTGATAGTAAGCTAATCTTTCAGTTACATTTTCTGCTCGCAAATCAACATAACCAACAATACCTTTTATAAAAGCATGTTGTTGTGACAATTGAATTAAAAAGTTGGTTTCGTTTTCTGATTGGTCTGCTTTTACTGCAACACATCCATCTATATTATTGGATTGATAAACTTCTGCTAACTGTTCAGGTAAAAAATCTTTCCTGATTACTGCCATTGCATCATCAATCCAGGCATGTTTATTTTTTTCATAATACCAAAAATGTTGATGAGCATCTATAACTTTCATGGTATTTTAAAATTACGTTTTAATATAAAGACTGATTACTATAATTGAGAGAGTAACAGCAAACTGCTAATCCTTATCTGCCAATAATTGCTGTACTAATTTTTCCAATTCTTTTACACGCTTTTCAAGGTCGGGTAAATTTCTTGCTGCCACCTGGCTGCGTAATGAAGCTGTATAATCATAAGCGGGAGAGCCTGTAACTGATGTATTGGTTTCTTTAATAGATTTAGTTACACCGCTTTGTGCATTTATTTTAGTTCCATCAGCAATTGTAATATGACCAACTATTCCAACCTGGCCGCCAACCAAAACATTATTACCTAACTTGGTGCTGCCGCTGATACCACTCTGTGCTGCAATGATTGTATTATTACCTACTTCAACATTATGAGCAATTTGAATTAAGTTATCCAGTTTAGTTCCGGCTTTAATAATGGTAGAACCCATTGTTGCTCTATCAATAGTTGAGTTAGCTCCAATCTCTACATTATCTTCAATAATTACATTACCAATTTGCGGTATCTTTTTAAACGTGCCATCTGCCAATGGTGCAAAGCCAAAACCATCACTGCCTACTACCGTTCCTGAATGAATAATTACATTGTTACCTATAATACAGTCATCATAAATTTTTACTCCGGCATGAATAATTGAATTGTTACCAATCTTTACATTGTTACCCACAAATGCTCCTGCAAAAATTTTTACATTATTGCCTATCGAAACATTTTCACTTAAATAAGCAAAAGCAGCAATAAAAATCTGCTCGCCCAATTGTGCCGTTTTAGCAATGAAAGAAGGTTCCTGAATACCTGATAATTGTTGTGTAACTATTTCCTGATACTTGCTTAATAAACCTGCAAAAGCTGCATAAGCATCGGGAACGCGTAATAAGGTTGCATTTACTGTTTCCTTCAACTCCAAACTTTCATTAACAATAATAACAGAGGCTTTGGTTGTATAAAGATATTCCTCGTATTTAGGGTTAGCCAAAAAAGCCAATTGACCGTTTTGAGCTTCTTCAATTTTTCCGAAAGAACCTACAGCAGCAGTTTCATCTCCTTCAATTTTTGCATTAATCAGCAAAGCAATTTGTTGTGCAGTAAATGTCATACAATGGGGTTTACATTATAAAGTTTGTTTTAAACAAACATCATAACAAACAAATGTAGAATTTTTTAACAGGCGAAGAAATAGTTTGGTGAATGAGTGCATCGTCAATAGCTGAAATACTTTTAACAGTGCCATCTTTAAAGAGAATATTTATTTTTTCGTTATCGGTTTTATATAAAGTATTTACAGCTTCTCCCGTAAAAGTAAAATAGCTTGCTTCTTCCTCAGTTATGTTGAGTTGTTGAGCTGTTTCTTTTATTTTTTGTTGAAGGAAAGCACTATCAAACTCATCTGATTGTATTTTAACTTTTAGTAATTTTCTATTTAATAATCTGTTGCACAATTCATATAAAACCTTGTCTGAATGGAGACTCCATTTTTTTACAGCAAATGAAAAATCAATATCATCTAACGCACAAAAGCGTTGTAATACTTCTTTATTTATTGTTCCTTTAAAATCATTTAAGAAATAATCAACAGCAGTTCCTGTTTGTAATTGAGTATCCCCGATTTCTATTAAAAATCTTACTCTTATTAAAATATTCACCAACATTTTTTCTGCAGCTAATACCGTTTTATGCAGGTAAACCTGCCAATACATTTGCCTGCGGGCTACTAAAAATTTTTCGATGCTGTAAATACCCTTTTCTTCAACCATTAACTCGCCATTATGTACAACAAGCATTTTTAAAATTCTGTCATAACCAATTACACCTTCGCTAACACCGGTAAAAAAACTATCCCTTGTTAAATAATCCATGCGGTCTACATCTAACTGCCCGCTTACCAGTTGGTGTAAAAATTTCTTTGGATGTTTATCAGTAAAAATGTCAATTGCCATTGTTAATGCACCGTTCAAATCATCATTCATTGCATACATAATCTGCAAACTCAATTCTTCATGATGTACACCTTTTAACAATTGATTTTCTAATGCATGAGAAAACGGGCCATGTCCCACATCGTGCAATAAAATAGCAGCTTTGGCAGCAATATCTTCTTCATCTGTAATTACAACTCCTTTTGCTCTTAATTCATTCAAAGCATTGCACATTAAATGATAAGCCCCTAACGAATGATGCAATCTTGTATGCACTGCTCCGGGATACACCAGATAAGCCAATGCCATTTGATGTATTCTTCTTAAACGCTGATAATAAGGGTGGGCAATTATTTGAAATAATAATGGATGATTAATGGTTATAAAACCATACACAGGATCGTTAATAATTTTTCTTTTCTCATTCATTCAATCAAATGTACTATTTAGCATTACAAGCTTTATAAAATAATATGGCTTTATATTTAATCTCACTGCAACCGCCGTTAGCCTTACTAACGGGTGACGGGGTGAAATAAAAAACCCCGTAATAACGGGGCTTAACAATTTTTCAGGTGAAGGAATTAGTATTCGTCTTCATTAAACATAAAGTCTTCCTGACTTGGGTAATCCGGCCAGATATCTTCAATACTTTCATAAACCTCACCACCATCATCTTCCAATTCTTGCAAATTTTCAACAACCTCAATCGGTGCACCACTACGAATGCTATAATCAATTAATTCATCTTTTGTTGCCGGCCAGGGAGCTTCTTCTAAGTAGCTTGCTAATTCTAAACTCCAAAACATAGATTTCAAATTTTTGCAAATGTAACCGTATAATTCAAACTACCAAATCATAGTTTTTATAAAACAGCATTGCTTTTGTATGTTTACAATTAATTATGAAAATATGCTTAAAGCTTCAGGAGTTTTTAAGAAATATGAGCAATTAACTGTTTTAAAAGGAGTTGATATTACAGTTGAAAAAGGAGAAATTGTTTCTATTGTAGGCTCATCGGGTGCAGGGAAAAGTACTTTATTACATATTTTAGGAACTTTAGATAAGGCTGATAAAGGAGAGATATTTTTAAACAATCAGCCTGTTCATGCATTAAAAGGAAAAACCTTAGCAGCTTTCAGAAACCGGCATATTGGTTTTGTTTTTCAATTCCATCATTTATTGCCCGAGTTTACAGCTTTAGAAAATGTATGTATTCCAGGTTGGATTGCGGGAAGAAAAAAAACAATTGTAAAAGAAGAAGCAGAAAGGCTGTTGGATTTATTGGGATTGAAAAACAGATTGGAAAACAAACCTGCACAATTAAGTGGCGGCGAACAACAGCGTGTTGCAGTTGCAAGAGCGTTAATAAATAAACCGGCAATAGTTTTTGCAGATGAGCCAACTGGCAATTTAGATAGTAAGCATGCCAAAGAATTACATCAGCTTTTTGTGCAATTGAAAAATGAGCTTCAGCAAACCTTTTTAATTGTAACACACAATGAGGAATTAGCGGCTCTCAGCAGCAGAACATTATACATGAAAGATGGAATTATGATTGAATAAAAAAGCTGCATGAAAAATCATACAGCTTAATTCATAAAATTATTTTTGTAAGGGCTATCTCGGTCTTAACCAATTTCTTGGATTTATATATTGGCTTTTATCATTTTTGCTTGTCATTACTCTAAATTCAATTTCACCACCACTGCCATCTAAACTTGTTGCTGCTTTGCCAACAATAGTTCCGGCACTAACTTTCTGACCTTTAGAAACAGTAGCATCTGAAAGCTTGTTATAAACGGTAAAGTATTTTCCGTGATTAACCATTACAGCTTTATCGTCTTCTAAATCTATTATTTGCATAATTTCTCCATCTGCAACACATTTTACGGAAGTCCCGACAGGAACAGCTATTGTAATACCATCATTTTGAATGGTAACTCCATTAACTTTTTCAATACCAAATTCATGTGTTACAAGCCCCCCACTAACAGGCCAAGGTAATTTAGATTTGTTATTTTCAAAATTTATTGAACGTGTTAAGCCTTCTTCAGTTGTTTCAAAAACTGTATAATCTCTATCTTTTTTACCGCCACCCGCAACACCTGTTGTTGGTTCTGTAGCGTTTTTAATTGTTGGTTTAGATGTTTCTGTTGGTTTTGTTGTGGTTGGTGCTTTACTATTTGCAGCATCTGCTTTTAATTTTGCTAATCTTTCTTTTTCTTTTCTGTTAGCTTCATCTATTTCTCTTCTTATTGCAGCTGCAATGGCTTTATTTAACTCTTGCCTTTGTTTTTCTCTTTTACGCAATTGAGCCTGTACTTCTTTTTCCTGATCTTTTAAATCCTGCACCACTCTGGCATTTTCTTTTTTGTCATTTTCCAATGCCGTCAACTGCTCGTTCTGAGTTTTTAAAACCTGTGTTTTTTCAGTTTTAGTATTATTTAAAGTAGTGGTTGCCTGCGAAAGCAAGTCTTGTGTTTTAATAATGGTTTCAGCCTGTGTTTCTCTATATTGTCGGTAGCTTTTTAAATAGGTTATCCGTTTAAAAGCATCATTAAAATCTTTGGCTGAGAAAAGAAAGTTTAAGTACTCGTAACTGCCTCTGTTTTTATAAGCAAATACAATGCTTTTAGCATAATTCTGTTTTAAAGTATCCAATTCCTTTTTAAGGTGATTAATTTCAACTTCATTAGCATATAACTGGTCTTCCACACGGCGTATATCTTTATTAATACTGCTGATTAATTGTTCTCTTTTTTTAACTTTTGCCTGAATAACTGCCAACTGTTTAAGCGATAGCTTTTTATTTTTACTGATTGATTCCTGCAAATCATTCAATTCCTTAATCTCTTGCTCTAATTGTTTTTTTTGCTTTTGTAATTCGTCTTTAGTTGGTTGTTGCTGAGATAACACCAACAAGGGGTATAAAAAAACAACAATAAATATTTTGATTATTTTTTGCATAACACCGCTGAGATGACGAAAATGAATATTATATCTAAACTATAACGTTAAAATTGCCGATTAATTATTTACGTTTATAATTTTTTGGGATTGTGAAGGTGTACTTTAACGGTTCGTTAATGGAATACTCTTTAAAATCGAGGTAAATGTCCAGTTTAGATCTTTCTGCTACAGAGATTTGACGGTAGGTAGCAAACTGGTAATTATTGAGCGGGACATAGGTACCGAAGGAAATATCGCAGGTACGGTTTCGCATAATATCAACATCATCTAATTTACTGTGAAGGACTTTAAAACTATTATTATCCAGGGTAACTAAATGTTTGAAAATATCTCCAATCATTAAAACACGCAGTTGATTTTCAGTGTTCTTAAAGGAAACAATGTTACTGTCTATAAAAACAGGGTTACCAATAATAATATCCTGTAAAGTTGAAAAATCGAAGGGTATTTGTGTTAAATCGTTTAAATATGAGATGGACCTGTATTGTACTGTTTTAGCATTATTTCCTTTAGATTGGGCAAAAACAACACTATCTTTTGTTACCATAAGCATAGCTACCAACCCGAAAGGAGGAAATGCAATCTTAACATATAGAATGCTGTCTTTTTTCAGACTGATATAAGCGGTAACTTTTTGGCTTTCTTCAGCACTTTCATAATCAACAGAAGCTTTTGCATTGAAAGTATTGAAATCTATATTCTGCTTCATTACCTTACTCATAATTTCTTTTACAATTCTTTCTGAGTCTACTTTAGGTACTTCTTTTACCACTACCGTTACAGCGGTATCTTTTTTTGAAACAGCGGCTTGAATGGTCTGTAATTTTTTTGCCGGTTTACACGCAAAAAATAAAATCAGTATTGTTATTGAGATGATGTAACGCATTGTTTATTGTTTTCCTGTATGACCGAAGCCCCCTGCTCCCCTTTCTGTAGAGCTTAATACTTCTACCTGAACTAATTCAACCTGTTCAACTTTTTGGATAACCATTTGAGCAATACGGTCGCCGTCGTTTATTGTTACAGATTCATTTCCCAAATTAATTAAAATAACTTTTATTTCACCTCTATAATCTGCATCAATAGTACCGGGAGAATTTAAACAGGTAATGCCATGTTTAATTGCTAATCCACTTCTGGGGCGAATTTGAACTTCATAACCAATGGGCAATTCAATAAATAATCCTGTTGGGATTAATTCTCTTTGGAAAGGTTGTAGAGTAATTGAGTTGGGTAAGAATGCACGAATATCTAAGCCGGCAGAAGATGGTGTGGCGTAGGTTGGCAAGGGATGATTAGAAAGTGAAATCAAAGAGATTTTAAACATACTAAATAGTAGCAAATAAAATCAGTATGCATTTTTGTCTCCAATAAATACATTAATTACTGTTTTGAAAATAATTTTAATGTCCAACATAAAACTCCAGTTGTTTATATACCAAATATCTAATTCAACTCTTCTTTCCATTGAACCAGGTTGCTTTGTTCCACCTCTTGCACCATTTACTTGTGCCCAACCTGTTATTCCTGGTTTAGCTAAATAACGTAAGGAATAATTATCAATATTTTTTTCACTTTCTTCGTTTAGTTTCAAAGGATGTGGTCTAGGCCCCACTAATGACATTTCACCCATCAAAACATTCCAAATTTGTGGTAATTCATCTAAGCTTGTTTTTCTTAAAAAAGAACCGAATGCAGTAATACGATCATCATTTTTTGTTGCTTGTTGATATTTTGAAGAAATACTCTCATCTTCATTTCCGTGCCAAGTCATTGTTCTAAACTTATAACAATTGATAATTTGATCATTACAACCATTTCTGGATTGTATATAAAAAATAGGTCCTTTTGAAGTTATTCTTATTAAGATAGCTAAAAGGGGGAAGAGCCAAGAAAAAATAAATAATAAAGCAAAAAAAGAAACTGTCAAATCAAGTAGTCTTTTTCGTGAACTGTAATTAATAATTTGTGCTTTAGCTGCTATACCTTGCTCAGGGGGTAACTTTCGAATTACTCGAAGTAAACTAATTGGCTTTATTTTACGCTGAGGTTCAATCAATTTACCCATTACGCTTTAATATTTAAATGCAAGATAATAAAATTAATTGTTAGCTTTATAAATGGAAGTAGAGTCATCAAATTAGTTTAAATAAGCTATAACCGATAAAGCCATTTTCTCAGCTATATTTTTTCGAGAATATTTTGTGATAAACGCATCCCTTTTTTCATATCGAATTTGATTTCTTAAAATAAATTGAGTAACACTTTTAATGTCATTAGGAGAAAAAACATAGGTATTAGGAATATTACTTCTAATAAAATTTGCTGGGAAACCACTAACTCCTGCAAGTATGGGCTTATCATATGCTCCATACTCAAATATTTTGGATGGTATTACTCTTTGAAAAGCTTCATCTTCATTTAAATGAAGAAACAAATAGTCAGTTTCTTCATAATATTTTTTTAGTTTATGTCTATTAACCGGTGCTATCATCTCTATATTAGTAAGTTTATAATCTATAATTGCATCTTCAACCAAAGATCTAATACCACCGTCACCTATTATTCTAAAAACATATTTATTACCTAGTTCTTTTGCCATTAAAGGTATTACTGTATGCAAGCTTTGGCATTTGCCAATATTACCTGCATAAGTAATTATATATTGCTCTTTATCAATTTTATTTTTAAAAGTTGATGGTGTATCTAAAAAATCTTGATCTATACCATTCGGGAAAATGGTAAAATTTAAGTGCTTATAATTTTCAAAATAATTTTGAAAGCCTTCAGAAACAATGTTAATGTGTTTTGCTGTTTTATAAGTGAAGTTTTCTACAATTTTCAAAAAAGGATTAAGAATAAATTTAGCTATTTTATTTTTCATTACTGCCAGAATTGCCTCTCTGAAAATATCTCTTATATCTAAGTATAAAATAGCTTTTTTATTGCGAGCAACTATAGCACCCAAAAAGGCTGAGAACAACCTTGAAGAAGACGCAAAAACAATATCATATTGCTTTTTCTTTGTTTGTTTTATTGTTGCAAAGAAAAAAGAAGAAAATGCACGTATTTGATCCCAAAAACCACTTTCATGTTTTATTATGGGAATTCTGTAGATAGTCACATTATCTTTTTTTTCTTCATTATTCGTTTGAATATCAAAAGATTTGTAGCGATTAGGCATTGTAGTAAATACATCTACAAATACATTTTCAGGCAAATTTGCTTTAAGTTCATTCACAAATGCTGTATTTCTAAAAGAACCAGCTCCCAAATCGGGTTCGTAATAAAAAGTAATAACTAATATTCTTTTCGTAATAATCATAATTCAATAGTTGTGATTAAATTATTCAGTATTTCAACCTTTAGTTTCAATGCCCTCAAGGTTTTATTAAATCCGTTAGCGAAAGAGTATTCTTGTATTTCTATATTTATTGCTTTCTCAAAATTTATTTTCCCTCTATCTGTATAACAGTATTGTTGGTCAAAAGCAATTATTTTAACTTCAGGGTGAAAATGAAAAAGAATATAAGCTTTTTCATTCCCATTTTGAAATGAATCTTTGATTTTAATTTTTTTTTTCAAGAAGCAAAACTCTCTTGTATGTGGAATTTCATAACCATTATGCTGGGCAACAACTTGCTCATTATGTTCTTCTAAATGAGTAATTTTAGCTCTTTTAGCTACTCTGAATGCTCCCCAAACTTGCGATTGATTTTGTCCTTTATAAACTAATGTATTATGAGCTTCAGTTCCACGCTCAATTTCTCTTATTACTCCATTTGAATAAGTTGAAGTACCAGTATCAACAATAAAATGTTTATCATTTGTGTTTAAAATAAATGATAAAGTATCAGCATGCGAATGTGCTGTTAAATAATCGGGACCTATAGAGCCAACATCGACAAAACATTCATAAAAAGGTGTTTTATACATTCGGTAGCCGCTTCCTTGAAGAGGCACATTATTGTCTACATTTATATGTAACCTATTTGCATATTCAATAATTTCATTTGTAGAGGGAGCTATGTCTTTAGCACAATCATTAACCATAGGTATTTCACCATTATTAAATGTAACGGCTTTAATCCATGATAACATTAGCTGTGCTTTCTCTTTTAAAAAATTCAGTAATTGATAATCGCAAAAAGAGCTGTTATTTTTCAACATATTAATACTATCCAATATTCGAAAAAGGACAATTTGATGATACATAGGACTTAATTCAAAATGTGCTCCATCTTCCAGTATTTGTTCATCAAGTTCCTTTCTTATAATTAAGAGGGCCTTTTTATAATACTTTTTATTGTTGAAAAATGCCGCTGCAAATAGTAATGAAAAGCCATTCTCTAAAAGATGGTTTCCTAAAATGTGATATTCTATATTAGAAAATAAATAGTCGTATTGGCTAATTAAAGAGTCTGTAACTTTCTTATCAGGAGTAATTTTATTATTACTGAAAAATTTTATCCAATTAATACCTCTTATTGATATTGGATAAGATTCTAAACCTTTACTTTGACTATTAAGTTTATCAATAAAATCGTTAATAAATTCTAACCCTTTTTGGACAGAAACATCAGGGCTGTCAAGAAAGTCAAAGTAATTTAAATTATAACACCAAAGTTTCCCTTCAGACATATCGTTCCAATTTATATCTGAATAATTTTTTCGCAGGTTTAAGAATAAAAAAGAGCCATCATTGAAATAAGAGGGTTTATTATTAATTGATGTTTGAAGCAAAAGTAAACTTATACTATACTTTGATTTTTTTTTAGTTTTATACCTAAAAAGTTTTATTTTTTTTCTTATATTATAATAAATTCTATAATAAATCTGTTTCCATTTTAAAAACCTTATAGTATGTAAATATAGACTGAAATGATTTTTTAAGGAATACATATCCAAGTTCCGGTTTTAAGAGATTCTAAAGCTGCTATAGCTGTTCGTGAAGTGTTGATAATCTCATCAAATTTTATATAAGGCTCTCCGCCATTTACTAGGTTTTCAATAAAAAGCTTGAATTGTAAGTCATGTCCTTTATCCTGACCTTTAGATAATCCGCTTTTTTTAAAGCCGTAATAAGTGGATTTTTTAAAATTATCTATAATTATATTCCTGTTATCACTGAATATTTCTACCCGTTCCTTTGGGTAAGCTTTACTTCCATTTGAATAATAGTTTACAACACCCAATGAGCCATTTTTATACTTTAATAGCATGCTCGCGTTATCAGTAGTGACATCTGATGTTGTACCATTTGAGGCCATAATTACTCTATCTACTAAACTACCTGTCAGAAAAGTTATAAGGTCTATTAAATGGCAAGCTTCACCTATGATTCTACCACCCCCAACTTTAATATCTTGTGTCCAATGAGAGGTTGGCAAAAAACCGGCATTCATAGTTACCGTTACATTTATTGGCGATGAAATTTCCCCAAGCATTTTTTTTGCATCCTGAATATAGGGAGAGAATCTCCTGTTAAATCCTACAAATACTGTTTTTTCAGATACTTTTTTAGCTTGAATGATAGAATCGATTTCATTATTAGTAAGAGCTAATGGTTTTTCTACAAAGACATGCTTATTATTTTTTAGCCCTGCAATAACTATACCTGCATGTGTATTATGAGGAGTGGTAACAACAATTGCATTAATATCTTCATCAGTTAAAATAATATTATTATCAGTAGTTGAATATGCTATATTATATTTTTTTGCAAGTATTTTAGCATTTAACCCCATTGAAGATGAAATTGACTTAATTACTGCTTTGTTTTTTTTGAGCGAGGGTAATACTATTGATCTTGTAAAGTTACCTGCTCCCACAAGCCCGATATTTGGTACTTGTGGTTGTAATGTAAAATCATTTACCTTGATAGTATTAGCATTCTTTTCAATAAGGGGTTCTTTATATCGTAATATAGAAGCGATAGACCTTGAACTTTCTAAATGATCATATACTTTATAAAATTCTTCCAAATCTATCTCTTCGCTTATCAGTCTCTTAACATTGATAATTTTCTGGGATATTGCCTGAAGAAATGAATCAAAGTTTCTTTGTTCTGTCCAACGTACATAAAATATGGGATAGTCATTACCGTTTTGTTCATAGTTAGTATCATGCCTTCCAGGTCCGTAGGAACAAGAAACCTGAAAAGAGATTTCTTTTTCATAAAAGTCAGATCGTTTTAAATTTAAACCAACTACACCCGTTAATATAACCCTACCTTTTTTTCGACACATATTTGCGGCTTGCGAAATCACTTCATCACTTTTAGTGGAAGCAGTTATAATTACACCATCCGCACCAATATTTTTTGTATAATTTGTTACAATCTTTACAACATCTGTATTATTATCTACAGTAAAAGCGGTTATATTATTTTGTTTAGCCAGTTCTACTTTTGACTGATCGAAATCGAATGCGATTACTTTACAGCCATTGGCTTTTAAGATATCAGTTGTTATTTGCCCTACCAATCCTAAACCGACAACTACAAAAGTTTCTCCAAAAGTCGGGTTCGCCAAACGAACACTATGTAAAGCGATAGCTCCTATTACTGCAAAAGAAGCCTCTTGATAACTTACTTCATCTGGTATTTTTGTTACTAGATTTTTAGGTACACAAATGACTTCTGCATGATGACCATTTGAAGCCACCCTATCTCCAATCTTAAATTCGGTTACACCTTCTCCAATATCTATTACAATACCAGCATTGCAGTAACCTAAAGGAAAAGGTTCATTTAATTTTCTTAAAACAGATTGAACTGTAGGCTTTAATCCATCCGTTTTTATTTTATTAATGACCTGTTGTACTTTTTCGGGTTGTTGTTTAGCTTTTTGAAATAAGTTAGCCTTTCCGAATTCTACCAGCATTTTCTCTGTTCCGGTTGAGACGAGAGAATTTATTGTTTTTATTAAAACTGTACCTCGTCTCACTACAGGCACAGGTACTTCCTCAAGTATTGTTTTACCTGTCTTAAAATCCTGAATCAATTGTTTCATAAAGCCGACCTTATTGTTTAGCGTATTTTTTTATGATAATGTTTGCAACCCTTTCAGCTGTAGACCCATCCCATAGAGGTGGGATGATTCCTTCCTTTACCTTACCATCCAGTATTTCATTTACTTTCGTTATTACGGTAGTGGGTTTTAAGTCATGCAGCAATTGGTTAGAACCAAGTTCTACTGTAACGGGACGCTCTGTTGTATCGCGGAAAGTTAGACAAGGAATCTTTAAGTAGGTGCTTTCTTCTTGTATACCTCCTGAATCTGTTAGTAACATCAAAGTATTTTTCATAAGTTGCAAAAATTCAAGATAGCCTTGCGGTTCAATAAGCAAAATATTTTTGTTATTAATAATATTTGTATAGAAAGAGTATTTTGAAAAATTATTTTTCGTTCTAGGATGAATCGGAAAGACAACTTTTTTTGTTTTTGCTATTTCTAACAATATCTGTACTATTTTTTCAAGGCCTTCTTGAGTATCTACATTTGAAGGTCTATGCATAGTTACTAGAATGTATTGATATTTTTCTAGTCCAAGTTCATAGAGAATAGTTGATTGCTCGGCTTTCTTTAAATAATATATCAAAGAATCAATCATCACATTCCCTACAAAGAAAATTTTATCATCAGAAATATTTTCTTTGGCTAAGTTTACTAATCCTGCACTTTCTGTTACGAATAATAAATTAGAAATACTATCTGTAATAATTCTATTAATTTCTTCAGGCATTTTTCTATCTCCGCTTCTTAACCCTGCTTCCACATGAGCTAAAGATATTCCCATTTTTACCGCTACTACAGAAGCCGCAACTGTAGCATTGACATCTCCAACAACAAGGATTAAATCTGGCTTTTCTTTCTCAAAAATTTGTTCAAGTTCAAGCATTGTTTTAGCAGTTACTTGAGTATGAGAGCCGCCGCCGATACCTAAGTAATAATTAGGCTTTGGCAATTCAAGCTGTTTAAAAAAAACGTCGCTCATCTTTTCATCAAAGTGTTGCCCTGTATGCACAATTTTTGATTCGATTAAATTCGTTTTTACAAATGCTCTGTGTAATGGAGCTACTTTCATGAAGTTGGGTCGTGCCCCTACGATACTTATAATTTTAATCATTATCTAACTTTACTAGTTACTTAGGCTTGATATAATGTTTCCACCACATGGCAAAATTTAAAAGCATCCATATTCTTGCACTATCATTTTCTTTAAATAATTTCAAAACTCCACGTTTATCTAAAAAGTCAGTTTCATCACAGACGTTTAAAATTTCTTCTTTCGCTTTTGAACCTAATTTATCTAATAAAAACTCTTGAACAGGTACGCCAAATCCTTGTTTTTTTCTGTCAATAAATTCATCTGGAATAATGCCTCTAACTGCTTTTTTAAGTATATATTTAAGTTCCCCATTTTTTGTTTTAGTTTTTTCAGGAATACTCATTGATAACTCTACAAATTTATAGTCTAAAAAAGGCACACGTCCTTCTAAGCTAACTCCCATACTCATTTTATCAACTCGCATTAAAAGAAGTTCTGGTAATCTGAAATTTAAATCTAAATAAGTCATCCAATTTAAATTGGATGGCTCCCATGCATTTTTTTTGAAATAATTATAGTGGTGCTCTATTGCTTCCCATGAAGTATGATTACGGAACTTTTTTCTAAGCCTATCAGATAAAACTTGCTCTTTCTGTTTCTCAGTAAAGAAGTCAGCACCACCCCAAAATATTGGTTGTCCTTTACTTGCTCTTCTAAGAGCTTCATAATGTACACTTTTACCTTTGCCTGCTACCTGAAGAATTACCATCCCTAATTTTGAAACAATTTTATTTAATGGTATTTTATCAATTGTTTCTTGAAGTTGCCATTTTAATTTCCAGGTAGGATATCCCCAATAAAGTTCATCTGCCCCTTCTCCTACTTGACATACAATAACACCGTTTTCTCTTGCTAGCTTGGAAACATAATATACAGGTACGCAAACTGGATCAGCAATAGGTTCATCCTGAAGTTCAACCATTGTAGGCAAGAAATCAATAAGATCATCAAGTGTTAGGAGTTTTTCATAATATTCAGCATTAACACTTTGAGCCATTTTTTTTGCATAATATGTTTCGTTTTTATACGAACTGAATTCTCCTTCATAGCCAATAGAAAAGGTTTTAACGTTAGTATTTTCGCCCTCCGAAAATAATGCCGTATTAGTGCTTGAGTCAATACCACCAGATAAAAAAACTCCAACAGGTACGTCGCTTACTTTTCTCAGTTGAACTGATACCCTAAGCTCATCTAAAATCATTTTAGAAAGTTCCTCGTCTGATTTATCTCCAATATTTTTTGCATTATCCCAAATATCCCAATATTTTTTCTCTTCTATATCTCCATTTAAGTCTATGCACATCCACGTCCCAGGTTTCATTTTCTGAATATCTTTAAAAAGTGTTGACGGGGCCGGTGTAGTCATAAATGATAAATAATGATAAAAAGCATCTTCATTTACTTCTCTCTTACATTTATCGTCTTGTAGAATTGCCTTTATCTCAGATGCAAAAACAACCTTATTATCAATAAAGCTAAAATACAAAGGCTTAATACCTAGGCGGTCCCTTACCAGCCAAAGTTTTTTAATAGTATTATCCCATAAAGCAAAAGCAAACATTCCTCGAAGTTTATGAACACATTCAATTCCCCATTGTTCATATGCATGTATAATAACTTCAGTATCAGAATGGTCTGTAATCCAAGTATATTGTTTTAAAGTATTGAGTTCATCTTTAATTTCTTTATGATTGTATATTTCTCCGTTGAAAACAATATAAATATTTTTTTGTAAATTAGACATAGGTTGATTTGCCGTATCAGACAAGTCAATAATAGATAATCGCCTATGGCTCAACCCGACATTTTTGTCGCTATTAATCCAATTAGCACCTCCATCAGGTCCTCTATTTGTCATAGTGTCTCTAATTTTGGTTAAATAATCTTCTGTAAGTCTATTAACTGATTTGTTGAAAACTAACGCTCCTGAAATTCCGCACATAATTTAATATTATTTTACATTAAATAAACTATCAAATAACTCTTTGATGGCTAGTTTCCGATTCTCAATTTGAAAAGATTTAATTATTCTCAACCTGCCCTTTTCAGAAAATTGTTTTCTTAATTGTACGTCATAAATTAAACTAATAATCCCATTAGCAATTTCTTCGGGGTTATTAGGATCAACAAACATTACACACCCATCGGCAATTTCCTCAACTGCACCTTTTTTACTTGTAATTATAGGACTTCCTGAAGCCATATTCTCAGCAATAGCCATCCCAAAACCTTCATATTCAGTTGGTTGCAAATAAAGGCAACATTTTTTATATAATTCAAGCTTTTCAATTTCTGAAATAAAGCCTGGTAAAATAACCTTATCGGTTAAGTTAAGTTTCTTAATTTCAGACATAAGGTATTCAAATCCATCATCATCTTTATTCCCGACAAGGACTAACTGATAATCTGGTATTTGTGTATGAATTTTACTGAATGCAAATAACAATTCTATTAATTTCTTTCGCTTGATATTGAACATAAAGAATCTAGATACACATAGCAAAAAATTTTTTCGATTTTCAACTGGGCTAAATTCATACTTATTAACATCTATAGCATGGTAAATAAAATGAGGCTTCTTTGCTCCTAATTTAATAATACCTTCTAATTCAATTTTTGATGTTGTTAACTGAACATCTGAAAACTTTAAGCTAAATTTAATAAAAAATCTTATGTAGAAGGGTCGACTATAATATCCTTGTATTGATTGGTCTTGTAAGTGAATATTACCAATCATGATAGCAGGCTTCCTTCTAAGTTTTGCAATTAGCAAAGGAATTATACCAGATGACCACCACCAAATATAATAAGCATCACAATTAAAGGATATAGTCGATGTTTTCCAGCTTAAGTGAACATCATATCCAAGTTCTTCGAGTATTTTAATATCATTCGAATAAAAATCAATTAATTTAAAATTATCTTTTATACCTCTTGCATGAAAACATATCTTAGTTTTTTTCATTTCTTTGAACTTTGATAGGGCAAAATATTAATAATACTAAAAGTACTGGTATGGCCTTAAAAAAATTAAGTGGTATAGATATCAGCTCGTTTTCAATAACAAAAATTTTTGAGTAAAAGTATAATGCCAGTATAAATACAATTCTGTTTCCAGAAACTATAGTAACATTTTGTTGTATAAAAGAAATCAATACAGCGAAAACTATTGCAGCTAATAAGAACCCTAAAGCAGAAAAATTACAATATGCATCTGTTAAAAAAATTGAGTTAAAATCCATTGTTGAGTTTTGAAGATTAGTATAAGTAACTAACAAATATGATTCAGCATCTGTCATATAAGTAGCTTTTAAAAAAGCTGCCTCTTGTGGATATAATACAGGGCCAACTATAAGAAAAAGGGGTATTGCCCATGCCTTTCCCCAAGCATATCCTTTTTTTTCTGCTTCAGGTGTCATTTCAGCCATCAAAAAAATAGCATCTAATCTGGTATTTAGAGACTCTGAAACATTTTCATCGACCTTTAAAAAAGGGTTGAGTATTTGGAAAGAAACCTTTCCATCAGTTTCAGTTAATAAATATCTGGCATTTAAAGTGGTTTTAATGCCATAAGAAACAAAAGCAGATATTATTATTATTAAAGGAATTCTTTTTTTTAAAGCTTTGATATTGTTATTAAAAAAAAAGAAAAACCCGATAAACTGAAATAAGAAAACAAATATCATTTGCCTAGAGTTAACAATACAAAATAGAATATAAACCAATGTAAATAAGGCTGTACTTAGGCGTAATATCGTATTTTTATTGACCGAAAATTTTTGAATAAGGTATAAAAAAGAGATAATCATTGAGCCATACCTCACAAAAGAATTATAAATTAAAAAATCAAAAAAAGAAAGATTTGTTTTAAGTTCAGTGTCATAGGAAGCTGCTCTTGAAAAAAAAATATTTTGTCTTATAGATATCCAAAGAAATAAAATTGTAAAAAAAAACAATGAAAAAGCTAAGCCACTAGCTTTTTTACTACTAATTGAAATTTTATCAGATACTTTCCTTTTCTTTCTGCTTCTAAGGAAAAAAGAAAAAAGAAGAAAAGGGGCATAAAAAAAATATAGTATATATAAGGTTACTTTTAGATAATTTCTCTTTTGAGCTCCATCAGGTAATTGAAAGAAGTTAAAAGCTGGTACAAAAATTATATATACAATACTTAATAGTAAAAATGCTATTAGAATAAAATCCTGCTTTAACTGAACTCGGCATTTTTTTACAAAAAATAATATTGCTACGAAAAAAAAAGCTAGTGCAATTAAATAAAGTAGATTGTAAATAATATTTAGTTTTTTATACCGAAAATAAACTTCGAGTGTCTTATATATTTTTTTAACCAAACAAAAGCAGGCATAATGCCACTAAAAGAATGTGCCAAAGAAAGTGGAATGAGTCTTAGTATCCTTAGATAAACAACTGGATAATTAGCTAGTATTAAAGAGTTATACAATTTATTCCAATCTTCTTTGCTAGAATAACATTTAATTCTTAATAGGCGATAAAGTGGATGAAGGTTTGAAATTATTTTCAGTAATGCATTCTGAGTGGTCTTATCAAAATAATGTAATTTCGAAATTTTATAATATCCATCAAAATCTATAAAAATTCTATTTGCCAAGCCCTTATCTAAAAAAGTATTCCCCCCACTTACCCTGCAAATCACCATCGGTTTATCTAAGATTTTTAAAAAACAAGTATCAAATTGCAAAAAAGAGAATAACATAAATGCATGAGAATAAGCTGTTCCTGTAAATGAATTATCGTATTCAACTCTACTCCATTTTTCTTTATAAAAAATTATGCTAGTTAAATAACTAAAAATACAAGCAGAATCTTTTGAAATATTTAAATATTCCAAAAGATCATTTTTATTGACCAAATTAAATTCAGTTTTCTCAGGATTTTTATACCAAGATTTATAATAAAATGGCTTCAAGTTTTCATCACATTCTAGTCGATTACAAATAATAATATCATAGTACCTATTTTTTATTAAATTGATTATTTCTGTAATTGATCCCTCCATAAGAACATCATCACTTCCTAAAAACCAACAATATTGACCAGAAGATATCTTTACAGATTCTAAGTAATTCAAATCCGGGCCTATATTTCTTGCATTTGATTTGTAAACCAGATTTACCCTATTGAATTCATTTTTAAGTACTGCTAGCATGGCCATAGTGCCATCTGTTGAGCAATTATCAGATATGCAAATTTCTACCTCGTCAATAATACTTTCATTCAGCTGTTTAATAATTGCTAAAATATTTTCTCTGAGATACTCTTGCCTATTATAAGTAGGAATACAAAACGACAGAGTCATTACGATTGAACTTTTAAAGTTTTATTTACTGCTACTGGAAGCCCCCAAACTACTGTTAGGCAAAAAGAAAGAATAAGCCCATACAAAATTCCTGCTAACCCGAATTTTCTTGATAACAAAAACTCAAACATTATTGCAATTACTGCTTGTAAGGGAGTAAATATCCATAAAGCTGTAAAACTATTAGAACTTAAGAGTATGACTGCATATGTATCTGACCAAATACGAATAATAAAATAAATACACAATAGAATAATAATATTACCAGGAACTAGAAATGTGAATTTTGATATTAGTGATACTAACTGCCCTGTAAAGAAAAAGAGGGCCACAGAAAAAACTATTGTTGCTATTATTCCTACTCTTACATAAAATAAGGCCACTTTTTTTATTTTATGATTTAAACCTATATGTTTCCATTCGGCAAAAGATGGCCAAAGAGTGTTTAACAATAGTGTGTAAACCATAAACATAATTCCGTATAACCGGAATAAAATATTGTAAAGTGTAATATCTTTTGAACTTATAGTTTGAGACATTACTAAATAATCAATTTGTAAAACAAAAGCTGAAGCCACACTAAATATCCAAAATTTAGTGCTACGTATAAGTATTTTTCTAGCTATGTATATTAAATTTTTCTTAACGAATAATAGATTCGCCTTTTTATATGCCTTTATAGTAAAAAAAACTAAGGGCCCAATTGTAAATACTATTGTGCCGCCAAAAAAAACATAGGAAATGCTAGTAAGATTAACTAATTCATAATATCGTAATAAAAAGATACCGACTAATGAAACAATACTACCGCCCAGAGTAAAAATACTGGGTAAATAGCTTTTTTGAAAGGCATTACAAATTTTATGTGAAACCGTTCCTATACCTGCAAGTAGACCAATTATACAGGTTATCAAAAAAATCTGCTCTGTATTTTTAAATTGTGAATTGTCAAGTTTTCCGAATAAATATTTAGTGACGAAATGATTAGAAAGTAAAATTATAGATACCCAAAAAATAAATGCTATCAGCAATAATATCACTGCGACTAATATGTAGTTATAATGATTTCTTTTTTTTATTTTTTGTTGTGAAATGAAATTCTGTAATCCATTTCCAATACCAATATCTGCAAGTAGTAACCAGGTTACTGTATTCATTAGAATTGCAAAGAGAGCATATTCTTTTAAATCAACTAATCCAGTGATAATTCTAATAGTATACACTGAAATTATTACATATATAGATCTAGCGAAAACAGATATAAAAGTTAATCGTAGATGGATAGGAATTTTGTGAACACTTATTGCACCTATATTCATTTAATCTAACTCAATATTTTATAAACCCAATCAATCATTTGCTGTATAGCAGTCTGTTTATCAATTTGTGGCTGCCAGTTAAAGTCTTGCTTTGCTTTCGCTATGGCTGCAATAAACACTTTCTGATCGCTTTGACGGGGTGGCAACTGTTTATATTCCATCTTTATAGCTAGCAATTCTTCTAACAAACCAAAAAGCTCCAGTAAGGATAAACTGTTTTCAAAACCTCCTCCTATATTATATACTTTCCCTCTTGTTACAGCTACATTCTTAATAGCAGAAAAATAACAGTTAATTAAGTCCGGAGCAAACAATACATCTCTTACCTGTTTGCCATTACCTGCTATAGTAAACGGCTCTTTTAGTTTTCCTGATTGAATATCCACAGCCTGCTTAACAAACCAGCCTATCCAACCTTGGTCTTGGGTTGAAAATTGCCTGCCTCCGAATATGGATGAATGCCTGAATACAATGGTATTTAATCCAAACATTCTCGCATAGTCTAACATGTATTGATCGGTTGCTCCTTTTGAACAACCGTAAGGAGATTCGAAATGTAATGGCAGCGATTCTGTAAAACCATACTCATAGCCTTCTGCTATATATCTGGTATCGGTTTCTTTATAATTTATAAATTCCAGATCTCCATATACCTTATTGGTAGATGAGTAAGTAACAATTGCTTCAGGTGCATATTTTCTAACGCATTCTAAAATATTATGACCTCCTAATACATTAATTTCAAAATCAAGTCGTGGATTAATTAAGGAAGTAGTCATGGCAACCTGACCTGCCAGATGAAAAATAACATCGGGCTTTGACTCTTTTACTGCAAACTCTATATCATTGTATGAGCGTATATCGGAATGATAATGTTTAAATGACCCTAATGTTTGCAGCCACTGCAGGTTATCTTCTGCTCCATATCTGAATAAATTATCAAACAGAAACAACTCATGCCCCTGCTTTAAAACTTCGGCAGACAGATTACTACCTAAAAAACCACAACCGCCAGTAATTAAATATCTCATCCTATAAATTATTTATATACTTAGTCAATACTTCTATGATATAATCATAATGTTCAGCATTTAAACCGGGCCAAACACCTAACCAGAATGAGCGATTCATTATAATATTAGTGTTAGTAAGGTCACCAACAATTTTCTTATTAATCCCAGCATAAGCAGGTTGTTTGGTTAAATTACCGGCAAATAATAATCTTGTTCCGATTTTATGGTCTTCCAGATAACGCACTAACTCATTTCTGTCGATAGGGCTGCACTCTTTAACTGTAAGCATGAAACCAAACCAACTCGGATTGCTTTGCAGAGTTGCTTCCGGGAGAATAAAGTGTTCTTCGAATGCTTTCATTTTATTGTAAAGTAAAGAATGATTCTGTCTTCTTTTAGCTACATAGGCATCTGCTTTTTGCAATTGGCTGATGCCAATGGCTGCCTGCATATCGGTTACTTTCAAATTAAAGCCGATATGACTATAAGTATATTTATGATCATAACTACAAGGTAGTTCTCCTAAACACTGATCAAATCTTTTTCCGCATGTGTTATCTTTTCCGGGTTCGCACCAACAATCCCTTCCCCAGTCCCTGAAACTTTCTGCTATCTTTTTCAAGGAAGCATTGTTTATTAGAACTGCTCCGCCTTCACCCATCGTTATATGATGTGCAGGATAAAAACTTAAGGTTGCTAAATCTCCAAAGGTTCCTGTCTTTTTATTTATATAAGTTGCACCAAGGCTATCGCAATCATCTTCAATTACCCACAAATTATATTTACGAGCTATTTCCATTACCACACCAAGGTTAAAAGGATTACCCAATGTATGTGCCATCATAATGGCTTTTGTTTTGGGAGTTATAGCATCTTCAATTCTATCTGCTATAACATTGTAAGTAGGTATATCAACATCAATAAAAACAGGAATACAACCATATTGTATCAATGGATTTACCGTTGTAGGGAAACCCGCTGCAACAGTAATTACCTCATCTCCAGACTTTATAGCTCTATCACCTAATTTAGGGGAGGTTAATGCATAGAAAGCTATCAGATTGGCTGATGAGCCGGAATTAACCAATAGTGAAAATCTGCTGCCAAAATAACGTGCCAACTCTCTTTCAAATTCAGCTCCAAACCTACCCGTAGTTAACCATCCGTCTAAACTTGCATCAACTGCATATAATATATCTGCTGCATTTAATACTTTACCGGTAACAGGTAAATAATCTTTACCGGGTATATATTGCTTGGTTGTGTTTTTAATAGCAACTGCTTCTAATAGAGGAAATAAATTACTATCAATGTTTTTAAAGCTATGAGACATTCTTATCATTTTTTGATAAATAATATTGCCAGGTAATTTCTAATCCTTCTTCCAAACCAATCTTATCAGTCCAGCCGATTTCTTTTAACATTGATGTGTTACATACAATATTATCAGTTTCCAATGCCCTGTCAGGCAAAGAACCAAACTTTAGCTCTGTTTTATTATTATTGGCAATTTTACTGCATTGATAAACTAACTCTTTTATAGTAACCGGATTACCGCTCCCTAACGGGAAACTATGCATTCCTTTAGGAAAATTGCTGTTAACAAGACTTACAAAAGCTGACACAACATCTGAAATGTAAATAAAATCTCTCTTCTGCATTCCTGAAGTAAATTCAATAAAAGGTTCTTCTTTCATAATCTTTTCAAAAACCATTGTAACAAATTTCCAGCTATCATCTCCCGGGCCATAAAAATATTCCAGTATTACTTCACAGATACATAAGCTCTTTTGATAGAAGTTCAGCCAGTTGCTGAATTGATGCTTACTAAGTGAATAGGCGTTAGTATAAGCATTTAAAGCTGTTCCTGTATTGATGAATTTTTTTACATTATTTCGCAGTGCACACTGCAATAATATAAAAGGAAAAACAAGATTTGCATTTAAAACATCTTCCTCACTTTCACCTTTCCTTCCGTAGGATGTGGCTGTATGAATAATAGTATCAATTTTATTTTCACTAAATGCTAACTGCAAATCATCAACATTATAATAAGAGCATAGGTGCTTGATACTATCCAGTCTTTTTAAATCAGATTGCTCGCGTTTTATAATAACTACCTGATGACCATTATTTACCAAAGCTTTAGCAACCTCACTACCTAAAAAACCCGTAGCTCCGGTAAGCAGTATCACCTGTTTACTCATATACTGTATGCAATGATATCCTTATCTATTAATTCAGAAGCTTTTGCAGTTTTGCTGCTTTTATACCATTCTAATGTTCTGGTTATCGCCTTTGCTGCATCCCATTTCGGTTTCCATTGCAGTTCGCTTGCAGCTTTGCTGATATCCAGTTTCAATAACCCTGCTTCATGTAAGGCTTTATTATCTGAGGGAGTATGATAATTACCTTTACCCCATACCTGTATGGCTTTTTTTACTAAATCTTCTACAGTTAAATTATCTTCTGCTAATGGCCCGAAATTCCATGCCCCGCTATATTTATATACATCATCGGAAAGTTTTTGAGCTAACAATAAATAGCCGCCTAAAGGCTCTAAAACATGTTGCCATGGTCTTACTGCTTTGGGGTTTCTTACTGAAATAATATTATCATTTTCAAGTGCTCTTACAATATCGGGAATAATTCTGTCTTTCGCCCAATCGCCACCGCCTATTACATTTCCTGCTCTTGCCACTGCTATTGCTTTTTGATGGTCTTTATATCTATTAATATGAAAAAATGAATTATAATAAGAATGAATCACTAATTCTGCACAAGCTTTACTGGCACTATAAGGGTCTAAACCGCCCAACCTGTCTGTTTCTCGGTAAGGATACACCCATTCTTTATTTTCATATACCTTATCTGTGGTTATCAGTATTACTGTGCAGGGTTTTGATAAACTCCGTAAAGCTTTAAGCACATGTGCAGTTCCCATTGCATTGGTAGCAAATGTTTCTTCGGGTATTTCATAAGATAATCTAACTAAAGGCTGGGCTGCCAGGTGAAAAATAATATCCGGTTGGAAACTGACAATTTCTTCTTCCAACTTTACACTATTATTAATATCTGCAATAACAGAAGTACATAAACTGTCGCCCTGTATTTGATTATATAAGTCAAAAGCATTTTCAGGGGCTAATGCATAGCCTTTAATCTCTGCCTGCATTTTATTCAGCCAATACAAAAGCCAGCTTCCTTTAAAGCCTGTATGTCCCGTCAAGAAAACTTTTTTTCCTCTATAAAATTCAGGTAATTGTTGTAACATAAATTGAATAATGTAAATAGAATTTAAATTACCAAACCTTCCAGGCTGCTTTACCACTTAGCCATTCTGCTTCTAATTCCTGTTTATCCCGCAAAGTATCCATAGGCTTCCAGAAACCTGTATGTTTATAAGCAACCATCTGGCCATCTTTTGCGAGGTTTTCCATTGGCTCTTTTTCAAAAACAGTATTATCTCCCTGAATGTAATTAAACACTTCGGGTTGGCATACAAAATATCCTCCGTTTATCCACGCACCGTCGCCTTTCGGTTTTTCCAAAAACGATTCTACATAATTTGATTCGTTTAAATTTAGAGCACCGAATCTGCCAGATGGTTGCACAGCTGTTACAGTAATAAGTTTTTTATGTTGTTGATGAAAATGAACCAGCTTATTTACGTTTACATTACAAACCCCATCACCGTAGGTTAGTAAAAAGGGCTCATTGCCAAGATATTTTTGTATACGTTTTATTCTACCGCCGGTCATGCTGTCTTTACCGGTATCTGCCAATGTAACTTTCCATGGTTCTGCCAGTGATTGATGAATTTGCATGGAATTATCTTTCATATCTATTGTTATATCACTCAAATGCAAAAAATAATTGGCAAAATATTCTTTTATAAAATATCCTTTGTAACCCAAGCAAATGACAAAATCATTAAACCCATAATAAGCATATGTTTTCATAATATGCCAGAGAATAGGCTTATCCCCTATATCAACCATCGGCTTTGGGCGTAACGCAGTTTCTTCACTCAACCTTGTTCCTAATCCCCCAGCTAATAACACTACTTTCATTTTATAGAATTAATTTTCGAACAGTTATTATTAAAACCCAAATCGAGAAGGATATAAAAGCCATTATAATAAATGATATCACTTTTCCTTTTTTCTGACTCTCTAGAGGTAATCTTGGGGTATCTAAATTTTGAATAACAGGTGTTTGAAGCATTAAAGAGGTTCTTGCTGTTTCTAAATTTTTCATAACCTCAGTATAAAGTGTACTTATAACTAATTCGTTTCGTGCTGCAAACTTTGATGGCAATGATAAAGTTTTAATAGTAGGATTTGCATTTAGAATTTGTGTTTCCGCTAATTCATATGATTTTCCATTTAATAAATTTAATAAAGAATCTGTTTTAGACTGAAGTCTATCAACATTACGTTGTAGAGTTCCTACTTTTACAGTTATATATAATTTCTTAGCTTCTTCAGCAATACGTTCTGCCATTAATTTAGAGAAAAGTTCTGATGTAGAAGTTATTGATATTTTAAAAATTTGAGTTTTTTTACTGGTTCTATCAACCGAAAAGTTATTTTTTATTATTCGCATATACACATCATACAAAATACTGTCTTGAACAGGAAGCAATTCATTTCTGTCTTTGAAACCATAAAAATGAATACCAGATGTCCGTTCATTTTTATCATATTTTTTCTTTAAATTACTGAATTGTAGGTACAAATCTGCTAAAGTGAAGTGAGTGCACTTTGCAGTATCAATGTCTGAAAGTAATACTGTTTCAATTATTCTGCGTGATTGTAAGATATCTAATAAATTATCATAAGCAAACAAACTCCCCCCCCCCCCTAAAACGCTTCCCATGTCAACACCAAAGTTAGAAGCAAGTGAAGCCAAACCTCCAGCACCACTACTTGTTTTTTCGTCTAAAATAAAAGTACAAACAGCTTCATATTTTGGTGATTGTATAAAATAATAGCCAAGTCCTAATAACCCGCCAATTAAACCCGCGACAAATAATTGCAACCATTTAGATTTATAATATGCAATTACTATTTTAATTTTTGCAATTAATTCTTCTAATGACATTTCTTCATCAGCATTATTTTGCAATTGTTCAGGTTTTATTAATTCGCTCATGTAGTTATTTAGTTAAGTTAATAATACCGAATACAATACTTGCCATCCCTGTTATTGCACTAGCTATACCGATAATTTCACCAGTAGTTAATGGTTTTTTCTCGCGTTTTAATGGTACATATACTTCACAACCGGGCTTAATATGAGGGTATTTCTTGAAAAATAAAAAACGTTTGGTACTGCTTACCTCGCCATTGGCATATTGCACATAAGAATTTCTTTTACCTGCATTAATTAAGAAACCACCCGACTCATTGATAATTCGTTTGAAAGACATTCCTTTTTCATATAAAATTTTTCTGGGAAAATAAACACCACCAAATGTTTGAATGGTTTCTTTAAACTTAGGTACTCGTAAAATATCGCTATTTTCTAAAATAAGGTCTTGAGCAGAATGCGGCTGCTCTAAAGCTTTATCTAAGTGAATATTTACTATTTGTCGCGGGTTATCAATTTCTGAATTAATAATTTCTTTGGAAGTAGAATCTTTATCTTGTGTATTAACATTATACGTTTTTATCTGAGCCATTGTTTTTTCTACCTTATCCCTGAAAGTATTTCGTAACAAAATAGCGTTAGACGGATAAGCTGTGGAATTTATACCTCCAGCTCGAGTTACCAAATCACTTAAGGTTTCATTTTTACTTTGCAATACATATTCTCCAGGATACAAGACTTCTCCCTGAATAAATACTGAAATCTGTTCCATATAACTAGGATCCTTTCTTACAGTAACCTGATCATAAGGAAATAAAGTAAATTGTTGCAGGGTTTGACTACTTATTAAATTTTTATTTAAAGTAATTGTTTTTATAACTGCATACTTAATACTGTCTTTTTCATTCAAAGAATCACTTTTAATTCTGCGGGAAATATCAATTTTTTTTGCACTAGCCCCCTCTTTAAAGCCTCCGGCCAATAAAACTAAGTCCTGCAGCTTCATACTATCCGTATAATTAAAACTACCTACATTATTTACTTCACCAGCAATATTAACAGTATATTTTTCTTGTAATTCTGAGATGGAATAAATATGTATACTATCTTCTCTTTTAAGAGGAATCTCAATTTTGCCCTGCAAAACATCAAGTACATTAAAATCTAACATTTCCGGTATAAAATCATCTTTTAATCTTCTGATTAATCCTCGTTTTAAAAAAGCATTTTCTTTTAAAACAGCTTTGCTTAGAAGGTTTTTAAGATTTACAGTAACATCTAATGAATATTCGCCTGGATGAAAAATAGCTCCTTCTATAGATATACGGTTTTTATATCTATTGGAAATACTATCGATTATGACTACATCGCCAGAGTTTAGTTGAAAAGCAGGATAATTCTCAAAGGGGATGGTTTTAATTTCTTTTTCATCATTACCGATTCTTATTAAGCGGAAAGATTGTTTGTAAGCTTCATCCGTGAAACCTCCTGTATAATTAATCAGAGTTCCTAATGTTTCAGTAGGTTTCATTTCAAAAACGGCTGGTCTTTTAATAGCTCCTTTTAATTCAACTCTTACCTGATAAGGGCTTACTTTAATAATATCATCATCTTCTAATCTTTTATTGTTTGTCAAATCACCTTTCAACAGAAAATCATATAAATCAAAAGTTGTAATTAACTTTCCGTTTCTTATTAATTGTATATTTCTGAATGAACCGTTATCATTGGGGCCACCAGATAAATACAAAGCATTAGCCATGGAAGTTAAAGAAGAAACATCATAGGTGCCGGGTTTTACAACTTCTCCAATTAGCGTTATCCGTATAGTTCTTATTTGACCAAGTGACAGTTGCACAGATGTTTTACCGGTTAATATTTCCGGATAAATTTTAATAAGCGATTGTTTGATTTTCTTTTCAGCATCTTCAAAAGTTAACCCATTTACTTTTACCGGACTCACATACGGAATGCGAATAAGACCTTCTTCAGATACTTTTAGTGCATATTTTGCTTCAGAAAAACCGAAAATATCAGCTTCAATTTCGTCTCCCACACCCAATACATAATTACGTGGTGTAGGAATTTTCAGATTGGGCTGAAAAGTTAAATTAGCATTGGAAAATAACTCTGCACCAAAAATTTTACTTTTATTTTTTACATCTACTTTTTCGTTAGTAATAGCCTGCGGTTCTATTCTTTTTTGTGTATTGTTGCCAAACTCATTTATAGATACTTTAGGTGTTCCTGTTGTAGAAGGAAGGTTGGCAATTCTGGCTTTTATTTTATTAATTTGCTCACTGGTTAAACCTTTTTGCCTCGCTTTTACTTCTAATTCATACTCACTTAACCCACTCAGCTTAACCTGGTCTAAATATTCTTTCAATTGTAAGTCAGAAAGCTGATCAATATTAACTGGTAGTTGTGCAAAAAGACTACTAATTAATATGATATTAAATAATAAAAAGAAACACTTCTTCATTTATATTGATTTGAAGTTTTAGGTACTTGAAAAAAAGAAGGTAATATCCACAGTACTAAAAAAGGAAATGGAGATGTAAAAAAACCTCGTGTATAACCGAATAAATCTCTCCATTGATTAATAAACACTGTGTGTTCTACTTTTTCAACAATACCTCCAATTATTAAAAATAATAATACAATTACATGAATCAGTAGCCAAATTTTTTTTTTCCACTGTTTAGAGTCTCTTACAAAGCCTATATACCCTAAAAAAACTACCAGGCAAATCCAAAAGAAATTGATAATATGCCCTAAAATTCTAGGTAAAGTTTTTTTAAAATTATTTTCATACAAATACCTGTAAAAAAACCAGCAAACAACTGTAATAATAAGAAGACTTATTAAATGCCGTTGATTGTTTTTAAGCCAAAGCGACATGCTGTTTGTTTGTTCTTAAATAAAACATCCATAAACTAAAAATTACTGCATACATAATAAGCTTGAACACATAATGATGAGCGACATCAATTAAATTATAACGTTCCATATTCATTAATGCAATAAAATAGCACCGTAAAATATTAGCAATATAAATAATTGCAAATCCAACCATTGAATATATTAACAGCGTTATTAATTTAGAAGGAAAACATAGTAAAAAAGCGATATACAAAATGTATAACTCAAGACCATTACAAGGGTCTGCAATACCTAATATTTTTTTATCGTCTTTTAAAATAGTGTTTGTAATACCTACCTCACCTGTTACCTTATCTTCATTTTCTTTATATGCTTCACATAATTGACTTTGTGGAAATTTCCATTTTAGCAACTGCACAGTTCCCCAGCTTGTTGCATTTCTCAACTGTTTATCGGGCACATTTAATGGGAATAAAACAAACGTGTATAACAACTTCCAAATAATAAAAATTATTAAGGCCCTTTTGAGAAATTGCTGAATTTCTTCAGGTATTTCCACCCAGGTTTTTTTTATTTCTACTATCGGATTAAACACAAGTTTAATTTCGTTCAATTAATACTGTTGCGTATGCTACCAAACCTTCTTCCCTGCCAACAAAACCCATTTTTTCTGTTGTAGTAGCCTTAATTGAAACATCGTTTATTTCAATCTCACAAATTTCAGCAATAGCTTGCTGCATTAAATTGACATAAGATTTAATCTTCGGAGCCTCTAAGCAAAGTGTTGAATCAATATTTATAATTGAATATTCCTCATTTTTAATTAATTCAACTGTTCTTTTTAACAAGATTTTACTATCAATATTTTTAAATTCATTGGATGTATCAGGAAAGTGTTTGCCGATATCCCCTAAACAGGCTGCCCCTAATAAAGCATCACAAATGGCATGTAATAATACATCAGCATCACTATGCCCTAAAGCTCCTTTTGTGTGAGGAATTTTCACTCCGCCAATCCATAAATCTCTCCCTTCAACTAATTGATGAAAATCAACTCCGGAACCAATTCTAAGCTTTGTCATGATTAATATTACCTTTCTCCATCCAAATCAAAACTGATACCCAATCTCAACGTATTAGATAGGGGGTTGCGGGTAATACCACTTCCAGAAGGAACTAAATAAGATAAATTAATTCCGAAGAATTCATACTTTAATCCTGCCCCAACAGAAAAGAAGGGATTTCTTCCGCTACTCTTATCTTGATAAAAATAACCGGCTCTTAATGCAAATTTATTATCGTACCAAAACTCTGTTCCTAATGAAAACTGAAGGCTTGATGTTAAACTTGTTCCATCTCCAAAAGATTTAAACCAGCTGCTCATAACACTTTGGCTTCTGTAATCTGCCAACAAAGCTGAATCTGTAGTTGCATTACCTGTTGCCTGTGGTGCAGCAGGTACTAACAACTTGTTTACATCTAAAGCAAAAGTTATTTTACTGCTTTCATTAATTACTGAAGTATAGGCGGCTCCTAAGCCCAAATTTGCAGGTATAAAATCTTTATTTTTTGAATCGCTGGTATAACCAATTTTAGCACCCAGATTTGCTAAAGAAACTCCCCACGAAAAGCCTGAGCCGTTGTTTTGAGTTCCATTATAATATAAACCTAAATCGGCTGCTATAGATGTTCCGGCCTTATAAACAACACCACTATTATTTACATCTCCACTGGCTAATGATGAATTGATATATCTGGCAGCAACACCCAATGAAAGGTTATCAGATAATTTTCTTGAATAGCCAAAATCAAATGAAAACTCTCTTGGCCTGAATGAACTTAAGGCATTACCTGAAAAGTCTGTGAACTGAATATTTCCCAAACTGAAATATCGCAATGATGCAGATATAGCTTGATTATCATCTAATTTATAGTAACCTGCCAAACTTGCTAAATACACATCATTTAAACCTAAATCTCTTAACCAGGGTGTATAGTTTAACCCTATTCCTGAATTGCTTTTATTAAAAGGTGTTTTTGCAATATTCCAATAAGAAGCATTTACATCGGGCAATGTAGCAATACCAACATCGCCCATTGCACCACCTCTTGCATCAGGATTAATTCTTAAAAATGGAACTGCCGTTGTAACGATATTCAAACTCTGTTGAGCACAAATTAAATGGATAGACAAGAAAACAGCAAAAGCAGTTAAAATGGTTTTTAATTGAAAATTACTCATAGAAGGGAATTGAATGATTGAAATTGATTTAATAACTGTTTAGTTTGAGTAGAAATCAAATCATTCAAATGGGTTTATCGTAAAAATAGTTGTTGGTTTAAGGTAGCAGTTTCATTATTTGCCAGAACAATTATACGATAAATATAATTACCAGACAAGGCTTTTCTTCCGCCAACAGTCCTTCCATCCCATTCCAACTCTATACTTCTGTTGCCAGTAGTGTGAATTGTTTTAGTTATTTTTTGAACTAAATCTCCATTAAAGCTATAAATACCTAACTGAACGGCTAAATCAGTATCAGGCTGATTATGCTCGAAAGAGAAAGTTGTTTTATTACTAAAAGGATTAGGGTAGTTAAATAAGTTTTTAATAGCCAGCTTTTCTCTTTTAGCAACTTTAAAATGAATAGTGGCTTCATTGGAATTATTTACAACATCCCATGCTTTGATTCTTATGGAATGAATTCCTTCTGTAAATACCGGCAACTGATAAGTGATTCTTCCTTGTTGATAGCTGTTTAAAGCTGCTTCATAATAACTGTTCAATACAATTAAGTTCCTTTCATCACCATCTATTATTGCAGTAATATCATGCCCAATTCCCAAACCAGTAGTATTAATACCTGAAGAGTCTGCCAACTTAACTAATAATAATGGAGATTCATTAACAAGCCCATTGTCTTTAAACTTATCATCGTTCAGATAAATTTTTATATCCGGTCCAATATTATCTGTAGTAATATTGGACGATGTGTTTCCTATTTTAAATGCTGTAGAAACTCCCGCTGCGTCTGTATTGGTATCATTGGCATACAAACTGAGTTTGCCATTTCCAACATTATAATTAATGTCTTTAGGTACTACAAATGAAAAATTAAATAACCCGTTTGTTACAGTTGCTTTTCCCTTGTATAAAATATTTGTTTGCTGGCTAAAAGTTGTTACAGGGCTTGCAGGATCATTTCCCAATGTAGCTGTTTGCTGCGGTTTATCGTATACAGAAGGGAAAACTGTTCCATTAAAATTATTTAATGTGTTCCCATTAGCATCTGCAACTGTTCCTTCTAAAGTATATTTACCCAAGGCTTTTAAAGTATCATTCCCTGAAACGGATTGCCCGTTAATTTTGGTTAAACGGATGGAATATTGAGGAAATGCCAACTTCATTGCAGGATCTCCCAAAAGTGTAAACTTTCGGTTATTAATAACATCACTGAAGGTTTGATAAGTATAGTTTTTAGCCTGTTTAACGGCCTCTCCCAATGTTAGGTAATTTCCGTTAGCATCTGCTTTAAATGCAGTATTAATGTAATTATCATTAATTACCCTATTGCTGTTGGCAAAAACAACTCTTGTAGTAGTCATTAAAGCTATAACTCCTGTAGTATCGTTGTATAGCAAACTACCGCCCAATGAATTTTTTGACGGGTCATCAAAAGGTGCAAAATCGCAGGTTGCAGTAATAAATAAAGGCAGCTTAGTGCTGTTCTGAAACTGCTTGGTTTCATCTGCACCCAAAACTGCCTCATCTGCAAGTCTTTGATAACCTCCGTGACCGCTATAATTAAATAGAAAAATTCCTTTTGAAACCTTACTCACAATTGCTGAATTTACACCGGGATAGCGAGCTCCGCCACTCCCACTCACAAGCGGGAAAGCATCCAAATACAATTTTGTGGCGTTAAAATTAGGATATGACTGCATTGCATCAGAAGAGATTAACTCAGCGTCCTGCAGGTGTATATCGTTATCTTTATCGTCCGCTACAAATATGCATTCGTTCTTCCAATCTCCCAAACTTTTATTTGAATAATAATTGACAACTTTCTGAACCATTGTCGCTGCTTCAAGCCTGTTTCTGGCGGGCATTCTACCTATACCTACATCTAATAAAGGAATTGCACCTGATGTTATATTTATGTTATCTGTGCTGTCTAATAACCCAAAAAAATCATCTGATACATAAGTTGATAAAGGGTCTAAAGAAGCAGTGCTTTGATAGGATGGTAAGAAATTGGTATTGTTAGCAATTCTGTTTTTGTAATCGTATGAAGACGCTCCCAATAAAAGAACATATTTGGGGCGTTTGGTTGAGTCATTTCCGGCTTTATCGAAATACATTTTGATGAAATCCCGAATGGCAGTTGGATCTTTTATTCCTGAAGAAAACTCATTATAAATTTCATTAGAGTTAGCAACAACAACCTTGTAACCAAACTGTGCTGCATCAAAATCTGCAAGTCTTTTTGCTTCTGCTAAAAAATCGGGTGGAGTTACGATGAGATAATCGGCTTTAGCATTATTATGTAGGTTCTGATTTTCTACTTTACCAATTGTTGTCGGAATTAAAAATCCAACGTTATTAAAGGCAATATATTCCTTCAGCCTTTCTGATGTATTTATAAACGATGTTTGATTAGATGTAAAAGCTGCATTCATTTTTACAGGCTCCAAAGGGTTGGTAATATCCCATACTGCTGTAGCATTTGTTGTTCCGGAAATAATAAAGTTGGAAACAGAATTTAGGCCAACCGAATTCCAGTCTCTGAAATGTAATTGATTGGTTGTACCCATATTTAAACCCCTTCTGCCCAATACTTCAAACCAATTTAACCAACCTTGAGCTCCGGAAACCGCAGGGGTATAAACAAAAGAAACAGAGAGATTTGATTGTGATGGCGAAAATGAAACTGATTGTTTGGATTCTGTTGCAAACACATCTAAAAAATAGCCCGAAACACTTGGTAGATTTACATTTTTAAGAAATTGATTGTTAACATTTATATTGAAAGAGCTTGCTGCTGCAATACTTCTGCTTGCCAAACTACTGTTCAATTTTAAAGGCTGTCCAGAAATAAACCCTGAAAAATCTACCGTAAAATTTCTGCTTAACACATTACCGTTTTGTGTACTGAATTCTTCCCCATACCATTCTTTACCACTGTTTAAAAAATTTACTTTATCATTTTCATAAAAGTATCTTTCATCGTAAGCAGTTACCGTATTATTAGCTGTTATTGTTTGTGATAAAGTTTTAATTCTTTTTCCTGTACCATTAACGCTTATGAAATAATATGCTGTGTCTGAATAAAGATTCTTTTGATGATTGAAAGTCTTGTTAATACTGTCTTTCAACCATTTATCTGTGCCAGAAGCATAAAATAAAAAGTAGTCGGAGTTATTAAAAACACCATCCCCACCATCATTCATTTCTATTGCATTTTCATATAAATCATCAATTCTGGCTATATTATTATCTTCATCTAACATGCTTCCGCCATTACCGAATACTCTGATGGAAGCTGAAGAAATAGTACCCGAAAAACCTAATGAAGTAAAAAAAGCCACATCAACTTTATAAACTCCGGGCTTGGTAACAGCTATTTTATACCAGTTGCCTGTTGCTAAAACAGAATTAGGGGCGTAAGAACGTTGCGAAAAAACGGACAAGCTTGTTAAACAAAAAATAAAACCTATACAAATATTTCTGAGAAATGTAAGCATTCAATAAAAATCTGGTATCTTCATGCAAGATAAAATCAATATGCGGTTTTCAACTATTTATCTAATCATTTCCTTTTAGCCAAAATCTCCTATATTCGCAAAGCACAGAAATTTTACTCTCAAATTTTTATTGACGAAAAACTAAATCTGAATCTATGCAAGTGCTTACAAGTGTAAGAAACTGTGTTTTATTGACTGCAACTATTGCAGCAATTTCTTCTTGTAATGTTTTTAAAAAGAAACAGGAAAAATCATCAGTTACGGGTTGGAATTATAATGATAAAAATCAAGGTGGCTTTAGTGTTGCCAAGCCCAAAGATGTAAAAACTGCACCGGGGTTAATCTTTGTACAGGGCGGTACATTTACCATGGGTGCTACGCAGGAAGATGTTATGGGAGATTGGAATAATATTCCACGCCGTGTAACAGTAAACTCTTTTTTCATTGACCGTACTGAAGTTGCCAACGTTCACTATCGTGAATATTTAAACTGGATGGAAAATGTTTTCAACGATCCTCAATATCAGAATATCTTAGAAGCAGCAAAGCCCGATACATTGGTTTGGAGAAGTGAATTGGCTTATAATGAGCCTTTCGTTGAATATTATTTCCGACACCCTTCATACAACTATTATCCGGTAGTAGGTGTATCCTGGAAGCAAGCAGTTGATTTTTGTACTTGGAGAACCAGTCGTGTTAACGAATTAGAACTAATTAAAAAAGGATATATTAACAAGACTAATATTAAAACCGAATTAAACGGCGGTGGTCAGGAAAATTTTGACACTAAAGCTTATTTAATGGGTGAATATCAGGTTCAACCTGGCCCGGCCGGAAGGTCTAAAAGCAATCCATTAAAAGATGCTCAGGGCAGACCAAGAACACAGGTTAAGTTTGAAGATGGAATTATGTTTGGAGACTACCGTTTACCAACAGAAGCTGAATGGGAATATGCAGCCAATGGTTTGGTAATGGAAAACCCGCAAAGAAAAATCGGTAATGGCAAACGCAGAGGCGAAGAAGTTATAGCCAATAAACAAATTTATGCCTGGAAGAATGATGGTTTTGATAACCTACGTTCAACAAGACAAAGTGCTTATCAAGGTGCTTTCTTAGCGAACTTTAAACGTGGTAACGGTGATAATATGGGCGTTGCGGGAGGATTAAATGATAACGCTGCCATTCCTGCAGAAGTAACATCTTTTGCTCCAAACGGTTTTGGTATTTACAACATGAGTGGTAATGTTAGTGAGTGGGTTTATGATGTTTACAGACCTCAAACAAATGGTGATGCAAGCGATTTTAACCCTGTTCGTGGTAACGTTTTCAAGAAGGTTGATATGAGCAAAGGGCAAGGTAATTTACGTGATAATATGGGTAGAATTATTATGGTTCCTGAATCTGATTCTGCTTTGCGTAACCGCAGAAACTACCAACGCTCTTATGCAGTAAACTTTTTGGATGGAGATTCTTTAAGCGGAGCAAGTTATGGTTATGGTTTAACAACTTTAATTTCTGATAGTTCAAGAGTTGTAAAAGGCGGTAGCTGGAATGACATGCCTTATTGGTTAAGCCCCGGTACACGCCGTTTCTTAGAGCAAGACCAAGCAAGCAGTACTATTGGTTTCCGTTGTGCGATGAGCCACTACGGAGCAGCAGAAGGAACTTCTAAAAATGCAAAAGCAGGTAACTTCTTTCCCGGAAGAAGAGCTAAAAAATAAAGGAAAGGTAAATTGCAAGCTCCGTGAAAGCCGGAGTATTCAGAAAGCCATTCGTAACAGAATGGCTTTCTTATTTTAAACATTCAGTAATAAAATATTTTCAATCATTTACTTTTGAAATCAAACAAATTTTTACATGACGATTGAACAATTGTATCAACTTTTTTTGCAATATCCATCTGTACAAACCGATACCAGGAAATTAAAAAAAGGTGATATTTTTTTCGCATTAAAAGGGCCAAATTTTAATGCCAACAACTTTGCAGTACAAGCATTAGAACAAGGTGCAGCTTATGCTGTAATTGATGAGGAAGTTGATAACGCAAACAATAGATTAGTTAAAGTTGATGATGTATTAACCGCTTTACAACAATTAGCAAAACATCACAGGCAGCAATTTAATATTCCATTTATAGCTATTACAGGCAGCAATGGAAAAACAACCACTAAAGAACTAATAAGTACTGCATTAGCCTCTCATTTCAAAACTTATACAACGCAGGGAAACCTTAATAATCATATAGGTGTTCCGCTAACATTGTTAAGCATTAAAAGAGATGCAGAGATAGCAGTAATTGAAATGGGGGCTAATCATCAAAAAGAAATTGAAGGGTATTGCAGTTATACTTTGCCAACACATGGCATTGTTACGAATGCGGGCAAAGCTCATTTAGAAGGTTTTGGCGGTATTGAGGGCGTAAAAAAAGGCAAGGGAGAATTGTATGATTTTTTAAGGCTGAATAATGGTGCTGCTTTTATAAACTGGGATTACGATTATTTGCATAATATGAGCAAAGGCATTATAAATATTATTAAGTATGGAAGTATTGATGGTGATTATATTGGCAATGTAAAAACAAGTGAACCTTTTTTAGAAGTTGAATTTTCAAAGGGATTTGATATTGATACAATTAAAACAAATCTTGTTGGAGATTATAATTTACCGAATGTTTTATGTGCTGTTGCAGTTGCAAAACATTTTAATGTACCTGAAGAAAAAATAAAAACTGCTATAGAAAGTTATTTACCATCAAACAGCAGATCGCAGATGATTGAAAGAGGTTCTAACAAAATTATTCTGGATGCCTATAATGCCAATCCAAGCAGTGTAAAATTGGCTATTGAAAATTTTGCGAAAATTCATGCTGATAATAAAGTTATTCTGTTGGGTGGTATGATGGAGTTAGGCGAAACAAGTATTGCCGAACATGCAGCTATAGTTAATTTAATAGAGCAGTACCGCTGGAAAGCAGTAGTATTAGTTGGCGGCAACTTTAAAAGTACCCATAATAGTTTTTTATATTTTGATGATGCCGTTGAAGCAGGAAGATGGCTACAACAACAGCATTTTGAAAATAGTTATTTGCTTGTAAAAGGTAGCCGCAGTATGCAGATGGAGAAGGTATTAGAAAATTGATTGATGCACAGCGAACAAAGCGTACAATAGTGCGACGCAACAAAAGCTTAATGCTTAGGTGGTGTTTGTTACATAATCAATCTTATTAAAATCATTACCTTGCACCGCCATGAAAGCATTACAATATTTAGCCGCAGTTTTTTCTAATAAATGTCCGCGTTGCAGAAAAGGTTATTTATACAAAACGCATAATGCATACGATTTAAGCAATAATGTAAAAATGAATGACCATTGCCCTGTATGCGGTCAGCCAACAGAAATTGAAGTTGGATTTTACTACGGAACAGGTTATGTTAGTTATGCTTTAAGTGTGGCTTTTGTTGTTGCAAGCTTTGTTGCGTGGAAAGTGTTGATTGGTGTTACGTTTGCCATTGATGATAACAGAATTTTTTATTGGATGGGTACAGCCATTATATTACTTCTTTTATGCCAGCCTTTAATAATGCGTTTATCAAGAACATTATGGTTGAGTTGGTTTGTAAAATATGATGCTGATTGGAAAACGCATATTCCCGAAGAAACAGGCAGAGTTATTCCTGAACAAATGGAACATTAACAGCTAAGCCCTATTTTCGCAGCCCTGATTATTTACGGAGAGTTGTCCGAGTGGTTGAAGGAGCACGCCTGGAAAGTGTGTATACGGGAAACTGTATCAAGAGTTCGAATCTCTTACTCTCCGCATTTTTATTTGATTATCAATAGCTTACAATTTGTACTCCCAATTTCACACCCACTTTATGGTTTATCAGTTTTAAAAAAGATTCAAATTAGATTTTTTATACCATTTTATTGAATTACTAATTTCCAACAATTTTGAGATAAATTTTCAAATTAAACTTAATACATTACATTATCCTTGAAATAATAAATGTTTTGAAGTGGAATGATTTTTAAATAAATCACTTGTTTATTTCATAAGTTAATTCTCCTTTGAAAATGAATTTTACTTCAAAATAATCAACATGTTCCAATTGTCTCTTCATGATAATTAGGAATCAATAATTCAAAATAATCAAGAAAATTGCTTTAAATGCAAGCTACTTCATTAATTAGAACAATGTGAAACTATAATGACAATAATAGTCTTAATCATCTATCGATAACAATAATTAAGACACCCTAAAAAGTATTGCAAGATTTTCGTGCTTGTTATTGTTACTTTTGTTTAAATCTTTTTTTAAAAATTGCATTAATATCCGATATTCTTTCCACTACGCACAATCAATCCTTTGTGTTCTATTCAGTAATCAAACAATTGTACCATTACGTCTCTATATCGTTGTTTTGTAAAATTGTCTATACATTGTACTACCTGAAAAGTTAAAAATAAATGCCTTCATTTTCTTTTATATGGTACGGATCCCGCCCATTTATTTTTGGTTAGTGATGAAAATTGATTGGTTCGTAAATTATTTATTGTTGGCTACAAGATATGATTGATTGTGGAACAGGCATAGCCGGTTCCGAGTGTCTCCAACTTTAAAAGGTACTAATATTCGACCGGTTTTTATAGTAAGCTTCATAAAGGTTGAAGGGTACTGTAAGTTCCGTGTATCTCAAATTTCCAAACCATAACTTTATTCAAAAAATTTTAAATAAGCCACGTTAAGATTACAATCCTGACATTAAAATATTTAAGCATTAAACTAAAATCTTCGCATAAAAATAACTAATGAATGGTTTTTAAGCTTATCCCATTTATCTTCTTCTGCCATATCAAAATCAATATCTGTTGCAGTACCATTAACATCAACTTTCTTTACAGAATATGTTGCTACATTACACCCCCCCAATATTATGCTAAAATCCCTCTCTCCAACTTTATCCAAATTCCTGTCAAAAATATTTTTCTTAAAAATAACTTTACCGTACTCTTTATAATTGACTTTTCGTGTACTTGAAAGTAAATAAATTTCTTCATTTAACTTAATAACACCCTTAGTCCGTTCATAATCTGATTCCATTTTTGTAGTTAGCTCTTTAAGCAAACTTTTATTTACATCAGCATTCGAAGTAAAAAGAAGTGATAACTCTTCTTTTGAAGGGATAAACCAATCTGGTCTTTTATCATTGAAATTCAAAAAATTAAACAAAGAAAAAATTTTACCATTATTATCATGAGTAGCTAGTTTTTTTTCAAATAAAGAAGTACTTTTAAATTCAGCATGTTGCTTAATTGTTGAAGTCAACCCATAAGATTTCCACCAGTGATTGGTTTTGTAATGTTCTTCAACCCATAACTTAGAATGATCATTTCTATCTTCAAATATTATTTTTGAATTTGCTAAACCATCTTTTTTTGTATCCTTAATATTTTTTTCATCAACATTATCAACAAATGCAACTGAAAAGTCGTAACTCGCTGGCCAACCTGCTATTCTATACGCAAGCCCATCAACGCCATAATTTTTACCTTTATCAAAATAAAATATTTTGAACAAACCATTATCAATTTCTTCATTTAGCTTACGAAGTAATTTATTGGAGCCTAAAGTTTTCCATTTCCCCCCTTCAAACCTAAGAGACATACCTAAATCTTTACAAGTAATTACCATTCCAGTAATCGGATTTTTATACTCATATATTTCTGCTGCTGTCATTGCTTTTTGCAATTCTGTATTTGAATTAAAAAAAACAGCCCTTGCAGTATCAGGAATTTTATCTAAATATTCCCATTTATCATTTTCATAATTAAGACAAACATTGTTTTTGTTATCTTGCTTTATGCACTTACCCTTCTTAAATATTTTAACTGCAAAAGTATCCCTAGGTCTTAATAATATATCATCATCATAAGCTAACATTCCTTCGACAGGCTTTACACCTTTAATCGCTGATATTTTTGTTTCTGAGCTTAAATAAGTTACGTTAAAGACTTTTAATTTTCTCTCCCCAAATTTTAAATCATCCGTATATAACCATTCAGTTCCGTTAAATATCATTATAAACTTTTCTGTTGTATTATAAACAAGTGTTCCAATTTTAGGGTTATAAATTTTTTTAATCTCTTCTTCACTTAATATGGGTGGTTTAAAGCCTTCCTTAGCAAGTGCTTTCAAATTCAATTGCTCATTATTAAGTTCAATAGAAGCTATTTTTATTTTAGCATTTGAAACATTCTTATTGTCTTTTTTAGTTTGGCTTATAAAAGAAGCATTCCCCACCCAAGTATTACCATTGCTATAAACTAAGCCTTTATTGATGGTATCATATAAAATAGCACCCTCTGTTTCAACTTTTTGTGTAGCTGTTATAGTAGTGCTTGGTAATATAATGCCCGATTTAATATTTCTCAGGTCCATCATATTTGAAGGTTTACTTGTATTAAAACCAACTTTACCAGTTAAGTCAATACTAAATGCAATTGAATCGTTATGGCTTTGATTAATTAATTGCTTAGTATTTTCATTGCTTGGTTGTTGATTAATGGATTTAATTTCGTTTTTATGTTTTACAATGAAAGAATTAAAGGTTTCTTTTACTTCTTTTTGAAGATAGAGATATCCATTTTTATAACGAAAAGTTCGTTCATATATTTGTTGTTCTACAATTGATTTGAATCTTTTTGCTTTTTGATAGGTTATAAATATTTCGTCTTCAATAATATCTCCAAACTGTTTATTCATATATGTGCCATCACTGCAAACCCATCTTTTTCCGTTGTAAAAAACAACTTTCTTTTGCTCGTTATTGTAAAATATTAATCCTTCCTGAGGATCTTTCAAATCTGCAATATAGCTACTATCTGCAGAAGGAAGAATAATGCCTTTAAGCAAGTTGCTACAATCTATACCTGCTAATGGTTTTACAGTACCAAAGCCAATATTTCCCGCTGTATCAACAATAAAATCAGTGAATAACCCATTACCTAATCTGAACTGATTGCCTTTCTTAATGTTTATTGGATTTATTTTATCATTATTCGCTACGTGAAAGTCTTCCTTAAATTTTTTTACTACATTTTTATCATTTCCTTCAATATATGTACTGGGGTTAAACCAAATAATATTATTGGAATTTGTAGTATATAAATTATTAGCCCATACAATTGAAAAATGATTTGATAATAAATTTTTCTCGCTGCCCTCCCCTTTTACTGCAGCAAATAGATTGTCGCTGATTTTATGTTTAGCAATTAATGAACCTTCCTTTGAATAAACAGAAATCTTTCTATCAGTCGAATTTATTGTAAAAGCATAAATTGTAGTATCATATGCTAATAAAGAAGTTTGCTGGTTGTAGAGAGTGTCAAAATCAGGTTTTTGTATAGGCCCATTAAAATTACTGTTACGATATTTAGTTTTCCATATACTTTTTGTATAATCAGATGCTTCATTTGATTTCGACGAATTTAAATAAGATATTATTTTAATTGAGTCTTGAACTTTAATTAAATCATACCTTTCTAATTTGTTGCCTTGAACTGTAAAAGTACTATTACCTATTGCAATAGGTTGGCCGAAGCAACTATCGGGGCCGTAACATTTAGTGGAATCACTAAAAACCCCATTACTATTATAGACGAGTAATTTATTGCCAAGAAAAGGTTCGTTCCTTTTAACTTTACTGTTGATATTTAAAACATCACTTAAAACAATTACAGATCCATTTTCAACATTAACAACTGGTGTTGGCAAATCAATAAAATGGGATACTTCAGTTTTAAAATTAATTAACTTAAAATATTTTTTAGAATCTTTATTTATTTCGGTAGAATCTTTCTTTATTTCCGACCCTGTAATGTTATCGATTGTTTCTAATTCCCTTTCATCCGCATTTACAACATACAATTTAGATTCATCAACGCTCAAACTTGGAATACCAAAATGTTGGGAATTGTTACTTTTTTTAAAATTCCATTTTAACTGATAATCCGGTGTTAAAGCTATTAAGCCATTTAGTGTGGAGAGATACAAGCTACCATCCGACCCCATAGTTGGCATAACTCTTACAGTAGCATTATTAGCTCCTGTAATCTCATAAAGGTTTAAAGTGCTTATACAGAATATTTTATTACCATTTAATTTAAAAATTTTAACCCTTTGCAATTGCTCATTGCCAACAATACAAACTATTTCTGATTTTGGATTTATTATTGGAGGAAATGCTAAGGAACCACTTAAGGAATCACTACTGGCAATCAGTTTAGCTGAATTATCTGCAGCATAGGCATGTAAATAAACTTTGCCAACAAATCTATCTGCAACATCTTTTGAATATTCCACAGGAACAATAAGCAAATTATCTGCAAATAATGGTTGTTGTGTAAACTTAAAATCAGAACCACCACTAAGTAAGTTGATTTCATTAAATGTTTTAGGAATACTATAGTTTTTCCATAATTCTGTAACTGTGCTATTATGTTGAGGATTAACAAATGTCTGAGTCCATTCATTAGCATTAAAATGTTCTTTTTCCAAATGGTAAGATATTATTAATTGAGGCTTTAAATTGTAATCTTGAGATTTTGATGAATACACAGTTGCAGTAGCTTCACTTCTTGCAAACAGCATTAAAGAAATACTTTTTTGCAAATTATTAGAAAAGAAATTTTTATTAGGAACAAGAGTAGAAAACTTTTTTTGTGTGAATATTGCTTTATAATTTTTTTGTTTTTCGGTAATTGGAATTGCGGAGGATATAAAATATTCCTTTTGAGTAGTAGTGCTACTTTCAAAATCTTTTAATAATTGAGGAATATTATTCTGAAAATTATCTTTTTTAGTTTCTAAAGCCTTATTGCTAATACATCCAACAAATAAATTAAACTGTTTATCTGAAGTTTCTTGAAAAGAGAATTGTAACATTATACTATCAATGATGGCATTACCCGGTAACACAGAACAGTCAAAATCTAATTTTGTTAATCGCTTTATTGAACCATCCGAATAATCAACTAATTTAAAAAAGGGATCAGTAATTAAATGACTGTTGTTACTTTCGTATATGGTTTCATTTTTAGAAAAGATTAAGCTTTTCTTAGTTAGATTAATAACTTGCCCAAAACAATTGTTGAGGTTATATATTAAAAAAAGTAGTAATAAAACTCGTCTCATAAAATATTATCAATTTTTTATTTTACAAAAAAATAAAGGTGATATACTTGCGTATTGATTTTTTGAATATAAAGGTAAAATCCAAACAATATCTTCTGTAACCGCAGTTTGTAAAGTAAAATATTTCTGTTGCTCATTAAGGTTGCCGATGTTTAAACTATCTCTTTTAAATAATGGATTTGTTACCCATACAGAGTTAATTAAATCAGTTGGCTGACTTGTTTGCAATTCATAGGAGTCAGTTAGTTTTATCTCTCTGCAATAAGAACCGGGGTAATTATTATTAACTTCAATAAGTAGTATTCCACTTTTCGTACTATCATCACTATCAATTGAAACCAATGTTGAATTAGTGGTAAGAGCAAGCTTTTTTTCATGTAGCTTAACTATTTGATTTACCTTTCCAATATCCATATTATTAAATTCCATCTTTCCATTATTATTTATAAAAGGGTTAATTATTTTTTGTAACAGCTTTTCATCAGAAAAACCACCTGTTAGTAATAATTCCATTTTATTATTAATCGTCAATGAAAATCTGTTTAGGGTTGCAAGTTCAGATTCAAATACTTCAAAAGATTCATCTTGTAATAATACTATCCCCTTATCATTAATTATATCTGATGTACCTGCTATAATCCATATAGCATTTTTTTGGGAATTTTTATTAGGAGGTAATACGGCAAGCCTATGTCCAGCACGACTTTCGAAATTATGGGAAGAAATTTTAGGTTTTATTTCAAATTCACTAAGTTTATGTGTTACACTATTTATACCAATACTATCATCTTTGACAAAACTGAGTTTAAAAATTTTTTTAGAATGAATTAGGTTATAAATTTTGCTTCCTCCAATAAAATAAATACTATAATTATTATCGCTTTCTTTAATAATTGCTGACGGTGGTATATGATAAATATAGTCTTTAGGTTCCTTAATTTTATATTCATCTTGTATATCATCGCCACTATTAATTGTTTCTAAGTGTGTTTTTAAATTTGTCCAATCAATTTCAACATTTAATTTTTTCCATTCTGCATGTTGGTTACAATGCCATAATTCTAGTAAATCGTTTTCTTGTTTTTTTGCCAAAGCCCATGCCCCATCATGTTTTGCACAAGCGACAAAATCAATAAATTGAGACTTTCCTTCATTTATTATACATTGATACCATTTATTAGGTTCCATAATAGTTATACTTTTTTTATACTTTGCATTATTATTAGGAATACATTCAATAATTAGTTTTCCATCTTTCCAAACATCTTTAAATTTTTCACTTTCTAAAATGGCAATAGAGAAAGTTTGCATATTAAGTCTATCCCAAAATAATTTTTTTAAAATGTTGATACAACCAATACTGCCAGAATGTTTAATTTTTGACACTTTATTCTTATCTTCTACTGTATAAGTAAATCGATAATCTAAGCAAAAGAACTCTAATTCAAGCTTGTCAATCTCTCCACCCCATTCTATAGGGATTTGTTCATCAGGACTTATAAAATCGGTAATTTTAAAATAAGTAATTTCCGGGCTTTTTCTTAGCTCTAAAGAAGATTTGTTTGAATAAAGACCTGAAAAATTATTCCCTTTATAAAAAACTAATGCAACATTGATATTAATTTTTTGTTTATCGTATTCTTTGGCATCTAACCTTAATCCTGAAAAAAAGATAGAAAAATTATTAATCTTCTCCGGTACTAAGAGTTCTGAGAAAGTAATAATAATCTCTGAAACTATTCCACCTTTACGAATTCGTTCAACAGATATATTGAATGAGTTAATCAACATCTGATTAGCGGTATTAAAAAAAACATCTACATATTCTTCAATATTAAATGATGAAACATCAACAATAATTGACCTGATTTTACCATTTGAGGCTGAATATGATACTTTATCAAGGTTTAGTTTAATAGAAAACCCATCTGTTAATTTACTCTCTTTACCAAAGTACTGTTCAATTAGTATATTTTCAACTGTAGACATTAAAACATTTAGTTTGTTTTTTTAGGTGTTTCTTCTAAACCCAAATAGCCTTCTTTAAATAAGATTTTTTCTGAGAAAATATCTTCTTCGTTATTATCGGCTTTACTACCATGCTCATTTACAATATATTTTACTATGCTTCCTTTTTTATCAACATCATTATGTTTCATTTCATTCCATACCCATTTGTTTGTTGCACCTTGTTGGAGCGGAATTGGTAGATTAATCTTTTTCTCATTAGCTATTACGGGTGACACTAAAAAGTTAATTTGTAATCCGTCTAAAGCGTTTTTTGCTATTTCATACGGTAATTGCATTTGATACGGTGGTAAGAAGCCAGTTAAAACTGTAGCAGCAGATAAAGGATGCATTAGTAAAGTGAGTTTTTTTCTTTCAATTAAGGAAATTTCTAAAGGTTTCTTTTCAAAAAAGTTTACACTCTCTGTATCAGAAAAAAAAGTTTCAGCATTATCATCTGTACTATAAGCAACTAACCCATCATTAGATAAAGAATCACTTCCTAACCTTATAGAAATTTTTTGTTGCTTCAAGCTATTCAACATATCATTAAAAATATTATCTTCTTCAAAACTGCGAGAATGATTCACAGGAGGGAATCCCGAAAACTCTATTCCAATTGTAGTGTTTACAAGAGCCAATGGAATACCGACTAAATTTGGGAAAAGTGTTTGTTGATCAAGGTTTATATTATTTATTCTACTGGCTTTATCAGTTATAGAATTCCTGAAAAAGAGCCATTTTTCCGGTTTTTTTGTTATGAACGTTAAAAGATTCTTTAAAGGTTGAATAGTTTTAATAGTTTCAATATTTGAAAAATATTCTTCTCCTTTCTCTTTGGTTACCTCTTCCCAGTTCATATTAGTTCTCCACAAAAAAGTGTTAGTGTATACTAAAGCACTTACCAATAACTCGCCTACAAATTTTTTATTAGCATTAAAAACAAAAAGACTGTTATTTAGCCTATTTAAAAGTAACCATGCGTATATGGGAGATTCGGTTTTTACTTCCGTTATGGAGGCTGTTTTAAAATGAATTCTATTTGCGTGAAGAATCCTTGGAGTTAGCAGAATTGTATTTTCATTACTGTGTACAAATTCTTTTGCAGTTATTAATTTATTATCATTATTTACAAATAAATCTGATTTAGGATTACAAAATTTCCCTTTCGAGACAATATTATTTACTCTACCAAAACTATCAGTTAAATATATATCCTTAAAATGTAAACTACCTGAGCGGATTAATGAGAAATCGTTATCATATTTACTTGCATCATTTTTTACTTGTGCATTATTTAAATTGGTAAAGTCTAAATCAGGTAAAAAATAACTTTCCGGTTGCTGAAGTAAATTTGTCCAGATATTGCTATTAAGTTTTTTTAATAATATTAGCTCAATCTTTTTAAAAGCAGGAGATTTCATTATTGGGATATTGATAGCTCTTTTCTGCTTTATTAATTGTTGATTAAATCCCAAAATTGATTGTCCGGTGTATAATTTTGATTTTATTATCGATTCAATTGTACGCTTTATTTGGCCATTAAATCCTGCTTCATTAATTGTTGAAAGTATACTACTGCCTTCAATGTTTTTATAATACTTCTTATCAGTATTAATTTTTTCTTCTTTAAACAGATGATGATTTAAACTCCAATTATCTCTTGCATAAAAAGGATTTATATCAGATTTATAAGGTTTATCTGAATTCCATAATGTTCTCCAAAATACAAATAGTGGCTCCCATTTTACTTCATTAAAACTATTGCCTAGAAAATAGATTAGTTTATCTGAATTATTTCCTAAACTTTTAGGGCTATCTACATTTGTATACCAATTAATAATAGCATTACTTTCTACAATTGTTTTAATAGTTAGATCAAAAAAATGATTGGAAGTAGCAAATAATAAAGCCTCTTTAATAATGCATTTATATTGCTCTCCGAAGAGGATAATTACATGATTTTTATTAATAAAATCATCAATTTTTGTTGAAAGCCCATTTAGCTTTTCGTGTTGAATATCTGATATTACAAGTGAAATAAATCTACCAAGAACTGGAAGAGACTTATTCGCTATTTCAGGTTCATAAACTTTATTTATTTTTTGGCTTTCCGGAATTTCAAAAAGTAAAGTAGGTTCGGCAGCTTCATAAAAAGCAGGTAGTTTTTTTTGTTTTACTACATAAATATTTTTTTCGTCATCATTACAATTTTTCAGTGAGTTTTCAACAGCTTGTATAAATTGCTTTGCAACTGAAGTTTTCTTTTTATTAGTGGTGGTAGATACCTCAATAGATGAAGTAATTTTTTCTTGAATTTTTGTAAAGCTATCTATTGCACTTAAAATGTTTTTTTCAATTTTATCTTCGAAATTTTTATTTCGATCATTACTTATGCCTCGTGTAATTGAGCCTTGGCTGCTATTATTCAGAGAAGTTATTCCATTAAATTGATCAATTTCAGCTCTACAATATTTTACCCATGCATCTTTTTCTCTTTCCAAGTTATCTAACTCATTTTGTTTTTCGTTTAAGTTATATAAAGCTTGTAAATACAATTCATAATCTGCTTTATTCTTAAAAGATGTGTCATCAGGTGAATTTTTAATTTTCTGTTTATCCTTTTTCTTGTTTATATCCATTTCACTGTCAATCACCACTTCCCATTCACTTCCTCCATTCTTTGTTATAAATGCCTGTTCATAAACATTACAGTCTGTCTCAATAAGATATTTATTATCTTTTAAAAACCCATTCAAAAAAGCCGTAACAAGGGGTTCAATTTCTTGATTATTTTTTCTTTTAGCAATGATAGCAGATAATGCTTCTTTTAGATTATTACCAACGCTGATATGAAGATTATTTTTTTCAAACTCATTATCTAAAGCCCTGTCATTAAATTTAAGCAACCCAGTATTACCATTACAAACAATTTTCTTTGAATCGAAGCTACATTCTTCAGTAATTATTTCATTATTTTCATTAATGTGGCTTGCTATTTTTAGATTTTCATTAAAAAAAATTACAAAATCTTTTTTTAAATCAGGGTTTTTAGAAAATAAACTGTTTGAATCATGAATAGGATTAAGCTTATCGCTAGAATACCAACCAAATGTAACATAAACATAATCTTTATCATGCTCAACAGTTTTATCATGAAACCCAAAAACATTCCTACAACTCCAATAATCGGCAGAGAAAAGTGCATTTCCAGGAGCAATTATTGTTAAAGGCTTTTCTAATTTTTCTGCATTTTCTACATTACTTATTTCTTTCCAGTCACTTGCCCCAAATGATTTCCCGATTTTAGTAGGTATAAAATCCCCGTTACTATTTTCAATTACCCAATTACTTGTTCCATCTGGTCCTATATAGTCACTTTCAATAATCCAATCTTTTTTTTCATCTATTACTTTTGTTGTTTTATTAAGAGTAAATCTTGAAATTATCCATCTGTTTGGTACGGCAGGAAAGACAATATCATCTTTATACTGAATACCATGTGTTAATACTTTAGGTAAAAACCAATGAATATGAATACCTCTGTCATTTTCAGTAAGCGAATTTGAAAAAAGTATATCTTCTTTATATAATTCAGTACCTCTAAAAGTATTAATATCTAAATAATCTAAAGTTTGTTTTTTATAACTTACTCCGGCATCAATCATGGCTTTACTTACCATCCAGGTTTTAACTTGAACAGGGAGTATAATATTCAATTTATCCGAGGTTGGCAGAATCATTTCTAATGGTTTAATTGAAATTTATACACAATAGGTTTATTAGTTAAATGCTTAGCTAAAGATGCCGAAGTAAAGTTTACTTTCTCATTTTTTTTCAATTCACTTACAACGCTTGTTAAAGAATCTGTCTCAAAGTATTTAATCAAATTACCTTTCGCATCTTTAACATGTTTTTCTTTCTCAGCAATTCTGAAATGCAAACTTTCGAGTGGCTGAACTATAGTAATTGTGTGTACTTGTTGGTTGAACAAACAAAATAAAATATCATTATTGAAAATTTTAATTTTATGTGGCTCTAACTTTTTACTTTCATTTTCAGCAGTAGCAAAAATTTCTACTCCCCGCCAACCTTTAATAATATCAGAGCGAAATAAAAAACCACAGCGGGCAGTTAATACTTTTCCCCTTGTTATCATTGAATTAAATACCTCATCTATAAGACTATGATTTTTTGCAGTAGTTGCAATGCTGAGAGCACCTGATAATAATTCCCTTATCCATATTTCATCAATAAAAAATAGAGACAAAGTATCTCTTTCAAGAAGTTTTTTATTGGGTATTAAATAGTTTAACGGTATATCATCTAAACATGCCCACTCAAATAATTTTTTTTGAACTATTTCTGGAACTTTTATTTTGTTTTTTGTGATTTTACCTTTTTCATCTTTTAAAATCTTTTTAATTCCTACTGATTTATCATCATTGCTATGATGCTCATTGTTAATTGAAGCACAATAAGTACTGAGTATATCTTCTAAAATAAAGTTGTTATTTTCAGGTTTGATTATTCCGGTCTTTTCGTTTGAAAATCTGTTAATCAAAGCATCTAATGACTTTTCATGCTCATCTTTATATAATAATTCCAGTTGCCATAAAAACAAATTATTTGAAAATTCTTTGTCTTGTAATGCCAGTAATTGTCCTAATTGCCAAGCTGCAGCATAAGAAATATCAAAAATGCCTGTTTCATTATCAAAATGAAGTGCCTGATCGCTGCTTAACTTTGGGCCACTTTTATTATCGTGAAAATATTGAGGAGCTAATGGGCCTTTATAAAATGAAATAATTTCTTTTCCGGTTCGCAACAAATGTTTTACGGGTATATAACCTAACTTTTTTTGAAGTGGTGCATTGGCTTCATTTTGTTTAGTTATAACATTAAACTGCTTAGGAGTTATTTTTTCACATAATTCAAAAAAACTTTCGCCACGTTCTGATACAAAATCAAAAGAGTACAAGCAAAAGAAATTAGTAGTTTTTTTTGTATTAGTTGGGGTCCACAACGTATCTGAATAACCTTCAATTGACAATAAATAGGCAGTGTAATTAATCTTTTTTAAATCACTTTTTTCAATTTTTGGTATTGGATGTCCGCAAATAATAGAGGAGTAATATTCAAAATTTTCTGCTTTACTATTACTTTCTTGTGGCAAGTGAGACCCTTCTTTATATTTTGTTATCCCTACCTTTCTTACATGAGCTAAGTATGGTAAAATTTCTTTAGCAGGTAATATTTTTGTTACTAATTCCTGCTTAACTTCTAATATATCAAAGAGTTTCCCCTTTAAATTATTTATTTCAGTTTCGTTAATAAGTAATTTAGGAACATCAGAATTTTTATCATCCAAAAATGATTTCAACTCCTCCCCTTTAATTGATTTTCGGGTAACGAATTTGTTATTGTCTTCTTCGCTAATTAATACTAATATCAGCCAAGGAATATTTTTCTCTTTATCAATAAAATTAGTAGTTCTTATCCAAGGCAAAGTTTGATCATTAAAAATGATATGAGGTACAGTATTCGCAAAATTACTTTTTTGACCTCCGCTCGGGTAAGTACTAAAAATTTCAGAAGGAGGCAACGAAAACCTGTGTGCATTAATTATAAACCTTAAAGTGTTTGGTAATATTTTTATTGTTTTCGCTTTATTTATATCTGCTTTTTTATCACTACTTGTTTGATGATAATTGATTGATTTTATATGTATACCGGCAGTAACAATATACTCGCCTGCCTCAAGCTCTGGCTCCATCTTATCAATAAAAGATATTTTAAAATTTTCTTCTTTCATCATTTTTATTTTGAATACCATTTTACATTTGACCAATTTTACAAACCATTGGTTTATGTCTTAGCGTTTGAACCCAATCAATTTTTTTATGACTTTCATCAATGCTTATGTCTTTTAGATTCTTGGTTTTATCATTTTCTATTTTTAAAATTTCTTCTTCAGAAAAAAACTCTTGAATAAAATCTCTCAAGTCTTTATTCAATGTCATTTTTTGTTTTTGATAATTCGCATAGTCACTACCTTGTTCTGCATCAGTGAGAATACATGATTTAAGTGCAACAGTTTTAGTTTGATTTTTCGTTTTAGAATCATTATTAAGCGAAGCCCCACTTAGAGATTTTGGCTTCACACTTATGTTCAAACCACCCTTTTCAGTTATTGGTTTAGGTGTATCTAAAGTTTTTGCATCTTCTGCCAATATATTACTCCATAAAGATTCTGGGAATGCTTTGTCAATATTAGAAACCAAAAATTTTGCATTTTCTTTTGAACTAATTTTAGTACTACTTAAGACCCTATTATTATTGTTAATAGCTTCTTTTTCGCTTATTGACTGCCCGAAATCTTGTTGGCTAAACTTATCTGTATTAGCGTATAATATTTTCGGTTCCACAATACCATCTTTATTTAATTCAATTTTTTCAATTTTGAAACTTAGGATTGTTGAAATATTTTTTATTGAAGCAGGCTGTACACCCAAATTAGAAACACTAGTTTGCTCATCTTTCAATAATTCAGTTACAGGTAATGTAGAATCAATTTTTATTTTTAGTTGCAGTGCATTAACAACATACTTTGTTGCTTTATCAATTTTTTGCTCTTCAATAATACCTTGCTCAATAGTTATATTGATGGGGCTAATGGTAACTTCTGTACTTTTTTCATTAACTGTTGTACCTGGCAGGAATTGTTGAAAAAATTCACTTAATAAAAGTGGTGGTGGTTTTTTAATACTATGATCTCCAAATTTAATTTCAAAGGATAATACTTTCCATTTTACAAATGCAATTCCTGCAAATGGAGGCCCCCAAATTCTCAGTTGAGCACTAATTTCATCATCATAATTAAACCACGTAATTTTTGCATTAATTTTTATTAACACACCTATTTCTAAATCATAGTAGAAAGGTGCCCACATCAATAATATGTCAATCCAAATCTCTATAGATGCTTTTACACTACTACCGGTATAACTTAACGACCATTTACCACCCAGCATAATAGCTGTGGAGGTTAAGGCAAAATACATTTGACCGCTTATTAATACCTCATCTGTTACAGCCCAGGTCAATGCAAGCCTTTTGACTGTCGGATAATGTTTTGGTTTTTTAAATCTTGGATGATAACCGCCTAAGGTTATTACAAAGTCTCCTTTGTGTTGCCCTTTTATCCAAAATATAACAGCAAAACCCCCACTTAATTTACAGTCTTTTGATAAAATCCATGAAGCTGGAGTAATTGTTCCAAGTATAGAAATTTCATCATTATTCGGTCCGAAAGTAATTTTAATTGCAAGCTCTAAGTTTACAATCTGTTTACCCATACCCTTCCTCGGTAGTTTTAAAACAGATAAACCTAATATCTCAAATTTTAATTTTTCACCAAATAAAACAATAAGTAGTATAAATGTTTCTAATACTTCATAGGTTGTAAATTTTATTCCCGCAGCAAACCAATAGTTACCAACTGAAACAGGTATTAAATTTTCTTTTTCTAAAGTTTCTAAAACGCTCATTAATGATTTATCATCCATCTCATCTTTACCCTTCTCATCCTTTTTTAAATCATCCTTTTTTAAATCATCATTCTTTTTATTTTCTGTTTTCTTGTCTGCAATTTTTTTATCCTTACCCGCTTTCTTTTTGTCATTCTTTTTAGCTTCTTTCTTGTCTGACTTAGATTCTGTGTCTTCTGTTTGTGTAACAAGTGCAACTAATGGAAAGCTGCTTACTTTTTCAATATCTGGCGAAACAAGCGTTCTATTATAACCAAAACCTGCAGCTATACCTGTTACAAAAAACTCAGGAATACCGCCAAGCCTTGCATTTAAAACACCATACAAAAACAAAGAGGTTATTTGTTCACTTCCATCAGTATAACTAACATATGAACCGATGCCAACAATTCTGAATTTTGAAAATTGAATAACAACGCCTCCACTAAAACCGTCAACAATAGCTGGCTTTTTAGTTGATTTTAATGTAACCGGTACTTTATTCTTTAAAAAAGCACCGCCAATTTCTATGGGACTCTTTTTATATGAAAAACCAATGCCTGTAAAATTAAACTCTGGCATTTTTTTTAACAGCTCTTTAGTATCAAACTCTGCAGATAACCCTCTTACCTGTAAACTAAAAACCGAATAAGATAAATTAGCATCAATAAACAATGTTACCTTATTCTTATCCAACTCAACTTTATAACCTACCCTTTTTATTTTTATGCCTTTATACTCAAAATCAACCTCTTTCCAACTTACACCAGCACTATCAGATTCGGGCTTACTATTCAGTGGTGTGATATTTTTTGATTGTTCTTCAGTTAAGCCAGCTTTACTAATATCTGTTTCAACTATTATTGGCTTTTCGTTAGCCTTACTTATTGCTGTAACTTTTGTGTTATCATTACGTTTTTTTGAGGTAGAAATATCCGCAAAGAAATTAACGCCTTTTTTTATGCTATCTATTTCTAAGCTCGGCGAGGCTATATTTAGCTTTTCAGATAAAATATATGATAACTCATTTTTGTGTTTAAAAGTGTTAGCTTCTTCATCTCCGGTCGCATAAATTAAAATAAATTCATTTAATGAAAATGGAATTACTGGAGCAAGCATTTCTCCAACCATAGGCAGCGATTTAATAATTTTATTGCTGTCTATTCCAATCCGCAATCCAAATATGTAAAAGCTACCTTTCTTTTTATCACTATTTGGTTGTACTTCTTCGTCAATATTTGCCTTTACTAAAAAAGTTTTAAACTTACTTATTGAAACATCTGGTATAAAATTTTTTATTCCTTCTGTTGAGATAAAAGATTCTAATAATTTTTTGATTTTTATTTCCTCATCAAAAGAATAGCTTCCTATAATGTAGGATGCAATTTTTGAATTTCCACTAATTTGTTTGCGGGCAAATTGCAAATTAAACTTATGGATCTCATTATAAACAACCGTTGCCGCCAAATTAATTGCATTACCTTTTTTTACAAAGGCTAATTCAGTAACAAAATCTTTACCCTTTTCTGTTAATTTAAATTTTGTGTCTATTTTAACTGTAAACGTACTACCATCATCTATAGATTGATATGCTACAAAAAACCTTGTAAGTTCTAAACTCTGAAGTGGGAGGGGAAGGTTTAGCTGAGTGTTAAAAATTTTTTCTAACACTTTTATTATCGGGACAGGCTTCTTATCAATTCCCTCAAATAGAATTTCAATACCTGTACTTTCTACTTTAACAACTGTTGCAAAACCTAATTCTTTTACATACCAATCACCGCTAACTATTAATGCAAATTTATTATCATTTAAAGAGCGTTGTATTTCTTTACTATTTTTTTTAGCAAGTTGATTTGGTTTCATAAAAGGGTAATAAACATAAAACTGCTTAATTGTTTTAGCGTCTTAAAATTTACTGCGTATGTATATGAAAATCTATTTTGTTTGTTTTGACACCTTTTCAGGTAATTCCTTTTTATCCATTTTTTTACTGGGATACTTATTTTCAATTGCTTTGGGATCATTAGAAATAAATAAACCCACTTTTTTTAGTGTAAATGCACCGATGGTTAATTCATTGCCTTTCTCCGATTCTAAATCTAATGTGAAAAGGCTTTTGGAAATATTATAGGATAAATCATTAAATTTTAATTTAAACCTGTCAGCAGGTTTTGCATTGGTAGCATTTTTTAAGTCTTCTTTAGTAATTGCTCCAGTAAAAATATTTATTACTAAGTCATCAATTAATTGGTCTCCAATAATTAAAACTGCTGTCTCTATATTTTGGCCGTTTATTATTGCTTTAGAGGAAATCTCTTTTTTTAAATAAGGAACTATTTGTTTTAGTTCATTATTTATTGCTTCAATAATTTCCTGCTTTTCATTTTTAGGCTTGCTAGTAGTCTGTTTTAATTTATCAAAAAAATCTTGCTCTGATGTGGAATCTTTCAGGATATTTAATGATAATTTTTTGTACAAGTGAGTTTTTAAAGATACTGTTAATTTATCTTTTAAATCCTGTGTAAATTTTGCTTCCAAATCATTTTTAATATCGGTTGCAGCTATACCTATTGCATTTTGCTTAGCCATAATTGTTTTAGTAGCGTCGGTTGGGTCTACTATAATATCAATAGCTTCCTCAAATGCAGTTAATTTGTTTGTATCAGGCTTGTAAATTATACTAAACTCAGCAGCTTGAAATGGTACATCCGGGTGAAAACTGCCACCTACAGGTATTTCGGGCATTTGTACATTCCCACCATTATCACTAACACTGGAAACCCAATCAAAAATAGCTTTCAAATCTATATAGGTACCTTCTTCAGTATCGGCTTTTTGTATTACGAGGTCTCCTTTTGGGTGGCCTGGTAATCCATTGCCGGCAATAATTGCAATATTGGCTGCAGCATATTTTGCCTTGGGCTTTTTAATTTCAATTTCGGCCATAATACTTGCTGTAACACTAACTTCCTGAATACCTGTAATCTTTTTTTCTGCTTCATTATATATACCATAAACACCTCTGTAAGATTGTTGTGGCTTTCCATTTTTACCTAATGTATCCACCCATTCAACCATTATCGTATCTCCGTTTACATAATTTTGATCACACTTATTTAGTTCTACATTTGTTATTTCAAGGGTATCATCCGGGCATCTGGTAATAGAAAGGTTTTCTAGAAAAAGCCCATGAGTGTCGATTTTCAATGGCACATTAGGCCTGTAAAATCTTGAAACTTTTGTTACTTTTAAACCATTACCTTTAGGAATTTGATGCTCGGGGAGCTTGTAGTCTTCTACTTCTTGCCTTTTATTTGGATCTAATCTTACAAGTGCATTTTCGTATACTTTTTTTGCTTCTGCTAATCTTTTTTTGTCTTGTTCAGTAGTTGCTTCTTTTTTAAAGTCATTTTCCGCTTTTAACTTTAAATAGGTTACTTTATATGCCTTTACAACTTCTTTGGTTATTTTAGGTGTATCTCCTGTATTAACAGTTCGGTTCATATTATTTTAATTTAAATATTTTATCTATGACAGTAATTAATTCTACAACGTTATAAAAATAAATTCAATTAAGCAATACAAATAAATTAATTAGTGATAAGATATTGTCTATAATAATTTGTTTAGTTTTTAATGTTATAACTATAATATTTTCACGTACGGAAACTCTCTTTTTGTTTTTTTGTAAGAAGATAATAAAAGAGTAATATTGTTACTCAAAACAAATTATCAAGGTAAGAAACTAATTAAAATGGCAATACGTGGACAATGTTTTTCGAATTCATGTGGTGCAGCATCATTATTATGTGCCGCCATTGAATTAGATGTCAAACAAATACCTGCAAGACCAGCTTTACAAAACTTATGGAATGTCGAGAGTACCATTACTTTACCCAATGGTGATTATGAGTCAGAAAGAAAGATTTATGCTGTTACTTCCGGAATTGCACGTACGGCAGTTCCTGACATAGATACAGGTTATTCATTACCCAGTAACATTGCTCGTGCAGTAAAAGCCCTTGGCTTGGATGCTACAGCTTATGTACCTTACAATCTGTCTGGAATTTTATTAAGGTTCCTTTATGGTGATGAAATAGTTAACTCAATAAATGCTGGTATGCCTGTTATTTATGCTTATGCTCCCCCTCTGATTGAAAATCAGCGGTTATTAAAAGTTTTTCGTGTAGGTGATGCGGCTTTTTGGAAACCTGCAACAGGTTTACATTATGTTATGCAAAGACCAAATAATAGTCTAATGGATCCCGCTGCATTTTATGATGATAAAGGGCATCCCGGAGGAGATGATTTTATCAGTGTTGATAATTGCATACAACACCATAGAACCCAAAATAGATATTACCAAGATACCGGTATTTCTATTTTGATTAGTAAAAAACATTAATTTTAAAATATACTTATAATTATTATGTAAATAACAATTATTTTAAATTTATTAGTAACTGCTTAGAGAAGATATAGAAAAATAAGTTTTACCTAAAACAATTATTTAAAATTTTATTTCTTAAATGATTATGCTGTTAAACCTTGAGTAATTTTATATTGGTTCTAAATCGAAAAAACTAATCAAAATAGTTGAAGCTTTTATTTATTTTTACCCTGACTAATAATTTCATTTCTATATTAGTGTTATACTTAGTTTTTTACTTTTGCATTAATGATTTCTGTTATGGGGTCAGGATTCGAGTCCTCCATTACTGCTACTAGTAGTGATTGTACTCATTTTATAAAATTACCACCCAATTTAACATTCATTATTTTAGTTAATAGGTGTTTTATAGTAATTAAACTATTACTTTCTCTCATATAAACTATCTTTTATTTTCTGGTACTACCCCAATTATTAACTAAATTCAAAACAGCCTTTAGATATTTATAAATCCCTTGTAAGGATTACAAAGGACTATTGAGATTTTTTCGTATAAAACGTCTATGAGTTATAGTTATAAAGTATAATATTCCTAATTGTAAGACATTTTTAATAGTATTAAAATACTTTTATATATGAAATAATTAATCTATTTCAATAAAACCAAACACAAGGTTATCCCAAAATTGTATTCAGCGAATTAGCTAATCTTTTTCCAGCTAATATAATTCGTCTTTCTGCTATTTGGGTACTGTTTTTCGTATATGAAATATCAATCTCTGTAGGTTGCGTTTTCGTTCCCGTAATTTTTCCATCAAGATATGCTTTGCTTTTAGCTAATGGATAGCTTTCTGAAAAAGTCCACTCTTGAATTTTAGTATGTTGCGTTAATTCAGGTAATTGATTATCTGCATACTTAGTATTAGCTAATAATGCCTGTGCCTTTTCAGGTATTGTCATTCCTCCGGTTTTAATCAAGCCATCCCAAAATCCATGTAGTTTAAACGGAGCATAATTTGGATACTTTGCAAATGTCAGATTACCTCCCTGGTCTCCGTTAGGGTGATTAGTATCAAATAATCCTGTAGAATGTAAGGGCTGATGAATATCTTCTATCAAATGGAATATCCAACAAAGGTCAATAGCTTTTTCTTTTAAATCAGTAGTACTATTGAAGGCATTAATAAGCTCGGTCAATTTTGTTTCAGCATTGGGTACTGGTGAATTCTTTCCTACAACATTTTGTCCTGCTGGTACAAAAGGATAATTGATGTAATGCCATGTCGGATGGTCATATATCGTTTTTCTTGCATCATCGGGAAAAGTGGATGCCAGCATGAATAACTGTACTTTCTTTTCTTCTTCGCTTAACCCTGCAAGCTTATCAGCCCAGCCTAAAGCACCGCCCTGAGCATACCACGGGTGGTTTTCTAAAAGTGTAAGTACTTTATTAATTGTTTCAGGGTTTTTGTTTAGTAAATAGTAATAGGCAATTGCTCCGCCGGTACTATGTCCTACTCCGTTCCATGCAAAAGAGGCAATCGGGAAACATAGCAGAATAAAGAAATGTTTAATTTGTTTCATTTTGTTTGTTTTAGGAATTAGTGAATTATTTATTTTTTTTCAACTTTACTGAAGCGGAATATTTAGCAAATCCAATAGCAAAACTAAAATCTGCAAATGTATCAGGTCTGTTATCTGATGGTGTGGGTGCAATGGTGCTTCCTTTATGACAACCCGTACATGTTGTTTTCTGTATATAGCTTTCCATTGTTGAATTAGCTACAGGAATAGTTGGTTGCATATATTGCGGGTTCAGTTGTCTTGGTGATGGTATAGGTGTTGTCGGATCCGGTTGTGGGTTTGTTGACCAGATAACGTTTACCAATTCATAATACTGCCACACTGAGTTTGGATACCGTTGCACAATCTGGCTTTGCATAGTCTTATTGGTTGAAGTTGCAATAGCATCTATTGGGGTTAATCTGTTTACCTGAATAGGTTTAGGCCCCGCTCCTCCTTTACATAAATAATATGGTGGTGGGATATTGGGTTGACAGCTTATAATTGCCGGAGAACTTGTTCCTTTTTTCATGCAGGTTTGCGGTACAGTTACTGTTTGCGGTGTACAGGAATTATTAAAAAAATTATACTGTCCTGTTGCTGTACTGCCTGAGTCGGGTACATTATCAACATGTTCAAAAGTTGCCCATACCCATGTAGGCTGTTTTGCTGTTTTGTGTAATACATGTAAGCCAACTAATGCTACTGTTGTGTTGCGTAATTTACCAGTTGTAGGGTCTAAAACAGTGGCAGGAGAAAGCTTGTATCGTTTCCATTTCGGGTTTTGTAAATCATTGACCTCCATCCATGCTGCTTTTAATTCAATAGCCCCGGTAACGCCGTTATATACTCCCATCGGAAAATTAATAGGCTTTCCTTTTTTTACAGCATCGTATTGATTTATTGCGTTGTAGTATTTATTGGCAACTACAAAATCATAGATATCTTTATTTAGCAATACTTCATACCATACATTGGTACCGTTCTGTGCTCCCAACCAACTTGGTGCATTGAATGGGAATGCCTGCCCTGTGTTAGTTGAATCAAACTGTACATCGGTAATATCTTCAAACTTATCAGTGAAGGTTAACAATTTTGTCCTACGTCTATTAAATGCGATATGCTGGCTTTTTAGTTTGGTGCTTAATTCAGGGGTTACTAAAGTACCCCACGGCGGTGGTGCTGCTCCATTTGGTGGGAATAAGACTTCTCTCGGCATATAGGTTTCCCATTGCACAGGATTCATATTACCGGGGTCTCCGAAGCCTGCACTGGTATCTGTAGGCCAGTTCAAGGATATAAACTCTGACCATGCAAAACAGTCTGCATTGTTTTGATTCCCAAAAAATAAAGCATCACCTGGTACTGTGGAGCCGAATGTCACCTGTAATGAACCGCAGGTACAGGTTGAACCATCGGTATTGGGGGTGGGTGTTTGATGTGTTGTTGATTCAAACGCCCCTGAAGCAATGGCTATAAAAAGCGGCAGAGCCAATGCCGCTGTTACAGAGTATAGCCTGGTGCTTTTTCTGATTGGATATTTCATATCAGTTGCTTCTTTTATTTGATGAGATTGGCTTGGGTAATATTGAGTAAAGCAGGCATAGGAGCCCCTTGTTGTTGTCCCTGATTGGTTACATACACATTACGCAGACCCAACGTTGCATCGGCAGCTACATTTAATGTGAAATACAATACTGTGTAGCCGGAAGGATATGAATTACCCGGTACTGCATAGTTAACAGTTCCGATTTGTGTTATTTCAGCAGTCAGGTCATTACCATCAAATGTGATGGTTGGCCAGGTGCTTGTATCTCCTGCTGTATATACTACCGTATCGCAGGTGAGTGCCATTAAAGCGGTTGCTCCCTGTTCAACTAATGGTGCTATTAAGGTACTGTTACTTACCAATGTCATCGGTTGCTTTACAGGATTGTCAATATTGGTATTTGCCATTGCATTGAACACATCAGCAAAAAATAGTTGGAGTGGTTGTGCTAATGTATTTGCCTGACTTGTAGCTGTTGCACAACCTATGGGAGCAGGAGCATTTAAAGAAAATGCTGTTGCCACTATCTGCATATTGAAGGTTTTGGTTATCTGTCCTGCGTACTGGATTGGTTCTTCGTTGATTGTTATGTCAGATACTGTGTAGCCATAACTTTCCGGTACTTCAAAAACAGCATGCAGTATAAAATTACCCGGAAGTTGATTGCCGTTAGGGTCTGTCATTGTTAACTGCCCTCTGACTATATTCCAAAACTTAGACGCATCTGTTCCATCGGGTGTTTTATATTGGGAGAAATCGGGCAACTGTATATATAATCCGGGAGGATTGGTAAGGGTCACTGTCAGGTTACCACTTACTACCTGATTAACTGTTCCCCCAATATTGGGGTCACTGTTTCTGTGTGGTTGTCCATACTGAGCACAGCAGATTAATGTATTGAAATCAGTATTCCCTACTATGCGTTGCACAGTTGATGCACAAGCTAATCCTGTTTCTGTTTGCAAAGTATTGGGTGTACTGGTTAAATGCATGGCTCCTCCAGCGGTTGCAGTAGATACCGGCCCGCTATTCCATTTGTTTAAGGGGTTATAAGCTGGTCTGCCCGTTGATGGGTCTGTAACTACATTACCTGCTGCATCATATAAGTATAAATCTTCTATTACTATCTGCGGTTTATTAAGTGTTGATTGATAGATAGTGAGAACTGTTTCCGGGTCGGTCATCCATAAGGTATTCCAATACTCAGGGTTTTCACAGGTAAAATCAATTCTTGTGATCTGCCCTTTTTCATTCCGAGTGACAGCCCACTCACAATACTCATCCTGCCAGCCTCTTGGCCCATATGGCCCATATACAACAGGCGTAAAGGGTCTGTCAGGGCATGGGTTGGTGGTTATCGTTCCAAAACTTGTTGTTCCATCCGGTAAATATCCGGTGTCACCTAAAGAAAGTACATCTATTGTTGATAGTTGAGGAAAATAATAACTGATACGACCCGGAAATGCCTGCCACGTAATGTTTGTAGTAATTGCATTTGAAGGAATCGGCGTAACCAATGGATTAAAATAATTGGTGGTAGGTGGCATATTAACCGTGTTCCAGGTACTACCGCCCATACCTTGCTGTATAAAGCCGTTTAAATTGGTGTTCCACTGCAACTCTAATGCTGCTTGTTTAGCTGAATCGTTAGGAAAATCCACCTGTCCCGCAGGAGGCAGAAAGGCAAAATCGTTTGGCATATATGTTATTTTAGGGTTTGAAAATCGAATGAATGAGAGCAAATACTGCGAACAGCTTGCTTCTCAAGAAAGTTTTATTTCATATCGCAAGGAAATTTTAAATAACATTCTAATGTAAAAACAAAAGGTTTAATTTTCTAATTTTTCTATATGTTTAATGATAAATTAATTTTATATCCTAAAACAAAAAGGTATATGAGTATCAAAATTTAATTTTTACTATTCATAAATTACTTATTATTAATTAATGAACCATTTTTAAGTAAGGCCATCTTCGGAAATTCTAAGTGTTCAGTGTTACTATTGTCTAACTTTAGCTTCCAGTAAAGTATCAATTCTTTTATTTAAATTAAGTAAATTATTAAGCTTAATAACTATTACTTTTTATAGTGGTAATTTATTTCCAGCTAAACCACAGATTTAGAAAACGCCATTCCTCAATTATTTCCAAGTACATTTAATCATTTTTATACTACTATAATTCCACTTTTGAGATAAAAAGTACCTAACTTATTCTTTTCATCCAAAATGGTGATTCTTTCCATCGCTGCTCTTTTCTATAATATTGAGTTTTTAATGTTAGATAGTTAGAGAAAATTGTAGATATACTTTTTTTATACTCTAGTACGGAATTTGAGTTAAATTCATTATCAATAATTGCTTTTCCTGCATGACAAGCTGAACTTATTGCAAACCCTATTCCCATAGAAGATATTGGGTCAAAAGATGCACAGGCATCGCCAACTGCTAAAAAATTATTTATATTATCAGCATTAACAATATGTGAAAAAGCATTCCGTGTCCAAATATTTTGATTAACGTATGAACTTGTAAGCTTTTTTTTAATAAACCTTGTATCTGAAAGTACCGAACTCCAATTTTTGCTTTTTTGTAACTGTAATTCTTTAGCAATAGTTGCATCTGTAAATAAAGAACACACAATTTGATTATTTGGTAATGTTGCCAAATACCACCACCCATATTCGGCTGTTTCTAATAGAACTTCTTGCTTTATTTGTTCATCATTTTTGTAATGAAAGAATGAACCAATTGCAATCAATTCATCAAATTTTAAAATAGTTGCTCCGATTTTTCTGGACACAATACTTTGTCTACCACTTGCATCAACAAGGTATTTAGCTTTTATTAAAATATCTTTTTTAGTTTGATGCATTACTCTAAACAACCAATGATTACAGTCATCTTGTTTGAATTCTATTATTTTTATTCTTGGCAAGATTATAGCTCCACGTTCTGCTGCTTTTTGCAGAAGTAACAAATCAAAACTCTCTCTATCTAATTGATAACTGTCAATTTGCGTATTAAAAATAGAGTGCCTTGACGAAATATTTGAAGTTCCCCAAACTGCTAAGCTATCATATCCGGGCAAAAAGCAATTTTCAGTAAAGTCATTTTTAGAAATATTAAGATAATCCAGCAAGTCGAAAATACTAGCATTTACCTGCTCTCCTACTCTTAAAAAGTTTAAATCAGTTTGTTCTAAAATAACAACTTTCAAATCTGAGAATTGTAATAAACTTAGAGCTGTTGAGGTACCGGATGGGCCTCCACCAACTATAATTACATCCGTTTCAAAAGAAGTTGACATATCCTATCTTCTTGATCTGGTTCCTGAACGGGGAATTCCAAGTCCTTGATTGTGTACATCAATTGCTTTAAAACTCAACACTTCAAAATGTTCCACTAAACTTTGTGCTTTTAGGCTTTTAGCTTTTACTTTAGATTTATCAGACTCAATATAAAAAACAGGAATCGTGGTTTCATCGTCGTCTTTATTACCACTAACTTTACTTACAGGCATTTCCTCGCAAGTAAATAATTCATTGTTCCTTTCAGTTTCTAACATGTAAGGAAAGCCACTATTACCTGCATTAACATCTTTAATAAAACCTAAGGCATACCAATATTGCACCATTTGGGTAAAACTATTGATTCCTCTTGCATAATTCATTTGTTGACCAGCAGGAATATTACCATTTAAAGATTGCCCTACCGCAGTAAGTTCACCTACTAATACATCCCATGGGCTTTGTGGTGGCCACCAATAAGAATAATAAGTTGGTGGTAAAGGAGTAGAATTTGCTTTATTTACAGATGAGTTTGTGAAATTTATATATTGGATAGTACATTGAAAGAAATCAGCCTGCCAAGGACATGCCATTCTTTTAGTTAGGTCACCAGGTTCACACCCACCTCCTTCGCACTCATCTCTTGATGGAGTTAGACCATTTTTAAAATAACCCGCTTCATCACTATGTTGTAAAATATGATAAGGTTTTTGATATATTATAGGATTCTGCATACTCCACGTAACTTCTATCCCCGGACACATTGGCAAGCCAACACAATTTCCAACACTGGCTGCATCTAAATGATTAACAGGGTATTCTTTGTAATCATACTTACTTTCAAATTTTCCATTTGCCCATTGTTCTAATAAAAAGAGTTGTGTTTGATCTAAAGCCAAAAATTTCATGATGTTTATATTACTAACTGAATTGCTCCCTGAATTCAGCGGCATCATTGGAAATAAATTATTCGATTCTTCTTTAAACAATTGCTCTTGAGGTAAACGAGGAGGTACCGGTGGTTGAGCATCATTTTGTCTGAAGTAAGACAAATAATTCAATCTATTTTGTTTGTTGTGTTCAGAATTATCTGAATAATCAAACTGGTAACTCGCAAAAGCCATCATCGACTGCACATTTGCGACCCATTGATATCTGCTTATCCGATTAATAATTGGAAGAATATCCCTCTGGAAATTAACAATATAATTATTATTATATTGCCCATTTGAATATATCTCAGGAACTAAATTAAAATATCGAACACCAACATCGAACATTGTGTCATTTAGATTGGATATATTAACAATCTCTGGAGCAAAATCAGGAGATCCTACAATGCACCATGCTGAAAGGTTTATAGGAGCACTATCATCTTTAAACTTAATTGTACAATAAACCGGACCATCAGAAATATCATCATGCCAGGTACTTGATCCTCCATAAGAAGTTAAAGGCAAATCACCACCTGCATGTCCATACCCTCCTAACACAACTAACCTACCTTTATTATCTGTAAGTAAATCACCCAGTGTTGTTATTGCAACACCATACTTAGGATTTGTATTAGGATATTGTGCTGGATATGAAGCAGGAACTGAAGGTTTATCGAATCCGATCTTTTGATTTCTGCCAGAAATATCTCTTGGTCCAGGATCAATAAAAAGACTTTGTCTGTTTACCTCATTAGGATTTCGCTTCGGAATTTTCTGATTTGTATAGCTATTTGACTCACCATACAACAAATTACCTTGCAACTCACTGTATTGATACCATTCCGCCTTTTTATTGGCTAAGTGTACAGTCCATTCTATTGATGCTACATTTGGACTGTCAAGAGTTATTTCAATGCCGTCTTCATTATAAATTTTAAACGGTTGTCCTTGACGTTTTATAAGCCCCTTAGCATCTTTAAAGGATTTAATAGTCCCTATAAGATTACCCGAATCATCGGATTCAAAGGGTAAGCCACCAATAACATCGGGAGCTAAGCAAATTTCTTTTTGACTATTACCTAGTCTGGCAATTCCTACGGATGGGTGAATTTTTAGTTCCATTAATATTTTCTATTTAAAGTGATATAACTCAAACTTTTTAAATTCGTTACAAAATAGTAAAGTTTTGTCATTAATAATATTAATTAATAATTATTTATACAATAAGAAAATCTAAATTGTTAGTACAAATATTATCTTTACTAAAATAATGATTAACACTTCAATTATTATTTACTAAAATTAAAATTATTTTTTTTAATTATCCTATAGAATTTTTTACATTATTTAGACGTTTTTTATAGAAAGTATTTTCTTAACAAAAACCCTTATCACCACAAAGAATTACTATTTAATTACTAAATTTTAATAATTAATATTTTCTTTGAACTGCATAACCATTCATTAACTGAACGTTCGAAAAATAATAAAAGTTGATTGGTTTATTAGTGTTCTTATTTGCTATCCAAGATATATTTTGGAATAGTTTAGACAACTTAAATGCATTATTTTTAAATCCTTCTAATATTCTAACAGTGTTTATTTTTACATTATTATGAGTCCGTATTATTTGAGTTTTGTTTATTCGAATTAAACTATATGGTATTTCAAACTCAATTTTTTATTAATATAACCATTACTAATGCTGGCCATTTTCAAACCGAACAGAAGTCATTATCGAATTTATGTGCTCTATCAAAATCAGCACAACCAATTCCCAATTTCTCCGATTGTAAAAGCGTGCCAATATTCGAACGATTTTTATGGTTCGCTGCGTAAAGATTGCTAAGTGAACTTATGGTTATTCAGTTATGCTTTTGCACAAGAGTATTTGTTTAATAAGTTATTATGAATTAACTTTTCTTAATTGGTGTTTTAGGGTCAATACTAAAATACTCCGATTCTAATTCCAACGATTTAATCTGAGTAGCTATACTTTCCATTCTAAAATTGCTTGTCTCCACTATTGTTTTTAAAGGCAAAGCTTTTGCTTTCTCAACATAAAACGCCCAATTACTGTAGTTGTGATTTTCATACAACTTACAATCAACTTTGTATTGTGAACAATAAAAGATTGTCGTAGTGCCAGTTTTAGTTTTCATAATAATTTCATCACATAATTTACCCAATATTTTTTCTGCATTTTTCTTTATTTCAAAACTTACAACCTCGTCTGTATTTGTAATAGCATCAAACCAATAAAGTGTATCTGAATTAGGTTTTCTATTGTAAATTCGATTGGTTTTATAATCATATAACTGCATTGTGATTGATTGACCATTTAAAAATGACTTATAATTACCACCCTTTATTAAATACTCCTGTTTGGTCCCAATAATCTCCTCCAATTGTTCATTTGTAAAATTTTTCATCTTACTTGTAAAATGATTACTGTATACAATTTCACCTTCAAAATTTTGTCCATGTGCAAATGCAATTGACATTATAAGAATATATGACAGAACTAATTTATTTTTCATTTCGTATTTTTTTCCATTGAGCTATAGTAAGAATCAGTCCAAACAAACCTAAAATTCCAAACGATATTAAATCAGATAATGCTGATTCATTAGGGAATAATATATAAACAGATCCTTCCAGCATTTTCATATCAATAAGTTCTCCTATATGATGCGTTTCACAAAAGTTACCTCTTGTTTGTTTGTCGTACGTTTCTCCATTGTAACTAAAAGTTATAAAGTACTGAACTTTTGCACCAATGCAAGATTTTGGCAAATTTTCAATTCGCATCTTAACCACATGTCCATTACGTTCAATATCGAACTTCTCATAATTCTTTATGATTAAAATAATCGATCCAATAAAAAATACTGTACCTACTACAAAAAGAAATTTCATAAAATATTCAGCTTAAAGATGTGTTGGGATTATTATTTTAACAGCAGTATTATCTACAACTGGCTTATTGATGTTATATCCCGGAGGAGCAACTGGTTTGCTATTTGTACTATTTTCAATGGCAGCATCGACCCCCGCTTGCAATGTACTTCCTGCTGCACCAGCAGCAGTTGCCTGTACTCTCTTATTAGTGGCATTCATAGAAGAAACTTTAGTTTCAAGGTTCTTTACTGTTGCTGCTCTTCCACTACTTGTTGCATCATTTGCTGCAATTCTTGTTGCTCTGTCTAATTGTTTTTCTGTTGTTTTTATCGCACTACTGGAATTGACTTTAATATTCTTAGTTAACTTGTCTCCCACAAAATTAGCAGCTACATCTGTTAAAATTTTTGTTCCTGAAATTTTACCAGTAGCATTATATTGTTTAGCAGCGGATTCCGCTGCCCCAATACCTGCAACAACAGCTTCTTTTACAACTGTAGCTACTGCCCCTTTAGGGACAAATGCTGATACTCCTCCAGAAGCAGCACCTGCAACAGCCGCTATAAGTATTTGACCTCCCTTTACATCCGTTAATGACTCCCCTAAAGATTTTCCTTGAGCAAGATTACTTGCTACCTGTGTACCATATTCAACAGCAGCTCCTATTATCGCACCCCAACACCATGGGCATTTTCCATTAGGGTCGTTAAATGTCGCTGGATTATTTCCACTAAAGTGATACGGTGTTAGTGATTCTTGTTCCCCGTCTTCTGGAGTTGGGTCTATTTGTAAAAACCTTCCGACTTGCTGGTTATAAGTTCTTGCGTTAAAATCATAAAATTCTATTCCGCTTCCATCGTTAAATTCCTTGTTCTGTAATTCATTACCGTTATACCTCTTTTTATTTTCTAAGCTGTTCGCAGTCTTAGAAGATATTCCAGCCATTGTTAAACCAAATGGATAGTAGTCAGTTAATTCCAACACAGGCCCGTTGGTATGTGTTACACCCAAGTTATCAAAGAACACAGGCAAATTACTTTCATTGCTTGCATAAATATACAAATATCCTGCTTTGGTTATTGGAGCGTTTAACGTATGTAATTTATAACCGCCACCGTATTGTACCATATCAAAACTGCCGGTTACGTAATTTAATTGCTCATCAAATAATATCCAGTTAATTGCTGCTTTGGGTTGGTTATAACTATAAGGAATATTGTTGATATAGTTACTGATGACCCCATAATTATTACCTGAGCTGCTCAATTGTGTTGTATTAACACCACTATGTGCTCCTGTGCTTATTAAACTACTATTTGTAAATGCACCCAATAAACTGGTTACTGCCATTGTTGCTATACTATTGGCATTACCGCTTGAGAGATTGTAAAATGATTCTGCTCTTATGACTACATTATCGCCGGGCATTACTTTGAGTACCATTTCTAAGCCGGTCTGCTGGCCTGATAACCCTCCATGCACCTGATAGACTTTACTTTCAAAACTTCCATAACTGCCCGCTCCAACACTGTTTTTATCTACTCTTCTGCCATTATCTATGTTATATAATTGTTGTTCTGTTCCCTGTCGGCTATCTTCTAAAGTTGCCCAAGGGTAACAGGTTTGTTCATTTTGTTCGGTTACTACTGCACGGGTATTGCCCAAATGGTCTTTTACTAAATAATCAAAGAATAATCTATCGGGTTGTGCGGGGCAGGTAGCAATGGTTGCCTGCTCAAATCTTATCCTTCCTTCTTCATGAGCAAATTCCTGTAATAAGCCGGTTTTATTTAAAGCTGTTAAATTAGGATTACTGTATGTTTTATCCTGATAAATAAAGCCATTAATATATGTTGTAACTGTTGTTACATCAGTAGTGTAGCTATTATTGTTATAATTAACAGTTGCTCCTGTTTCTTGTGTGGTTTTACTCAATTTAACTCCTGCAGCATCGTAAGTATAAGTAATAGTTCCTTTAATACCTGTCTGATTAATTACCTGTATGTTTTGAGGAAGGTTTAAATAGTTATAAGCAATATTGTTGATGTCTTTATTATTATCCTGAGACATATTTCCATTCACATCATAGTTATAATCGAATGATGTTGCAGACTTGCCGGCATAGTTTGAAGAAGTTCTAAAATCTCCCAAAGTTGTGGTAGGGTCATTTGCCCAATCTGTTACATTAGAGAGTTTATTAGTAAATCCACCATTAAAATCATAACGGTAATGCAGGTCATCTATTGGAGAAGTACTACTCACTCCTTTAATACCCCATTGCTGCATGCGTTTAATATTGCCATTGGCATCATAAGCAGTAGTTGGGTCTAAACCGTCATCACCCATTATTACATTAAAGTTGGCAGTTGTTCCACCAACCTGACTGTAATCTGCTTTTAATAATCTATTAGCTGCATCATAGTTATAGCCGTAAGCCCTTTGTACATCTTTATTACCCGCATTTTTCCATTGTACACCTGCAATGTTACCGTTAAAATATCCTCCTTGCCCATTTAAAGTATTAAAGCCATAATCATAGCTTAAAGTTTCTCCAAAAAAATTACCGGCATTTAAATAGGCAATCCCCGGAGGAGGTGGGTTAACAAAATTTTTATTTATTGATTTTAGCCAGCCTCGGATATTGTATTCATAATTCAAATTTTCAATAGCTGAAAGCGTGTTTTGATTGTAGCCAAGATTTTTTTGCTGCAATTGCCCTGATTCATTATAGGAAAGTGTACTGATTATTTTATCACTTGTATTAATATTGTTACCATTAATAGTACTGCTGATATTTTTTATAATAGCAGTTGGTCTTCCAGCATCATCATATGTCATTTTTGTTAATACTAAATGATTCTGACTGTTATTACCATTTTTTTGATGTTGCAATAAAGTCCTTAATACTTTACCGCCAAATGTATATTGGGTTGTGAGTACATCTTTACCTCCGGTTATATTGATTGTTTGGGTTTGTATTACTCTATAATTTTCATCATAAAAATGTACAGAATACAAAAATTGATTAGTACCTAATATTTTTGTAATAGTTCCTGTAGCTAATCCAGTTATGTTTACTGCTTGAGAAATTTGCACAGGAAAGTCCGGAGCAGTGTCATAAGAAGTATTAAAATAATTACTGTTTCCTGTATATGTTTGGTCTATAGTACTGCTTAAGGATGTTCCTGTAGCAGATACCCAATTATAATTGTCATAATATGTTTGGGTAAGCATTTCACAACTCCACCAAGAATAAGGAAAATCGGGGTTAGTGGCATTAGTGTAGGTATCTGCGTAGCCTTGAAAAGTAGCTCTGTCTGCTCCGTTATTTAAAAAACCTGTTTCAATAGGTCTATTAAGATTATCGTATTTAGTATATACCCACTTAGTGTTTCTCATATTAGCATCCTGCATTAATGCTAACCTATCTCTTGTGTCATATACCATCCATACTTCACCTGCACCGGGTACTTTTTTTATAATCATCCTGTTGCGTTGGTCATATTCATACTTGAAACATAGCTCATCTGCAACTGCGTTTATATTACCATTCGCTAAAAAATATTCTGTTGCTTTGGGTGAAATCACAAATCTTAACAGCCCCAAATCATCATAAACATAGTAAGTACATAACCAACCAGCATGAGCATTTATATTGGCATTACTATTGATTTCCACTTTTTTGAGTATTATTTTCCCACTTTTATCTTTATACTCCACAACTCTTTTACCGTTCTCGTCTTTTTCAGTTGTACGATATAAAACAGATGGATCATAATAAGCACTACTAACAGGTAAGCTTCCTTGTGTAATATCAATAGTAAAAAGGTAAACCTCATTTGATGTATTAAACTCATATGCCGTTTCTATACCCCTGTTACTACCGGCCCAACTATTTCCGGGTGCCATATTTTTTGTAATTCTTCCCAAAGGAGAACTTTCGAATTCACTTTTACCATAATATACCTGTTCGCCATTAAAGTCGGGTTGAGCATTCATGAAAATAGATTGACTATAAAATGGATTTGTTTTAAAATTTCCTGAGCCATCGCCAGTTTGTACATATGGCAAGTATTTTAAAGTCTGCCTCCCGAAATCATCATAGTACTCAGGGCTAACCATATCATAGCCAAGTGGACTTATACCTTTAGCAACCGTTTGAAGATTTCTGCCTAACCCGTCAATATATTGTGTTACTTGTTTTACTTCTCTTACACTGCCATTATGTATCACATCGTAGGGGTTTGTCATACCGGGCTTTTGTACATCCCATGAACGCACCCAACTAAAATCATTAGTTGGATAACCTGATGGCATATTACTAATAACTGTAGTACCGGGAACAGTGGTAATCCCATTGGGATTAACTTGTTGACAGTATAAAGATTGATTGATAAAAAATCCCAAAACAATTATAGTTATTAAATATTTCATATTTGTCAGTTAATTATTGGCTAATTATTTCTTCTTAGTTCATATCTTCCTTTTTCTCAACATACTTTGCATTCTTCTTTTTATCAGATTGGTGTTTATCAAATGCTTCTCTCTGCTCTTTTATTTTTTTAATAAATGATTCATATTGTTCTTGGGAAAGAAGCTTCTTCATTTCTTTTCGATATTGTTCATTTATTTTTTTTAGTGTATTTAATTTTTCATCCTGATTTATTTTTGTATCCCTGTAAACAGAATCTAATTGTTTGGTTCTATTAATATTCAACATTCTCAATTTGACTTCTTGCAAAGAATCTAATGAAAGCTGCGTTTTCATTGATTTATTCGTCTGTTCATTAATAGTATCTTTATTATTGATAAAAAGTTTCTGTTTCCATTTTTCTGTTTGTGCAGCAATTTTTATCGAAAAGAAGAAAGTAATAGATACGAATAATGTGATTTTAATATACGATTTCATTTGATAAACTATTATTTAATTAATAAATTATTGTATATCCGTTTCCTAGTAAAAGCTCATAATCTATATAGCAAGTCTGTAGATTAATAGTACCATTGTTGCCCAAATACTGATAATTCAATGTTGCCCCTCCTGCTATGATTGCATAGGTTGAGCCTGTATTTGTTATGGAATTGGTCATATAATTATTCATGCAGTAATCATTATAGGAATAGTTAATAGTAAGGTTGTTAACAACAACTGGTATTGTACCTGCTGCATCAGAATAGAACCGTACAACAACATCGCCGGATGTGTAATTCCAAGAATTAAATACATTCTCATAGCTAAGGCGAACATATATCATGCAGGAACCGTTTTGATTGGCATAATTCTGTCCATTGGTATTTAATGCCTGAATAGCCTTATTATTTGCATCTTGTTTAGATATGTAGGAAGAATATGTATTAGCAGCTATTGAATAGGTATAAGGAATAGTGCTTTGCCCACCTGGACAATCATTCTTATAGAAGACTTTTGATTGTGTGTCATTATAGTAAACTGTTTCTCCGGTACAAGGTGTTGTATTATTACCAGCATACTTATAACAATACTGTTTAACTATTTCTTTTTTATAGTTTCTAACTATAACTAATCTTTGGAAATCATCATATTCAAAATAGGATACTTTATTTCCTTCGTCACACTGTGAAGTCATACCGACCAATGGTTCATAAGTATAGGTGACTAATGAAGCATTTTTAGGATATAATCTTAATTCATCTATTGAGCCATTTCCAGCAATAAAGACACGCGTTGCTCCTGAAATTTCATGCTCATAATAAGTCCATCCTCCGAGAGTTATTCCGGTTATAGCATTACTTACTGTACCATTTCCGCTTAGATTACAAACACCATTATTACTCCAATAAGAGATTTTATAAGTGACCGTATTATCTAATTGACGATTTGATAATATTGTATTATTAAAAGTATAATATTTATTACCTGTAACTGCTAAGCCCGGAGAGAATTGAATGTTAGAAGTATTAATATCGCTCCAATTACCAAAGCCATCAGCTTCAAATGAAGTATAAGCAATATTTGCATTTTTCGCACCCTTTGCTTCTGCGATTACATATTCATTATTATAATCCCACAAAACAGAATTAGTATTGCCATCGGAAGTTACTTGTAACGGGTTACCATAGTTATCAAAAGCATCAAAATTTATCGTTTTTCCAACTAAACTATAATCGGGTCTTGGATGATCTATAATACTGCTCGGGACTACTTTATCACCTAAAATTTGGTAAGTTTTATCAGTTTCTGACAAAGTAGTATATTGATAGTAATTAAACTCTCTTCGTATTTTTCTAACATTAATTAACTCGGTAAGTCTGTTTAACCCTAACAAAGCATTATTCGCAGGATTAGATAAATCATTGTATGCATGTGTATACGAATATTCCTCAAAATAGGTCGAATTTGTTTTTCTTTCTGAGATAAGTTGGTCAAAACTATCATAATAGTAATAGTTTGAAGTTGTTAAGGCGTTGCCATTGTTATCATACTCAGTTGTTGTTGAATGGTCTAATAAGCTTTCATAATCTTGGATAGGGTAAAAACCGACCATGTTTCTCGGCATCGTGTAAACTATAAAATTACCTTGTTCATCTCCGCCATATTTTTTTGGTGCAAATCCAAATATTCGAGCACCATAAAAAGTTGGAGATATATAATTATTATAAAAATTTTGTGTATATCTTTTAATTGTATATGTATTTGTATTCAAAGAATATTCGTAAACTTTACTTTCTTTTAGTTCTCCGTTTTCAGGGTTTGTTGTGTTCTTTATAGCAGGAAGATTAACATTTAAAGCATTAGGATAAGTTTCAGAATTATTTGTGTAATAATCTTGTGAGTTCCAAAAAAAGTCTTCAGTTTTTCCTAATGGATTGCCATTAATATCAATATCTTTTGTAACAACCATATCATAACCTATACCATTAAAAGATGAAAAGTAACTTGGAGAGAAAACCCCGTTTGAGCCATACTCACTAACACTATAATAATTTACTATATTTTGACTTCCATTTAAAGACTGCACCCTACTAATTCCGAAAGACCTACAAAGCCTTTTTTGTTGGCGAGATCTTCCACCACTATAAGAAAATATTGTTTTCTTAGATTGTTGTCCCGGGAAATTATATAAAGTAATGTCAGCAATTCTCAAGCCTCCACCAATGGGAGATATATTGTTTGCTATTGATACATCTGATAATAAATCATTATTGTCAAAAGAGTTTAACTCAAAATTAAAATGAGCGTTACCGCCTGTTGGATATTGTATTTGTTCAAGAATACAGGCTTTTGCGTAACTCTCATATGCGTAACGATCATTTCCATTGTCACCAAATTCAGGGTGTCCTACAAAAGTTGAGTTTGGGTTTAATTCTAAAGAAGAGTTATTTATTTTACCATTATAAAACCCCCAAATATCTTGTGCATAAGAATTCTTTACAGGTAATTGAGTTGAATTGTATGAAAATGTATATATGCCACCATTTACTTCTTTTAAGTCACTTAATTTTAAACGAAGCTGTGATCTGGTTTCATTACTTAAATTTGTTCCATTAGCATAATTATAACTATTTCCTCCAACCGATGAGGCATCAAAATAACTATAATCAAACTGCCAATTTTCAATTTGTAAATTATTACTATTTGTTACTATAATATTATCCAATTTTTTTGCTCCGATTATATCACTCCTATCAGTTAGATTGAATTGTATTTTTCCTGATGGGAAATTTATTGAGTTAACATATAAATATTGTTCCCTACTCGTTGAATAGCTTTTAAATTGACCTTCTACTGATAGAGTTGATTCATAAGCATCAACACCTGCTCCACATAATAAATTTGCATTCCCAATTGAGTTAGAAGAAGAACTTTTTATTTTGACAGTTTTTTCAGAATAATTCGGGTAACTTTCAGCTAATTGTGTTCTATAGTAACTAAAAACTATTTCTTTTTTATTATTTGTAACAATTTTAGTTAACATCCAAATATTTGAAGATGTTTCATAAAAAGCTGAATTATAAATTCCATTATAATCATTTCCTGTTCCATAACTTTCAATATTACTTTTTTCCTGAAACCAATATTCTTCACCAGAAGGAACAATAATTTTCCATTTTACAATATTATTTTCAAATATTTTAAATACTTGATATCCTTTTTTATTTAATACAACTATTGAATTTTGCCCAGGACTTTTAAAGTCTATAATAAAATTTATAGAATGTCCAAAAAAGTTTGCGGTAAAAATATCGGGCTCTGAATCATAGCTCGTTGAAGTAAAAAGGTTGTATTGCTGAGTATCAAAATCACCATTTACAGGGATATAAAATTCACTTGCTATTTTATAACCATAATAAGGTTGTGGTTGATTAATAGGAACTGGTGATGACCACCCTGTCATATTTCTGTAACAATAATTGTGAATGGGAAATTCTGAAGGGCTTCCCCCGGTCGTATAAAAGTCTGGTAGCATTTTTATATTTGAATTTCCGAGGTAGTCCACTCCTAAGTCATCTCTATCATTCACAGTCTGAATAACGCTACCGAAAGTCATGTCCCATCCTAATCCCACCCAACTCGCTTCTTGACTTACTCTAATACCATTTGAATGATAAGATAAAGAAATAGGTACAGTAACTCCATCAACAGAAACTTGATATAACGGTATTGAAATATTCGGAACTCCAGTGTATTTGTTAACCGGAACATCTAAGTACTTTAGGAATTGAAAAGCTGTTGGTGAAACAGGATGTAAATTGGTATTATTAAGTTTATCTGTTTGTCCGAAAACATTCGTAAACAATACTTGCAATAAAGTGTAAGTAAATAAGTATTTTACTGCTTTTTTAAGTGTAGTCTTTTTTAGTTTCATTACTTATTAATTTTTTAAAATGTATATCCGATTCTGAATAGTATTGGTTGTGATGTGGGTATATGTTGTTTGTTTAGCATATCATACAACAGTTGCAGGTTGCCTTTCTTCTTGCCGATGCGATATTTCTTGCTTAAGCCTATCAGTCCGCTCTGCTGCCATTTGCTATAGTCGTTTAACAAGGGTATTTTATCAAAGCCCTGCATATAGTTTTGTTCATAACCGCCTGTTATCCAAAAGCCTCCCCCGACCCCTCCAAAGGAGGGGAGCTTGATATCTATAAAACTTCTTAAGCCGATGCCTTGATTGCTTAACCTGATATTGTTGATGCTGTTGCCCCATCCTAACTTGTAGCTGGCTCCGATGCCGATAATGCTTTTGTCATTGAGTTTATAACCTATCGTTCCTGCTATATCGCTGGTGGTGGGTAGTAATCCGTTCTTTTGTGATTGTATGTTGATACCGTATTCTATTCTTTGCAGGAAGGATTTGGTTTTCTGACTATTGGGTTTGAAGCCTTGGGGCATCTGTATGTCTCCGTTGGCATTACTGCCTAATCCGTTGAGTTTGTCTTTTAACTGGCTTAATTGTCCCTGTCCTTGTTGTATTTGTTGTTGTAAAATATTGCTGGCTCCTGCTGCATTGGTGCCTAAGCCTGTACCTAATCTTTGCTGAATGAGTTGGTCGATGCTGGCTCTTGTTTGTAATCCTGCTAAAGCCTGTGGTGTGCCGTAATTATCGGGTAGTCTGAATAATTGTGCTAACTGGCTGTTTTTGCTCATGAAGTCTTTGAACTGTGGTAGTTCTCTTACTAATCCTAATGCTTTTTGTTCGAGCTTGGTTTCATCGTGTAGCAGGTTTTTGTATTCGGTGATTTGCTGCTGGTAGTAGTAGGCTTGTTTATTGAAGGATTGTAATTGTTTGGTGATGCCGTATTGGTTGAGTGCCTGTTCTAATTGCTGTTGTCTGTCTTTGAGTAGTTGCTGAATATTGGTGGCTGATTGTAATTGTTGCTGTAGGTTGTTGGTTGTTTGGTTTAGTGCTGTTAACTGTGTGAGTTGTGTTGGATTGATGCTCTTAAGTTGGCTTAGGTATTTACTTGCAGTATTAATACTGTCTAAGCCGGGTATATAACTATTTAATCCTTGCAGTTTGCCTGTTTTATTTTGTAGCTGTTGTTGTAGTTTAGCGTATCTGTCTTTTACGTTTCCGAATGTTTGTTCTGCTTTAAGACTGTCTTTTTTGGCGAGCTCTTTTTTTAGTCGGGTTTCTTTCTTTTCTAATTTTTGTAAATAGTTTGTTGTCTGTTTGTCTATTCTTTTGCTTAGGGCTTCATAATGTTTGTTTACACTGCCAATAAGTTTTTGCTGGAGATTAATGCTTTTACTGTACAGGCTATCTATCTGGGCTTGCGTCTTGTTTACGGTAAGTAGCAGCAATACTATTATTATCCGACTTTTTAACAAAGCAGTTCGGTTTAGGTGTTTTTAAATAATTCCTACTCCTCTCTTCCAAGAGGCTTTTCACTGATGTTTGAGGGATAACAAAAAGGGGAAATATTCTGATAAGTATTGTATGTGTAGTTATTCAAATATTTAGTTGAATATAGAACACATTATTTTATAAAACAAATTTTTTATTGTTAATTTAAATTACTTTTTTATTAATTAATGTACTTTTAAATAAATTAACGTGATATACACAGCATTTACACCGATTATGCACATTTTTATATGTGTTTATATTGTAAAAAGAAATTAGCCGGACTATTTTAAGATAGTAATTAGTCAATTTGATGTATATAATAATGAAGAAGCCAGACTAAAAGCAAGTGCCTTACTTTTAGAACAAACAATATTTGCGGCTTTGGTAGTCATACGAACCAACAAAGCCGGTGCTGCGGGAGATTGTGAAGTGATGAAAGGAAGGCTCTTGCTGTGCGTTGCTGCATGCGGCTGATATGAATGAACTGATATGGAGTGGAAGATAGTGGAGAGAATGCAGTGTAGCGGAATGAACGGAAGACTGGAACGGAATGAAGTGAAATGAATAAAGCGGCTTAAAGCAATTAGCTGATTATACTGATTGAATACTTGGTGAACGGCTTTATGAAAAAGTGGTCATGTATTAAATACTTCCGGCTAATCATTTGTTCAACTCCCTCAATATTGTTTATAGTAAGTTATTGCAGGACGAGAGTGCGACTGATACTGTATTAGGCTACCAGTTTTCAAAAGCCACCGCCCTACATTAAATACTCCTGAATAATTTGATCTATTATGTCCTTAAAAAAGTTTGCTTTAATCAACCTGTTATGGACGAGATAGTTATGTGCTATACTTCTTCTCTTTAAGCTTATTGGTCACCATAAAATTTAATTGATTTGGTATTGAAGTCGTAATAAAGTGTTCCTGAATAAAAACCAGAATGTGTACTTTGAAATTTTACTGACTTTTTTAATTTTTCTAAATTACTTTTAAAAATCAAGTCGTCTATATCCCAAATTCTAATTGTTATTGAGTTGTCTTTTTCGTTATACCAAATTCGTTTATCACAAAAACATTTGGTTAAATCAAAGTTTTTAGATTTTAGAAAACTGAAAATAGGTTGCCTTAAACTATCAGGTAAATAGCTTGCTGAGTCTAAAATTGGATTCGCTTGAATGTCTTTTGGCAATATGTAATTGTAAGATTTTGCCTGACTAAATGATGCTTTATTTATGCAGCAAATAAATATAAAGGTCAATAATATTTTTGGAGTCATTTTCAAATTTTAGTTAAGAAAAGAATATTCAAACTTTCCATAAGTTATAAGTTATATGTCGAGCCATTTAGTAATTTTTTCAAGGTTATTGTCTATGTGATTTAAAAAAATGTGCGTTAAAAGCACCAAAGTTTCAAATTAGCTGGATGCTAATAAAGTTGCAGCTAACGTGCAGGTATTTGCGAAGGCTGGGGAATAGACTTCCGTCCGCCCGGCTACCTGAAGCTAAATTTATAAATTAAAGTTGATGATTTGCACATAGCTAAATAGTTATTCGTCTGCCCGATATGAAGCCAAATTGAAAAACAAAAAGTTGAAACACGGCTTACGTCCGCCCAGCTTTTGCAAATACCAATGTTGCCTGCAGTGCTGTGCAAAACGCTAGAAAAGTTTAGTCTGTGTTGCCCCAAGCCCGATACTTTTTTTAATATAATAGTCTAATATATTACTGTCTTTTTGCGTTAAAATATAAGAAAAGGCCCCTGTTGACTTGTCAAGCCAATTGCCTTCTCCCATTTCAAAGATTTTATCCAATGCATTTTTTATCCATTCATGTTTGGGAAATTCTGGTTGACCACTTAAGTGTACTTCAGATTGTAGTCTTTTAAAAGAATATACTTCTTTTAATGTCTTAGTCAAATGATGAGAGTTGATAGTAACTAGCTGCTTGGTCTTCTTTGTCATTTTTTTGAATTTCCCTTCCTCCTTTAGCTGGTCAATCACACAATCATAAATTAATTGAAGTAATAACGGTAATGGAGGCTCTGTATCATAAAGTTTGATTGTAGAGTATTTTGTGATATAAATATCATACGGTACATAAAGACCCTGCATAAATTTCTTTGAAACCTGTTTGTCACTTAAAGTACCATGTTCGATGCGAAAATGAAAGTATTCTTTACCTTGGCTTGCTCTATTAAATTCCAAAATGGCAAAGGTTTTATTTATTTTATCTTTCGCCGGAATTTTCTTTAGGTAGTGGTCAATTACAGAACGGGATCTAGATTGTTGCACTAAGAGAACTATATCAAATTCCGAAATATTTCCTGAAGAAGTTGGCCATCCACTAATTATCTGCTCATACTTTTTAATTTGGGTAAAGGTGTCAACCCAAAGTTTTTTGTCAGAAGGGAAACTATATTTTACTTCCCCTACTAAACTATTTATCTCATTTATAGTTAACCCAAAATCAGGTGTAACATAGTTTTCGTTGCTTTCATCAAGCCATAACTTCCTTCCTTGAAATAGTACAACGTCTTTATTAAGTTTCTCCATCTCAAATTTGTAAGTATTCAGGAAACCGATTATTGCATAGACCGTGTTTAAGTAGTCATCAATTTTGTTTTTGAGACTTTGTATAATTATTTCTTTACTACTCATGATTCAATATTTCGCCTTCAGCATAATTGTCAAAAATATGGTTAACTATTCTTTTTAGACTTATAATACTACTATGCAATTGCGGCACAATTAATAGTTGCTTTGAGTCTACAACCCAAATATCACATGTGCTTCCATCTATGTAATCGAGTATTGATAAATGGATGTAAGGATTTCCATGCATCACAGAAACAGATAAGTCCTCAAGAGAAGAAAGCATTTGAATAAATTGGCCATGATTACTTTTATTTTCGAATATCTCATGTCCAAAATTAATTTCCAACGGTCTTGCGGTTAACAAATCATCGTCTCTGCGGCCTCGTTTATTAAAGAGTTTTATATAATGGTCAATGATTTTAAAATTTGGTATAACCAGAGATTCATAGACTTTACTAAAGTTTCGTTCCACTCTTAATATTCCTCTTCTATCTATAAAAACATTCGATACTTCTAACTCAAACTTAAAAGCTTTAAACTGTATTGATTTAAAAAAACCATTGTTTTCACGTAACCATTGATATGCATCCTCTAAACTAGAATTGTTCCAGGTCACAGTCGACATACTACTTTCGTCATGATATCTAATTTTTTGAGAAGCTCTTGTAATTTTTACCTCATTTATTCCATTTGAAGATTGATAGTTCTCAATTAGACGAATCAAATCTTTGCTTTTAAAGAATGATAAGATCACCTCACTGTAAAAAGACTTAATGAAAGGCCGCAATTCTTGGTGAAAGAATTCACTATCTTCAAAAGTTATTACTAGATATGAAAACAAATAGTAAGGTACTTTGTAAATTATAAATCTACCTGAGAACTTAAGCTCGCCTGTCGTTCTATCATACTTTTCGAGATTATAAAGTACTTGATTGGGCTTTTCCTTTATCTTCTCAACATTCCTGTTTGCCCCTTTTTTTTGGTTACTAAACTGAATACGTCCTCAACACTTCCAAAAGGTATAAGACCAATAGCTTTGGCTTCACTATCAGATATTTCATCCAATGCATGAAGAATATTTCGGGCGGAAAAAAGTGTATTTATGTCAGTGTTGAACATTTTTATTTTAAAGATGCAATCGTTATGCAATATTCGTTAAGTTTTAGTTTCTCGGAGCAAAAGTGTTCAATTAGCATTGCAGGCAACGCCCGTGCTTGGCGAAGGTTGGCGGAAGAGTTCCCGCTGCTGGCTTGGCCACAACAGACTCGATTAGCTAAAGCCAATTTACTGAAGCTTGGTCAGAAATCCAACAGCCAATGGGCCAAGTACTAAAGCCCAACTTTTGCCTGTGCAATGTTGGCTGCAGGTTTATTCTTTTTGAAGTTGATATTTTATTGTTGATATTTTGTTGTCGTTAAAATGAATTGTTATTTCAGATGTTCCTTCTGGTGGGTCAATTCTGAAATATGTTCCATCTTTTAGTCTTATATTAAAATCCAATATTTTTTGTTTTTCTTGTTTTTTTATCAACTTAGAAATAATCCATTTTACAAATTCAGTAGTAGTCTCATCAATCGCTTTATCTGCTAATTTCTTACCAAGTTCTTTTAAACCTTTAATTACAAAAGGCTGAACTAAAGCTGTGCTTATTGCACTCAAAATTATCTCAACATATTCATGAGGATTTATGTCATTTGTATCCCCCCAATTAATGACTTTAGCTACTTCCTGATTATCTAATACTTCGTGTAATGCTTCACTTCTTAACTTATGAAGTTCGACTGCTTTTTCTGAATTATCAGATAATCCTTCTAGTCTATTATCCAGTCTTCTATATACCCCAAGAACAATAGTAGCTTCCATAAATAGATATTGATGTTAATTATAAGAAAGACTAATTGGACCTATATTATAATGCCAATCATCACTACCATTAGGACGTGACCAAACATTCGCACTTAAGGGCGCTCCACTTATTTCATCTTGATAAGCTGCATCAACAACAGGTACTCCAATTGTTACAGAAGTATTATCGCCAAACTCCCAATCTTGGCCATTATAATTCCATGCGTAACTACCAATATGTCTACCGCCTGCATAAACATCAATGCCAAATGAAGTATCACCGTCTTTATTGTCATCTGTTGTATTAATAGTTACAGCTATACCATTTAATCTTGGGCGATGGTTAACGTGAAGGTTTGTGGAAATCGAAAGTGTACCACTGTCATTAGTGGCAGTTAAAGTGTATGTTATATCGCCATCAGTTTGAGGTGTAACATCTTCTTGACCACTTATTGGTCTAACTCCCAAATTTGGAGCGATTGTAACCGTTTCAACATTTTGCACATCCCAAGAAAGTTTGGTTGGGTGTCCTAAAAGAATGGTTGACGGATTGAAGGAAAAACTCTTTATTACAGGTTTATCTTGATGAGGAAGAAGCGTAAGTACAGCGTCCCCACGTGTTGTTGATAAACTTATTATAAGTACATCATGAGCATTTCTTCTAAGAGCCAACTTATTAGAATCAATTCCTTCTTTGATAGTATAACCTTCTGGATATATAATTGTTTGCCCATCAATTCTTGTTCCTCCGAAAATTGAAGACGAATTTACATTAGGTAGGCCGCCAGTATCACCAGCTAAAGGAATCCAATTAATAGTTAAAATTGGAGCTTCTGGAACACTATCATCAAACTTTGCTGTAAGTCCGGGTCTTTGGCCTGCTGTCGTATTGATACATTCTAGCCAAGCTCTTACTATCGATTGGTCAACTTGCTTTGTAATCAAATCATACTTTTGAGAAACTGTTAAATGGTCGTTTTGATATTGAGCATTCTCTGAACGCCATGTGTCCTTTTGTTGTTTTGTAAAATTTCCGCCAATTTGTAATGGAATACCATAAACAGGAACACCAATTTGAATACCTGCATCTATTGCTTGGTCATGTGTATCCCAATCCGAAGCATACACGAATTGATAAAAATCATGTTCCATCTGAGATGAGGAATGAATAACAGTTGAATTAAAAATTCCCTGTTGAAGAATTTGTCCACAGTTTGCCATATTTTAAAGTTTTAATGTGCCTACTCTATAATTTCAGTTTTCGGCATACACGAATAATTTAGTGATTTCAGAAAAACTTGCAGCCAACGTTCTAGTATTTGCGAAGGCAGGGAATTCATTGATTGTCTGGCCTGGCACAAATGAACATTTGAAAATAAGTTGTTTAAGTTAAGAACTAAAGCTGAACATTTAACTTCAAGCCCGAACTACTGCTGATGCCTGCACATTGCTGATGTTTCAATGTACAGCCCTGCTTTTGCAAGTACTTTTGTTGACTGTAGTTTTAGCTCTTAAAATTAGTCAGGTGTTACCCATTTTGCAGGTGCAAACTTTGCGAAATTAAACTTGACCGTCACGATATTGTTGCCTCCCCAACATCTGGCCCCAAGTGAAACAAGAAATTCGCCATCCTGAGGTGTTATTGTGTATGAGTTACGATTTTCATTTACGCCCATATTTATCGTTTTACCGTTGGCAGTGATTGACAGATTTTTAAGGTTAGAAGCCCAATCCGATGCCTGGTATCTGGTTAATGGATAGTAAACATCTCCCCTCAAATCAAGTGTTGAGGTGTTTTCGCTCAGTTCTCCATGTGTTTTGGTAACTTCATTGCCATCAACTATATAAGTAGTAGCTATACCTATTACGTTTGTGTCGCCATACAATTTAAACTCTGCTATCTTATTACACTTACGAATAAAGCCAGCCAAATCGTTAATGTCTTCAACATAATCGCCGTTTCCCTCATTAGATCCGGCACTCGTCTGTGAAAATTTAAGATTTAGTATTGGATAGCCCAAATCTAATGACGGTAGCTCAATGCTATCTAACTCTTTGGTTGGATCCAGGAAGTATGATAATAACTGTTTTCGTATATTATCTATATCTTTCTTTATTGCAGCAACGTTACTGTTGAGTGTTGCATCGGAGAAATTGTCGTTATAATATCTATAAACCTTAAGCACTTCTTCAGCATGTGCCTTATTGGTTATGAGTGTTTGTAGTTCAGTTAACTTACCTGTTAATATTCCTGATACTCCAAGAAGATAATTACGATTGTTACTCATTGTATCCAACGCCCCTGCTAGTTCAGTTATATCCGCATCCTCGTAACTTGTTAAGGACCAATTCAGTACCGTATTATCATTTGCTGCAAGCTTTGAATAATTAAGTGCAAACTGGCAAACGTCATCAAAACTTGGATAATCCTGCCCATGCAAAGACATATATTGTGTCAATACCATCCTAGAACTGAAAGATGAAGATACTTTATTAATTTTCTGCGAAAAACTGCCATCAGCACTTAGTCCGCCCTCATGGAAGTTTGATGTGATGCTGTTTTCTATATTTGTCATCTCATCCTTTGTTTCTGCATGAAAAACATAAGCCGCAATATATTCGCCACCAAATTCGATTTTCGAAACATAACTATCGCCATATTTATTTACAAATTTTTTGCTATTAACAGCATTGATAACATTAAGCTTTTCATCTTCCAGCAGCTTTACATTTTTTACCTGCCGCTTACTGTTGACGACGGTTGTACGTACCAAAATGGTAATACTTGTTTCAGTGATGTTTAGCGAATGAAAATAGGAATATTTCGAACTGGCACCGCCAAATCCGGCAACACCAACTGAAACTGAAATATCAATCTGCATTGCTGAGGCTACTGATGAATAGCCTTTGCAAATTATGATATTACTTTTACCAGGTTCGGAGCTTTCAGTAAAATCTCCTGTAAGACATGTGTTTTTTACGTTAGGGGTAATTGAATTATAGCCCTGAAACAGGCTTCCTGGAACATCATTTGTTGTGCTCATAATTGTATAGTTTTAATGTTAAAGGTTAAAATAACTTATCCTAAAATAGGTTTACACAAAATTTTATCAATACCTATAGCACCGCGTTTTTAAATTGTGCTAAAATAATTTCAATTCTTCATTGTTTTTTGGAAACAAAAGAACTCTCTAAAAGCCTTTATCTCTAATGGTAAGCAACTTTTTATTTGTCACTTTTATCAAGTCAAACAAATGATGTCGTCAAAATTAAAGTTGTCAATCTGAAGACAGCTTTGAGTGTTCTGGAAAATTACAGCCAACACATTAATTGTCGCAATAGTTAAAGTAAACTAATTTTTTTAAGTAATTAATAATCAACATTTGCAGAGCCTTAAAAAATATATCCTACTTTATTTTAGTTTCGCCAATCTAACTGGTTGTACTAACGACTAAACAGCTTTGCTACCCTCGATTACAATTAGAATTTGCTAATACTAATATAATACTTTACTGATTACACAAAAATTAAATAATCATTAATGTCACTGAAAATGTTTTGCCCTTAATCAATATTCCCATTCAAAATACTCATCCAATGATTAGTCCTTTCTTTTAAGTCTCTCAACTTATCAGCCCAGATTTCCTCTTCTTCAGTTTCCTGTGGTTCATAGTGGTATAAGGTATATTCTTTTCCTTCTGCTTTCACTTTTACATAACTGTCCATACCTTGTTTCTTTCTTTTCAGCTTACCTGTTTCGATGATATTGGATTGATGTACTGCAAACTCTCCGTCTTTTCCTTTAAAGAGTATTAAGGGATTGCCGGGAATCATGATTTCATGTAATTGCATAATAGTATTTTTTTAGGTGAAGGGTTTTGTTTGTGATTGGAATTTAATTTACGGTTTTATTTATATAAGAGTATTATTTTTCTTCAAGTTACTAAAAACTGAACGGTACAAAAGGCTCCCATCCCATAACATCTAAGTATTGCTTTTCATTGCGGTAAACGATGATTTTTAATTCTTTTCCTAAGAGCCTTTGTAAGGCCCTGAGGATATTAGCATCATTTTGCTGCAAGCCTTCTATACCCATCTTATGCAGGAAGTTCTTCAGCTTGGCTTTATCAAATTCATGTTGATAAAAGGATTGGTAGATAGAACCATGCTGATTGGTATATTTAATGGTGAACCGGGCAATACTATTTCCTACGATGAAAACAGGTGATACTTCACTAATCGTAACGTTATGATTGCCTTCGGTTAATTGTTCTTTCATTGGGTATTGTTTGATTGATTGTTTGCAGATAGGTTCGTCAATTTTTGTTTGATTGATTTTTCTTTTATTTATAGCCTAATTAACTGTTATAGCTTTTTGTACAACCTTAGTATCGGTGATTCCTCTTGGAGCAACAAGAGATACGTCAATATCTATTGTCTTTCCCTGTATAGCAATATTATTCAGAACGATAGGGATTAAATAGTAATCATTGATTATCCAACTGCTTTGATTACTGTTTGACATGGTGATTAACTCAAATAAGGCAGGTTTGCTTCTCGTAAATGATGTATCTCCATAGACTATCTTACCGCCATTTAAAAACCGGTCTATGTATACTGAGCTTGTTGATGAACCAATCATGGCAGTATAGGTATTGGTTCTGTTTACTCCGGTTTGTTGCTGAACAATGGATTTAGTGTATAAAGTGTTACCTGTGGCATTATCCTTTAAGCTGAGGGTAATATTACTCGTATCTACACCTATGCTGCATTCCTGAAAAAAGAGAAACAAGGTATCATTGAGTTTGTATTGTTTGGCAGGGAGGTTAAATTGATTGTCTTTGTTGAATAAAATAGCCGTGCCGTATACGATATCCGGGTTATTAATAATACCACCGATGGTAGTAAGGGAGCCGTAGATATTATCAGCAGCAATGGTCTCCCAAACAAATAACCTGGCATAGGGACTTGTTGGAACAGGTGCTGTTGCTGTTTGCTTTTGGCATGCTATGACTGTAATAGAGAAGATGATAATGGCTGCAAAAGTTCTTACATTTTTCATGGGTTTAAGTTTAGTGGTTGTTTAATTATTGATGATTGATTGATTTAGTGAGTGATTATTTGTATTGATTATTTGAGTTATCACTGTTTGTGTTTTGTCCATTTGTTTTATCATTTTTTGTTTGTTTTTCTATTGCTTTATTTTATTTATTTATTTTCTTTTCTGTTTTTTCTTTTTTAAAAAAGGCAGCCGGTTTTACCCGACTGCCTGCCTTGTTAAAGGCTGTCCCCGGAATCCATTATCCCGATTACCCACCCTTCCAGGGTTAGCATAAGGACACTTTCACTGTCTGCTGCGTTCTACCAAAAAATCAGCAGCAGTTGTATGTATGGGTAGATAGGCTTTGGCTGTAACACAGCCTTGTTAAGTGGGGTGATAACATAACAAAGGCGGTGCAGGTGGATGTCTGTAAGCGAGGTACTGGTATACCCGTAGTACAAGACAAACCAAGCCCGCACCGCCCTTGAATAAAAGTAAGTATGTACCAAGATAATACATACCCGATATCAGGTGTGCAGGCTTTAGCTTGCATGATTCTCGTACTACTAAAAATTACCAGTTTTCGCTTACAAGAATGTTTTTAAGCTAAAGCTCTAAAATCATTTTTATTTTGAACTGTTAGATAACAGTTCTGTCAATCAAATGTGCAACTTTTCAGTGAATTATCAATCGTTTTATTAAAAAAAATTATAATGGTATAATTTTTACCACCAAACGCTTTCTCTATTGTTACCTTTCTGTTCTTCACTATTACTTTTTAACGATAAGGGTTGTATAGATTCATCATTCTTACTGAATACTTCTTGATGTACCTTCCATAACATATTATACAGCAAGGGTAAAAAACCATTCATATCTATGGTATTATCTCCTGTAGCGTACACAACATTATAAGCGTTTGCAGTAGCTTTATGATAACTTATTTTGATTTCTTTAAGTTCATTAAAATCTACTCTTAAAATAAAATCCGTTGTTCCGATATGGGTTCTGATGATTGCTACCAATTGATGCATATCTAACTGAATAAAGCGGTCGGTGGGAGTATAGTCCTGTTCAGTGGTTAACAAATCATCCTCATGAATGGTATCTATATCAATATGTTTTTCAGCTAAATAAATGTAGTACCGGCTTGATTGGCTCTTGGCAATAAACGGGTAGCCGATAACTGATTCATTTTCTATACTCCTGTATAGTTGAAACTGTGTTTGCATGCGAGGGTAAAGCGTTGATAAAAGCTGCGACTAATTTAAAGGAAGAAATAATTCATTGTTGCTAAAAACTATCCTGCTTTATAATTTTAATACTCTTTTAATCATCTTACTTTTTCTTATTACCTTTTGAATCTTCTTTGGTTATTGCCATATTGATTAGTGTATTGTTTGGCTTCTTCGTTTTATATAAAATAACAAAAGGGATTGTTTTATTCTGATATCAAGTTCAATAAAAAATAGTTTTTGTGATACAAAAACACCGCTTGCTATGTAAACATTTATTTGCAGCAAGTTGTATTTAATAATCCTTTTTTTGATAAGAATACTTTTATGGAGTTTAATGGACATTTATGAACTATTATGGAGAGAACCTGACTTTTAGAAACTTTCATGAACATTTATGAACAAACTATAAAAAATAGTTCGTTGAATACAACAACATGGCTTGTTATGCCAATGGTTAATGGGTGATAGTATTTATTTCCTTTCTCTATTTCTTGTTAAAATGCTTTTATACAGATTAATTGACTTTTTGAACGAAAGGGAAGAAACAAATAAAAAAGGGCGGTTATGAAGAAAACTGTAACAGGCAATAAAAAAGCCTCATGATGAGGCTTTTTTATTGTTATTTAAAATTTATACTTGGGTTCCTTTAATTGAATATCTGAAGCATTTAAGAATTTATTATCTCCGGGGTCATCGTTTAATTGTGGGGCTTGTGTTGTTGGTGTAATGGTTGACTTTAATGGTAAAGTCTTTTTTTTCTTGCCGTATATTTTGCTGTAATAATACTCTGTCGTATTGTAGTTCAATCTTATACCTAAATCTTGCTCTACGAATACTATACTATCTTTTAGCCCTATACTATCAAAATAAACCTTATAGTAATCTATCATAGTCTTATAGGCTTTGTTGTATTTTGCCTTTCTGGTGAGCAGTTCTTTTAAGAGTTCTTTGGTAATCACTTTTATACAATTACTTCTTATTGGAAATAAAAATCTTTACACCGGTAATTTTTTTCTTTGTGCCGTATAGTTCAAAACCTGTTTGATTGGTGTTGGATTCATGTGGCGTATTAACCCATAAATAGGATTCACCGTATTCATTTTGATAGATGATTCCTTGGTTATAGAGGTTTCGGATTAACTGTATGTCGTTATTTTGCAGATAAGCGTAATAGCTAATCGATAGTAGGGCAAGGGGAATCAGGCTTATAATTAACCAAAACTTTGTCTTCCCTCTCCACCAAGCTTTGGCTGTATCAGGTTGGTTAAAGTGGTATTGTTTAACATTGTTTGATTGAAGTGTTCCTTTTAATTCATCGAGAAACTCATTTTCGTCCTTTTTTATGACATTTAGTACTGTTGCTATTTCTGATTGTAGTTTTTTATTTAGGTCATCCTGACTTTCAGTTATATTCTTAATAGCAAGCTGTAAACTGTTAGTAATGGTTTCTTTTGCTGTATTATTGATGACTTCTAATTTCATACTGCTTGTCTTAAATGCATGGTATATGGGCAGTAGTTCGTTATCACTACTTATCTCTATCCCCCACTCTTTTAAGAGCCAGGCAGCTATTTCATTTTTTTCCTGTATGGTCATAGCTTCAAATTTTTAACTGCATTTTCAAAATAGGATTTTGAAAATATACTGGCTTCTGCATGGCCTTTTCCGGAGGTTAATACCTGTTTAATCCGGTTCTGTGTCGAAAGGTTCTTGTCGTTTGAGATTGTATAATTGATAAGTTTTAAATTGTTTTCGTCTATAAATGTATTTAGTTGTTGATTTTGTTTTTCCAATAAAGTATAATATTGGTTACTCGCTATAATCATAGGAATACTGTCTTGTAATATTTCGCTTAACGCAGCAGCATAGTTCATGGTTGCGGCAAAAACATCTGCACCGCCGCATACCACTAAAAACTGCAATTCAATATTTAAGTCTTCGAGTATTAGAGTTAAGCTTTCTGCACCAAAATCTTTCACGTATGGTATGAGTTGTTCGGATAAACTGGAAGAACAGTCCGCTATAAAATGGTAGGCTGTATGTGTAGAAATATGCTCGAAAAAATCATTGAGCTTACCTCTATCGATGACTTGGTTTTCATTCAGTAAATCAACTTTAACGGGGTTCCTGAATCCTAATTGGCGGTAGGTTGTTTCATTTATATCCAAGTCTAGGATAATGGCTTTTTCATACTTATTTGCTAATAAATACATGAGTATGCTCTTACCTACTCCGCCTTTTCCTGAGCATATAAATTGTACTAGTTTTTTGTTGGTTGTTTTCATTGGATATTGGTTTTAGGATGATGAATTGATTTAGTATAGTATTGGAATGTTATTATGGCTTTTAGAGTAAAAATTATTTATGCTTTTTTTTGGCAAGCTTGAGTGCGAGCTCAGCGTCAACAACTATTTTTCTGCCAAGTTGCGAAATGGCGGGATCGATTTTACCACTCTTTTTGATGCGATTTGCTGTGGATTTGCTGCAGTCCAGCAACTCAGCTATGCCAGTAATACCATAAACATATTTTGTGCTTTCGGCAGGGTGATTATCTTTTATAGCTATGTGATTATTGTTATTGATTGCAGTTAATAGTTGTGTAAACTCATCAACTGTCAATTGCCATAAAGGCTTATTGCTTGAATAACTCATGTGGATAGGATTCTAAAACACAAAATTGCTAATGCTTTTGAGTGAAATCCAAGTGGAACTAATCTAAAAATATTTATTTATTCTGCTGATAATCAATAAAATAAAAGGTGGAGAAAATTATAGAAGGTGATGCTAAGTGATTTTGAACGCATTTAATAATTTATCAATCCTATTCGCGAATTTAATATTCGTTTCGTTGGCTTCTTCGCTCCGAATATGCCCTTTTTTCTTGTTGTAGGTTTCATATTCGATATTAAAGTACTCATTTATGTATTTTAGCCATGTAGCTTTATCTTCAGGATTAGTAATTGTGGAATGAACTGCATTGATTAAATAATAAACGTAGATTAATTTTCCTTTTCTTATGGTGAGCTGGACTTTACATTTATACTTATTTAAAATAAGGCAAAAAAAAGTTTTATTAATTTTTTCAAAAAGCTCTTCTGCAAACTCTTCGTACAAATCTTCTAAAAAAGCTAAACGAAAATATTCTTTCCCTTCTCCAAAATCATCTTTTAATTCAGGTATTTCTACCTTTTCATCTTCCAGTTCCTGACACTCATTAATTAAATCTTTCAATACCGAAAGGCTTAATTTATAAATTTTATCAGAGAGGTTCTCAAGAATCCAAGCCGTACCATCAATTTTTCTATTTCTTTTTTCCTCAAGCAATTCTATATCCCTTTGCAAACTATCGATTTTATTTTGAATATAAGGCGGGTCAAAATCAGGTAATTCATTTATAAATTCCATTTTTCTCTCAAAAAATAAGCTCTTGCGATAATCTATAAATAATTCAGCACGATATAAGCCATATATTTCATCGTATAATGAATAGAATTTTATAGAATTATCCTCAAAGATTTTGATATTACTCTTAAGCGTATCACGCAATGATTTGATAGTCGATTGATACAATGGATGATCACTTATTATTGGAATTATTTCTAAAATATTTAGTCTTCCGTATCTCCTACAAAAATAAACATATCTTTCCTGCTGTATCCTTTGATCTTCATCTAGTTCAAAATTGTTATTAAGCCAGGTTTTGTTTATTGCTTCTAAGGCGGTAATAAAGGAGCAAATTTTTGCTAATTGTTCCTGTTGAGTCATAGTTTATTGAATTTTTCCATTTCACTGATTTTTATATTGTCTGCTATATCAATATATGGTTTCATGGCTTTATAATCACTGTGTCCTGTCCATTTCATTATCACCTGTGGAGGTATGCCTAAAGCTAATGCGTTACATATAAAGGTTCTTCTCGCAGCATGTGTCCCTAATAATGCATGTTTGGGGGTTATCCTGTCTATTCTTTCATTGCCTTTATAATAAGTTTCTCTTACCATTTCGTTAATCTCTGCCAAGGCTGCTAACTCTTTGATATAATCATTCATTTTTTGATTGGAGATAACAGGTAGTGCTTTATCTTCTGCAAATGGGAAGTCTTTATATTTATCAATAATAGCTTTACTGAACTGATTTAATTCAATTCTCAGACTGTCTGCTGTTTTAATCGTTGTTATTTCAATATGGTTTTTCTTTATATCGCTTTTTCTGAGATTATATACATCGGAATATCTTAATCCTGTAAAACAGCAGAATAAAAAAACGTCTCTTACTCTCTCTAAATATTGTTTCTCCTGCGGTATAGCATAGTTTCTTAGTTGTGTGAGTTCAGGCCATGTTAAAAAGATTACTTTTTTCTGCGTAGTTTTTAGTTTGGGCTTGAATGTTGCAAATGAAACATTGGTAGTATAGCCCTTTTTTACTGCCCATCTTAAAAACCATTTTAAATAGCCAAGTTGTTTGCCAATTGTGCTGTTTCTTAAATTTCGTTCTTCCCGAAAAAACTCTACATAGTCGTTGAGTGTCTGTTCAGTCAGTTCTTCAAATGATAGCTCGGGTCTGAAAGCCATCAGGTGGTTTTTTACAGCAGCAAATTTTTCATAGGTGGCATCTGTCCAATTATTCTGAACACCGCATTCTTTTACAAAGAAATCGAAGGTATTAAAAAATAAAGGTTCTTTTTGTGCAGCTGTCTTAGTTTCTATGCTTTCTTTTTTCTTTCCGCCTTGTTTTTTTGTAAAGGTTGATTTTACTTCTTCAGGTGTTGGAATTGTTTCTTTTACCTCAAACTCTTTGAAGATCTGCTGTATGTTAGTGTAATACTGTTGTAAATCGGTGTTGATTTCAGATGCTGTTTGTTTGAGTTTATTACTGCAGCCGTTTTTCACTTTTTGTTTGTCGCTATCCCATTTGGCTTCGTCTATTCTGTAACCGGTAGCAAAATCTAAACGCTGACCTCCATAAATAACCCGCATTCTAATGGGTAGATTTTCTTTATTCGGTTTGCCATCTTTACGCCTGCTTTCTAAGGAGAAGATGATATTTCGCTTAATATTCATGGTATTGGATTTTAATTCACACCCAATTTTACACCCAATATTAGTGAAATTATCTGAAATTTTATGAGATTTTAAAATATTTTATCTCCTATTTTAATACAAATCAATAGTTTATAAAGTCTAAAAATATTTTATGAGATTATAGGTGATAGAGTCTTACTCTCCGCTAATTTGTTTTGAATAAACGGTTAGCATTTTTACTTGTTATAGCTGTCACTTCTTCTACACTAACATTTTTAATCTCAGCAACTTTTTCAGCAATTAGTTTTAAATAACTGCTTTCATTTCTTTTACCTCTAAAAGGTACAGGTGTTAAATAAGGAGCATCAGTTTCTAACACAATATGTTCTAATGGAATTTCTTTTAGTGTATCTGCTAAGCCGGATTTTTTATAAGTAACCACGCCACCGATTCCTAATAGAAAACCAAGGTCAATAATTTGTTTAGCTGTTTCATAATTTTCTCCAAAACAATGGAATATTCCTTTCAATCCTTTTTTTGCAAAGGGTGTTACCGTTTCAATTGTTTCTGTCATTGCATTACGGGTATGAATAACTATAGGCAACTGTACATCTAACGCCCACTGCATCTGCATTTCAAATGCTTTGTATTGCTGTTGTGTGAAGGTTGTATCCCAATAAAAATCCAAACCTATCTCTCCTATCGCTACAAATTTTCTTTTAGTTAACCATTGTTGTACTACAGCCAATTCTTCTTCAACATTTTCTTTTACATAACATGGGTGTAAGCCCATCATAGCAAAACATTCATCCGGATAAGTTTCCTCCAACTGAATCATTGCATTGTGCGTTGTAGTGTCGATTGCCGGAAGAAAAATTTTTTTTACTCCATTTTCTTTTGCACGAAATATTGTTTGCTGAATATCGTTATTGAATTCTTCGCTGTATAAATGGGCGTGTGTATCAATTAAAATCATCAGAAAAAAAGTTGTTACAAAAAGAAATAAAAAAAAGCAGAATGCGTTTAATAATTACAGAATCCGACTAACAAATTATACATCTAAAGCACGGAAATATTTAAAGAATGTTTTCATAGGGTACGGATTAAAAACGGGCTGAGGTTTTTACCTCGGCCTTTATTATTTACAATGCCAACCGTTTAAACTGATACCCTTTTGCTGATAAATATTCTAAAGATTTAGGCAATGCAATTTTTAATCTTTCCCATGCTTTTGCACTATCGTGAAAAACAACAATCGAACCGTTGCCCGCATTTTCAGTAACATTCAATAAACATTGTTGCGGAGAAAGTTCTGTGTCAAAATCTCCGCTCAAAACATTCCACATTATAATTTTATAATTATTTCGCAGGTGCTTTATTTGTGATAGTTTTATTCTTCCGTAAGGCGGACGAAAAAGATTAGAATCTATTACCGTTGCAGCATTGGCAACATCGCTTAAATAAGTTATATCGTCCGTTTCCCAACCGTTAACATGATTAAAAGTATGGTTACCTACGGCATGTCCTTCTTCAATAATTCTTTTATAAATATCAGTATGTGTTCTAACATTTTTACCAATGCAAAAAAATGTTGCTTTGGCATTATACTTTTTTAATTCATCTAAAACAAAAGGTGTTACAGTTTCATGTGGACCATCATCAAAAGTTAAGTAAACATTTTTTCCTTTGGCATTCATTTGCCAAATAAGTGAAGGATAACATATTCTTAACCACCAGGGGCTTGTTATTAAATACATGCAGCAAAGATATTTAATCGCCGTAAGCAATTAAATGAATGGTTTTGTTATTTAATTTATCAGCCTTGCCATGCAATTGTAAAAACTGTTTTTGCATTTCTTCACTACCAAATAAATTATTGGTAAAGTTTTTTACAGATTGTAAATTAATAGAAACGATTCCATCATTCTTTGTTAATGAATAAACAAAACTGCTTACCATTTCTTTATAAAAAAGTTGTGTGTATTGCGGTAAAGCAAATACTTCGCAAGCTATAATTCTGTTGCCTGTTATTGCCATAAAACCTGCAAAGCTGCTATCGCTTTGTTGATATTTTGTAATGAAGTAATTCATGTATGCTGTATCTGTTTTCTCCATTTTCTTTTTCAATTGCATATATGGGTAGGTTTCAGACTTCTCGTTACCATCAGTAAATTGTTGTTCAATGTGTTTCCATATTTGTTGCTGGTGTTTATCTGTATCAATTTTTTTTCTAAGATTTATATCGGCAGAGCCTCCATAAACAAAGGGTTTCGGCTTATCATCCCATCTTCCTTTTTCAACACAAAAAACAGTAATGTATTGTTCATCAGTTTGCGACTGAATAATTTTTGTTTCAGCAACAACTCGGTCTTGCTTGCCCCCTGCAATTAATTCTCCTGCGTTTAATAAAATATTTTTTCCTGAATTATTTTTTATTACCAATACACTTACATCTGCACCTTTCTCAAACTTTATTTCTTTTACGGCAACTTTATTTGACTGCATTGCCTGTTGAAGTGTAATAATATTTTGAGGGAATAATTTTCTGTTTTCTGTAACAGCATTACCAATAAATTTTATTGGTATGAGTTGCAGATTTTTATACGTCCATACAGAATCGTACTGAACATACACATCAGGAAAAACCAATTGTGCCTTTGTTGATATTACTATTAATAACAACACAACTACTTTACACAAAGTTTTACCCATGTACCGAAAATAATTATTAAACTGTTACAGAGCTGTTACTGTTATTTATTTACTTCAACAACAATAACTCTGTCTTCGTCTTTACTATTGATATCTTTTAATTGAAGATTCAGGTTTCCATTATTGAATGAATAGGTAGCAGTTGTATTATCTTTCATCCAATACACTTTGGTAATTTTATTAAAAGGAAATTGGTTAAGTGTTACTTCATCTGTTCCTTCTTTTAGAACATGTATAAATAATTTGTTTTCTTTTTGTGTTATACAGCCCCAGTTCTGCGGTTTTAAATAACCACCGCTTGTTTTATAAATTGATGCTCCGTAAACTTTCAACCAATTGCCCATAAAATGCAGCCTATCAATAAACTCCTGTTGTACTGCACCGTTAGGCATTGGCCCTATATTCAATAACAGGTTAGCACCATAACCACTTGCTTTCACTAAATAATCAACCAACTGTTTATTGGTTTTGAATGTGGTATCTGTAATGTTATAACCCCATGAATTATTAATGGTTTCACAGGTTTCTAAAGGCATAATATCACTTGGTTTCTGAAAACTCAAACCGCCTTTATTTTCTCCAGGCAAATCTTTTTCAAACATCTGAAAATCTTCTCCTGCAAACGGAGTTAAGTGGTGATTATTACCTATTAAACAATCAGGTTGCAATTTGTGTATTAAACCATAAATTTCATCATATTTCCAATTAATTCGCGATGCTCTGTTTTTATCTCCTTCAGGATTGGTTTGATCCCAATGCCCGTCAAACCAAATGCCGGCAATGCTTCCATAGTTGGTAAGCAATTCGGTTAATTGGTTTTTCATAAACTGCAGGTAACTATCATAATTGCCTTTGCCTGTTCTTCCGCTTTTCTGCCCTGTTCTTCCTGTTTCAAAAGGGTAGTCGTCTCTTCGCCAATCGAGCAAAGAATAATAGAGAAATAATTTTATTCCTTGCTTATGACATTCTTCAGCAATCATTTTTACCACATCTTTCTTATAAGGTGTATTCATAATGTTGAAGTCGGAATATTTTGTATTCCACATGCTAAACCCATCATGATGCCTTGTAATTAAAGTTATGTATTGCATGCCTGCATCTTTAGCAAGCTTAACCCAATCATGAGCATTAAATTCAATCGGGTTGAAAAAGTCTTTCAACCTTGTATAATTTTTTACTGTTATACCTCTTTGGTTCATTACCCATTCTCCGCTACAGGGGATACTGAATACGCCCCAATGAATAAACAAACCGAATTTGGCATTGGCAAACCACTCTCTGGCTTTTATATTTTCTGTTGTTGGTTGATAATTGCTTTGAGCATTGGCAGTACTAACAAAAACAAGTAAACCAAAAAGAATTTTTTTCATACGGTTATTTGTTGCGTAAAGTTATGCAGTACAAGTGTAGATACTTCGACTTCGCTCAGTACAGGCTACAGAGCCGATGCCACATGCACTAAAGTTGGTTGCATACAAATTATATTTGCCACATGAACATAAATAAAGTAAGGGTACGTTTTGCACCATCGCCAACAGGGGGCTTGCATTTAGGCGGCGTTAGAACTGTGTTGTTTAATTATTTATTTGCCAAACACCATAACGGAGATTTTATTTTACGTATTGAAGATACAGACCAGACAAGATTTGTTGAGGGCGCGGAAGATTATATTTACCAATGCTTAGAATGGTGTGGGTTACAGCCCGATGAAAGCCCTAAACATGGCGGCCCTTTTGCACCTTATAAACAAAGCGAAAGAAAAGCTATTTATAAACAATATGCAGAGCAGTTAATTGCACAAGGCAATGCTTATTATGCTTTTGAAACACCCGCAGAGTTAGAACAAATTCGTTCTGATGAAAAGATTAATAATTTTCAATATAATATATGGACAAGAGTTAACCAGAAAATGAAAAATTCAATTGTTTTAGGAGAAGAGAAAACAAAAGAATTGATAAATAATGGAACTCCATACGTTATCAGAGCCAAAATGCCTGATTGGAAAGACTTAGAAAAAACTATACCTGACTATCGAGAAAAATTAGTTGAAACAGGAGAAAACCCTTTTAAAAAAACAGTCACTGATTTAGTTAGAGGTACTCTTGAACTTGATTATGCTAATGTTGATGATAAAGTTTTACTAAAGGCAGATGGAATGCCAACTTATCATTTGGCTGTGGTGGTGGATGATTATTTAATGAAGATTTCGCATGCATTCAGAGGTGAAGAATGGTTACCAAGTTTACCCTTACATGTATTTTTATGGGATAACCTATTTGGTTTGGAAAATATGCCGCAATGGGCTCATTTACCTTTAATATTAAAACCTGATGGTAACGGTAAATTAAGTAAGCGGGATGGCGACAGGCTTGGCTTTCCTGTATTTGCTATGGATTGGACTGACCCTAAAACCAATGAAAAAACAATCGGTTTTAAAGAACGTGGTTTTTTACCGGAAGCATTTATAAATATGCTGGCTATGATGGGCTGGAACGATGGAACAGATAAAGAAATTTTTTCATTAGAAGAATTGGTAACTGCGTTTTCAATGGAACGTGTACATAAAGCAGGAGCAAAATTTGATTATGAAAAAGCTAAATGGTTCAACCATGAGTGGATTAAAAAGACCACAGACTATAGACTATTGACGATAGTTAAACCAATATTAGAAGACGCAGGCATTAACATTGATGATGATAAAAAGTTAGTAACTATTATCGGGCTGGTAAAAGACCGTTGTACTTTTTTAGCAGATTTTATTCAGCAATCTGTTTTCTTTTTCAAGCAACCGGAAAATATTGACGTTGCTGCTATAAAACCTAAATGGAATGAGCAGAAGAATTTATTCTTTGCTGAATTGATAAGGGCTTATGAATTAACTCAATTCTGGAAGCATGATGAATTAGAAAAAGAGTTTAAAGAAATTGCTGCTGTAAATGAAATAAAAGCAGGAGAATTAATGTTGCCGTTTCGCATAATGCTGGTGGGTGGCAAATTCGGCCCGCATGTTTTTAATATTGCAGAAGTGTTGGGCAAACAAGAAACACTAAGCAGAATAAAATATTGTTTGAAGTTATTGTAAAAAAAACAGACATTTATGGTAATACTCCTAAAGCTATGAGAAAACTCAACTGGCTGATTACCATACTGGCCCTAATAAAATTTTTAATACCCTTTTTAATTCAGGATAATTTTTACCAGCCTCATAGAGATGAGTTTTTATACCTGGCACAAGGGCAGCATTTAGCTTGGGGTTATTTAGAAAACCCACCGGTATTGGGTGCTTTGGCATGGATAACGCATCAATTAGGCGGGCATTTTGTACTAATAAAATTTTGGCCATCTCTCTTTGGTACATTAACCTTTGTTGTAACTGCAAGAATTATTGTATCGCTTAACGGGGGTATATATGCATTGTTCTTAAGCTTCTTAGCATTTGTTTTCGGGGCATTTTTAAGAGTACACTATTTATTTCAACCCAATTTTCTTGAAATATTTTTTTACACACTTATTGCCTTTGCCGTTATCAGATATATTCAAACAAAAAATAATGCTTACCTGTATGTTTTTGGTATAGCCTGTGGCTTGGGTATGCTTAGTAAATATTCCATTGCTTTTTTTATTGCAGGTGTTATTGTGGGTTTATTGTTAAGCAGTGAAAGAAGCATTTATCTAAACAAGCATTTTTATTTTGCATCATTAATAGGTGTTGTTATTTGCCTGCCTAACTACATATGGCAATACAATCATAATTATCCTTTACTGCATCATATGAAAGAGTTGCAGGAAACACAATTACAATATATAAAACCATCAGATTTTTTAAAAGATCAGCTATTAATGCATTTACCGACAGTATATGTTTGGATATCCGGCTTATTGTTTTTGTTTCTGTCAAAAAATGGAAGAAAGTATATTTTTATGCTTTGGTCTTACATCATTTTAATGACGTTTTTAATTGTGCTGCAAGGCAAAAATTATTACGCATTAGGAATCTATCCAACACTCTTTGCATTCGGTTCTTATTTGCTTGAAAGGCTTACCAGAAAACGTGTTCAGTTTATGCGTTGGATATTTATTACAGTTACTTTTTACTTCGGTGCTATGTTTACTTTTCTGGCATTGCCTGTTTTTCCGCCACAAAAATTAGCTGAAATATATAAGGAAAAAAAAGTAGACAAAACAGGTGCTTTAAGATGGGAAGATCAACAAAACCACCCCTTACCGCAAGACTTTGCTGATATGTTAGGTTGGAAAGAAATAACTGAAAAAACAGCAAGGGTATATAATGAATTAAGTGATGCAGAAAAAAGTAAAACAATAATTAAATGTGATAATTATGGCTTATGCGGTGCAGTAAATTATTATGGAAAAGCATTAGGGTTGCCTGAAGCATACAGCTATAACGGAACATTTCTATTATGGATGCCCGATAAGTTTGATAATATAATGAATGTAATTACTGTTGGAGAAAACCACCCTGATACAGCAGGAGTTGCTGTAAAAGCTTTTGAGCATGTTGATGTAAGAGATGATTTGTCTGATAGTTTAGCCAGAGAAAATGGCTGTAAAATAATTCTCTGGTATCACGCCAAACCAAGCATATTAAATAACTTTCTTTCAGCAGAGATTGCTGAAAAGAAAGCCCTGTTTATAAGAAAATGATTTAGCTATTTTTACTGCCTAATTGCGATTGCATGAATAGACCCATTAGAGTTTTAGTTGCTAAAGTTGGATTAGATGGCCACGACCGCGGAGCTAAAGTAATTGCTACGGCTTTACGGGATGCGGGTATGGAAGTTATTTATACCGGCTTACGCCAAACCCCTGAAATGGTTGTGAATGCAGCCTTACAGGAAGATGTTGATGCAATAGGCATAAGCATTTTAAGCGGTGCACACATGACAGTTTTTCCTAAAGTATTAAACTTAATGAAAGAAAAACAAATGAATGATGTGTTACTTACCGGCGGTGGTATTATACCCGGTGATGACGTACAACAATTAACCGATATGGGTGTAGGTAAATTATTTATACCCGGCACTTCAACAACAGATATTGCAGCCTACATTACGGAATGGGTAAAAATTAACCGCAAATTTTAATAGAATTAAACTAGCTAAAAGCGTAATCGTCATTTCGAAGGTTCGTGCCGAGAAATCTTCTGCAATAAGAATGAGATTCCTCGTTGGGCAAGAACCCAATCTCGGAATGACATTTTCAAATTTGTAATTTTTAATACCTACTTCTTCTTTACAGTATCTTTCGCATACTTTAAAATAGCGTCAATACTTTTCTGGCTGGGGCTTAATGGCTTGCCTTTTAATTCTTCTAACTGTTTTTTTGACCGTTTAAGGGTTGATACTTCTTTCTTAAAATCGGCATCTTCTTTTAAAGCTTTATCAATCGCTAATTTTAAAATAGGCGAAGCTTCTCCGTACAGGTAAAGCATAACTTGCTCCTGGGTAAATTTCTGCATAATAATTTTTTAGAAACTTGCAATAGTAAATATACTGCTTTCGGAGGGTAAAATCGGAGGACATTATTAGAAACGCCTGCTTGTGCAAATTATTGCGAAAGACTAATTTTTTGTTGCAGTTTTTTCTGAAGAGATGAGATAAACATCTTCTCCATCTTTCTTTAATAAATATTTTTCGCGGGCAAATTTTTCTAAAGCAGCAGGACTGTTTTGTAAATCGGCTAAATCTTTTTTGGCTTTTTCTATTTCCTGTTCGTAATAATGTTTTTTATTTTCTGCTTCTTTAAGTTTTTGCTTTTGCTCCCATACATAAAAAAAATCACGTTGGTCAAAGAATAACATCCATACTGTAAAGAATGCTAATACAAGTATGTATTTGTTGATGAGTATGGGAATGATTTTTTTCACAAGTTGAAAATAGAAAATAACTAATTATAAAGATAAATAGTTGATAATTCTGTCAGAAGATTATTGAATATTCACATTGTTTGAATTATTTACAGGTTTCTTTTTATTAAAGAAAATAAGTGAGAATATAGCGTAAAAAACAGTGGCAACAATTATCATTAATCGATCCCTTTCTTTATTAGATAAACTAAGAGCATTCATATCAACACACTTTCTATTGCCAATGTAAAATTGGTAAACATTAATATGATGAACCCATTTGTTTCTTTTGGTATAATCAATATAGCCATCTTTATCAGTATAAATTGTCAGGACAGTTCCATTATATCTAAGAGTATCATAAATAAACGTCTTGCCAATAAAACAGTGACAAATATCTCCTCCTATAAGAAAAGGCATTCTTTCTGTATCTTCAAAGTAATAACTTTCACCACTTTTAATCCCATTAGAGTAATATGCTTTATCTTGTATTTTAATTGAATCTAACCTATACAATTTTGATTCATCAATAACGTATGAATGAGAAGATAAGCTCCAAAAAAGATAAAGTACAGTAACTGAATATAAAGCGGTAATAGCAATAAAAAAGATTAGCTTAATAGAACGAGAATATTTTGATAATTTGTTCATTAAGCTAACCTTATTATATGAATTAAATCCTTATTTAGTAAACTTCAATTTTTTGCCAGGATAGATGCCCGTTGCACCCAATTGCTCTTCAATACGAATTAATTGGTTATACTTGGCAATACGGTCTGTACGGCTGGCAGAGCCTGTTTTAATTTGTCCGCAATTTAAAGCCACTGCTAAGTCTGCAATGGTTACATCTTCAGTTTCGCCGCTTCTGTGGCTCATGATAGTGTTATAACCATTGTGCTGTGCTAATGTAACCGCATTAATAGTCTCTGTTACAGAACCTATCTGGTTTACTTTAACCAATAACGCATTACCAACACCTTTATCAATACCTTGTTGTAAGCGGTTTACGTTTGTTACAAATAAATCATCACCCACTAATTGTACTTTCTTGCCGATAGTATCGGTTAGGTTTTTCCAACCTTCCCAATCATCTTCTGCCATACCATCTTCAATAGAAACAATCGGATATTTTTTGCTCCATGCTTCCCAATATTTTACTAATTGGTCACTACTCATTTCTTTACCATTGCTTTTATGGAAAACATATTTCTTTTTCTTGCCATCCCACAACTCACTATTGGCAGCATCCATTGCAATTACAATTTGAGAGCCCGCTTTGTAACCCGCAGCAGTAATAGCTTCTAACACAGTTTCAATTGCTTCTTCGTTGCTTTGTATATTGGGAGCAAAACCACCTTCATCGCCTACGTTGGTGCTGTACCCTCTTTTCTTTAAAACAGATTTTAGTGCATGGAAAATTTCAACACCCCAACGCAAACCATCGCTGAAGGTTGATGCACCAACAGGCATAATCATAAATTCCTGAAAATCTATTTTATTATCGGCATGTGCACCACCGTTTAAAATGTTCATCATAGGTACAGGCAATGTTTTAGCATTGGTACCGCCGATATATCTGTATAGAGGTAATGCAGCTTCTTCTGCAGCAGCTTTGGCTACAGCCATACTTACTGCTAAAATTGCATTAGCACCTAATTTAGCTTTATTGGGAGTACCGTCTAAATCAATCATTACCTGGTCGATAGCAGCCTGTTCTGCAACATCATAACCAACAATGGCTTCGCTGATTATTTCATTTACATTATTTACGGCTTTTAAAACGCCTTTACCAACATATTTCTTTTTATCGTTATCTCTTAATTCTACTGCTTCGTGAATACCTGTGCTGGCACCACTTGGTACGGCTGCACGGCCTGCTGCACCATCGTCTGTTAGAACATCTACTTCAATGGTTGGATTACCGCGACTGTCTAATATCTGGCGGGCATGTACTTCAATAATGTAGCTCATAATTGGTTGCTTTGTTTTTGAATTTAGGAACGAAAATAAATTATTTAGCTGATGTAAGTTGCCTGAAAATATTTTCCAGGCTTCCTTGCTGTTTTAGCTGTTGCAAACTATCATCTGCAACAATTGCACCCTTGTTAATAATAATTACTCTATCGCAAATAGCTTCTACTTCCTGTAAAATATGTGATGAGAAAAGAACGGTTTTATCTTTCCCCTGCTCTTTAATTACGTTTCTTATTTCTATAATTTGATTGGGGTCTAACCCGCTGGTGGGTTCATCTAAAATTAATACTTCAGGTTTATGAATTAAGGCCGCTGCCAAGCCCACACGTTGTTTATAACCTTTAGATAGTTGACCGATTTTTTTGTTTTGCTCAACCTGCAAACCAACTAATTCTATAACATTTGAAATTTCTGATTTCTGATTTCTGATTTGATGAATACCTCCGACAAATGAAAGATATTCTTTCACATACATATCATAATACAAGGCATTGCTTTCGGGTAAATAACCGATTTTCTTTTTTGCTTCTATGGAATTGGTTTTTACATTAATACCGCAAACAGTTGCGGTGCCTGCATTCTGAGCCAAATAGCCGGTTAAGATTTTCATAGTAGTGCTTTTGCCCGCACCATTAGGGCCGAGAAAACCAACTATTTCCCCTTTATGAATGGAGAAAGAAATATTGTTTACTGCTTTTTGCGTACCATATTGTTTCAACAACTGCTGAACTTCAATTGACATGCTTCAAAGATAAGCTTAGCAAGTATTATGCTTTGTTTAGAGTTACTTAAATCCGAAACTGAACGAAATAACATTTGATTGTAAATCTGTTGTTTGGCTGTAATGTCCGTAACGTATTTCCATTTCATGTAATACTTCCCACCCTAATACACCTTTTGGCGGTGCAACCCGTAAACCCATACCATAAAAGTTTGATTGAAATTGCGATAATGCATAATTACTGGTATAATATTTATCAGTTGCTGCATGCACACCATATGCTGCAAAATAATCTGCTGCTGTTTGGTCGTAATACCTGAAAAAAGGTGATAAAGAAAAAAACGGTGTAAGCTTAACTGCTACTTCTAAGCTTGCTGTATTGGAATGAATGCCCCAATCATCTGTATAATATCTGAAATAAGAACGAAGAATAATGTTATCACCCAAAAAATAATTTACCCTTAACCCAACAGGCAGTTTAAATCTTGCTGTTGGAAGATTTTCAACAGTATCTTTTCCTGTATTAAAATATACCCTGTGAAAAGGCAAACCCAAATAACCATTTTGAGAAACAACATCTAACAATAAAGCAATTTGTAATCTTGTATTAATTACCTGAGTATATGCAAATGATGCTGAGAATGTATTTCTTGGACTTGAAGGAATTTTTGATTCTGAAGAAGTAACTCTGCCATTTGATGAAACTGTTACCGTTCTGCCACTGGCAGTTGTAATAGTTGAAACACCACCTCCAGTAACAGTTGTTGTACTTGCAGGAATTAACTCTGAAGGATATATCATTTTTACCTGATCTAAATAACCTTGCAATTTAGCTGAGAACTCGCCGTTTTTATCTGCTGTTTTTTTAGAGAAATGAATATCGGCACCGAATGATTTATAATTATATTCAGTTGAATAATAAGTACCAAAACCGAAGCTGTTACCTTTTGTTTCATTCTCTACCGTCCAGTCTAATGAAGGATAAATTCTTGTACCTTCTGTTTTAGAAGCTCCTGTTTTAGAAACATAAGCTGCTGATGCTGCTGTATGATGGTCTAAGCCTAAGCCTGCGGTTAAAGAATGTTTATGCAAGGTATTATCATAACCCACAAACTTCAATTCAATACCATTAGAAATATCGGTAACATTTTCTGTACCAATACCACCTGTTACTGCTGAGTGATTACCGTTTTGCGAATAATAGCTTGATACTAAATTCACTTCATCAACCTTTAATTTTCTTACTTTATAAGTTGTATCCTGTGTAGCTTGTGAAAAACCATGAAGAAATAATAAATAAAGCCCTACTACTGAAAGACAAATCTTTTTCATTAAAAATAGTTCTGATATGAATAATTAATTACAACCGCAGCCTCCGCCTGTTTTGCCGGCATTGGCACCTGAAGCTCCTTCTCTGTAAGATTGAAAATTCATTTCGTTCTTTTCTGCTTTACGGTTTGCCAACGTCATTTCAGAGTCTTTAACTCTGCTTTTCTGATATTCCTTTACATGTACGCAGGCAGTACCCGTACAAAGCACCATTAAGAACAGTAGTAAGTTTTTTGTTTTGTTGTTAAGCATAAACCGGGGATTTAGAAAGATGGATGTTTTTTGATGTGTATAGTTTATTGTTATCGTCAATAATAATGGCTTCAATATTTTTCATTTGATTAATCATATCTAATCCTGCATGTATTCCCATAATCATTACAGGCGTAGCCATTGCGTCTGCTATTTCTGCATTGGAAGTAATAATAGTTACACTTTTTATACCGCCAACAGGTAACCCTGTTTTAGGGTCTATTGTATGAGAATATCTTTTGCCGCCAATCATTACATACTTTTCATAATTGCCCGATGTAGCAATAGCGGTATTGGTAATATTGATGTATGAAAAAATTTCGTGTGATGAATTTGGATTGGCTATACCTATCGTCCACTCGCTTCCATTCGGTTGAAAGCCCCATGCAGTAAGGTCTCCTGAAGCATTTACAATTCCGCTTTCAACACCGTTTGCTATCATTATTTTTTTAGCCTGCTCTGCAGCGTATCCTTTTCCTATTCCGCCAAAACCAATACGCATGCCTTTATGTTTTAAAAAAACAGTTGAATTATTTTTATCAAGTATGATATTTTCATAATTAATTAGTCTTACCATTTTTCTGGCAATAGCTTTATCCGGCAAGGCATTCATGGTAGTATCAAAATTCCATAAACGTTTATCTATCGATCCGTAAGTAATATCAAAAGCTCCTTGTGTAACATTGGATATTCTCATAGACCGTTCAATTAATTGAAAAGTCTCACTGCTTACTTTAACAGGTTCTATGCCGGCATTACGATTAATAAGAGCCGTTTCACTTTCTTCGTTATAGGTAGTTAATAATTTCTCAATACGTTTTATTTCATTAATACCTGAATCAATCATTGCTTCGGCCCATTCTGAATTATTGCTTACAACACTTAATTCAAAATGATTGCCCATTAATTTACAACCACGTTTTATGACTGTTTTTTCAGGCATTATAAAAACTAATTCTTTATTTTCTGTTGAATTTGTTCAATGAAATTTTCTACACCTGTTTTAGGAAAACCATCCCACTTTTGCAAAACATTTCCATCGGCATCTAATAAAACTGTGAGCGGAAATGCACCGTTACTATTGTATTTATCTGCCAACGCATCATTCATTTTTTGTTGAGCAGCGGGTAATTGATTCTTTTTATTTCGGGGAAAATCTGCATTAAGCAATACCAGATTTTTTTCAGCAAATTTTTTAAACACATCCGTTTCAAAAAATTCTGCTTTCATTCTTTCACAAGGTCCGCACCAATCAGAACCTGAAAAATTAAGCAGTATAAACTTATGTTCTTCTTTAGCAGTTTTTTTAGCATCATTAAAATTGGTAAGCCATGCTGTGTTCGCAGCAAATAGAATAAGGAAGGGAATGAGCAATAATTTCATTACGGGGTTATTTCAATTAAAGATATTTTTAACTGAAATAATGCTGTATAAACAAATTGATTTTAATAAGAAATTAAGCCCTGATAAAGACAATTTCAATTTCTTTAACAGTTAGAGTATCTGTTCATCATGCGTTCCCTTAAATAGATAATAACCAAAAATCATTAGCCCAACAGCAATCGAAATAAATACAACAACAAAAACACCTCATTGAATTTTGGTATCAATAACAGATTTCTTTGCAATTTCATTAGCAGCGGTTTTGATTAAGTAGAAAACAGCAACCGGCTCTAATAACATCTATGTAATACCTGCCATTCTTTTAATTGGTTCATACTAGTGCATTTAGAATTTTTCTTTCAATTAATCTTTCTTTTATTTCATCTAAAATAGTCGGGTCATCAATTGTTGAAGGAATAGTATAAGATACACCATCAGCGATTAAACGCATTGTTTTTCTTAAAATTTTTCCGCTTCTGGTTTTTGGCAAACGTTTTACCATAATTGCATTTCTAAAAAATGCAACAGCACCAATTTGATCTCTCACTAATTGAATTAATTCATCTTCCAATTCTGCTTCTTTGTTATGATGACTATCTTTCATAACAAAAAAACCTATCGGTCTTTGTCCACGTAGTTCATCGGCAATACCAATAACTGCACACTCTGCAATTGCAGGATGATGAGAAATAATTTCTTCCATTTCTCCTGTACTCAATCTGTGGCCTGCAACATTTATTACATCATCAATTCTACCCATAATAAAGAAGTAACCATCTGCATCCTTATGTCCACCATCGCCTGTTAAATAATATCCCGGAAATTGAAATAAATACGATTGTTTAAACCCATCAGCATTATTCCATAATGTTGGCAAACAGCCCGGTGGTAATGGTAATTTAACCGCAACAAAACCCTCTTCCTGATTTGTAATAATGGTTCCATCATCTTCTAATATTTGCACATCAAAGCCGGGAACAGGTTTACCGGCACTTCCTGCTTTTGCCGGAAATGGCTCAATGCCCATTAAAACTCCTAACATTGGCCAACCACTTTCTGTTTGCCACCAATGATCGATAACTGGTTTGTGCAACAAATCATTTACCCAGTGATAAGTTGCAGGATCACATCGTTCGCCTGCAAGAAATAATATTTTAAGATGAGATAAATCTTTATTCTTCATTAATAATCCATCAGGGTCTTCTTTTTTAATTGCACGAATAGCAGTTGGTGCAGTAAACATTGTTTTTACTTTATGTTCAGATGCAACACGCCAAAACTCACCTGCATCGGGTGTTTTAACAGGTTTACCTTCAAACAAAATAGTTGTACAACCTTGAATTAGCGGGGCATACACAATATAACTATGACCAACTACCCAACCTACATCACTCGCAGCCCAAAACACATCGCTGGCTTCAACATTATAAATACTCTTCATACTGTATTTTAATGCAACGGCATAACCACCGGTATCGCGTACAATACCTTTGGGTTTTCCTGTTGTACCGGATGTATATAAAACATATAACGGGTCTGTTGCATCAACTGATGTATAAGTTGCAGATGTACAATTTTGCATCAATTCATTCATATCAACATCTCTTTCACCTAAATCTATATGCATCCCTTCCCTTTGATAGATGATAACTTTTTGCGGTTTATGATAGGCTTCCATTATGGCATGATCTACTAAAGGTTTATAAGCAATTTTCTTATCTACTTCAATTCCATACGAGGCTGTTATAATTGCTTTTGGTTCTGCATCATCAATTCTAATAGATAATTCATGCGGAGCAAATCCACCAAATACAACACTGTGTATTGCACCTATTCTTGCACAAGCCAACATGGCCATTAAAGCCTGCGGAATCATTGGCATATAAATAACAATAGTATCGCCTTTTGTTACACCTAATTTTTTTAACCCACCGGCCAATTTTGCAACCTCATCACGCAATTCTGTAAAACTATATTTCTTAATTGTTTTTGTAACCGGCGAATCATAAATTAATGCTGTTTGTTCGCCCCTTCCTTCTTCAATATGATAATCTAAACAGAGATAAGATATGTTTAATTTTCCACCAGTAAACCATCTGTATAAATTTTCATTATCCTTACTTAAAATAGTCTCAGGAAACTTGAACCATTTTATATTACGAGCCTGTTCTTCCCAAAACGTTTCTTTATTGTTTATACTTTTTTCATACTCTGTAATGTAGGCCCGCTTAAAGCTTGGGCTTTTTGAAGTGCTTAATAAATCCTGCACTTGCTGCATTAAATTTCTTGAATTAAAAGGTTTACTGATATACAACTCGGCACCCAAATCATAACCTCTTTTTATATCAGCTTCTTTAGTTTTTGCTGATAAGAAAACAACTTTGCAATGTTCAATTGCAGGTGTTCGTTTAATGTATTCGCAAATGGCATAACCATCCACATCGGGCATCATGATATCAAGCAAAACCAAATCGGGAATATTTTGATTGATGGCAGCTAAAGCTTCTGTACCGTTGCGTGCAATAATTACTTCGTATCCGCTTTTCTTCATCAAAAATTCTAATGACATAAGTATATATGGATCATCATCCACTACTAAAACTTTATGTTGACCAGTATTCATAGCAAATCGCTTTATGAATGATTTTTATTCATTTCTTTTGGAATTTCTACAATAAACTCAGAGCCACTTCCTTCTTTGCTTTCAACCCAAATTTTTCCATCATGCATTTCAATAATCCTTTTGCAAATAGCCAATCCTAAACCACTTCCTTCCGGTTTTTTTAATGTTTGATTTTTTGCCTGAAAGAATTTATCGAAAATGTGATTATGTACTTCTGCAGCAATGCCAATACCATCATCTTTTACGGCAATGCGATAAATATTGTTATTGAACGATGCTTTAATTATTATTTCACTTTTTGCATACTTTACAGCATTATAAGTAAGATTATAAAATACTTGATTTAATAAATCTTTATCGCCTTTGGTATGTTCTAAATTTTTATCAAATTGTAAATGCAATTGTAAATTTTTTTCTTTCAATAAAGGCTTAGCACTTGCTGCAGTATCGGATAATAAAGAGGCAAAATCTATATCGCTGTAATTTAATTTAGTTCTTCCGCTCTCATATCTTTCTAAGTTTAATACCTGTGTAATAAGATGGCTAAGCCTAATGGTTTCTTTCATAATTGCAGAAAGATATTCGCTCTTTTGCTCTTCGGGCAAATCAGGATTATCATGAACAATTTCGCTTAATGCTCTAACAGAAGTTAATGGTGTTCTTAATTCATGTGTTACCGTGTACAAAAATTCATCTTTCATTTCATCCATCTGCTTCAATTGGTCATTTGCTTTTTTAAGCTCTTCTGTAGCTTTACTTAACTCAGCAGATTTTCTTCTCAACTCTTTATTTGTTTCTTTCATTAACTGACTTTCACGAAGAATATTTAATACTTCATCAATACTTAAATCTTCTTCTTTTACTACACTTTTAACCATAATACGTGCAGATGCCGAACCAATTGAACCTGCTAAAATTCTTTCAGCAAAATTTACCATTGCAGGTTCTGCTTTTCCCGATTCACTCCAACTTATATTTCTTCGTTTTGCATAATTCTGCAATAATTGGCGTGCCCTGTTTTCGCCAATAAAATTGCTTAATAAAGTTTTTATATCGGGCATATAGGCAGTACCTTTCCATATTACAGAACCTTCGGTTGAAATAACAGAATGTTTAAAAGCTTCTACAAACATTTCTGCCTGATAAATTTCTTGCGATTTTCTTTCTGTAAACAACGAAATACCAATAAACATTGAAGTATTTAAGAAAAAGCTCCAAAAAAATCCATGTGTAATTGTATCGAAACCTTCTAAGCCAAATAAAGCATTGGGCCGTAAAAATGAGAGATGAAAAAGCCCATCCTGCATAAGTGATTTATCTAATAAACCAGCTCCTATAATTGATGGAACAACCAACGTATAAAACCAAACCAGAAAGCCAATTAGTATTCCTACTAAAGCACCGGATTTTGTTGCTTTCTTCCAATAAATACCGCCAATAATTGATGGTGCAAATTGTGCAACCGCAGCAAATGAAACCATACCGATTGATACTAAAGAATATTTTTCTGCTACTGTTCTATCGTACAAATAAGCAAGAAGTATTATTACAACAATACTTATTCGCCTACTATTAATTACAAAACTGCTTAAACTATTGCTCAGCCTCTCTTTCACCGATTCTAACGATAACAATAAAGGCATTACAATGTTATTGCTAATCATTGTGCTTAATGCAATCGTTTCAACAATAATCATACTACTTGCAGCAGAAAAACCACCAATATAAACCACCATAGTTATCCAATGGTTTTGAGCATTCATTGGTAGTGCCAAAACATAAGTATCGGCATTAATTGTTTTTGGAAGAAGAATAGTTCCACCAAAAGCAATGGGAATAACAAAAATATTGATGATTAATAAATACAATGGGAAAAGCCAAACTGCTTTGCTTAAATGGCTTTCCTGCATATTCTCAACAACAGCCAACTGAAATTGTCTTGGTAAAAATAATACTGCCAACATAGACAATATCATGGTAGAAAATATTTGTACAAAAGCATTATCGCCTTCAACTGTAAATATTTTTTTTAATGAAGGAATTGCCGATGCTCTATTCATCAAATCGCCAAAACCATTGAATAAGAAAAAGGTTACAAAAGCACCGGCAATAATAAAGGCGATAATTTTTATGATGGATTCAAATGCAATGGCAGCAACCATTCCTTCATGTTTTTCTGTTGCATCAACATTTCTTGTTCCAAAGAAAATAACAAATATTGAAAGACCAATTGCAATATATAATGTACTATCTTTTAAAAGATGATATACAGTTGTATTGGTACGATTAGTACCTGCAACAATATCAATACTACTACTTATTGCTTTTAATTGAATGGCTATATAAGGTATAATACCAATAACACACAATAGTGTAACAATAATGCCCAGCGAAATATTTTTTCCGTACCGTGTAGAAATAAAATCTGCAATACTGGTAATGCGTTGCGTTTTAGAAATGCGGATAATTTTTCGTAATACTACCCAAAATAATGGAGCCATTACAGTTGGCCCGATATAATTATATAAATACTCAGCACCTGTAATTGTTGCCCTTCCAACGCTTCCGTAAAAAGTCCATGCTGTGCAATAAACTGCTAACGATAATGCATAGATATACGGATTATTAATTAAGCTTTTTTTTTGAGCAGAACGTAATTCAGCATAATATCCCACTGCAAAAAGCAGTAAGAGATACAATACAGAACTTATTATAATGAGGTAGCTACTCATTGCTTTTCTGCTTTACTTTTTTCTTTCTAAGATCGACAATAATTAAAGTGATGATAATGGCTAACAGCCAAACAAAAAATAAATAGAAATAAAACAGAGGAATACCAAAAACAAATACATTTTTATTTGCCATTTTTAAAAAAGGAAAACTAAACAACATCATAAATAATATGCTGACAAAAAATAATTTCTGTTGTTTCTGTTTTTCTTTCATAAAGTTGAAAAGATAAAACCGGTTATGCAAATCGGAAATGACAATCATCATCTACCGAAAGCATAACCGGCATTTTACTTAAGATAACTTATAATGGTTTTGCTTCCTAATCTTTTATTTCCGAACTCGATTCAGGTATTTGATCGTAATTGCCTCCTAAAGCATACAAACCAAATAAAATAAATCCAATAGCAATAGGAATAAATACAACAATAAAAACACCCCATTGAATTTTTGTATCAACGACTGGCTTTTTTAATATTTCGCTTTGTGCTGTTGCAATTAGATAATAAATAGCCAACGGACCAATTATTATCCATAATATTCCCAAATATCTTTTTAAAGTGTTCATACTATTTTTTTTAAAGTAAATAATAATTATTTGTTTACCGCAGAATCAACTTTGTTTTGAACATATACAACTCCTATAACTAAACAAATTGCAGCAATTACCACAGGATACATTACACCGGCAGTTTTATCAGCAGTGTAAATGGTTGTAAATAAGGTTGCAATAAATGGCGTTAATCCACCAAATACACCGTTACCTATATGGTATGGTAATGACATTGAGGTATAACGGATTTTTGTTGGGAACAACTCAACTAAAAAGGCTGCAATTGGCCCGTAAACCATTGTAACAAATATAATCATTATCCATACTATAAATACCATTTTCCAATAATCACCATTGCCTAAAACCTTAGCTAATTTAACATCGGCTTTAATTGTTTTTTTACCGGCAGCAGCATATAAAGTATCTGTTTTTGTTTCGCTTGCAGCTAAGCCATCTGCATAAAAAGATTTCGTTACAACTTTTCTTAAAGTATCTGTTGTTTTTGCAATCGGAGTTAATGTTGTTTTAATTTCTTTTTTCTCTGCTACTTCAATTTTTGTTTTTGTATCAACAGTATTTAACAATTCTGTAAATAAATATTTATACGAAACAACAGCCAAAAACATCCCAGTCATCATAATCCATTTTCTACCAATTTTATCACTCCATGCACCAAATACTACAAAGAACGGAGTACCAAATAATATTGCCCAAATGATGATAGTTCTTGATTGATCAAAATCTACCTTACACATATTTTCTATAAACGATTGAGCATAGAATTGACCTGTATACCAAACTACACCTTGACCCATTGTTGCACCAAATAATGCTAATAAAACCATTTTTAAATTGGCTTTATGAGCAAAGCTTTCTTTTAATGGATTAGTTGAAGTTTTTCCTTCACTTTTTAATTTAGAAAACAAAGGAGACTCTTGCATTTTTAATCTGATATAAATAGAAACAGCTACCAAAACAGCAGACAGTAAAAAAGGAATTCTCCAACCCCAATCATTAAATTTTGCGATTGATTTTACAGGGTCTGCATCCATAGAATGGCGTGTAATTAAAATTATTCCTAAAGAAATAAATAAGCCTAATGTGGCAGTTGTTTGTATCCATGAAGTAAAAAAACCGCGTCTGTGTTCCGGAGAGTGTTCTGCAACATAAGTTGCAGCACCACCATATTCTCCACCTAATGCAAGTCCTTGAATTAATCTAAGTAGTAATACAAGTATAGGTGCAGCAAAACCGATTTTTTCGTAGTTGGGAATACAGCCTATTAAAAAGGTAGAACCACCCATTAAAACAAGAGTTAATAAGAACGTGTATTTACGTCCGATTAAATCACCTAATCTTCCAAATACCAATGCTCCAAATGGTCTTACAATAAAGCCTGCAGCAAATGTTGCTAAGGTTGAAAGCAATGCTGCTGTTGGATCTGTTTTAGGAAAGAACTGGCTGGCAATTACAGTGGCTAAACTTCCGAAAATATAGAAATCGTACCACTCAATTAAAGTTCCCAAAGATGATGCACCTATAACCTTCCAGATACCTTTAGTTTCTGAGTTTGAATTAGTCATTTGGCAAGTTTTGATTGAATTTAAAAATACAGTTAAAATGAATAAGAAGTGATAAATAATAATCTTGTATTGGTAACATTATTTGTTGTACCTGTAACTTTTGCATTTGTATCGGCAGTTCCATAAGCAGCAGTAGTTACTTCTATTTCTGTTCCGAATTTAAACTTACCTGAAATCACTTCAATACGTGGAGCTACTCTTAAAATATTATCAATAGAAGCTACTGCTGCACTTATACCACGGGAATAGGAGGCTACGGCATTTACATCAGACGCTCCATTATTTTTGGTGTAGCCAAAAAATATTCCGGGAACAACTTTTTTTCCTGTGCCTGCAACATCAATCCAAAATGAATTTACTTTAATGGGTTTATATGTAATAGTAGGTGCAGCACCGTAAGCCAGGTATCCGCCAATCATTAATTGATCGTATAAATTTTGTCCGCTTACATATTCTACTTTAGCAACAACATCTTTGGTTGTAAGTTTTGCGTAGGCTTCAAAAGAAACACTTTTAATACGCTCGTTTGTTGAAACTTTAGTTGCAGCAGCAGGAGCAGATGCTACGCTAAGAGCAGGACGTAATTCTTTATAGTCGATAGCAGCCCCCAATAAAACAGAATTTCCTTTATATTGTAATTGTGCATGTAAATTTGGAATAACCGCATCGTTTATAAAAGTAGAACTTGGTGTAACTGCTGCTAATGCAACACTTCCTGTTGGACCCGGACTAACAAATGCTTCTATTTGAGACACTGCTGCTAAAATTAAATTAACTTCTTTACCTAATTTTTGAGTTAGTCTTATTTGAGGGTTTCTTGCAAATGGTTGAAATGGTATACCCGTATTAAAACTAATTACACCGGGATAGCATTCTGTAACAAATAATGGATGCCAATATTGACCAAAAGCCAATTGCGTTTTTTCCCAATCTAATTTTGCGTAAGCATGTCTTAATCTAAAAACATCTTCACTTCCATTAGCATTGCCAAAAAATTCACCTTCAATAATAGCAGAAGTTTTGGCACCAAATGCATCAGGCCCTGTAACGGTACCCGTTAATCTTGTTGTAATGGCTAACATTGTTAATGAAGAAGCTGCATTAATATCATTTCCGTTTACGTCGTTAGAAACGTTGGTAGGATATAATAATAAGTCTCCTTGTACAGCCGGACGGGCAGAAACTACTTGTCGTGTATCGTAATAGACATCGTTTCGTACAAATCCTGAAAATTTAATTCCCCAGGATGATGCATCAGGTTTTTTTTCAGTAGGTTTTGTTATTGTAACTGGTGTTGATGGTGTAGTTTGTGCCAAAGCAACATTCGTTGCTAAAAACAAACTCATTAAGGGTAATAGGAATTTTTTCATGGCAAGCTTTTTAATGATTTTTTTTGTAAAATCTTAACCGAACCTAATTATAATGTTTACAAAAGTTTGCTTGCGTGGTATACTTACGGTAATGTTATATAAAAATCTACCTCATTAATTTAAATTAAATAGAGTTTTATTATTGATTTTTTAATCTCTCCCATTTTATCATCATGTACTTATCACCAAGTTCTGTAATCATCATACCGGAATTCTTCAGATTCGCTGGATTAGCTATAAATACTGATAGTTCCGTTAATGTAAGCACTTTATAAGTTGGGTGATAATCGTAGTTTTCAGGAGCTTTTATTTTATACTTTTTTACCCAGTTCATTACACTTACATGACTAACACCTAAAATTCGTTCTATTTCTCTGTAGGTTACTCCCTCAATATGCAATTGCAATGCTTTAATTACGTAATAAGGGTCTATACTTTTACCTTCTTTTTCTACTGTAAAATGATACTTACAAGCTTTACAAAGAAATCGCTGTCTTTCTTTAACAATACCACTTTTAGTGATATCTTCACTTTTGCAACGTGGGCAATATCTTATTTTCATATGGCAAATAAAAAGTGTTAGTATACCAAATTAGCAATAATATACTAAATTAGCAAACTATCGTTTCTTTTTATTGTCATAACCAAAAAACTGCCTTTACTTCGAATGCTACAAAATAATTTATTGCTATGTCATACCCTTATCAAATTAAATCTTTTGAAGAATATCAACAAGCTTATAAACGAAGCGTACAAGACCCCGAAGGCTTCTGGGGTGATGTTGCAGAAAATTTTACCTGGAGAAAGAAATGGGATAAAGTTTTAGAGTGGAATTTTAAAGAACCGAAAGTTGAATGGTTTAAAGGCGGCAAATTAAATATTACAGAGAATTGTATTGACAGGCATCTGGAAACAATGGGCGAAAAACCTGCCATCATTTGGGAACCTAATAATCCTGAGGAAAGAACAAGAACAGTAACCTATAACCGTTTGCATAAACGTGTTTGTCAGGTTGCACAAATGCTTAAAAATAACGGTGTAAAAAAAGGGGATAGGGTTTGTATTTATATGGGTATGGTTCCTGAATTAGCATATGCCATTTTAGGTTGTGCAAGAATTGGTGCCATACATTCTGTAATCTTTGGAGGCTTTAGTGCACAAAGCATTGCAGACAGGTTAGAAGATGCTAACGCTGAATTTATTATTACCTGCGATGGTGCATACAGAGGCGAAAAAGTGATTCCGTTAAAGAATGTTATTGACGATGCTTTAATTGGAAATAAAACAGTTAAAAAAGTAATTGTTTATACTAGAACAAGAACTCCGGTATCAATGATTAAGGGAAGAGATATCTGGTGGGAAGATGAGATGGAATTTGCAGAACATCAGGTTGAAAAAGAAGGTAAAGTTTTTTTTGAAGCAGAAGCAATGGATGCAGAAGACCCTTTGTTCATTTTATATACTTCAGGCTCTACAGGCAAACCAAAAGGTGTAGTACATAGCAGCGGTGGTTATATGGTATGGACAAACTATACATTCGTTAATGTGTTTCAATATCAACAAGGTCAGATTCATTTTTGTACCGCAGATATCGGTTGGATAACAGGACACAGTTATATTGTTTATGGCCCATTAAGTGCAGGTGGAACAAGCCTAATGTTTGAAGGTATTCCTACTTATCCTTCATGCAGTCGCTTCTTTGATATAGTGGATAAATACAAAGTAAATATTTTATACACTGCCCCTACTGCTATAAGAAGTTTGATAGGTTTTGGTGATGAGCCTTATAAGAACAATGATCTATCATCATTACAAATATTAGGAACCGTTGGTGAACCGATTAATGAAGAAGCATGGCATTGGTATGATGAACATATCGGGAAGAAAAAATGCCCGATTGTAGATACCTGGTGGCAAACAGAAACAGGTGGTGTATTAATTTCAAATCTGGCTGGTATTACGCCGGCAAAACCAAGTTGGGCAACATTGCCACTGCCTGGTGTTCAGCCAATATTGGTTGATGAAAAAGGGGAAGCAATTACTAAAAAAGATGAACAAGGTTTATTGAAAGGCAACTTATGTATTAAAGCTCCATGGCCTTCTATTTTACGAACAACATATGGCGACCATGAACGTTGCAGAACCAATTATTTTGCTACTTATGAGAACTTATATTTTACCAGCGATGGTGCATTAAAAGATGAAAATGGTTTTTATAGAATTACGGGAAGAGTTGATGATGTATTGAATGTTAGCGGCCATAGAATTGGTACCGCAGAAGTTGAAAATGCTATTAACATGCATGCAGGTGTTGTGGAAAGTGCTGTGGTTGGTTACCCTCACGACATTAAAGGGCAAGGCATTTATGCTTATGTAATTATTGATGGTAAACATGCTGCAGACGATGAACAAACAAGAAAAAATATTCTGCAAACTGTAACCAGAGTAATCGGACCTATTGCAAAGCCCGATAAAATACAGTTTGTAAAAGGATTACCTAAAACACGCAGCGGGAAAATTATGCGTAGAATTTTAAGAAAAATTGCAGAAGGAGAAACACAGAATTTAGGCGATACTACTACTTTATTAGACCCGAATGTGGTGGATGAAATAAAAAATGGTAAGTTGTAAAACAAATATTGGTGATGCAATAAAATAAAGAGTATGAAATACAAATTCAAACTGTACAATGGAGGAATAATAGCAATCGCTTTTTCTTTTTTATTTTTCTTTTCTGCAACAGCACAAAAAGCAGGTACTGATAAAAATCCATACATATTAATTCCATCTCCTTCAACAGTTGTTTGGGGTAACTATTGGTCTGAAGCAAAACCGGCATTAAGTATTCATTCCGGCGATTATGTAAAAGTTCATACACTTTTAACTTCAACTCCTGAAAGGCTTGAAGCAGCAGGTGTTCCTGCAGATAAAGTAGAAAAAGAATTAAGAGAAGTACAAACTGTAAAAGACAGAGGGCCCGGCGGGCATGTTTTAACCGGACCTATTTATATTGAAGAAGCAGAACCCGGCGATATATTGGAAATAAAAATAAATTCAATTGATTTGGCTATCCCTTACGGATATAATGCAATTGGTGTGAATGGCTATTTATCTGACGAAATATTTGACCGCAAAATGATGATTATTAATTTGGACAAAGAAAAAATGATTGGTCACTTTTCAGATAATATTTCTATTCCGTTACACCCTTTCTTTGGAAGTATGGGTGTAGCTCCGCCAAAAGAAGTTGGCAAATGGAACAGTGCACCACCTTGGGTTCATGGCGGGAATCTTGACAACAAAGAATTAGTTGCAGGCAGTTCTCTTTTTTTACCAATTCATGTTAAAGGTGCATTGTTTGAAATTGGCGATGGGCATGCTGCACAAGGCAATGGTGAAGTTGATATAACAGCAATAGAAACATCATTAATCGGTAACCTGCAATTCATTGTTCATAAAGGCAAAACTATTCATTGGCCAAGAGCAGCAACTGCTACACATGTTATTACAATGGGTTGCGATAGAGATTTAAATGCTGCAACCCGCATTGCCATTCGTGAAATGATTAGCTATTTAAGAGAAGAAAAAAAATTATCTCAAGCAGATGCTTACATGCTTTGCAGTGTAGCTGCAGATGTAGATATTACCCAATTGGTTGATGGTAATGTAGGTGTGCATGTAATGCTTCCTAAAAATATTTTTACAAAAAACTAAAAATAGTTTTTGTTGAAAAGTCTCTTTATTACAAAGAGGCTTTTTTATTTTCTTTACTTATAATGAGTGATAAAAAACTTTCTGTTGTTCAAATAATTGATACGCTTGAACCCGGCGGTGCTGAAAGAGTATTGATTACACTATCAAATATTTTATTTATTAACGGACATACAGTAACTGTTATCACTACTTTACTGAAAGGGCCATTAGCTGCACAACTACTTGATGGTATTGCAATCAAAGAACTGAACCGAAAATCAAAATGGAATTTATCAGACATGAAACGCTTGATTGATTGGTGCAAACCTTTCGATATTGTGCATGTACATTCAACGCATAACCTCCGCTATGTTTTTTTAGCAGCAAAATTATTTTCACTGAATAAAAAAATATTCTTCCATCATCATTACGGCAGTATTGAAACAGATCAAAGTGTAAGCATTGATCAAAGTATTATCTATCCTAGAACCATTTTAATTGCAGTATCAAGAATTATTTACGATTGGGCTTTGTATAAATTAAAAATGCCGGCTGAAAAAACGTTTTTGCTTTCCAATATTGTGATACCGAATTATGCTGCAACAGTAAAGTTATTCGATGAAGATGACGAACGCATCAAACTTTTGCTGGTAGCTAACTTTCGCAAAGCAAAGCACATTGAATTCGCAATTGATTTGATGAATGAACTGAAGAACACGAAGCCTGTTCATCTAACCATTATCGGGCAGGAAGCAGATAAAGATTATTGCAACAGTATTAAAGAAAAAATTAATGCGTTGCAGTTAAATAATCATATCAAAATTATTCATGATTGTAATAATGTTCAGGCAATATTGAATAATTTTCATTTAGCCATACATACTGCAAAATCTGAAAGCGGCCCTTTGGTTTTAATTGAATATATGATGCTGGGTTTACCTTTCTTAACATATCAAACAGGAGAAGTTGTTCATCAAATTATTAATGATTTACCTGAATGTATTATTGATAATTTCAACATTACAGAATGGATGACTCAAATCAATTCTTTATTGCAGCAAAATAAAAATGAGCTTTCCATAAAATTGAAAAGCTCATTTAATAAATATTATTCAGCAGAAGCTTATTATCATCAATGCATTGAGATTTATAATAAAGGCTTAGCTATACGGTAACTGTATCATTTTTCTTCATAGCCATTTTATATAAAACAGCTCCCATCAACAAAAAGAAAACAGCTCCTAATAAAAAGTAATTGCTTTCTCCACCCAACCATTCTGATAGTTTATGTTCAGCACTCCAGCTATTGATAGTGCTGTTTATTTTTTCATTCACAGATAATAAAGCCACAACAACACCGGCTAATGCACCACCCGCAACCAAGCCTGTTGAGAATAAATTTCCTTTGCCTAAATCTTCTTCTTCATGATTGGTGACTTCCCCTTTTTTCTTTTTCTTCCAGTCAACCAAACCACGTATAGCTCCACCAATAAATATCGGTAATGTAGTACTCAACGGTAAGTAAATACCAATGGCAAAACTCAATGCTTTAATTCCGCAAAGCTCCATCACTATTGCAATACAAGCACCTGCTATCACAAATTTCCAATCCAGATTAAATGATAAAATTCCCTTGATTAATGTTGCCATTAATGTGCCTTGCGGGGCAGGATATTTTTCTGTACCGATAGCATGTTGAATGCCTTGTTTCAACATTTCTGCGGTTGGTGTATCTAAAATTTTAACAGTAATACCCACTGCTAATGATGCTGCTATTACACCGATAAATAAAGAATATTGTTGATATTTCGGTGTAGCTCCAACCAAGTAACCTGTTTTTAAATCCTGTGATGTTGCTCCTGCTGTTGATGCCGCTACGCATATCATTCCGCCAACAACCAATGCCATCGGTTCAAATACTTTACCCGTCCAGCCAACAGCAATAAATACTAAACAGGTGCCCATTAAAGTGGCAATAGTCATACCACTTACCGGACTGTTGGATGAACCGATTAAACCAACTATTCTTGATGCTACCGTAACAAAGAATGCCCCGAATATTAAAACCAAAACGCCAACCAATAATTTACTGCCGATGCTATCACCGGGTATGTTGGGAAGCACAGCCATTAATAATACCAATGCTAAACTTCCAATACCAACAATTTTAATAGATAAATCTCTTTCTGTTCTTGCAACCTCCGTTACTGTTTCTCCTTCTTTCTTTAAAGAACCGATGCTGCCTTTAAAAGAGGAAATGATGGTTGGAATGGTTTTGAATAAAGTAATGAAACCACCTGCTGCAACTGCACCTGCACCAATTTGCCTGATGTATGCAAAATATACTGCTGCCGAGTAATCATTGAAAGTATGTGTTGCAGGGTTCCATCCGCCTTTACCGCCTGCAACTGCCAAATCTTTTAAATAACCCAACGTATGTAATTGTTGTGCAATAGCATCTGCCGGCACCAATGCAGCCATTAAGGGAATAAACACAAACCAACTTAGTACACCACCGGCCACCAATACACCTGCGATTTTTGGCCCGATGATATAACCCACACCCATATACTCCGGTGTTATTTCACCGCTTATTTTGGCTGAAGGAAAATATTTATTGGCTTGTTTAGTAGCCCAAAAAGGCACTTCTGCAATTACATGAAATATTTTTTGGAAGATGGCATAACCAAAGGCAAACACCACACCCAATACAGCCGTTTTTGCTAAATCGCCACCTTTCTCTCCTGCTTTTAAAACACTTGCACAGGCTGTTCCTTCAGGGTAAGGAAGCGTAGCGTGTTCTTTTACAATTAATGAACGCCTTAAAGGAATCATCATTAATGTTCCTAAAATACCCCCGAATATGGAGATGATTAAAATAGTTAAGTAATTAAAAAAACTGGCACTGGCAGGGTCTGTTAAAAACAAAAAACCGGGTAATGTAAACACAACACCTGCTGCAATACTTTCACTGGCAGAACCTGTTGTTTGAATAATATTGTTTTCAAGAATAGTTGTCTTTAAAAAAATCTTTCCCAATAAAATACTCATCACTGCAATGGGAATGGAAGCTGAAACAGTAAGCCCTGCTTTTAATGCCAGATAAACAGTTGCTGCACCGAATATAATTCCGAAAATACAACCCGTTAATACCGCTTTAAAAGTAAACTCTTTCATTTTTACTTCAGGTGCAATAAACGGCTGAAACTTTTTCTCTTCCTGCATTGTGTATGTTTTTTTGACAAGATAAGGTTATTAGCTGTTTGAAAAAATGTTTTCAAAATCATTTTCCAATATCTTTAAAAATTCAAACCCCAACCAAATGGAGCCAACAAAAACGGAAACTAAAAAAAGCTTATTACCTAAATCTGTTCCTTTTATAATCGGAAACGAAGCTGCTGAACGTTTTAGCTTTTACGCTATAAGAGCCATAATGCCAACATTTTTGGTTGCTCAATTTTTTAATCCTTCAGGTAATCCTGCATTGGCAACTATTGCAGAAGCAAAATCCAACGAGTTAAACCATTTGTTTGTTGTGTTTGCCTACTTTATGCCATTAATCGGAGGGCTTGCAGCAGATTGGTTTTTCGGTAAGTATAAAGTAATATTATACATTTCTATTGTGTATGCAATAGGCAACCTTGTGTTGGCAACATCTACACATAATTTAAGTATGTTCACTTTCGGATTAATTATAATTGCCATTGCTGCGGGTGGAATAAAATCTTGTGTATCTGCAAATGTTGGAGATCAATTCGATAAATCAAATCAGCATTTATTAGATAAAGTTTATGGTTGGTTTTATTTCAGCATTAACTCCGGCTCTGTTGTATCAACCGCATTAATTCCGATTATTTATAACAAATACGGACCTGAATGGGCATTTGGTATTCCGGGCTTTTTAATGTGTATTGCTACAATTATATTTTGGTTGGGAAGAAAGAAATATGTTCGTGTGCCTCCAACAGGTATTAAAAAAGAAAATTTTGTTAGCATACTTTTCTATGCATTGATAAAATTATTTTCTAATCGAAATGGCAAAACTGTTTGGCAGGCTGTTGAAGAAAAGTTTTCGCCGCAATCAATTGATGGTATTCAGGCTGTTTTAAGAGTTTTAGCAGTGTTTGCATTTACCCCGGTTTTCTGGGCATTGTGGGATCAGAATTTATCTGAATGGGTTTTACAAGCCAAGAAATTAGACAGGCATATTTTCGGCATTCAATTATTACCGGAACAAATTCAAACATTCAATCCATTGTTTTTAATCTCCATGATTCCTGTTTGTACTTATGGCATTTTTCCTTTGTTGAAAAAGATTGGATTGGAAGCAACACCCCTACGTAAAATAGGTGCCGGATTGTTTCTAACAGGATTAAGTTTTATTATCATTGCTTTATTACAAGAGCATATTGATGCCGGTAAAACTCCTTTTGTAGGCTATCAAATAATAGCTTATTTTATTTTAGCAGTTGCTGAAATTTTGGTTTCTGTAACCTGTTTAGAATATGCTTATACGCATTCTCCCGCATCCATGAAAAGCACTATGTCTGCTTTATATTTATTAGGTATTGCAGCAGGCAATTTATTTGTTGCCTACATTAACGGAAATATTGCAGCCGGTGGTTTCTTTTCAAAATTTACAGGTGCTGCTTATTTCTGGCTATTCATAAAAATATTAGTGGCATTTTTTATAGTGTATATTTTGGTGGCAAGAAAAATTCCTGAAAAAAGTTATATTAACGATACAAAAACTTCTTAGTAAAATTTCACAAGCAGTTATACTTTCGCAGCCATGAACATTTTACTACTTGGCAATGGCGGTCGTGAGCATGCATTGGCATGGAAAATAAAACAAAGCTATCATTGCGATAATTTATTTATTGCTCCCGGTAATCCTGGTACTGCAGAATGCGGAACGAATGTAATGCTGGATATACTTGACTTTGAGAGCATTAAACAATTCAGCATTGACAATAAAATAAGTATTGTTGTTGTAGGCCCCGAGGAGCCTTTAGTAAAAGGTATTTATGATTATTTAACCAACAGTGAATGGAATGGTTTTGTAGTTGGGCCAAGTAAAGAAGCTGCTCAATTAGAGGGCAGTAAAGCTTTCTCAAAAAAATTCATGCAAAGGCATCAGATTCCGACAGCAGCGTATGCAGAATTTACTAAAGATAATTTTGAAGATGGTAAACAATACATTCAGCAACATAGTTTACCGATTGTTTTAAAAGCAGATGGATTAGCTGCCGGTAAAGGAGTTGTAATTGCAGCAACACATGAAGAAGCGTTACAGGTTTTTGAAGAAATGATTATTAATAAACAATTTGGTGATGCAAGTAGTAAAGTGGTTATTGAACAATTTTTACCCGGTATTGAGGTAAGTGTATTTGTTTTAACGAATGGAAAAGATTATCAGATTATCGGTCATGCAAAAGATTATAAACGCATTGGTGAAGGCGATACGGGTTTGAATACAGGAGGCATGGGTTGTGTAACACCTGTTCCATTTATGAATGATGCGTTTATGCATGAAGTAGAAGAAACTATTATTAAGCCAACTGTAAACGGATTGTATAAAGAAGAATTAATTTATAACGGATTTATATTTTTCGGATTGATTAATGTAGAAGGAAAACCTTTTGTAATTGAATATAACTGCAGAATGGGCGACCCTGAAACGGAAGTAGTGATGCCAAGATTATATACTGATATTGTCGGTTTATTTGCAGCCATGGATAACGGCACTTTAGAAGATGTAAATATTGCTTATAACGATGGATGTTTTGCAACTGTAATGGCAGTTAGCGGAGGTTACCCCGGCAGTTATGAAAAAAACAAAGTCATTACCATTCCCCCTCTTTCGGAGGGGTCAGGGGAGGCTATTGTTTTTCATGCAGGAACCAAACAAGATGAAGCAGGCAATATTGTAACTAATGGCGGAAGAGTATTAGCAGTAACATCGCAGGGCAATACATTAACAGCAGCCGTTAATCAATCTAAAAAAATATTAGAGCAAATTAGTTTTGAAGGAATGTATTACAGAAGAGATATCGGTTATGAGTTTAGTAAGCTTATTTAGACTCATACGTTCTTACCACCTGAAATTTATAAGCTCCTTTATCGCTTTTTACTACTCTGTATTGAATATTTCTTTTAACATCAGTTGGCGGGCTGTTTAAATTATCAGGATTGTACACAGGAAATTTTCTGAACAGGTTTCCTTCAATGATAGTAAACTCATCGTGCCCATTATATCCAACTCTTAGTTTAGCATCGTCTCTTATATCGGGGAAAAAAATGGGTACACATCTTTTGTTTTCCTCTGATGCAATGCCAAATACATTTACTTTAGAAAAATCGGTTCCGCTATAAACAAACAATAATAAATCAGGAAAACCGTCATTATTAAAATCTTCCACTGCTATAGATTTTATTTTCCCTTCAACAACAAAATCTAAATCTCTTGCTTCACTTTCAAAACCAACTAATTTAATATTCACAGCGTTTTTTTCATTGCTTTTATTAGAAGTATACACCCTGTAACCGCTTTTACCCAATTGAGCCAATGTATCTAAACGTTTGATTTGAGCATTGGAAGAAAAAAAGAGAAAAACTAAAGCCAACATTAAGATTAATTTGCCTTTATTCATGCTTTATTCTGTTTGAGCAAAAGTAACTCCTTGTGTGAAATAAAACTTAACTCTTCTGTTATGTTCGATAGCCGGTTGCCATTTAGGTGACCGCAGGATAACACTTTCAGCAATATCGTTGAAAATTCTGTAAAAAGGAACTACTGTATTGGCATACTCAACTTTACCTTCTTCATTTATTACAAACTCTACCATAACTGCAGCTTGATCTGAGTTTGTAATCTGTACATTGGGTGGAAAATATAATTTATTACCTAAATATTTTTGCCATGCTTTAATTCCGCCCGGAAATTCTGCTGCTTTATTTTTTCTTGAAGTATCAACTTCATTACCACTTTCATCATAATAATTTTTAGTTTTTAAAAAACCATCAATATCATATACTTCTTTAGACGCAAGCTTTCCGTTGATATGATAAAACTGCCAAACACCAACCATTTTATCTTTATTATTTGTTCTGCCCGCAGAAGATAATTGACCATTATCAAACCATGTAACATTGGTTGCTAAACTTTCGCCTATAACAATTGAATCTTTTGGGTTTCCATTCGGATACCAGCTTTGAGATGTTCCGATTTTTCCACCTGATTTATATGTTGAAGAATCTTTCATTACTCCATTTTTATAATAAGACAGCCACAGCCCTTCTTTTTTACCGTTTACGTAGCGACCGTACATACTGATTTTTTTATTATAATGGAAGTAATAAAAAATACCGTTGGCAATTTTACAAGCACTGTCTAAATAAGTACCATCCATTTGAATATTATTTTCTTCATGTAAAAAATAATCAGCTCTGTGCCAACCACTGTCTGTTTTCTTTACTTCCGAAAAAAATCTTGCATGTGCTGCATCAGTTTCTTTCCAGTTCAAATCATAAAATTTATTAATTGTTTGAGATTTAGCAATAGAATGTAGTGATAGCAAAAAGAGAATAATACAGAATTTCTTCATTATAAAAAATTAAGACTCAATATTATAAAATTCAGTTGTTAGAATCAATACTTTTATTTTCCCAATCTAAAATTTAATTCAACACCTAAATATGGCATATACTGATTGATATTGCCTGTAACGCAAAAATTAAATCCAATAAATTTCCTTTTTGGCTTATAAAAAAAGCTTTAAAAGAAAGCCCGACAGAAGTAAATTCATCAAAAGAGGTGATATAATTAGATGTAAAAAAATAAGTATTATAGTCTTTAATGAAGGTTGGTTTATAATAATGAATTAAGGAAAGGCCTGATTCAACTTGTATAAACTTATTCTTTATAGAGGTAGTAATGGGAATCCTTTTTGCATAGCGGGCAGAATAAGACACTAAAATATTATGCGGGCTTTCACTGTTTGCAATATTAAAAAGCCCACCTCTATGATAATCTGCAGGTAAATCTTTTGTTAAGTTTAATCCAATTTCGCTACCAATAATAACCCCTACATTTTTCTTGGTAATCCAGTTTAAAGATAATTGCCCTGAAAATCCTCCGTAAAAATTTATTCCATAGCCATAATCAAAATAAAACCTATTCTTTGGTTTTATTATTTCATTTTTGGTTTGGCAAAACCCTAAAACATAGAATACTGTTAGTAAACTGCAAGTCATCAAAATTCTTCTTGTTTGCATAACCATAATTTAAAATGCAAACTACTTGATCAACGAGCTATTTATTTTGACAAAAATCAAAAAACCTATTGCCTTACTTTACTTCTTACTCTGCTAAGCGTTTCTAAATTCATACTTAAATAGCTGGCTATATATTTCAATGGAGCAACCTGTAAAATTTGTGAGTGATGTTTTAAAAAGAAACGATAACGTTCTTCAGCACTTTGCTTTCGTAAATTAAAAATTTCAATTTCAGAGAATACTAAATATTGTTCTGTAATTTTTCTGACAATTACATTAAACTCAGGAAATCTATTTAATAAATCTTGAAGTTTATTGTAATGAAAGCATTCTAATTCAGTTTCTGTTATAGCTGTTATAAACTCATTTGTAGGTTGACGGGTATAGAAACTATAAATAGAAGTAACAACAGCGTCAGGTGCTAAGAATTTAGTGGTAATTTCTTCTTCATCTTTTAAATAATAGCTTCTCAAAAAGCCAGTAGTCACTAAACAGGCATAATTGGCTACCATGCCAGGTTTAAGGAAAAAATCACCGCTTTGCAAAATCTTTATATTTATTGATTCCAGCAAAGCTTCCTCAAATTTTTTTGATATCGGGTAAATCAATTTACAATACTCAATAATGTGTTGCATGTTTTGTTTTAGTTAACTGTTAAAGATAATTAGCCTTAAAGGCAACTTAGTAAACTAATAATTAGAAAAATTTGATAAAAGTCAAGAATTAAAATTAATTTCAAACTAATAGAATAATTACTATATTGCTTATACCTTAAACCTATTTGAAATGGACGATCTACAAAAAGATATTCTTACAGGAGACGAGTATAATTTAGTTCAAGCAAGTTCCAGAAAAAGATTTGCGAATTACATTATCGATTTAATAATTTTCTATCTATTGTTTATTGTTTTTGGAATAATTCTGGCACTTCTAAATCCCTCTGCAGTAGATAGCTTAAATGATAATTCTTTAGGGTTTAATTTAATAGACAGAATTGTTTCGCTGTTTCTTTTTGCCATTTATATGGGTACTATTGAAGCTATAACTAAAGGAAGATCAATAGGTAAATATATTACAGGTACAAAAGCTGTAAATAATGATGGCTCATTAATATCTATATCAACGGCTTTTAAAAGAGGTTTTAGCCGTGCAGTTCCTTTTGAACCATTCAGTGCATTAGGTAGCCCATCACTTCCATGGCATGATAAATGGACAGATACGTATGTTATTGATATTAAACAATCTGGTTTGTAGAGTATTACATATTTCTTCTGTATTGTCCACCAACCTCATACAAAGCATGTGTTATTTGCCCGAGAGAGCAATATTTTACCGTTTCCATTAAAGCTTCAAATAAATTTCCATTGTTAACAGCTACACTTTTCAACTTATTTAACTTATCAACTGCAATAGCTGCATTGCGTTGATGAAACGCTTTGAGATTTTGAATTTGTTGTTCTTTTTCTTCTTTAGTAGCTCTGATAACTTCATTAGGAATAACGGTGGGTGAACCTTTTTTATTGAGAAAAGTATTTACGCCAATAATAGGCAAACTACCATCTGCCTTTTGCATTTCATAATGCATACTTTCTTCCTGAATTTTATTTCGCTGATACATTCTTTCCATTGCTCCTAAAACGCCACCACGCTCATTAATCCGCTCAAACTCAAGCAGCACGGCTTCTTCTACCAAATCAGTTAATTCTTCTATCGCAAAACTTCCCTGAATAAAATTTTCTGTTTTAACACTACCTAATTCCCTGTTAATAATTAATTGTATAGCCATTGCTCTTCTTACGCTTTCTTCTGTTGGTGTAGTGATAGCTTCATCATAAGCATTGGTATGCAATGAATTGCAGTTATCATAAATAGCATATAAGGCTTGCAGGGTTGTTCTTATATCATTAAAATCTATTTCCTGAGCATGTAAACTTCTGCCGCTTGTTTGAATATGATATTTGAGCTTTTGAGAACGTTCATTGGCTTTGTATTTATATTTCATTGCCTTTGCCCAAATTCTTCTTGCCACCCTACCTATAACACTATATTCTGCATCCATACCGTTACTGAAGAAGAAAGAAAGATTGGGAGCAAAATCATCAATGTTCATACCTCTACTTAAATAATATTCCACATAAGTAAAACCATTGGCTAAAGTGAAAGCCAATTGTGTAATGGGGTTTGCTCCTGCTTCTGCAATATGATAACCACTAATACTTACACTATAAAAATTTCTCACTTTATTATTAATAAAATACTCCTGCACATCACCCATTAATTTTAATGCAAACTCTGTTGAGAAAATGCAGGTATTCTGGGCCTGATCTTCTTTTAAAATATCTGCCTGAACAGTTCCTCTTACTTGTGATAAGGCTGCTGCTTTTATTTTTTCATACACTTCTTTGGGTAATACTTCATCACCACTTAATCCTAACAATTGCAAGCCTAGGCAATTATTTCCTTCCGGTAATCTTTCAGGTGAAGAAGGATTATAATAAGTTGGTTTATTTGATATTTGATATTTGATATTTGAAATTTTTTCTACTTCTTCCCATTTTCCGTTTTCTGTTATCCATTGCTCACATAACTGATCAATTGCTGCATTCATAAACATGGCAAGAATAATCGGTGCCGGACCGTTAATAGTCATGCTGACAGATGTCTTAGGATTGCATAAATCAAAACCGCTGTATAATTTTTTTGCATCATCAACAGTTGCAATGCTTACACCGCTGTTACCAACCTTGCCATAAATATCCGGACGAAAATCAGGATCTTCTCCATATAAGGTTACGCTGTCAAATGCAGTACTGAGGCGTATTGCAGGCTGCCCTAATGAAACATAATGAAAGCGTTTATTGGTTCTTTCAGGACCACCTTCACCCGCAAACATTCTGGTAGGGTCTTCTCCTTCCCGCTTTAATTCAAAAACACCGCTTGTATATGGAAATTCTCCAGGAACATTTTCCTGTAACTGCCATTTTAATATATCGCCCCAATCTTTATACTTAGGTAAAACAACTTTTTTAATTTTTGTGCCGCTTAAGGATGTATTAGTTAATGATTGTTTGATTGTTTTATCACGAACAGTATATTCAAAAAAGTCTTGATTGTATTTTTTCACAACATCAGTCCAACTATCAATTAGTTTTTTACAATCAGTATGTAATTGTTGTTCATACTTATTTTTTATAGCAATCAATTCAGGAATTTCTTTCTCAAGCAACACGCCGTTTATTTGATAGAGCTTACTTGCTATAACACATTGTTCATTTACCCAGGCATCATAGTTTTTATTTGCATCAACAATTTCACTTAAGTAACGAACACGCTTTGGAGGAATAATTTGAGACTTTGTAGTTGAAGCCTCACCCAAACCATCTCCGAAAAAGAGAGCGTTATAATTACCGAATGTTATACTCGTTTTCGCTTCAACTGCTTTGATAATTTTTATAAACAATTCGTTTACACCAGCATCGTTAAACTGAGCAGCAATAGTTCCTACAATCGGCAGGTCTTCATCTTTGGCAGTAAATAAATTATGGTTGCGTTTATATTGTTTTCGTACATCGTGCAATGCATCTAAAGCCCCGGCTTTATCAAATTTATTGATGCAAATAACATCTGCATAATCCAGCATATTAATCTTCTCTAACTGAGAGGCGGCCCCATATTCAGGGGTCATCACATACATACTTACATCACAATAATCTAAAATACTTGCATCACTTTGTCCAACACCTGCACTTTCTAAAATAATAAAATCGTAACCTGCCTGTTTGCATATATCAATGGCTTCCTGCACATATTCACTCAATGCTTTATCACTTTCACGTGTTGCTAAACTACGCATGTATGCACGCGGATGAGAGATTGCATTCATACGTATTCTATCTCCCAGCAAAGCCCCTCCTGTTTTTTTCTTACTCGGGTCAACGCTAATAACAGCAATAGTTTTATCAGAAAAGTTGTTAAGGTATCTTCTTACAATTTCATCTGTTACAGAACTTTTTCCTGCACCGCCTGTACCTGTAATTCCTAAAACGGGAATTAAATTTCGAATTTCGAATTTCGAATTTCGAATTTGATTGATTAGTTCATTATAGTTTTCTTTTTTTTCAGCAAGTGTTATTGCTCTTGCAATTCTTCTTATATCTTTTGTTTCATTCAAAGGTAGTTTGCCATTCCATTTCACTTCTGTGTTCTTACTTCTATCTTCTAATTGTTTAATCACATCTTCAATCATTCCTTCCAAACCCATTTTTCTTCCATCATCGGGAGAATAAATTTTAGTAATGCCATAATTGTGTAACTCTCTTATTTCATTAGGCAAAATAGTTCCGCCGCCACCGCCGAATATTTTAATATGTCCGCAACCATTCTGTTCCAGCAAATCTTTCATATACTTAAAAAACTCAACATGCCCACCCTGATAAGAAGTAATGGCAATGCCCTGTACATCTTCTTCGATAGCACATTCTACAATTTCGTGTACACTTCTATTATGGCCGAGATGAATAATTTCAGCACCTTTTGCCTGCATTATTCTACGCATAATATTGATGGCAGCATCGTGGCCATCAAACAAACTTGCAGCAGTAACAATTCTTATTTTATTGGTGGAAGTATAACTCATATAAGCTGATAAAAAGCAAATGTAATAATTGAAACGAACAGTTGTTAGTTTTTAAGTGATTAAACAATAACTAACATTTTGTTAGTATCATATTTATAAGTACTTTAGAACTAATAAAAATAATATTAAGGCTACTGCTAATGAAACAGATTATTCTAAGTTTTACATTTTTTTTCTCCTTTCTTATACTTTCTAATGCTCAATTCCAAATCAATACATTATACACATACCAAGACTTATCTAATAGCTATTATACCAAGATTAAAGACTCTTTAAAAAAAAATTGGCTTTGCCCTGCTATTTATTCAGAAAAAGAAAGACAAAAAAAATATAAAGAGTTTTGGGATTCTCGAACTGATTTTATTTGTAACGCGATTGATAACCAGAATTTTATTTATTGCAAAGGCATAAATAATTACATAAAAGGAATAATTGATGAAATAATATCTAAGAACAGGAACTTGTTTAGCGAGGGTAATCAGCCGTTATTTTTTCTTGATAGAAGCCCTATTGCTAATGCCTACGCATTAGGTAACAATGTAATTATTATTAATCTTGGTTTTATAAATCACGTTAAATCTAGAGAAGAATTAGCCATGGCTTTAGCTCATGAACTGAGTCACAATCTATTGTTTCACATAGAAACTGTTATGAAAGAAAAAGCCGAACTGCTTACTTCAGACGAATACAAAAAAAACATACAATCAATTTTAGACTCTAAATACGGAAGATATTCAAGATTAAAAAAAATAGTTGAAGGGTATAGTTTTAGTAGAAGCAGGCATCAAAGGTACCATGAGTCTGATGCTGACTCATTAGCAATAATACTTTTGAAAAAAAGTAACATTACATTTAATGCAAATTTTTTCTTAAGATTGGATAGTACGGAATTACAATTGAAGCAACCTCTTTTATACCCAATACAGGATTATTTTATTCAATACAATTTACCATCCCCGGAAGTCTGGGCACAAAAAAAGAGTAAAGGTCTATCAACTAAAACCTATTCATTTACAGATACACCAAAAGTAGAAGATTCCTTAAAAACACATCCAGATTGTATCGATAGATATAAAAAGAATCTAATTTATTCCGATAGCATTAATAAGCTTACAAGTATTCCTTCCGACTTACAAGAAAACATAAAAAAAATTATTTTATGGAATATATACGATAACATGGATTTAACTGTTTGCCTTTATATAATTCTTCAAGAAAAAGACAAAGGGCAAAAAAATGAATGGTACGATTTTATGGTTTACAACATCTTTAGCGGCTTATTATATAACGATAATGAACTTCAACGATTTATTGCAATTGGAGTTAAGCCAAAAGAATTAATTACAAAAGATTACTATAATCTACAGAATATATTGGAACAAATTCCACGGGAAAATTTAAAAGAATATGTAACTATTTTACAAAATGCAAGTTTTTGGAAAAGTAGATTTCAAGATGAAATAGGATTAAGAAAGTTCTTGTATTTAATCTCTGTCGAGAATAATAGGTTAGATGATAAAACGAAGTCTGCAGCGGCAAATGACTTCTCCAAAACTTTTCCAACAAGCTTGTATAATGAATTCACAGCTCATTTTAAAAAAAATAGATAATTAAATAACTAAACCCTATAAAATATGCGTAAACTCCTAACCACTTTGTCGTTTGTAATTTTATTTATTGTAATTAAAGCACAAACAAAGGTCTTTAAAGAAGTTAGTAATGAAATATCATCGCAATTTAATGCTATAATTCAAGACAATAATTTAGTAGGATATTTAGCATTTACTAAATTAGAGAAGTCTAATAAAGATTCTTTTAATTACAGGATTACTATTATGGATGAAAATTTGAATGATATTGGTACTGTCAATTTTAAAGACCAAACTTTACTTCTGCAATCTATCGCTTTTGAAGAAGATATTTTGTGTGTTACTTACATAAAAAGTTCTTATTTCTCAAATGTTGTATCCAATAAAGAATTGAAAGAGATTAAGAAAAAAGAAAACGGAACAGTTGTTTTACAGTTTATTGATTTAAAAGGAAAAATTGTAAAAACAAACAATTATAATATTACATTAGATTTAGGCCTTAATTATGCAAATGGCACTTTCAATAAAGTAACAATAGAACAAGGAAATACAAAATACCCTGTTCAGATATACAACGTTCCGCAAAAAGGTTTTGCATGTTTTTTTGGAGATGATAACAATAAAAATGTATTCCTATTTGATAGAGTTGGCAAAGAAATTTGGAAAAATACTATTTCTGAGAAAGGAAGTTCATATAAGTTACATGCCGGCAAAAACGGTGTTTATTTATTGTATTCCCGATTAAATAATCAAGGTAGAGAAGTGCAATGTTATTCCTTGCAAAATGGTTCAACCATTAATAAAGTAAAATTAAAAGATGATAACGATAACGAACTTCAGGTAACTGGTTTAGACAATGATCCTGTATCTGGAGATGTATACATAAACGGTGTAATAATTGATAAAGATAAAACTGCTTATACAAGTTTAAGAACTAAAGATGTTTTCCATGCACCTTATTTAGGTTATTTTACAATAAATATTGTAGGACAACAAAATAATGTAACAAAAAACTATTCATACTTATTAGATGGTAATCACGAAAATTTTATAACAAAAAGTGGTAAATTGATTGAGGCTAAAGTATGGCCACTGATAGATGGTTCCTTTAAAGATTATGCAGGAAATACATACTTTGTTGGTTCAGGTCTTACAAAAAAACCTATTTGGGGTATAATTGTACCTAGTGTCATCTTATCGCCATTAGTTATTCCTTCTGCCTATTTATTGGGGGTTTTTGGTACTACAAAATCAAGATTCGAAAAAGGCTTAATTATTAAACAGTCATCTAATGGCATCATATCCTTAGATAATCAATTAGAATTAAATACATCAAAATATACTGCAAGGAGAGTTGATGCAAGGCTCTTTTATAACAGAGAATATCATTTAGTATCAAATTCGGAAAAGAGGATAAATTACTTAATAGCAGATGATTACAAAAATATAATCATCTATAATATTCAAGAAAAGAAAATAGTTAGGAAAATACCGCATAAAGAAGGCTCTAATTTTATAAAAATTTATCCTGCCAAAGAAGGTTCAATTATGGTTTCGGAATATAATAAAAAGGAAAAAACAACAAAACTATCAATTGAAACACTCTAAATAAGTAATAATACAAAAGGAGAACTAATAAACGTTTCTTCTTTTGTATGTATAAAAAAATAACAATGCGTTTTAATGTTTCAGTAACCGATAATTCAATCATTAGTTTGGTAGATACACAAAATAATTGCACTGCTGTTATTTATAGTTTCGGGGCTTTATTGAATGAATTTTCAATAAATAAAAACGGAGAACAGATAAATATTATAGATGGTTTTACTTCAGGTGAAGATGCTAAGACCCATGTTACAAAAGGCTTTCAGAGCAGTAAGCTTTCTCCATTTGTTTGCAGAATGAATAATGGCGAATATGTTTTCAATAACCAATCTTATAAAATTGAAAAGTTTTATTTACCGCCACATGCCATTCATGGATTGTTATTCGATGCAAACTTTGAAATCATCAGTACACATGCAAATGAACACAGTGCATCTGTAGGTTTAAGATATTTATATCAGGCTACAGATAAAGGTTATCCTTTCAATTTTGAAATGTTGGTAAACTGGAAGCTGGAAGCCAACAATAATTTATCTGTTATAACAACGGTTTTCCATCACAATAAACAGGCTATTCCAATGGCTGATGGTTGGCATCCTTACTTTACATTAAACAACAGTATCGATGACTGTACTTTACAATTTGACAGCACCGAACAAATTGAATTTGATGAAACATTAATACCAACAGGTAAAAAAATAAAAGATGAACGTTTTATAAACAGTTCATCTTTAAAAGGTATTGAGTTAGATAATTGTTTTGAATTAGCCAACCCGGGAAACAGCAATTGTATTTTAAAAACTAAAGATTTGCAGTTAACCATTCAACCATCTGCTGCTTATACTTACTTACAGATATATACACCACCGCACAGAAAAAGTATTGCAATAGAAAACTTAAGTGCTGCACCGGATTGCTTTAACAATAAAATCGGTTTGCTGCTTTTAGAGCCTGAAAAACAGGTAAGCTTTAAAACTACTTACAGCATTAAGGTATTATAATTCCATAACAGCCGTCATACTTATTTCAACATTCACATTCTTCGGAAGGCCTTTCACAGCAACAGTTTCACGGGCAGGGTAATCTCCGTTGAAATAGCTTCCGTATACTTCATTTACTTCAGCAAACAAAGCCATATCGCTTAAGAAAATGGTTGTTTTACTAATATGATCGAAAGTAATTTTCGCCTCATCTAAAATAGCTTTCAGGTTTTTCATTACCTGATGAGTTTCTTCTTTTACAGTGCCTTTAATTACTTCATTAGTTGCAGGGTCAATAGCAACTTGTCCGCTGATAAATAAAAATCCATTAGCAATTACAGCCTGATTGTATGGGCCGATGGGTGCCGGAGCTTTATCTGTTTTAATAATTTGCTTAGACATGGTATTGTATTTTAAAGCAAATAACTGCATTTCCATTAATCAGCCAACTTACATTTGCAAGAGGCAAAAAAACACAGCATGAAAATAGCAGTAATTGCAAATAATGAACAGAAAGAAGAATGGCTGTACAAAGGCTTTAATGCAGATATAGAAATAATCTGGAACGATGTTGCTGCGGAAGCAGATGTTTATTTTGATTTATTGTTTGAAAGAAACGGAGCATCATTTAATAATATTTCTTACAAACCCGTATTTGTAAACGCTGTTATTACAACCTGCAAAGAATTGCCTGATAACTATATAAGGTTGAATGCCTGGAATGGTTTTTTAAAAAGAAATATTATTGAAGTTGCCGGCATAAATAAAGAAGCGGTTTTAAAGGAAGTTATGAATGCATTGGGATGGAATTATCAATTAACAGCAGATGAACCCGGCTTTATTGCTGCCCGTATAATTGCTATGATTATTAACGAAGCTTATTTTGCTTTACAGGACAATGTAAGCACGAAAGAAGCAATTGATATTGCTATGAAGCTGGGCACTAATTATCCTTTCGGGCCTTTTGAGTGGTGTAATAAATTAGGCTTACCCAATGTTTATTTATTATTGAAAACGTTAAGCATAAACGACAATAGATATATTCTATCAGAAAAATTAACAGAAGAATTAAAATCAATAGCCTGATTCAAATGCCTTTAATTTTAAATATAGATACCGCTACAGAATTTGCTTCGGTTTGTTTGGCTAAAGATGAAGAAATTTTAATGCTTGTAAGCAATAAGGAGCAAAAAAATCATGCTTCATTCTTACAACCTGCCATAAAGAAAATAGCTGAAGAAACAGGATACACACTAAATGAAATAGATGCTGTGGCAGTTTCAAACGGACCGGGCAGTTATACCGGTTTAAGAGTAGGTTTATCTTCTGCTAAAGGTTTATGCTTTGCTTTAAATAAGCCTTTACTATTATTGAATACGTTAGAAATAATGGCTTGGGGCTGTATAGCTGAGTATGAAAAAAATAACAGTATTAATGACAATTTACTCTTCTGCCCTATGATTGATGCAAGGCGTATGGATGTATTTGCGGCTGTTTATACTACAAATCTGCACGTTGTTGTAGCCCCGCAAGCCTTAAAAATTAATGAAAATTCTTTCAGTGAATTATTAAACAATCAACCCATCATTTTCTTTGGCAGCGGCAGCGGTAAGTGTGAAAATATACTTACCAACCCCAACTCAATTTTCAGCAAATTCAATCACAGTGCAGCTTCTATGGTTTCGCTTTCTCTACAGCAGTATCAAAAAGCTGCATTTTCAGACCTTGCCTACAGCGAACCGTTTTACCTGAAAGAGTTTTACACACTTGCAAAAAAACTAATTTGACAGAAAAAATATGTATTCATTTACTGAATACGCTTACCTTAGCAGCACCTTTTTGTTAACCACTCAATTAGTGAAAAAATGTCAAAAGAAAAACAACTTGAATTTGCTTTAGCAAACAGCAAACCAGTAGTGAAGTTCGATTTACACAAAAGCAAAAAAGCTGCTTTAGTGTTAAGAGCTTTAAATCACAAGCTTCGTCAACAAATCTTAAAGTACATTGACGACAACAAGAAAACAATCGTAACAACTGTTTACAAGAAGTTACGTATTGAACAATCAGTTGCTTCTCAGCATTTAGCTATTTTAAGACGTGCAGGTTTAGTAACTGCAACTCGCGAAGGAAAATTCATTTTCTACACAGTTAATTATGAAAACTGTGCTGAGTTAATCAAATTTGTTGACAACTTAATTAAGTAGTCTTCAAGTTCAACTTTCTAAAAGCCTTGCTAATGCAGGGCTTTTTTTATTATTCCATTTCACGAAACCATCGGTAAGCCTTTAGCAGCCTATCTTTGCTAAAAATGTTTTCATGTTTATACAACAACTTTATACAGGCTGTTTAAGTGAAGCTGCTTATTATATTGAAAGCAACGGCGAAGCTGCTATTGTAGACCCAATGCGTGATATTGACGAATACCTGCAAATTATTAATACCCGTAAAACAACTATTAAATACATTTTTGAAACTCATTTTCATGCAGATTTTGTAAGCGGCCATTTAGACCTTGCTGCTGCAACAGGTGCTACCATTGTTTATGGTCCCGATACTGTAACCAAGCTTCCTGTGCACGTTGCAAAAGACGGAGAAACTTTTTCTTTGGGTAATATATCCATTGAAGTATTACATACACCCGGCCATACTTTAGAAAGCAGTTGTTTTTTATTGAAAGATGAGAACCAAAAAGCCCATGCTGTTTTTACGGGAGATACTTTATTTGTGGGTGATGTAGGTAGGCCAGACCTTGCCCAAAAAGGTGCAGATTTAACGATTGAAGATTTAGCAGGCATGTTATTCGATAGCCTTCAGCAAAAAATAATGCCGTTGGCAGATGAAGTTATTATGTATCCGGCTCATGGTGCAGGCAGCAGTTGCGGTAAAAATTTAGGCCCTGAAACATACAGCACTATCGGCGAGCAAAAGAAAACCAATTACGCTCTGCAACCGCAAACAAAAGAGGAATTTATAAAAGCCGTTACAGAAGGTTTAGCAACGCCTCCGCAATACTTTCCTGTTAATGCAAAAATTAATAAAGAAGGTTATGAAAGTTTAGATACTGTTTTACAAAATGGCTTACAGGCATTAAGTATTGAAGCCTTTAAAGAAAAAGCAAAAGATGATGCTGTAATTATTTTAGATACCCGTACTGCTGCTGAGTTTACACAAGGCTTTATTCCGAATTCAATTTTTATTGGTTTAGAAGGAAGATTTGCTGAATGGGCAGGAAGTATATTATCATTCAATAAAACACTATTGCTTGTTACCGAACCGGGCAAAGAAAAAGAAACTGTTGTACGCCTTGCCCGTGTTGGTTTTGAGCAATTTGCAGGTTACTTAAACGGTAGTTTTGAGGCATGGAAAAATGCAGGAGAAGAAGTTGATATGATTATTGATGTGGAAGCTGATGAACTGGCAATGGATATTCCTTTTGATGAAAACTTAATTGTGGTTGATGTAAGAAAAGAAACCGAATTTGCTGACGGTCATTTAAAACAAGCTATCAACATTCCTTTAGGTGATATGACCGATGCAACGGTATTAAGCGATTTGGAAGATAATCATAATATTTATGTGCATTGTGCCGGTGGTTACAGAAGTGTAATTGCAGCCTCTATTATGAAAAAAGAAGGCATTCATAATTTACGCAATATTGTTGGCGGTTGGGGTAAAATAAAAGAGTTGAATAACAGGTTTACCATTGAGAAAACAGTTGAGGCATTGAATTAGTTTTCTTATCGTCATTTCGAAGGTTCCCCGAATAATTCGGGGCAGGCTGTGCCTGAGAAATCTTCATTTAAATAGCAATGAGATTGCCACGTTGGGCAATCTCGATACTTCGGGACAATCTCGCAATGACTTAATTCAAAAAATATTAAATGTTGCCTCTTAAATAAGGCGACATTTTTATTACAGAAACCCGATTTTTGCGGACTTGTAAATAATTAACAATGAATAATGAATAACGAATAATGTCAAGTCTTTTATAACATTATTCGTTATTCATTATTCACTATTCATCAAATAATGGAATATAATTTCAGAGATATTGAACAGAAATGGCAACAGAACTGGATTGAGAATAAAGTTTATAAAGTAGCGAATGTTTCGCCAAAGCCTAAATATTATGTGTTGGATATGTTTCCTTATCCAAGCGGTGCTGGCTTGCATGTGGGGCATCCGTTGGGTTATATAGCCAGTGATATTTATGCCCGTTTTAAAAGGCTGAAAGGCTTTAATGTACTGCATCCTATGGGTTATGATGCATTCGGCTTACCTGCTGAACAATATGCAATAGAGCATGGCATTCATCCGGCAGTAAGTACTGAAAACAACATCAATAATTTCAGAAAACAATTAGATAAAATTGGGTTTTGTTATGATTGGGACAGAGAAGTAAAAACCTGCGACCCGAAATATTATAAATGGACACAATGGATTTTTTTACAACTCTTCAATGCTTATTTTAATCGCAAAACACAGAAGGCTGAAAGCATAACACAGCTAATAAAAACATTTGAAAAAGAAGGTAATATAAATCATGAAATTCCCAATACTGGTTTCCAGTTACCGGTAACTGGTAACTGGAAACCGGAAACCGGAAACACTTTCACAGCAGATGAATGGAAAACTTTTGATGCATTTACCCAACAAAGCATTTTAATGGAATATCGCCTCGCTTATTGTGGCTATGGCGAAGTGAATTGGTGTGAAGCATTAGGAACTGTTTTGGCTAATGATGAAGTGGTGAATGGTGTTAGTGAACGTGGCGGTCACCCTGTTGTAAAAAAGAAATTACGTCAATGGTATTTACGCATTACTGAATATGCCGATAGATTGCTGCAAGGCTTGCAAACAGTGGATTTCAGCGATGCCATGAAAGAAATGCAAACCAACTGGATTGGTAAAAGTACCGGAGCAGAAATTGAATTTAAAATTGTATTGGGTGAAGAACATGAAGTAACAGAAGAAAAAAAAGGTCCTATCATACACACCAGTGTTTCAATTGCTGTTACTTATGCAGAGGAAACTTTAAAAGTGTACACTACAAGACCCGATACCATTTTCGGGGTTGATTTTATGGTGGTTGCTCCCGAACATGATTTGATTGACCATATTACCACAGCCGAACAAAAACAAACAGTTGATGAATACATTGCTTATGTAAAAAGTAGGAGCGATAGAGAACGACAGGCTGAGAAAAAAATTACCGGTGCATTTACGGGTGCGTATGCTGTTAACCCTTTCAACGGCAAACAAATTCCTATCTGGATTTCAGAATATGTGTTGGCAGGTTATGGCACAGGAGCTATAATGGCGGTGCCTTGCGGCGATGAAAGAGATTTCAAATTTGCCAAACATTTTAATATTCCCATCACCAATATTATCGGTAAACATTTTAATGGTGAAGAAGCCAATGCCACCAAAGAAGTGCCTTTAGAAAATAGCGATTTTTTAAATGGCATTATAATGAAAGATGCCATTGAAATTGTGGTGAATAAACTGGTTGAAATGGGTATTGGCAAGAAGAAAGTAAATTATAAAATGCGGGATGCGGCTTTCAGCAGGCAACGTTATTGGGGCGAACCATTCCCGATTGTTTGGAAAGATGGTGTTGCCTATCCTGTACCTGAAGACAAATTACCATTAGAATTACCTGAAGTAAAAACGTATAGTCCCGGACCTGAGGGTGAAGGTCCGCTTGCAAATATTCCTGATTGGATTTATCAATTTCAGGATGCAGATTTTATTCCCCCTTCAGGGGGTAAAGGGGCTTTAGAAACCAACACCATGCCTGGTTATGCAGGCAGCAGTTGGTATTTTTTACGTTATATGGATAACGAAAATGAAAATGAATTTGCCGGCAAACAGGCAACAGATTATTGGAATCAGGTAGATGTGTATATTGGCGGAACAGAACATGCAGTTGGACATTTATTGTACAGCCGTATGTGGACGAAAGCCTTGTACGACTTAGGTTATATTAGTTTTGATGAACCGTTTAAAAAGTTGGTGAATCAAGGAATGATACAGGGAAGCAGCAGGTTTGTTTATAGGTTAGGTAATATTTCATATCAAATAAAATGTGATAAAGAAGCTGCTTTTGAATATTACAATAAAAATATTTTAATAGAAAATGAATGGCAAATTATCGAAAAAGAGTTATTATTTCAATTCACATCATTTTTGAGTAGAATTATTCCAAATATTTTTTTGTCGAAAAGGCACGCTACAAATCTTGATGCTACTGCAAAATCAGGTTTATTTATTGATCAATTAAATATTATTACAAAAAATGAGCTTGAAAAAAATCCAAATAATTTCATTTTATCATCGAAAGTTGAATTTGATATAATAAATAGCTTAACAATAAATCCATTACGAGTTGATGTAAATATTGTTGATGGCTTTGAATTAGATAAAGAAGCATTCAAGAAATGGAGAAATGGAGAATTTAAAGACGCCATTTTATTAGGGGAAGCTTTATTTAATGAAGCATATATCTGTGGTGATGAAATCGAAAAGATGAGTAAATCGAAATTCAACACTGTTGACCCAAGTGATTTGGTTGAGAAATACGGAGCTGATACTTTCCGTATGTATGAAATGTTTTTAGGTCCTGTTGAACAAAGCAAACCCTGGGATACCAAAGGCATTGAAGGGGTACATCGTTTCCTAAAAAAATTATGGAGACTATTTTACAAAGAGGGTTCATCAGCTCCCTCTCCTTCGGAGAGGGCGGGGGGTGAGGCTGTTTGGAATCAAGAAAAAGCTACCGATGCAGAATTAAAAATCTTACACAAAGCCATTAAAAAAATTGAAGAAGATACAGAACGTTTTTCTTACAATACAGCGGTGAGTGCTTTTATGGTTTGTGTAAATGAATTGGCTGATGCTAAATGCAATAAGCGAGAAGTGTTAGAACCTTTGTTAATTATGCTGGCTCCTTATGCACCGCATATTTCAGAAGAGCTATGGCATGCATTGGGTAACAGCAACAGCATTCTGGATGCTGCTTACCCCACTTTTAATGCACAGTATTTGGTAGAAAGTGCTAAAGAATATCCGGTAAGCATTAATGGTAAATTAAGAACCAATATCAACATTGCATTAGATGCATCACAAGAACAGGTTGAACAAATTGTTTTAGCAAATGATGTAGTAAAAAAATGGGTAGAAGATAAACCTGTAAAGAAATTCATTTTCGTAAAAAACAAAATGATTAATGTGGTAGTGTGAAGCAATCGTGAGTAGTGAAACGTGAATTGAACGTCATTTCGAAAGTTCCCCGAATAAGTCGGGGCAGGCTGTGCCTGAGAAATCTTCTAACAAAAACTAATGAGATTTCTCGTTTGGCAAGAACCAAATCTCGAAATGACATTTTATAAAAGCCTTTGTAACATTACAAAGGCTTTTTACGTATTTTCAACTATGCCTTTTTATTTTAATAAATACAGTGGTTTACTATTGATATTTTTTGTACATGGTTTGGTATATGCAATTTTACTATACAGAAAAGGTTTACTTAACGATAAAAGCAGCGATAAATGGTTAAGCTTTTTTTTACTGCTTGCTATTTTATATATCTGCCCTTGGATGCTTGGTTTTGCAGGCTGGTACGACGGAAGAGAATGCTTAGCATGCAGAAATTTTTTATTTTATTTTCCGTTTCAACAAACATTATTTTTTGGTCCCGTCATTTTATTTTACGTACACAGTTTATTAAATCCGCTTTTTCAATTTAAAAGAAAACATTGGCTTCATTTTATTCCGGGTATTTTGTTTTTACTCTGGAATGTAATTATTGCGGTAACAGACAGGCTTGTTTTGCACAAATATTTTTTAATGGATGGTGAGAATGATCCTGACTTTGCTTACTGGTACATTATTGCAGGCTTAATAAGCATCATTGTGTATTTAATTAGTGCTATTCAATATTATTATAATTATCAAAAATTTATTGTGCAGGAACTTTCATTTGCAGATACGGTAACTTTTGCATGGGTTCGTAACTTTTTAATTGCGTTTTTTATTTACGTTTTTTCTACACTTATTATAGCGGTTTTAAACATAGCAGGAATTGATATTAAATACACGCAAGCCTGGTGGTATTATTTATTGTTTGCTCTTTTGTTTTATTATATAGCCATTGCAGGTTATAACAATTCTATTGAAAACAAAGTATCATTTGAACCGGATTTTTTAAAGTACAGAATGCCTTATCAACTAAATTATACTCAACAGGGAACTGAGCCTTTAGTAGTTGATGCGGAGTATGAAGAAATAGTACAAGAAGGAACTGATGCAAAAACAGAAGATAACAACGTATTAACTGAATGGAAGCAAAGAGTATTAACCGCAGTAGTTGATAATAAAGAATATCGCAATGCAGAACTTACGTTAACGCAATTAGCCAAGCAGTTACAAACCAATGCTTCCTTTCTTTCCAAAATAATTAATCAATGTTTTAAAATGAATTTTAATGATTTTATTAATTATTACAGAGTGCAGGAAGTAAAAGAAAGATTAGTTTCTGCTGATAACAGCCATCTTACCATTATGAGCATTGCCTACGATGCAGGTTTTAATTCAAAAGCCACTTTTAACCGTTCTTTCAAAAAAATTACAGGAAAAAATCCTAAAGAGTTTATAAAAAGTTAGTATCAAATCTTCGTAACAGCATTTGATACCTTTTTTCATAGCCTTAATACATGATTTGAGGCGGTAAAGTTTTATATCGCAAGCAATTTGCAGCTATAAATCTTTATGATGAAAATATTTTTCTTAATTGTAGCTCTTGGTTTTTGCAAATGGCTTTTCTGCCAAACAGAAAAAAAGCAGGACACTTTAATTTCTAAAACTAATACAGATGTAATGGTTACTGCCAACAGGCTTAGTGTAAAAGTTTTACCCGATAAAATGGTAATTGCTATAACCGATTTAAAAGCTGCTGTAAGTCAAAATGCATTAGACTTATTAAGAACTTCACCGGGTATAATGGTTGATGGAAACGAGCATATACAAATGGGCGGTAAGGATAAAGTACAGATTTTAATTGATGGTAGAAATATGCAGCTTTCTGACGATGATGCTGCACAACTGTTAAAATCTATTGATGCAGAAAATATAAAAGAAATAGAGTTAATAAGTAATCCATCGGCAATTTACGATGCCAGTGGTAAAGCAGGTATCATAAATATTAAACTCAAAAAAAGTATTGTAAACGGGTTTAACGGTACAGCAGGCATTAAATATCAACAGAGTGTACATAACAGAAAAACACTAACAGGTTCTTTTAACGCAAGAAAAGATAAACTGAATTTTTTTGGTAATATCAGCATTCAAGGCAACGAGCAAAACACAATAGCCAATACCGAACGGTATACAACTGATAAAGACTATTTACAAAAAAGTATTGAGAACGATCAATATCATAGCTTTTTAGTAAGAACAGGGGCAGACTATTACATCAATAAAAAAAATACGTTAGGTTTTTTGTATAGTGGAACAGCAACAACAAGTGATATGTTTGATGATAATGTAACGCTGTTAACCAAACAGAACCAAGCAGATACAATGGTGTTTACTAAAAGTATTGCTCCTACAAAACTTTCGAGAAACAACTATAATCTTAATTACAGCTATCAAAATACTAATGAAACATTTATTGCAGATGCTAATTACACTACATACTCTTCCGGTTTAAATAATACAGTAGCTATAACAACAACAGATGCTTTTCAAAAGGACATTAATAATAACAGTTTTCAAAACAATGCCTCTGTTATGATTGACATCATTACTTTAAAAGCAGATTATAGGAAAAAAATGAACGCTCATTTCGTAACTGAATACGGCATTAAAACAACTGCAACTAATACAAAAAATAATCTGGATGTACTGCAATGGCAGCAACAGAACTGGATATCTGATACTAACCAAACCAATCGTTTCAACTTTACAGAAAAAGTAACTGCTACTTATACTAACATTACTGAAGCAATCGGTAAACTAACTTTTATTGCAGGCTTAAGATTTGAATACAGCAATGTGAAAGGGGTTTCAACAGACTTAAAAAATAATACCACCAATAAACCTGATACTGCTTATGCCAATTTGTTTCCTTCATTATTTATTCAATATCAATTAAATCCTAAAACTCAAATTGGTTTTAGTTATGGTAAAAGAATAGACAGGCCAACTTATCAAGATCAAAACCCGTTTGTTTATACTTTAGATGCATTTAACAGAGAGGTTGGTAATCCTTATCTATTACCTCAAATAACCAATAATGTTGAGTTGCAATACACTTATAATTATTCAACAAATATTAAAGCGAGTTATAGCCATACACAACAATACATCGAACAATTAACTTATCAAGATGGGAAAAACACAGTACTTATTCCTCAAAACGCAGGCTATAAACAAATGATTAACTTAAGTATAAGCACAGGCTTTAATGTAAAGAAATGGTGGAATTTTTATGTTTATGCAGAACCATTCTGGCAACAATATCATACTATTATTAAAGGGTTTCAACTTAATACTACCAGCATAAACGAAAGTGTTGGGTTTAATGGATATTTAAGCAATACCTTCTCATTAAACAATGATTTTAAAATAGAATTAAGTGGATGGTTTAATTACCAAAACACAACTACTATTTATACAGCCAAGCCTATAGGCAGTTTAAATATCAATACCAGCAAAGCAGTGTTAAAAAATAAATTAGTTATTAGTACAGGCATTAAAGATATTTTTAATACTCAGAAATGGCAACAAACAGCAGTTAATACTAACCTGAATATGCATACATACAGAAAATGGGAAAGCAGAAATATTTATGTAGGCATAACTTATAAGTTTGGCAATAACAAAATAAAAGATGCCAGAGAAAGAAATAATGGAAACGAAGCTGAAGAAAACCGAATTAAATCAAAATAATTTTTCAATCAAACAATAATAAAATATGAAAGCATTATTCGTATCAATCAGTATCATTTGTATTACAGTTCAGTTAAATGCACAACAATTACAATCAACAGATTTTAAATTAGCCGAAGGAAAATGGAAAGGCTCATTAACTTACTTAGATTATACTTCAGGTAAACCTTATACCATGCCTGCTGATATTGTAGTGTTTATAAATCCTTTAAATAAAAATGAAGTAATACTGCAGCATATTTATCCTGATGAACCAAAAGCAAATGGTTACGATACATTAACAATCAATAATAACGGCACTCAACTAAACAGTGCTTTGGTTACCGGCAATACATTTATTAAAACCATTAAAACAATTGTTACAGAAGAAAAAGCTGTTGACGGTAACGACAGAAAACCCGCTACTATTAAACATACTTACACAATCAGTAATGATAGTTTTATTATCAAAAAAGAAGTGCTGTTTAACGAAACAACTAATTGGCTGCTTCGTAATACCTATAGCTTTCTCAGGAATTAAACCTTTCTTTCCTAAATATTTCTGTTGATACTACTTATCACAAACTAACACTCGGCCTGCAGAATTTAAAACTATGGTGCTATGAACAGTGCAAGAGTAATTAAAAGAAAGTAATCTGAAAGCTATTTATGCATATTTAAGAGCAGTAAAGAAAAAATGGAATAGGGTAGTTAAGTTTACACTAAAAACCTAATAATACTTAACATCAAACCTTCCATCACTAATAATCAAACTATCTTTTAAATTGAATATAATCTTATTTAAGTTAGAGCTATCAGTTTTTGAATTAAATAACGTACCATTAAAATAACCACTTATAATTTTATTGATTGTATCTCTTTTAATTATAGTAAGATTAAAAGTTTTAATATAGTTAGCATACGAGCCTTGTTTTAAGCTAAATAAAATTTTATTACTTGTTACGGAAGTATCAAATAAAAAAGTATTGTTAGGCTGAAATGGAGATACTAGTTTTATCTGAACATCAGAAGTTTGAACATAATTAAAATTATTATCCATTATTTGCATTGATGCAAATAGTCCTAAGAAATCCTTGTAATAGGATGTTTGTTTATAGTAAAAACATGTCATTAATGTATCAATAGATAGAGTATTAATTAATATACCTGGTTTTATTCTTACATTATTCCAAACTATACCATTATTATACAAAAAACCAAATGTATTATTCCCAACTACCGTTTGTTCGGGTAAAGAAATATAAGAGGATAAAGTATCCTTTTTACATGAAGTAATAAAAATTGCTGAAATTAAAATTACTTTCAAAATTTTCATAACACTCAAATTAAGTAACCATAAACGCCCCGCAATGCGGGGCGTTTGTTCTGAAAATTTTATTTAAGGTGCAACTAATCTGAAACCGTTGCCATGAATATTTACAATTTCAATATTAGCATCATCTTTTAAATACTTACGCAGCTTGGCTATATATACATCCATGCTTCTGCCGTTAAAGTAAGTATCGCTGCCCCATATTTTTTTCAAAGCCCGTTCACGTGGCAATAAATCATTTTTATGTTCTGCGAGCATTCTTAAAAGCTCATTTTCTTTAGGCGAAAGAGTTTGTGTTTTCCCTTCATGAATCAATTCACGCAATTTCGGATTAAAATGATACACTCCTAAATCAAACTCAATATTTTCACTGATGTTTCTCTCTTCTTCATTTCTTTTTAAAATGGCTTTAATCTTCAATAACAAAACGTCGCTGTCAAATGGTTTGGTGATATAATCATCTGCCCCCAGTTTATAACCCTGAATAATATCTTCTTTCATGGTTTTAGCACTCAGAAAGAATAAAGGCATATCGGGGTCAACATCTCTTATTTCTTCTGCCAATGTAAAACCATCCACATGTGGCATCATTACATCCAACAAACAAATATCAAACTTCTCGCGTTGAAAAGCTGCAAGGCCAAGTCTTCCGTCACGTTCTAATATTACATCATAATCATTCAACTCTAAGTAATTCTTCAACACCATTCCAAGGTTCTGATCATCTTCGCAAAGCAGGATTTTATATTTTTTCTTTTCGTCCATACAAATTATTTTGATGTGAAATAAAGATAAAACATTCGCCTTTGCAATGTTGCAGGTGGCAATGTTTTGTTAAAACAATGTGTTTGGCGGTGAAGATTTTGGTTTACAGGATGAATGCAAGAATGCCACTCACATAATAGATTTTGGAAATTACATGTACATACATTATTTTTGTGTACAAATATGATACAGACATTAGACATACTGAAAGCGGCACACAGAAGCGGGATTGAACCGAGTATGGATGTTTTGTATAACAAACAGCAAAACATTCCAGGTTCTATACAATATAATATTACCCGCTATTATGCTCAACATTCTCTGGTAGCAGAAGATACCGGAATGATGGTTTATCATTACAATGAGAGTAAACCGAAAGAAAATTATTTAGAGTTACGATTTTGTGCAACGGGCAATAAATATTGTTACGAAAAGAGTTGCTCATTCTGCGAAAGCCAACCCACCAGTTGCAAAGGGGAGCAGGAAACTGTTGATGTATTTGCTTTTCACTTCTCTTCTACTTTCTTACATCAGTTTACACATAATGTAAAATTAAGTTCAAGAAAAGATGATGTATTAGCGTTTAAACATCCCGCAGCATTTACCAAAATGTTTCCTGTGTGCGGTAAAAAACGTACCATTTTAGATGCCTTATTAAACCACAGTTATACTGGTGCTTTAGAAAATATTTTCATCAATGCAAAAATTCATGAACTGTTGTTATACAGTTTAGATTGTTTGGTAGATGAAAAAGAAGAAGGCTTTAGTTGTAAGTTTTTAGAAGATGAACGCAGCCGTGAAGGGATTTATAAAGCAAGAGAAATTTTATTGCAACATATAGGCGACCCGATTACCATTAAAGAATTAAGCCGTAAGGTTGCTATGAATGAATGTTATGTAAAGAAAGGTTTTAAAGAAATTTTCGGTACAACCATTTTCGATTTTTATCAACAACAAAGAATGGAACATGCTAAATATTTGTTGTATGAAAAAGGATTGAGTGTTACAGATGTTTCAGCATTATTAGGCTATTCATCTATCTCACATTTTTCAGCAGCATTTAAAAAACACACAGGTTTAAAACCTTGTGATTTATTAAAGTAATTGTTTTAAGGACCCCCATAGAAAAAAGCCACTAATGAATGTTAGTGGCTTTCTTTTTAAAGTACTTCTTCTAAACTTTCTTTTGTGGCATTAATAGTTTTATCTAAGTCTTCTTTGGTTAAAGCATTGTTGAGGAACCAACTTTCAAATGCTGATGGCGGTAAATAAATACCTCGTTGTAACATAGCATGAAAGTATTTATTAAAGAGTTGATTATTGGCTGCAGCAGCAGTTGCAAAATCTGTTACCGGTTGTTTACTGAAGTGTATGCTAATCATTGATCCGAATTGATTAATTACATAATCAACACCAACTTCACTCAACACTTTATGCAATCCATCTTTTAAATAAGTTGTTTTATCTGCTAATTCCTGATAAATGTTCGGATTGTTTTTAAGAATATTTAATGTGGTATAACCCGCAATCATGGCAATAGGGTTACCGCTTAGAGTTCCCGCCTGATATACATTTCCCAACGGTGCTACACATTCCATAATTTTTCTTTTACCACCAAATGCACCAACGGGCAAACCACCGCCAATTACTTTTCCATAAGTCACTAAGTCAGCATCAACATTCAGTGTTTGTTGTGCACCACCTACACTTAAACGAAAACCTGTCATCACTTCATCAAAAATCAACACTATATTTTCTTCATCACAAATTGTACGCAGACCTTCAACAAAACCTTCTTTCGGTAAAATACAACCCATATTACCGGCAACAGGCTCTAATATAATAGCAGCTATTTCATTTTTATTATCAGCTATTAATTTTTTAACTGCTTCCAAATCATTATAAGCACAGGTTAATGTATCATTTGCCACACCGGCAGTTACACCGGGAACAGTTTGAATGTTAAATGTTGCTAAGCCACTGCCTGCCTTTACTAAAAAAGCATCGGCATGGCCATGATAACATCCTTCAAACTTGATGAATTTATTTTTACCTGTATAACCACGAGCTACTCTTAATGCACTCATACAGGCTTCTGTTCCACTGCTTACCATTCTTATCAAATCAACATTAGGGCACATGCTGATGATTAATTCAGCCATTTCAATTTCTAACTCAGTTGGTGCACCGTATGATGTTGAATGAAATGTTTGTTGCTGAATTGCCTTGATAACTTCGTCATGTGCATGACCTAAAATCATCGGCCCCCATGATGCGATATAGTCTATGTATTGATTGCCATCTGCATCATATAAATAAGCCCCTTTGGCTTTTTGCATAAATAAAGGAGTACCGCCAACACTTTTAAATGCACGAACAGGAGAATTTACACCGCCAGGAATTGATTGCTGTGCTCTTGAAAATAATGCAACGCTTTTATTAATATTCATTTCAAAAATTGAAATGCAAATTTATAAAGCGAATGATATAAAGAGTGAATATTACTAACGCGATTTTAGAATACTTTCTTTCCTTTTCCTGTTGTAATTAAGCTGTATAAACTTTTGCCCACCAATTCACTCCATGCTCCTGAACAATCTCCATAACATTGAAACTGAGGAGTAAGACCTGCATGCGTAAATGTTAGTTCTGTTTGATTATCTACAATTGAAATATCAAAAATCACTTTGGTTCCTGTCCACTCCTGGTTGTGGGTAAAAGAACTAAGGTTGCTATCTGTAATTAACCAAACTATTTTTTTATAAGGAATTAACTCTACAACTTTTTGTTTTGAAAAATGAAAGTCCATCATTCTGTAATCAAACTCATCATTCAATTGATGACTCTTTCCAATAATTTCTCCCTGCCACCATTCACTTACATTATTAACAGCATTGAATACAACTTCGGGTGATTGCTCAACTATTATAGTTAGCGAAAAGTCTTTTGTTGACATTGCAGTATTATTTAAGTTATTCCGGTTTACCTTCTCCGTTATTGATAAAATTTGTTAAACTCTCTGTAATATGTTCTGTCCATCCATTTTTACAATCCTCATAGCATTCAAAAGATGGAATTAAACCAATATGAATAAAATCAATTTGTGTTGTGTTGTTGTTCGCTGAAATATTAAAAACAACTTCAGTATCATTCCACTCTTTTTTGGTATTTATCCATTCTAAATTACAGTCTAAAACTTTCCAAACTATTTTTTTATCAGGTATTAATTCAGTGATTTGAAAATCAACATAAGTTTTTCCAAAATCAACTGTAAACTTATCATTCAGTTTTTCTGTACTTCCGCTGACTTTTTTTGCCCACCATTTATTTACCTGATTTATTTTACTGAATGCTTCTGTAGCAGAGCTATTGACTGTAATTGTTATTGCAAAATCTTTGTTTCCCATTTAATTCAATTTTGATTTGTTGTCTAAAATCATTTGTAATTTTTTCAGTTTGCTTTGCCAGAATTTATCGAAGTAGTTAATGAACTGCTGCAACTCATTAAAACCATCTTGTTTTAAAGTACAGTAACGTTCTCTGCCGATAGTTTTAATGGAAATGAAGCCTGCATTATGCATAATTTTTATATGTTTGGAAACTGCAGGCCGGCTCATATCAAAGTTTTCGGCTAAGGCATTTATAGTCATACTTTCTTTTGAAAGCAGTTGCATCATTTGTCTTCGGCTGGGGTCTGCTATTACCTGAAAAACATCTAATGTTTGTGTGCTCATTTATTTGCCGCTTTTAAAAGTTCGCCCAATTTGTTGCATAAAAACATCCAGCCATTATTATGGTCGGTTAAGTTTTTAAATAATTCAAAGCCGCTGTGTACCAATAATAATTCAGTGCCATGTTCAACGGGAGTCAACGTCCAGCTTACGTTTGAAGTGTATGGGGTTTTGGTTACAGCCCAATCGTTTTTCCATACATAGCTTAGATTAGTAAATGGTTTTACTTCTAATACTTCACAAACAACGAATGTATTGTTTGGATTTGTGAACCGAAAATGATGGCCCACTTCCGGCTTAAAATCGCTTGGCATTAACCATTGTTCCATTAATTCAGGCTTTGTTAGATAATCCCAAACCTGCTGAGGGGTTTGATTGAAATAAAATGTGTGTTTAATTTCTCTTTGCATAATAGGTAACTTTTAGGTTACCAAAAGTAAATGTAACTTTTAAGTTACGCAAATTTATTTTTAGAAATGTTTAAGTTGAATAGAAAATAAAGCGTACAAGAGTGCGACGCCTGCCTACCGGACAGGCAGGCAACAGAAGCTAAATAGCATTACAAATGCTGGGTACAAAAAATTATGTCAACAACTTTACTGCATCTTTGGCAAAGTAGGTTGCAATTAAATCTGCACCCGCTCTTTTAATAGCAGTTAATGTTTCTAAAATGGCTTTGTCTTCATTTAACCAACCCATTTTAGCAGCCGCTTTAATCATTGCATACTCACCGCTGATGTTGTATGCACTTACAGGAATATCAACAGCATTTTTTACTTCACGAATAATATCTAAATAAGCTAATGCAGGTTTTACCATTACAATATCTGCACCTTCTGCAACATCCATTACTGTTTCTTTAATAGCTTCTTTTCTGTTGGCATAATCCATTTGGTAAGTTTTCTTATCTCCAAAACCGGGGGCAGAATCTAATGCATCTCTAAACGGACCATAAAAACAAGAAGCATATTTTGCACTATAACTCATAATGCCTGTTTTAGAAAAACCATTTTCTTCTAAGCCTTGACGTATTGCTCCGATTCTTCCATCCATCATATCGCTCGGTGCAACAAAATCTGCACCGGCTTGTGCGTGGCTGATACTCATTTGCACCAATGCTTCAACAGTTTCATCATTCACAATTTCATTGTTTTTTACAATACCATCATGACCGTAAGATGAATAAGGGTCGAGTGCAACATCAGTCATAACCAACATTTCAGGCACTGCATCTTTAATTGCTTTAATGCTTCTTTGCATTAAACCGTTTTCATTCCATGCTTCTTTACCTGTATTATCTTTTAATTCGTCTTTACATTTTATAAAAATCAACACGCTCTTTAAACCCATACCCCACATCTCTTTTACTTCTTTAACCGTAACATCTAAACTGTTGCGATAATAGCCCGGCATTGATGCTATTTCTGTTTTAATATTTTCGCCTTCATCAATAAATAAAGGCACAATAAAATCATTAGGTGATAAAGCAGTTTCTGCAACAAGAGAACGTATTGCAGCTGATTGACGAAGTATTCTGTTTCTGCGTTGTAGGTACATAAAATATTTGATTTCGGATTTTTAGATGTCTGATTTTCTTTTATTCAGTTTCGCTGTTTTATCTGTTGCAGCGAAAATAGCGGTCAACTCATTGGCTTCTTTGATTAATCTTTCAACTTCAATTCCCGTTTTAATTTCCGCCTCTTTTATAACTTCTAACCAATAGTGACTTTCATCTGCTTCTTCTAAAACAAGTTCAATCTTATAAATAAAATCTGCATTCGACTTTGCTCTAACTGTTGCTCTGTAATTAGCCCCTACACTTCCTGCTGAACGAATTAATTGTTTAGCTGTCTCAAAACCTGCTGCATTTCTTGGAAAATCTTCGCAAAGTTTTATTACATCAATATGAAATTTCTTTGTCCGTTGTTGTAATTCTTTTCTATTCATGAAATAATTTTAGATAAAAATTACAATAAATATCCGACATCAATAAATCATACATCAGACATCAACACCATTCTTTCGGATTCAAGCAGGCTTGTAATAACTTATCTTCTTCACTTCCGGCTTCAGGTTGATAATTATATTCAAAACGAACAGTTGGCGGTAAACTCATTAATATGCTTTCTGTTCTGCCATTGGTTTTTAAACCGAAAATAGTTCCTCTGTCGTGAATTAAATTAAACTCCACATATCTTCCTCTTCGTATTTCCTGCCAGTATTTATGTTGCTCAGTAAAAGATAGCGTTTTTCTTTTTTCAACTATCGGAATATAAGCATCTATAAAAGCATTGCCGCAAGCCCTTCCGAAGTTGAACCAAAAATTGATATCATGTTTTTCATCAGGTCTTTGATGGTCGTAAAAAATACCGCCTATACCTCTGCGTTCATTATTGCGATGTGTGTTTACAAAATAATCATCGCATTCTTTTTTAAAAGCAGCATAAAAATCTGTATCAAAACCATCACACACATTTTTATAAGTTTGATGAAAGTGAACAGCATCTTCATTAATTAAATAGTAAGGTGTTAAATCTGTTCCGCCACCAAACCATCTGTCAATCACTTCATCATTCTCATACAACTCAAAATATCTGTAATTGCAGTGAACTGTTGGTACGAAAGGGTTGTACGGATGAATAACCAAGCTTAAGCCACAGGCAAACCATTTCTCTCCATTAATATTTAATTGCTTACGCATTTTATCTGTAACACTTCCAAAAACCGTTGAAACATTTACACCACCTTTTTCAAAAACATTACCATCAGCTATCACTCTAGTTCTTCCGCCACCGCCTTTGCCATCTTCTCCACGTTGCCATTCTTCTTCAATAAATTTTGCTTTGCCATCAGTAGTTTCTAATGCTGAACAAATTTTATCCTGAAGGCTATAAATAAAATCAATCCATTCACCTCTGAACTGTTTTGTTTCTGTTTGATGAACTGTAGCTGTTTGCATAGTATTAATTTTGCACAAAACTCTTTTAAGACAATCGCGAAAAAAATGATTTCAATCAGTTTTTAAAATACTTACAGAAGTATGACATTTTTATTGGTTGTTGAATAGCATTGTTGCAGTACAAGAGTGCGACGCAACGATGTTTAATTTTTATTCTACTGTTTGGCTAATAAAAACTTTAATCGTTCCAATCATAATTCTTAACGGTATCAACAAATGCTTTTGCATGTGCAACGGGGACATTAGGCAAAATTCCATGACCTAAGTTAGCTACATGTTTTGTGTTGCCGAATGCCTTCAACATTTTCTTTACTTCAGTTTCAATTACAGGAACAGGTGATAATAATTTAGCAGGGTCGAAATTGCCTTGCAGTGTAATGTTATCTCCTGCAAAGCTGCGTGCCATTTGAGGTTCAATACACCAATCAATTCCTAAACCTGCTGCACCCGTTGCTGCCATTTCTTGCAAACTGTACCATGCACCTTTTGCGAAAATGATAACCAATGTTTCATCTTTTAATGCATTAACAATTTGTTTTATGTATGGCAAAGAGATAGTTTCAAAATCCTGCTTGCTTAATAAACCACCCCAGCTATCAAATAGCTGAACAGTATCTGCACCTGCTGCAACTTGTGCTTTTAAATAAGCGATAGTTGTATCTGTTATCATTTGTAATAACTGATGTGCTAATGCAGGTTGTGTGTAACAAAATGCTTTTGCTTCATCAAAAGTTTTACTGCCTTTGCCCTGCACCATGTAGCAGAGTAAAGTCCACGGAGCACCTGCAAAACCAATTAAAGGCACTCTGTTATTTAATTCCTGCTTAATTAATTTAATGGCATCAAACACATAACCCAATGTTTCATTTACATCGGGTACTCTTACACGATTCAGGTCTGCAGCGGTTTTGACAGGATCAGGCAATACCGGCCCTTTACTTTCTATCAACTGCACTTCTAAACCCATTGCCTGCGGAACAACCAAAATATCTGAAAATAAAATAGCTGCATCTACGCCAACAATATCAACGGGTTGAATAGTTATTTCACATGCCAGTTCCGGTGTTTGACATCTTTCAAAAAAAGAATATTTGTTTCTTATGGCAATATATTCGGGCAAGTATCTTCCTGCCTGACGCATCATCCAAACAGGTGTACGTTCAGTTTGCTCGCCTCTTAATGTTCTTAATAATAAATCGTTTTTAAGCATGTAGTTATTTCTGATTTACTGATGTATGATTGTATGATTGAAAGTAATGAATAGCCTGATTTAACAACAACTCTTTTGCTGATTCATTAGCTGTTTGAATAGTATTAGCTGAAAAGTTTTTTATTTCGGCAGCAGTTGTATTGCCGATAGCAAATAAAACAGTATTGGTTGCTACTCTATTATTTGAAAAAAAACTTCTTACTGCACTGGGGCTGAAAAACAGAATACCATTGTAGGTTTTATCAATTGATTTTTTTGTTTCTATTGTTTCATACACCACCACTTCTTTTACTTCAACTCCTTTAGCAGCAAGCGTTTCAGGCAGTTCATCTCTTCTTATATTTCCGCAGAAGAAAACAACCAATTGAATACTTTGTTCAATAATGCTATTAGCTAAATCTAACGCATTCTTTCCTCTTGATTGAATATTACTTTCATTAAAAATGTTGAGTAATATTGCCTTGGTTGAATTGCCTAAGCAAAATATTTTCCAATCGGGCTGCAGTTTATTTTTTTGCAATATTGCAACAACAGCTTCAGCAGCATTCATGCTTGTAAAAACAATGGTTTGTTTTTGTTCGGCAGTTGTAATTATTTCTTGTTCAATAAAAGCATCAACAATATTTTTCGTTTCAATGAATGAAACAATATCAATTTGAAAATTATCGGGTAGATTTTGCAAAGTGTCTGCATCTAATGGCCGTGTAGATAATATGGAAACAGTTTTATTTTCCATTTCTTATTCCCTCCAGAATTTCAGCACCGCCATCTTCTAAAATCTGATGGGCTGCTGTTATGCCTAAATCTGATGCATCATTTGTAAAAATGCTGTAAGACATTTCTGCTTTTTGCTTTCCATCTAATGAAAGTAAACTGCATTTGAAGTAAAGCTGTGTATCTTTTATTTCGGCCAAAGCACTGATGGGTGTTGAACAACCGCCCATTAAGGTTCGTAAAAAGTCTCTTTCTATTTTAGTACACAATGCTGTTTTTTCATCGTTCAATAACATGCATTTTTCTTTTACTGCATCATCACCTTCTTTACAAACAATCATTACAGCACCTTGAGCCGGTGCGGGTAACATCCAATCTAAATCAACTGAATTTTCGGGGCGAAGGTTAATACGCTCCAAACCAGCGGCAGCAAAAATGGCCCCATGCCAATTACTTTCTTTTAATTTTCTTAAACGCGTATTTACATTACCACGCAGGTTTTCAATAATGGTATCGGGATATTTGTTTTTCCATTGAGCAATTCGGCGAATACTTGAAGTACCAATTAATAAATTCGAATTTCGAATTTCGAATTTCGAATCTTTAAAAACTAATATATCTCTGTAGTTTCCTCTTTTTAAAACGGCTGCCTGTTGTAAACCTTTCGCTAATTTGGTGGGTACATCTTTCATGCTGTGTACAGCAATATCAATTTTATTACTTAACAATGCAGCATCTAATGTTTTGGTGAAAATACCTTGTACACCAATTTCATACAGTGGTGTTACTAAATCTATATCGCCTTCACTTTTAATGAATACTAATTCAGAAACAATACCATGTTTGGCTAATTCATTTTTTACCAGATTGGCTTGCCATACTGCCAACTCACTTTCGCGGGTGCCTATTTTAAGGACTTTGTTCATTAGTGTTGATACAGTTGAAGTGTGCGACGCAACGGAAGCTACATAGTATTCCGCTGTTGGGTCACTTATTAAAAATAAAAAAGTTTAGTTAATTAGCAGTAACTGCAATAAAATCGTTAATGGCTTCTATATAGTAGCAACCGGGCTGGTGTTGCGTTCTCATTTTCGCAGCCATATTGTTTACTACTTTTTGAATCAGCTCTGTATTATTAAAATTGCCGGCTGTATAAATTGATTGAAACAAACTGCATTGGTTCATATCGCTCAACTTTTGTTTTACTGCTTTAATAGCAGGTACATTTTTACGCATATTGTTCCAATCGGTAAACTCCTGCATATGCAATGCTATGATAGCTTTGGCTTTAGGCACTTCTGCCAAACGCATTTGTAATGTTTCATCATTTATTTTAGAAAGTTCATCAACATTTACCAAAGTAATGTTCTCTGAATTTTTTAATGCAGGATGAATATTATTGGGAATTGATAAATCTATCAATACTTTCTTTTTATCTGCAGTAATATTCTGTTCGTTTATAAAAGGTTCGTCTGCATTGGTTGCTACAATTACAACATCGGCTTTATTTAATTCATTATTTAATTCATGAAAAGGTGCTGACTGTAAGCCTAATTCATTAGCCAATTCGTTTGCCTTATCTTCTGAACGGTTAATGAGTGTTATATTTTTTGTTGATAGATAATCAACCAGATTTTTACAGGTGTTTCTTCCAATTTTTCCTGTACCGATTAATAAAATGTTTTTATCAGCTATATTTTCAACTTGCTCTTTTAAGAACCGAATAGCAGCAAAAGAAACAGAAACTGTTCCGCCGCTTAAATTGGTTTCTGTTTTAATTTGTTTAGATGATTGTAGAACGGTATTGAATAATCTTTCTAAATAAGCACCAATCATTCCGTTTTCTTTAGCCAACCGCACAGCACTTTTCATTTGACCAACAATTTCATAATCGCCTAAAATCTGAGAGTCTAATCCTGCCGCTACTTCAAACATATGTTCAATAGCTTTTATATCGTGCTTAACATAGCAAAGCTTTTTAAAACTTTCTGCATCTCCTTCGGTAACTGAACAGAGTAATTGAATAACAGTAGGTACATCTCCGTTTAACACATACACTTCTGTACGGTTGCAGGTGCTTACCACAAATATTTCAGCAATTGCTAATTGAGCAGCAGTTTGTAAAATAGAAATGTATTGCTCTGTATTAATAGCAAATTTACCCCTGCTTGCTGCGTCTGATTTTTTGTAGTTAATACCTATTACTGAAAGTTGGTTAACACTCATAATTTTAATTACTCCCACTTATAAACGCAAATGTATTGTTGAAGGTTTGCTTGAAAACATGATTTTCGTCATCGCATTGTCATTTAATTGTAAGATTTTTTGGTAACTCATATTCTGTAATCGTTATAATACATTTGCACGTATATGTTTTAAAACAAAATAATGAACAAAGGAATTGTTTTAATGAATTTGGGTTCTCCGGATTCTACCACTGTAAAAGATGTAAGAAAGTATTTGAATGAGTTTTTAATGGATGAAAGGGTAATTGATGTTCCCTTTATACTACGTAGTTTATTAGTGAGGGGAATTATTGTACCGTTCAGGGCTCCAAAATCGGCACATGCTTACCAAACAATCTGGACGGATGAAGGCTCTCCTTTAATGGTGCTTACCAAGCAATTACAAATTGCCGTTCAGCAAAAAACAGATATACCCGTTGAAATAGCCATGCGTTATGGCAACCCCAGCCCTAAAGTTGCTTTTGATAATTTAGTGAAACAAAATCCAGCGGTTGATGAAGTAGTGCTATTTCCATTATACCCACATTATGCAATGAGCAGTTACGAAACTGCTGTTGAGTATGCCAAGGAAATTCACAAACAGAATAATTATTCTTTTAAGCTAACAATTGTTGAGCCTTATTATAATAACAACGATTACATTAATGCATTGGTGGAGAGTATTAAACCATACATTAATAAAAATTACGACAAAATAGTTTTTAGTTACCATGGCATACCGGAAAGGCATGTAAGAAAAAGCGATACCACTAAAAATCATTGTTTGTTGGTGAATGATTGTTGTAATGTAAACTCAGCAGCACATAAAACCTGCTACAGGCATCAGGTATTTGAAACTACTAAATTGGTTACACAAGCTTTAGGAATTAATACCGATAAATGGGAACTTACTTTTCAATCAAGACTTGATAATAAATGGCTGAAACCTTTTACAGATATACGCTTAGAAGAAATGCCTAAACAAGGCATTAAAAAAATATTAATTCTATGCCCTGCTTTTGTAAGCGATTGTTTAGAAACTTTAGAAGAAATTGCCATACGTGGTAAAGAAGTATTTACAGAAGCCGGTGGCGAGGAATATGAAATGATACCTTGTTTAAATGTAAATGAGCTATGGGTAAATACGGTACTTAAATTATGTAACAACCATGTACATTAAAGCTCTTCATATCATTTTTATTGTAACCTGGTTTGCTGGTATGTTTTATATGCCAAGGCTTTTTATTTATAATACCGAAGCCAATGAGAAAGAAGAACCAACAAAAAATATTTTACAACAACAGTTTACGGTAATGATGAAAAGATTGTGGTATGGTATCACCTTCCCATCTGCAATACTTACATTAATTTTAGGGCCGTTGGTTTGGTATCAGTTATACAATTTTTATATCCCCGATTGGTTAGCTGTTAAGTTAGCATTTGTGTTCTTTTTATACCTCTATTTTTTTTCTTTACACATCATTTTCAAACAACAGATAAAGGGAGTTTTTAAATACACGTCTCAACAACTAAGAATTTGGAACGAAGTAGCCACAATATTTTTAGTAGCTATTGTAATGCTTGCTGTTGTTAAAGAAAGTATGAGTTTTATTTGGGGAATTACAGGCTTAGTTGCTTTTGTTATTTTATTAATGAGTGCTATAAAAATTTATAAAGCAATCAGGCACAAATAAAAGTTGCCATTTCAATCAGTGCCTGTATTTTTACAATATTATTGCTCGGGGTGCCTAATATTTTATTAAGCTGAGATTATACCCGAAACCTGATTTGGTTAGTACCAACGGAGGGAATGCATATTAAAATTTATTGCGTTATTTTCTTCGTTACAAGAAACTAACGCTTTTTTTATACCTATACTATGAGTAGTACTAAAAAAGAATATGGCTTAATACCAAGCCATTATCAAAACTGGCAAAATAGACAGGAATGGTTTTTTAACAGAGAAAATACTGATACTTATGAACAATGGTATGAAGGCAGGTATAAACGTGCGGAAATATGGCAAAAGAAAGTAATGGAGCAATTAGTGTCAAAAGATAAAAGAGTAAAAACACTATTAGAATTTGGTTGCGGCACTACAAGATTTACCAGATGGTGGAAGAACATTGGCATTGAAGCATCGGGAGGAGATATTTCTCCGCTCATGCTTTCTCAGGCAATTGAATTATTTGATGGAGATTTGGTAATGGCAGATTCGCATAATATGCCATTTAAAGCTCATACGTTTGATGCGTTAGCTTTTATTACAACTTTTGAATATTATAAAGACCCCGTAAAAGTTATACGCGAAGCTGCAAGAGTGGGAAAATACGGTATTGCTATGGGTATGATGAACAGAAACTCACCTAAAGTATTAAGAAGAAGAATTCAACAGGCATTTGGTAAAAATCCTTTTTATATTACCGCTACTTTTTATACTCCGAAAAAATTAATGTTAATAATAGATGAAGCATTAAAAGGGAGGAGTTATACTATTGAATGGACATGTACCGGTTTGCCCAAATGGTTTCCTGTACAACAATGGAGTGTGCCATACGGAGATTTTTTTGGTTTATATATTAAGCTGAATGATTAAATATTATGAAAGAAGCAGGCAAAATACAGCATTCTTTTTTTGAAGAAACAATACTTACTAAATGCGGTTACCGCCGCAATGAAGTGGTTAACGGTGCTGCATTTGGTGTTGATGTGTCTGTGGTTGATTTGCAAAATAATATGGCGATGGCATTAACCAGCGACCCTCTATCGTTAGTTCCTTCATTAGGTTTAAAAGAATCAGCCTGGTTGTCTGTTCATTTGATGGCTAATGATATGGCTACAACAGGTTTTGCACCCATGTATGCTCAGTTTGTTTTAAACCTGCCCGATTATTTATCAGAAGAAGACTTTAAAACATACTGGAATCATATTCATACATTTTGCAATGAAACAGGAATAGCTATTACAGGAGGGCATACCGGTTTTATTCCTAATCAAAATTCAACCATTGCAGGCGGAGGAACATTTGTAACCATTGCTCCAAAATATGAAATCTTAACTTCAGATAAAGCCAAAGCTGGTGATATTTTAATTGCAACTAAGCAAGCAGCATTAACTGCTACATCCATTTTGGCAAAAAGTTTTCCTAACACAGTTAAAAAACATTTGGGAGAAACTATTTTTCTGGATGCCTGCAATTCATTTTATAAAACCTCTTCTTTAAAAGATGCATTAGCAGCAAAGGGTTCAGCGGGAAATATTGGTGAAGTAACTGCTATGCACGATGTTACCGAAGGTGGTATTATTGGTGCCGTTTATGAATTAGCTATTGCGTCAGGTAATGGAGTATTGATTAACAATGATGCTATTCCGATTGGTGAAACACAGCAAAAAGTTGCTCAACTTTTTAACTTAGATGCAAGATATATTATCGGTGCAGGTTGTATGCTAATATGTGCAACAAAAGGTTTTGAACAGGATGTATTGCAACGGTTAAAAGATGCAAATATTGAAGCTTCTGTTATTGGCAGAATAACAACAAAAGAAGAAGGATTAAAAATTTTAGAAGGAAATGAATTGAAAGATATTGAGTACATAGAAAAAGACCCATACTGGAATGCTTTCTTTAATGCATATGCAAAAGGATGGAATTAAAAATGAAAACTGAAATTGCAAAAGGCGGTGTGTATTTAGTAGTTGACCCTTCAATGTCAAAAGAAAAGTTATTGCAAAAACTGTCTATTGTATTACTTGAAAACATTTGTGCAGTGCAGGTTTGGGATAATATGAACAATATTGATAATGTTGATGCTTTATTAAAATCCATTTGTGATTTATGTGCAAAGCACAATACCCCTGTTTTAATTAATAATCAATGGCAATTATTAAAACAATATGATTTTGATGGTATACATTTTGATGAATTGCCTCAAGATATTCAGGCTATTAAACAGGAAATCGGAAAAGATTTTATTTGTGGAGTTACCTGTAACAATGAGATAACTGTTGCAGAAAAAGCAGCAGCAATGCAATTTGATTATGTTTCATTCTGCTCAATGTTTCCATCTTCAACAAGTAATAGTTGCGAATTAGTAAGTTTTGAAACTGTACAAAAGGTAACTGCCGTTACAAATCTTCCTGTATTTCTTGCCGGTGGAATAAGATTAGAAAATATCGATTCGCTAAATGAACTTAATTATGCAGGTATTGCTGTTATTTCAGGAATAATGAGTGCAGAAAATCCTCAATTGATTACTCAACAATATCAACAAAAAATAAATCAGCATATTTATGACAAGCAAAACCATTGAAAAACTTTGCTGCCCCTTTGATAAAAGCGATTTATCATTACAGGTTTTTGCACAAGATGTAAGTAATAATATTAAAGAGGGTATTTTAACGTGTTCTGTTTGTAAACGCTACTACCCTATAGTTTCGGGTATTCCTATTATGAACCCCGATGAGTACAGAGAATTTAAATTAGAAATTCCTTTATTAGAAAAGTGGCAACATCATTTACCAAATACTACATTTGATAATTTCAGACTAACCAATACAACAGTAACATCATTACCTGAACAATAAGTGTTAGATTCATTATTCAATCTCAGCTTATGAATAAAAATTATATCGCAATTCTTATCAGCGTTTTTTTATTTGTTTCCTGCTCTAAAATAAAAGTTGATTTAATAGTTCACAACGCTGTAATTTATACTGTTGATTCTTCATTTTCAACAGCAACTGCAATGGCTGTTAAAGATGGAAAAATTGTAGCTGTCGGAGATAGTAACAGCATCTTCACAAAATATCAATCTGCTGAAAATCTTGATGCACAAGGGAAAGCTGTGTATCCGGGTTTTATTGATGCTCATGCACATTTTGTTGGTTACGGGCAGAGTTTGTTTACTGCTAATTTGTACAACAGTAAAAGTTTTGATGAAGTAATTGAGCGTTTGAAAAAATTTGAGCAGGAACATCCTGAAGAAAAATGGATTTTAGGCAGAGGCTGGGATCAGAATAAATTTCCTGATAAGAAATTTCCAAATAATGAAAAACTAAACGCTGCATTTCCTGATAAACCCGTTTTTATTACAAGAGTAGACGGACATGCTGCTATCTGTAATCAAAAAGCATTCGATATAGCTAATGTTAAAGCAGGAGCCACTTTAACGGGCGGAAAAGTGGAAATCATCAATGGAAAATTAACAGGTGTATTAATTGATAATGCGAAAGAGTTAGTTAGCAAATTTATTCCCGCACTAACCAAAGAAGACTACATTAAAAGATTTACGGCAGCAGAAAAAAATTGTTTTGCTGTTGGTTTAACAACTGTTACAGATTGCGGTTTAGATTACCGTGTTGCGGAAGGCATTGATTCTTTAGAGAAGGAAGGAAAATTAAATATGCGTTTATATGTAATGTTGAGCGACAGTAAAGAAAATTTTGAACATTATTTAGCTAAAGGACCATACAAAACAGATAAGCTTTTTATTAAAGGTTTTAAATTTTATGCAGATGGTGCCTTAGGCAGCAGAGGAGCTTGTTTATTAGCACCATATGATGATAAAAAAGATTGGAAAGGTTTTTTGTTGAGCAATCAATCTCATTTTGACTCATGTGCTAAACTGCTTGCTGCCACTGAGTTTCAGATGTGTACGCATGCCATTGGCGATAGTGGCAACAGAGTTATTTTAAACATTTACAACAAATACCTAAACGGTAAAAATGATAAACGCTGGAGGGTAGAACATGCACAGGTGGTGAATGAAAACGATTTTAATTTATTTGGTAAAGCATCTGTTGTTCCGTCTGTTCAGCCAACGCATGCCACCAGTGATATGTATTGGGCAGAAGAACGTTTGGGTAAAGAAAGATTGAAAGGTGCTTATGCTTACAAAAAATTATTGCAACAAAACGGCTGGTTGCCTTTAGGAACAGATTTTCCCGTTGAAGATATTTCTCCGTTTAAAACATTTTTAGCTGCTGTTATAAGAAAAGATGCGAATAGTTTTCCTGCTCATGGCTTTCAGATAGAAAATGCTTTAACAAGAGAAGAAGCTATTAAAGGAATGACGATATGGGCAGCCAAAGCAGGGTTTTTAGAAAAAGAAATCGGTAGTTTGGAAGCAGGTAAAAAAGCAGATTTTATTTTGTTAGATAAAGACTTGATGAAAGTTGGTGAAAAAGAAATTTTAAATACGAATGTGATAGCTACTTATTCGGGTGGGAAGAAGGTTTATGAGAAATGAATTAAGGGAGAATAATTTCTTTAACCGCTAAGACGCAAAGTCGCAAGAGTTTCGCAAGGTTATAGTTCATGGCTGTTCATTTGAAGATGATTGAAATGTTTTGAGAATTGATGCTAACTAATATAAAAGTACAAGTGTGCGACGCAAGGAACGATGCTATGTCCAAAGGACTCCTTCGGAGAAATACAAAAGCCGGTTACATAAATAAATTTCTTATTAATCCTAACTTTTCTTTTGGTATTGGTACAATGCATTCAATTAATTTTGCAGAGCTAATTACACATGCAAAATATTATCAGCGTTAAAGGGCTTACTAAGCAGTTTCATAATCTTACAGCAGTTAATCAATTATCATTTACAGTTAATAATGGTGATGTGTATGGTTTTCTTGGCCAGAACGGTGCAGGAAAAAGTACCACACTACGCATGTTACTTACTTTAATTGAACCTACTGAAGGCAGTATTGAAGTTGCGGGAATGGATTTATTGAAACACCATAAAGAAGTGTTACGAAACATTGGTGCAGTAATTGAAAAACCTGATGTTTATAAATATTTATCTGCCTACGAAAATGTACAACTCTTTGCAAAACTAAGCGGGGTAAGGCTTTCAAAGGAACAAATAATGCAACAATTGGCAATGGTTGGCTTGCAGGACAGAGCCAATGATAAAGTAAAAACATTCTCTCAAGGCATGAAGCAAAGAGTAGGTATTGCCATTGCTTTGGTACATAACCCGCAAATTGTAATTCTTGATGAGCCTACTAATGGTTTAGACCCTCAGGGCATTGCAGACATAAGAAATATGATTCTGCACTTAAGCAGAGACCTGAAAAAAACGGTGGTGGTTTCATCGCATTTATTAAGTGAAATTGAGCAAGTGGCAACAAGAGTTTTAATTATTGATAAAGGAAAGAAATTGGTAGAAGGAAATGCCGATGAATTATTCGACCCTTCTGAAACTATTGTTGAATTAGAAACAGCTAACAACCATTTTGCATTTAACCAATTAGAGCAAAGCAACTGGAATAATTATTTGTTGAGAGAAAGAAAAGGGAATCCTGTTTTAAAGTTGAACAAAAAAGATATTCCACAATTGCATAAAGATTTGGTTGCATTGAATATTGAATTGATTGCTATGCAACCGAAACATAGTTTAGAAGATTATTTTTTACGTATTACATCAGCCAATTATTCATAAAGCATGTTTACACTGTTACAAATAGAGCTGTATAAAATATTTAAACGCCCTCGTACTTACATTGCTTTTGCAGCAATAACTGCATTGATTGTAATTATTCAATTGGGTTTAAAAGTTGATGGAAAGGAATACGCAGATTTTGTTTTAGCTGATATGAAGAATATGCTGGAGATAAACGGCAAAATTATAAATGGCTATTTTGTTTGTTATGTTATTCTTCAACTATTACTTATACATGTGCCTTTGTTAATTGCCTTAATTGCAGCAGATATGATTAGTGGTGAAGCTAACATGGGTACATTAAGATTATTACTTACCAAACCAATAAGCAGAACAGAGTTTATAATGGCTAAGTTTTTAGCTGCTGCTATTTATACAATTCTGTTATTAATATGGATTGCTGTACTGGCTTTATTTGTAAGTATGCTTGTATTCGGAACAGATGATATGTTCTTGGTAAAAAATGCCTATGCTGTACAGATTGAAAGAGCTGATATTTTCTGGCGTTATGCAGGTGCCTTTTGCTTTGCAGCATTGGCTATGCTAACTGTTGCTGCCTTAGGTTTTTTCTTATCCAACTTCGCTGAAAACTCAATAGGGCCAATAGTTGCAACTATGAGCGTTATAATTGTTACTACTATTTTAAGTACCATGAGTATTCCTTTATTCAATACAATAAAACCATTTCTTTTTACCACACATATGGTTGCATGGAAAGAGTTTTTTGATATTAAGGTGAATGATGCCAACGAAACTATAAAAGGCACTGTTGAACATGCAGATAAAATTATTCGTTCATCAATTGTTTTAGTTGTTCATATAGTTTTGTTTGTAGGTGCTTCTGTTGTTGTATTTAAAAAGAAAGATGTGTTAAGTTAAATTGAAAATGAAAAATTGAAAATGAAAAATTATTTAAGAGTATTAATAACATTAATTTTTATTGGTTCATTTACTCAAATAAAAGCTCAGGATATTACTACTTTGGTTCAAAAAGTGAAAAATAAATTAGACCAGGTAAATGATTATGTGGCTGAAGGAAAAATGAAAACTGATGTAGCGTTTATTAAAGCACCTGTTGGTAAAGTAAAAGTGTATTTTAAAAAACCTGATAAGTTTAAACTGAAGCGGGATGCCGGTATTTCTTTATTGCCGAAAGGCGGCGTTACTGTAAATATGCGTTCATTAGTTGCAGTGAATGATTACACCGTAATTGCAGCCGGCGAAACAATTATTAACGGTATAAAAGTAAAAATCGCCAAGCTCTTACCTAACAATGATAATAGTGATATTGTATTAAGTACCTTATACATTGATGAAACCAATCTGGTAATTATTAAAGCCACAACAACCACAAAAGAAAATGGCACTTACGATATTGAAATGCAATATGGTAAATACATCAACTATGGATTGCCTGATAAAGTTGTATTTGCATTTAATACAAAAGATTATAAAATGCCAAAGGGCGTTACAATGGAATTTGATAATGATGTAACCAATGAAGACAGAGCTAAAATGAAAAATAAAAAAGGAAGAGTTGAATTAGCTTACAATTCTTACATAATAAATAAAGGCTTTGATGACAGTATTTTTAAAAACTAAAAGAATTCAGCCAACCAGCTTACTTCAAATTTTTCTTTTGGCTGCAAATTATTAATGCCTTCTTTTTCTGTTAACTGTTGATTAGTATTTACACTGTCTGCAATACCATACCAAGGCTCAATGCAAACAAAATCAGCATCTTTTGCACTCCAGATGCCCATATAAGGAAACCCTTTGTAGCTAACACTTACGCCATGTTTTGTTTTATCAGAAAGAATAGAAATTTTATCTGATGCCAAATGTTTATATACTAAGGCATCTCCGTAAAATAATGCTTTAGTTAATGGAAGTTGATTGGTATTGTTTAAAGAAGGAATAGCTGCTGCCTCAATCAATCCATCTTTACTCAAAGGCCATTTACCTGCATTTTCTGTTTGGTTAAATTGTAAATAATAATCAGTAAAGTCTGTCCCTTCAACTAAAGGCACTTTGAAAGCAGGATGTGCACCAACAGAAAAATACATGATTTCATTTCCTGTATTCTCAACCACATAACTCACTTTTAATTGCTGCTCCTTTAACTCATAAACAACACTAAACGCAAAATGAAAGGGATATACTTTTATTGTGTCTTCATTCGATTGAATAGTGAAAATTATTTTTTCTGTTGATTGATGCGTTATAGCAAATTCCATATCTCTGGCAAAACCATGTCTGTTTAAATGATAAGTATTACCATCATAGAAGTAAGTATTATTTTTTAATCCGCCAACAATAGGAAACAATACAGGACTCTTTTTCGACCAGAATGCTGGGTCTGCATTCCACATATATTCTAAGCCTGTCTGTTTATTAATAATGCTTTGCAACTCTGCTCCTTTTGTTGCAATGGTTATTGATAACAGTTGATTAGATATATTAAATGTTTGCATAATTTTTAACTGAAAGTTGAAGTGTGCGACGCAACAACAGTTCCATAGCGATGCTGAAGCCGGCAACCAACAATTAATTTTCACTTTGTTCTACTCTTTCATCTACCGCATTGGCTAATAGTTTAGCACTTAATTTCTTTAACGGGTTTTGCCTTGCTTCTGCATAACCGTTTCTTCTTCTAACAATATCAACCGCTTCGTAAATAGCTGCCAAGAATGAGGCGTGGTCTGCATTTCCTTTACCAGCAATATCAAAAGCAGTTCCATGATCAGGGCTTGTACGAACAACATTTAAGCCCGCTGTATAATTAACACCTTCACCAACTGCTAACGATTTAAAAGGTATTAATCCTTGGTCGTGATACATTGCTAAAACCGCATCAAATTTTTCATGCTGTCCTCTTGCAAAAAAAGCATCTGCACTGTATGGACCAAATACCAGCATACTTTGTTTTGCTTCTTTAACTGCGGGTTTAATAATATTTATTTCTTCATTGCCTATTAATCCTTCATCACCGGCATGAGGGTTTAATGCCAACACAGCAATACGTGGTTTAGTTATTCCGAAATCTTTTTGAAGGCTGTTATTAATAATTGTAAGCTTGCTTATAATAGCTTCTTTTGTAATGTGTTTGGCAACTTCGGCTACAGGTAAATGTTCCGTAAGTAAACCTACTCGCATATTATCTGCCACCATTAACATTACAACATCCTTAGCATTAAACGTTGCCATTAAATAAGGTGTATGGCCACTGTAATTAAATTGTTCTGATTGAATATTTTTTTTGTGTATAGGTGCTGTAACCAAAGCATGAATACTATTTTCTTTTAATGCCTTAACAGCCTGTTGCAAAGAAAGTAATGCATATTTCCCACCTGTTTCGTTTAAAATACCTGGGTTTATGGCTACTTCTTCTTCCCAACAGTTATAAATGTTTACCTGCTTGTGGCTAAGTTTTGCAAAATCTTTAGTGCTGTTGTAAGAAAAATTAATATCCGGTAAACTTTTTCTGTAAAAATTAATACTCTTATTACTTGCAAATATAACAGGAGTGCAAATTTCAAGAATGCGTTGGTCTGCCAGAGATTTAATAATCAACTCTATTCCTATTCCGTTTAAGTCACCACAACTAAAGCCAACAATGGGTTTTTGCAATTCTGTGTTCATGCCAATATTTTAAGTTGCTAAGATAATGTTTTACAATAAGCACCTGCTTACTTTTGCTGCATGCAGTATACGCTAAAAAAATCTTTAGGTCAACATTTTTTAAAAGATGAAAATATTTGCCGGAAAATTATTGAGGCTTTAAAGCGTATGCCACATAAGCAATTGGTAGAGGTTGGCCCCGGTGGGGGTGCATTAACCAAATATTTACTGCAACTGCCTGATACAGATTTTAAAGCCGTTGAATTAGATGATGAAAAAGTTGTTTATCTTGAAGCAACTTACCCTTCTATAAAAGGTAAAATTATACATCAAAGCTTTTTAGATATTAATGCCCCTTTTGAAAATACATTCACTGTAATCGGCAACTTTCCTTATAACATTTCATCGCAAATACTTTTCAAAATTTTAGATTGGAAAGAGCAGGTACCGGTTGTTATAGGTATGTTTCAAAAAGAAGTAGCACAACGTGTAGCCGCCAAACCTAACAGTAAAATGTATGGTATAGTAAGCATATTGATACAGGCTTACTATGAAGTTGACTATTTGTTTGATGTACCTCCTGAATGTTTTAATCCGCCGCCGAAAGTAATGAGTGGTGTGATTGAGTTGAAAAGAAAGAATACGAAATACGATATACGAAGTGAAAAAGATTTCTTAATGTTAGTAAAGACTGCTTTCAATCAAAGAAGAAAAATGTTACGTAATGCTGTAAGAAGTTTATTTGAAGCAGATTTTTTACAGGATGAAATTTTTAATAAACGTGCAGAACAATTAAGTATTGAAGATTTTGCTGCACTAACTTTTAAAATGAAATAAATACTGCCACAGATGCACGAATAACACGAATGAAATTATACAATTATTTCCTGCGTTATCTGTGGCTTCAGCAAGGTAAAAAACATGAAACAACAAGTAATTATAACTGCCAAAAGTCACCCTGTATTAGCTGAAACATTGGTGAATAAAGGGTTTGAAGTAATTATTAAACCGGGCATTCAATATGATGAGTTGAAAAGTATAATTGCCACTGCCACAGGCCTGATTATAACTACCAAATTGAAAATTGATAAAGCGATGATTGATACCGCCGAACGTTTACAATGGATTGGCAGATTAGGTAGCGGCATGGAACATGTTGATGTTGCTTATGCAGAAAGTAAGGGCATACAATGTGTTAGCAGCCCCGAAGGAAATTGTAATGCTGTTGCTGAACATGCATTAGGTTTATTGCTGAATTTAATGAATAAAATAAACAGCAGCTTTGCAGAAATTAAAGCAGGCAAATGGATAAGAGATGCCAACAGAGCAGATGAATTAACAGGCAAAACTGTTGGTATTATTGGTTTTGGTAATACCGGCGGTGCTTTTGCAAAACTACTTTCAGCATTTAATGTTACTGTATTAGCTTATGATAAATATAAATTCGGCTTTGCAAAAAATTATATTAAGGAAGCATCTTTAGAACAAATACAACGCTATGCAGATGTTATCAGTTTTCATGTGCCATTAACAGATGAAACCTTTCATTATGCTGATGATAACTTTTTTAATGGGTTGGAAAAACAGCCTTATTTTCTAAATTGTTGTCGGGGAAAAGTAACTGATACAAAAGCTTTAATTAATGCACTTGAAAATAAAAAAATTAAAGCCGCCGGTTTAGATGTTTTAGAAAATGAAAACTTAGCTGTCTATACAGCGGCTGAGCAAGAACAATTAAATTGGTTATGCAATCAAACTAATGTGATTATTACGCCACATATTGCGGGCTACAGCCATGAAGCATTTTATAAAATGGCTAAAATTGTTTTAGATAAGTTAGGGTTTTAATTGATGATGGTTGATTTGAATGTACAAGAGTGCGATACTTCTACTCCGCTCGGCACAGGCTTCACGGCAGTTTCATAGTTATTCTAAAGCCTTCTGCATAAAAATTTCCTGTTTTTTCTTTGTACTGAATTTTCTATATTTGTTATCTATTGCAACGCCGCAGTACGCTGTGGCGTTGTATTTTTTTTGTCTTTAAACAGAAAGATTATGAGTGAATATGTAACACAGGAAACCTTTAACAAAATGCGTGATGATTTACAACGCATGAAAACTGTTGACCGTCCTGCAGCATCGAAAGCTATTGCAGAAGCAAGAGAAAAAGGTGATTTAAAAGAAAATGCCGAATATGATGCAGCTAAAGAAGCTCAAGGCATGCTGGAAGCTAAAATTAAACAATTAGAAGGGGTTATTGCCAATGCAAAAATTGTTGACCCTTCAACCATTGACACAAGTAAAGTAGCTATTTTAACTAAAGTAACCATTACCAATATGGCTACTAAAAAAACGGTAACCTATCAGATTGTAGGAGAAAAAGAAGCAGATTTAAAGGCAGGAAAAATTTCGGCATCGTCGCCTATTGGCAAAGGTCTTTTAGGCAAAGCTAAAGGTGAAGTGGCAGAAGTGCAGGCCCCTACCGGCGTTATAAAATTTAAAGTAGACGCCATTAGCATTTAAGCAAGGGATTACGTAGACAGAAAGCTTCGTCTTAAAGACGGGGCTTTTTTATTTAATGTTACTTGCTAAAAAATACGGCCGGGACATTGTATCTGGCGTAGTTCTTTTAACCCCACTTTACCTACAGGATAAAAAACTCTATTGCAGGAAGTGAGCATGCACAGTAAATAAAATATGCCCAAGCAATACAAAAAGATTTTGAAAGATTTAAGGCTTACACTCATAAAAAAGTTTTTTATAAAACGTATAACTGTTATGATTATTTTGCAGTAACCGAAAATTTTATAAGTATGACGCTGTTTTCAAAGATTATTGTTGGCGATATACCCTGTTATAAAATTGCAGAGAATGAAAAGTTTATTGCCTTTTTAGATATTTTTCCTGCTATGCAGGGCCACACTTTAGTAGTACCTAAAGTTGAAACCGACAGGCTTTTTGATTTGCCTGATGATTATTTACAGGATATTTTAATTTTTGCCAAACCCATAACTAATGCTATAAAAACTGCTTTTGGCTATGATAGAGTAAACATTTTAACCATTGGTTTTGAAGTGCCACATGCTCACATACATTTATTGCCTATGAATAATATGGGTGATATGGATTTGTTTGCTCAAAAAAAGAAAGCTACTGATGAAGAATTGAAAGCAGTGCAAGAGAAGATTGTTGCGTTACTATAAAACATGAAGAAATTAATTGTTATATCGCTCATTTTATTTCTAATTGCTCTAACGATTTATTATTTCTATCCTGAAAAAGTATTACCGCAACACATAAGAATTACAAGCATTGTGGTTTATAAATCCAAAAGAGAAATGCTTGTTTATTCCAATAATACTTTACTCAAAACATATACAGTTTCTTTAGGAAAGGTTCCAATAGGTGATAAAATTTTTGAAGGAGATTATAAAACACCTGAAGGAAGATTCATAATTGATTCTAAAAATGCCAATAGCACTTGTTACAAAAATTTAGGGATTTCTTACCCTGATGAATCTCATAGCCAACAAGCGAAACAATTAGATAAACAAGCAGGTGGTGATATTAAAATTCATGGTTTGCCCAACAAAGAACCTTATTGGGGAAAGCTTCACAGATTTAAGGATTGGACAAATGGCTGCATCGCTGTTACTAATAAAGAAATGGATGAGTTGTATGAAAGTGTTGCAATCGGAACACCAATAGTAATAAAGCCATAACTACTTCACCCTTCCGGGATTCTTCTTTATAAAATCGTCCCAGCCTTTAAAACCTTTACCCAATTTAGCTAATGGAGAGGATGATTGATAATGATGGCATAATGCCACTGCTAAAGCATCGGTAGCATCAAAGTATTGCGGTTTTTCTTCTATCAATAAAATTTGTTGCAGCATTTTCCAAACCTGTTCCTTATCTGCATTACCATTTCCTGTAATAGATTGTTTTACTTTTTTGGGAGAATATTCTGTAACGCTTAATCCTGCCTGCATGGCAGCCGCAATTGCCACACCTTGTGCTCTGCCCAACTTCAACATACTTTGTACATTTTTACCAAAGAAAGGAGCTTCAATAGCAAAAGTATTAGGGCGATATAATTTTATCAATTCAGCAACTTTTGTATGAATTTTTTCAAGCCTTTCATAAATATCTTTATTAGCAGTTAGCTTTAAAACATCCATTAACAATACTTGTGTTTTGTTATTTTCTGTTTTTAATAAAGCATAACCCATTAATTGTGTACCGGGATCTATTCCTAAAATTATTTGTGGCTTCATTCCGTATCAAAATAACAGTTTATTTATAAACTTTCGATAAGTTTATAACTTACCGAAAGTTGTAATATTGTAAAAACAAATCAATTCTGCCTGAATAAACGTTTCAAAATATTTGTAAATTATTTTCTCGGCCCTGTTTTATTTATTTGGCTTTCTTTTTCTATCTATCATCAAATTCAGCAACAACAAAATTTAAAACATACCTGGCAAACAATTATCAATTCTTTTGCAGCAAAACAATGGTTACTGTTATCATTAGTAATAGTAATGATGTTTATTAACTGGGGGTTAGAGGCTGTTAAATGGCAATACTTAATGAGCAATATTCAACCGGTAAGTTTCGGCAAAGCATACAAAGCCATTTTTGCAGGGCAGGCATTTGCATTTAATACCGTTAATAGTGTTGGCGAATTTTTAGGGAGAATGTTTTATTTGGATGATGGTAACAGGCTTCGTTCTATATCATTAACAATGGTTGGCAGTTTAAGCCAATTAATTGTAACTTTTATAATGGGTATTGCAGGATTGGTTTATATGCGTTGGTTTATGTTTAGCCCTTCAGTATTAAAGCCATATGGGCTTTCTTTATTCTGGCTACAGGGTTTAACAGTTATACTTACTGCTGTAACCATATTTTTATTACTGCTATACTATGCATTATCTTGGGTGATTACTATTGTTGAGAAAATACCCTTTATTTCTAAATATGTTTATCTTATTCAGAAAATTGAAGAGTTACATGCTAAGCAATTAACAAGAATTTTGCTCTTTTCATTTTTAAGATACGTAGTATTTGTAGTGCAATATTTATTGTTGCTGAGCGTCTTTCATGTTAACGGAAATATGATAAGCCTTGCCTGGTTAGTATGTGTAAAGTTTCTTGTTCTGGCAGTAATACCAAGTATTGCAATGGCAGAGTTAGGTATGCGTGGTGAAATTGGCGTACAATTATTCGGGTTGGTTAGTAATAATATTGTTGGCATAATTTTTACCACAGTTGGTATATGGTTAATTAACAGAATGTTACCTGCAGTATGGGGTGCTTTATTAATTTTAAGAGTACGAATTTTTAAGAATAAAGAATGAAATATGGCTAATAATACATTTATTTTCTTGACCAAAAAGAATGATTGTTTTATTAAGTAAAGTTCAAGCTGGTAAAAGAGAAAACAGAAAATACACAGATGAAAAAAATTATGATTGTTTTATTATTGGCAATTACATCTTTCCCTTTAAAGGCAGGTGATGATTTTTGCGGAATAAAAAATTTTGCTTTTCAGGATGGTGAGAACATAAGCTTTGTAGTTTATTATTCAGTTATAGGTGTTTATATAAATGCGGGTAGTGCTACTTTTACTACTTCAATTGAAAAGTTAAACGGCAAAAGCGTTTACCATGTTACAGGCTTAGGGAGTTCAAACCCAAGCTATGACTGGATTTTTAAGGTAAGGGATAGATATGAATCTTATTTTGATACTGCTACACTGCAACCTTATAAATTTATAAGAAATGTAGATGAAGGCGGTTATAAAACTTATGAAGATGTAACCTTCAATCAGAAAAACAATACGGCTATAACAACAAAAGGTGTGTTTACTGTTCCGAATTGTATACAAGATGTATTGAGTTCTATTTATTATGCCCGAAACATCAACTTTGATAAATATAAAGCGGAAGATAAAATTCCCTTTGATATGTTTTTAGATAATGAAGTTTATCACTTGTATATAAAGTACTTAGGAAAGGAAACTGTAAAAACGAAATATGGAAAATTCAGAGCTATTAAATTTAAGCCGCTATTAATTAAAGGAACCATTTTTGAAGGTGGTGAAAAAATGACTGTTTGGGTAAGTGATGACCCTAACCATATTCCATTAAGAATTGAAAGCCCGATAAGTGTTGGTAGTGTTAAAGTTGATATGATGCAGTATAAAAATTTACGCTATCCTTTAAGCTCTATGCAAAGCTTTAAATTGTAATCTTGTTTTTTATAAGTCACTTAATTTAAAACAATCTCTTTGCCTTATCCCTCTTTCGGTTTGTTGTAAAGTGCAGCATTCATTTATGGGGTCATGTTCAAAAAATAAAACATAATCTTCTCTTAAAGCTTCATTTAAAAAAACTTCTTTTTCCTGTAAAGTTGTTAATGGAAACATATCATAAGCCATTACATAAGGTATCGGCAAATGACCAACACTTGGTAAAAGGTCTGCAACATAAACAATAGTCTTACTGTTGTATTTTATTTTTGGTAACATCATTCTTTGAGTATGTCCACTAACATATAACAAATCAATATTGTCTGAGAACTTAATTGATTCTAATATAAATGGATTTTTACCCCACCATTCTCCATTTCCTTCAGGTACATCAGCATCTACAAATTTCAATTGTCCGCATTCCTGCATTGGCAAAATATTCTCTTTTAGAAATGAGGCTTTCTCTCTTGCATTAGGCTCTGTTGCAGTTTCCCAATGATATTTATTACTCCAGAATGTTGCATTTTTAAAAGCAGGCACTAATTTATCATTCACTCTTTCTATAGCACCACCACAATGGTCAAAATGAAGATGGGTGTGAATTACATCGGTTATATCATCTTTACTAAATCCGTATTTTTTTAAAGAAGATTCCAAAGTATCATTTCCATGCAAAAGATAATGAGAGAAGAATTTTTCGCTTTGTTTATTACCAATACCTGTATCAATCAATATCAATTTGTCGCCGTCTTCAATTAATAAACTACGCATAGCCCAATTACACATATTGTTTTCATCGGCAGGGTTTAATTTATTCCAAATGCTTTTAGGAACAACGCCATACATAGCACCACCATCTAATTTAAAATAACCTGTTTCTATTGAGTAGAGTTTCATATAGCTTTTAATTCTTTTTGCTTCTTTAAAGTAAGCAGTAAACAAAGTAATCCGACAGCAAAAAATAAAATCAATGCAATAATTGAGTTACGCATATTGCCTGTAATTTGTTGTATTAATCCAAAACTGAACATACCGATAACTATCGCAATTTTTTCAGTAACATCATAAAAGCTAAAAAATGAAGCTGTATCTTTTGTTTCGGGCATCACCTTCGCATAAGTAGAACGGCTTAACGATTGAATGCCTCCCATTACTAAACCTACAATTGCAGCTACAATGTAAAATTGTATAGCTGTTGTAACAAAATAAGCTGCAATACAAATTAAAATCCATATTATAACAACAAACATCAATACACGAATATTGCCCATTATATCAGAAAGTTTTGCCATAATATAAGCTCCGGCAATTGCTACCAACTGAATAATTAAAATGCACATTATTAAACTGCTTGTTTCTAATTGAAGCACTTGACTACCAAATAAAGTTGCTGCTAACATTACCGTTTGTACACCCATGCTGTAAAAAAAGAAAGACAATAAAAATCTTTTTAATACAGGTAGATGTGTTGCTTCTTTCCAAACTTTTTTTAACTCATAAAAACCATTGGTAAAAATATTATTCTGGCTGCGTTGCAGTGCAGGCATGCTTTTTGGCAATGTTGCAAATGTTATTTGTGCGAAACCTATCCACCATAAACCCACTAATAAAAAAGAGAGTTGTGCAGCAAAAGCATCAGTCATATTAAATGGCTTCATCAACACAAATACAAAACAAATTATTTGCAATAACACACTACCAATATAGCCATAAGCAAACCCTTTGGCACTTACTTTATCCTGATCTGCTTCGGCTGCTATTTCAGGTAAATAAGAATTATAAAAAACTAAACTACCGCAATAACCGATAGCAGCTAAAATGCAGCAAATAATGCCGAGAGATAAGGTACTGCCATCAAACTTAAAAAGAGTACAACAAGCAATGCCACCTAAATAGCAAAAGAATTGCATGAACTTCTTTTTATTTCCTTTATAATCTGCAATGGAAGATAGAATTGGAGAGATTAATGCAATAACCAAATAAGCAAATGCGATAGCATAATTATACAAAGCAGCACTTTCAAACTCAGTTCCTAAAAAAGTTACTTTATGGCTAACTACATGATTAGCCATTTTAGTAGTGGTAATAGCATCGTAATAAGCAGGAAATATGGTTGAGGTAATAACAAGATTGTAAGCACTGTTTGCCCAATCGTACATGGCCCAACCATTAATTACTTTTTTAGAAGCTGTTTGCATTTGATTTAATTAAGCATTGAAAATTAATAATTAAAAAGCTTAAAGCAAACGAATGTTATTGAATTGTTCCTTTAGCAATGAATATTAAAACAATTGCACCAACAATAATTCTGTACCAACCAAAAATTTTAAACCCATGTTTCTGTAAATAACCAATAAAGAATTTTACAGCCAACATAGCAACTATAAAAGCAACAAGATTTCCGACACCTAACAATAATAAATTGTGTTTATCTTTTATAATCTCCGGGCTTTCTTTGTATGTTTTTAAAAGCTTATAACCTGTGGCCGCAGCCATTGTGGGTACAGCTAAAAAAAATGAAAATTCTGCAGCAACCTTTCTGCTTAAACCCTGTTGCATACCACCTATAATGCTTGCTGCACTTCGGCTTACACCCGGTATCATTGCTAAGCATTGCCAGAAACCGATAATAAATCCTTTAACATAACTAATATCCTTTTCTTGTTCAATAGTTGACTTTGTAAATAATTTATCAATAAATAAAAGCACCACGCCACCTGCTATTAAACTAATAGCAACTGTTATAGGGCTTTCTAATAAAGCGTCAATTTTATCTGATAATAATTTTCCTAAAACTAAAGCAGGAATTACAGCTACTAACAATTTTAAATAGAATTGCCATTTTGCAAAATCGAAAAACTTTTTCCAGTATAAAACTACTACTGAAAGAATAGCACCTAATTGAATGGCTACCTCAAATAATTTTACAAAAACATCTTTTTCAATACCCATAATAGAGCTGGTAATAATCATATGTCCGGTAGAACTTACAGGTAAGAACTCCGTTAAACCTTCAACAATTGCAATGATGATTGATTGAATAAAATTCATAAACAGTATTTATTTGTTTAGTAAAGAAATAAAAAAAGCGGTGTTATTTTCACCGCTTTTTCAATAAATATTTTTCGTTACGCTTGTTTTGGCTTTTTGAAAATAGCATACACTTCAACCAATAAGCCCAATATCACTAATATTGGTGCAATGGTTACTCTGGTAGTGCTGTAAACAACTTTATAATCAAACACTTTAGGATCTGCATTCTTTCCGCCGCTCATTAAAAACATTCCTAAAGCAATTATAACTGCTCCGATACCCATCCACAAGTAATTATCTTTAGTAAAAAGCGGAGCTATACTATTTTCTTTTTTATTTACCATAAACCAATTTTAAGGTTGCAATATAGGGAAAGTGAACAGACAATAGACCACAGACTATAGACGATAGTAAAATTAACATTACTTCTATGGTCTATTGTCTATAGTTTGACTAATATAAATCGTCTAACTTCATTTTTAAATACTTTCTAACGCTTCTGTTGGTACTCAAAACAGAAATTCCCACTCCAATTACTATCATTCCGCCAAATAATAACAAGGTTAAGTTTAAGTCTCTGATTATTTTCAATTGTGGAACCTGATTTTCTAACCATTGAATCATTAAAAATAAAATAGCAATAGCAATCAGTGCACTTATCAATCCATTTACAATAGCCTTAATGTTCATTGGTTTCGAAATAAAACCTCTTGTTGCACCAACCATTTGCATGGTTTTAATTAAAAATCTGTTACTGAACATGGCAAGCCTTATGGTATTATCAATGCTTATAATTACAATTACACACAGAATAATTGCTACCACTAAAAAACCTAACCCGAATTTGGATGCTTTCTCATTCAAATTATTAACCAAATCGGTAGGATATTTTAATTCTGTAATCTGATTGCCATAAACCTGCATAATCTGATCATTAATTTTTTGCAGGCTGTCTTTATTTACATACTGTGCTTTGGCAAAAAAGTCAATGCTTTCAGGTAATGGATTGGCATCTAAAATCTTAGCCCAATCATCTTTATTCTCTTTATTCCAGATTTCCTTAGCCGTTTCTTTATTTACGTACTGTACATTTTTAGCATAAGGCTGTGCAGTTATGTATTGTTGAATTAAACTGATGGAATCTTTATTGGCAGTTCTTAAAAATGCCTGCAGTTTAATATCTTCTTTAAAAGCTGTACCTGCTTTTTCAAAATTCAAAAAAATCCAACCCATAATCCCCATAATCAATAATACCAAAGCCACACCAACAATACTGTAGATATAACTGGGTTTACTGCGTTTTAAAGATGCTTTTCCTTCTGCCATAATTTTCAGTTGTTTACAAATGTAATTTTTAAAAACGTTTTTTCTCAATGAATAGTATGTATAAAATGTGAAAATTTCCAGTAAAATATATTCAGTTTTTCTTACAGTTTTTCATCTTAAAAATGGTGGAAAAATAGGTTGTTTTAATACCTTAATTGCAAGTGTTTTAACCTATATTCGCCAACCTTAAAAATTTCAATACAATTCAAGCAGGATAAGTATTATGAGCGAAGAACAAAAGCCCAATTATGGTGCAGACAGTATACAGGTATTAGAAGGTTTAGAAGCAGTTAGAAAAAGACCCGCCATGTATATTGGCGATGTGGGCGTAAAAGGTCTTCATCACCTTGTTTATGAAGTGGTTGATAACAGTATTGATGAAGCATTGGCAGGCTTTTGCAAAAACATTGTGGTAACTATTCATGAAGATAATTCCATATCAGTTGAAGATGATGGAAGAGGTATTCCAACAGGTATCAACCAAAAACAGGGCGTTAGTGCATTGCAGGTTGCCATGACTATTTTGCACGCCGGTGGTAAGTTTGATAAAAATACTTATAAGGTTTCAGGTGGTTTGCATGGTGTGGGTGTTAGTTGCGTTAACGCTTTAAGTACACATATGCACACAACTGTTTGCAGAGAAGGCAAAATTTTTGAACAGGAATATAAAATCGGTGTTCCGTTATACGATGTAAGAGAAATCGGTACAACCGATAAAACCGGTACTAAGCAACACTTTTGGCCTGATGGTTCCATTTTTCAAACAACAACGTATAATAAAGATATTTTAGAAGGAAGACTAAGAGAATTATCTTACCTCAATAAAAAAATCTCTATTACGTTAAACGATTTGAGAGAAAAACATGAGGATGGTACACATTACAGCAAATTATTTTACAGCGAAGGCGGTATTACAGAATTTGTTGAGATGTTAGATAAAAACAGCAACCGCACTCCGCTTATTGCTAAAACATTATACTTCGAAGGGCATGATGAAGCAACCAATGTAGCTGTTGAAGTTGCCATGACTTACAACGACGATTTTAAAGAGCATATTTTTTCTTACGTAAACAACATTAACACTATTGAAGGTGGTACACATGTAAGTGGTTTCAGAACTGCTTTAACACGTGTGTTTAAAAGTTACGGCGATAAAGAAGGTTTATTTGAAAAAGCAAAAGTGGAAGTGGAAGGTGATGATTTCAGAGAAGGGTTAAGTGCTATTATTTCTGTAAAAGTTCCCGAACCGCAATTTGAAGGGCAAACCAAAACCAAATTAGGCAACAGCGATGTTAGCGGTACCGTGCAAACTGCGGTGGGGCGTGCATTGCAGGCATACTTAGAAGAAAATCCGAAAGAAGCGAAAAATGTAATCAGTAAAATAGTTTTAGCTGCACAAGCTCGTGTAGCTGCAAAAAAAGCAAGAGAATTAGTACAACGTAAAACCGTTTTAAGCGGTGGAGGTTTGCCGGGTAAATTAGCAGATTGCAGTGAACGTAATCCTGAAAAATGTGAGTTGTATTTAGTTGAGGGAGATAGTGCCGGCGGTACTGCAAAACAAGGCAGAGACAGAAGCTATCAAGCCATACTTCCATTGCGTGGTAAAATTCTGAATGTTGAAAAAGCAATGGAACATAAAATTTATGAGAATGAAGAAATAAGAAATATGTACACCGCTTTAGGTGTTACCGTTGGTACGCCGGAAGATCCTAAGGCATTAAATCTTTCAAAACTTCGTTATCATAAACTCATCATTATGACCGATGCTGATGTGGATGGTTCTCACATTGCAACATTAATTCTCACTTTCATTTTCAGATATATGAAAGAGTTGGTACAGCAGGGTTATGTGTATTTGGCACAACCTCCGTTGTATTTGGTTAAAAAAGGCAAAGAAGCAGAATATGCTTATAATGAAGAGCAAAGAAGCACATTGATTGAAAAATTAGGTGGCGGAAAAGAAGACAGTGTAACTACGCAACGGTATAAAGGTTTGGGTGAAATGAATGCAGACCAGTTATGGGAAACTACTATGGACCCTGCTAAAAGAACTTTAAAACAAGTAACTATTGAAAGTGCTGCCGAAGCAGACAGAATATTCAGTATGTTGATGGGCGATGAAGTTGCACCACGCAGAGATTTTATTGAAACACATGCTAAATACGCCAAGTTGGATGTGTAGCAAACATGTAGATGTGCATTAGTATTTTTCGCAATTTTAGAAGAATCGGAAAAAAAACTTTAATTTGTACCACTACTAACCGGCTGATAATTTTTAAAAACATTAAATTCAACGAAAATGGACACAAGTAAAATGATTAAAGCATACTGCCTTAAGACAAAAGAAAAAAACGTTCCTATGCAGGATGCAGTAATTAACAAAACAGCTAAAGGAGGTTATATGGCCAGCGGCCACGATGGTAAAGGAAATAAAATGGCTGCTATTTTAAGTGAAGCGAAAGCTTTACAAGCCATTGCTGACGGTGTTGCTAAAAAAGGATTTTAAAATTGTAACTAACTAAAATTTTAAACCCCGCCATTGAGTGGGGTTTTTTAGTTAATTCATCATTTCTTTGGCACTTGCTAATGCAGCAGCAGATGGTTTTTCTCCACTTAACATTTTTGCTATTGCAATCATTCTTTCATCATTATCTAAAAGCCTGATGTTGGTTTTAATTGCATCAGCTTTTATTTCTTTATAAACAAAATAATGGGCATTGGCTTTACCCGCAATCTGCGGTTGATGTGTAATACAAATAATTTGCCTGTTGCCTGCCAACTGCTGTAAAATAATACCAACCTGCTTGGCTGCTTCTCCGCTGATACCGGTATCAATTTCATCAAAAATCAAAGTGGGTAAATCTATTTTTTGTGCTACTAAAGATTTTATGCAGAGCATCAACCTGCTTAATTCTCCGCCACTCGCCACTTTTCTTATCGGTTCAAATCTGTTGCTTTTATTGGCATCAAATAAAAAGTCAATGGTATCACTTCCAAATTCATTTAAAATAGTCTTGTTTATTTCAACTTTTAAAATTGCATTCGGCATACCTACTTTATGCAATAAACTATTTACATTTTCTGTAAATGGATTGGTTTGTTTTCTTCTTGCATTACCGATTTTTTCTGCCAGACTTTCTAAAGATTGCTGCAGTTTATTTACTTCTGCTTCTTTTAAATTGATAGTATCATCAATCTGCAAAACAGCTTCTAATTTTTTGGAGAGTTCATTTTGTATTTGAAGCAACTCATTTGTTGCTGAAACATTATGCTTCTTCAACAGTTTATAACCAACAGCAATTCTTTCATTAATCAGGTTGATACGTTGTTCATCGTAGTGAATATCGTTATTCAATGCATCAACTTCATTACTGATGTCCTGTAATTCAATTTGTGTTGAGTGAAGCCTTTCGATAACAGTTTTTAAATCCTGATGATAAGATGCAAAAGTTTGTAACTGATTAATAAGCTGTTTTAGATTGGTTACTAAAGGCTGTTCACTTTCTCTCAACTCAAAATACACTTTGCTTAAAGCATTTTTTATGCCTTCGCTGTTACTAAGCATTTTCAATTCGCTATCTAAATCTTCCAGCTCATTTTCTTTCAAATTCAAGTCATTCAATTCATCAAACAAAAACTGATTATAATCTGCTTCTTTCTGAAAATTATTTTTTTCACTAATCAATTCCTGTAAATCTTTCTTTGCCTGAGTCCATTGCCTGTATTGCGTTTGATAAGTTATTAAGTTTAAATCATTATCAGCCAAAGCATCAATAACTTCTCTTTGAAAATCTGCTTCCCCCAATTCTAATGTATCAAACTGTTGATGCAAATCAACTAATAAAGAAGTCAATGATTTTAATTGTTGTAAAGTAGCAGGTGTATCATTTATAAATGCCCTCGATTTTCCATTTACTGCAATTTCCCTTCTTAATAATAAGTCATTATCAACTTCTAATTCATTATCGTGTAAAAATTGTATTACTTCTTTTTTGTGAGCTACTTTAAAAGTTCCTTCAACAAAACATTTTTTCTCTTTATTAACCAAAACGCTGCTATCTGCTCTTTCACCTAAAATTAAATTTAACGCACCCATTAAAATACTTTTACCTGCACCTGTTTCGCCGGTAATAATATTTAATTGGTTAGAGAAATTAATTTCAATCTCATCTATAATGGCATAGTTCTGTATGTGCAATTTGGTAAGCATGTTAAATTAACAGATGTGCAAATTAGCAGATGTGCAGATATTTGAAAAGAAGTTTGAAGTTTATTTTCATTTGCATTGTTCAAATTAGTTTATTCCCCTTTACACCTTGCAATACCGCTTTTAGCTTTTTGGTCAATTGAGTTTTTGTATTCTTCTTCTTCCATATCTAAACAACGTTTGTAATAATTAATAGCTTCTGCTTTCTTACCCAGCTTTTCATAAATCAATCCCGTTTGTAATGCAGCACGTGCAGCAAAATATTCAGGTCTTTTTTCACCTAATGCAATAGCTTTATTGTACCAACTAATAGCATCATCATTCTTTCCTAAGTCATCATTAATTCGTCCTAACCTGTACGCATATTCTAATTGTTCTTCTTCATTATCAAAACTGCCGATGCTTTTAGTGTTTAATAATTGTAAGGCTTCTTTATAATAACCGCCATCATTTAATAATCTCGCTTTAAGTAAAGTTGTATTACTCCACTTACCGCTTTTAGCTTCTCTTAATGCCTGTTTATCTGCATCAGCAGACACAGCTCCTTTCTTTAAAATATCAGCTCTTGCATTTTCAGCAGCAACCATATTTCCCTGTAAATAATAACACCAGCTTATTTTTTGATACACATCTTTTACATAAAACTTCCCTTTAAACTCTTTTATATACTTTTCAAAATAGTTAATAGCTTCCTGTGTTTCTAAATGATACAATTTTATAAATCCCAACTCAAAATCCCACACATAGGTTTGAAAATATTCTGTTGATTTATTTCTGTTATTAATTACTTCTTTGGCATAATCAATCTGTTTATTAGTAATAGCCAGGTTAGCTGCCATATATGTAAATAAATGATTATTTACTACATCTAACTTTTTTGTTTGAATGTATTGCAATGCTTCATTTCTTTTATTTAATATATGAAACTGCAGATAGCAATACATAAAAATTCCTTCATTACTCATTAATCTTGCCCATGGGTCGCTACTGTTTACAAAGTTGGTTAAGAGTTTATTTCCTTCCGTAAGAGAACCTTTTAATCCGAAAATATTGGCAAGCCATTTATATCCTTTGGGAATAGTACCTGCAATGGTTTGTAAACCTCCGTAGAGCATATCATTCGGCAAAAAAGTAGGAAAGTTTTTTTTATTTTCTTTAATAAACTGATAGGCTCTTCTGAAGCTCCAGCCGGCATTCCATGTTTCACCAAATTTTATTTCAATAGTTCCTTTTTGTACATATAACATACTTAAACAATACAAATTAAAAGGCGATGATGTTTGCCCTTCTTTAAAACTGTTTATTCTGCTCTCAATAATAGGTTTTAATCTTTTATACTCACCGGCATCTTCATTTAAGAACAATGTAAAAAAGTCAATATAATTATCAATAAAATCGGGAATTAAATTATCAGCATTAGCTTGTTTTGCTTTAGCTGTTAAACTCTTTGCAGCATTAAATTTCAGCTTTAGCATTTCTGAATATGCCTGTTGGCAAGTGCTGTTAAATTCATACACTTTCTCGGCTTTAGTGTTCACTGCAAAACACAACATCAATAAAAACGAAATAATAAAACGCTTCATACCGTATAAAAATAAGGAAGGCAACTTATTCAGTTGCCTTCTTCAAATATTAAAATTGTATCAACGTCATTTCGAGATTGGGTTCGTGCCCAACGAGAAATCTTCAACATAAATTTAGATTTCTCGGCAAGAACCTCGAAATGACAGTTATAAGTTATTTTGCTTCAACACTATCATTCAAATCTGCATCTACTAAAATTCTTCCGCAGTTTTCGCAAACAATAACTTTTTTGTGTAAGCGAATTTCGCTTTGGCGTTGTGGCGGAATAGCATTGAAACAACCACCGCAGGCATCTCTTTCAACAGGCACAACTGCTAAACCGTTTCTGTAGCTTTTACGAATTCTGTCGTAGCTGTATAATAAACGGTCATCAATAGCTTCACGTGCACTATCACTTAATTTTTTGTATTGCTTTTCTTCCTTTTCATTTTCAGCAATAATTTTTTCCAACTCACTTTTCTTATGGTTTAACACACCTTCTTTAGTTGCAATTTGTTTTTTAGCAGCATCTAAGTTTCTTACTTTATCAGCCATTTCTTCGTTAGCATCACGAATATGTTTTTCAGCTAACTTAATTTCCAACTGCTGCATTTCCATTTCTTTCTCAATAGCTTCAAACTCTCTGCTGTTCTTTACATCAGTACTTTGTTTCTCGTATTTTTTTACCAATGCTTCACTTTCTTTTATTGCAGCACGTTTGCTTTCAATAAATTCATTAATACCGTTAATTTCTTCTTCAATACGGTTTTTACGGCTGTGTAAACCTGCAATTTCATCTTCAAGGTCGTTTACCTCCATTGGTAATTCACCTTTTAAAATATCAATCTCATCAAGTTTACTGTCAATCTTTTGAAGTTTAATCAGTCCAACTAATTTTTCTTCAACTGAGTACTCTTTAACTGCTGCCATAACTATCTACGATTTAAGATTTTAGATCTACGATTTTTTTATTTTTTGTTACCGGCTTTCAATCTCTGTTCATCTTCCGTTGTGTCACTCACTTGTACGTTCTGTTCTTTATTCATCAAGCTAAAAAATATCCAACCGGATTAGTGTTCACTTCACTTTTAAGGACGGCAAAAGTAGGGAATTTCGCCTGTAAAAACGCAAGCAATAAATCGGGTACAAATTGCTCGCTTTCCCAATGGCCTATATCGGCAACAACCAAATCGCCATCTGCCTCAAAAAACTCATGATATTTTATGTCACTCGTAATATAAAAATCTGCTTCAGCAGCTTTGGCTTTATTAATTAAAAAGCTTCCCGAGCCACCGCAAACTGCTACTTTTTCAACCTTTTTACCGGTTAAAGCCGTATGCTTTATAGCCTGTAATTCAAATGCAGCCTTAATTTCAGCCAAAAATTGTATTTCATCTTTCGGTTCAGGTAGTTCTCCAACAATTCCACTACCTACATCCTGATATTTATTTTCCAAAGCCACTAAATCATAAGCTACTTCTTCGTAAGGGTGAGCTTGTTTCATGGCTTTTACAATATCATTTTGCAGCCATGCAGGGAAAATTACTTCCACTTTCAATTCATTTTCATAGTGCCTTTCACCAATTTTTCCAACGTAAGGCTCAGTTCCTTCACCTGCTTTAAAGGTTCCAGTTCCCGGCGAACTAAAACTGCATTCACTGTAATTACCAATATGGCCGCCTCCCACATTAAAAATGCCGTTCTTCAGTTTTTCTGCATAATGAATCGGCACAAACACAAAGAGCTTCATCAACATATCTCGCTTTGGTAATAAAATCTGTTGATTGATTAACCCTAATTTATCCGCTATTATTTTATTTACACCATGCTTAATATTATCAAGGTTTGTATGAATGGCATAAATAGCAATATCATTTTTTATGGCTTTAATAATGGTTCTTTCAACATAATGATTAGTGCTTAATTTTTTCAATCCCAAAAAAATAATCGGGTGATGTGCTACAATAAGATTGCATTTTTTATTGATGGCTTCTTCAACAATTTTTTCAATACAATCAAGCGTACACAAAATTCCGGTACATTCCCATTGGCTGCTGCCGGTTAGCAATCCGCAATTATCATAGCTTTCCTGCAAACAAGTGTTAGCGAAATTTTCAAGAGCAGTTATTACAGCATGTATCTTCATAAAACAATCAATAATTTCAAGTCATTAAAATTATTTCATTTTACACAATGCAAGAGAATAGTTTTTTTAATTATAACGGAAGGATTTTTAAAGCCAATGAAAAAGTAATTGATATAAACGACCGCTCATTTCGTTATGGTGATGGTTGTTTTGAAACAATGAAATTAATCAATGGAAAAATTGTGTTGCAGGATTATCATATTGAACGATTAACAAAATCTTTACAAAAGCTGCAATTCATTAAAACAGATTTCTTTTCATCACAAAAGTTTATTGACAGCATTTTGCATGTAGCTGAAAAAAATTATCATTCAAAATTGGCGAGAATAAGAGTAACTGTTACAAGAGGCAACGCAGCTTTGTATGAAGAAATAACACAGCAACCAGATTATTTAATTCAAACATTTTCATTAAACAATTCAAATAATCAACTCAATGAAAATGGCTTGGATATTGGCTTTTACAGAGATGTAAAAAAAAGCTGTGATGCCTTTTCAAACATTAAAAGCAATAACTATTTGCCTTATGCTATGACGGCATTATGGGCAAAACAAAATAAATTAAACGATGCTTTAGCCTTCAATTCAAAAAATAATATTTGCGATGCAAGCATTGCTAATATCTTCATTATAAAAGATGGTATAATAAAAACACCTGCCCTATCTGAAGGATGTATTGCAGGCACCATGAGAAAATATTTACTGGATTGTTTTACGAATACAAACAAATTGTTTGAAGAAACTTCAATAAACGAAGATGATGTGTTAAATGCAGATGAAATATTTTTAACCAATGCCATTCAGGGAATAAAGTGGGTTAAACAATGTGGTTCAGCTTCTTATACAAATACAATCATATCAAGTTTGTATAATCAGTTTGTAAAACCTCTGTTTTTGTAAACATTATTACAGTTGTATTGTTACATAAAAAAACATTTGATGAAGCCTGTAGTTAATATAATGTGGTTTAGAAGGGATTTACGTTTAAGAGATAATGCAGCTTTATATCATGCTTTAAAAAGTAGTAAGCCTGTAATTCCTCTATTCATTTTTGATACAAATATTTTAAATGACTTAGAAGATAAAGCAGATAAACGGGTTGAGTTTATTTATGCAGCATTAACAGAAATGCAGGAAGCCTTATTACAATTAAAAAGCAGTTTAATTGTTCTTCACTCAACACCAATAGAAGCATTTAAAAGCCTGCTTCAACAATATACAATTGAAAAAGTATTTACTAACTACGATTATGAAGCTTACGCAATTGAAAGAGATAAAAACATTGCAGCGTTATTACAAAATCATAATGCAACATTTCATTCTTATAAAGACCAGGTAGTTTTTGATAAAGATGAGGTTGTTAAAGATGACGGCAAACCTTATACAGTTTTTACCCCTTATAGTAAAAGATGGAAAGCAACATTGAAAGAGTTTTATTTAAAGAGTTATCCTACACAAAAATATTTCGCAAACTTTTTTCAGCAAGAAGCAAAGCCATTGCCTGCGTTAGAAAGTATAGGGTTTACTTCAACCAATATTTCTTTTCCGTCAAAACATTTAAATGAAGAATTAGTAAAGAAATATACCATTCAGAGAGACTTTCCCGGCATAAAAGGAACCTCACATTTAGGTGTTCATTTACGTTTCGGAACTATTAGTATTCGTGAATTAGCAAGTAAAGTAAAAGACTTGAATGAAACTTTTTTAAATGAATTGATATGGCGTGATTTTTATTTTATGATTCTGCATCATTTCCCGCATATCAACCACAGCAAGGCTTTCAGGGCGGAGTATGATTTAATCGAATGGCGAAATAATGTAAATGAATTTGAGGCATGGTGCAATGGAAGAACAGGTTACCCGATTGTTGATGCGGGTATGAGAGAATTAAATACAACCGGTTATATGCATAACAGAGTAAGAATGATTGTTGCTTCATTTCTTACAAAACATCTACTAATTGATTGGCGTTGGGGCGAAGCATATTTTGCAAAAAAATTATTAGACTTTGATTTTGCAGCAAACAACGGAGGCTGGCAATGGGCTGCTGGTAGCGGTTGTGATGCAGCACCTTATTTTAGAGTTTTTAATCCAACATTACAAACAGAAAGGTTTGATAAAGATTTTAAATACATAAGAAAATGGGTTCCCGAATTTGAAGGGTTTAATTACGTACCACCAATTATAAAACATGAAGATGCCCGCAAACGCTGTCTGGATGTATATGCTAAAGCATTAAAAAAATAAATTAATTGCTTGCTCTTTGTATTTCTTCGTTAGCAGCTCCTGTGGAACGTCTGGCAATTTTATACTGTTTACCAAAGCGATAAGTGAAAGAAATATTAATTACTCTTGTATCTCTTAATAAAATAAAATATTCGTTTGCATGTTGAAAATCTGTTAAGCCTTCCATTGCCTGTGTGTAAAATATATCTCTGAAATTTAATCGTAGTGTTGCTTTCTTCTTTAATACAGGCATTGAAAATGCAGTTGAAACTTGACCTGTAGGATATAATAATTCCTGTAAATCATTTCTTGCTTTTGTAATATAATTTCCGGATAGTTCAAATACAATTCCTTTCCCGATTTTAAATTGACTATTGGCGTTTAAGTATAATTGTGCAATAGATGAGTTATAATTATTCCAAACATAGCCTTTCAATTCTTTATAATTGAACAAAGCTTGGGTTATTACGTTCCACCAACTGAATGGCGATAATTGAACTGTTTCAGAAACTGAAAAATTATATATTCTTCCAACATTACCTTCCGTATAAATAAGAATATTGTTTACTGACGTTGGAAATATTTGAGAGAAATAGTCCTTTATTACACTGAATGCAATAGTTGATGTAAGCATTTGTTTATACTGATGATTAACCTCAAAATTCCATGCATTTTGTGGTAATATAAACGGATTACCTGTTTGGTAAGTATATTTATTAATTAAAAAAGTAAAAGGATTAAGCTTCTGAAATGGAGGTCTGTCAATTCTTCTGCCGAATGTTAATGTTACTGTATTATTTGAATCTGCCTGATAAGAAAAATACCCGGAAGGGAATAAACCATCGTAATTTTTATAGAAAGAAGAATCTTTTACAATCAGGTTTCCGAGTTGATGTGCGTTATAATGTGTATGCTCATATCTTATTCCAACCTGAAAAGAAATTTTATTTAGTTTCTGCTCATAACTTGTATATAAAGCATTAATTTTTTCATCATATAAAAATTGATTGCTTTTACTTAAATCATCTTGCCAAACAGAGCCGTTATAATATTGATAAGCTGCAACATTATTCGTGTTAATAAAAGAAGTTTTAAAACCCGCTTCCAATTTAATTCCTTTATTTAATCTATAAGTATAATCACTTTTGGCTGAAAAGATGTTTATAGTTGATGGTATGCTTCCTTTATTTGCATCATAATAACCACTTGGTGCAACTAAATGATTGGTAAATTTTTGTTCATTTTGAATATCATACTTAGCCACATCGACATCAAAGGATAAATCTTGTTTTGAATTGAGAATTTGTTTTACATTAAAATTTACAACTCCATTTTGTAATTGATAGCTGCTGTTGCCGGTAGTATTAATAGTTGAATCAACTGTTCTTGAAACCTGCTCCCACATTGCATTTGATTCATTATTACCTGTTCTGTTTACAAAAACCCCTGTTAAGTTTATTCCGATAGTTGTGTTTTTATTAATTGAATAGTCTACTCCTGATTTTAGCGAATGACTGTAGCCATTAGAGCTTAAATAAGATGGTTGTTCTAATAAATAAGTTGTAATGCTCGAAGCATTAAAATAATTTCTTAGGGCATAGATGTAATTAAAATTTTTATTGTAGTTATAACTGTAATTAAAAAAAACATTCAGTGCATTCTTTTTAAAATTAACTACAATATTGTCGTTAATTTTTGAATATCTACCTTGTCCTGCACCAATTGTTAATGCCCCATTAAACCCTTTAATTTGATTTTTCTTCGTTTTTATATTGATAATTCCGGCGTTCCCGCTTGCATCATATTTCGCAGAGGGGTTAGTTATCAATTCAATTAATTCTACAGAAGAAGAGTTCATGTTCGATAGCATGTTAGTAAGGTCTGCACCGGAAAGGTATGTTGGCTTATCATCTATCATTACTAAAACATTATTTTTCCCTTGTAAAGCAATAATACCATTTCTGTCAACTATTACACCAGGTGTTTTTTCTAACACATCAAGAACAGTTAACCCTGCATTAGAAGCTATCGCTTCAACATTTATAATAGTTTTTCCTTTAATATTTTGAAGAAAAGGTTTTTTACTATTAACAGTTATAGTATTCAATTCATTAGTAAAAGAGGCTAATGTGAATTTTATTTCAGTTTGAATCTTACTAAACGGTAAAGAATAAACTGAAGATTTAAATGTTGTATATCCGAGATGGCTAATGATAAAATAATAATTACCGTCTTTTATATTAACAATCTTAACCAAGCCACTATCATTAGTTATAAATTGTTGAAAGTTTACCGAATCCTTATTATTAACAAACTTAACTGATACACCTTTTAATACAATTCCTGTTTTATTAGCAACCTTAATGTTTATAGCATCTTTAAAATTTTGAGCAAGTAAACTTTCATGTATAAAAAGAGCAGTAAGTAGATAGATTATAAGTAGCTTATTTTTCATAAGATTCTCAGTGTTTCAAAATAAAAAATAAAATCTTATTAAAAAAATAAATTACTTAAAATAATGGCAAAAAAAAACCTCGCAACAAATTGCGAGGTTCAATAAATATGGCAGCTACCTACTCTCCCAGAAATTAATCAAGTACCATCGGCCATAAGGGGCTTAACTTCTCTGTTCGGAATGGGAAGAGGTGAACACCCTTGGCAAAACCACCATAAAAACTTAAATAAGATACATATTGGAAAAGCTATCATCAAGCTTAAATCATATTACAGATTTAATAAAAAATAAAGCATACGGGCAATTAGTACTACTTGGCTTTGCTGTTACCAGCTGTATACCTATAGCCTATCAACGTCATAGTCTTTGACAGCCCTTAAAAGTAAACTCATCTTGTGGAAGGTTTCACGCTTAGATGCTTTCAGCGTTTATCCTGGCCGTGCATAGCTACTCTGCATTACACCTGGCGGCATAACAGATACACCAGCGGCACGTACAACCCGGTCCTCTCGTACTAAGGTCATGTCCACTCAATTTACTAGCGCCCACCACAGATAGGGACCGAACTGTCTTGCGACGTTCTGAACCCAGTTCACGTGCCACTTTAATCGGCGAACAGCCGAACCCTTGGGACCTTCTCCAGC